>Ga0207695_10000007_pt1 | contig 1092551 bp, 921 predicted proteins | sample KBSC54metaG_FD_184354 | JGI IMG/M metagenome (GOLD analysis project Ga0207695, IMG submission 184354) | Corn rhizosphere microbial communities from Kellogg Biological Station, Michigan, USA - KBS C5-4 metaG (SPAdes) (version 2) | ecosystem: Host-associated > Plants > Roots > Rhizosphere >... | reverse complement strand
TTCACCGACGTAGTCATCAAGGCGTTCAGGGAAGAGAAGCTCCTGAGTGCGGTCAACGGCATCGATGAATCGCTTCATGCACTGGCAGACACTATCGGAGCGGTAATGCAATCTTGCCAGCGCGAGGGAGGTTTTCACACAGCCTCGGCCGATTGCGGACCTCGAAGCAGTGCGATTAAGACCAGCAGGCTGATCAGCGCGCTCCAGAACTGGTGAACAACTCGATCGCATGACAAGCGCTCATCCACATTTGTGACGGGGCTATCGCCGATCCACCACGTTATCAATCAAGCGCAACGCGTCGATGTTGTCTTCAATAGCGCCCGAGCGCGTAGACTGGGTGAGATCGTTGAGGAGACGTCGGCTTAGCCTTGTGGGGGGTGAATTACGCGGTAGCGCGTCGTTCGAGGGCGATTACCGATGCGCCACGGCGGAGTTTGTCCAAGTAGTCACTCCAGGCCTGCATCATCTTCTTGCGCTCGTCTAAGTACTGCGCCGCGCTGGTGTAGGCGTCTCGTACTTTGTTGCTCTCGGCATGTGCCAGCTGGCGTTCGATCGCATCCGCTCGCCAGCCCATCTCATTCAGCCGCGTTGCGGCCATGCTGCGAAAACCGTGGCCGGTCATTTCAGCATTTGAGTATCCGAGTCTCCGCAGAGCGGCGTTGACGGTGTTCTCACTCATCGGGCGCTGCGAACTGCGAATGGAAGGGAACAGGTAACGTCCACGTCCAGTAAGCGCATGCAGATCGCGCAGGATGGTCACAGCTTGCTTGGACAAGGGTACAAGGTGTGCAGCCTTCATCTTCATTCGCTCGCCGGGGATGCGCCATAGAGCGGCGCTCAGGTCAAATTCTGTCCACACGGCCTTGCGCAACTCGCCTGGGCGCACAAACACGAGCGGAGCAAGTTTGAGGGCGTAGGCGGTCGAGGGCTGGCCGCTAAATCCGTCAATTGCTCGCAACAGTTCACCCATCTTCTTCGGGTCTGTGATGGCGGCGTGATGCTTTACGGTCGGAGCTTTCAACGCGCCGCGCAGGGCGAACGTTGGATCGCTCTCGGCAATGCCTTCCACGATAGCGAAGCGGAACACCTGCCCGGCTTTGTTCTTCGCGCGGGACGCGCTTTCGAGCTTGCCGGTTTTCTCGACCTTGCGCAGGACGGTCAGCAGTTCACGCGGGGTAATCTCGTTGATCGGGCGCGAGCCGAGATCAGGGTAGAGGAATGATTCAAGCAGCCAGCGGTTCTTACTTGCGGTAACGTCGGCCACCTCCTGCCTGGCAAGCCACTGCTCGGCCACCGCTTTGAAGCTGTTAGCTGCGGACAGACGTAGTGCGGCCTCGTCGGCTTGGCGCTTCGCGGAAGGGTCTATACCGTCTGCGAGCAGCCTACGCGCTTCGTCGCGGTTGGCGCGAGCCTGTTTCAAGGATACGTCCGGGTAGATGCCCAGGCTCAACAATTTCTCCTTGCCCGCGAAACGGTACTTGAGGCGCCACCAGCGCGCGCCGCTGGGCTGGAGGAGTAGGTAAAGGCCGCCGCCATCAAATAGTTTCTGCGGCCGTCCAGAAGCCTTGGCGTTGCGGATACTGATGTCGGAGAGTGCCATGTGGGGGTAGCTCTTTTTTACCCATCTGTGTGCTACCCCCAGAATTACCCCCGTTTGGGGGTAGATGTCAACGGATGACTATCGACGATACCGGACGCCAAGACATAAAAAAACCGCATTGGAATGCGGTTTATTGGATCTTCGTGGACTCTATTGGACTACTAGATGGTGCCGGTGGAGGGAATCGAACCCACACTCTGTTGCCAGAAACGGATTTTGAGTCCGTCGCGTCTACCAATTCCGCCACACCGGCATCGATGAGGGCGCGAAGTATAAGTCATTTACCCCAGGCTGACCAAGATTGCGTCCCAGGGGCAATCGAATCGTATTTCTGCCGGCACCTCAGTGCATGGCATCGAGGGTCAGCACGCGCCGGTCGCGGTTGTACCAGATGCCGTCGAGCGGGCGGAACACCGAGCACTGCGTCATCGGCCCGCGATAGATGTGCAGGGTGACGGCGAGCGAGTCGGCGCTCGGGTTGCGGATCGTATGGTACTCGTGCGGCGGGATCAGGCTGCCGGCCGAGCCGGGGCCGACGTTCATCGTGCCGCGCGATTCGAAGCGGTAGCGTTCTCCGTCCTGTTCGACGAGTTCGTACGGCGTGATTTCGAGCGAGCCGTGCCACACGCCTTCGACGCACCACATGCCGGCGTGGTCGTGCACGAGCGTGCCCTGGCCTGGGCCCCAGGTCATCGCGATCACGGCGTAGCCGAACTCCTCGCTGCGGTACAGCTCGCGGCGCGCGTAGTGGTCTTTCACTTCCTCGAAGATGCAGCGCGGCAGTTTTACTGACGGATCGCGGATCAGCTCGCACAGGGTGGTGCGCAGGGCGTTGGCGATGTCGGCGTCGCGGTCGTGGTCGACGGCGCGATCGAGGCGGTCGACCAGGTGCTGAGAGCCGGGAAAATCGAGTGCAAGCATAGGATTTTATTGAAAAGTTCGGCCTGGACGCCCGCTTTGCGATTCCGCAGCCGCGGATCGTATCAGCGACGGTTATATGGATATAACCAATTCTACAGCTTCGCGAGAAATCCCGCGATGGCCGCGCCGAAACGGGGGATGTCGACGAGGAAGGCGTCGTGGCCCTGCGGCGAATCGAGCGCGACGAAATCGACCAGCGCGCCGGCCGTGCGCAGGCCGTTGGCGATTTCCTCCTGCTGCGACAGCGGGAACAGGATATCGGTGGTCACGCCGATCACGAGCGCGCGTTCGACGTGGATCTTGCGCAGCGCGGCGGCGACATCGCCGTGAACTCGCGCGTCGCCCGCGTGCTCACCTAAGTCGAACCAGTCGCTCGCACGCGAAAGATAGAGATAACAGTTCGGATCGAAACTGCGAACGAATCGTTTCGCGTGTCCGGCGAGATAGGATTCGACCTGGAACTCGACGCCGAACGGATCATCGTCTGCGCGTGCTTCGTGATCCAGACGGATGCGCGCGAAGCGGCCCACCCATTCCATCGCCGAGCGGTAGGTGATCACGCCGAGCTTGCGCGCCATCGACATGCCGGTCTCGGGATAGTGTGCGTCGTCGTAGTTGCCTTGGTTGAAGTTCGGGTCGAGCCGGATCGCCTCGCGCTGCAGCGAGCGGATGGCGATGGCAAACGGCTGCGCCTGCGGCGCGGTGGAGATGCTGATGTGCGTGCGCACGCTATCGGGATGTTCGACGAGGTAGCCGAGCGCGCTCATGCCGCCCATCGAATTGCCGATCAGGCAGGCGAGTTTCTCGATCCCGAGGCCGCGCGCCAACTCGAACGCGGCATTGCCTACGTCTTCGAGCGTCAGTTCGGGGAAGTCGAGTTTGTATACTTTGCCTGTTTGTGGATTTGTGGACGCGGGCCCGGTCGAGCCCTTGCAGCTGCCGAGCGAATTGACGCAGATCACGAACCAGCGATTCGTGTCGATGTGCTTACCGGGGCCGACCATGTCCTCCCACCAGCCGGGCGAAGGATCGGCCGCATTCGAGGCCGCATGCGCGCCGGGGGAGAGGCCGGTGAGAATCAGGACGGCGTTGTCGTGGGCGGCGCTGAGCACGCCCCAAGTCTCGTAAGCGATCTGGGCACCGATCAGTTCGCCGCCGCGGCGCATGGCGAACGGCGAGGGCAGGGGGAAATACTGGCGTGCGTCAGACATGCGGCGATGATTCGTCGGATAGCGGTGCGGGGAGGAAGCTTAGCCGCAACGATCGTCGCTGGCCAAGAATGCGCGTGTCCTTGGGCGAAGCGACGGCTCAGGGTACGGTCTGATCGATCGTCAGTTCCACCGGCTCGGTGCGCGTGTTCGGCAGCGGGGCCGACAGCGCTTGCAGGTCTCCGCTTTGCGCGATCGCCTGGCCGGATTTGGAGATGCGTGCGCCGACGACGATTTGCGAAAAGGCGGACACTTTCATGTTCGGCATCATGCTCATCGCGTCGGTCAGCGTCACGCTCGCCGGCAACTGCGCGGCGGTGAGTTTCGCGATCGCGAGCGGCATCGGCGGCCCGCTGGCCGCTTTGGCGAAGACGAACAGGGTATCGGTCGGCGCCACCTTGTCTTTGAGCTTGGGGTCGAGCGTCACTTTGACCGTGATCCGCGGGCCGGGGCCGGAATCGGCAGACGACTCCTTGCCTGCGCCGGCGGTCGTCGATGCCGGCGGTGCCTTGCCATCGCGCAGCGCTTCCACTTGGACAATCTGCTCGCGCACCGACGCGGCCACGTCCGAATCGGGCGGCAGCAGCGGCAACAGCGCATTCCATTTTTTCACCGCCTCGTCGTACTTGCCGGCTTGTGAGTCGGCGATACCGGCGAGCCAGAGGCCTTTCTGATTCTGCGGATTCGTCTTGATCGCCTGTTCGATCAATGCCAGCGCCTCGCCCTGGATGTGTCGATCCGTGCCGGCGAAGATCAGCGCTTCGGCGTAGTCGACCATGAGATCGGCGTCGTCCGGCACGAGGTCGTGTGCGTGCTTCAGCGAATCGCGCGCTTCGGCAAAACGCCGCGCGGACTTGTAAGCGCGGCCGAGCAGGATCCAACCTTCGGCGTTGTTGGGTTCCTGTTTCATCTTCTCAGCAAGCTGCGCGATGGCGGCCTCGAGATTGGCAGCCTGGTCGCCTTGGTCGTTCGCGCGAGCGACGAGATTGACGGGGTCGAGCGCTTGCGGCGCGCCGATTTCGCGATAGAGCACGATGGCCGCAACCGGCAACAGCAGGACGACCGCGATCGCGGCGGCCAAACCTGCGCGGCTGCGTGGAGCGCGCGTGTCGGAATCCACCAGCAATTCCGCGCCGAACTTCGCGCGTTTCGCCGCGTATTCGTCGGCAGTGAGAATGCCGTCCGCACGCGCCTGCTCGAGCGCCTTGAATTTGCGTCGCGTCTCAAGTTGCGGATCGGTGCTGCGGCGTCCGCGCAGCAGCGGCACGACGACGAAGGCGAGCGCTGCGATCAGCATCAGCGCCGCGAGAGCCATGAAGGCGAATGTCACCAGTCGTCATCCCCGTTGTTGGATGCGCCGCGGGTCACCGTTTCGCCCGTTGCCTGGCGCGCGCGCCGCCGCAGAATGCGCAGCACGACGACGGCGCCGATCGCGACGAGTGCGAACGGCGTGAACCAGAGCAGATACGTGCCGGGCTTCAGCGGCGGATCGTAGAGCACGAAATCGTTGTAGCGCGCGACGAGGAAGGCCTTGATCTCATCGTCGCTTTTGCCTTCGCGCATCATGTCGAACACTTGCTTGCGCAAATCCTTGGCGAGATCGGCGTCGGAGTCGGCGAGGTCTTGGTTTTGGCAGACGAGGCAGCGCAGCTGGCGCGTGAGTTTCTGGAAACGCACTTCTTCGGCGCGGTCCTTGAACGGTAGCGGATCGATTGCGTGCGCGGCGGTGACGAACAGACCGAAGCACAATGCGAGCGCGGCGAAGAAAAGCGACGCGTGTTTCACGGGCTGCCCTGCTGCAGCTTCGCGAGCTGCGGCTTGAGCTCGCTCTCGATCAACTCGGGCGTAAACATGCCGATGCGCTTGTAGCGAATCACGCCCTGCGCATCGACGAGAAAACTTTCGGGGGCCATGTAGACGCCGAAGTCGATGCCGGTGCGTCCGTCGGGATCGGCGAGGATCGCGTCGTATGGATCGCCGAACTGCTGCAGCCAACGCTTCGCGTCGTCGGGTTGATCTTTCCAGTTCAGGCCGATCAACTTGATGCCGAGCGGCTTGACGCTCTGCGTGAGAATCGGGTGCTCGTATTGGCAGGTCGCACACCAACTGCCGAACACGTTGACCAGATAGGGCTTGCCGAGCAGATCGTTTTTCGACAACGCCTTCGCAGAGTCGTACAAAAACGGAAGCTTGAACTCAGGCGCGGGCTTGCCGATCAGCGGCGACGGCACTTCGTTCGTCTCGTGGCGCGTGTTCCACCACATGCCGAAGCCGAGCAAGCCGATGAGGGCGAGGAAGGCGAGTAGGGGAAGCAGGCGGTTCATGGGGCGAGCGCGCCGGCGACGGAATGGGACGGATTCGTCGCCGATACCGGAGCCGATTCATCGCTGCGCGCAGGCAATGCGCGAAAGCGCCGATCGGTCGCCGCAACGAAACCGCCGAGCATCATCAGCAGACCGCCGAGCCAGATCCAGCGCACGAATGGCTTCACGTAGATACGCAGTGCCCACGCGCCCTTGTCGTCGAGCGATTCGCCGAGGGCAACGTAGACATCGCGGAACAGCCCCGGCTGGATATCGGCTTTGGTCTGCACCGGAGAGTTGCCCGCGTATTGCCGCTTCTGCGGATTGAGCGTTGTGATGAGCTGACCGTTGCGCGAGACTTCGATCACACCCTGCGCTGCGCGGAAATTCGGCCCCTCCGCGGCGGCGACACCTTGGAAATGGAAATCGAGGCCGGCGACGTTCTTCGTTTCGCCCGGCGCCATGCGCACGTCGCTTTCCACGCTCGTCGACTCGGTGATCAGCACGCCGGCGAGGAAAATCGCCACGCCGAAATGCGCGGCGATCATGCCGAGCATCTCCGGCGTGTAGCGCCGACCGCGTGGCGCGTCACGCCAACGCTTAAGCGCGTAAAGCGCGATGCCGGCAGCGACCCACAAGCTCGCCGCGACGCCGGCCACGGCGCGCGCCGGCAGGCTGCCCATAAGCAGCCACGCGCTGAGCGCGCAGATCACGGCCAGTGCGAACGCCGGCGCGAGTGTGCGCAGACTGGCGCGCCAATCGCCCGCGGCCCAGCGGAAGAACGGCCCGAACGGAATCAGCGCCACGACTGGCAGCATCAGCAGCACGAACATGAAACCGAAATACGGCGGCCCGACCGAGATGCGGCCGACGCCGAGCATGTCGCCGATCAGCGGATACAGCGTGCCGAGCAGCACCATCGCTGCTGCGCAGGCGAACAGCAGGTTGTTGATCAGCAGCAAGGTTTCACGCGACAGCATCTGGAACGGTTTGCCGCCGGCCACTTTCGGCGCGCGTAGCGCGTAGATCGTCAGCGAACCGCCGACGACGATCGTGAGGAAGGCGAGAATGAACAGGCCGCGCTTCGGATCGCTCGCAAACGCGTGCACGCTGGTCAACACGCCCGAACGCACGAGGAACGTGCCGAGCAGCGACAGCGAGAAAGCAAAGATCGAGAGCAGTAGCGTCCAGGCGCGGAACGAGCCGCGCTTTTCCGTCACTGCCTGCGAATGGATCAGCGCGGTGCCGACCAGCCACGGCATGAACGAAGCGTTCTCGACCGGATCCCAGAACCACCAGCCGCCCCAGCCGAGCACGTAGTAGGCCCACCAGCTGCCAAGGGTGATGCCGAGCGTGAGGAACGCCCAGGCGACGTTCGTCCACGGCCGCGCCCAGCGCACCCAGGCGACGTCGAGTTCACCGCCGAGCAGCGCGGCGATCGCGAACGCGAATGCAACCGAAAAGCCCACATAGCCCATGTACAGCATCGGCGGATGCATGATCAGGCCCGGGTCCTGCAGGATCGGATTGAGGTCAGCGCCGTCGGCCAGCGCCGGCAGGTGGCGCACGAACGGATTCGAGGTGAGGATAGTGAACAGCAGGAAGCCGAACGAGACAAAACCGAGCACGCCGAGCACGCGCGCGATCAGCGGATCGGGCAGGCGACGGCTGAACGCGGCAACGGCCGTCGTCCATACGTTGAGGATCAGCACCCACAGCAGCAGCGAGCCTTCGTGCGCGCCCCACACGGCGGAGAAGCGGTAGTACCAGGGCAGAGCGAGATTGGAATTCTGTGCGACGTATTTGACCGAGAAATCCTGGGTCACGAACGCATAGGTCAGCACGCCGAAGGCGAGGACGACAAAGACGAACTGACCGGCGACGATTGGCCGCGCCGTCGCGATCAACGCCGCGTTGCGCCGCCACGCGCCGATCAGCGGCAGCGTGCACTGCGCGAGCGCGAGCAGCATCGCCAGGATCAGCGCGAATTGGCCAAGTTCGGGGAGCATGCGGAAAGGTGGAAGTGGACCTTGTCGAGGGGCGCTAGATTACGCGAGACGCGGCGCGGATGCGAGAAAGCAAACGGCCTTCTCCGTGGGGCGGAGAAGGCCGTTGTGTGGACGGAACAAGGTGCTGAAGATCAAGCTTTCTTCGCGTGCGCCGAGCACCAGCCCTTGGCATTGACGGCCTTGCCCGGGAACAGCTGGCAGGGGCCCCAGGCAGCGGCGGCGCCTTGGTAGAAATTGCAGTTGGCGCAGGTGTTGCCCGCGGCATAGGTCGGGAACTTGGCCTTGTCGGCCTTGGTCGCGTCCTCGACGTAGCCGAGTGTCTGCGCGGTGGGGTCGGTCGGCGAGAGATGCGGCAGGTCGTCCGCACGGGCCTGGCGCGGCAGCACGCTGGCGAGCGCGACGGCGCCGATCGCGGTGCCCGCGCCGACGAAGAAGCGGCGGCGGCTCGGGTCGGCCCCGGAAATATTCTGTTGATCGATTTTCTTCATGATGTCACCTTTGCTGGCAAGAGGAGATGCTGGCGGTGGATGAGTCGCTCCATGCTTTTTCAGTGGGGCTGTGTGGCGGCCCACGCCGCAAAAGTCTGAATCGAACCGTCGTCGAGTGTACGCGCAACGCGGCGCATGATGAAGTTGTTGTTGATCTGTTGCGGCAGATTGCCGCGGCAATCATTCAGGCGCTGCACGGAATGACACGCATTTGCATAACTTGCCGGTTGCTGCGCCGCGCAATCGTGTTGCGCTCGGTGGTTCCGCGACGGCATGACAAATCTTTAATTCGCCGCATGCGAGATTGAATTCGGCGCAGCGTTCCCAGATGAAGAAGGTCCACGATCACAGGAGACAGCGATGGAATATCGGCGATTGGGCGCATCGGGCTTCACCGTCCCGGCCTTGAGTTTCGGCACCGGCACATTCGGCGGCAAGGGCGAGTTGTTCGCCGCCTGGGGCAATACCGATGTGAAGGAAGCGAAGCGGTTGATCGATCTCTGTCTCGATCACGGCGTGACGATGTTCGACACCGCCGACGTCTATTCGCGCGGCGCCTCCGAATCGATCCTCGGCGCGGCGCTTAAAGGCAAACGCGATCGCGCGATTATCTCGACCAAGGCGACGTTCCGCTTCGGCGACGATCCCAACGCGGTCGGATCCTCTCGCTACCACTTGATCAAGACGGTCGATGAGCAACTCGAACGCCTCGGCACCGACTACATCGATCTGTTCCAGTTGCACGGATTCGATGCGCAGACGCCGATCGAGGAAGTGCTGTCCACGCTCGACGCGCTCGTGCGCGCGGGCAAGATCCGCTACACGGGCGTGTCGAACTTCTCCGGCTGGCATCTGATGAAATCGCTCGCCATCGCGGACCGCTACGGCTGGCCGCGCCATGTCGCGAACCAGACCTACTACTCGCTGATCGGCCGCGACTACGAATGGGAACTGATGCCGCTCGGTCTCGACCAGGGCGTCGGCGCGGTCGTCTGGAGTCCGCTCGGCTGGGGCCGCCTCACCGGCAAGCTGCGTCGCGGCGCCAAGCTGCCGAAGACGAGCCGTCTGCACAAGACCGCCGACTTCGGGCCGCCGGTCGACGACGAGTATCTCTATCGCGTCGTCGATGCGCTCGACGAGGTGGCGAAGGAAACCGGCAAGAGCATTCCGCAAGTCGCGATCAACTGGCTGCTGCAGCGGCCGACCGTGTCGTCGGTCATCATCGGTGCGCGCAACGAGGAGCAGCTCAAGCAGAACCTCGGTTCGGTCGGCTGGAATCTGACCAAGGCGCAGGTCGCCAAGCTCGACGCGGCGAGTGCGACGACGTTTGCGTATCCGTATTGGCATCAGCAAGGATTCGCCGAGCGCAATCCGTTTCCGGTGTGATCACCGTCGGATAGAAAACAAAAAACCGGGCGCGAGGCCCGGTTTTTTGTTTGCGCGACTTCGATGTTTCAATGAGCCGGCGCGGCGGCCGCTGCATCGCCCTTCAGACAGCTGCTCATGAAGGTCTTGCGGGCGTCGCCCTTGAGTTCTTTCGCTTTCGGATCGGCGTTGCAGGCTTTCATCTTCTCCTGCTGGGTCATCGGCTTCGCCGGGGCGGCGGCGGTCGAATCGCCCTTGAGGCAGGAACTCATAAACGCCTTGCGCTCGTCGCCTTTCAGTTCCTTGGCTTTGGGATCCGCATTGCAGGCTTTCATGCGCTCCTGCTGCGGCGTTAGCGCTTTCTCCGCGGCAAAAACGGAACCGGAAACGAGAACGGCGGCGAAAGCGAAAGCGGCGAACAAAGCAGTTGCGGTTTTCATGGCTGTCTCCTGTGGCGTGGCCGGCTTCATGCCGGATCGGGCGCTAGTCTACGCCGCCCGCGCGAACAGGAAATAGGGGCGCTGCGGAACATTTTTGTCAGAATTCGCCGCGCTGCATCGTAAGGGCTCGATTCATTGAGCCCTTACCCATCGAACCTTACGCCGCGGCGTCGACCTTCTGCCGCGGCCCGTGCTGCAGGGCCTGGCGCACGCCGTCGACGACAAGATCGGCTTCGGCCGAACTCACCGCGAAGTGCGGGGTAAAGCGTAGCGAATTGGTGCCGCCGTGGATCACGCCGACGCCGTGCTCGCGCAGCCATTCCTCGGTGCTGCCGGCGCCGTAGCATTTGAACTGCGGTGCGAGTTCGCAGGAGAACAGCAGGCCCGTGCCCTGCACCTTGGTGATCAGACCGGGCAGTTCCTTCTGCAGCTTCGACAGCTTCTCGACGAACTCCACACCGCGCTTGCGCACGTTCGCGCGCAACTCTGGTGTGATCGCACTGAGCACCACGCAGGCGGCGTCGAGCGCGCGCGGGTTCGCGGTCATTGTGTTGCCGTAGATGCCGGTCTTGTACAGCGCGGCAGCACGGTCGTTCACGGCGAGCACCGACAGCGGGTACTGGCCGGCGCTGAGCGCCTTCGAATAGGTTTCCATGTCCGGCGCGTCAAGTTTTTCGAAGCCCGGATAGTCGACGACCGAGAGCACGCCGTGGGCGCGCAGACCGGCCTGGATCGAATCGACCATAAACAGCGTGCCGTGCGCGCGCGTGAGTTCGCGCGCGGCGGCGTAGAACTCCGGCGTCACCGCGCGGCCCGGATCGCCTTCGCCCATCACCGGTTCGAGCAGCATCGCTTCGATAAACCAGCCATTCTTCTCTGCCTCGGCAAACGCGGCGCGCAGTTGGTCGACGTTGTACGGTTCGACCGTGATCAGGCTCTTCTCGTCGCGGAAGCTGGCGAGGTTCTGCGCGTAGGCCTTGCGCGAGGAATCCGAATAGATCGCCGGGCGGTCGGTGCGACCGTGGAACGCGCCCTTGACTGCGAGGCGCTTGATCGTCTTGCCCGCATGCTTGCTGTTCGGATCGGTCGCGAGCTTGGCGTTGACGTCGGCGATGCGCAGGGCGAGGCCAACCGCCTCCGAACCCGAATTCAGGCAAAGGAAATTTGTGTACGGCGAGCTGGCGCGCGTGTGGCCGATTTCCTTCTTGATCGCGCGGGCGAAGCGCAGTTGCGAGAGGTTCGGCGTCATGATGTTCGCCATCACCTGCGGCTTGGCCAGCGCCTCGAGCACCGCCGTCGGCGTGTGGCCGAGGCCGAGCATGCCGTAGCCGCCGACGTCGTAGATCACCGCGCCCTTGAGCGTGACGATCCACGGACCACGCGCGCTGAGCGCAACGTAGGGGTTCACCGCATCGGCCGCGTAGAAATTGACGTAGTCGGCCTGTACGCGCGCGATCTGCTCGGCCTCGTCGAGCTTGAGCAGATCGTCGAACTCGGCCTTGAGCTCGCCGAACTGGGCGTGCGCTTCATCGATCGCTGCGGCGAGGTTCACGTCGTCGCGTGCGAAACGCTCGACCGTCGCATCGTCCAGGCCGCAGGTGCGCACGGCGCCGCCGTAGTTGCGCAGTTCGTTGAGTTTGGCGATGGGCGACATGGCGATATCTCCTGGATTCTTCTCGGAAATGCGGACGGCGCCGACCAGCAGCGCCCACGCATTCATGGCAAACGTATTGATTCTGGGGCGAAATCATAGTGCGGCCATTTGGTATGGCCGAGGTCCAGTTCAGCGGCAGATTGATGGGGCCAATCAGAACGTGGGAATCTGACAAGCGTCACCTGCGCGGGCTGATACACGCGACTGACGCCAGCCGGGCGGCTTGGCCAGAATTCCGGCATCGTCAAACAAGGAGGCTGGCATGAATAGCGAAACCCAAGTCGTCGCCCAACTCGTCCAGGCAAGCAAGCGTTACGGACCGACGCTCGCGCTCGATGGCGTCGACCTGGAGGTGCGCCGCGGCGAGGTGCTGTCGCTGCTCGGCCCGAACGGCGCGGGCAAGACCACCGCAATCTCGCTGCTCGTCGGCCTGCAGCAGACCGACGCCGGCAGCGCGACCTTGTTCGGCATGGCACCGACGTCGCCGATCGCGCGCCGACGCATCGGCGCGATGCTGCAGAACACCTCGCTGCCGGAAACGTTGAGTGTGGGCGAACTGATCGATCTCTTCCGCAGCTATTACCCGCGGCCGCGCACGGTCGCCGATATCGTCGCGCTTGCCGGCGTCGGCGACCTGCTCGATCGGCGTTACGCGAAGCTCTCCGGCGGCCAGCAGCGTCGTGCCCAGTTCGCGCTGGCGCTGTGCGGTCGCGCCGAGCTGCTGTTCCTCGATGAACCGACCACGGGGTTGGACGTCGAGGCGCGCGAGACGATGTGGCGTTCTATCCGCCAGCTGGTTGCCGAAGGCTGTGCGGTCGTTTTGACCACGCACTACCTCGAGGAAGCCGAGGCTCTGGCCGATCGTGTTGTCGTGATCGCGAGCGGCCGCGTCGTCGCCTCGGGCAGCGTCGCGGAGGTTTGCGCGCGCGTTGCGCAGAGGCGCATAAGCTGCGTGTCGTCGCTGAGCCTGGACCTGATCGCGCGGTGGCCCGAGGTGCATCGTTGCTCGCGCGACGGCGGGCACATTGAGATCGTCACCCACGACGCCGAGATGGTCGTCCGCCAGCTGCTGTTCGAAGACGCGGCGCTGAGCGAACTCGAAGTCCGCCGCGCCGGGCTCGCCGAAGTCTTTTTCGACCTCGCCGGGCAGGTCGAGAAGGAGGCGGCGTGATCAGCGCGATGCCCATCGATCCGTTTCTCACCGAGGAAGTGAGTTCCTTCAGTGCGTTGCGCGCCTATGTGCTCGAAGCAAAGTACGAATTTCTGCGCGTGCTGCGCACGCCGGCGTTCGCGATTCCCTCGCTGCTGTTCCCGCCGCTGTTCTATTTCCTCTTCGCGATCCTGCTCAATCGCGGCAGCGACAACGCCTCACACTATCTGTTCGCAACATACAGCGTGTTCGGCGTGATGGCGCCGGGCCTGTTCGGTTTCGGCGTGGGCGTGGCGATCGAACGCGAACGCGGCTGGTTGGCATTGCGCCGCGTTGCGCCCATGCCGCCGGGCGCCTATCTCGCTGCGAAGATGGTTATGGCGGCGGCCTTTGCGCTGATCATCTACAGCATGCTCGCAGTGATGGCGGCGGCGCTCGGTGGCGTGCGTCTCGATCCGATCCAATGGCTGCTGCTCGGCCTGATCGCGATGCTCGGAGTATTGCCGTTCTGCGCGCTGGGGCTGATGATCGGTAGCCGCGTGAGTGCGGCCGCGGCGCCGGCGATCGTCAATTTCATCTACCTGCCGATGGCGTTTCTCTCCGGCTTGTGGATGCCGCTGTCGATGCTGCCGACGCTGGTCAGCCGCGTCGCCGTGTTGTGGCCGCCGTATCATCTTGCCCAGCTCGCCCTGGCGGCGACCGGCCAAGGGTACGTGGGAGGGATCACCGATCACATCGCGTTTTTGCTCACCTTTTCCGCCGTTTGCTTCGTGGTCGCCAGGCGTTGGCTGATGAAGTCGGTCTGATCGGATCTGTAGGAGAAATGTCATGCGTATCCCCGAAGGGTTCACGACGATTACCCCGTATTTTTTCGTCGACGATGCCGAGAAATTCGTCGAATTCCTGAAGGCGGCGTTCGGTGGCGTGGAGGTCGGGCGCAGCGTGCGTGATGACGGCAAGATCGCCAACGCGCAGGTGCGCATCGGTACCTCGACCGTGATGACGAGCGAAGCGAGCACAAAGTACCCGGCGATGCCCGCCTCGTACTACCTGTACGTGGAAGATGCCGACGCGGCCATGGCGCAGGCCGTGCGCAGCGGCGCCACGCTGGAAATGCCGGTCGCCAACATGCCCTACGGTGATCGGCAGGGTGGGATTGTCGATCCGTGTGGAAACCTCTGGTGGATTTCGCAGAGGCTCGAAGACAAGCCATACTTCTAGCCGACGGCCAGGCGACACCCTCGCGACCCTCCCGGAACCGCAATGATCTTCAGCTACATCCATCCCGGCGACAATTCTCTGCTGGCTCGCTATTCCTACACCACGGTGGGAAAGCGCACGGCGCACTGGCTGCCGGCGCTGATGCTCGTGTGGACGTTCTGGATTTTCGCCACGCCGATGTTCCAGACCGGCGATGCCTTTCCGAACTGGTTCTGGCCGACGCTGGCGAGTTTCGTGGTGTTTCTCTGGCTGTTTTTTCGCGTCTATTACCGCGACCGTGCGCAGGTGGTCTGGTGCGCGCTCGGCATGGTGGTACTCGGCTTTGTGATCACACCGGTCAACCCGGGCGCCCAGGGATACATCATCTATGGCTGCGCGTATCTGGTGTTTTCCGGCACGACGCGCGTCGCTGTCCGCAACATGCTGTGCGTGCTCGTGCTGTATACGATCGAATGGTGCGTGCTGCTGAATTTCAGCTGGGTTTATCTGATCAGCATGCTGCTGGTGGCGCTCGCCGTCGCGTTCATGAATATCAACTTCCTGCGCCGGCAGGAGCGTGAGGCGGAGCTGCGGCTCAGCCACGACGAAGTCCGCCGCCTCGCGGCGACCGCCGAGCGCGAACGCATCGGCCGCGACCTGCACGATCTGCTCGGCCACACGTTATCGTTGATCGCTTTGAAGTCCGAGCTGGCCAACAAACTGTTCGATCGCGATCCGGCGACGGCGAAGCAGGAAATGGGCGACGTCGAGCGCGTTGCGCGCGACGCGCTCGCCCAAGTGCGCCGCGCGGTCACCGGAATCCGCGCGGCCGGATTCGCCGCCGAACTTGCCTCTGCGAAGCTGCTTCTCGAATCGAACGGTGTGTGTCTGCAGTGTGCGGTTGCCGACGTTTGCATGCCGGCGGACATCGAAACCGCGTTGGCGATGGCGGTGCGCGAAGCGGTGACGAACATCCAGCGTCACGCACGCGCCCAGCATGCGCGCGTAATGCTGGAATCAGAGCAGGGAAAGTTGATCTTGCGCATCGAAGACGATGGCTGTGGCGGCGCGATCGTGCCGGGCAACGGGCTGACCGGCATGCGCGAGCGGCTTGCCGCGATCGGCGCGCTGCTCGGTGTCGAGTCGCAGCGCGGGCAGGGCACGGCGTTGAAGATCGTCGTGTCGTTGCCCGAGGACGCCGGCGCAACGCAGGAGCCTGCCTCGGTATTGCGTCATGCATAGCGCGGAAACGGGAATGCCGTTTCGCGTTTCCGCCTCGGCCGCGGGCCGAGATATTTTTTCTGGGACCGCTTGCCGAACATGATCCGCATCCTTCTCGCCGAAGACCAGGCCATGGTGCGCGGGGCCTTGTCCGCGCTGCTCAAACTCGAATCCGATCTCGACGTGATCGGCAGTGCGGCCGACGGCGAGGTTGCCTGGCAGTTCATACAGCGCGACTTGCCCGACGTCCTCGTCACCGACATCGAGATGCCGCGGCTCACCGGTCTGGAATTGGCCCAGCGCATTCGCGATCGCGGGCTCGAATGCAAGGTCGTCATCGTCACCACGTTCGCACGGCCGGGCTTTCTGCGCCGCGCGCTCGATGCGGGCGTCAGCGGCTACTTGCTCAAGGATGCGCCGGCCGACCAGCTCGCCGACGCCTTGCGCAAGGTGCATCGCGGCGGCCGCGCGATCGATCCGCAGCTCGCGCTCGAAGCGTGGAGCGAGGCCGATCCGCTCAACGATCGCGAGCGCCAGGTGCTGCGCCTCGCCGGCGAGGGTGCGTCGGCCGGCGATATCGCCGAGCAGTTGCATCTCTCGCAGGGCACGGTGCGCAATTATCTGTCCGAGGCGATCGGCAAGCTCGGCGTCGGCAATCGCATCGAGGCGTACCGGCTCGCGCGGCAAAAAGGCTGGCTGTAGGCCGTTACGTCTAGGGCTTCGCATTGCCTACAATCCGCGGATGCGATTTCTCCGCTGGCTGACCGTTGCCATCCTCGTTGCCGTGGTGTCGGCCTGCGCTTCGCCGCCGGCGCCACCGCTCGATCACCAGGCCTACATCTGGCAACGTCAATGGCCGCCGGCGCTGGCCGCCTCGCTTGAGGCGATGCATAGCGACTTCTCCGGCTGGCGCGTGCTTGCTGCCGAATCGACCGCGGCCGGCGAGCTGGCCGACGCAGCTCCGCGCCTCGACCTGCTCGCGCGCAGCGGCAAGCCGGTGATCGCGGTACTGCGTTTCAACGGCAGCCGTCCGCCGCCGTCGATTGAGACGATCGCGAAACGCATCGACGAGATCGCCACGGCATGGCGAGCGGCTGGCGTGTCCCTCGCGGGCATCGAAATCGACCACGATTGCGCGACGGCCCAACTCGACGCGTACGCGGATTTGCTCGCCCAGATGCATGCTCATCTGCCTGGCGATTTGAAACTTTCGATCACCGCATTGCCCACATGGATCGGCGCCCCGGCGTTGCCCCGCGTGCTCGCCCAGGTCGACGCGTCGGTGCTGCAGGTGCACGCGATCGCTGCGCCTCGCGCCGGGCAGGCCAATGCGAACCTGTTCGACGCCGCGCAGGCGCAGCGCTGGATCGAGGCGTATGCCGCCGTTGCCCCGCGACCGTTTCGCGTCGCCCTGCCGGCCTACGGCCTGCGCATCGGTTTCGACGAGGACGGCCGCGCCGTCGCGGTCGAGGGTGAAATGCCGCGGGCGATGGACGCCGATCGTACGCACGAGTTGCGCGTCGATCCCGTCGCCGTGGCTGTGCTGATGCGTCGCCTGGCGAGCGCGCATCCCGCGCAACTCGTCGGCGTTGTCTGGTTCCGTTTGCCGAGCGACGACGATCGGCGCGCATGGAGCGTGGCGACCTTGCATGCGGTGATCGCCGGAGCGGCGCTGAAATCCAACGTCGCAGCGCAAGCGAAAGCAGCGAACGACGGCGCGAGCGACCTGATCCTGTCCAATCGCGGCACGCTCGATTCGCCGCTGCCTGTGTCCGTCGTGGTCGCCGCGCGGGATTGCAGCGCCGCCGATGCGCTGAGCGGATTTCGCGCCGAACGAGTCGACGGGGGCTGGCAGTTTTTTTCCGGCGCCGATGCGATACTGCGCGCGGGACATGAGCGCCGCATCGGTTGGCTGCGCTGCGCATCGATAGAAAGGATATCCGTGCATGAATCTCTGTAGCACTTTGCTCTGCGCCGCGCTCGCGGCCGCGTTGCCGACATCCGCCTTCGCCTGTGGCCCGGATTTTCCAGTCGAACTGCTGCGCGACCGCAGCTGGACGTTGGACAAGCTGCCCGAAGGCGCCTTCGATTTCGAAGTCGCGCATCTCGTCGCGCCCGCCCAGCCGTTCAAGGCGGTCGAAGGCGGTGAGGAATACATCGACGGTCAGACGCAGTCGCTGCGCGAACGCATCGAGCGAGGTTGGTGGGGTGCGCAGTACGATCGCGTTGCCGCTGCGCGCGAGGCGAACGATGCCGCTTCGGCCTATGCCGCCGCGAAGGGGTTGCCCGACGAGGCGCGGCATTATCTCGCCGGCGCGGTCGCATGGTCGAAGCACGACATCACCGAGGCGCAGGTACGCTTCGGCGGCGTGATCGAATTGCCTGCGGGCGAACAAACGCACTATGGGCTGTGGGCGCGCTACATGCTCGCGAAAATCGCGGGTGGCAATACGGCGACGCTGATGTATGGCGCCTTGCGCGAGGAAGTTGCTAAGGGCGCGAGCGATCCCTACGGCCTCGCCGCGGCGACGTTCGGCGAAGAAGCGCACCTGCGTCTGGAAGCAGGCGAGGATGTCGCCGCGATTGCACTGTACGCGCAGCAGGCTGCGATGGGCTCGAAGTCCGGGCGCGATTCGCTGTTGCAGATCGCACGCCAGGCGATCAAGGATCCGGCGCGGCTCGAACGCCTCGTGCACGATGATCTCGGCCAACGCCTGATGACGGCGTATCTGTACACACGCAACAGTGAGTTGATCGATACCCAGATCGACGGCGAAAGCACGCCCGCGGAAGCGGCGAAGTCGAAGGCTGAGAGCGATCGGCGTCTGCAGAGCTTTCTTGATGCCGTCACCCGAGCCGGCATCGACAAGGTGGCCGGTGCCGACCGCGTCGCCGCGCTCGCTTACCGCAGCGGCAAGTACGATCTCGCCGCGCAGCTGGCGCAGAAGAGCACAAGCGGGCTGGCCTGGTGGGTGCGGGCGAAGCTTGCGCTGCGCGCGGGCAAGGCTGACGAGGCTGCCAAGGCCTATGCGGAAGCGGCGAAGGCGTTTCCGGCCGGTGAAGAATGGGGGCGGAATTGGGACGACGGTCAGTACGGCGGCGAGACGATCAAGCCGCAATGCCGCATCGAAGGCGAGCGCGGCACACTGGCATTGTCGCGCGGTGAATATCTCGCGGCGATGGAACATTTATACAACGCCGCCTCGCTGTATTGGCCCGACGCGGCCTATATTGCCGAGCGCGTGCTTAGCGTTGACGAGCTGAAATCTTTCGTCGACGCGCATGCCGGCAAACCGGCCGCCAAGCCCGCGAACACCGACGGTAGCTACGGCAATCCGACCGACTCCGCCGCAGCGTTGCGCGCACTGCTTGCACGCCGCCTGCTGCGTGCCGAGCGCTACGACGACGCGCTGGCTTATTTCGATGATGCGGAACTGAAGAAGAAAGCCCAGGCCTATGTCGACGCACGCCGAGCCGCTGCACGCGGTGATCGCGTCGAGCAGGCGAGGGCGTGGTATGCCGCGGCGCGTTCCGCGCGCGTCGACGGCATCGACTTGATCGGTTACGAACTTGACCCCGACTATCAGGTTTACGCGGGCAATTATGATCTCGGCGACGACGTGGCGAATGCCGATCCCACAGCGCAGACGGCCACGCCACCCGTGCGCAAAGACATCGCCGCGCCGAAGACGCTGGCCGGCCCGGGCGAGGCCAGTCGCGTCGCCGCGAGCCGAGCGCAGCCGCTGGAGCGATTTCATTACCGCTACAACGCGGTCGATTTCGCCTCGAAATCGGCCGATCTGCTGCCGCCGCGCACGCAGGCCTTCGCGGCCGTGCTTTGCCATGCGACGGCGTGGCTGATCGATCGTGATCCGCCGGCGGCGGCGAAGCTCTACATACGCTACGTCAAGCAAGGTCCGTACGTGCCCTGGGGCGGAGATTTCGGCCGCACTTGTCCCGAACCCGATTTCGCCGGCGCCGCCGCGCGCCTGCAGGCCGAGCGCGTGGCTTGGTGGAAGCACGCAATCAAGCGCAGCGCGCCGTACGCGCTGGTGGGCGTGGCGCTGCTGGTGCTCGGCATCTGGTGGAGCCGACGCAAACGCGCCGATGCCGCGGGTGGCACGAACGGACAGCCATAGTTCATCTGTGCTTGCGAAAATTACCCGGCGCGATGGCATGACGATGCGCGCGTTCCCTTAGTCGAGATTCCCTATGTCCGCCAACAAAACCACGGGCTTGATCCTGATCGGCCTGGGTGTGTTTTTTCTTCTCGCGAATTTCAATCTTATCCCCGACGTCGGCCACCTGATCGCGAAGTGGTGGCCGCTGATCCTGATCGCCATCGGCGTGCAGCGCTGGCAGTCGAGCAGCAAATAGCGAGAACGCAATCGCGGCATATCGGCGATAATCGCTATCCGATCCGCGATTGCTGATTCCCGGTTTGAAAAAATCCGACTTCCACTACGACTTGCCGCGCGAGCTGATCGCGCAGGCGCCGTTGGCGCAGCGATCGGCAAGCCGGCTGCTCGTCGTCGACGCTGCCCAACGCAGTTTCGCCGACCGGCAATTCACCGATCTCGCAGACTATTTGCGCGCGGGCGACCTGCTCGTGTTCAACGACACGCGCGTGCTGCACGCGCGCCTGTACGGGCGCAAGGAAACCGGCGGTGCTGTCGAGATTCTGATCGAGCGCATCACCGGCGCGCACGAGGCGCTGGCGCAGCTCGGCGTATCGAAGAAGCCGCGCACGGGCTCGCGTATCCAGCTTGGCGACGGCAGCGAGGCGCTCGTGCTCGGTCGCGAGGGCGAGTTCTATTCCCTACGCTTCGAATCGATCGAGCCGCTCGACAAGCTGCTACCGAAGCTCGGCCGCATGCCGTTGCCGCCGTATATCGATCGCGGCGAAGGTACGATCGAGATCGACGATGAGGTTCGCTACCAGACCGTGTTCGCGAGCAAGCCCGGCGCCGTTGCGGCGCCGACCGCGGGGCTGCATTTCGATGCGCCGCTGCTCGATGCCTTGCGCGAACGCGGCGTCGATTTCGGCTACGTGACTTTGCATGTCGGCGCGGGCACGTTCCAGCCCGTGCGCCGGGACAGCCTCGAAGAGCACGTCATGCATCGCGAATGGCTCAACGTCGGCGCCGAACTCGTCGAGAAGATGCGGCGTGCGCGCGCCCGTGGTGGGCGCGTCATCGCGGTCGGCACGACGGTGGTGCGCGCGCTCGAATCGGCCAAGCACGAAGGCGTCGTCGAACCGTTTGCGGGTGAGACGCAGATCTTCATCTTCCCCGGCTACCGGATCACGAGCGTCGACGCGCTGATCACCAACTTCCATCTGCCCGAATCGACGCTGCTGATGCTCGTGTCGGCCTTTGCCGGGCGCGAGCTCATGCTCGACGCCTACCGCCACGCGGTCGAACAGCGCTACCGGTTTTTCTCCTACGGCGATGCCATGCTGATTTTGCCGGCCGGACAGTAGTCCGGCCGCGGCATGCCGGCTATTGCCCGGCGGGCGGCTGCCACAATTCGATCTTGTTGCCTTCCGGATCGATGACCCAGCCGAACTTGCCGTATTCGGAATCGTCCATCTTGTCGAGGACGTTGCAGCCTTCGGCTCGCAGTGCCTCGAGAAGAGCGGCCAGATCGTCCACGCGGTAGTTCACCATGAACGTCGATTTGCTCGGGGCGAAGTGATTGTTGTCAGCGGCCCCGATCGACCAGACGGTGGTTCCTTTGATGGGGTTCCCGGCGTCGTCGGTCCAGGTGAATGCCGTTCCGCCCCAACTCTGCACGTCGATGCCGAGATGTTTTTTGTACCAAGCGCGAAGCGTTGCTGGATCCTGGGCGTGGAAGAAAATTCCGCCGATTCCGGTGACTCGTTTCATCCAAGTTCTCCCTGTGCTGTCGATACGCGATAGGACTGAAGTCTAGCGCAACCCGTTTGCCGCCGGCTTGGGCGATTTTCGGCGCAGGCGGGCTTCAAGCCGTATCATTACGCGAAAATCGCCAAAAGAAATACCCATCATTCCATGCAATTCGAACTTCTTTCCAGCGCCGGCGCGGCGCGGCGCGGGCGCCTGACCTTTGCGCGCGGCACGATCGAGACGCCGGCATTCATGCCGGTGGGCACCTACGGTTCGGTCAAAGGGATGACGCCGCAGTCGATTCTCGATATCGGCGCGGAAATCATTCTCGGCAACACGTTCCATCTGTTCCTGCGTCCCGGCCTCGACGTGATCGGCGAGTTTGGTGGCCTGCACAAGTTTATCGGTTGGAGCAAGCCGATCCTCACCGACTCGGGCGGCTTCCAGGTGTTCTCGCTCGCCGAGCGACGCAAGATTTCGGAAGAGGGCGTCCGTTTCGCTTCGCCAGTCGACGGCTCGCAGGTGTTCCTCTCGCCGGAAGAGTCGATGCGCATCCAGCGCGTGCTCGATTCCGACATCGCGATGATCTTCGACGAGTGCACGCCGTATCCGGCGACGGAAAAGCAGGCGCGCGATTCGATGCAGCTCAGCCTGCGCTGGGCGGAGCGCTCGCGGCGTGCGTTCGATGATCTCAAGAATCCCAACTCGCTGTTCGGCATCGTCCAGGGCGGCACCTATCCGGCGCTGCGCAAGGTGTCGGCCGAGGGCTTGCTGCAGATCGGCTTCGACGGTTACGCCGTCGGTGGCCTGGCCGTCGGCGAGCCGGAAGACGAGCGCAACCGTACCCTGGAAGAAACGCTGCCGCAGCTGCCGTCCGACCGGCCGCGTTATCTGATGGGCGTGGGGCGGCCGGAGGACATCGTCGAGGCAGTCGTGCGCGGCATCGATATGTTCGACTGCGTGATGCCGACACGCAACGCGCGCAACGCCCATATCTTCACGCGCACCGGTGTGCTGCGCATCCGCAATTCGCAATACGAACGCGACACGCGGCCACTCGACGAGGCTTGTGCCTGCTACACCTGCGCGAACGGGTTTTCGCGCGCGTATCTACGCCATCTAGACAAGTGCGGGGAGATGCTGGGGCCGATGTTGGCGACGATCCACAATCTGCACTATTACCAGGATCTGATGCGCGGGTTGCGCGAGGCGATTGCGCGTGGGAGGTTGGTGGATTTTGTGGCGGAGTTTTATGAGTTGAGGGGTAGGTAGCGCTTCGATTCCGATTTCTCGCGCTTTTGCTCTTAGCTCGTCATTCCGGCGAAAGCCGGAATCCAGTGTCTTTGCTTTTGCTTGTTTTGTTTTTAAGAGCAAAGGCTTCCACTCGTCCTGCGGACGGGCGGGTTCCTTTCTTTGCTCGTGCAAAGAAAGGAACCAAAGAAACACGCCCCAGCGCCTTGCGCCGTTCGGGCATCGTGCCCGAACGGTCCGCGTCATCGGCCGGGTTCCGCTGATTGCACATCCTGTGCAACAGCGGAATCGGCGCGATCCCTCGCGCCGCCCCCTGCGGGGCCTGATCGCCCGCTGCCGCCGCAAGGCCATGGGTCCCCGGGAAGAGCAAAGCGCGCGCGTCCTGCGCGCAGAAGCCAGAGCAAAGCAGCTTTTGCCCTGGCTCTTGATTCTGGGCCCCGTCAGCCGCGGCGAGGGCAGGCCGGAATCGCCCGACAGGGTCGCGCGCAGGGATGCGCGCGAGTTCGCGAATGGGCAGGAAGCCCATCGAGCGAACCCCGGCCTGACCTTGCGTACTGCCGCAGGCAGCGCGGCTCCCGGGGTGTGTTCTCTTTGGTTACTTTCTCTTGCACAAGCAAGAGAAAGTGACCCGCTCGCACGGATGCGAGCGGAAAAACGAAGGGATGCGGTCAGAGCAGAATCAGGAGCTACAACAAAAGCTGGATTCCAGCTTGACCAGCCATTCGGCTGTTGAAAGCCGCCGGAATGACGAGCTAAGAAGCAAAGGCGCTGGATTCCCGCTAAGAGCGCGCGGGAATGACGAGCTAAAGAAAAAAGCTAGATTCCAGCTTGCGCGGGAATGACGAGCGAGAGAGCCGGGCGCGACAAATCGCGCCCGACAAAACCTCACGGACGGCGCATCAATTCCGAATTGTCGCGCGTCACCGGCATCAAATCCTTCTTCGACACGCCAAGCCAGTAAAGAATCGGGCTCGCAAAGAAGATCGACGACAACGTACCGACGACAATGCCGATAACCATCGTCAGCGCGAAGCCGTGCACGGCGGGGCCGCCGAATAGGTATAGCGCGATCATCGTGATCGCGGTAAACAGTGCGGTGATGATCGTACGCGACAGGGTCGAATTGATCGCCTTGTTGAGGATCTCGACCGGCTCGGCGCGGCGCGCGGAGCGGAACAGTTCGCGCACGCGGTCGAACACGACGACCTTGTCGTTGATCGAGTAGCCGACGACCGCGAGCATCGAGGCGAGCACGTTCACGTCGAATTCCCGGTGGGTCAGCGCGTAGAAGCCGAGCACGATGATGGTGTCGTGGAATTCGCTGGCGATCGCAGCGACGGCAAAGCGCCATTCGAAGCGGATGCCGATGTAGATCATGATGCCGAGGATGACGAAGATCACCGCGACGATACCGTCGCTCTTCAACTCCTCGCCGACCGAGGCGCTGACGAAGCTGGCGCTCTTCTTGGTCACGTCGGGCGTCTTCGCCTTGAGTGCGGAAATGACGTTGTCGGCGACCTTGTTCATGTTTTTCAGATCTTCGCTCGTTTCGCCCTTGCTGGCGCCAGATTCGAGCTGCAGGCGGATCGCGATGTCGTTCGTGCCGACGTACTGCACGACCTGTGCGTTGTGGAAACCGCCGGCTTCGAGTGCACCACGCACGCCGTCGATGTCCGGCTGCTCGTGGTAGCTGGCTTCGACGAGCACGCCGCCGGTGAAGTCGAGCGCGTAATTGAGGCCGCGCGTGAACAGAGCGCCGATCGAGACCAGCAAGAGAATCGCAGAGACAGTCAGGCTAATCGTGCGCAGGCGCAGGAAGTCGATCTTGCTGTCGTGATTGAAAATTTCCATGTGCGTACCTTTAGACGGACAGCGCTTTCAGTTTGCGTCCGCCGTGGACGAGATTCACGATCGAATGGGTCAACGTGACGGAGGTGAACATCGAGGTGAGAATACCGATGAGCAGGGTCACGCCGAAGCCTTTGATCGGGCCGGAGCCGAAGAAGAGCAGGGCGATCGCGGCGAGCAGGTGGGTGACATTGGCGTCGAGAATCGTCGCCCAGGCTTTCTCGTAGCCGGCCTTGATCGCGGCGAGCGGAGTCGCGCCGTTGCGCTGCTCCTCGCGGATACGCTCGCAGATCAGCACGTTCGCGTCGATCGCCATACCGAGTGTCAGCACGATACCGGCGATGCCGGGCATGGTCAGCGTGGCCTGGAACAGCGAGAGTACGGCGACGAGCAAGACAAGGTTGAATATGAGCGCGACGTCGGCGATCAGGCCGAATAGCTTGTAATAGATCGCCGCGGCGATGAGCACGGCGAGCAGGCCGAGGAGAACGGCCTTGAAGCCTTTGTTGATGTTGTCCTGGCCGAGGCTGGCGCCGATCACGCGTTCCTCGACGACATCGACCGGCGCGGCGAGCGAACCGGCGCGCAGCAGCAGGGCGAGGTCGGTGGCTTCTTTCTGACCGAGGCCGGTGGTCTGGAAGCGCGGGCCGAAGACGCCGGCGATATTGGCGGCGCTGATGACTTCCTGCGTTTCCTTGAACGTGCGCACTTCCTTACCGTCGACGATCTGGGTCTGCGGCACGCGTTCGATATACACCACGCCCATGCGCTTGCCGACGCTCTGTTGGGTGAATTCCAGCATCTTCTGGCCGCCCTTCGCGTTGAGCTGGACGGACACGGCCGGCGTGCCGGTCTGTGGATCGGGGATGGCGGTGGCGTTGACCAGTTCGTCGCCGCTCGCGATCACTTTCTTTGACAGGATGATCGGTATCGGCTTGCCGTCGGCGCCGGGGCGCTGCATGTAATACAGACGCGATTCGGGCGGCACGTTGCCGCTCCTCGCGATTTCGTAGGCGCCCGGGCTGCCGAGGTTGGCCGGGCCGGTGGCGTTCTCGTCGACCGCGCGCCATTCCAGCGTCGCTGTGGCCTGGAGGATCTTCTTCGCTTCGGCCGTGTCATGTACGCCGGCGAGTTCGACGACGATGCGGTTCGAACCCTGCTGCTGAATCAGCGGTTCCGACACGCCAAGCTGGTTAACGCGGTTGCGCAGCGTGGTCAGGTTGCTCGTGGTCGTGTTGCGCGCGGCTGCGAGCGCGGTCGATTCGCGCACCTTGGCGACCAGCGGAAAGCTGTCGGCGGTCGCGGCGCCGTCGGTCAGTTCGAGTGGCGGCTGGTCGCCGAGTTTCTCGGGCTGGTTGACCTGCTTGGCGATGACGTTGCCCGCGGCCGTACGGTCGGCCTCGGTTTTGAAGGTGGCGACGATGCCGTTCGGCGTCGTGTTGAGGGTGTCGTAGCGGACCTTCGCGTCGCGCAGCGCGCCGGCGATGTCGTCGCGATAGCGCTGCTGCATCTTGTCGAGCGCGCCCTTCTGGTCGACTTCGAGCAGGAAGTGCACGCCGCCCTGCAGGTCGAGGCCGAGCGGCATCGCGTTCGCGCCGATGGCGCGCAGCCAGCCCGGTACAGTCGAGGCCATGTTCAGGGCAACGTTGTACTGGTCGCCGAGCAACTTGCTGATCGTGGCCTGGGCCTTGTTCTGCGCGTCGGAGTCGTTGAGCTCGACGAGCAGGTTGTCCTGGCCCAGTTCAATGCTCTTGAACGCGAGCTTGTCTTTCTCGAGCGCGGCCTGGACCTTTTCCTTGAGGGCCTGGTCGAGGGTGCCGCCACGGTTGGTGGAGATCTGCACCGCCGGCTGCGGCAGGAAGGCGTTCGGCAGGGCGTAAATCGTGCCGAGGATCAGCACAACCGCGATCAGGGCGTAGCGCCATTTGGCAAAATCATTCATCGGTGTCGCTCTTGTGCCGTGCTCGTGGCACGGCCGTTATCGTTATGGATTCACCGCGTAGGCCGAAGCCCGGCGCGATTCACGGGGTTTTCAACGCATGCGGGTGCGTCAGGACGATTTCAACGTGCCCTTGGGCAGGACCATGGACACGGCTTGCTTCTGCACCTTGACGGTCACGCCCGGGGCGACTTCCACGCTGAGGAAGGTTTCGCCGATATCGCTGACGCGGCCGGCGATGCCGCCGTTGGTGACCACTTCGTCGCCCTTGGCGAGCGCCTCGATCATCGAACGCTGCTCTTTGGCGCGCTTCATCTGCGGACGCAGCATGAAGAAATACATCGCCACGAAAACCGCACCAAACATGATCAGGCTCGGCCACGGACTGGGTTGTCCTGCCGCGCCCGCGGCCTGCGCATAGGCGCTGGAAATGAAGAAATCCATCGTTAAGTCCCTGAATTGAAGGCCGTGCGCCGGAACGGCTGGCGGCCGGAAAATGGCCGCCGATTATGGCATGGGATGGGGGGATGTGCATCCCGAAGCCGGTTTCGGTAGTGGTTCATTTCGGATTTTTAGACCGTTCGCGTTGAGCGTAGCTCGCGCAGCGAGCGAAGTCGAAACGCCGTGTGCCCTTCGACTTCGCGCCTTTGGCGCTACGCTCAGGGCGAACGGATTTCAAATTGGATCGCCATCCCGGTTTCGCTCGTCGTTCGGGCCGGCGGCCATCACGGCTGGCATGGCCGAGGCATCCGCCCAGGCGCTTCACACAACTTTACACGGGGGACAAATCCCGTTGACCTGCGGTTCGCAGACTGGCGTCCGGGCAATCCGCCCGATATTCAGGAACCGTCATGAACCACTCCTTTTCCACACCCTCCCGGCGCAACCTGCTCATGCTCGCCGCAGTCGCTGCATTTGCGGCCGTCGGTGGGGCGGCTGCGGCCCAACACGCGGCCGCCGACAACTCGCAGGCGGTGTCGTTGACTGCGAACCCCGCCGCGCTGGCCGACCATCTCGCCATGTTCTCCCAGCATCTGTACACGGAAACCGGCGCCACGGCGGAGCAGAAGGCTCAGCTCGATCCGATCCTGCGTCAGGCGAGTACCGATCTGGCCGCGCTGCACGCGCAATTGCAGGACAGCCATGGCAAAGCGCTGCAGGCATTGACGCAGGATCGCGTCGATCGCGACGCGCTGGAGGCCGCGCGCGCCGAACATGTGCGCATCTTCGACCTCGCCTCGCAGCGAATGGCCAAGCTGGCCGCGGATATCGCCGACGTGCTCACGCCCGCACAGCGCAAGGCGCTGGCCGACCACATCGCGCAGCATCACGCCGCGGGGCACATGGGCATGCATGGCGGCTGACGCTGACGGTTCGCTGTGCATGCTAGGCTGCGGTCGATGATCGAACGCCTGCTGCTGGTCGAAGACGACGCCCGCCTCGCCGCCATGCTCGGCGAATATCTCGGCGGCGCCGGGTTTGAGGTTGCCGTCGCGCCGAACGGCGCGGCGGCGATCGCGCATGCGGCCGAACGGGACTACGGCGCGGTGATCCTCGATCTGACCCTGCCGGACATGGACGGACTCGACGTCTGCCGCGGGCTGCGCGCGCGATCGGAGATTCCAATCCTGATGCTGACTGCGCGTGGCGGCGCGACCGACCGCATCATCGGCCTGGAGCTCGGCGCGGACGACTATCTGCCGAAGCCGTTCGAGCCGCGCGAGCTGCTGGCGCGGTTGCGCGCGATTCTGCGCCGCCGCGGATTGCCGGCCGCGGAGGTGCCGCTGCGTTTCGGCAGTCTCGAAATCGACCGCGCCGCGCGTACGCTGCGCCTGCGCGGCGAGGTGCGCGCGGTCACCGGCTATCAGTTTGCTTTGCTCGTGGTGCTCGCCGAGCACGCCGGCCGCGTGCTCTCGCGCGAATTCCTCATGGATGCGGTGAAGGGCGAAGCGCTAGAGGCTTTCGACCGCTCGATCGATGTGCACATCTCGCGCCTGCGCGCGGCGCTCGAGGACGATCCGAAACAACCGCGACGCATCGTGACCCTGCGCGGCAGCGGCTACGTTTTCGCCAAGGCGCAGGACTGATGCGCGTGTCGCGTCTGTATCTGCGCATCTATTTCGCCGTTTTCGGCAGCCTCGTCGTCTTTGCGCTCGCCGCGGCGGCACTGTGGCACGCGTACAGCGGCATGCACGCGGCGCCGCCGCACTCGCCGGCCGGCGTGTTCGGCATGTTTCTGCTGCTGGCGCTGGCGGTTGCGCTCGGCGCGTTTCCGATCGTGCGGCATCTGACGCGGCGTTTGGAACGTCTGCAGAACGCCGCGGAAGCGCTGGCCGCGGGCGACTTGAAGGCGCGTGTCGAGGTCGAGGGTCACGACGAAGTCGCCGGCCTCGCGGTCAGTTTCAATCGAGCCGCCGTGCGCATCGAGCAGTTGGTCGGTGCGCACCGCATGCTGCTGGCGCAGGCGTCACACGAACTGCGCACGCCGCTCACGCGCATTCGTCTTGCACTCGAACTGATCGGCGACATCGAGCCGAAGCGCAAGCTCGGTCTGAATGCGGATATCGCCGAGCTCGATCACCTCATCGAAGAAATTCTGCTCGCCAGCCGTCTCGACACGCTGACCGATTTGGAGCACGACGAAGACGTCGATCTGCTCGCTCTCGTCGCCGAGGAATGCGCGCGCGCCGGCGTCGCCGACGTGTCTGGTGCGGCGGCGCAGGTGCGCGGCGATCCGCGCCTGCTGCGGCGGCTCGTGCGCAACCTTCTCGACAACGCGCAACGCCATGGCCGCGCGCCGATCCAGGTGCGGCTTCGAGTGAACGCGGACTCGGCCGAGCTGACCGTTGTCGACGCAGGCGAGGAAATTCCTGCCGCCGATCGCGAGCGGCTGTTCGAGCCGTTCTACCGGCGCGGCAATACTGAAGGCCACGGCCTTGGTCTGTCGCTGGTTCGTCGCATCGCACAGCGCCATGGCGGCGAGGCGCGTTACGCACCGGTCGAGTCCGGTGGCTGCGGGTTCGTGGTGACGCTGCGTCGCGATCGTTGAGGATCACGGCGGTCGAAAGGGATTTTCCCGGTACTGGTAAACTTGCCTTCTTTTCATACCGAGATATCCCGCCATGGATTCCCAGCAAACCCGCGACAACATCTCCGGCCTGTGGGACAAGGAGATCGTTCCGCAGCTCGTCGAGTACATCAAGATTCCGAACAAGTCGCCGATGTTCGACAAGGACTGGGCGGCGCACGGGTTTATGGACAAGGCGGTGGCGCAGCTGTCAGGCTGGGCGAAGGCGCAGGCGATCGACGGCATGACGGTCGAGGTCGTGCGCCTGGAGGGCCGCACGCCGTTGATCTTTATCGACGTGCCCGCGTCGGCCGATGCGAAGAGCGGCGACGACTGCGTGCTGCTCTACGGCCATCTCGACAAGCAGCCCGAGATGACCGGCTGGGCCGAACATCTCGGACCGTGGACGCCGGTGATCGAAGGCGACAAGCTCTACGGCCGCGGCGGCGCCGACGACGGCTACGCGATCTTCGGTTCGCTCGCGGCGATCCTCTCGCTGAAGGCGCAGAAGCTGCCGCACGCGCGCTGCGTGGTGCTGATCGAGGCCTGCGAGGAATCGGGCAGTTACGATCTGCCGTACTACGTCGACCATCTCGCCGCGCGCATCGGCAAGCCCTCGTTGATCGTCTGTCTCGATTCCGGCTGCGGCAACTACGACCAGCTCTGGCTGACGACGTCGCTGCGCGGCATGACCGGCGGCAACCTCACCGTGCGCGTGCTCGAGGAAGGTGTGCATTCGGGCGATGCCTCGGGCGTGGTCGCGTCGAGTTTCCGTATCCTGCGCAAGATTATTTCGCGCCTCGAAGATCAGGACACCGGCAAGATCGTGCCGCCCGGATTCCACGTCGAGGTTCCGGCCCAGCGCGCCGAGCAGGCGAAGCAAGCGGCGAAGGTGCTCGGCGATGCGGTGTATTCGAAGTTTCCGTTCGTCGACGGCATGCATCCGGTCAGCGAAGATGTCGGCGAACTCGTGCTCAACCGTACCTGGCGGCCGGCGCTCGCGGTGACCGGCGTCGGCGGCATTCCGGCGCTCGATTCGGCGGGCAATGTGCTGCGGCCGTTCACGGCGGTGAAGTTGTCGCTGCGCCTGCCGCCGACGCTCGATGCGGTGAAGGCCGGCGCCGAGCTGAAGACGCTGCTCGAAAGCGATCCGCCGTACGGCGCCAAGGTCACGTTCGATCTGGAGAAGGCCGGCAGCGGCTGGAATGCGCCGGCGCTCGCGTCGTGGCTGGAAAAATCCGTCGACGCCGCCTCGCGCGAATTCTTCGGCCCGCCACCGGCGTACATGGGCGAGGGCGGCTCGATTCCGTTCATGGGCATGCTCGGCGAAAAATTCCCGGGCGCGCAATTCCTGATCACCGGTGTGCTCGGTCCGCATTCGAACGCGCACGGTCCGAACGAGTTCATCCACATTCCGACCGGCAAGCGCGTATCGATGTGCGTGGCCAAGGTGATCGCCGATCACTACCAGGCCAGCGTGTCGGGGCTGACGCGCGGCGTTGCCGCAACGCATGCGCACACGGTCAAGGGCGGAGATGGCTGCTGCGACTGAGACGATCGCGGTTCGCGCGGCGCAGGAAGGCGACGTCGAGACGATCGCGTTGCTGTCAGCGCAACTCGGTTATCCGACGCCGGTCGATGAGATGCGCGAGCGTTATTCGCGTGTGCGTGCGGCGCAGGCCGGCGAAATCTTCGTCGCCACGCGCGTGAGTGATGCGCGTGTGGTCGGTTGGACGCATGTGGTTCCGCGCCTGCAGCTCGAAGACGCGCCGTACGCAGAGCTGGCCGGGCTTGTCGTCGACGAAACAGTGCGCAGCGCCGGTGTTGGCGCCGCCTTGCTCGCCGCCGCGGAAGAGTGGGCACATGGGCAACGCTTCGCGACAATGCGCGTGCGCAGCAATGTGGTCCGCGAGCGCGCGCACCGGTTCTACGAACGCGAAGGTTACGTGCGGGTCAAGGCGCAGGCTGTGTTCCGCAAAGCTTTGCGCTGATTAGACTACGCGGATCAGTCGAGCAATTCGCGCCAGTTGACTCGCGCCACCGTGGCTGCGCCGGCGCCCGGTTTCAGTTTTGCGGTGCCCACGGACAGGCCGCTCTCGCCGTACATCAGCAAAATCTGCGCGGGGGTGGCGCTCGAACCGGAACCCGATGCCGGCACCTGCACCATCTTCAGTGTGGTCAGTGCCGTTTTCGTGGTGATCGACGCAACGCTGGCGCCCGCGCTGTCGACCAGCGTTGTCTGGCCAGTGCTGAAATCCGCCGCGTAGATCGTGCCCTGGAACGAGCAGGGGTCGGAGGTGGGAACGAGGCTTCCCCAAGCGATCTCAAACTGGCCTGCGGCGGCCTCGGGATCGATCACGATGCGTTCGGTCGCGCCGCCGGCGGTCTTGCCCTGCAAATCGTAGTACCAGCCTGCATCGTTGTCGCCGAGCGCAGTGATGCCCGTCGTCAGATTCGTCACCGCGCTCAACGAGCTACGCGTGAGCGGCAGGGAGGTGGTACTCATCACCGAGGCTGTGCCGTCGCGCAGGGCGTACATGGTTTGCTGCTGCGTGTCGGAGAGATCGCTCGTGTCGAGGAACTTGCCCGTGCCGACGAAGACCCAGCGGCGCGTGTCGAGGCCGGTGGAGTTGATGTCGAGCTCGATGCGCGGCGCGGTCGTAATCGGCTGCGGATTTTTCGAGCCGTCCTGGAGCTGCGCGAGCTTCACCGGCGTCGGGTATTTGCCACTGCCTGTGCCGGACAGATCAAAGCGCCAGACATTGCCGAGCAGATCGCCGGCGTAGACTTGTTCGATCGTGTTGTCGGAAAGGTCGCGCGTGTACGCGGTCGCGCGGCCGAGTCCGCTCGGCGTCGCCGTGTCGCCGGCGCCCGTGTCGAGCGTTTCAAGCAACGCACCGGTTTCAGCGTTGACCACGTAGAGATGACCCTTGCCAGTCTGCGAGCCGACGTTGTTGTTGTAACCGGAGGTGATGAGCACAACCCAGCCGTACTTGCGCGTCTTCACGATGAGCGGGCGGCCGAAGGTGAAGCCCATATCGTTGTCGGTGAACTCCCACAGCACCTGCTTTTTGATCTGCGCCTCGCCCGCGGCGCTGCTCGTCGTGTCGAGCGCGGGCGGGGCGTTGGTGATGTCGAGTGCGTAGATGCCCTTGCCACCCTTGCCCAGTCCGCCGACAACGAGGGTATGCCAGTCGGGCGTGCCGGGCGTGCTCGATCCGGTCCAGCCGAAGTCGACATCGGCCACCTGCGGGGTCTGGTCGACGTAGAAATGATGGGCATAGGGATTCGTCGTCACGCCGTTGAGGTTGGCGAGCGCAGCCATGCCGTCGACCGTTGGCGTGCCGCTCGGTCCGGCGATGACGAAGCTCGGCACGTAGGCGAACAGCTCGTTGCCGCCACCGGCCACTGGGTTGGTCTTCGTGCCAGCGGAGAAGTCCGCGGCGAATGCATGCAGCATGCCGTCGTTCGCGGCGACATAGATAATCGGTTTGCGGTTCTGCACGCTGGTCTTGAAGGCCGAGTAGCCGGGATTACCGGTGTCGGTGTAGGTGGGCGACATGGCTCCCTGTACAAGCACCGCGTCGGAGTCGACGATGTCGCCGAGGATATGCCGGCGCGCGCGGAACTTGGTGCCTTCGTTGGACTTGTCACCGCGCAGATAATTGAGCAACGTCGGATCGTTATTCATCGTCGACTTCGCCGAGGCGATGCTGCCGTAGCGGAACGGGACGCCGACGGTGCCGTTCCAGGTGACGATGCGACGACCAGTGTCCCAGCCCGCCGGCGTGCCGGACGTATTCGGCGCCTGGGTGAGGATGTCGAGCTGGGATGATGCGGTCCACAACGGATTTTTGCTGCACGATCCGGGCGTTACCGTTCCGGTCGAAGGGTCGACAGTCGCGATGTAGCCGCAGACATCGCCTGTCCAGTCGCCCGGTGTGTAGCTTGTCGTATACAGCGGAAAGCCCGTGGCACTGGTCGGAGGGTTGTATACCGTCGACACTGGATTAAGCACGCGCGCGGCCGAAAGGCCCGGGCCCGAGGCGCTCAGGATTTTCTTCGAGGACACACGGCTGAAGATCTGCGCAAGTCCGGACTGGATCAGGTCCGGCCGGTTGCCCAGGAAGTAGTTGTCCGGATGGTAATCCTTGGTCGTGACCGAACTCGAATTGGTGTGCCAGGTCAGCGGGCTAGCGGGCTTGCCGTCGTTGTTGATATCGTCGAAGCCGCCGTATTTCGCCGCGAGCCAGTACATGTTCGGGCCGGCGTTCTTGCTGATATTTGCAGGATCGTAGATCGGGCCGTGACCGGAGCTCAATGGCTGGCCGTCATAGGAGCCCGGTTCCAGCACGTCGACGGTGTAGGTGTCGATAGTGATCTTGTCGACCGCGGGATTGTTCTTGGCGACATCCGCGCGCTGTTCCTGAGTGTGCGCGTAGTAGGCCATGCCGGCCATGTTGTAGGTGGCGCCGGCGGGTGTGTTCGGCTCCCAAGCCGTTGACAAATCCGAGACGCTGAGGAATTGGTTCATCGTCTGGGTCGCCGCAGTCGAGCCAAGCGCTTCGATTAGCGGTAAGTTGCCGATCGTTTTGAGATAGGTGGCCGCACTGAGGCCAGGATCCGTGCCGCCGTTTGCGGTTGTCACCGCCGACAGTGCAGCGAGCGGTGCATGATTGGTGCAGGTCGATCCGCTTTCGTTCTTTGCGTCTAGCGCGGAACCCGGCACGCGGGTGTCGCACCAAGTGTGGGAGTCGCCGATCGTGACAATCGAATTGCTCTGACAGGAATATTGGATGGGATCGGCGCCCGGACCCTTGACCTTGGTTGGGTCGGCGATTGCCGGAAAGCCATCAAGCTGGATCGAGTTGCTGCCCGTGGGAGCGGCGGCGTAGGTGCCGTCGAGCGGCAGTTTCTTGTAATAGGCGAGTACCGCCCAATACAACTCGGCCAGAGTGTCGTAGGTCTCGTAGGATGGCTCGGTCAGGCCGAACTGATTGAGGTAGTTGATCGCGCCACTTTTGGTCGGGGTCTGACCGGTCACGGTGACGGATGCGGTGATCTGGTCCGGATTCGGATTCGTTGCGAAGATGCCGGTCTTGCCGTCCCATTCCGCGTTCGGGTTGGACTGGCGCGCGCCGAGGCCGTTGTATGTGGTCGGCCCATTGTCGCGAATCAGTGCGCGAATGATGCCGTTCGGATGATCCAGGCCAAGCGCAGCGAGATAACCGGCGGCACCGACGCGGATGCGCTGAAAGTTCTGTTGGATCAATCCTTCGGGCTTGTTGTATGTGCCCGCGCCAGGATAGTCCGACGCCTTGTGCGCAGAATTGCAATTGTTCTCGAGTGTGCTGCTCGCGCTGCTGACGCAGACTTGCACGCGCGCATAGAACAGCGTCGGGTTTGTGCAGCTTGTTGAGCTTGTCGTCAGGCCGATGAATACGCCCCTGTCGGTTCCGCTAGTGAACTCCGTGCTGCCGTCATGCGAACAGATGTAGACGTCCGACGCTGCACCGAATGTCGCGTCGCCGATCACGGTCGACGGAAGGACGTTGGCGGTCTTGCCGATATGCTTCGTCGGAAAATTGGACGCGCTACCTTGCCCGGTGACGCGCGAGCGCTGCAGTACCGTGTTGCTCGTGGTGTCGATGACGCGATAGCCGCCGGTGAGTGCCTGGCGGAATTCGTCGAGAGAGGTCATCGATGCCCAGTTGAGCATGTTGCCGCTCCAATGACCGGTGCAGCCTTTGGCGCCCGACGCCCCAGCAGGGTAGAAATAATTGTTTGTCTTGTCGTAGTCGTAGCACTTGGCGTTGTCGAAGTAGCCCAGGTAGCTGGCCGAAGCCGAATAGTCGGCTGTGCCGGTATATGCGGCGACCGTGCCAGTCGGGTACTCCACCGACAGCGCGAGCATCATGTTTGCCGGTACGTTCGATGCGCTGTAGATCGGAATGTCCGAGAGCGCGACCGCCGCGCCGAACGAGGCACCGCTCGCGCATGACAGCAGGGCGATGATAAACGTCATCGCGACGGTGTGAGGCGTTTTCGATCGGTTCGGGAGGGACATGGGGGGTGTCATCGAATCGGGAGGGCGCGCCTCAGCGCAGGATGGTTTGAACGAAACTTGCGGTGTTCTTGGGTCCGTCGACGCGCACGGTCAGGCGGAAGGCTGCGTTGCCGCCTGTGAGTCCGATGCCGGTATCACTCGCTTGGTTGGCGCTTGATCCGCCGAGCACGGAGGCGCCGGGGTTGATACAGGTCTTTGGATCGGCTGGGCCTGACGCCGGGCACAGGCGTTCGACGACGTAACGGATGGTGTTCTGCGTACCTGTCAGCGTGGCGACTTTGGTCGAATCAATCTTGGTTGGATCGAACGAGACAAGCTGGTTGGGGATGCCCGTGCTGCTAAACGTCTGAATCTCGGCGTAGTAACCGCTTGCGGCATTGTCCGCTTCGCTGGCAGCGCCGCTAAATGATGTGCTTGCTTTGGCATTCTCGTATGCACGCTCGGCCTCCTGCACCAGTCCTTGGCGGAACGTCATCGAGCCGGCGACGACATTGGCCGTGTCAACCGAACGCATGAGCGCGATCGACGCGAGCAGCGTCGCGACGAGCACGATGACCGCGACGATCATCGCGATCATGCCTTGTTGGCGCTGCGGATGGGGGAGTTGTGAAAGGAAGGGGGGGGCACGCATACGTCGGCGCTCAGAAGAATTTGTTGATGAACGAGCCACGCACCGGGATGGTGGTGTCGTAGATCTTGTAGCGGTACTGCTCTTGGGTTGCGACAGTGACCTGAAGCGAAATGTCGAGGTCGCTGAACAGCGTCAATGACGTACTGCCTTTGTAGCCCGGATCGATACCCGGTCCGGTGGCGCCCAACGGCGGTGGGCGTTCTGGCAGTAGGCTTTGCGCAACGATCGCGACACGCACCGCTTTGATCTTCGAATAGGTTGCAGCGGATGTCGTTGCGTCTGTGGTCAGCTTGTCCAGCGCCCAGTTGCCTGTCGGCAAAACCCATGTGTCGATCAGACCATCGCCATCGGTGTCGACGCCGTACAGCGCCTTAATCTGCACGATGCCGTCGGCGATCGAGGTGGGGGTGCTCGAACTGCGCTGCAGCAGGTCGTAGCTCACCAAAGTGTTGCTGCTATTAACGCCGAACAGAGTAAATGCGGGCACTGCACCGAGATCGAACAGATAGCCCTGGCCGGAGAACGCCTTCGTCAGTCCAGTTGTCGGTCCATCGGGGGCACTCAAAGTGATCTTGTTCGCTACCGGATCGGCCGCGGCGCGTGTCAGCGTACAGTTACTGCTGCTGGAGTCAGACGCGAGCAAGTAATCGTTTTTGTAAATGCCCGTTGTGTTGTCGCTGACGGAGTCGATCGTCACCGTACTGCTGTCGGGCGTGCTGCTGACCTTTGTCTTGAACGTGCGCACCGCCGGGTTGCCTGCCACGACCGCGATCGTGTCGGGGCCGGGGCCGCCGCTTTGAATCAGTACGGGTATCGCGCGCGTCGTCGGAGGCCAACTTGTGAACGGTGCCGGCGGCGTGGTGCTCGTGGCGAGGGGGAGGCGTTGCGTGCTTGCCGAATATGCGGTGATCGAACATCCCCATACGTTGTAGCGGTTGCCCTGTGTCAGTCCAGAGCCGGCACTGCGGATCTGGCGCTCGAGCTGGAATAGCGAATAACTGCCGTTCTGTTGTGCGTCGTTGCCGCTCGTCGTCGTGCGTTTCTGGCCTTCGAACCCCGCGAACGCCTTGAACATCGCCAGAGTACAGAGCAGGCTGATCAGCAGGCCAACCATCAATTCGACGAGCGTGAAACCGCGCGCGCGCGACCGTACGCCGAGAACGACGCGGTGCGAATCAGCGAGTGATTTGAGTGATCGAGACATAGCTGTGCGCGTTGGGGTCATTGGACGATCCCTTGGGGGGCTGCCACTTCACGGTCACGGTGACGAGATTGTTCGCGCCGAAGGTGATGGTCGGCACGTTCGTCGCGGTGATGCCGGGCAGCGTGTTACTGACCACCTTTGCCCAGTTCTGGTACTTGGTGCTTGCGGCACCGTAAGTAGTGGAGAGCGTCGTTGGATCGTCACCCCACATTTGCCCGATGATCTGATCGGCGAGCATCGCCGCATCGGTGCGGTACTTGGCATCCGCGGCCAGTTGCACGGCCGAAGCCTGCAGGTGGACCATGCCGAGAATGCCGATGGAAAAAACGACGATTGCGATCAGAGCATCGAGCATCACTATGCCGCGCACGCCGTGCGACAGGCCATATCTTCTCGTGTTCATGAACATCCCTGGGGGCTGGTTGTCATCAACAGCTGGGGGTCGCACATGCGTATGCTGCCGCTGACGGTGAGTGTCGTGACCAGGCGGCGCGTGCCGCCCGTGGTTGACGACGCGTCGATGCGCACGATCGAGGTGCCACCATAGTCGGTCGGTCGACCGGAAGCATTAAATGTGACACCACTGCTAGCTAGGCTGGTCAGGGCCGTGCTGAACTTGCCGGTGGCGTAGCTGGTGTCCTTCTCCGAACCGATCACGACACTCGAGGCGCCGGCGGCGGCATTGAATTGCTGTATTTGGGTGGAGGTCGATGTCGAACAGGTATCGGTTGCCGCGGCCAGCGCACAGATTTGCCAGCTCGCGTTGGTTGCCGAGGTCAATTCGAAACGGACATTGACGTTGCGCTGCACCGCCTCGTTGCGGGCGAGGCGCAGGCCGTTTTGAATGGATTCGGAAGCGTTGCGGATGCGCGTATTGGCAAGCCAAACACCGTAGTTCGGCGCCGCTGTCATGAGCAGCAGCGCGAGCACGGCGAGGCCGATCATCAACTCGATGAGCGTGGATCCCGTCGAGCGCCTCGCGATCATGAGCAATCGCCTCCGCGACGGGTGACCCAACAGGTCGCAGGTGCTGTGCCCCAGCCAGAGGGCAACTTTGTGCTCGCCTGGGTGTTGGCGTTGTCGATGGTGTATTCGAAGCCGTTGACCGCCGACCCGTTATTGCCGGTCACTGTGGCCGTATATTTCTGTGCGGCGTTGGTGCCGACGGCAGCTGTGGCGCACGTCAGCGTGAAGTTGTTCAACGTGGGGGCAGTCACGCCGCAGGTGGTACCAGCGATGGGGCCGTAGGCTCGGTTGTCCTGGTAGTACTGCTCCATCTTCACGCGGTAATCCGCGAGCGTATTCGTCGCCTCGGTGAGTTTTCCGCGCTTGATGTAGTCGGAGTAGTTTGGCAACGCGATGGCGGCAAGAATCGCGATGATCGCGATGACGATCATCAATTCCAGCAGGGTGAATCCCGACACGCGGAAATCCCGATGCTCCATATCCAAGCCCCCTTGCCCTACACACAGCGATGGCCGCGAGCCGGCCAGCCAGACGTCCGAATTTGATAAGGGCCGAAAAATACCGACTGACGGTAAATTTTTCCCCTTGCAAAACTTTAACACGAAGCGTAAATGCAGACCGCGCTCGAATCAAGTTCGAATCGCTGAAAAAGTGGGGAAACTGCCAAGTTCCGCCCAGATCATCGGCGAAAATGTGAGTTGGATCGGGGTGTGAGAGCGCAGCGAAGACCCATTGAACGGCTACTTGCTCCAGCGATTGCGCAAATCCGGCCGGTGACGGGTCGGTTGTCTCGGCGCCTTGACCTTCCATTTTCTCCCGTCGCCCCGCGTTTAAGCCCAGATTGCCGTTCCTGTGAGAAGTGACGAGCAGCCTCTTGAAAACGGGGCCGGAAATTCCATCTCGCTGCAATGGATATTTCTCTCGTTCCCATTCTCGGCGATCTTCCCGACGAAAGCTCGACCTACGAGCGGCGAGAGATTCTCCCGCAGGCGGAAGCGCAGGCGCTAGACGCGTATTCGCGCATCGTCACCGGCGTGGTCGAGGCGGCAGCGGCGGCCGTGGTCGCCATCCAGATTCCGGAGCGCGTCGATGCGAGCGGCAAGCGCGTTCCTGGCGGCCAAGGGTCCGGGTTCTTTTTCACGCCCGATGGGCTGATCCTGACCAATTCGCACGTCGTCCACGGTGCCAGGCGCATCGAGGTGACGACGGTCGCCGGCCGCCATTTCGCCGCGGACTTGATCGGCGAGGACATGCATACCGACATCGCGCTGCTGCGCGTCAGCGGGCAGGAACCTCACGCGCATGTCGCGCTCGGCTCCGCGCGTGAATTGCGCGTGGGGCAGCTTGCGGTCGCGATCGGCAATCCGCTCGGATTCGATTGCACAGTCACCTCCGGCGTCGTCAGCGCACTCGGTCGATCGCTGCGCGCGACGACCGGGCGGCAGATTGACGATGTGATCCAGACGGACGCCGCGCTCAATCCCGGCAATTCGGGTGGGCCGCTGCTCGACGCAAACGCGCGCGTGATCGGCGTCAACACCGCGATCATCGCCGGCGCGCAGAACATCTGCTTCGCCACGTCGATCGATTCAGTCGCCGCCGTCGTGCAGCAGCTTATGCGCCACGGCCGCGTGCGTCGCGGTTCGATCGGTGTCGCCGCGCAGAATACATACCTGCCGCAACGCTATGTGCGTTATTTCGACCTCGGGCAGAATGGCGCGGTGCGCGCGATGGAAGTCGCCGGCGGCGGCCCGGCCGCGCGTGCAGGCCTCGAAGTCGGCGACATCGTCATCGCTTTCGATGGCGAGGCAGTGCACGGCATCGATGCACTGCACCGGCGCCTCGACGAAGCGAGCATCGGCAAGCCGGCGCGGCTGTCCGTGATCCGCCGGGATCGGCGGATCGAGCTGACGATCGTGCCCGTCGAACTCACTTGAATATGGACTTCCTCGCCCCGACCCATCGTGTTGCGGGCAGGCGAGATGTCTATGCGCTGAACGTTTTTCGCCCCTCCGGCGGCAGTCCACATTTCCTGCACGATTCGTTCCCAGACTCGCGCCAGTTTCAGCGGAAGCAATACCCATGATGACGAAAATTTCCGCGGCCGATGAAGCCGATGCGTGGTGCCGCCAGCTCGGCAATTTCACCCCCATCGTCTATCGCCCGGAGACCGCTTCGCGAGGTGCCTCGCACGCCGCTTCACACGTTTTCGGGGCCGACAACTTCGCGGCGCACGTCCACGCGGGCCCGCGCCTGCAGCGCGGTGCGGCCGCGGCGCAGTTTCTACTCGCCGCACTGATTATGGTGGCGATGACCTGGCCGCTGTCCGGTTCGGCGCAGATGCCGGGCGGCGGCATGGGCGGTGGCCGCGGTGGGCATGGCAGTCACGGTGACCATAACCCAAGTGCTTCCGCGAAAAATCCCGATGCTGCGGCAGCGCACGCCCCGAGCCCGCTGCGCGCGATGCTGGAGGAAATGCGCAAGCTGCGCGCCGACTTGCTACTCACCGCGCAGCAGATCGGCCCGTGGTCGGCGATGGAAGATGCCTTGCGTGAATGCGTCGAGCTCAATCGTTCGCGGCTGCCCGCAACGCAAGGCGGGTCGACGATCGATGCGCAGTTGTACATTCAGGATCTGGCTGATAACCAGCGTGAATTGGCCGATGCCGAGGCGCGCTTTGCTGCCGCGACGAAAGCGGCGTTCGTCACGCTGAATCCGCGTCAATTGAAGTCGAGTAAGGATCGGCTCGCGACGGCAATCGCAGGCGAGCAACCCGCGATCGCGCCCTCGCTCTGAAATCACCGTGAAGTGGCCGCGCCGGCGCGGCGCGGTTATTCCTTTTTGACTTCGTGTCCGCCGAACTGGTTGCGCATCGCCGCCAGCAGCTTGTCCGAAAACGAATCCTTGTCGCGCGAACGCAGGCGTTCGAGTAGTGACAACGCGATCACCGGCGTCGACACGCCAAGCTCGATCGCCTCGCTCAGCGTCCAACGGCCTTCGCCGGAATCGGCGACGTAGGGTGCGATGCCGTGCATCGTAGGATTTTTTGTCAACGCATCGGCGGTGAGATCGAGTAGCCAGGACCGCACCACGCTGCCGTGACGCCAGATCTCGCCGATCTGCGCGAGGTCGAGCGCGAACTCCTTCTTGTGTTCGAGCACGGAGAAGCCTTCGGCATACGCCTGCATCATCCCGTACTCGATGCCGTTGTGAATCATCTTGGTGAAGTGGCCTGAGCCGACCGGACCGACGCGACCCCAGCCGCGATCGGGCGCCGGCGCCAGCGTGGAAAAAATCGGCGCGAGGTTTGCGACCGCGGCTTCGTCGCCGCCGATCATCAGGCTGTAGCCTTCTTGCAATCCCCACACACCGCCGCTGGTGCCGCAATCGACGTAGTGAATCTTGTGCTCGGCGAGCCGCTGCGCGCGGCGCTGGGTGTCTTTGTACATCGAGTTGCCACCGTCGATCAGCGTGTCTCCGGCCGAGAGCAGGGGCAACAAATGATCGATCGTTTGATCGACCGGCGCGCCGGCCGGCACCATCAGCCACAGCACGCGCGGAGCTTTGAGCGCGGCGACGAGATCGGCGAGCGAGGCGACCGGCTCGATGCCGTTCTGCGCGGCGCGGGCACGACTTTCCTCGCTGAAATCGAATCCGGCCACGCGATGCCCACCGCGCACCAGCCGCTGCGCCATGTTCGCGCCCATGCGGCCCAAGCCGATCATGCCTAATTCCATTGCGTGCTCCGAAAGATGAAAGAATGCGGATTATCGCCTGCAGAAGATGTGGGCGCGACGGAAATACAAAAGGCCGCCGCGCCGGTGAGAAGTGCGCTTCTTTGAACGTCGGCGCGCAGAATTGGAATGAACACCCTGTATGGAAAGACGGTGGAGTGAGGCGAATTGCGGCATCGCGCCGCATTCATTCCTCTGCCTCTATTCAATAGCCTACGCCCCCTGCAAGATACCGCTCGCGATGTCCGCAAACGGTCTCCCGAATTTTTCAGAGAAGTTGCATGCCTTTCATTTTTCGCCGGCCGTTGTTCGTGGGACTCGTTATTGCCTCGGTTTCGCCGAGCGCCTTGGCCTGCTCGGCCTGCGGCTGCACGTTGAGTTCGGATTGGGGCAGCCAGGGGCTCGCGACGAGCAACGGCTGGCGCTTCGACATGCGTTTCGACTACTTCGACCAGAACCAGCTGCGCGAAGGAACCGACAGCGTGTCGCGCGGCGACATCGCGATTCCGAACGACCGGGAAGTGCAGCAGTACACGATCAACCGCAACTACACCTTCGCGCTGGATTACAGCCCGAACAAGGATTGGGGCGTGAGCCTCGCGCTGCCGTGGTTCAACCGCTCGCACGGCACGATCGCCGAAGGAGACGAGGCGATTTCCACCTCGCACGATGAAGGCATCGGCGACCTGCGTGTGCTTGCGCGCTATTCCGGTTTCGATCCGCAACGCACCACCGGCATCGAGTTCGGCGTGAAGTTGCCGACCGGCAAGTTCACCGACACCTTCGACAGTGGGCCACAGCGCGGTGAAGTCGTCGATCGCGGCCTGCAGCTCGGCACCGGCACGACCGACCTGCTGCTCGGCGTCTATCACTTTGATGCGTGGAACGAGGACTGGGGCTATTTCGGACAGGCGCTTCTGCAAGCGCCGGTCAATTCACGCGAGAACTTCAAGCCCGGACTGGGGCTGAACCTCAATGCCGGCGTGCGCTACACCGCGAGCGAGACCTTCGTGCCGCAACTGCAGATCAACGCGCGCATCGAGAAGCGTGAGCAGGGTGCCAACGCCGACGTCGACAACAGCGGCGCGACGCTGGTGTATCTCAGCCCCGGCGTAACCTGGAATCTCTCGCGTCGTTTTTCCGCTTACGCGTTCGTGCAGGCGCCGCTCTATCAACGCGTCAACGGTTTGCAGATCGAGGCGAAGTGGTTGGGGTCAGTGGGGGTGCATTACATTTTTTGATGCGTCGTGGTTGGATCATTGCGCGAGCCAACGCGATCGCGAGCACAAAAGAAAAAGGGCCTGCATTTCTGCAGGCCCTTTTTTCATGAGGTTCCTGAAACGAACCTGCATTGTTATTGATAGTTGGAGTACACAAGACCGTAGTGAATTTGGGACCTTTCCCGTCTACGAAGACACTTCGAGCTTCGCACGACGTCGGCTGTATCGGATGCAATCCCGCGTTATTTTCTATCGCGCATTCGTCAGTCCATTCAACCTTTGAGGCTTTCCAGATTCCTTCAAGGAGATTGGTCCTACCAATACGCGCCAGGGTCGCTCTTTTTTCCCGAGCCGGGTAGTGACGGGGCCTGATCTATCGTGGGGTGCAAGAGAGGCCGATAGCCTGCGTACATGGCATTCAGTGTCGAAGGTGGTGTAAGTAAACCATCGGCGTGCGAAAGGTGTTGCACGAAGTCGTAGCCATTCTCGTTCCACCGATAGGCTTGGCCTTTGACGATCGTGAAGGCCAGGTCATTGCGCACGACGACCGCACCGTCGGGAAGGTCGGCAATTGGCGCGTCGAGTGGGTGGATGCGCTTGGAGCGATGATCGAGCCGCTCGCCGTGCAAGACCGCATCCATTGCCGGTGCGGAAGGCGGCACATCCATGCCATGCGCCTTGGCCCACGCCGCGCGAAACGCTTCCGCCGATGTGCGACGACATGCAAAGCAAGGACGATGTCCTGCAGACAGTGCCACGGCCTCGTCTAGAAAAAAGAGCTCCGTCCAGCTGCGCTGTGCCATCACATCGCGCCAGCGTCCCCTGTCGTTCAACGTGCAGGTAATCCAAGCCTTGTTCGACCAGCGACGGTTCAGCAAGGTCTTGGTCGCGGCATCATGAATTATGCCGCGGTTTCCGGTAAACATGCCGCGTTGATCGATGGCGACGATGTCGCCGAAGGGCGTGACGCGATTTTGAAGAGGCATGATGGTCGGTCGATCAAGCGAGATTGCGCTTATTGGAAGCGATGGAGTTCCGATCGATATCCAAAACAGTCCCTGAAATTCCTGCCGCTCAAACTTACCACTAGTGACGACCAGAATGATCAGCTATCGCGCCCTTGCATGAAAATGCGATGAAACCGCATCAAGCGGCCCGGGCCACGAGTCCGTGCAGCACTGTTTCGAGCGTGGTATCGCCTTTGATGATGTCGACGCCGCTGCTCTCGAACTCGATCCAGCCCTCGTTGAAACCGTCGAGCATGCGGATGCGCGGCTGCGGATACTTCATGCCCTGCGATTTGAACAGGTCGGCCCAGGTCTCACGCGGCACGATCTGCGCCTTGACCGGACGCCCCAACACGCTCGCGAATGTAGCGGCGGCCTCGTCGGGCGAGATGCGATGATCGGCCTCGAGTTCGACGACGCGGCAGCCGTTCCAATTCTGCTGGATCAACTCGGCCGCGACGCGACCGACGTCGGCGGTGGCAATCATCGGCACGGGCTTGTCGAGAGGCTGCAGGAAGCTCGCCAGCACGCCTTGGTCCCGCGCTGCGGCCACGTCCCACGCGAAGTTTTCCATGAACCAGGCCGGACGTAAAAACGTAATCGGCATCGGCAGCGTCGACAGCGCTTTTTCCAGCAACGTGCGCTGCGAAAGCAAGTTCGTCTCGGCGGCCTGCGCGCCTATCGTGGACAGGCAGACGACCTTGCCGGGGCGCGCCCATTCCAGCGCCGCCATTACGGCGTCGACGACCGCGCGCGCCTCGGGAAAGTGCGGCGCCGGATCGAATTCCGACGGTGGCAGGATGAAAACACCTTCCGCGCCTTCGAATGCGGCCGCGAGCGCCGACGCATCGTTCATGCTCGCGTACGCAACCTCGCATCCCAGAGCGGCCCATTCGCCCGCTTTGCCAGCATCGCGCACGACGGCGCGGACAGGTTGATCGGCGGCGAGCAGCGCGCGGGCAAGGGCGCCGCCGACTTTTCCGGTGATTCCAGTGATGGCATACATGATTGTTCTCCTTGTGTCTTGTCGCCGGCTGGCGATATGGGCGCACTATCCTCTTGGCGTATTCGTGCTTCAATATCGCTTTTGTAACTACACTCGTGATTAAAAATCAGGAATAGATCATGACTGTCGACAGCAAGCTGTTCTCCGGTGTATCCGTATTGTTCGCGGTGGTGGAAGCCGGCACGATCGCACGCGCTGCGGAGGCGCTAGGGCTGTCGCCCTCGGGTGTGAGCCGTGCTCTGGCGCGATTGGAGCAGCGCGTCGGCGTCCGCCTGCTGGCGCGCACGACACGCACGCTGTCGCTGACCGACGAAGGGAGGCGCTTCTGCGAACAGGTCGGGCCGCATCTGGCCGGCATCGAGGAAGCCACGATCGAAGCGGCGGGCTCCGCCGGCAAGGTACGCGGCCGGCTTCGCGTCAACACCGATCCGTATTTCTCGCGGATCGTGCTGTCGAAACACCTGGCGAAATTTCTCGCGAGCTACCCCGAACTATTTGTCGAACTCATCATGCGCGACTCGGTCGGCGACCTCGTCGCCGACGGCTTCGACCTCGCACTGCGTTTCGGCGAGCCGCCGGTCGGATCGTTCGTTGCACACAAACTGACCGAGGCGCGCGTGATCACCGTTGCCTCGCCGTCGTACATCAAGGCGCACGGTAAGCCGAAGCATCCGAAGGAGATCGAGAAGCACGATTGCATCGACTTCTACGATGCCGCCAGCGGACGGCCTTACGATTGGGAACTGCGGCGCAAGAACGAAGTACTGTCGCTGCGTGTGAAGGGTCGCCTGCTGACCTCAGACTCGGGTACGCTGATTGGCGCCTGCGAAGCCGGCTTCGGCATCGCACAGGTCATCGACATAGGCAGCGAGCGGCTTTTGCGCAGCGGCCGATTGGTCGAACTGTTCCCAGGCTGGTCAGAGGAGCGCTTTCCGCTCTACGCGATTTTCCCCTCGCGCCTGCATCGCGCAGCAAAAGTGCGTGCGTTCATCGACTTCGTCATGGAGGTTTTGGAAAGCGATGCGGCGTAGCTGGTCAGCTTTGATGGGGCGAAAATGTTGGATCCTTCCGCTTGCGTATGAGCCAACGCTATTGCTCGCTATCGCATTGTTCGATGGTAGTCATGAACATATCTTCCTGCATGCGGCAGTCGTGAGTTTCGCACCGGCGCGTTTTCGAATATGTAAGTCAAGAAGTATATTTGTATAATACGAACCGCCGCGATGCGCGCGTCACACTAAACTAACAACGCAAAGCGCATACTTCGTGATGCACTACGACGCAAGGTCGTAACGGCCACTCAGCCGCGCTGCGCTTCCACTATCACCCGCCTCTGAGCCTCGCATTTCTGCTCACTGCAGAAATATCGGCTTCGGCCGTTCCGAGATTGGGCATAACCGCCAGTCTCTACACAAGAGGTAATCGTCTCATGAACAATCAGCCCAACACTCATTCCACTCGGAATCTCGTCGATACCGCTGCGGCGAACGAATCCTTCAAGACCTTCAGCCAAGCAATAGAGAAAGCTGCTTTGGGCGAGACGTTGCGAGGCCCCGGGCCTTTCACTGTTTTCGCGCCTACCGACGCCGCCTTCGAAAAATTGCCGCCCGGCAAGCTGGAACATCTGTTCAAGCCGGAAAACAAGGAAGAACTCGTGGGCGTCCTTAACTACCATGTGCTGAAGGGCCAGAAGAGTTCAGCCGATATCGGCAAATGGCACTCAGCGAGAATGGTCCAGGGTCAATCCGCACCGATTACACTGACCGACGGCAAAGTCAGAATCGACGGCGCCAATGTCATCGTCGCTGATGTGGCGTCGAGCAATGGCGTGATCCACGGAATTGACAAGGTCAACATTCCCGCGCCGACCACGCATTGAATTTGATGTAGCCTCACAGCCGCGGCAGGGAGTAATCCCTGCCGTTTTTTTTTCTTTGGATGATGGTTTGGGTCTCGATTTTGTAAATCGACTCTCCTTCAAAGCTCACGCTTTGAGAGTTAAACGATCGAGAGTCAACAGGGGAGCTAGACGCGGCGCTTGATCGGCACAACATCGGCGTCAGCGCGCAAACCCGATCCAGCAAAGCGGCCAATTCACCGATTACTTCGATTTTCATCGCCTTGCCAGTCCTGTCCTTGCGAAATTGCAGCGCGCCGTCGCGCACGTTTGGTACCGATAGGCTCTGGTGGATTATGAGGCCCCGCCTTTCCAACTCACTGCAGTGCTCCCTAACTACTTATCCCGGAAAGTGCGTCTCTCCGTCGGGAGCGGGTGGTATCTTGGACGTATGTGGCAGGAGCAACTTCTGCTGCTCGACTAGGACGCGATTTTGTTTCACGACTTCCTGCATCGTCTTGTTGAGCGTTTGCAGCTCACCGATGATCTTGTCTAGGCGTGACTTGCTGCCAAAGACTGCAAAGGGCAGGAGGAACCACAGGACCGCCAGGATGAACAGAAAGCAGAACAAGACCAGCCAAACAGTAGCTCCAAACCCGAATAGGCCGTTCATATTCCTCTTCCTGTTTTTGAGCTGACAAGCATAGAGTACAGCAACAAAGTTGATTGCCGGCGGCGCTGTTGAGGAATATCAGGCATATGGTTTTCAAATCTAATTCGTGGGGCGTCGCGCGGCTTTGACGCTCGCAATGCGCGCATCGAGCCTCGTCGAGGCTAAAGTAAGCTCTGGCATGTTGCGATATTTTTCTGCCTGAGGCTAAGGAAACTAACTCATGAAGCCAACCTGGCTTGTCGTCCTCACCGGCCTCCTGATGACGGCGTGGCAACCTGCGCTATCGGAATCCCTGACAGCCAGCGGCAAATCAGTTCGACCGGAAGCAAAGACTAAGCAGGGCCGAGTCTTGGGATCCTTGGTCGACGGTGGTTTTGTGTTCAGGGACTTGCCCTATGCAGCACCCCCGGTCGGACCTAACCGATGGCGTGCACCTGCCGCCGCGCCTTCCTGGGAGGGTGTTCGGGACGCCTCCCGATTTGGTCCATCATGCCCACAAGAACCCATGGGCTGGAACAATGTGGACGCGGAACGCGCTTCCGAAGACTGCTTGTCGCTGAATATTTGGACGCCGCGCATCGGTGAGCATGCGGGCGAAGCAGATTTGCCAGTCATGGTATGGCTCCACGGTGGAGGATTCACCGGCGGCTCAGGCGGTAATAATTTTTCGGACGGCACAAAGCTGATGCGCCATGGCGTCGTGGTGGTGACCATCAACTACCGCGTCGGCGTATTGGGATTTCTGGCGCACCCGGATCTGGGGCGGGAGACAGCCGATGGTTCGACCGGAAACTACGGATTGATGGATCAGATCGCTGCGTTTCGGTGGGTGCAAGACAACATTGGGAAATTCGGCGGCGATCCCGCTAACGTCACCGCTTTCGGTCAGTCGGCAGGCGCGATCGCCGCTTCTTGGCTGATGACTTCCGACAGCGCGCGCGGTCTTTTTCATCGGGCCATACTTCAGAGCGGCAGCGCGTTCGGCGCAGGGACGATATCCGTCTCGCGCGCCCAAGCCGAGCAGGTCGGTGCGCAGTTCGGGGCCATCTCCCAGTTGCGTAAACTTCCGGCGAAGGAATTGCTGCAGCGCTGGCAGGCTTTCGAAGCACAGGCGCCGCACGCGCATATGGCCCAACCGATCCTGGACGGCAGCCTGTTTCGCCAGCAACCCGCAAAGGCGTTGCTGGAAGGGGCGGGGAAAAATGTCGACATCATCGCCGGCAGCAATTCGCAAGAATTTCCCGTGGATGCCCCGATCGAGCCGTTGCGCCATTACGTCATGGAATCCTTCGGGGACCAAGCCGAGCAGGCACTTGCTTATTATTTTCCAAAGGGTGTTGCGCGCCCTGCGGATCCGCTCTTGGGAAACGCAGGCACCCAACTGGTCGATGACCTCAGGTTTCGCTGTGCATCGATTCTTTCTGCTCGCGCAGCCAATGCGGCATGGATTTACCAGTTCGAACAACCGCGATCGGGTGAGTTGGTCACCGGCCATTCGCACGAGCTAGTCTACGTATTCGGCAATTGGGGGCCGGAGTGGCCGCTGAAGCAGCCGATGTCGCCCGCCGAACTTGGCCTGTTGGACCAGATGCAAAGTTACTGGACCAATTTCGCGCGCACGGGTGACCCTAACGGACCCAATCTTCCGCCTTGGCATCGCTACAACCGCACCGATGATTCCTATGCTGCAATCTCGGCCGCGCGAACAGCCTCGTTAGCCCATCTTAGAGGCGATGTCTGTCCGCTGTACGTTATGCATTGGTCGAACCCGGCGTCATACGACTCGCTCACCAAGGATTGACCGTCGGTTGCTGTAACGGCAGCGGTTCGTGTCAGTACTTCGAGTGTTGGCGCCTAGCTATTCGGTCAAGTGGAGCGCTGCGACGTGTCACGGTAATCTGACGCTCATTGTGGCAGCGGCCACCTACCTCAAGCGTTAGGCGCCACAAAGTCCCGCCGATGGTGGTCGGATATCGCCTCGGTCAGCGCGCTGGCTTGGAGAGAAATTCTCGAATCTCTTGAGCGCACCGACACGCCACGGCAATCTTCGCCGCCCACTGAACCGCTTCCGCACGGGTAGCTACATCGACAACAGTGAAACCACCAATGAAGTCTTTCGTCGCCGGATTTGGTCCTTCGCTGACCGCCCCGTTTGTGGCCACCACGGTTGCCTTTCCTGGGTCGCCCAATCCTCCAGCAAAGACGAACTGCCCTGCGTCCTTGATCTCCTGCACCACCGCACGCGCCGCCCTGGCAACATCGGGCAAATCTTCATCTGCAAAGGTCATGTCGCCGTCATTGAACGAGATTAAGTACTGTGTCATGCGATGCTCCTTGCTGCGGCCCGCCACCATGACTGGGCTCGTGTCCTTACGACGAATCTTGAGTCTTGAATTCGACAAGCCGATGGCAAATATCGTTGCCCAGGCTTCTGGGCAGACTACGACATGAGGCGCAGTGCGAGCGGCTTGGTCCGGGTGACGCCTAACCATTCGCTCAACCTGACGCGCTCCGGCAGCCAGCGCTTGGCCGTTCCGGGCGCCGGCGGCATCATGCTCTCCGCGGCCAAACGCCGTCTGCCTCCTCACGCAGATTGGCTCGAACGTAACTCAGCTTGGTCCGCATCCTGGTCGTGGTTATCACCCGGCGCGCATGTCAGATTTGAGAATGCGTGTCGTATGCGACAGGCCACGCAATCGTGCTCGACCTGCAGCCGCCCGCATTTACCTTCTGTATTCGTAAATACGCAGGGAATATTTTTAGCAAACAAAAAGGGCCTGCATTTCTGCAGACCCTTGTTTGAAATGGCTCCCCGAGACGGACTCGAAATTCATGGGCAACCTGCCGTGCATATTAGCAAAAATTCCTAACCGTTCACGCATATGCCCCCAAATGTGCCCCCAAAAGGGGCAAGACCCCGAGTCGTCCTACGGCAAACCTAAGAGTCCCTCAAGGCTTTCAAACACGCCTTGCTTCGACGCCGTGGTTTGGTCGTAAACGAGCTCGGCCAGCGAAACTTCATTTCGACGCATTAGCGCAGCGTAGATATCGTCCGCATCCAATGGACGTGACCGCTCTACTAAACCCATCGCGGTTCCAATGGCGCTCCAATAGTTGGATGAAGGCAGGCGCGAGGACAGTCCGATCAAACAGATCAACCTCGCGAGCGGACCCTCGTTTGCGAGATCTTTAGCTCGTAGTAAGCGTACGCCGACCGCTTTGCTTCTGAAGGTCAACAGTAAATAATCTCCGATGGCCGCAGAGAGGGCAGCAGCATCCGGCTTAAGAGAGCCGATGTTGGGTCCCGTGGCCGATCCGGGAGGCCAGCTGATCACAACCTCATCTCGGAGGGATTTGAAAACCCGCCGCTGTCCCGGTTGACAACCCAGGACCACGGCGACAGCCGGATTGAGAACTCGACCGCTGCCTCTCAGCGTACCGCTCGTCACTTCCACACGTACGGTCCATAGGCCCTCAATGTTGTAGAGGCCCGGACAGGCATTGGGGTCTGCCGACACTTGCAGCATCTCTTCCGGGCCACGCACGATGACCCGGCCATCGGGCGTCCGATTGAACATTGGGGCTGACAAATACTGGATTACGGAGTTCGGCTTAACTCCGAACCGCTCAGACAGCGTCTTCACCAAATGTTGCACGGTTGCAGCGCCACCAAGGCGCGATATTTCATCGACGAGCTCGTCGGTGATACCCGAGTACTCCGCAAGACCGGGCCATTCCCGCAGGGCAAAATGAGCGTGCCGACTCGTTCTCTTAAACCTCTCGTCAGATAGCAGGCGCGTTCTTAGACTGCGTTCGCTTTCACAACCGCTGGACGGAAGGAGTTCCGCGGACGTCATTGGCTTTCCGAAGTATCGAAGTAGTTGCTCGACTCGATCCGGAATTGTGCGCGTGACGGGTAACCACCCGTCGTCCTGTCGTACAAATGTGCCCAGATTGGAGATCCACTGCTCCTGGTATTCGTCTCGTATATCCAGGTGACTCAATTCTTCTCTGGCAGCAGCTGGCGACAGCCACCCGCGTTCGTCTTGTCTGGATTGAAGCGCGGCATTCGAGAGTGCCTCTAGATCCCGCACTCTGGTCCACCACCCCTCGGATAGAGCGTACTGGGCGGCCCAGAGAACGAAATCGACTACGTAACGGCATTCTTCTTCAGCCAGCTGAGAGGAACGTACGCAAGACGCTCGATACCCTTCAATTGAGTCAGATGGAAGCGCCGCACCGAGCTGCGCCTGGGCCAGATTCGCAAGAAGGGATACCGCCTTTCCATCGGGCCCTCTGACATACTTGTTCAAGGTGCGTAGAAGTTTCTCCTCGATCTGCCGACAGCGCTCCCGCGTTAAGTTGAATTGTTTCGCGAGCTGAGCGAGCGTAAGTTTTCTAGTGAAAACTCGATTTCGAAGAACCGCTTGCTCCCTTGTGGGGATCCGTGAAAGGTATTCGGAGACGATTAACTCAGGTAGCGAGCCTTCTTCGTAACCCGATACTTCAATACTCGGAGTGTTGCCGTCTGGAACGTTTTCTACAGCGCAAGGTGGGCAGTCAGGTTCCTCATCAGACGTTCGGATATGAGCATGAGATCGTGCGGTCAAATCGTGCTCACTCTCGTTCCTTTCCATGCCTAGCGATAGCCCGCGAGCGGCTAACGCAATTTCAATTTCCCAAAGGGATTTCCTGCCAAGATTCGCAATGCCTAGCAAATCAGCCGCATTCATTCTAGTAAGTTGCTCGACTCTCTGTATTCCGGCTTGTTTGAGGCTGCCGGACGATCGTCGTGACAATTCGAGCAGATCGATGGAGGTGCCAACGGACCCGATATTGCCCGTCGTGCCGGTTTCGTTCTCTTCTTCGGTTCGCAATCTATGGCCATAGCGTCTGAGCACCCTTCGGGTTTGCACCAGAGACTTCTGGCCGAAATTGGGAAGCCTCAACAAGTCCGCTTCCGTCAGCGCGGCAAGCTGATGGAGGTATTTGATTCCACTCTCCCTAAAGCAGTTTGAAGCGCGCGCGGGTAGATCAAGATCACTCACCAGCAACGATGAGACTTCCCCACTTTCCACGTCAGATACCCCAACGATTCTTCGATGTCCAACAACTGACATTTCGCACTTGGTCCCGTCAGTGACTGATGAGCTTGGAAAGCTCGAACACGTCGGAGTCGCTCGTCGCGAGTCTGCGTTCGCTATTGATCAGCATGACTATCGTTTCGAGCGCGTCCATCGCTCCTCGCAGGTCTTCTTGCAGTACCTCCAATCCACCGTTCGCAAACTCTTCAAAAGCCTTCGCGCGTCGCTCCGTCGCTTCGTCCGAATTCGCGAGCACGTCCGCGCGCTGCTCAGCGTGTAGTGCCAACAAGTTCATCATGGTGTCGTAACCTTGGCGATCAAAAACGCTCTGCCGGATTGGCTCTCCGAGGGGTTCGCTTAATGGAACTCGCCTATTGCGTTTCATACCCACCGCTGCGGCAAAAACAAGTATGTCTGCTATCAGAGTAAATGGACCGGTGGAGTCTTCCGCCGTCTGAAGGCGTTTTATGATCACCGCTTTGTCTTTCGAGTAGGTGATTCGGCGCTCAATCATTGCTCATACCTCCAGCGCGGTTGTGTATTCAAATTCATTTGGACTGCCCTTGATGAGCTCATAAGAAGCGGTTCCGATCTCGATCGTCTCAACAGAAAGATCTGGCTTTGGCGAGTGATACTGTAAGACATAGGCTCTACCAACTCTTCCGCTAAGCGATTGCTCTACTTCGCCACGCCATTGAGTATTCGTGGCCATGATGATCACCTGGTCGGCGAGCTTCGTGACATGATCAGCTACTTGTCGACGATAAGTAGGTCCCAGACTTCCGAACGGTGAGTCCATCACTACCGGATACTGACTGCTGTCAGGTCCAGGTAGGCGCTCTTGTCGCGCCTGGTATTCTCTGGCTAGCTCAATTACCGCGCCAATGAAGCATAAGCTCAATATTTGACTCTCGCCTTGTCCCGCAGCGACCGGCAAAGGGATTCCACCAGCGGACTCCCTCAGGCAAAGCGCATATTCCTCTGTTATTTCTGGAACATAAGGTTTGTAAGATATCTTTTCGAAGAGTGCTCTAAGCTTTTTCGTCAAATCGAATCGGAACTTCGCTTCGAATCGACGCTTGGACTCCTCAATGCGCTCGATAACGTCGCGAGCCGCATCCAGCCGTCGCTTGGCTAGCTGCTGCTTTGCCTCCGTTGCCTCGTGCTTACGGAGATCGGCTTCGATTTCAGCTTGCCGATCCTGAAGGCTCTTCAGCCTCTCACGGCAAGAACCCTGTTCGATGAGCCCTTCTTCGATCGACTTTAGAATCTGACGACGACGTTCTTCTAGGGGCCCAACCTCTTCTTCACCGCTGTGCCGAAGTTGCTCGCTGATGCGCTCAAGGTTCTCTTGGATACGGGACAGCTCTTGACGATCGGATGAGCGGCGCTCCTCGAACTGATCGAGTTGGTTCCAGAATTGTTCGGTTTGGGCTTCCAGAAGCTTGACTTCGCCGCCCATTCTTATGGCCTTTTCTTCGACGTCGGCCAAGCCCGCTCGATCTTTCCAGCTTGCTACGACACCGCGCGCCTCTTCGTCTTTAGCGTGGTCAAGAGTGCGACCGCAAATGCATAACTTCTTCTCCAAGAGATCTTCAACGAACTGCTTCTTGATTCCTGCTGGCAATTCGCCACGCTGACGCATCTGCTCCACAATTTTCGCATACGTCTCGCAAGCATCCGCTAGAAATATCGTGTAAGCCCTAGAGCTGATCAGCGAAGACACCTCGGTCCGAGCTTGATTCAGAGATGCTTTGCGTGCAGCTTCGTCTGCCTGCAAACCTTCCCGCCGCTCTTGAATCTGGCGAACCGCTTGCAGATTTCTGAGGCGATTTTGGATTTCCTCCTCGGCCTGTCGGTATCCGTCAATGTTTCTGTCCAACTCTCGAACTCGATGCTGCTTCTCCGAGATCGATGTCTCAACCGCGCGCTTCTCTTCGATGAGCTGAACGGTTCTTGCATCGCCAATCCTTTGGTATTCTGCCTCCAAGGTGCGTTTTGCAGCACCCACGTGACGAATAGCGCGATCGAGTATCTCGAGTGAGAAGAGCTTCTTCGTTGCATTTGCGATGTCCGCACGCTCATCCTCTGTGGGTTGCACGAGACGCTCGATGCGTTCTCCGTCGAAGAAGAAGTATGTGTGAAGGTCTTCGGGAAGGATTCGACCAATCGTATCTTCGATGGATTTTTCTGACCGCCAGCGTCCATCAGGCCCCGCGCACTGCAACTCTGTAACGGGATCTCCCAGCAGTGCTATTTCGGCCTCGGTGTCACCGCGACGCACTCTTTGGGTCTTGCGCAGTAGATATTTCCAATCGAGGTGATCGAATTTAATCTCGACGGAAGCCTCAACGGTATCTCCAACCTTTGCATCGCGAAGAGCAGCCTTATTCACGATCTGATCGGCCATCAGAAAGCCGCGACTAGTCGATCCGTAGAGCGTCCAGGTGAACGCGTTGAGAAGTGCTGTCTTGCCCGCTCCGTTGGTGCCGAAAAAAACTGTAATGGGCCGGTCACCCGGAGAAGCGAACAACAACTCGGGCGTATCGCCTTTGAACTGGCGGAAATTGCTTAGGCGAAGAGAAATAAGTCTCATGTGACCTGTTCCTTGATGATGCGGAGCACGTCATCATTCAAATGGGGCACTCGCTGGTAGAGTCGCTCTTGTTCCAGCTTCAATACTTTTTCGATGATCCGGCAGATGTGCTCGGGTCCGTCTTTCAGTGGTTCGAACGCATTTTGTTCGGGCATCTTGGCCTCCGTCACAAATCCATGAGATTGAAAGTCTTTTGAAGTTGAAACACTACGGCTCGTGCTTCTCCAGCATTGAGAGAAATATCCGCAAACTCCGCGAAGCGCTCCAACTCCCTGCGCAACATGGATTTCTCGGATGGACTTCCTCGTGCCTCTTTGGGGGGAACTACAATCATGTCGTAGATGTCTGCGTGAGTTTTCCCCTCAGAGCGGCGGAGAACCCTTCCTCGCCTCTGGACAAACTGTCGCGGGTTAGTGCTACTTGCGAGGATGACAGCCATCTGCACCGATGGAATGTCAACCCCTTCGTCTAGGCAACGTATTGCAATAAGACCCTGGATACGACCGGAAGCAATTTCGTCGCGAAGGGCCTCTCGTTCGTCGAGGTCAGTTTCCGCTGTGTATTGAGCGACTCGGAGCCCTAGTTCGGAGCCAAGGATCTTGGTGACTTCGTCGATCTGTCGTCGGAAGGTGTCATCGATGACACTTTCAACTTGACCATCGCCACAGTAGAAGAGCATGTGCGTCGCATGCAGGTGCGACTTGCCCACGTCTCGCAAGGCAACTAATTTGTTCGCAGCTGCACCAATTAAACGTGCTCGCTGCAAGAGCAGCGCATCCAAGACCGGATTCGACTCAGTGGCCTCAGTGTCGGATGAATAAAGCCTAGCGATCTTGGCGCTGAGGTCGAGATACTGCTCGCGCTCCGCATCGGTCAACTCAACCAGGATCGGATAGTAGCGGTAAGGCGTCAGCGCGCCGATGTCGATTGCCTCGCGAATGCCGAGACGAGGCTCCAATATTTTCCCAAAATAGCCGAGAAGTCGGCCAGTACCTTCGTCGTCAAACCATCTCTCCGGCGTTGCTGAGAGGCCCAATCGAAGTGAAATGCTCGGTGGAAGACGCGACGCTAGACCCGACGACCCAATGTTGTGCACCTCGTCGACGATGAGCATGGTCTTGCGCGGAAAGTATTGAATTCTTTGCTGGAATGCGTCCGTCGCGAACGTTTTGTTTGTCGTCACGACGCATAGAAATGCTTTTGGATCTCTATTTATTTCGGAAAGACGCTGCGTCAACTCGTCGATCCACTGCGTTCGCGCTTCGAAAGCGAGCAAGGGTACGATTCCAAAAAGGGCGCACTCCTTTTTCCACTGCGTCACGAGGTGCTTGTAAGGGCAGACGATTATGAGCGCCTGTAACCCGATTTGGTCTGAAAGCTTGGCGGCAGCGGCAAGCGCGGTGATCGTCTTTCCTGTGCCAGTGGCCATTTGCAGAATGCCGGCACCGTCGTTTTCAAACCAAGCCGAAATTGCTTTGTTTTGGTACGGACGCAGCGTGATCGCGGAAGGAGCGCTTGGGCGAGGCCTGCTGCGCCGTGGCAATGGAATCGAAATTTCTTCAAGATCGAACTCGGGTGGCTCCTTGGTCTTGTATTTTTCGAGCAACTCTCTCGTCGCCTCGTTGAAGTTGAGGACTACCAGGCCGTCGGTATTGTCGCTCCACAGACGATCGAAATCCGCTGCCTTGCGTGCGACGCGCAGGTGAGGGTCCATCCATGAACAAAACACGTCGACGGACTCAAAGTTGGTTATGAGTCCACCCACAGTCTCGTTACCCGAGCCGGTAAAGGCGACGTGGTTTCGCCAATCGTCGGAGAAGATTCCGATCTTTTCGTGATAGATGCCGCGTGAGAGTTTGTTGGTATGAGGGTCCGTTCTCAGCGCCAGCTTTATATCCAGAGCGCCATTTGCGATCAGCCAGGCCAGCGCCGACAACCGATTTTTGGCAAGTTCGTTTTCCGCTTCACTCAGCGCTTGACGTGCAGCGTCGCGCAACACTTCATCTCGGCTTTTGTATCCGCTCTGAATCGCGTTGATGTCTTCATCACTCAGCTGCGGTGAAACGACCAGCCTCACCGATCCGCCTGTCTTGACTAGGTGCGCAAGCCCTTTCGCAGCCAACGTCAAACCGCTGCTGCTGAAGTAACCGGCCGCGCGGCGATAGAGAGAACAACGCTGCAGGCAGGGGACGTAGAAGTCAGCAACAACGTTTCCTGTGTCAGACCGGTACGAAATGTCCAGCGACAGTTCCGATAGACCATCCATCGCCGCTCCCTGTTTTTCTGCGCCGTCTGTTGGGCATTCAAAACCAATCAGCCTGGTGCCTTTGAGTCTTGTGCCCGCAAGTGCTCGCTGCTCGTCTGCACCTGGCTCAATTGAACGAAACTATTCGATCCGCGATGGTCTGCCAGTCCACTGGGTCGGTCAGATGACTCCACGATAAACGCACGGCGCCGGTGACGGCGTCCGGCGGTAAGTCCATCGCTCGGAGCACGTGGCTCGGCTCGTAGCTTTGCGACGTGCATGCCGACCCGTTCGAAATTGAGACTATGTCCTTGAGCGCCACCATGAGCGCCTCCGAGTCGATGCCGTTCACTGAAAAGTTGAGTACATGCGGCAACGTGATCGTCGGGTCGCCGTGCAGGCGCGCGCCAACGGGCTCCAACGCCGCCAACGCCTCGCCGCGAATCGCTTCGCACCGACGCCGGCGCGTGTCGACGTCTCGCAAGGCGAGTTTTGCCGCCATTCCCAGGCCGACGATCAAGGGAACGGGTAGCGTACCGGCGCGAAGGCCGCGCTCCTGACCGCCGCCGAATACCAGGGGTTGGAGGGGCGGCCGCACGAACCCGCGCTTGCGGGTGACGAGTGCGCCGACGCCGACAGGGCCGTAAATTTTGTGCGAACTGATGCTGATCAGATCGATCCGCGCGGTGCGTAGCGGTTCAATGTCCTTCCCAAACCCTTGGGCGGCATCGACGTGAAAGTACGCCGCGTGGTCGCTGAGGATCTCGGCGATCTCGGCGAGCGGCTGTTTGACGCCGGTTTCGTTGTTGGCGTGCATGACCGACACGAGCAAGGTGTCCTTGCGCAGCGCACGACCAATGTCGGAGGCGCGAACCGCACCGGACTGGTCGGGTTTGATCAACGTGACGTCGAACCCACGCTGCTTGAGTACTTCCAGCGGCTCAAGCACAGCTTTGTGTTCCACGGCCGTCGAGACGATGTGCTTGCGCCCGAGCTTTTCGCCATGGTCCGCCAAACCCAGAATCGAGATGTTATTGCTCTCAGTCGCGCCGCTGGTGAAAATCACCTCGTCAGCCGGGGCCCGAACGACCGCGGCGATCTCTTCGCGAGCGCCGTTGACCGCGCGCTTGGCGCGTAACCCGTACTCGTGCGTACGGCTGCCGGCGTTGCCGATTTCTTCGCCAAACCAGCGAGATACGGCCTTGTGAACCGCCGGCTCGATCGGCGCCGTCGCGTTACAGTCGAGGTAGACGGGCGACATCGCTTGTTGTATGTTTGTGGAAGCAAACGTACGTTTCATGTTCTGGCAGTTTGACCGACCTGTTGTTCGAGCAGTGTCACGGAACAACGCCCTGTTGAGCAAGGAAATTTTGATGGGTGAGGGCTTTGAATACGTGTTCCCTGCCATCCGGGGAATCCAGGCGCAGCGCGAGTATTACGTGTCGATGTGCCCGCTGCGGGTCCTTCGTAATTTTCGCTTCGACGATGTCGAACTGGCGCCGGAACATCGGGCGCAACGGCAGCTCAATCGATCGCGCGTCCCCGATCTCAGCCGCTACATAACGGAGAATGCGGAAAACTACGTTTTCTCCGCCATCACGGTGTCGGTTGATGCACTCGTGAGTTTCGATAAGGTGCCGGCGAACGACAACGACGCGGGTCGGATCGGTAACCTGCGCATTCCGATGTCGGCTCGCTTCATCATCAACGATGGTCAGCACCGGCGCGCGGCGATCGAAGAGGCGCTGAAGCTGAAGCCGGAACTGGGTGACGAGACGATTGCCGTGGTCTTCTTCCTCGACCTAGGCTTGGCTCGCTGCCAACAGATGTTCGCCGATCTCAATCGCTACGCGATTCGCCCATCGAAATCGCTCGGCATTCTCTACGACTACCGCGACGAGACGGCAAAACTGACGAAGGAGTTAATCGCGCGCTCGACAGTGTTCCGTGACGTCGTTGAGCTGGAAAAAACAACCCTGGCACCGCGGTCAAAAAAACTGTTTACGCTGAGTGCCCTGTACCACGCCACGCGCGATCTCGTCGGAGCGGACGACGGACAAGGACCGGAAGCGGCAGCCCAAATCGCGCTGGCGTTTTGGGAAGAAGCGGCGAAGCACATGAAGGAATGGGCGCAGGTCTTAAGCGGCTCGATCGCAGCCGGTGAGATTCGCGCGAAATACATCAACTCCCACGGTGTGGTGTTGCAGGCGTTGGGACGAGCAGGCCGCGCGCTCATTGAGCAATACCCGAAGCAGTGGTCGAAAAAGCTTGCACCGTTGGCGAGCATCGATTGGCGCCGAACGAACGGGTCTCTATGGGAAGGTCGCGCCCTGATTGGCGGGCAAGTCTCCAAGAGTCATCACAACACGATCCTGACGGCCAACGTGATCAAGAAGAAGCTGGGGCTTGAATTGACGGCGGACGAAGAAAAGGTCGAGAAGGCATACCGAGGCGGAAATGGCTCGAAACGGAAGTAAGGGCGCCACGTCGGCGTTCGCGGATACCGGCATCAAGGGCGTCGTTGCGCATCTTAAGAACGAGATCGCGACGCTTTATGGGTCGGACGAGGTCCCGTGGGTCATTGGCTACAGCGGCGGCAAGGACTCAACGGCGGCGTTGCAGCTGGTCTGGCTGGCACTCGCCGACCTCCCCATCGAGAAGCGCACCAAACCGGTTTACGTCATTAGCACCGACACCTTGGTCGAAAACCCGATCGTGGCGCTTTGGGTGTCGAAATCGCTGACCAAAATGGGCGAGCAAGCGGCACGTCAGCACTTACCGCTGACCGCTCACCGCCTGACACCGCAGCCGGAGAACACGTTTTGGGTGAACCTCATCGGTCGCGGCTACCCGGCGCCTCGCCCGAAGTTTCGATGGTGCACGGAACGCCTCAAGATCATGCCGTCGACGCACTTCATCAACTCGGTTGTTCAAAAGCACGGTGAAGCCATCCTCGTGCTCGGGACGCGCAAAGCCGAAAGCGCTGCCCGAGCGAAGGTAATGGAACGCTTCGAAGAAAAGCGCGTTCGCGAGCGCCTAAGCCCGAATGGAAGCTTACCCAACTCGTCCGTTTACTCGCCGCTCGAAGACTGGACGAGCGACGACGTCTGGATGTTCCTGATGCAGGTGGCGAACCCGTGGGGGTTCAACAACAAAGACCTGCTCACGATGTACCAAGGCGCGTCCGCCGACGGCGAATGCCCGCTCGTCGTGGATGCTACGACGCCAAGTTGTGGCGACAGCCGATTCGGATGCTGGGTCTGCACGCTGGTTGAGAAAGACAAGTCGATGCAGGCGATGATTCAGAACGACGACGAAAAGAGCTGGATGCTGCCGTTGCTCGAACTGCGCAACGAACTCGATCCGCCGAAGACGCCGGATGGAGATCGACCCTTGCGGGATTTTCGTCGCATGAACGGCGCGGTCCAGCTGTTCAACGATCGCCCGATCCCGGGGCCGTACAAGCAAAACGTTCGCGAGGACTGGCTGCGCAAGGTGCTCAAGGCGCAGCGACACATCCGCGAAAACGGTCCCGTCGACGTTCGGGACATCGAGCTCATCACGCTGGCAGAACTCGAAGAGATTCGGCGCATCTGGGTCGTCGAAAAACACGAGATCGAGGACAACCTTCCCAGCGTGTATGAAGGGGCCACCGGTCAACGCTACCCGGGCGGCCGAATCGATGACAACATGGTCATGGGCTCCGCTGAGATCGATATCCTTCGCGAGTTGTGCGGCGAGGATTCGTTGCATTTTCAGTTGACGCGCGAGCTGCTTTCCATCGAGAAGCGTCATAAGTCGATGCTGCGGCGCGCCGGAATCTTCGACGCCGTCGAGCAAGCGTTTCACCGAAACTTCTATGACAACGAAGGCGATGCCGTCACTCGGGCTCGACAACATCGCGACGCGTTGGAAAATGCGCAAGAGCGCGTCTCCGAAGATCGGTCGTCAGTCGTGCCGAAGGCGCTAGACCTCATCAGCAGGGACGACGGATGATCCTCGATGAAATCACGCTGCACAACTTCGGCCTTTACGCCGGGCGTCAAAGCATCACCTTGACGCCCGCGTCACAGGACCGGCCGGTTGTTCTTTTTGGAGGGCTGAACGGCGGAGGCAAGACCACGCTGCTCGACGCGTTGCAGCTCTGCTTGTTCGGCGGTCACGCCAAAACGTCAAGCAGAGGCTCCCTCGCCTACACGGACTACCTCACGCGCTGCATCCATCGCGGTGCGGAGCAGCCTGAATCGGGTGTGAGCATCAGCTTTCGTCACACGGTCGACGGCGAAGAAGAGTGCTACGTGATCGACCGCTCCTGGCGTGTCGCGAACGGCGTATGCAAAGAGCGCTTCGAAGTTCTGAAAAACGGCGCACTCGATTCGGCGATGGCTGACAATTGGGCAAGCCAAGTTGACGATTTCATTCCGGCTAATATCGCGCATCTGTTTCTTTTCGATGGGGAGCAAATCGAGCGTTACGCCTCTCAGCAGGATTCCTCGTTGTTGATCGGGACGGCGATTCAAAATCTGTTAGGCCTGGACATGGTCGATCAGCTTGATAAAGACCTGCAAGTTTACGAACGCAAGAAGAAACTCCAGGAGAAGGACCAAGGCATGCAAGCCGAGATTGCAGCGCTAGAGAACGAATTGCGCGAGCTACGGGCGACGACGGCAAACTTAAATCAGGAGCGGGCGTCTCTGCGCACACACCAAATCGATCGGAAGAAGAAGGAACTCACCCAAGTCGAAGAGAAATATCGCAAGCTGGGCGGCGACCTCTACGATCAACGCAGGGACATTGAACAACGCTTGAGCGAAGCGACTAAGGCGGTTTCTGCAGGCTCCGCCGCATTGCGCGAGCTGGCTTCGGGAGCGCTTCCTCTCGTTCTCGTTCGCATGTTGCTCGAATCGGCCGACTCACGAGGTCGGCACGAGGAAGAGTGTCGCCGAGCGCGCGACGTGCTCGAAACACTGGAGTCGCGCGATCAAGCAACGCTTAAGCGCATGCGCAATCACGTTAAGGACAAGAAAGTCTTGGACGCGCTCAAAGCGTTCTTCGACGCAGACCGGGCGCAACGGAACGCGCTGAGTCGGAAAGAGGCACTGCTCGATTTAACGCCAGACGTCAGAAGCGACATCCACGCATTGCTTCGAAGCGATCTTGCATCCCTGTCGGAAGAATCGGCCAAGCTGATTCGAAAGCAGAAGAAGCTCGAAGGGGGAGCGCAGAAGATTCGTGCGGAACACGACAGCATTCCCGGCGAAGACGTGATTGCAGATATTTCGGCGAAGCGCAACGAGGTACGCGATGACATCGCGCACCTCGAATACCGACTGGACGAATTGGCGCGAGACATTCAGCGCATCGAACGCGACGTCCAGCGCAAGGAACAAAGCTTGGCGCGTCTTCTCGAACACGATGCGGTCGCGCGCCGGCGCCGCGACGATCAGGAACGCATCCTCCGACACTCGTCCCGTGTCCGCTCGACCCTGGAGAGTTTCCGTTCCGCCGTGATCGCACGCCATGTTCGTCGCATCGAACAGCTGGTGCTCGAAAGCTATCAGCAGCTGCTGCGAAAGGCGTCCCTAGTCACGCGTTTGTCGATCGATCCGATCTCGTATGCGCTAACCTTGTTCGGAAGGGACGGCGCCGCGCTCAGCCCCGAACGTCTGTCGGCCGGTGAGCGTCAGTTGCTGGCGATCGCACTCCTGTGGGGATTGGCCAAAGCCTCCGGTCGTCCGCTGCCCACGGCGATCGACACGCCGCTGGGGCGCTTGGACACTGCTCATCGCATCCACATGGTCGAGCGCTACTTACCGTTCGCGAGCCATCAAGTGCTGATCTTCTCCACGGACGAGGAGATATCCGGCGATTACCTCGAACGCCTGCGACCCTGGATTGGGCGTACGTATCATCTGAGCTACGACGATGACCGCGGACAAACGAGCGTCGTCCCGGGCTATTTCTCGACTGCGGTGGCCGCGTGATGCCCGTCGAACACGTCAAGCTCTCGCAACAAGGCAAGGATCAACTCGTCAAGCTCAAAAGGGTGACGGGCATTGAACATTGGAACGTGCTATGCCGATGGGCATTATGCGTCTCTTTGGCCGAGAACAGCGTTCCGCCGGCGACAAAAATCCCCGCCGACAGCAACGTGGAAATGAGCTGGAAAGTCCTCGGCGGTCGGTATGCCGACGTGTATCTGGCGCTGCTCAAAGAGCGCTGCGTACGCGACGGATTCGGAACAGATGGCGACACGCTGGCTCAGCAATTGAGGTTGCACTTGCACCGCGGTATTTCTTACCTCGCCGTCAACAAGTCGCTCAAGAAGATCGACAACCTCGTCGCACTCGCTGCATCGTGATGCGATGCATGCGGAAATCTCCCGACACAAAACGGCCATCTCCCGGACGGAAGTCTCGCGGCCGGTCCGTCTCGCGCTGACGGACGGGGTCCTCCGGCCAGAGCACACCTTTTTCGACTACGGCTGCGGACTCGGAGACGATCAACGTCTGCTCGCCGCGCTCGGCTACCAAGCGTCCGGGTGGGATCCCGTGCACCGGCCAGACGGTCGCGTTGAGCCCGCGAACGTTGTGAACCTGGGATACGTTCTGAACGTCATCGAGCGAGCCACAGAACGCGCGGACGTGTTGCGGCGGGCGTGGGCACTCGCGCAAGACGTCTTCATCGTCAGCGCGCGCATGAAGCCCGATGAGCACTTTCAAGGAGAGACACGCGACTTCGCCGACGGTCTACTGACCAGCCGCGGCACTTTTCAAAAGTTTTTCGAGCAATCGGAGCTGCGCGTTTGGATTGACCAAGTCCTCGGCGTTAGCTCGGTCGCGGCCGCCCCAGGCGTGTTTTATGTCTTCCGCGACGAGCAGGCGCGAACCACGTTTCTGGCATCGCGATTCAGACGGCGCATCGCCACCCCGCGGCTGGCGCGATCGGCGGAGCTCTACAAACTCCACGCCGAGGTCCTGCAGCCGCTCATGAGCTTTGTTGGCGAACGCGGACGCGTTCCGGCGGATGACGAACTGAGCAACATCGCCGAACTGCGCAGCGTCTTCGGGTCGATTCGCAAAGCGTTTCGCATCGTCATCCGCGCCACCGATGCCGCACAGTGGGATCGCATCGCCGAACAACGTGCCCTGGACCTGCTGATCTATCTCGCGCTGTCGCGCTTTGAAACGAGGCCGGCGTTTGGCCACTTGTCCCAGGAGCTGCAGCGGGACGTGCGCGGATTTTTCACGACCTACAAACAAGCGTGCGAAAACGCCGACGGGCTTCTTTTCGAGTTGCGCGACCAAAGCCTGGTCGAGTCGGCGTGCCAGATCTCCGAGATTGGCAAGCTGACACCGACCGCTCTCTACGTCCACGAAAGCGCGCTCGATGCGCTCTCGCCGCTGCTTCGTCTCTACGAAGGGTGTGCGCGCGGATACCTCGGCCGAATCGAGGACGCGAACCTCATCAAGTTGCATCGGCAGGAGCCAAAGATTTCGTACCTCAGCTACCCCCGCTTCGAAGACGACGCCCATCCAGCCATCGCCTCGTCGGTCACGGTTCACTTGCAAACGTTTCGCGTCAAGGGTCGCGATTTTCGTTTGTTTCGAAACCCTCCTGTACTTCACCGCAAGGAACTGTTCGTCCAGTCGGATCACCCACTTCATGGCAAGTTCGAACGGTTGACGCAAGCGGAAGAGAGGAAGGGTCTGTACGCGCGGCCCGAAGCAATCGGGACGCGCGATGGGTGGAATCAGACGTTGAGCGCCATGGGCTTCATGATCCGGGGGCATCGGCTCATGCGCGCGAAAGGCACGCGCTCGGGATAGACTCACGGCTCAATCAATGTGGAGGAATACCTGTGCGAATCGCCGAAGCAGCCGAGATTGTACTAAGGGATGCCGCAGGACCCATGCACGCACGGGACATCGCTCTAGCAATCGAAGAAAAGAACCTTTTCTCGTTTAAGACGAAGGACAGGGCGTCGGTGGTGTCCAAGGCGCTTCGGAAGAATGACAAGTTCGAGAAGACGATTGCAGGCACCTTTCAGCTTCGGGCCAGAAGCTGAGCATCCGCGACGCCACACCGAGGTTTCTCAATGCGTCAATCACATCAAGCTGTTGTCTCCAGACGTTGCTGCAGGAGCGTGGCCGGCCCGAAATCAAGGACATAGTCGGCTGCGATTGGGTCGAGGGGCGCGCAGGCTGGAGACCGATGCGAATGATGTCAGTGGAACGCTTCGTACCTCAGCTGCGATAGTATTGAAGGAGAAGGGGAAACGCCTCCCGGCTTCGTTCGGAGTGCCGAGGACGACCGCTGGATCTAGCCCTCACCACAGGCGCTTGCCGCTGGCGAGTGGCTGGGCAACGTTAGGGCGCGATTCAAGCGCACCGCTCACAAGGAGATACGCGATGACGATCATTCCGCCGCCGATTCCGGTCGACCCGTTCACGATTACCTTTCGCGGATCCTTCGGACGATTCAGAACGGAGAGCAGCCATGCATTGCAATACCTGCAATCGACGTTACGGGCCAAGGATCTGGGTCGCTTATCTACCGCGTCTGAGACATTCGACATCCGCGACATCGACTTCGAAGAACTGATTCAGCGCGATATCGACTGGGCTCGTGTTGGCTACATCGCCAACGACTACCTCAGCGCCGGGCAAGGTCGACCGATCTTTTTTCCACCGTTGCTTGTGTGCTTGGTCGTCCTGGACGACGATGGAAAGCTCAAGCCGTCGTACAACGGTGTCGATCCAGAGCGTTTGGAGATGCCGGACAAAACAAAAATCCTGCGTCGCACGTACGACAAAGATGGCTTTCAACTCGACCTTTACGAGACAAGTGCGAAGTTCACCGATCGAACGATCGAATGGGAGGGCGCCACGGAACCGGTGCCCTTCCTGGACTACGTGGCGAAACTATCAGTCAATCCAGACCGCTGCAGGCTCGTCGTGCTCGATGGGCAGCACCGGCTCCAAGCGCTCAGGCAACTGCTCAACAACGCCGACACTCGGGCGATCGTTTCGAATGTCGAGCAGCCGATTTGCATCGTGTGGATGCCGAACGCGAAGCAGGGCGATCACGAGCACATAGTCCAAGACCTGCGCGACGTCTTCGTGACGGTCAACTCCAAGTCACGGTCCGTCAGCGGGCACTTCACTTTGCTGCTGCGCGACAACAGTTATGCAGCAGCCACCGTGAGAGCCATTGCAGATGCTTGGAAGAATGACCAGACCAATGGCTGGAGTCGATTGCACCTGCTGGAATGGAACACGCGTGAGGACAAGAGCACCGAGCAGCGGCTGCGTTCGTTTTCCATAACCACTATCACCATCGTGGCAAGCGTACTCCAGACGTATCTGTTCAACGTGAGTGGGTTGGCACCCACCCTGCTGAAACTCAAAGAACGGGAAACGGATCTTGAGACTGCCGATGAGGATTTCGACTACCGTGCGATGAAGGATCTCGCGCGAGGGCTCGCTGTCAACCGCATCGTCGACGAACAAATACATCAACATCTCGTTCCGGCGTTGAACTATTTGCTTCGAGCGCTTCGTCCGTACCGGGATCTCGAAGCGCTGTTGAATACCGCCTTCACCGAGCAAAAGCAACAGATTGATCGCGGAAACCCCGCCTTGGCGAGTCTTCGCAGATATTTGGAGCGCTTCATTTATCGATCGGACGAGATGTTCGACGACCTCGCCAAGGGCGCATGGGATGCGTTTCGGGAGAAGGTGAAGCCCTCGACCGACGACAGGGTATACTTTTTGTCGGTGTTTCAGCAGGGCTACATTCGTTTCTGGCTCTCTTTGGCGCGAATGTTGTCCGTGTATGGGATTAGCGCGCTCGACAGCGCTAAGGCGATTGTGCAGGCGACCGATGTTTTTGCGGCGAATCCACGACACCAATATCTCAACGACGAGAAGCTCTACGTTCAACGAGTCTTGTGGCGCGGCGGCGCCGTCAACTACAACTCGGCCTGGGCGAAAGAAGCGTGGACAAACATCCAGGTTGCCGCGTTGCTCAGGACCGACGTGATGGGCGCGTTGCTCAAAGCGCTGCCCGACGAGGCGCTGAGCAAGGACCAATCCGAGGCTTTCCAACAGGAAGCGAGCGCCATGGCGCTGCGCGCGGCCCTGAGCTACACGTCGAGGTTGGAGGACGAGATCACCGAAGAGATCAAGAAGAACCTCGCGTTCCACTTCGGTGAAACGCAAGCGGGGGTTCTTCGGGATCTGCGCGTCGCGAACCCAGAGGCATTCGACCAAGAGATCGGCAAGGTCGCGAGGGAGGAGTTTCGACAAGCGCTCGATAGCCTGTCGGGAACCCTTCAGCTCAAAACGTCGCAACTTCGTCCTGTGGAGTGACCATGGGTTGGTGGACGCCGGGACAACCGGTTCCAACTCGCATCGTCTTCTTGGAACCGAAGCATCGCGACAAGCTACGGTACGAGTTGATCGACGTAGCGCCGCCGTGGCCGCGCGTTCTGGAAATCTCGCCGGAGATTTCCGAGCAACTTCCTATCGTTGAAGCACTATGCGACGCCGCCGCCTTTGAGGCAGCTCTCAAACCAGACCGTCCTGACTGGGAAGCGCTTCACGCGCTGGTGGAACGCTGTGACCCCGCGGTTCGAGACTTGCTTCAACTCATCGTCCAATTGTTGGTAGCTTTTCGTCGAAGTGACATGCAGATGGCCGCATTCCACGCAAAACGCTTGTCGGCTGTGATGGACGCAACGCCGATAGTTTCTGCGCAGAGTTCTGGTTGGGTCAAGAAGGTTCTCCAGTTCCTGGAGCATCTCGCCAAGACATGCTTGTCTGAGTTCGGGCTGCCAGCAATCTATCGGCACGGGACTCCCGACGCCGCGTACAAATCGTGGTGGCACATCCAGCCTTCGTTTCACAACGTCTGTCAGATGTCGCTGCAAAAATTCGAAGCTGTTCTAGGATTCGGGCCGCCCGCCTCGTACCTTGCATTGAAGCAATGGCTATCAACGTTGCAAAAGCAGGTCGCAGACTTCAAGAGCCCAGGCACCGGTGACCCGGAAGTCGCGAGGTTCCGCGTCGCATCCGCATTTTTTACCGCGTTGTCGGACTCGTGGTTCGCACGCGAGCACGCGGTTCTCGGCATGATCGCGCTGCATCGCGCCGCGGAGTGGCTTCTCGTGGCCATGTGCGCCTCTCAACAGCTGCTCGATTTCAGCAACCGAAGTAAGGTCGAAGTTCTCACCAGTGCCGGGTGGAAGCCCCTTAGTTTTGACACCGCGTTGGATGCACTGGTGGCCAACGGAGCGAGCCTCTCCAACCTCGTCGGACCGCTGCAAAGCCTCAATGCGTGGCGGAATCTTTGCGGCTACACGCATCACCTGTCCGCTCCCGAAACTGCGGTCGCATTGCCGTTGTGTGCCGACATCCGCGACAGATTGCATAAGTTGGCGGACGCCTCCTGGAGCAAGGCGGTGGAAGTCTACAAGACGCCGTTGCCGTTGAACCTGACGATGTTGCTCGATCCCAACGGCACGCTGAAGGAGCATATCGCTGAGCTGACCCAGCAGGATCTGAGCATCGAATGAACGGGTGTACCGCTCGCGCTAGCGATCGACGCGAGCATTGACCAACTTGAAGTCGGAAATGGCGACTGGTACAGGGACGCGTCTACGGCTTCATTGGATCGAACGCCAGCGCGAGGCCTTCTAACTCTTCCGGTTATGATCCCTGCCTCTTTCTTGCTCGCGTACATTTTCGGCACAGCTAAGCCGTCCACCGCCAGCGTCGCGCCCTCCGAGCAGCAAGGCTTCCGACGTCTACTATTGCGCACCGCCGTATCGCTGCACACCGGAGAACGTCACTCCATCGCGTAGGAAATTCCCTACGTTCGTGTACGAAGAGTCAGATCAAGAGCGCCGCTTCGCTCGGCTTCCTCGGTCAAGGGCCGTTCGGCCCCGTGTCCTCGCCTTCGGCTGCGGGCCGCACCAAGGCCTCACTGTTCACTCCGCTCACCTTCCTTGACCGCGCCTCACTGCGCGGCCTCCGGTCGCCATCGACCGCGATGGTACATCGCGGCCGCTACTGGCCGAGATACCACGAGGGCGCAAAGCCCCACCACCAACGGAGGAAAGTATGGCGAATGAAATGATTACGACTGGTCCTTGGGCTGGCTTCGAAGTGATACACAGCTACACGCGCGCGCAGGCGATCGCGGATGGCGTGCTGGTCGACGTGACGGCGACAGCTCGCAAGTGCGGATTCGTGCTGCCTGTGGCGATGACAGCGACGCTGTTTGCAGACTGCGAGGGATGGGCAGAGTGCTCGGACTGGGGAAACGGTGAACCGACCGCGGAGCAGTTCGTCGAATGGCTGCTGTGTTTCGCACGCGAAACGATCCGCGCGTCACGTTCGATCCACTCGGACCGATTGACGCTGTCGCTGGCGCACTTCGCAGGCCGCACGAAATCGGCAGTGATTCACGTCGGCCCTGGCGACGACGCAGAGCCCGTCATGACACTCATGTATCCCGGCGAAGAATAGATCGGCTCCGCCGCTTCGAGGGGCCGCAGGGCCCCTCGCTCTTTGAAGCGACGATGAATGCGTGCGCTCGACAGCTCAACTCGGAACACAATCATGTGATAAAACGCGCAATTCCAACAACAGGAGTGTTGAAGATGGATAAGCGCGTTGTCGCAGTGATTGCCGCAGTTGGTGGTCTGCTAGCCGGCGTCGCCGGCGCCGGCGCTTTCATGCACGCGCAAGCGGCGCCGATAAGCTCTGCGTGTCCCGTTTATGACGCGAAAGTTGACGCAAGTGTCGACGCTGTCGTGAAGCAGTTGCACGCGCACGATCACGACCAGTACGTTCCGCATCCCGCTCCCTCGCCTTTCGGGGATGCGCCGAAAGCGACGACGTCGGAACCCACCAGGACGCCGGCCCACTAAAATCGGTCAGAGCTAGCAAGCGCGAACCAAGGGGAGATCGCGTTCTCCCCTTTGGAATCCCTGCCGCTTGCGCTGTCAGATCGCCCCCAATTTCACCGCTTTCGCAACTGCTTGCACTCGCCCGCGCGCGTCGAGTTTCATCGCCGCATTGTTGAGGTGAAACTTCACCGTGGGTTCGGCGATTGCCAGCTTGTCGGCAATGCCCTTGGTTCCGTGCCCCGCGGCAGCCAGACGCAGGCAATCGCGCTCACGCGCCGAAAGCAGTCGGCCATGCTCGTCCAGCCATGCCCTCGCTTCTTCGAGCAGCTTGGCGAATTCCTGGCGCAGTTCATCTGCACGCATTACGAGCTCATCGTCAGACAAGGTGGCCGCATCAGCAGTCGCACTCGCTAGCCGCCGCGCGCCGACCGTCAGTGCGACGCCGTGCAGGTTCTGCGCGGCATTCCGCCAAGTATTCGTGTCTGCTGTGACGTTGATCGGCGCGAGATCCTCGATGCACTGTCGCGCATCGGCAATAGCCTGGTCGACGAGGCGCTGCATCAACTGCTCATCTCCGTGCGTACGAATTTCCGCTAATACTTTCAAATCGACCGGCTGTTCGCCGAAACGAACCCTCGCGGACATGACGCGCGTGCTACGTGTGGCAGCCATCGCGCCGGTCAGTTGTTCGCTTGTGATTGGCTTTTTCAGCAACCCACACATGCCAGCGGCAAGCGCGCTCGACATCATGTTCGCTGTCGGCATGCTCGTGATGCCGAGAATCGGCGGGAGCCATGGAGCGGAACACTTGCTAGGCACGTCCAATCCCGACATGTCCGGCAGATTGACGTCGACGAAGGCAAAATCGAATTGATGTTTCGACAGCGCATCAAGGCCTTCGCGTCCCGTCGAGCAGGTGTGAACCTCGTATCCAGCGTGCTCCAGAATCGCTTGCACCATCAGCCGTGCGCTCGGCTGATCGTCGACCAGCAGTACTTTGAGTGCCATCGCGTCTTGCGTAAAATGCCCGGTTCCTCCGGGCGGCGCGCGAGCCTAGCATGCGCCCGTGCAGATTTGAATGACACGGAGGTTTCAGCGGACATGCTCTTTGGGGACGGAACAAACTTCGCTTGACTGCGATCAATAGACGCCCAATGGAAATGGAAGCGACGAACGTGAGTGCCGAGTACACCACCGATCCGGATGCTCCGATCTGGGACGAACATGCTCTCGACGAGATGCGTGAGATCGGAGGCGATGAGTTGGTGAAACGCGTCGTTCGTCAGTCGATTCGGGACGCGGAAGAACGGATCGAGGAGTTGAGCGAGACGTGCTCTGAAGCCGGTGCGAGCACGTGGCGTGAGGCGGCGCATGCGCTGCACGGCATCGCTCTGAGTATCGGGGCTATGCGTCTCAGCCAGATTGTTGCCGAGACCCTTCAGCGCGAGAAGCTTGAGCACGCGCAGAACTACGTCGTCGATTTCGTGCAGCACCTCTCCGACGTGCGCGAAGTGCTCGCAGCGCTCCTCGTATGAATTCGGCGTCGATCCTGTCGATCCTGACCCTGATCACGATCATTTCGATGGCCGCCGCTTTCACTTTCGGCGTCGCGGCCCACGTTATGCGCCGTGAACTCGATCCCATCGCAACGCCATTTAGCGCGTACCTGAGTGGCACGAGCCGGCGAATCGGATTGGCGTGTTATTCGTGCCTTGCATTGGGAATCGCCGCGTTCGCTATGATTTCCGTGCTCCGTTTCGGGCCGGACAACGGAACCGGCATAGCCTTCGCATTGTTCTTTGCGAGCATCGTGCTTGTTGCTATAGCCGCGGCGACGGCGAGGGCGGATGCGCCGCTCGCGATCGATGATCCGAAGCTCAGACTTCTGCATCGATGGTCCGCGTTCTTCGCTTTCCTTTCGGTCATCGCTGCAATCGCCGTGGATACTTACGTGTGGCGTGCGGAGCCGGTTCTTCACGCCTTGATGGCCGGTGTCGCCGGCGCGCTTGTCGTGCTGTTCGTCGTTCTCTCGATAGTGCCGCTGGGATTCAAAGGCGTCGCGCAAAAGGTGCTGATGCTCGGCATCGTAGTGTGGTTCGTCACCGCTGCTGCGATGATGCGGTACTGAACCGAGCTGTCATTCCGACCTGGACCGACTCGCCCGAATGCGATCTGAGAGCAGTGGCAATCTCTGCGAATCCCGTCGAGTGATCTGCCGGCGCAAATCAACTTTGATCCCACGCTTCGATCAGTAGTTGCTCACCTTGCGCGCAATTCGCGGTGTCGCCACGCCATGTGATCGAACCACTCCATTGGGCCGGCAGCACGTAGTCCTCGCCAATGACCAGCGGGCTATCGTTTTCGGGCAGTCCCTTACCCAGAATCGGCAGCAATACCTCGGCCGTGACAGTGTAGAGGTTGGGATAGCCATTGCCGCCGAGATCAAACGCCTTGCCCGCGGCGACAAGGTCATCGAGCCACCTCAATCCAAAGACGCTAGTACGCCAGCTCGCCAACAGGACACGCTCGCCGCCTACCGGCTGACGAAAAACGAAAGCTTCCCAGCCCAACATTCGTCACCTCGCATACGCTTGGGCAACGCGCGGAAGAGTACCAGTGGGAGAATAATAGAATCAGGGGTGTCTCAGGCCGCGCGACGCTCCGGGAGCAGCGTTCACCAGTCATCGCAGGAGATTACCGTGGAATGGTTCAGCCCCGTATGCCATTGGCGAATTGCACCAGGCCTGCTCGCGCTGCGACTGGCAGTCGCGGCACAAACTCGAACTGACACACTGTCCGCGCTGCAGCGCGTCGGTCGATTACCACCGCGCGGAGATCGAGTTTGGCGGGCTGCGCGTGGGGTTCGACGGAACCCGGTTTTCGTTTCACGATCGCATGGGCAGATGCGTCGAGGTGGACGAGGCGGACTATCCGGACGCTATCCCTATTCATGCAGCGTCACGCGCGTTTCTCATACCCACCACGCAAATGGAATCCGACATGACGTCATCGGAAACGCCCGGACCAAAGCCTACGCGTGTGCAGGTCAAGCGCTACGGCAGCGGCAAGTATTATCTGTACGCCGACGCGGCCCCCGAACACCTGGCCATTGTGGAACGCGCTGTTATCGAGGCCGCGAAGGTATGCATCCGCTTTGACGACGAGATCTTTCGCGCCGCCTTGCGCGGTGCGGGCCTGCCGGACCCGCTAATCGAGCAGTATCTCGACAGCGTGTCATTGATCGATGACGTGTTCGGCGTGGGCAAGAATCCGGGTTAGGCCTGTGGGAAAAAGGTACCACGTGCTGCATACCGCGACGAAGCGCCATGCAATGCTACGGCGCGTCCACCTCTTCAGCCTTGAGTTCACAGGTCACACGCAGCATAAACGACGCGTCGGGCGTCACGGGCAGGGGTGAAACAACCACGGTCCGAGCATTATTACTTCGTGCGGTAATGCTCACGCGGAGTCTTTCTTCCGCAGTCTCAGGACTTGTCCTACGCAAATTCTCCCTCACGTAACGGCTGACCAGCCGCTCGTGCACAAAGTGCTGTAGCAGGCTTTCGGTGTCCCAGTCTATGGAGTCAGTTTCACTCTTCTGGCTCGGTTGAAGACCGCTCATTCCTAAGCCGATCAGCGGCGTCGCTCAGAACGTCGTGCAAACGGGAAACGTCTAGCATCTCCGAGGCGGAGGAAGAATCGACGCAGACCACAGCCAAGCCGTTGTTCTTTACTGCAGAGCCATATTGGAAATAATCTCTCGCGGGCTGGAAATACCAAGTATCTTCGATGTCTTCGTCGGAAAGATTTTTCCCGATGAATATGAATGTCTCCACGCCGGGAAATAATCCCTCCGGATCTGGGTATGTCACTCGAAAATACAGATTTCCTAGCTCAAACATGGCGTCCCTATTCTATTGAAAACCAGGTGCACCCAGTGCGCCAGCTATGCAGCTTCCAACAATCGCAATTCCGACAACGACCTTGGCGCCCGCATTCGCGAGTGAGCACGCCACCGGGTGTCGTCTGCAGAACGGCTCGCCGCAATTACAATTCACGGTGCGCTGCTCAGACTTTATCAGGTTACCGCCGCGAATACCTTTTGCCTTCCAGCTGATTGAGACGTAACACCCGTCGACGGGACGATCGCCGCAGAATGTTCGACAGTATTGCCATTCAGACGCCTTGCAATCTCCAGTTGACGGGAGACCGGCCTGTTGACCAGTAGCGTCTATGGACGTCAACGGATTCGAATCGACGTAATTGTAAGTATCTGTACCTCCCTTCAGCCCAATCGGATCGCTTTCAACGTATCGCCCCGTCCCCGCCTCATAATCCCGGAAGTAGTTGTAGTCCAATCCCGTTTCCATATCCGCGTACTGGCCGGCGAAGCGCAGATTCAGCGTGAACGCGCCCGTCGGCCCAGTTTCACCAAAGGGATTGCTCTGCCACGGCCAAGTCCATTGCGAAGCACCGCTCGTGCTGGTCACGGCACGCGGGCTGTCGAGCTGGTCGCTGTGCACATAGGTGACGGTACTTGTGATGGTAGGCTTCTGCTCGAAGCCATTAGCGAAGATGCGATCGGCGAGCGTCAGTGATTCGCCGGTGACGTTGAGGATCGCTACCGGCGTGCCATCGGCCCAAACATATTCCTGCACCGTGCTCGCGATGTATTCACCGAGCAACCCGCTATTCTCGGCATAAGCAAACCAGCGCGTGTCAGCGCTGGGATAGCTTGTGGATTTGTATACGCGCTCGCCTTTGGCGTTATAGTCGTAATTCGTAATCGGAACGCTGTTGCGCTTGACCGCGGTCATCCGGTTACGGTCATCGAACGTGAAGTCCAGCGTCGCGCCGCCGGTGACTTCGGTCGTATTGCCATTGGGATCCAGCATGCGCGCGTTCGCGCCGACGCCATCGAGATGATGCGTATTTGGCGTATAGGTATACGTCTGCGTCGGGTTCGGATCGAGCGTCTTGGTTTGCCGATCGCCGGTCAGGTTATATGTGAAATCCTGCAGATTGCTGCCAGTGCTGTCCTTGACGTGTGTGAGTCGGTAAAGACTGTCATACGCATATTGTTCGCTCGGCGTGACCGAGCAGGCCGGTGTTGTGCTCGCCAATTTCGTGATGTTGCTTTCGGCATCACGGCAGAAATGCAGGCTCAGCGCCGAGCCGGTGATATCGGTCATCCAATAATTCTGGTCGAACGTCTTGGTGAGCGTCTGACCGCCCTGTGCGAACGTGTAGGTGATGGGCGGGCCGAATGGCTGCCAGGTCAGGTTCGTCACGATCGACGTCGCTGTCCCGCCAGGCGGCGTGAGGCTGACGGTCTGGATGCGCCCGTCGGCATCGCGCGTATAGTTGACCTGCGCGCCGCTCGGGTACGTGATGCTCAGCAGTCGATCCGCAAGGTTATAGCTGTAGCGCGTGTCGAAGCGATAGCCGTGCGTAGCTTGGATCTTCTGCGTGATATTGCCGCGTGAATCGTAGCAGTACGCGGTACTACCGCTGGCGTCAGTCATCGTCGCTAGGCGGCCGACTGGGTAGGAAGTTGCGGCGCACGGGCTGCTCGTGCCGTAACTGTCATAGACGTAGCTGACATTGAGGCTCGACGTCGGATACGTGATGCTGCTGATACGGTTCAACGCGTCGAACGTGTAGTTCCACGTGATGCCGCGATTGTCCTGCTGCTGCTTGCGGTTGCCGGCGGCGTCGTAAATCGGATAATTCGTGGTGCCGGTGTCCGGGCTTTGCAGCGTCTTCAGGTTGTTCAGATCGTCGAACGTGTAAATGGTCGCCAGTGTGTTCGGATCAGAAATCTGCGTGGCGTTGTCGCGCGTGTCATACGCAAAGCCGGTAGTGCTATTCGCGGTGCTGGCGTCGCTGCCCTGGTAATCGCCGATCTCGTCCTTGAGGCGATTCAGGCCGTCATAGTCCCAATGGGTTTTGACGCTAAGCGGATCGGTCTGGTCGGTGCGGTTGCCGTTGCCGTCGAAGACGAAATGCGTGTCGCGCGTCTGCGCGTCGTATTGATCCGTCATCCGCGACAGCGAGTTGTAGGTGCGCGTCACCAACAAGCGCGCATTAACCGCATCGCTCACATCGAAGGTCTTCTCGGCGGTCCGATGGCCGAGCGCATCCAGCGTGTAATCGACGTGATTGCCGAGATTGTCGGTGATGTTCGTGAGCCGATGCGCGTTGTCATACGCGTAGGACAAATAAACGCCATCGGGCTGCGTAACCTTCAGCACATTGCCGATGCCGTCGTAGTCGGTTTGCGTAGTCGCGTCGTTCGCCGACGGGGAGCAATTCGCATTCGCGCAGACCGTGCGCAGGTGCGTCCAGCCGCGCGGATGGTACGCCTTGCTGGTGGTGATGCCGTTGGCATCCTGCATCTGCGACACGCGGCCGTTGCCGTCGTAGCTCAGGTACTGCGTGATGTGACCGAGCGCGTCGATCACCTGCGCCAGATCGCCGGCGCGATGCTTCGGTGGATTGCTGGATTCGGTGGTCAGGTAATACTGGTAGGTCGTCCAGTCCGCGATATCGGAGTCAGGCCGTGGACCGTCGATGCGCCGCAGCAGCCCAATCAACGGACAGCCTTTGCCGAGATTTTCGCCAGCGCCGCCGATTGGATCGGGTGCCGCGAGATTGATAGCGTCGCAGTACGTTAAAACCCAGCGCCGGATTCCTGCCGGCGGCGTGCCGGCCGCTGCGCACATGTAGCTGCCGGCTCCGGCGGTGGTTAGATCATATTCGCAGCGCACCAGCGGCTGGCCGCGGCTGTTGTAAACCCAGTTTGTCCGCCCTTCGACGGTGGCACTGTGGTTGGAAACTGTGCGAGAGTCGGGCACGCGAAAATTCGCGTTCCACATGGTATTTGTGATGCGTTCCTCGGCTTGCCCGACCGCTTCGTCGCGCTGTGTTTCCAAACCGCGCGGGTGGCCATTGCTGTCATTCGCAGCATACGCGAATGTGGTCTGGTAGCCGCGAAAATCCGTCGCCGTGTTTGGATAGCCGCTGCTGCTGTCGTAGCCGCGGCTGGTGAACTTCGTGCCGCAGTAATCGCAAGGCGTGTCCAGGACCGTGTAGCGCTTGACGGTAAACAAGCTCTGGAAGGTGAACTTGCGCGCCTGGCTTAGCCCATCTGTTACGGTGACTGTGCCGTCGCCATTGAATTGCAGTGAGGTTCGATCAATTGTGCCGCCGAGAAACGCGCCGTGCACGCTCAACGTCGCGCGCCCGGTGTTGTCATAGCCCCAACTGGCAAAACGCTGCGTGTTCTCGTCCTGAATTCCGGTCAGCGCGTAGGGCTGACTGACGCCGCCCGTTTGGCCGGATTCGTTGTAATAGTACGTACGGACCTTAGTGCCGCTGAGATCCGGATACGTGGCAGTCTGCAGATTGTTGTTGCCGTCACTCGTATAGCCGTACTGGATCACGGCGCTGTTACCGTCAGTGACACTGTTGATCTGCTGGCTGCCGTTGTAGCCGAATGTCAGCGTGTGGCCCACCGGATCGCTCACCTTCTGCACTTGGCTCGTGTTGCGGCCGGAACCGTTGATGTAGCTCAGCGTTTGCGTGAGGCCGCCGCGATTCGTGATCGACAACAACAACCCGAGGCCGTCGTAGACTTCCACCTCGTCGTCGTTGGTGGTCAGCGTCCACTGCGGCATGCCGAAACCATCGCCGTTCTCCGTGTAGGTCAGGTGCTCGGAAACATCCGGGTCGCCCTGCCACACACCGCCGACGATTTGAAAATTCAGAATGCGGCCGTCGGGACGAAACACGACCGCTTGAGTGAACGGCTGGTTGCCGATACCGACAATGTATGCGCTGTACGCGTGCGTCCAGCCGGCGCCCAGCGGCCCGACGCCTCGCTCAACCGAACGATTGCTGTTGTAAACGCGCTCAAAGCGCAGCGGAAACGGGCCGGCCCCGAAAAAATCGGTTTCGACTTGATGCTTATTGCCAGTGGATGTCTGGATCGGGTTGCTGCCGTTGTTGCAGCCACCGCTCTCGCAACAGGTGTCGTTGCACTTCGGATTGTTGTCCGGTATCCCGGTCAGCAGTGCCTCGCCGACATACGGAATCAGCGTCCAATTTGAGGCCCCAGGTCCGTTGCGACGATAGATCACGCCCTGACACTGATAATCATCGGTACCTTCGTTTTGCGCGGACGACGACAGGATTCTGTACTGCGCCGTCGCCGGTGCCGATGGCCGGTCGGCATCGATGATCGCCATCATCACACCGCGTGAACAGCCCACATAGGGATCGCGGTACAGCACGGGCGTGGTCTGGTTCGGATCGATGCTGGAAAACCATGCGTTCGCTGCCGGCGAAGAATTCGCCCACGCGACACCGAAAAGCATCAGCACAAAAATCCACGTCTGCCGTGACTGCATACCGAACTCCCAATTTGTGCCTCAAGCTGTACCGGGCAAACCCTTCACGGCACCCTGATCGAACGCAATGATACGGAAACTATGTTACCGCTGTGTAAGGTGCCACCTTAAAAAATCCGACGATCTTTGCCATGACGCAAAGCTTTGAAACTTTTGCAAGCAGTCTCGCCAGCAGTCAACTGTCAACGTTGACAGGGGCCAAGCAATCTCAGATGTCGGTTCAACACAATATGTTGATATACAACACATATTGTCCTGTAAGAAATAACTGATGACGACAACCATATCTGTTGATCCCGAGGACAACAGCTATGGCCGTTCGACGTAAGGCGCGACCCGCACTCGCCCGCCGTCTGGGAACCAGTCTGGCCGCGAAGCGGAAATCCAGAAACTGGACTCAGGCCGACCTGGCAGAACGCATCGGCGTGGATACGGAGACGATTTCGCGCTTTGAACGCGGGGCGGCACTGCCTTCGCTTCTGACATTAGAGCGGTTGGCCCATACCGTGCGTGCGTCGCTTGCGGAGTTGCTTACTGAAAGTTCGGCTCACGCTGACGATCAAGCATTGACCTTGTCCGCTTGGCTCAACGACCTGACCGAGCAGGATCGAGGCGTCGTGCTCGATGTGACTAAGCGCCTTTGCCAACATCTCCGCGTGGTCAAGCGACGATAGGCCTTCTCATGCTAAAGGGAATTGGCCTCTGGAAAAATTCCGATTCGCTATCTGATTTGATCGCCGCTGCAGAACGCCTCGGCGATCAACGCGTCGCGCGCCTGTTCCGTTCATTCGGAGAAGAGAATACAGCGGTCGCGCGCGTAGGAGTTCTGACCTTCGTGCTGATCTGGGTTTTGGGATGGTGCTATGGCCCGCAACCGATTCTGGTCGCCGACGCATGGTCGGTACTGCCGTGGGCGATCGGCATTTTGACCATCAGTGTGTTGTGGCTCCTCGCAATCCGTTCAAAGGTGGTTCGATCGAGTCCTTGGGTCGATGGCGCGGGACTCGCGGCAAACCTCATCTTCATCACGATCTTTGCGCAAAAGGCTTTCTACCTGCTGATCTCAGCCAACGCGCTGTTGCCTTTCAGCTCGATTGCCGTCGCGGTTCGGTTTGGCAATCGCCTGTTTTACGTCTGTCTCGCCGTCACCTTAGTGATTCTGTTCACCGCCGGCCCTCCGGGCTACTGGATTGGCAGGCCTGCATACGCGATCTATGCGGTAGCTCTGACGGTCGCGCTGCCGATGCTCATTGCGAGAATTCTCAATGCGCTGCGCTACGCGACGCTGCAATCGATTCGAGCGCGCGAAGCGCAGACGCGCTTCATCGGCACCGTGAGCCACGAACTGCGCACACCGCTGAACAGTCTGACGAACTGCGCCGTCCTGATTGATCCCGAACCACTGAGGCCCCAGGATCGGACGTTGCTGCAGGCCCTCACGTACAACGCAAATGCCTTGCTGCATCGAGTAAACGACGTACTCGACATGGCAGCCATCGACGGTGGTCAGCTACGCCTGCAACCAGAATCCGTACACGTCGGCGAACTCGTTCGTGCTGTTCACGCTATCTGCAATGGACAAGCGAGCGAAGCCAACGTCCGCTTGGTAGTGGAAGTCGCCGAGGGCGCCGGCGTCGCGGTGATCGGTGATGCTGGCCGCATGGAGCAGGCGCTTACCAATCTCGTATCAAATGCAATCAAGTTCTCGCCGGGAGGAGAAGTATCACTCTCGGTTTCTGGTTCGACTATCGAGGAATTCGACATGGTCGAATTGAGGTTTGTCGTTACCGACAACGGTGTCGGAATTCCGGCTGGCCAGAAGGAACGCATCTTCGAACCATTCCGGCAACTCGACCAAGGACCAGGGAGAGGGCACGGCGGCGTCGGCCTCGGGCTCTACATCGTCCGCAAAATATCCGATCTGATGGGCGGCGATTTGCGCGTCTCGGACAACCCAGGCGGTGGGACCGTATTCGCATGGTGCCTTCGCCTTCCGATTTCGCTAGAGCAACAGCACATGGGCGGTGTCTCCGTCCTCGATTCACTTGCGGTGCACCGCCACCTGTTCCCGACGCTACGCTGTGTAGTATTTGAGGACACACCGTCAAACCAGCTCGTCATCGGTCGCATTCTCGAACTCGCGGGGCACTCGGTAACGTTCCATGATCGCGGCAACGATGCACTGCAGAAGATTGCTGCCGCCGAGGCTGATCTTGTTTTCCTCGACCTTCACATGCCCGGAATGTCCGGCCTCGAAGTGTTGCGCGGCATCGCCGAAGCCAGAAAGACCGCATACATCCCGCCGATCGTCGTCCTGACTGCTGACGTGACGAAGAACGCGGCCGACGCATCCTTCGCTTCTGGCGTCGCGGCGTATCTCGTCAAGCCGCTGTCCGCAACCAAGCTGCTAGCTGTCATCGAGCGGCTACATCCGGCTGTCGAGCGGCAGAGCGAACGAGAACTGGCAGTTCACTAGTTGCGCAGTTCACGTACTGGTGGCCGCCCAAACTTTTACCTAGCGCCAGTAAACACGCCGCCCGCGAGAGACACGCAACTGCCGCCGCTTACGCTTCCTGTCGCGTGGACGAGCACTGGAATGCCGGCAGGGATAGTGACCGCGCCGACGGCTGGCGGCGTACCCCACTGGTTGTTGTCGCCAGGATCACCGCCGGCATTTGAGGCAACCTCAGTGCCGTTGATCATCACCCGGTAGGAGCCAGTGCGATGCTTTCCCTCGCCACGCATCGTGACGTTCACGTGCAATTGGCGGTCGCGATTGGAAGCGGGGATCGTCGACAGCTGGTTGCATCCGGTCAGCGCTAAAAGCGAGACAGAGTTGTCTTCGCTCCATTGTAAAGGCGGCAGGACGCGCTCCGGAATCATCAACTTGAAGGACCCATTTGTGGCGTAGAACGTGACGCGCTTCGCTTCGGTACTATTGTCGGTCCGGTCGCACGCTACGCTCAAAACGGTACCTTTGATGTCTACGCCATCGGACGGGAGAGCCTTCCCGCCCACCCTGCACGTGACGCCTGACGCCGCCGATATTCGATCGAGGTGAAGTTGTTCGCCCTGCCTACCGACCAAGTCGACGACCAGCTCGTCACTATCCACGGTGGTCGGTTTGATGGTGATCGCGTCGTTGCTCATGCAGGCCTTCCAGGCCTCAATAGCCGGACCAAATACCGTGTCGAGAGCCTGGAAGTAATCCTTCTTCCACTGCTGGTACGTCGCATTGCTCTTGTCGTCCTGCTGGTTGCTCGATGCGCTGCCGCCGATTACACCGTAGTAGCCGCTTCCGCTCCAGGAGTTGACGTCATGGCTACTGCTTCTTGTCCATTCGTCGAACGTTTCCCTCGTCAGAGTTACGGACTTCTCGCGTCCGGTGTATTTCAGCACAGGATCGCAATCCGAGGCGGAACGAGCAAATGCGCAATTTGACCCGATTAGAAGCAACACACCTGCGAATACCACGATGTGGCGTCTCATGACGATCTCCCCAGAGTCGGTGTCGGGTGACGCTTCCTAACAAAGTATACTGCCTCGTAGCACAAGCGCAAATCATGAGCCCAGATACGCAACCCTGACAGCGCTGTACGTGTCGCCGAATCATAGTCCGTTTTGTATGAATGGGATCGACTCGAACATCTGATCGACTACACCAGGCCGGCGAGAATTGTCTACTGTCAAAGATGACAGCGGTAGCCTCGTGAGGGCTCTTTTTGCGAACGGCATAGCTCGGGTGCAAATGGGCCGCTCGAAATCGTCTCGGGCTTTGCCCCTTCGATGGTCGTCTTTGTCTTTCCTTTTTGCATGCGGCCTATGCAGCAAGCCGATGCTCGTAATAGGGACGCTCACGATCCGCCAAGATTGCGTACTGCGCGGCCAGGTTTTTCGAATCGGGATTGAGCCAAGCATCGATGTTCCCGGGCTTGATCGGAATAATGCAGCGATCGTGGCCGGCCGCGGCGATTTCGGGCGGCGGATCGTCAGTTACCGCGGCGAATGAGAGCAGGTCCGGTTCGCCTGCGCCTTTCCAATGCGACCACAGACAAGCGACGAGCATGTCCTGCGATGTGTTCGGCCGAAACTCCAGAATGACGTTCTCTTCTTTCTCGCCGGGGGCAAGCTCTCGGCCTTCCATTTTGTGCCGGCTGACATTCTCGTAGAACGCGTTGGCAACCATGATGCCGTGGGTAAACCCGAACTGTTTACGCCAGTAGCCTTCTAGATTGTCGCGCCGGGCATTGTATGTGCCCGGGAACTTCACGTCGGTGAAGGGCGCAGCGCCGGCAATCCTGCATTGGTAGCGCATCGGCTTGACGATGCGGCGGCCTTTTTCCATGACCATGACTGGCGCATACCAAGCCGGGAATATTCGAGAATCCTCGCCGATCAGATTCGTGCGCCGCAGATCGTTGAGCTTGCCGAGGCACCATTCGACCTTCTCGGTCGCAATGCGCTTGTCCTCAGCGGCCTTCTTGGTCGTCTTGGTCTGCAGAGTACGCTCGGCATCGGCGAGGCGCTTGCGCTGCTTGAACAGTTCCTGTTCAAGCTTGGCCGCCTGCTCGGTGTTGAATGCGTCGATCAGACGTTTGATCTCGCGCTCGTCATCGTTCTGTGGCTCCGAGAACGCGGCGTCCATCGCCTTCGGAATCTTGATCTTCGGGTTCTCGCTGCGCAGCCAGTACAGGCGCACGAAATCCTTGATGCTGATGTCGGCGCCCCAGGCGCGGACGTACTTCTTGTAGCTGGCTTCGATTTGGGCCGAGTAACACATACTCTGAGATTCTACCGCTACTCGCCGGGATCGATATCGAGCCCGCTCACCCATCGCTCAATTGCCGCTTTCGCTTCCTCGTACGTCTCGAACACCTCGTGCGCGCCGGGTGTTTCGTAGGGAATGTAGATACGGACTGCCCATCCGGCTGGGCAATCACTGATGTCCGCAATAGCGCGATGAGACAGCAACGCGTGTGACGGATACGGCGCGAAGCCGCCGCCGTATTTCTCGCAAGTCCAGGTGAGCTGCTGAAGCGCCGTCTGAGTCTGCATTCGAGCAAGAGTAGCGCTGGGCGTCTCACCGGCTTAGACGATTCGATCTCATCGACGTAGCCGACGAAGCAGTTCCCCAGTCGTCCTAGTAACTGATGGCTCCTGCGGGTGTTCAATCCCGCCAGTCTGGCGCTTGCGCTCTATGCGCTACAAGGGTCGAGACGAGCGCTTGCGCGCCCTTTCCGCGCGATCGCAAGCGCTTTCCGTGGCGGCACACACCCGCCAACGGAGGCCATCATGAAGTACAAAGTCGATTCCCAGGGCAACTACAAGTTCACAGGCGCCGTCGATGAGGCGACGATCCTAAGCGTCGCTGAGAAGATCCGCGAAGCGCGCTTCTACCGCGAAACTGTTCTAACGCATCCGGCCGCGAGCCGGGACTACCTGGTAGCCAAGCTCGCGCTTCTGCCACACGAGGTCTTCGCTGTCATCTTTCTCGACAATCGACACGCAGTGATCGCCTTCGAGATCCTCTTCACCGGCACACTCGACGGCGCATCCGTTCATCCACGCGAAGTCATCAAGCGCGCACTGCACCACAACGCAGCCGCAGTGATCTTCGCCCACAATCATCCATCCGGCATCCCCGAGCCGAGCGCCGCCGATCGTTCGATCACCGACGAACTCAAACGCGCGTTGAGCGTCATCGGAACGCGCACACTCGACCACTTCATCGTCGGCGGCAATTCGACAGTTTCTTTCGCGGAACGCGGGCTCTTGTGAGCCCGCTCTCGCGGCTCATTTGACAGTGCACTCAACGCTCAGAGCGCAGCAGCGTCCCATAGCGTCGCTGCTCATCGCACGAAGCGCAATGTTTCGCGTGGAACATGATAAATATGATATCTATAGTATTTCCTACTTCACCGTGCGCATAGATGTCGCAGTGTCGAACACTCAGCCCGTCGGATGCTCGCTTCCTTGAACAGGCGCTTGCGATACAGGACGTTGATCCAAGCGACGCGCGGGCGCTCGGCTATACGGCGCGCATACTGACGATCGCGACACTTCCCCATCGTGCGCAAACCGGTGACCATTACGAGCGCACCAATGGCGGCTATCGCCTGATAGTACAGGCGATGCCCGGCGCCGGGCTGCCGTTTGGCAGTTATCCACGGCTGCTGCTGTCGTGGCTTTCGACGGAGATCGTTCGCACCCGGCGACGTGAACTCGAACTCGGCACTTCGATGGCGCAGTTCCTCAAGTGTCTCGGTCTTCACACGAGCGGCGGCCGCGGCTGTACGGCCGCCGCCGGCAAGCCGCACAGCGCCGGCACGATCATCCGCATGAGGCGGCAGATTGTGAGCCTGTTCGGTTCGCGCTTCATCTTGCACAACATTACGCGAAATCATGAAGGCGTTGAACTCTTGCCGATTGGTGATGGCGTCGAGTTATGGTGGAACGCGGAAGCCAATCCGTCCCCAGTATTCCCCTCCGTCATTCGCGTCAGTGAGCCCTTCTTTGAACACGTACTGCGTGGTCCCGTTCCCGTGGATATGCGCGCACTGCGCGCAATCAAGCGTTCGCCCTTGGCGCTCGACATGTACACATGGCTCACGCATCGCAACTTCGTGATGCGCAACGGCGGACGGGCTGCGACAAAGATCGCGTGGTCTGCGCTGCAGGTGCAGTTCGGCGCCGACTATCCGCTGGATAGTCGCGGTCGCGCCGACTTCAAGAAGGCATTCTACCTGGCCTACCGGCGGGTAAGAGCAGTGTATCCCGCGGCGCAACTTCGCGAAGACGGCGATGCGCTGGTGCTCACGCCGAGCGCACCACATGTGCAGCCGCGGCGTAAACACCTCTATCCGCGGTAGCGTTTGTGAACTGCTCTTAGCTTCACCGCACGCAGAAAGGTCATCGGGCAGCCCGGCACTTTTTCAATGGCCAGGATTGAAGCCCTGAAACGCAATTGAGAACGACGCTCCGCACGCGGCGATACTTGCAGCGGTGACGAGAAGCCACGTGAGCTTACGATGTTTGAGAGCTAAGACGACGCTACCAAAAAAGCCAAGACACAACGCCGTCAGGCACGCCGCGAATGACGCAAAAACGACAAAGGCTGGAACGTGCGAGTGCGGTGCTGGAAGGACAAAAAAAGAGGCAAAGACCGCTACGATCGGCGAGATGCCGATGGCCAGACTGCGTAGAGAACTTGCAGACATCGTAAATGCGCTGCCAAACAGCTGAGCAAAGCGGCACTAACGCCGCACGCGCACGATAGTAGCGCAACCAGATCCCGAGGACCGCACAAAAGAGTCGCAAGTCAGCGAATGGTCCACCGCTGCAAGTACGGTGGAGCACAGTCGCAGGATTCCACCACCTGTGGATAAGCCTGTGAGTTAGGCCTACTTATCCACGCCGCTCTACTCCCACGCGTGCGCCGCTTGACTCCCAAGTTCACGCCGCTTCACTCCCAGAAATCGGGTTATCCACGCCGCTCCACTCCCAAAACCACGCCGCTTCGCTCCCAGATCGAACACGTAAGCCGTTGAGCTAAGAAGGCAAAGCGCCGCCTGTATTTCCTGTAGTTCTTTCCTGTAGCTCCGGTACTGACCTGTAGTTGGAGCGACAACTGTGTGGATAAGGAGAGCAAAGGCAAAGCGCTGACCCCGCTTGCGATTGCAAATATGTGTGATATGGTAAATATGATATTTACAACATCGCACGGAGGGTACGAGCATGGTGCTTGCGCATTGGGTGGCGGCAGTGGCATTGAATGTTGCAGCGAGTGCGACGGTCCCGCTGTATCTGCAGCTTGATGGCGTCTACTACGCCGTACCCGCCGGCGGCACGGTCGAATACATCGGCGATGCCTGGGTCGTCACGCAAACGTCCATGACCGCTTGCGATCGGCGCAATGGTCAGGTCCAGCAGTTCTCGAATTTTGCGCTGTTCTACGGCCCCAGTCTCGATGTCGTGTATCTGAACCTGTCGAGCAGCTATGCCTGCATGGGCTCGACGTCGGACGAGGCCTGCGTTCTCGCCTTGGTCAGCACGACCGGCGACGTTCTCTGTGGCGGCGGTGTCGCTCCGCCCGATCCGATTTTTGCCAACGGCTTTGACGGCCCGTAGTCGGGCCGCTCGTTATCTTTGGAGGAAACACCATGACCCGCATCATCGCGTGCGCGAACTTGAAGGGTGGCGAAGGCAAGACCACACTCGCGCGCCACATTGCGTACCACGCTGCCTCGAAGGGATTGAAGACACTCGCGGTCGATCTCGATCCCCAAGGCAACCTGACCGACTCGCTGCTTCCGGATGCGAACGGCTACTCGAATTCCACGGAACTGTTCGACGCCGGATTTGCGGCCGACGATCTCCGTCTTGCCGCGTCTGATGAAAACCTATGGCTGTTGCCGGCGGATGCGCGCCTGGATGCACTGGCTGAAATTCCCGGCGACCGCGCCGCATTCGTCAATCGTGTACGCATGAACCTTCGTGCGATCGACGGTTTTGATGTCATCGTTGTCGACACGCCGACGAATGCACCGATCTGTTACCTGAGCGGACTTGCCGTCGCCGATGGCGCCGTGTCGCCCGTGCAGATGGATGCCTACGGCATCTCCGGCGCGGTGCGGCTCACGCAGGCCATTCAGCGCGTGCGCGCCCACTACAACCCGAAGCTGATTCACATCGGCTTTGTCGTGAACCGCTTCAACAGCCGCGCCGCCTCGCATGGCGAACTGCTGGAGCAATTTCGCGCCAAGCGCTTGCGGCTGCTTTCCACCGTGTTGCGCGAACGCGTAGCGGTTCAGGACGCACTCGGCCGGCGCACGCCCGTCTGGTGTGGCCCGCGTGGGCGCGTGAACACACGCGCCGCGCGCGAAATGCGCGCGATGTGCGCCGAAGTGCTGGCGAGAGTCGGGCTATGAAAGGCGTCAAGGTCACTGCGATGCCGAAGCGCGAGAACGCAACGGATTTTCGGCTGAGCGCGCTCGATCGTCTGTCCGCCGTCGACGCCCAGGAACTCGTGCTGGAACTGCCAGTCGACAGCATCGACGCTGATCCGCACCAACCGCGCACAGAATTCAACGAGAACACGATCAACGAACTCGCCGAGAGTCTGCGGCGTTCCGGGCAGATCCAGCCGATCGAGGTCCGCGAGGCGGGCGGGCGCTACGTTCTGGTCGATGGGGAGCGGCGCTGGCGTGCAGCGAAGCTGGCTTCGATTGCGACGCTGCGCGCCTTGGTTCGCTTCCAGCCGGGCACGCCGGACGACGTGCTCGACCGGCAGTTCGCAGCCAATTTTCATCGCGAAGCGATGGCGCTCATCGACCAGGCGCGCTATCTGCAAAAGCGTCTCGACAAGCTCGGTTCCGCCGCCGCCGTGAGCGAGGCTATCGGCCTGAGCGTGCCGCGCATCCTCAACATTGCGAAGACGCTGCGGGCCGAAGGCGCAGCGGCGGAGCTGCGCGACAGCGGCATCACGAAAGACGCCGACACGATCGGCGCGCTGGTCGAAGTACAGAAGCATGATCCGGCCGCGGCCGAAGCGCTTGTCGCGAGCGCAAAGGAGAAGGGCAAGCTCTCGCGCAAGGAGGCGCAGGACGCGGCGCGAGCAGCCAAGGGCAAGACTCGCGACGCATCGAACGATGATGCGGATGACGAAACGCGCGGCGCAGCCCCGCGTGATTTCAGCGAAGGGCGCGGCGGCGGACGCAAGCCGAAGCCATCGGAACCGCAGCTCATTGTGCTGCTCGCCTGCGACGGTTCGGAGTTGCAACGTGCGCAGTGGAACAAGCTCTCACGCCAGCACGGCCGCGCGCGCCTGTCGCTGATCGCCACGACCACGCAACCGGGGTGCGTGCTCGTTGAATTTGGCGCGCACAGCGAACCCTTTCCCGTGGACGCGCTGCGCATTCTCGATGCCCACTACGAGACGGAGAAAACCCCATGAGTGCAGACGGTGCCGATGCGAAAACCGATGTCTCTGACGCGACATCGGATGAGCGTTCGACGGGCGAGACGCTGACCGAAGTGCACCTCGAGTACCGCTCCAATCGCCGCTATCGGCTGCTCTTCGGCTTGCCGTTCGATGTGATCGCGATGGACCACCCCGCGCCGCCGGGCGGACGCATCGCGTTCTTCCGTCCCGGCGATCGTTTCGGGTTGGCTCTGTGGGAAGCGAACGACTTCGGCACCACGCATTGGCGTGTGCTGGTCTGCCGCGCTCTGGCTTCCGGTGAGAACGGTGTGCGCGTGCCGCAGGTGCGGCCCGGCGCACACATCCTTCTTGATGTAAAAGGCGCGACACGGGCGAAGGCGGCGCTGCATTGGCTTGCGCCGTACGTCGAAGCGGGCGACGCGCTGTCGCTTCCCGAGGATCGCTTCGCCGAAACCGAATTTCGGCTCAAGAACACGCCGCTCGCGCGCCTGAAAGCCTACTCGGAAGGCAACGTATGAAGCACGTCCACGTATCCAGAGCGATGCGCCTTTATATGATCGCGGCTTCGATCGTCCTGTTCGCGACAATCGCCGGTGCGGCGATTCCGCTGAGCGGGCACGAACTGGTCTTCAACGACTCGCCGAGTGTGCCGCGCGGGTTCTATTGGATCCGCCTCGGCGTCGAACCCCGCGAACGCGGTGAGTACGCCGTGTTTCTGCCGCCGGACACCGCGGCCACGCTGATCTATGGGCGCGGATGGCTGCCCAGGTCGATGCCCTTGTTGAAACCGGTGGGAGGGTTGGACGGCGACGTCTATTGCGTCAGAGGTGGCCGATTCATCGTCAACAACACGGTCATCGGCCCCGTGTTTCTGCTCGATGGGCAAGGACTACCGCTGCCACAAACGAGTGGCTGCCGCAGCGTCGGGCACGATGAATTTTTGCCAGTGTCGTCGTACCTTGATCGCAGCTTTGATGCCCGCTACATGGGCGCCGTTCCGACTAAGAACGTCTTTGGCACCGGACATCCGCTGCTGACGTTTTGACGATGCCGATCGCCGACTTCTACGCGGTCTGCGGACCGTGGGTTCATCCCGATACGATCGCCGCAGTCGTCGCCGTCGAAAGCGGAGGCCATCCGTGGGCGATCGGCACGCCACACGGCGCCTACTTCCCGAACACGCACAGCGAAGCCGTACGCGTGCTTGCTTCGTCACTGCGGTCCGAGTCGAGCGTCGACATCGGTCTCATGCAGATCAACTCACAGTGGCTGCCGAAGCTTCGGATCGCACCCACCTCACTGCTTGATCCGTGCACGAACGTGCGCGTGGGTGCGGCGATCCTCGCGACCAACTTCGTTGCCGCACAGCGCCCGGGCCGCACGCTGCTCGCCACGCTCGTTGCCGCACTCTCCGCCTTCAACAGCGGCTCGGAAAGCGGAGCGGTTTCCTATGCCGCGAAGGTGCTTTCCGTGCGAGTGCGGAGCAAGCAGCTACCAGCGGGAGCGAACGATGCAAGATAAAAGTGTGTGGCGCTCGGACCTCGCGAAGCCTTATGGCACAACGGTTTTCGTGCGCCATAGCTGTCTTTGCTGCGCCAAGGTCGGTGCGAAATCCTTTTCGCATGCGAAATGTGCCGCGCCATCGTTGGCAAACGGCTGATTTGACTGCATGAGTTCGAAGCCGCCCGATGAACCGCCCGATCGCTTCAGAGCCCGCTTCTCGCGGACCGCCAAGGGCCGTGGCCAGGGATCGGGCCAGCAGCTGCTCACGCGCGGTCTGCGTGTGCTTGATAGCAAGGCCGGCGCGAGCGCGAACCGCGTGCTTCGAGTCGCGCGAGGGAAGTTCTCGCGCAGTCCGAAAGTAGCGATCGGCCGTGCGATTCGCGCCGCGTCGCGAACTGGTCGAACCGGTTCTGCGAAACGTTCGCGGTACACACGTGGCGAGGGCGTCCGCGCCGTCGGCCGACACGCGCAGCGCGCCATCGTCAAGGCGCGCGTAGTGCCCGTGCGAGGCAAGTCGCCAGCGAAAGCCGTTCGCGAACATCTCGCATATCTCGCTCGCGATGGCGCCGACCTCGAAGGCGGACGTGGACAGATGTTCAACGCGTCCGGCGAACTTGATCGGAGCGACGTCGATGCCTTCGCCGAACGTGGCCTGTCGTGCCGGCATCAATTCCGATTCATCGTGTCGCCGGAGCGTGGCGGCGACCTGGATCTTCAAGCGTTCGCTCGTGACTTGACCCGACGGATGGAGTACGACCTCGGAACGCCGCTCGACTATGCGGCTTGCGTCCACCACGACACCGACCAGCCGCACGTTCACATCGTCGTGAACGGTCGCGACGCGCGCGGCGGCGACCTTGTCATCAGCCGCGATTACATCGGCAACGGATTGCGGAATCGCGCGATCGAACTCGCGACGAACGCTTTGGGATATCGCACCGACCTCGATGTGTTCGACAGTCTTGCCCGAGACGTTCGTGCGGACCGTTTCACGGCGCTGGATCGGCGCCTGCAGAGTTGGTCCGAGCGCGATGCGAACGGTTTGCTCGACTTGCGCGTGGCGCCCGCCGCACCGCGCGCGGCGCTGCAGCGCAGGCTTTATCTCGGACGCCTGTCGCACCTGAAGGATATGGGCCTTGCCGGTGAGGTTGTGAGCGGAGTCTGGCGACTCGAACCGGATGCTCTCGACCAGTTGCGTGGCCATACGCAACACCGAGCGATTCAGCGCGAGGTTGAACGCCATCTCGGCCCCGGTGAGCGCGCTTTCACCGTCGAGGTGCTCGACAAGGCCAACTTCGGCGCTCCGGTCGCCGGTCGCGTACTCGGCCGCGGGCTGGCGAACGAGCTTACCGGTACGCCCTATCTCGTCGTTGCGGGAACGGATGGCAAGACGTACTACGCCGCCTTGTCGACCCATTCCGAGCGGCATCTCGCACACGGCGCGCGCGCCGGCGACATCGTCACGCTGAGCCGCGTGGAATCGGGAGCCAAAGGGCACGCCGACCGAAATATTGTCGAGGTATCGAAGCGGCATGGCGGTCTCTACGACGCGCGGCAGCACATCGAGTCAATCCGTAACCAACGGCTGCCCCACGATGCAACTCCCGAGCGTTACGTCGAGGCGCACATACTGCGTCTGGACGCACTTGCGAGTCGCGGACTCGTGACGCGCGAATCGGAGGGACGCTATCGCGTTCCGCCCGACTTACTCGAACGGTTGAACACGGCGCCGGCACGAGATAGCACCTTTATCAGAGTCGCCGTGCGCGGCCGCGATCTTGGCGCCCAGGCAGCGGCCGGTGCGTTCACGTGGCTCGACGAACAACTCGTTGCCGGCGTGCCGCAGCAGCTGCCGCTGGTCGCAGTCCGCACGCGATTCCAGGACGAACTCATCGAGGCGGCCGAGCAGCGCGCCCGTCGACTCGTGCAGCTTGGCCTGGCGCGCATCGAAGGCGACAGCGTGAGGCTCGACCCGCAGCTCAAACCCAAACTCGTGCGCCTTGAACGCGATGCGGCGGCGCGGCGGCTGAGCCAGCAGTACGGGCGATTCGTCGATCTCGACGAATCACGGCGGTTCATCGGCCGGGTGTCAGCGATCGAGGCACTGACGAGCGGACCCCATGCCGTCGTCGTGAACGATGGACGCTTCGCGCTCGTGCCCACCGATCACGGACTGACGAAACTCGTCGGCAAAGACGTATCGCTTTCACTCGCGTCGTCGCATGGGCGCGACGCCGAGCAGGCGCGCGTGCGTTTCCGCGTAGTCGACGCGATGGACCTGTCTCCCTCCCTCGGCCCTTCACTAGGAAGATGACAATGAGCTCTTCGAAATCCGATCGCTCGCGCATTCCCGGCGGACTTCTGCTTGCACCCCTCACGATCATCTCGATTGCGAGCGTGATCGGTTGTTGGTTCGCGACCGAGTATGTTGCCGAGGGCTTCGCCGACCAGCCCGAGCTCGGGTCGCCGCTGTTCTGGATCGACGGGCATGCGGTCTATCAGCCGTTCGCGTATTTCGTGTGGCTCAATCGCTGGAACGCCTACGCACCGCATCGGTTCGACCTTGCGCTGTTCTGGCTCTATGGCGCCTTGCTCGCGGGCATCTTCATCGCGATTCTGTACAACGTCTGGCGGTCGCGCGGAAGTTCCGTTGCGACAACCTATGGCTCGGCGCGGTGGGCCGATCGCGCCGACGTGGAACGCAGCGGGTTGGTCGGTCGTGGCGGTGTCGTGCTCGGCCGCACAGACCGCGGGGAGTATCTGACGCACGACGGTCCCGAGCACATTGAAGTCACGGCGCCGAGCCGATCCGGCAAAGGCGTCGGCATTGTGATACCAACGCTCCTGTCGTGGCCGGGTTCCGTGATCGTCAACGACATCAAGGGCGAGAACTGGACGCTGACGTCGGGCCATCGCCGGCGATTCGGTTACGTGCTCGCCTTCAATCCATCGAGCCGCGAGACGTGCCGCTTCAATCCGCTGATGGAGATACGCTCCGGCGACTTCGAGGTGCGCGACGCACAGAACGTCTGCGACATGATCGTGGACCCGGACGGCAAAGGGAAACCGGATCACTGGAGCAAGGAAGCGGACGCGTGGCTTCTGGCCGTGATTCTGCACGTGCTGTACGCGGAATCGGATAAGACCCTCGGCGGCATTGCGCGGTTCCTCAACGATCCAACCCGCACCGTGCATGAACTGCTCGAAGCGATGCTGGCAACGCCGCATCTAGCGAGCGGTCCGCATCCGGTCGTGGCGATCGGTGCGCGCGCGATGTTGAACAAGAGCGCGAACGAACGCAGCGGCGTGCACTCAACAGCGCGTTCGTTCTTCAGCCTCTACCTTGATCCCGTCGTTGCCGCCGCGGTCAGCGAAAGCGATTTTCGTATCGCGGATCTCATGCAGGCGGAACATCCGTTGAGCCTTTACCTGATCTCGCCGCCGAGCGACAAGGCGCGTATGCGACCGCTGTTCCGGTTGCTGCTGAATCAGTTCTGCCGGCGTTTGACCGAGGAACTCAACCCGCCCGCGAACAGGCGAAGACTGCTATTACTGCTCGATGAGTTCCCTTCGCTCGGCAAACTCGATTTCTTTGAGGATGCGCTGGGCTTCGTCGCCGGCTACGGCTTGAAGTGCCTGATGATCAATCAGAGCGTCAACCAGGTAGTCAAATATTACGGACAGCACAACACCGTAATGGATGGCGCGCACGTGCACGTCTACTACGCGCCGAACACGGAAGAAACTGCAAAGAAAATCTCCGACCTGCTCGGCACGAAAACCGAAATCCACACGCAAGAGAACTTCGCGGGCCACCGGCTCGCGCCTTGGCTCGGCCACATCATGGTGTCGCGCCAACAGACCGCACGCGCACTGCTCACACCCGGAGAAGTGAGAGAGCTGCCAGGCACCGACGAACTCGTGATCGTCGCGGGTCTTCCGCCGATCCGCGCCAAAAAGCTGCGCTTCCACGCGGATTCCACGTTCAAGGATTTCGTGCCGTCGACGGATGCGGACGGGCGGCTCACGTCGGCCAATCACCCGTTAAACCCGCCAAAGAACCTATCGACTCGACCGTATCCCTATGGTCCGCCCGCACCTGAACCGGCGTGGCGCGTTTCGCACGCGAAATGGGCGGCGTCACTGACATCCGCGGAAAGCGCGATCGAAGGTCTTGATCGATCGATGGATGCAGACGTGGACCACGACGCGGATGGTGGCGCGCTCTCTACGGATGCCAGGGCGCCTGCTGAAGACGCCAACGCCACCGCAGCGCGCGTCGGCGTGTTCGGCTTCGATGATAGAGATCGTCACGCCCATGCCGATCCCGACCTCGGTTGGAATCTGCCGGCATGACGGTACAACAGGAACCATCCGATGCAATTCACACGCGCATCGCCGAACGCCTGAAACGTGCCGTCCTGCGTGAAGCGTCGCAGCGCGGCATCTCGCTGCGCGGTGTCCTCGAAGCCGCGCTGCGTGATCGCTACGACCCAGAACGCGAAGCGCGTGACAAGCAACTCGTCATCCGCGAACTCAAGACCATGCGGCGTGAGATCACGCACGTCTCGGCCAGCAACAAGGTGCTGTTCGAGGCAATGGCGCTGCTGGTGAAGAATCTCTTTTCCTCTCTGACGCCGCCGACCGCCGAAGGGCGTGTCGCCGGCGACCAGTTCTACGCGCGCTTCATCGATGCGGTCGTCCGAGCGATCGAGAACAACGAACCGCTTATGGACCAGGTGCTGTCACTGGCCATCGTCAACTACGACAGCGAAACGAAGAAATCTGAGACCGAGGTAAGCCCCGATGCTTAAAGATGCTCTGCACGAGTCGACACAAGATCGTTTAGCCGAGATGATGACCAACGCGATGGGTGCCGCCATCGGCGACCTGTTGCACGATCCAGGCGTCGAAGAACTGCGCGCCAATCCCGATGGGCGACTGTGGTGCGTCCGCGATGGCATGCGCCACGACACCAAGAAAACGCTTGGCACGGCGGCGCGACGACAACTCATCAATATCGTCGCGCACGCGGTGGGAGTCACCGTCGACGAGGACAACCCGAGTTTCCCGGCGGAATTGCCGGAATCGGGCTATCGCTTCCATGCAGTTGTGCCGCCGCAGAGCCCTGATGGGCCGACATTCGTCATCCGCAAGAAGCCGTCGAGAGTGTTTTCGCTGGATGACTACGTGGCCGCCGGAATCATGACTGCCGAACACGCCGCATTCATCCGACAAGCCGTGGCGAATCGCGAAAATATCTTAGTCGGAGGTGGAACCGGCTCCGGCAAGACGACGCTTGCAAACGCGATCCTGCAGGAGATCGGTCGCATTGCCGGACGCGTGCTTACCGTTGAGGATACATTGGAGCTGCAGGTCGAAGCGGACGAAGTCGTCCGTCAGCGCACGGTGCGCAACGGGAACGCCGTCCGGCGCACGATGCAGGATGTCGTGCGCGACATGCTGCGCTTGTCGCCAGACCGAATAATCGTCGGAGAAGTGCGCGGCCCCGAGGCGATCGACATGATTCAGGGCTGGAACACGGGCCACCCCGGCGGTGTGGCAACGATTCACTGTAACTCTGCGCCTGATGCACTGGAACGTCTAGAAGACCTACTGATCCAGGGCGGCTATACCCCCGTGCCGCGGCAGATTGCCAAAGCCGTCAATATTGTTCTGTTCATTGGGCCCGTCACTGTCGAAACGCCGCAAGGTCTGCGTGCCAAGCGGCGCTTACAGGACATCGTGCGTGTCACCGGCGTAAGCACGGTTGATGGAGGCCACCAGTACCGATTTGAGGAACCGTTTGCGATTAACGTCAGATAATTGAAATGAAATCAAAGCGTTATATGGAAGCAGAGGGGAAGGGTGAAAGGGGCTGCTAAAACGTTCTTACGGCGCACGGCGGATTGCTGATCCTAATTTCCGTGGACAAGCGAACTCGCTAAATAGAACGAGGCTCGTTTGCACCTCAATCACTTTTAAGGAGACTACCAATGGCAACACTTCCAAACCCTGAAACACTGGCCCGCGAGCTGATCGCGGTCTTGCACGCCGCCGGATTACGCCCCGGCGACGGCATGCCGACGATGGCGGCGCGTCAACAGTTCGGTATCCACCGCCCTGCTGCTGATTTTCAAGCTGCGGCGGTATACGCGGAAACCCACGGCTGGATCCAATTTGGCCGTGATGGATTCTGGATGACGCTGACAGAACTTGGCTACAGCGAAGCTTGAGCACAGAAACCGAGGGTGATTCTCGACGAATCACCCTCGGCTGCCGCGTGCTCGCGACAATCGATCTTCTTCCTGTGCAACAAGGTTTGCCATAGCATCCTTTGTTATCTTCGACGCTGCCTCGCGCCGCGCGGCAACCTTACCATCAGACATATCGAGGGCTTCGCTTCGGAATTCGCTGCATGCGGTTTGGAATTCCTTCTCCTGCGCCCGACCTACGAGCATCCTCGAATGATCGAAGAGTATGAAACGGATGGGGTTGAGACAAAGCAGCTCGCGCCACTTCGCATCGAACGAAACGAAGTATGGAAGATAGAAAGAGCCCCTCACCCTGGAACTCGATAAGGTTTCGAGCAACCGCAGATGGGCTATGTCCCAAGCCATCGAGCGAATTTCGTTCAGGAGATCGACTGCGTGACCCGTGATAGGCCCCAAAAAACGGGCTGGTGCGCGGCTGCGTATTCCACACCAGATCACGCTCAGTTCCGTACTAGGCATGAAGCCCAATTCGTAGGCGCAGAAATCCTGAAGTGCCGCCAGGATGCGTCCAGTATCTTTCGATGCGTGCCAAAGCGTGGCGAATCGCAGAAGCAGCGCTTGTATCCCCAAAGCTCTGGCCTCGAATCTGGCAATGTCTTCGCTGCGATAAAACTCGGCGACCGTCTCAATCGCTGCAGGCCTTAGAGACTTGCTCAGCGATGCCGCATCAGTTTCAAAAACGAAATTCCCCGGATCATTGCGGAGCGCGTCCCAGTTCAAAGAATCGAGCATCCGAAAGGCAACAAGCGTGTCGGCGGGTCGTTCATTGCTTGGGTCCGATCGAGTCAACCTCACGTTCTCAAATAGAAACGGGAGAATGTCGAATTGCACACTGGAGTCGTTCGCCTTGAGCATGAGCACGCTCAGGACTCGATTGCGCTCCACGTCGCCGACCTTGCGTCCGTGAACCACCGCCTTGAGCCGCTCTGCAAAGTTCGAATCGAAGCTTAAAGAGTGGTCCAAGGGCACTACTGAGCGTCCATCTTGTCGACTAGCTTGAACGCTGGTATCAAGCGATATGAAATGAGCGCGCGGCCCTTCGAAGAGCGATATGACGCATTCGTTCGAAGTGACTCCGCTTCCTAAGTCGATGTCAACGCCGCCGTGATGCGCTGTGCTGACGACGGCGCGAACACTTAGCAAATCGCCCAAACGATCCTTCGCCAGCCGCTCCCATATGCCGCCGTCACCAAAGACGATGCCCTTGAATAGCTCGTCTATTACCGGCCGACTCGTCGCACTTTGCATTCTTTTGTTCACAATGACCCATAAGGTAACGCGCTCAGCGTAGCCCAGCCGAGTTCCATTGCCTACCAGACACATCTCACCACATGCCATCATCGATAAAGTATACTTTAATGTATTTACATTACATAAGTTATCACCTAGATTCCGCGCCCACGCCGCTCCGGCGTTCGAACTGCCAAGCGAGGAATCTATGCCGAACTCCCGTCGTCGAATTGCTTTCGCCGCATTGCTTCTAGTCGTGCTGCTGCCGGTACTTGCTCATGCGTCGGGTTCCGGCATGCCGTGGGAGTCGTGGCTCCAGAAGGTGCTCGATTCGATTTCGGGTCCGGTCGCGAAGATCATCGGCGCGATCGTCATCATCTTGTCCGGTCTCGGGATGGCGTCGGGCGAAGGCGGCGGCGGCGCCCGCAAGTGGGTGATGGTCGCGTTCGGCCTCTCGATCGCATTCACGGCGGTCAGCTTCTTCCTGAACTTCCTCGGCTTCTCCGGCGGCGTGGCGTTCTGAGGATCGCGCGATGCAGCCAGCCGAGCATCTTCCGGGCTTCGAGATTCCGGTTCACCGGAGTCTGACCGAACGCATCCTCGTTGCAGGCGTGCCGCGCGAAGCGGCACTCCTCAATGCGACGTTCACGGCCGCATTCGTCTTCGGCCTGCAGTGCTGGTACGCGTTGCCGATCGGTGTCGCATTGCACTGGCTGGCGATCCGGTTGACCAAGCGTGATGACCGGTTCTTCGACGTGCTGCGCCGAACGCTTCGCTTCCGCGTGTTCTACCGCGCCTGATCATTTCGCATGCGAAATTTCCTATGCCGATAACCTCGCTTCTCCTCCCTGCGTTTTCCGGTCTGACCGGTTCTCTGGCATTCGGCGTGGCCGGCTGGCTCGGTCTTGAAACCGTTCGCAGCAACCGCTCGCGCAGAGCGGAAGTGCCCAGCTCGCTTGCCGACCTGGTGAAGTGGGCAGCGCTCGTGGCGCCGGGCGTGGTGCTGAACAAGAACGGCAGCTTTCAGACGACATTCCGCTACCGCGGCCCGGACCTCGACAGCTCGACGGAGTCCGAACTTGTCAGCACCTGCGCGCGCTTGAACAACATCGTGCGCCGGCTCGGCTCCGGATGGGCGCTCTATTTTGATGCCGTTCGGCGGGAAACGACCGCGTATCCGCGTTCGCAGTTTCCCGATCCCATCAGTTCGCTGATTGATGAGGAACGGCGCGCGAGTTTCGAAAGTGGCGAACACTTCGAGAGCACGTACTACTGCACGCTGATCTGGATGCCCCCGCCGTTGATCGAGGCGGCTGCCGAAGCACTGTTCTTCGATGATGACTCCGAACCGGAAGGATTGTCCCGGCGCGAGGTCGGGCAGCGGCGCGCGGACCAGGCCGCCGCGGAATATCTCGCCGCGTTCGTTGCCGAGCGCAATCGTCTGATCGCGCAGTTCGCCAGCATCTTTCCGAGCGTCGTTCCGCTCGACGATGCCGAGACGCTGTCCTATCTGCACTCGACGGTCTCGACGAAGCTCCATCCGGTCGCTGTGCCTGAAGTGCCGGAGTGCATTGATGCATTGTTGACCGACGAGCCGCTGATCGGTGGCGGAAAGCCGAAGCTCGGGCGCTACTACATCGGCGTGCTCTCGGTGAAGTCGTTTCCGAACGATAGCTTCCCCGGCATTCTCGATGCGTTGAACCGGCTGGGATTTGCCTATCGCTGGGTGACGCGGTTCATCTGCCTCGACAAGTCCGACGCGGAACGCCAGATCGACGGCTACAAGCGCAAGTGGTTCGCCAAGCGCAAGAACCTATCGACATTGATCAAGGAGGTCATCGCCAATCAGCAAAGTGCGCTGGAGGATTCGGACGCAATCAACAAGGCTCAGGATGCGGATGCGGCGCGTCAGGAACTCTCGGCGGACGCCGTTCGCTACGGCTACTTCACGCAATCCGTCGTCGTCTTCGACACAGACTTCGCGATGCTGGAGAAGAAGCTCCTGCTGTTGGAGCGCGAGATCAACGGCCGCGGCTTCGTCACGGCGAACGAACTCGACAACCTGAATGCACTTGATGCCTGGTTGGGGAGCCTGCCAGGCCACTGCAACCATAACGTGCGGCAGCCGATCGTCAACACGCTCAATCTGTCGCACTTGATGCCGGTGTCCGCCGTATGGGCCGGTCCGCGCACCTGTCCCAACGACCTTCTACCGCCGCATTCACCACCGTTGCTGACAGCGGTCACCAATGGCACCACACCGTTTCGCTTCACGAATTTCGTCGGCGATGTCGGCCACGCGCTGGTGCTGGGGCCGACCGGCGCCGGCAAGAGCGTGCTGCTCAACCTGATGGAGGCGCAATTCCTGCGCTATCCCGACGCGCAGGTCTACATCTTCGATAAGGGCGGCAGCTCGCGTATCACTACGCACGGCGTCGGCGGAACGTTCTACGACTTGGGAAGCGGCGGCGGCCTCGCGTTCCAGCCGCTTGCGGACATTCACTCAGGCCCCGAGCGCACGTGGGCGAGCGAGTGGCTGCTCGACATACTGACGGCCGAAAACGTCTCGATCACGACCACAACGAAGAAGGCGTTGTGGGAAGGGCTGTGCACGCTGGCCGAAAGCCCGCGGCAGCACCGCACGCTGACGGGCCTTTCGATCATGGTGCAGGACGCCGAGATCAAGCGCGCTTTGCATCCCTACACGATCCAGGGCGCGCACGGCGCGCTACTCGATGCCAAGCAGGATTCGCTAAATCTCGGCCGCTGGCTCGCGTTCGAGATGGAAGAGCTGATGCAGAGCAAAGGCGCAGTCATGCCCGTGCTTGCGTATCTCTTTCATCGCCTAGAACAGCGCTTCAATGACGCCGTGCCGACACTGCTCGTTCTCGACGAAGCGTGGCTGTTCCTCGACCATCCGGCTTTCGCCGCAAAGATTCGCGAGTGGCTGAAGGTCCTGCGCAAGAAGAACGTGTCTGTCGTCTTCGCGACACAGTCGCTCGCCGACGTCGATGCCTCGCCAATTGTTGCGACGATCAAGGAAGCATGTCTCACCAAGATCTATCTGCCGAACGCCAACGCGCTCAATGACGATATTGCCGCGATCTACCGCAAGTTCGGATTGAACGATCGGCAACTGCGCATCCTGCAGCACGCCCGGCCGCGCAAGGACTATTACCTGACCTCACCCGAAGGCAATCGCCTGTTCGACTTGGGCTTGGGTCCGCTCGCGCTCGCCTACTGTGGCGCGACCAACGCCGAGTTGCAGGCGCTAGCCAAGAGCATCCATCGTGAAAACGCGGACACATTCAACGCCCGCTATCTCGCCGCGCGCGCAACGGATCCTGCCGCGGAGCGCCGCCTGCCGGTCGAGTGGGCGGTCGCCGCACTCGAATCTCTCTCCACAAACGACATGAGGACTTCGCCATGAGATCGACCCGCAATGCGCTGTTCGTAGCCGTCGCCACCGCGTTCGTCGCGACCTTGCCGACGCGCGCGCACGCGCAGTTCGCCGTGATCGACGCCGCGAACCTGGCGCAGAACTATCTCAACGGGGCGCAAGAGGTGCTGAGTGCGGCACGTGCATTGCAGTCGAACATCAACGAAGCGCAGATGATCGCGAACGAAATTCTCAACCTGAAAAATCTGCCGCAACAGATTATCAACAGCTACGTCTCGCGCTTCCAACACATCCTCAATGACGTCCGCAATCTGACGCAGCTCGTCGGCAACTACAACAGCCTGTCGTACAGCTATGCCGCGCGCTATCCGAATCTGCGCATGTCGCCGGCCGACAATATCAACATGTTCACGCTGCAGGCGCAGTGGGGTGATCAGCACCGGCAGAACCTGTTGCAGGCGCTGCAGCAAGGCGCCGGCGTCCTCAAAGACCTTCAGTCCGCGGTGAGCGACACGCAGTTCATGACGTACAGCAGCCAAGACGGCGTCGGCGCATTGCAGGCAATCCAGGCCGGCAACCAGTTGACGATGCGCGTGAATGACGACCTGCAGCGCCTGAACACGCAGGTCGCGACGTTCAACGGGGTTGTGCTCGAAAAGATGGCGCGCGAGCAATCGGAAAACGACGCATCGGAGTCGCTTCGCCAGCAGCTCCACGCGCACGACCGCGATCAATACGCGCCGCAACCGGCGCGTGATCCGCGCTACTGATCGGCGACCCAGAAAACCCGCCTATACATAAGGAATGCCGCATGACGCCCGATACCGGGACACTCACGCACCTGCTCAACGCTTTCCTGACCGTCTTCAACGGCGGTTGGGGAGCGCTGCAGCCGAAGGCCATGTCGTTGCTCGGCATTCTTGTCGGGATCGAGCTCACGCTGTCCGGCTTGTGGTGGGCCATGAGTGGCAACGACGCGGTGAAGGGGCTCATTCAAAAGCTGCTGGTCATCGGTATCTTTTTCTTCTTCATCCAGCAATGGCAGATGGTGACCACGACAACGATGCAGTCATTCGCGCGCGTGGGCGCCGCGGCCGGCGGCGCATCCGATTCGCCGGGCAGCCTGGCGCTCAATGACCCATCGACGATCGTTGCCGAGGGACTCAACGCAATCCAGCCATTGAGCGACAAGGTTGATGCGCTGACCTCTGGCACGTGGACCGCGCTTAAGAATCTCGGAACGATCATGCAGATCGGGTTGGCGATGATCGGGATTCTGTTTGCGTTCTTCCTGATCGGCATCCAGTGCTTTCTCGTCTACCTTGAGTTCTACATCGTCGCGATCCTGTCGCTGATCCTCTTGCCGTGCGGTGTGTTCCGGCATACGGCGTTTCTTGCCGAGAAGGCGTTCGGCGCGGTACTCGCGCACGGCATCAAATTAATGGTGCTGGCATTCGTGATCGCGATCGCGCAGCCGGTTCTCCAGCAAATCACCGTGTCGCCGGATTTTTCGATGCGAGATGCGTGGTGCACCTTGCTGGCTGCGATGACGATCTGCTTTCTCGCGTGGCACGCACCAGGCGTTGCCGCGGGCTTGCTTGGCGGATCGCCGTCGCTGAGTGCAGGCCAGGCAACCGGAGCAGCGCTCGAAACAGGCGGTGCTGTCTTGCTTGGCGCGGCCGGCATTGCCGCAGCCGGGCGCGCTGCTGCGAGCGGTGTTGGCGCGACGGTGCAGGCGGCCTCCGCTATCAAGACCGGCGCCAGCGTCGGTGCGACCCGTGCGGCCGAAGCGGGCGCGGGTCCGATCGGACAAGCCGCGGGAGCCGTGGGCGGCGCCGCTAAGGTCGCTATGAGTCCACTTGCGCGCATGTCCGAGACGATGAAGAAACACGTGAGCGATGGTCAACTTGCTGGCCTCGCAGCGCATGGCGTTGCACCGGCACCCGATGGCGCGAGGCCAGCATCTTCTACTTCGAACACCAGTTCACCCGCAGCGGGCGGCGGTGCCGCTTCCCCTCCTGGCTCCCCGCCGCCGTCCGCTGCGACTTCCTCTTCAACGCCTTCGCCAGATGCGTCGAGCCACGGAGCCCGTGAAACCAACGAGCGCGCAGCGCCTCAAGAAGCAGTCGCGGCCGGTGGTGCCAGCCCAGTCGAGGAGGCGGCGAGCGTTCGTCCGTCCATAGCCGCCGCCGATGTTTCGCGCATGGCCGGTGATGCGCCGCCGCCGCGGGCACCCGCGACGGTGCACACGCTCGATGCAGCCCGCGTCGCTCCGAGCCAACGTCGTGCAGACGACGCGATGGCGAGCAGTCCGCGCACAAATTCGGACACAGGCATTCATCGCGACGCAACCGCACGCGACGGTGCGACGCGGGCAACCCGGTGGGCAGCGAAGGCAGCAGGGTTTGATGAAGAGCCGCATCAGGAGATCGAGCCTGTGCTGAAGGTGGCCGAACCCGAGCCGCCCGAAACGACTACCGATTCGACGAACAAGGAATGAAGACGCATGTCTCTTGCCGATGAACTCATGCACGAACCGATGGGCCGTAAACCTGAGGCCGCACCGATGACGCCTTACAACGGCGCACGACGACAATGGGACGATCGACTCGGCACCGTCGTGACGAATGCGAAGCATTGGCGCCTCGCGTTCTTCGCGGTGCTGTTTGCGACGCTGTCGCTGACCGGTGGAATCCTCTACGCGATGACACGGTCGCTGGTCGAGCCCGTCGTGATCACGGTCGACAAGACGACGGGTGTCACGAACGTCGTTGGCAAGGCATCCGAGCACACGTACACGCCGCAGCAGGCCGAGATCGCGTATTTCCTCAGCCATATCGTGCGCCTGCTTCGCACGGTGCCGCTCGATCCGGTCGTCGTGCGCGCGCAGTGGAACGAGGCGTATCACTTTATGCGCCAATCTGCCGCAGCCAAGCTCAACGACTGGGCGCGGCAGCCGGACAGTCCGCTGTCGAAGGTTGGCCAGGAGACGGTCACGCTGCAACTGCAAAGCGTCCTGCCGATCGCCGCCGATTCTTACGAGTTGCGCTGGGCGCAGTCGAGCTATCAGCGCGAAGGTTCGCCAAAAGACTCGTCCACCTGGACCGCGACGTTCACGCTCGAATTCGAGCCGCCGTCAACGGAGGAGGACATCGCCATCAATCCGCTCGGCATCTTCGTGAAAGATTTCGAGTGGCATCGTGACCTCGCGCCGCAGTCGCACTGATTCGTTCCCCAGTCTAGTCCGCCATCAAGGAGTGCCATGCGTACAGTCCTCGTTCTTGTGTCGTGCCTGAGTTTTGCATCCGCCGCGTTGGGCGCCGACAACCCGAAGCCGATCGTGCCGTCGATCAATGACGTCATTCCGACGTTGCCGACGATCACCGTGACCAGTCCGGCGCCATACCTGAAACCGGCGGAGCCCGCGCAGTCGGATTTCACGAGCGCCGAGCAATCAGCGCCAGCGTGGGGCACCCCGTGGTTGCCCGCTGACTTGGCGCCGCCCATTTCGCATGCGAAATCGCCGCGCGAAGCCGCGGCCGACAAGTCGTTCGACGAAGAGAAGGACGCATTCGACGTCAAGCAACGCGCCCGGGTCGCGGAGTACGTCGGCAAAGCGACCGAACACCCGACCACCGCAAGGAGCACCGGCAGCGCCACGGTTTACGGTTATCGCGAAAGCGACATCTATATCGTCTATGCGGGACTCGATCGCTTGACCGACATCGAGCTCGAAGCCGGTGAGAGTCTGACTGGAGAGCCGGTCGCCGGCGATACCGAAGGCTGGATCAAATCTGAATTTACAAGCGGTAGCGGCGCGAGTGCTCGCGCCCACATCGTCGTCAAGCCGCGCGATGAAGGGATCGAAACGAATCTGATCGTGCCGACCACGAAGCGCGTGTACCGGTTGGATCTTCGGTCGAAGCCGGACTGGTACATGCCGGCCGTGCGCTGGTTTTACCCCGATGAAGATGCCGCAGCGATCGTGAAGAAGGAAGTCGAAGACCAGGCCAAGCAGGACAGCAGCGAGGCACTGGCGGTTTCGCCCGACAAGCTCAATTTCCGTTATCGCATCAAGGGACGTGATCTGCCGTGGAAGCCGGCACAGGTGTTCGACGACGGCGCGAAGGTCTTTCTCAAGATGCCCGAGAGCATGGCGACCAGCGATGCACCCGCGCTCTTCGTGATCGAGGACGGCAAGCCGCTGCTCGTCAACTATCGCATCAAGGACCGGCTCTACATCGTCGATCGCTTGTTTGCGAACGCGCAGTTGCGCGTCGGCGATCGGCAGATCGACGTGGAGCGCTGCGCTGCCCATTCGTGGTTCTGCCACTGAGGAGCGGCAATGACAACGACGAATGAGCGTGGCTACCTTCCTCCCGAAGCCGCACCCCCGATCGATCTGCGTGCGCCGGCTCCACGCGTGAAGCGGCTGAATCGGACTGCGGTCGCGTCGGTCTTGCTCGGGTTGGGCATCCTGATCGCCTTCGCGCTCGCCGCCGCGTTGCGACAGCCGGAGAAGCCGGCGGTGCAAAACAAGGCCAGCACGCAGCTCGTGCTTCCTTCCGAGGCACTGAACGACCTGCCGAAGGACTACGCCGCCGCGGCCGCGCGGCAACGGCGCGACGTGCCGAAGCTCGGCAATCCGATCGGCGGCGAATTTGGTGCAGCGCAACTCGACATGAAGAGCGAGGCGATCGCACGCACGGGCACCGCGGCGGACGATCCAGTCGGGAAGCTGTTGGCCGACATGACGCTCGCACGGCTGAAACGTCGCGCGGCGGCGCGTGATGCGAAGCCGGACTTCGGCGATCGGGCGTCGACAGCTGCGATGACGCCATCCGCTGCGCCATCGGGCACACCGGCTGGCGCGACCGATGGGTCAGCGCGTTCCCCACGCGACCAGGACAACCGACAGGACGATAAGCGTGCGTTCGCGACGACGCACCATACAACCGATCCGTATCTCGATCAGACGCTTCTTACTCCTGCGAACAAGGTGTACGTCGGCGCCGGAACGGTGATTCCCGCGGTGCTGTTGACAGGAATGAACAGTGACCTGCCGGGCATGATCACGTCGCAAGTTGCCGAGACGATCTACGACACTGTGACAGGCAAGCACGTCCTGATTCCGCAGGGCTCAACGTTGATTGGCGAATACGACAGCCGTATTACCTACGGTCAGGAGCGCGTGCTGTTCGTCTGGACACGGGTGCGTTTTCCGAACGGGAACAGTATCAGTCTGGAAGGCATGCCCGGAACCGATCTTTCAGGATTCGCGGGCGTTCGCGACAAGGTGGACAACCACTGGTGGAAGCTCGCGCAAGGCGTCGTGCTTGGCTCGTTGCTCGGCGCCGCCGCCCAGGAATCCTACGGTGGTGGCCTGAGTGCGGCGAGTCCGTCGCTCGGCCAACTCGCGGCCGCCGCCGCGGCGCAGAACATCAACAGCGCTGGCCAGCAGATCGTGCAGAAAGATCTGCAGGTGCAGCCGACGCTCGTTCTGCGACCGGGTCAACGCGTCGCGGTGTTCGTCACCAAAGACATCGAACTGCCGCCGTACCGCGGTTGACCCGAGGACAAGTCCATGTCGCAGTCATCCAGATTGCTTCCTTCGATCCCCGTGAAGCACGTCGCGATTCGCAAGGTACTGAACATTACGGCACCGCTCGAAGCGAAGTTGCGCGCGTACATCGCTTACTACACGGAGCAGCAGGGGCTCGATCCCAAGCAGGCGCCGACGGAAGCCGACACGATTGTTGCACTGATCGAAAGCTTCATGGCTCGCGACAGCGGATTCAATCGGTATCTGCGCGAGAAAGCTCCGTCACGCTCAGAGGCTCGTAAGAAAGCAGCGTCGGCAAAAGACGCTACGGCGGCGGCAGACGGAGCATGAAATCGTTTTCATGCTTTGAGTACCACAAATATCGTAAATGTCACCTTATGTTCAAACCTATGCGACTAGATAGCTGCGCAGTCCTACGAAGTTGCGCACCATTGCGTTCTGAGTGGTAACTGCCAATGGAGTCCCATGTCCGTAGCACCAAGTGCCCGCGCGGCGGCGCTGAAGATCCTGCTCGCGCATTTTCCGAACGTGCCGTTTCTCATGCGTGATATCGAGCGAAGCTACGATCCCGATGTTGTCCGTGATCTACCGATCGCGATGTCGGATCTGCGTGAGCGCCTGGAAAGCGAGCTGCGACACGTCCAAGCGCCAGACGCGGCAGATAGCGTATCTACCACAAAAGTCTGATCTATGACCCCTTGCCCTTTGCACCACATGCAGGTAAAACGTCCGCGAGTCGCGGCATCTCCAACGCCGCACTCGCGATCAGTCGGGTACCGGGAGCCGAGCACGTGGAAACCTCACAAGGCGCCACCAAGAAAAAACGACGTATGGTCAACAGCTACGTCTACGAGGACACGAAAGAACGGCTCAAGATCATCGCCGCGTTCAAGGGCATGTCGCTGTTTGATGCAATGGAAACCATTTTGGCGGACTACATCCGCGGATGGGAGAAGCTCCATAAGGTCGACATCGAGAAGATGCGCGACACGGAAGGCAAGCCGGCTCGCAAGTCGCGCTCCAAGGCCTGATCCGCCTAGTTCAACGGTCAACCAACCAAGAGCGATAGGCAACTACCGCCTTAACCTCATCGCGCGCGCCGTCGCGTTGAACCCGATGGCGCGTGCGCCATCCCTCCCGTTCGCTCGCTCGAATGTGTCGGCCCACGCGGCTGGAGCCCCTTCGTCGCGCGAGCGAATTCGGAAGCGCTCTTCGCGCCAGCTATCTGATTGCTGACGTCCGTACTGAACCCCCAACTCACCACAACTGCCAATGACAACTACCATCAATAGTTCATCAGAGCTCGACAGTCTGCTTCGTCAGACGCTTGAAGCCGTCGCGCGAACTGAAGTGGCAAAGATAGAGGCGACAGCGAACTTGACGGCGGTGCTCTCGCGTATCGCCGGCAATTTTCGCGCGATCGGCACTGTCGTCGTTCACAGCGTCATCGAACCGGCCGCGGCGGAGTTGCGGCTCAACGGCCAAGTCGTTCGAGCGCCGCGACTCCTGGTGCAATGTACATGGCGTGACGCCGCACCCACATCGCCGCTCACGTTTGTCTACACACCCACGCGCTCCGATTGCATTGCTCTTCAGATCACGTACGGAAATGTGACGCATCGAGCGGCGCACCACATTACATGGAGCGCGTCGTACGGCTGGCACATTCCAACGTTCGGCTTCGACATTGGCAGCGAAACGCACGCGAAGTTCTTGCGTGCCGTCCTACATGCCGTCGGCCTCTTCACAGCACAAACATTGTCGCTGGAGCCGATGGCGTCCTGAATCTGATACAAGTTGGAGATGAAGCAATGAACAATTCAGTGCGCATGTTGCGCCTGCCGGAAGTAGTCAATCGCACGGCACTCAGCCGAAGCCAGATCTACCGTTTGATCGAGCTCGGTACGTTTCCAAGACAAATCCAGTTGGGCGAACGTGCCGCCGGATGGGTTGAAGAGGAAGTCGATGGCTGGTTACGCGAGCGGATCGAGCGCTCGCGAAAGCGAGCAGCGGATGCGTAGGTCGCGCGAAGTTTCTCAGACAGACAGGATATTGGTGTCAAGGGCTCACTTTGGCCCAGAGCTCGCGGCGTTCAACGCCTGGAGCGCATCTCTCAATTGTCTTGCTACGTCTGGCGTGATCATGATCCCCATAATATCAGCGGACGCCCAGTATAATTTTTTGCCTTTTTCAATGTTACCAAGCATGTCGATGTTGGCTTGCGTAATCAGCTTTCCGCCCATGGCGGGCCCAAGGAGATCTTCAGGGTTATCTCTAAAGGCACTCGCCGAGATAAACTGATCGTCCCTACGATTCTTGTATGTGACATTTCTATCTCCTTTCTTATGTAGGAGGTAGTGCACTTTCAAGTTATCACCATATGCGTTCAAGCTGTCACTATCGAGAAATACGACGAGCGCCGAGCCATCGGCAATTGGCCACGTAATTGAATTTGACAGAGGCACAGCTGGCAGCTCGATCTGACTATATGCCGCCAATATCGCTGCAGTAACCTCATCGATGATCTTTTGCTTACTCGCATTAACCTGGTCTAGCGGCTTCGGTTGACCGGCGCAGCTTCCCGCATAACAAAGTGGTGGAGCAATGACCGGCCCTCCTGTGAAACGACTGGAATTGATGCCACCCCCACCTTCGTAGGCATGTTCATGACTGAGCAGCCCACTCGGAAATATTATGCTTTGACGGTCTCCGATTGCGGGTGTTCCGACTAAATCGTCGAGTGCCGATGACAGCTGTTGCTTCACTTTGGCGACCATTTGGTCGTTAGTTTGGTTCGACCAGGAGCTCACTCCGTACTTAGTAAGGTTCGTCACTGATCGATTGCTAATCAAGTATCGAGCGGACATCACTTGCGTCGTCGTCGTCTGCCTAATGGCAGCGCGGATGTGTGGGTGTTCCTTTCCGTCCTCGTGGACACTGCCAGTCTCGAATGTGACATCAAGCTCAAGACCTTCCTCCAGATCTTTTACTTTGATCCCGAAAATGTCCTCTACCTCTTGCTGAGCTTGTGCGGCTACCTTCGCATCAGCATCGTGCGACTTTCGCAGCAGCTCAAGAAACATCTCTCCCGGAACCGCTATAGCCAGCCTCTCTGACGCATCCTTCGCTGCCTGGGCGATTGTCTCGGCTGGCTTGTCGAGTGCTCCGCTGCAGCCGGCGCCCGTCAGTGTTACGCAAACGATAAGCGTCACGAAAATTCGCAAATACATTTGCCTACTCCAGCATGTTTGCTGTTCTCACCCGAGTTGGGTTACTACCCGCTACCCGCTACCAGCTACCAGCTACCAGCTACCAGCTAAAGCTAAATGTTTGGACGCTCGCCTGTTCGCTGAGGCGGATAACGGTGCGCCGCGAAGCGTGCACTCGCAAACGCGCGCCGACCCCATACCAAGGAATATTTAGCGACGCAGTCCCTTGAAGCGGAATCGCGGGTGTCATGTTGCCCCAAGGAAGCACGATCCACCAAGCCTCTACCTTCGAATCTGGGAATTCGCTAGCTATAGCAAGGTGCACAGTCCCATGCATAGCATAGCCCAACCAGATTGCTTTAGTTTCGCCTTGCTCGAATCGAAATTCCTGATAGTCAAGAGCCGACGCCGACCCAATCGAGAGGTGAGCGCCAAGCACAAGTGTCACAAAAAAAAGGAGTTCCATGCGCTTGTTGTTTATTTTCAACATAGAGCGCATATCCTCGTCGCGCGATGTCCGTAGAAATCCATCGTTGTCAGGGATGTGTGGCGACCTTTCCATTCTGTGTCAAACGCTGGTCATCAGCGCCGTTCGCCAAACCCACTTATCACGCCGCTTGCCGTTTGATAGGAATCACGCCCCTGCCAGACCGAAGGCTATCGAGATAGTCCGCCCAAGCCTGCATCATGTTACGGCGCTCAGAGAGATACTTCGCGCGATTGTAGGCGCGACGAACCTCGTTACGTTCGGCATGCGCGAGTTGTCGTTCAATCACGTCGGGCGCCCAGCCGAGTTCGTTGAGTAGAGTCGACGCAGTGCTTCGAAATCCGTGTGCGACCATCTCGTCGCCGGTGTACCCGAGCCGCTTCAGTGCGAGGTTCACGGTGTTTTCGCTCATGGGTCGCTGCCGATTGTGCAATCCGGGAAATACGTAGCGCCCTGACTCAGAAACTGGCCGCAATTCTCGGAGAATTGCGACGGCTTGCCTCGCTAGTGGCACAAGGTGCGGCGCATCCATCTTCATCTTGTCGGCGGGAATACTCCATTGCGCCGCCTCCAAGTCAATTTCGCTCCACTCGGCGCAGCGGAGCTCGCCAGGCCGAACGAAAAGATAGGGCGTTAGCCTCAAGGCGCACTTCGTCACAAAGGAGCCGTCATACGTCTCTATTGCGCGCAGCAATTCTCCGACCTTTCCCGGCTCAGTGATGGCGGCGTGGTTTCTCACTTTTGCTGTGGAAAGGACGCCGCGAAGGCCGGCGGCCGGATTTTGCTCCGCGCGGCCGGAGTGGATTGCGTACGCGAACACTTGTCCGCATCTCTGCTTGAGGCGATGAGCGGTTTCGAACTTGCCTTCTCTCTCCACGCGACGCAGTACCGACTCCAGCAATTCCCTCGGCGTGATCTCGCCGATGGGCCGTTTGCCGATCCATGGGAAAGCCCAAGTTTCGAGTATGGCGATCGCCTTGCGATGGGTGCTTGGTTCTAGCTTCTTGGATTGTCGTTCCAGCCATTCGCGCGCGATCGCCTCGAAGCAATTTGCTACAGCGTCACGCGCTGCGAGCGCAGTCGCCTTGCGGGCTGCGCCTGGGTCGATATCCTTGCGCAGCTGCGCCCGGGCGGCATCGCGGCCTTCGCGTGCTTCCGTGAGTGAGACCTCCGGAAACACGCCGAGCGCGAGCCGCTTCTCTTTTCCAGCATAGCGATACTTCAATCGCCAGTATTTCGCGCCATTCGTGGCGATTTCGACGTATAAACCTCCGCCGTCGAACATTCGATAGGGCTTGCTCTGGGGCTTGGCGTTACGAACCTGGACAACGGTGAGCGTGTTTGACTGCTGGGGCATGTTGAAAATTCCGATGCCCCCACACTTTGGGGGCATGCCCCCAATAATGCCCCCAGGGGCCCCCGGATGTAAATCGCTGGCATGAGACCGCTAGAAACAAAAAACCCCGCAGTTATGCGGGGTTTTGGGGATTTCTGGGACGATACTAGACGTCTTGAAATCGTGTACTGGCTCCCCGAGACGGACTCGAACCGCCGACCCAGTGATTAACAGTCACTTGCTCTACCGACTGAGCTATCGGGGAATCGCTTTAGCGAGCCCGTCATTTTCTCCGACGTGCGGATTTCAGTCAATAGTTTGGGTGATCGGAAGCGGCGTTCTCTCGGTTGGACCCAGATAAATTGGGCGCGCGCAGCCCGATTTGGCGTGATTTTTCGCTCTCTCGCGAGTGGTGAAACGCCAATCCGGCCAGCCCTTTCGATCGAAACTGGTCTTCCGAACGGACCCAGGCTATTCCCGCGTCAGCCACGCCACGCGCTGCTCGGCGCGCGGATTGCGTGCGAGCAGGCGCACGAGATCGGGCAGCAATTGCGCGAGCCAGCGATCGAACTGCCAGGGCGCGTTGACGATGACCATGCCGCAGCCGTTGAGGCGCAGCGGTGAATCGTCGGCATCGATCATCAGATCGGCGGCGAGCGTCTTTTTGATGCCGTGAGCGGCGAACCAGCGATGAAACGGCAGGATCTGCCGGGGCAACTTGATCGGGTACCAAATGGCGTAGATGCCCGTCGGCCAGCGTGCGTAGGCGCTCGCCAGCGCGGATTCGATCGTGCGGAACTCGGCATCCTGTGCCTCGAACGGCGGATCGATCAGGACCAGGCCGCGACGTTCCTTCGGCGGCACCAGCCCCGGCAGCGCCACGTAGCCGTCGCGCTGATGCACGCCGACGCGTCTGTCGTCGGCAAACAGCTTCTTGAGCGAGTTGGTTTCGGCCTGCTGCACCTCGCACAACGCCAGACGGTCGTTCTCGCGCAGCATGAGACCGGCGATCAGCGGTGATCCGGGATAGACGTTTAGATGGCCATCCGTGTCGGCCGCGTTCGCTGTGCGCAGCAGGTCGAAGTAGGGGCGAAGGCTGTCGGGTAGGTGGGATGCGGCGAGCAGGCGTTGCACGCCGTCGACGAATTCGCCGGTTTTGCGCGCTTCTTCGTCGCGCAGGTCGTAGCGTCCCGCGCCGGCGTGCGTGTCGATATAGCAGAATGGTGTGGATTTGGCCTTGAGCGAGTCGATCAGCCCGACGAGGATGGCGTGCTTGAAAACGTCGGCGAAGTTGCCGGCGTGGAAGGCGTGGCGGTAATTCATGGCGTCATCGTAGCATTCGCGAAACTTGCATCGCTGCACACGCGCGGGCAACATGCGCGCATGACTCGCATCCGCCGCCCCTCGTTCCGTCTGCAGCGCCTCGCGCGCAGCGGCGGCGCGCGCGTGCTGGCGCACGTGATGGCCGTATTGCTGGTTCTGGCCAACTTCTCCGCGTGGGCCGCGCCGGTGATGCCGGTATCACAACCGACATCCGCGGCCGAAATGAGCTCGGATTCGGCGCATCATCACTGCGACGAAGCGACCGCGAAAACGAAGATGGGCAGCGAACAGGCTCCGCACGGCAAGGGCTGCCCCTGCTGCAGAGGCGGCGCGTGCGCCTGCTTACATTCGTGTTCGGATGCATTGAGCGTGATTTTCCCCGACCTGGTTTTGTATCCGACGGCACAGCCGACGCCGTTGTCGGAAGTTTCTTTCGGGGATATTGCCGGTGAACGCCGGTTGAGGCCGCCGATCACCTGACTCGTTCGAATTAGCCGTTCCGCCGCAGTTATCTGTGCGGAGAAGCCGGCGCGTCCCGCGCTGCGAAAAATTTACGAGTCCAATGAACAAGTACGCCCCCACCTCCCTGATGGAGCGCCTGGCGCTGCCATCGCGTCGCCGTTTCGTGCAAGGGCTGACGCTCGGCGGCATCGCCGCCGGTTTCGGCCTGGATGCGCGCTCGGCGTGCGCCGCGCCGCCGGCGCCGCGAGTTCCTGTGCTTTCGGGCACCGAGTTTGATCTCTCGATCGGCGCGATGCCGGTCAACATCACCGGCGCACAGCGCAAAGCCACCGTCGTCAACGGCTCGCTGCCCGCGCCCATGCTGCGCTGGCGGCAGGGCGATACTGTCACCCTGCGTGTGCGCAATACGCTGCCGACGACAAGTTCGATCCATTGGCATGGAATCATTCTGCCTGCCGACATGGACGGCGTGCCCGGCCTGAGTTTCATGGGCATCGCGCCCGGTGAAACCTACACCTATCGCTTCAAAGTGAACCAGAGCGGCACGTACTGGTATCACAGCCATTCGCGTTTCCAGGAACAGACCGGCCTCTACGGCGCCATCGTGATCGAACCGCGCGAGCTGCGTGCGCGAGCCGACCGTGATCACGTGGTGTTGCTGTCCGACTGGAGCGACAGCGATGCGGAGTGGCTGTTCGCGACGCTGAAGAAGCAAGGCGATTACTTCAACTTCGGCAAACAGACGGTCGGCGATTTCCTGCGCGACACGCGTGCGCAGGGGCTCGGCGCTGCGCTCGCCGATCGGCGCATGTGGAATCAGATGCGCATGAATCCGACCGATCTCGCCGACGTGTCGGGTTACGCCTACACCTATCTGATGAACGGGGCGTCGCCCGCGTCGAACTGGACCGCGCTGTTCGCGCGCGGCGAGAAAGTACGCCTGCGCTTCATCAACGGCTCGTCGATGAGCTTCTTCGACGTGCGCATTCCGGGCCTGAAGATGCGCGTAGTCGCCGCGGATGGGCAGGAAGTCGAGCCGGTCACCGTCGACGAATTCCGCATCGGCACGGCGGAAACGTACGATGTGATCGTCGAGCCCGACGCCGACCGCGCCTACACGATCTTCGCGCAGTCGATGGATCGGTCAGGTTACGCGCGCGGCACGCTCGCGCCGCGGGAGGGGATGAGCGCCGATATTCCCGCGCTCGATCCACGCCCACTGCTGACGATGCGCGACATGATGGGTGAGATGGATCATTCGTCGATGCCCGGCATGGATCATTCGAAGATGGACCACGGCTCGATGCCGGGCATGAAAGGTATGGAGGGAAGTTGCGGCGGCATGGCCGGCATGGCGATGCCTGCAACGCCGACGCCGTTGAAGAGGGGGCCGACGATCGACATGCTCGTGCCGACGCCGCGCACGAACCTCGACGACCCCGGCATCGGCCTGCGCGACAACGGCCGCCGTGTGCTGACCTACGCCGATCTGCATACGCCGGGCGCACCGATCAGCGCGGAAACGCAGCGCGATATCGAATTGCATCTGACGGGGCACATGGAGCGCTACATCTGGTCGTTCGACGGCAAGAAGTTCTCCGACGCCAAACCGATCCAGCTCAAGCACGGTGAGAAAGTGCGCATCACGTTGATCAACGACACGATGATGACGCATCCGATCCACCTGCACGGGATGTGGAGCGAGGTGGAGACGCCGCAAGGCGAGTTTCAGGTCAGGAAGCACACGCTTGTCGTGCAGCCGGCGCAGAAGGTGAGTTATCGCGTCAGCGCGGATGCGATCGGCAGCTGGGCCTATCACTGCCATCTGCTTTATCACATGGAAGCGGGCATGTTCCGCGTCGTGGAGGTGGCATGATGCGTAACGCCAACCTCATTGTTCTCGCCAGCCTATTAATGATGTCGACGTTCGGCCTCCATGCGCAGGAGTCATCGCAAGACGAGCATGCACATCATGCGATGGCGGCGAAGCCAAAGGAAAAAACCGCGGCGAAAAGTGTGGAGAAGTCGGAATCCGCGCCCTCGGATGAGCACGCGCATCATCACGGCCACACCGCAGCGCCATCGCAAACGCAGGGCGACAATCCGCCGCCGGTCGACGACCACATTCCGCCAGACCCTCCCCAGCATGTCATGGCGCCGATGTCGGACGTGGAGATGTCGCGCGTGATGCAGATGGACGACACCGCTAGCCTCTTCATGTTCAAGCTTGACACTTTCGAGCGCGCGAAAAGCGACGATGCGTATTCGACCGCGTGGAACGCGCAAGCATGGTACGGCGGCGATTTTGACAAGCTGCTGCTGCGCACCGAGGGCGAGCGCGAGCATGGCGCAACTGATGCACGCGTCGAAGCGTTCTGGAATCACGCCTTCGCGAGCTACTGGGACTGGCAACTCGGTGTGCGCCGCGATTTTGGCAGTGATCCGTCGCGTAACTGGGCCGCGTTCGGCGTGCAGGGCCTCGCGCCGTACTGGTTCGAAGTGGAAGCGGCGGCCTACGTTGGCGAGGGCGGACGCACCGCGTTCGGCTTGCGCGCCGAGTACGAGCTTCTGCTGACTCAACGCCTGATATTGCAGCCGGAAGCCGAGGTCAATTTCTACGGAAGGAGCGACCGTGCTCGTGGCATCGCCTCGGGGCTGAATGATGCGGAGCTCGGTTTGCGTCTGCGCTACGAAATTCGCCGCGAATTCGCACCGTACATCGGCGTGGTATGGAAACATCGACGCGAGGCGGACGGCGCTTTCCCGCCCACCGCAGATCGGGCGGGCACGGAGCGTCAAATCGTGGCCGGCCTGCGCCTGTGGTTTTAGGCGCGGCGGTGTCCTAAGCCGCCTCCAGCTCCGCATCCGCCAGCTGCGCCGCGCGCTTGATCGCCTGCGGCGGCAGCGCGTATTTGCGTACGAAGGCGCGACGCATTCGCTCCGGATCGCCGAAGCCGGTTTCGCGAGCGATTGTTTCGATCGAATGATCGCTCGTTTCAATCAAGGTCTTCGCTGCCTCTAAGCGCAGGTTCTCGACGGCTTTCGCGGGCGAGTGTCCAGTCTCGATATGGAACACGCGGCTGAATTGGCGCGGGCTCAGATGCGCGACCTCGGCCAGCTCCTCGACCGAAAGTGTCTTACGCAGGTTGTGCCGCGCATAGCTCAACGCCGTCTGGATGCGGTCGGACTGCGGGTCGAGTTCAAGCAGCGCGGAGAATTGCGACTGGCCGCCGCTGCGCCGATAGTAGACAACCATGCGGCGCGCGATCGAGCGCGCGAGTTCGCTGCCGAAATCGTCCTCGACGAGGGCGAGGGCGAGATCGATGCATGCGGCCATGCCGGCAGAGGTCCACACGCCGTCGTCGGCAATGAAGATGCGGTCTTCCTCGACCTTCACTTGCGGATAGCGCCGCTGCAGTTCGCGCGCTTTGAGCCAATGCGTCGTCGCGCGGTGGCCGTCGAGCACGCCGGCGGCGGCGAGGACGAACGCGCCGGTGCAAATCGCCGCCGTGCGCCGCGATTTCGCGTGCGCCTTGCGCACGAAACCGGTCAGGCCGAGCGACGGTTCGGCGACGGCGAGGTCGCCCATGACGATGAGCGTATCGAAGTTGGTGCGCGCGAACGGCCGCGTCTCGACCGCGATGCCGGCCGATGTGATGACCGCACCGCCCTGTTCGGACAGAAGCCGGATGTCGTAGCGCGGGTGCGGCGCTTGCCGATTGGCCATCTCGAACACGGTCACGGCTGCCAAATCGAGAATCTGGAAGCCGGGGAAGACGACGAAGCCGATACGTTTCATAACGCTGAGCCTTGGGAGAAGACGAATGTCCTAAAACGAGGTAATTATGACATTCAGGACATAGTCTGCGCGCGCAGACTGCGTCCCGTCAAATTCCTCTGCGGCGCGTTGCCGCGAATCCCCTACGAACCCAAGGAGCAGTGTCATGAATACTCCCATCCGCAAAGGCACGATTGTCGTCACCGGTGCCTCATCGGGCATCGGCGCGGTCTATGCCGATCGCCTCGCGCGGCGCGGCCACGATCTCGTTCTCGTCGCACGCGATGCGAACAAGCTCAAGGCGCTTGCCGCGAAGCTCAGCACCGAAACCGGGCGCAAGATCGAGGTTCTCGTCGCGGACCTCACCTTCAAGGCCGACATGCATCGTGTTGAAGATCGCCTGAGCAACGATGCGAACATCACCGGCCTCATCAACAACGCCGGCGTTGCCGCCAGCGCGAAGTTGGTCGATGCCGATCCCGATCAACTGGAGGCGATGATCGTGCTCAACGTGACCGCGCTCACGCGCCTGGCCGGCGCTGCGGCGCGCAGCTTCGTGGCGCGCGGCGGCGGCACGATCGTCAATATCGCCTCGATCGTCGCGCTCGCGCCGGAGCTGCTGAACGGTACCTACAGCGGCTCGAAAGCCTATGTCCTCAGTTTCACCCAGTCGATGCACCACGAACTCGCGGACAAGGGCATCCGCGTGCAGGCAGTGCTGCCGGGCGCAACGATCACCGATTTGTGGGAGAAGAGCGGCGTGCCGGTGACGGATCTGCCGGAGGAGTGGCTCATGAGCGCCGAAGAAATGGTCGATGCCTCGCTCGCCGGATTGGATCAGGGCGAGCTGGTCACAATTCCGGCGCTGCCGGACATCGCCGATTGGAATGCCTACGAAGCCGCGCGCAAGGCGCTTGCGCCGGGTCTTTCGCGACAGCACGCGGCGGCGCGCTATCGTATCGGCAAGCAGCAGGCGGCGTGAGCTGACCGTTCGTCCTCGCGCGACGTAGCTGCGCGAGGACGACTAGCTAAGCAGCACCGAAGTCATCGACACCGTCCCGAAATAGCCGATGTTGTGGAACGACGCGACATCGCTGTCGCGTCGCGCCCCGAGCACGTAGAGCAGTGGCAGATAGTGCTCAGGCGTCGGCACCGAAAGATCGGCTTCGCGACCGAGCGCATGCCAGTCGAGCAAATCCTCGACGCGGCCTTCGGCAATGCGCGCGCGCACCGTTTCGTCGAAGTGCACCGCCCAGTCAGTCGGGCGCGGATCGCGGAAATTGAGCAGGCGCAGGTTATGCACGATGTCGCCGCTGCCGAGAATCAACACGCCTTCGTCGCGCAGCGCGGCAAGCTCATTGCCGAGTGCGTAATGAAAGGCGCCGGGCCGTGAGGTGTCGATACTCAATTGCAATGTCGGCACGTCGGCCTGCGGGTACATGATGTTGAGCACGCTCCAAGTGCCGTGATCGAGGCCCCATTCTTGCGTAGGACTCACCTTTGCACTTTTCACCAGATTGGCGATGCGCTGTGCCAGCGCCGGATCGCCCGGCGCCGGATAGCGCACGTCGAACAGCGCCTGCGGAAACCCGTAGAAGTCGTGAATCGTTTGCGGTTGCGGCGCAGCGCAGACGAAAACGCCACGCGTTTCCCAGTGCGCGGAGACGCAGACAATCGCCTTCGGCTTCGGCAAGCGCGCGGCCAGCTCACGCCAGCCGCGCGTGAACGTGTTGTCTTCGATCGCGTTCATCGGCGAACCATGGCCGACGAACAGCGCGGGCATGCGCATCGTGTTCACGTCGGTCAGTATGCCACCGTGATGCGTTGACGCGGTTTGTCGTCTTTCTCAAGACGATCGAGCACGGCCGCCGCGTAGTCGGGAATGGTGATGCGGCTCTTGCCATTCGCATCGACGAGCAACTGGTCGCCGCCGATGCGATATTGGCCGCTACGCTCGCCGTCTTCGATCAGGGCGGCGGGGCTGATGTAGGTCCAGTCGATGTTCGCCTTGGACTTGCGGAAGACATCGAGCGCATCGGCCTGAGCCTTCGCTTCCGGTTTCCACGCCGCGGGAAAATTCGGATCGTCGGCCACTTGTACACCGGGCGCGGTTTCGAGACTACCGGCACCTCCGACCCAGACTAGGCGCTTCACGCCCGCGGCCGGCAGCGCCTCGAGCAGGGTCGCCGCGTATTTCGGAACGAGGCCGGCGTCGGCGTCGCGGCGTCCGGACAAGCTCGCGACCGCCGCGTCAGCGCCGGCAACCGCCTTCGCGTACGTGGCCGGATTGGCGACGTCGCCTGCGACGACTTTGACTTTGGGGTTATCGATGTTCGCACGCGCGGGATCGCGCACGATGGCAATGACGTCGTGGCCGCGCGCGACCGCTTCGTGGAGGATGCCGCGACCGATATGGCCGCCGGCGCCGAAGAGAGCAATGATCATGGGAAATGTCCTATTGGCAGAGGGGAAGAATAGGGATGCCACGCGAATCCGAAAGTGCACGCGTGTAGAACGCTGCGTTTCGTTTTCGGTGTACCTTCTTTCGTGGTGACGGCGCGTAGCTTGCGCCCGATCATTGATTCGATAAACTGCGTAAATTGGAAATAATCGTCCAATTTTTCTGGACAATAGATCATGAGCTCCGACGTCGATCTGAATCGGCTGGTCGTATTCACCGCGCTCGTCGAGGCGGGCTCGTTCACCGCGGCGGCGCAGAGTCTGGGGATGACAAAGTCGCGTGTCAGCCAGCAACTCGCTGCGCTCGAAGCGGAGCTCGGGGTCACCCTCGTCCTACGCACGACGCGGCGCATGGCGCTGACTTCCGCGGGCGAGCAGTTCCATGACGACAGCCTGCGTTTGCTCGAGGACGCGCGCGCGGCAATCGCGCGCGTCAGCGCGGCGCGCAGCCAACCTGCAGGACTGCTGCGCGTCACCGCGGCGGGCGATTACGGGCCCGCCGTGATCGCTCCGGCGCTGGCGAGTTTCAGGCGCGCGTTTCCGAAGATCGAGGTCGACCTCGTCGTCACCGACCGCATCGCCGATCCAATCGCCGAGCGCTTCGATCTGTCGATACGCATCGGCTGGCTGCGCGATTCCGGCCTGCGCGCAACGCGGCTCGCCGCGTTCCGGCAGTGCCTTGTCGCTGCTCCCGCCTATTTGTCGGAGCGCGGCACGCCAACGCATCCGCGCGATCTCGCCGCGCACGATTGGATCGCCTTGTCCGCGCTGCGCTCGCCGTTGCGCTGGACCTTCACATCGCCACGCGGCGTCCGCACCGCGGTGCGCTTGCACGCGACGCTGCAGACCAACAGCACGCTGACGGTGCGCGCGTTCATCCACGCCGGCGCCGGGCTGTCGGTGCTGCCAGATTATCTCGTCGATGAAGATTTGCGCGCGGGCCGGCTCGTGCACGTTCTTTCTCGGCATCGGCTGCCCGACGGCGGCATCTTTGCCGTCTATCCGGGGCGCGAGCCGCCCGCGAAGGTGCGTGCGTTCATCGAGCATCTGCGTACTCAGCTCGCCGTATCGTCGTAACGGCGGAGATCGCCTCGATCGGGCCCGGCGCGGATGGTAGATTACGCGGCCGCCACCTGCCACGGTCGGCGACGACGAAGGGCGAACAGTGCGCAGAATTTTTGATCAGGTGAATAGCCGTGCCTTTTGAGAAAGGACGCCGCGTCGCGATCGTTGGCGGCGGCCCCGCCGGGCTCATGGCGGCGGAGACGGCTCGCGCCGCGGGCGCGGCGGTGGACGTCTACGAGCGCATGGGTTCGGTCGGCCGCAAATTCCTCATCGCCGGCAAGGGCGGGCTCAATCTCACCCATTCCGATCCGTTCGACCGGTTCGTTGCGCGCTATCGCGGACGCGAGCGCGAGATGCGCGCCTGGTTGCAGCGTTTCGACGCCGATGCATTGCGTGCATGGGCGCGTGGACTCGGCGTAGAGACTTTCGTCGGCACCTCGGGTCGAGTTTTTCCGAGCGATCTGAAGGCGGCGCCGTTACTGCGCGGCTGGGTGAGACGGCTGCGCGCGAGCGGCGTGAATTTTCATGTGCATCAACGCTGGCTTGGCTGGAATGACGACGGCGAACTGCGTTTTGCGCACGGCGACGATGAGCATGTCGCGCGCGCCGATGCGACCGTTCTCGCACTCGGAGGCGGCAGCTGGCCGGTGCTCGGATCGGATGGATCGTGGACGCGGATACTCGAATCGCGTGCCGTCGATCTGGCGCCGTTGCAGCCGGCCAATTGCGGTTTCGACATCGCGCGCGATGGTGTCGAAGGCTGGAGCGAATTCTTCGCGAATAAATACGCGGGCCAGCCGATCAAGCCGGTTGTCGTCGCCTGGCGCGATGAAAGCGGCGGCGATGTTCGCCGCCAGGGCGAATTCGTCGTCACGGCGCACGGGGTCGAAGGCAGCCTGATCTACGCGCTTTCCGCCGAATTGCGCGATGCGATTGCGATGCAGGGGCGCGCGACGATCCATCTCGATCTCGTTCCCGGACGCGATGTAGAACGTTTGGCGCGCGAGATCGCCCAGCCACGCGGCAAGCGCACGCTCAGCGAGCATTTGCGCCGGCACGCGGGCATCGACGGTGTGAAGGCGGGGCTGCTGTACGAACTGCTCACGAAGGACGAGATGCAAAATCCCGAACGCATCGCCCGGGCGATCAAGGCGTTGCCGTTGACGCTGATTCGTTCGCGGCCGATCGACGAAGCGATCAGCACGGCCGGCGGTGTGCGTTTCACTGCGCTCGACGACAGCTTGATGCTGACCAAGCTGCCCGGCGTCTTCTGCGCAGGCGAAATGATCGACTGGGAAGCGCCGACCGGCGGCTATCTGCTCACGGCGTGCTTTGCGAGCGGGAAGATCGCCGGGCAGGGCGCAGCCGAGTGGGCGAATCGACCGCTCAGTGCGCCACCGGCATCGTGAACTGCGCACCTTTGGCGATGCTGTCCGGCCAACGCTGCATCACGCTCTTGTAGCGCGTGTAGAAGCGCACGCCTTCCTCGCCGTAGATGTGCGCGTCGCCGAACAGCGAGCGCTTCCAGCCGCCGAACGAGTGCCAGGCCATCGGCACTGGGATCGGCACATTGATGCCGACCATGCCGCACTTGATCTGCCGCGCGAATGCGCGTGCGACGCCGCCGTCGGAGGTGTAGCACGACACGCCGTTGCCGAATTCGTGCGCGTTGATCAGTTCGACCGCGCTGGCGAAGTCGGACACGCGCACGATGCCGAGCACGGGTCCGAAGATTTCCTCGCGATGGATCTTCATGTCGGGTTTGACATGGTCGAACAGGCTGCCGCCGAGGAAGAAACCGTCCTCGTGGCCTTGCACGACATGGCCACGGCCGTCGACGACGAGCTTCGCGCCTTCGGCCACGCCGGCGTCGATATAGCCGACGACTTTTTCCCGATGCGCCGCAGTGACCAGCGGCCCCATTTCGACTTGCGCATCCATTCCGTTGCCGATCTTCAACGTCTTCACCCGAGCGGCGAGCTTGTCGACGAGCTTGTCGGCGACATCGCCGACCGCCACGGCGACCGAGATCGCCATGCAGCGCTCGCCCGCAGAGCCGTAGGCTGCGCCGATCAACGCATCGACGGCCTGCTCGAGATCGGCATCCGGCATCACGATCAGATGATTCTTCGCGCCGCCGAGCGCCTGCACGCGCTTGCCGCGCGCGGTGCCCTGCGAGTAGATGTATTCGGCGATCGGTGTCGAGCCGACGAAGGAGAGAGCGGACACGTCCGGATGTTCGATCAGCGCATCGACCGCGGCCTTGTCACCCTGCACGACGTTGAACACGCCGTCGGGCAGCCCCGCTTGCTTGAGCAGTTTCGCCATCAGCAGCGACGGCGAAGGATCACGCTCCGACGGCTTCAGCACGAACGTATTGCCGCAGGCCAACGCCACGGGAATCATCCACAGCGGCACCATGAACGGGAAGTTGAACGGCGTGATGCCGGCAACGACGCCGAGTGGCTGGCGCAGGCTGTAGTTGTCGATGCCGCCGCCGATCTGGTCGGTGTACTGGCCTTTGAGCAAATGCGGCGCACCGCAGGCGAACTCGACGACTTCGATGCCGCGCGTGACTTCGCCTTTCGCGTCGGAAAATACCTTGCCGTGCTCGCGTGTGATCAGCTCGGCGAACTCGTCGGCGTGCGCGTCGAGCAGCGCCTTGAACGCGAACAGGATGCGCGCGCGCTTGAGCGGCGGCGTTTCACTCCACGCAGGAAACGCCTTGCGCGCAGCAGCGACCGCTGCGTCCACTTCTGCGGCGCTCGCCAGCGCAACCTGCGCGCTGACGCTGCCCTGTGCGGGATCGAAGACGTCGCTGTGCCGCCCGCTGGCGCCGGCGACGTCGCGGCCGTCGATGTAGTGGGCGATCTGACGGATGGAAAGTTCGGGAGACTGGCGGTTCATGCGCTGGCTCGTTGCTGTCGTGTCGGAGGTCGACTCCCATCCTACAACGTATCCCGCTGTGTTGCCGACGGCACAGTACGGCGTCTGTCTTTGCAGCCGTAGCGGCATCGGCTATCGTCGCCGCATGATCGACGTGAAGACGTTCAGCGGCGCGCAGATCGCGCCGCATCTCGACGCCGTGGCCGCGCTGCGCATTGCGGTGTTCCGCGACTGGCCTTATCTCTACGCGGGCGATCGCGATTACGAGAAGCACTACCTCGCGACTTACGCGAAATCGCCCGAAAGCCTGTTCGTGCTCGCGTTCGACGGCGAGCACGTGATCGGCGCCTCGACCGGCATTCCGTTGACCGACGAAACCGCGGCCTTCCAGAAACCGTTCGTCGATCGCGGCGTCGCGCTCAGCGACGTGTTCTATTTCGGCGAATCGGTGCTGCTGCGCGAATACCGCGGCCACGGTCTCGGCCATCGCTTCTTCGACGAGCGCGAAGGGTATGCGCGCCGTCTCGGTCGCTTTGCGCTGACGGCATTCTGTGCGGTCGAGCGCGGCGTCAGCGATCCGCGCCGGCCGGCGGGGCATCGCGACAACGATGCGTTCTGGATCAAACGTGGCTATGCACGCCAGGACGATATGTTCTGCGAGCTAGACTGGCAGGAAATCGATGCCGTGCAGCCGAGTTTGCACCGGTTGCGGTTCTGGCTGCGGCCGTTGGTGTAGAAGTTTTTTGTCGTCATTCCCGCACTGGATTCCCGCTTTCGCGGGAATGACGGCGGGTGGAATTACTCGGCGTCGGCGTGCGTCTTGTGCTTGTACTCACACAGATCACGAATCACGCACTGCGGGCAGTCTGGCTTGCGCGCCTTGCACACGTAGCGACCGTGCAGAATCAGCCAGTGGTGTGCGTCGAGCTTGAATTCGTCGGGCACGACTTTTTCCAGTTTGTCCTCGACGGCGCGTACCGTTTTCCCGGGCGCGAGGCCGGTGCGGTTGGCGACGCGGAAGATATGCGTGTCGACCGCGATCGTCGGCTCGCCGAATGCGGTGTTGAGTACGACGTTCGCGGTCTTGCGCCCGACGCCCGGCAGCGCTTCAAGTGCCTCGCGTGAGCGCGGAACCTCGCCGCCGTATTCTTCGACGAGAATGCGGCAGGTCGCGATCACGTTTTTCGCCTTGGCGTTGAACAACCCGATCGTGGAGATGTAGCCGCGTAGTTTTTCCTCACCAAGTGCGAGAATCGCCTGCGCCGTGCCGGCGACCGGATAGAGCCTGCGCGTCGCCTTGTTCACACCGACATCGGTCGCTTGCGCCGACAGGATCACCGAGATCAGCAGTTGGAATGGCGTGGCGTATTCGAGTTCGCTTCGCGGCGTCGGATTGATCTCGCGCAGCCGGCGGAAGATCTCCGCCCGTTTTTCCGCATTCATAGATTCGGCGTTCCTTTCTTTGCCTTCGCGCGCGCGATCGCTTCGAGCACGGCGCTGCGTGTGCTGTCGCGCACTTCCGCCTTGTGCGCGGCGATCGCGCGTTCACGTTCCGCGCGTTCGTGGGCGAGGCGCGCATTGTGCGTTTCGTAGCGCTGCCGGTAGTGGGTGGCGCGTGTTTCGCGGGTTCTGTCCGCTGCGACAGTGCCCAAGACCATCGCGATGCAATCGACAGGACACGCCGGAATGCACAGTTCGCAACCGTTGCATTCGTCACTGAGGATCGTGTGCATGAGCTTATTCGCACCGACGATCGCGTCGACCGGGCAGACCTGGATGCACTTGGTGCAGCCGATGCACGCGTCTTCGTCGATGATCGCGATTTCGGCCGGCTTCTCGACGCCGTTCGCCGGATTGAGCGGCTTCGCCTCGCGGCCGAGCAGGGTAGCGAGTTCGCGGATGCCTTGCGCGCCGCCGGGCGGACACTGGTTGATGTCGGCCTCGCCCGCCGCGATCGCCTCGGCGTAGGCGAGGCAGGCCGGATAGCCGCAGCGCGTGCACTGCGTTTGCGGCAGCAGGGCGTCGATGCGCAGGGCGAGTTCCGAAGTCATGGCCGCACGCTTTACGACTTACGCTGTTTGTCCAGCCACACCTCGAGGCCCTGGGTGTTCAGCTCGATATCCATTACCAACAGCTCGCGCACCTGAGCCGCGTCGAGCGTGCAGCCGTGCGCCTGCGCGCGCGAGGTGTACAGCGCCGCGAGATCGTCCGCGATGCGTGCATGGCGATCAGCGCCGGTCGCGTGCCGCTGCGCAATCGCAACCATCGCGTCGATCTGCTCGTACAAATCCCGTGCGAGCCGGGGCACATCGGTGACGCGGCTATAGTGGGTCAGGAACATCTGCTGTGGCTCACGTTCGAGCATGCGCGCGATCGAGGCTTTCAGCGCGTCGGGTTCGAACTGCACCGGCGTTGACGTCGGCAAGATGTAAGCGCCCCTGTCGGTGTCGAATTCGCGGTACGACAGGCCGAACGTATCGCCGGTGAAGAACGCGCGGCTCGTCGCATCGTAAATGCTGATGTGGTGGCGTGCGTGGCCGGGCGTGTCGAGGCAGAGCAGCGGCCGGCCGGCGAGGTCGACGACGTGGCCGTCAGGCGCTTCGACAACACGCTCAGCCGGCACCGGCACGAGCGTGCCGTAACTGCGCGCGATTTCTTCAGCGCCATACACTGCGGTCGCGCCGGCGATCAGCGCCGACGGATCGATCATGTGACGCGCGCCGCGCGGATGCACGACGAGTTTCGCATTCGGAAACTGCTGCATCGCCAGTCCGGCGCCGCCGGCGTGGTCGAGATGTACATGGGTGAGGATGACCCAGTCGACCGCATCGATGCCGATACCTTTCGCAGCGAGCGCTTCGAGCAGACGCGGGATCGAATAGTTGGTGCCGACGTCGATGAAAGCAGCGCGGTTGTTGTGGACGATCAGATGGCTGGCGTCGAACTGCGGACGGAAGAAACCCGTGTCGATCGCGGTAATGGCATGTTCGAAATTCATGGCCGGCGGATTCTAGCGCGACTTCGCTACAGCCATCGCGCCTGGATCAACGCCACCCGACCGGATGGCGTTGATGCTGGGCGGTAGGCACGACGCGGCGCGTGTGCGAATCGTCGGCGAGGCTCGAAGATTCGTGCCTGCCCGACCGAGAATGCGCTTATGGACCGGCGCAGTAGACCTCCACCGTAAGCGTGATGACCGGAGTCGTGCCCGTGGAAGCGCCACCGGCGCACATCCAACCGTTGCCGCTGAGGTGTGAGGTCGCGATCGCCACGCTCAACGTCGCGGTCTGGTTGCCGTCACTGCTGGTGGAGACGCAACCACCGCTGATTGCCGTGCCAGTGGTGCAAGTCTTGCTGATGTTGAAGACGCCGCTGGGCATATTGGCGGTGGTATTGGTGATGGAATTTGAATACGTCGTCAATGCGCTGATGCCACTGGGCGTTGCCCAAGCGCCGTCTCCTCGCAAAAAGGTGGTGTTGCTGGCGGTACCCGTCGCCGAAATTTTGCTTGTTGTCACCGCGCCATTGTTGATCTTGGCCGTCGTTACGGCGTTGTTGGCGATCGTCGTTACCGCGATGCTGCTGATGGTCACATCGCCGGTGACGGTTTGCGGGGACTGCGGCGAATACGGCGTTGTTCCCGTAAGAAAGATCTGCCCAGCGGCCGTGCCGTTGGAAAAGCCCGCGCCCGTCACTCCTGGTACACCCGCGGCGCCTGTGGCCCCCGTCGCTCCTGTTGCGCCGACGGCGCCTGTCGCGCCAGTGGCCCCCGTCGGGCCCTGGGCGCCCGTCGCGCCTTGGGCTCCGGTAGATCCGTTCGGTCCCGTGGCTCCGGCGGGTCCAGTACTGCCGGTTGCACCAGTTGCACCGGTTACTCCGGCAACACCCTGACTACCCGTGGCGCCGGTGGCGCCAGTCGCGCCGGCCGGGCCTGCGAGGCCGGTGGCGCCCGTCGGGCCAGCGGCACCGGCAGGGCCTGTGGAACCTGTCGCGCCTGTCGTTCCAGCAGGGCCCGCGACACCGGTGGCTCCAGTCGGTCCGGCCGCGCCCGCAGGTCCGGTCGATCCCGTTGCGCCTGCTGCGCCGGTTACTCCGGTCGCCCCGGTGACACCTGTGCTTCCCGCGGCACCCGTGGCGCCAGTTGCCCCGGCGATGCCGGCGGGTCCCGTCGCGCCTGTGGCACCTGTGGGGCCGGTTGGTCCGGTTGCACCTCCGGGTAGCGCGCCACAAGGCCCCAATTGACCGCTGACCGAGTTGAAACACAGTGCACTCGATTGGGTCGGTGCGGCGGCCAGCGCCGGCAAAAGAAACTTGCCGCTGGCATCGATGGTGAACTGCGGCGCTCCGGCCGAGTTGTTCACGACGAAGCCGCCGCCGCTGGCCGGCGTCACCGTGACGTCCTGTGCTCGCGCTTCGACCAGGAACAACGCGCTGATAACGGCAGCGCTCAGCAAGCGTGGGCGCAATGCGAAGATCATTTTCATATTGGCGATGTCCGGGATTGAAAGGAAGGGCGATGCAGAGAAGTCGCGACGTGAGATGGGCGCGAGACGGGCAACGCTTCGCGCTCGCCGTTATTCGGCGACATGGGTCGTGAAAGTGCGGGAAAGGGCAGATTCGCTGCCATCTGCGGACAAAATGTCCGCGCGCGGAAAGAGCATCGAGCCGATGCCCCACTGGCTGAAGTACGCACCAAAGCCCCCTGCCTTGATTGCTGCGCGCGCCGAAAGCGGCGATCCGCGTGTCAGCGCCGAACTCTACAGAACCGGTGCCGCCCTTGGGAAGCGCGGCATTGTGTAAGTGTAAACTGGTTGGCAGTTGCGCTGCGAGACGGAGGAACGACAGCGCGGTCGCGATCGCGTCGTCGGTTATTTGACCTGATCGCCCGGCTTTGCGCCCGGGTCTGCATCGAGTAGGAACAGATCGCTCTCGCCCGATCCTGCGGAAAGAATCATTCCTTCAGACACGCCGAAGCGCATCTTGCGCGGCGCGAGGTTGGCGATGAAAACGACGTTGCGACCAATCAGTTTTTCCGGCTCAGTGTAGGCGGCGCGGATGCCGGAAAAAATCTGACGTTTGCCGAGCGGACCCGCGTCGAGTTCGAAACGCAGCAGCTTGTCCGAGTCGTCTACGAAGCCGCACTGCACGACTTTGCCGATGCGCAGATCGAGTTTGGCGAAATCCTCGATCGAGATGAAACCGTCGGTTGACGTCGCCGGCTTGTCGTTCGCCGGTGCGGTCGGTGCCGCGGCCTTTGCGGATTTCTTCTTCGCCTCGGGTGCAGCCGCGGCCGCGCCGGATTGCAGCGACTCCTTCGACGCCTCGATCATCGCCTCGACCTTCTTCGTATCGATGCGCGCGGCAAGCGCGGAGAATTCGTTGATCGCCGTGCCGAGCAGGGGCTGCGTCGCCGCGTCGAAGCGGGTCGGCGTCTCGTTGAACAGCGCCAGCGCACGCGTGGCGGTGGCCGGCACGATCGGCGCGAGATAAACGCTGAGCAGGCGGAAATAGTTCAGCGCGAGCGTGCAGACAGTGTGCAGTTGCGCAAGCTTTGATTCGTCCTTGGCCAGGTTCCACGGTGCGTTCGCCGCGACATAGGCGTTCGCATCGTCGGCCACGGTCATGATGTCGCGCGTGGCTGCGGCGAATTCTCCGGCGTCGAACAACGCGGCGCAGTGCGCGAGCCGCTGCGCGGCGTCGGCATAGCGCGCCGCTTCATCCGCCGGCAACGCCGCGGCCAGTTTGCCGCCGAAATGCTTGTGCACAAAGGCCGCGGTGCGGCTCGCGATGTTCACCCACTTGCCGACGAGGTGCGAATTGACGCGTTCCTCGAACGCCTTGAGGTCGAGATCGACGTCGACCGGCGCAGGCCCGAGAATCGTCGCGAAGTAATAGCGCAGGTAGTCCGCGTCGAGACCCGCATCGAGATAGGTGCGCGCCATGACGAACGTGCCGCGCGACTTCGACATCTTCGCGCCGTTCACGGTGAGATAACCGTTGACGTGCAGCGCCGTCGGCGTGCGCAGCTTCGCGCCGTTCAACATCGCCGGCCAGAACAGGCCGTGGAAATTGACGATGTCCTTGCCGATGAAGTGGTGCATCTCGGCGGTGCTGTTCGGCGCGAGATAGGTGTCGAAGTCGGTGCCCGTTTTTGCGCACCAGTTCTTGAAGCTCGCCAGGTAACCCACCGGCGCGTCGAGCCAGACGTAGAAGAACTTGCCCGGCGCATCGGGAATCGGGAAGCCGAAGTAGGGCGCATCGCGCGAGATGTCCCAGTCGCGCACGCCGCCTTCGGCGTCGAGCCATTCCTTGAGCTTGGCCGCGACCGAGGAATGCACGACGGGTTTGCTGTTGGTCAGCTTGCCGGCGAGCCAGCCGCGCAGCAGCGTGGCGAAGTCGCCGACCTTGAAAAAATAATGCTCTGAGTCGCGCAGTTCCGGCGTCGCGCCCGAGACAACGGAGTGCGGATCGATCAAGTCGGTCGGCGCATACGTCGCGCCGCAGTTCTCGCAGTTGTCGCCGTACTGGTCGGGCGTGCCGCAATTCGGACAGGTACCTTTGATGTAGCGGTCGGGCAGGAACATCTGCTTGACCGGATCGTAAAGCTGGCGGATCAAGCGTTTCTCGATGTGGCCGGCATCACGCAGACGCGTGTAGATCAGGCTCGCCAGTTCGCGGTTTTCTTCCGAATGCGTCGTGTAGTAGTTGTCGTAGACCACGCCGAAATCGGCGAAGTCGCGCTCGTGCGAGGCCTGGATGCCTTTGATGAATTCCTCGGGCGCGAGTCCCGCCTTCTCCGCCGCAAGCATGATCGGCGTGCCGTGCGCGTCGTCGGCGCTGACGAAGACGACCTCGTCGCCGGCCATGCGCCGCGCGCGCACCCAGATGTCGCACTGGAGATAGCCGAGCAAATGGCCGATGTGCAGCGGGCCGTTCGCGTAGGGCAGGGCGTGGGTGACGAGGATATTGCGGGGCATGCAAAACGGTTCCGAGGGGAATGCGCGAATTATCGCACGAGCGTCGAGTTTTCCGGCTGTTGTTCGCGTCGCCCGAGGCAGAGAACGAGGGTGCCGTTGCTTTACAATGGAGGCGAAACATGCAACCTCCAGAGCTGTAGCCGGTGTTCCATTGAATCACGACGCCACTTCCATCGTGCTCAGTCCAGCGCTTGTCATCGACGACGATGAGCCGGCGCGACTGCGGCTTGCGCATGTGCTGCGGACGCTCGGGGTCGCCGACCGCGCGGTGGCATTTGCCGGCGATATGGCCCAAGCCGCGCAACGTTTGAACGAAGGAAGGTTCGCCCTCGCCCTCGTCGACATCGAATTGCCCGACGGCAGCGGCATCGATTTCATTCGTGGCCTGCGACAGCATGCGCCGCAAACCGCGGCGCTGGTGGTCTCCACGTTCGCCACGCAGGATCTCATCCTCACGGCGCTGCAGGCCGGCGCCATCGGCTATCTGCTCAAGGAGCGCAGCGACGAGGAACTCGTCGCCGCCGTGCGCAGCATTCAGCTCGGCGGTGCGCCGATCGATCCGTTCGTGGCGCGACATATCCTCAAGCTGATCACACAGGCAACCGCGCAAACGTCGACGGAGCAGGCGCCCGACGATGACGTCGAGCCGCTTGCGGAACCGCTGACCCCGCGCGAAGAGGAAGTGCTCCAGTTGGTCGCCCAGGGATTGATCAGCCGCGAAATCGCCGAGCGCCTGTCGCGTTCGACTCTGACCGTCGAAGGGCATATCAAGAGCATCTTCCGCAAGCTCCAGGTCAACACGCGCACGAAGGCGGTGCATCAGGCGCGCACCCTGGGTCTGCTGCGCTAGCCCGTATGCAGCACTTTGCGCCGACGAAGGACCGCATGCGCTTCGTTCTAGGCTGGACATTGCTGTGTTCGCTTTTCTTCGCCGGCTACATCGCAGCCGCGCCGCCGGAGCCGCAGCCGATCGTCTCCGCCGAAGCCGCGCGCGGTGATCCGCAATTGATGCAGGCCCCGACGGAGGGGTGGCAGGCGGTGACGATTCCCGATTTCGTTAATGAGCGCTGGCCGGCTTTCAACGGCATCGTCTGGTACCGCATGACGTGGGATCAGGCCGATGCCGCGCAGCCGGCCGCACTCGTCTTCGAGTACCTCAGCATGGCTGGGGCGGTGTACGTCAACGGCGCCCTGATGGGGCGCGATGCCGACCTGGTCGCGCCGATTTCGCGCTCGTGGAAAACGCCGCGCTTCTTCGTCGTCGAGGCACCGCTGCTGAAGGCCGGGCGCAATGTCCTGCTCGTGCGCGTTTCCGGTGTCGCCGAATTCGGTCCGGGCATCGGTGCGGTTTCGGTCGGTTCGGTCGCGGCGGCACATGCGCTGTACGAGGACTACCGGTTCTGGCGCCAGGATCTGTTCCGTTTCACCCTCGCGATCGAAGCGACGCTCGGCGCGTTCTTCGCGCTGCTGTGGTTCCTGCGCCGCACCGAGTCCGCGTTCGGCTGGTACGGACTGAGTCAGTTGTTCTGGTTCGGCTACGTCGCCAACTACATCGTCACCGACCTCTGGCCGTTCTCGAGTCACTACGCCTGGGCCGTGTTCAGCGCATCCTGCCTCGCCGTATTCGCCGGCGCATTTACGATGTTCGTGCTGCGCTTCTGCGGACGCCGCTGGCCGCGCTTCGAGGTCACGATGTGGAGCGCGATCGGTATCGGCGTCGCACTGATGCTGTTGCTGCCGATGCCGTGGAACGATGCGTATCGCATCCAATTCGTGATGACCTCGGCGCTGTTCGGCACCGCCGTCAACGTGCTGCTGATCGTGATCGCGTGGCGCGGTCGGGCGATCGAGCCGCGCATTCTCTCGATGATCGCACTGCTGCACATCGCCGCGGCGGGCCACGACATGCTCGCGTTCACGCGCGTGATCGTCACCAACACCTACTACGCCGACAATAGCGAATTCCTCAATACGATCGGCATTGCTGCGCTGCTGATCTGGCGCTACGCGCGCAATCAGGGGCGCATCGAAAACTTTAACGTGCAACTGCTGAACGACGTCACCCTTGCACGTCGCGAACTCTCCGACAACCTGCAGCGCCAGCACGAAGTGGAAATGGCTCATGCACGCATCGGCGAGCGCTTGAACCTCGTACGCGACCTGCATGACGGCTTCGGTGGATCGCTGACCGGCAGCATCGCGGTGATCGAACGGGCGCCGCAGAATGCCTCCGTGCCGTATCTGCTGAAATTGCTACACGATCTGCGCGACGAATTACGCCTGATCGTCGATACCTCCACGCACGAGGTACAGAATCCGGGCAGCTTCGTCGAGCAGATCGTGCCGGTGCGACATCGCATGACGCGATTGCTCGATGCGAAGGGCATCGTTTGCCGCTGGCAGTTCGACGGACTCGATGGGTTGCGCATGCCGTCGGCGCGCACGCTCGATGTGTTGCGTTTTTTGCAAGAAGCACTGACCAACGTAATGAAACACAGCGGTGCCAGCGAGGTGCACGTCCTTGTACGCGGCACCGCCGACGCGCTCGATCTTGCGGTGACCGACAACGGCGTCGGCATTGGCGAGGCGCCCGGACAGGGCGCAGGCATGTCGAGCATGCGCGCGCGTTCACGCCGGCTCGGCGGCGAGCTGCATTTCGATTCCGTTCCGGGTCGGACGTGCGTCGCGCTGCGCGGCGCGCTCGTCGCCGCGCGCTGACGCGATCCGGTCCACCGCACCGAAAAACACCCAATTCTGGGGATGTTGCCGCGCGCGGCACTGTCTCACTCTTCGCCACACATCCGGCCTTCCTCGGGGAGGCGCGGATGCAAGCTGAAGAAACAGGGGAAAAACATGAGCGTGCGGATTCGGTCCGTTGCTGCGCGGCGCGCGGCAATGCTATGTCTGTTGTCGGCGGTGTTTGTCGCGACGGCAGCGCGAAGCCAGGGCGCGTCGAGCCTGCTCGATTCGCGCGCGACAGCGGTCGCAGCCGGCACCAGTCACGACTGCACATTGACCACGGGCGGCGGCGTGCAGTGCTGGGGTGGCAACAATTTCGGCCAGCTCGGTAACGGATCGACCACGGATTCCGCGCTGCCGGTGGCGGTGATAAATCTCTCCAGCGGCGTCGCGGCGATCGCCGCCAGCGACAGCTACAGCTGTGCGTTGACGATGTCAGGCGGCGTGCAATGCTGGGGCCTGAACCAGAACGGCCAGCTCGGCAACGGGTCGACGTCGAGTTCGTCCACGCCGGTTTCGGTAACGAATCTCTCGAGCGGCGTGGCCGCGATCACCGTCGGCGAGGCGCACAGTTGCGCGCTGATGACGTCGGGCGGCGTGCAGTGTTGGGGTTTGAACGGCAACGGCCAGCTCGGCAACGGATCGACTACCAATTCGTCGACGCCGGTCGCCGTAGCGAACCTCTCCGGCAACGTCGTCGCCATCGTCGCGGGCGGCTACCACACGTGCGCGTTGACGAGCACGGGCGTGGTGCAGTGCTGGGGCCAGAACAGCCAAGGCCAGCTCGGCAACGGATCGACCACGGATTCTTCCTCGCCGGTGACGGCGGCGAACCTTGGCGGCGGCGTGACCGCGATCGCCGCGGGCTATCGTCATACCTGTGCGTTGCCGGTGGCAGGCGGGGTGCAGTGCTGGGGTTACAACGTCTACGGCCAGCTCGGCAACGGATCGAACAGCAACTCGTTGCTGCCGGGACCGGTGGCGAGTCTCGCCGGCAGCATGGCGAAGATCGCCGCGGGCAAATATCAGACTTGTGTATTGAACGGCACGGGCAGCATGCAGTGCTGGGGCTGGAATACCAACGGCCAGCTCGGCAACGGCTCGACCGCGAACTCGACGACGCCGGTGACGGCGACGGCGGTGCCGGGCGGCGCGGCGATGATGGCGCTGGGTACCACCCAGACCTGTGTGCTGACGGCCGTCGGCGGTGTGCAGTGCTTCGGCGCCAATAGCAACGGCCAACTCGGCAATGGCACGACTGCAAGTTCTCTCACACCGGTCGTGGTGAACGGGTTTTCCACCGCCGTCGCCGTCGCCGTCGCTACGCGCAGCGTCGTCATCAACGGCAGCAGCGTCGCCGAACCAGGAGGCACGATTGTCTTGGGCTACGACCACACATGTGCACTGACGAATGCGGGCGGTGCGCAGTGCTGGGGCCTGAACAATCACGGCCAACTCGGTAACAATTCGACCTCGAACACCTTGTCGCCGGTCGCGGTGACGAATTTCCCCGTCGGCATCGCCGCGCTCGCGGCCGGCAGCGACAGCTACCACACCTGTGCGCTGACGACGGCGGGCGGCGCGCAATGCTGGGGCCTGAACAATCAGGGCGAACTCGGCAACGGCTCGACCACGGATTCCTCGGTACCGGTCGCCGTGACCAATCTCGCCAGCGACGTCGCCGCGCTCGCGGCCGGCAACAGCCATACCTGCGCGCTGACAACAGCGGGCGGCGTGCAATGCTGGGGCGCGAATCTCGTCGGCCAGCTCGGCAATGGCACCACCACGAATTCGTCCTTGCCGGTCGGCGTGGCGGGCCTGGACAGCGGCGTGGTCGCGATCGCGGCGGGGCTGCAGTATTCCTGCGCGCTGCTTGCGACGGGCGGCGTGCGCTGTTGGGGTTGGAACTTGAGTGGTCAGCTCGGCAACGGTTCGACCACGGACTCGTCGACGCCGGTCACTGTGACCAATCTCGCCGGCACCGCCGTGGCGATCGCGGCCGGCACCTATCACGCCTGCGCGCTGCTCGCGTCGGGCGCCGTGCAGTGCTGGGGTCTCAACTCGTACGGCGAGCTAGGCAACGGCTCGACCACGAACTCGTCCACACCGGTTGCAGTGACGAATCTCGCCGGCAGCGTCACCGCGATCGCGGCGGGCGGCTATCACACCTGCGCGCTGACGACCTCGGGGACAATGCAGTGCTGGGGCCGCAACCTTGATGGCCAGCTCGGCAACAACTCGACCAAGAATTCTTCCGTGCCGGTGACCGTCGCGAATCTCGCGAGCGGCGCCGTGGCGGTCGCTGCCGGCGACAGCAACATCTGTGCATTGACCAACGCCGGCGGGCTGCAGTGCTGGGGCAACGGCTACGGGAAAACGCCATCCACCGTGTACCCGGGAGTGTCGCTGAGCTTTAACGCACCGCTGTCGCTGCCGGCCACGACCAGCGTGGTGCTGTCCGCGACCACCAGCAACGGCGGCACCGCAACATACGATTCCTGGACCCCGGACACCTGCACATTGGCCGACCCGTATTCAGGGACGCTGACCGGCCTCAAACCCGGACTGTGCGGCGTGCGCGCATCGAAATCTGCGTACGGCATGCTCTGGGCGGACGCGCCGCAGCAGTTGCGCCTGATCCGGATAACGAACGTTCCACCGACGCTGACGTTGTCGACCTCGGGCAGCCCCAGCGCGGTGGGTGCGAGCGTAACGTTCACGGCGACGCTGGCCAACGCGACGAGCCCGAGCGGTGCTGTCTTATTTTGCGCCGACGCGGCGACGACGAATGCGTCCTGCGGCGGCGCTAAAGTGCTCTGCGAGATACCTTCCAACGCCACGCCCATCGCCTGTTCGACCAACACGCTCGCCGCGGGCTCGCATACGATCACCGCGTATTTCGTCGGCGATGCGAACAACAGTCCGGCGGCCACGGCCGGCGCCTTGACCCAAGCCGTTGGTAGTGCGCCGGCGATCACCAGCGCGAATGCGGTGGCGCTTTCGGTCTTCGATACCGTGGGCTTTACCGTGACGACGAGCGGCGCGCCTGCGCCGAGTCTCGCTCTTGCAGCGGGGGATACGCTGCCGAGCGGCGTGCAGTTCCTCGACAACGGCAACGGCATGGCCTCGCTCTACGGGATCGTGGCGCCGGGTAGCGTGGGCACCTATACGCTGCACATCACCGCGCACAACGTCATCGGGCCCGACGCCACGCAGACGTTGACGATAATGGTGAACAAAGAAGCGAGCACAGTGGCGCTGGCCGCGTCGCCGGCTTCGATCGTTCTCGGGCAGAGCACGACGCTGACCGCGACGATCAACGTGACGTACGGCCAACCGGGCGGCACCGTGAGCTTTACCGACAAGGGTACGGTCCTGCCGGGCTGCGGTGCGGTACCTCTCGCGGCACTCGCCGCGCAATGCCCGACAGCAAATCCTGCTGCGGGTTCGCATTCGATTACCGCAACTTATATGGGTGATGCGAATACGGCAGGAGCGAGCAGTTCACCGCCCACCGTTGTGACAGTGCAGGTGCCGGGGACGTCGATCGCGCTCAACGACAGCGGGCAAACGTTGTGCGACAACGGCGCCGCGTCGGGAGCACCCCTCGTCGTGTGCACGGCAGCGATCGTCGGCGACGGCGGCACCTATCCGCGCCAGGACGCGCGTTTCGGTCGCGATGCCGCCGCAGCAGCAGGGGCAATGGCCAAGATTGGCGGCGGCGCGAACGGTTTCGATTTCACCAAGATTTGCTACAACGGCATGACCAACTGCGCCGGCAATGCCAACACGAGCGGCTATACGGGATTGGTTTCGACCGACTGGGTCTGCACCAAGGACAACGTCACCGGCCTCGTCTGGGCGCTCTACATCAACAACAACGGGTATTGGTTCCAAGCGGCCGACAGTTCGAGCACGACGAACGACGTCGCGCTCGCCAACGCCAACTCGCTCTGCGGCTTCGGCACGGGCTGGCGCCTGCCGACGCGGCGCGAACTGCTGTCGATCGTCGACTACGGCGCGGCCAGCGCCCCGCTGATCGACACGAATTATTTCCCCGGCACCGGCAATTTCTACTTCTGGAGCGGCGACACCTACCTGCCGCCGCCGCAGTTCATCACCAGCGGCGGCCCGTTTGCATGGCTGGTCGACTTCAACCTGGGCGGCGCCACATTTGCCAGCGTGCGCTCGGGCGCGCGCGTCCGCGTCGTGCACAGCTCGCCGTGAGCCGTCCCAGCGAAATTCATATCGAAGGATTTGTCATGCGCTCATCGATCGCATCGAACACCCTCAGCCGCGTCGCGCGCCGTCTGTGCGCCGTGGCCGTTCTCGCTGTCGCCATGCTGGGCGTCAGTGCGCCGGCAGGCGCCGCCTTCGTCAACAACGGCGACGGTACGATCAGCGACAGCGTCACCGGGCTCGTTTGGGACCAAGCGCCGTTTGTCGGTTGCGGCGGAGGCGGCACAGCCCTGCGCACTTGGCAGAACGCGCTCAAGGCCGCGGCGACGGCAAGTGGTTGCGGCTACCGCGGCTACAACGACTGGCGCCTGCCGAACATCAAGGAACTGGAATCGCTGGTCGACGTCACCCAGTCGGCCACTTCGCCGGCAGTCTTCGCCAACGGTTTGATCGCCGCGCCGTCATCAACGACATATTTCTGGAGCTCCACCACTTATCCCTCGTCGCAGGCGGGCGTCGTCTCCGCGTTCACGATCTTCACCTACGACGGCAATTTCACTTCGCTGCAGATCAGTAACAATGCGTATGCGCTGCTTGTCCGCGGCGGCCAGTCGTTCGACACGCTGCATCCGCCGCCGGTCGTGAGCGCGACGTCCGTTGCGCCAATCGGCTACGTCGACGCGACGTTCAATGCAACGAGCAACGCCGATGGCACCGGTTTCTTCATCGTCGTAGCGGCCACGAGTGCCGTGCCGACCGCAGCGCAAGTTGTGAGCCTGGCGACGACGGGCGGAACAGGAAGCTACGCGAACGGCGCGACGGTGGTGAACGTGATCGCCTCCGGCAGCGCTCCCATGGGCGGAGGAACGGCCGCCGCGTTCCCTCTGACCGGACTCGCTCCAGCGACTGCGTACGCGGTCTATTTCGTCGCCAACGATAACTTCGGCAACGCATCGCCGCTTGACGGACCTGTCGGCTTCACCACGCTGAACAACACGACCACGACAACGATCGCAGCGATCGATCCGAATCCGCTGACGTTCATCGCCGGTGCCACCGCGACGGTCGGCGTCAACGTAGTGCGCAACAGCGACGGCACGGCGCTGGTCGCAGGTAGCGTGACCGTGCAGAACACCACCGACGGCACGAGTTGCACGATCGATCTGGCGAGCGCGACGTCTTGTGCCATCGCTATCGCCGGCGCAGGCGACAAGTCGCTGTCGGCGGCGTTCACGAGCGCGGACACCATCCATTTCGCCAATAGCGCTACCGCCGCGCCGTCGATACTCACCGTCAGTCGTGCAGCGCAAACCATCGTTTTCGGTGCGCCGCCGTCGATCGCCGTCGGCAGCGCCGGTAACGTGATTGCGACCGGCGGTGCCTCGGGCAACCCTGTCGTGTTCGCCACGACGAGCACGAGCTGCATGGTCACGGCGAGCGGTGCGGTGACCGGACTGACGACGGGTCCCTGCGTCGTCACGGCGACGCAGGCTGGCAATACCGATTACCTGCCTGCCGCGTCGGCTACGCAGACGTTGACGATCACCCAGGCATCGAGCGGGCTCGTGCTGACATCGAATTCGCCATCGCCAACGTTCGGTCAGACGGTGATTTTCACGGCGACCTTGACCTCGGCGAATATGAGTGCCGGCGGCACGGTGGCCTTCAGCTCCACCACGTTTATATTGACGGGCTGTGCTGCGCAGCCGCTGGTAGGCAACACGGCTACCTGCGCAGCTGCGAATATTCCGGCCGGATTGCAGACCATCACCGCCGTGTATTCGGGCGACGCCAACACGTTGGGATCGAGCAGCCAGGCGTTCACGCAGCTCGTCGTCAAGGCGCATACGACGACGACGCTGACTACGCCGCCGACAATTACCTTCGGTCAGACGGTCGATGTCGCTGCCGCCGTGGTTGTCGCTGCGCCCGGTGCCGGTGTGCCGACAGGAAACATCACGATCAGCGATGGCAGCGCGGCACCGGGCGATTCCTGCACGATCGCGCTGCCCGCGGATCATTGCACGTTGACGCCGAGCACGCCCGGAAACAAGACGCTGACTGCGACCTACGTGCCCGATAGCCGCGCCAGCCCGAACATGCAGGGCAGCAGCGCGACGGCCGTATTGAGCATCGATCCGGCGACCAGCAGTGTCATCGTCGGCGCGAGTGCGAATCCGTCGGTGTTCGGTCAGAGCGTGACGCTGACCGCGTTCGTCACTACGAGTAATCCAAACGCCGGCGGCTTGGTGAATTTCAGCGAGGGCGGCGTCATGCTCGTCGATTGCGCTCCGGCGCCGATGACGATCGGCGGCGTGGTGACCTGCCAGACATCCTCGCTGGCAGTCGGCCAGCACGCCATCGTTGCGACGTATTCGGGCGACGCCAACACGCCGGGATCGAGCAATGCGGCGTCGCCGCTGCAACAGGCCGTCTTCAAGGCATCGACGGCGGTGACGCTGACGCCGCCGGCGGCGAGCGTGTTCGGCAGTGCGGTCAGCATCGGCGCGACGGTGGCCGTCGTCGCCCCCGGCGCCGGCACGTTGACCGGCGCGATCACGATCAGCGACGGCGATGGCGGTGCGGGCGACACCTGCACCATCCACCTGCCTGCGACGAGCTGTTCGCTAACGCCCGGCAGCGTCGGCACGAAAACGCTGACTGCGACCTACACGCCGGATGCGATTGCCGACGTCAGTTTCTACACGAGCAAGGCGACGGGCAGCCTGACGGTCGGCACCGCGGCCACGAACGTCGATTTGAGTTCGAGCAGCGAGCCTGCGGTGTTCGGCCAAAGCATTACCTTCACGGCGAAAATCGTTTCGTCCGGCTTGAACCCGAGCGGCAACGTCGTCTTCATGGAGACGAATGGTCTGCCGATTGACGGCTGCAGCGTGATCGTCATCGACAAGGGTTTTGCGACATGCCAGACCAACACACTGGCGGTCGGTGCGCATTCGATCGTCGCGGTATACCAAGGCGACGCCAATAACGTCGGATCGAGCAACGCGGACGCGCCGCTGCAGCAGACAGTGAACAAGGCCACCACCCTGGTGACGCTGACCCCGCCGGGATCGATCGCGCTCGGCGGTTCGGTCAGCATCGCGGCGACGGTCGCCGTCGTCACGCCGGGCGCAGGAAGCCTGAGCGGCACGATTGTGGTCAGCGACGGCGGCGCAGGTACGGGGGACACTTGTACCATCGTTTTGCCGGCGACGAATTGTTCGTTGACGCCAAGCAGCGCAGGCGCGAAAACGCTCGCGGCAACGTATACGCCCGATTTGGCAGCGGATCCGAATTTCACCGGCAGCAGCGCGAACGGCAGCCTGGTTGTCACTGCGGCCGCCAGCGGAGCGGTGTTGGCGTCGTCGGCGAACCCGTCCGTGTTCGGCCAAGGAGTCACGTTCACTGCCACGATCACGCCAGTGAGCGGCGGCGTGCCGCCGACCGGCACGGTGACGTTCAACGACGGCGCGGTCGCCCTCTGCAGCGGCGTGGCGTTGACCGCGGGCACGAGCAACGCGAGCGCGGTCTGCGCAACGAGCTCGCTTGCCGTCGGTACGCACGCGATCAGCGCGATGTACTCGGGCGACGGCAACAATCAGACGTCGACCGCAACGCTGACAAATGGGCAGGTCGTGCATGCGGCAGCGACGACAACGACTATCACGTTGCCGGTAGGAATTGTGCTCGGCGCGTCGGTGAACGTGCATGTCGCGGTCGCCGCGCAGGCGCCGGGCGTAGGTACGCCTGCGGGTACGGTCACCGTCAGCGACGGCGGCGCGAGCTGTGTCGCAATCCTCACGAACGGCAGCGGCAATTGCACACTGACGCCGCCCGCGCCGGTCGGGATGCACACGCTTTCGGCCGTCTATACGGCCACGACGGATTTCGCCACGAGTACGGGCAGCGCGACTCTCAATGTCGACGCCGCATCCGCCGGAACGGTGTTGAGCGCGTCGGCGAATCCCTCCGTGTTCGGCCAGAGTGTGGTGCTGACTGCGATCGTGACGCCTGCCGCAGGCAATCCGGTGCCGACCGGAAACGTGACATTCCGCGATGGCGAGACGCTGCTGTGCAACGCGGTCGCGCTTGCCGCTGTCGGCGGCGGGGCAAACGCGACATGCACAGCCGCTGCTCTCGCCGTTGGCAGTCATGCGCTCAGTGCGAGCTATGCGGGCGACGCAAACAACCTCGCGTCCACCGGCATGTTCACACAGATCGTGAATCCCGCTGCCACCACGTTGAGCATCGATGCGCCGGCGAGCCTCGCGCTTGGCCAGCCCGCGACGGTGACGGCACATCTGACGGTAACCGCGCCCGGTGCCGGTACGCCGAACGGCAACATCGTGATCGGTGACGGCAGCGCGAGCTGCACGATCGTGCTGCCGGCGGCGAGCTGTTCTCTCCAGCCGACGAGCGCGGGTGTGAAGACGTTGACCGCAACTTACGCAGGCGACGGCAACTTTGGCGCCAGCCGTGTGACCGCGCCCCTGACGGTGACGACGGTGACGAGTAACGTGACGTTGACCAGCACGCCGAACCCATCCATCGCTGGTCAGACAGTGACGTTCATGGCGGTCGTATCGGCAGCGGCAGCGGATGGTGGAACGGCGCCGATCGTTGTCGCGTCCGCGGTAACAAAGGGGGCAGGCGATGTCGCCATGCAGGCGATGCCGACCGGCACGGTCGAGTTCCGCGATGGCGCCACGCTGCTCGCCACGGTTGCTCTGGACGCAAGCGGTCACGCGACGTATGCGACGAACGCGCTCGTCACCGGCGCGCACACGATCAGCGCGAGCTATTCGGGCGACGCGAGCACCGCAGCGGCGACGGTGACGAACGTGCAGCAAGTCGATGCGGTGGTCACGCCGACAGCGGCAGTGCCGGCGCCGGCGTTGTCGATGCGCATGCTGATCTTGTTGGCGCTCATGATCGTCTGCGTCGGGATTGCGCGCGCACGTCGAGCGTCGTGCTCTTCGATTTAGCGTGTCTTGCGCACCAGCCGCGGTTTGCCGTCGGCGGTGCGCTCCACGTGGATGTCGTAGCGCTTGCCGCGGAACGCGACGTTTTTCAGCGTCATCGATCGCCAGCTCGGCGGCAGCAGCGGCGGGTAGGCGGGGTTCAATCCGGAGTCCTCGATGCGCAGCCCGGTCAGACCGAAGATCAGGTTCTGCAGGAATCCGGCGGAGGCGGTGATGAAATAGCCGGTGTTGTTCGTCGCCGTTTCCGTGCGCACGGCGAACGGCGACTTGACCACGCCGCCGGTGAAATTCTTTTCCAGCCACGCGATGGCATGCGTTTCATCGCCGACGGTCGCCGCCGTGATCGACAGCGGGGCGAGGCCCATGCTGTTCGGATCGCGGCTCGAGCTGAGGACGGGGCCGATCGCCGCATCGTAATTGTTGCGCCGTACCTGTGGATTCATTGCGAGATCGAGCGCGGGCAGCGAAAGCATCGGCAGCGAGCTGCCGCCCCAGGTGTCGAGATCGTGCGGCACGCTTTCGTCGAAATGCAGATGATGCTGCGCGGCGGCGTCGAACGGGATATGCAGTTTCGCCGCGATGTCGTTCCAGCGCGGATCGGCTTGGTCGCCGACGAGCGCGGCCACTTGCGAAGCGATGCGCAGCGCCTTGGCCGCCGCCGCGTTGGTGTAAGTATCGTTCGGCACGTCGTTGTAATCTTCGTCGACCGAAGTGACGTGCAGGATGTCGTAGCGCTGCTTTTCGGCGTTCCAAGTGGCGCGGCTTGCCCAGAACTCGGCGAGATTACGCATGACCGGCCAGCCGTACTGCTTGAGCCACGCGCGGTCGTGCGTTGCCAGCCAGTATTGCCATTGCGCGATTGCGATGTCGGCATTGACGTGGATCTCGCGTTCGCCGAGCACGTAAGCAAAATGCGGCGTCTGCTCGGTGCCGTTCTCCGGGTCGGCTTCCCACGGATATTTCGCGCCGGCCATTCCGGCCTCCTTCGCGCGCGCTTGCGCGGCCGCGAGCGTGCGCGCGCGGAACATCACGAGCGACTTGGCCCGGTCCGGATGCAGCAGGAGCAGGGCAGGGAATACCCAGAAATCGGAATCCCAGAAGATGTGTCCGGCATAACCCGGCGTCAGTGCGCAGGCGCCGACGGCCCACGCGGTGTCCGGCGTCGATGACGAGAGCAGATAGTACAGATCCGAATGCACGGCGCGCTGCGCCTGCTCGTCGCCGTCGATGACGATGTCGGATTTCCACAGCGTCGCCCACGCCGCTCGATGTGCGACAAGCAGCTTGTCGAATCCGTTCGCGCGTGCGGCGGTGGCGAGTGCGAGATCGGTTTTCGCATCACCGCCCCAGCCTTCGCGCGAGGCTGCGACGTATTTGACGAAAGTATAGGTTTTACCTTTCTCCACTTTTATCGAGAGGTTCAGCGCGAGTCGATAGGCACTCTTATAAAGTTTGACATCCGTCGGCGCCATGCCTTTCGGCAGCGAAATCGCTGCCGCCTGTGCCATGGCGAGACCCTGCTCGGCCTTGCCATCGAGCCACAGCGTCAACGATTTCGCGTCGCCGTCGTTGGCGCCGACGTGCACATCGCCGTGGTACCAGACCGGCGCACGGTCCGGCGTCGCCGGCGGAATCGCGACGAGCTTCATCTGGTGTGCGGCGACGGCTTCCTGCATCTCGTCGCCGCTCAATTTCGCCAGCGGCAGGCGCGGCTGGTACGGTGCCCAGAGATTGAGCGCGAACGACAATTCCACCTCGCCGTCGAAGTCCGGAGTGAGCGTGAGCCGCGTCGCCGCGAGATGCGGCGAGGCCTGGCTGACGAAGGTGACGACTTGAACGTCGGTGGATTTCTTATGGTCGATGTAGCGATAGCTCGTCGTCAGCGTTGCTTCGTGGAGGTCGAGCGTCTGGCGGTAGTCGAGGAAGAGCGCCGGCTTCAGGTCGACTTGGTTCATCCAGAAATGGCCTGCGGCGGACTGGCCGGTCGAGTAGTCGATTTCCGTCCAGCCGGGAATCGCGGCGGGACGGGAGAAATCGTCCTTCGCGTAGTCCATCAGACCGACCATGTAGGAGAGATTGCCCTCGGTGCCGCGCGGGCCGGTCAGCGTGGAGAAATAGCCGTTGGCAAGATAGCCGGGAAAATAGTTGTCGAAATCTTTCGCGGTGGCGGTTAGCGTGAAGCTCGGATCGGCGGCCGCGGCGTGCGCGGCCGAGCAGACGAAGCAGAGCAGGGCGAGGCGGATGGATTTCATGCGTTCTATCGAATAGCCGACGTTGTTCTGTCGATGATGAATGCGCGTACAACGACGGGCCGCCGCCCTTGCGAGCCGGCCCGCTGCGCGCGCAATATGGCGGGCAGTCCCAGTTGCACGCCGCTTGGAGCGGCTGTTTGCCTCATAAAGGAATTCATCGGATGACAGGCAAGTTCCATTTCACCTTCAAACTGCCCCGCGAGGGTCAATCGGTGTTCGGTTCGCCCTCGCCGGCGCGCGATGGCGACGGCGGCGACATGGCGGCGGCGACCCGACTGGATCCGTACGATCTCTTCGTCACGCGCATCTGGCAGGCGCGTCCGCCGTTGGCGCGTGAGCAGGTGCGGACATGGGTGCGCGAAGTTCTTGCGCTGCGCGCCGCGAGTCCCAAACCGGCCGGGCGCACCAACCGCCAAGGCTGGAACAGCGAGGACATGACCGTGCTCGAACGGCCCGCGTTCGCCGCGCTCAGGCAATCGATCCGCGCGGGCTGCGCTGCGGCGCTGCGTGAGATGGGGCAGCAGAATGTCGAGTTCTATCTGCAATCGTGGATCAACATCCACGATCGCGGCGGCTTCAACTTCGCACATGTGCACGAAGGCTCGCTGCTGTCGGGCAGCTTTTATCTGCAGGTGCCGGCGGGTTCGGGCAAGTTCGTATTCCGCGATCCGCGTCCCGGAGTTGTGCATGGCTACCTCAAGGGCGCGGTGCCGAACGGCTACAGCGACATCCACCTCACGCCGGAGGCGGGCCTGCTCGTGCTGTTCCCATGTTGGATGGAACACTACGTCGAGCCGCACAGCAGCGACGAGCCGCGCATCGTCATCGCCTTCAATGCGAATCGGGGCACGGCCTAGGCATTCGGCGTCGGCAACGCGTTGCTTCGCGCGAACGACGCGCATCATCGTTCCGGAACGATATCGAACGCGACGGTGAGGCGCGTGCGTTGGCTCGTGAACGGCACTGTCCCGTGCCAGAAATACGAAGGAAAGAGCACGAGCATGCCGACTTCCGGGTGCACGGCGTGCTCGGCATGCAGCGCGGGCGTGATGATTAGGCTCGGCTCGCCGAAAGTCAGACGGCCGGCGTCCTCGTTCGCGTCGGCATTGATGTCCGGCAGTTCGATGTAGCACGCCGACGAGATCCAGCCGCGCGGATGTACGTGATTCGTGTGGAAGCCCGCGGACCGCAGCCGTACCGACCAACTGCCGTTGAAACGATAGCCGCCATTGTTGCCCCGACGCAGTGGTTCGGGACCGTTGCGGATGTGATCGAGGTAAAGGCGAATCGGCGCGTCGAACGCGGCGAACAGCGCGCGGATCGCGGGGTCGTCGCTGCGCGACAAATCCTGCGTCGTTTCGGTGCCGTGCCGCAGCGATTGAAACAGCAGCGCATGGCCGTGCGGATCATGCAAGCGGTCGAGGCTGCGTCCGAGATCGGCGAAGAACGCGGCGAGGTTCGGCCATCCCGGCGGTGTTTCGAGGCGCTGCGGCAGCACCCACTGCGCGTAGTCGCAATATTCGTGGTAGCGCGGATCGTCGAGCAGACGCCAGGCGGTCGTCTGCAGCGCGATGAAGTATTGATCGTCGGCTGCGGCAGCGCGCAACGCCCCGCAGTGCGGCAACGCGGCTTGCGCATCGCCGAGGCCGAGCAGCGCGGCGGCGAGAAGGCTGCGCGCCGCGGTATTTTCCGGCATCGCGCTCGCTGCGCGTTCGGCGTAGCCGTGCGCCAGGGCTGGATCGAATTCGAGCGCGGCGAGTCCCGCGCGCACGAGCAAGGCGGGCGGGGCCTGGCCACGTTCGGCAAGCGCAGCCAGGCACGCATGGGCGCCGCGCGCGTCGCCGGCGCCTTGGAGGATCGCCGCCTTGGTCGCGTGCAGGGCGACATCGTCGGGGAAGCGGCGCAACACCTCGTCGAGCGCGGCCGTCGTCTGCGCCGCATCGCCGGTACGCATCCAGACGAGGCGCGCGAGATGATCGTGCGCGTCGGCATGCAGCGGGTCCGTGCGCAGGCAGTCGCGCAGCACGGTTTCTGCGTGATCGAGTTTGCCGCATACGACCAGATTGCGCACCCGCGTGACGGCCTCATGGCGCGACAGCGCGAGCGCCGCCTGCGGCAGACGCTGCGCCGCACGGCGCAGCAGCGGCTCGGCTTCGGCGATGTTGCCGCGGTTCAGCAGCAGCTCGCCGAGCGCGGCCAGGGTCGGCGTCCAGTTCGGATCGAGGTCAAACGCGCGGCGCAAAATCCGCTCGGCGCCATCGACGTCGCCGAGCGCCTGCTTGGTGCCGGCGTAGAGACGGAGTGCTTCGACGAAATCCGGCCGCGCTGCGATTAGCGCGGCGAGTTGATCGTGCGCCGCGTTGAACTCGCCCGTCCGCAGCAGCACATCGATGCTGCGGATGAGATCCTGAGGCGCAGGTGCAGGCGAGGACATTGACGAATTTTGCTCTTCTTTGGCTATTTCTTCGTCAGCTTCGCCTTGCCATCCGCCCCATGCTCGACTGTGATGTCGTAGTGCCTGCCGCGGAACGTCACGTTCTTCAACGTCAGCGATTTCCATTGCGCAGGCAGCGTCGGCGGATAGGCTTCGTGCAAGCCTTCGTTGTCGATGCGCAGGCCGGTGAAGCCATAGAGGAAACTCTGGATAAAACCGGCGGACGTGGCAAGGATGTAACCGGCATTGTTGGCGACCGTTTCCGTGCGCACATTGAACGGCGCCTTGAGGAAGCCGACCAGGTTGCGCTCGACCCACTCGCCGGCAGACTTCGCATCGCCGAGTTGCGAGGCGTGCACGGCGAGCATCACCATCATCATCTCGTTCGGATCGTCGCCGTGCACTTTCAGCTCGTGCAGCTGGAAGTCGTAGTTGTTCTTGCGAACTTCGGGCGACATGGGCAGGTCGAGATTCGGATACGACAGCCACGACAGCGACGAACCCATCCAGGTGATCTTGTCATGCGGCACCGATTCGTCGAAGTCGAGATGGCGCTGGTTCTTCTCGTCGAACGGGATATACATCTTCTTCGAAATTTCCGCCCAGGCCGGATCGGGCTTTTCGCCGACGAGACAAGCGACTTGTGTTGCGATGTCGAGCGCCTTGCGCGCGGCGCCGTTGGTGAACGAGTCGTTCGGCACGTCGTTGTAGGCCTCGTCGGGCGAGGTGACGTGGTGGACCTCGTAGCGGTCGTGTTCTTTGTCGTAGGTGACGCGGCTCTTCCAGAATTCGGCGATCTCGCGGATCACCGGCCAGCCGCTGTCCTTGAGCCATTTCTTGTCGCCGCTGGCGAGCCAATACTGCCACTGCGCGATCGCGATGTCGGCGTTGACGTGGATTTCGCGATAGACCTCGTAGGCGAAGTGCGGCGTGTTGTCGACGCCGGTTTCCGGATCGGACTCCCACGGATACATCGTGCCCTTCGCGTCGAACTGCTTCGCGCGCTCGCGCGCGGGCTGCATCGTGCGATGGCGGAACTCGACGATCGGCTTGGCGCGCTCCGGATGCAGCAAGAGCAGCGCGGGAAACACCCACGAATCCGAATCCCAGAACGCGTGGCCGGCGTAGTTCGGCGTCAGCGCGCAGGCACCCATCGGCCACGCCGTGCCGACGGTGGTGTTCGACAGCAGGTAGTAGAGGTCGGAGTGGATTGCCTTTTGCACGTTGGCGTCACCGTCGACGACGATGTCGGATTTCCACAGTTCGTGCCATGCGCTCTGATGCGCGGCGAGCAACTTGTCGAAACCCGTCGCGCGGGCTTTCCTCGCGAGGTCGACCGTGACCTTGGCGTCGCCACTTACGCTTGAATTACCGCGCTCGGTAAGACCGAGCGCACGGTTCTCACGCGACATCCCGATGTATTTCGTGAAGATATATGTCTTGCCCTTCTGCACTTTCGCCGTGAGATTAAGCGAAAGTTTGACGTCGCTCTTTTCGAGCTTCGTGTCGACGACGGCGAGGTCTTTCGGCAGCGAGATCGCCGCGGCTTCGGCCATCGTCAGGCCTTCTTCGGCGCGGCCGTTGAGCCACAGGGTGAGGTCCTTCGTATCACCGTCGGCGCCGGATACGCGCGTCACACCGTGGTACCAGACCGCCGTGCGGTCGGAGTAGGGGATGGGCTTGTTGTCCAACGTCTGTCCGCTCGCGATGACCGAGGCAATCATTTCGTCACCCGTCAGTTTGCCGATCGGGAGACGCGGCGCGTATTCGGTCCACAGGCGGATCGGGAAGGTGATCTGCACTTCGCCGTCGAACTGCGGTGTGATCGAAAGTTGCGTCGCGGCAAGATGCTGTGCGGCCTGGCTGACGAACGTCGTCACCTTCACGTCGGTCGACCTGTTCGCGTAGACGAAGCGGTAGCTCGTCGTCAGCGTGGCGTCGTGCATGTCCAACGTCTGCGTGTAGTCGGTGAAGATGTGCGGGGCGACGCGCGTCGAGTTGAGCCAGCCGCCGCCGGGGTTATAGTCGATCTCGCTCCAGCCGGGAATCGCTGCGGGGCGCGAGATGTCGTCCTTCTTGTAGTCCATGAAGGCGACCATGTAGGCCATGTTCGGCTCGGTGCCACGCACTGAGGTCATCGTCGAGAACCAGCCGTTGGCGAGATAGCTCGGGAAATAGGCGTCGAAATCTTTCGATGTGCCGGTGAGCAAGAAGCTCGGGTCGGTGGCGGCAAAGACCTGCGCGGTGGTGAGAGAAAGAACGGCAAAAATGGTGTTGCGAAGTTTCATGCGATTCCCCGGAGAACAAAATCATCGCTCCGGCGGGAACCGGAGCGATACGAAAATTATTTGGCGGCGAGGCGGATCGCCGTGGGTTGGCCGGCGCCGTGGAGTTCGATCTGGCGCTTGAAAAAGAACAGCGAGATCAAGATCAGCGTCATCGGCACGAGCGAAAAGTAGAAGGCGTGGATGCCGTCGAATGCCGAAAACACGATTGCGGTGATGCGCGAGCCGAGCGTGCCGCCGAGCGCGGAGAAGATGACGATCAGACCGGTCATCGCCGCGTGCGAGGGCTTCGGCAGCGAGCTCAGTGCGACCGAATTGATCACGGGATAAATCGGCGCCATCAGCAGGCCGATCAGCGGAATCAGATAGGCCGCGATCGGCGCGTTGAACCAGCCGACGTCGGGCCGCTCGACCACGTCGCGCGCGAGCGGCAGCACGAGCACGACGAGCACGCCCATGCCGATGACGCAGATGTTGAGCAACACATACCACGGCACGCGACGCAGAACCTGGCCGGCGGCGAGGCGGCCGAGCGCAGTGGTGCCGGCGAGAATGGTCGCGATCTGGATGCTCATTGCATGCGGCAGCTTGAGGATCTCGTTGTTGAACGTCGGCAGCCAAGTGCTGAAGCTCTGCTCGATCAGCACGTAGAGGAAGGCCGAGATCAGGAACACGTAGACGAGCGGGCGCAGGAACAGACGGAACATTTCGACGAGCGAGCCGGTGAATGTGTTCGTGCGCTCGTTGTGTGCGGCGGACTCATCGAGCGTCGAGGTGGCAAGCAGCACGATGATGACAGCGCAGATCGCAGCGAGCAGCCAGTAGACGTTGAACCAGACCGGGTTCGCCGGATTCTTGTCGTCGATGAAGGCGCTGAACAACCAGCCGCAGATGAGTACGCCGATCATGAATTGCGCTTCGATCGTGTTGGTCAGGCGCGAATGTTCCGTGGGATCGCGCGTGAGCAGGCCGATCGACGAATACACCGAGACCTTGGCGAGGGCGAAGCCGATGCCGACGCACATGAACAGCAGTTCCGTCGTGTGGAAGGTCGGAAACAGCCGCATCACGATGCAGGCCGCGCCGACCAGGACGAGCGCGATCATCATCGCGCGCTTATAGCCGAGCAGCGGCAGGAACGAGGCGAGGAGCAGGGAGGTGATCGCGACCGGCAGATCCTTGAACAGTTCGAGGTTGCTCGCCTGCGGCTTGGTGATGCCGAACGTGGAGATCGATTGCAGGATCACCGTGCCGACACTGTTGAGCAGGATCGCGAAGATCACGTAGATCAGCGCGAGTGCAAGGATCATGCGGAATCGATTCATCTTCTCATCCCTCCGGTGTCGTCACTCCTGCTGTCGCGGGCGACGGTTTCTGTTTTTTTCATCGGGCGTGCCCGAACGGATCGGTCACGCCCTTCTGCCACGGATCGTGCGTCTTCGTGCGCCAGGTGTCGAGCTGGCGGCGCAGGTCGGCGAGCACGTCGGTGTATTTCGCGTTGCCGGCGAGGTTGACCACTTCGTCGGGGTCGGCGATGAGATCGTACAGCTCCTCGCTGGGGCGGTGGTGAAACGCTTCGAGTGTGCGCTTGCCGAGCTTCGCGCCCGGCGTTGTCGTGATTGCTTTCCATGACGGCGACAAAGCGACATCGCTGGCGATCGGCACTTCGAGCGCAGGCTGCAGATTGATGAAATAGCTGTATTTGCGCGTACGCAGGCTGCGCGTTGGGTAGTACTGATCGATTTCGTGGAAACTGTGCGTGGCAAACACTTCGTCCCAACCCTTCGGATCGGCGTCGCCGAGGATGGGCAGGATTGAGCGGCCCGGCAACGGCAGGTAGCGATAGTCCTTGGGCGGTGCGACGCCGGTCCAGTCGAGGATGGTCGGCGCGATGTCGATCCAACTCACCATCGCACGATTGCGCGAGCTGCGCTTCGGCGCACCGGGTGCGCGCACGATCAGTGGCAGATGGATGCCTTCGTAGTAGAGATTGTCTTTCGCGCCGGGAAACGGCCTGCCGTTGTCGGAGAGATAGATGACGAGCGTGTCGTCCGCGTGCCCGGATTGCCTGAGCTCGCGCAACAGAATGCCGACGCCCGTGTCCATACGGCTGACTGCTTCGTAATACTCGGCGAGGTCTGCACGCACGCCGGGTAGATCGGGCAGATGGGAAGGAATCGCGACGTCCGCCGGCGCGTAGCGCTCGCGCTCGACCTCGGGCCAGTCGCGCGTGTTGCCGAAATTAGACGAATCGCCCGCGCGATGCGGATCGCTGTAGGCGACGGTGAGGAAGAAGGGGTGGTCACCTCGCTCGCGCATCCAGCGCCCCGCGGCATGACCCATCGCGGCGACGTCGCGCACGAGCGATTGTTCCGGCAGCAGCCAGGCGTCGTAGGCGAGCAGGGATTCCGGTTTGACATGGAGCTTGCCGACGAGCGCGGTCGCGTAGCCGGCCTGCTTGAGCATCCATGGCAGCGTCTTCACATCGTCGAGCAGAGAGAAATTGTGCACGTCGTGCGCCAGGCCGTACATGCCGTTTGTATGCGAGTAAAGGCCGGTATACAGCGTCGCGCGGCTCGAGCTGCACGAGGAGACCGAGGCGTAGGCGTTGGTGAACAGCACGCCTTCGCCCGCGAGCGCGTCGAGTGCGGGGGTGCGCACCTTGCCGCCGACGCAGCTCATGTCGTAGCCGTGGTCGTCGGAGACGATCAGCAGCACGTTGCGTTTGCGCGGAGAAGCGGAGGCAGTCGAAGTAACGCAGAGAGGCAGGCTCGCGGTCAGCGCCGCCAGGCCTGCTCCGAGAAATTCACGCCGGTCGAGGTTCATGCGTGCCAGTTCATGCGCTTGTCGGCTTCCGAAAAAAAAGTGCGGTCCGAATCGTTCTGCGGGGAGACGATTCGGACCGCTCGTCGGAGAGGACGAACAACTGCAAATTTTTTAGAACTGATACTTCGCCTGGAAGTTGATCTCACGGCCTTCGATCGAACGCGCCAGCAGCACACCGCCCGGACCGGTCGGCACGCCGGCGACGCGCGCGTTGCCTTCGGTCAGGCCGATCTCGTTGGTCAGGTTGGTGCCCTGGACGCGGAACTGCCAGTTTTTGCCGTAGTTGGCGACGATGCCGAAGTCCCAGGTGTGGTATTTACCGAGCGGTGCCAGCCCGGTCGTGTCTTCGTAACGTTGGCCGTTATATGAGTAGGTGACGAACGGCATGACGTTGCCCCAGTCGAACACGAAGTTGTAGCTCGGCGTGACCATGTAGCGCTGCATCGGCTGGCGCTGCAGCGGCTTGCCGTTGATGTCGACGTACTGGGTGTTGCCATTGACGTCTGTATAGGCCTGAGTCGTGGCAGCATGCGAATAGTGGCCGTACATGAGCGCCGCGATGGCGTCGATCTTGAAATTGTCGATCGGGGTCAGGACGACGTGACCGTTGAAGCCTTTCGTATCCGCGCCGTAGATGTACTGACACTGCGCCTTTCCGCTCGTCGCGGTCGGGACGCCGTCACAGTCGAGCGGTGTCGAGGCCCCATTGGTCAAGCTATTGGTCAGACCGCTGAATTGGCGATGGTAAGCGGACAAATCAGCATAGAGCCATTCGGTCTGCCACTTGAAGCCGTACTCGAAGTTGCGCACCTTCTGCATCGGTGCGAAGTTGCCGCCCGAACCGCGGATGCCGTTGTCGAAATCGTTGAAGTGACCGCCGCTCGACACACGCAGATAGGCGGACATGTTGTCAGCGATTTCGTAGTTGACGCCCGCGGTGAACGCGGGATGGGTTTTGTCGTAGTGTAGGGTCGTGTACGTGCCGTCGCAGATCTGCGCTTTGTTGTCGTAGAGGGTGAGCGGATTGTTGTCGAGGTCGACGTTCTTCTGGTTGCACGTGCGCTGGGTGGCACTGATGTTCTCGACGCGGCTGCCGATGTCGAACAGCCAGCGGTCCCACAGCCTCCAAGAATCAGCAAGGTAGAACGCCTTGTTGTTGGCCACGCCGTGTTCGATGATATTGAAACCGGCGCCGTAGCTCAGGATGCCCTGCGGATTGGTCACATAGTAGGTTTGACCGTTCTGCGCGTAGCTCAACGTGATCGGCGTGGCGTTGGGCTGATTGGTCATCAGCATCGGGTTGCCGAGCGACCAGTTGTCGTCGTCGGTATAGTGGGCGAGGTACACGCCCGCGGTCAGCGTATTGCCGTCGAAGATTTCCTTGCTGATGCGGAAATCGTTGTTGAGGTTGCGCAGATCCTTCTGGATGTACCAGAAGCCCTGCTGGATCACGCTCTGATTGAGGCTGTTCGCGCCGGTGTAGGCGATCGAGCCCGCTGGCTGAGTGACACCATACGAGCCGCCCAGCCAGTTGCTATCGGTCGGCTTGCCGCTGCTATCGCAGAACCCGGAGGATGCGCCGCCGGACCAATTGCAGCCGTACAGGAAATAACCCAACGGCTTCGGATTGGGGCCGGAGAAGAGGGCGGTGGTGTTCAAGTTGCCGCCACTCCAAACGAACTTGTCGGAAATCTGGAAACCGTTCCATTCGGCGTCGTAGTTGCCGCCGAAGAAGTTCAGGTTGCCGCCGCGGCCGTTGGCGAGATTCGCCTGCTCGGTACCGCCTGCAGGATTGACCAGGGTGGCGTACTGGAGCGCGCGGCTGCCATAGGTGTCGGTCAGCGCGTTGAAGCCTGGATAGAGCGAGAAGTTACCGTGCTGGTCTTCGAGCAGCGGCGTGGGAACCATGAACTGGTTCTTGTCCTGCAGGGTGCGCGCCCACAACATGATCGAACCGTTGTCGAGATCGTGGGTCAACGTGCCGGTCAACTGGTAGCCGTCATCGGATTTGAACTGCGGGCTGCGCACGCCGTCGGACTGGCGCCAGAAACCGCCCAGGCTTGCGTACCAGCCTTCGGCCAGCTTGCCGCCGAAAAAGCCGTCGACGCGCACCATGCCCTCGTTGCCGTAGGTCACACCGATCGATCCGGACGGTTCCGATGTGCCCTGCTTGAGCAGGAAGTTGGCCGTCGCGCCCATCTGACCCGCGCCGTAGAGCACGCCTGGGCCGGTCTGCACGATTTCAACGCGCTCCACCGTGTCGTCCAAGCGCAGCAACGAACTGGAATCCATGAACGACAGCGAAGACATGCCGTACAACGGCGTACCTTGAACCATGTTGGTGAAGAACGGCGCGTCGCCGCCGCCCGGAAAGCCGGCGATTTCGATGTTGGCACCGGTCTGGCCGCCGGAGGACTCCGGCCACAATCCGGGCGAGATCTTGAGCAGGTCGGCCGTGCTCTTCGGGTTGGCTTGTTTGATCTGCTCGGCGTTGGCCGCGGTGATCGAATAGCTTGCATCGAGCTTCTTCACGCCGCCCGCAGTGGCGGTGCCGGTGACCACGATGCCTTCGAGAGATTGGGTTTCCGTCTTCGCCGCGGCATTGCCGGTGTTCTTGTTCTGATCACCCGGTGCAGCGGGCGCGGGTGCGGATTGCGGATCGGGATTCGGCGCGGGCGCGGCGTCCGCGGCCATCACCATGGGGCTCAGCGCAGTCAGGATCGCGGTCGTCAGCGCGAGCCGGATCGTGTGCGGACGCTGGGTTCTCTGATAACGGGTTTTCGTCTGTTTCATGGGTCTCTCCCTCCGAAGTACTTGCACGATAGTTGTTGTTACCGACGGCCCGCGAATCTAGCGTTGCGGGTCCGCGGCGGTCAGGTTTTTGCAGCTCGCTTTTCCACGGGTTTCTTCACAACGAATTTCTCCAAATCGAACTCGGTCAGGTCACGCAGCACCGCATCGGCTTCGCCGAGCACGCGGGCATCGCCGATGCCGAGCGCCGCCATGCCCGCCGCTTTGATCGCCGCGACGCCGGCCTGCGCATCCTCGATGCCGAGGCAATCGGCCGGAGCGACGTCGAGCGCCGCCGCCGCACGCAAGAAAATTTCCGGATCGGGCTTCGCACGGGAGACCGTGGCGGAATCGACGACGTGGTCGAACAGATCGGCGACGCCCATGCGCTCGACGAGTTCCTTCGCACTGCGGCTCGCCGAAGCGAGCGCGGTCTTCACGTTCGCGGCGCGGGCGGCGTTCAGTGCGGCTAGCGCCCCGGGCAGAAGGTCGCGCGAGGAAAAAGTTTCGGTCGCCGCGCGGTAATAGCCGTTTTTGCGGTCGGCCAACTCGCGCTTTTGCGCATCGCTGTAATTCTTCGACGCGGGCCCGAGCACGATCTCGAGCGAAGTCATGCGGTCGACGCCCTTGAGTTCTTCTCCGATCGCCTCGTCCCACGGCAGGCCGAGTTCGGAGGCCAGGCGTTTCCACGCGGCGTGATGCAAATGCGCGGTGTCGGCGAGCACGCCGTCGAGATCGAAAATCAATGCTTTGAACGCGCGCGGAAAGCCGCGAAAAACCCCATCTTCCGACGTCATTGCCGTGGAAGAGTGCAAGGGTGAGCGGGCGCCTTCGCTCTTCACCGGCTTCTCTCCTCGAGTTGCCGTATCGATGTCGATGCGTTTGCCCGTGACCGGATGAGACATGCCATCGGGATAGGCGTATCTGGCTCCGTCGGCGTCCACGGTAACGCGAATGCGCGTGCCGTTCCAGAGGACGCCGAAGTGATAACTGCGCCAGCCGGGCGGCAGTTTCGGCGCGAAGCCCAATTTGCCGTCGCGCACGCGCACGCCGCCGAAACCCCAGGCAAGGCCGAGCCAGCTTCCGGCCATTGCGGCCATATGCGCGCCGTGGCTGGTGTTCTCATGCAGATCGTCGAGGTCAATGCGCAGGTTTTCGTGGAAATACGTTTGCGCCTTGCCGAGGTCGCCGAGATCGGCTGCGAGAACGGCGAATGTCGACGGCGACAGTGTCGAGTCGTGGACCGTGATCGCTTCGTAGTAGTCGAAGCTGCGCCGTCTGACCGCCGAATCGACGTGCGTGGCATCGGCAAGGACGAAGGCGAGCAACGCGTCCGCCTGCTTGCACACCTGATAGCGATACAGATTCAACGGATGGTTGTGCATCAGCAGCGGAAATTTTTCCGGCGGCGTGCCTTGGATGTCCCACAGCGGCTTGTCGAGGAAGGTGTCGTCCTGCGCGACGATGCCGAGTTTTTCGTCGTAGGGTAGGTACATGGCATCCGCCGCGCGCGACCACGCATCGATTTCGGACTCGTCGAGCGCAAGCTTGCGCGCCAGCACGGCATAAACTTGCGGCGATTCGGCCGCGAGTTCGCGCGCCACAGCAACCGCGAAGCGCAGATGTTCCTGCGCCATGCGGTTGGTGTAGTAGTTGTTGTCGACGAGGGCGGTGTATTCGTCCGGCCCGGTCACGGCGCAGATGCAGAAGGCGCCGCCGCGGCGTGCGTTGAAGAAGCCGATTTGCAACCAGACGCGCGCTGTCTCGATCAGAATTTCCGCGCCCATCTCGGTGAGGAACGCGCGATCGCCCGTCGCTTCGACATACAACCGCACGGCGAAAGCGACCGCCGCATTGATGTGGTATTGCGCCGAACCGGAAGGATAGTGCGCCGAGCACTCGTCGCCTGCGATCGTGCGCCATGGATACAACGCGCCGCGTGCATGGCCCATTTCCCGCGCGTGAATGCGCGCGCGTTCAAGCGCGCGGAAGCGCCAGACGAGGCTGGGTTTCATCAACTGCGGCGCGGTGAAGGCGAACACCGGCAGAACGAAGGTTTCCGAGTCCCAGAACACGTGGCCTTCGTAGCCCTCGCCGGTCAGACCCTTGGCGGCGATGCCGCCGTAGCCGTCGCGGTTCGCCGATTGGAACAGATGGAACAAGTTGAAGGCGAGCGCCTGCTCGTCGCGCCGTCCCGCTTCCGGATCGACGGCATCGATGGAGAATTCCGCAACGTTCCAGAATGCGGCCACTTCGTCGGCTTGCGCTTGCGCAAGCGCGTCGAAACCCTGGGTCATCGCCGCATCGAGTGTACTTTGCGCGGATTTATACAAATCCGCATCGGATTCGGCGCCGCCGGGCTGCGTCCATGCGTAGGCGACATATTTTTCGATCGCGATCGCGCCGCCCTTGCTAATCTGCGTAGCGAATCGCTGCCGCGCCGTGTTCGCATCGACCTGCGCCGCCGCGAACGCGGCGCCGGCGACGCGATGGCGCTGCACGCAGGCGATGCCGATCGCGCTCCGCTGCGTGTGCTGCGCGAGGCGTGCCTCGTTTGCGTCGGCTGCCGTGTCGGTGATGCGCAGCGCCAATCCGGCGCCCGCACCGAAGCGCGGATCGTCGCCCTGCGCGGCTGCGGCGACATTGCCGACGATCGCAGACTCGATCGCGACCGGGCCTGCATAGTCGACCGAACGAAATGTCCAGCGAATACACACGAGTCCGGGATGCGCGAGCGAGACAAAGCGTTGCGCTTTCACCTCGAGCGCGGCTCCGTCCGCCGTGCGGAAGGCGAGGGCGCGGGTGAGCACGGCGCTGCGCATGTCGAGGGTGCGCTCGAACGACACGACCTCGCCCTGCGCCGGATCGGCCGGGGCATCGCCGAGAAAAATGCGGATTGCCGTCGCGTCGGCCACTGGAACACGCGTGTCGGTCGTGCGCGCGAAGCCGTGGTGGCGTTCGTGATAGTGGATCTCGCTGCGTTCCCACACGCCGGCGACAAAGGTTCCCTGGGTCGGGCTCGGCGATTCCTCGAATCCACCGCGCACCCCGAGCGCACCGTTGGCGAGCGCGAACAAGGTTTCATCGCGCGCGGCCAATTCCGGCTGCCAGCGCGATTGGGTGATGTGGTAGGCGCCCGCATCTGCCGATGCGTGGGGTGCGTTGGCGCTCGTGCTGGCGGCAGCGTGCGCATTCGCCGTTTCGGGCAAGCGTGCGTGCGTGTGCGCACCAGACTTCAGCAGATGCATCCGTTCTCCCTCCCTCGTCTCCGGCTTGCGCGCTCATGCGCGTCTGTGGATGTCCGGCGACCTGTTGTAACAAACGCTAACATCGAATGGTATCGATATCAAGACACCGATACCAGTTGCTGCAAACGCACATCTGCCGAGGATTCGCGCAATGGACGTCTCGGCCGCGAAACGCCACACTACGCAGCACTGGCCGACAGTATCGGCCCCGATGAAATGACGCATCGCATGGGAAAACCCAAACGCAGCGACCGGCCCACGGCGCCGATGGAAGGCGCGATGACCATGGCCGATCTGGCCAAGCTGGCCGGCGTCTCCAAGATCACCGTCTCGCGCGCGCTCTCCGAAAACGGCATCGTTTCCGCGCAAACGCGCGACAAAGTGCGCGCCCTCGCTGCCGAGCACGGCTACAAGCTCAACGTCAGCGCGCGCAACCTGCGCCTGCGCCAGAGTCATACGATCGCCGTCATCGTCGAGATGACACCGAGCGTCAATCGACCGATGTCGGATCCCTATCCGCTCGAGCTGCTCGGCGGCATCGCGCAGGAACTGGCGACCGCGAACTACAGCGTGCTGTTGACCACCCGCCAAGGTGCGCTCGCGCCCGCGGTGCAGGCGGCCGATGCGGTGATCCTGCTCGGCCAGGGCGCGAAACAGCAGGCGGTGCACCTGTTCGATCGGCTGCGGTTGCCGATGGTGGTCTGGGGTGCACCCGGCGCAGACGATGCGCATGTGGTCGTCGGCAGCGACAATCGCCTCGGTGGAACCAACGCCGCTGAACGTTTCGTCTCGCTCGGCCGACATCATCCGGTGTTTCTCGGCGACACGGCCCACGCTGAAATGGCCGAGCGCTACACCGGCTTCGTTGCGCACTTGAAGAAACATGGCATCGCGCCGCTCGTCGTCAATCACAAAGCGTTCACCGCGGAATCCGGATTCGAAGCCGTGCACGCGCTGCTGCGCAGAAAGGCGCGCTTTGATGCGGTGTTCGCCTGCAACGACCTTCTCGCCATGGGCGCGGTGCGCGCTCTGATCGAAGCCGGCCAGCGCGTGCCCGAGGACGTCAGCGTCATCGGCTACGACGATACGCCGCTCGGCGCGGCCTTCATTCCCGCGCTGTCATCGGTGCATCAGAACTGGCACGACGGCGGCGTGCTGCTCGCGCGCAAGGCGCTCGCGCTGTTTCGCGGCGAGGAGGTGACGTCGGAGACGATGCCGAGCCGCCTCGTCGTGCGCGCGACCTGATTTTCCGCTTTACGGCGCGACTAGCTCCGCCGCGCGCGACGGCGAAACGGGTGCCGACTCGCGCGTCTGCTGTTGCATCGTCCACAGTGCGGCATAGCGGCCGCTCTGCACGAGCAATTCGGCGTGCGTGCCGCGTTCGATGATGCGGCCGTGGTCGAGGACGAGAATTTCGTCGGCGTCCACGATCGTCGATAAACGATGCGCGATCACTAGTGTCGTGCGCTCGCGCGCGATCTCGGCGAGCTCGGCCTGGATGACTTTTTCCGTGCGCGTGTCGAGCGCGCTGGTCGCCTCATCGAACACGAGAATGGTCGGATTCTTCAGCAGCGTGCGCGCGATCGCGACGCGCTGTTTCTCGCCGCCGGACAGTTTCAGCCCACGCTCACCGACGCCGGTGTCGTAGCCCTGCGGCAGGCTGACGATGAAATCGTGAATATGCGCTGCGCGCGCGGCGGCGATCACTTCCTCCCGCGTCGCCGCGGGCTTGCCGTAGGCAATGTTGTAGTAGATCGAATCGTTGAACAGCACGGTGTCCTGCGGCACGATGCCGATTGCACTGCGCAGCGACTCCTGCGTCACCGCGCGGATATCCTGCCCATCGATGCGGATCGCGCCGCTGTCGACGTCGTAGAACCGATAGAGCAGCCGCGACAGTGTCGATTTGCCCGCGCCTGTGGTGCCGACGACGGCGACCGTCTTGCCGGCGGGAATGGAAAAATCCACATCGTATAAAATGCCTCGTTCCACGTTGTAACCGAAACTGACGTCGTCGAAGCGCACTTCGCCGCCGCGGATGACAAGCGGCTTCGCGTCCGGCGCGTCGCGGATCTCCTGCGGCTCGGCAAGCAAACCGAACATGCGCTCGATATTGGTCAGCGCCTGCTTGACCTCGCGATAGACCATGCCGAGATAGTTGAGCGGGATCGACAACTGAATCAGGAAGGCGTTGACCATGACCAGGTCGCCGATCTTCATCGTCCCCGCGACGACCCCGGCCGAGGCGCGCCACAGCAACAGGGTGAGGCCAACTGCGACGATCGCGGTCTGGCCGACGTTGAGGGCAGCGAGCGATTTCTGGCTCTTCACCGTCGCTTCCTCGAGATTCTTCAGGCTGACGTCGAAGCGGCTCAGCTCGTGCTTTTCGTTGCCGAAGTACTTGACCGTTTCATAGTTGAGCAGCGCGTCGACGTTGCGCGCGTTCGCTTCGGTGTCGGCTTCGTTCGCGGCGCGATAGAAGCGCATGCGCCACTCAGTCATCGAGAAGGTGAACGCGATGTAGACGACGAGCGTCGCGAGCGTGATCAGAGTGAAGCTCGAGTCGTAATTGAGCATGAGGATCGTGCAGATCACGCTGATCTCGAACAGGGTCGGCAGGATCGTGTAGATCGTCCAGTCGAGCAGGTCGGAGACCGACATCATGCCGCGCTCGACGTCGCGCGAAACGCCGCCGGTGCGGCGGTCAAGATGAAAGCGCAGGCTCAACGAGTGCAGATGCGCGAACACGCGCAGGGTGATCTCGCGCGAGGTGCGTGCGAGCACGCGCGCGAACACGATCGTACGTAATTCCTGGAAAAACGAGGTCGACAGGCGCAGCGCGCCGTAGGCCATCAACAGCAACAGCGGAATGACGAGCGGCGAGGGCTTCACGTCGAGCCCATCGACCAGGTGCTTGAGCACGAGCGGCACGGCGATGTTTGCCAACTTGCCGACGACGAGGAAGGCGAGCGCCGCCAGCACGCGTCCGCGGAAGTGCCAGACCGTGGGCATCAGGCGGCGGAAGGCGCCGATAAGGGTGGCGCGGGGAGGCGGGGTGGTCGCTTGCATAGTCATCCGATGTGGAGGCGGGCGGCGCGGATTTCCAGCGTAGGGGGTAGCCGGGGAGTGCCGACCGCTTCGCGGTGGCTTAACGCCGGGGCGGCTATTATTGTTTCACGTCAACCAAAGGGAGAGTTGCGATGCGAGCGTCTATCTTATTTGCAGCGGTTGCTTTATTGAGCGCAGGTTCCGCCCTGGCCCAGGATGCGGCCAAGCCGGTCGGCGTCGAGCAGAAGAAAGCCCCGGCGGGTGCGTCGGTGACCATCATCTCGCCGAAAAACGGTGAAACGGTGGGCCAGGAATTCACCGTCAAGTTCGGCGTCAAGGGCATCGAGATCAAGCCCGCCGGCGATCCGACGCCAAATACCGGGCATCATCATCTGCTGATCGACGTTGCCGAATTGCCCCCCGGCAATCTGCCGATCCCGAACGATGCCACCCACAAGCACTACGGCAAAGGCCAGACCGAGGACACGATCAAGCTGCCGCCGGGCGACCATACCTTGCAGCTCGATTTCGCGGATACGTCGCACGTGCAGTTCAATCCGCCGATCGTATCGAAGAAGATCACTGTGCATGTGAAGTGATTTCGGCGGTGGGTTGAGTCGGGGGCTTGTCATTCCCGCGTGGTTTTGGCGGGAATACCGGGCCTTTGCCTCTGCTCGTCATTCCGGCGACTGCGCGCGCGGGAGCGCGCGCGAACATTCGCGCAGCGAATGGCCCGAAGGGCGAGCGCTAGAATGGCGCGAGTCAAGCCGGAATCCATTGTCTTTGCTCTCCCGCTCGTCATTCCCGCGAAGGCGGGAATCCAGTTCTTGCTGTTTTGTTTTTTAGAGCAAGGGCTTCCACTCGCCTGCGGCGAGCGGGTTCCTTTCTTTGCTCGTGCAAAGAAAGGAACCAAAGAAACACGCCCCAGCGCCTTGCGCCCTTTGGGCATCCTGCCCAAAGGGTCCGCGTCATCGGCCGGGTTCCGCTGATTGCACATCCTGTGCAACAGCGGAATGCGCGCGATCCTTCGCGCGCACCCCTGCGGGGCCTGATCGTCCGCTGCCGCCGCAAGGCCATGGGGCCCCCGGGAAGAGCAGAGCGCGCGCGTCCTGCGCGCAGAAGCAAAAAGCAGAGCGAAGCAGCTTTTGCTCTTGCCGTTGCTCTTGATTCTGGGCCCCGTCAGCCGCGGCAAGGGCAGGTCGGAATCGCCCGTAGGGTCGCGCGCAGGGATGCGCGCGAGTTCGCGAATGGGCAGGATGCCCATCGAGCGAACCCCGGCCTGACCTTGCGCACCCGTAGCGCAAAGCGCGGAGGGCGCGGCTCCCGGGGTGCATTTCTTTTGGTTACTTTTCTTTGTGCAAGCAAAGAAAAGTGACCCGCGCGCTGGACGCGCGCGGAAAAACGAAGGGACGCGGTCAGAGCAGAATCAAGAACAAAGCCAAAACTGGATTCCGGCTTCCGCCGGAATGACGAGCCGAAGCGAGAACTGGATTCCAGCGTTGATGTAACAAGCGATTCTTCGACGATGTTTCGTCGTTAAATCGGCCGTCCTCAACGCGAAAGATCGATCAAATACACCGCCGAACCGTCCCCGTTGTCCTTGACCAGCGCAACGTTCGCCAGCCCAGCGCCTCGTGCGACTTCAAGCTTGTTCGCCGCGGAGGTGAAAACAATCGGCCCGGCAGTCTTCACTTTGGCAAAGCGCCAATTGCGCGGATTTCCGAATTTCTTGTGCGTGATTTCGTTCTGTGCGCGAATGAAGTTAATGAGTGCGTCGCGATTCGTGTCGGGCGCGGCGAACACGGTATTGCTGCCGTCGAGGTTCGGAAAGCGGCCGCCGCCGCTCGCGCGGTAGTTGTTGGTGACGACGATGAAGTCCTGGTCGTCGCGCACCGGCTTGCCGCGCCAGCGTAGGTCGAGAATGCGCTGACCGGGCTCATGCGTGACGTCGATCGTCCAGGTCAGATCACCCTGCAGCACGTCGAAGTTGTACGTAGGGAACTTCGAATTCAGCAGCTCCTGCGCCTCATGCTTGGCCGGATCGATGCGATTGAACCAGTGTGCCGAGGTTTCGAGCCAGGCTTTCACGCCCGCGCCATTGACCTTCACCGCGGTGAGCGTGTTCGGATAAAGATAAAGGTCCGCGGCGTTGTTGATCGCAAGCGGGCCGGCTTGGACATCGGTGTAGTCGTTCGGACCGCCGAAGCCGGCTTTGAACGGCGATGCCACGCCGAGCACCGGCGTCGACGCGTATTGCGGTAAATTTTCCTTGATGTACTTTTCCGCATAGTCGCGTTCGGCAGCATTGACGAGCGTCAGCGCCGACGTGTCGCCGGCGGCGACGAAGTAGGTGCTGATCCGATAGTCGCTGCGGCCGATCGGTGTCTTCACGTAGTCGATTGCGCTGGCATGTTCGTCCTTCACCAGGTCGACGATGTGCTCGTCGGCGGCGGCGAAACCGCCGTCCGCACCTTTGACCGATCGCACTTCGGACTTGCTGGCCGAACGGTCGACCTGCCAGTGCCCATCGCGGAAGGCGAGCGCCAATTCGACCACGCCGAGGTTCTTGCCGAAGTAATTGCCCATCACTGCAGGAACGCCGCGCACGAAGCCGCGCGTATTGTCGACCTCGGGCACTTTGGCAAAGCGCGATTTCGGATCATTCGGGTTGGGGAAGATATCGTGCGAATGGCCGAGCAGCATCGCATCGATGCCGGAGACACCGGCCAGATGCCAGCCGGCATTTTCGGTACGAGCCGAGTAGGGAGAGGCGTCTATGCCGCCGTGCACGAGCGCGATGACGATGTCGGCACCGGCCGCTTTCACCTCCGGCACATATTTCTGTGCCGCCTCGACGACGCCCATCACCGTGACCTTGCCGTCGAGATTGCGTTTGTCCCAATCGAGGATCCACGTCGGTGTGAAGCCGAGCACGCCGATTTTGATCGGCACCTCGATGGTCTTGCCATCGGCCGTGCGCGCTTTGATCGTTCGCGTCAGCACCTTCCACGGCGCATACAGCGACTTGCCATCCTTCGCGCTGAACACGTTGGACAGAATAAGCGGAAAGCTCGGGCCTTTGCAGTGCTCGACCGGCACATCGGCCACGTCGAATGCGGTGCCGGTGACTTGGCTCAGGAACGGCAGGCCGTAGTTGAATTCATGGTTGCCGATCGTTCCCGCGTCGTAGCCGAGCGTGTCCATCGCCTTGTACACAGCGAGTTCCTGTCCGCACGCGATCGGTTTGACCTGCGCCTCGTAGTCGGCGAGCACGGTGCCCTGAATCGTGTCGCCGGCGTCGAACAGCATCGTGTTCTCGAATTCCTTGCGTGCCGCGTGAATCAGCGTCGCCGCGCGCTCGAGGCCGATCGTCTTGTCTTCGGTGAGCTTGTAGTAGTCGTAGCTCATCACGTTCGAATGCACGTCGGTCGTTTCGAGTAGGGTCAACTGAGCATGCGCGCCGTTCGCGGGCGATGCCGGCGGTTTCTGTGTCGACGGCTGCGAGGCGCAAGCGGCCAGTGCAAGTGAGGCAACGAAGACGATGGAACGGATGTGATTCATGAGGCGGACGTCGTGCTGGGGCGAAAGCACAAGTGTAACGCCGGCTGCGTGGCACAATGATGTAAACCTTTGTGGGGCGAACGCGTTTGGACGGAACCATGACGAAGCAAAGCGAGATCGCGGCGTCCACTGCCATACCTGACGAACCGCTGCGGAACTGGCGCGTGCGATTGTGGGAAACTTGGCCCGACGCCGTGCGTTTGCTGAGCGGGGCGATGCTCGCCTATGTCCTCGCGCGCCTCCTGTCACTGCACGAAGCACAATGGGCCGTGCTCACCGCGTTGATTACCGCGCGAGGACATGCCGGCGGTACCGCGCGCGCTGGCGTCGAGCGCCTGATCGCGACGGTCGCCGGCGCCGGTTTGGCCATCGCGGTCGCCTGGCTGCGGCACGCCTGGCAGGTCGACAGCGGCGTCGTGCTGCTCATCGCGCTGGCACCGCTGTGCCTGCTGGTCGCGGTGAAGCCGAACTATCGCGGTGCACCGATCGCGGCGTTGATTGTGCTTTCCGCGCGGCCCGCAGTCGGTATGGGTCCGCTCGACACCGCGCTGCTGCGCACGGGGGAAATCGCCCTCGGCGCGATTGCCTCGATGATTGTTTCCGCGGTCGTCTTTCCCTCGCGCAGCAAGGCGAAGCCGAAGGCGCACGCGGCAGCCGTCCTGCGCCTGCTCGCGCGATCGCTGCATCTCTCGTTCGTCGAGAACGAGAACGATGGCAAGCGCGTCGACCGCTTGCGCGAGGACATCCGCCACGAACTGCGCGAACTGACGATCCTCGCGCATACCTCAGGTTGGAAGAAGATGCAGGACAAGGGGCTGGAACGGCTGTTGAAAACCGTTTCCGTGCTCCACGCCGACGTCGGATTTCTCACGCGCGCGGCCGCGCGCAAGCCGCTTGCGCCTGTCGTCGCGGCATTGCGCGAGCCGGTCGATGAGGTAGTGCGAAGCTTGCTCGCGAATGCCGGGCAAGCGGCACAGGCCTTGACGACCGGCGTGCCTTTCCCGGCCGGCGACGACATCGAAGCGAAGCTGGAAGCACTCGCATCGGCGGCGCGTGATGCATCGTCGCATGCCGAGCCGCGGCACGTTCATTTGCTGATCTATCTGCTGCGCACGGTAAGTGCCGACCTGAGCCGCATCGGCATGGCCTTTTCGCCGGCTCAGCCGCCGGAAAACGGCAAAAGCTAGCGCGGTATCTGCTACTCTTTCCGCCCATTTTTCCGCCAGTTTCCGTAATGACCGTCCGCACCCGCTTCGCTCCCAGTCCCACCGGCTATCTGCACATCGGCGGCGCGCGCACCGCGCTGTACTGCTGGCTCGAGGCGCGGCATCGCGGCGGTGAGTTCATCCTGCGCATCGAGGACACCGACCGCGAGCGCTCGACCGACGCCGCCGTACAGGCGATCCTCGACGGCATGCGCTGGCTCGACCTCAACGCCGACGAGGGCCCGTACTACCAGACCCTGCGCATGGACCGCTATCGCCACGTCGCCGAGGAACTGATCAAAGTCGGCAAGGCCTATTACGCCTACGAGACCAAGGACGAGCTCGAAGCGATGCGCAACGAGGCGATGGCGAAGAACCTGAAGCCGCGCTACAACGGCTATTACCGCGACCGCGATGAGCCGCTGCGCGACGACCCGAACCGGGTGATCCGCTTCAAGAATCCGCAGGGCGGCAGCGTCGTGTTCGACGACAAGGTCAAGGGCCGCGTCGAGTGGAGCAACGACGAGCTCGACGATCTCGTTATCTTCCGCTCCGACGGGTTTCCGACCTACAACTTCGCCGTCGTCGTCGACGACATCGACATGGGCATCACCGAGGTGATCCGCGGCGACGACCATGTCAACAACACGCCGCGGCAGATCAATATCTATCACGCGCTCGGCGCGAGCGTGCCGGCGTTCGCGCATCTGCCGATGATCCTCGGCGCCGACGGGCAGAAGCTCAGCAAGCGCCACGGTGCGGTCAGCGTGATGCAGTATCGCGACGACGGGTTCCTGCCGCACGCGCTGCTGAACTATCTTGTGCGCCTCGGTTGGTCGCATGGCGACCAGGAGATCTTCTCGCGCCAGGAGATGATCGATCTGTTCGACGTCGCCGATGTGAACAAGGCCGCGGCGCGCTTCGATCTCGACAAGCTCAAGTGGCTCAACCAGCAGTACATCAAGAACGACGACCCGCTCGAACTCGCGCCCGAATTCGAATGGCATCTGCGCATGCAGGGTCTCGATCCCGCGCAAGGTCCGGCGCCGGTGGACGTGATCGTCGCGCTGCGCGAGCGCGCACAGACGCTGCGCGAGATGGCCGAGAAGGCAAGCATCTGGTATGGCCCAATCGTGTCTTGGGACGATGCCGCCGTCGCTAAGCATTTGAAATCCGCGACCGCGGTACCCGCACTGCAAGCCGTGCACGCGCAGCTCGCGAACCTGGCTGACTGGAACGCTGAAAACGTGCACAAGGCCATTCAGGATGCCGCCGCCGCCATCGGCGAGGGCATGGGCAAGGTGGCGCAGCCGCTGCGTGTGGCGATGACCGGCACGCAGGTGTCGCCGTCGATCGATCACACGGTTTATCTCGTCGGCCGCGACCGCGCGCTCAAGCGCATCGACGACGCGATCGCGCGCGCGGGAGTCTGAGGCCACGATGGTTTTTTTGTCTCCGTTCGCACTGAGCGCAGGCCCAAAGGGCCGAAGTCGAAGTGCCGTAGCCGGCCGCTTCGACTCCGCTCGCTGCGCGAGCTACGCTCAGCGCGAACGGGGTAAGAGAGGATTGTCGTGGCGACACCGTTGACCTGCGATGTCGCCACGCTGACGCAAGCGCTGCAGTCGGACGATCCCGACGGGCAGATGCAGGTGCTCGACGCCTGCTTTTCCGTGATGACCGATCCGACGCTGTGGTATTGGCTGATCGGTTTCACCATCGTCAGCGCCGTGGTCGGCGCGCTGATCGGTAAGTATAAGAATGCCGTCGTGCGCGACACGTTGCTGGGCCTGGCGCTCGGGCCGATCGGGTGGGGGATTTCGTTGCTGTTACCCAAGAAGGTGGCTAGGCCGCCTTGTCGCGCCTGCGGCACGCCGGTGCAAGCGGGCGACAAGTATTGCCGCCACTGCGGCGCGCCGCTTTAGTACTTGCCCGTCATTCCGGCGAAAGCCGGAATGACGGTAGAAGCTAGCCCTTGCCGCAACGCACCTTGGCCCCCATTTCTCGGGTGCTATGATGGCTTCCACGCAATCCGCACCGCCCATGTCTGCCAAACCCGCCAGCGCGCACCACCATCGTCACGATGCCCACGCTTTCGTGCGCGAGGTGACGGCTGCGTGCGAAATGCGCGGGCTGCGCCTGACCGAGATCCGCCAACAGGTGCTCGACCTGATCGCGAGTGCGGAAAAGCCGGTCAAGGCCTACGACTTGCTCGACCGTCTCAAGGACGACCGCGGCAACGCCGCGCCGCCTACGGTGTATCGCGCGCTCGATTTCCTGATCGAGAACGGCTTTATTCACAAGCTGCAGTCGATCAACGCCTACGTGAGCTGCCATCACCCGAGCGTGGTGCATCATGTGCCGTTCCTGATTTGCGACGAGTGCGAATCGGCAACCGAGATCTGCGACGAACGCGTCGCCAAGCTGCTCAACGAGCAGGCGAAGACGCTCGGTTTCCGCACGCGCGCGCAGACGCTCGAAGTGCACGGCGTGTGCAAGCGCTGCGCATCGGCGTAGGAGTGCGATTCGGTTTTTTGCTCCGACCACGGCGGAGTAACAGCGTAATCGTCTGACTCGCTTCGCCCGCAAATCGATGCGGGAGATTTGCTCGCGCCCACTCAGTTGTCCCGAGCTCATGCCATAGGTGAAACCAGATTTGCACTACGCCCGCGCGCGCATCGGCATTGTTTGAACTGGCTCACTCTTTCGCCGTGGCTCGTGCTAGCCTGTCCGCACACAGGGGGATAGGCGTTCCGTCGTTCGGCTGGATACGCAACATCACACACGTGCCAAATGCCCGGCGGCGGAACTTTGGGGTCCACGCAAAATTTGGAGGGAGTATGAAAGCATTGGTAGTCGCTATGGCGACAGCTTTCGCTGCGGTCGCTGCGCCGGTGCATGCCGGCACATATCTGGTCGTATTCAAATCACAGGGTTTACCGGCGGACGCGGCGCAGCGCATTGCTGCGCAGGGCGGAAAGCTGGAGCGCTCGCTCGGCGCCATCGGGGTGGCTTCGGTCTCGGGTGATGCGAATTTCGTTGCGCGAATGCAGCGTGATTCGAGCGTGCTCGCGGTCGGTGCTGAAACATTCCATGCCGCATCGCAGACGAACGCCACGCAGGTTGTGCCCGACGTTGCGCAGACCGAAGCCGTGCCGCTGCCCGCCGACAATCTCTACGGCTATCAGTGGGATATGCGCCGCATCGGTGCGCCGGCGGTATGGGCACGTTTGCCTGTCGCAGCGACGAAGTCGCGCGTCGCCGTGCTCGACGTGGGCGTGATGGACAATCACCCCGATCTCGTCGGCCAGATCGACGCGTCGGTGTCGACCGCGTACTGCAGCACGTCTGGCGGTCCCAACAACACGCCGGGCTATCCGATCTACAAATCGCTGATCGACTTCGACGCGTTTCCGGATTGGACGCCGGCCGACGGCTGCACGGCCACGGCCACCTCGTACGAAGCGCACGGCACCCATGTCTCCGGCACCGTCTCGGCCAAGTTCGGCGGCGGGCGAGTGGTCGGTGTCGCACCGGACGGCATCGTCGGCGCCTACAAGGTGTTCGACCATTACCGCTTCACCGATGCCACGGGCACGCACGTCGCCACTGGCGCGTTCGACACGCCGTTATTCAGCGCCATCATCGATGCCACACTGCAAGGCTACCCGGTGATCAGCATGAGCCTCGGCGGCGAGATTGTGCGCAACCAGAAAGGTAGCGCAGCGTCGTGGCACGCATGGGACCGCGTGGCGAAATGGGCGGATCGCCAAGGCACGCTGCTCATCGCGGCCGCCGGCAACGAGGAATTCGATCTGAACGGCACGATTGCGAATCTCCCCGGCGATCTGTCGACGGTGATGAGCGTCTCCGCCACGGGTTCGAGCCTGCTCAGCCCGAGCGGCGGGCAATACACCGCGACTCCCGGCAGCGACGTGCTCGCGTTCTATTCGAACTACGGCGCGGCCGTCGACATCGCGGCACCGGGCGGCGATTGCGGCCCGACGTATCCGAGCGGTTGTGAATCGCCGTATCTGATCCTGTCCGACTACATTTTCCCGGCCACCGGTGCGGCGGGCTACGCGTGGTTCGCGGGCACTTCGATGGCAACGCCGCACGTCAGCGCGGTCGCGGGATACGTGCGTGCTATCCATCCGGATTGGACAACCGGCCACGTGCGCGCGTGGCTTAAGTCGAGCGCAGAGAACATCGGCAGTCGCCAGCAATTCGGTGCAGGCCTGCTCGATGCGGATGCGGCGGTCAGGTAATGCGTTAGCGAAAGTCGCCAGGGCGCGGTCGACCCGCGCCCTGGTGATGATCAGAACGACTTGCTCAGCGCGAGATACGCGCTCGCACGCGGGCCCCACTGCGGTGCGCCCACGCCGATGCCGGAGCCGTCGCGCAATTCGTACACTTTGTCGGTCGCATTGATCAGGGCGAGGCGAATGTTCGTCTTGCCCAATGTCGGCAGGTCGAAATCGCGCGCGGCGGAAAGATTGACCTGCCAATACTGCGGCAAGTGCGCCGTGTTGGCGAAATCGCTGCGCAGGCCCGAGCCGTAGAGGAAGTTCGCGCCGAGCTGCGTGCCGTTCCAGTCGTAGCTGATGCCGCCCGAACCCGTCAGCCGCTGGTCGTGGTCGAGATGGACCCAGTGCGTGGCGATGTAGTCGAGCTCGTCCTGGCTGAAATTGTACTGGCCGGTGACCACCTGCTTACCCATCGCGCGGTTCGAGGCGAGATTGAAATAGGCGCTGAGATTGCCGTTCGTGTAGCTCGCAGAGAACTCGACGCCGCGGATGCGGCCTTGGGCGTAATTGAACGGCGAGTAGATCAGCGCTGCGCCGAACTGGCCCTCGTCGAGCAGGTTGGTCACCTTGCGGTAATACGCGTCGAGACCGAGCGTCCAGCTGTCGCCGAGCTTCTGCGACACGCCGACGTCGAAGTAGTGCGAGCGCTCGGACAGCGTCTCCGCGTTGACGTTGGTCGGCAACTGATTGGTGGTGCCTTGGAAGAGGGCGATGTCCGTTTGCGAGATCAACTCGGCCGGTGGCGGAGTGAAATAGCGCGCGTAGCCGGCGTGCAGTGTCGTGCTGTCGGTCGCCTGGTAGACGAAACCGATGCGCGGGCTGATCTGGCCCTCGCTGACGTAGGCGTCGACTTTGTCCGCGCGCGCGCCGTAGTTCATCGTCAGCTTGTCGGTGAGGTTCCATTCGTCTTGCAGGTACAGGCCGTAGGTCTTCGCGTTCATGTGCGGCGCGTTGTCGATGATGGCGATCGGCGTCGTGCTGGTTTGGTTTCCGTCCGCATCGGCCGGGAACACCAGTGCGGTGTTGTCGCTGACCGGATGTTCGCTGCTCACGTAGAGGCCGTAGCGCAGCGTGTGCGTGCCGCCGGCGAACGGTGTGGAGAAATCCGCCTGCAGCGTGTCGGCGCGATTGGCGCGGTGGATCGTGCCGGCCACGCCGTTGAAGATCAGGTCGCCGGTGATGTCAGGGTTGTAGTTGACGCTGGTGTAGCGTTCGCCGAGCGAGACCTGATAGTCGCTCTCGCCGAATCGTCCTTGCAGCGACAGCACACCGAAGCGCGTGATTTCGCGCTGGCGTTCGTCGAGATTAGCGGAATCAAAGCTGTCGACGCCGGCCAGCTGATAGCTCGGCGCCTGGCCGGGATTATTCGGAATCTGGAAACGGTTGTTCGACACGCCGAACATAAAGCTGACGCGCGTGTCCTCGCTCAACAGATACGACAGATAGCCGAAGCCTTTGGCTTGGTTGGTGTGATCGTGGATCGCGTTGTAAGCGGGCGTCGGATTCTCAATGCCAATATCGTTCTTCAAGTATTCGCCAGTGAAGAACCAGCTCCAGCGATCCGAACTGCCGTGCAGCGACAGCTCGGGATTGAACGTGCCGTACGAGCCGGTGAGCAGGCTGATTTTGCCGCCGAAGTCGTCATTGTCGTTCCCATCGTCCTTGTCGCGATGGCGGTGCGCGCCGCTTTCGGTTGTGATGTCGACGACGCCGGCGGTGCGGTAGCCATACTGCGCCGGCAGCGCGCCGGTCAGCAGTTGCACGCGCTCGATGATGTCGGGGTCGAGGGTCTGGCCGAAGCCGGAGATGCTTTCCGGAATGATCACGCCGTTGATGCGGTATTGCAGATCGGCGTGATCGCCGCGCACATGCAACTGGCCGTAGGAATCCTGCACGACGCCGGGTGCCTGCAGCAGGATCTGGTTGAGCGGCGTCGCGTCGCCGAGCGGCAGGCGCTCGATCGCCGCCGAATCCATCACGTACTGGCTGGCGCCGATGTTCGGCGAAAGCTGGTTGCGTGAGCGGTCGAGTTTCGCATTCACCTCGACGGAGGTCAGCGTTGTCGACGCCGGATCGGAGGAGGCTGCTGTGTCGGCGGGAGCCGCGGGAGTGTCGGCCTCCGGCGCGGAGTGAGCGGTTTGCACAGCGAGGGCGAGGCTGATGGTCAGGGTGAGCAAAGACTTCTTCATTGCGTGGTTTTCGGCTTGCTTGGGCGAGGGGTTTGGAAAATGTAATGATATATTGTAACATTAGCAACTGGCACGTACCTGCCGAAAGTCATGGATCGAGATGGTCCAAGCTCCTGGAAATTGAGCATTCGTCCGATTCGCACCTCTTATCCCGTTATGTTATAACTTCGCCATGGCCAGCTCTTCCGCCCCGCAACTGAGCAACAACGCCGCGCACGATGCGTTCGTCCACGTCGCCGACCGCGTCGGTGCGACGGCGTCGCTGCTTTGCGCACTGCATTGCGCCGCGCTGCCGTTCGTGTTGACCGTGCTGCCGGCGCTCGGGCTGGGTTTTCTCGCCGACCATCGTTTCGAGCGCACATTCATCGCGTTAGCGAGCGTGCTTGCGCTGACGACGCTGATTCGCGGCTATCGCCGGCATCGCATGCCTGGCGCGCTCTCCATTCTCGTGCCGGGACTGATCTTGCTGTGGACCGGCGGATGGATTTTCGATACCGGCACTGCGCCGATCCTGCATGCCGCGCTCGTCGCGCTCGGCGGTAGCTGCGTCGCGTTCGCGCACTTCGTCAATATGCGTCTAACCTATTTGTTCGGCGCGTGCTGCCCGCCGGCTCAGACCGCGCAGTAAGCGTTCGTCTCGACGAGTTCAAAAGGCCGCGCGCCGTCTCGATGGCGAGCGGAATGCGATTGTGTAACGCCGTATCGAACACCTAACATGCAGGCATCATTACGCGCGCCTGTCGCGCTCAGCAACGCATGACCACGCCGCACGCACACCACGATCACAATCACGCAAGCACGGGCGAGCGCCGCCTGCTGTGGGCGTTCGTGTTGACCTCGATCACGCTCGTCGTCGAAGCCTTCGGCGGCTGGTTCTCCGGCTCGCTGGCGCTGCTCGCCGACGCGGGACATATGTTCGTCGACGCGTTCGCACTGCTGCTTGCTTTTCTCGGCGCGTATTTCGCGCGGCGCCCCGCGGACGACAAGCGCAGCTTCGGCTACGCGCGACTCGAAGTGCTCGTCGGCTACACGAACGCGCTGTTCCAGTTTGCCCTCGTCGCGTGGATCGTCGTCGAAGCGATCGGGCGGTTCACTCAGCCCGAACCGATTCTGTCCGGCGCCATGCTGGGCATCGCCCTGGTGGGCCTCGCGGTGAACCTGTTCGTGCTGTACGTGCTCGGCGGTCACGATCACGACGATCTCAATGCGGCTGGTGCGCGCCTGCACGTGCTCGGCGATCTGCTCGGCTCGCTCGGGGCCGTCGCCGCGGCGCTGCTGATCCGTTGGCAGGGCTTACTCTGGGCCGACCCGGCGTTCTCGGTTCTCGTCTCGCTGCTGATCCTCAACAGCGCGTGGAAATTGCTCAAGCGTTCGGCGCACATCCTGCTCGAAGGCACGCCCGAGGGCGTCGATATCGCCGAAGTCGCTATCGCCGCGCGTGAGAGTCACGGCGTTATCGACGTGCATCATGTTCACGTCTGGCAGCTTGCCGGCGGCCGCCGTCTGGCGACGTTGCACGCGCGCCTGGCCGAAGACGCCGACGCGCATGTGGCGCTGGCTCAGGTGCAGACCGTCCTGCGCGAACGATTCAAGATCGTGCACGCGACCGTGCAGATCGAGCGGCGCGACTGCGCGCACGAGGACTGCGGGCACGGCGCGCATCATCACACGCACGACGCCCACGCACACGCGCATAGCCATTAAAAGGCAAAGAAGCTACCGCGAAAAGAGTTGCCACGAAGACACGAAGACCACGAAGAAGAGCCAAAACATTCTGCAGCTTTCTCTTCGTGCTCTTCGTGTCTTCGTGGCAACTCCTTTGATCTTCAATTGCTTTCCCCACCCCGTCGCATTTCCAGCCAAGCCTGCGCGCGCTCGCGGCCGAGATCGCGCAAGTCGTGCAGGAACGCCCGGCGCGTGTGGAGCCGTGTCTTCGCGCTGTAGCTGTCGAGCGATTCGCCCGGCTCGAGAATCTGGATGTCGATCTTCTTCAGACGCTGACCAAGCGGAGTCAGCGGGAAGTTCTTCGCGAGCATGTTCTGCGCGGTTTGCAGCGTTTCGAGTTCGCGGATGAACGTGGTCGAGAACGATAGCTCAGTGATGCGCTCACCGATCTCGCGTGCGGTCGCGGGCGCTTGCGCGCGCTCGATCGGCTGCACGAGTACGCACGCGATGGTTTCCGCGTTGCAACGGTAGACGAGCGGCTCGATCGCGGGATTGCCCGCGTAGCCGCCGTCCCAATACACCTCGCCGTCGATCTCGACCGGCGCGAACAGTTGCGGCAGGCAGGTGGTCGCAAGCAGCGCGTCGAGGGTGAGATTGCCGTCGTCGAACAGCACCAGGCGTCCGTCGCGCACGCGCGTGGCGGCGATGAATAGTTTGAATGGCGATTTCTCGCGGATCGTATCGAAATCGAACAGCGCTGCGGCGACGTTCTTCACCGGATTGAGGCCTAGCGGATTCATTTCCTGTGGCGTGAAGTAGCGCGTGAGACCGAGCAGGATGTGTTCGGTCGCTGCACCCGCGGGCGTGGAAAAGGCCCAGCTCATCAGGCTGGCCTGCGCGGCTACGGAGTCCCAGAGCTTCGCCAGCATCGCGCGCGCGCCGTCGCGTTCGCCGTCGAGCCAGCCTTGAGTGAGCGCGAGCGCGTTCATGGCCCCGCTCGAGGTGGCGCTGATGCCGTCGAAGTCGATCGAGCCTTCTTCGAGCAGCCGGTCGAGCACGCCCCAGGTGAACGCGCCGTGCGCGCCGCCGCCCTGCAGGGCGAGGCTGATTTTCGAATCCGTGGGTTTATCGGCCATGCGGCATCATAGCCGCAAGTGATGTCGCTCAGGGTTGCAATACGGCGGTGCGTCCCCAGAGAATTTGTTTGCGCCCGAAAATAAGAAGCAGAATGAAAACGCAGTTCCTCAAGTACGCACTCGTGCTCGGCCTGATCACTGCGATCGGCCCGTTCGCGATCGATATGTATCTGCCGGCGCTGCCGTCGATCAAGCAGAGCCTCGGCGCGAGCACGGCCGAAGCGCAGATGAGCCTGATGGTGTTCTTCATTGCGCTCGGTATCTGTCAGTTGGTTTATGGCCCCGTCTCGGACATGGTCGGCCGGCGCGCGCCGCTATATTTCGGCCTCGCGTTGTTCATCGTCGGCAGCGTCGGCTGCGCGCTGGCGCCGGATGTGCGCGTGCTGATCGCATTCCGTTTCGTGCAAGGCGTCGGCGCCTGCGCGGGCATGGTGATCACGCGCGCGATCGTGCGCGACATGCACACGGGCGCCGAGGCGGTGCGCTTAATGTCGTTGCTGATGCTGGTGTTCAGCGTCTCGCCGATTCTGGCGCCATTGACCGGCAGTTTCGTCATCGCCTGGGCAAGCTGGCGGGCGATCTTCTGGAGCGTGATCGGCGCAGCCGCGGTCGGCTTGCTGTTGCTCACGTTGTTCGTGCCGGAAACGCGGCCAAAATCCCAACGCGTGGATTCGAGTCTCGGCAGCGCGCTCAAGGCCTATGGCGTGCTGCTGCGCGACCCGATGTTCCTCGGCCTCGTGTTCATCGGTTCGTTCGGCGTGGCAAGTTTCTTCGCCTATCTGGCCAATTCGTCGTTCGTTCTCATCGAGCACTACGGCCTGACGCCGACGCAGTACAGCTTGTGCTTCTCGATCAATGCGGTCGCCTTCTTCGGCGCGGCGCAGGCGAACGGCTATCTGGCCAAGATGTTCGGCATGCACCACGTCGTGCGCACCGCAACCTGGGGTTTCGCCGCGGCGATGCTGTTGCTTGTCGCGCTGACCGCGCTTGGTATCGACAGCCTCGCCGTGATGATCGTGGTGCTGTTCATCGGCTACGCCTTCCTTGGCCTGGTGATTCCGAATTCCTCGGTGCTCGCGCTCGAAGAACACGGCGCGATCGCCGGCACCGCGTCGGCGCTCATGGGCACGCTGCAGTTCATGACCGGCGCCGCCGTTATGGCGATCACCGGAGCGATTGGCGACCGCACCTCGAAGACCATGATTTTCGCCATCGGCACCTGCGCGACGATTTCCTTCCTGCTCGCCCAGATCACTCTCTCGCGCCGGCGCGTGGCGGCCAATGCGGCACGATAACGCTTGCAAATTCGCCGTTTCCCGGCCCCGGCGAATTCTCAAGCGGCGCGTGCGCTGTTAAGCTACGCCATCTTTTCAAACCGATTACAGGAGATGACCATGGGAAGAGGCGACCGCAAGACCAAGAAGGGCAAGATCTCAATCCGCAGCTACGGCAAGGCGCGCCCGCACACGGCGAAGAAGTCGACCGGCGCGGCCAAGGCCGCCAAGCCGGCGGCGAAGAAGGCGGCTCCGGCGAAGAAGGTCGCGGCCAAGAAGCCGGCCTGATCGCCAGTGAAAAGCCAGCAAAAACCCCGCGCTAGGCGGGGTTTTGTTTACTGCGGGCATCCTGCCCTTCGCCGCTCCGGCTGCGCCGTTCGCGCCGCTCCTGCGGCGCAGTGCCTGCGATAAAAATTCGCCGGGCCAGCGTGCCGCCGATCCAGTAACACAACTCGGCGGGATGGCCCACATCCCAGACGACGAAATCCGCGCGTTGCCCGGGCACGAGCGTGCCGCGGTCGGCCAGGCCGAGCGCGCGCGCTGCGTGGGCGGTGACGCCGAGCAGCGCCTCCTCTGGCGTCATGCGGAACAGCGTGCAGGCCATGTTCATCGCTTGGCGCAGCGAGAGCAGCGGCGAGGTGCCGGGGTTGAGGTCGCTGGCCACCGCCAGCGCGACGTTGTGGCGGCGGAACGTGTCGATCGGCGGCAGCGTGCTTTCACGCAGACAATAGAACGCGCCCGGCAGCATTACCGCGACGCTGCCGGCAGTGGCCATGGCCAGCACGCCGGCCTCGTTCGTGTATTCGAGATGATCGGCCGAGAGCGCGCCGAATTCCGCAGCGAGCGCGGCGCCGTGCGAATCGGACAACTGGTCCGCGTGCAATTTTACCGGCAACCCGTGGGCGCGCGCGGTCTCGAACACACGGCGCACTTCGGACGGCGTGAACGCGATGTTTTCGCAGAACGCGTCGACCGCGTCGGCGAGTCCGGCATGCGCGATTTTCGGCAGCATGTGGATGCAGACTTCGTCGACGTAGTCGGATTGGCGTCCGGCAAATTCCGGCGGCAGCGCATGCGCGCCGAGAAACGTCGTACGCACGCTGATACCCAGTTCGTCGCCGATGCGCCGCGCCACGCTCAACATCTTCATTTCGCTGTCGAGATCGAGGCCGTAGCCCGATTTGATCTCGACTGTCGTCACGCCATCGGCAAGCAGGGCATGCGCACGCGGCAGGGATTGGGCGAGCAATTCGTCCTCGCGCGCCGCGCGCGTCTTCGTCACCGTCGACACGATGCCGCCGCCGGCTTTGGCGATGTCGGCGTAGCTCGCGCCGTTGAGACGCAGGTCAAATTCTTCGGCACGGTTACCGGCGAAGACGAGGTGGGTGTGGCAGTCGATCAGTCCGGGCGTGACCAGAGCGCGGTGTGCGGAATCCACCTCGCGTGCGAGTGCGCCGGGTTTTCCCGGCAGCTCGGCGGCGGGTGCCGCGTAGACGATCTTGCCGTCTTTCCAGCCGAGCGCGGCGTCGTCGATCAGGCCGAACGCGGTGCCGTTCGCGGCCATCGTGGCGAGGCGGCAGTCGAGCAGCAATCCGTCCCAGGGTTCGTTCATGAGATCGTGAGGCGAGTTCGGGGAAGAAGATTTAACCACAAGGTTGGCCGCCGCACCGGGCTTCGTTCATTTCGCCGTTTAGGTGCCGCTGGCATACTGCGTGTTGACGCCAGGGAAATGGAAAAGCATGAAAAATTATTCCGCAGACAGGGTTTGGGGGCCGCAGGGTTGGGTGCGCGACGCGCAAATCGCGATCGAGCACGGGCGGCTTGCCGATGCGCCGGCGGGCGATCGGGGCGAGCGCCTCGGCCGCTACGTCGTCCCCGGCATGCCGAATCTGCACTCGCACGCGTTCCAGCGCGCGATGGCGGGGCTGGCCGAAAAGCAGGCGCATGCCGGTTCCCAACAGGCCGACAGCTTCTGGACCTGGCGCGAGACGATGTACGCCTTCGCCAGCCGCATCGGTCCGGACGATCTGCGCGCGATCGCCGCCCAGCTCTATGTCGAGATGCTCAAGGCCGGTTACACGCACGTTTGCGAATTTCACTATCTGCACCATCAGCCGGACGGTAGGCCGTATGCCGATCCCGCGACGATGTCGCTGGCGCTGGTCGAGGCTGCGCGCGAGGCCGGCATCGGTATGACCTTGCTGCCGGCGCTGTACATGACCGGCGGTTTCGACGGCCGCGCATTGTCCGAACGACAGCGACGATTCGGTTTCGATGTCGAGGCGTATTTGTCGCTTTTGCAGCAATTGGTAAAAGTGGAAAACGCCTCGTTGCGCGTCGGCGTCGCTCTGCATTCGCTGCGCGCTGTGCCCGAGGCGGCGATGCGCGAGGTGCTTGGCGCGGAGGTGACGCGCTCGATGCCGATCCACATCCATATCGCCGAGCAGATCGGCGAGGTGCAGGATTCTCTTGCGATCCGCAACGCGCGTCCGGTCGAATGGCTACTCGACAACCTGCCGGTAGACCAACGCTGGTGCCTCGTGCATGCGACCCACATGACCGCGCAGGAAACGCAGCGCGTGGCGCAATCGGGCGCCGTCGCCGGGTTGTGTCCGACGACGGAGGCCAATCTTGGCGACGGTCTGTTTCCGCTCAAGGCGTATCTGGACGAAAGCGGCGCGCTCGGCATCGGTTCGGACAGCCATATCTCGGTGTCGCCGGTCGAGGAGTTGCGTTGGCTCGAATACGGCCAGCGCCTGGCCACGCGGCATCGGAACATTGCAGCATCGACGCAGAACCGCAGCGTCGGCGAGACGCTGTTCACCGCGGCACTGCGCGGTGGCGCGCGTGCGGCGGGTGTCGCTGTCGGTGCGATCAGGACCGATGCGCGCGCCGACCTGATCGTACTCGACGACGCCTCGCCACTGTTCGCCGGCCGCGACGAGGCGAGCCTGATCGACACCTTCCTGTTCGCCGGCAACGCGAACCCCGTGCGTCATGTCATGGCGAACGGCGATTGGGTCGTCCGCGATTTCCGTCATCGCGACGAAGAGCGCATCGCGGCTCGTTACCGGGAAACGGTGGAGCGTCTCGTCTCGGGGGTTTAATCCGGCACGTTGTTTTGTGACGCAATTTGCATTTGCGTCGTGTCTGATCCGTGGTTTACGTCGGGCAATCCGAGTATGTTTGCGCTCGCTGTGCGCTGGGGCGGGCTGCGCGGTGCTTCCGAGCGCTGCATTCGCAGGCATTTCGAGGAGGGCGTTATGCTGCATCGTGTTCGTTTTCATCGTCTGCTCGGTATTCTCTTTTTGCTGTGTTCCGCGCCGCTGTATGCCGGTGCGCCGGTGTTGGTGAATATTCTTTCGGTGGACGACGCGTACAACTTGGCGGCGCCTGGGGTCAGCATACCGGCCACGAAGACCATCACGCTGACGTTCGGTGCGAACGGCGCCGGTCCCGGTTTCGTGGCGCTGCTCAATTCGTTGGCCGTGCAAGGAGTCAATGCGGCGGATTTCGCGATCGTTCCGGGCGGCACGTGTTCGGCGGGAACGATGCTCGGTCCGAGCAATCCCTCGTGCACGGTCATCGTGCAGTACTTGCCTCCATCGACGGCCAACGAGACCGCGCAGTTGGCAGTCAATTGCAGCACGATCGGAGTCATCGGCGGCTTCACGCTGACGTGTGGAAGTTCGGTGGCGGGAACCACGGGCTCGATGGTGTTGTACGGTTCCGCCCTCGCCGCCATTGTTCAGAGTGCGCCGGCACTGAATCCCAAGTTGCTCACCTTGCTGGCGATGACGCTGGTCGGCGCGGGAATCTATTTCGCGGCGCGCCGCAACGGCTGAACTGAATTTCTGATCGACGTTGCGCCAGCGCTCACAGCTGGCGTAGCCCTCGCGCGCGCCACGGCGTGGCGAGCATACCGAGCGCGCTGTGCCAGTGCTTTGCCGAAAGCTCGCTGAGGCCGAACGCGGCAGCATCGGACGCCGGCGTGCTTAACGTGCCGAAGGCGCGATCCCAAAGCGAAAGAATCACGCCGTAGTTGGAATTGGTCCGTTCGGGCTCCGGGGAATGATGCGCCCAGTGCATGCGCGGCGTGACGACGAGCCAGTCGAACGCGCGGTCGATCCAGCGCGGCCAGCGGATCGCGGCGTGATGCCAGTAGGCGATGGCGAGGTTGAGAATTTCGTGAGTCAGGTACACCCACGCCGGCACGCCGATCGCGGCGCAGGCAGCCAGCTTCCAGAATTGAGTGAGGATGATGTGCAGCGGGTGCTGGCGCAGGTTGGTGGTTACGTCCACCTGCGGGTCCGAATGATGCACGGCGTGCATCAGCCAGAGCCAGCGCAGGTTATGGCTGAGGCGATGGAAGAAGTAGTCGGCCGCATCGAGCAAGGCGAAGGCGAGTAGGGCGTGCAACGCGGTGGGCAAAGGCAGCAGATACAGCATGCCGACGCCGCGGAACTGCATCCACTGCAGCAACGCCCAGACCGTGCTGCCGAACACCAGTGAAACCACGATCACGCCGATCAGCCAAAGCACGAGGTTGTGCGCACCGTGCGCCAGCCGCGTGCGGTTCCAGTGTGTGCCGGCGGCCGGCAGCAGCAGTTCGCCAGCGAGCGCGACGACGAAGCCGAACAGCAGCACCAGATTGGCGGCCTGCTTCAATTCGGCCTGCAGCAAGTAACCGTGTGCCGGATCGGGCATGGTCAATGGAGTTCGCGTGGTGGAGGCGGCGAAAGCGTAGTTCGGAGTCGCTTCCGTTCGCAACCGGGGTGAAGCATTCGACTCAGGCCGCGCGTCGTCGCGTCGCTGGAGTGCGCCGGGCATCGTCGAGCGCCGGCATCGCCATTGCCTTCAACGCTTTCGCCAGCAGCGCCAACGGCTCGGCGAGGCGGCCGCAGGCGACGCGGTGCGCGAGTCCGATGTGTATGCGCGGTTTGAAATCGCGCAGATCGAGCACGTCCAACGCGCCGCGATACTTGCTCCGCAGCAGCGCTGCTTCGGTGGAAATGCCCAGACCGAGGCCGCGCGCGATCAGCGACATGCGCAATTCCACGTTGTAGGTCTCCACCGCGGGAACGAACGGTGCGCTCGCGCGCGCGATCTCCTGGCGCAGCACTTCGCGATAGCCGCATCCGTCCTGACTGAGGATCCACGGATGATCGGCGACGTCGGCAAGCGTGCGTCGGCCGCGCAAGTCGAGCGATTTCGCGGCGATGACGACCAGGCGATGCGTGGAAATCGGCTCGACGGCGACCGACGGCGACGGCGGCGCACTTTCAGGCAGATGGACGAGGGCGGCGTCGATGCGGTTGTTCTGGATTTGCTCGAGCAGCGCGGGCGACCACGCGGTGGCGATGCGCAGCGCCAGTTTCGGATACGCCTTGCGCAGGCTGTCCAGCGGTGCAGCGAGCGTGTCGTCCGCTTGCGAAGGCGTGACCCCGAGGCGCAGTTCGCCGCCGATTTCGCCGCCGGCGGCGAGTCCGTCGCGCAGGTCCTGCACCGCGCCGAGCACGCGCCGGCCGAGCTCGTAGGCTTCGCGCCCCGCGGCGGTTGGTCGCAGAGGTTTCGACAGGCGATCGAGCAACTGCGCGCCGAGCGCTTCCTCGAGACCTTGCACGCGTCGCGTGACGGCAGGTTGGGTCAGGTGCAGTCGCGCGGCGGCGGCCATGATCGAGCCTGCGTCGACGACGGCGAGAAAAGCTTCGATATCACGAGTGTTCATGGCCGATTCCCTCGAATTATTGAATGCAAATTACGCATAACGATTCTAAAAATAATTCATTGGAAGAATATTCCATATAAGCATAGAGTTAACGAACTTCATGTCAAGTACGGATTCGACGTGTCCTCCACCGAAATCGATGTGCTTGCCCGCAACGCCACCGCCGCGCGGCCATCGGTGCCGACGCGCCTGTTCGCATTCGCCGTCGGCGTCATCATCCTGAACCTGTTTTCCTCGCAGCCGCTGGTCGAGGTGATTGGGCCCTCACTGGGGCTCGATGCGCGCTTGTCGGGTTTCGTCACCCTGTCCGTGCTGCTCGGTTATGCGGCGGGGCTGATTCTGCTCGTTCCGCTGTCCGACCTGGTCGAGAACCGGCGTTTGGCGCTGGCGATGCTCGGCGCGGACGCAGCGTCCCTGTGCGCCGCGGCACTGGCGCCATCCGCCGTGTGGTTTCTTCTCGCCTCGTTCGCGCTTGGTGCGGCGATCAGTTGCATCCAGGTGCTCGTGCCGCTGGCCGCGTCGCTTGCGTCCGAGGCACAGCGCGGACGCGTGGTCGGTGATGTGATGAGCGGCATGATGGTCGGCGTACTCGTTTCGCGGCCGCTGGCGAGTCTGGCCGCGGACGCGCTCGGCTGGCGCGGCATGCACTTCGCCTCGGCCGGGCTCGTCTGCGCGCTGATCGTGTTGCTCGTTTTCACCCTGCCGCGGCGCAAACCGCAGGGCGGAATCGGCTACGGCGCGCTGATCGCCTCGCTGTGGCGGCTCGTGCGCGAGGAGCGCGTGCTGCGCGTCCGCGCCGCCGAGTCGGCGATGATGTTCGCCGCATTCAACATGTTCTGGACCACGATCGCGCTGCAGCTCGCGCGGCCGCCGTTCCAGCTCGGCGCGCGCGGCATCGCTGTGTTCGCGCTCGCGGGCGTCAGCGGCGCCGTGGTCGCGCCGTTGGCCGGGCGCTGGGGTGATCGCGGTTGGACGAAGCCTGCGCTCGTCGGCCTGCATGCGCTCGCGCTGCAGTCGATGATCCTCGCCGCGTTTGCGGCGGCGATAGCGGATCTCGCCCCGACGTTCTCGCTCATACTGCTCGCGGTCTGCGCCATCCTGCTCGATGTCGGCGTGGTCGGCGACCAGACGCTCGGCCGGCGCGCGGTCAACCTGCTGCGGCCGGAGGTGCGCGGCCGGCTCAATGGCTTGTTCACCGGCATCTTCTTTCTTGGCGGTGCCGTATCTTCCGCGCTGACCGGCTTCGCCTGGAAGTACGGCGGCTGGAACAGCGTGTGTTTGCTCGGCGGCGGGTTCGCATCGGCTGCGCTAGCCATTTCACTGTCGACCTTGCGCGATCGACGTCTGTAAAAAGCTTTTGCGTTCATTCATTCAAGGAGTTCTTATGCCACTCGTTACCCTCACTGTTGTCAAACCGAAGTCCACAGAGTTCAAGTCGGGCGTGCTCGCTGCCGTGCATCAGGCGCTGGTCGCCTCGGGCGTGCCGCAGGCCGATCGTTTCCAGCGTGTGTTCGAGCTGGAGCCGGATAATTTCCGCTTCGATGCGAGCTATCCCGACCTGAGTTCACCGCGCGACGAGAATTTCGCGCTGATCGAAATCCTGTTTTCAGAAGGGCGTAGCGTGAAGGTGAAGAAGAAGATCGTCGCCGACATCATCGGCGCGCTCACCGCCGCGCCGCTGAGTTTGAATGCGGAGAACGTGATGATCGCGTTCAAGGAAACGCGCTGGGAGAACTGGGTGTTCGGCGGCGGCCGATTCCTCCACGTCTAGCGAGCGCGACGAATCGCGCTCGCAGCGTTCGCGTCAGGCCGCGGCGGGCTGCAACTGCGCTGCGCGGCGGCGAATCAGCATCGCGAGGATGGCGGCGACGATGCAGGCGGCGCCGGCGGTGAGGAAGGCGCCGACATAGTGATTCGTCTGCACGCGGATGAGACCGGCGCCGTAGGCCGCCGTCGCCGCGCCGAGCTGGTGGCCGGCGCCGATCCAACCGTAGATGAGCGGCGAGAGCTGCGGGCCGAAGCGGTCGGTGGTCAGGCGCACGGTCGGCGGCACGGTGGCGATCCAATCGAGGCCGTAGAACACGGTGAACAGGCCGAGGCTGCCGATGCTGAAGTCCGACCACGGCAAATAGAGCAGCGACAGGCCGCGCAGGCCGTAGTAGACGAACAGCAGCACGCGGCTGTCATAGCGGTCGGACAGCCAGCCCGACGCGGTCGTGCCGATGATGTCGAAGATGCCCATGAGCATCAGCAGCCCCGCGGCCTTCGTTTCCGGAATGCCGTTGTCCGCGCAGAACGCGATCATGTGGGTGCCGATCAGGCCGTTGGTCGACAGGCCGCAGACGAAGAACGTGGCGAACAGCAGCCAGAACGTGCCGCTGCGCGAGGCGGTGGCGAGCGCGCCGAACGCAGCGGTGAGCGGATTGGCGCGGGTCGCGTCGCTCGCATCGTCGCTCGCGGCGCCGTAACGACGCAGGCCGACTTCGCTCGGACGCTCGGGCATGAACAGCAGCACGAGCGCGATCAGCGCGAACGCCGCGCCGGCAACTATGTAGACGACCAGGCGCCAATCGTCGCCGCGATCGATGAACCAGGTGAGCACAGGTAGAAAAATCAGCGATCCGGTCGCTGTGCTCGCGGTGAGCAGGCCGAGCACGCTGCCGCGGTTCTTGTCGAACCAGCGGTTGACGACGGTGACGCCGAGCACCATCGCCATCGTACCGGTGCCGATGCCGGCGAGCACACCCCAGGTGAGGATCAGCCCGAGCGGCGAGGTGACGAAGGCGCTGCCGCCCATCGCGGCGGCAAGCAGGAGCAGGGCAGCGACCATCGTCCGGCGGATGCCGAAACGCTGCATCGCCGCCGCGGCGAACGGACCCATCAGACCGAACAGTGCGAGGCCGATCGACACGGCCAAGGTGATCTGGTCGCGGCTCCAGCCGAAGCTCTTTTCCAGCGGCACGATCAGCACGGCCGGCGTCGCACGGATGCCGGCGACGACGAGCAGGGTTACGAATGTCAGCGCGGCGACAATGTAGGCGTAGTGCAGTCGACCGGTGAGGCTTGCAGCGAGATGGCGGCGGAGCATGGGGGATTTCCGTGTTGGCGACGAAAGCTGCCGTTCAGTGGCGAAAAGTATATAATGTGCGTATATGCACTCATTTGTGAGTATATACACCTATTTTTAATCAAGCAAGACGATGACGAAGAATTTATCTGTATCCGCCGAAGACCGGCGCCGCACCGATTGCGTCTGCATCAACCTGCGCCGCATGTCGCGCGTCGTCAGCCAGATCTATGACGATGCGCTTGCGCCGGCCGGGCTGAAGATCACCCAGTTCTGTCTGCTGCGTGCGATCGAGCGCCTCGGGCCGGCTTCCATCGGGGCACTTGCCGACGATCAGGAACTCGATCGCACCACGCTCACCCGCAATCTCGCCTTGCTCGAGCGCGACGGTCTCATTGAACAGGCCGCCGGCGCCGACAAACGCACGAGTCTCGCTCAGCTCACGCGCACCGGCAGCACGGCGATCGCGCGCGCGCTGCCGCATTGGGAAAGCGTGCAGAAAGAATTGCGCCGCACGTTGGGCGCCGAAACACTGGCACAGCTGAGCGACATCCACGCGAAGATCAGCGACGCGGCGAAAGTAAGCGCTGAGTAAATTGACCGCCTGATTTCTGCGCTGGCGACCGCTATGCCGTCAGACGAATCCGCGCGCCGGGAACGGCGGCGGGCGCTGCAACCAATTGTCGGCCGGATAGGCACAGGCGCCATCGACCGCGTGCAGAGTGTACGCGTGGCGCGCCTGCGTCGAACGATTGGCTTCGGACAGATGGGGAAAGCAGCCGTTGAATACGATCAGCGTGCCGGCGGGCACTTCGAGCCACTCCAGCGCCGACATGTCCCAAGCGATCGATGAGTCGAGTTCGTCGGTGTCGAGCCGGTCGCCGTCTTTGCGCCGAAACAGTCTCTTCAATCCCTTGCGATGCTCGCCCGGAATGCCGCCGAGGCAGCCGTTGCTACGATGCGCGTCGTCGACGGCAAACCAGTAGCCGATGACCGACATCGGATCGGTGTAGAGATAGGTCGAATCCTGATGACACGTTACCTCGCCGCCGATGTTCGGCTGCTTGAAGATGTACATCGACTGCATCACGCGCGGCTGCGCTACGCCGAGGCTGGCACTGACGGCTTGCAGCGCCGGCCCTTTCGAAAACGCCGAGAACACCGGGTCGAGGTCGTGCATGGCATGGCCGAGCTTGTTGACCGCGAGCGGCAGCGGATAGGCGAGTTTGCCGTCGGCGTCGAACGCCTCCTCTTCGAAGAACACGCCGATGCCCGTTGCGGATTCGAGAAAATATCGGCTGTCCAGATGCTGCGGCGATTTCGTCGAAAAGATCGTGCCCGCCGCGCGTGGGCCGTGTTCCTCGACGAGCGCGTTCGCACGTTCACGCAGGCGCTCACATTCGCTGCGTGGCTTGAAGCCATCGATGACTAGCACGCCGTCGCGATGAAACGCTTCGATTGCGTTGGCGGGTAGAGTGCCGGAGGAAAGCGGTTTGCAATGGGCGACGGGCATGAAGATTCGAAAGGGCCTGCGGCGGTTTATGACGAAGATCAGTTACGAAGTTTGTAGCCGGTTTTGAAGATCCACCAGACGACGCCGAGGCACAGTGCGAGGAACACGAGCGTCATCGACAGGCTCAGCGCCACATTGACGTCGGCGACGCCGTAGAAGCTCCAGCGGAAGCCGCTGATCAGATAGACGACCGGGTTGAACAGCGTGATCTTCTGCCAAATGTCCGGCAGCATATTGATCGAATAGAACGCGCCGCCGAGGAAGGTGAGCGGCGTGACGATCATTAGCGGGATCACCTGCAGCTTCTGGAAATCATCGGCCCACAGGCCGATGACGAAACCGAACAGGCTGAAGGTAACGCAGGTGAGGATCAAAAAGCCGAGCATCCACACCGGATGCACGATCTCGTAGGCGACGAAGAAACGCGCGGTGACAAGGATGAGGATGCCGAGCATCAGCGATTTCGTCGCCGCCGCGCCGACGTAGCCGATCACCACCTCGATGTAGGACACCGGCGCCGAGAGCAGTTCGAAGATCGTGCCCGACCATTTCGGCAGGTAGATGCCGAACGAGGCATTCGAGATGCTTTCGTTGAGCAACGAGAGCATGATCAGGCCGGGAATGATGAACGCGCCGTAGCCGACGCCGCCGATCTCGCCCATGCGCGAGCCGATAGCGGCGCCGAAGACGATGAAGTAGAGCGAGGTCGACAGCACCGGCGAAGCGATGCTCTGCATCAGCGTGCGGAACGTGCGCGCCATTTCGAAACGGTAGATCGCGCGGATCGCATGCCAATTCACGACGATGACCTCACCAGGCTGACGAAAATATCCTCGAGCGAGGATTCGCTCGAATGCAAATCCTTGAACGCGATGCCGTGCTCGCCGAGCCGCTGCAACAGCGCGGCAACACCGCCGCCGTCGGCGCGTGCGTCGTAGGTGTAGGTCAGCGTCGTGCCGTCGGCGGAGAGTTCGAGCGGCTCGCTCGCGAGTGCGTCGGGCACGCGCGCGAGCGGCGCGTGTAATTGCAGCACCAACTGCTTCTTGCCCAGCTTCTGCATCAGCGTGGCCTTGTCCTCGACCAGGATGAGCTCGCCTTTGCGGATCACGCCGACGCGGTCGGCCATTTCCTCGGCTTCCTCGATGTAGTGTGTGGTGAGAATGATCGTGGTGCCGCGTTCGCGCAGGCGCCGCACCATCTGCCACATGTCGTGACGCAGTTCGACGTCGACGCCGGCGGTGGGCTCGTCGAGGAAGAGAATGTTCGGTTCGTGCGACAGTGCTTTCGCGATCAGCACGCGCCGCTTCATGCCGCCGGACAGCGTCATGATTTTCGAATCCCGCTTGTCCCACAGCGAAAGATCGCGCAGCACGCTTTCCAGATGCGCCGGGTCGGGCGGCTTGCCGAACAGGCCGCGGCTGAACTTCATCGTCGCCATCACCGTTTCGAACGCGTCGGTGTGCAGCTCCTGCGGCACGAGGCCGATCTTCGCGCGCGCGGCTCGATAGTCGCGTGCGATGTCATGGCCATCGGCGATCACGGTGCCCGTGGTCGCATTGACGATGCCGCAGATGATGCTGATCAGCGTGGTTTTGCCCGCGCCGTTTGGGCCGAGCAGGGCGAAGATCTCGCCATGGCGGATGTCGAGGTCGACCTGCTTGAGGGCTTGAAGGCCGCTCTTGTAGGTCTTGCTGATGCCCTGAACGGAAACGATGGGTGACGCATTCATACTGTTGGCTCTGGCTCGTCATTCCCGCGAAAGTGGGAATGACGGAGGTAGGGGATACGGTGTTTCAGAAGTCAGCAGCTCCTGGCACACGCGGATACGGAATCGCATCGCGGATGTTCGACAGGCCGCAGACATACACAACCAAACGCTCGAAGCCAAGGCCGAAACCGGCATGCGGCACCGTGCCGTAGCGGCGGAAGTCGCGATACCACTGGTAGTGCGCCGGATCGAGGCCGAACTGCGCCATGCGTTTGTCGAGCAGGTCCAGGCGCTCCTCGCGCTGCGAACCGCCGATGATCTCGCCGATGCCCGGTGCAAGCACGTCCATCGCGGCGACGGTTTTGCCGTCGTCGTTGAGGCGCATGTAGAACGCCTTGATCGCTTCGGGGTAATTCATCACGACGACCGGACGGCCGACGTGTTTTTCGGTGAGGTAGCGTTCGTGCTCGGTCTGCAGGTCGGTGCCCCAGGCGACCGGGTATTCGAATTTCTGTCCGGAGTTCTGCAGGATCTTCACCGCCTCGGTGTAGTCGATGCGCTCGAACGGTGCCTTGACGAACTCCTCCAGGCGCGTGATCGCGTTTTTTTCCTGGCGCTCGGCGAAGAATTTCATGTCGTCCATGCGCTCGTCGAGCACGGCCTGGAAGATGTATTTGAGGAAGTCCTCGGCCAGCGTCGCATCGTCGTTGAGGTCGGCGAAGGCGATCTCGGGCTCGATCATCCAGAACTCGGCGAGGTGGCGCGTGGTGTTCGAATTCTCGGCGCGGAACGTGGGCCCGAATGTATACACTTTCGACATCGACAGCGCGTAGGCTTCGACGTTGAGCTGGCCGGAGACGGTGAGGTAGGTCTCCTTGCCGAAGAAATCCTGGTGCCAGTCGATCTTGCCCTTGTCGTCGCGCGGCAGGTTGGCGAGGTCGAGCGTGGAAACGCGGAACATCTGGCCGGCGCCTTCGGCGTCGCTCGCGGTGATGATCGGCGTGTTGATCCAGAAGAAGCCGCGTTCGTGGAAGTAGCGGTGAATGGCCTTGGCGATGCAGTCGCGCACGCGCGTGACCGCGCCGAAGGTGTTCGTGCGCGGGCGCAGGTGGGCGACCTCGCGCAGGTATTCCATCGTGTGTGCTTTGGGCTGGATCGGATACGTTTCGGGATCGTCGACCCAGCCGACGATCTCGAGCTTCGACGCCTGAATCTCGAATGCCTGGCCCTTGCCCTGCGAGGGCACGAGGGTGCCGGTCGCGATCACCGCGCAACCTGCGGTCAGGCGCGCGATCTCGTCCACGTAATTCGGCAACGTGTTCTGCGCGACGACCTGGATCGGGTCGAAGCAGGAACCGTCGCTGACATTGACGAAGGACAGGCCGGCCTTCGAATCGCGCCGGGTGCGCACCCAGCCGCGGACGGTGACTTCTGCGCCGGCCGCGATGGAACCCGATAATGCTTGCTTGACGCTGGCAATGGACATGCCTTGAAACTCCTATGGATTTGCCCACATCTTTCGTCGTGAGCGCGTTTTTTTTGCTCGTCATTCCGGCGAAAGCCGGAATCCATTCGCTTTTTTTCGGCAAACAACAAGATCAAGATGGATTCCGGCTTTCGCCGGAATGACGGCGAAAGACCAAGGCGCGCATGATAGAATCAAAGCCGCATGAACATCCAACTCACCGCCGCCGCACGTACGCGCATGCAACAGTTCCTCAGCGCCCATCCACAGGCGGCTGGGGTGCGTTTCGGCGTGCGCAAGACGGGATGTTCGGGCTATGCCTACGTCGTCGATATTGCCGACGGCGTTGCGGCGAACGATCAGATCATCGAGCAGGACGGCGTCAAGCTGGTGATCGACGACAAGAGCTTGGCCTTCGTCGACGGCACCGAGATCGACTTCACCCGGCAGGGCCTCAATTCCGCGTTCGTGTTCCGCAACCCGAACTCGACCGGAGAATGCGGCTGCGGCGAGAGTTTCACGGTCGAATAGGTCGTACCCAGGCGGAAACCGCCCGCGCGAGTTGCGCCAAGGTTATGATTCTTCTATAATTCCGTGTTCCCCGCCCGGCCTATGCGCCGGCAGGGCCTTGCCTCACCGCCTGCGCGGGAGGCTGTCGCGGCGAAAATCCCTTCGCGCGATACCCACAAGGAGCCAACATGCGTCATTACGAAGTCGTGTTTCTGGTCCACCCTGACCAGAGCGAGCAGGTGCCTGCGATGATCGAGCGTTACAAGACGCTGATCGAGGGCGGCCAGGGCAAGATCCACCGCCTCGAAGACTGGGGCCGCCGTCAGCTCGCCTATCCGATCAACAATCTCGCCAAGGCGCACTACGTGCTGCTCAACATCGAGTGCGGTCCGGACGTGGTCAAGGAACTGCAGACCGGTTTTCGCTTCAACGATGCGGTGCTGCGTCACCTGATCATCCATCGTGACGAGGCGATCACCGAGCAGTCGTTCATCCTCAAGAACAAGGACGACAAGGGCGGCCGCCGCCGCGATGGCGAGGAAGTCATCGGCTTCGGCGGTGAAGATTTCGACGACCGTCCGCGCGCTCCGCGCGCCCCGCGTCCCGCCCCCGCTGCTGCCGAATAAGAGGAAACGACCATGAGTAAGTTTTTCCGCCGCAAGAAGTATTGCCGTTTCACCGCCGAAGGCGTGACCCTGATCGATTACAAGGATCTCAACACCTTGCGTCAGTACCTCACCGAAACCGGCAAGATCGTGCCGAGCCGCATCACCGGCACGAAGGCGCGCTACCAGCGCCAGCTGACGACCGCGATCAATCACGCGCGTTACCTGGCTCTGCTGCCGTACAGCGACGCGCACTGAATCTAGCGCGATCGCATCGCAATAAATCGTCCGTGATTCGGACAACAACCCACTGCTGCGTCGGACTGAAATCCAGCGCTAACGAATCGGAGTAAGAAATGGAACTGGTCCTTTTGCAAAAAGTGAAAAACCTCGGCGGCCTTGGCGACAAGGTGAAGGTCAAGCCGGGTTATGGCCGCAACTATCTCGTGCCGCAGGGCAAGGCCGTGCCGGCCACCGAGAAGAACGTGGCTGAGTTCGAGAAGCGTCGCTCCGAGTACGAGGCCAAGGCGAACTCGATCCTCGGCGCCGCCGAGACGCGCAAAGCCGCGCTCGAAGGCGCTGCGATCACGATCAAGGCGAATGCGAGCCCCGAAGGCAAGCTGTTCGGCTCGGTCGGCCCGCGCGAGATTGCCGAGGCGTTCAGCGCCGCCGGCCATCCGCTCGAGAAGAGCGAAGTCGTCATGGGCGAAGGCCCGATCCGCCACACCGGCGAGTTCGATGTCCACGTGCATCTGCACGCCGACGTGCATACGACGGTCAAGGTCACGGTCACCGGCGACGAATAAGCCGGCGATTCAACGCACGAGCAAAAGAGGCGCCCTTGCGGCGCCTCTTTTTTTTTCTGGAACGCAGGTATCGAAGCGCCGTTCCAGATTGGCCGCCGGGGCTCAACTGCGCTGGACGGCTAGAAAACGGCGGTTGCGCAGCAACCCTGCGGCGATGAGCGAGACGAGTACGCCGATCGGGAAAATCTCGATGAAGGTCATCGGCAGGCGGAACAGCGGATTCGCGTATTGCACCTTGAACGTCTCCATCTCAGCGGTCACCTTTGCCAGCGCTTCGGCGGACGCGCCCTTGGCCTTCTGCTCCTCGATCAGCGTGGCCGCGTAGCTATTGGCAAAATCCATGTGGGTCAAGGCCATCACGGTCTCCCAGGCCGCCACGTAGATCACGCTGGCGACGACGCTGATGCCCAGTCCCAGCGCGAACGCGGGCCAGAAGCGGATTACGCCGCCGAGATCGTCGTCGCGATGGCGCTTGATCGCGATGAACACCGTGCTAAACGCGATCAGCATGCTCGTGTAGCCGATGACCATGCCCCAAGCCAAGGGCACGTGGCCGTCGACGAGGGTGGCAAGGGCGATCATCGGAACGCCGACGATCAGTCCCGCGATCACGCCGTAGTACAGGATTTTCTGCAACATGGGTCTTGCCTCCGTTGGAAAGAAGGTGCGATTAACCCGCGCGGCGGGGCCGGTGCCAATCGCCCAAAGAGGTGATTGGCGCTGGATCCGCCGAAAAGATGGCGTTCAACGGACGATGCCGAGTTCGCGCGCCTTGGCGATCGCATCGGTGCGTCGCTTCGCGTCGAGCTTCTCGAACAGTCGCGCGATATGGGTTTTGACCGTATTGGGCGAGATGTCGAGCCGTCTTGCGATCTCCTTGTTCGAACGGCCGGCAGCGATCTCGGCCAGAACGGCGAGTTCGCGCGTGCTGATGCCGAGGGCAGCCTGCGCTTTCGGGTTGCCGTCGAACGCCGCGGGCGCCGGCGCTTTCATCACGCGCATGCCGATGTAGATGCCCAGGGCGAGAAAGCCCGCGCCGATCAGGAACGTGGCGACGTCGGCGAAATGGGTGCGCGCCAGCCGCTGGTAGTCGAGCAGCGCCAGCGCCAGCGTCCCGATGGCGAGCGCTGCTCCGTATCCGACTACTTGCTTCCAGATTCGCTCCCTCATGCTCCCACTCGTCACGCAAGGACCCCGGCCAGACCTCAGGCGAAACCCCAACGACGGTTTCGCCGCAATTCACAAGATATCCACAGAGTTATCGTATCGCATGGTGAGACGCGGATGTGTAGCATGCGATTCGCCGTCACCCGCACCACCCAGAAGAAAAAATAAATATGGCCGCCTCACCGGATCGTTTCCCCGTCACGCGCGTTGACGCGCTGCGGGTGCCGCCGCATTCCATCGACGCCGAGCAAGCCGTGCTCGGCGGGCTCATGCTCGACACGCACGCGTGGGAGCGCATTGCCGACAAACTTGTCGAGGACGATTTCTATCGCAAAGACCATCGCCTGATCTTCCGTGCGATCGGCGAGCTGTCGAACAAGAACATGCCCTGCGACGCGGTCACGCTCGCCGACTGGTTCGAGTCGAACAAGCTGTCCGAACTCGTCGGCGGATCGAGCTTCGTGATCGAGCTCGCCAACGCGACACCGAGCGCGGCGAACATCGGCGCCTATGCCGACATCGTGCGCGAGAAGTCGGTGCTGCGCCAGCTCATCGAGGCGGGCACGAAGATCGCCGGCGACGGCTTCCAGCCGGAAGGCCGCTCGACCCAGGAAATCCTCGAAGGCGCGGAACTCGAAGTGTTCCGCATCGCCGAGGCCGGCGCACGCGGGCGCAAGGGCTTCACGCCGATGCGCACGGCAGTGAAGGAAGCGTTCCAGATCCTGCATCATCGCTACGAGAACAAGGGTGCGGTGACGGGGTTGCCGACCGGCTTTGCCGATCTCGACGACATGCTCGCCGGTTTGCAGTCGTCCGACCTGATCATCCTCGCCGCGCGCCCGTCGATGGGCAAGACCGCGCTCGCGGTGAATATGGCAGAGCACGCTGCGATCAAATCGAAGAAGGCCGTTGCCATATTCTCGATGGAAATGTCGGCCTCGCAGCTCGCGTTCCGTCTGATTTCCTCGCTCGGCCGCATCAACCAGCAGCATCTGCGCACCGGCGACATCCAGGAGGAGGAATGGCCGCGCGTGACCAGCGCGATCACGCTTCTCTCCGACGCGAAGATCTTCATCGACGACACGCCCGCGCTGTCGCCCGGCGAATTGCGCGCGCGCGCGCGTCGCCTCAAACGCGAGCACGACCTCGGCCTGATCGTCATCGACTACCTGCAGCTGATGCAGGTGCCCGGCAACAAGGAAAACCGCGCAACCGAGATTTCGGAAATCTCCCGTGGTTTGAAAGCGCTCGCGAAAGAACTCAACGTGCCGGTGATCGCGCTGTCGCAGCTCAACCGCTCGCTCGAGCAGCGTACCGACAAGCGCCCGATGATGAGCGACTTGCGCGAATCGGGCGCGATCGAGCAGGACGCCGACGTGATCCTGTTCATTTACCGCGACGAGTACTACAACCCCGACTCGCCCGACAAAGGCCAGGCCGAGGTGATCATTGGTAAGCAGCGTAACGGCCCGACCGGCTCGGTGAAGCTGACCTTCCTCGGCCAGTACACGAAGTTCGAAAACTTCGCCGCTGACAGCTACGGCAGCTATGACTGAGGCGTATCAAAAAGGCCCGGCGCATTGCGCGCCGGGTTGCGGACCCAGCCCATTCGCCGCAAGTCTTATCGGTCGTCTTCAGGTGCAGGCAGGGCTTACTGCTGTAGCGCGGCGACGGTGGCTTCGTCGAGCTGACCCGATGCCGGCAGGCCGCGGATCTTCTGAAATTTGCTGATGGCAGCCGAGGTTCCAGGACCGGAGACGCCGTCAACCTTGCTCGTATAAAGGCCGAGCGTGGCAAGCTTGCGCTGCGCGTCGGCGACGGACAGGGGCGGATCGCTCGCCTTGGCGGCTCCGTCCACCGCGAGTTGACCGCCCGTACCGAGGCCGCCGGCCACGCGTTGCGGCGCATACTGGCGTACGGCGCGCACCATTTGATTGTAGGAATCCAGGAACGCGCCGGCGATGACCTTGCCTTGCGGCGTATTGTTGTACGCGCCGACGCTCGCGCCGACACTCGTGCCAATGCCGAGCGCGCCAAATCCGAAGTCGGTGTTCTTCGCGCTGCCCTGAGCCGCAGCCACCTGCACGCCAGAGCGGGTATCGGTGAGCATCAGCGTGGTCGAGGCTTCGCTGGTTTTCATCGAGCCTGCGATCGCGCCCAGTAATTGCCCGTACTTGCCGCCCACGCCCGCCAGCGCGGCACCGCCGCCGCCGGTGTTCTGCGAGAATTGGATCGTCGGCGTCACGACATAGTCCGCAGCGACCATCTGGCCCTTGCCCATGTTGCTGCGATTGCGCAATTCGCCGCTCGCGGCCAAGTCGCGTTCCTGCATCATCTGGTTCATGCCGCGGCCGCGATCGACCACGACGAAACAATTGCTCTGCTGGATCATCAAGCGGATGAGCGGGGTAGTGGCCGGCAGGTGATATTGCGTCGTCAAGACCATATACCATGAGTCCTGGGTGTTTTCTTCGACGGCCAACGTGCCCAGCGAACGATCGCAATGTTCCAGCTCGTGGGCCGCGTTGGTGCTGGCGGCGCCGCCCGCCGAGCCGCTGATCGGATTCTTGCCGCCGCCCGTTGTCATCTGGCTGGCGCAGCCGCTCAACAGCAAGGAAGCGCCGATGCCGAGCGCGAGCAGAGTGGTCGGAAGGCTGGGTGTTCCTGTCTTGATCATTTTAGTTTTCCCGTGGGTGTGATCTCGTTGCGGGCGCATGTCGACCGCAAGCGCCGGGATGCTAGACAGGCGGGACGATCGTGTCGGCACGTGGCGGGAACGACCAGGTAACGAATCGGTAACGGCATCGGGTTTCAAGCCGTTGCGGATGGCGGCAACGTCGGAAAGCGGGTGAAAATCGCCGTTCGTGTCGGGCGCGATCGCTCTCTTGCGCTTAACCGACAGACGTCGATTTGACGGAGCAATGGAAAGACAACGGATGAAGAACGAACAAGATTCCCGCGCGCAGACCTCGTACCGTTACCGTTTCGGTACCGCGGAATTCGACGAGGCACGGTTCGAACTGCGCGTGGCCGGCCTGCCGGTCGACGTGGAGCGCCGTGCGCTCGAAGTGCTGGCCTACCTTCTGCGCCACGCCGGCGAAGTGGTGACCAAGGAAGAATTGTTCCGCGAGGTCTGGGCCGGGCGGATCACGGTCGACAAGGTGCTGCCGAATGCGATCGCGAAATTGCGCCGCGCGCTCGGCGAGGCGAATGCCGACCTGTTGCTCACCCAGCCGCGCATCGGTTACCGGCTGGATGGCACGATCGAGCGCATCGCCGTGGGCCGCACATTGTCGAGCAAGCTCGAACTCGCGCCGGAGCAGCCCGTGCCGGGCCGGCCCAACTTTGCGCTGGTGCGTCAACTTGCCGGCAGCCGCGGCAATGAAGTCTGGCTGGCCGAGCATACGAAGACGCGCACACTGCGCGTGTACAAGTTTTGCACCGACGGCGAGCGTCTGCGCACGCTCAAGCGCGAAGCGACCCTGGCTCGCGTGCTGCAGGACGGTCTGGAAGATCGCCGCCATTTCGTTGAACTGATCGATTGGAACTTCGAGACGCCGCCGTTCTTCCTTGAGTCCGAATACGGCGGCGAGAGTCTGCTCGAATGGGCGAAGGGCCGGCTCGCGGCGACCCCGCGCGAGGAACGGATCGACCTGTTCCTGCAAGTCGCCGAAGCGGTCGCGGCCGCGCACAGTCTCGGCGTGCTGCACAAGGATCTCAAGCCGGCCAACGTGCTCATTGCGCCGAGCACGTCGAGCGGGCAGATCCGCCTCACCGATTTCGGCAGCGGGCGTCTGCTCGATCCGGACCGGCTCGAAGAGCTCGGCATCACCGGTCTCGGCCTGACCGTGACGCAGAGCGTGGCTGCGGATTCGTCAAGCGGCACGCCGCTGTACCTCGCGCCTGAGGTGATCGCCGGCCACGCCTCGACCGTGCAAAGCGACGTGTACGCGCTGGGTATCCTGCTCTACCAACTGCTCGCCGGCGACTTGAACAAGCCGATGGCCTCGGGCTGGGAGTCCGACATCGGCGACGAGCTGCTGTGCGAGGACATCCGTCAGGCCACACACGGCAACCCGGAGCAGCGGTTGGCCGCTGCGGCCGAGCTCGCGGGCCGCCTGCGCAATCTGGACCTGCGCCGCCAACAGGTCGCGCGCATGCGCGAAGCGCAGACGCAGGCGCGCATGGCGCAGGAAGCGTTGGCCCGCAGCATGGCGCGGCGTCCGTATCTGACCGCGCTCGTCGTCGTGCTGATGCTCGGCGTGATCGTTTCTTTCGGCCTCTACCAGGCGGCTTCGCGTGCGCGCGACGCCGCCCAGCTTGAACTCGAACGCGCCAACGCGATCAATCGTTTCCTCAATGACGATCTGATCGGGCGATCCAATCCGTTTGTAGTCTCGAAGGGCCAGAACGCGTCCATCAAAGACATACTGCTCGGCGCGCGCGAGCGGATCGCGGCGCGGTTTGCCGCAGAGCCGATGGTCGAAGCGTCGATACGCACGAACGTCGGCAGGCTGTTCAACACCATCGAGTTGATGCCGCAGGCCGAAGAAGAGTATCGGCGTGCCCTAACCATATACGAGCGGGAGCACGCGCAGGACGGCCATGACGCACTCAAGACCCGCGCGTTTCTGATCGCATGCCTAACCAGACTCTCCAAATTCGACGCAGCGCAGGACGAATTGAACACGCTCGATCGTCTCGCGGCGAAGTCGAACGATGCGCAAACCCGGTATCTCCTCGCCACCGCGCACGGTGCGTACTACTTCAATCACGGCGACTACGACAAGGCGCAGCCCGTGTATCTGGACGCGATCAAACTGCACGACGAAGTCGATGCAGACAACATCTCGGCGGGGGATTCGCTGCGATTGGATCTGATCGGGCTGTACACGCAGAACAAGCACATTGACGATGCGAAGCGGGAAGGCCGCGATCTCCTCGCCGCCCTCGAATCACGCAGCGACCGCAACGAACTGTCGATCGCCTTGGCCAAACATATGCTGGGCAGGGCGCTGACTGTTGATGGAGATTACGGCGAAGCCGAAGCCATGTTGCTCGACGCGCAAAAAACGATCCTACGCATGATGGGAAAAGAGAGCACCCGAAACATCATGGTGCTGAACGATCTCTTCGATGTCTGCACGATGCGCGAAAATTGGGCCTGCGCCTTAGACTATGCGCAGCGCGGCTACGAAAGCGCTTTGTCCAAATTTGGCGAGAATCATTTCGCTACGAGCCTGTTGCTCGCGAATTGGGGCAAGATGCTGTACCAGAACGGCGACCTCGACTCGGCGCAAGACCGTCTCCAGGTCGCGTATCCCAAGCTCGAGAAAATTCTCGGCATGGACAATCCGCAAACCCTGGAGGCGGGGATCTTTCTTGCCGCTGTCCGCATCGATCTGGGCAAGACCGATGCCGCCGTAAGCGTGCTGACTCCCATCGAGGAAAAGCTCAAGACATCTGCCGAAGCCGATGGTGCATGGAAATATCAAGTGCAGGCGCTGCGCGGCATGCTGCTGAAAAGAAGCGGCGCGCGTGCCGACGCTGTGCCTGTTTTGCGGGCAGCAGTGGAGGGCATGGAAAAGCAATCGGCTGGGAACATCATTTACGCCAGGGCAAAAAAAGCTCTCGCCGAATAGCCTGGCCGTTTTCGCCGCGCGATTCCTGTTCGAACCGCCGCAGCGACGCGAGACCGTTCCGCCGCCGTCGCCCAACGACCGCATGCCATAGGAAACGCCCGAAATCGCCGTGACTGACGCCCGAGGATGCCGCTGCCCTGCGTTATTTGCTGCGATACTGCCGCTGAACATCGCGTGTCAAAATTCCGAATCACCGCCCATCGTATCTATGAGTCGTACCGCCCTCGCCACTGTTCATCTCGGCGCCCTGCGTCGCAATCTTGCGCGCGTGCGTGAGCGCGCACGCGGCGCGAAAGTGATGGCCGTGGTCAAGGCCGACGGCTACGGCCACGGCCTCGAACGCGTCGCACGCGCCTGTGCGGACGCCGATGCGCTTGGCGTCGCCGCGCTCGGCGACGGGCTGCGCCTGCGTTCGGCGGGCAACCGCCAGCGCATCGTCGTTCTGTCCGGGCCGGACGAGCCGGGCGACCTCGCCGAGTTTCGCCGCCTTCAGCTCGACGCGGTGATCCATCACGAATCGCAACTGGCCTGGCTTGCCGCCGACCGCAGTGCGTCGTCCACGGCGGGGCGGCCGCTGCGCGTCTGGCTCAAGATCGATACCGGCATGCATCGGCTCGGCTTCGATCCGGCGGACATCGCGGAAATCTATGCGCGCCTGCGCGCACTGCCGAACATCGCCGCCGACATCGTCCTGATGACTCATTTTGCCGCGTCCGACGAATTCGACAACGACCTGACCGCCGTGCAGATCGCGCGCTTTGACGAAGTGACCGCGAAGCTTGCCGGCGCGCGCGCGCTGGCCAATTCCGCCGGACTGCTCGGCTGGCCGGCGGCATTCGATGCCGCGGCCGACGACAAGAAAACGCAATCCTGGGTGCGCGTCGGCGGTCTGTTGTATGGCCTTTCCGTCGTTGACGGCAAAACTGGCGCCGACCTCGGCTTCGAACCGGCGATGACGTTGTCGACACGCCTCATCTCGATCAAGCAGGTGAAGAAAGGCGAGCGCATCGGTTACGCGGCAACGTGGGAATGCCCGGAGGACATGCCGATCGGCGTCGCCGCGATCGGCTACGGCGACGGCTACCCGCGCAGCGCGCTACCGGGCACGCCGGTGCTCATCGGCGATGCGCATGCTGCCATCGTCGGCCGCGTCTCGATGGACCTGATTACGATCGATCTACGCAACGTGCCTGGCGCACAGGTCGGCGACCGCGTCACGCTGTGGGGCAGGGAGCTCCCGGTCGAAACGATCGCCGACCACTCGAGCACGATCAGCTACGACCTGACCTGCGGGATGACCCGGCGGGTGTTGTTCGTCGAGGACGATCGCTAAAGCCGACGACGCGTCGCAACCGGTGCGACGCGCCGCACCGTACAATCCGCGCATGGCCAAATCGAAAACTGCGTACGTCTGCAATCAATGCGGCGCCGAGCACAACAAATGGCAGGGGCAATGCGAATCCTGCGGCGCGTGGAATACGCTCAGTGAATTCGTCGTCGAAGCGGCGGCCAAGAACGGCGCGGTTCGGCGTGCGGGTTACGCGGGCGCGGGTGATGCGGCGAAAATCGTTGCGCTGACCGAAGTGGCGATGGAGGCCGAGATGCGCGTCGGCATCGGCATCGGCGAACTCGATCGCGTGCTCGGCGGCGGCCTCGTCGAGGGCTCGGTCGTGCTCGTCGGCGGCGATCCGGGCATCGGCAAGTCCACGCTGTTGTTGCAGACGCTGGGTGCGCTCGGCGCGCGGCTGCGTACGCTGTACGTGTCCGGCGAGGAATCGCTCGCGCAGATCGCGGCGCGCGCGCAACGTCTTGGGTTGCCGCTCGAACCGTTGCGCTGCCTGGCCGAAACTTGTGTCGAGCGCATCATCGAGAGCGCACAGAGGGACGCGCCGCGCGTACTCGTGATCGATTCGATCCAGACGATCTGGACTGAAACCTTGACTGCCGCGCCGGGCTCGGTGAGCCAGGTGCGTGAATCGGCCGCGCGCCTTGTGCGCTACGCGAAGGAAACCGGCACGAGCATTTTTCTCGTCGGCCACGTGACCAAGGAGGGTGGCATCGCCGGTCCCAGAGTGCTCGAACACATGGTCGATGCGGTGCTGTATTTCGAAGGCGAAGCCGGTTCGCGCTTCCGCGTGCTGCGCGCGTTCAAGAACCGCTTCGGTGCGGTCAACGAACTCGGCGTGTTTGCGATGAGCGACAAGGGCCTGCGCGAGGTGCCGAACCCGTCGGCGATTTTCCTCTCTGCGCACAGCGCGCCGACGCCGGGCAGCGCAGTGATGGTCACGCGCGAAGGCACGCGGCCGCTGCTTGTCGAAGTGCAGGCGCTGGTTGATCAATCCTCACTCGGCAATCCGCGCCGCGTTGCGCTCGGCCTCGAACAGAACCGTCTGGCGATGTTGCTTGCCGTACTCCATCGGCATGGCGGTGTCGCGGTCTACGACCAGGACGTGTTCCTCAACGTCGTCGGCGGCATTCGCGTGCAGGAAACCGCGGCGGACCTGCCCGTACTGCTCGCCGTGCTGTCGAGCTTCCTCGATCAGCCGCTGCCGGAAAAACTCGTTGCCTTCGGCGAGGTGGGTTTGTCCGGCGAAATCCGCCCGGTGCCGAACGGCGAGGAGCGCCTGCGCGAAGCGGCGACGCACGGTTTTCTCAAGGCCATTGTGCCGAAAGCGAACGCACCGAAAAAGCCGCGGATCGGCGAGATGGAAATCGTCGCGGTCGAGCGGCTGAGTGAGGCGCTCGACGCGGTGCGTTGACGACCGCACGCTTGCGTACCGCGGAATCTGCGCAACGTCTCACGCTTTGCCTTCGCCCCGTAGAATCCGCTTCGGTATACTCGCGGCGGGGCAGGCTGTGACTGGGGTTGCCATGGGCGAAGTGACCGAACTGCTGCGACGCGTGGTCGCGCACGATGCCGCCGCGCGCGAGTCTCTCTACCGCACGCTCTATCCGGAGCTGATGCAGCTCGCGCGCGGCCATCTCGCGCGCGCGGGCACCACCTCGCTCGACGTCTCCGGTCTGATCCACGACGCTTACTTGCGTCTGGAGCGCAGCGGCAGTCTGCCGCATGCGAATCGTCGCGTGTTCCTCGCCTACGCCTCGAAAGTGATGCGAAGCGTGATCCTCGACTACGTGCGCGACAGCGCGCGGCTCAAGCGCGGCGGCAGCGAGCGCGCGCTGACCCTCGACACCGCGGTTGCCGAGCGCCTGTTCGCAGACCATCTGCCGGGCGAGATCGAAGAGGCCATGCGTGCACTCGAAGCGACCGACGCGCGCTGTTGCAGCGTCGTCGAGATGCGCTATTTCGGCGGCCTGTCGGAAGAGGAGGTTGCCGACGCGCTCGAAGTCTCGCTGCCCACGGTCAAACGCGACTGGCGTCGTGCGCGCGCATTTCTGTTCGACTATCTGGGTACGCACGGTTGATCCGATTCGCCGTCGTACGGCGTCCGGAAATGGGGGAATGACGATGGCGAGGCGGACTTGAGCGAGGCAATCGACGCTGCGCGCGCGGCGATGCGTCACTTCGACGATTGGCTCGACGCCGACGAGGCGCAGCGCGCGCGCCTGCTCGCGACGCTCGCCGCAGGCGACGCGGCCGTGTCCGCTCGGCTGCAGGCGCTGATCGCAGCCGATGCGCGCATCGATGCGGCGCATTTCATGCAGGGCGCGGCACTGCTCGAGGTCGAGCCTATGCGCGAGGAGGAGACTGCCCGCAGCGATCTCGCCGGCGCGCGCGTCGGCGCCTGGCGGATCGAGCGCCTGCTCGGCCGCGGCGGCATGGGTGAGGTGTGGCTTGCCGTGCGCGACGACGGCGCGCACGCCGGTCGCGCGGCGATCAAGCTGTTGCGCAGCGTACGCGGCGACGCGCGCGCGCAGGAACGCTTTCTGCGCGAAGGACAGATTCTTTCGCGCCTGGAGCATCCGCACATCGCACGTCTGCTCGATGCGGGCGGGCTCGGCGACGGCCAGCGCTATCTTGTCCTCGAGTACGTCGACGGCGAGCGCATCGACGACTGGTGCGATCGCCTGCGCCTGCCGCTCGCCGCGCGCCTGGAATTGTTCGTGCAGGTTTGCGCGGCAGTGGCGTACGCGCATGCGAATCTCGTCGTGCACCGCGACCTCAAGCCATCGAACATCTTCGTCGATGCGCAGGGCGGCGCCAAGCTGCTCGACTTCGGTGTCGCCAAGCTGCTCGAGGACGAGGACGGCACGGCGCTGACGCGTGCGAGCGGCGTGGCGATCACCCCCGAGTATGCCGCGCCCGAACAGGTCGAGAACCGCCCGGTCACCGTCGCGACCGACGTGTATGCGCTCGGCAACGTGCTCTATCTCCTGCTGTCAGGGCGGCGTCCCTACGACGACAATCTCGCCACGCCCGCGCAATGGGCGCGCGCGATCGTCGAGAGTGAGCCCCGCCGGCTGTCGGCGGGCACCCTCGAGGCGGACGAGGAAACCCGGCGCCGTGCGCACGCGCGTGCGACCACGCCCGAGCAATGGCGGCGCGCACTGCGCGGCGACCTCGAGACGATCGTCGCTAAGGCGCTGAAAAAGAGTCCGGCCGAACGCTACGCTTCAGCGCAGGCGCTCGCCGACGACATCCGCCGCTATCTCGACTACAAACCCATCCTCGCGCGCGACGATGGCTGGCTTTACCGCACGCGCAAGTTCGTGCGCCGCCATCGCGTCGGCGTCGGGGCGAGCGCGCTGCTCGCGGCGGCTATCGCCGCGGGCATCGGCGGCGTGGTCTGGCAGGCGCGCATCGCCCGGCGCGAAGCCGAGCACGCGCAGCGCAGCCAGAAGTTTCTGGTCGGCGTGCTCGAAGACTTGAATCCGTACAGCTCGCGTCACGCCAACCGTCCGAACACCGCAGATGTGATCGGCAGCGCGTTGGCGCGCATCGACAGCGACTTCGCCGACGCGCCGGAAACGCAGGTGGAAATGCGCACGACGATCGCCGATGTGCTCTACCGGCTCGACGACATCGCCCGCGCGCGCGACGTCGCGCGCGCGAACCTCGATGCGATGCGCACGCTCTACGGCGAAACGTCGCCGAAGCTCGGCATGGGCTGGTCGATGTTCGGGCAGTACAGCACGGACCTCGGCGATCTCGACACGGCCGCCGCCGCCTTCGCCAAGGCCGACGAGTTGCTGCGCGATGCAGGCCCGGACTGGGCCAAGCTGCGCGTCAGCCTGATGACGCATTGGGCCAAGCTCGAAAACCTGCGCGGCGACCACGCCGCCGCCTACCGGCACCACGAGGCAGTGCTGCGCGAGCATCGCGCATTGCAGGGCGAGCGCAGCCCCGATATCGCCATGGACTTGATGAACCTGGCCGGCGACGCTCTCTACACCGAACGCTACGCGCAAGCCGAGGCGCAGGCCGGCCAGGCGCGTGCGATGCTGATCGACCTGCTCGGCGCCGAGCACGCGCGGCGTATCTATGTCGACAATGTGCTCGGCTTGGCGCAGGCCAACGCGGGCCATACGGCCGAGGCGATCGCGACGCTGCGCGGCGCCGATGCGCTGGCGCGCGCGAAGCTGCCGGCGGATTCGGCGATGCACGGGGCGATCCAGACCTCGCTCGGCGCGGCGCAGTTCTATGCCGGCGATTTCACGGCCGCCATCGAAAATCTGCGCGAAGCGCGAAGCATTTATCTGAAGAACAACGACCCGGCGAGCGGCCGCGTGCTGCTTTGGCTCGGCCGCGCGGAACTCGCTGCCGGGCGACCCGAGGCTCTGGCGACGCTGCGTGAGGCGCGCGACACGCTGCGACCGGGCTCGCCCGGCGCGGGCGACGGATTCGGCGATCTCGCCGCCGCAGCGTACGCGGCCGCCCTCGCGCGCGATGGTGATGCGGAGCAGAGCCTCGCCCAGGCGCGCGCCGCGCGCGCGGAGCTGCTCAAGGGAAAGAGCGCAGATAGCGTGCGCCTCGCCGACATCGATCTGCTGATTGCCGGGATCGCCGCACAGAGCGGCGATGCGTCAAGTGCGCGCGCCGCACGCGAAGAGGCAATGAGCGTGTTTCGCCGCGTGCTCGGCGAAACGCATCCGCGCACGCAGGCGCTGGCGGCGCTGCTCGAATCGGATTCCGTCGCGCGCTGAGCCGGCGCACGCGGCTGCTCGTAAAGTCCGAAGAAAAAAAGGCGGCACCGCTTGCGCGATGCCGCCTTTGACGCAGGGCGCGTCGCGAGGCCGTGGTCAGCCTTCGAGTTTTTTCCCGTAGCGTGCGCTGAGAGCGGACGCGCAGAGCAGCACGCCGATCAGCGTCAGCATGCCCCAGAGATTGAGCCCCGGCGCCGGAACCGCCGTTTGCGGCGGCGGGGGCGGAGGAGGCGGCGGCAGTGCGGTGTTGGTCAGGTCGAAGGCGACCACGATCGGGGTTTCGATGCTGGTCTGGAACACGGCCGCGCCGACCTGGTAGCTGCCCGCGATCGCGTTCGCCGTCGCCGTTACCTGCGCGATGCCGTTAGCGTCGGTCAATGCGCTCGTCGCCGAAAGGCTCGCGCCGGCGCCGGAGGCCGGTGGCAGGAAATAGACGAGCACCTGCGGCGTTGGCTTGCCGTTGGCGTCGGTCAGCTTGACGGCGAGCTTCTGCGTGAACTGCGTGGTCGTCGGCGTGCTCTGCGGCGTGCCGCCGGCGAGAGCGATCGCTTTCGGTAGTTGCGCGTAGTTGCGCAGGTCGATCGTCTGCACCGGCACCGAGGCGTTGCCCTGCAGGCTGACCTTGACCGTGTGGTTGCCGATGAAGCCGTTCGCGGTCGCGCCGACTTGGGCGTTGCCCGAGCCGTCGGTGACCGCCGTGCCCGCCGCGAGCACCGCCGCCGCGCCCGTGGTCGGATTGGCGCCGACGGTATAGACGACGGTCGCGCCAGCGACCGGATTCGAAGCGCTGTCGACGACCTTCACGGCCAGCGGCGCGAATGTGGCGTTGATCGGCGCGGACTGCGGCGAGGCGGCCAGCGAAACGACGATCTGCGCCGCGCTGCCGGCCGCGGCGGCGTTGGTCAGGTGCAGCGAGGCCGGCGTCGCGCCCGGTGCAGAAGCTTGTACGTCGTAGCTGCCGGCGGTGCCGTTCGCGGTCGCGTTGACGGAGGCGAGGCCGTTCGCATCGGTGACCGCGGTCGTTGACGACAGCGCTGCACTCGCGCCGCTTGCCGGCGCCTTGAATGTCAGCGTGACGCCCTGCTTGGGCACGTTGCCGAACGTCGTCAGCTTCACCTGCAGCGGCGCGGCGAAGGCCGTGTTGATCTGCGTCGATTGGTTGTCGCCAGCGGTCACGCTGAGCACGTCGTTGCCGGTGTTGCACAGGTCGTAGGTCAGGCCGACGTTGCTGTTGGCGAGCGAGGCCTGCACGGTGTAGCAGCCGATCGTGTTGTTCGCCATGGCCGCGTCGGAAGCATTGCCCTGCGCATCGGTGTAGGTAATGCCGGGATTGAGCGTCGCACCCGCGCCGAGGCCGTGATAGCCGTTGAAGGTGATCTGCTGGTTCGGCACGCCGACGTTGTTCGCGTCGAGTACCTTGAGCGTCAACGGCGCCGCGAACGCGGTGCTGAACGTGGCGCTCTGGTTGTTACCGCCGGTGAGGATCATGTGCGTGGCCGGCCCCGCCGTCGTCTTGAACACGGCGAGATGCTTCGGGTCGGGGCCGCTGGTCAGCAGGTCGGTGCGTAGGTCGCCGTTGAGGTCGGCGCCGGCGAGCATGATCGTGCCGTCGCCCCAGCCGATCTGCTCGGCGAGCGCGAACGTATGGTTCGGCTGCTGCAGGAAGATGCGGCCGATCAGGGCGACGTCGGGCAGACCGTCATGGTTGAAGTCGCCGACGACAGGCCACGAGGCTGGTCCCCAGACAAACAGATTCTGCTGGCTGAAGATCGTCTGCGGGGCCTGGAACGTGCCGTCGCCGTTGCCTTTGCCCCAGGCCAACGAGTCGCCGTTGGAGCCGAGATAGTCGAGTTTTCCGTCGCCGTCGATGTCGATCGCGATACCGAAATGGCCGCCCGGAGTGTTATTCGGCAGGGTTTGCGGTGACTGGAACGTGCCGTCGGCATTGCCCTTCATGAAACGCAGCTTGCCGGGGCCGTCGTCGTAGTAGACGATGTCGGCGATGTTGTCGCCGTCGAACGGCGCCAGCACCAACGAATTGGCCCAACTGGTCGTGGTGTTGACGCTGTAGTCGTCGGGCGGTCCGAACTTGCCGCCGCCGGCGTTGAGCAGCACGGTGACATGGTTCACGCCGAGCACATCGATGATGCTGCCGGGATCGTTGCGCATCATCACGATGTCGGGGCGGCCGTCGCCGTTGATGTCGCGCACATGGATACGGCCGACGCCGTAGCCCATCGTGGACGGGAGTTTCGGTCGCTGCGGATTGGCGGCGGTAAAAGAAGCAGAGACATCGCCCTGACCGAGCAGGATGGAAACGCCGTTCTTGTCGCTGACCACGAGATCCAACTTGCCGTCGCCGTTGAGGTCGGCGGTGGCGATCGAATTGAAGTCGTCGTAGAAATCGAAATTGAAGATGCCGTACTCGTGTGTCGGCGTGAGTGTGCCGATCGCGTTGCCCGTGTAGATCATCAACGTGTTCGTGCCGTAGTCGAGCACGGCCGCGTCGGGATAGCCGTCGCCGTTGAAGTCACCGAATACGGCCGTGCTCGGGTTTTCGGTCGCTTGCGCCGAGGTCGAGGGGTAGTAGGCCGGCTGCACGCCGGCAGGGCCGAAGATGGCTGCCGAGGCATTGGCACAAAAGGCGGCAACGCCGAGCAGCAGCGTGGCGGCGCGCCATCGCCGGCGCGGGCGCAGAGGGGCGGAACGCGCCGCAGTCGCGGCGGTCAAAGGGCAAAGGGTTCGCATGGTCGGTTTCCGGTTCGGGTTGAAGAAATTCGCGACGCTGGGCAGCGCCGCGCTATTCGTCACCACACCAGACGCCGGTCGAAGGCGAAAAGAATCTTGTGCGGAAAATTATTTCCGCGCGTTCGTTTGCAGTGGATCGACGCGGGCGCGGAAAATTCCACGCGGGCGTCGCGAAGCGGCTAGGTCCGTCGCGACTCGAGGAATGCCTGGGCGATCGACGAGGATGCGGTAGCCGTCGTTCTCGCTCGGCGCCGCGTAGGCACGCTTGATGGCGATCGGCTGCCGAGGGGCGGATATGGCCGCTGCTTTACGGCACCCGCTTGAGAACGACTTCGAGCACGAAGCGGCTGCCGAAGAACGCGAGCAGCAGCAGCGCCATGCCGAGCAACGTGAGATTCACCGCGCGGCGGCCGCGCCAGCCGTAGCGCCAGCGGCCGAACAGCAGCGCGCCGAATACGATCCACGCGGCGATCGACAGGATCGTCTTGTGCGCGAGGTGTTGGTCGAACAGGTTGGTGACGAACAGGATGCCGGTGATCAGGGTCAGCGTCAGCAGCACGAAGCCGGCGCCGATCAAGCGAAACATCAATGCCTCGGTCAACGTCAGTGGCGGCAGCGTGCGCACGAGGCCGTCGAAGCGGCGTGCGTGCAGTGCGCGCTCCTGCAGCGCGAGCAGAATCGCGAGCACCGCGGCGATGCTGAGCACACTGTAGCCGAGCAGGGCGAAGATCGCGTGTAGCTTGATCTGCCATTCGAGCGTAATCGGCTGCGTCGACGGCGCCAGGAACACGTCGACGCCGAGCAACAGCGAGGCGAGCGGAAACACGACCACGCCGAGCGTCGCCACCGGCCGGCTGACGTTCACGAGGAGGCACAGTGCCGCGATGCAGGCGCCGACCAGCGACAGCGCTGCGAAGAAATGCAGGTCCACGCCGCCGCGATGCGCGGTGAACAGCACGATGAAATGCAGAACGACGGCCAGCGTTCCCAAACCCAAGCCAACGGCGCGCGGCTGCGGCTGGCGATGCAGCAAGGGCAGGGCGAGGATGGCGGCGGCCGTCAGATACAACGCGGTGGCGGCGAGAGTGAGCAGGACGATCGGCATGCGCCAAGTGTCGCATATCCCGCCGTCGGGCCACACGTGGCGGTCCGAACCTCGGCGCGTACTCGGCGCTGTCCACCGAATGGCGGTCTGCGCGTTGTATGCCGCAAGGAGGGGTGCCATGAAATCGCTATTGCTGTTTTTTCTTGTCGAGCTAGTCGGTATCGCGCCCGCGTTTGCGCAGAAAAACGTCGCGGTGCCGCGCGCAGATGGTGCCGCAGTGCCGCTGGCGGTCTACGAGCCGGCGTCGGCAGGAAAAGGCTGTGCGCCGCTCGCGCTGATCTCGCACGGCGCCGGCGGCAGCGAGCGTGGCTTACGTTATCTCGGTGAGGCCTTGGCCCGCGACGGCTGGCGCGCCATCGTCATCGGGCATCGCGAAAGCGGCTTGGCTCCGTTGTCGGCCGATATCCGCGCCGACGGCTTCAAGCAGGGCATTGCCGCTTTGGTAACGAATGCCGATGCGTACAAGGCGCGCTTCATGGATATCGATGCGGCGCGCGCTTGGTCGAACAAAAGCTGCCATGCGCCGTATACCGCGCTGCTCGGCCATTCGATGGGCGCGATCACGGTCATGCTCGAAGCCGGCGCGACGAACAAACTCGGTCTCAAGGCCGCGGGCGGATTCGACGCGTATGTCGCACTGTCGCCGGAAGGACCCGGCATCGTATTTCCGCCGGGCGCATGGCAACCGATCCGCGCGCCGATGCTGCTGATCACCGGCACGCGCGACCGCGGCCTCGACGGCGACTACACCTGGCGCGCGCAAGCCTACGACGGCCTCGCGCCGGGCTGCCGCTGGCTTGCCATCGTCGACGGCGCGACGCACATGGATTTCGGCGGCGCGCGCAGCTCGAACGCACGCGTCGAAACCGCCACGACGACGCTGGCAACCCGCTATCTCGACGCCCTGCGCCAGGGCCATTGCGCCACCGCGCCGAAGCTTGATCGGGTGACGCTGCGGACGAAATGAGCCGTCGGCGCCCCGCCGGGCCGGAAACGGGGCAGCCGGGGCGATCAGCCGCTATAATTCGCGGCTCGTTTCCATTGCGGCAAGACCCATGTTCGAATCCTTAAGCCAACGCCTGTCCACCACGATCGAGCGCCTGCGCGGCCGCGCGCGGCTGACCGACGCGAACATTCGCGAAGCGCTGCGCGAAGTGCGCATCGCCCTGCTCGAAGCGGACGTGGCGCTGCCCGTGGTACAGGCGCTGATCCAACGCATCCAGGTGCGTGCGGTCGGCCAGGAAGTACTGAAGAGCCTCACGCCGGGGCAGACGCTGGTCAAAGTCGTGCGCGACGAGCTGACCGCAGTGATGGGCACGGTCAATACCGACCTGAACCTTGCCGCGGCGCCGCCGGCAATCGTGCTGATGGCGGGCCTGCAGGGCGCGGGTAAGACGACGACGGTCGCCAAGCTCGCCAAATTCCTCAAGGATCGCAAGAAGAAAAAAGTCATGGTCGTCAGCGCCGACGTCTACCGTCCGGCGGCGATTGAGCAATTGCGCACGCTGGCCGAGCAGGTCGACGTGCTGTTCCATCCGAGCACGGGCGATCAGAACCCGGTCGCGATCGCGCAGGGCGCGGTCGACGCGGCGAAGAAGAATTTCGCCGACGTACTGCTCGTCGACACCGCGGGCCGCCTCGCGATCGATGCGGAGATGATGGACGAGATCAAGGCGCTACACGCGGTGCTCAATCCGGTCGAGACACTGTTCGTCGTCGACGCGATGACCGGCCAGGACGCGGCGAACACGGCCAAGGCCTTCGCCGAAGCGTTGCCGCTGACCGGCGTCGTGCTGACCAAGACCGACGGCGACGCGCGCGGCGGCGCGGCGCTCAGCGTGCGCTACATCACCGGCCGCCCGATCAAGTTTATCGGCGTGAGCGAGAAGCCGGACGGCCTCGATGCGTTCTATCCGGACCGCATCGCCCAGCGCATCCTCGGCATGGGCGACGTGCTCTCGCTCGTCGAGCAGGTCGAGCAGAACGTCGATAAGGAAAAGGCGCAGAAGCTTGCCGAGAAGGTGATGAAGGGCAAGCGCTTCGACATGAACGATATGCGCGACCAGTTGCAGCAGATGGTGTCCATGGGCGGGCTCGCTTCGCTGATGGATAAGCTGCCGGGCGTCGGCAATCTGCCCGATGCGGTCAAGTCGAAGGTCAACGACAAGGAAATCCATCGCATGATCGCCATCGTCAATTCGATGACGAAGAAGGAGCGCCGTCACCCGGATCTGCTCAACGGTTCGCGCCGTGCACGCGTTGCGAAGGGTTCCGGCACGCAGCCGGCCGACGTCAACCGTCTGCTCAAGCAGTACATGCAGATGGAAAAGATGATGTCGAAGATGGGCTCCGGCGGCATGAAGGGCCTGATGCGCCAGATGGGTTCGGCGATGAAGGGCATGGGCGGCGGTGGATTTCCGCCCGGTGGCTTGATGCGTTGACCCTTTTCGTCTGATGTCCGGTAATGAGGGGCGGGATGCAGGCTAAGCGTCCGCCACGACCGTACCTTGATGAAAGACGATCTTCCAACCCACGTCCGTCTTGCGCCAGATCGATGTGCGGCGCGTGAGTCGATCTTCCTGCTTCAGTGTGTAGGTGAGCAGGTAGTTGCCCGCGGCGATTTGGCAGCAATGGAAGTCGTAGGCCTCCCAGCGGTCGAGCGGCGGATCGCGCCAGCGTTCCTCAAGCACATCGAGCACATACTCGCGTGAATAGCGGCGACCCGACGCGCCGATTTCCCAGAATGCATCGTCCATGACGTTCTCGAATTCGGCGCGCGTCGTGCCGAATTCGGGGCGGTGAAAGACGGGTTCGCGCTGCCGAAGCTCCTCGAGAGCAGTCGCGTGTTCCGCGGCAGTGATCCGACCGGGTTCGGTCGAAAGGCTAGCGGACGGTATTTTCATGAGTGATCGTTCGTATTGCATGGTCCACGGCCATGCGCAGCATGGCGGGAGCGACGTAACGGCGATGCGTGCGTTCGATCGACCCCATATAGAAATGTCCAAACCCATTCTTGCAGGCGACGCGCGTGCCGAGACTGAAGACGACGCGGCCGTCGCTGAGAATTTGCACTCCTGCGCAGGAGCGGAAACGCAAATGTTTGTCGTCCGCGCCGAGAAGAACCTGCGCATGAGCGTCGCCCGCGTCGACGAACTGTGCGAGCACCGGAAAACGGCCGGCGAACATCTCTTCGCCGTGCCGGCTGAGCAATGACGATACCGGGCAGCCGAGTCTAGAGGTGCGCAGACCGAGTGGTTTCACTAGCAGGTTGCGCAGGATCATCAAACGCGACACGCCGGTCGGTGGATTGTCGACGAAGCCGTCGAGCAACGCTTCAAGACAGGCCGACGCGGAGCGTGCAGGCAGTTCGCCTGCGTCGAGCGTGAGCTGGAACATATCCTCATGATGCCAGCTGCCGGCCAATGCACCGGACAGCAGCGAGCCGTCGAGCGGGGCATCGAGTTCCTCGACGCGGCGGCAGACCGTGCTGTCGATAAGATAGCCGTGCACCTTCCGCAGACGGCTTGCCGCTGTGCGCATGCGACCCAGACTGCTACGCACAAGAAGACAGAAACGGCTGAGCGCAGAACCGGCGGGGGCATCGAACGACAGCGCGATCGTCGCGATCGGATTACGCCCGATGTCGATCTCGTGCAGCAACTGCGCCGCTTTTTCCGGAAGCAATTCGGTTAACGCGGGGATGGTGGCCTCGCCCGCCAGAACCTGACGGCGCATCGAATCGGGTAGCTTTCCGCCGAGCTCATTCGTGTGGCAGGACAAAGCGAACAACGTAGGATGCGCCGAGTCGCCGTCGAGCGGTGCGAACTGATGCCAGGTATCGCCGCCGAAGCGAACCGTAAAGAGGCTGTCGGGAGGAATGTCGACATGGCGAAGCGCGCGGATGAAGCTGACCGGGTCTCTGTCGATTTCTTCTGGCGAGGCACCGGAGAAGCGCAGCCGAGCGCCGCCGCTACCGGAGATCGCCGTGAACACGCGATGTCCCGCGTGGCGATGGAAGGGATGCCCCTTCGCACCGACGGCGAATGAGTAGAGCGAACTCGCATCGCCCTGAGCGAGATTCATTGCGCCGAGCCGCGCCGAGGGCTCGGCGAGTTCGTCGACGAAATGGCGGTGTGCCTGCTGGCGTCGCGTCGCACTTGCGAACAACTGATCGCCGGCGCCGTGGCCCAGTTGTGCGATCAGAGAGATTTCGACCGGTAGTGCATTCGGGCGCGGTTGCAGCCGAGCGGTCGGGAAAGTATGGATAGGGCGGGCCAGCGCGAGCATCGCAGCTCTCCGTCGGTTCGGTTCAGTACGTCAGGATTTTTTGTGCGCGCGGGCCTTCGACTCGCGCTTTAAAGGTCCGGCCACCGGACAGACTTCGGCGACCCAGGAGAAAAGAGTGTTGGTGAGCCGTTCGGGCACCAGCTTGTAGTAGACGTACTGGCCGCGCTTCTCGCGCGAGATCAGGCCCGCCTCTTCGAGAATGCGCAAATGCCCGGAAAGCGCGGGCTTGCTGAAGTTGAAGCGCTCGGCGATCTCTCCGGCGCTGAGCTCGCCCTGATTGACGTAGGCGAGGATCTTGCGCCGGGCGGTCGAAGCGAGCGCTTCGAATACCTTGTCCATAGCAATGTAGTATTTAGGTAATTACTTAATTAATTACATTATTCTTCATCAATGTCAAGGAGTGGGTTGGGTCGAGATTTAAGTGATGTATGCGTTCAGTGCGCTCTGAGGCTACGCTTGATCTTTGCTAGGCATTCTGGATGCGTTTTCGTGGTTAAGGAAAATTCATGTAATAGCGCACTATTACATTGATTTGACGAATTCGATCTGATAGGATATCAACATGAAACGCAGACAAATCGACCCTGAAAACACCAGCGAATCGGCGGAAGACAACCTCTGCCGCGCGCTGCTTGCCATGCGCGGCATGGGCGAAATGCGCTCGTTCCTGCGCGATTTGTGCACGCCGGCCGAACTCGAGGCGTTGATCGACCGCTGGCGCGTCGTGCCGTATCTGCTCGACGGTATGGCGTATCGCGAAATCCACGACCGCACGGGCGTCAGCGTGACGACGATCGGTCGCGTGGCGCGCTTCCTGGCCCAGGGCAACGGCGGTTATCGCGCGGCGATCGAGCATCGCGCCGTGCCCTCCCTGCGCAAGCGCAGCCGGTCCGCGGCGACGAGCGGCAAGAAATCCAACTGATCGGGCGGGGCGGCAGGAAACCTGCTTTTCGGCCCCGCAACCAGAGAATACGAGAATGACTACCGCCAGCAAAAATCGCGATCGCCTGCGCATCGCGATCCAGAAATCCGGACGCATGGCCGACGTGTCGCAGGATCTGCTTGCACGCTGCGGTCTCAAGTTCCGCCAGAGCCGCGACAAGCTGTTCTGCTTCGGCGAGAGCATGCCGATCGACCTGCTGCTCGTGCGCGACGACGATATTCCCGGATTGATCGCGCAGGGCGTCTGCGATCTCGGCATCGTCGGCCGCAATGTGCTCGCGGAGCAGGCGTTGGCCGCGCGAGCGAACGGCGAATCGGCGCCGGGCGTGGAATTGCGTCCGCTCAACACCAGCCGCTGCCGCTTGTCGATCGCGGTGCCGCAGGAGATGGAATACGAGAATCCGCAGCAGCTGCAGGGTCTGCGCATCGCGACCTCATACCCGGCCCTGCTCGGCGATTGGCTCGCGCGGAGTGGCGTCGCGGCGAAAGTCGTGTTCCTCGCCGGTTCGGTCGAGATCGCGCCGCGCCTCGGCACGGCGGATCTGATCTGCGATCTCGTGTCCAGCGGCGCCACGCTCGCGGCGAATCAGCTCAAGGAGGCCGTAGTTCTACTCGACAGCGAAGCTATCGTCGCCGGCCCTGCGGATGCGCCGCTGGATGAGCGCGGCGATCTGCGCGAACTGCTGCTGCGCCGTATCGACGGCGTGATCCAGGTGCGCGAATCCAAGCTGATCATGCTGCACGCGGCGCGCGCAGCGATCGAAACGATCCGCAAGATTCTGCCGAACGCGCAGACGCCGACGCTGCTGCCGATCGAGGGCAGCCCCGATCAGGTCGCGCTGCAGGCAGTGTGTTACGGCGCCATCACCTGGGCGCATCTGGAAGACATGAAACGCGCCGGCGCGAGTCAGCTGCTCGTGCTTCCAGTCGAGAAGATTCTGGCATGAACGCGCAACTGAAAAATCTGCCGTTGCCGATTCTGGATTGGGCCGCGCTCGATGCCGCGTCGCGCCGAGCGGTATTGCGTCGTCCCGTGCAGGAGCGCGGCGAGGAATTGAGCACGGCGGTGACGCGCATCCTCGATCAAGTGCGCGCCGACGGCGATGCGAGTCTGCGCGCGTTGACGCGCCGCTACGACGGCTGCGAGCTTGCCACGTTGACGGTGAGCGACGCCGAATTTGCCGAGGCGGAAGCTCGCCTGGATCCGGCGCTGAAGCAGGCCATCGGCGAGGCGAAAGCACGCATCGAGGCTTTTCATCGCGCCGCAGCGCCGCAGCAGGTGACGCTCGAAACGGCACCGGGCGTGGTGTGTGAACGCGTGACGCGGCCGATCGCGCGCGTGGGCTTGTACGTGCCTGCGGGCAGCGCGCCGTTGCCATCGACGGCATTGATGCTTGGCGTGCCGGCGCAGATCGCGAAGAATCCGCAGGTTATTTTGTGCACGCCGGCGGGCAAAGACGGACGCGCCGATGCGGCCGTGCTTTACGTTGCGGCTTTGTGCGGCATCCCCCGCGTGTTCAAGCTCGGCGGCGCGCAGGCGATCGCGGCGATGGCGTTCGGCACCGAGTCGGTACCCGCCTGCGACAAGCTGTTCGGGCCGGGTAATTCGTACGTCACCGAAGCCAAGCGCCAGGTTTCGGCGCTGCCTGATGGGCCGGCAATCGACATGCCGGCGGGGCCGTCCGAGGTGCTGGTGATCGCCGATGCCTCGGCGAACCCGGAATTCGTCGCGGCGGATTTATTGTCGCAGGCCGAACACGGACCGGATTCGCAGGTGCTGCTGCTAGCCGACGATCGTGCGGTACTCGAAGCGTCGCGCGATGCGCTTGAACGCCAACTGGCTTTGCTGCCGCGCGCCGATATCGCGCGCACGGCGTTGTCGAAAAGCCGCCTGATCCGCGTCGCCTCGCTTGCCGAAGCCGTCGCGATCAGCAACGACTACGCGCCGGAGCACCTGATCCTCAACGTGCACGAACCGCGCACGCTGCTGCCGACGGTGGAGAACGCGGGTTCGGTCTTCCTTGGCCCCTGGTCACCCGAAGCTGTCGGCGACTACTGCAGCGGCACCAATCACGTGCTGCCCACGTACGGTTACGCGCGGGCCTGGAGCGGCGTGTCAGTGGCCAGCTTCGTCAAACAGATCACCGTGCAGGAGCTGTCGGCCGATGGCCTGCGCGCGATCGGCCCGTCGGCGGCGACGCTGGCGCGCGCCGAAAGCCTCAACGCCCACGAGCGCGCCGTCACGCTGCGTCTGGCCGCGCTGGAATCGACCTCATGAGTACAACGGGACTGAAATTGTTGGAACGCGCACGGCCGGAGATTCTGGCCATGCAGCCATATTCATCGGCGCGCATGGAGGCGGGGCACGCGACGGTCATGCTCAACGCGAACGAATCGCCGTGGGCGCCGATCGGCGACGACGATGCCGAGCTGAATCGCTATCCCGATCCGCAGCCGGCGGCATTGTGTGCGCGACTGGCGGAACTGTACGGCGTTTCGGCGAAACAGCTGCTGGTCGGGCGCGGCAGCGACGAGGCGATCGATCTGCTCGTGCGTGCATTCTGCCGCGAGGGCAGCGACACCATCGTCATTTCACCGCCGACATTCGGCATGTACGCCGTCGCCGCCAGAACGCAGGGCGCGGCGGTGATCGAAGCGCCGCTGAGCGCAGGTTTCTCCGTCGATGCCGACGCCGTGCTGGCAAAAGTCACCGGCTCGACCAAGCTCGTCTTCGTCTGCACGCCGAACAACCCGACCGGCGCATTGGTGCCGATGGCGACGGTCGAGCGCTTGGCGACGGCGTTGCGCGACCGTGCGCTCGTCGTCGTCGACGAGGCTTATCTCGAATTCGCCGGCGGCGCGACCAGCGCGACGACCTTGCTCGCCAAGTACGACAACATTGCCGTGCTGCGGACGTTGTCGAAGGCTTATGCGCTGGCCGGCGCGCGCGTCGGCACGCTGATCGCGCATGCGGATATCGTCGCGCTGCTGCGCCGCATCCAGACGCCGTATCCGATTCCAGCGCTGTGCGCTGATGCCGCGCTTGCAGCGCTGTCACCGCAGGGCATAGCGCAGACACGCGAGCGTATCGCGGTTCTGTTGAGTGAGCGCGAGCGTCTTTCTCGCGCGCTGCCGTCCGCGGCCGGCGTGCTCGCGGTCTATCCTTCGTCGGCGAATTTTCTCTGCGTGCGCTTTGCCGACGCGCAAAAGACGTATCGATCACTGCTCGCGCTCGGCATCATCGTGCGCGATGTCGGCCGCTATCCCGGGCTCGCCGATTGTCTGCGCATCACGATCGGCACGCCGCAGGAGAACGCGACGCTGCTCGGCGCGCTCGGCCTGCAGGAAGCCGCGGCATGAGCGCGCGCAAACTGCTCTTCGTCGACCGCGACGGCACGCTGATCGTCGAGCCGGCCGACTGTCAGATCGACTCGTACGAAAAACTCGCACTCGTCGACAACGTGATTCCTGCGCTGTCGCGCATCATCGCCGCCGGCTATGAGCTGGTGATGATCACCAATCAGGACGGCCTTGGCACCGACAGCTTTCCGCAGCACATGTTCGAGGGCCCGCATGCCTTGATGATGCGCATCTTCGATTCGCAGGGCATCCGCTTCCGCGAAGTGCTGATTGATCCGAGCTTCGCCCATGAAAGCCGCGATACACGCAAGCCCGGCACGGGGCTCGTGCGCCACTACCTGGCTGACGACGGCTGGAGCCGCGCGCAATCCGCAATGGTTGGCGATCGTGAAACCGATACGCAATTCGCTGCAAATCTCGGCATCCGCTGCTTCCGCCTCGACACGGGCGAGTGGAACTGGGATGCGATCGCACACGAACTTTGCGCCGCGCCGCGGCGAGCGTCGGTGCAGCGCAACACGAAGGAGACGCGCATCACCGTGCAGGTCGATCTCGATCGCCCGGCGGAGCCGAAGGCGCATACGGGTCTCGGTTTCTTCGATCACATGCTCGAGCAGATCGGCAAGCACGGCGGCTTCGCGCTGAACCTGACTTGCGAGGGCGACACACATATCGACGAGCACCACACGATCGAGGACTGCGCGCTGGCGCTCGGCTCGGCGTTGCGTCAGGCACTCGGCGACAAGCGCGGCATCGGCCGTTACGGCGCCGCGAGCGAATCTGCGGACGGCACCGTGGCCGTGGATATCGTGCTGCCGATGGACGAAACGATCGCGCGCGCCGCGCTCGATCTTTCCGGTCGCGCGTACTTCGTCTTCGACGGAAGTTTTCCGCGCGACCGCGTGGGCGACGTGCCGACTGAACTGGTGCCGCACTTTTTCCGTTCTCTCTGCGACACGCTCGGCGCCAATCTGCATCTCACTGTGCGCGGCGACAACGCGCACCACATGGTTGAAGCCTGCTTCAAGTCGGTCGCGCGCGCGCTGCGCTCGGCGTTGCGGCGCGAAGGCTCCGACCTGCCGAGCACGAAGGGGGCGCTGTAATGGCGAAGGTCGTTCTGATCGATGCGGGCGGCACCAATATCGGCTCGGTGCGCTATGCCCTGCAGCGGCTCGGCGTCGAGGCGCCGCTGTCGAGCGACGCGAACGAAATCCGCGCGGCGACGCATGTGATCCTTCCCGGCGTCGGCGCGGCTGCGCCGGGCATGGCACGCCTGCGCGAATCGGGGCTGATCGACGTTGTGCGCGGTCTGACACAACCTGTGCTTGGCGTTTGCCTCGGTATGCAGCTTCTGTTCGAACATTCGGAGGAGAGCGATACACCTTGCCTCGGTGTGATCCCCGCCAGTTTGCGACGTTTCTCGCAGGACGATGATCGGCGCGTGCCGCACATGGGTTGGAATTCGCTGCGCATCGAACGCCCGAGCCCTTTGCTCGCAGGTATCGATGACGACGCATTCGCCTACTTCGTGCACAGCTATGCCGCGCCGGTCGGCAGCTACACGCTGGCAAGCTGCGATTACGGCAACGCGTTTTCCGCCGTCGTGCAACGCGATAATTTTTACGGCGCCCAGTTCCATCCCGAGCGCTCAGCGTCGGTCGGCGCTCGGCTGCTGCAAAATTTCATTGAACTATGATCAGGAATACGAGGTACGAATCGGCGTGACCGAACACATGCGTAGGGGTTCGATTCATCGAACCCGGCCTTTGATTTGAAGAGCTGGGCGCGATGAATCGCGCCCCTACACGAGGCTATCTCACCACTACACATGCTTTAGAACGAACACATGGAAATCATTCCCGCCATCGATCTGCGCGCCGGGCGCGTCGTGCGCTTGAAACAGGGCGACTACGCGCAGGAGACGCGCTACGAATTCGACGCCTGCGCGCTCGCCGCTGACTACGCCGATGCCGGCGCGATGTGGCTGCATCTGGTCGATCTCGACGGCGCCAAGTCGGGTGCCTTCGAAAATCTGCGTGTGATCGAAAAGATCACCGCCGCCGAACGGCTGGCCGTGCAGGCCGGCGGCGGGGTACGCAGCGAGGACGATGTGCAGCGCCTGCTCGACGCCGGCGTTGCGCGCGTCGTCATCGGCAGCGTCGCCGTGCGCGAGCCAGCCAAAGTAGAAGAATGGATCGGGCGTTACGGCGAGGACCGCCTCTGCATTGCGCTCGACACGCGCAACGAAAACGGCATCTGGCGCTTACCGAGCGCGGGTTGGACGCAGAGCGAAGGTGCGACGCTCGACGAACTGGCGCCGCGCTACGCCAATGCGGGTGCGCGGCATCTGCTCTGCACCGACATCCGTCGCGACGGCATGTTGTCCGGACCGAATCTCGATCTGTATGCGCACATGCAGCGCATTGCGCCGAAGCTGTCGCTCATTGCTTCGGGCGGCGTGCGCGATCTCGCCGACGTGCAGGCATTGCGCGCGCAAGGCGTTGGCGGCGTGGTGCTCGGGCGCAGCTTGTTGGAAGGCAAGCTGACGTTGGCTGAGGCATTCGCATGCTGACCCGGCGCATCATTCCATGCCTCGACGTGCGCGACGGTAAGGTCGTCAAGGGCGTGCGCTTCCGCGATCACGTCGAGATGGGCGATATCGTCGATCTCGCCGAGCGCTATCGCGACGACGGCGCGGACGAACTCGTGTTCTACGACATCACGGCAAGCCCGCAGGGCCGTTCGGTTGATCGCGATTGGGTCGCGCGCGTCGCGCGCGTGATCGATATTCCATTCTGCGTCGCCGGCGGCATCCGCAGCGTCGACGAAGCGCGTGCGGTGCTGCACGCGGGCGCGGACAAAGTGTCGGTCAATTCGCCCGCACTCGAGCGACCGGAATTGATCGACGAGCTCGCCGATGCGTTCGGCGTGCAGTGTGTCGTCGTCGGCGTCGATTCACTGCGCGATGACGACGGCGAATGGCATGTGCGTCAGTACACCGGCGATCCGACGAAAACGCGTGCGCTGGCGCGCGGCACTTTGTCTTGGATTGAAGAGGTCCAAGCACGCGGCGCCGGTGAAATCGTGCTCAACTGCATGGGTTCGGACGGCGTTCGGGCGGGTTACGATCTCGAACAGCTTCGCGCGGTGCGCGCGCTCTGCACGGTGCCGCTGATCGCCTCGGGCGGTGCCGGCACGGTCGAGCATTTCCGCGACGTGTTTGTTGATGCCGATGTCGACGGTGCGCTCGCCGCGAGCGTGTTCCACTCGGGCGCGATCGCGATTCCGCGGCTGAAAGCCTTCCTGCGCGATGAACAGATTCCGGTGCGTCCATGAGCGAATTTGATGACTCCCAGCTCGACTGGGCCAAGGGTGACGGATTGGTGCCGGCAATCGTGCAGCACTGGCGCAGCGGCGCTGCGTTGATGCTCGGCTACATGAATGCCGAGGCACTGGCACAGACACAGCAGACCGGCAAAGTGACGTTCTACAGCCGCAGCAAGCAACGCCTGTGGGTCAAGGGCGAGACATCCGGGCATTTCCTGTTGTTGAAGTCGCTACGTGCGGACTGCGACAACGACACGATCCTCGTCCAGGCCGAACCGATCGGCCCGACCTGCCACAAAGGCACGCAGAGCTGTTTCGGTGACGGCTCGGAGCCGCCGTTCGCATTCCTCGCCGAACTGGATGCGCTCGTCGCGCAACGCGAGCGCGAGCGGCCGGCGGGAAGTTACACGACCAAACTGTTCGAAGGTGGCGTCCGCCGTATCGCTCAGAAGGTCGGCGAGGAGGGCGTCGAGACGGCGCTCGCCGCGGTCGCGCAGGATGAAGCGGCGCTGGTCGGCGAGTCGGCCGATCTGATCTTCCATCTGCTCGTGCTGCTACGCGCACGCGGGCTAGACTTGACGAGCGTCGTTGCGGAATTGCGCCAACGCCACGCATCTGGCTGAAATCATCGCGTGTCGCCGGCCGCCTCACGACGAATGCGACGGGCGGCGAATACACAAGCGGCTGCGGAAGAAATATCTGCAGTTTCGATGGCGTTTCAGCTATGGTTGCAGTGCGACGCTGACTGGCGCAGGAGTGGAGTGGCGCAACGCGGCGATTTGTGCCTTCATTTCTGCCATATCGGCTGTGGAGGATTCGAGCGAAGATATGCGCGCTTGCAGCCCTGCGAGTTGCGCGTCCTTGCTCTTCATCTCTGCATGCAGCGATGCAATCTCGCGATTCTTTTCGATGAGCTCGGCGTGGAGCCCTTGAATCGCGGCCAGCGCCACACCATCGGCGTCGACAGTGTCGATGCCTTTATCGGATTCGCCTAACTGGAATGCGGCGTAGAAGTCCTGCGCCATCGGACCAATATGGCGGTACTTTGCGTCTTGAGTCTTGTATTGCCAAGTGTTCAGCGGCAGCGTGACGACTTTTTTCAGTACTTCGCGTGCGTCGACCGAGCGCACGGCTGTTTTCGCATTGCGATCTGAAAGGTTCGTCCAAGTGCCGCTGCCGGGGGACAGCCCAGCGCCTGAGGTGCGCTCGGGACTCGTAAATAAGTAGACCCCACCAGAGGCAACCACGAGGAACTGATTATCTGCCGTGTTCCTCGCCGGAGTGCGAGGGCTGGAAGGAAAACCATATGCATCACCGAAAATGAATGATCCATTGTGACCACCCGTCGTAACGTTGTTGCCCATTGCGATCGAGTAGTCGCCGCCCGCTTCGGTGAAGCCACCCATGGCGGTTGATGCGAAACCGCTGGCAACGGTGGTATTTCCCATCGCGATCGAATCTTGACCGCTGGCGAGCGCGCCAACACCCATTGTAGTGGAGTTGTTGCCTTTGGCTTGCGTAAGGGCCCCTAGCGCCATTGATGAGCCGCCCTCTGCGTGCGCCTGATAGCCGATCGCGGTCGAATCTACGCCTGTGGCGGTCGCTTGAAATCCCAACGCATTTGCTCGATGGCCGCTCCGTATTTCCTCCCACGAAATCGGCAGCCAGTAGCCGACCGCGTTGATCGTCATATCAATTTGGCCGTTGGCGATTTGCAAGTAGAACTTCCCTGGCGACGATGTGCCGACAGGAACGGTGGTGTAGCCGGTGTTGTACTGCACCTGTCCCGCCATTGGACTAGCCACTGTTGGGTTGTACACCGCCGTGCCGATGTTCGGCGCGGTTGAGCCCGCATCAGCCGACCAGGTAACGATGTTGCCCGCTGCCGTGGCGTTGAGCAGATTCATGTTTATGCTGACGGCTTCGACTGCTGTAGGAATGCCACAACCCGTTGCGCTGCCATGCTGCGAAGCGTTCTTGATGTCATCGTCGAAAACGCCGAATAGGTAAGCTCCATGGGTTTGGGTCAACGGTCCCTGCCCACCGGTCGAGATGCGCGTGTCGAGCAGCCGGCACGGTTGAGCGAGCGGCACGTAAACGAGTTGATCGGCGTGGGCAGAAGATGCGAGTAGCGTGGCGATAAAGACGAGCCATGCGATCGACAGCGATAGGCGGCGAGATGCGGGCATGACGAGTTTTCCGGTTGAAAGCTAGCGGTGACCGGTCACTCTCTCGTATTCCGAAGCTGCGTACCGGACAAGATGCGGACAAGTCACGGACAATTACTTGCCCTGAAGGACTGTGCGATGCGCGCCGTATTCATGGGTATCGTTTTTGGAGCAGATCTCGTCAGGTTGCTTGGCCGATCATCGGCGATGGGCGCTATGGCATCATGCGGTCTTTTCGCCACCCGATGTAAGGAACGTCCATGCCGTTGTGTCGCCAATCCGCCGTTAAGATGAAGTCCCGACGCCTGCCGGTTTCGCTGCTAGTACCGTTCAGCGTCCTTACCGTTGCGTCTGCTGGAGCGGCACCGCCGCCCGATCCGCTGACCCGCGACATCTTCAAGCAGCTGATCGAGATCAACACGACGGATTCGGTCGGCAGCACGACGGACGCGGCGAAGGCGATGCAGAAGCGGTTTCTCGAAGCGGGGTTTGCGGCCAAGGACGCGCAAGTGCTCGTGGGTGCGAATCCGAAGCGCGGCAATCTCGTCGTGCGCCTGCACGGCAACGGCAAGCACAAGCCGGTGTTGATCATCGGTCACCTCGACGTGGTCGAGGCCAAGCGCGAAGACTGGACGATGGACCCGTTCAAATTCATCGAAAAGGACGGCTATTTTTACGGCCGCGGCACGCAGGACATGAAAAATTCTGACGCGGTCGCTGCCGCCGCGCTGCTGCGGTTCAAGAAGGAAGGTTTCGTCCCCGATCGCGACATCATCCTCGCGCTGACCGCGGACGAGGAGGGCGGCACCGACAACGGCGTCGAGTGGCTGCTGAAGAACCATCGCGATCTGGTCGACGCGGAATTTGCGCTCAATCCCGATTCTGGCGGCATCGACTCGGACGCCGCCAAACCAGTGGCGCTCAACGTCGATGCGACGGAGAAGCTGTACGCGGACTACGAGCTGGAAGTCACCGACAAGGGCGGCCATTCCTCGCTGCCGCGACCCGAAAATCCGATCTATGAGCTGTCGAATGCGCTGGCGCGGCTCGGCAAGGGCTCGTTTCCGTTCGAGCTCAACGAGGTCACGCGCGCGTGGCTCGGGCACATGCAGACGATCGAGGACGGCACGCGCTCGAAGGACATCAAAGCCGTGCTGGCGACGCCGCCGGACGCCGACGCGATTGCGCGTCTGAGCAGCGATGCACGCTACAACTCGGCACTGCATACGACCTGCGTCGCCACGCGCCTCGACGGCGGCCATGCCAACAACGCGTTGCCGCAGCGCGCGAGTGCGATCGTCAATTGCCGCATCCTGCCGGGACATTCGCCGGAAGAAGTTCGGCAAGACCTGATCAAGATCTTCGCCGAGCCTAAGCTGACGGTGCGCTATGTCGATCCCGTCACCGACAAGCGCCTCGACGTCGGCTCGGATCGCAAGGCGCTCCCGCCGCCGCCGCCGCGCAAGGACGTGTTCGACGCGCTGAACACGGTCGCCGGCAAGATGTGGCCCGGCATGCCGATCGTGATCGACATGGCCGTCGGCGCTTCGGACAGCGTCTACACGATGGCGGCGGACATTCCGACCTACGGTTTCAATGGCACGGCAATCGACCGCGACGATGTGCGCATGCACGGCCGCGACGAGCGCGTGCGCGTGAAGGCATTCGATGATTCGGCGGAGTTCTACTACCGCTACTTGAAGACGTTGACCGGCGGCAAGTAAGCGCGTCTTGCATCAGGCACGCGCTGGAATGAGTCAGCGCGTGTTGCCGTTTGACTTGTCGTTGTGCGACTTCGACGGCGCGTAGTGGTCGCGCGTCGGCGCGTGGAACGGCACGGCGGGTCCCGGCTTGAATCCGTCGCGCCAGCTCTTGAGCTTGGCCTCGATCGCGGGTGTGGTCGAGATCTGCGGCAGCGAATGCGTCTGCTGATCGCGCGTCTCCCAGGCGTCGATTTCCTTTTTCGCATCGGTGAACGCATCGGCGAACGAAGCGGTGCGGTTGAGCGCGTCGACGAAGAAGGCGCGGCCGAAATCCGTGATGTCGGAAGTGGTGCCGCAGCCGAACGAAGCGCGATCGCTGCGCGCCGCCGTGATGACCATCGTGTGGTCGTCCTTCAGCGCATCGATGAAGCCGCCGGCGTAGCAGGCGGAAATGACGAAGACGCGCTGTTTGATCGGCGATTCGGAGAACAGGTCGGCGAGGTCCTCCGGCACGATCTGGTCGAGCGGCAGCGGGTCCAGGCTCACGTACAGTTCGTGCGCGCGCGAGCCGTGTGTGGTGACGAACACCATCAGCACGTCCTCGTTCGGGTCGAGTTTCTTGCCGAGCGCGTCAATCGCGAGTTCCAGGTTGGACAGGCTCGCAATCGGGCGCCGATCGAGCGTGCCGGGATTGTTGACCAGAGTGAGCACGTGGCCCTTGGCGTCGAAGCGCTCGGTGAAGAGTTTTTCGACGTATTCGACTTCGTTGCGGAACACGTTCTCCTCGCCGTCGCCGGCGAAGGAAATCAGATAAAGGTTGGTCTTACCCGGGGTGCGCGGCGCGAGTTTTTCGAGCGCGTCCTGCATGCGCTGCGCTTGCGCGTACAACACCTGCTCGGGCGAGCCGACATTGGCGGGCCAGATGATGGGCTGGTCGGCGTTGTCGTCGTTCTCACTGGCGTCGACCGCGGTCTTCGCCGGCGGCGGGGCATCGAACTGGTGCGTGCGCAACGCTGCCACGCCAGCACTGGCGCCCGCGGTGAAGGCGAGGGCGAATGCGAAAAGCAGGCGGGCGGTTGAGCGGATCAAGGCCGGGCTAACGCTTCAAAAGGGTGCAATAGCGATATTTTAACAAATAGCGCGCTGCACTGCAGCGAATGAACTTTCGTTCATGTTACTCAGCTTCCTGCAAGCTGCAATCGTCCTGTTTTACTAAGCAACAGTCCGAATATTCCTCAGGGGAATATTCATTAACCCATTGAAATTTCGTTGAAATTTGCAACTTGATCGTGTGAGCTTTTCACTGGGCCATCCGGCGGGCGTACAAGTTGGGTGGTCTGAAAGCCCGCCGCCGCCGCAGCATCGAGTTCGGCGGCGATGTCCGACAGGAACAAAATCTGTCCCGGCGGAACCATGATCGCTTCAGCAATGCGGCGGTACGAATCCGCCTCGCGTTTGCCGCCGATCTCGGTATCGAAATAGCCGGAGAACAGTGGCGTCAGATCGCCCGCCTCGCTGTGTCCGAACAACAGTTTCTGCGCGGCAACCGAGCCGGACGAATAAACGTACAAGTGGATTCCTTGCTTTTTCCACTTTTGCAGATTTTCCGCGACCTCGGGATAGACATGACCTTTGAATTCGCCGCTCGTGTAGCCGTCTTCCCAGACCAGACCCTGCAGCGCCTTGAGCGGCGTCGCCTTGCGGTCCTCGTCGATCCAGCGGATCAGAAGGTCGATGATTTCCTGCTGACTAGCCGAGACGAGCCCGGCGTCGCGCGCCGCCTCATGCAGCCAGTGCTGCACCTCGGACTTGTCGGCATGCGTGACCACGAACGCGGGCAGGCGCTCGCGCGCGTACGGAAACAGCACGTCCTTGACGAAATCGATCGAGCTCGTCGTGCCTTCAATGTCGGTGACAATGGCGCGGATCATGCGGCCAGCGGCTGTGCGGCGAGGCGCGGGAATTTCTCGGCGATGTCGCTGCCAGTGAAGTTCGCCACCCAGCCCTCGGCATTCGTGAACAGACGGATCGCGATGAAGTAGGGCGCCTCGCTCATGTCGAACCAGTGCTTGGTGCCGTCGGGTACGCCGATCAGATCGCCTTGCACGCAAAGCACTTCGTAAACTTTCTCGCCGATATGCAGCGTGAACTGGCCGCGGCCGGCGACGAAGAAGCGCACCTCGTCCTCCGAATGCGTGTGCTCGTTGAGGAACTTCGCGCGCAGCACGGCGCGGTCCGGGTGATCGGGCTTGAGGCTGATCACATCGACGGCCTTGTAGCCTTCTTCGCTTTGCAGGCGATCGATGTCGGCTTTGTAGGCGGCGATGACTTCCTCCTGGCTCGCGCCCGGCGCGACCGGCTTGGAGGCTTCCCACTGCTCGAAGCGCACGCCCACGGCGCCGAGCTCGCGCGCGATGTCGGCGTATTGGGTGTAGGTGCCCAGCGGCGCACCGCCGTTGGTGTCGGAATAGATGCGCAGTTCGCTCATGTTTCAACCCTCACTGTCTTCAATCGGCTGTCTTCAGTCGGCGCAGGTCCAGCTCGCAATTGAGCAGGAATTCGAACGCCTCGATGTGCCGCTCGGTTTCGGCCATGTCGCGGCCCCAGGTATAGATGCCGTGGCCGTCGATCAAATAACCATATAGCGGCTTGCCGGCGGTAATCCAAGTATCCACCTTATCGACGAGCTCGGGCATGTGCTGCGTATTAGGAAAAACCGGCAGATCGATATGCGACTCGTGCGTGGTGTGGCCGGCGATCGCCTTCTGCAATTCGTAGCCGGAAAAGCGGATCACGCCTTCCTTCGAGAACAGGCGCGAGGCGACGGTCTGCGCGCGCGAGTGGGTGTGCAAAACCGCGTTCGCGTCGGGATAAATGGCATAGATCTGCGTGTGCAGCAGGGTTTCCGCCGACGGCCGCGCGCTCGTGCCGACCGCGTTGCCGTGACGGTCGACGACCATGATGTCGGCCGCGGTGAGCGCGCCCTTGTCGCGGCCCGAGATTGTGATGGCGAGATGATCGTCGTCGAGCCGCATCGAGAAATTGCTGCTCGTCGCCGGGGTCAGGCCTTGCGCGCCGAGCTTGCGCCCGGCCGCAGCGATCGCTTCGGCGCGTTCAGTGAATTGTTGCGGGGTATAGCTCAAGACTCGGCTCCGTGACGCATTCTATAGTTGCGCGGGCAGGCACTATAGCGGATGAATGCGGCAAAATTCATGTCCGCCCGGGCCGGGGATTCTGCGGCACGCAGGCGGATCAAATCGCAACGACGCGGAGACATCCATGAGTATCGACATTTCCCAACTTTCCGCGACCGAGCTCGACGAGCTGATCGCCCGTGCTGCCGCGCGGCGCGCGACATTGGAACCGGCCCAGTCGGCGCAGCCGCCGGAAAAAGCCGAGGCCGTCGTGCATCCGGCCTGGCACACCTCGCCGCTGCCGAACGGTGTGCTGTTCATGCTGCGTCATCCGGGGCTGGGTTGGCTGGGCTTTGTGCTGCCGCACGAACATCGCGTCCACCTCACTTCGCTGTGGCTGCATCAGTCGCTGCTGTTCAAGCCGGGGGAGCCGGCAACGGGGCAGGCGGCCGCCGCCGCAATCGCGCCGAATTTCGGCACCGGCGGCAGCGGCACGGTGCATTGATCGGTGGGTCCGTGGGTTACGCGGCGATCTCGCTAATTGAGACGTGGCGCTGTCACAATCGCAGCCCACGGAATTGCGTTGGATGACGATGGCGATGGTGCCGAACGACTACGCCCTTTGGGGCCTGATTGCTTTGATTGCGTTTGCGTTCGGCGCGTTGTTGGCGTGGGCGTTCGCGCGTTCGCGCGCGTTCGCCGCCGGGCGGGCGAGCCGCGATGTCGAAATTGCACAACTCGGCTCGGAACGCGATGCAGCGCTCGACGATGCAAAGCGCTTGCAAAGTGTGCACGACGACCTTGCCGCGGAGCTAGCCGGGCAGCGCGCGACGCTGCTTGCGCTCAGCAAGGAAAGTGCGACTCTGTCCGGCCGCCTCGAACGTCTCGGCCAGCTCGAAGCCGAACTCGCGGCCAGTCGTGCCGACGCGTTGAAGTGGCGCGAAGCGACGCAACGCGCCGAGCAGCGCATCACCGAAACCGCCACGCGCGCGCACGAACAGCAGCAGGCGGCCGCGGAGAAGATCGCGCTGCTCGAGCGCGTGCGCGAAAGTCTCGGCGATCAGTTCAAAGTGCTGGCCGGTGACTTGCTCGAAGAGAAGAGCAAGAAATTCACCGAGCAGAACCAGACCCAGATTGGCACTCTGCTCAATCCGCTGCGCGAGCAGCTCGGCGAATTCCGCAAGACGGTCGGCGAGGTCTACGACAAAGAAAGTCGCGAGCGTCAACTGCTCAAGGCCGAGATCGACACGCTGAAGAATCTCAACCAGCGCATCGACGAGGACGCGCGTAACCTCACGCGTGCACTGACGAGAGAAAGCAAAGCGCAGGGCGCCTGGGGCGAGCTCGTGCTCGAACGGCTGCTCGAGGCCTCGGGCTTGCAAAAGGGGCGGCAATACGAAACCCAGGCCACGTTCCAGAACGAAGGCGGCGGCCGCTCACGGCCGGACGTGATCGTGCATCTGCCCGAAGGCCGCGACATCGTCATCGACGCGAAGGTGTCGCTGACCGCATACGAGCGTTATTGCGCCGCGGCCGACGATGCCGAGCGTGCCGCCCAACTCAGCGCGCATCTCGCCTCGCTGCGCAGCCACGTGAAAGAACTCACCGACAAGCGCTACAGCGATCTACCGGGCGTGCATTCGCTTGAGTTCGTGTTGATGTTCGTGCCGGTCGAAGCGGCCTACATCGAGGCGGTGCATCGCGACGACACGCTGCACGCATTTGCGTTGGAAAAACAGGTCGTCATCGTCACCACGTCGACGCTGCTGGCCACGCTGCAGACGGTCGCGAGCCTGTGGCGCAACGATGACCGCAATCGCAACGTCGTCGAAATCGCCGATCGCGCCGGCAAGCTCTACGACAAGTTCGTCGGTTTCATCGACGATCTCAACGAGGCGAAAACCCGGCTCGACGCGGCGCGCAACGCGCTCGTCTCGGCGTCCGGCAAGCTGGAAACCGGCCGCGGCAATTTGATCGGCCAAGTTGAGAAGCTGCGCGAACTCGGTGCGCGCACGAGCAAGTCGTTGCCGGAATCACAGGTCGAACGCGCGCAACTCGACGAGGTGCAGGGCAGGCTCGGAAACGACGAAGAATCAGAATGAGCCGCGCGTCGTCACGGCAGAAACCGAGTGTGCACTACGACGCCAGCACCTGCACCCGGATGCGGAATTCTGCAAGGGGCGGCTGATCTTTTTCCCACGAGCGACGATGTTTGAGGACAATTTCGCCGTAGCCCGCACGTTTGCCTTGAAAGGTGAAGATCGCGCGGCCGCCCGATCCAACGACGCCGCTGTTCGGATAGGAGGAATCGCTGGAAAGCGCCTCGATGCGGTCTTCGTCGTAGCGGTCGATCTCCCAGCGATAGCCGGTGGTCGCATTCTCGGCCAATGAAATCTGCAGCGGCTCGCCTTGTCGGATTTCGACGAGGCTGCCGTTGTCATTTTCGCTGATCGGTCGCATGGCGGCGGCATTCTCTTAGCTACCTGCAGCAAAGATACATCGAGTGGCGACCTCGCCGCTTCCCCGTCCCGCCCCTGCGGCGGCGAGGTCGCCATGACCTAACCCGTCGTGCTCGACGCGGCTACACCGTCGCGCCGTAGCTTTCGTTGAAGAACGCGGCATTGATGTAGGCCTCGCTGGCGTAGGCGAATCCCTTGTCGCCCCAGCTCGTGCCCCAACTGTTGCGCACGATAAAGCGCTTGCTCGCGGTATAGCCGACGATGCAGACGGCATGGCCGCCGCGCACGGTGCTGGGTTGGAACACGTCGAGATTGCCGTTCGTCGCCGTGGCGTTGTCCCACGTCGCATCGACGCTGAGTCCAGCCATGATCGGGCCGTGCGTCGCCAGCCAGGTGCGCCAGTTGCTCAGGTTCTTGGCGAGGTTGAAATAGGAAGCGATGCGCCGCGTCGCCGCCGTGGCGAAGAATGTGTTCTCGTCGCCCTGGTACATGTAGGTCGAGATCGCGAACGGCAGCATCGGCTCGGGCACGGAACCGTACTTGCGCAGAATATCCATCGCCGCCTTGAGGCTGGTTCCGGCTTCTTCGATGAATGTTTCCGGGCGGGTCGTGTAGGTGTCCGTCTCCTTCGAGGCCATCCAGGTGCAGCGCGGCGATAGGTGGCCGGTCTTGGCCAGTTTGCCGGCGTGGACCATGTGGTAGCGCGCCACGCCGTCGGTCGATGCCCAGCCGACGCAAGAGCCGGTTTGTTTCTGGTCGCCGATATTCCACCAACTGGCGCGCAAATCGACGCTGGACGGAAGCGACGCGCGCGGCGCGGCGATGGCGCCGGCAGCCAGGGCGTTTTCCAGAGTCCAGTCCGTTTCCGTGTTGCGCGAAGGTACGAGATTGCAGATCCGCTTCGCTACGGAGGCAGTGCGTTTGATCTTGGCCATGAAAGCTCTCCTTCGGAAAGAAAGGAGGCGGCTGGCGAGTCAGGTTGATCGGGTCAGCGCGTCTCGCGTCGTGTTACGACGTTTGGCGTCGGCGGCTGACATGCGCAGCGGCGGCGCCGGTCGGAATCCGGCACAGCTTACGGTTACGTAGGGTCATTCGACTGCAGGCGGCAGCCTGCGCTCGGGGCGGAGTTATCGCGTCTGCGCGGCCAACTTGCCGTCAGACGCATCGCGGTGCAGCTTGCTCTTGCGATAGCCGTAGGCGAAGTAGAGACCGAATCCCGCGAACGTCCACACGAACGTCAGCCACCAGTTGTAGCCGCTGAACGTCGAGAGCAGGGCGAAGCAGCTCAAGATACCGAGCAGGCAGATCAGCGGCGCGAACGGGATGCGGAACGGCCGCGGAATTTCGGGATGCGCGACACGCAAAATCCACACGCCGGCGCAGACCGCGGCGAAGCTGATCAGCGTGCCGATCGAGGTGAGGTCGCCGAGGATATCGAGCGGGAACACACCTGCGAGTAAAGCGATTCCCGCGCCGGTGATCAACGTGTTGATGTGCGGCGTGCGGTACTTCGGATGAATGCGCGTGAACACCGGCGGCAGCAGGCCGTCGTTCGCCATGATCATGAAGATGCGCGGCTGGCCGATGCACATGCACAGGATCACGCTCGAGAGGCCGATCAGCGCGCCGACTTCGACGATCCAGCGCAGCCAGGCAAGCTGCGGATGCGAGGCGACGGCGGTGACGACCGGTTCGCTCGTGCCGAGTTTGGTATACGACATCAAGCCGGTGAGCACCGCGGCCATGCCGATGTAGAGCACGGTGCAGATCGCGAGCGAGGCGAGCATGCCGATCGGCAGGTCACGCTTCGGGTTGAGCGATTCCTGTGCGGCGACGCTGGTCGCCTCGAAGCCGATATAGGCGAAGAACACCATCGACGCACCGCGCAGCACGCCGGACCAGCCGAACTGATGCGGACCGGTGTTTTCGGGGATGAACGGCGTCCACAGGCTCGTATCGATGTAGCTCCAGCCGGCGAAGATGACGAGAATGATCAGGAGGATCTTGAGCGCGACCATCGCCGTGTTGACGCCGGCCGATTCCCTGATGCCGACGTAGCAGATGCCGGTCAGTACCGCGACGATGCCCATCGCCGGCAAATTGATGATCGCGCCGGTCGGTTTGAGATGCATGTCGAGCGGCGCATTGATCAGCGCCGCGGGCAGTTGAATGCCGACATGATTGAGCAGGCTGGCGAAATAGCCGGTCCAGCTCGATGCGACCGCCGAGGCCGACACGCCGTATTCGAGAATCAGCATCCAGCCGATGAACCAGGCTGCGCCTTCGCCGAGCGTGGCGTAGGTGTACGAGTACGCCGAGCCCGACACCGGCACCATCGCCGCGAATTCCGCGTAGCACAGCGCGCAGAACGTGCAGCAGATCGCCGCGAGCACGAACGACAGCATCACCGCCGGGCCCGCGTGATCGGCCGCGGCGTTGCCGGTGATGACGAAGATACCGCCGCCGATCACCGCACCGATGCCTATCGCGGTCAGACCCCACGGGCCGAGCGTGCGGCGCAGTTCGATCTCGCCGGCCTCGCTGTTAACCGCGAGCGGGTGCTTGGTGCGGAGGAGTTGCTTGAGCATGGTCGTTCTCGAGTTGTCGTAAACGACAAAGGCCGACGCCTTGCGTCGGCCCTTGTTGGCGTCGTTAGGTCAAATTGTGCGTAGGCAGAAAGATTTCAATGCCGCTGCAGTTAATTGCCATTCGCGAGCTGGCTGCGCTTGTAGCCGTAGGTCGCGTAGAGGATTAGACCGAGTATCGCCCAGACGGCGAATACCAGCTTCGCGGTCATGCTCAGGTTGACGAACAGCAGCAGGCAGCCGATCACGGCGAGCGGACAGACGAACCAGGCGATCGGCGTGCGGAACGGCCGCGGGCGATCGGGTTGCTGTTTGCGCAAGATCAACACGCCGAGCGAGACCATCGCAAACGCGAGCAGGGTGCCCGAATTCGAGGTGTCGGCGAGTTTGCCGACCGGGAACAGCGCGCCGCTGAGCGAAACGATGATGCCAGTTATGATCGTAATCACATGCGGCGTGAAGAAGCGCGGATGCACCCTGGACAGCACTTCGGGCAGCAGGCCATCGCGCGACATGGTGAAGAAGATGCGGGTCTGGCCGAACATCATCATCAGAATGACCGACGGCAGGGCGAGGATAGCGGCGATGCCGATCAGATCGCCGATGCGTATATAGCCGAGCAGACGCAGCACGTGAGCGAGCGGTTCGCGGCTGCAGACCAGGGCCTGTGAGTTCGCGCAGGCGGCCATCATTTCAGGTGTGCCCGGGTCGAGCGGCATGCCATTCGCTCCCAGTATCGGCTGCGCGCCGACCGAGCCGGCGGCACCGTAGCCGACCAGCAGGTAGAAAATCGTGCAGACGGTTAGCGAACCGATCAGGCCGATCGGGATGTTGCGGTTCGGATTTTTCGTTTCCTCGGCCGCGGTGGAGACCGCGTCGAAGCCGACATAGGCGAAGAAGATCGACGCCGCCGCGCCGAGCACGCCGACGCCGCCGAGCGGGCTGCCCCAGCCGCCGGGCAGGAACGGTTCGAAGTTACTGCTCTTCACCGCCGGCACGGCGAGGAAGATGAATACGGTGAGCGCGACGATCTTGATCGCGACGAGCACGGCGTTGACGCGTGCGCTCTTCGAGGTGCCAATGACGAGCAATACGGTGACCGCCAGGCCGATGAGGAAGGCAAGCAGGTTGAATGACCCGCCCGCATAGAGACCCGTGCGTAGTGCTTCGGGCAGGCCGTAGCCGTTCGCCGCGAGCAAGCCGTTCATGTAGCCCGACCAGCCGACGCAGACCACGGCGGCGCCGATGCCGTACTCCAGGCCCAGCGCCCAGCCGACGACCCAGGCGACCAATTCGCCGAACACGCCGTAACTGTAGGTGTAGGCCGAACCCGAAACCGGCAACATCGAGGCCAGTTCGGCGTAAGCCAGCGCGGCGAGGCCGCAGACGATCGCCGCGATGACGAAGGCCAGCATCATGCCAGGGCCGGCTTTCTGTCCGGCTTCGGCGGTCAGCACGAAGATACCCGTGCCGATCACGGCACCGATGCCGAGCAAGGTGAGCTGGATGGGACCGAGTTGGCGCTTAAGGGATTTCTTTTCTGCGGTTTCGAGTATCTTGTCGAGCGGCTTTACGCGCCAAAAAACCATTGTGCATCCCCGAATTTGATGGTGGACGGTGATTGCCGGCGTCGCCGCAACCATTCCCTTTCTTTGATCCGGGCCCTTGGCAAATGCGATTCGCGACAGACTTTTCCACGGTCTGCTGAAGCCAGGTATGTATCCCTAGCTTCGCCAAGGCCCGAACTCGTGTCGGTAAAATACGCGACCCCTTCCTGTCGAGCAAGCTGTAACGCACAAGGTGACCTCACAATCCACCCCCTCCTTACAGCCGTGGCAACGCGATTGGCTGTCTGCTTTTGCGCGTTATGCCTCGCGTCATCCGGCGGAACGTGCGGTGGCGGCGCTGTTCTGCGAGTTCGCCTCCGCACACGCCATCGCCGCCGAACGCCGCCTGCGGATCGGCCACCTGACCGGCTCGGCCTGGCTGACCAGCACGGATGGCAAGCGTGTGTTGCTGACCCACCATCGCAAGCTCGATCGCTGGCTGCAGCTCGGCGGACATGCCGACGGCGACGTCGATCTCGCGCGCGTCACGCTGCGCGAGGCGGAGGAGGAATCGGGTCTGCCTGGGCTCGTTGTCGAGCCGGAGATCTTCGACCTGGATCGGCACGAAATCCCCGCGCGCGGCAGCGAAGCCGCGCACTGGCACTACGACGTGCGCTATGTCGTGCGCGCGACGGCGGGCGAGGCGTTCATCGTCAGCGACGAATCCCATGCACTGGCTTGGTGCGACATCGCGGCACTCGCGGCGGACGAAACCGCCGACGAATCACTGCGCCGCATGGCAAGGAAATGGCTAGCGCGCTAGCTCGCGCTGCATGATCAGGTCGGTTTGCGCGTCGTCGCCGAGACGAAACACGTGCGCGCCGACTTCGACGAAGCCGCATTTGCGGTAGAACGCGATGGCGCGCGGATTGTGCTCCCAGACGCCGAGCCACAGCGCGTGGCCGTTCCATTCGGCGGCTTCGGTGACGACGGCTTCCATCAGGCGTTGCGCCAAACCGCGTCCGATCCCGCTGCGATCGATGTAGAAACGCCAGAGTTCGACGGCATTTTCCGCACTTACGCAGTCGGGGGCGTGGCCGTTGCGCAGCTGCGCGTAGCCGGCGACGACGCCGTCGAGTACCACGAGCAGCGTGCGGATTTGATCGGACTCGATTTCCGCGCGCTGCTTGTCGATGCCGTAGGACGCTGCAGCATGCGCCGCCATGTTCTCCGGCGTATTGACCTCGGTGAAGGTGTCGCGGAAGGTGCGCTCGGCCAGGGCCGCCAGCGTGGCGGCGTCGGCGGCACTGGCGCGGCGGATCTGCATCGTGGTCACGCGCGGCCCGAGAATTCCCCGGTCGTCGTATTGACCAGGACCGACTCGCCATTGGTGATGTACTCGGGCACTTGGATCTCGATGCCGGTATTGAGTTTGGCCGGCTTCGAGCGCTTGGTCGCCGAGGCGCCCTTCAGTTCCGGAGCAGTGTCGATCACCTGCAGCGTCACCGTCGCCGGCACCTGTAGGCCGATCGGCGCGTCGTCGATCAGCTGAATGTAGTAGCCCTCGACGCCGTCGATGACATAGCCGGCGGCATCGCCGACTGAGGACGCATCGAGCGTGTACTGCGTGTAGTCCTCGTTGTCCATGAACACAAAGGCATCGCCGTCCTTGTACGAGAAATTGGCCGGGCGGCGGACGAGTTCTGTTTCCTTGAGATCGTCATCGGCGCGCAGCGAGACATCGAGTTTCTGCGCCCCCGGCACCGAATACATAACGAAGCGATAAGTGACGTTGCCGCCGCGGCCCTGTGGCGCGCTGCGCTCGATGTCGCGAATCTGGTAGACCTTGCCGTTGTATTCGACGACGTTGCCGCGTTTGACTTCGAAAGCTTTCATGGAGTTTGCTCTTCTAGGATTGCTTTTGCCCGTCATTCCCGCGAAGGCGGGAATCCAGTTCCTACGCTTTGCCGAATTCGACGAGCAAGAACTGGATTCCGGGCTCCGCCTACGGCGGCCCCGGAATGACGAACGGGGTTACTTGGGTGCGAGTCGGATTGCGCCATCCAAGCGAATCACGCTGCCGTTCATGTAGCGATTCTGCAGAATGAACGCGACCGTGTCGGCGAATTCCGCGGCCGTGCCGAGGCGCGAAGGATAGGGCACTTGTGCACAAAGGGAATTGTATACCTGTTCCGGCATGCCCTCGACCATCGGCGTGTGGAACACGCCTGGCGCCACAGTCATCACGCGCACGCCGATGCGCGCGAATTCGCGCGCCATCGGCAGGGTCATGCCGACGACGCCGCCCTTGGACGCCGAATAGGCGGCCTGGCCGATCTGGCCCTCGAACGCAGCGATTGACGCGGTGTTGACGATCACGCCGCGCTCGCCGTCCTCGCCGGGCGCGTTGTGCTGCATGAGATCGGCGGCGGACTTGGCGACGTTGAAGCTGCCGATCAGATTAACCGTCACGGTCGTCGCGAACGTCTTCAACGGCATCGGCCCTTCCTTGCCGAGCACGCGGCCGGCGCCGAGGATGCCGGCGCAGTTGATCGCGGCGTTGAGGCCGCCGAGCCATTCGTGCGCGGCTTTGACGTTGGCGGCGACTTGCTCTTCCGAGCTCACGTCGGTATTGAAGTAGTGCGCATTCGCGCCGAGGTCGGCGACGGCCTGCGCGCCTTTTTCCGCGCTGACGTCGAACAGGCCGACTTTCGCGCCCTGCGCGAGGAGATGTTTCGCCACGCCGAAACCGAGTCCCGACGCGCCGCCGGTGACAATGGCTTTGACCTGATTGAGCTGCACGGTGTGTCCTTTGAATCAAGCTAATTGAGGCGCGCATTCTAGCCGAAGTCTCATCGGCGCCCGCGGCCCGGGCGGGCGCGCCCATGACGATTCGATGACGTTTGACCGTATTTGCCGGCTTTGCCGCAGCGTGAGGCGGGTCAAGGTTTTGCCGCCGAAGGAACGTCTAGACTCGAGGCGTTTCGTTGCGGAGTTGGAAAATGGATACCGCTGCATCGAAGTTCGTCCGCGCCGGAATCGGCGCTTGCCTCACCCTCGTCGCCGCCTTCGCCGCTGCTCCCGTCTCCGCCCAATTTGTAGGGCCGGCCAGCGACGCCGACGCCGCGCGCTTCCTCGCCCAGGCCACGTTCGGCACCACCCTCACCGATATTCAATCGCTGCGCGCGCTCGGCTATCAGGCGTGGTTGAACAAACAGTTCGCCGCGGCCCCTTCTGTCGAAGCGCCGTATCTCGACTGGGTGAAAAAACTGCCCGACGACAGTAACTCGGTCGACGATTCGACGCGAATGCAGGCCTGGGCGATCAATTCGCTTGGCACGGGCGATCCGAGCCGTGCCGGATTTCCGGGCAATGCGCCGACCGATCAATTACGCCAACGCGTCGCCTTCGCGCTGAGTGAACTGTTCGTCGTTTCGAACAAGAACGGCACACTGGCCTACGAGCCTTGGGCGCTGGCGAGCTACTACGACACGCTCTCCGCGGACGCATTCGGCAACTACCGCACGCTGCTCGAGGATGTGACGAAGCATCCGACGATGGGCACGTACCTGTCGATGATCCAGAACCAGAAGGCGGATCCGACACAGAACATTCATCCCGATGAGAACTACGCACGCGAGGTGCTGCAGTTGTTCTCGATCGGCCTGGTGCAGCTCAATCTCGACGGCACGCCGCAGCTGGACGCCACGAGCAAGCCGATACCGACCTACTCGCAGGTCACGGTGCGCGGCTTCGCCGCCGTGTTTACCGGTTGGAACTGGAACAACACCGGCTGCGGCCCGAACACTTGGACCTGCTGCGATCAGGACAACTATTTCGATTGGGCCTGCGCGCCGAGCGACCACGACGTGCCGGCCTGGCGTAAGCCGATGCAGCCGGTAGAGTTCTATCACGACAACACCTCAGATAAGCAGCTCCTTGTTTATCCAAGCGTCGCGCTGGCCAACGGCGTGCTCGTGCACGGCGGCGCGGCGCAGGCCGAGATGACGGCAGCACTCGACAACATCTTTCATCATCCCAACGTCGGTCCGTTCGTCTCCAAGCAACTGATCCAGCGCCTGGTGACGAGCAACCCGACGCCGGCGTACGTGCAGCGTGTGGCGAATGTGTTCAACAACAATGGCGCCGGCGTGCGCGGCGACTTGAAGGCGGTGGTGCAGGCGATCCTGCTCGACGACGAGGCGCGCAACGGTCAAAACACCGCGCCGACCACATTCGGCAAACTGCGCGAGCCTTTGCTCAAGCTCACCCACGTCTGGCGCGCAATGGCGAGTAAGTCGGTGAGCGGGCGCAATGATAACGTCAACACCTGGCCACCGATCGAGGACCTCTATGGCGAAGCGCCGCTGCGTTCACCGAGCGTGTTCAATTTCTTCAAGCCGGTGTTCGTGCCGCCGGGCGAGCCGCAGACGCTCGCTCTACGCGCACCGGAATTCCAGATCCTCACCGACACCGCCGCCGTACTGACGCCGAACCATCTCTATCACGAGATTTTCTGCAACTACATCGGCAGCCAGGACTGCTGGGGCAGCGACGACGCGGCGACGATTCAGATGAACCTCGCGCGCGACGCGACGCTCGCGGAGTCGAATCCCGCGCAGTTGATCGACCAGTACAACCTGCTGTTCCTGTCCGGACAGATGTCGAGCTTTATGCGCGGCATCCTTCTGACACGCCTTAACGCGATCACGCAGGGCAACAACGGCGCGAGCCTCGGCGTGTTCCGCGTGCAGCATGCGTTGTATCTGATTCTCGACTCCCCCGAATACGCGATCCAAAAGTGAGGCTGCCGCCATGCAGGTGAATCGTCGCGAATTTCTGCGCAAGAGCATTTGCGCTGCGCTTGGCGGAACCGGGTTGTATACCGCGCTCGGCAATCTCAATCTCGTCGCCGCCGCGGCGAACGCGGCCACGCCGTCGGACTACAAGGCGTTGGTTTGCGTCTATCTGTACGGCGGCAACGACAGCTTCAACACGATCGTGCCGTACGACGCAGCGCACTACGCGCAATACGCCGCCTCGCGACGCAATCTCGCGCTTGTGCAGGCCGACGTCACCGCGAATGCGCTCAAGGCACTGGCACCGCCGAGCGACGGCGGCCGCTACGGTCTGCATCCGGCGATGGGTAATCAAACCGCGAATGGCGGCAACGCGGGTCTGCCTGCGCTGTTCAACAGCGGCAAGGCGGCGATCGTCGCCAACGTCGGCAGCCTGCTGTATCCGATCACGAGTGCGCAATACAAACAGGGCGCGGTGCCGACACCGCCGCAGTTGTTCTCGCACGACGACCAGACCAGCCAATGGCAGACCGCGCGGCCGGACGATGCGAACTCGCTCGGCTGGGGCGGGCGCGTCGCCGATCTGCTCTACGCGAACAACGCGGGGCAGGTGCCGATGAGCATCTCGCTGTCGAGCTCGAACCTGTTCCAACGCGGCGCGATCGTCGACCAGTATGCGATGGACCCGTCCGGGGTGACGGCGATGAGCTATCTCGGCGACGGCCCGGAATCCTGGGTCGGCGGCGACAACCCCGACGGAATCACGGCTTACAACGCGCTGATCGCGCACGGCGTGCAGAGTCACGTGCTCGAGCGCGCGTTCGCCGACGCGACTTCGCGCTCGATTTCGATCTACACATTGCTGAACTCGGCGCTCAATCCGGCGACGCCGCCGCCGGCGCTGGCGACGACGTTCCCCGACAACGAACTCGGCAATCAGCTGTCGATGGTCGCGCAGCTGATCCGCGCGCGCGCCACGCTCGGCATGAACCGGCAGGTGTTCTTCGTTTCCGCCGGCAATTTCGACACGCATGCCAATCAGCTCAACGACCAGCAGGACAATCTGTCCGCGCTCGCGCAGGCATTGAACGCGTTCTACAACGCGACGGTGGAACTCGGCGTGGCCAACAACGTGACCGCGTTCACCGCGTCCGACTTCGGCCGCTCGCTGCCGGTGAACAGCACTGGCACCGATCACGGTTGGGGCGGGCATCACTTCGTGGTCGGCGGCGCGGTGCGCGGCGGCCGCTACTACGGCACGATGCCGTCACTTGTGCCGACGGGGAATCCGGACGACACCGGCTACGGCCAGATCATCCCGACCACCTCGGTCGACCAGTACGCCGCGACTTTGGCGACCTGGCTCGGCGTCGGCGCGTCCGATCTCGCCACGATCTTTCCAAACCTCGGGCGTTTCTCCACGTCCAACCTCGGCTTCGTTTAGCGCTGGAATTTCCGGGACTGAAACGCTGGCGCGGCTCCGCGCGTGGCTTCCCGTTGCCGTGACGGCGGGCGATGAGCCGAAATTCCCCAGATTTCGCTATTCATTGGAGGAAAGGATGATCTGACGGCCTTTGGTCCGTCGCGTCGCCTCTTTCCCCCGAAATCCGACGAAGAGGAAACCCCAATGAAGTTCAATTCATCTCTGCTGGTTGCCATGATGCTGGCCGGCGCGAGCATCGCCGCGACGGCTGCGGAACCGGTCCAAGTACAACGCGGCCGCTACCTGGTCCGCGTCAGCGGCTGTAACGACTGCCACACGCCCGGCTACATCCAAAGCAACGGCCAAGTCGACGAAAAGGTGTGGCTGACCGGCGACGCGCTCGGTTGGAAAGGCCCATGGGGCACGACCTACGCGACCAACCTGCGCGTGCTGTTGAACGGCATGAGCGAGCCGCAGTGGCTGACGCACGCGCGCACGATGCAGCCGCGTCCGCCGATGCCGTGGTTCAACGTGCGCGCAATGAACGACGAGGACTTGAAGGCAATCTACGCATTCGTGAAGACGCTCGGCCCGGCCGGCTCGGCCGCACCGGCCTACGTGCCGCCGGGCAAGGATGTTCCCGGGCCCGCAGTGGTGTTTTCCATGGGTTCAAACTGACATGGGTTCAAACTGACGGTGGCCGGATCCTGTCCGCTGTCTCAGGACAAGAATCCCAAATTCGCCGTCGGGAAATTCTTCACGTACGGAAAGATCGAAGCGATATCGCAGCTCGACACGCCCAGCCAGCTCGCCAGCGTGGCCGAGTATTGATCGCAGGACACGCCGGGAAGCATCTGGCCACGCGACAGGCAATCCGGTCCGTTGAGGGCCTGGTTCGGAAACACGCTGCCGCTGGCGGCCGGCGCGCCGTACAGCCGCTGGCCCTTCACCGCGCCGCCCATGACGAACTGCATGCCGGCCCAGGCGTGGTCGGTGCCGTCGCCGTTCGAATTGAGCGTGCGCGCGAACTCGGACAGCGTGAACGTGGTGACCGATTGCGGGATCTTCAGATCGTTGACCGTGCACGTGTTGAACGCGGCCAATGCCTGCGAGATCGTCGTGAACAGTTTCGGCTGTTCGGTGAGCTGGTTGTCGTGCGAATCGAAACTGCCGTAGCTGATGAAGAAGATCTGCCGCTTTGCGCCGAGTTGATCGCGTACCGAAATGATCTTCGCGATCTGCTGTAAGGCCGCCGCCACCGGGTTGTTGGTTGGAAACGTTGTGGTCAACGCCGGTGCGGCGGCGAGCGCAGTCTGCATCGTCTGGTAGTAATCGAGCGAGTTGTGCACGGTCTTCGCGTAAGTGCGCGTAAACGGGTCGGCATAGGTTTGCGCGAGCATGTCCTCGAGCGCGGTCATGCGTGCCGCGCCGCTGCTGCCGCTGTAGCCGGACAGCCCGACCGGGCCGGAGGCGGTCAGCGTGTACGGCTGGATCGCCTCGCCGACCTGGAAACGATTCTGCCCGCTGAGCGAGAGCGACATCGGCACGGTCATGCCCGGATTGAGCACATGCAGGCGGTCGGCGACGAGGCCACCCCAGCCGTTCACGCCGTTCTGCTTCGGCTGGCCGTATTGCCATTGCGCCTGCTGATCTGCGTGCGAGAACAGTTGCGGCGGCAGCGGATAACCGGGCGAGAGATACTGCGTCTTGTTCGTCGGCTGCAGCGCGGTGCCGACATTGACGACGAACGCACCACCGCCCGCGTTGAAGATGCTGGCGAGTTCGGTCAGATTCGGATGCAGACCGTAGGTTTCTCCGCCGGCCGCGCCGAGCACGTTGACCGGCACGAGCGTGTTCTGTGCGATCGCCATGCCCGCCGGCGGACCGCCGCTGCGCGCGGTGCTATACGCGGCGTAGCGCGTGCTGTCGCTCGGGATCAGCATGTTCCACGAATCGTTGCCGCCGAGCAGAAACAGGCAGACAAGCGCCTTGTAGTCGCTCACCGGCGAGTAGCCGCCGCAGCTCTGCGCGAGCGCGGAATTGAGCAGCCCGAACTGGGTCATCAGCGCGCCGCTGGTCGACAGCGCAAGACTGCTGCAGGCGGCGTGGCGCAGGAAGTCGCGGCGCGAACGGGAGAAGGACGTAGTCATGGCGCGCCTCCGAACGTGCTTGAAAACCGTTGCGAGCGATGAGATTTTGCGCGTCGCCGGAGCGCAGGAACCGGAGCATACATTCGAGTATGTGAGGATTCCGAGCACCGCCGGCGCGCAAAATATCGAGCGGAGTAGGTTTTCATGCACGTTCTCACTTTTGGATCGCGAATTCGGGGGAGGCGAGCACCAACTGCAGCGCGGTCTGCGTGCGTCCGAGTGCGTTCGTGCTGGGCACCTGATTGATCGCAGTCGCGAGGTTCGCCTTGGTCGCGGTGCTCATCTGTCCGTAGAGCAGGTCGTGATTGACCTGTTCGATCAGCGTATCGACATTGCCGGCGAGAGCATTGAGGCCGTCGAGATTGATCGCGATCGTCGTCGCCGTGTTCTTCGAATTGCCGGTGTAGGCGCCGATGCGCGCGGTGAGGTCGTTTGCCGTGCTCATCGTGCTCGACTCGCTGAGGACCTGGAACTGCGGACCGAACAGTCCCGCATCGCCGAGCTCGCCGGGCGGCAGATAATTCGGCGAATAGAAGTTGAACACTGAGGAGGCGCCTTCGGGCCGCTCCACGTAGTTCGACTGCGGATTGGAAAAGGTATACAAACCGCTCGTCGACGCCGCGCCGTAGTAACGCCACAACGCAGTGAGCTTGAGCAGCGGCTCGCGCGCCTTGCCGAACACGAGTTTCGGATACTGCGCCGGGATCGTGCCGCTCAGCGCCTCGTTATCGGTCAGGACCGCGGTGACGACCTGCGCCAGGTTGCCGCCGCTGGAGGCGAACACCGCCGACACGCGAGAGATGTAGGCCGGCGTCGGATTGCTCGTCACCAGTTGCTGGATCAACTGGCGCGAAATGAATGGCGCGACATTCGGATGGTTGGCGAGGATCGCCAGACCTTGTTTCATATCGTCGGCGCAAGGCAGATTCGCGGGCAGCGATTGCGCGTCCGAATTCGCGCCGTAGTTGCCGGTGTAGCTCAGCAGCGTCTTCGCGCCGAAGTCGTGATACTTGTCGTAGCAGATCAGCGGCTGATATTCGTCGGTCGACCAACTCGTCGACGACGCGGGATTGGTGTAGAACCCACTCGCATAGCTCCATCCCGTGAACACGCGGGCGTAGCCGGTGACGGTCGCTTGGGGGTAAGTGGGAATCGGATTGCCGGATGCATCGAGCTTCAGCGATCCGTCCGCATTGAGCAGGACGAGTCCGATCGAAAACAGCTGCATCACTTCGCGTGCGTAGTTTTCGTCGGGCGACGTGCCGAGTTTGGGATTCGCCGGCACGTTTCGCAGATAGGTGAGCATGTGCGACATCGCCGGGCTCAAGGTGACGTCGTAGATCAGGTTGGAATACGTCGGCGCGTGCGCGACGCCGCTGCCGTCGGTGTAGCCGCCAACGTCGCGCGCGAGGGTATCGTAGTACTCGGCCAGCGCAATCGGGTCCTGATTGATACCGGCGAACTGGTCCGACACGACCATGATCTGCGACAATGCCCAGGCGACGCGCTGGCGCAACTGGTCCGGCGCGGTGATCGCGTTGTTGAACCACGCCTCCATGCGGTCGTTCTGGCCTGGATTCTTCACCGCCTTGTCGAGTGATTCGACGTACGGCCGCATCGGCGTGGCCGGCATCGCGAGCTGTTTGGCGATCCAGGCGTGATAGCCGAGGCTGCGCAGTTCGGCGATCGAATTCGGCGTCGGGCCGAACGTCGCCATCGTGAGGAAGCGCGCCGCCTGTGCGTCGTTGGCCGGGCCTTCGAGGGTCAAACCAGGAATCGCGCGGCCCGGATCTGGCGGTGTCTGCGGCAGCGGATATCGAGGCGGGGCAGTGGCGGCGAAGGCGGCGCCCGCGCCAACGAGCAGGCTCGTCAGGCCGGCACATCTGCAACTCGGACCAATTTCGAAGCGCGATCGGCGGGAAGGTCGGCTGCGGAGTGAGAACGGTCGCATGAAAGCCTCCTGCACAGGAAGATCGAATCGGTTCGGATTCTCCTCCCCAGGGAGAACATTCACGGCAACGCATCTCGCAGCGAGCGGTTGACCGCAGTCGCAACGACTATAACCAATCACGATGACAGCGCGTTGTGAGGTCGCGCCGCATTCAGTTGCATCTCACACTTTTTGCGGGCGACACTCGCCGCGGAGATCGCCCTCAGTTCGAGGCGAGCGAATTCAGCATGGCCGGTGCGTCGATATCGACGAAGGCGATCGGCTCGGCCGGCGTGGCGGACGGCGGTGTGAGTTGCAACTGCCACCAGCCGACGTCATGCCACGCACCGAACTTGTAGCCGGCGTGGCGGAACGTCGCGCAATGGCGAAAACCGCAGGCTTCGTGCAGCGCGATGCTGGCCGCATTCGGCAGCGTGATGATGCCGAATGCGTTGACGTAGTTCTGCGCCCTCAGCACGGCATGCAGCGCGGTATAGAGGCGTTTGCCGATGCCGCGTCCGTGGAAATTCGCGTGCACGTACGCCGTGACTTCAACCGACCAGCGATAAGCCGCGCGCTCGCGATGCGGGCCGGCGTAGGCATAGCCGGCGACGCGGTCGCCGACGACGGCGACGAGCCACGGATGCGTCGGCAGCAACTTGCGGATGCGCCCGGCCATCTCCCCTGCGGTGGGTGCGACGGTTTCGAACGAGACGGCTTTGTGTTCGACATGCGGCGCGTAGATATCGCGGATCGCCACCGCATCCGTTTCGTTGGCGGCGCGTATTAAAAGTGTCGAGTTCATGGCGTGCGGTAAATTGCGCCGTTTTTCATCACGAAGGCCACGCTGCGCACGGCGTGAATCGTTTGCGTCGGATCGCCCGACACCGCGACCAGGTCCGCGCGCAGTCCCGGCGCGATGCGGCCGAACTGATCCTGTTTGCGCAGGATGGCGGCGTTGACGCTGGTCGCGGCGAGCAGGGCCTGCGTGGGCGTCATGCCCAGTTCGACCATCCATTCGAGTTCGCGCCAGTTCGTGCCGTGGGCAAACACGCCGACGTCGCTGCCGCAGCCGATCGTCACGCCGACCTTCAACGCAGTGCGGAACGCCTTCGCCGACTCCTGCATGCGCTTGCTTGGCGGTGTCTTGCCTGGTTCGTAATGCTCGAAATATTGCGCGATCGCTTCGACCGCGGTCAGCGTTGGCAGCAGCGGGACGCCGCGCTGCTTCATCAAGCGCAATGTCTCCTCGCTCGCGTTGTCTCCGTGCTCGACCGAGTCGACGCCGGCGAGCACGGCCATACGCACGCCTGCGTCACTCGTCGCATGCACGGCCACGGGCCGGCCGGAAAGATGCGCGGCGTCGATCATGGCCTTCAGCTCGGCGTCGGTGAACGCGGGCCGCACCTCGCCGTCAGGGCCGATACGGTAGTCGGCGTAGATCTTGATCCAGTCGGCGCCGTGGCCGGCCTGCTCGCGCACGGCGGCGATGCCGGCGTCGGCGCCGCTGATTTCCTGCGCGCCGCCCGGCAGGTCGATGTCCGGGCGGAAGCCACGCGGACCCGGGCCGTACGACGCCGTGGCGACGATCGCGCGCGTGGCGATGAAATAGCGCGGGCCCGGAATCAACCCGTCGTTGATCGCGCGGCGGATCGACACATCGTCGTAGCCCGCGCCCTCGGTGCCGAGATCGCGCAGCGTGGTGAAGCCGGCGAGTAGCGTATCGCGCGCATGCTGCGCGGCGAGCAATGTGCGATAGGCCGGCGGTTCCTTGAGCACCTGATCGTTCCAGCTCGTCTCGTTGTACGGATGCAGGAACAAATGCGCGTGCAGGTCGATCAAGCCGGGGATCAGCGTCGTGTCGGGCAGATCGACGACTCTTGCGTCGGCGGGCACCTTGATCGAATCGGCCGGCCCGGCCGCAACGATGCTGTCGCCGTCGACCAGCACGGCCCAGCCGGCGCGCGCGGCTTCCTTGGCATCGCCGGTCCATACGCGGGCCGGGCGCAGCAGCGTCGACGCGGCGAGCGCGGGCGCGCAGAAGCCGCCGAGGAAAATACAAAACGCAAGAAGTATATTTCTGCGCATCGCTTTCAGGTGATCGAGCGGCGAAAATCCAGATCGTAGCGCGAGCCGTGCACGAGCACATGCACGCGCAGGTTGGTGATGCTGATCGGTCCGCTCGGCCCCACTTCGGCGACGTTGGAGTGGCCGACGTCGGACGGATCGACGACAGTGATGCCGCCGTGCCCAACCACATCGACGACATTGTCCGGGCCGATGAATGCGGCCGTGTCGGGGTCGATGCCGATGCCGAGCGCGAACGGATTGAGTGCGAGCGCAGCGAGCAGGCGGCCGAGACGATCCGCGCCGGCGCCGCCCTGGTCGATGACGAGTCGGTTCGACAGGCCCAGGCCCGGCGCGAGCGTGACGCTGCCCATGCGCGGCGTCGGCCCGTGCGCGCCGCCGGCGAGCATGTGCTCGGCCAGGATCGCCGCGCCAGGGCCAATGCCGGCAACGGCCACGCCGTCCGCATTGCGCCGGCGCAGCAGACGCGCGAGCTGCGTGCCGCCGAGCAGCGTCGACAAGCGCAGCGGCTGGTCGGCGCTGAGCACGACGAGTTCGGCGCGCTCGATCAACGCAAGTGCGCTCGCATGATCGCTGTCGCTGCGGTTGACCAGTGCGAGCCGCTGCACTTGGCCTGCGCCGAGCGTGAGCAGCGTGCCTTCGAGCTCTTCCGAGGGCGCTTCGCTATGCGTATGTGCGGTAAGGACGACGACCTGCGGACGCTGCGCCAGCATCGCGAAGATGCGGCGAAAGATTTCCGTGTAGCCGTCCGGCCGCGCCTGCGTGCCGATGGGGATCAGATATCCGCGAGACTGGTCGGGAGCGAGGCGTGCAGGCAAGGCGAAATTCCTCTTCGTGATGAAGCGAAACCCGAAGCCTACCATCCCGCGCCGATCGTTACGACGCAGTCGCCCCGCCCGAGAGCTGCATATCCGAAATTTGCCCGGCGGTTCAGGCGGGACCGGGATCGCTCGCTACTGCCAGCCGGCTGCGATGCAGGCCATAGAAAAAGTACACGAGGCAGCCGAGCACGAGCCAGAGGAAAAAACGCAGATACGTCGTGGACGGCAACCCCCAGATTAGCCAGCAAGAAAAACCGATGCCGATGATCGGTACGAGCGGCACCCACGGCGTGCGGAACGGTCGATGCAGATCGGGCTGGCGTCGGCGCAACACGGCAACCGCGGCGCAGATGACGATGAAAGCGCAGAGCACGCCGATGTTGACGAGCTTGGCCAGCTCGTCGAGCGGGAACAATCCGGCGGCGATCGCCGTGACCGAACCGAGCAGCAGCGTCGTGCGATGCGGTGTGCGCCAGTGCGGGTGCACGGCGGCGAACCAGCCCGGCAGCAAGCCGTCGCGCGACAGCGCAAACCCGATCCGCGCGCCGGCGAGAAGGTTGGCGAAGATCACGCTGGTGATGCCGCAGATCGACGCGAGCGAGATTGCGACCATCACCTGCGGCATGCCGATTGCCGTGAACGCGTGGGCGACCGGCGCATCGTTGTTCAGCGTCGTGTACGGCACGATGCCGGTGAGCACGAGGCAGATCGCGAAATACAACACCATTGCGATTGCCAGCGAGAGGACCACGGCGCGAGGCAGGTCGCGCTGTGGATTTTTTGCCTCCTCGGCCGCGGTGGTCAGCATGTCGTAGCCGAACACGGCGAAGAACACGACGGCCGCGCCGGTGACGACGCCATGCAGGCCGAACGGCATGAACGGCTGCCAGCGCGTCGGATCGACGAAGGCGACGCCGGCGACGACGATCAGCGCGGCTGCGGCGATCTTGATCGCCACGATCGCCGTGTTGAAGCGCGCGCCCCATTCCATGCGCACTGCGAGTAGGGCGGTGATCGCGAGTGAGACAAGCACCGCCGGCAGATTGAACCAGCGCCCCGGCGCGCTGCCGTAGGCGCCCTGTGCCCACACCGGTAACGGTATGCCGGCCGCGTCGAGCAGTGCCTGCACGTAGCCGGACCAGCCGACCGCGACGACGGCTGCGATCAGCGCGTATTCAAGCAGCAGATCCCAGCCGATGATCCAGCCGGCGAATTCGCCGAGCACCGCGTAGCCGTAGGTGTATGCGCTGCCGGAGACCGGGATCAGTCCAGCGAACTCCGCGTAGCACAGCGCGGCGGCGGCGCTGGCGATGCCGGCGATCAGGAACGACAGCACCACCGCCGGGCCGGCCTGCGTCGCGGCGACGGTGCCGGTGAGCACGAAGATGCCGACACCGATGATGCCGCCGAGGCCGATCGCGGTGAGCTGCCACAGCCCGAGCACGCGCCGCAGCTCGCCGCGTTGGGCGGCTTCGGATTGCAGCATGGCGACGGATTTGCGACGGGTCAGTGCGTTGAGAATCGTCATGCGGCTGCGTTCCTGAGGGAGAGTTGATTTAGTCCGCGAACGGCCGGTCGATCGCGGGGGACGGCGGAGTAAACCACGCGGCGCCGTGTTCGGTAACGTAGAAATGATCTTCGAGGCGAATGCCGAATTGTTCCGGCACGACGATCATCGGTTCGTCGCTGCAGCAGTTGCCCGGTTCGAGCGGTACGGCGTTGCCGCGCACGAGGTAGGGCGATTCGTGCACGGCAAGCCCGCAGCCGTGGCCGGTGCGATGCGGCACGCCGGGCAGGCGGTAGTCGGGCCCGAGGCCGGCGCGTTCGATCACCGCGCGCGCGGCGTTGTCGACCGATTCGCCGCTGGCGCCCGGGCGTGCAGCCGCGAACGCGGCCTGCTGCGCGGCGCGTTCGAGTTCCCAGATGCGCATCTGTTCGGCCGATGGCCGGCCGTAGATGTAGGTGCGCGTGATGTCCGAGTTGTAGCCCTGCACACTGCAGCCCGTGTCGATCAGCACGAGATCATCTTCGCCGAGGTGCTGCTCGCCCGGAATGCCGTGCGGATGCGCGGTAGCCGCGCCGAACTGCACGATGCAGAACGTCGAACCGTTGTCCGCGCCAAGGCGACGATGCGCGCGATCGATGAAATATTTAATCTCGGTCGTCGTGACGCCTTCACGCATCAGGCCGGCGGCGAGGCGATGCACGTGCAGGGTCATATCGCAGGCCTGCTGCATCAACGCGAGCTCGGCGGGCGACTTGCGTGCGCGGCAGCCATCGACAATCGGACTCGCGTTGACGATCGTGCGCGTGCCGAGCGCACGGCGCAGCCCGTCGAAGACAAAATACGGCGCCGCGGGATCAAGCGCGAGCGTCTGCGCACCGCGTTCTGCAAGGGCAGCGGCGACGAGCGCGTAGGGATCCTCGTGTTCCTCCCACAGCCGCGGCCGGGCCGCGATGGTGAGCACGCGCGCGAGCGTTGCCGCTTCGAACGCGGGGCAGATCGCGACGGGTTCGTCGTCACGCGTGATCAGCAGCGCGACGAGGCGCTCGCTCGCGCCCCACGGCACGCCGCAGAAATAACGCAGCGAGGCGCCGGCGGTGATCAGCAGCGCATCGGCGCCGTGTTCACGCAGGAGCGCGCGAGCGCGTTCGATGCGTGCCTCGTATTCGGCGCGTGCGATCAGCGGGGCTCGATGGCTCCACGGAGTCAGCGTCGCCTCGGCTTCCGCCGCGCTCAGATGGCCGATCTGCTTGCTCACGCGTGTTTCTCCCGGGTCACGTCGTCGGTGGTCCAGCGTCCGTCGATCAGACGCTGCACGCCGCCGGGATTGGCGTCGCGCAGATCGGCCGGCAGCCAGGATTCCGGCGCGTTGTCGTAGCAATGCAGTGCAGCGAAGCGGCGGATTGCCGTCGGCATGCCGACGGCGGTGAAGCCGGGATGCCCGGTGCTCGGATACGGGCCGCCGTGGTTCATCGCCGCGCTGACCGCGACGCCGGTGGGCATCTTGTTACCGATCAAGCGGCCCACGCGCGGGCGTAGTGCCCGCGCGATGTCTGCGGCGGACGCGTCGTCGCTGTCGCTTTGTTTACTTGTATACAGTGTGCCGGTGAGATTGCCGTCGAGCGCGCGTGCGACCTCGATCATCTCCGCGGCATCACGCGTGCGCACGATCAGACTCGCCGGGCCGAACACTTCGGTCTGCAGCGCGTAGGCCGCGGTGAGAAAGTGCGACGCTTCGACGCCGAGCAGCGTCGGCGCCTGCCGATAGCCGGGTTCCGTGCTGCTCTTGCCGCGCGCGAGCACTTGTGCGCCGACGTCAGCGAGCGTCGCCAGTCCGCGGCGGAAATGATCGAGCACGCCTTGCGAGAACAGCACGTTCGCCGGCGCGTTCGCGAACAGCGCGCTCGTCGCAGCGACAAAGGCATCGCCGTCTGCGCTCTGCGGAACGACGACGATGCCCGGATTCGTGCAGAACTGGCCGCTGCCCATCGTGCACGAGGCAAAGAATTCCTGCGCCAGTTCCGCGCCACGCTCGGCAAGCGCGCCGGGCAGCAGGAATACCGGATTCACGCTCGACATTTCCGCGTAGATCGCGACGCCGGCTGCGTCGGCCGCGGCCTTGAGCGCAAGTCCGCCCGCGCGGCTGCCGGTGAAACCGATCGCGCCGACGCGCGCGTCTCCCGCGAGCTTCGTGCCGAGGGCGTTGTCGAAGTGATAAAGCATCTGCACGCTCGCCGCGGGCAGCCCAGCATCGAGCGCGGCGCGATGCGCGAGTTCGGCGAGACGCTTGCTCGTCGCCGGATGCGAAGGATGTGCCTTGGCGATCACCGGATTGCGCGCGGCGATCGCGCTGGCGAAATCGCTACCGGCAGCGGCATTGAACGCGAACGGAAAATTGTTCGGTCCGAACACGAGCACGGGCTTGCCGAGCGGAGCGAAGTGCGAGCGCAGGCCGCCGCGTGTGTCGATCGTCGGCTGCGTCCATGCACTTTCGCGCACTGCGCGAGCGGCTTGGCGCAGTTGGTCGCTGGTGCGCGGCAGTTCGACCTTGGCCAGGCGCGGCTCGCGCGGCAGCGCTGTTTCCGCGTGGGCAAGCTCGACGAGCGTCGGCGCGTCGGCGTCGATCGCTGCCGCGTAAGCGTCGAGGAACGCGGCGATGCGCGCGGGCTCACAGGCGGCCAACGCCGTGGCGGCTTCGCTCGCGGCGATCAGCGCGGCGTCGATGTCGGCCGCACCGCTGATCGGAAACTCGGGCCCGATCGTTTCGCCTGAGGTCGGATCGAACGCGCGGAAACCGGAGCGCGCGTCCTGCGATGCGCGCCAGGCGCCCGCGATCAGCACCGGTTCGAACGTAGCCATGTCAGAGTCCCGGGTGCGTGGCGATCGCGTGCTCGATCACCTTGAGCGCGTCGGCGCGTTCGGCGCCGTCGAGCACGAGCCGCGGCGCGCGTACGCGTTCGCTGCCCATGCCGGTTTTTTCCTGCACGAGTTTGATCAGCTGGACGAACTTCGGCACCGTGTCCAGGCGCAGCAGCGGCAGGAACCAGGCATACAGTTTCGCAGCGGCTTCGGCGCCGCCTTCGCGGGCGAGCCCGAACAGCTTCACCGACTCTTTCGGATATGCGTTGACCAGGCCGGCGATCCAGCCGGTCGCGCCCATCGCGATGCCTTCGACAATCGCATCGTCCATACCGACGAGTAATTCCAGACGATCGCCGATCAGGCTCTTGATCGCGGCAAAGCGGCGCACGTCGCCCGAGGATTCCTTGACCGCTTCGACGTTCGGATAAGTCTTCGCGAGTTCGGCGATCTGCGTGGGCGAAAAGTCGGTTTTGTACGCGATCGGGTTGTTGTAGATCATGCATGGCAGATCGGTGGCCTCGATGATCGCGCGGATGTGCGCGCCCATCTCGCGCCAGTCGGTCGAATACACGTACGGCGGCAACACCATCAGGCCGCGGCAACCGATCGCCTTCGCCTCGCGCGCGAGGCGCACAGCTTCGGCGGTCGACAGCGCGGCGATGCCCGGAATCACCGGCGCGCGGCTGCGGAGCGCTTCGACGAGCGTGCGCAGGATCGCGAGTTTTTCGTCGAAGCTCAGCGTCGCCGCCTCGCCGAGCGAACCGAGCGGAACGATGCCGGTGCAACCGGCGTCGATCAGCTGGCGCGCATGATTGGCGAGGAAGGCGTGATCAACGTGACCGTCAGCGGTGAACGGCGTGGTGATCGCGGGAATCACGCCGCGCCAGATCGAAGGTTTGCTCATGGGAAATGCTCCTGATTCGATGGAAAGGAAAGATCAAGTCGGGGTGGTGGAAGCGAAACCGGCATCGGCCAGCGTCGCCAGCCGTGCGGGAAAAATCGGCGGACGCGAGCCGGTGCGCGGAAAATGGTCGAGCTCGGCCAGCGCGGTGCCGCAGATGCGGCCCTGGCAGGCACCCATGCCGCAGCGCGTGGCGAGCTTGGCGGCACGCGCGTCGGTGTAGTCGTTCAGTGCGGATAGCGGCACGTCCTCGCAGCGGCAGACGATGGTGTCGGCGTCGGCCAGGTCGCGAATGCGTGGATCGAGGGCGAAGTGCGTTTCGAGCAGCGCGGAAAAACGGCGCGCGCGTCGTCGGGCGGGATGCAACGCGCGTGCGGCAGCCGCGTCGCCGGCCGTGGCATGGCCGGCGATGGCGCCTTCGATCCGCGCCACATCGCGTCCGCCGATGCCGCAGACTTCGCCGGCGGCATACATGTTTGCAAGGTTCGTGCGCTGATCCTCGTCGACTTCGATATGCGGATGGCGGCCGCGTTCATCGAGCGCGACGCCGAGCAGTTGCGCGAGTTCGACATTCGGCACGAGACCGTAGCCGACGGCGAGCAGGTCGCAGTCGATGCGACGCGTACGTTTTCCAATATGTACTTCGGCAGCGCGCAGTTGCGCATCACCGTATGCCGCACGCACGAACGCCCCGGCGCGGTAGGGCACGCCCGCGAGCGCCGTGCGCAGCGCGACCGCCTGCGCCACGCGTGCGGGCCAGCGCCAGAGTCGGCTCGCGAAAGCCGTCAGTTGCGCCGCGGAAGTCTGCTCGTAGATGCCGAGCATGATCGCGCCATGTTTGCGCAGCGTCGCCGCCGCGGCCAGCAGCAACGGACCGGAGCCGGCGACGACGACACGCTTGCCTTTTACCGGCCAGCCTTGCTTGACCAACGCTTGCGCGCCGCCGGCACCGAGCACGCCCGGCAGCGTCCAGCCCGGAAACGGCAGCAACAATTCACGTGCACCGCAGGCGAGGATGAGTTTGCCGTAGTGCAGGCAGCGCGACTGCCCGTCTTGTTCGACGAGCAGCTTGTCCGTCGCGGCGGCGATGACCTGGGTTCGCTCGAGCCAGGCAATGTTCGCGTGACGAGCTACCGCCTCAAATGCGATCACAGCGGCATGCGTTGGAGCGCGCCGCACATCGTGTCGCCAGACCTGACCGCCTTGTGTGGCCTGTGCGTCGATCAGACCGACGCGCAAGCCGTGGCCGGCCGCGGCATCGGCCGCAGCGAGGCCGGCGGGGCCGGCGCCTACGATCAGCACGTCGTAACGCTCAACCATGCCGGACCTCCGTCGTGGTCTGCACGCGCATGCCGTCGCGCGCGATCGTCATGCACGCGCGCTGCTGATCGGCGCCGTCGATGCGGACGCGGCATTCGAAACACACGCCCATGCCGCACAGCGGCGCACGCGCGCGGCCGCTGACTCCGTGGCCGAAAACAGGTACGACGCGCGCGATCGCTGCGGCGACGTTGGCACCGGCCGGCACATCAACGGAGCAACCGTTGACCCACACGCGCACGAGCTTCGTTGTCGAACTCATACGATGCTCCGTGCCGGCAGATAAGGCGTGCTGTCGATCGCCGTGCGATTGCCGAGCAACTGATCGATAACGAGGCGCGCGCTGCCGAACGCGGTGGTGACGCCGAGCCCTTCGTGACCCGCGGCGACCCAGACATCGCGCAGGCCCGGCACGGGGCCGAGATAAGGGCGGCCGTCCGGCGTGGTCGGACGAAAGCCGGTCCAGATGCGCAGCGCCTGCAGGTCGCGCAGGCGCGGAAGAAACGCGAATGCGCGGTCGAGCATGCGCCGCAGCGTCGGCAGGGAGATATCGCGCGTCGTGTCGAATTCGCGCGATGAGCCGATGAGCACTTGTCCGGTCGGGCGCGGCTGCACGTTGAACGCAACCGAAATCGGTGCGTCGCCATGCGCGCTGTCGGCGTAACCGAGTTCGAGCAGTTGATGGTGCACGAACGCCGGATATCGATCGGTGATTACGAGATGCCCTTTGCGTGCGCGCATCGGCAACATCGGCAGCAGATCGGGCAGGGCGCAACCCGTGGCGATCAGCACCGGCCCGCTCAAACGCGTGCCGTCGTCGAGCACGACACCATCGTCGACAAGCTGCTGTACACGACGGCCTTGGAACAAGTCTGCACGACGCGACACGGCACGTTTGACGAGAAAATCGGCGACACGCGGCGGATAGACAACGGCTTCCCCGGCGACGAGCATGCCGCCGGCGAGGCCAGGCGCCAATTCCGGTTCCAGTTCATACAATGTGTTTACGTCGATCGCCTGCGCGCGAACGCCCGCCTGCGCGAGCCGCGCGATCTTCGCATCGATGCCGGCGCGCTCGCGTTCGTCGCGTGCGATCCAGAGCGTGCCGCAACGACTGAATTCGGCTTCGGGCAAGTCCGCATACGCTTCCCACAGCTGCAGCGAGTAGCGCGACAGCGCGAGTTCGGCGGGATCGTCGTCCATCACCACGAGATGGCCCATCGATGCGGCGGTGGCACCGCCGCCGATCGGGTCCGGCTCGACGATGGCGATGCGCAGGCCCTGCGCCGCAGCGAGGTCCGCGCACGCCGCGCCGACAATGCCGGCGCCGACGACGACCAAGTCGAACGTATTCACCCGCGCGCGCCGTTCGCGGCCGCGCCGACGCCCCAGGCGAATGGGTCGGTGGGATCGATGAAAAGCGTACTCTGTGCCGTGATATGCGCGCTGCCGGTGATGCGCGGCCGCACGCCATTCGCACCGATCAAATATCGGCCTTCGAACACGCTGCCAAGAATGCTTTCCTGCTGCCACGGCGCGCCGGGCGCGAGTTTGCCCTCGGCGGCGAGACAGGCGATCTTCGCGCTCGTGCCCGTGCCGCAGGGCGAGCGGTCGTAGGCGAGGCCGGGGCAGAGCACGAAGTTGCGCGCGTCGATATCGGGCGTTGTGGATGCGCTGTTGATTTCGATGTGATCGATCTCGGCGCCGTCCGCGCCGGTGATCCGATTCGCTTCGAGGGCGAGACGCAGGCTTTCGGTGTAGGCAGTCAACTCGCGCACGCGGGCGAAGTCGAGCGACACGGGCGTGTCTTGCGTGATGAAGAACCAGTTGCCGCCCCAGGCCACGTCGCCGGTCGCCGTGCCGAACCCCGGGACCTCGACGCGCACGCCGGCGGCGTGACGATAGCTTTCGACGTTGTCGATCGATACGCGGCCGTCGGCATGCAGCTCCACGCCGACCGTGCCGACCGGCGTTTCGAGTGTGTGCCGGCCCGGCGCGATGCGGCCGAGGTGGGCGAGGGTGCGGATCACGCCGATGCTGCCGTGCCCGCACATGCCGAGATAGCCGACGTTATTGAAGAAGATCACACCGGTGCAGGCGTCCTTGTCCATCGGCGGCAGCAGCAGTGCACCGACCATCGTGTCGGAGCCGCGCGGCTCGCAGGCGATCGCGCTGCGCCAGTGATCGAACTCGCGGCGGAAGCGCTCGCGGCGTTCGGCGAGCGGGCCGCTGCCGAGGTCGGGGAAACCGGCGATGACGACGCGCGTGGGCTCGCCGCCGGTGTGCGAATCGATGACGTCTATTTTGTGCATGCCGAATGGTCAGCCCGGCAGCCGGTTGGCGTCTAGAAAGACTTGCTGCGTTTGGATGCGGAATTCGGCACAATTCTCCCATGACGATTGCCATTCCCGCCGACGAGCTGGAAAGCCTGTTCGATGTGTTGCCCGACGTCGTTTTCTTTGTCAAAGATGTGGCGGGACGCTACACGCACGCGAACCTGACCCTCGTGCGCCGGCTCGGCCTCAAACGCCGGGCACAGGTGATCGGGCGCGGCGCGGCCGAATTGTTTCCGGCACATATGGGCGGCTCGTATGCCGCGCAGGATCGACGCGTACTCGGCGGCGAGACGATCGAAGATCAGCTCGAAGTACATATCTTCCCGAATCGCGCTCCGGGCTGGTGCCTGACGCGCAAGCATCCTCTGTGCGTGCGCGGCAAGGTGCGCGGCGTGGTCGGCATTTCGCGCGACCTCGGCCAGCCGGACGGACGCCATCCGACGTACGACCGCCTGCGTCGTGTCGTCGATCATCTGCAACATCACTACGCCGAGAACGTGCGCATGTCGACGCTGGCCGAATTGGCCGGCGTGTCATTGGCTCAGCTCGAGCGGCATTTCCGCAACGTATTCCAGATCACGCCGCAGCAGGCGCTGACGCGGTTGCGTATCGAAGCGGCAATGCGTCTGCTGCACGGCGAGGACAGCATCGCGGCGATCGGGCTGGCCTGTGGGTTCGCCGACCAGAGCGCCTTCGCGCGCCAGTTCAAGGCAACGGTCGGCATGACGCCGCGTGCGTATCGCAAGCTGTCGCGCGCGTAGCGCGCATCTACGCGGCTTTGCCGACCTTGCTGCCGTTGTCGCGCACGAGTTGCGCGCTGAGCCAGCGCCCGGTCTCGACGAGCTTGTCGAGATCGATGCCCGTGGCGATACCCATGCCGTGCAGCATGTAGACCACGTCTTCGCTGGCGACATTGCCGCTGGCGCCGCGCGCGTACGGACAGCCGCCGACGCCGGATACGGCCGAGTCGATCACGCCGACGCCGAGCTCGAGGCAGGCGAGGATGTTGGCGAGCGCCTGTCCGCGCGTGTCGTGGAAATGAATCGCGAGCGCCGATATCGGCACTTCTTCCGCCACCGCGGCGAGCATTGCGCGCGCTTTTGCCGGCGTGCCGATGCCGATTGTGTCGCCAAGCGAAATTTCGTAGCAGCCCATGCCGTGCAGCGCTTTGGCCACGCGCACGACATCTGCCAGCGGTACGTCGCCTTGATAGGGACAGCCGAGCACCGTCGAAACGTAGCCGCGCACGGCGACCTGGTCGGCCTTCGCACGCTCGATCACCGGCGCGAAGCGTTCGAGCGATTCGGCTATCGAGGCGTTGATGTTCTTGCGGTTGAACGCCTCGCTTGCCGCGGTGAACACAGCGATTTCTTCGACGCCGACTTCGCGGGCGCGTTCGTAGCCCTGTAGGTTGGGCACGAGCACCGGATAGCGCAGGCCGGGCTTCTTGTGAATGCCGATATAAACCTCGGCGGCATCGGCGAGCTGCGGCACCCATTTCGGACTGACGAAACTCGTCGCCTCAACGGTTTGCAGGCCGGTGGCCGAAAGCCGGTCGATCAGTTCGATCTTGACCGGCGTCGGCACGATGGCCTTCTCGTTTTGCAAGCCGTCGCGCGGGCCGACTTCGACGATGCGGACTTGGTTAGGTAGAGAACTCATTCGGATGAAATAAGGTGAATAGACCAGCAATCAAGCCTTGAAGCGCACGAGCACAGCATCGGCTTCGACGAATTCGCCCGGCGTGGCATTCACCGATTCGATCGTCGTCGCGCGCGGCGCTTTCAGCGTGATCTCCATCTTCATCGCTTCCATGACGATCAATTCCTGGCCCTCGCTGACGCTGTCGCCCGCCTTGACCTTGACCAGCACGACGCGACCCGGCATCGGCGCGCCAATGCGGTCGGAGCTGGCCTGCGCCGACTTCGTGTAGGCGAACGCGGCGACGCGTGCGAGGCGGGCACGATGTTCGCCGTCGTGCAGCAGCACGCTGTCGACGTCGACCTCGCAGCGAAAGCGCCGCGCGATGCCGTCGAATTCAGCGCTGAAGGCGCCGTCGACAAGGCGCGCGTTCGTTACGGTGCAGTGCGCATCGCCGATATTCAATGTGTAGAGGCCGCTCGAACCATACGCGTCGACTTCGATGCGTTCGCCGGCATGCGCGAAGCAGACGATGCGTTTGCCGGGATGGCCGAGCCGCCACGCGTCGGCGCGCGCCCATGGCGAATATGGGTCGCCGCTCACGCTCGCGACACGAGGCACGGCCGCTTCCTCGTCGAGCAGCACGGCTGCAGCCGCGGCGAACAATGTCGCAGTGTCGGGCGCGGCATCGGCCGGCAGGAATTCAGCGAGATGGCGGTCAAGATAGCCCGTGTCGATGCGGCCTTCGATCACCGCAGGATGGCGCACGAGGCGCTCGAGAAAATCGATGTTCGACTTCGGCCCGGTGACCGCGCATTGGGCAAGCGCCTCGCGCATGCGCAGCAGCGCGGCGGGGCGGTCGCGATCCCACACGATCAGCTTGGCGATCATCGGGTCGTAGAAGATCGTCACCGTGTCGCCTTCGATCACGCCGGAGTCGATGCGCACGTGTGCGTTCGGTGCGGGCAGTTGCAGGCGCTGCAGTTTGCCCGAGCCCGGTAAAAATCCCTGCGAAGGATCTTCGGCGTAGAGGCGCAGCTCAATCGCGTGGCCGTCCTGCGGCACCGATTTGTTGCGCAGAAGCGAGGCCGGCAGCGCTTCGCCCGCGGCGACGCGCAATTGCAGTTCGACGAGGTCGAGATGCAGCACCATCTCGGTGACGGGATGCTCGACCTGCAGGCGAGTGTTGATCTCCATGAAATAGAAATCGCCTTGCGGGCCGACGATGAATTCGACGGTGCCGGCGTTGACGTAATCGAGTGCGCGCGCCGCCGCGATCGCCGCGTCGCCCATCTTCGCGCGCAGCTCGGGCGTGAGGAACGGCGATGGTGTTTCCTCGAGTACCTTCTGGTAACGACGCTGTGCCGAGCATTCGCGTTCGTTGAGATGGATTGCGTTGCCGTGCTGGTCGCCGAAGATCTGGAACTCGATGTGGCGGGGCGTTTCGACATAGCGTTCGAGCAGTACGCGATCGCGACCGAACGCGCTTTTCGCTTCGCGCTGGCAGGATTCGAGATTCGCCGCGAATTCCGCGGCTGAACGCACGATACGCATGCCCTTGCCGCCGCCGCCGTACGCCGCCTTGATCATCAGCGGAAAGCCGATGCGTTGCGCCTCGCGTGCGAGCAGCGCGGCGTCCTGATCTTCGCCGGTGTAGCCGGGTACGACCGGCACGCCGTGGCCAGCCATCAGTTCCTTTGCGCCGGCCTTCGAGCCCATCTTGCGCATCGACGCGGCTGACGGGCCAATGAAAACGATGCCGGCTTTCTCCGCGGCTTCGGCGAAGTCGGGATTCTCGGAGAGGAATCCGTAGCCCGGGTGAATCGCCTGCGCACCAGATTTTTTCGCAACTTCGATGATCGCATCACCACGCAGATACGAATCCGCGGGCTGCGGCCCACCGATCGGGTAGGCGACATCGGCGAGGCGCACATGCTGAGCGGTCGCGTCGGCTTCGGAGTACACCGCGACGGTTTGAATGCCGAGCCGTCGGGCGGTGCGGATGACGCGGCAGGCGATTTCACCGCGGTTGGCGATCAGGATGCGATCGAACATTCCCTTACTCCGGCAAATGACAACAGGCTTCGATGTTGTGGCCGTCCGGATCGAGGACGAACGCGCCGTAGTAGTGGGTGTGATAGTGCGGACGCAGGCCCGGTGCGCCGTTGTCGACGCCGCCGGCGGCGATCGCGGCCTGGTAAAACGCATCGACGACCGCGCGGTTCGCCGCAGCAAAGGCGACGTGCAGCTTGCCTCGCAGCGCGCCGTCGCCGTTGCCGATCCAGAAGTAGGGCTTGCCGTCGTGGCCGTAGCCGACGTGTGCGTGGCCGCCGGTCATCTCCGGCGTGACTTCCCAGACCAGGCCGATGCCGAGCGGTGCCAGCGCGTGCTGGTAGAAGGCCTTGCTGCGCGCGATGTCGGAAACGGTGAAGCCGAGATGATCGAACTTGTTCGAGGCAGCCATTGCTCTAGGTCTCCTTGATCCATGGGGGCGATTGCTTGTCGAGGAACGCACTCAGTCCGGCCTGACCTTCCGCGCCGATGCGCAGGCGCGCGATCAGTGCGGCATTTTTTTCGTCGACTTGTGTCGCGTGCTCGAGCGTCGCGCCGGCGATGCGCAGCGCGAGTTCCTTGGCTTCGCGCTGCGCCAGCGGCGCGCCCTTGGCCAGTAGATCGAGTTCGCGTGCGACGGCGTCGTCGAGCGCGTCCGCGGCGACGACGCGGTGGACGAGGTCGATGCGCAGCGCTTCCTGCGCGTCGATGACCTCAGCGCTGACGAACAGACGCCGGGCCTGGCGTCCACCGATTGCGGCGATGACGTACGGCGAAATGACGGCCGGCACGAGGCCGAGCTTGACCTCGCTCAGCGCGAACTTCGCGGTGTCGGTGGCGATGGCGATGTCGCAGCAGGCGACGAGGCCGACGCCGCCACCCATCGCCGCGCCGTTGACGCGGGCGATCGTCGGCTTCGGAAAGAAATTCAGCGTGCGCATCAGTGTGGCGAGGCGCTCTGAGTCGGCGCGGTTCTCGGCCTCGCTCGCGGCCGCCATGCGCTTCATCCAGTTGGCATTGGCGCCGGCGGAGAACGAGGCGCCGGCGCCGGTAAGCACAAGCGCGCGCAGCGAGGTGTCGCGCGCGAGTTTGTCGAGTTCGGCGGTGAGTTCGCCGATCAGCTCGTCGTCGAAGGCGTTGTGCGTCTGCGGGCGATCGAGGGTGATGCGCGCCGTGCGCCCGATGATCGAAACCTGTAGCGATCGGGACATGCGCGCGGTTCTCCGACAGCGGAAACGGGAGGCGCATGATAGCGGGTCACCTGGAGGCCTGTCGCGGCCGCCCGTGGTGGCCATTGGGTCGGCTGTGCCGGGTGGGCAAAAAAATGCGCCGACCGCGTTTCCGCGATCGGCGCGATTCTTTCCCCGGCCCAATACACCGGTGCACGCGCCTGGGCAAATCATCCAGTGGTGAAGAATTCGTAATGCCTGCGCAGTTAAATTTTTCGAAATTGTTGCAATCACACACATAATTGCAGTGAATGTGACGTTTCGAGATCGTTGGAGCCTGGCCGAGGGCCAGCGGCCCTCGAATCGAAGGTTCCATACCGATTGCCGAAATAGTTAAGCTAGGCCCGCCCGGTTCCGCGACTGGAAAAATGAGCATCCTGAAAATTTACCTGCGCGTTCTCGCGCTGCTTGCCCCGGAAAAATGGTTGGCGATTGCGCTGGCGGTGGCGAACCTCGGCCTTGCCGGCGTGTTCTTTGTCGAACCCTGGCTGTTCGGCCGCGTGGTCGACGCGCTGACCGCGAAAGGGCAGCACGACGCCTGGTATTTCATCGTCTGGTGGGCCGGAGTCGGCTTCGCCGGGGTTGCGGCGAGCGTGCTCGTCTCGCTGCATGCGGACCGTCTCGCACATCGCCGCCGCCTCGCCGTCATCACGCAGTTCTTCGAGCATTCGGTCGCGCTGCCGCTCGCGTTCCATGGTCAGCATCACACCGGTCGCTTGTTGCGCATCATGCACGCCGGTTCGAGCAACCTGTTTCAGATCTGGCTGAACTTCTTCCGCGACCATCTGACGACGTTGTTGTCGATCTTCGTGATGATTCCACTCGCGATCAAGATGAACTGGAAGCTCGCGCTGTTGATGATCGGCCTGATGACGAGTTTCGCCATATTCAACGCGATCGCCGTGCGCCGCACACACAAAGCGCAGGGCGAGGTTGAGGAGTTGCACCACGAGATTTCTGAGCGCGTCGGCGACGTGTTCGGCAACGTCATGGTCGTGCAGAGTTTCTCTCGCATCTCGGCCGAGGTCGCCGAGATCAAGGCGATGGTGAAGAAAGTGCTCACCGCGCAATATCCTGTGCTGCGCGGCTGGGCCTGGCTGTCGGTCGCCAACCGTGCGATGAGCACGATCACGATCGTGGCCATGTTCGCGCTCGGCGCGCAGCTCAACGGCAAGGGCGAGGTCACGGTCGGCGCGATCGTCACTTTCGTCGGTTTCTCGATGCAATTGATCGGCCGCCTCGAACAGTTCGCCGGCTTCATTTCGAGTCTGTTCTTCCAAACCCATTCGCTGCGCGACTTTTTCGCCGTGCTCGACACCGAGGAAGTGCTGCACGAGAAGCCCGGTGCGCCGTCGTTGCCGGCCGACGTACGTGGCGAAGTCGAATTTCACAACGTGTCGTTCGGCTACGACGCTGCGCATCCGGCGCTCAAACATCTGAGCTTCCGCATTCGAGCGGGCGGCACTGCGGCGATCGTCGGCCCCACCGGTGCGGGCAAGACGACCGCGTTGTCGCTGCTCTATCGCGCCTACGATCCGAGCGCGGGGCGCATCACGATCGACGGCATCGACATTCGCGACGTCAGTCTGCATTCCCTGCGCGAACACATCGCCGTCGTCTTTCAGGATCCCGGCCTGTTCTATCGTTCGATCGCCGACAATTTGCGCATCGGCAATCCGGATGCGACCGAGGCGGAAATCGAAGCGGCGGCGATCGCGGCCGAGGCTCACCATTTCATCATCGTCAAGCCGGAAGGCTATTCGACCCTGGTCGCCGAGCGCGGCCGCTCGCTGTCAGGCGGCGAGCGCCAGCGCTTGTCGATCGCGCGCGCGATGTTGAAGGACGCGCCGGTCCTGATCCTCGACGAGGCGACGAGCGCGCTCGACAACGCCACCGAGGCGCGTATTCAGCGCGCGCTCGGCGCGCTGACTAAAGATCGCACCACTTTCGTCATCGCGCATCGCCTGTCGACGGTACGCAACGCTGACGTCATCCTCGTGCTCAAGAACGGCCAACTGGTCGAGCAGGGCAAATACGACGAACTCGTGCGCCTCGGCGGCGTGTTCGCCGAGCTCGACCGCGGCGGCGAGTTTGTTCCCGATGCGGTGGATGAAGAAGCCGACCTCGAGTTGACGGGTTAGCGCAAGGATGCCGGCGTTTGCACGTCGGCATCGGAAGGGCGCGAGGCTTACTGCGCTAGCGCCGCCGAGGCAAGCTTGAAGAACACTTCGGTATTGTCGATCACGCCGTGGAACTGCGTAGCGCCCGCACCGTAGGCCGACAGCGGAATGTCGGTCGCGGTGTGCACGGCTTGGTCGCCCGGCACCTGGCCGGAGACGAAGTAGCCGATGTCCTTGTTGCGCGACGACGGATCCGACGGAGATTGGGTCGGCGGAAACGGTTGCTGCGAGTCCTTGGTCGGGAAGAGATTCGGCAGCCAGGTCTCGTAACGATCCGCATTCGCGCCGTAGCCGATCAGCATTTTGTTGTCGATCAGCGTGGTTTGCGGAAAGCCGTCTGCGGCAATCTTGTACTTCGGAAACTTTGCCGCTTCGTAGGTGCCGACGACAGTCGTGCCCGCGTTCGGCTTGGCGCTGAGGTCCGCCGCGCTCGCGGTGGCTGCGCCGAGGATGGCCGCGCCCGAGCATTCATGGTCGGCGGTGACGATGATGAGCGTATCCGGATTCTTCTCGGCGAAGGCTTTGGCCACGGCGATCGCGCGGTCGAACTCGATCACTTCGAGCACCCAGCGGTCGGTGTCCATCAAATGCGCCTGCTTGTCGATCGAGGCACCCTCGATCATCGCGACGAAGCCGTTCGGATTCTTCGACAACACTTGCAGGGCTTTGTCGGTCATTTCCTCAAGCAGCGGCTGGTCGGGAAAGCCGAAGGCGTCGACCACGGTGGAATCGCCACGGCGAGCGGCGATCTTGTCGTAGGAGACGTTCATGTTCGAATAGGCGAACAGGCCGAGCAGCTTGTCCGGCGTGCCGTGCTTGAACGCATCGCTGAGGCCGGCGTTGTTCGGTGCGTAGGCGAAGCCTGCGTTCTGGAAATCGGCGATGAGGTCACGTTCGGGATCGAGCTTGCCGCGCGCCACGCCCCAACCGTTGACCACGTCGTCGGACAGCACATAGTCGTTCGCGTTGCGGCGCTGCGAACCGTTGACCGGCTGCGGGCTCACGCTGTTCGACGGATTGGGCAGAAACCACTTGCGGCCGCCGCCCATGAGCACGGTCAGACCGGTTTGCGCGCGGTCGTCGAGGAACTGGTCAACGATGCCGGTGCCGTTGCCGCGCGCGGACGTGTGAATCGCCATCGACGCCGGCGTTGCATCGAAAACATCGGCCGTGGTCACCACGCCGAGCGACTTGCCTTGCAAGTTGTGCAGGTATTCGGAGAGATATTCCACACGCGGATTGTCGAACGGGTCGAGCGTGTCGTCGGGGAAGACGCCTTCCTGATTGTTCTCGGCCTTGTTACCGGTGACGTAGTTCTGCATGCCCGGCGCGGAGTCGGTGACGATCGAATTGAGCGAGGAGGTCATCACCATGCTCGTGTACGGGAACGTGTCCATCGTCAGCGGCGCTTTGGCTTTGCCCTGCGCGTAGCCCTTGGCCATGATGCGCGCGGCTGTGCGGTGCGTGGCGCCCATGCCGTCGCCGAGGAAGACGATGATGTTCTTCGCCTTCGTCTGGCCGCTCGCGGGTGCAACGATTTCGAAATTGCCTTCGGCGCTGACTTGGCTGCCGTTGCTCTGCGTTGCGACGATCTTGAGCACATGCACGCCGGGCTCGTAGGCGGCGTAGGCGCGCTGTGAGACGACGACCGCGTTGCCCGGCAATCCCGCCGTGAGCTTGCAGCCCGACTTGCCGGTGGTTTTGCCGCTGGTCGTGTCGATGCACGATGCGTCGGAAGCGGATTCATCGACGCGACCGAGGTGGCCGGCGAGGGGATAGGTGATCTTATAGTTGCTGTCGATGTTCGGCGGATTGGTGGTACGGCCGTCGACGCTGAAATAGAAACCGACGATGGTCTGGCCGACGTCGGGCTGCACGGTCGCTTGCAGATCAAAGCGCTGGCCTTGCAGGAAGCGCGAGATCACCGGGCCGTTCGCGTTGGCGGAAGCGAACAGCTCGCTCGGCGGCGTCAGTCGCGAGATCTTCGCGGCGAACGCGTCGGTGCCGGTCAACACGATCGCGGCGAGAAGGGCGTGGCTCAGGGTGTTGCGGATAAGACGTTGCGTACGCATGGCGCTTATACCTCTGCAGGGGATGCGGAAAAGAAGACGGAGGAAAATTTCGTGCGGCTCAGTGCACGTCAACGTGGACAGTGCGGGACGCGGGCCGAGTGGGAGCGGCGCCGCCGAGCAAAGCCTTGCCGAGGTGAGCATCGAGGGCGATCTGCACGGACGACACGCGGCTGCTCGCCGCGTCTGTTTTCGCGCCGACATGCAGCACGCCGGTGATCTGAATCAGGCCGGGCAGCAGCGGAATCGGTTTGTTCGCTGCGCCGCCGACTTCCACGGCGACGACGCTTGGCGGCAGATCGTCGGCCAGCGGTTCATCTTCGTCGCTGATCTCGACGGGCAACGGGGAGAGCAGGAATGCGCCCTTCGACGCGGACGGCTGGCGAACCATGTAACCGATCATGCGCACGCGTTTGCCGTCCAGCGCGAGCAGAGTCGCACTCGGCTCCAGGCCTTTGTCGCCGACCGGTGTCTTGAAGATGTCGCGAAATTTCAGATCGGTCACGCCGGCGGGCGGCGATCCCAGATCTTTGCGCACCGCGAGCAGCTTAGGCGTGCGCGGCGCGGCGGCGGCCGCGTCCGGTGCCGCGTGCACTGGCGCCGACGTGAAGAAAACGACAGCCAACGCGATCGCCGCGGCGATCGATCCCGATACCCCGTTCATTGTTCCTACCCCGCAGCAAAATTCACGAATTTCACCGATGCCTCCCGAGCATCGATGGGCATAGCCTAGAAAGGCGATATGAAATCCGTGTGACCTGAGCGGTCGACGCGATCGCGGGACCGCGCGGAGGGGGTTACATGCGGAACACGCCGAAGCGTTGCTTCTCGATCGGTGCGTTAAGGCTTGCAGAAATCGCCAGGCCCAGCACGCGGCGCGTGTCGGCGGGATCGATCACGCCGTCGTCCCACAGACGCGCGGTGGCGTAATAGGGGTGGCCCTGGCGCTCGTACTGCTCGCGGATGGGCGTTTTGAACGTGTCCTCGTCTTCTTTCGACCACGTCTTGCCGCCGGCCTCGATGCCGTCGCGACGCACCGTTGCAAGCACCGAGGCGGCCTGCTCGCCGCCCATCACGCTGATGCGCGCGTTCGGCCACATCCAGAGGAATCTCGGTTGGTAGCCACGGCCGCACATCGCGTAATTACCCGCGCCGAAGCTGCCGCCGATGATGACGGTGAACTTCGGCACGTGCGAGCAGGCGACGGCGGTGACCATCTTCGCGCCGTCCTTGGCAATGCCGGCCTGCTCGTATTTCTTGCCGACCATGAAACCGGTGATGTTCTGCAGGAACACGAGCGGGATGTCGCGCTGATTGCACAGCTCGATGAAATGCGCGCCCTTGAGCGCGGATTCGGGAAACAGAATACCGTTGTTGGCAATGATGCCGACCGGATAGCCGTATATGTGGCCAAATCCGCAGACCAATGTTTTACCGTAGCGCGCCTTGAACTCGTGGAATTCCGAGCCGTCGACGATGCGTGCGATGATCTCGCGGATGTCGAACGGCTTGCGCGTGTCGGTCGGCACGCAGCCGTAGATTTCCTCGGCGGCGTATTTCGGTTCGGCCGCTTCTTTGATCGCGACGGCGAGCTGCTTCTTGCGATTCAGGCTCGCAACGATGTCGCGCGCGATCGCGAGCGCGTGCGCGTCGTTCTCGGCGAAATGATCGGCGACGCCGGAGATCGAGGTGTGCACCTCGGCGCCGCCGAGAGATTCGGCGTCGACGATTTCGCCCGTCGCGGCTTTCACCAGCGGTGGGCCGCCGAGGAAGATCGTGCCTTGTTCCTTGACGATGATGGTCTCGTCGCTCATCGCCGGCACATAGGCGCCGCCGGCGGTGCACGAGCCCATGACGACGGCAATCTGCGGAATGTTGAGCGCGCTCAAACGCGCCTGGTTGTAAAAGATGCGGCCGAAATGCTCTTTGTCGGGAAACACTTCGTCCTGCATTGGCAGGAATGCGCCGCCCGAATCGACGAGGTAGATGCAGGGCAGGCGGTTCTCGAGCGCGATCTCCTGCGCGCGCAAATGCTTCTTCACCGTCATCGGGAAATAGGTGCCGCCCTTGACCGTCGCATCGTTGGCGACGACGACGACCTCCATACCGTGCACGCGGCCGATGCCCGCGATCACGCCTGCGCACGGCGCGGCGCCGTCGTACATGGCGTGCGCGGCGAGCGGGGAGAATTCGAGGAATGGCGAGCCCGGATCGAGCAGTGCGCGGATGCGCTCGCGCGCGAGCAGTTTGCCGCGCTCGGTGTGCTTGGCGCGCGCCTTGTCGCCGCCGCCCAGCGCGGCCTGTGCGAGCTGCGTTCTCAGATCGTCGACGAGACCGCGCAGCTGCTTGGCGTTGGTCTGGAATTCTTCGCTGCGCGGGTCAATCTGCGATTCGATGACGGGCATGGACGTGCTCTGCAGGCGATTGGGTCTAGCTTAAACAAAACCGGCCGCACTGAGGCGGCCGGTTTGGCATAGATGGGGCAGGGACTCAGTGCCCGTTGGTCTTCTTCTCGGCGGCTTCCTTGGCCTTGGCAGCGGCTTCCTTGGTCGCGTCGACCGCCTGACCTGCGGCCTGGCTCGTCGCGGCCGCAGCGTTCGACACCTGCGCCGCGGTGGCGTCGGCGGCGGCCTTTGCATCGGCTGCGGCCTTGTCGGCGGCAGCCTTGGCTTCCGCGGCTACCTTGTCGGCGGCGGCCTTGGCATCTGCTGCCGCCTTGTCTGCGGCGATCTTGGCTTGCGCCGCGGCCTGCTCGGCTTTTTGCTTGGAGTCGTCACAGGCGGTCAGCGTAACGGCAAGTGCCAGAACTGCAATAATAGCTTTGATCTTCATGCTCCCTCTCCACGGTTGGTTGGACGTGCAACGAAGTGCAAGACTGCCGTTCGACCGACAGCGATGCATGATTCCCTAGCTTAAACCAGTTCGACCGCGATCGCGGTGGCTTCGCCGCCGCCGATGCACAGCGCGGCGACGCCCTTCTTGCCGCCGCGCTTCTTCAATGCGTGCAGCAGGGTGACAACGAGGCGCGCGCCCGACGCACCGATCGGATGACCGAGCGCGCAGGCGCCGCCGTTGACGTTGAGCTTCTCGTGCGAAATGCCGAGGTCCTTGATCGGCGCCATCGCGACGACGGCGAACGCTTCGTTGACCTCGAACAGATCGACGTCGCCGACCTTCCAGCCGGCCTTATCGAGCACTTTCTGGATCGCGCCGATCGGCGCGGTGGTGAACCATTCCGGCTCGTGCGAATTGGTCGCGTGGGCGACGATGCGCGCGATCGGCTTCAGACCGCGCTTGGCCGCTTCGTCGGCGCTCATCAGCACCGTTGCGGCGGCGCCGTCGGAGATGCTCGACGAGCTCGCCGCCGTCACCGTGCCGTCCTTCGCGAAGGCGGGCTTGAGCGTCGGAATCTTGGCCACGTCGGACTTGCCCGGCTGCTCGTCGGTCGCGAACTCCACGTCGCCTTTCTTCGTCGCCACTTTGACCGGCACGATTTCATCGGCGAACGCGCCCGAGGCGATCGCCGCCTGCGAGCGCTTCACGCTCTCGATCGTGAATGCATCCTGCTGCTCGCGCGTGAAGCCATATTTCGCCGCGGTCGCCTCGGCGAACACGCCCATCGACTTGCCGTCGTAGGGATTGGTCAGGCCGTCCCAGGCCATGTGGTCGACGAGCTTCGCATCGCCATAACGCAGGCCGGTGCGGGCGGATACCATGTGCGGCGCGTTGGTCATCGACTCCATGCCGCCGGCGACGACGATCGCCGCCGAGCCGGCCTTGATCAAATCGTTGCCGAGCATGATCGCCTTCATGCCCGAGCCGCAGACTTTGTTGATCGTGGTGCAGCCCGCCGACTTCGGCAGGCCCGCAGCGATCGATGCTTGGCGCGCCGGCGCCTGGCCGAGGTTGGCCGGCAGCACGCAGCCCATGATCACCTCGGTGACATCGGCCGCGGGGACGCCGCTCTGCTCGAGCGCGGCTTTGATCGCCGTGGCGCCGAGCGTGGGCGTCGGCACGCCGGTGAACTGGCCGAGCATGGAACCGATGGCGGTGCGCTTCGCGCCGACGATGACGATGTCTGACATGGGATTTTCCTTGATCTTACGGATAGATGGCTGCAATCGCGGACAAGCATTATGGCACCGCCGACTTGGACGGCAAAGCCGCGCAGTGGCGAGTCGCGGCAGTCAGCGAGACGCAACTTGGTTCGCGTGGGGAAGGGGAGTGTGACGAAACCGCTTTTCGCTTTCCAGCTGGCGGATGCGTTCCTCGAAAATCCTGCTGCCGCGTGCAAGCCGGTTCAAATCTTGTTGATACTACTCGCACGCGCGTTCAAGAACGGAAATTCGTCAATTCAGCCGTGGGCGGCTTCGACTTGTTCGGCGGTGCTCATGCCGCCCCGCTTCGCGTTGATCTGGCGCTTTGGTGTCGAAGGAGAGTTGCCTCGGATTCGAGCAAATCGATTTTGGTCTGAATTTGCTCGATCTGCGCTTGCTGGGAGATCAGCATGTCGAGCAGTTGCGTGTCTCCGGTAGTTATCGTCGATTCGAGTTTTGCAATCTGCACAGCGACTTCGCTCAGCGTGGCTGCTCGGCTCTGTTCCGCCTGATCGTGCAGGGCCTTTTCGAACTCGCGCAACTCGGCGTCCGGCGCCGGGCTCTGCGGGAAATCGGCGACTTGCACAGGTCCGCTCGCCAGGCATTGCGCATCCAGCCAAGAATACAAAGCTTGCTGGCCCGAGTTGAGCTGCATGTGCGGTTTGGCCGCGCTGCGTCGCAGAGTAGGGTCGAGGAACGAACTCAGCTCTGCGGCAGGCGTCTCATGCAGGCTGACGCCGAATTGCTTTAGTCCGTCGAGAAGTCGCGAGCTTTGTATCGCGGGCTCCGTGAGCAGGCGCGAGTAAGAGACGAATAGTGCCTGTCTGCCGCGTAATTCCTCGAGGGCGGCGCGCAAATGTTTCTCCCAGAGCGCCAGGAGAAAATGCGACGTATACGTCCCTCGATGGCTTTCCAACAGAGAAGCAGCGATCTCGCACGGGTCGCGCACGGCAACGATGTGGACCGGTTCGTCCAGCAGGGTATGCCATATCGGCAACAACACGCACAGACGCGGATCCTTGAACAGCAGCGGTGCATCCGGCGTAGCAATTCCGTCCAGGATCCCCTTGAGGCGGGCAGCCAGATTCTCTCTGCGCTCGGCGTCGATCCGGCGGACGTCGAAATTGGCCAGCTTGTCCCAGGCATGGCCGCATTCGGCCAGGAAGCGGTCATGTTCGACCACGAGTTGAATCCGCTCCCAATAGCCGGAGGGATTGTCGATCGGATGGGCGGGCAGGAGATCTTCGGTTTCGCCGACATACGCACCCATCATGTTGAGCGCGCGAGTCAGCGCCGAGGTGCCCGACCGATGCATTCCCAGGATCAGAATCGACCGGTTGGTGCGGGGCGATGTCGGAGTTGGATCCGGGGCATCGGCGTTCGAAATCATTGCTTGGCGCGCACTCGCATAGCGAAAGGAGTATCTGCTTCGGCAGATCGACGAGTATTTTTTTCTATGCAAATTGTATGCTAAACGCCACGCGGAGTGAGCGGCGAGTGCGACTTACGGCTGCTTTGTCGCGTTGTGCTGCGGCGCGCAATTCGCGGCGATGCCGGCGAACAGTCCGACCGAGCAAGTAAATTTCTGTTGCCGCGCGCAGCGTTCAGGATTTGCCGTGGAACAACTCGCGCCCGATCAGCATGCGGCGGATTTCGTTCGTACCCGCGCCGATCTCGTACAGCTTCGCGTCGCGCAGGATGCGCCCGGTCGGGAATTCGTTGATGTAGCCGTTGCCGCCAAGGGCCTGAATCGCTTCGAGCGCCACCTGCACCGCGTTCTGCGAGCAATGCAGCAGGCAAGAGGCCGGATCGATGCGCGACTTCACGTTGGCGTCGTAATTCTGCGCGACCATGTAGGCGTACGCGCGCGAGGACTGCAGCGCCGTGTACATGTCGGCGACCTTGCCCTGCATCAGGCCGAACGTACCGATCGGCGCGTTGAACTGCTTGCGTTCGCGCACGTAGGGCAGGGTGATGTCGAGCGCGGCCTGCATCAGGCCGATCGGGCCGCCGCTAAGGACGAGGCGTTCGGTGTCGAGGCCGCTCATCAGCACGCGCACACCTTCGTTGACCTCGCCGACGCGGTTTGCATCGGGAATCTCGCAATTGTCGAACACGAGTTCGCAGGTGTTCGAGCCGCGCATGCCGAGCTTGTCGAGCTTCTGCGCCGTGCTGAAACCCTTCATGCCCTTTTCGACGAGGAACGCGGTCATGCAGCGCGAGCCGGCGGGACGATGCGCGGTGCGCATATAGACGAGCAGCACGTCGGCGTCGGGGCCGTTGGTGATCCACATCTTCGAGCCGTTGGCGATCCACACATCGCCTTTCTGCTCGGCGCGGCAAGTCATCGAGCCGACCACGTCGGAACCTGCGCCCGGCTCGCTCATCGCCAGCGCGCCGACGAATTCGCCGCTGCACAGCTTGGGCAGAAATTTCTTCTTCTGCGCGTCGGTGGCGTTGTGCAGGATGTTGTTGACGCACAAATTGGAATGCGCGCCGTAGGACAGGCCGATCGAGCCCGAGGCGCGCGAGATTTCCTCCATCGCGACCAGATGCGCCAGATAGCCCATGCCGGAGCCGCCGTACTCCGTCGGCACCGTGATGCCGAGCAAGCCCATGTCGCCGAGCTTGCGCCACAGATCGGACGGAAACACGTTGTCGTGATCGATCGCCGTCGCGCGCGGCGCGATTTCCTTGTCCGCGAACGCGGCAACCGTGTCGCGCAGCAGATCGATTTCTTCACCCAGGGGAAAAGGGCGCATCGTCCGGTCCTTGCTTACGTTGAGAAGCGTAATGATAACGTACGACGCCTTGTGGCATGGTGGTCTGCGGCGGCGGGTAGTGGTCTACTTTGAAATCCGTTCGCCCTGAGCCCTTCGACAAGCTCAGGACAGGCTACGCGCCGAAGGCGCGAAGTCGAAGGACATGCGGCGTTTCGACTCCGCTCGCTGCGCGAGCTACGCTCAACGCGAACGGCTTGTCGAGCTTGCGGGAAAGCTAAACGCTTCTCGGTTTTGAGACGGCGAAAATCAGTAGCATTGGCTCCACAGGGCGAATCCGAGAAATCTCCATCGGCGTAGGGATGCATATGCAGTTTCCGAATTCCTGCAGTAGCGACCGCAGCATCGTTCGTTTTCATTCGCCCCTTGTGGTGGTCACGGTCGCGGCGTTGGCTGTTGCCGCGTCGAGTGCGCAAGCGTACGACTGGCTCCAATTCAATGGCGACCCGCAACACAGCGGCAACAATACGTTGGAGACGACCCTCAACGCGAGCAACGTGAGTACTCTCGCGTCGCTGTACCAAGTCACGCCGTCGAGTTCGGCCTCCGACGGGTCCATCGTCTTCCTCGATGCGGTAAACACCTCGGCGGGATTTCAGGATCTGCTGTTCTTCAACACGCAGGATGAGCACCTGCTCGCGCTGAACGCGCACACCGGTGCGCAGGTATGGGCTGCCAGCTTTCCCAGCAATGGCAGCTCCGGCCAATGCTCCGCAGGCGCGTGCATCACGAATTCGACGCCGGTCATCGATCCGAATCGACAGTACATCTATACGATCGGCTACGACGGCTATCTGCACAAATTGCGGGTCGGCAGCGGCACCGAAATAAAGACAGGTGGCTGGCCGCAATTGTCGACGTCGAAGCCCGACGTCGAAAAACAATCGTCCGCACTCGCGTTGGCGACGGTGGCAGGAACGAGCTATCTGTACGCCGCGACCAGTGCGCACAACGGCGACGGCGGCGACTATCAGGGGCATCTGACCACGGTCAATCTCTCCAACGGTCACCAGACGATTTTCAACATGGTCTGCAGCGATCGCGCGATCCATTTCGCCGAGTCGCCCGCATCGCCGGATTGCTCCTCGCGCCTGTCCGGTGCATGGGCCCGGCCGGGAGCGGTCTACGACGCCGGTACTGGCCGGTTGTTCGTCGGATCGGGCAACGGGCCGTTCGCCGCGGCCTCGCACAATTGGGGCGATTCGATCCTGGCGTTGAGTCCGGCCGGCGTCGGCAACGCAGGTGTTCCGCTGGACGCGTATACGCCGACCAATCAACAAACGCTGGACAACAACGACACCGATCTCGGCAGCACCGCGCCGGCGATTCTCCCGGTGCCGGCGAATTCGAACGTGCAACACCTGGCGGTACAGAGCGGCAAGGACGGACAGCTGCGTCTGCTGAATCTTGCCAACCTCAGCGGCCACGGCGGGCCCGGCAATCTCGGCGGAGAAGTTGGCGCCATCATCAGCGTGCCGCAGGGCGGTGCTGTGCGCACGCAGCCTGCGGTATGGGTCAATCCTGCCGATAACTCGACCTGGGTGTTTGTCGTCAACTCCAGCGGCGCCTCCGGCCTGCAGCTCGTTGTCGACGGCAGTGGGAATCCTTCATTGACGACGAAGTGGAACATCCACACCGCCGGAGCGTCGCCGCTGGTGGCGGGCAACGTGCTTTTCTTCGCCGGCAGCAACAACCTCGTTGCGCTCAATCCGACCACGGGCGCGCAGTTGTGGAATAGCACAACCATTGGCAGCATCCATTGGCAGAGTCCGGTCGTCGCCTGCTCGTCGCTTTATGTGGTGGACGGTTCCGGGCACCTCACGGCGTTCGGGCTGACAGTGAATCGACCGTCGGTGTATGCAGGAAGCGACCAGTCGGTGCCGATCGGACAATCGTTCTCGCAACCCTTGTCGGTCAGCGTCACGAATTCGCACAACGCTGCGCAGGCCGGCGTCGCGGTGACCTTCCAACTGCCGGCCAGCGGAGCAAGCGGCACCTTCACTGGCGGAGGCAAATCGGCCATGGCGACGACCGGTTCGAACGGCATCGCCACATCGCCTGCGATCGTCTCGAATTCGACGGTCGGCAACTACATCGCGTCGGCCACCATCAGCGGCGGCGCCTGCGCGGCGGATTTTCATCTGACGAATGTCACGTCGATCGCCGGCGAAACGCCCTATGCCTCGGTGCTCGCGAAACCCGATGTGTTCGTTGGCAACTGGCCAGGCTTTTCGTTCGGACTGCCGGGCGACATTCCCATGGTGATGAGTCTCAGCGGCTCGACGATTCCGCTGGTGTACCGGCCGAGCGCCACAAACTGGTACTTCGACCTTGCCGGCTTTGCCAATTATTCTCCCGGTACGACGCAAGTCGTGCAGTTCGCTCTGCCGGGGGACAGTCCGCAAATTGTCCGCATCCAGGGATCGGACCATATTGCGGTGTACCGCCCCAGCACCGATCAGGTGTTTCTGGATCTGAACAACCAGAACGCGGGGCCGTCGAACTTCCAGGTCATCGGCTCGTGGACGCCTTTGATCCCCGCGACGGTGACGCAGGTCGTTGCCAACCCCAGCCAATTCGACGGCACCTGGTACGACTTCAGCTTCGGCCTGCCCGGCGACACGCCTTTGCTTATCCAACTGGCGGCGGGAGGACCGAAGCTGCCTGTGGTCTTCAGGCCCGCGCACGGAAATTGGTTTATCAATCTCGGCGGATTTGCGGACTACGATCCGGCGAAGGTGCGGATAGTCCAGTTCGGACTTAACGGAGACATTCCGGAAATCGTCTACTGGAACGGCGGCGATCACATTGCCGTTTATCGACCGAGCACGCATCAGCTGCTGATCGATACCAACAACCAGTCCTACGACGGAACGAACGTTCTGGTCCAGTAGCCGAGGAGACATCCGCGGACAAACATCGACGGCGGCGCAGCTCTGCGTCGCGTCGATTCCGGCTCTTGAAAAGAACGAACGATCGTGCTATTTTGCGTGTATGGTAATTGCAGCCGCTACCGACAAAGGCGCCGCGACGCGCGAGATGATCCTCGATCGCGCCTATCTGCTCGCCGCGCGCAAAGGGCTCGAAGGCCTTTCGATTGGCGAGCTTGCCGCCGCGGCGAGGATGTCCAAAAGCGGCGTGTTCGCGCATTTCGGCTCGCGCGAGGACCTGCAGCTCGCCGTGATGGAATTCGGCGCCGAACGCTTCGGTGAGCGTGTATTCCTGCCCGCGTTGCGCGAGAAGCGGGGGCTGCCGCGGCTGCGCGCGATCGTACTCGGCTGGTTCGACTGGGTGCGTGAAAACCGGCACGGTTGCTTGCTCCTGGCCGCCGCCAACGAATACGATGCGCGCCCCGGGCCGCAGCGCGATCGCATCGTGGCATTCATGGACCAGTGGCGAGGTGAGACCACGCGTGCCATCTCGCTCGCGGTTGAAACACGCGAGCTGCGCGCCGACACCGACGGCCGCCAGTTCGCGTTCGAAATTTTCGGTATCGCCCTTGCTCTGCATCAAGACACGCGCCTGTTCGACCCGAAACAGGCGCGCATTCAGGCCGAACGCGCGTTCGATCGCCTGATCGCCGCTTATTCCCGCTGAAATTTCCGGAGGTCCGTCATGGCTACCGCAGCAGTCACAAAAAATAGCACGACCGTTCGTAATATTTTATCACTCGGTGCACTGCGCGCCGGATTCGCGATCGGCGCCGTGATCGCGCCGCGCCAGACTGCGCGCCGCGCCGCGCGCTTGTTTGCGACACCGTTCGCGAGCAGCCGCAGCCGCGCCCGCGCGGCGCAACCCGACGCCGACATGCAGCAGCTGTCATTGCGCAGCGGCGGCCGCACGATCGCCACCTATGTGTGGGGCGATCCGGCGACGCAGCCATACGTGCTGCTTTTGCACGGCTGGTCGAGTTTCGGTCTGCGTTTCCGCTCGTGGATCGCGCCGCTGCGCGCGCTCGGCTACGCCGTGGTGACGTTCGACCAGCCCGGCCACGGCAACAGCGGCGGCGACAAGTGCACGCTGCCGGAATTTTCCGACACGGTGCAGATCGTCGGTCGACACTTTGGGCGCGCGGCGCTGGTCGTAGCGCATTCGTTCGGCGGCGCGGCGATTTCGATGGCGTTCGACGAAACGTGGCAGGCCGACCGCGTCGTCCTGATCGCGCCGCCCGCGGACATGATCTCTGCCGCCGACCGCTTCTTCCGCTTCATGCATCTCGGCACGCGGCTGCGCGAGCCGTTCTACGCCTGGCATCAGCAGCGCACGGGCATCCATCCGCGCGACCTGCACGCGCATCGGCATCTCGCCGCCCTCGGCCAGCCGGCGCTGATCGTGCACGATCTCGGCGATCGCGAAGTGCCGTGGGAAGAGGGCGAATGCTACGCGCGGTATTGGCCCGGCGCGCGCATGCTGACCACGAACGGGCTCGGCCACAATCGCGTCGTCGACGACGCCGGCGTGATCGACGCCGCGCTGCGTTTCGCCCGGGGCGAGACGGTGGGTGAACGAGTGGTGTCCTCGCCGAACCTGCCCTACGGCGTTGCCTGAACGGATGCCGGCGCTACACGTGCGCCGTCCTGACTTCTGCGGCAAGATGGGCTCCCTCCGATCGATGGAGTCTGCCGAATGATCCGCGCTAGCCGAAATCGTGGGTTCCTGAATTCCGTTGCCTGTGCCGTGTTTCTCGCGGCGTCGCATATCGCCGCCGCCGCATCAATGGATCCGGTGATCGCCGCGTATCACAAGATGGAGAACGGCCACTTCCGCACGGAGGCGACGATCACCGACGACAAGGGCAAGGTGACGAATAGCAAGGCCGAATTCGAGACAATGGAACGCATCCACGTCACCTCGCCACGTTCCGAGATCATCATGCTGCCGGAAGGCACTTGGATGCGCACCGGCGACAAGTGGACGAAGCCGCCGATCGACATGAGCGCGTTGGTGAAAAGCTTCCGCCCGATGGGCGAAGACATGCTGCGCGCGGCTACGAACGTCACGGATAACGGCGCGACGACCTGGCAGGGGCAGCCTTCGCATTCCTACACCTACGACACCGACACGACCGTGATGGGCATCCACGCGTCCGCGCACACCACCGTGTATCTGAGCGCCGCGGGCACCGTGCTCGGCAGCGAGAGCGACAGCGAGGCCATGGGCCGGAAGTCGCATACGGTGCAGAAAGTCATCTACGACGAGTCGGTACGCGTGCACGCGCCAGGCTGATCCGGGCCTTCGCCTGTGCGCCTGCGGGAAACTCCCGCGGGCGCTGCAGGTACAATAGGCGCATCGCTGCGATACGGATTCGCTATGAGCACGACCGCCAAGTCCATTCCCGCCCGCGTTGCGTCGACTCAAGACGCGCCGCTGCGCTTCGTCACCGCCGCGAGCCTGTTCGACGGTCACGATGCCGCGATCAACATCATGCGCCGCCTGATCCAGGCACAGGGCGCGGAAGTCATCCACCTCGGCCACAACCGCAGCGTCGAAGACGTCGTACGCGCCGCGCTGCAGGAAGACGCCGACGCGATCGCGCTGTCCTCGTACCAGGGCGGTCACGTCGAATACTTCAAGTACATGGTCGACATGCTGCGCGAGAAAGGCGCGGCGCACATCCGCGTGTTCGGCGGCGGCGGCGGCACGATCACACCCGAAGAGATCGCCGAGCTGCAGGCCTACGGCGTCGAGCGCATCTACCATCCGAACGATGGCATGCACATGGGCCTCGTGCAGATGATCGAGGACGTCGTCGCGCGCACGCGTAAGGCGGTCGACTCGCGTCTGGGCGCCGAGAAGCAAACGCACGCGGCTGTGCACGCGAAGGTGGCGATCGACGACGAGATTGCCGTCGGCCACGCGATGACCGCGATCGAAGAAGGCCGCCACGACGATACCGAACTCGCGCGCCTGCGGAAGGAATGGCAGCTCGCCGGCGGCAAGACGCCGGTCATCGGCATCACCGGCACCGGCGGTGCGGGCAAGTCGAGCGCGGTCGATGAACTCGTGCTGCGCTTCCTGCACGCGTTCCCGCAGATGCGCATCGCGGTGCTTGCGGTCGATCCGACGCGGCGCCGCAGTGGTGGTGCGTTGCTCGGCGATCGCATCCGCATGAACTCGCTGCGCTCCAAGCGCGTGTTCATGCGCTCGATGGCCACGCGCCGTCAGCACGCGGCGACCAGCGCCGTGCTCAAGGACAGCATCGCGTTTCTGAAAGGGCAGGGCTACGACCTCGTCATCGTCGAAACCGCGGGCATCGGCCAATCCGATTCGGAGATCGTCGACCTCGTCGATTTCCCGATCTACGTGATGACCAGTGATTACGGCGCAGCGAGCCAGCTCGAGAAGATCGACATGCTCGATTTCGCCGAACTCGTCGTGCTCAACAAATATGACAAGCGCGGCGCCGAAGACGCGCTGCGCGACGTGCGCAAGCAGTGGAAGCGCAACCGCGTCGCGTTCAAGCTGGCCGACGAGCAGGTGCCGGTGTATCCGACGATCGCCAGTCAGTTCAACGATCCGGGTGTGACGTGGATGTTCGTCAACCTGTGTCGCTTGCTGCGCGAGAAGCTGTCGGGCATCGCCTCTGCACATTGCGACTTCAAGCCGAAGATCGATACCTCGATCAAAGAACCGCGCGCCACCGTGCTGATCCCCGGCAGCCGCGTGCGTTACCTTGCCGAAATCGCCGAAGGCGGCCGCGGCATCAACGCGCAGATCGGCCGTCAGGCCGAGATCGCTGACCGCGCGCAGGCGCTGTGGACCGCGCTCAAGGAACTCGGCGACCAGCACTTGCCAAAGCCGCTCGAACTCTATGCTTTTGATTCCCTTCTCCCCCCGGGAGAAGGTGCCCGAAGGGCGGATGAGGGTTCGGTTTCAGCAGACACCGCATCAACACCGAACCCTCACCCCCAGCCCCTCTCCCGCGGGGAGAGGGGAGAAAGAGAAAGCGTCCTGCTGCCGCTACGCCAGCACTACAACGACGCCGTCAAACAACTCAGCAACGACGCAATCAACCTGCTGCGCGAATGGCCCGCGCGTCTGAAATCGATCACCGACGAGCACTACACCTACCTCGTCCGTGGCAAGCCGGTCGACGGCAACAACTACGTCGAGTCGATGTCCCACCAGAAAGTGCCGAAGGTCGCCGCGCCGACCTACAAGAGCTGGGGCGAACTCGTCACCTTCCTGATGAAGGAAAACCTGCCCGGCGCGTATCCGTACACGGGCGGCATCTATCCGTACCGCCGCACCGGCGAAGACCCGCTGCGCATGTTCGCGGGCGAGGGCACGCCCGAGCGCACCAACCGCCGCTTCCATTATCTGTCGCAAGGGCAGAAGGCGACGCGTCTCTCCACCGCGTTCGACTCGGTCACGCTCTACGGCGAAGACCCGCATCCGCGCCCCGACATCTACGGCAAGATCGGCAACTCGGGCGTCAACATCCCCACGCTCGACGACATGAAGAAGCTGTACTCCGGCTTCGACCTGTCCGCGCCGAGCACGTCGGTGTCGATGACGATCAATGGCCCCGCGCCGATCATCCTCGCGATGTTCATGAACACCGCGATCGACCAAAACGTCGAGAAATACCTCAAGGAAGACGACAAGCGCTGGGCCGACGCGCAGGCGAAGATCGCCAAACTCTACGCAGGCAAGCAGCGTCCGATCTATTCCGGCGATCTGCCCGCGGGCAACAACGGCCTTGGACTCGGCCTGCTCGGCGTCACCGGCGACCAGCTCGTCGACGCCGAAATCTACGCGCGCATCAAGGCGGAAACCCTCGCCGCCGTGCGCGGCACCGTGCAAGCCGACATCCTCAAGGAGGACCAGGCGCAGAACACCTGCATCTTCTCCACCGAATTCGCGTTGCGCATGATGGGCGATATCCAGCAATACTTTGTCGAACACAAGGTGCGCAACTTCTACTCGGTGTCGATCTCGGGCTACCACATCGCCGAGGCCGGCGCGAACCCGATCTCGCAGCTCGCCTTCACCCTGTCGAACGGCTTCACCATCGTCGAGTACTACCTCGCGCGCGGGATGCGCATCGACGACTTCGCGCCGAACCTGTCGTTCTTCTTCTCCAACGGCATGGACCCAGAATACAGCGTCATCGGCCGCGTCGCGCGGCGCATCTGGGCGCGCGCCATGCGCGAGCGCTACGGCGCCAACGAGCGCAGCCAGATGATGAAGTACCACATCCAGACCTCCGGCCGCTCGCTACACGCGCAGGAAATTCAGTTCAACGACATCCGCACCACCTTGCAGGCCCTGTACGCGCTGTTCGACAACTGCAACAGCCTGCACACCAACGCCTACGACGAAGCGATCACCACGCCGACCGAAGAATCCGTGCGCCGCGCCGTCGCCATCCAGCTCATCATCAACCGCGAGTTGGGACTGAATTTCTGCGAGAACCCGTGGCAGGGCAGCTTCATCATCGACAAACTTACCGACATCGTCGAAGAAGCCGTCTACAAGGAATTCGAAGCGATTAGCGAGCGCGGTGGCGTGCTCGGCGCGATGGACACCATGTACCAGCGCGGCAAGATCCAGGAAGAGTCGATGTACTACGAGCACAAGAAGCACGACGGCAGCCTGCCGCTGATCGGCGTGAATACGTTTTTGCCGAAGGAGCATGGTGGCGATATCACCACAACGATCGAGCTGATCCGTTCGACCGAAGAAGAAAAGGGGCAGCAGATTGCCAATGTCGAGGCTTATCGGGCGAATCGCAATCTGCTCGCGCCGGAGAGCTTGAAGCGTCTACAGCAGGCTGCGCGCGATCGCGAGAACGTGTTCGCGCAGTTGATGGAAGCGGTGAAGTACAACAGCGAAGGGCAGATCAGTCATGCCCTGTATGACGTAGGTGGCGAGTACCGCAGGAATATGTGAGATATGCCAATCATCTCGACTTTCTTCGGCATCATTGTGCGCATGTACTTCGATGATCATGCGCCGCCGCATATCCATGTCGAGTATCAGGGTAACGAAGCGCAGATCGCCATCGCCGACGGTGCGATCGTCAACGGCACGCTGCCTAGGCGTGCACACGCGCTCGTCCGCCAATGGTGTCTCGACCACCGCACGGAGTTGGAGCAGAATTGGGCCAAGGCCCAAGCATTGAAACCGCTTGAGCGTATTCCGGGAGCAGACAATGATTAAATTGGTCGCAATCGAACCCAAAGCTGGCGCCAGCCTGCTACTGCGCTTCTCCGATGGCGCTTGGGGTGTATTCGACTTCTTCCGCTACATCGAAGCGAATACGGAAATGACCGCGCCGCTTCGCGATTCCGCTTTCTTCGCGAAGCATTTCATCGAAGCGGGAGCGCTTGCATGGCCGAACGGTTTCGACTTAAGTGCGGAGTCGTTGTATCGCAAACTTCAGCAATCGGGTGAATTGCATCGAGATGCTGCCGCTGCTTGAAACAGCAAATGAATCCGCTCCAATTTTGAAATCATCACGGACATCGCCGGCTGACTCAGCGTCAGAATATCCTTTCGTACGTGAGAGCGGCGTTCCTTTTCGACCACCCCCTGAGCGCGACCCGTTCGAGGCGTGGATCGCGCTGATGGAAGTCGTTGAGGCCATGTGTCCGCGATGGCCTATGCGGGAACATCGAACAGCCGGGAAATTCAGGCTATGAGCAAAATGGTGACGTGAACCTGACCCCGTCCTTCGCAAAGAGGACTTTTGATCCATGAACTACGCGGCAAACGAACAGCTCGAATTCGCCTATCCGTACCGTGCAGCGCGCCAGTTGGAAGGCGGATACACGATCACCTTTCGCGATCTGCCGGAGGCGATCTCGCAGGCGGAGGAGGGCGAATCGCTCGATGAAATTGCCAGCGAGTGCCTCTCCGAGGCGCTGGCAGGCCGCCTCGATCTGGGAGAGGAAGTTCCGCGTCCGAGCAAACCAAAGCGTGGCGATCGCCTGGCGCTGCCTGAAACCAATATCGAACTGAAGATCGAATTCGGCCGGGCGTTCGCAATAAGCGGTGTCTCTCAAGTCGAACTCGCGAAGCGGATGAGCGTGACTCCGCTGGTCGTTCGCCGGCTGCTCGATCCCCGCCACAACTCCCATGTGCAGCAGTACGACCAAGCGATGCGGGCGCTCGGCAAGCAGATATTTCGCACCGTAGAAATACGCGATTTGGCGTGATGGAGCAGGCAAACGAGGGTGCTGGCTTCGAGCTGTAGGGGCGGGGACGTGAATCTGACGGAGCTTTTTCGTGGGAAAGTGAATCTGACTTCGTTATTCGGACCCCGTTATTCGGTTGAGTAAGTTGAGGGGAAGTGTAGAATAAATTTTGGGGCCTCGTAGGGCATTTCGTGTGCCGGCGTATTCGCCGGTATTGCTAAGGACTTAAACCGCCAAGTGCGGCGCCACTGTCACCATTACTCGGCAATATGAGTCAGTAGTAGTAGTGACGAGGTATCATCGATGATGCGATAGGTTGATGTCCTATGAGGTCCCTTTCTTCGGATGCAGAATCGTTTCTAAAAATTGGCAGTAGAGAAGAGCTCGCAGACTGGCTGGGAACTACTGATCGTAAGCTCAGGTTTGTGCTGTATAAGCTCAACGATTCGCAAAAATATACGACATTTAAAATTAAAAAGAGGAATGGAGCTGACAGGCAAATTGATGCCCCAAAAAGATATTTAAAGACTTTGTTGAGACGGATCAACGGTGCCATTACTGAAATCGCGCCGGCAGCCGGGATTGCGAAGGGATTCGTCAAAACCCGAAGTATTTTTGATCACGCACATCTTCATCGCGCAAAGCGCTGGGTGCTGCTCGCAGATCTGAAAGATTTTTTTCCGGCCATTAATTTTGGACGCGTACGAGGGGCGTTCCTTGGCCCTCCGTTCAAATTCCCTCCGGTTGTGGCTACTTGCCTCGCTCAATTGTGCTGTCGAAACAACGCTCTTCCGCAGGGTGCGCCGACGTCACCGACCATATCTAATCTTATTTGTCGACGGCTTGATAGAGAGCTCGTCAACCTTGCGAAAGCAAATCGATCGAGCGTAAGTCGTTACGCAGATGACATTTGTTTTTCAACAAATAGCGCCATTGTTCCTCAAGGTATCGCAGCTCGCTTAGAGAATGGAGCTTATGCTCCGAGCGACGATTTGGTCAGAATAATTGTTTCTAACGGCTTTCAAGTTAATCAGAAAAAATTTCAAGTCAAGCCGACATCAAGTCGCCAGATGGTGACTGGGTTAGTAGTGAATGAGAAAGTTTCCTTACCGAGGGCGTGGCGCCGTCAACTTCGGGTTTTGTTTCACTTGCTCGCACAACGTGGCGAAGAAAAGAGTCTAGAGATAGTTAGTACCTGGAAGCGAATGGGGCTAAGAAACAAGCCCATCAAATCGCTACTACACGTCATTAGAGGAAAAACTCAGTTTGCGCATTGGCTGGATAAGAAGTCAGGCTCGAATTTTCTTGCATCCTTATATCGATCTTACCCGAGCTTCAGGGGGCTGATGCCGAGGCTGGCGCCTGGGTTGCCCTTCAGAATCATGACGGAGGGCAATAGCGACGCCATACATCTTCAAGCTGCTTTGCGGTATTTTCAAGAACAGGGAGAGTATTCTGAATTAATTCCGCGATTTGAGAACTACCCCGGTGATAAGGGGGATGTGGATCTCATGGAGACGCTTAAACGTATTGCCAAAGCAAACATTGAGGAGCTAGTCGTTGGCATTTTCGACTGCGACAATTTACCGTTTATGAAAAGCTATGCAGTGACCAGCGGAAAAACAGTTCGGCTGGGACGAATGGTGTATGCGGCGTTCCTCTGCGCTCCGGCAGAAGATGTTGGCGAACGTTTCTGTATCGAGTCGCTTTACCCAAGGAAATACGCGACGATGCTGACAGCTGAGGGCCGGAGAGTTTTTTTCGGGGACGAATTCGACACTCAGACTGGGCTCGATAAGACCGGTGAATTTCGACGCTCAAGTCCAAAAAGTACATCTATCGTTGTTTCAGATAGAGTTGAACGTATAGCCGATAATTACTCGTCGTTGCTTTCAAAAATGGATTTCGCAAGAATGGTGCTCGCTGGTGCGGCGCCATTCATACAACCAAGTTTCCAAGGCTTTGACTCAACCCTAAGACTTTTGCGTGATTTGGTTGATTCGATACGAAGAAGTTGACTCTTTGAAACCAGAGCCAGAGGAAATCCGCGTCTGAAACCAGAAACCGGGGTACGAGAACTGAGGTCAGAGCGGACCTTCCTGCAAGTAGCTCCGGCTGGCAACATGCGTGGGACTACCCGCAATTTGCCAGATACGCTCTAGTCCGGTTCTTCGTCCCGAGGCTGGAAAGTGGCTCCCGAGATGTTTACTCGAAACAAGCGAAATGCCACCTCAGTCGTGGCGTCTTCCCACGTCATTTCTTGATTCCGTATATGCCCGGTTCGAAACCATACTCTCCCAAGTCCATCGTCTTCGAAGTCAAGCATCACACGTTTGATTGTGATAACGATGCCGTTATCCAGTAGAAATGAATCACCAGGAAGCGGATATCGGAATGGGTTACGGTTCAAGCCGACGTTCATTGTCGCCCCCTGTATTGTCGTTAGTAGTAAACGATATCAGAACGAAAAACGGGGTTCGAAAAACGGGGTCAGGTTCACTTCTTGGAAAACCTTGGTCGAAAACCTGGGTCAGGGTGGGTTTTTTGCAGCTTAGGGGAGCTGCCGCGCCACCAAAAAAAGGCTTCTCCGACCCCAGTTTCGACCGACCCTAGTTTCGACCCCAGTTTCCACCAGTTTCCGCTCTCGCTCGCCACGTTAGCGACGTCGACACCCGCCAACGGTGGTGATAGTCGTTGGGGATGGAACCTTGCCTGATTTCCAAGGTGTAGCCGCAGCCGGATTCCGTCTTGCCCGTATAGCGGAAGGCCTGTGGCTCGTATTGATCGTCCGCGCCCAGCAGTTCCCATTGCCCGCTATCGCGCAGCAGCTTGATGTACTTGCGCTTCAGCGCCATTGCCTCGTCGAGAGTCATCAGCCCGAACCACAATGTGCAATGCCGCCCCACGCAACGATAGCCGTCGATCGGCGCGCCTTCGGGCAGCGGCACTGCTTCCGGCCAACCTGCCGGCGCGCCGACCAAGCCAGCCCCGAACAAGCCCGTTCCCACGCGCTGCTCCATGGGCAAGCCCACAACGTCGCCTTTGCCCACCGACGCACACCCCGACAATACGCACAACGCCGCCGCGGCCATCACCGCCCACGCGCGCACTTCCCGATATCGCTTCATCGCATCCCCCTGGTTGTCATCCCACGCAAGCGCAAGCCACCGCGCCTGCGCACCATCGGCCCGCGCCATCCACCCACCCAGCGCACAAGTCTGTCACTCAAAAGCTTAAGCGACGAACTCAAGCCAGATGGCCGCAACGCCCAACCGCCCCACACAAACTAACCCCTCCGCTTTGGGGTGGGAGCGGCGTAAGCCGCGACCCCGCCACCCCACGCACCATAGGGGAAAACCGGGGTCGGAGTCGACTTCTCCGAAAAAGGGATCAGGTTCATTTTCAGCCAAGAAAAAAAGAGGTCAGATCTATTTCTTGCGATACTCTGACCTTCGTCTTCGAGAATCTACCGCATGCGCGTCTTTGTATTGAGGGCAAGGTCAGCGCCGACCGACAGCCAGCAGCTTCTGGATGCGGTCGGCAAGGAGGCTCATACCGAAATCCTGGCGCACACGCTGATGAACGCGATCTTCGTGGCGCAATCGCATCGCCCCGATGTCATGGTGCATCTGGTATTGGAAAGCACCCCGGACTATTCGCGAGCGATCAGTTTCGACTCGAACGACATGCGCGACATCGGTGGCTTTCACGAGCAGGCCTTGCTCGGCAAGGTAGCCAAGGCACTGGATGCATCGAGAGGCATGGGCAAGGAAGAAAGCCGTCCGGTCGAGTCAGGCATCACGGTGCGCACTATCAGTTTCGAGAAACTGGTGCAGGAATTGGCGCAGGACCATCAACTGTTCGTGATGGACAAAAAGGGCACGCCGATGCGTGGCAAGGCGATTGCTGGCAACCCATGCTTCCTGCTGACTGACCACATGCCGATGCCGAAGAAGAGCTTGAACACCCTTGAGCGTCTGGACGCCGAGAAAATCAGTCTTGGATCGAAAATGCTGTTTGCATCGCAGTGTGTCTTGCTCATCCACAACGAACTGGATCATCGGGAACAATAGAGCAGGGGTCGCCACTTTTGCCGTCATTCCGGCGAAAGCCGGAATCCAAACAAGGGGGCAGGTTCATTTTCTGCGATCGGCGGCGGGCGCGACCTTCCACGGCCGTATTCGCGGTGTCTAAGGTCGGTTGGCTAGAACATATCTCAAAATCAAATCCGTTCGTGTTGAGCGTAGCGGAGCGAAGCTCCGCGGAGTCGAAACACCTGCTTCTCTGCGAACCATGGCCCTTCGACTTCGCGCCTTCGGCGCTACGCTCAGGGCGAACGGAATTTTGAGATAGATTCTAGTCCGGAAGTGACTCGGCTAGCTTTGGCGCTCGTTAACTCTGGATCCGGTAGAGTCGGCCAAGCAACATCATTGCGGTCAACGTATTCCGGAGGCGACATGCTGCGCAAAAGCAACCTCATCCTTCTCGCCGCCAGCGTCTTGGCGACGTCGGCGTGGGCGCAATCGGCACCGCAACCGCTGAATCTGACTCTGCCGCGCGACAGCGTATCGTCGCAAACAGACGCGGCCACCGTGCCCGCGAGCAGCGCCAAGGCGACTTCGACGGTTGCTGTCCAGGCACCGGCAGCAGCGACGGTCCAGCCACCGCCTGCAAACTCGCCGCCGCCAGACACGCACTACAATGAAACCGCCAGCCAGATTGTAGACGCTGCGGATTCAGCCAACCGGCCCGTGGATGCCGCAGACTCAGGCAAGCCGACATGCAACGAAGCGGCCTACGCGCAACCGCAGGTACATGGCAGCGTAGGCATGGGTGTGGTTGCCGGCAACCATATCAACGGCAACTATCAGACCGGCAGTGTCCAGGTCACGAAAAATCTCGGCAGTTGCGATCACCCAACCGGTGGCGTGAGCCTATCTATCGATGTGGGCCAGGGGAATTTCGGCGGCTCCCGCCGGTGGCACTGAGATCATCCAAAAAAGGGTCAGGCATAGACCTTAAATGAACCTGCCCCTTTCTCGTAACCCCTTTCTCGCTTTCTCGGCATATCGTCAGCGGAAAGCTAAGCAAATACAGGCGGCTTGAAAGCAGCAACGCGCCACGGAAAGTCGCGCTCGCGATCCTCGACGACGGCGAAATGCACGTATCCGAAATAACTCGCAATGTAGCGTTCATTCATATCTAGGATGGCGCGGCGTCCGTGCATGAAACGCGTGTTGTCCAAAATGATGATGTCCCCAGGCTGCCACGCCACGGGACTTTCCGATTGGTCGCTGACGGCCTTCACCTCAGCCAATAGATCATCGGGAACGAATTCCCCGTTTTCGAAGGTGGGGAAAAATCGCTGGCGATTGAAGTAGCGTCCAAAGAACAAGAAATTTCCAAAGGCCGCCTCGTCGCTGAACATCGGCTTGTGCAAGGCAGGCCTCAGAAAGTATCGATGGACTTCTCCGTCAATGCGCTCGAACGAATAAGGACAGTGCGCGGGAGGATTCGCCATGGCTGCGGCATCAGGCTCGCGCGACCCTAACCAAAATGCGCACTCGGCTGGCGTAGCAACCTGCTGATAGCGAAGCCGCCTTTGGCTAAACGCATTCTTGACCGCTGGGGGAAGGCGACGCACGATTTCGACGCCATCGCATACGGTGGTTTCTCCGCCCTTCGATGGCGCCTTTATACACCAGAAGAAGCAAATATCGGGCTTCCAGGGTTCGCGCGAAAGTTCGGGATGCTGTGGAAACGGTTCGTAGCCGAGATTGACGGTTTGGATATTTTGCTCGCGGTCAATCACCAAGCGACCGGGACTTTCGTTGAACACTGATCCAGAACATAGGCTCTGGGTGAGGTCGCGGAATGCGCTTAGCTCAAGCTCAAATCCGCGAAGTAAGACGGCGCCGTAGCGCTTATAGGCAGCGATCAGCTCCGCTGTGGCGAGCGTGCTGAGGGCTTGGCGATGAGCCAAGATCGTCGCGTAGGGCGTCGTGGGATTGGGCGGAACGAGAACAGTCATTCGGGCTAAATTTTACTACAAGCGCAAAAAAAAATGGGTCGGTTCATTGGCGCAGCCCTTTTACGAGCCTGACTTTTTCTCTGGATGATTTCAAACCGAAAGTTTCGGGTCGCCTTCGATGATGTGTTGTTCCAATTGCGGCGCTTCGCCCTTTTTCCACAGCGGCGCGCGGTGTTTGACGCGATAAACCAGCGCACCGCCGTCCGGAGCGGTGTTGCTTTCGACAGGCCGCTGGATGCAGACGAATTCGGTCTCGAACGCCTCCGCATTCGCGCGCACGACCGTGTAACCGTGCCCGCCCATGTCGATGAAGCGCAAATGCGGGGCATTGTCCTTGTTCGATAACGCGCGCGCTTTGTCGATATCGCCACTTTTCGAATATTCAATACAGCTGCGCACGCCGTGCCGCAGTAGCATGTTGACTGCGGGCTCCGGTTTGGGTCCGCCGCGATCGGCGACGAATAGCGGCCGCAGCGGGTGGTCCTTCGGAAACTTGTGCTCCAGAGACTCGACGAGTCCAGGCGCCGAGATGGATCCGGTGACGAACGCGATGCCCACCGGTTCGAATTTCTGCGGCGGCAACGCCTTGGCGGCAAGGCCGGCCCAGAAACTGTGGCGATCGCCCGCGACCGTGGCGAATCCCGTGATGCCCTCGTTCGCGACGAAGTCGTAGATCTGCGCGCGCTCGGCATACGCGCTGCCGTGATCGCCGCCGCCGAAGCCGGCGTAGCCGGCGCCGGGCCAGGGCTTGGTGAGGCCTGCCGGGAGATTTTGCGGATCGGCGCGCCAATCGAGCGTGCCCGTCGTGTTGCCCCAGATTTTCCAAGTCGCGTTCGATGTTTTGAGCCGATCGAGGAACCACTTTTTCTGGGTCGCACCGAGAATGGTTTGTGCGGGCTTGTCTTTGCGGAAGTTCGCGATCTCCTTGTCGCCGAAGCGAATCATCGCAGGCGGCTTGCCGTCATTCGCCGTGCGGCTGGCGTCCAGAATTTCCTGCACGTCCTGCGGGAACATATTCGGAAAATCCTTGCTCGTGAAAACGTCCGCGCGATCGTCGCCGGTCGGATCCTCCGAGCGGTAGCTGCGCTGGTCGGTGATCATAAGATCGACGTGACGGCCCCAGCGCAGCGCGCGATAGCCGGTGAGGCTCGCGAGCGCCGCGAGATTGTTCGGCTCTTGGCCCATGCCGTTTTCGTCGAAGCGATTGATCGGAGCATCGACGACGTGCGGCGCGACGAAACGTTCGAGCGATGGGTTCGGCTTCTTTACGCGTGCGGGCTGGTATTCGAACCACGCTTGCATCGCGGCGACTTTGCGCGTTTGCCGTGGCAGCGTCTTGCCGTCGAATATTTGCAGGCTCTGCCAACCGAGCCAACTGAACTCGTGGTTATCCCACATCGACACGAACGGAAAATACGCGCGCGCATCCTGCAGATCGGGATCGGCGAGGTACGCTCGATAGACGGAGCGATAGTCGTCGACCGTGGTCGGAATATGGAAATCGCCACGTTTTTCGCCGTGCTCATAGCGGACGAGCTCACGGATGCGGCGATCGTAGTAGCCCTGCGGCCTGTCTTCCGGATACCAGACGAGCTCATAAATGAAGTCGCCGAGATGCAGAACGAAACCCAGGCGCTCGTCGGGAGCGGCGTGTTGGTCGTCGTAGATCATGCGCCGATAGGCCGTCTGCGAGCCGAGATTCGCGTTCTGGCACGAAACGAACGCGAAGCGCACCGGACGCACGTCGTCATTGGTCGGCGCAGTCAGCGTGCGGCCGATGCGGCTGCCATTGCCGTTGGCATCGGTGAAGCGATACCAGTACTCGCGCGCGGGCTTGAGGCCACCGACGAGCACGCGGCAGGTCCAGTCCGCGTCGGCTGCGACGGTGGTTTTTTTGACCGCGACGACATGGTTGAAATCAGCGTCCTCGGCCACTTCGAGATCGAGCGAAACCGGTTGAGCGGCGGTTGTCGTGTAGCGCGTCCATAGCATCACGCTGTCAAATGTCGGATCGCCGGAGGCGACACCTTCGCGAAACGATTCGCGATGCTCACGCCATTTCGTGCGCGAGGGCGCGGCGATCGCGCGGCTCCAGACGGCGACGGCGCCGAGCGCCGCGGCGCTGGCGAGAAAGCGACGGCGAGAGAGTTGCGTCACGTTCGCACTCCGGCTTGAGCGATGAGATGGGGATGCAAAATCTTCATGTGCATTTCCTGGGCAAGGTATGGATTCGTGCGCCTAGAAAGGCCTGAGCCGCAAGCGTGAAGAAAATTTCGCCGGGTTGCCCGTGGCAAGAGTCATGGATGACTGCATGGCAAAAAAGGGTCCACTCCGACCCCGTTTCCTCTGTCGTTATACGTCTATGGTCTTGGGCGGCGAGATGCCGACGTTGCCTGCTGCGCTGCAGCTCGTGCCTCCATGCGTTACGAAGCCCATTCCCGTATGACTGATACAGCTCATGAAGAGGTGAGTGGGTCCCGTTATTCTCAGTTCTGGCACGCTGTTCTCGAAAACCGCGCTTGCATGGTCACCGCTGCGGTACGACTATGTCGCATACCGCTACCGGACTGTCCACGATCGCGCACGTGCGCGTTCGTGTTCCGCCCGACGAGGAGGGAGCATGGACCACAGCAAGACACACTCGGGCGTTTCGGTCGGTGATATCGACTGGGACGATCCGTATCTGAGTGCGCTGTTGGAGAAGACCGCCGGCTGGCAGTTGGACAATCGCAGCAACCCGCCGCAGAAGAAAGTGCAGATTCACATCGGCTCGGGTTGGACGACGACCAATACTGTCTCCAAGCCTGCGCTGGTGGTTGCGAAGGATGAGGGTACCATGGTGCTCGTGACCCGCTTTCCAATCCAGGAGGGCGAACGTGTTGGGGTGGAGAGCCTGCGGGGTCACGGCGCCCATATCGTATGGGGCAAGGTGATGAAAGGACGCGAGGGTCGTCGGGCCGAAGACCGCGAGCATGGTCTGTTCCTGAGCTGGTTGCGCCTCGAGTGAAAACACGAAGGTCAGCGTTGACTTGCCTGATTGGCGGTGGGTTCCGATAGCGGCAGAGATTCGCAGAGTGGCCGGGTTGCGATTCTGCAACCTCTTCTCCTGAAAGACTCAACAGGCCAAGGACGACTTCGACTGGCGTTGCAGATGAGTGCGAATGGCGTCGGTTTTCGCGAGCGCGATGACGTCTGGTAAAGTCGACCCTGATCCCGCTTACGAGTCGAAGTCGCGCCCCGTAGGGTAGAGCGCGCGATTCCACATGGAGCACGACATGCCTGCAGCTGCGACGAGCGAAATCGTTTGGTACGTCACCGGCCGCTTCTACGCACCAGAGAACAGTGCGGCGGTTGCCGACTATGGTTATTTCCTGCACGTCACCGGAATCACTGAGCCGCTGTTCCAAGGTACGATCAGCGAGACGACCGCGCACCTCACGTTTGCGGCGAAGCCGTTCGTGCCGTGCGGCGCCAATAACGACGCGCTCGCGATCGGCCTGGACCCGGTCGGGGAATTTTCGGTTTATCTGCAGCGAACGCCCGCCGGCAATTTCGACACACCTTCGTCGTTTGCGCAGGGCGAGCGCATCGCTACATTCCGCCGCATCGGCCTCGTGGTCGGTACCACGCTCGAACGCGGCACTGCGCCGAAGCAAAAGCCGCTGATCGGTTCGAACGTGTTCTCCGCGCGCCTGATTGAGAGCCGCCCGTTCGACTTCGGTGCCGGCCGCTACGATTTTGCTGATATCGTCGGCAACGGCATCACCCAGTTCGGCTTCGCCGCGAGCGCCGGCGTACAGCCGCCGCCGGCGGGTTATCTAGGTGTCGTAGCGTTTACGGGATCGGCGATTCGTCTGGGGTAGAAAACGGGTCAGAGTGGACCTTGTTACCCGGAGTTCTGGTCTGTTGATCCCGAAAGCCGCACTTGCATGGTTGCTGCTGCGGTAGGACTATGACGCCTACCGCTGCCGGACTGTTCACAATCGCGTACGCATGGGTTCGTGTTCCGTCCAATGGGGGGAGTATGAGTCACTACAAGTCGCGCTCGGACGTTCCGGTCGGTCCTGTCGACTGGAACGATCCGCGTCTGAGTTCGCTGCTGGAGAAAACCGCCGATTGGCGGTTGGACAATCGCAGCAACCAACCGCCGCAAGAAGTGCAGATTCAGATCAACTCGGGCTGGGCGACGACCAACACCGTCTCGAAGCCTGCACTGTTGGTCGCGAGGAATGAGGCTACGATGGTGCTTGTGACCCGCTTTCCTATCCAGCAAGGTGAACATGTTGGGGTGAACGGCCTGCGGGATGGGGGCACTCATATCGTATGGGGCAAGGTGGTCGAAGGGCGCGAGGGGCATCGGACCGAAGACCGCGAGCATGGTCTGTTCCTGAACTGGTTGCGCCTCGACTGAGAAACCGGCTCTGTCTGATTGGCGGCGGGTTCCGACGGTGGCAGGGCAGGAGTGGCCGGGTTGCAATTCGATGGTGCGGCCGGAAGCGGGATCAGACTGACCCCTTCGATACGGCGTTTTACGTCTTGGTAGGAACGATATCCCGCTCCGTTACTGAGAGAACGCCCACCATGAAACCCGCTGCCGCAATCCGCCTCGCCGTCGTTTTCTCGTTAGCACTTCTTTCCGTTGCAAAATCTCACGCCGCCGCCGAACCGAGCCTCGATAGCTTGGCGACGTGCCGGGATTCTTGGCTGGACTGGAAAGACGACCCGACGCGTGGCGCGAAATTCACCGAGGGTCTTCGTGCCAACTACACATACCAACAAGACAGGGGAGGCTTTCTGGTGCCGAAAGCGCCCAAGACCCTGCTCGGCCTGCCCGTGGCAAGGGTTTATCCCGAGTCGGCAGGCATGGCGGTGGGGTTCACCGTACTGGTGAATAGCGGATTCGAGGTGGCTAGAAAAGCGGTCGAGAAGTCGCTGGGCAAGCCGCTGAAATGCGACCCCGGCCATCCAGGCGATGAGATATTCGGGTGCGAGTTGGAACTGGGACCGAAGAAGACCGTTATGGTCGCGGCCGAGGATAAGTCCAGCAAATCCACGCTGATCGGCTGTTATTACTTCTACGAAAAATAGCCATGGGCGAAAGCGGGACGGAGTCGCTTTCCTCTAGGGAGACTCTGAACTCGTTCCCGTTCGTGCTGAGCTTGTCGAAGCACGATCTGAAGGTTTCTGGAGCCAGAAGGCTTTTCAAGGCTCCCTTCGACAAGCTCAGGGCGAACGGATCACTTATTCAGTCCCTAGCCTTCGGAGAACTGACCCAACTATTTGCAACGCAAATTTGGTCAATCGCGCCGAGCCGCGCATCGATCCAAGTTCATCAGCACGGATGACTAAATGCACATGCGCTCGGTCGGGCGGCAGATACGATAGCGCAGATTCCCTACGTTACCTGGACGATGATTTCCCGTTTCGCACAACGTTCCGGGCGTAGTGACATCACTCTCTATTCGGCTTTTTGTGACCCGCGTTGACGCCTCTGCGGTAGGCAGTCCATTCCATAAATTTCTCGAAAACGGAAACTCCATGAACTTTGTTGCTATCGCTATCCAGGTCATTGCTGCACTCGCTTCGGATCCGCAGTCGGTATCGCCGCAATGGCACACGCTGTCCACGACGCCGTATCCCAAGAAGCGCGACGACATCGTTTTCGTCGATACCCACTTGGGTTTCTATGGCACGGGCAAGGGCGATTTGTACCGTACTCAAGACGGCGGGGCATCGTGGGATCGGATCTGGACCAAGCCGGGCACGTTCATTCGTTCATTGGGGTTCATCGATTCGAAGCACGGTTTCCTGGGCAATCTCGGGGCCGGGCTGGCGGGAATCACAGACGCCACGCCGCTATATGAAACCCGAGACGGTGGTACGACGTGGAGCCCGGCGAAGATCGGCAACGCCGTCATGCCCGGGGTGTGTTCCATCGATATTCTGAAATCCCGATCGATTCACGAAGGCGATCTGAGCGCGCGCTACTACATCCATGCCGCGGGTCGGGCGAATGGGCCGGCAAAATTGCTCAGGTCGGAGAACGGCGGCGAATCATGGACGCTCATCGATCTTTCGGACCGGGCGGGCATGATTCTCGACGTCAAATTTCTCGATCCGAACACGGGGTTCGTCTTCGCGGCGACCAGTGGTGATGTGTCGCAATCCCATGGCTTGATTCTCAAGACCACGGACGGCGGACGGACATGGCGAAACGTCTACCAATCCGCGCGCTTGAGCGAGCTCATGTGGAAGGCTTCGTTTGTCGACAACCGCGTCGGCTATGCGACGGTGCAAAACGATGATCCTGCGAATGCGCAGCAAAGAATCGTGAAGACCGTCGATGGCGGCGAACACTGGACCGAGGTTCCGCTCGTCGTGAACAAAGATGCCGAAGAACTGGGAATCGGGTTCGTGTCTACCGACACGGGTTGGGTCGGCACGGCAGCCGGAGGATTTGAAACGCACGATGTGGCGGAAAAACCTGGTCTCTTTCGACATTGGCTGCCAAAGCCAACAAGATTCGAGTCCGAACGGCAGATGGCACGCCGATGATCTATGCAATAGGGGGCGAAGTACAAATTTACAAATAGATTCCGGCCGCTTGCAATCGCATGCTCAAGTGGGTTGCTTCCGTGCCGAAAATGGCGTGACGACATGCTGTCTGCGCACCGCCAGCACGAGAAATGCTACTCCGGCCGTCAAGCACACCAATACCGCGACGAGCGATGCTTCCGGGCCGAAAGCGCCGCCGGTGAGTAGGTCCGGACCCTGCAGATGGCTGGCCAGCCAGCCTTTTGCTTCGCCGCCGGAAACGCTTGCACCGAAAATGCCGCCTTCGGTGAAATTCCAGCCCAGGTGCAGGCCGATCGGCATCCACAAGGTCCGTGTGTACATGTATACGGCAGCCAAAAGAACGCCGGCCTCCAGCGCGATTGCCATTGTGCTGGCCAGCGTGGCGCCGGGGTTGAACGCATGCAGGGCACCGAACACGAGGGCGGACAAGCCGAGTGCAATCCAACTGCCGAGGCTTTCTTCGATGATGCGGAACAACACACCGCGCAGCAGAACTTCCTCCATGACGGCCGCCACGAGAGCGCCCACAAATGCATAAGCGAGCGCACTCCAATTGCCGCTGATACTCACGCTCGCCGCACCAAAGAGAATCAACACGGCCATCGTGATCGCGAACAACAGAGTGCCGATCAGCATCCCGGTGCCAAAATCCTTTGCCCCGTGCGCTCGCGCAAATTCTGCAACCCGGCGGGATTCGATCAGACGTACGAGGACGCAGTAGAGGGTCACCCACAACGCAACGACCAGCAGCGAGAAGATGGCCGCCGCTGCCGAATGCGGCACAATGCCGAGCAATTTTGGAGATTGCGCAAATATGATCCCCGCCAGCACCACGGCGGCGAACAATATGATTCGCGTGAGCGGAAATTGCAGCAACGTCCAGCCCAACCCCGGACGTCGATTCATCGATGAGATGGCCATTCGTTCTCTCCAGAATGACGCGCAAGCATAGTGCGGTCATTCATCGCAACGAGTGCCGGAAGTCATTCGGCGAAACCCCGGTCCGAAACCCGGGTCGGAGTGCACTTTTCTCAAATTTCTGGGCCTAGCTAAGTTTGTCGATCTTCACGAATCCAGTCTGTCGGAAGTCTCGGCGTCTGCTTATGAGAAGGTACATTCTGCCCCGAGTTTCCCGAACTTCGGTTGCTCGTAATCGAATGAATACAACGTGATTATTCAGACGGGGACGAAGACAGCGACAACTGATTCGGCGCTTGGCTTGACACGTAGCGGAGATTGGCAAACAGCCAGTTGCTGTAGCGCTGGACGATGATCGAACCTATGGGGCGGTTTGCGCTGACGCCGAGGAAGGCTGGCACACTCGTTGGAACACCGGTGAGTCCGTCTGGGAATAGCTGCGTTGAGTAGATCATTTGACCGGCGGTGTTGAGCACGACCACGTTGACCGGGACAGGTGTAGCGCCTGCTCCGTCACAGGCGAAGCACTGCACGTCGAATCCAAAGGCATTGGCGCCGCTTGGAAATTTGATCTGCGCCGACAGGTTGGCGAGGACAAAGCTTGTCGAGGTGGTTTGTGCGCCGAACCAGAAATTTGCTGGAAGGCCGACCAAGCTATCGAGTACCTGCGGTGTCATTGCTCCTTGATAGCCGCCGAAGATACGGACCCGACCAACGCCGAAGGGCGCCGAGTGTCCGATGAGGCTGTCGAAATTCACGCGAGATGCTTGCGGGTATGCAGCATCAAAAGCGGCGCGATCTGAGAATAGCGTGACCGTTAGGGGTTCGCTGAGTTGAGCGCTATCGGTGTTCTTGTCTACTTGTGTGCTGCCGTCGGTGCTGATGTTTTGTGCAAGAGTGGATTGCGCCACGAAGAGACATGTCAATGCTGCAAATAACGCGGATACACGCATGATTTTCTCCATTGTCATTATTGAAATTGTTTTGCAGAGCTGTACCGATTGAGCAATTGCAATTTCCGTCCGCGCTATTCATTCGATGCACGGTGACTGTGCGACTTGCAGACAATTGAAGAAGTTCCTTGGATTCGCGGATACGGACAACTTGGGGATCGAGCGCGCAGTAGATGCAACGCTTGTCCCCTGTGTGATAGCTAGAATTCTGCGCACCAATCCGTGCTGCACTCCCTGAGGCGTGCATCTCCCGAGCATGGCGCTTCTGAGGAACAACGGATGAGCAGTCGCGTCGAGTCGAAGAACATCACCGCAGAAAAGGCGACTGCCACTTTCGGCTGGCGAGCCTACGGATTGGGGATGATCGCACTGGGCCTGGCGTGCTTCGCCTTCGGAGACTTCCATCCGGGGCAGCCGGTGCCGAAAGACTTTCCGGAACGCACCGCTCTGGCTTACGCAGTGGCTGCTTTTATGTTCGTCGCGGGGGTGGCCGTCGAGTGGCGGCGGACCACGGCGCGGGCAGCCGCGGCGCTCACTGCGTACTTCGCGCTCATCGTCGTTCTTGTGATGAACGGTCGCATTCTGATCGCCCACTATGAGCAGTTCGGGCCCTACGAGAGTCTCGCCATACAGCTTTCCATTGCGGCGGGCGGACTGATCGTCTTTGCCGCCAGCGCCGACATCGATGCCGGCCTGGCTTCACGCCTCACGCGATGGAGCCAGATCGCGTTTGGCGTTTGCGCGCTGATATTCGGCGTGGCGCATTTCGTCTACATGGACCTGACCGCTCCGCTGGTTCCGAAATGGTTGCCGCCTTCACAAGAGTTCTGGGGCTATGCGACCGGGCTGTGCCACATCGCAGCGGGCGTCGCGATTCTTACGGGCGTGCAGGCTCGCCTGGCCGCGATCCTTCTTACCGTGATGTTTGCCTTGTTCACGCCGATGGTGCACCTGCCGATGCTGTTTGCCGATCCCTCCAGCCATTGGATCTGGAACGAGAATGCGATAAATGTCGCCTTGATCGGTGCCGCCTGGGTTGTTGCAGACTCGCTTGGAAAAGGAAAAAAGTAGGGAACGGGGTCGGGTCCACTTCTCAGAAAAACCGAACCCGCCCCGTTCTTGTCGCGTCGAGCGATCTTGCCGTGACGCTCGGTGTGCTATGCCGCGAACAAACTCGACAACACGCTGCTGCTTTGGTCCGCACTCACCAACGACCACGAGCTGAAGTGAGCGAGCAGATTGATCTGCGTCGCCGTCAATTGCGTCGACAGAGTGTTGTAGTGCGGAAACTGGTTGGTCGACACCTCGGATGCGACGAGGTTTTGCACCGCCGAATTGTTCGCGAATTGAGCGGCCCAGTTGCTGGCGTAGTTGAGGTAGACCCAAACGACATTGATCGGCGCAGTGCCGGCCTGCACGCCGAACCAACTATTGGCCTGGACGGTGAGGCTTTGCTTCAGGATCGCCGGCTGCGTGGCAGGCGAGGCACTCCCCGCGGCGGCCCATAGGCCTGAGAGGAAGGCGGCGAAGCTGCTGGAAGCGAAGACCTGACTGTTGCCGAACAATTGGTTTTCCGGACTCGCATTGCCCGCGGAGTACAGCACGTAGCCGTTGGTGTCGTTGTAGGGCTGGTAGCCGAACAGCGGCGGCACCGAATCGTCCACCACGACTTGCGTGCCCGCAATCCAGCCGCCGCTTCCGTTCGAAATGCCGGCGCTGCCGGCGACCATCGGGATCTCCGTATTGACGCAGACGATCACATTGTCGATGCCGCCGAAGGCGAGCAGGCTGGCCAGGCCGTTGTTCTCCAGGCTGCCGCCGTCGGCGTAGGTGTTCAAGTTCGGGTTCGCGGCGCCGGCGCCCGCGGGCCAGGATGGGTAGGAAGGGATCAGATATTTCGGATTCGGGAAGTTGATGCTCGCTGCCGCCTGCTCGCCTTGCTGGCCGCGTGCGACGAGCGCCTGCGCGGCGGCCTGCAGTTCTTCCGGCAGATGGCTCTTGATCCAATCGTAGATCGCTTCGCCTTCTTCGGCGAGCCATTTCAAGAACAGCCAAGGATTGGCTTCCCACTGCTGGATCTGATTGCGCACGGTTTCCGCGAACGCCGCGCTGCTCGTGCCCATGATGTCGGTGAGCGACCACTGCCGCGTCTGCGTCACCGTGGCGCTGTTGCCGGACTGCGAGGTAAAGGTTGAGTTGTAGGCGAACGACGCCACGCCGCCACCGCCGACCACGAGATCATTGGCGTCGGTCGCCTTGGCCGGCGCGCCGACCGTGCCGGTCATCAGCCCATTGGACTGCACCGGCGCCAGGAGCGGGAAGGTCACGCCGGGCACGTTGACGAACATGCCCATGTTGCACACATGGAGCGGTCGCTGCGTGCGCGAGGAAGCTACCTGATCGGCGAACAGGTACGTGGTCTGCGAGGCGAGGCTGCTGTTCGCGTTCGTGATCGTTTGCAGCGAAGCCTTTGTCGCGGAGAACATGTCCTGCGGTTGGCCGTCGTTGATGTTGATGTCGAGCAGTTGATAGGTGTCGAGGATGTTGAGACCCATGACCATCTGCCAAAGCATGTTCGCTGGCAGAGGATTGTTCGGACTCGTGTGCAGGAACAATTCGTAGAGCAGTACCGCGGTGCCGGCGATGCCTTCCAAAGAGAAGATGAAAGACGTCATTGGCACGCCAGCGTTGCCGGTAGGCAGACTGGCCAGATCAGCCAGCGTCAACGATCCCTGGTTGGCGTTGTACGTGCCGAGGTAGACGTTGTCCGCCGGGCCCGATGCCGGCATGTATTGATAGGGCACGCCGAGCCATGAGCCGCCCGATACAGTCGACAACGCTTTGATCTGCGAGAGCAGACTTTTGCCGTTGGCCTGCAGCGAGGCGAGCGCGCGCAACTGCCCCATGCCCGCACAACACGCGCGCGTGCCGCCGCCGGACAGGCATAGTCCGACATTGCCTGGCGTGGAAGCCGGTGTGCAGAGCTGATCGATGGTCAGCGGCGGGGTGGTGGTCACGGTGGCGCTGAGGGAAGGCGTCGTCATGATGCGTTTTCTCCTGTGGCGTTTAGGGTAGGGTGAGGACCGATGCAATCGACGATAAGCGGGATCCGTTTCACTTCCCGGAACAGTCGGGCGTGACCCGCTTTTCGGCAGTTTTTTCCGCGTAGAAAATTAGGGTAACAACGAAATCCACAGCGCCGGAATTTGCTGTCCCGAACGCCGTTGCTGCCGAGCCCACCATTTGCGCGCACGGGCGAAACGGAGATGCTTACGGCAGGGATCGCTTGGATTCCCCCGGGGGATTCTAAAAAGGCGCGCGCGCAATAAACGGGGTCGAGTTCACTTCTGGTGTAAATAGAACGGACCTTTTGCAGATAGCGTGGCCCGGTTCACGTCTTTTGCGCGAGGTCGTGGGCAGCGCGGCGATTTCCTTGGAACGGCAGTTACACGTCTAGGGTCTTGGGCGGCGAAATGCCGACCCATTTCCAGCCGCAGCGCCTCGTGCCGCCATGCGTCACCGAGCACATGCGGCCCGACCAACATCCGACCATGAGGTGCTGCATGCTGCGTCGTCTGCTGATGTTTTTGTCCGCGTTCGTACTGTCCTCGCCCGCGCTGGCGGCGAAGGCGCCGTCTTACACCTACACGCGCGTCGGCAACACCGCCGACGTTGCGCCGGCCACCACGTCCGGCGTGGTCTTGATGGGCGGCGGCACGGATGTCGATCAAGCTTTCCAGTGGCTGTGCAGTCTCGGCGGCAACGGCGATTTCCTCATCATCCGTGCCACCGGTACCGACGCCTACAACCCGTATGTGCAGACGCTGTGTCCGAACACGAATTCCGTCGCCACGCTGATCATCCCCGATGCCACGTCGGCCAATCTTCCTGCAGTCGCCGCGATCATCAATCAAGCGGAAGTGATTTGGATCGCCGGCGGCGACCAGTCCGACTACATCAATTTCTGGAAAGGCACCTCTGTGCAATCCACGCTCAACGCGCGCATCGCCCAGGGCGTGCCGGTGGGCGGCACCAGCGCCGGACTCAACGTGCTCACCCAGTTCGTCTACACCGCGCAGGCCAGCCAAGGTGTAACGAGCAGCCAAGCCCTGGCCGACCCATTCAACCGCTACATGACCTTCGACCGCGATTTCACCATTGTGCCCGCGCTGCAAGGCATCCTCGGCGACGCCCATTTCGGCACGCGCGATCGCATGGGCCGCGACCTCGCCTTCCTCTGTCGCGTGGCCGCCAACGGCTGGAGCACCGCTCCGCGCGGCATTGCCGTCGACGAAATGACCGCGCTGCTGGTGCCCGCCACCGGCAACGCGAGCGTGGTAGGCACGGGACACGTCTATCTCCTGCGGGCGCCGGGACTTCCGCAAGTGTGTGCGGCAAAACAGCCTCTCACCTATCGCGACATCGGCGTAGCGCGCATTGCCGCCGGCGACAGCTTCAATCTCGCCACTTGGGCGCCGGTGGGTGGGACGGTTTACTCGGTGTCCGCCGAGGCTGGGGTGCTGAGTTCTACACAGCCGGGTGGGTCGGCGTACTGAGCGAAACTTGCAAAAAATGGAGTCGAAGAGAAAAGGGGGTGCACCCCTTTTCTCTATCGCCAACCCGCCGATCGCCATCGCGATGTCAGCGCGAGCACCGCGAGACCGAGCACCACGAGCGCGATGCCATCCAACATTGGCGACGGTATCACCGGCGCGGGCGCCGCAACGGCGAGTGACGTCGTGGCCGTGGATGGCAGATTCTGTGTGTCGCCGGGATACGTCGCGGTAATGCTGTACGTTCCCGGCGTCGCATAGGCAAGTATGCAGCTGCCGCTGCCGTTCACCAGTGCCGCGTTGCAGCTCTGTCCGCCGCCGGAAATAGCTACGGTTCCTGTCGGCATCACGGCGGCGATGGCCGTCGCGATCTTCGATCTGCTTGCGTTGGCGCTGGTCCCCGTGGGCAGTGCATTGCTGCTGACGGTGACCGACGCGGCGACAGATTGATTGGTCAGGGCCGGATTCGGAGACAGCGACAGGGCGGTTGTCGTCGGCGACTTCGGTATCTGCGTGAATGTCGCCGCGACGGTGCAATCGGCGGTGATCGCAGCCGTGGTGTAGGTCACGCCATCGCTGCCGAGGCTGCCGCGGCAGCCGCTTGCGCTGGCTTCGAAACCCGCGTTCGGCGTCAACGTCACGATGGCGGTGCTACCGTCGTTGACGCTCTGCGACGGTGGCGACGCTGTGCCATTTGGGCCGGCTGTCGCTGTCACCGTATGTGTCACCGGTGAGAACGTCGCCACGACGGTGCAATCGGCGGTGATCGCAGCTGTGGTGTATGTCAGGCCATCGCTGCCGAGGCTGCCGCCACAGCCGCTCGCGCTGGCCTTGAAACCCGCGCTCGGCGTCAACGTCACGGTGGCGGTGCTCCCGTCGTTGATGCTCTGCGACGGCGGCGACGCTGTGCCATTGGCGCCAGCGGTTGCCGTCACCGTGTGTGTCACCGTCGTGCAACTCACATTGGCGTTGGTAACGTTTGCCCCCGAGACGGTGCCGGTGGCGTTGACGAGAGTGCAAACTTGCGCCGGATTGCTTGGCTGCGTGTCGATGCTAACGGTGTAGGGGGATGTATCGGATACCGGAGTACCAAATGTATAGCTTGTGGCATTCGCTGCCGGTGACACCGTCTGCGTCAATGGAGGGCCGGCCTGCGGCACGCTGCTGCCGAAACCGGGAATTGGCACGCTGTTGATGACGGCTCCGCATATAACCGTGCAGTCGAACGTGCCGTCGGGGTTGGTGGTCACATGGGCGTTAGACGACGACTCGCTGCAGCAATAGCTAGTAGCCGTAATCAGGCACTGCTCCGACCCGCCGGCCGCGGGGCTGTTCGTGACGGACGAAATGTTGCCGGACGCGATGCAGCCTGCTTGCGCATCGAGACGCAGTACGAGCCCGCTGCCAGTCAGGTTGGAGATCGAGCCACCGACCGTGTAGGTTGCGGCCTGTGCGTGAATATCGCTGCAGAACAGCGCAAAAGCTGCCACGCAAATTCGAACGTAGGGATTCTTTCCGCGGACACACAGCCCAAAAGCCAAGATGTTCATCTTGCCCCCTTTTGCCCTGCCCCCGGAAAGAAAAAGTTACGCCCACTTTTGCGCGCCTGTCAAATTTTCGGAGGACAGCGGGGGACAGGGACAGGCTCACTTTTCCTTTGAGCGAAGTAGCAAGAAGTGGACTCGACGCTGCAGGAAAGAGGAACGGGGCGATGATGAGCATGGCAATTGCTTCCCCCCCTTTTTGCACCCCAGGCTGCTAGTGCTCGACCGCGTATGTAACGACAAATTCGCCAAAAGCGACCGCGAGGCGAAGCAGTCCGAAACAAACGGCGCCGCCGCCGGCGATGAGGATGGCTCCCGCAACGATGGAGTGCACTTTGCCGGGCGCAAAACTGCGCTTGCTGCTTTTCATAGTGGACCCGCATCGTAAGCTGCGCGTTCGGCGCGGTTCCAACTACGATTCCATTTGATCGAGTTTAGTTCCGATGAGATGGGCTTGCGCTTCGACTTTCGGCGCCGCCGGCGTCGCAAAGACGGGAGGCAGGGCGACGTGACGGCATAACGTTGCCTCTGATGGTGAGCCGAAAAAGCGGGAAAGATGAAAATGGTTCGCTCGCTATTCTTTCGCGGCTAGCGGACGCGCGTGAAATAGTTCGTGCGCATCACCGGAACGCCGTCGAAGTTCACGGCGGTCTCAATCATGCTCTTGCCGTCCGCAGCGACGGTGTAGATGCGTGTGGACGCCGGCATTCCGTCTTTGCCGAGCCCCAGCACGAGGACATTGGGCGCAGGCAGTTTGATCGCGCCGGTATCCGCTTCGATCGTGCTGCCGTGACCTGGGGCAGCCGTTCCATCGAGGGCGTAAGTTCCGTCGACGCTGATCTTCGATCCGCCGGCATCGACAATATCGACATTCATCGTCCACTTTCCGCTGCCGGCATCGCTGAACTTGATCATGACGCTCTTCGGCCGCGCCGCAGGCGGGATCGGCAGGCGCGCGACATCGACCGTCCAGGTACCGAGCAAGGGTGAGGGTGCGGAGGTCTTTGCGCTGGATGGATCAGCGAACGTCGGTGCGCTTTCGATCGCGCCAGCGATAACAAGAAGAATGACGAAGAGCGTTTTCAAATTGGCCTCCGGGTGAATCGTCGAGCGAAGGAGTCGTCGGAGCATTTCGAGAAAATCAAACTGTCGGCGCACGCAGACTCAGGCAAGATTGCCAAGTCGAGCAGCGCATTGCGTGTGTCCACCCATCAGAAAATCAAATCATTGCTGACTCCGGCACAAGCTGCAAAATTCATACGCTGGCGAAGCGCGACAAAGCGGGCTGAGGCGAATTGCTATTTTGATTGCCGTTGTGATTGAGCCGGAGCCGCCGGCGAAACCTCTTCCGGCGGCGGCTGCAGTTTCGCCGCCAGTTCCTCGAGCGTGGCGATCTCTTCGTCCAGCGCGTCATGTAGCTCGCTTTGACGCGTCATCAGCGTCTCGATCGGCTGGGCTTGCTTGAGTTTTTTCAGCTCGCCGTCGAACAGCAGCCACTGAGCGGTCAAGGTCTCGACGTTGTTCTTCGCATAGTGACGCATCTCCTTGAGCTGCGCCAAAACGTCGTTGATATGTTCGAACGGGGTCTTCGTATCGGCAGACATGGCGATCTCCTCAGGTCTCGTTCGCCATCCAGGATAGTCGGGTGAAGCTGGCTGTTAGCGAAACGGAGGGTACGCAAGTGCAATCGGGCCGGTTTGCCGATGCAGGTCACAGATTGCACCCATGCCATTCGGCCCATATGCGGCCGCACGGGCTGGCATAGAATCAGCCCCACTTCACGCCGGAGCATCGTCACCATGTCGATTCGACCGAAAGCGCTTTTCCTGGCTTGCCTTGCTGTCTCGGTTTCTGCTTATGCACAACACGGCATCGATGCCAGCGACATGCGGCGGGACGGCGCGGCGTGCAACGACTTTTTCGACTATGCCAACGGCACCTGGCGCGCGGCTCATCCCATTCCCGATTACATGGATCGCTGGAGCCGGCGCTGGGAATCCGGCGAGATCAACAAGGAGCACGTGCGCGATATCCTCGCTGACGTGTCGAAGAAGACGGACTGGCCCCAAGGCAGCGCCGAGCAGTTGTCGGGTGACTTCTACACCGCCTGCATGGACGAAGGCCGCATCGACGCAATTGGCGTCAAGCCGGTGCAGCCCCTGCTCGATGAAACGCGTGCGCTCAAGACCCGCGCCGACGTGCAGCGCACGATCGAGCATCTGCACGACATCGGCATCGCCGTGCCGTTTGGTCTAATCGCGGCGCAGGATCTGCACGATCCGACGCAGATGATCGCGCATCTCACCGCGGGCGGCCTCGGCCTGCCCGATCGCGACTACTACCTGAAACCGGAACCGCGCTTCGCCGAGGCGCGGACGAAATATCTGGGGCACGTGGCGAAGATGTTCGAGTTGGCCGGTGAAAAGCCCGCCGTGGCGAAAGCCGATGCGGCGACCGTATTCGCTTTCGAGAAACGCCTCGCCGAGGCCTCGCTCGACAACGTGGCGTTGCGCGATCCGATGCAGCAGGATCACAAGACTCGTTTTGCCGATCTCGACAAGCTCGCTCCGAGTTTCGGCTGGGCCGCGTACTTTGATGCGGGCAAGTTGCCGCACGCGGATCTCAACGTGACTCAACCGAAGTTCCTGCAGCAGTTCGAGAAGGAACTGAAATCCACGCCAGTCGCGCAATGGCGCACTTATCTGGAATGGCAGGTGCTCAATGCGGCGGCGGATTCGCTGTCTGCCGCATTTGTTGAGGAAAATTTCGCGTTCAACGGCAAGTTCCTCAGCGGCGCAAAAGAAATGAAGCCGCGCTGGAAGCGCTGCGCGGAGTCTACGGACAACCAGATCGGCGAGGCGCTCGGCAAGAAATATGTCGAGAAATATTTCCCGCCCGAAGCCAAGGCGCGCACGCAGGCGATGGTGAAGTACATCCTGCTCGCGATGGGCGACGTGATCCGCGATCTGGACTGGATGAGCGCGGAGACCAAGAAAAAGGCGCAGGAAAAGCTCGCTTCGTTCAACGTCAAAGTCGGTTATCCGGACAAATGGAAAGACTACGCCGGGGTGAAAGTCTCGCGCGGCTCGTACTGGGATGACGTGGTCGCGGCATCGCGCTGGAACGTGGACGACGGCCGCGGCCAGATCGGCAAGCCCGTCGACCGCTCGCGCTGGGGCATGACGCCGCCGACCTCGAACGCCTACTACAACCCGTTCCTCAACGAGATCGTCTTTCCTGCGGGTATTCTGCAGCCGCCCGCGTTCGACGTGAATGCCACCGACGCAGTGAACTACGGCGCGATCGGCGTGGTGATCGGCCACGAAATCACGCACGGGTTCGACGATCAAGGCTCGCAGTTTGACGCGAAGGGTGCGCTGAGCAACTGGTGGACGCCGCAGGACAAGGAAAAATTCACGGCGCGCGCGCAATGTGTGGTGAACCAGTTCGAGGGCTACTTCATCGAGCCGAACATCCATCACAACGGCAAGCTCGTGCTCGGCGAGTCGATTGCCGACCTCGGCGGTGCCAAGATCGCCTTCCTCGCCTACAAGAAATCGCGCGAAGGCAAGGGGCCGGAACCGACCCTCGACGGCTTCACGCCGGAGCAGCAATTCTTCATCGCCTGGGGCCAGTGGCGCGGCGACGAGATCCGCCCGGAAGCGCAGCGCACGATGGTGCAGGGCGACCCGCATCCGATCGCCAAGTACAGGGTGAACGGGCCATTGTCGAATCTGCCGGCGTTCAAGGAGACGTTTCAGTGCAAAGCGGATGCGGCCATGGTTCGTCCGGCGGCGGATCGGTGCGAGGTCTGGTAGCGGCGTCGGATCGCCTCAACTGCTGACTTATGCGTCGATTGCCAGCAGGGTTGTTGCAAATTGCGGGTTAAGCCCAGTCATGTTTTCGCGCTTGAGCACGTCGGCGCGAAGTGGGACGATCGCGCAATGACCAGCACACCCGCATCGGTTCACCTGCGCGATCTCGCGCGCCTGCGTCGCGTGCGCGATCGCATCGACCGCGAGTACGCGCAGCCGCTGAACGTGGAGGCGCTTGCGCAGGGTGTGCACATGTCGGCGGGGCATCTGAGCCGCCAGTTCAAGCTTGCCTTCGGCGAATCGCCGTACAGCTACTTGATGACGCGGCGAATCGAGCGCGCGATGGCATTGTTGCGTCGCGGCGACCTCAGTGTCACCGAGGTTTGCTTCGTCGTCGGCTGCGCATCGCTCGGCACGTTCAGCACCCGCTTTACCGAGCTGGTCGGCGTTTCGCCCAGTGTTTATCGGCAGGAAGCGGCGAACGCCACCGCGGGCATGCCGTCATGCGTGGCCAGGCAAGTGACGCGACCGATCAGGAATCGAGAAGCGCCGGCCACGGAGTCGGAGCTAGCATGACGGCTCGTTTCCAACACCGAGCATGACTGTCATGAACATCACCATCCATTCGAGCTTCCTCCCGCATAACGACCCGAATGCCTCCCTGGCGTTCTACCGCGACATCCTTGGCTTCGAGGTGCGCAACGATGTGGGATACAACGGGATGCGCTGGATCACGGTCGGCCCGCCCGGCCAGCCCGGCACATCCATCGTGCTCTTTCCGCCGGCCGCCAGTCCCGGCGTCACCGAGGAAGAGAAACGCACCATCGCCGAGATGATGGCCAAGGGCACTTACGCAATCATGCTGCTGGCCACGCCGAATCTCGATGCCGCGTTCGAGCGGATACAGGCGAGCGGCGCCGAGATCGTCGAAGAGCCGACCATGCAGCCGTACGGTGTGCGCGACTGCGCCGTGCGCGATCCGGCCGGCAATCTGCTTCGCGTGCAGGAAAGGCACTGAAGTTTCCGAACTGAATCCGTTGGAGGAGCGACCATGAGTCAAGCTGCAAAGAAGAGCGCGGGCAAGTCTGTCAAAAGCACCGCTGCGACCAGCAAGAAGTCCGAGGGATTCACCGCCGAGGAGCGCGCCGCAATGAAGGCGCGCGCCCAGGAGTTGAAAGCCGAAGCGCGTGCGAACAAGAGCCGGGCGGAAGGAGAGAGCGCAGTACTTGCCGCGATCGGCGCAATGAAGGAGCCCGATCGGGCCATGGGCAAGCGGCTGCATGCCATCGTCACCGCTGCTGCACCGGAGCTTATGCCGAAAACCTGGTACGGAATGCCGGCGTATACCAAAGACGACAAGGTCGTCTGCTTTTTCAAAGACGCGCAGAAGTTCGGCGACAGATATGCGACGTTCGGCTTCAACGACAAAGCGGACCTCGACGACGGCGCCATGTGGCCGGTTGCCTTCGCGCTGAAGGAGTTGACCGCCGCGGTGGAGGCGAAGATCAGTGCGCTGGTGAAGAAGGCCGCGGGTTGACGGCGGGTTGAGCACTTTCTCACAGGGAGTTGTCGAATACGGCGACGCTCGATCGTCGTCTTCATGAACCCCTTTGCAGAAGGAGACACCCATGTCGCTCGTCAAGCCGATCACGCCGCATCTTTGGTACGACACGCAGGCCAAGGAGGCCGCCGAGTTCTATTGCTCGGTGTTTCCGGACTCGCGGATCGAGACCTCGACCCGCCTGCGCAACACGCCGTCGGGCGACTGCGATCTGTTGTATTTCAAGTTGTGTGGGCAACCGTTCATGGCGATCAGTGCCGGCCCGATATTCAAGTTCAACCCGTCGATATCGTTCATCGTCAACTTTGACCCCTCGCGCGACGCGCAGGCGCGCGAATACCTCGACACACTCTGGGCGGCACTGATCGACGGCGGTCGGGCGCTGATGCCGCTCGACGCGTACCCGTTCAGCCCGCGCTTCGGCTGGGTGCAGGACCGCTACGGCCTGTCGTGGCAGCTGATCCTGTCCAATCCCGGCGGCGAGCCGCGGCCGATGATCGTGCCGTCGCTCATGTTCACCGGTGAGGTCTGCGGCAAGGCTGAGGGAGCGGGCGCATTCTATCGCTCGGTGTTCGACGATTCGCACGCGGGCCGGTCTGTGCCGCGTCCGGCGGACATGGCACCCGATCGCGAAGGCACGATGATGTACTCCGACTTCCGCCTTGGCGATACCTGGTTCGCCGCGATGGACAGCGCGCGCCCGCATGGCTTCGGCTTCAACGAGGCGATTTCGTTCATCGTGTCGTGCCGCAATCAGGCGGAGATCGATCGCTATTGGGCGAAACTTTCCAGCGTGCCGGCGTCCGAAGTGTGCGGCTGGTGCAAGGATCGCTACGGCCTGTCATGGCAGGTTGCACCGATCGCGATGGACGAAGTCATGGCCAGCGGCGATCAGGCAACGATCGATCGCGTCGTGCAGGCACTCCTGCCGATGCACAAAGTCGACCTGGCCAAGCTCGAGGCCGCGGCGGCGGGGAAGGAATAGGGGGATGGAACGGACTTCGGCTCTATGCGGCCAGACGCAGTTTCGGATGCAATCCGGCACGCGCGGCCAACGTCAGCAGCATGTCGAGACTGAAGTCTTCCCACTTTCCTTTCACTAAACTGGATACACGCGGCTGCGACACGCCGAGTTGGCGCGCTGCTTCCGCCTGTGTCCATCCTTTCGCTTTCAAATGCTGTTCCATACGAAGCATGACTTCGGCGCGCAGCTTCATCACTTCAGCTTCCGCGGCATCGAAGCCCAGATCGACGAACACGTTTCCACTGCCCTTTATGCGGCGCGCGTCGTTCCAGCGCGGATCGGATTTTTTCATGACTCAGACTCCAATCAATTTGTAACGCCTGGCTGCGAGATCGAGATCGGTTTTCGCAGTCTTTTGTGTTTTCTTTTGAAACGCATGCAAAACGTACACTGCATCGGCGAACTTGGCGACGTATATTGCTCGGAATGCGCCGTTTGAATCACGTACACGCACCTCGTAGGCACCTGCTCCGACTATCGGCATGGGCTTGAAATCCTTGGGCTCGGTGCCGAGTTGTACTCGCATCAATTCCAAGCCCAAGGCATGCCGTACCGCGGCAGGCATCGCGCGAAGGTCATCCTGACTGCTGCCGGGCTTCATGCCGCGTCATTATACAAATATTTGTATTAAAAATGCTGAACGAAGTCGCGCCGCATTCAGTAAACGATGCTGAGTCTGTTTTCCTACGGCACGAAGCTAAGGAACAGATAAGCCGCGAATATCACCAGATGTACGACGCCAGGCAGCATCGTCGTGCGTCCCGTCCTCAGTGAAATCGAGACGACGAACAGCGACAGCACAAGCAGCACGATCGACTTCATATCGATGCCGAGCGCGAGCGGCCAGCCCATGGAGACGGAAAGTACGGCGACGGTCGGCACGGTCAGGCCGATGCTCGCGATGGCGGAACCGATGGCGAGGTTGAGGCTGGTCTGCAGGCGGTTGATGTGTGCGGCGCGAATGGCGGCCACGCTTTCCGGCAGCAGCACGATGGCGGCGATAAGGATGCCGACCGTCGCGGCCGGTGCGCCGGCGGCGTGCAGCGCGGCTTCGATCGACGGCGAGATGCCTTTCGCGCTCAGCACCACTGCGACGAGGGCAACGAGCAGCAAACCCAGGCTGGTCAGGGCTTCCGAGTTGGTTGGCTGCGTCGCGTGCTCGTCCGCATCGCCGGGCTCCCCTTCCTTCGGCAGGAAGTAGTCGCGATGGCGGATAGTCTGGAACACGGTGAAGGCAGCGAACAGCACCAGCGTCGCTGCGGCGACGAAAAGCAATTGGCTGCGCGTGTAGATGGGCCCGGGGGCGCTCGTAGAGAAATTCGGCAGGATCAGCGTGAACACGACGATGACGGTCAGCGTGCCGAGCGCGGCGTTGATGCCTTCAAGCTTGAACTCCTGCACGTGATGTTTGCGGCCGCCGACGAGCAGGCTCGCACCGATGAGTCCATTGAGAATGATCATCACCGCGGCGAACACCGTGTCGCGTGCGAGGCCGGACGTGGCTTCACCGCCGGACAGCATCATCGACACGATCAGCGCCACTTCGATGACCGTGACCGCGAGCGCCAGCACCAATGTGCCGAACGGCTCGCCGACGCGATGCGCGATCACTTCGGCATGATGCACCGAGGCGATCACGCTGCCGACCAGCGCAAGCACAAGCAGCGCGACGATGCCCGGCAAGCCCGGCGCCGCCCACGACAGCGCGAGAATGACGATGCCCAGTGGCGGCACCACCAGCGTCCACAGCGGATTGTGTCGAATCGGTTGGCTCATGTGCGTGGTTGCCGGGGAATGGGATTTTGCGGAAGGCGGATCGGAGGGAAGTGTACTTCGGCCGCGCGTCAGAGCAGCAATCCCTGTTCGGGCGGGTAGGTGATCGACGTCCCCTCGACATGCGCGAACGGCGTTAGCGTGTGCATGCGGCAATCGGTCACGGACAGGATCTCGACCACGGGTATGCCGCGTACGAGCAATGCATCGGCCACCAGCGAGCGGTGGCAGCGCCACGGCACGGCTTCGGCGCACATGATCGCGACGCGTTGCTGCCGGCTCATCTGGATCAGCACGTCGAGCCCTTCTTCGAACGCTGCGGTCTGCATGTAGTCGGCGTAGCCACGAAAACCCTTGTTGCGCCAGCCGGCGTTGACGGAGTCCTTGCGCGCATGGCGCAGTCCGCCGAGTGCTGCCATATGCGTGTATTCGATCTGCTCCGCGGCCAGACTGGCAGCGAGAGCGTCGCTCTGGAACTGTGGATTGTGGCGTGAACCCGGCACCGTGCGGATATCCGCGAGCCGCTCGATGGCGTAGGTCTTCAGCAGCGCAATGAAGCGTTCGATCGGCAGCGTCGAATGCCCGACGGTGAAAACGCTGCCGTTCGGCCAGGACATTTCTTGCGGCGGAGGATGAGCGTTCATCGGAAAAGTGCCAGTCAATTCACCGGCGGTATGGTCGAAGCGGGTCGGCCGGCACTCAGCGCGCTGCCCGCCGCCGCGACGACAATCGCGGCGACGGCAAGCCATTGCCACGGACCAAGCTGTTCGTTCAACAGCGCCACGCCGGCCAGCGCTGCGATGGCCGGTTCCAGGCTCAGCAAGGTGCTGAACGTGCGTGCCGGCATGCGAGTCAATGCAATCATTTCCAGCGTGTACGGCAGCGCTGAGCTGAGCACGGCAACGCCGAGCGCATAAGGCAGCAGGTGGAGCGAAAGCAAGGTGCTGCCGGCGCGCGCAATGCCGGAGGGGATCGCCACCAATGCCGCGATCGACGTGCCCAGGGTCACCGCATCGGCGCCGTAGACCGCGCCGGCCTTCTGGCCCAGCACGATATAGAGCGCCCAGCCCACACCGGCGGCCAGCGCATACGCTACGCCGACCGGATCGAGCGAGTTCTCGACGCCGCGCAGTGGAAGCAGCAGGGCCAACCCGGCCACCGCGAGCGCGATCCAGACGAAATCGAGCAGGCGGCGCGAATGGAACAATGCGAGAGCGAGCGGGCCGGTGAATTCCAGCGCCACTGCGATGCCGAGCGGAATCGTGCGCAACGACAGATAGAACACGAGGTTCATCGCGCCGATCGCGAGGCCGTAGCCCCATAGCGCGCGCAGATCTTTCTTCGTCTGTGGCGATCGCCACGGCCTCCGCAGCAGCACGAGGATGATCGCACTCAGGCCGAGCCGATATGCAGTGGCGCCCTCGGCACCGACCGTCGGGAACAGGTGCTTGGCAAGGCCTACCCCACACTGATAGGACACCATCGCGATCAGCAAGGCGCCGATGGCGAGCAGAGTAGGAGCGAAGCTGGAGCGCGGGGACATAAGCAGCATAGTGATCACATAGGCTTCGTCCATGATGCCTGTGTGATCGCTCATAGGCCACAACGCGAAGCGTTCGATGCCGTAGGTTGCGGATCGGTCTTGTCGACAGCGACGAAAATCGGAGGTGGAGAATATTTCCCGGTCTGGCGCCGGCGCCGGCACGCTGTGGACGCCTCTCGCAGCAGGGAAATCGTCGATCGCCGATAATAGCGAAATTCCCGCAGACAGTTTCGATTCGATGAAGATTCCCAAAGGGCTGCAACCGTTGATCGACGATGGCGTGATCGACGCGGTGTTGCGGTCGCTCAAGAGCGGCAAGGAAGCGTCGGTGTACGTCGTGCGTCGCGGCGGCGATGAGCTGTGTGCGAAAGTCTACAAGGACATGGCGCAGCGCAGTTTTCAGGCGCGCGTGCAGTATCAGGAGGGACGCAAGTTCCGCGGCAGCCGACAAGCACGGGCGATTGCCAAGGCGAGCAAGTTCGGCCGCCGTGAACAGGAGGCCGAATGGAAGAGCGCCGAGGTGGATGCACTTTATCTGCTGGCCGAGGCCGGCGTGCATGTGCCGCGGCCGTGCGGTTTTTTTCACGGCGTCTTGCTGATGGATCTGCTCGTCGACGCGGACGGGCACAACGCGCCGCGCCTGGGCGAGGTGGAACTTACCCTAGGGCAGGCGATTTCTTTTCACGCCGCGCTGATGCGCGACGTGGCGAGGATGCTGTGCCTCGGCCTCGTGCACGGCGATTTGTCCGAATACAACGTGCTCGTCACGCGCGACGGGCCGGTGATTATCGATTTCCCGCAGGTGGTCAGTGCTTCCGGCAATAACGCGGCGCGTGCGATGCTGTTGCGCGATGTGCACAATCTGCGCGACACGCTGGCACGCTTCGCGCCGGACCTTGCGGCCACGCACTATGGCGAAGAAATGTGGGTGCTTTACGAGAAAGGCGAACTATTGCCGGATTCTCCGCTGACCGGCAAGTTCGTTTTCGACGAGCGCAGCGCCGATGTGGATGCGGTGATGGCGTCCATCGAGGAAGCGCGCAAGGAGGCGCTGATTCGGCAACAGGGCCGCGAGGAAGCCGCGTTGCGCGATTGAGCCATGCGGCGCGATAGTTCGCGCCTGCACGGCTGTTTCCTCTATCTCTTGCGAATCGCCGGCAGCGATACGTTATTTCACCGGACCCGGGGCAGGGATCACGAGCTTGCCATTGCTTTCGGCGACAAACACTTCGTCGGAACTGCTCGATGAGCCGTTCGCATCCTTGGTTTCGCTCTTGATCACGAGCTTCTTCGTCGGCGGCAGGGTGAATTTCATCGGCCTGCCGTCCGGGCCGGGGCCGCCTTGCGCGCGTTTCTGGTCGCTGTCGTCGAGATCGGCGAGCTGGATCGAGGTGATCTTGCTGCCCATGCCGTTGGTCATCATCATCTTGTAGAAGTCGAGCGCCTGCGGGTCGGCGCCTTTGGTGTAGAGAAATCCGGTCAGTGTCTTCTCGTCCTTCGCTTCGAATGCTTTCTTGTAGGCGTCGACGAAAGCCTTCTCCTGTGCGGGCGTGGCGCCGAATCCGGCGATGGGAACGATGACGAGCAAGAGCATCGAGATGGCTTTTTTCACAGGTCTCTCCTTCGATCGTTGAACAGTGCTGGCGAAGGCATCCTGCCGTCGCTGCGACGAGCGCCGGGGCCAGCTTGTGCTACATCAGACGTAAAAACCTGAATTCGCCGGTCATGCGGGCGAATTCGGTTGAAGCACGGTGCGGTCCGCGGACCTTGTCGATGCATATGCGAAGTGCGACCCGCGCTGCGCGTTCAGAAATGAGTATGTGGAAATGGGGTCTATGTGGAAATGGGGTCGGATCCGCTTCCCGAAGCGAAATGGATTCGCGGGCTAGAACGATCCGGTGTTCTCCGCCCCCAACCTCATTTACTTGGCGTGATGATCGGGGGCGGCGGTGCCGTCGGACCAGTGGCGCACGGGGATGATGAACACCGATACCGGATCGAGGTCGTCGCCTTCGAACGCAACGATGGGCGAGCCGGCCGTATTGGCGCCCCACGACGAGGCCTTGGCGCGCGGAACATAGATCATCACATGCGGCATCCAATGATCGTCGCGATCGGACAGATAGCCTTGCGCCGACATCATGTAGCACATCGCGCCCGGCTCCGGAGAGATGAAGGTTTTGTCGGCGAGCGCGGCCTTGGTGCGCGCGATCATTTCGTCCTTGGAAGCGCCAGCCAGCGCCCATTCGGTGCGTTTGAGGAACTGGGGCAGGACAGCGCGCGCTGCAAGCGCGTTGAAACAGTTCGGCGAGCGCACTTTCGGATTCCAGAATTCGGCATCGTCGAGCCCAGCCGCCCACGAGCGTTCGACGATACAGACGAAACCATTCTTGCCTTTTACCGCAGTTTCGAAGCCGTGGCCGCCGAGAACGAGCACGTCCGCGTCGGCCGAAATCGACGGCGGCGCCGCACTGCGCGCGAGGGCAATCTCGTCGTCACGGTTGGCGATGCGATATCGCTCGATCGGCGCCATGGTCGGGTAGGGCGCGGGTTTGGCGTCCTGCGCGTGGGCGAGGCCGGCCGCGGCCAGCAGGAGGATGACCAGGGAAATTTTTGTCACGAGGCGCTCCGAATGATTGCAAAGGGATGGCTTGCTCCTCGTTGACGTTTGGGCACGGGTGAAATCGACAGATTTTTCGAGAAAAAGAAACTTTGCCCTCCCGCGCGACGGCGGCATCGCGATTCTTAAGTTTCTTTCACGGTCCTTCACTCGAATGCTGCTTTGCAGCATAATGATGGTATGGATACCATTTCAGTAGTGGAAGCCGCAACGCCCGTCGCGAGCGTCACTCCGCGCCACCGCGCTCTCATCCTCACCGCATTGACGCTTGGCGGCTTCGCGATCGGCACCAGTGAGTTCTCCGCCATGGGCTTGATGCCCGAAATGGTGAAAACCTTCGGCGTGACCGAGCCGCAGGTCGGCCACATCATCAGCGCCTATGCGCTCGGCGTGGTGGTTGGCGCGCCGCTGCTCGCGATCCTCGGCGGAAATCTGCCGCGCCGGGTGTTGCTGCTGGTGCTGATGGGCTTCTACGCGCTCGGCAATCTCGCCAGCGCCTTGGCGCCGGATTACCTCAGCCTGATGCTGGCGCGCTTCGTCGCCGGACTGCCGCACGGCGCGTACTTCGGCGTCGCGGCGCTGGCGGCGGTGGCGATCAGCAAACCCGAGGAACGCGGCAAGGCCGTCAGCCTCACGATGTTCGGGTTGACGATCGCGATCCTCATCGGCAATCCCGTGGCGACCTGGATGGGGCAGACGATCGGCTGGCGCTTTGCCTTCGTGTTCGTATCGGCGGTCGCTATGGCGACGGTGGCGCTGATCGCCGCGTTCATGCCGCGCGATGCGGTTGAAGCGCCGAAGCGCGCGTTCGACGAGTTGCGTGCGTTCAATCGTCTGCCGGTGTGGCAGGCGCTGGCGATCGGCGCGGTTGGGTTCTCCGGCCTGTTCTGCGTCTTCAGCTATCTCGCGCCGACGATGCTGCAGGTGACCAAGGTATCTGCTTCGTTGATTCCGCTCGGGCTGGCGAGCGTTGGCCTCGGTGGCGTGATCGGCAATTTCCTCGGCGGCTGGCTGTTCGATCGCCTGCGCTTCCGCGCGGTCCCGGCAATCCTGCTCGGCGCGGCGGCGATGTTGCTGCTGTTTCCGCTCGCCGCGGGCTCGCTGTGGACGCTGCTGCCGGCCATGGTCGCGATCGGCCTGATGGGCGCGCTCGGCCCGGTGTTGCAGACTCATCTGATGGACGTGGCCGGCGACGCGCAGACCCTCGCTGCGGCCTCGCATCACGCCGCCTTCAATGCGGCGAACGCGCTCGGCCCGGCGCTCGGCGGCATCGCGATCACCGCGGGTTTCGGCTGGACCTCGACCGGCTATGTTGGCGCGACGACCGCGCTGCTCGGCGTCGTCATCTATCTCTGGGCTGCGGCGACTCTGCGGCGGCCGCAGCGGGAAGTGTGTCCGGCTTGTTGAGCGGAAATCAGAGGCAAAAGCGGAGTGACCTTCTCCGACGTCCTTAGTCGGATGTTAAAGTTCGCGGCTCATCGTCTTCATAAGCTAAGCATGAGCACTTCGACCACTTATTCCATCGGCACTCCCGGCAAGCCCTGGAGCGACGCCGAAAAAGCCCTCTGGCTGTCGCACCAAACCCTCAAGCGCAGCTACGAAACGGATGTGCTCAGTGTCATCGATCGTTTGCGCGATCGCTTCGACGTAGTTGAGTACGGCCGTCTCGACTATCCGCCTGAAATCTTCCCGCTGCTCGCGATTTGCAGCCGCGGTTGGCGCGACGACCTTCCGACGGCGCTCATCACCGGCGGCGTGCACGGCTACGAAACCAGCGGTGTGCACGGCGCGCTGCAGTTCGTGGATCTGCATGCGGCGGACTATGCGGGGCGCGTCAATCTGCTTGTTGCGCCGTGCGTGAGTCCGTGGGCGTATGAGCGGATTCATCGCTGGAATCCGCAAGCGATCGATCCGAATCGTTCGTTCCGCGAGAACAGCCCGGCGCCAGAATCGGCGGCGTTGATGCGCTTGATCACGCCGTTGCGCGATCGCTTTCTCGTGCATATCGATCTGCACGAGACGACGGACAGCGACGAGTCCGAATTTCGCCCGGCGTTGGCGGCGCGCGACGGCAAAGAATTCGAGCCGGAACAAATCCCCGACGGTTTTTATCTCGTCGACGACAGCGAACATCCGCAGCCGCAGTTCCAACAGGCGATCATCGCGGCGGTGGCGAAGGTGACGCATATCGCGCCGGCGGACGCCAAGGGCGAGATCATCGGATCGCCGATGGTCGCACCGGGCGTCATCAACTATGCGCTCGGCCAACTCGGATTGTGCGCTGGCATGACGAACGCGCCGTACAAGACCACGACGGAAGTCTATCCCGACAGTCCGCGCGCGACGCCGGAGCAGTGCAATGCCGCGCAGGTGGCGGCGGTGTGCGCGGGCGTCGATTACGCGTTGGCGCATCCCAAGTAAAACCCGGCGCAATGAAAAGGGCGGGATGAATCGCTCACCCCGCCCCGGCCCTGCCGCATCCCTGGCGGCTTGTGCTCGATGGCTGCATCTACTCGACGCAGTGCGAGAGATCTGAGTGATTTATTGGTCGAGCCGATAGCTCACCGGCACTTCGACACTCGCAACCACGGGTTGACCGTTGTGCAGCGCGGGTTCGAATTTCCAACGGCGTACTTCGTTCATTGCCGCGCGATCGAGCATGAACGATCCGCTGCGGTGGACGACACGCGCGTCGCTGACTTGGCCGGCGACATCGACTTGCGCCAACACGACCACGGTGCCTTGCTGGCGTTCACGCAGCGCCGGTACGGGGTAGGCGGGTTTCGGGTGAGAGAGCAGGGCGACGCGGCGCTCCGAAGGCATCCGCGAAGAAAGCGTTGCCGGTTTGGTTGCGGTCGCGAGCATCGTGCGGTTCGTGGACTTGGCTTTGTTGGTCCGCTTCACCGCTGGCTTGTCAGTCGTCGCCCCAGCCGGTTTGGCGGATTCGTTTCCAGCAGCGGCCGGCGGTTGCGCGGTATCCGCTGCGGTGGCGTTGTCAGTGGCGGTGGCTGCCTGCGCTGGCGACGGCTCCTCTCGTGTCCAAGCGATGGTTGCGCGAGGCATCGAATCCGATTCGAAGCTCAACGCTTCCTCCTGGCCCTGACGATAGAAGAACCAGGCATTCGCGGCGAACGCCAGGGCGACGCCGATCGCGAGCAACGGATACAACGTCTTGCGCGACGACCCGTTTGGTTGCGGGCTGCTTTGCGTCGCGAGTTGTTCGGAGTGAACCATGACTGCCCTCCTGACGAATGAGATGCCGCGCGTGCGCGACGCTCCCGGTGGAGCGAGCTTGGCACTGTTGTGTCGCGGCGATGTTTGGATTTCGTTACGAGCCAGAGTCCGTTCAGCATCGGTTTCCACAAGCTCGGATTAGGATGTTTTCATCAGGTCCTCGTGAGGGCCGGGATCACGGTTTCAATGCCGCGTGCGGTTTTTCCCGCCGGTGGATGTCATCTCCACGCTGAGCGTGAACGTGCGCTGCTCGTCGGGCTGCATCGCGCCGACGCCGACGAGGCGCCGCGCGATTTCCTCGCCGCGTTCGTTGCGGATCGTCAGCACCATCGAGTACTCCCACGCGCTGCCCTGCGTGTTGCGGAAGCTGCCTTCGACACGCAGCGGCGTGACGGCGGCTTGCGCGTCGCCGGCGACCGGCGGCGCACCGTAACGCAGGTGGTGCTTGCATGACGGACAGACCGTCGCGCTCTCGAGGATCGTCTCCCGGCAGTGCGGACAAGTGCGCGTCGCGCCGGGCGTACCCGCGCGCGCGTTCATCACGAAGCGGTGCCGTTGGCGGGCTTAAGCGCAGTCGTCTTTTCGTCGCCCCAGCCGAATTCGGCGTGGCCGCGCATGCGCGATCCGGCGGCGACGGTCAGCGTGCCGGCCTTGAGATCGCCGGTCAGCGCGCCGCTCGCGGTGAGTTCGACGTGGTGGGCCGCATCGATGTTGCCGAGAAGCTCACCCGCGATGGTGACTTTTTCCGCGCGCACGCTGCCGGTCACGGTGGCACGCTGGTCGATCGAAAGATCACCGTGCACGTTGATGTCGCCTTTAAAGCGGCCGGCGACGCGCACATGGCCGGCGCCTTCGATCTTGCCTTCGATGGCGATGTCGGGAGCGATCAGAGATTCGGACTTCTCCGCAGCGCGCACCTGCGGGCGTGCGGGTGTGGGGACCGGGGCAACGACCGGCGGTGCGGATTCAAGTTTGTGTTCGTGCATGGGCTGCGCCTCGAAGCGGGCGGGGGTGGCGGGTTCGGGAGGGAGGACGGGGGAGGGGGATTGCTTGGTCGGTTCTTTCCACAGTGCCATGGGGGCGCTCCTGGTCGGTGTGCAGTGTCATCCCGGCAGCGGCGCGCAAGGCCCCCCTTTTCGCCGACGGGTACACGGAAGATACGCGATTCGGCCCAAGAAAAAAGGAACTTTTTGTTAAAATTCTCTTTTTGATCGAGCACTTGCGTACGCTTCCGCAGGGTCGGCTTATGAGTTCGGTGCTTCCGGGCTGCGCAGCGGCGTGTAAACTGCGGTGGTCCCGCCGCGCCACGCTAGAGATATGACCGACCAAATGTCTTTCGGCGGTTTCGCGCCGCCTGTTCCGACGGATCGTCTGTTCTTTGCGATCTTCCCCGATGAAGCAACACGTGCGGCGATCACAACGCTCGCACAAGGCCTCGCGAAACAGCACAAGCTGCGCGGCAAGCCGCTGCTTCCGGAGCGTTTCCATATCACCTTGCATCACCTGGGCGACTACGCCGAGCTGCCGCCCGATCTCGTTGTCGGAGCGAAGCAGGCGGCGAAGCAAATGATTGCGGCGCCGTTCGACGTTGCCTTCGATCACGTCGCAAGTTTCGCCACGCGCGTGGAAAAGAAACCCTGCGTGCTGCTCGGTGAAGAGGGCGATACGCCGTTGCGTCGATTGCGCAAGCTGCTCGGCGAGTGCCTGATCGAAGCCAATCAAGGCAAGCATGTCACACGGGATTTCACGCCGCACGTGACGCTGCTTTACGACCGCACGCTGGTGCCGCCGCACGTCGTCGCGCCGATCTCGTGGACCGTGCGCGAGTTTGCGCTGGTGCACAGCCTGCTCGGCAAAACCGAGCATCGAGTCCTGCAACGCTGGGCGTTGCAGGACTGAGGAATGCCTGAACCCCGTTAGTCCATCCGTACTGTTTCGCCGTGCTTCACCACGAGCAGCGGCTTTTCGGTGGCGCGGATGTTCTTGAGCACGTCGCCCGGTACGGCGACGACGTCGGCGAACTTGCCGGTTTCGAGCGTGCCCGTGTCAGCGTCGATGCCGAGCAGCTTGGCCGAGCCGATGCTGCTCGTCATCAGCGCGGCCGCGGGCGCCATGCCGAGCGCGACGAGGTCGCCGAACTCCTCGGCGTTCTTACCGTGTGGATAGACCGCGGCGTCCGTGCCGAATGCCATCAACACGCCGATCTTCAGCGCGCTCTTCATCATCTCCGAATGCGCGGTAGCCGCAGCGCGCGCCTTTCCGGCGATCTTCGGCGGATAAGTGTCGGCCTTGGCGAGCACCCATTCCTGCGTCATCCGTGTCGGCACGAGATAGACGCCTTTCTGCTTCATGAGCTGCAGCGTGTCCGGCTTGAGGAAGCTGCCGTGCTCGATTGAATCGACGCCGGCTTCGACCGCGAGTTTGGCGGCGAAATCGCCGTGGCAGTGCGCCGCGACCTTGCGCCGCCACGCATGCGCCTCGGACATGATTGCCTTGAGTTCGTCCGGCGTCAGCTGCGGCACGTCGACCGGATCGGCTTCGGAGAGCACGCCGCCCGAGGCGCAGATCTTGATTACGTCGGCGCCGAACTTCATCTGCTCGCGTACGGCGGTGCGGCATGACTCGGGGCCGTTGCACACGCCTTCGAGCGGTCCCGGTTCCTTCATCCGATCCGGTGGAATCGGCGGGCCGTCGCAGTGGCCGCCGGTGGAGCCGATCGCGTGGCCGGCGACGAGCATCGTCGGGCCTTCGGCGATGTGCTGGTTGATCGCGTTGCGCAGGGCGACGTCGACGAAATCGGCGGCACCGACTTCGCGTACGGTCGTCACGCCTGCGCGCAGCGTCGCGCGCGCGTTGCGCTCGGCGTGGAAGGACTGCTCGACCGGAAAGCGCAGCATGTCCTCATAAAAACCCTGCGCCCAATTGTCGTTGTGGTCGGAAGCGATGTGCGTGTGCGCGTCGATGAAGCCGGGCAGCAGCGTCGCATCGCCGAGGTCGATCACTTTCGCGTCGGCCGGAATCGCCGCGTTCGCGCCGATGGCGGCGATGCGCTCGCCCTGGATGACGACGACGCCCGGCGAAACCAGTGTGCCGCTGCGTCCGTCGAACAGGTGCGCGGCCTTGAGCACGAGCGGCTTCGGCGTGGCGGGTGCCTGGGCGGCGGGTGTCTCGGCCTGTGTGGACAAAGCCAGCAACAGGCCGGCGGCAAGCGACGCGATGCGAAATTTCACTTTCTCTACTCCCCGTGGGTAATGGCGCTCGGAGTATATGGACATTTCGCCGACTCACCGATGTGCCGAAAGAGGGGTGCATGCGCCCGTGTGCGCGAGATCCGGGGTTGCCGCGCGTTAGGGAATTTTTAAGCGTCAGTACACATTTTCGGGCTAGTATCAAAAGGCAGGGGATAAGGAGAAAGTCATGATTACGCCCTCATTCGTGTCGTCGAAGAAATTCGCCGCGGTTCTGTCCTGTGCCCTCGCCGCGACGCTTGCGTCCTGCGGCAACTCGTCGCCGAATGGCGCGGCACAGAACGGGTCCGCGCCGGCGCCGGCACAAACGCCGGCGCAAGCGTCGGCACAAAATCCGCCGCCGCCGCCGGCGCAGCAGCCGCCGGCGGGGCAGCAGTCCTCGATGTCGGTCGCAGAGTTGACCGGACAGTCGAACGCGCCTGCGCCCAACGGTCAGCCCCCGGCGGATAACGCCGGAATGAATCCGCCGCCGGCGACACCGCCGGCGCAGCAAGGCGCGCTGGCGTCGGCCAGTTACGCTCCGCGTCCGGGCAGCGCCGTGCCACCGCCCCCGCCGCCACAAGACAGCGGCGAATATGCGCAGGTGATCAGCGTGACGCCGTTGAGCGGCCCGCAGCGCGTTTGCACCGATCAAACCGTCACCGAGCGCCGGCCGCAATCTGACGATCATCAAGTCGCCGGCACGGTGATCGGCGCGATCGCCGGCGGCGTGATCGGCAATCAGTTCGGCCACGGCAAGGGACGCGCGCTCACCACCGCGGCGGGCGCGGTCGGCGGCGGCATCGCCGGCAAAAAGATCCAGGAAGCGCATCAGGAGGGCGACACGGTGACGCGCGTCGTCAAGCGCTGCCGCAACGTCGTGCCGGGCAAGGATTCGCCGCAGCTCTACGACGTCGTCTACGCGTATCAAGGGCAGAATCTGCACGCGAGGCTCGACTACGATCCGGGCAATCGCGTCGCGCTGCCGGTGCGCGGCGTGCAATCACAGTGACGATCGTCATGTAGACGCTTCCGACGCGGGCCGACTATCATCGCGATTCGCTGTTGAGCGAGCTCACGATGAGCCGTTCCGGTGCAGGGAAGTGCCGTCGTGTCGGGTGCGCAGCGCCTGACGCGACAGCAGGTCGCGGCTCTGCCGCGGCCGTTCGCCTGCAAACTGGAGCGAGGATGCCCCGGTTCTGCTATTTCTCAGAACTACGGGAGCCTCATGAAGACACTGCTTGCGTCCGCCATTGCTTTGGCGATTTCCACCGCGGCGATTGCCGCGAATCCGTCGGCCTACGTGCCGAAATTTGATTCCAAACTGCTGTCGGCGGAAGTGAAGGCGCTGTCCTCGGACGAATTCGAAGGCCGCGGTCCGGCCACGCCGGGCGAGACGAAGACGATCGCCTACGTTATCGAGCAGATGAAGGGCGCGGGTTTATCGCCGGGCGGCGATCTCAAGGACGGCAAGCGCGCATGGACGCAGGCTGTGCCGCTGCTGCGCGCTGAAATCAAAGGCGCGCCGAAGGCGTCGTTCAACGTCGGCGACAAGGCGCAGGCGCTGACCCAGGGCACCGAAATCGCCATCCGCGCGCCGCTCGACGGGGCCAAGTCGGTCGCCATCGCCAACGCGCCGGTGGTGTTCTGCGGGTACGGCGTGACTGCGCCCGAGCGCAAGTGGGACGACTTCAAGGGCGTCGATCTCAAGGGCAAAGTCGCAATCGTGTTGATCAACGATCCCGATTTCGAAACCGGCGTCGGTGATTTCGGTGGCAAGGCGATGACCTATTACGGCCGTTGGACCTACAAATACGAAGAAGCGGCGCGCCGGGGGGCGGCGGGTCTCTTGATCGTGCACGAAACCGATCCGGCGTCCTACGGTTGGGCGACGGTGAAAAACTCGAACACGAATACGCAATTCGACGTCGTGCGGCAGAATCCGTCCGAGACGCATCCGAAGCTCGAAGGTTGGATCCAGCGCGATCTCGCCGTTTCGCTGCTGAAGAGCTCCGGCCTCGACTTCGACGCACTGAAGAAGCAAGCGCAAACGCGCGATTTCAAGCCGGTCGTGCTCAAGAACACCACGTTCTCGGCGAACTATCAGGTCGATTCAAGCGTGATCACCTCACAGAACGTCGTCGGCCGCATCGAAGGCAGCAAGCATGCGGACGAGACGCTGATCTACAGCGCGCACTGGGATCACCTCGGCATTGGCGAACCCGACGCGAAGGGCGACAAGATCTACAACGGTGCGGTCGACAACGCGACCGGCACCGCTGCGCTGATCGAACTCGGCCGCGCGTTCGCGCAAGGGCCGAAGCCCGAGCGTTCGATTCTCTTCCTCAACGTCACCGCGGAAGAAAAGGGGCTGCTCGGCTCGGAATATTACGCGTCCAAGCCGCTGTATCCGTTGAGCAAAACGGTCGCCGACATCAACATGGACGCGCTCGATCCAATGGGCCCGGCGAAGAACTTCGCGCAGTCGGGCAACGCTAAGTCGGAGCTGCTCGACGATGTGATCGCAATCGCCAAGACCCGCGGCCTGTCGTTCTCGGAAGACCCGCATCCGGAAGCCGGCCATTTCTTCCGCTCCGATCACTTCGGTTTCGCCAAGCGCGGCGTACCGGCGTTCTCGTGGGAGTCGGGCAACGACCTCGTCGACGGCGGCGCCGAAGCCGGCGAGAAAGCGCGCAAGGAATACGTCACCAATCGTTATCACCAGCCCGCGGACCAGTGGGAACCGACCTGGACGTTCGCCGGCATGAGCCACGATCTCGGCGTGCTCTATCAGCTCGGCAGCCAGCTGGCGAACTCGCGCCAGTGGCCGAACTGGTCGGCCGATTCGGAGTTCCGCGCCACGCGCGATGCGACGGCGAACGACCGAAAGTAACCTAAAACGGCAGTCCTGCCGTCTCGAACGGCGCGCATCGGGGTCCGCTGCGCGCCGTTTTCTTTTTTCAAGCCGACACAAAGCCTGCGCCGACGGGACTTGGCGAGGATGAATCAAAATTTCACACGGGCCGGCACGCAATTTGCTTAAGTCCGAACGAATGAGAGTCTTTACTAATCCAGCTTCCGATATTCGACCGTCGAGGGTCCGATGACGGCACCTCTTCCCGAGGCGGCAAAGTTCAGCAGCCACGAACGCCAGTTGGTCATGCGCATGTATCCGCTGCGCATCCTCGGCTTGGCGACAGGCTTTCTGTGCGTCGCCGGTGTCCTCTATGTCAACGCGGCGAATGCGTTGACCTGGGCCGCGCTGATCGCCAACGGTTTTCTCTGGCCGCATCTCGCGCGCTGGATCGCTTTGCGCGCGCGCTCGCCGCGCAAGGCCGAGCTGAACAATCTGGTGATCGACGCCATCTTCGGCGGCGTCTGGGTGGCGCTGATGCAGTTCAACTTGCTGCCGAGCGTGTTGTCGACGGCGATGCTCGCGTTCGACCGACTCAGCCTCGGCGGCCCCAAGCTGCTCGCGCGTGCTTTCGCCGGGCAGGTGTTGGGCTGTCTCGTTGCCGTGTTGGTGTTCGGATTCCACTTCCGGCCCGAAACGACCATGCTCGAGATCTGGATGTCGCTGCCGCTGCTGGCCATTTATCCGCTCGCCATCGGCATCGCGAATTATCGTCTCGTGCGCACCGTCAGCCGCCAGAACCGGCGTCTCGCCCAGCTGAACAGCATCGATGGGCTGACCGGCCTGCTCAACCGCGGCAGTTGGGAAGACAAGACCATGGATATCCTGCGCCGCCACCAGCGCCTCGGCCTGCCGGCGGCGCTGCTGATGATCGATATCGACCACTTCAAGCGCATCAACGACGAGCACGGCCATTTGACCGGCGACGAAGTGATCCGTTCGGTGGCCGGCATCATCCGCCGCTGCATCCGCGACGTAGACGTGCCGGGGCGCTACGGCGGCGACGAGTTCGGCATCGTCCTCGTGCAGACGGAAGCGGAGACGGCGAAGATCATCGCCGAGCGTATTCGCCTGAGCGTGCTCGCCGGCGAGCCGGACGGCATTCCGGTGTCGATGTCGACCGTCAGCATCGGCATCGCGACGAACGGCCAGGACATGAACGACGCGCGCGCGTGGGTCAAGCGTGCCGATGTCGCCCTGCTCGAAGCCAAGGCTGGCGGGCGCGACCGCGTCGCTATCGCGCATTGACCCGCAGCGGCGCGGCCTGCCGATAAAGCTGCATTCATCCGCCGACCCGGATACTCTGCGCAAAATTGGGCGCGGAGCCGAAATGAAAGTTTTTCTCGTAGGGTTGCTCGGTCTTGCTGCCGTGGTCCAGGCGCATGCCGACCCGCGCGCCGACGTGCAGCGCGCGTTCGAACAGGTCATCAGCGCGGGCGGATTCCGCGGCTACGCGCAGGGGCGCATGTTCGGCCCCTCGCTGCCGGTGATGGCGGGCGAGATCGAGGTCGTGTTTCCCGACCGCATCCATGCGAGTACCGACGAAATGGAATTCATCGCGATCGGCGAACGCGCGTGGATTAGCGCGCTCGGCGTGTGGAGCGGCGTCGACCGCTCGCTCGTGCCGGTGACGGCTTTCGACATGGCGGCGATGCGGCGCGCGATCGCGACCATTCGCGACGCGCGCATCGAATCGTCGTCTAAAACGACTCAGTGCACCGCGCAGGTCTATCGTTTCCGCGCCAGCGGCAAGCTGCCGGGCGCGAACACCGACGGCGACCTGCGCGCGTGGATCTGCGACGGCAGCGGCCGGCTCGCGCGATTAGAAGCGACCGACGCGCGCAGCGGCGAACGGGTGATCCTCGACCTCGATTGGTCGCGCCGCGCTGCCGTACTCGCACCGCAGGGATAGCAGCGCGTGGATACCGGCGTCGAAGCCCAAGTCGCTTCTTTGCTCGCCGCGGACGAACCGCCGCCGTTCTCGATCGAGAACGCGTCGGGCGCGTCGCCGTTCTTTCTGACCTGCGATCACGCCGGGCGGCGCATTCCGCGCTCGCTCGGCGATCTTGGTCTCGACGAGAGCGAGCTGCAACGTCACATCGCCTGGGACATCGGCGCGGCCGGCGTCATGTCGCAGCTTTCGCGACGCCTCGATGCGTTCGCGATCGCGCAGACGTATTCGCGCCTCGTCATCGACTGCAACCGGCCGTTCGAATCGCCGACCTTGATCGCGCTGCGCAGCGAGCGTACCGATATCCCCGGCAATGCGAATCTGTCGGCGGCGCAGCGGCAGCAGCGCATCGACGAAGTCTTCGCGCCGTATCACGCGCGCATCGCGGTCGAGCTCGATGCGCGCCGTGCGGCCGGCCGGCCAACGATCCTCGTAACCGTGCACAGTTTCACGCCGGTTTATCACGAAGTCGCACGGCCCTGGCAGGTCGGCGCTCTCTATCACCGCGACACGCGGCTCGCGCACGCGCTGCTGCGTGTGATACGCGAGGAAGGTACATGGACGGTCGGCGATAACGAACCCTATTCCGTCAGCGACGCGAGCGACTACGCCGTTCCCGTGTACGGCGAGCAGCGCGGCTTGCCGCACGTCGAACTCGAGATTCGCCAGGATCTAATCGCCGACGCGACGGGCCAAGCAGAGTGGGGCGAACGCGCTGCTGCCTGGCTGCTGCGCGCGAGCGCGGATGCCGGACTGCGGTAAAACAGACTGAGTGCAGACGGCGTATGATGCGCCTCGACTTCGAGGAGGACATCGCATGTCGGTCAAGCCGATCCCGGACGGACATCGCAGCGTCAGTTTTACGGCGACCGTTCCGGCACGATCACCGACCCGTTCGGTCATGTGTGGACGCTGTCGACACACGTCGAGGAAGTGTGCAACGAGGAAATGCAGCGCCGTCTCGATGCAATGATGAAGACGACATGATCGAATCGACCAAGAATTTCCAGGAGCAGATCAACATGGCAGAAGACATCATCGACAACCGCGCAATCAATCGCTACGAACTGACGGTAGACGGCGTCACCGCGCACGTTGACTATTCGCGTGAGCCGGGCGTGATCACGTTCATCCACACGATCGTGCCCGAGCAACTGGCCGGGCGCGGTATCGGCTCGCGGCTTGCGCAGTACGTGCTAGATGATGCGCGCCGGAACGGCGAGAAGATCATCCCGAAATGCCCGTTCATTGCCGCTTACCTCAAGCGGCACAAGGAATATCAGGATCTGGTGCTGGCATGAGCGACGCACGCTTCAGTCCACCCGACGTCGCGGCCGGAACCGTCGTGGTCGCCGAAACGGGCGAGGGCAAGTTCACGCAGTACGTACTCGACGGCCGGCATCAGCTCGTCGCAGATGAGCCGGTTGCTGTCGGCGGCGACGATGCCGGCCCGGGGCCGTACGAACTGTTGCTCATGTCGCTGGGCGCCTGCACCTCGATGACCCTGCGCCTGTACGCGACGCGCAAACAGATTCCGCTCGAGCGCGTGATCGTGCGCCTCAAACACGCCAAGCGCTATTTCGACGACTGCAAGGACTGCGGCGACAAACCGGTGATGCTCGACCATATCGAGCGCGAGATCGAACTAGTGGGCGCTTTGAGCGAGGAGCAGCGCGCACGCCTGCTCGAGATGGCCGACAAATGCCCGGTGCATCGCACGTTAACGTCAAAAATCATCGTCAATACGCGGCTGACGTAGGGGAAAATGTACTGGTTGCGTGACGAATGACCTATGGCAGGGTTGATCTTGGCGAAGCCTCGTTGCAACCTTCGAAGTTCCCCCAAGTCGAGGAGTTTTCATGCGCGCCATTGCCCGATCGCTGTCTCTTTCCGCGGCCATCGCCGCCGCGATATTCGCCGCACCGGGCAGGGCGCAGGCACCGTCTTCCGACGAAGCCGCCTTCCGCGAGCTCTACAAACAACTGGTCGAGACCAACACGACGCGTTCGGTCGGCAGTTGCACCAAGGCGGCCGAGGCGATGCAGGCACGCCTCGTCGCCGGCGGAATTCCGAAGAGCGACACGCAGATTTTAGCGCCGGCGGATCGCCCGCAGGACGGCGCGCTGATCGCCGTGCTCCACGGCAGCGACAAGCTGGCCAAGCCGATTCTGCTGCTCGCGCACATCGACGTCGTCGAAGCCAAGCGCGAGGATTGGGAGCGCGACCCGTTCAAGCTCGTCGAGGAAGACGGCTGGTTCTACGCGCGCGGATCGAGCGACGATAAGGCGATGGCGGCGGTGTTTACCGACAGCCTGATCCGCTACAAGAAGGAAGGATTTGTACCGAAGCGCAGCCTCAAGCTTGCGCTGACCTGTGGCGAGGAAACGCCGGACGTGTTCAACAGCGTGAAGTGGCTGACGCAGACGAAACCCGAAGTGCTCAACGCCGCGTTCGCGCTCAACGAAGGCGCGGGCGGCGAGCTCGACAAGAGCGGCAAGCACGTCGCGCTGCAGATCCAGGCGGGCGAGAAGGTGTATCAGGACTTCAAACTCGAAGGCACGGATGTTGGCGGCCACAGCTCGCGGCCGACGCACAATAATCCGATCGCGCACCTCGCGGCCGGTCTGGCGAAACTGTCGGATTACAATTTCCCGGTCGCGTTCAATCAGTCGACGAAGGGTTACTTCGAAGCGCAGACGAAGCTCGTCGCGCCCGAGATCGCGACGGACATGCGCGCCGTGCTCGCCAATTCGAAGGATGAAGCCGCGGTCGAGAAACTCTGGGCGATCAATCCGGGCTGGAACAGCATGCTGCGCACGACGTGCGTCGTCACCGAGATCAACGGCGGCCACGCGCCGAACGCGCTGCCGCAGCACGTCAGCGCGAACGTGAACTGCCGCATCCTGCCGGGCGTGCCGGTGGCCGACGTGCAGAAGCAGATCGCCAGCGTGGTGGGCGACGACAAGATCAAGGTCGAACCGACCGGCGAGCCCGGCATGCAGTCGCCGCCGCCGCCGCTGAGCGAGAAGATGATGGAGCCGGTGCGCAAGGTCGCCGAGTCGCTGTGGCCGGGCGTTGCGATCGTGCCGACGATGGCCACCGGTGCAACCGACGGCCGCTTCCTCAACGCGAGCGGAGTGCCGACCTACGGACTCTCCGGCATGTTCCACGACGCCGAAGGCAGCCGTGCGCACGGTCTCAACGAGCGCATCCGCGTGAAATCGCTGATGGACGGGCGCAAGTTCCTCTACGAGGTCGTGAAGATCTACGCGAACAGCGCGGATACGAAGTAGCCGAGGCCTTTTGCTTGTCATCCCCGCATGCTCCTGGCGGGGATCCAGCGACTTTTTCTTCTTGCAGAAGGCAAGACACTGGATGACCAGCCATCCGGCTGTTGAAAGCCCCGCTTGAAGCACGCGGGAATGACGGCAAGAAGGCTTAGAGGATTGCCTGCGCGCATGCGAGAATATGCGCCGTTTCGCTTTCCTCCTCCTAAGGATTTTTTCATGTCCGTTTCAACCTACGACATTCTCGTTCCCACCGTGAACCGCGTGTTCGGCAATACGCTGGCCCTGCTGAAAAAAGCGGAAGCCTACGCCGCGGCGAAAAAGATCGATGTGGGCGTGCTGCTCAATTCGCGCCTCGCCCCGGACATGTTCCCCCTGATCAAACAGATCCAGATCGCCTCAGACACGGTGAAAGCCGCGGCCGGACGCCTGACCGGCTCCGACGTTCCCTCGTTCGCCGACACCGAGACGACGTTGCCGGAACTGGAGGCGCGCATCACCAAGACCCTGGACTACATCAACAGCATCCCCGCGGAAAAATACGCCGGCTGCGAGAATCGCCCGATCGTCGTACCGCGCCGCAGCGGCGATGCGCACTTCAACGGCTTGGCGTACGTGCTGCAGTTCGTGCTGCCGAATTTCTACTTCCACGCAACCACCACCTACGCGATCCTGCGCCACAACGGCGTGGATATCGGCAAGAACGACTTCCTCGGCAAGTTCGACAACGCCTGAACCGCGGAGCATCGTAAGATCAAAAGACGGAACCACGAAGGCACGAAGAGCACGAAGAAAATCGAAGGGAGTAAAATCAGAACGCTTTCTTCGTGCTCTTCGTGCTCTTCGTGCTCTTCGTGCCTTCGTGGCGGTCTATTGATTTTCAGGTTTCAGCGATATGTTCGACATTGTGGTGTTGTGGTGGTCGAGCCTGGTGCTCTGGGTCAGCGGGCAGGTCGTGGTGCCGGTGCTGTCCTTTTTGCACCTCGGCAAGCTGGCGGGCGATCCGAACGATATCGCGGCGGCGATCCTCATCGCTTTGCTGCAGCTCGTAATCATTTCCTGCCTGTTCCGCCCGCTCGAAACCTTCGCACCGGCGGAGATGTGGAAGGATCGCAAACTCACGAACATCGACCGCACCTTCACCCTGTTGATGGTGCTCGGTCTGAATCCGCTGTTCGCCTTCCTCGTGCTGACGCCGTTCGCCAACTTGCTCGGCGGCGGTGCCGATGTCGGCACCAGTGTCGAGCCGAGCGGTGGCCTGGTCGGATTGATCCCGGGTCTCGATCAGCATCCTTACCTCGCGTTCTTCCTCTACTACATCGTCTACGACCTGACGTACTACTGGATGCACCGCGCGCAGCACGCGATCCCGTGGTGGTGGGCGCTGCACAGCATGCATCACAGCCAGCGCCAGATGAACTGCTGGACCAATGACCGCGGCAGCTATCTCGACGGCGTGATGCAATCGTTGGTGCTCGCCAGCGCCGGGTTGCTGATGGGTGTCGACGCGGCGCAATTCGCCTTCCTCGAACTCATCAGCGAACTGGTGCAGAATTTTTCGCACACGAACACGCGCTTCGGTTTCGGATGGATCTTCGAGCGCCTCTTCGTCGACCCGCGCTTCCATCGCCTGCATCACATGCGCGTCGACCCGTCGCGGCCCACCCTGCACAACTGCAATTTCGGCCAGGTGATGTCGGTATGGGACAACCTGTTCGGCACGGCGCTGTACGGCGAGCCGCCGCGCCCGACCGGCGTCGGTGATCCGACCGTCGACGCCGACAACGGCCGCGGCGTGATCGCGATGCAATGGGGCGCGCTCAAGCGCTTCTGGGGCGCGGTGCGCAGCGTCGACGGCTGGAAACTGCAGGAAGTTGCGTTCGATCCGACGACGTTCAAACCGATTCCGGTCAGCCACGACGACCTGCACGCGTTCGAGCAACATCTCACCGAACCCGCCGCTGAACCGACCACCACGGCGTAGGCGCGTTTACTGCCATTCTTCGATGCGCCTGACTTAGTGCGGCGCGCTCTGCGATAATCCGCGCCATCGTCTCTTGGCATTGTCGCGCATGTCGCTGCTTGTTTTCGTTTTTTGGATGCTCAACATCACGCTCGACACGGGCGGCCATCTCGCGTTCAAGGCCGCCGCGATGCAGCCGGACACCGAAGGTGAGCTCGCGCGCTGGAAAGCGATGGCGGGCAAGCCGTGGATCTGGATCGGTGTGGTCTGCTTTGTCGCCGAATTCGTCGTCTGGCAGGGATTCCTTTCGCTGATTCCGCTGTCGCAGGGTGTGCTGCTCGGTTCGATCAACATCGTCGCGATGCTGATCGCCGGACGCATGCTCTACGCGGAAAAATTCACCCCGCCGCGCGTTATCGGCTGCGCACTGATCGCGATCGGCGTCGCCGTCGTCGGAGTGACCTGAGCATGCGCCGCTTCTACCTGATCGGCTTTCTCGTGTTGATGATGTTCGACACGATGACCCAGATCTGCTTCAAGCTCAATGCCAATCACGCCGGCCCGTTCGTGCTGGAATTCGCCTGGTTCGTGCGCATGATCAGCGCGCCGTGGATGTATGTGGCGATCGCCGGCTACCTTGGCTCGTTCTTCACCTGGATGACCTTGCTCAAGCACGCACCGGTGGGACCGGCGTTCGCGGCGTCGCATCTCGAAGTCGTCGTCGTGCTCGCCGCGTCGTATTTCCTGTTCGGCGAACGCCTGTCGACGATGCAATTGTTCGGCTGCGGCATCATCCTCGCCGGTATCGTCTGTCTCGCTTTCGATCCGCCCGACGAAGGGCACGATGAGCACGCGGCATAACGCGTTCTTCGAGGTACCGCCGACCGCAGGCTTGCCGCCGCGTTTCAGCGACCTGTTGCCGTTCACCGGGCCGTCGCTGGCCGCACAAGCCGCACAGTTTCTCGGCGTGGACGAGGTGCAGATCGAATGCTCGGGCACCGCCGCGCTCGTCGTCGCGCTGACCGCGCTGAAGCGTCGCAGCCCACGAACGAGTGTGATCGTGCCGGCTTACACCTGTCCGCTCGTCGCGATCGCCGTCGCGCATTGCGGGTTGAAGCTGCGCCTGTGCGATCTGCTGCCGGGTGGCATCGACATGGATCCTGCTGCGCTCGCCGTGCTCTGCGACGACGACACGCTGGCGATCGTGCCTACGCACCTCGCCGGCCGCATTGCCGACGTCGATACCGCGATCGCGTGTGCGCGCCGCGTCGGCGCCTGGGTGATCGAAGACGCGGCGCAGGCGCTCGGCGCGCGTCGCGGTGATGCGATGATCGGCACGCAGGGCGACATCGGTTTTTTCTCGCTCGCCGTCGGCAAGGGCCTGACCACCTACGAAGGCGGTCTGCTGATCGCGCGCGACGCGCAGTTGCGTACCGAACTGCGTCGCTGCAGCGCGGACATCGTTCCGTTCAGCGCAACATGGGAGATCAAGCGCTCGCTGCAGCTGTTTGGCTACTACGCGTTCTATCGTCCCGCGGGTCTGCCGTTCGTCTACGGCATGCCGCGCCGGCGTGCGCTGCGGGCGGGCGATGAGACTGGCGCCGTCGGTGATGATTTTTCGCTGTCCATTCCGCTGCATCGGCTCGGCGCCTGGCGCCAATCCATCGGTGCGCGCGAGTTTCCGCGACTGCGTGGATTCCAGCACTCACTCGAGGAGCAAGCGCACCGGCGCTGCGCACGGCTTGCGCAAATTTCGGGACTGAAGGTACTGCAAGACGTGGGCGACACGCACGGCACTTGGCCGTTTCTGCTGTTGTTGATGCCATCGCGTGAGTTGCGTGACGCGGCGCTTGCCGAACTGTGGACGACGAATCTCGGCGTCAGCCGGTTGTTCATCCACGCGTTGCCGGATTACGACTATCTCGCGGCAATCGTGCCGAAGGCCGATGTGCCGAACGCGCGCGACTTCGCCGCACGCATGCTGACGATCTCGAATAGCGCATGGCTGGACGATGCGTCATTCGAACAGGTTGCCACGACACTCCACGATCTCTTGTCGGGCACGCACACGAGCCCTTGAAGAAGCCGGGCGCAACGATGCGCACCCGGCTTTGCGTTTGCAGGAACGACGGTCAGTCGTTCGAATCGTCCCCAGCGACTTCAGGCAGACCCAGGCCCGGCAGCGGCTGCGTGCCCTCGATCGTGACGGCCTGCAGCTTGTTGATCGGAAGATGCAGCGCGCGCAGGATTGTCGGCGCTACCTGACGCGTTTCGACCGGACCGGTGATCGTCTTGGCCGAAGCGAACAAGCTCGAGTTCGAGAGCAGCATCATCACGCGGGTGTCGTCGTTGGAAAAACCGCCGTGCTCGGCAACCTTTTTGCCGCCGCCGGTATAGACGACGCCGACATTTGGCGCGACGACGATATCCGGCGTGCGCGAATCGGTCGCCGGGTCGTTGAACATCAGGCTCAGTGCATTGCCGGCGAAGATTTCGCCGCCGCCGACGGATGACAGATTGCTCGACAGCGTGGAGACCGCCGAAGCAGTTTTGCTCTGGTCGGTGAGCCAGAGCAGCGAGACGTCGTCCTCCATCGCCTGCGCAACCAGGCTGCTGCCGAGCAAGTCGCCCGGCGATTGCATGCTCGGCGCATCGTGCGGGATGCGCAGCACGCGCGCGGGATCGATTGGCGATTGGCCGTGCTTGGCCGTGATGATGATCAAGGTCGAATCCAAAAGCCGCTGCGACTTCAGCGCCGCGACGAGTGTGCCGATCGACTGGTCGACGAATTGGATCTCGCTGAGCAGCGACGGGCTTGGCGTCGCGTACGCGTCGAGATAGCCGCCCTTGGTTGAGCCCTCGACGAGTTTCTGGCCGACGCTGACCGCCTGGAAGTTCATGCCGAACAGCGTCGGCACGCGCGCCGACGCCGATCCGTCGTGGGTCATGCCGTGAATCCAGTTGGACACCGCCTGCACTTTGTAGCCGTCGTAGCACTGGATGTTCTGGAAGCTGTTCGTCCACGCGGTTTGATCGGCCGCGGTATCCGGAATCGTCGCGCAGCCGGCCACTTGCGGCAGTGCGATCACGTTCGAGTTGATCTCGGGCGACCAGAAATCGTCCACGCCCTTGCCGCTCGGGCCGTTGTAGAAATCGTAGGCGGGGTGCTTGTCCGACCACGCGGTATAGCCGCCCGTCTGATGGACGACTTCGAACACGGTGTTCACGCGTAGGAAGGCGTGCGGATACACCGGCGCGCAGTTGTTCTTCGGATCGCGCGGCAGATAAGCTGGATTGATGCCGCCGCCGCCGTCGAGCCGGGTATAGTCGGTGTCGATCTCCTCATCGAATCCGATTTGCGTGCCGACGGTGCCGGGGCACAAATCCGAACCGCCCGTGATGCCATACGGCGTGGTCTGCGCCGGCGGCGACAGGGCGCGGTCGTAGCTGACGTCGTAAAGGAATCCGGAGGTGCGCGGCGAGGCACCCGTGGCGAGCGCGGCCGATCCTGGGAACGAATCGGAAGGCTTGGTCGCCGACGCCTGCAGATAGTTGATGCCGTTCTTCGCCAGCGCGGCGAGTTGTGGACAGTAGGGCGTGCCGCCGTTGATCGTGGCGATGCCCTTCGAACAATTGGCGAAGTCCACGGCGTGCATGCCATCGATGCTGATGAGCAGGACGTGCTTGATCGCAAAAGGGTTTGCGGCAGCGGAGACGGGCGGGGATGCGGCGGAGCCGGCCAGAACGGCGAGCGCCGCGCCGAGCGCGAGGCGGGTAGGCTGTTTCATTTCACTTCCTCAGGGGATTGAAGTGCAATGCGCGCCGGTCCTACCCCGAACGGCGCGCTCCTGATCGAGGCCGCAGGGCGGTTCGATCGCGCGGAAGTGTGGTGCGGGAATGTGACAGTTCGGCGACGGCCGTTTGGATCCGGACCGTCGCGCTATTCGCCTTGTTGCACGCGCGCGAGCAGCCGGCGATTGAGCGCGTGTTGTTGCGCTTGCCACACAGCGAGTTCGTCCGCGGGTACCGGAGCCTGCCCGTCCGCACGGCTGAGCCAGCGTTTCCACGGCGTGGAATATTCGTAGGCGGAGACTTCGCCGTTGATGTCGCTGCCGACGAGGTGGCCAGCCAACACATCGATGACGGTGTTCAAATGCGTTTCGAGCAAGCGGCCTTGATCCCAGTTCGTGCGCGCGGTTTCTGGACTCAATGCGTCCTTGTCGATCGTCAGATACGTCGGTTGCGGCGACGGACCGAGCGCGGCGATGAAACGTTCGATCAACTCGTCGGGTGTGGCGAAGACCTTGAACGCCTCGCCGATCCCGATACGCGCCGCCCAGCGCGTATCGACATCCATGCACCAGTTGGTCAATTTGCCGGCGTACAGCGGCGTTAGATAGTTCTCCCACGCATGCGCGACGCTGACGTCGCTCGATGTGATGCCGAGCACGTGCACATGAGTGACGAAGGGTAGGGCCGCGACGCGCCGCACCCACGAGCCGCAGTGAATACCGAATGGGAAGCGCATGTTGTCCGGATGGTTGTCGAAGACGACGACCTGGAAATTGCCTTGGTTCCGCAGGCGTCGGATCAGCGGCCAGCTCAAATGGTGGAAATCGCCGCTGCCCATGAACACGGTGCCGTAGTCGGGCGGCAGCTCGGCGTCGAGCTTGCGCGCGAGCGCGTCCATGCGGCGCATCGAGCAGCCGAAGCGGATCGCTTCCTGCCAGTCAGCGAGGTCGATCGTCAGCGCGTCGGGCAGGTCGCCGACCGAACGGTCGAAGTCGAGGATGACGGGACGGCGGCTCATGAGGATTTGGTCTCCATCACGCTGCGATCGCTTTCGAACGCGCCCGAGAAGCGGCGCAGGATCGCACGCAGCAGCGCATTGCGCACGTAGACTGCGTGGCGCGTGAAAGTGAATTTCGCACCGAGGTAGGATTTAATTTCGGGATCGGTCCAGCCGGCGACGTAGTGCTTGAGGCCATGTTTCAACGCGTAATCGAGATTGTGTATCCAACTGACGAAGTACAGATTCAACTCCCGCGCTTGCGGATAGACGAAGCCGACGTACTTGTCGACGAGATTGCCGCCGCAGACGTAGCAGAGATTAAAGCCGATCATGCGATCCTGATGGCGATAAACAAAGACTACGCCGCCACTGGTCGCGTCGCGCAGAATCGCGTCGAAATAGTCGGCGGTGAGCAGGTCGAAGTGCAGTTCGCTCTGGTTATAGACGTTGAGGAACAGCGAATAGAACTCCGCGCGCACGGCGGTGTCTTCGAAGCGCGCATCGCCGAGCGGCACGGTTTCGATCTCAAGTTCGGCGGCGCTGCGCAGCTTACGGCGGATGTCCTTGCGTCGGCCTGAGGAAAGCCGCGACAGGTATTCGTCGGTCGAGGCGAAGTCGATCGGTACGTAGGCCAGTGCCTGGCCCTCGAGCAGGACGAAGCCGGCGTCGCGGCAGGCGTCGACGAAGCGTTTCGAGGCGGCGTTGCTCGCCGCGTCGAGCAGCGGCGAATCCTGTGGTGTGTCCTTGACGATAAGGAAAGCGTAGCGTCGCGCGTATTCGGCCTTGAGCCGCGCAGCGAGCGCCGCGGCATCGGCCTGAGCGGGCAGCGGCGCGTATTCGGTGACCGTGGTGCCGACAAAGCAGGTCGTCGGCTTCAGCCATTCGCCCCACCAGCGGTACCCCGGTAGTGCGGTGATGCGCTTCTTCGCCGCGGGCTCCATCGTTGTGAGCAGGTCGAACTTGGCGATGAAGTAGGGCGCGTCGTCGGAGGAGGTACCGGCGGAAAATTCCTGCGGCGGGTGACGGAGGAACTGGGCGATCAGGCCGGCCGGTTCGAGCAGATTCAAATACGGTGACGCCGGGCGGTCGCTGGAATCCATCAGGGAGTGCGGTGCGTTGGGTGCCTCAGCGGATGCGAGGCTAGCCGAGAATTTTCGCACAAAGTCGCCATCGGGTTACCTGAGCGCCTTGTCGACGACGTCCCCGATCTGCAGAATTTTCATGCCTTTCCACAATCACACCGCCATGTGAATTTTACTGTCTCGGGCCGATTGAGACAGCTGCAGAGACCGCGCGCTAAAAGGGCTAAAAATCGATGTTATCGGTATCTTCGATTTTTGTGAAATCCAGCCAATTCACTATTCCCTTCTGTAAATTTTGAGTTATGCTCAAAACACTGTGTCTGCACGGTTGTTGTGAGTTGTGACCGGCGAGTCTATGAGCCCGCGTTCGCTGGTCCCTCGATCGCTACATCGTCAACCCATTTCCATGCATGCCAGTAAGTCGTCCGTAAGTGGTTGCAATTGCGGACTTGTCTAGGATGTCCTGTGGAGTTTTTATGTCGGATCGTGAGGTAGGTACTGTCAAGTGGTTCAACGACAGCAAGGGTTTCGGATTTATCAGCCGTGAGAACGGCCCGGATGTGTTCGTGCATTTCCGCGCGATCCAGGGCACCGGCTTCCGCACCTTGCAGGAAGGCCAAAAGGTCAGCTTTAAAGTCGTTCAGGGCCAGAAGGGCCTGCAGGCGGACGAAGTCACTCCCGCCTGATCTACTGAGATAATCCAAACCAACTACTTCACGCCCCGGTGGTCGCAAGATTGCCGGGGCGCTTTTGTTCAGGGATGAAAACGGTTACACCGCTCGGCCGGTGAACCGGTTTCACCGCTGGGCGGAAAACGGGGCGCCGCAAGGGCGCCCGGGGTTGCGTCTACCCAAGTTAGCGGGTCTCAGAAGCGGCCGGCGCGGAAGTCCTCGACCGCCTGAATGATCTGCTGCTGCGTATTCATCACGAACGGGCCGTATTTGGCGACCGGCTCGTTCAGCGGCCGGCCGGCAACGAGGATGGCCCGCGTCGCAACCGGCGCCTCGATCCGCACCTTGCCGCCGTCGCGGCTGAGCACACCGAGGTCCCCGCGCAGCAGCCCGCTTGCGGCGCCGTCGCCGACCTTGGCCTGGCCTTCATAGACATAAACGAAGCCGTTGTGCCCGGCCGGAATGTCGACCTCGGCCGACGCGCCCGCATCCAGATGCAGGTCCAGGTACAGCGGATCGGTCGCGACGTTGTCGACCGGCCCGCGCACGCCGGCCTGTTCGCCGACGATCACGCGTGCGCTCGCGCCGGGGGCGAGCTGCACCTCGGGAATGCGCTCCGGCGCCACGTCCTGGTAGCGCGGCGCGGTCATCTTGTCCTTCGCCGGCAGGTTCACCCAGAGCTGGAAGCCCTGCATCAGGCCTTCCTCCTGCTCGGGCATTTCCGAGTGCAGGATGCCGCGGCCGGCCGTCATCCACTGCACGCTGCCGGCGGTGAGCAGGCCAGAATTGCCCTGGTTGTCGCCGTGGCGCATGCGCCCGGCGAGCATGTAGGTCACGGTTTCGAAGCCGCGATGCGGATGCTCGGGGAAGCCGGCGATGTAGTCGCTGCCCGAGTCCGAGCGAAATTCGTCGAGCATCAGGAAGGGATCGAGCATGTCGAGCGCCGGCTGGCCGATGACGCGTGTGAGCTTGACGCCCGCGCCGTCACTGGTCGGCAAGCCGCGCACGATGCGCACGACCTGACGCAGAGGGGTTTCAAGGGTCGAAACGGGATGGGTACTGGCCATGCTGCTCTCCAGAAAAGTTTGCGATGGCGCAAATATATGCTCGTCCACGCGCGAAACCAGCCGGCCCCATGCGAACGCAGCGTCCTGCGCCTGGGACGCCGCCGCGACTACACTATGTGCCTTCGCTCAACTCACCGTTTTACGCCATGATCCAGAGTATTTCTCATCTTATCGACGGCCGCGTCCACGACCTCGGCGACGGCTTCAACGTGCGCCGGCTGCTGCCGCACATCGACGCGCGCCATATCGGCCCGTTCGTCTTCTTCGACCATATGGGACCGGTGCAGATGAAGCCGGGGCAGGGCATGGACGTGCGTCCGCATCCGCATATCGGCTTGGCCACGGTCACCTATCTGTTTGACGGGGCGATTCGCCACCGCGACAGCTTGGGTTCGGTGCAGGACATCCGTCCGGGCGACGTGAACTGGATGACCGCCGGCCGCGGCATCGTCCATTCCGAGCGCACGCCCGACGCCGAGCGCGCCGCCGGGCAGAAGCTGCATGGCATCCAGATCTGGGTGGCTCTGCCGAAGTCTGCGGAGGAGGTCGAGCCGGAATTCCATCATCACGCGGTTGAAACTTTGCCGGCGATCGAGCATGACGGCGTGCATCTGCGCCTCGTCGTCGGCGATGCGCTCGGCCTGCATTCACCCGTGCGCATTTTCGCGCCGATGTTCTATCTCGCCGCCGAGTTTTCCGCGGGCGGCAAGTTTGTTCTGCCGGCGGAATACGCCGAGCGTGCCGTGTATGCCGTCGACGCCGACTTGATCGTCGATGGCGAGCCGATGGCGGCGCAGCGCATGGCGACGCTGGCGGCGGGTGCCGAGGTCGAAATCGTTTCGCCAAACGGCGGCCACGCTGTCTTCTTCGGCGGCGCGCCGCTCGACGGCGAACGTCATCTTTATTGGAACTTCGTTGCATCCTCGCGCGAGCGCATCGAGCAGGCCAAGCAGGACTGGGCGGCGCAGCGTATCGGCCACGTGCCCGGTGAGACGGAATTCATCCCGCTGCCGGCGAAGTAGACGGCCGCGCCGTCAGCGATACTGCTGATGGCATTCCTCGCAGACTTTGCCGACTTTTTCGGCGATCGGCGCCAGCGCCGCGCAGTCGGCCGGCGCAGCGGCGATGCCGGCATCGAGCGCATCGTGCAGCCGAGCGTCGAATTCGCGGAACGCCGATTCGGGCGTCGAGTCGGGATACATCGCCGGCTCGATCTCGTTGCTCAGCGCGCGCAGTTGGGTCAACGCGAGCTGCGATTTGCGCGCGTCGCAGCGCTGAGCACGCAGGCTCTCGCGCAGGCCGCCGTAATGATGCTGCATCACATCCATCACTCCACGCGGATACGCGTCGCGCGCGCGCAGCGCATTGGTGACGATCACGGTGCCCACGGCGCCGGCCAGCAATCCGATCAACAACAAAACTATCTGCTTCATGGCAACGATTGAAACGGCGGAGCGCGGAGCATATCTCAGGCGCCGGGTTTATTGATCTCGGTGATCGGAGACGATCACTATAATGACGCTTATGAAAGAACGTTTTGCGGGAATCGACCGCCTCTACGGCGCGGGCGCGGCGGCGCGCCTCGCGCACGCGCATGTGTGCGTGGTCGGCATCGGCGGCGTCGGCTCGTGGGCCGTGGAAGCGCTGGCGCGCTCCGGCGTCGGCGAGCTGACGCTGATCGACGCCGACGACGTCTGTGTATCCAACACCAACCGCCAGCTACACGCGCTTGACGGTGAGTACGGCCGCGCCAAGGTCGAGGTGATGGCGCAGCGTGCGCGCGCGATCAATCCGGCGATCAAAGTGCACGCGATTGCGGATTTTCTGACCTCGTCCAACTTATGGGAATTGTTGGGGCGCGACGGATCGCCGCCGTTCGAAGCCGTGCTCGACGCCTGCGACTCGCTCAAAGTCAAAATCGAGATGATCGCGTTCTGCAAGCGACGCAAAATTCCGATCGTCGTCTCCGGCTCGGCCGGCGGCCGCATCGATCCGACGTTGATCACCTCGCGCGACCTGTCGAAAACCGAACACGACGCGATGCTCGCCCTCGTGCGGCAGAAGCTGCGCGACGACTATGGCTGGACGCGCAATCCGAAACGCTATTTCGGCGTGCAGGCCGTGTTCTCGCGCGAGAACACGAACTATCCGCAGGCGGACGGAACCGTGTGCAAGACGCGCGTGTCGAGCGAGGGGGCATTGAAGCTCGATTGTTCTGGCGGTCTTGGCGCGGCGACGCATGTCACCGGCACATTTGCCTTCGTCGCCGTGTCGCGTGTGCTGGCGAAAGTGCTGGAAAAGAAGAGCGTGGACGCGAATTGACACGAATGAAGAACGAAGAACATATCAGTTCTTATCCGCGTTAAATTGGTTTTGATCTTCGAGCGCATGGATGCGAGGCAGGCGGAACAAACGCTCGGCGTTGTGCGTTGTCGCAGCAGCGATCTCCTCGGCCGGAACACCGCGCAAGGCCGCCACGCATTCGCAAACCTCGTGCAGCCGCGCCGGCTCGTTGCGCTGGCCTTGATGACCGTACAGCGGTTGATCGGGAGAATCCGTTTCGAGCAGCAGAAATTCCAGTGGCATCGTCGCCGCGATGCTGCGCAGACGGCGTGCACGTTCGTAAGTGATCGGTCCGCCGAGACCGATGCAGAAACCGAGTTTCCACAACTGCCGCGCCTGTTCCTCGCTGCCGGAAAAACTGTGCACGACGCCGCGCAGGCCGCCGATGCTGCGCAGCGCGGCCATCACTTCGTCGAGCGCGCGCCGCGCGTGCAGGATGACGGGCAGATCAAATTCGCGGGCGAGTTCGAGTTGGCGGCGGAAGTAGAGCCGCTGCGTGTCCGCGTCGAGACACTCGACAAAAAAATCCAGCCCGCACTCGCCGACGGCGATCGGGCGTTCGCGCTCGAGCCAGTCGCGCAGCGCGTCCAGATGTTCGGGCCGATGTTTGGCGAGATACATCGGATGCAGGCCGTAGGCCGGATAGAGACCCGCTTCGTCGCGGCAGAGCGCGCGCAGCTTGCCGAAGCCGGCCAGCGCGATCGCCGGCACGATTTGGCGCGCGACGCCGGCTTCGCGCGCGCGGGCGAGCACTGCGTCGCGATCGGCATCGAATTCGCCGACGTCGATATGCGCATGGCTGTCGATCAGGTTTAAAGCAGCAACCACTGCGCCATCCCAAGAAACAGGCCCATGCTGACCACGTCGGTCGCCGTCGTGAGGAAGATGCTCGACGCCATCGCCGGATCCGCGCCGGCTTTCTTCAGCACCATAGGCACGGCCGAACCGGCAACCCCGCTGGCGACGCTCGACAGCGCCATCGCAACGAGCGTGATCAGCGCGAGCGGCAGCGCCTGCGCGTTGTGCTGCATGCGCGCTATCACGTACATGCCGATGGCGGCGACGATGCCGACGAGCACACCGTTGAGCAGACCGAGCCAGGCTTCCTTGATCAGAAGCTTGGGCATGCGGCCGGTGCGGATCTCGTTCAAGGTCATCCCGCGCAGCGTGACCGCGAGCGCCTGACAGCCGGTGTTGCTGCATTGGCCCGACAGCACGGGCAGGAAGACAGCGAGGAGAACGATCGCGTTGACCGTGTTCTGAAAATAGCCGACCACCGCCGCGGCGACGAAGGCGGTAAGCAGGTTCAACTGCAGCCACGGGTGGCGAAACATCAGCGCACGCAGCCACGGCGTCGTCGTGCGTTCTTCTTTTTCGACACCGACCATCGAACCGGCTTGCGCACTGATTTCGAAAGCTTGTTCTTCGAACAGCACTTGCCCGCGCACCTGGCCGACGAGCTTGCCGTCGTTATCGCAGACCGGATACACCGGATAATGCCGCGTCACCACCTCGCGCATCGCGTCGACAAGTTCCATGTCGGGCCGCAGTGAAAACGGATTGCGCACCATGATCTCGCCGAGCGTGTGCTGACGGTCGGCGTAGAGCATCTCGCGGAAGGTGACGACGCCGACCAGTCGCCCGTCTGCATCGACGACGAAGAGGTAAGTGATCAGGCGCGTCTTGATCGTGTCGCGCAGCGCGTCGGTCGCGGCCTGTACGGTGGTGTCTGCGGTGAACTGCAGCGGCGTCGCCTCCATGAGGCGGCCGACTGTCGATTCCGGATAGTGGGTACGGACGAGCCATTGTTCGCCGCCGCCGGGCGGCGCGGCCGCAGCGATGGCATCGCGCCGCTCGGGCGGGAAGTGCTGCAGGATGTCCACCGCCTGGCCGGGACGCAGTTCGGCCAATGCGGCCGCAATTTCGGCGTCGTTGAGTGGAGTGAGTTTATTCTTTGCGGAAGTCGCATCGAGATTGCGGATGCGCTCGCCGAGCTGGTTCGCTGACGCTGTTGTCATCGTTTTCCCCCATCGTCCGTTCCATTCCCCACGGGGGATGCTAACCTGACGGGGCGCAGTCCGGCACGTGGATTCGCACAGTAAGGCACGGTTTAGCGAATTCTGTGAATATTCACACGCCGGCTAGCAAAATTGAGACACAACCCGGGAGCCGGGTTTACGAATCATCACTCGAGGACAAGAACATGTTCAACCATCGCGGACTTATCGTGTTGCTTCTCGTCGCGCTCTTCGGTCTGCAGGCCTGTGTTGCGCCGCCGCCACGTGAGCGCGTGGTTTATCGCGATCCGGCCGGATACAGCAACCAGAACCAGCAAGGCGGTTATTACGACCGGCGCGACAACGGCGTTTGCCGTGGGTGCGGCACCATTCGCCAGATCGAGCAGGTACGGGTCGATCAGCAGACGACCGGCGGCGGCGCGATTCTCGGCGCCATCATCGGCGGCCTGATCGGCAATCAGTTCGGCCGCGGCAGCGGTCGCGCGGCGACCACGGCGGTCGGTGCGGTCGGCGGTGCGGTGGCGGGTAACGCCATCGAATCGAACAATGCGCGCGCCGCCTCCGGCTACGCGTGGCGCTTCTACGTCGAACTCGACGACGGCCACGAAGCGTGGGTTGGCCAGTACGACAATCCGGGCTTCCGCGTCGGCGACCGCGTGGTCATTCGCGGTGGACGCAACGACGGCCGTCTCGAACTGATGCGCTGATTCGAAAACGTCGCCCAAAGAAAAACCGGACGTGTTTGCGCACGTCCGGTTTTTTATTGCCTGTCGATCGGGCTTGCGTCAGTCCGCACGATAGAAGCTGTGTTCGCCGATGCGCGCGAGCGGATAGCCCTTGGCCCACGGCGGCATCGGCGTGTTCGACGCGTAGAAATGATCGGCCTTCGGCACGACGGAGTAGCGCAGCGGTTCGGGCAGTGACCAATTCGCCATCGCGATGTTCGCAATCGCCCACGAGCGCTGCAGCGCATCGACTTCGCTCATGACGTAGTTCGGCGGCACGAGCGAAAACGCGAACTGGCCGGGGGCCCTCAACACCGAGCACACGGAGTTGCCCCATTGGCCGCTGTCGGCGCGGCGCAGTGCAACTTCGGCGACCGCGAGTTGACCGGCCGTCGGTTCGCTGCGCGCTTCGAGGTAGATCGTGCCGGCGAGGCAGGCACGGTCGGCGACGGGCTGCGGCAGGATCGAGGCAAGCCAGAGGAGGAAGGAAAGTTTCATAGGCAAACTCAAAACGACAAAAGGAATTTCGTCATGCGAAATCCGCGTCGCGAGTTCACGCGCCAATCGGGATTTCTTCCTGCCACGAGCAGGCTGCGATGAAATCGCGCGCTCAAGTGAAAGGGTGGATGGTATGAGGAACCGTCAAGATTCCTTTGCAACAGCGCGCCAACTGCGGGCTGTTGTTTGCGCCAAACAGGCGTTGGCGCATCAATTCAGTGCGTGCAGGTTAGTCGATTCGCTGCGTATGCACAACCGCAAATGTTAAGAATAGAGAAAGCTGAACGAGCGTGTTCAGGCTAAATTAAGCAATTGATAAAAAGATAAAAGGGGAAGTTTTATTCAATTATCTTTTTATACAACGAATCAATATCACAAAGTATACGTTATTAAAAAGTATAGTTTGTCTATATTTGCACGCGTTCGATCGTGCGAACCGGAATGCTCTGAGAAGGAGTGTTTGATTCGATTTTCGCCGAGTTCTCGCCGGCTACCGCGAGCGCGATCGCCGTGTTCGGGTCCGCCCATGCCGAGCACACGATCAACCCCGTTTCTTCACCGTTTTCGCCCAGACTGGCGCCGGGTTCGGGAAGATTCGCGGCGGGGAAGGTGATGCGATATAGCCAGCGCTTGTTGCCGCCCTTGAAGTACAGGCGCGCGACGATTTCCTGGCCTGGATAGCAGCCTTTGCTGGTGCTGATTGCGCCGAGGGTGTCAAGGCCGATCCAGGTTGGCAGCAGGCGATCTTCGAGGGCGGGGTCGAGTGTAATCACGCCGGCATCGATGTCGGCGCGTGCGTTTTCGTTCTGCGCGCTTGCCGATGCGTCCGCGTCCGTTCGTTCGTCGCGGCTCAACAGAAGCCAGCGCGGCGTTGTACCGGGCAGGGCGATGCAGCTGGCGTTCGACACCGATGCGATGCCTTGGCCGGCCGGCGCGTCGCGAAATACGTCGATGGTGGAAGGGTCGCGCGCGACATAGGCGCGCTGATCGTCGATCGCCCGTAGGCGTACCTTCGAACGAAACACGTAGCGCGACAGATCGATGGCGAGCCGTGTCGCCGAGCCGCCGCGCAGAATGAGGCGTAGTTGTTCGTCGTGATCGCGAAGCAGATGAAAGAACGCGCGCACGCGCCCCTGGGCCGACAACCATGCCGACCACTGCCAATGCCCGTTCGCGAGTCCGGCGACGTTGCTTGAAAACTGCGCTTGGGCGAACGCGATCGCATCAACTCCGGTGATCTCGAGGATTTGCGGGGCGGGCAGAGCAATAAGGGTAGGGTTGGTCATGGTGATGTTGGCCCGTTTCCGTCGTCATGTTCGCGACTGGGCAGATCGCTATGCGCAGCGTGTCAGGGATTGGGGTTAAGCGCTATAATTCCGTGCCGCAAGAGATGTGGAGTTTTCTTGCCGATTGTCAAGCGAACGGGGCCAAGCACCGCGTTATGTCGACCCAGCTATCCGAATCCACTTCCGCCGAATCTGTGCCGCACGAGTCCGGCGAAACGGTATCATCCGCACCGCCGTCGCCCGCGGTAAAGCCTCAGCCGAAGGAAATCGGCGGCCGTAACGGCCTCGAGCCGACGCGCTACGGTGATTGGGAAAAGAACGGCCGTTGTGTCGATTTCTGATCGCTGTCGACATCGCAACCTGTTTCACTCACGCAAGTAGCTACATACAAGGTTCTCGTATGCCGCAAAACGCTCGCCCGCTTTCACCACATCTGCAAATCTACCGCTGGCCGCTCGCCATGGCGCTGTCGATCGTGCACCGCGCGACCGGTATCGCGCTCGCCGTCGGCACGCTGCTGCTTGTGTGGGTGCTGCTTTCGCTGGCCAACGGCCCTGAAGCTTACGCCGGCGCACGCGCGTTCTGCGGTTCGCCGCTCGGCCTCGTGCTGCTGTTCGGCTGGAGCTGGGCGTTGTGCTTCCATCTCGCCAACGGCATCCGCCATCTGTTCTGGGACGTCGGCAAAGGCTTCTCGATCCTGCAGGCGAAGAACAGCGGCATCGTCGTCGTCGTCGCCAGCCTCGTGCTCACCGGCCTGATCTGGGCCTGCGTGATCGCCCAGGGAGGTGCGAAATGAGCAGCCCGAATTTCCAGACGCCGCTGAAGCGCGTAACCGGGCTCGGCTCGGCGAAGAGCGGTACGCATCACTTCATCGTGCAGCGCGTGACCGCGGTGGCGCTCGTTCCGCTCTGCGTGTGGGCGATTTTCCTCGCGCTCGCGCTCGTGCATGCGGACTACGCCCATGCGCGCGAGATCCTGCATCATCATTTCGCCGCCGTGTGGCTGAGCGCGTTCGTGATCGCGGTGTTCTGGCACGCGCAGCTCGGCCTGCAGGTGGTGATCGAGGATTACGTGCATACGCCGTGGCTCGAGATCGCCTCGCAGCTCGCGGTGAAATTCTTCTGCATTGCGGGCGCGCTCACGAGCGTGTTCGCCATCGTGCGCGTCGCGCTCGCCTAGTCGCAACGGGAACAGAACAACAATGTCGGCGTACAAGATTCAAGAACACAAATACGACATGGTCGTCGTCGGTGCAGGCGGCGCGGGTTTGCGCGCTACGTTCGGCCTCGCCGCGAAAGGCCTGAAGACGGTCTGCCTGACCAAGGTGTTTCCGACGCGCTCGCACACGGTCGCGGCGCAGGGCGGTATTTCCGCGGCGCTCGGCAACATGGGCGAGGACGACTGGCGCTACCACTTCTACGACACCATCAAGGGCTCGGACTGGCTCGGCGACCAGGACGCCATCCAATACATGTGCCAGAACGCGCCGGCCGCGGTGATCGAGCTTGAGCACTACGGCGTGCCGTTCTCGCGCACGGAAGAGGGCCGCATCTATCAGCGTCCGTTCGGCGGCATGACCACGCGTTACGGCGAAGGCCCGCCCGCGCAGCGCACCTGCGCCGCGGCCGACCGCACCGGCCACGCGATGCTGCATACGCTGTATCAGCAGTCGCTCGCGCACGACGCGCATTTCAAGGTCGAGTATTTCGTGCTCGATCTGATCTTCGACAGCGACGGCGTGTGTCGCGGTGTGCTCGCGCTCGACATGGCCGAGGGCACGTTGCATTTGTTCCGCGCGCACGGCGTCGTGCTCGCGACGGGCGGCTACGGCCGTGCGTATTTCAGTGCGACTTCGGCGCACACTTGCACGGGCGACGGCGGCGGCTTGGTCGCGCGCGCGGGTCTCGCCCTGCAGGACATGGAATTCGTCCAGTTCCACCCGACCGGCATCTATGGCGCCGGCTGCCTGATCACCGAAGGCGTGCGCGGCGAAGGCGGCATTCTGCGCAACTCGAACGGCGAGCGCTTCATGGAGCGCTACGCGCCGCACTATAAGGATCTCGCCTCGCGCGACGTCGTCTCGCGTTCGATGACGATCGAGATCCGCGAAGGCCGCGGCGTCGGTCCGCTCAAGGATCACATCCTGCTCGACCTGACCCATCTCGGCCCCGAAGTGATCCACGAAAAGCTGCCCGGCATCGCCGAGAGCGCGCGCATCTTCGCCGGCGTCGACGTAGCCAAGCAGCCGATTCCGGTGCTGCCGACCGTGCACTACAACATGGGCGGCATTCCGACCAACTATCACGGCGAAGTCGTGCAGAAGGTCGGCGACGATCCCGACAAGGTCGTCGAAGGCTTGTACGCGATCGGCGAAGCGGCTTGCGTGTCGGTGCACGGCGCGAATCGCTTGGGCTCGAACTCGTTGCTTGATCTGGTGGTGTTCGGCCGCGCGGTGGCGAATCGCGCCGCGGAGACGATCAAGTCGGGCACCTCGCACAAGACGTTGCCGGGCGACGCCTGCGACGCGGCGCTCGCCAATCTCGACAAGCTGCGCAACGCGAAAGGCTCGCGCGGAACCGCAGACGTGCGCCTCGATATGCAGCGCACGATGCAGAGCGACGCGGCGGTGTTCCGTACCGCGAAGACGCTGCAGGAAGGCTGCGAGAAGATGGACAAGGTGTTCGCCTCGTTCGACGACGTGCGCGTTGCCGACCGTTCGCTCGTGTGGAACTCCGACCTGATCGAAACCTACGAGCTGCAGAACCTGCTCTATAACGCGGTCGCGACGATCAAGTCCGCAGAGCAGCGCCACGAGTCGCGCGGCGCGCATGCGCGCGAGGATTTCCCCGATCGCGACGACGTCAACTGGCAGAAGCACACGCTGGTCAAGGTCGACCACAAGGGCGCGTGCAGTTTCGACTACCGGCCGGTGCATATGAACACGCTGACCGACGAAGTGAAGCCGGTGCCGCCGAAGGCGCGGGTGTATTGAGTTTTATGTCTCGTCATCCCGGCGAAAGCCGGGATCCATCTTGATCTTCGCGCTCCGACGATCAAAAAGCAAAAATGGATTCCGGCTTTCGCCGGAATGACGAGAAAAAATAGTTAGCGTTGCTAAAATCACTTTAGAGGTAGGCAGACGTGGCCGAGTTCACTCTCCCGAAGAATTCCAAGATCCAGAAGGGCAAGAAGTACCCCGCGAAGGCGGGCACGAAGAACGTGCGCACGTTCCGTGTCTATCGCTGGAACGAGGAGGACGGCCAGAATCCGCATATCGACGAGTACGAAGTCGACATGGACAGCTGCGGGCCGATGGTTCTCGACGCGCTGATCAAGATCAAGAATGAGATCGACTCGACGCTGACCTTCCGCCGCTCCTGCCGCGAAGGCATCTGCGGCTCCTGCGCGATGAACATCGACGGTAACAACACGCTCGCCTGCACGAAGGCGATCGACGACTGCAAGGGCGACGTGAAAATCTATCCGCTGCCGCACATGCCGGTGGTGAAGGACCTCGTGCCCGACCTAGCCAATTTCTACGCGCAGTACGCCTCGATCAAGCCGTGGCTGCGCACGCAAACGCCGCCGCCGCCCGACCACGAGCGCCTGCAGTCGAAGGAAGATCGCGCCAAGCTCGACGGCCTGTACGAATGTATCCTCTGCGCCTCGTGCTCGACTTCGTGCCCAAGCTACTGGTGGAACAGCGACAAGTACCTCGGCCCCGCGACGCTGCTGCAGGCCTATCGTTTCATCGCCGACTCGCGCGACGAGGATACCGGCGCGCGCCTCGACGAGCTCGAAGACCCGTTCAAGCTGTATCGCTGCCACACGATCATGAACTGTACGAACACGTGCCCGAAGGGCCTCAATCCGGCCAAGGCGATCGGCGAGATCAAGAAGCTGATGGTGGAGCGCAAGGGCGTCTAATACGCACGCGGGCAGCTGCGTGAGCTCGCATCATTCGGCAGAAATGCCTGAAGGTATGATGCGGGCTGGAAAATTTTGGATGGACAGGAGGGGATGATGGATGCACGCCTGATCTTCTGGCCTGCGGTCGCCATGGCCGTGCTGACGTTCGTCGTGCAGTGGCGCATGTTCATAACACGTGTCGCCGAGATTCGCCGCGAAGGCATTCGCATGCGCGAGATCGCGACATCTCCGCAGCTCTATGCCCGGCTGAAGGACGTCAAAGCGGCCGACAATTTCCGCAATCTGTTCGAACTGCCGCCGCTGTTCTATCTGGCGCTGGTCATTACTTTCCTTACCGCTCAGGTGAACGGGCTGACGTTGGCGCTGGCCTGGGCGTTCTTCGTTTCGCGCGCGATCCACAGCTATATTCATTGCACTTACAACCGCGTGCGCGATCGCTTCTACGCCTATCTCGTCGGCACCGTGGTGCTGTGGGTGTTCTGGGCCGTGCTCGCCTACGGGCTGCTCAAGTGAACGACGTGGGCCGATTGCGCTGGCGTTGCCGGCGCGGCATGCGCGAGCTTGATCAACTGCTCGGCTGGTATCTCGACGCGCGTTACGCGCGGGCGGGCGACGACGCGAAGGTGGCGTTCGTCGAACTGCTCGACCAGCCCGACCCGGAGTTGTGGCATTGGCTGCAAGGACACGGCGCGCCGGACGACGCGCGCTGGCGCGGCGTCATCGATGAAATCCGTACCCGCGATCGCATTTGACTATCGCCCGTCACGCGGGCTGTTGTGCGGCATTTTGATCATGGCGGTGTTGGCTTCGCTCGCCATTGCTCTCTGCGGCCTCGGTATGGCGTGGAAGCTGGGGCTGGTTGCGTTGGCAGCCGCCTACACGGGGTGGGCGCTCAGAAAATTCCTGCATCCGCCATTCGCGCGAATCGTTTGGCATTCCGCGGGCCATTGGCGGTTGCACGACGCGCGCGGCGGCGAACGGGCAGGGGAGTTCGTGCGCGCGGTTGCGCTTGGCGTCTTGACCGTGCTGGTGTTGAAAACCGCACCGAAACGCGCGCTCGCTTTCGTTCTGCTGCCGGACAACTGCGATGCGGAGACGCGGCGCAAGTTGCGCGTGCGCCTGGCCAGGGCGGATTCGCGCGAGTAGCGGATATTCTTGATTGCCAAACGGTTTTTATCGAATGATTATTCGCTTTTGATAAAAATAAGCGACACGTGAAAATCGATAATTGGCATCAGGTTGTGAAATATAAAAATGATATCCAATTCGCAAATACTGTAGGAATGCTCCAATTAATACGTATGTGACAAAGTTCTGCGCTCCAATAAAAAATCATCGATAAAATCAGCCCGCGTCGAGGATGATTCGACGCGTTTACAGGGGCATCGCATGGAAACGGCGAGATCTGTGGGGCAAGCATGTCGACATCGTGAGCCTGCGATCAGGGCTCCATTCGTATCCCCGCCGCTCGATTGATATTAAGAATTGCCTGAAGAACGAGTTCGACGGGAGGCTTTCGGCCGACCGGGTATTTCCGCGGGCGACGGCGCGCAGTCGCCAATCCAATGTGGAGTGGTACCAATGAACAAACGAGTTCTTACTGCAGCATTGCTGACGGTCGTGTCATCAGGGGGCGTATGGGCGGCACCGCCAGCGCAAGAAGATATTTCCGCGCGGCCGGCAACGGCTGCCGACTCCTCCGCGGCGGCGAGGTACGCATGGTTTCTGTTCTTGGAGGCGATGCGGCCGGCGAACGGCTCATTGACCTTCGAAACCTGGACGGAGCAATGCCAGCTCAACCCCGGCCTCGCAGGCTGCCCGTCGGCCACCGCGCTTGCGGGCAAAAAGCGCATATTGCACGCCAGTCCGCTGGCGCGAAAGGTACGCGGCGCGACGACGAGCGTGGCCAATGCGTCCGACAACGGCATCGAGTGCAACGCCATGTCGACCTCGCCGGTGGGTGGCTATCCGCCGCCGAAAAATGTGACGCCGCAGGCGCAGTTCTGCGAAGAAGTCTACGTCAATCCGCCCGAAGCGGGCTTCGTCAAAACCAACGGGTTGACCACGCTGACTGGACAGCAGACCTACGCCAAGGCAAACGGCGGCGCGATCACGTTCCCCTGGGATGCGATCGAGGTCAAGGCCGACTGGGTGCCGACGAGCTCGTTCAATCCGACTTTCGCCTGCCCGGATCCGACCAACTCGCTGTACACCGAGACGATCAACGGCACGTGTTATGCGCTGGTCGGTTTGCACATCTCGTCCAAGGTGCTGCCTGATTGGTTGTGGGCGACGTTCGAGCCGGCCAGTTCGATCACGAACCCAAACCGCTGCGATCCGAAGCTCTACGACACCTGCTTCGATCCGTGGGGAACGACGTCGAGCGTGCCTTACGGCAAGGGCCAAAAGGTGCCGCAAAGTCCGCAACTGAAGCAGTTGATGGCGTCCGCGGGGCTCAACCCGGCGTTCAACAATTACTACCTCACCGGCGCGCAGACGCTGTTCGTGACTTCCAGCGGCGCACCGATTCCGCTCGGCAGCTCGTTCGTCGAATTCAATGCCGGCGTCCCGCCCGGCCAGGCGTCTTGCATCACCTGCCACAAGTACGCCTACTACGACGGCAAGCCGCAGTCTCCGGAGAACAATTTCGGCGGTCCTCCGAACGGCTGGCAGTCGGTCGGTTATGCGTGCACCAACAACTCGAAAGGCAACTGCACGCCGGTCACGCCGAATTCGATTTCCCAGGACTTTTCCTGGATGCTCGGCCTGATGCCCGTGAAATGATTCGATCGCAGTCGCTGCGATAGGCAAAAAAAACCGGCCTCATCCGAGGCCGGTTGTCCCGCGTCCATGCCCTGTGAAACCGGGTGTGGCGATCCGGCACCATCGCCGGATTCGCGAAGCGGCCGTCCGTGGCCGCGCTTTTGCAGCAGTCCCGCTTAGAAGCGGTATTCCGCACTGACCGAGAGAAGATCCGGGTCGAGCTTCAACTGGTTCTTGTCGCTCTTGAAGTAGTCGTAGTTCAGGCCGACCGAGAAGTTGTTGCTGAAGTCGTAGCCGAAGCCTGCACCGGCGTACCACTTGGTGCTGGTGTCGTCGACGTAGTTCGGCACGGCCTCGTTGGTCCAGCCCTTGGTGTCGGCGCGGAACAGGCCGGCGCGGCCCGACAGATACCACTGCGGGGTCAGGTTGAAGTGGCCGTTCACGCCTGCGGTGAAGCCCTTGAGCGAGGCGCGGCTCACGCCCAGGCTGCTGTAGCGATTCTTGGCGTCGAATTTGCCGAGGTCGGTGTAGCCGCCCTCAATGCCGAGCGCGACGGCCGGGCTCAGCGCCCAACGATAACCGACGTTGACGCCATAACCGATGTCATCGTCGTTGTACAAACCTTTGTCCAAGTTGGACTGGCCGATGTTGCCGTTGACGAAGGCTCCGCCCGCACCATCGGCGGCGTGGGTCACGGCCGGCAGCGTGGCCAGCGAAGCGGAAGCGAGGGCGATAGCGAACAGCGTATTTTTCATGGGAATCTCCAATTACTTTTGTTGTTGCTTACGAATCGACAAAGCGCACCCGAAGGCCGCTTCGCACTTCGGCGATCAAACCGATCGCCTAGTGCTGGGATTCGAAATGGGGCGACGAAGTTTATTTTCAATACTGCGCGGTTCATAAATTGTTCAAGTAGCTGAAACCGCGTACAGGAACCTGTCTGGCCCGACGCGTGTCGAACTGACGACCATGCGCGCAACACGTACAATGCGCGCTCACTTAAGCGTTGCAGTCCAACACCGCGAACGGATATCCGAAGAGAATGTTTCATCCGCTGCAGCTGTTCATCGGCCTGCGCTACACGCGCGCCAAGCGCCGCAATCATTTCATTTCGTTCATCTCGCTCGTGTCGATGCTCGGCATCGCCGTCGGCGTGATGGCGCTGATCGCGGTGATGAGTGTGATGAACGGTTTCCAGGGCGACATGCAGGAGCGCATCCTCGGCATGGTCGCGCACGCGTCGATCGAGAGCGTCGACGGCGGCATCCCCGATTGGCGCGACACCGTGAAGCGCGTCGAAGCGGACCCGCATGTGGTCGGTGCCGCGCCGTATCTCGATGCACAGGCGCTGCTGCGCGGACGTCGCACGGAGCCCGCGGTCGTGCACGGCCTCGTGCCCGATCAGGAACCCAAAGTATCGAACATCGACAGCAAGCTGTTGTCGGGTTCGCTGGACAATCTCAAACCGGGCAGTTTCAACATCATCCTCGGCAACGAACTGGCGATGCAGCTCGGCGTGCGTGTCGGCGACAAAGTGACGGTGATGGTGCCTGAGTTCAGCGTCACGCCGGTCGGCGCGGTGCCGCGCTCGAAGAACTGCGAGATCGTGGGAATCTTCGCCGTCGGTTTCGCCGAGTACGACAGCGGGGTCGCGCTGATGAATCTCGACGACGCGGTCACGCTGTTGCGCGCCGATGGGCCGGGCGGCGTGCGGGTGAAGTTTGACGACTTGTTCGGCGCCTGGCAGAAGGCCATCGCCCTTCGCAGCCAGCTCGAGAATCAGTATTTTCGAGTCACGACCTGGGAGCAGAGCCACCAGAACTTCTTCAGCGCGGTGAAGATGGAGAAGACAGTGATGTTCATCATCCTCTCGCTGATCGTCGGCGTCGCTGCGTTCAACCTCGTTTCGACGCTGATCATGCTCGTGACCGATAAGCAGGCCGACATCGCCATCCTGCGCACGCTCGGCATTTCACCGAACAAAGTGATGGGCATCTTCACCGTGCAGGGCGTCATCGTCGGTAGCTTCGGCATTCTGATCGGACTCGTCGGCGGCGTGCTGCTCGCGTGGAATATTCCGTCGGTGGCGAAATGGGCCGAGCACACGTTCAATTTCGAGATCCTTCCGGCCGACATTTATTACATCAATGAAGTGCCGTCCGACCTGCACTGGAGCGACGTCGGCTGGGTCGCGGCGATCGCCTGGGTGTTCTGCCTGATCGCCACCTTGTATCCGGCATGGCGCGCGGCACGCACGCAGCCGGCGGCGGCGTTGCGCTATGAGTGAGACCATGAGCCGCGATATCGTCCTGCGCGCCACCCACGTCGCGAAAACCTATGCCGAAGGGAAGCTGCGCACGCCGGTGCTCAACAACGTGAGCTTCGAGCTCGAACGCGCTTCGACGCTTGCGATCGTCGGCGCGTCGGGCACCGGCAAGAGCACGCTGTTGCATATCCTTGGCGGGCTCGACACCTTGAGTTCGGGCGAAGTCGAAGTCGAAGGCCGCGCGATGTCGAAGCTTTCCGACCGCGAGCGCGGTGAACTGCGCAATCGTTCGCTCGGCTTCATCTACCAGTTTCATCACTTGTTGCCCGAATTCACCGCGCTGGAAAATGTGGCGATGCCGCTGCTGATCCGTGGTACCAAAGTGGCTGAAGCAAAACAGCGCGCCAACGAGTTACTCGACCGCGTCGGTCTCGCGCATCGCACGGTGCATAAGCCCGGCGAGTTGTCCGGCGGCGAGCGTCAGCGCTGTGCGGTCGCGCGCGCGCTGGTGACGCGGCCGGCCTGCGTGCTGGGCGACGAGCCGACCGGCAATCTCGACGAGAAGAATGCCGCGCAGGTTTACGCGCTGATGCTCGAGCTTAATCGGGAAATCGGTACGAGCTTCGTGCTCGTCACGCATGACCGCTCGCTCGCGCGGCGCATGGACCGCGTGCTCGAACTGCACGGCGGCGGACTGAGCGAACCGGAGCAATACGGCTGACGGTTTCCTAATACCCTAAGGATAGGGAGGATGTGAGCAAGGATGCGGCAGAGACGATTTCCGCTAAGCGATCTTTTCAGCGCCACGGCCGCGATCGCGTTGTTGTCCGGCGCGGTCGCGGTGCAGACGTTGACGGCTTTGCCGCCGCTCTGGATCACCGTCGTTCTCGCGATCGCCGGTGTCGCACTCACGCTATTGCCCGGTCGCATGCGCTGGTTCGGTTTCGTCTTGATCGGCGCGGCCTGGACGATCTGGCGTGCAGACACGGCGATGTCGCTGCGTTTGCCGACCTCGCTCGAAGGCGAGGACATCGTCGTCACTGGCGCCATTCGTGGACTCCCTCATGTGCAGGACGAGTCGACCCGCTTCGACTTGACCGTGCGCACTGCCGAACGCGGCAGCGAGCCCGCTGCGGTGTCCGGCGTGCTGCGTTTGAGCTGGTACGACACCGCGCTGTCAATCCAGCCCTGCGAAATATGGCGCCTGCACGTGCGCCTGAAGCGTCCACGCGGATTGATCGACCCCGGCGCTTTCGATTTCGAACGTTATGCGTTGAGCGAAGGCATCACTGCGACGGGCTACGTGCGCGAAGACGCGACCAACCGCGCGACAGGCACTCGTGCTCTCTGCGTCGAAGGTTGGCGTAAGCGTATTTCCCAAGGCATCGCCGACACGCTCGGCGCCGGGCCACAGAGCGATGTGCTGCGCGCGCTCGCGTTCGGCGATCAGCAGGCGATGGACGAACAGGAGTGGAACGTCGCGCGCGCGACAGGCATTCCGCATCTGATTGCGATCTCGGGCCTGCACATCGCGTTGTTCGCGAGTTTCGGCGTCTGGATCGTGCGCGCATTTTGGAAACTTGCGCCGCGGCTAACGCTACGCTGGCCTGCGCCGTTGATCGAAGCGGTCGCCAGCCTGGTCTTTGCCCTCGGATATGCCGCGATCTCCGGTCTGGGACTGCCTACGCGGCGCGCGCTGGTGATGATCGGCGTGCTGCTCGCGGCGAATTTCGTGCGCCGCGCACGCGCACCGGTACACGGATTGGCCTTCGCGGTGACGGCGTTGCTCGTGCTCGATCCGCTTTGCGTGCTCAGCGCGGGTTTCTGGTTGTCGTTCGTCGGCGTGGCCTGGCTGATGTTCTGCCTCGGCGGGCGCGGCGAGCATCGCCATGGCTGGCGCGAGATGGTGAGAGCGCAGGGCGTTGCGAGCCTCGGCCTGCTGCCGCTGACGATTTGGTTCTTCGGCCAGAGCTCGCTGATCGGGCCGATCGCGAATCTGATCGCGGTGCCCGTCGTCTGCTTCGTCATCCTTCCGCTCGGTGTAACCGGGGCGTTGCTGCAACTGGCGATGCCAGCCATCGGTGTGCCGGTGCTCAAGCTGGCAGGTGCGGCGATGCAAAGCCTGTGGTGGCTGCTCGAACGCCTGTCCGCATGGCCAGGAGCGTTGTGGTATTTCCCTGAACCAAGTGTGTGGACGTTTACCTTGGCGACGCTTGGTGCCGCGTGGGTTCTGCTGCCCCGCGGAATTCCCGGACGTGCGCTGGGGTTGTTTCTATTTCTGCCGTTGTTGATTCCTCCCCGCACGCTGCTGGTCGAGGGCGAATTCGAAGCATTCATGCTCGACGTCGGGCAGGGTTTATCGGTCGTCGTGCGCACGCGCGATCACACGTTGGTCTATGACGCCGGCGCGCGCTTCCCGTCGGGTTTCGATCTGGGCGAGGCGGCTGTCGTGCCGGCGCTGCGCGCGATCGGCGTCGAGAACGTCGATCGGCTGATCGTTAGTCACGGCGACAACGATCATGCCGGCGGCGCCGCAGCGGTGCTGGCGGCGTTTCCTCACGCGACGGTGACCAGCGGAGAACCCGAGCGTCTGAAGGTGCCGGCATCGCAATGCCTCAACGGCCAGACGTGGACTTGGAACGGCGTCGCGTTCCGCATCGTGCATCCGAGCGAACCTCTTGCGACGAAAGGCAATGATCGCTGCTGCGTGCTCGAAGTGCGCACGGGCGACAGTGCGCTGTTGCTCACCGGCGACATCACCTCCGCCGTCGAGGCAGATGTTGTCGCCGCGCTCGGCGCACCGGCGCCGCATACGTTGCTGAGCGTGCCGCACCACGGCAGCAAGACGTCGTCGGGCACAGAGTTCATCGACGAGTTGAAACCGGAATTAGCGCTCGTCTCGTCGGGCTACCGCAATCGCTTCCATCATCCCAGTCCGGGCGTGGTTGCGCGCTACAGTGCGGCTGGCACGATGCTGCTCGCCACGCCGGAGAGCGGATTCGTCGACCTGCGTTTCACGCCGGATGCGGCGCCGCGTATGGTCGAACGGGGTCGGATCGACCGGCATCCTTACTGGCGTGAATGACGCGGCTGGGGCCGGAAACCCGCAAAGACTGTGGAATCCGTCGAGGCCGTCACCAAACGCGCAAAGCGGGCGTCATTCGCTGGTATGATTCGCGGCGAAATCGAAGGATCCACCGAGAGGAAAGTTGCGTGCTCGAAATACTGATGGCTGGCGGTTGGGCGATGGTGCCCATCCTGCTTTGTTCGGCGATTGCGATCGCGATCATCCTCGAGCGCTTCTGGACCCTGCGCCGCAGTTCCGTGATTCCGCCCGGTCTCACCACCCAGGTACGCGAGTGGGCGCGCAACAGCCAGCTCGATCCGCAGCACGTGGAGACGCTGCGCGACAACTCGCCGCTCGGCGAGATTCTCGCCGCCGCGCTCAGCGTGCGTATGCGCTCGCGCGAGATCATGAAGGAACGCGTCGAGGACACCGGCCGCCACGTCGTGCACCGGCTCGAACGTTTTCTCAACACACTCGGCACGATCGCGCTGATCTCGCCGCTGCTCGGTCTGCTCGGCACCGTGTTCGGCCTGATCGAGATGTTCTTCGCCGTGATGGTGTCGGGCGTCGGCGATCCGCTGAAGATGGCCGGCGGCATCGGTCAGGCTCTGGTGTGCACCGCGGCCGGTCTGTGCGTGGCCATTCCGGCCTACTTTTTCCACCGCTATTTCCGCGGTCTGGTCACCGATTACGTGGTCGACATGGAGAAAGACGTGATCGTGCTGATGGACGAGCTCTCCGCGCATTCCGAAAACGCCGCCGCGCGCCAATTGCGCGCGCGCAGCGCCGCCGCGCCGCTGCAGGAAACCGCCTGAGATGCGGCTCGGCTCCACCCGCCAGGACGATTTCGAGATCAACGTGATCTCGCTGATCGACGTGATGCTCACCTTGCTGATGTTCTTCGTCATGACGACGACGTTCGTACAGCATTCGGCGATGAAGGTCACCTTGCCCGAGGCGTCGGAGACGACGAGTGAAGCCCAGCGCGAGGCGCTCATCATCATGGTCGACGCGAACAGCCACTATTTCGTCGACAACAACGAAGTGCTCAATCCCGCGCTCGACACGCTGAAGGAAGCGATCGCGCGCATCGCCGGCGACAACCGCGATCGCCAGGTCGTGCTGCGCGCCGACGGGGCGACGCCACACCAAGCCGTCGTCACCGCGATGGACGCACTCGGCCAGCTCGGCTTCACCCATCTTTCCATCGCGACGACGCGCAGCAAGGACGCTGCCGCCAATCCGTCCGGCCGGTGAACGCGCCCGCCAAGCCCACACCTGCGCAGACCTACCGACGGCTGCTCGGCTATCTCGTGCCGTCGCGGCGCGTGGTCACGGTGGCGCTGTTCGGCATGGCTCTCGACGCGGCATGTTCGGCGAAGTTCCTCGACTTCATCAAGACGATGGTCGACGCGGTGTTCACCGAGCACGACCCGTACTGGATTTTCTGGATGCCGTTCGCGATCGTCATCCTGTTCGTGCTGCGCGCGATCGGCGGCTACCTGACCGATTACTGCATGGCGCGCGTCGCGCGCGGTGTCGTGCACCGCTTGCGCAACGAAACGTTCGCGCACTATCTGCGTCTGCCGACCGCACAGTTCGGCGCGGAATCGTCGGGTCAGATGATCTCGCGCCTCACGTTTACCGTCGAGCAGGTCGCTTCGGCCTGCACAGATTCGCTTAAGGTGCTCATCCTGCACTCGCTGTACGTCGTCTTCTACACCATACAGATGCTGAGTCTCAATGCGCGTCTGACCGTGGCGTTGTTCGTCCTCGCGCCGCTGATCGCGCTAATCGTGCGCGCGGTCAGCCGGCGTTATCGGCGCATTGGCCCGCGCATTCAGCAGTCGATGGGCACGGTCACGGGCACGATCGACGAAGCGGTCAACGGCCAGCGCGAAGTGAAGATCTACGGCGGCCAGGACTACGAGCGCGGCCGCTTCGCCCAGGTGACCGACGAAAATCGCCGACTCAACCTTAAGATCGCTGCGACGAACGCGGCCTCGACGGCGCTCGTGCAGGTCGTCGCCGCATTTGCGATCGCGATGGTCATCTTCATCGCGACGCGGCCAGGCATCATCCTGCACACGACCTCGGGCGAGTTCATGTCGGTGATCACCGGTATGAGCATCATGCTCACCTCGCTCAAGCAATTGACCACGGTGCAGTCGAACGTGCAGCGCGGCATCGTCGCCGCTGAAGACCTGTTCCGCCTGATCGACACACCGGGCGAAAGCGATACCGGCACGCGCCCGCTCGATCGCTGCCGCGGGCAAGTCGAGCTGCGCGGCGTGTCGTTCCGCTACGACGGTCGGCAGGCGGCGGCGCTGGATGGCGTCGATCTCGTCTGCGCGCCCGGCACAGTCACCGCGCTGGTCGGACGTTCGGGCAGCGGCAAGTCGAGCCTGGTCAGTCTTCTGCCGCGCTTCTATGAGCCCGATGCCGGCGAGATCCGGCTCGACGGGAACCTGCTCCCCGACTACCGCCTTGCCGACCTGCGCGCGCAGATCGCCTGGGTTGGGCAGAACGTCGTGCTGTTCAACGACAGCATCGCGCGCAACATCGCCTACGGCGCGCTGGCCGGCGCGTCGCGCGAGGCGATCGAAGCGGCGGCGCACGCGGCGAACGCGATGGAGTTCATCGAGCGCCTGCCGCTCGGGCTCGATTCCCCGGTGGGCGAGGGCGGGGCGCAGTTGTCGGGCGGCCAGCGCCAGCGTATCGCGATCGCGCGCGCGATCCTCAAGGATGCGCCGATCCTGATTCTCGATGAGGCGACCAGTGCGCTAGATACCGAGTCCGAGCGCCTGATCCAGGACGCGTTGAAGCGGCTGATGAGCCGGCGCACCGTGCTCGTGATTGCGCATCGCCTGTCGACGATCGAACATGCCGATCAGATCGCCGTGCTCGAGGAAGGCCGCATCGTCGAACGCGGCACGCATACCGAATTGATAGCGTGCAACGGCCGTTACGCGGCACTGCATCGGCTGCAGTTCCATGAGCCGCCGGTTGCGTCGTCAGCCGAAGCATGAGAACGAGCACTGATTCTTTTTCTGTGTAGGCGGGTCGCGGAATGGCATTCACCGAGTGGCTCCCCAGGGTTTGGTATGGCGGCGCGCCGCCACCGCTTGGATTGCGTGCGCTAGTGCCTATTTATCGGGCGCTGCGCGCGCTGCATCGTGCGCCGTGGGCATTCGGATGGAAGCAACCGCAGCGCCTGCCAGTACCCGTCATCGTCGTCGGCAACCTCACCGTCGGCGGTACGGGAAAAACCCCGCTCGTGATCGCTCTCGTCGACGCCTTGCGCGCGCGCGGACACCGGCCCGGCGTGATCAGCCGCGGCTACGGGGCGGGAGAAGGCGCGCCAAAGCTGCTCGATGCTGCCCGTGACGCCGCGCTCGTCGGCGACGAGCCGTTGTTGATCCGCGAGGCCGCGGGCGCGCCCGTGGCCGTCGGCCGCGATCGCGTCGCCGCCGCACGGCTTCTGCTCGCCCAGCACGATTGCGACGTCATCGTTGCCGACGACGGCTTGCAGCATTATCCACTTTTTCGCAATGTGGAAATTTGCGTGATCGATGGCGAACGCCGCTTCGGCAACGGCCGCCTGCTGCCGGCCGGGCCGCTGCGCGAACCGCTGTCGCGCTTGGGTTCGGTCGATTTCCGTGTGTGCAACGGCGGTGAGGCCGGTCAGGGCGAAGTGCCAATGCGGCTCGGTGGCGAAGTTGCCGTGTCGCTGGATACTCCTGGCCTGCAAAAGCCTTTGCGCGACTTCGCCGGCAAGCGCGTTCATGCCGTCGCCGGCATCGGCAATCCGGCGCGGTTTTTCGCTACGCTCCGCAAAGGCGGCATCGACGTCATCGAGCATGCCTTTCCCGATCATCATCCCTACGCCGTCGGCGATCTCGATTTCGGCGACGGACTAGCGGTGCTGATGACCGAAAAAGACGCGGTGAAATGCCGCGCTTTTGGCGGCAGCAACCGTTGGCAGATTCCGGTGCGGGCGACATTGCCGGAAACCTTTTTCGATGCCGTCTGTAAGCGTGTCGCGGATTTCAGAAAGCCCTAACAAATTTTTCGTTGACAATCCCGGCGCGCACGACTACCTTGCGCCCACCTTTCTAACCGAGGACGTCCGTCCGTGGACCCTTGCAGTAGATTCTCCACTGCAGCCAACCCGACTTTTCCACGCGGATAGTTCCCCTCACGGTGTGCTATCCCGCAGCGGATAGTGCGCCGGCATCACCGCCCTTCACGGGCACCCGTCGCCAATCTGTCACGAAGTCAGGGCAAGCTGCTCGATTTTGTGCGATTTGTAAGACGGGAAGCCTCTCATGCTGAAATTCTCGATCGCGGCGATGCTGATCGGCGGCAACGGCCGCAATGGCGCGCGCAACGAAGCGGCGGTGCGTATCGCCGCCGAACTCCTGGCCCTCTCGCATCTGAATGCGGACGAGGCGCTGAACAAACTCAACCCGGGCGGCCACGCGCTCAATCCCGAGCAGGTCGCCGAACGCCTTGAGCAATACGGGCCGAACGTCGTCGCGCAGGAGAAGAAAAAGCCTTTCCTGCTCGAAATCGGCGAGCGTTTCATCACCAATCCGATCAACATCCTGCTGACCGCGCTCGCGCTGATCACCTGGTTCACGGGCGAAGAGACGAGCGACAAGATCGGCGCGGTGATCATGTTCGCAATGGTCGTAATGGCCGTGTTCGTCGCGTATTTCCAGGAAGCGCGCTCGAGCAACGCGGTCGAGCAGCTGCGCAAGATGGTCAGCAACACGGCCACGGCCAAGCGCGAGGTCGAGGAACCCGCGCCCGGCGCCGACGAGGATGCGCCGCCAATGCGCGCGGTGAAGAAGCTCGAAGTGCCGATCGACGGTCTCGTGCCGGGCGATCTCGTGTTTCTGTCGGCGGGCGACATGGTGCCGGCCGACCTGCGCCTGATCAGCGCGAAGGACTTGTTCATCAACCAGTCCGCGCTGACGGGCGAGTCGATGCCGGTGGAGAAGTTCGCCGCGGCGGACGCGCAGGCAAAGACCGCGCTCGAGGCCAAGTCGCTCTGTTTCATGGGCTCGAACGTCGTCTCCGGCAGCGCGATGGCGGTCGTCGCCGCGACCGGCGCGAACACGTACTTCGGTGCGCTCGCCGGCTCGCTGGTCGGCCAGCGCGTGCAAACGAGTTTCGACAAGGGCGTGTCGCGCTTCGCCTGGCTGATGATCCGCTTCATGGCGGTGATGGTGCCGATCGTGTTCCTGATCAACGGCGTCACCAAAGGCAGCTGGTTCGAAGCGTTCATGTTCGCCGTCGCGGTGGCGGTCGGCCTGACGCCGGAAATGCTGCCGATGATCGTCGCGATCAATCTCGCCAAGGGCGCGCTGAAGATGGCGAAGAAGGACGTCATCGTCAAACGTCTCAACGCGATCCAGAACTTCGGCGCGATCGATGTGTTGTGCACGGACAAGACCGGCACGCTGACCCAGGACCGGGTCATCCTCGAACGGCATACCGACATCTACGGCGACGAGAACGCGCGTGTGCTCGAGTACGCGTGGCTCAACAGCTATCACCAGACGGGGCTGCGCAACCTGCTCGACGAGGCTGTGCTCGACGCGGTCGATGCCGACACCGTGCAGCATCTGCACGCCGAATACACGCTGGTCGACGAAGTGCCGTTCGACTTCACCCGCCGGCGCATGTCGGTGATCGTGAAGTCCAACAGCACGGGCAAGCACTACATCATCTCCAAAGGTGCAGTGGCGGAAACGCTGGCCGTGTGCACAAGCCTCGCGTTCGAGGACGACTACAAGCCGCTGACCGAGCAACACCTGCGTGAGGTCAAAGGTGTCGCGCACGAGATGAACGAGGACGGCTTCCGCGCGCTCGCGGTGGCCCGGCGCGAGATCGAAGTGAAAAGCGCCTACTCGCGCGAGGACGAGAAGGAACTGACGATGCTCGGCTTCGTCGCCTTCCTCGATCCGCCGAAGGACTCGGCTGCCGAAGCGATCCAGGCGCTCAACGCAAACGGCGTCGCGGTGAAGATTCTCACCGGCGACAACGACACGGTGACGCGCAACGTCTGCCGCCAGGTCGGCATCCAAGTCGACAAATGGCTGACCGGGCCGAAGATCGAGGCGATGAGCGATGAGGATCTCATGCTCGCGACGCGCGACACGCCCGTGTTCGCGCGCCTGAATCCGCAGCAGAAGGTGCGGGTGATCGATGCACTGCATCGCGACGGCCACGTCGTCGGCTTCCTCGGCGACGGCATCAACGACGGTCCGGCGCTTCGCGCGGCCGATGTCGGCATCTCGGTCGACACCGCGGTCGATATCGCCAAGGAATCGGCGGACATCATCCTGCTCGAAAAGAGCCTGCTCGTGCTCGAGGAGGGCGTGCTCGAAGGCCGCAAGGTGTTCGGCAACATCTTGAAGTACATCAAGATGACCGCCTCGTCGAACTTCGGCAATATGTTCTCGATGATCGGCGCCTCGGTGCTGCTACCGTTCCTGCCGATGCTGCCGGTGCAGATTCTGCTCAACAACCTGCTCTACGATTTTTCGCAGACCGCGGTCGCCTCCGACGAGGTCGATCAGGAATACCTGGCCAAGCCGCGCCAGTGGGATTTGAAAGGCATTGCGCGTTTCATGGTCGGCATCGGTCCGATTTCGTCGATTTTCGATTACGTCACCTTTGCCGTGCTCTGGTTCGTGATCGGCGCGAACACGACAGCACACGCCGGCCTGTTCCAAACCGGCTGGTTCATCGAGTCGCTGCTGTCGCAGACCTTGATCGTGCACGTGATTCGCACGGGCAGGGTTCCGTTCCTGCAGAGCCGCGCGAGTCTGCCGCTCACCGTGGCCGGCGTGGTGATCTGCCTGGTTGGCATCCTGCTGACGGCGCTGCCGATGGGCGCGTGGTTCGGTTTCTCGCCGCTGCCGACGATCTGGTGGCCGATCCTCGCCGCGATCCTCGTCGCCTACATGCTGCTGACCCAAGTCGTGAAGAATTGGATGGTGAGGCGCTTCGGCCTGCTCTGAGGTCGGAGTGCCTGGCGTGATCGGATGACGGCTTGGCGCGATCGGATTTTTCTTGCTAGGGTCGAGTTCCTATAGTTTGCTCCGCGGCATTGCGCCGAATGGCAAACGAGGAATTCGCATGTCCAAAGTCTGGTTGATTACCGATGCTGCCCGTGGCCTCGGCCGCACGCTGGCCGAAGCGGTGTTGCGGGCGGGTGGGCGGGTCGTCGCGGGTGCGCACGACCGTGGCCGGCTCGCCGCGCTGACGCGGTGCCACGGCGCACGTGTACGCGCCGTCGATCTCAACGTGGCCGACGAAGCGAGCATCTACGCCGCGGTCGACGAGGCGCTGATCGCCTTCGGCCGCATCGATGTCGTCGTCAACTTCGGCGGCCAGGCCGATGGCGCCGCCAATGAGGAAATGAGCGACGCGGACCTGCGCGCGCAGTTCGAAGGAAATTTCTTCGGCGCCGCCGCGGTCGCCCATGCCGTACTGCCGATCCTGCGCGAGCAATGCGGCGGACGCTTCGTGCAGATCGTCGCGCACGATGACGCGGCGGACAACGCTGCCCATCGCGCCGCGCAGGCGGCGCTCAAGAGCTACTTCGAAGCGCTGGCCAAGGACATGGCCGCCGACGGCGTCGACATCGACGTCGTCGAGCCCGGCGCGATGCTGGCCGAGACGATCGGACGCGGCGTATCTTCCGCCCGCGTGGTGAGATTCTCCGCACGACCGGAGGCGGCCTAGGACGACGTCATGGGTGCCGATCTGATTCCGCTTTCCAAAGTCTCGCGCCTGCGCATGCGCGAGCTGGGCATCGACGAGGCGCGCGTGCTCCGGCTCGCTGGCATTTCGCCTGAGGTCTACCGCGCGCCGCGGCCGCGTTTCAGCACACGCCAGTTTTTCGCCCTGTGGCAGGCGATCGGCGAGGTCAGCGATGACCCAGCACTCGGCCTGCGCATGGGCGAACACCGGTCCGCCGAACACGTTGAAGTCATTTTGCTCGTCGCGATGTACTCGGCGAATTTCCACGAGGCGATGGAAAAGATCGCGCGCTACAAACGCCTGGTCTGCCCTGAGGAAATCACGGTCGAATATCGCGGCGCCGAGGCGATCGTCCACTATCGCTGGACGGCGGCGGAAAACCACGCGCCGCCGACGTTGACCGATGCGATGTTCGCCTCCGGGCTGCATCTGGTCCGCCGCGGCACCGGCAATGCCGCGATCACGCCGCGCCGCGTGGAGTTCATCCGGCGCAAGCCGTCGGCCGAATGCGTGGCGATGTACGAAGCGTACTTCGGTTGCCCCGTGCGCTTCGGCGCCACGCGCGATCTGCTCGTTTGGAACGTTGCGACGATGCACGAGCCGTTCCTGACCCACAACGAAGACCTGGTCGATCTTCTGCTACCCGGGTTGGAGGCCGCGCTGCGCGACTACGCCAAGGCGCAGTCGCTGTCCGAGCAGGTCGGCGCGATTCTCGGCCGCAGCATGCATGGCGAGCGGCCGAGCGTGGAGGCGGTGGCCAAGCAACTGCACATCAGTCCGCGCACGCTGCAACGCCGGCTGGCCGACGAAGGCACGAGCTATCAGCAGCAGCTCGATCTCGTGCGCCAGCAGACCGCGCGACACCTGCTCACCTCGACCGATATGGAGGCGGGCGAAATCGCGTTCTTTCTCGGCTTCGAGGAGATCAACTCGTTCACCCGCGCTTTCCATCACTGGGAAGGCACGACGCCGAATCGCTGGCGCGAAGCGACGCGGCCTTCGTAACACCGGACCGGGATCAAGATCGAGATCGAGATCAAAAGACGTCGACACGAAGAACACGAAGAAGAGCGAAGAACACGAAGAAGAGCCAAAAGCTTTTTCGTTATTTGATTTTCTTCGTGGCTTCTCTTCATGTTCTTCGTGTTCTTCGTGGTTCAATCTTCCGCTCTTCAGTTTATTTACCGAAAGCGCAGATTCGTGCGTGACAATTGTGCGACCGATGTGCATCCCATCAGGCGCATATCGCGTTCGAGTTCAATACGCATCAATTCCAGTGCGCGTTCGACACCGGCCTGGCCGGCCGCGGCGAGGGGAAAGAGGTAATAGCGGCCGAGGCCAACCGCCTTCGCGCCGAGCGACAGCGCTTTGAGCACGTGCGTGCCGCGATGCACACCGCCGTCGATCATCACATCGATGCGATCGCCGACCGCATCGACGATTTCGGCGAGCTGATCGAACGCCGAGCGCGAGCCGTCGAGCTGGCGGCCGCCATGGTTCGACAGCACGATGCCAGTGCAACCGATGTCCGCCGCGCGCTTCGCGTCGGCGACCGACATGATGCCCTTCAGGCAGAACTGGCCGGACCAGTGTTTGACCATCTCCGCCACGTCGTCCCAGTTCATCGATGGGTCGAGCATCTCGGTGAAATATTTGCTGATCGACATCGTGCCGCCGCCCATGTCGACATGCTCGTCGAGCTGCGGCAGGTGGAAGCGCTCGTGGGTGAGGTAGTTGATGCCCCACGCGGGCTTGAGCGCGAACTGCGCCATGCCGGCCAGCGTCAGCTTGAATGGAATCGAGAATCCCGTGCGCTTGTCGCGTTCGCGATTGCCGCCGGTGATGCTGTCGACGGTCAGCATCATCACCTCGATGCCGGAGGCTCTGGCGCGCTTCAGCATCGCGTGATTGAGCCCGCGATCCTTATGGAAATAGAACTGATAGCACTGCGGTCCGCCGGCGCAGAGCCGGCGTGCCTCTTCGAGACTGACCGTACCAAGCGAGGACACGCCGAACAGCGTGCCGTATTTGCCCGCCACCGCGGCGACAGCACGCTCACCTTGATGGTGGAACAGGCGCTGCAGCGCCGTCGGCGAACAATACACCGGCAGGGCGAGTTTCTGCCCCATCACCGTGACCGACAGATCGACGTTGCCGACACCGCGCAGCACGTTCGGCACGAGATCGCACTGCTCGAAGCTCGCGGTGTTGCGCCGGTAGGTGACCTCGTCTTCCGCCGCACCGTCGATGTAGTTGAAGATCGGGCCGGGCAGCCGGCGCTGGGCCATGCGGCGGAAGTCGTGGAAGTTGTGGCAATCGCTCAGGCGCATGCGGGGTGTTCCGGGAGGCGGGCTCGCAGGGATGGCGGATTATTCACGAGGAACTGCCCGCGCGTCGATGCGGAACCAAAGAAGTCACGCACGCAGGTCGGGAAACGCGTCGAGCACATCGAGCACGCGCCCGCAGTGTTCCGCGTTGTAGCCGGGCAGGGCGTTGGCGATCTTGCGGAATTCGTTGCTGCGCAGGATCGCGAGCACGCGGTCGAGAACCTGGGTTTCGTACACGGCGCGCGGGCAGAGGAAGAAATACCGCTCGCGCACGATCGGAATGTAGTCGAGGCCGAAGCGTTGCGCTGGGGTTTCCAGTCCGAAGCCGGCATCGGCCATGTCGCTGGCGACGTAGGCGGCGACCGCGGCGTGGGTGAATTCGACATTATCATAGCCTTTGATCGCGCGGCCGTCGATCTTCGCCTTAGCGAGCAGCAGGTCGAGCAGAGCGCGTGTGGCGGAGTCGTGTTGACGATTGACGAAACGCACGCCGCGGCGCGCGAGATCGCGCACGCCGCGGATCCTCTTCGGGTTGCCGCGCGCAATCATGATGCCCTGCCGGCGCGTGACAAGATCGATGACGACGAAGGCGCCCTGTTTCAGCGAAGGTGAGTAGAGCTTCAACATCGGCGCCTCGAACTCGCCGATCGGCAGATGCAGGCCGGCGAGATCGCAACTGTCGCGCATCAGCGAGGCGAGCACGTCCATGCTGCTGCGGTACTTGAGATCGGCGGCGATCTGCCGCCGGTTGAGAAAACGATGCAGCGATTCGACCGCGAAGCCGTGCGTGGCGTGGATGCGCAGGATGCGCTCGCTCGGCACGAAGGCGTGCTCGAATTCGACCTCGATTTCCGACGACAGGCTGTCGAGCAGCGGCGATAGGCGCGCGGCGATGCGCTTGTCCGCCCAGACCAGTTTCTCGCCGAGCGCTGTCAGCTGCGCGCCGCTCCCGCGTTTGGACTCGACCAACGCTGCCCCCAGGGTTTTCTCGCCCGCACGCAGCATGCCCCAAGCGTAACGATAGGAAATGTTCGCGCGCGCGCAGGCGCGGGCGAGGCTGCCCGTCTCGTGAATGCCGACGAGCAGTTCGACCAGGCGCAGCAGCGCCGGCTCGCCGCTCGGTGCCTGCACCTGCCATTGCGGTTTGATCGTGACCTTGTACATGTCCCGAAATTTGTCCTGAATCTGTCCGACAGGCGTATTCTGTCTGCTATATGCTTTTCAAAGCATATTCTGTCATTGACCGCTCGGCTATGGTGCGAAGAGGCAGCCGGCAGGTGTTCGTCAGGAAGCGAGAGTTCGTCGTCTGCGCGAAAGTGGGAATGACGACGAGGCGGTTTGAACGTGTTCGAAACTGAAAGCGAGCGATGAAGCCAGCAAAAATCAACGTGCTCGTGGAGAGCTCACATCGTGAGCCGCCGACCTTGCCTGAGCCGATGCGAGCGGCGGTGATGCGGGCGATCGACGCGAATCGGGCCAAGCCCGGCGCGCTGTTGCCGATCCTGCATGCCGTGCAGGATGCGGTCGGCTACGTGTCGTCGGAATCACTGCCGCTGATCGCGCACGAGCTCAACCTCACCCGTGCTGAGGTGTATGGCATGGTCACGTTCTATCACCACTTCCGCAGCGCACCGCCGGGACGCCGCGTCGTGCAGATCTGCCGCGCGGAGGCATGCCAGGCACTCGGCGCGCGCGTGCTCGAGGCACACGCGAAGCGCACGCTCGGCATCGATTTTCACGAGACGACAAGCGACGGCGCGATCACCCTGGAGCCGGTGTATTGCCTCGGCAACTGCGGTTGCGGGCCGTCGGTGCTGATCGGTGACGACGAGCTGCACGCGCGGGTGACGCCGGCGGCGTTCGACGAGCTCGTCAAGGCGGCGAGGGCGGCGACATGAGTGCCGTGAAAGTGTTCGTCCCACGCGACGCAACGGCGCTGGCGCTCGGTGCCGAAACCGTAGTGCACGCAATCGCGCACACGGGACGTGCGCGAGGTATCGATATCGACATCGTGCGCAACGGATCGCGCGGTATGTTCTGGTTGGAACCGCTCATCGAAGTCGCAACGCCGAACGGACGCATCGCTTATGGTCCGGTCAAGGCCGCCGATGTCGCCAACCTGTTCGACGCGGATTTCCTGCACGGCGGCGCGCACGCGCTGCGCCTCGGCACGGTCGAGGATATCGCCTGGTTCAAACAACAGGAACGCCTTTGCTTCGCGCGTGTCGGCGTCACCGATCCACTCAACGTGGCGGACTACATCGCGCACGGCGGTTATCGCGGCCTGCGCAACGCGCTGGCGATGAGCGGCACCGACATCGTCAAGGCGGTGACCGATTCCGGCCTGCGCGGCCGCGGCGGCGCGGCGTTTCCGACCGGGATCAAATGGAACACTGTGCTGGGTGCGGAGGGCGCGCAAAAATACGTCGTCTGCAACGCTGACGAAGGCGACTCGGGCACGTTCTCCGATCGCATGCTCATGGAAGGCGATCCGCTGTGCCTGATCGAAGGCATCACGATCGCCGGCGTGGCGGTTGGCGCAACGCAGGGCTACATTTATTTGCGCAGCGAATATCCGCACGCGCATCGCGCGCTCAACGCGGCGATTGCGAACGCCTACGCCGCAGGCTGGCTCGGCGCGGACGTCGGCGGCAGCGGCAAACGCTTCGATCTCGAAGTGCGGCTCGGCGCAGGCGCTTACATCTGCGGCGAGGAAACCTCGCTGCTCGACAGCCTCGAAGGCAAGCGCGGCCAAGTGCGCTTCAAGCCGCCCCTGCCGGCGATCAAGGGTCTGTTCGGCAAGCCGACCATCATCAACAACGTGATTTCGTTTGCGTCCGTGCCGATCATTCTTGACCAAGGCGCCGGGTTCTATCGCGATTACGGTGTCGGCCGCTCGCGCGGTACCTTGCCGATCCAACTTGCCGGGAACCTCAAGCGCACGGGCCTGGTCGAAAAGGCATTCGGTGTCACCTTGCGCGAATTGCTTTGCGACTACGGCGGCGGTTCGTATTCCGGCCGGCCGATCCGCGCGGTGCAGGTCGGCGGTCCGCTCGGTGCCTATCTGCCCGCATCGCAGTTCGACACCGTGCTCGACTATGAAGCCTTCGCCGCCGCCGGCGCGATGCTCGGTCACGGCGGCATCGTCGCTTTCGACGACACGGTGAACATGCTCGAACAGGCGCGCTACGCAATGGAATTCTGTGCGGTCGAATCCTGTGGCAAATGCACGCCGTGCCGAATCGGGTCCACGCGCGGTGTCGAAGTGATCGATCGCATCCGCGCAAACGTCGATCGTGAGAAGAATTTCGCGCTGCTCGACGATTTGTGCAACACGATGCGCAACGGCTCGTTGTGTGCACTCGGCGGCCTGACGCCGGATCCGGTCGTCAGCGCGATCAAGTATTTTTCCGAAGATTTTGTCTGACCTGGTATAGATCAGGGCAGAGCAGCGAGGTGTGGTCATGTTGTCGATCGTCGAACTCGATTTCGGTACACCCAAGTCCCCGTCCACTCAGCCCGTTGCGCTGACGATCGACGGGTGCGACATCACTGTGCCCGCGGGCACATCGGTGCTGCGTGCGGCGGCCGAGGCGGGCATTCGTATCCCGAAACTCTGCGCGACCGAACTGCTCGACGCGTTCGGCTCGTGCCGACTGTGCCTGGTCGAAATCGAAGGTCGCCGCGGTTATCCCGCCTCCTGCACGACGCCGGTCGAAGCCGGGATGAAAGTCACGACACAGTCGACGCAGCTGCAGAAGATCCGCCACGGCGTGATGGAGTTGTATCTATCCGATTACGCGCCGAGCAACGAAGTGTTGCCGACTGAAATGCGGCAGATGGTCGATGCGGTCGGCATCACCGAAGTGCGTTACGGCTTCGACGGTACGGGCCATCGGCAGGCGGCGAAAGACGAATCGAATCCGTATTTCACCTTCGATCCGGCGGCATGCATCGTCTGCTCGCGCTGCGTGCGTGCCTGCGACGAGCAGCAGGGTACGCTCGCGCTCGCGGTGGAAGGCCGCGGCTTTGCCTCGCGCATCGTCGCGAGCCAGGACGAGGGCTTCATGCAGTCCGAATGTGTGTCGTGCGGCGCCTGCGTGCAGGCGTGTCCGACCACCGCGCTGAGCGAGAAATCGTTGCTGGCCATGGGGTCGGCCGAAAACAGCACGATCACGACCTGCGCCTACTGCGGCGTCGGCTGCTCGTTCCGCGCCGAGACGCGCGGCGAAGAGGTCATCCGCATGGTGCCGAACAAGGACGGCAAGGCGAATCATGGCCATTCCTGCGTGAAGGGTCGGTTCGCGATCGGCTATGCGACGCACAAGGATCGTATTCTCAATCCGATGATCCGCGCGAAGATCAGCGATCCGTGGCGCGAGGTGTCGTGGGAGGAGGCGATCAACCACGCCGCTTCCGAATTCAAGCGGATTCAGGCGAAGTACGGCCGCGATTCGATCGGCGGCATCACCTCGAGCCGCTGCACGAACGAGGAAACCTATCTCGTGCAGAAACTCGTGCGCGCCGGCTTCGGCAACAACAACGTCGACACCTGCGCGCGTGTCTGCCATTCGCCGACCGGCTACGGGCTGAAGCAGACGCTCGGCGAATCCGCCGGTACGCAGGATTTTGATTCGGTGATGCAGGCCGATGTGATCATGATCATCGGCGCGAATCCGACCGACGGCCATCCGGTGTTCGCCTCGCTGATGAAGCGGCGTCTGCGCCAGGGTGCGAAGCTGATCGTCGCCGATCCGCGCCGCATCGACATCGTACGCACGCCGCACGTGCAGGCGGACTATCACTTGAAGCTCAAGCCGGGCACCAATGTGGCGCTGCTGACCTCGCTTGCGCATGTGCTCGTCAGCGACGGCCTGATCAACGAGGAATTCGTGCGCGAACGTTGCGAGGCCGATGCATTCGCGAAGTGGCGCGCGTTCGTCGGTGAGGAGCGCAATTCGCCCGAGGCGATGGAGGATGTCACCGGTGTGCCAGCGGCCAGCGTGCGCGCCGCGGCGCGCTTGTACGCGACCGGCGGCAACGCGGCGATTTACTACGGTCTCGGTGTGACCGAGCACTCACAGGGTTCGACCGCGGTCATGGGCATCGCCAATCTGGCGATGGCGACCGGCAACATCGGCCGCGAAGGCGTCGGTGTCAATCCGCTGCGCGGGCAGAATAACGTGCAGGGCTCCTGTGACATGGGTTCTTTCCCGCACGAGTTTCCCGGCTACCGCCATGTCAGTGACAACACCGTGCGCGCGAGTTTCGAACAGGCCTGGAACGTGCATCTGCAGAACGAGCCGGGTCTGCGTATCCCGAACATGTTCGAAGCGGCGCTCGACGGCGAGTTCAAGGGCATCTACATCGAAGGCGAGGACATCGCGCAGTCCGATCCCAACACGCAGCATGTGACCGCGTCGCTGACTTCTATGGAATGCGTCGTCGTGCAGGACCTGTTCCTCAACGAGACGGCGAAGTTCGCGCACGTATTCCTGCCGGGATCGTCCTTCCTCGAAAAAGACGGCACGTTTACGAATGCCGAGCGCCGTATCTCGCGCGTGCGCAAAGTCATGTCGCCGAAAAGCGGCTATGCCGATTGGGAGATCACCCAGCTGTTGTCGAATGCGATGGGCTATCCGATGAATTACGCGCATCCGTCCGAGATCATGGACGAGATCGCGCGGCTCACGCCGACCTTCGAAGGCGTCAGCTTCGCGAAGATCGACGAGTTGGGCAGCATTCAGTGGCCGTGCAACGCCGCCGCGCCGAACGGCACGCCGACGATGCACGTGCACGAATTCGTGCGCGGCAAGGGCCGCTTCATGCTGACCGAATACGTGCCGACGACGGAGAAGGTCAACGCGAAATATCCGCTGATCTTGACGACGGGGCGCATTCTCTCGCAGTACAATGTCGGCGCGCAGACGCGACGCACCGAAAACAGCCGCTGGCACAGCGAAGACCGCCTCGAAATCCATCCGCAGGATGCGGAGGACCGCGGCATCGCCGAAGGCGATTGGGTCGGCATCGAGAGCCGTGCCGGCCAGACCGTGCTGCGCGCGACGATCAGCGAGCGCATGCAGCCGGGTGTGGTGTACACGACGTTTCATTTCCCGTTCTCCGGCGCGAACGTGATTACGACCGACAATTCCGACTGGGCGACGAATTGCCCCGAGTACAAGGTGACGGCGGTGCAGATCATGCGCGTGACGCAGCCGTCTGACTGGCAGCAGCGCTACCGCGCGTTCAGCGAGCGGCAGCAGGAATTGCTGCAGGACGCCGTGGCGGCGAAGTGACGGACGGCATGGCCGAGAAATCTTCCCCGATCGATACGTCGCGCCTCCCGCGCGGCGCGGTCGCGCGCGACGTCGAACGCCATCGCGGCGGCAGTGTCGCGCGCGTGCGCGATGCGGTGGCGGAGGAGATTCCCGTCGCCTTCGTCTACAACGATCGTCCGCACGCAGTGATGATGGCGACGCCGGCCGATCTGGAGGATTTCGCGCTCGGCTTTTCGCTGAGCGAGGGCATCGTCGACAGTGCTGCGCAGTTCGAAAAAGTGGAAACGGTCGAGGCGCTCGCCGGCATCGAGTTGCGCATCGACATTCCATCCGCGAAGGCCGCGCTTCTCGAAGACCGCGTGCGCGAACTGACCGGACGCACGGGCTGCGGACTGTGTGGCGCGCAGACACTCGATGCGGCCGTGCGCCATCCGCCGGCCGTGGCCGAGGCCCCGGCGGTTGAGGCCGTGGCGTTGCTCGCCGCACTGGGCGAAATGCAAAGCCTGCAGACGGTCAACGCTGCGACCGGCGCCGTGCACGCGGCGGCGTGGGCCGATCTGAGCGGCCGCATCGTGCTGCTGCGCGAAGATGTGGGCCGTCACAACGCACTCGATAAGCTTATCGGCGCAATGCAGCGTGCCAACGTCGATCCGCGCGCCGGCTTTCTCGCCGTCACCAGTCGGGCGAGTTACGAGATGGTGATGAAAGCGGCGACGGTCGGCATCGGTTTCCTCGCCGCGATCTCGGCGCCGACCGCGCTTGCGATTGCCCTGGCGCAGGAGACGAACCTCACCCTCGTCGGCTTCGCCCGCGCCGACGGCTACGGCGTCTACGCCCATCCGCATCGTCTGCTTTCGACGAATGCGTCACCCGACGAAGGAACCCGCCATGGAAAGCCGACCGCCACTGCCCCCGTTTACTGAAGAAACCGCGCGCCAGAAAGTGCAGGCCGCCGAGAATGCGTGGAACAGCCGCGATCCCGAACGCGTGTCGCTGGCATACACGCCGGATTCCGAGTGGCGCAATCGCGACCAGTTCTTTTCCGGCCGCCCGGCGATTGTCGAGTTCCTCACGCGGAAATGGCAGCGCGAGCTCGACTACCGCCTGCGCAAAGAACTCTGGGCATTCACCGGCAACCGCATCGCCGTGCGCTTCGAATACGAGTTTCACGACGCATCCGGCCAGTGGTTCCGCGCGCACGGCAACGAGATGTGGGAGTTCGCCGAGAATGGCCTGATGCAGCGGCGTTATGCCAGCATCAACGACGTGCCGATCGCGGCGAACGAGCGCAAATTTCTCTGGGAGCGCACGGCATGAGTGAAGCCGCGCATGATTCGTCGGTGCAGTTGGTACGTATGGCCAACGACATCGCGAATTACTTCCACGCCGAGGGAGACCGCAACGCCGCGATCGAAGGCGTGGTCGGCCACATCCGGCGTTTTTGGGAGCCACGGATGCGCAAGAAAATCCTCGCGTATCTGGCGGAGCATAACGGCGAAGGGCTCAACGAACTCGCGCACGCGGCGATCGCGAAACTGGCGGAAAGCCAGCAAGCGGCGGTTTGAGCGGCAAATTGACGGTTTTTCCCGAAAAAAACGTCTGATCACTACAAAGCTTCGGCGTCGGCGGCGTTTTCGTCGTCCGTGAGGGTGTTCGCCGTCGGCGGTTGAGTTAAAGTTACTCTGTGTGATCGGGGGAGAAACAGGATGTCGAGCCAAATGCCTCCTGCGGAGGCCGAAATGGAAAACCCGTACGCCGCGCCGACGGCGCATGTCAGCGATGTCGCACAGGACACACAGCTGGAACTCGCATCCCGCGCAACGCGGCTTGGTGCGTTTCTTCTCGACAACGCGCTCATGTTGGGTCCGATCTTTATCGTGCTCTTCTACGTCGGGTTTGCAACGGCCTCGCACAGGCTCGACCAGTCCAAAGTCACCGCCGACATGTCTTGGATGTTCGCGGTAGTGGGTCTGATTTTCCTCGTTCTCGCTGTCGTCAATTTCGTATTTCTCTACAACAACGGGCAAACCATCGGTAAGCGTTGGCTCGGCATCAAGATCGTGCGGCTGGACGGCAGTCGCTGCGGATTGGCGCGCATCCTCTTTCTGCGCAGTCTGCCGCTGGGTTTCTTGGGCGGCATACTCAATCGCGTCGTGCCGCCGCTGGGCTATGTTGTCACGCTGGCCGACGGGCTTTTTATCTTCCGCAACGACTGCCGCTGCCTGCATGACCTGATCGCCGACACCAAGGTCGTCAAAGTCTGATTCGCGCGATGCTGGATACCATCGCGCAAGTCGAGACGCCCGAAGGCATCGCCTTGGAGCTGCGCTCGGCGGGACTCGTACCGCGCGCGCTGGCATGGGCGATCGACGCGATGATACGTGCCGTCGCAGCCTCGGTCGCCGCCGCGGTGTTCGTACTGCTCGGCGAAGGCGGCACCGGACTCTACCTCATCCTCGCCTTTGTGCTGTTCTGGTTCTATCCGGTGTTGTTCGAGGTGCTGCACGATGGGCAGACGCCCGGCAAGCAGGCGATGAGCCTGCGCGTGGTCAATGCGAACGGCACGCCGGTGACCTGGCTCGCCTCGATCGTGCGCAACCTGCTGCGCACCGTCGACATGCTGCCACTCTTCTACGCCTGCGGCCTTGTCGCGATTCTCGTCGACGCGCACAGCCGCCGCATCGGCGACATCGTCGCGGGCACGCTGGTCGTTTACACCGACCCGCCCGCCAAGCAGAGTGTGGCGCCGCTCGTGCCGCCGGTCTGGCCACCGGTTCCACTGCGTGCCGACGAGCGCGCGGCGATCGTCGAGTTCGCCGAGCGTGCCGAGCAGCTCACGCCGGAACGCCAAGCCGAACTGGCCGAGTTGCTGCCCGTGCTGACCGACGGCCGCGGCGCGCAGGCGGTGCAACGCCTGCACGGCATGGCCGGCGCGTTTCTCGGCCGCAAGGCTTTGCAGTGAATCAGGAACTCTTCCAAGTCAGCCATCAGCAAGAATGGGCCGCGTTCGAGCGCTGGCTCGATGTGCGTGCGCGGCCAAAGTCGCGTCCGCGTCCGCAGCGCGAAGAGGGCGTGTTCGACGACGCCCAATTTCCCGCCGCTTATCGGCGCCTCTGTCAGCAGTTGGCGTTGGCGGAAAAGCGTTGCTATAGCGTGCCGTTGATCCGTCGTCTGCAGGATCTTGCGCAGCGCGGGCATCTCGTTCTCTACCGTCCGCCGGCGCCGCGATTGCATCGCGTCCTCGATTTCTTTGCGGCTGAGTTTCCCTCGCTCGTGCGCGCGCAGTGGCGCGCGATGACCGTTTCGGCGCTGCTGTTCTTCGTGCCGTTGATCGCCGCCATCGTGGTGCTGCAGTATCGGCCGGAGTTCGTACATAGTCTGTTCGGCCCGGAGCAGATCGGCAAGTTCGAAAGCATGTACGACCCGGCGTCGAAGTCGCAGGCGCTCGGTCGTGAAAGCGGCACCGACCTGAAGATGTTCGGCTTCTACATCATGAACAACGTCAGCATCGGCTTTCGCACGTTCGCGAGCGGGCTGCTGGCCGGCGTCGGTGCGGTCTTCGTGCTCGTGTTCAACGGCGTCTTCATCGGCGGTGTAGCGGGGCATTTGACGGCGATCGGCTACGGCGGGCCGTTCTGGCGTTTTGTCGTCGGCCATTCCGCGCCCGAGTTGCTCGCCATCGTCATCGCTGGCGGCGCGGGTCTGCACATCGGCATGGCCTTGATCGCGCCGGGGCGGCGTTCGCGCTCGCGCGCGCTGGTCGAAGCGGGCACGGTGGGGGCGAAACTCGTGCTCGGTGCGTTCGCGATGCTCGTTTGCGCGGCTTTCATCGAAGCCTACTGGTCATCGATCATCTGGGTGCCGAATCCGGTGAAGTTCGGCGTGGGATTCGCGCTGTGGTCGGGCATCCTCGCGTGGTTTTGTCTCGGCGGACGCGGGCGCGATTTCACGGAAGCCAAGGAATAGACAGCCGACATGCGCTTGGAGGGAGTCACCATTGCATTGCGCGCACGCTCAGCCTGGGAAGCGGTCGATCTCGGTGTCGCGCTCGTGCGCGCAAATGCGGCGCGTATCTACACGGCGTGGCTGCTCGTCACGTTGCCCGCGTTCGTGCTGATCAATGTTACCTGCGCGCTGATCGGCACGATGTGGCTGGCGCCTCTGATCCTGTGGTGGCTCAAGCCCGCTTTTGATCGCATTCCGCTGTTCGTGATCTCGCGCGCCGTGTTTGACGAGGCGCCGTCGCTCGGCGAAACGCTGCGTGCGCAGCGCAACTGGGGCTGGCGTGCGCTCGCGTCGTGGCTCACGTTCCGCCGCCTGCATCCCGGCCGCGCGATGCTGCTGCCGGTCGATCTGCTCGAAGCACCGCCGCGCGAGACGCGGCGCAAGCGCATCGATGCGCTGATGCGCCGGGATTCCGCGCCGAACATCATGCTGACGATTGTCGGCGTGAACATGGAGGCGATCTTCGCCTTTTCCGTGTGGATGCTCGTACTGATGTTCGTGCCGATCGAGTTCTTTTCCGATTCGCTCAAGGCGATGTGGGAAAACCTGTTCGACAAGCCGCCGCTGTGGGGCAAGGCGGTCGTCAATCTCGTCGGCTGGTTCGCGATGACGCTGGTCGAACCGTTTTATGTCGGCGCCGGCTTCGGGTTGTATCTGAATCGGCGCGTGCAGCTCGAAGGCTGGGATATCGAGCTGGCCTTCCGCCGCCTTGCTTCGCGGCTGGCACAGCCGCTGGCTGCGGCGCTGCTGGCAGCTATCGTCCTGTTCCACACGCCCTTTGTGCAGGCCGACGAAACGGCATCGAAGGAACCGGCAACGTCCGAGATACAGGCCAAAGCCAAGGCTGCGCTCAAGTCGACCGACGAGAAGAAAACGCAACGACTCGCTGAGATCTTCGGCGACGAATATCGCAAGGACGACGGCAAGTTCGTCGCTGCCGTGAAACAGGCTTATCTCGACGAAGATTTGAATCCGAAGCAGAAAGTCGGGCGCTGGAAACCGCGCCTGCAGGACGAAACCGAGCAACCTCGCGAGTCGAGGAAGCCCCCGTCGCTGGTGAACGTTTTCGGCGAAATGGTCGCTTTCGTGGCGAAATTTGGCCTGTGGATCCTTGCCGCGATCCTGCTGATCATTCTTTTGCTCAACCTGCCGCGCTGGTTGCCGTGGGCGGTCTCGCGCCGCGCGCGCGTGCGCACGCCGGACGCGATCGAGGTGCACGATATCGAAACCGCGGCAGTGATCCCCGACGATATTCCGACGGCCGTGCGCGCGCTGTGGGAGCGCGGCCGCGCGCGCGAAGCATTGTCGCTGCTGTATCGCGCCGCCGTGATGCGTCTCGCGGATCGCCTCGGCACGCCGCTGCCTCCCGGCGCGACCGAAGCCGACTGTCTGCGTCACGCACGCAAACTGGGCGGGGATGCGTACGTGCCGCTGTTCGCGCGCATCGTGCGCTGCTGGCAGGCCGCGGCATATGCACAGCGCTTGCCGGCGGCGCAGGACGTCGAGGCGCTATTGCGTGCATGGCAAGCCGAATCGGCGCCGAGCGGAGCGACGGCATGAGCTGGCGCAACGTTTGGATCACTGCGATCGTACTCGCCGGTGTTGGCATCGCCGTCGGCTGGTTCTTCTACGCCTTCGAGTACGTGGAAACCGACGTTCCCGCGCCCCTGCATGGCGAGGCGCGCTACAACCCGTTCTATGCCTTGGCGAAAGTGCTCCGCGCCGAAGGCGTCAAGGTCGAATCGCGCGGCAGTCTGAATCTCAAGACCATGCATCTCAAAGCGTCCGACACGCTCGTGCTCGGCGCCGACGTGCGCACGCTGAGCGACGCGGACTCCGACAACTTGCTCGACTGGATCGATGAGGGCGGCCATCTCGTCTTCGCGTTGCCGCCGGGCAGCGAGGGTCGCGGCGGCAAGCTCCTGCGCGATCTTGGGTTGAAAGTGGTCGACGCCTGGGATTGCGTCATCTGGCGAACCTCGCGCAAGAAGGAATCGAACTACTACTGTTCGCAATTCGGTTTCAAGCTTGTCAGCACCGACGACGAGGACGCGAGCACCGCGTTCGATCTGCTCGTCGGCGATGCCGAGAACGGCTATCGCATCGGCCGGCAGAGCTGGGGCGACGGCGGCTGGCTCGTCGCCAGCGACTTGAAGTTTCTGCGCAATGCCGCCTTGAGGGAGGAAGGTAACGCAGAATTGGCCTGGCAGGTGCTCGCTCCGGAATTGCAGGGCGGCACCGTGCACTTGGTCTACGCAGTCGACGTGCCGCCGTTCTACGTGCTGTTGATCAAGCGCGGCTGGCCGGCGCTTGCACCGCTGCTGCTCGCGCTGCTCGCCTGGCTGTGGGCGCGCAGCCAGCGTTTCGGGCCGCTGTTGCCGCTCGCCCAGGGACATCGCCGCGCGCTGCTCGAACATATCCGTGCGGCCGGCGAATTTACTTTCCGTCGCGGCAGCGCCTACGCTCTCTACGCGCCGCTGCGCCACGCGTTCGACGACCGCTTGCGTCACGCTGATCCCAGCACTGCGGCGCTCGACGGCGAGCAGCAGGCCACCGTTATAGCGAATCGCCGTGCGCTGCCGCTGACTCAGGTGCAGCAGGCGCTGGCGCCGGTGGGCCTCGGCCAGCAGGAAACCTTTGCCGCGACGATCAAGACTTTGCAGGAACTCTAATCGAGACACGCCATGACCGACACCAACGACCTTCCCGCCAGCGCTTCACCCGCGGCCGCGCCGCAAACGATCAGCGGCGAAGCGCTGAGCGAGCGTTGCCGCGCGATCCGCCAGCAGATCGCCAAGGCCTTTGTCGGCCAGGACGAGATCCTCGATCAGTTGCTCGTCGCCTTGCTCGCCGGCGGCCACGTGCTGCTCGAAGGCGTGCCCGGACTCGGCAAGACCTTGCTCGTGCGCTCGCTCGCGAGTGCGCTCAACTGCTCGTTCTCGCGCGTGCAGTTCACGCCTGACCTGATGCCGAGCGACGTCAGCGGCCACGCTTTCTACGATCCGAAGACCGAAAGCTTCAAGATCCGTCGCGGCCCAGTGTTCGCGAATCTGCTGCTCGCCGACGAAATCAATCGTGCGCCGGCGAAGACGCAAGCGGCGCTGCTTGAAGCGATGCAGGAGCTGCAGGTGACGATCGAGTCGCGCAGCTTCTCGCTGCCGCCGCCGTTCCTCGTCGTCGCGACGCAGAATCCGATCGAGCAGGAAGGCACCTATCCATTGCCCGAAGCGCAGCTCGACCGTTTTCTGCTCAAGGTGTTCATGCGCTATCCGACGCAGGAAGACGAGGTGCGCATGGTCGAGCAGATCAGCACGGGTCGCACGGCGAGCGATTTCGATCTCTCCAAGGTGCGCGTCGTCGCCACGCCGGCGGATATTCTCGCGATGCAGATCGGCACCTCGCAGATCCGCGTCGACGCCGCAGTGCTCGACTACGCCGTGCGCATTGCCCGCGCGACGCGCGAAGCGCACGGCATTGCCGCCGGCGCGGGTCCGCGCGGCAGTCTCGCCCTCGTCCGCGCGGCGCGCGCGCAGGCGGTGCTCGACGGCCGCGACTTCGTCACGCCCGACGACGTACGCGCAATCGCGAAACCGGCGCTGCGCCATCGTCTCGCGCTCGCGCCGGAAATGCAGATCGAAGGCCGCCGCGTCGACGACGTGCTCGACGCTTTGCTGCTCAAGGTCGAAGCGCCGCGGCAGTGAGGCCGGCGCCGTCTTTCATCGCGGGGTTGTGCGCGGTTGGCGCGCTGGGTGTGCTGGTCGTGCTCGGCTGGATTCCGCTCGTGGCGTTCGCCGTCGCCTGCGCCGCGTTACTCGCCGTCGCGGCCATCGACGCGTTGCGCTTGCGTGCGCTGCCGACGCCGACGGTCGAGCGCGATCTGCCGAAGATCGTGCCGGTCGGCGTCGAGCGCCAGGTGGGCTTACGCCTGCGTCACGATGCAGCGCACGCGCTCAGCGTCGACGTCCACGATCTGCATCCCGGCGACTGGCCGGTGTTCGGCCTGCCGCGCCGCGTTGAGCTGCCGCCGAATCGCGAAGTGGATCTGCCGTACCGGATCACACCGAACGCGCGCGGGCGTTTTCGTTATCCGGGCTGCGCATTGCGCATCACCTCACCGTGGCGGCTGTGGCGGCAGCGCCGCATCGTTGCGGCGGAGCAGAGCGTGCGCGTCTATCCGAACTTTGCGCCACTGACCAAGCTCGCGCTGATCGGCGCGGAGCAGGCCTCGCGTGTGGTCGGCGCGCACTTGCGCCGGCGCCGCGGTGAAGGCACCGAGTTCCAGCAACTGCGCGAGTACCGGCTCGGCGATACGCTGCGCCAGATCGACTGGAAGGCGACGCAGCGCGCGCGCAAGCTGATCTCGCGCGATTATCAGGACGAACGCAACCAGCAAGTGATGCTGTTGATCGACACGGGCCGGCGCATGCTCGCGCGCGATGACGGCTTGAGTCATTTCGATCACGTGCTCAACGCCGCGCTGATGGTCGCCTATATCGCGTTGCGTCAGGGCGATGCGGTCGGCCTGCTCGCCGCGGGCGGCGACTCGCGCTTCATGGCACCGCAGCGCGGCCTCGGCACCGTGGATACGCTGCTCAACACGGTGTTCGACCTCAACGCGTCGGCGGTCGCGACCGATTATCTCGAAGCGGCGACCGTGCTCGGCGCGCGCCAATCGCGGCGCTGTCTCGTGTTGCTGATCACTAACGCGCGCGACGAGGACATCGACGATTTGCTCGCCGCCGTGCGGCTGCTGCAGCGCCGGCATTTGGTCTGCGTCGCCAGTCTGCGCGAGGCCGCGCTCGATCGCGAGCTCAAACACGGAGTGAACGGATTCGATGACGCGCTCATGCTCGGCGCGACCGCGCAATACGTCGAACAACGCACGCGCACGCACGCGCTGCTGCGCGCGCAATGCCCGGATCTGCTCGACGTGACGTGTGCGCAACTGCCCGCGGCGCTGGTCGAGCATTATCTTGCGATGAAGCGTTCGGCGCGCCTCTGACTGCGGCGGTCAGGCGTCCTTCGAGTCGAAGATCAGCACATCGACGCCGGCCTGGGCGAAGTTGGCGAGATCGGCGACGGTGGCCTTGCCCTCGGGCGTACCGAGTCCGTCGAGCAGGGCCTGTTTCGAGTCGAACCCAAGAATGGCGATCTGATGGAACGGCGAGTCGCCCGCCGGGGTGGCGACACCACCGGTCGAGACTTGAAAGCTGTGCAGGCCGGGGATTTTCTTCGCCAGCGGCGCGTGCGTCGCGACGTAGTAGCGGTCGAACGCGGCCGCATCGGCGGGCTTTTTGTAGAGCGCGATCAGCTTGGCCATGAATTTCTCCTCGATCCGGTCCGTAGAGTCTATGGCGGCCGGATTTCGGCGCAATGCGGATCGCGCCAATGTGCCGAATACGCGACAATGCGCCGCTCATTCTCTTTCGGCAATGCGAGGTTCCGCCTATGTCCGCACTGCAACGAATCGATACGAAGCGCTGGTATGCCAGCGCCGCGGCGGCCGTCGCCTGGTTCGCCTTGCTGTTGCAGCTGTGGCTGTCGATCGAACTGGGGCGCCAGAACGGGCAAGGTGTGTTGCATGGCGTGTGGATGTACTTCGCCTTTTTCACGATTCTAACGAATCTATTGGCTGCCGCGGCCCTGGCTGCGGCGGCAACGAACCGATCCGCGACGTTTTTGACCATGCCCGGCGTAGTGACCGGCATCGCCGCGAGCATCATTCTCGTCAGCATCTCCTACAACCTGCTGCTGCGAAACACCTGGAATCCGCAAGGCTGGCAGCTGGTCGCCGACCTGATACTGCACGATGTCACGCCGCTGTTGTTTGTCGGTTGGTGGTGGCTGACTGCGTCCACGCAGCCGCTGCGCTACGCGGAAATCCTGCCATGGTGCAGCTACCCGATCGCCTATTTCGTCTACGCGATGGCACGCGGTGCAGTCACCGGGTTTTATCCCTATCCGTTCATCGACGTGCCGGCGCTCGGCCTCGCTCAGGTGGTCATCAACGCGCTGGCGATACTGCTGAGCTTCGTCGTGCTCGCCGCGCTGCTGATTGCGATCGCGCGGTTCAGGTCGCCGCGCGTCCGCGCTTGAACAACAGCGCGAGCAGCGGGGGCGTGACGATCGAGGTGAGTAGCGACATCGCCACGATCAATGCGTAAGTGCGCGCCGAGAACACTCCCGCCGCGAGACCGAGGCTGGCGATTACCACGCCGACTTCGCCGCGCGGCATCATGCCCACGCCGACGATCAGCGCGCCGCGTTTGCCCAGGGCGAGCGCCCCGAGCGCACCGCCGATCAGCTTGGATACGAGCGCGATCGCGGTGATCACGGCGAGAGTGAGCAGTGCCTCCGCCGAAGCGAGCTGCTGCAGCTCGATCTTCGCCCCGGTGAGCACGAAGAAAAACGGGGTCATCAGCGCCAGCAGCGGTTGCGTCTGGTGTTCGAGACGCTCGCGTTGCGGCGTTTCGGATGCGACCATGCCGGCGAGAAACGCGCCGATGATCGCGGCGAGGCCAAACTGCGTCGACAGGAATGCGAGGCCGAGGCAGAGAGCGAGCGCATAGGGCAGCAGGTCGACGCCGTCGGTGTTCAATCGCTTTGCCGAACGGCGCGCAAGGCGGGTGCCGAAGAGGCCGATCACGACGACGAATCCGATCGCCTCGGCGAGCACGACGGCGAGCTTGCCCAGATGCACGTCTTCGCCCGCCTGCAGCGCGGTGACGATGCCGAGCAGCAGCATGGCGAGGATGTCGTCGATGACCGCGGCGCCGAGGATCACGCGGCTCTCTTCGCGCTGAAGAACACCGAGTTCCTGCAGCACGCGCGCCGTGATGCCGGCCGAGGTGGCGACGAAGGCCGCGGCGATGAACAGCGACTTCGCCCAGTCGTAGCCCGAGCCGTGCGCCCACAGCGAGCCGAGCACGAACGGCACGATCACGCCGAGCACGCCGACAAAAAAAGCACTGCGGCCGACGCGTTTCATCTCATCGATGCGTGTTTCCAGACCGACCGCAAATAACAACAGCACAACGCCGATCTCGGACAGCACTTCGAGCGGTTCGGACGGGGCGATCCAGCCGAGCAGCGACGGGCCGATGACGCAGCCGGCGACGATCTCGCCGACGACGCCGGGCAGCTTGAGCCAGCGCGCGAGCTGGCCGGCAATCTGGGCGGCGACGAAGATGATGAAGAGGCTGAGCAGGATGTCGTTGCCGTGCTGCATTGCGTTTGCCTTTTCCCCGGGTAGATCGGATGCTACCGCAGCATAATAAAAAGGGGAGGGGCAATGCCGCCAGCATTACGCAAAGCGCGTGAAGCCATGTCGAAGGTCGACACGGCCTGGCTGCGCATGGAAAGTCCGACAAACTTGATGATGATCACCGGCGTGCTGATCTTCCGCGCGCGCCTCGATACCGGCCGGCTCAAGCACCTCCTCGAAGAACGTTTTCTCGCTTACCGCCGCTTTCGCCAGAAGGCCGTCGATTCGATGAATTCCGCGTATTGGGAAAACGACGCCGATTTCGATATGAACTGGCACATGCGTGTCGCCGCGCTGCCCGGCAAAGCCGACAAAATCGAGCTGGAGAAATTCGTCAGTGAGCTTGCCTCCACGCCGCTCAATCACGCCAAACCGCTGTGGCAGTTTCATCTTGTCGAGAACTACGCACCCGACGGCGGGCGCGGCGGCAGCGTGCTGATCGCGCGCATCCATCATTGCTACGCCGACGGCATGGCGCTCGTGCAAGTGCTGCTGTCGCTGACCGATGCGAACCCGTCGGAGGAGAAGCGCGCCGAGTTGGCGAAGGTCTGGTTGAAGAAGGATCAGGGCGGCGTGTTGCAGCGCTTGCTCGAACCGGCCGGGGCGGGGTTGTCGAAGGCGCTCGCCCTCGGTGAAAAGGCGCTCGACAAAGGCAGCGAGCTGATGGCGAATCCCGAGCTCGCTGCCGCGCTGGCGAAGGACGGCGGTGAAATCGCGCGCGAGCTCGCCGTGGCGCTGACTCTTTCGGACGATCCGCAGACCGCGTTCAAGGGCGAGCTCGGCCAGGCCAAGCGCGTCGCCTGGGCCGATCCGATGCCGCTCGAGGAGGTGAAAGTCGTCGGCAAGGCGCTCGGTTGCACGGTCAACGACGTGCTGCTCGCCTGCGCGGCGGGAGCGTTGCGAGCGCATCTGCGCGACGTCGGCGAAGAGGTCGATGGGCTGACGATCCGCGCCACCGTGCCGGTCAATCTGCGCCCGCTTGAACACGCGCAGAAACTGGGCAATCACTTCGGCCTGGTCTTTCTCGACCTGCCGGTCGGCGAAGCCAATCCGCTGCGTCGCCTCGAGCGCGTCGCGGCGAACATGCGCGAGCTGAAGAAATCGAAGCAGGCGGCGCTGACGTTCGGTCTGCTTTCAGTGGTTGGCATGGCGCCGGCGGCGATCCAGCGCATTGCGCTCGAACTGTTTTCGCGCAAGGCGAGTACGGTTGCGACGAACGTGCCCGGCCCGCAGATGCCGCTCTATCTCGCCGGCAGCGAGGTCCACGAATTGATGTTCTGGGTGCCGCAGAGCGGGTCGATCGGTATGGGTCTGTCGATCCTGTCGTACAACGGCCGCGTGCATTTCGGCCTGATCGTCGACGGCAAGCGCGTGCGCGATCCCGAGCCGATCGTGCAGCGCTTCGCGCCGGAGTTCGAAAAACTGGCCCTGATCACGCTGATGGAAGACTGGGAGCGCGACATCGCCGCGACCGATGCGGAAGCGACGCTGGCGCACTACAATTCGCGCACCTGATTTCAGCCGGAATTTCCATGAGCGACACGCCTCCCGACCGCCTTTCCAACGATCCGCGCAGCCAGTTCTACGACGAGGCCGTTCTTGCGCGCGGCATCGGCATCCGCTTCAACGGCGAAGAGAAGACCACGGTCGAGGAATACTGCGTCAGTGAAGGCTGGGTGCGCATGGCCGTGCCGCGCGCGCTCGACCGTCGCGGTCGGCCGATGACATTGAAGTTCAAGGGTACGGTCGAGCCGTACTTCCATGAGGACACCGCGCCGAAAGAGGAATAAACGCGGTTGAGCTTTGCTCCTGATGCCACCATTATCTGTTGCATAGACGTAGCTGTACGAGCAGGAGATAAGCATGGCCACGGGTTGGGCAGGTGACGGCGCCGTGCAGGATCAGATCGATGCGACGGTCGCGGATGCGGTCAAACGCGCACGCAGCCGCGTGCCGCGCGGACCGAGCCTGAAACATTGCGAAGAATGTGACGCCAGGATCCCGGAGGCGCGCCGCCGCGCCGTGCCGGGGGTGCGCCTGTGCGTTGCCTGTCAGTCGAAGCACGACGAAGCCGAGGCGGCGTTCAGCGGCTACAACCGCCGCGGCAGCAAGGACAGCCAACTGCGCTGACGGCAGCCGAAGAAAATGTCGACTAGGCCGCCGCCGAACGCGGCAAGCGGTAGAACACGGCCGACGACAGCATCGTGATGATGCCGAGAATCGTCACCGTCGTGCGGAAGGCGGTAACGTAGTGCTCGCCGAGCGCCGAATCCTTCGGCATAAAGCACGCCATCAACAGCGATCCGAACGCCACGCCAAAGCTGATCGACAGGTTCTGCGCCGTGCTCGACATCGATGAGCCCATGCTCGCCTGCGCCGGCGTGAGGTCGACGAAACCGAGCGTGTTCACCGCGGTGTATTGGATCGACATCACCATGCCGAACAGGAACACCTGCGTACACAAGCGCCAGATCGGCGTATTCACATCGAACGTGGCGAACGAAAGAATCATCAATCCGGCAAGCACGGTGTTGACGATCAGCACGCGCCGGTAGCCGAGGTGGCGGATGATCGAGGCGACGAAGAAACGCGTCGACAGCATGGCGATCGCCTGCGGCGTCTGCAACAGGCCGGCCATGATTGGCGAGTAGCCGAAGCCGACCTGGAACAGCAAGGTCAGCAGAAAGTAGATGCCGCCAACACCCAATCGCGTGCTGAAACTGCCGTTGACGCCGATACGGAAGCTCGGCACACGCAGTAGATGGAGGTCGACGATCGGATAGGCGATGCGCAGGCTGCGCAGCGCATAGACGACGAGCAGGGCGATCGCGGGCAGGCCCACGAATGCAGCGGTCGCATAGTCGGTTTCGATCACCTGTTCGAGCGCCCACGACAGACCGCCGATACCGAGGCCGAAGAGGACGAAGCCGCCCAAGTCGAGCGGCGCGTGCACCGTCGCGCGATAGTCCGGCATATGGCGCAGGGTCATCCATAACCCGGCGAGGCCGAACGGCAGATTGACGAAGAAGATCATGCGCCAGGAGAGGTAGGTCGAGAACAGACCGCCGAGGAACGGCCCGATGGCCGGTCCGATCAACCCCGGGATCGTGGCGAACGCCATCGCGCCGACGAATTCGGCTTTTGGAAAGCTGCGCAGGATCGCCAAGCGCCCGACCGGAATCATCAGCGCGCCGCCAATGCCCTGCACGACCCGCGCGACGACGAGCATCGGCAGGTTCTGCGCCAGACCGCAGGCGAGCGAGCTCGCGGTGAAGATCGCGATCGCGCTCCAGAACACCCGGCGCGTGCCGTAGCGGTCGGCGAGCCAGGCGCTCATCGGGATGAAGACGGCGAGGCTCAGTGTGTAACTGATCAGCGCGGATTTGATCGACAGAGGAGTGACGGCGAGCGCGGCGGCGATGCTCGGCGCCGCGGTGTTCACGATCGTCGAATCGAGCATCTGCATGAAGAACGAAGATGCGATCAGCCAGAGCAGGGTGCGCTTCGCGCGGGCGTCGAGGGCCGGGTATTCGATGGCTACGGCGCCGGGGGTGCTCGGTTGATCCATAGCTGCGCATTGTCGCACGAGACGGCTCTGGGGAAGTTTTGTTTTGGCGCTGTTGACATCGTAAAAACATATCGTAAGATATAGTTCACGATATACGGAGAACAGCCATGCATCACTTTTTCCATCACCGGTTTCAACAGCATTTCCAGCGCGTCGCGGACGATTTCGGCGACGCCATGTGCAGCGGCCGCATGCGCGGCCGGCACGGTTTCGGCGGCTTCGCTGGCGGTTTCTTCGGCGGCCCTGGCTTCGGCGGCGCGGGATTTCGCACCGGCCGCAAGCTCGCCTCGGGAGAGTTGCAATTGGTCCTGCTCGCGCTGCTCGCCGAACGGCCGAGCCACGGCTACGAGCTGATCAAGGCACTAGAGGAACGTTCGGGCGGTTTCTACGTGCCGAGCCCGGGCATGATCTATCCCGCGCTGACCTGGCTCGAGGAAGTGGGTTATGCCAGCGTCGTCGCCGACGGCGCGAAGAAGCTGTATTCGATCACCGACGCCGGACGCGAGTATCTCGACGAGAACCGCGAAGCCGCGGACGCAATGCTCGGCCAGCTCGAACACATCGGCCGCAAGATGGGCCGCGTACGCGAGATCTTTTCCGGGCATGAAGACGACGACGAGCAGCGCGGCGGCATCTGGCGCGACGCCTGGCTGGCGCGCCGCGAATTGAAATCCGCGCTGCGTGAGAAACGCCACGCCGGCCTGAAAGAGGCCAAGCGCATCGCCGAGATTCTCCGGCGCGCGGCGGCTGAGATTCGGGGAGAGGAATAATGGCGATACTCCATCTTGCCGGCGGCGTGGACGCGCCGGCTCCGGCACAGAGTGCGCTGCATGACGCGCGAGTCGAATCGGTCATCGCACGCATGCAGGCGGCGTATCGCCGGCCGGCGAATGGCGGACCGAACCGCAGCGCCGAGCGTGATCCTCACGCGTATGCCGAATACGGTTTCTCGATTCATCCCGATCAGGGCGAGCTGATCTATTTGCTCTGCCGTTCGCTGCGCGCCCAGCGCGTGGTCGAATTCGCTACCTCGGTCGGCCTGTCGACCCTGTATCTCGCCGCGGCGATGCGCGACAACGGCGGCGGCGTGGTCATCGGCTCGGAGATCGTTCCGGAGAAAATCGCCGTGGCCAAGCGCCATCTCGCCGAGGCCGGCTTGTCCGACTACGTCGAAATCCGCGAGGGCGACGCGCGGGAGACCTTGGGCAACCTTGGCGGCGACGTCGATTTCGCCCTGATCGACGGTTGGCCGGGCGATGAGGGCCCGTCGCTGGCGCTGCAAGTCATGCACTTGATCGCGCCGCAGATGCAGGGCGGGGCGATCGCGCTCAACGACAACGCCGAGCCCGACTATCTGGCCTGGATCCGCGATCCGGCCAACGGTTTCCGTTCGATGAGCCTGCCGCTCAAGGGCGGTACGGAATTGTCGGTGCGGACTCGCGACGAAGCGGTGATTTGACCGGCGGATCGCGTCGCGCCGCTTGACGAACGGCAAATAGTTTGTTGCAGTGCAGTAGCCGACGTGACCTTGCAGTTTGGCGTGGAGGGCGCGCAGCGGCGTTCCTACGCACAGCAAGGAGACGCATGCCGGTCAGCTACGACGAGATGCTCGATATGGGAGGTGCGGCGCGGCCGCACTACGGTGCCTTCGACGGCTGGCTCAAGGCCACGCCTGCGGCGCGCCTCGAACAGAAACGGCGTGAAGCCGAAGTGTTGTTCCACCGCGTAGGCATCACGTTCGCCGTTTACGGCGAGAAGGAAGGCGCCGAGCGCCTGATCCCGTTCGACATCGTGCCACGCATCATCCCGCGCGACGAATGGCGCATGCTCGACGCCGGTCTGCGCCAGCGCGTGAAGGCGCTGAATCTGTTCCTCAACGACGTCTACCACGGCCAGGAAATCCTCGCCGCGGGCAAGGTGCCGAGCGATCTCATCCTCAACAACGCCGAATACAAGCCGGTGATGCGCGGCATGGACGTGCCGGGCGGCATCTATTCGCATATCTCCGGCGTCGACATCGTGCGCGCCGGCGCCGGCGAATATTACGTGCTCGAGGACAACCTGCGCGTGCCCTCGGGCGTGTCCTACATGATCGAGAACCGGCGCATGATGATGCGCCTGTTTCCGGAGCTGTTCGCCGCACACTCCATAGCGCCGGTCGAGCACTATCCCGACCGCCTGCTCGATGTGCTGCGCTCGGTCGCACCCGAGGCCGCGGACGAACCGACCGTGGCCGTGCTCACGCCGGGATTCCACAACTCGGCGTACTTCGAGCACGCCTTTCTCGCCCAGCAGATGGGCGTCGAACTCGTCGAAGGGCAGGACTTGTTCGTGCGCGACGATACGGTCTACATGCGCACAACGCAGGGCCCGCAGCGTGTGCACGTGATTTATCGGCGCATCAACGACGATTTCCTCGACCCGACCGTGTTCAATCCGGATTCGATGCTCGGCGTGCCGGGCATCTTCGCCGCCTACCGGGCCGGCCGGGTGACGCTGGCGAACGCGATCGGCGCGGGCATCGCCGACGACAAGTCGGTTTATCCCTACGTTCCGGAGATGATCCGCTTCTATCTCGGCGAAGAACCCATTTTATACAATGTGCAAACGTATAAATTGCGCGATCGCGACGATTTGAAATACGCGCTCGATCATTTGTCCGAGCTGGTCGTGAAGGAAGTCCACGGCGCCGGCGGCTACGGCATGCTGGTCGGACCGGCGTCGACGAAGGAGCAGATCTCCTCGTTCCGCGAACGCATCCTCGCCGAGCCGTCGAAATACATCGCCCAGCCGACTTTGGCCCTGTCCACGTGTCCGACGTACGTGGCCTCGGGTCTGGCGCCACGGCACGTGGATTTCCGGCCGTACGTGCTCAGCGGCAAGGACATTCACATCGTGCCCGGGGGGCTCACGCGCGTGGCGCTGGCGGAGGGCTCGCTCGTCGTCAATTCCTCGCAGGGCGGCGGCACCAAGGACACCTGGGTTCTGGAGGAGTGAGCATGCTGTGCAGAACCGCCAACGACCTGTACTGGACCTCGCGCCACATCGAGCGCGCCGAGAACACTGCGCGTTTGATCGACGTGACCCATCGCATCGCGCTATTGCCCGAACGCCTGGACCCTTGGCGCCACGACTCCGGCACCTGGCGCCGCGCGCTCGATGCGCTCGGCCTCGTGCAGGAATACTCGCGGGTCAACGGGCCGATCGTTGCGCCGAAAGTGCTGCGTTATTTGTGCCTCGACGCGACCAATCCCTCGTCGATCTACTCCAGCATCCGCGCCGCGCGCGAAGCGGCACGCGCGCAGCGCGGCGCGATCACGCTGGAGATGTACGAAGACCTCAACACCTCCTGGCTCGAAATGCGCAAGCTCAGCGCCGAACGCTTCGAGGATGAAGGCGTGTCGCGCTTCGTCGAATGGGTGAAGACGCGCTCAGCGTCGTTCCGCGGCATGACGGTCGGCACGATGGGGCGCGACGCGGCCTATCATTTCCTGCAGCTCGGCACGTTCCTTGAGCGCGCCGACTGGGGCGTGCGCCTGATGGACGTCAAATATTCCGAGCCGTCGACCGAGGAGGCGGGCGATGCGCGTTCCGCGGTCGGTTACTACCAATGGAGCGCATTGCTGCATGCGCTGTCGGCGATGGAAACCTACCGCCGCCACTATCGCGAGACGATTACGCCCGAGCGCGTCGCCGAGCTGATGATCCTTAATCACGATTCGCCGCGCTCGCTCGCCACGTGCACGCAGGTTGTGTACAAAACACTGATCGAACTGACCGGTGCCGGCAACCACGAAGTCGTGCGCCAGGCCGGCGCGCTGATGGCGGAAACCCGTTATGGGCGTATCGACGACGTGCTCGAACAGGGCATGGAAGGCTGGCTGCAGCGCGTGATGACGCGCCTGTTCGCGCTTTCGACCCAGATCGACCGCCATTTCCTGCTCAAGCCCGAGGTGGTGGAGCAGCTCCAGGAGCAAAGCCAGGGTTGACGCGCCGTCGCCGCGTCGCGCAAAGCCGGTGCCAAAAACAGGTGGTTCGTGATGTATTTTGCCGCGGGCTGGTAAACTTCGCGCCCCATTGCTCATTTGTGTTTCGATGACTTACTGCGTTGCGATGAAGCTCGATGCCGGCATGGTGTTCGCGTCCGATACGCGCACCAACGCGGGCGTCGACAATATTTCCCGTGTCGACAAGATGCATGTGTTCGCGAAACAGAGCGACCGCGTGATCGTCGCGCTGTCGGCCGGCAATCTGTCGATCACGCAGAACGCGATCAACCAGATCGAACGCACCGCGAAGGAAACGCCGGATGTCGCGAACATTTATTCGGTGACGTCGATGTATGACGCTGCCGAGCTGGTCGGCAACACGCTGCGCGACGTGCGCCAGCGCGAAGGCGAATATCTGCGTCAGCAGAACATCGACTCCTCAGCGAGCTTCATCGTCGGCGGCCAGATCGCCGGCGAGGCGCCGCGCCTGTTCCTCATCTATTCCGAAGGCAACTTCATCGAATCCTCGAGTGAAGCACCGTTTTTCCAGAACGGCGAGATCAAGTACGGAAAGCCAGTGATCGACCGCGTGATTTCGCCGAGTCTGTCGCTAGCGGAAGCGATCAAGCTGACTCTCGTTTCGTTCGATTCGACGATGCGCTCGAACATCTCGGTCGGTTTGCCGATCGATCTGCTCGTCTATCCGGTCGACAGCCTCGATGCGGCCGGCCAGTACCGCATCGAGGAGAACGACCCGTATTTCCGCGAACTCGGCACGCTGTGGAACGAGGGCCTCAAGCGCGCGTTCACGAGCATTCCAGTGCCGAACCAGTTCGCGCTCAGGCTAGGCTAGCCCGTACGTTTTTGATTTGGGCATTTTGGTTGTGAGCAAGCCATCGGTGCCGTCGAAGCATCTGATTAAAACGTTGGAGTGATTTGCACCGGCATGGGAATTCTGCTGCTTACTCCAGCAATATCACCCCAGCACATGACGAGAGTGGGTGCCACTACTGCGCAGGCATGATTGGCTGCCGTAGCCAACATAGTGGCACCAGTGAGTTTGCTGGAGCCTCCGGTGTATACCACGGGAACGGGGGAGTTACTGTGACTTCCAATGCCTGTGGCAACCGCATCGTTGCCCAACTGGCCCCATACATTACTCCCCCAGCAGGCCACCGACGTATCACCCAAAATGGCACAGGCGTAGCCGGTGCTCACGGATAAATCCTTCACGCCCGTCAATTTCAAAGTACCCCCTGTTCCACCAAAAACTACTGCAACGGGTGTGGAGCTGTAATCGCCAACGGTGTCGTTGCTTAATTCGCCACCTGCATTGTCGTTATCTCCCCAGCACGCAATTGAACTAAGTAAAGGAGGTGGCTCATGCAGCAAAGAACAAGTAAATGAACCATCTTTTTCGTTGCCGTCATCAACAGCTTCGCCTCCCGCTCTCAAGTTGATTGTTCCTGTCAGTTTGGTGAAGCTTCCACTGCCTGCGAGTCCAAGAAATCCAACCGCTACTGGCGAATTGCTGTCGTTTGTACTTCCATTGCCTAATTGTCCATGCTTATTCCAGCCCCAACAGGCGATGGAAGAATCCATCAAGCGAGCGCACGTATGTCCACCACCGGCTGCCAGCGCACTTATGCCCGTCAGCTTTGTTGCTCCACCTGTTTCGGCGAAGATCACGGCAACCGGAGAATTGACTATTACATCTTCACCTGTGCCTAGCCCATCGTTACTCAGCTGGCCGTAGAGGTTACTTCCCCAGCAAGCAACAGAACTGTCTGACGGGAAGGGCTCTGCCAAAATGGCGCAGGTATGGGCAGCCCCCGCCGCCAGAGCACGTACACCTATGAGCTTAGTAGTGCCACGCGTTCCCGAAAAAACCACCGGTACGGGTGAGGGGACATAGCCAATAATTGGGCCACTTTTCCTTGTCGGCACCGAATCATTACTGAGTTGTCCATCAGCATTGCTTCCCCAGCACATAACGGAGGTGTCTTCCATGAGAGCGCAGGTGTGGCGTTGTCCAGCGGCTAGGGCGGTTACCCCTGTCACCTTGCTGCCGTCTGCATGAATTACAGGCACGGGAGTGCGGCTGGGGTTTCTCCCAAGGGTGCTATTTCCCAGTTGGTCATCGTCGTTATAGCCCCAGCACTGCACAGAACTGTTGGCGGGCGGAGGTTCCGACACTAGTACGCAGGTATGATGTGCTCCTGAGACAATTTGCAGAATGCTACTTCCTGCGTAGGCGAAGGAGGGCTGAAGTAGCGTACAACTAGCAACGAAAATGAAAGACCATATACGAAAAGATATATTCACAAGCTTCTCTCCAATAAGTTCATCGATGATTCGTACCTTTCGGAGTGTTCTTTGCGATCAGCGATCGAATTTCTCTATCGAGATGCGGCGCGCGAAGATCGGACATCCATAGGAATGGATTTCGTCCGAGAAGTGAATGACAGAACGAGGACAACTTACGGACAACGCCTTTGAGGCGACGGCCACAACTGACGCTCGCCGGCATTGGTGGCCGGAGCAAATGAAGTCAGGGGCTTGGCCCGCGCTGTGGCGGGCGGTTCTGGTTTACGAGGGTTGTCTGCGGAGGCAGCAGAGGAAGTCCAACCTCCCCATTTAAGCGCTACGCTTGATCGTGCGTATTTTTCAACGCGTCCGCATAGCCTTTTCTTTGGAGATGCGCTGGTCGAGCAAATTCTCGTACTTTGCAGCATAGCGACGGCAGGCTTGCGCGTCGATCATTGGGTTCGGCTCGCGCTGCACGGCGAGTTTTGCCAGGCGCTCGTCGGTGCCGGAGGCATCGGGATGCGTCGAGATGAGGATATCGCAGGGCAGGTTCGCGACCGTTTGTATGCTTTTGCGGAACGACGCGGTGAGATCGCCGTGGCTTGCGTCCGCGAGAAAATGAAATCCTTGCGAGGAAATGGGAGTCAGGCTGTCGGCATAAACCAGATCGAGGCAACGGCCGTTCTCGCAAGATTTCCACGTCCAGCTGGTGCTGCCCGGCGTGTGTCCCGGGGTGAAATGCGCAGTGATGGCGGTGTTGCCGAGGTACAAAACTTCCCCGTCGCTGATGTCTCGCACGCGCGCGACGACGGGGAAACTCGCCGTTTTCGTGTCGGCTGCCTGCGGATCGTCGGCAACGAGACGGCCGTTGCGTAGCGCTTTCGCACCCGAAGGACTTGCGACTGCGGTCGCGCCGCTGTCGCGTACGAGCGCCGCGATGCCGCCCGCATGATCGTTGTGTGCATGCGAATTAAGCACGTATTTGACGTCGGTAAGTTTGAAGCCGAGCTTAGTAATGTTGGCCTCAATCAGCGGCGCGGATTGCGGCAGGTCGCCGTCGATCAGGACCAGGCCGTCGTCGGTGCGAATAAGTACCGAACTCAAGCCGGCGACGCCAACGTAGTACGTTTCGCCGTAGATGCGCTGTGGTGCGTGCGGGCGGTTCCATTGTTCGGTGTCGCCGTAGACTATCGGTTGTGTCAGCGGATCGGCAGCTGTGGCGAAGGAAGCGGTGGCGACTGCGAGGCCGCCGAGGATCATCGCGGAAACTGGCATGGTCATAAACGTCCTGGTCGAAGATGGACAACGAGTCGGGAATCCTAGATAGCGATTGTGGCGAACGAAGGGCGCAATCGGGGCAACGACACGCACGCGCGAGGTGTGAAATCCTCCGCGAGTTTCGTTGCTATACATGTGGAGCGATAATGCGCCGAGTGCAAAACCGGATGGCAATGTTCTTCGAAATCTGTCGATCCTTGTGCCGCCTCGTCCGCTCGCATGGATGGATGCTGGCGACGTGGGTGATCGTTTTCCAACACAGCGCTTCGTGTTCAGCCGCGGCTCCAACCGGGCTGCAGAACCCAGTCGTCTTCAGCGAATATTCCGCGCTCGCGACGAACGCGGAGTTGATCGACCGCTTGTTTCGTCCGTTGCTGGCGCAGCGCTTGCACACGGAAATCGCGGCGACGGGGCAGAGCGCCGATGCGCAAAGCGTCGATCTCGCCCACGAACACTTCGTTCTGTATGTGCCTGGCAATATACCCGCGTCGGGCAAGTACGGCTTGCTCGTGTGGATCGCGCCTATGGACGATGCCGTGATTCCGTCGCGCTGGTTCGCGGTGCTGGACAAGCACGGCGTGATCTGCGTGATCGCGGCGGGTTCGGGCAATGCAGCGAACGTGTTCTCACGGCGGATTCCGCTGGCCTTGCTCGGTTACGCCAATGTCGCCAAAGCGTATCCGATCGATCCCGCACGCACGTACATCGGAGGATTGTCCGGTGGTTCGCGCGTCGCGTTGCGCATCGCGTTGGGATTTCCCGACGTCTTCCACGGTGCGCTGCTCAACGCGGGCAGCGATATGTTCGGCAGCGCGGCGCTGTCGCCGCCGAAGCCCGAGTTATTCCGGCAATTCGAGGAGGGGACGCGCCTGGTCTACGCCACCGGCAGTCGCGACGAGGAGCATCTGAGCATGGACGCGCACAGCCGCGAGTCGGCGCGCAAGTTGTGCATCACCGACCTGCAGACCGTGGAAATGCGCGGCCGCGGCCACGAGTTGCTCGATGCTGCAGCGCTCGACCGCGCCCTCGCAGTGCTGTCTGCGCCACACGAAGCGGACGCCGGACGCACATCGTGTCGCGAGCAGCGCGCTCGGGAAATCGATACGCAACTGCGTCGCGTGCAGGCGTTGATCGACGCCGGCGACAAACACGAGGCGCAAAGTCGGTTACAGGAGGTCGACGAGCATTTCGGCGGCCTCGCCGCGCCGCGCAGCATCGAACTGGAGCGCGGGTTGTAAAAGCGGATGTCGCAGCTTCCGTGCTGCGCGCATCACGTCACGAAGAAGTCCGCCCCGGCGTTGCCGCGAGTTTGACGGCTTTCTTGATCGCGTCGACGACGGCATCGGGCTGGTCCATTTCGACTTCGTGCGACGAATGCACGACCGGAACGATCTCGCCGCGCGTCGAGGTCGCCGCGATGGCCTTGTGCGTCGCTGCGCTTGCGGCGTCGAGTGCTTTGCGATCGTCGGGCGGAGCATCGTTATGGCTGCCGTCCGGCGCGAGGATCAGCAGCGGAATCGCGCCGTGATTTTCCTGCGGCGAGACCGGCTGCGAATACAGCTCGCCATTGCCCTCCTGCACGGCGAGCACGCTGTGCCAGAACGCGGGGCGCAGCTTCGAGGCGCGCTGGGCCGCGTTCAACGCCGCGCTGAACGCCGGATTCGGGCCGCGCAGGCATTGTGCGAGTTCGGGCGGAGGCGATCCCAGCTTGCCGTCGCGTGCACCCTGCGCACAGGCGCGAATCATCGGCAGCGAGGCGGCGCGGCTTTCGTCTTCGGCTTTCGCCCAGGCGGGAGAAAACCGCGCGACATCCTGTTCAGGCGGATCGAGCAGCACGATCGCGGCAACATCGGTGGCATGTTTGCTCGCATAGGTGCGCACGATGTTCGTGCCGAGCGAATGCCCGACGAACACAGCGGGCGTGGCAATTTTTGCAGAACGAATGAGCGCGTGCAGATCGTCGACGCTGCCGTCAACGTAGCGGGTGGAAGCGCTGCCGTCGCTGAAGCCGTAGCCGGCGCGGTCGTAGGCGCAGACCCGAGTGAAAGTCGCCACCTGCGGCTGCACCTTGAACCAGGCGAGCGAATCGGCCATCGCACCGCTTTCGAGGATCACCGTCGGCGAACCCTTACCACTGCAACGCAGATTCAAATGGCGGCCCACGCCAATGCTGATTGATTCACCGGGTTTGGCATAGACATCCAGTGCGGCGTCCGGTTGAGCCGGGCCGCCGGCGTGAGATGTTGCGATCGAAATCGACGCGATTACAATTGCGGCAAAGGTTTGTCTGAACATGAATAGGCGCCTCGAATCGTTGGAAATCCGGGTGACGGTACGGTGGTTCGGACAGGAGCAAGTTGCTAAATTTGCGCGGAGCACTTGTTGGTCATAAATTTGCGAAGCGCATTCTGGACAAGAATAGATGGCTGCCGAATGAACGCGAGGTGGAGCGGTAATTGTGCAATCGAATGACGATGCCGCCGCGGCGATCCGTCTCGATATCTGGCTGTGGACCGCGCGTTTCTTCAAGACACGCGCGCTGGCCAAGAAGGCGATCGAGGGCGGCAAGGTGGAATTGAACCAGGCTGCGGGCAAACCGTCGAAAGGCGTGCGCGTTGGCGATCGATTGAGCATCTCGCGCAGCGAAGAGCGTTTCGAGGTGGAAGTGATCGCGCTTGGCGATCAGCGCGGTTCCGCTGCCGTCGCGCAGACGCTTTACCGCGAAACCGAAGCGAGCCGCACGGCGCGCGTGGAGTCAGCGGAACGGCGGCGTATGGAACGCTCAGGTTACGCGAAGCCGCCGACCAAGCCGGACAAGCGCGCGCGGCGCTTGATCATCGCGCTCGGCGACATCGACGCGATGTAAAGATCAATTCGGCTGGCAAGCCAATTCATTCGCCGACGGGCGTCACCGTGACACGCACGTGCAACTCGTGCTCGCCGCCGCCGAGAATGATGCCGCGCAGCGGTGAGACGTCGCCGAAGTCGCGGCCGAAGGCGAGCGTGATGTGGCCGAGGTCCGGGCGCACGTTGTTGGTCGGATCGAAATCGACCCAGCCGTGCCGCGGACAATGCACCGATACCCAGGCGTGCGAGGCGTCGGCACCGATCAAGCGCGGCTCGCCGGGCGGCGGTGCAGTTAGCAGATAGCCCGACACATAGCGTGCGGCGAGGCCGAGCGAGCGCAGGCTGCCGATCATCAGATGGGCAAAGTCCTGGCAGACGCCATGGCGTTTCTCCAGCACCTCGGCAATCGGCGTGGCGACCTGAGTGGCGTCGGCGTCGAAACGGAACTCGTGATGGATGCGCTGCATCAGGTCTGCGCAGCCGCGCAGCAGCGGCGTGCGGGGCGCGAAGCTCGCGCGCGCGAAGCGGGCGACGTCGGCGTCATAGCGCACGTAGGGCGATTCGACGCGATAACGGTTGGCGTCGAGCGTCGCCGCGTCGGGAAGCCGTCCGCCGAGATAGGCGAGCGCGGTCACGACGTCCTCCCATGGCGGCGAGTCGTCGAGCTCGAACGCTTCGGCGCGCGATTCGACTTCGACGTCCATTTCCGCGGCGACCAGCAGTTTGCGATGCGGCGTGTCGATCTCGAGCCGCGTGAGCGGGTTGCCGAAACAATCGCGCTCGTCGATACGATGCGTCGGCGAAGGTTCAATATGCAGGCGATGATCCAGGCAGCGCTGATGCGGCAGCGCCTGCGGCGTCAGATGCAGCGCCTGATGCGATACCGAGACGATGTTGCCGTAGTGGTATTCGGTTTCGTGGTGGACGCGATAGCGCATGGTCATGTCGACAGCGTGGCGTGCGATGCCGCAGCGACATGCACGAAATGGTGGAACGCGATCGCATCGGCCGCCTGGCGCACACGCGCCGCGATATTCGCGAGCAGCGTGGCGAAACCGGCGATCGCATCGAGTTGTCCGGCCTTGCCGAATAGCGCAGGCTCGAGCGCGGACAGGTCGCAGGCATCGAGTTGCGCTTCGAGCTCGACGAATTCTCCGGCGCTGGAACTGCCGAAGGCGTCGTCGACCGCCTGCAGATGCGCGCGCAGCTCGTGCACCTGGAAGCGCAACGAGTGCGGATTGGCCGGATCGCAGACGATCAAATCAAGCACCGGAATAAGCTGCGGCGCCGACAGATAGCGCATGCGATAGGTGATCGTCGAGTCGGCGAGTTCGAGCAGCCACTCAAGCGTCGCCGCATCGGGAGCCTGCGCGCGCGCGAGCACATAGGCGACCACGTCGGCGAGGAACTGCAGGCGCTCCAGACGTCGGCCGATCATGAGGAAGCGCCAGCCGTCGTCACGCGTCATATCGTCGAGCGCGAAGCCCGACAATGCGGAGACTTCCATCAGCAGTCGATTGAGCAGCTCGAGGACGTTGCCGAAATCGAGCTGCGTGCGATCGAGCGCGCGCGCCTCGCGCTGCACTTCGAGCAGGCCACGCCAGTTTTCGCTCGACAGACGTCCACGTACTTGGCTGGCGGACCAGAGCAGTCGGCTAAGCACACTGGCGAGGCTGTACGGCGCCGCAGCGTCGGTCAGGGCGTCGATCAGTGCCTCGCGCGTCGACGCCGCTGCACCGTCGATCAGCCGCACCTGCCGGCACGCGCCGAGCGCGACTTCGAACGCTGCGGTGTTCGCTGCGCTCGCGTCGATGTAGCGCGACAACACGATGCGCAGCAGACGCGTGTAGTCGTCGCTGCGTTCGGAGTAGCGGCCCACCCAGTAGAGGTTTTCGATCAAACGAGAAGGTAGGAAATCATCGCGGCGGACGATGTCGGCGGCGCGCAGTTCGCGCCGGCGCGGCGTGTCGATCGGCGCCTCGACGTCGGCGAGCACCCAGGTGTCCTTGCTGCCGCCGCCGCGCTGCATCGAGACGATGCGGGCGGCGGCCTTGGTCGCCACGCGCGACAGCGCACCGGGCATGACCATGTATTGACCCTTGCCGGTCGCGACCGCAAACACGCGCATGCTCACCGCGCGCGGCACGATATGAGCATGCGTCGCGCTGCGCTGCCAGACCGGCGCCTGCGAAAGATCAACGAGTTCTTGCGCGACCCAGGCTGTGGGTTCGGCCTCGATTCGCGCGCGAAGCTCGGCGAGCCGGCTGCGCGGCAGACTGGGCCCGAACAGTGCGTCGGTGCGGCGTGACGGAAACGCGGGCTTGATCACGAGGCGGTCGAGTTCGACGAGTGCTTCTTCGCGCACCGGCGCTTCGCCGCACCACCAGGTCGCGACCGATGGCAGCACTAGCGACTCGCCGCGCAGGCGCTCGCAGACCTTTGGGAAGAATCCGAGCAGCCCGGGCGATTCGAGCACGCCGGCGCCGAGCGCATTGGCGACGAGCACGCGCCCCGCGCGCACGGCGGCGGCGAGGCCGGGTACGCCGAGCGCCGATTCGCCGCGAAATTCGAGCGGGTCGCAGTAGTCGTCGTCGACGCGGCGCAAAATCGCATGCACGCGCTTCAAGCCACCGAGCGTCTTCATGTAGACCGTGTCGGCACGCACCGTCAGATCGTAGCCTTCGACCAGCGGCATGCCGAGCGCGCGCGCGAGGTAGACATGCTCGAAGTAGGTTTCGTTGTAGCGCCCCGGCGTCAGCAGCACAGCGAGTGGGGTTTCGCCCGGATCGACCGGCGCGGCGTTCTGCAGCGTGGACTGCAGCGCGCGCAGCGCGCCCGACAGATCGCGCACGCGCATGTCGTGGAACAGATCGGAGTAGGCGCGCGAGATGATCTGCCGGTTCTCGATCGCATAGCCCATGCCCGAGGGCGCCTGGGTGCGGTCCGCGACCACCCACCACGCACCGTCCGGTGCGCGCGCGAGGTCGACGGCGTAAATGTGGAGAAATATACCCGAGGGCGGCGCGATGCTCTGGCACGGCCAGAGGAAATTTTCGTGGCCGAAGATGAGCTCCGGGGGCAGCAGGCCCTCGGCGAGCAGAGTCTGCGGTCCGTACAGATCGGCGAGGGTCGCGTCGAGCACGGCGGCGCGCTGCGCCACGCCGGCGGCGAGGCCGGCCCATTCGGATGAGTCGATTATCTGCGGCAGCAGGTCGAGTTCCCACGGCCGGTCGGTGCCCTTGGTGTCGGCGTAGACGTTGTAAGTGACGCCGTTCTCGCGAATCTGCCGCTCGACGAAGTCGGCGCGCGTGCGCATCTGCTCGGGGTCGGCCTTCTCGACCAGGTCGAGCATGCGCCGCCACGACGCGCGCACCTTACCGTTGGCGTCAAGCAGCTCGTGGTAATGATGCGGATCGCGGCGGTAGGCGTTGAGCAGGCTGGGCACGGTGTCTATGGCGTCGGTCGGCGCGATCATTGCGCGCGCACTTCGCTCCACGGTTTGATCTTCGCGAGCGTCTTGCTGAGCGCATCACGAGCGACCGATGCCTCGTAATCGACCTGCAGTCCGACCCAGAATCCGTCCGACATTCCGAAGAAACGCGAAAGGCGCAGTCCCGTGTCGGCGGTCACTGCGCGCGTGCCGGCGACGATCTCGCCGATGCGTCGCTGTGACACGCCGATTTCCTTGGCAAGACGATACTGGGTGATGCGCATCGGTTCGAGGAACTCGTGCAATAGGATTTCACCGGGGTGTGGATAGGGAATCTTACGCATAAATCTGCCTCAATCAGTGGTAGTCGACGATGGCCACGTTCTTAGGCCCGTTGATGGTCCAGACGAAACACACGCGAAACTGATCGTTGATTCGAATGCTATGCTGCCCTTTCATGCCGCCCTTGAGTGCTTCGAGCCGATTGCCCGGAGGAACGAGGAGGTCGGCGAGCACCGCGGCTCGGTTGAGCATTGCCAGCTTGCGCATGGCGGCGGCTTCGATGTTGACGAAACGCTTGACGCGATCGCCGCGAAACAATGCTTCCGTGTCAGTGTCATCGAACGACAGTATCGCCATCGCTAGATACTATCGCTTCGCGTTAGTATCGTCAACCGTAAGTATCGGCAAAGTCAGCCGTTGCGCAGATCGAGCGTGAATGGGAAGTCGGTGCTCGCCGTTGGCGCTTCGGTGTGGATGCTTGCCGGCGTGTGGCCGTAACGATCGAAGCGCGCGAGACGGCGGCTCTCAGCCTCGAACGCATTGACCGGGAACGTCTCGTGGCTGCGTCCGCCCGGATGCGCGACGTGGTAACGGCAGCCACCGAGCGAGCGTTGCGACCAGGTGTCGACGAGATCGAACATGAGCGGCGCCTGCGCCGGAATCGTCGGATGCAGCGCCGAGGGCGGCTGCCAGGCTTTGTAGCGCACGCCGGCGACGAATTCGCCGACTGTGCCGGTCGGGCGCAGCGGGATGCTCTTGCCGTTGCAGGTGACGATATAGCGGTCGGGTGCGAGGCCGGTCAGCTTGACCTGCAGGCGCTCAACCGAGGAGTCGACATAGCGTACCGCGCCGCCGGGCGCGCCTTCTTCGCCCATGACGTGCCAGGGTTCGAGCGCATGGCGCAGTTCGAGCGCGATGCCGCGCGTTTCGCAGTTGCCGACCATGGGGAAGCGGAACTCGAAGTGCGGGGCGAACCAGTCGCGTTCGATGGCATAGCCCGAATCGCGTGTTTCGCCGATCACGTCGGCAAAATCCTGTTCGACGAAGTAGGGCAGCATGAAACGGTCGTGCAGTTCGGTGCCCCAGCGCGCAAGGCGCGCGGGCCGGTACGGCGTCTGCCAGAAACGCGCGATGAGCGCGCGCAGCAGAAGTTGCTGGGCAAGACTCATTTCGGCATGCGGCGGCATCTCGAAGGCGCGCATTTCGAGAAGGCCGAGTCGTCCCGATGCGCTGTCGGGCGAGTACAGCTTGTCGATGCAGAATTCGGCGCGGTGCGTATTGCCGGTCACGTCGATCAGCAGATTGCGCAGCAGCCGGTCGAGCAGCCAAGGCGGCACGTAGCCGCCGACTTCGGGAAATTGCTTGAAAGCAATTTCGAGCTCGTACAGCGAATCGTTGCGCGCTTCGTCGACTCGCGGCGACTGCGAGGTCGGGCCGATGAAGAGGCCGCTGAACAGGTACGACAGCGAGGGATGGTTGTGCCAGTACGAGAGCAAGCTGCGCAGCAGATCGGGCCTGCGCAGGAACGGCGAATCGTTCGTTGTGGCGCCGCCGAGTACGAAATGGTTGCCGCCGCCGGTGCCGGTGTGGCGGCCGTCGAGCATGAATTTCTCGGCGATGAGTTTTTCCTGGCGCGCCGCTTCGTACAGATGCGTAGTGCGGTCGACGAGTTGGTTCCAGTCGTCGGAAGGATGGATGTTCACTTCGATCACGCCCGGGTCGGGAGTGACGCGGAACGAGTTCAGGCGCGGATCGCGCGGCGGTTCGTAGCCTTCGAGCAGCACGGGCGTGCCGAGCGCGGCGGCGGTGTCCTCGATTGCGCTGGTGAGTTCCAGATAATCCTCGAGGCGGGCGAGCGGCGGCATGAAAAGGTATAAATTTCCATTTCTTGCCTCGGCGCTGAGTGCGGTGCGCGTGATCCAGCCGGCGGATTCGCCGTAGAGCGGCACGCGCTCGCCGGCGGCGGTGTGTTTTGCGGCGTCGCGCGAGCCGGGGCGGAAGCGCGCGGGCAGCGGCCGGTCCCAGTCGTCGAAACCGGCGCGATCGACGTTTTCGCGCGCGTAGTCGGTGACGTACTCGCGTGCGCGATCAGGCGCTTCGTTGCGGTAGCCGAGCCATTGCCGGCGGATCTCCGCCGCGCGCGGCAGCGGTGGAGTCGTCTGCGCGGGATCGAGCGCGTGCGTCCACGGGTAGTCGCCCTCGCTGACCCACGGCTGCGAATCGAGCGGCAGACGCCAGCCGAGCGCGGAATCACCCGGAATCAGATAGCAATGTTCGGTGCGCAGAAACCACGGCCCGGTCTGCCAGCGACCGAGCGGCTTGGCGAGCGGGAACACGTGCCCGACGATATGCGATAGGCCCTGGGTGAACACGCGCATCAGACGCTCGCGCTCGAGCGGATCGGCCATGCGCGGGTCGAACGGATCGACGTTGTCCGGCAGGCGGCGTTCGCGCCACATGTAGTAGAACAGGTCTTCGTACGCCGGGAACACGTAGCCCGCGTCGAGTTCGAGCCGACCGGCGACTTCGGCGAGAAACGCCGCGCCGAGTTCGGCATCCGCACGGCCGTGCGCTCTCTCGTCGGCGATCAGCGATGGATCGGTCCAGATCGGCTCGCCGTCGCGGCGCCAGAAGCAGTTGAGCGACCAGCGCGGCAGTTGTTCGCCTGGATACCACTTGCCTTGGCCGAAATGGACCAGCCCCTGCGGCGCGTATTTCTCGCGCAGGCGGTGATAGAGACCGGCCGCGCGCAGGCGTTTGGTCGCGCCGAGCGCGGCGGTGTTCCACTCCGCGCCGTCAGGATCGTCGGCGGCGACGAACGTCGGCTCGCCGCCCATCGTCAGACGCACGTCGAGGCGCGAGAGATCGGCGTCGACGGCGCGGCCGAGCGTTTCGATCGCGCTCCATTGCTCCGGTGTGTACGGCTTGGTGACGCGCGGCGATTCGCTGATCCGCGCCACTTTCATCTCGTGCGAGAACTCGACGTCGCTCTCGTCGACCGCACCGGTGATCGGTGCGGCCGAGCCGGGCTCGGGCGAGCACGCCAGCGGGATGTGGCCTTCGCCGGCAAGCAGACCGGACGTCGGATCAAGCCCGATCCAGCCTGCGCCGGGCAGGTAGACCTCGCACCAGGCGTGCAGATCGGTGAAATCGGCGGCGGGGCCGCTCGGTCCGTCGATCGCCTTCTGGTCGGCGGTCAATTGAATCAGGTAGCCGGAGACGAAGCGCGCGGCGAGGCCGAGATGGCGCAGCAGCTGCACGAGCAGCCAGCCCGAATCGCGGCACGAACCGCTGCCGAGTTCGAGCGTGCGGTCCGGCGCCTGCACGCCCGGCTCCATGCGGATCAAATAGCGGATGTCATGGGCGAGGCGTTGGTTCAGATCGACGAGGAAATCCGCCGTGCGCCGCGGCCCCTTGCCGAGCACTTCGGCACGGACCGCGTCGACGTAGGCTTGCACACGCGGCGTCGCCGGGATCTTGACGGTGTACGCGGTCAGCTCCCTGCGCAGCGTGTTGTCGTAGGCGAACGGAAATTTTTCCGCCGCGGGTTCGAGGAAGAAGTCGAACGGATTGAGCACGGCCATCTCGGCGACGAGATCGACCTCGACGCGGAATTCGCGCGTCGGCTCCGGGAAGACGAGGCGGGCGAGATAGTTGGACTGCGGATCCTGCTGCCAGTTGACGAAGTGCTCGGCCGGTTCGACGTTGAGCGAATACGAGAGAATCCGCGTGCGGCTGTGCGGCGCCGGGCGCAGTCGGACGATCTGCGGACCGAGATGCACAAGTCGGTCGTAGCGGTAGTGCGTGACGTGGTTCAGCGCGACATGGATCGACATGCTCGACCTCGCAGATTCGATGGCCGCAGACACGATAGCAAAAAAATGCTGCGGCGCAACGAAAACTGTGCGAGAGGATTTGTCCGCCACCGGCGCCGGCGGCGGAATCGCATCCAATAAGCGGCTACTTCGCCGGGGCGAACGCGCCCTTGGCCTGCACGATCGTCGAACCGTCCGCCTGCGGGGTGCCAATCTTGCGCAGTGCGGCGCGGACGGCGACGTCGCCGCCGCGCGCAGCAAGCTGCGCGGCCGCATCGTACGTGGTCTTCGTCGCCTTGAACGTGCCGTTGATCTGCAGCGGGCCGCCGAGGTCGTTGAGCACGCCGATGATGCTGCCGTCCGGATCGGTGCCGAGATTCCATTCCATATCGCCGAGCGATGCCTGACGCGCACCCGAAACGGTGACGCCGTGCCAGACGAGCTTGCCCGCGATCGCGCTCGGCCACAGGCCGTCGCGCAGCGTCAGGCGCGCGAAGTTGCCGTCGACGTCGCCACCGACTTCGATGCCCGGCAGGCGCATCAGCGGCGACAGCAGCGTGGCCGGGAAGCGCAGCGTCGCATCGCTCAGGTTAAGTGCGTGGTCGGTGCCGAATTTCCATTTCGCCGAAATCAGCGCGCGGCCGCCGTCGTTCTTGAGCGTGCCGCCGATATCGCCGCTGGCGGTCGAATCGAACGTGACGTCGACATTGCCGAGCAGATCGTGCGACACCGCAGCCGTGGCGGCGTTGGTCCAGCGCAGGTTGCCGCGCGCGTCGGTCGGAGCCGAGCCGCCGCGCAGAACGATGTGCGCGAGCTTGCCGTCGACATCGCCCACCGCGGTGGCGTTTGGCAGGCGCAGGATCGTCGCCGCCAGCGCCGCCGGCAGCTTGAAAGTCAGTTCGTTGAATTCGAGATCGCGCTGCGGCGTCAGCTTGATCCCGCCGTTGAATTGCGCGGAGCCGCCGCTGTTCTTGATCGTGCCGGCGATGCCGCCGTCGGGTGCGGTGTCGAAGGTCGATTCGATGTCGCCGAGCACGTCGTGCGCAGCGGATGCGGTCGCCGCATTGGTCCAGCGCAGATTGCCGCGTGCCTCAGTCGGTGTCGCGCCGGCTTTGAGCAGGAAGTGCGCGAGTTTGCCCTGAATCTCGCCCGAGAGCGTCGCGTCTTGCAGATGGAGGATGTCGGCGGCGAGTTGTGCGGGCAGTTTGTAGTCGAGATCGTTCAATTCGAGATCGCGCTGCGGCGACAGCTTGACCGAGCCGTTGAACTGGCCGGCGCCACCGGCATTCTTGATCATGCCGACGACATTGCCGTCGGCCGCCGTATTGAACGTCGCTTCGATGATGCCGAGATCGGTCGAGGCGAGCGCGGCTTTGCTCCAGCGTACCTTGCCGTCGCGCAGTTGAGTCGGCCAGCCGTCGAGCAGGGTGAGGCTCGTGGCCGTGCCTTCGATGTCGCCGTCGGCCTTGGCGGAAATTTTCAGCATGTCGGCCGCGGCGCTCGCGGGCAGATTGAAGCTGAGGTTGTCGAAGACATTGCCGGCCGGCGAGCGGGTCAGCGTGCCCTGGACCTTGAGCGTGTCGCCGGCAATCGTGAAGTCGGCCACGCGTTGACTCTGCAGCAGCGGCATCAGATGCAACTGCCAGTCGAGCTGACCGAGCGGGCGATCGTGGATGGCGATGCTGCCGGCGTGGCCGTTCCAGATCGTGCCGCTGAGGTCGGACAGCGCCACCGTCTTCGACGGTTTCATCAGGTAGCGATAGCCGATGCTGGCTGGACAGAAATACACCGCTGCGGCGGCGGCCACGATCAGGAGCAGGACGACAACGAGAAAACGACGCATAAGCGATATTCCATCAGAGGATCGTGTGAATTCTAGTAGGGGGAAGCCAAATTCATCGCACCCGGTTTCTTTGCTCGTCATTCCCGCGAAGGCGGGAATCCAGTGCCTTTAGCTTTTGCTCTATTTCAAGGCAAAGTCACTGGATTCCCGCCAAAAACATGCGGGAATGACGAGCAAGGGCGGATGCGACCAAGCATTGATCAAGATCGCTTCCTACATCAAACCCTTGAGGCGATACAGCAAATCCAATGCTGCACGAGGCGTCAGCGTGTCGACGTCGACCTCGCGCAGCGCGTCTTCGACCACGCTGGGCTTGTGGAGTTCGAACAGGCCGAGCTGCGGCGAGGATTCTTTTTCGGCCGGGCGGGCGGCGGAGCGCTGTGAGCCGTTTTCGAGGGTCGCCAAGTGCTTGCGCGCGTCGGTGATCACCGCCTTCGGCACGCCGGCCAGTGCGGCGACGTGCAGGCCGAAGCTGCGGCTCGCCGGGCCTTCCTTGACCGCGTGCATGAAGACGAGCTGATCGTCGTATTCGACCGCGTCGAGGTGGACGTTGGCGATCCCAGAATACTGCGCCGCCAGTTCGGTCAGTTCGAAGTAGTGCGTCGCGAACAAGGTGAAGGCATGGTTCTTCGTCGCCAACTGCACCGCGCAGGCTTGGGCGAGTGCCAGACCGTCGTACGTCGAGGTGCCGCGACCGACTTCGTCCATCAGCACGAGGCTGTGCTTGGTCGCGTTGTGCAGGATGTTTGCCGTCTCGCTCATCTCGACCATGAAGGTCGACTGGCCGCGCGAAAGATCGTCACCGGCGCCGATGCGCGTGAAGATACGGTCAATCGGCCCGATCGTCGCCGCGTCCGCGGGCACAAAGCTGCCGATATGCGCGAGCAGCACAATCAGCGCGTTCTGGCGCATGTACGTGGACTTACCGCCCATGTTCGGGCCGGTGATGATCAGCATGCGGCGGCTGTCGTCGAAGACGAGATCGTTCGGCTCGAACGGATCGCTGCGCACCTGCTCGACGACCGGATGACGTCCACGCACGACGCGGATGCCTTCGGCGTCGGTGAGCTGCGGTGCGCGCCAGTTCAGCGCGTCGGCACGGTCGGCAAGCGCGGCGAGTACGTCGAGTTCGGCGATCGCGGCGGCGGCCTGCTTCAGCGCAGCGAGGCGTTCGATAAGGAAATCGAGCAGCGCCTCGTACAGCGCGCGTTCGCGCATCAACGACCGTTCGCGCGCGGACAGCACCTTGTCCTCGAACGATTTCAACTCTTCGGTGATGTAGCGCTCGGCGCCCTTGAGCGTCTGCCGGCGCGTGTAGTGCGTCGGCGCCTTGTCGGCTTGACCCTTGCTGATCTCGATGTAATAGCCGTGCACGCTGTTGTAGCCGACCTTGAGTGTCGGGATGCCGGTCGCGGCTTTCTCGCGCTCTTCGAGATCGATCAGGAACTGGTTTGCGTTGGTCGACAGCGTGCGCAGCTCGTCGAGTTCGGCATCGTAGCCAGGGCGGATTACGCCACCGTCGCGCAGCAGTGCGGGCGGTTGTTCGAGCACGGCGCGGGCGAGATGCTGCGCGGTTTCCGCGTGTTCGCCGAGCTGATCGAGCAACGACGCGAGCAACGGACTGTCGCAATCTGTCAGTGCATCGCGCAGCGCTGGCGTTGCCAGGAGCCCGTCGCGCAGCGTCGATAGATCGCGCGGCCGCGCCGAGCGCAGTGCCACGCGCGCGAGGATGCGTTCGAGATCGCCGATGCCGCGCAGCACCTCGCGCAGTGGATCGAAGCGGCGCTGCTCGATCAGGCTCTCGATCGCCTGATAGCGACGACGCAACACGTCGCGGTCGCGCAGCGGCCGATGCAGCCAGCGGCGCAGCGTGCGCGCGCCCATCGGCGTGATCGTCGTGTCGAGCACGCCGAGCAGGGTGTGCTCGTGGCGGCCGCTCGGGTGCGTATCGAGTTCGAGATTGCGCCGTGTCGCCGCATCGAGCGCGATCGTTTCGTCCGGACTCTCGGAAGCCAGCCCCGACAGATGCGGCAGCGCAGACTTCTGCGTCTCGGTCACATAGCCGAGCAGCGCCCCGGCCGCGGCGATCGCGAGCGGGAGATTCTCGATGCCGAAGCCGGATAGGTCACGTGTACCGAAAAACTTGTTGAGCTGGCGCTGCGCCGTCTCCGTGTCGAAATGCCACGGCGCGCGCTTGCGCAGGCCGGGCAGGGCGGAAACGAACGTCGGCCACGCGACATCTTCGCTGACCAGCGTTTCCGCGGGCGCGAGGCGGGCGAGTTCGGAGGCGAGTTGTTCAACGTTCGCCGCTTCGCTGAGCAGGAATCGTCCGCCGGCGAGGTCGACCCAGGCGAGACCGTACGTCGTCTTGCCGGCCGCGATCGCGAGCAACAGATTGTCACGGCGCTCTTCAAGCAGCGCCTCGTCGGTCACCGTGCCCGGCGTGACCACGCGCACGACCTTGCGTTCGACGAGTCCCTTCGCTGCGGCCGGGTCGCCGATCTGCTCGCAGATCGCCACCGACTCGCCGAGCTTGATCAGTTTCGCCAGATAGCCTTCGACCGCGTGGAACGGCACGCCCGCCATCGGGATCGGCGCGCCGGCTGAGGCGCCGCGCTGGGTCAGGGTGATGTCGAGCAGGCGTGCGGCGCGACGCGCGTCGTCGTAGAACAGCTCGTAGAAATCGCCCATGCGGAAGAGCACCAGCGTGTCCGGATACTCCGCCTTGGCGGCGAAGTATTGGCGCATCAATGGCGTGTGCTGGGCGAGGTCGGGCGAAGACATCCAGGCCAAAAATCCGGAAAAGGGCCGCTAGTTTAGCGTGAACCGATGGCGACTCCGGCGGCAACGAGAGCACAGTCGAAGTCGAATCTACTGCTTCGCAATGCCCATGTGGTTCATCAACGCCGAAAGTTGCGGCACCTTCTCTCTCGCTTTATCCAGTACGTCGCGGTCGAGCAGCCGCTCCATCCACTCGGGCTCATGTGCTTCGCATCCAGTGCTTGCCTTGAACTCCCGTTTCATGTGCCTGGTGTCACCTTCGATCTCGACGCCGAGGATCTTCAAAAGCCAGGCCTCAAGGCAGGGATTGGATTCGATGACATCCAGCCTTCCGCGCTTGCCGACGCGACTCTTCCGCGCCTTGGCACGAGCTGCATCGTCCCAGTCCGTATCGGTATCCAGAAGCAAAACGACTTTGTCGTATGCACGATTGTTGTTCCTGCGGAGCGCCGTTTCCAATACGTGCTTGCCGCCCTTGCCTTTCGCGTTGTGCTCCTGAACGGCCCGCCCCAGCGAATCGGAATACATGCGCTTCACATGGCGAACGAAGGCGATATCGGCATCTCCTTCGCCAACGACGAGCAGAGTCTCCTTGACGGCACGCGTTTTGACGGACTGACACAACATCATAGTTGAGGCACTGCTCCGTACGCGCCGCTCATGTACTTCGCATACAGGTTGTCCTGGCTGCGAACACCCTCCATCGTATCCAGACGCCAGGCTTCGCTCTCGCATTCGTTCTTTTCCACCAGGATCACTTGCGACTTGCCGAGCAGGCCAATCACCTCGATAGAATGGCTAGTGAAGATGATCTGCGCATGGTGCGGATTGGTGTTCGGGCTGGAAAACAGATCGAGCAAGGGTTCGATCATGTGCGGGTGCATGTCGCTTTCCAGTTCGTCGATCACGGCGATGCCACCGGTAGCCAGTACGCTCAACAGATACGAGAGTTGCACGAACGCCGTCCGTGTGCCGCTGGACTCCTCTGCCATCTGCAGTTCGTGCTTTGAACCGTCCTTCAAGGTGTGGACACCAAAAGCCAGATATTGCGGCGGCAATTTCACGCCTTCCGGTAGCTTCACTTCTGGCGGCGCAGGGAAATCCAGCTTCCGAATTTCCACGCCGGACAAGCCGAAATCCAGATTCTGCAACAAGGTCTCCATCTGCTTCTTCAACGCAGCGTTCTCGAAGAAGAAGATGGATGCGTTCAAGAAGCCGAGGTTGGGATCGATGCGACCGACCTGCATGATGTTGGTTGCGACATTCGCACCGATCAGGTATTGAGCAACTTCAACGCCATACTGCGCCGCCGTCGAAATCAGCGAGGCGTTTGGGCGAACCTTCTTCGCCTCGGCAGGGTTCAGGCCGAAGCCATCCTGCTTGATCGAGTACTCCTTCTCCGCTTCGTTCCATTCGCGCACGAACACGTAGGAAAATTTCGCACTCTTTCTCTTCTGGCGCTTGTAGACAGCTTCATGCAGGACACGTTCTGGCGTAGCCTTCAATTCATAACGCCACAGCGTGCCGCTTATGTCATCGGCTTCAAGCTCGAACTCGACCGGCTCGTTCGGCGAAGAGAAGTGCGGTTTGATCGGGAGTTGGGCGGTCGGCTGGCTTTGGAACGAATGAGTGACGAACCAGTTCAAGAAAGCCAAAGGCTTGATCAACGACGTCTTGCCCGCGCCATTGGCGCCGACCACGGCCATCGCCGTGGCAAGTCGCTGGCCAGCGGGCGATGTCGTGTCCCAGCCCTGTGCACTGGCCTTCTTAGTCAGTGCGAAAGACACCTCCGTGCGCTCCTTGAAACTGAGGAAGTTCTTGAATGCAAAGAAGTGAAGCATGGCCGATTCGCCGAATTAGGGCCAAAATTTGGCCGTGAAATGTATTCTAAGACAAAATTTTGTCTATTTTCAATTTTTAGGCTAAAAATATAGTATCCGGACAGAATATGCCCAAGTGCGCCTGCCGGCGATTGGGCCTTGCGCTGGCGGCAGCTCATCGCGCGAAGGCGCGGTGCAGCAGGGCGGCGAAGGCGGACTGGGCGGTGGTCAGCGCGGCGGATTGTTTGGCGGCGATGCTGCGCACCCTTTCGGCTTTGGCGGCGAAGTGGCGTTGCAGTTCGATGGGTGGAATGGGCAAGCGGAGCAGTTTCAATTTGGCTTGCGAAATGTTCTTCATCGAACCGCCGGTTCCAGAGGCAATGCGACTCAACATGCTGCGCACGGCAGGTTGCTGGAACAAGTGCAACGCGAAACGCGAAATGATGACGTTTTCATCCTTCCAAATGAAGCGCCACAGCTTGTCCGGCAAAAGCGTGGTTCCGCCGGTGGCTTCAACAAGTGCAACTGCGCCGACCAATGCTTCTGTGTTGGCGCGTGAAATAAGCAAGTCGCCGACGCGAACGAGGTGCGATGCAGGCGGCTCGATTTCGGTCGGCGCAGGCTTGGCTTCTTCTTCGATGTAGCGCCCGGAGGTGACGGCGCTGATTTTCAAGATTCGGTACTTCGCGTTGTTGGCCTCGCCCGCTTGTAGATTCTTGCCACCCTCAAAGCGTTCTATCAAGTCGCCGACAGCAACAAGCGGCCAGTGCTTTGGGTTGGTGGCGGGGTCGCCGAAGAGGTCGAGAAACAGGGTGGGGATCAGTTCGGCGGCTTTCTGTTGTGCTTCGCGGCGCAGGCGCACGATGCCTTCCGCGCGCGCCAGCACATCGACGATGCGCCGTTGTTCGGTTTGCGACGGGAGGGGGATTTCGAGTTGTGCGACATCTTTTGGGTATAGATGTATGCCCTTCACGATGAAACGAATCGCATCGCGCGCGGCTTTGCTGCGGAGCCAGAAATTGATGTATTCAGGCAGTGCTTTGCTTTGATCTGGCCGCACTGCCAGCCACTCGCCCGTTGGTAAGGCATCTACTACGGAGTGGCCAGCAAAAAAAGTTTTGCTTCCGACATAGTCAGCGTTGTGTGCGGCGTTTAGGATCAATGTGTCGCCGACACGAATCCACTTTTTTTTGAATTTCGTGGCGAGCGAGTCGTCCACAAAACTTTCAAAGACACCTTTGAATAGGCCGGCCTCGTTGACATCACGGATTTTGAGGACGGGATAGCCTTCAGTCCGTTGCTCTGATTTCGCCGGAGTTTTGCCATTGAATACCTCGGCAACAGAGTCGAGGCGATGGAGGTCGCTCATTGTGAGCTTTCCAATAGCGCAACGCGCAGTGCCTCGACTTCGCTAGCGATTTCCGCTTCAAGCGCCGCGAGCTCGTCGAGCAGTTCGCGTGGGTCGCGGTGCTCGACCTGTGCCTGATTGAGCGGGCGGTAGCGGCTGGCGCTGAGGTTGTAGTCGTTGGCGCGCAACTGGTCGGCGCTGGCGAACCACCAGTTTTTCGTCCAGGGTGAGTTCGTAGCGGTGGCAGGATTTGAACCTGCGTTCTGGCCCTTCGACTTCGCTTCGCTACGCTCAGGGCGAGCGGTGTCGTGGGTGGCCTGCCACTCAGCCCAACGGCCGTCGCGCGAGCGGTAGACCTCGATCAGCGCGGGCAGGTCATCGGGGTCGATCGGCTGGTCGTGATTCGCGTCGAGTTTGTAACCGTCGTTATCGGCATGCAGGAACAGCACGCGCTGCGTCGCACCACCCTTGCGGAACAACAGCACCGACGTCTTCACGCCCGAATACGGCTGGAACACGCCGCCGGGCAGCGACAGCACGGCCTCGACGGTGTTGTTCTCGACCAGCATACGGCGTATCTCGCGGTGCGCGCTGGTCGAGCCGAACAGCACGCCTTCGGGCACGATGACGCCGCAGCGGCCGCCTGCCGTCAACGAATCGAGCATGTATTTGAGAAAGAGGATTTCGGTCGCGCCGGTGTTGCCGACCTTGACGTCCTCGACGATGCGATCGCGGTCGAGGCGGCCGGAGAACGGCGGGTTGGCGAGGATCACGTCGTAAGAATCGGGCAGGCCGAGGTCGGCGCGCTGCTGCGCGTCGAGCGTGGTCGTCAGCACGTTGCGGCGCAGGATGCGCACGTTGGGCAGGCCGCGCAGCGTGAGGTTCATCGTGGCGAGGCGCACCATCTGCGGGTCGACGTCGTTGCCGTAGAAGCTGCGGTTGGCGAGCTGGCTCTGCTGTGCCTGGTTCAGTCGGTCGCCGAGGCCGCGGCGCTGCGGCTTGCCGTCCACTTCGACGGTTTCGATGGCGGCGTCGGACGAGTGCGCGAGGCGGATGTGGTTGTAGGCGGCGACGAGGAAGCCCGCGGTGCCGGCGGCGGGGTCGTAGATCGTGTCACCGATCTGCGGATCGACCATCGCGACAATGGTACGGATGACATGGCGCGGCGTGCGGAACTGGCCGAGTTCGCCCGCCTGCTTGATCTGGCGCAGCACGTGCTCGAACAGATCGCCCTTGGTGTCGGCGTCGGTCTGGTCCAGGCGCAGCGCGTCGACATCGGTGACGAGTTTGCCGAGCACGGCGGGATCGTCGATGCCGAGGCGCGCGCCGTCCATGAAGTTCGTTGCGCCTTGCGCGGCGATCTCGGCGTAAAACGGGAAAACTTCGTCGCGCACGAAGCGCACGAGGTTGTCGCCGGATAGGCCGCGCGCCCATGACGACCAGCGCAGGCGCTCGGCACCTATGGCCTTTTCTTTTTTGTGCGCGGCGTTGAGCGGGTTGCGCAGCGTCCACTTGCCGTCGAACAGGCTCGTGTATTTCTGATTGGTCACGCGGGCACGCGCGAGGTTTTGGGCGTCGATACTTTCGATCAGGTAGAAGAAGAACAGGAACGAGACCTGCTCGGCGTTGGCTACAGGGTTGGGGTAGCCGCCGCCGTACAAATCGTCGCGGATCTGGTCCACCTTGCGGCGGAGCTCCGGGGTCATCGGCATGGGTGAAATCCGTCAGTGTTGCGCGGGCGGAGGCGCCGCCGTCTGGGCGCGGGGTTGCGAGTCTGTCGCATCGTCCGCGAACACGGCAAGTGTGATGTCGTCGAGCACGGTTTCGAGCGTCTGTGGACCGACGAATACGCTGCGAGCGCGGGCCTGGCCGCCGAGCGCGGTGAAAGTCTGGTAGACGTCGAGATGGTCGGCCGTGAAGGTGTCGAGCGTGTCGGCATTGACACGCAAGGCGCTGCCGATCAGGGCCAGCCAGCGACGTTGTTCGGCGTCGAAGCGCGCTTCGTTTTGCAGCAGCCATGCCTCGTAGCGCGCGCCGAGCACCTGCGCGCGCTGCGCGTGTGCGTCCGCACGCGCGAGGTTGCCGTCGACGTCAAGGGTGAGCCAGCCGCGCGTGGCAGGATCGATGCTGTCTTCGATATCGATGGCGAGCAGGCGGCGCGGTTGCGTTTTCGGGCGTGGCGGTCGATCCGCGATCGCGCTGCCGCCGACCATTTCCTCACGGCCTTCGAATTCATCGGTGACGCCAACGAAATCGAACATCGTGAACAGCGCCTTGTTCGGCGCCTTGCGCGTGCCGCGGCCGCGCATCTGGCGGTAGAGGATTTCCGAGCGCGTGTAGCGCGCGAACACGAGATTGAGCAATTCTGGGAAATCGAAGCCGGTGTCGAGCATGTTCACCGAGACGAGAATCTGCGGGAACTTCTCTTTCTTGAACTGGCGAATCTTGTCGAAGGCGTCGAGCGTGTCGTCGCCGGCGCTGCCGGTGTCGGAGACGACATATTCGGCGTAGCGCACGGCCGCATGCGGTTTTTCGGCAGCGAATTCCTTGTCGAACATTTGTGCGAGTGTTTCGGCGTGGCGCTTGGTGACGGCGAACACGATGGTCTTGCCGGGGATTGGCTTGCGCTGGATGCCCTTCGCGTCGAGATAGCCGTGTTCCATCACGTCGCGAAATTCGCGCACGATGGCGCGATTGCGCTCAGGGATCGTGAAGCGGCGTTCGAGCGCGGCGGGGTCGATGATGAGAGGATCGGCGGCATTGAACATTTCTTCGAGTTCAGCCTTAGTCGCCGCATCCATGTTTGACCAGTCGAGTTCGCCTTTCTTGACGGGGATCCCGTCGTCCTTGACGGTCTGGACGGTCTTGGCCTTGTAGATTTGATAGGGCACGAGATAGCCGTCCTGGATCGCGTCGCGCATGCCGTAACTGAAGGTCGGCTTGTCGACCTCGAAGAAGCGCAGCGTGTCACGCACGAATTTGCGGTCTTCGTCGTCGCCGTCGTTTTCGTTGTTGGCGTAGCAAGGCGTGGCGGTGAGACCTATCTGGATGCCGTCGAAATGCTTGAGCACGCCGCTCCACTTGCCATAGATCGAGCGGTGGCATTCGTCGCTGATGACCAGATCGAAATACCCCGCGGAATAATCGCGGTAGATGTTCACCATGCTTTGCAGCGTGGTGATTGTGATGCGCTTGGCGTCGTCGAAGCGACGGCCGGCGCGCAGCACGTAGCAGGGCAATTCGGGCAGGTATTCTGCGAAGGTGTCTTCGGTCTGCTTGGCGAGCGTGATGCGGTCGACGAGGAACAGCACGCGCGTTACCGCATTGGCGTCGAATAGGCGCTTGATGAGTGCGGCGGCTGTGCGCGTCTTGCCGGTGCCGGTGGCCATCTCGACGAGCAATTTGCGACGGCCACGGTCGATTTCCTCACTTAACGTGGCGATGCAGCGGTGCTGGTAGTCGCGTTCGACGATGCGCTTGTCGATAGTCACGTCGAGCAGGTTGCGGCGCACTGTGAGCGTCGCGGCGCGGCGCTCCAGGTCGGCCTGCGAGTAGAGCGTCGCGACCTTGCGTGGATGCGCTTCGCGCTGATAGTCCCAAAACCAGATTTCGTGGCCGTTGGCCAGAAAGATGAAGGGGACTTTGGCAAGTTCGGCGTAGTGCTTGGCCTGATCCGCCGCGGTCGGCGCGTGCACGCTGCTGCGTTTGGCCTCGATCACGGCGAGGCCGCGACCATCGCGGTCGCAGAGCAGGTAGTCGGCGCGAGTGCCGTCGCTCAGCGGATACTCGAAGCGCACGCTGATGCCGTCGCTGACTTTCCAGCCCGCATCGACCAGTTGTGCATCAATCAAAGTTCGCGAAAACGCCTCGTTGGCAGCCATGCCATCCCCACCCGCATTTGTCGAGAGAATAGCCGATTGTGGCGTCGTATTGATGCATTTTCGATCCAAGCAAGCCGGAAACGGACGCGATGTGATGATGAATCTACGCTTGTAAATGGCGTGGCTTTTGGGCACAGCCCAACGAGGGTTTGGGCACGCAGGGAGGCTAAAAGGTGTGCCCAGGGCATGCTCAACGGTTATGAACGAATGTTTGGATACGGTGGAAAACGAGCAGGTATGCCGCCTATCTGAACATCCGCGAATACTGGCGCATCAATGGTGTGTGCTGGGCGAGGTCGTCGCGGGTCATCAGGCTCAGTTTGGAATGCGACGTAACGTTCGCTGGCGCAATTCTAGCTGAGTCCGCCTCGGCGTCGGGGAGAGAGGCAGGCCGTTTGGGCGCTTCCGCGAATAGGAGAATTAGAGGAGACCGTCGATCGGCAGCATGCGCAGTATGCGCAGCACGAACCGGCGCCGCCACGTCGAGTCCGGTTCGTCGGTGAAGGTCTTCAGCTGGCCGTCGGTGTCGGCGATCCAGAGGATGCGGTTGGATCGCAGTTGCAGCCGATAGGCATTGGACGGCGCCGCTGCGGTGGCGAAGGTCTTGCCGATCGCCGCGGCGAGGTCCGGACAATCGACGATCACACCCATTTCGGTGTTGAGCAGTTTGGAACGCTGGTCGAGATTCATCGAGCCGACGAACGCGTAACGCCCATCCACCGTGGCGGCCTTGGCGTGCAGGCTGGCCCCGGCGGATTTTCCGCCGGAGGTCATTTCTGGACTGCCGGTATTGGCCGACGGACGCATTTCAAAGAGTTGCACCCTTGCGGCGAGCAACGGTTGTCGGTAGTTCGCATAGCCTGCCTGCGCCGCGATCTCATCATTCGAGGCGAGCGAGTTGGTGAGGACCTTCACCTCGACGCCGCGCTGCGTCAGCGCTGCAAGATTGCGTACGCCGCTTTTGCCGGGCACGAAATACGGCGTGATCAGCAGCACCTCGTGTTGTGCAGTGTCGAAAATCGATTTGACCTTCGGGCCGATTCGCAGGCTGGGAAGGTCCTCGTGTATCTCGACTTTTTCCGGCGCATCGGCGACGAGCGCCGCCTCACCCCAGAACCAGCTTCCGCGACGATCGGCGCTCGGCCCGCCCTCGGGCAGGGCATCGAGCGCGGCCTGGGCGTAGTCCGACTCGGCGAATTGGCGCGCATCGTGAGTCAACGCCGCGCGCACGCGGGCGAGGTCCGCTTCGCTTGCATGCATGTCGCGAAACGCGGTCACGGGATAGGCGGAGTCGCTGTTCCAGTACGCGTCGAACGCCTGCTCCGCTTGGGTGACGACGGGACCGATCGCGATCACGTCGAGATCGCGGAAATTCGCATTGTCGTTGGCGCCGAAATACGGATCGCCGATGTTGCGCCCGCCGACAACCGCGACATTGCCATCGACGATGAACGACTTGTTGTGCATGCGTCGATTCAGGCGCGAGCCTTCGAGAAGCCACTGGGCGATTTTCGAGGGCAGCGACGGCGAGCGGGTCAGCCACGGGTTGAAGACGCGCACTTCGATCTTCGGGTGTGCCTCCAGCGCGGCGAGCAGCCGGTCCTTGCCTTCGCTATTCATGTCGTCCACCAGCAGTCGCACGCGCACGCCGCGGTCGGCGGCAGCGAGGAGATGCTGAGCCACGAGTTTTCCGGTCGCGTCGTTTTCGAAGATGTAATACTGCAAATCGATCGAGTGCGCAGCCTGGTCGGTGAGCACGACACGGCTCAGCAACGCATTCGGCCCCGTCGTCACGAGGCGAAAGCCGGATTGCCCGGGATGGGCATCGAGCTCCGTGCGCAGGTAGCGGCCGGCTGGGGTATCGAACGATACGGGCAGTGCCTGCGACGGCGATCTGGGGATATCGGTACGCAGCGTCGCGCATGCCCCGATGAAGAGACAAAGCGTCAGCAATAGCGGAAAGCGGTGGCCCCAGATCATCGCCATAGTCGTTTTTCCACGGCGCGTCCGCTCGATGATAGCGCTGCCGGGCCGCGCAGAGATGAACGAAAGCGTACGCTAGCGTTCGCGGACGGGGCGCTTTGCCATACCGGGCGCAATTCGCTAGAACCACTGCCGAAATTCCATGAGATGAAATCCATGAATGCACCTCTTCCATCCGCGGATGCCGTCCCCGGCGCGAGCGACCACGAGCTAGCCGCGGCGGCGCAGCGGGTCGCTGATCTGCTCATCGCGCGAGGTGCGCTGCTGGCGACAGCCGAGTCGTGTACGGGCGGCTGGATCGCAAAACTCCTCACCGATATCGCCGGGTCGTCCGCCTGGTTTGAAGGCGGAGCGGTGACGTACAGCAACGCGCTGAAGCAGAAGCTGCTCGGGGTCGAAGCCACGACGCTCGAACGCTACGGTGCAGTGAGTCGGGAAACGGTGATCGAAATGGCCGCCGGCGCGCGCCGGCGATTCGCCGCGACGGTAGCCGTTGCCGTTACCGGCGTCGCCGGGCCGACGGGCGGTTCGGTGGACAAACCGGTCGGCACGGTGTGGATTGGCTGGCAGCGCGACGAGGGCGACGCCGAGGCGCAGTTGTTTCGCTTCGACGGCGACCGCGACGCGGTGCGCCGGCAGAGCGTTGCCGCGGCGCTGCGCGGCGTGCAGAAAATTCTTACAAGCTGACGCGGCAATTCGTGCATGCTAGGCCAGGGCGGCTGTGGGATAATTCGCACTGTCGCAATCGGTGAGATCGTCGCAACGCACGATCCCGTTCAACTTTCACTTCGAGGTAATCCGCAATGGACGACAACAAGCGCAAGGCGCTTTCCGCCGCACTCGGTCAGATCGAAAAGCAGTTCGGCAAAGGCGCGGTCATGCGCATGGGCGACCGTGCGGTCGAAGCGATCGAGGCAATTCCCACCGGCTCGCTCATGCTCGACCTCGCACTTGGCATCGGCGGCTTGCCGCGCGGCCGCGTCGTCGAGATTTACGGACCGGAATCCTCAGGCAAAACCACGTTGACGCTGCAGGTCATCGCACAAGCGCAGAAGCTTGGCGGCGCGTGCGCGTTCATCGATGCGGAGCACGCGCTCGATCCGATTTACGCGGAAAAGCTGGGCGTCAAGGTCGAGGACCTTCTGCTGTCGCAGCCCGACACGGGTGAGCAGGCGCTGGAAATCGCCGACATGCTCGTGCGTTCGAGCGCGGTCGACGTGATCGTCGTCGACTCGGTGGCCGCGTTGACCCCGCGTGCGGAAATCGAAGGCGAGATGGGTGACCAGTTGCCCGGCCTGCAGGCGCGTCTGATGTCGCAGGCATTGCGCAAGCTGACCGCGAACATCAAGCGCTCGAACACGATGGTCATCTTCATCAACCAGTTGCGCATGAAGATCGGAGTGATGATGCCGGGGCAGAGTCCGGAAACGACGACCGGCGGCAACGCGCTCAAGTTCTACGCCTCGGTGCGCCTGGACATCCGCCGCATCGGCGCGGTCAAGAAGGGCGACGAGATCGTCGGCAATCAGACCAAGATCAAAGTGGTCAAAAACAAGCTCGCGCCGCCGTTCAAACAAATCGTCACCGAGATCCTTTACGGCGAAGGCATCAGCCGCGAGGGCGAGCTGATCGACATGGGCTCCGACAACAAGATCGTGGAAAAGTCGGGCGCCTGGTACAGCTACGGCGGCGAGCGCATTGGCCAGGGCAAGGACAACGCTCGTCAGTATCTGAAGGACAACCCGATCGCGGCGAAGGAAATCGAGGACAAGCTGCGCGCGGCGCTGGCGCCGAAGGCGGCCACGCCTGCGGTGCAGACCGAGGAACTCGAAGAGGTTTGATCGCGCCACAACTTGTTGCTACCGAAAGGAATCGGTGTTGGAATGTTCTACGAGATTGTCGGCGAAATTCGTGAGACGGAAACAATTGCGCGCGGCTCAGGGATACGCGAACTGAGCCGCTTGCGCAAGTTTCACGGCCTAGGCAACTGGCGGAAGCGCAAGGGAATGGCAACAGTCCGTTTTATGAACGGACGCTCTGCTGTCGTCGAACTTCATTGGTACGAGGCTGCCGGTATCGGCAAACGGGAATTCAAGATCAAGCGTTATTTGGATTAGTCATGTCCGAACACAAATTTGTCGTATGCGTGCGCAATGACGACTACGGTGCGTCATTAGAATTGCGCAAGCTGTATGAAGTTCTGCCCGATGAAGAGGCTGCAAATCATGGGCAGGTACGGATTGTCGACGAATCCGGCGAGGACTATTTGTATCCTCAATCCTTCTTTGCCCCGGTCGAATTGACCGAGCTGACGGAACAATTGCTCGTTAAGGCGGCCTGAACGCCGCCATCGCATCGCAGGCCGGCCGTCGCGCCAGCCAGCTCTCCTGTTGCCTTGAATGCTCCGCGCCTTTGGCGCGGCTTGCAAACTGCGCGATCGTCCACACTTGACGTGATAGTGATACCGCGTCAACCTCGTCTCGTCCGGTCTTCCCGGTGCGAGGCGAATCGCGGCGCGGACAAGACAAGCATTCAGGAAACCTAATGGCCAATCCCGTTCCGAACCCGCCCGTCCAGCAGCATTTGTCCAACATCAACGAATTGCCGGTGTTGCCGCTGCGAGACGTCGTCGTCTACCCGCACATGGTGATTCCGCTCTTTGTCGGGCGTGAGAAATCCGTACGCGCGCTGGACCTCGCGATGGAAGGTGACAAACGTATCCTGCTCGTCGCCCAGCGCAGCCCGGACACGGACGATCCGCAGACGGGCGATCTGTATTCGATCGGCACCGTGGCGACCGTGCTGCAACTGCTCAAGCTGCCCGACGGCACGATCAAGGTGCTGGTCGAGGGCGTGATGCGCGCGGAAGTATCGAGCTTCTCCGAACGCGACGGCATCATGACCGCTTACGCGCGCGCGCTCGAATCCGCCTACACGCGCGAGTCGCGCGAGATCGAGATCGTATCGCGCTCGCTCGTGTCGATGTTCGAGCAGTTCGTCAAGCTGAACCGCAAGATTCCACCAGAACTGTTGGCGACGCTCTCCGGCATCGACGACGCGAGCCGCCTCGCCGACACGATCGCGGGACACTTGTCGATCCGCCTGCAGGACAAGCAGCGCGTGCTGGAAACGGCCGATGTGGCCGACCGCCTCGAAATGCTCATGGGTTTCGTCGACGGCGAAATCGACGTGCAGCAGATCGAAAAGCGCATCCGCGGCCGCGTGAAGTCGCAGATGGAGAAGAGCCAGCGCGAGTACTACCTCAACGAGCAGATGAAGGCGATCCAGAAGGAACTGGGCGAAGGTGAGGATGCGCCGAACGAGGTCGAAGAGCTGACCAAGAAGATCGACAAGGCCGGCATGCCGCCCGCGGTCGAGAAGAAGGCGCGTGCCGAGCTGAACAAGCTCAAGCAGATGCCACCGATGTCCGCGGAAGCGACCGTCGTGCGCAATTACATCGACTGGCTCGTCGGCGCGCCGTGGAAGAAGCGCAGCAAAGTACGTAAGGACCTAGGCGCCGCCGAGGAAGTGCTCGACACCGACCACTTCGGCCTGGAGAAGGTCAAGGAGCGCATCGTCGAATATCTGGCCGTTCAATCGCGCGTGAAGAAGATGAAAGGCCCGATCCTATGCCTGGTCGGACCGCCGGGCGTGGGCAAGACCTCGCTGGGCCAGTCGATCGCCAAGGCGACCGGGCGCAAGTTCGTACGCATGTCGCTCGGCGGCGTGCGCGACGAGGCCGAGATCCGCGGCCATCGCCGCACCTACATCGGCTCGATGCCGGGGCGGCTGATCCAGAATCTCAACAAAGTCGGTACGAAGAATCCGCTGTTCGTGCTCGACGAGATCGACAAGATGTCGATGGATTTCCGCGGCGATCCGTCGTCGGCACTGCTGGAAGTGCTCGATCCCGAGCAGAACCACGCGTTCAACGATCATTACCTCGAGGTCGATTTCGATCTGTCCGAGGTCATGTTCATCGCCACCGCGAACTCGCTGAACATTCCGGGCCCGCTGCTCGATCGCATGGAAGTGATCCGCATCCCTGGTTATACCGAAGAAGAGAAAATCAATATCGCCGAGCGCTATCTGCTGCCGAAGCAGGTCAAGGCGAATGGTCTCAAGCCCGAGGAAATCGCGGTAAAGACCGAGGTCATCCGCGACATGATTCGCTACTACACTCGCGAGTCGGGCGTGCGCAACCTCGAGCGCGAGATCGCGAAGATCTGCCGCAAGGTCGTGACCGAGCTGACGCTGGCCGCGGACAAGGCGAAGAAATCCGGCAAGGCGGAGAAGAAGCGCGGCAAGGTGACGGTCGACAGCAAGAACCTCGATCGCTATCTGGGCGTGCAGAAGTTCCAGTTCGGTCGCAGGGAACTACAGAACGAAGTGGGCCTGGTGACAGGTTTGGCGTGGACTTCCGTTGGCGGCGAGCTGCTCAGCATCGAGGCCTCGATCGTGCCCGGAAAGGGCCGTCTGGTGAACACGGGGCAGCTTGGCGACGTGATGAAAGAGTCGATCCAGGCCGCGTTGTCGGTCGTGCGTGCGCGCACGGAGCGGCTCGGTATCGAGGCGGACTTCCATCAGAAATACGACATTCACATTCACGTGCCCGAAGGCGCGACGCCGAAGGACGGCCCAAGCGCGGGCATCGGCATGTGCACGGCGCTCGTCTCGGCGCTGACCAAGGTGCCGGTGCGCTCCGAGGTCGCGATGACCGGCGAGATCACGCTGCGCGGCCGCGTGCTGCCGATCGGCGGCCTGAAAGAGAAGCTGCTCGCAGCGCATCGCGGCGGCATCGAGACCGTGATCATCCCCGAGGAAAATGAGAAAGACTTGGCGGAAATTCCGAAGAACGTCACCGAGTCGCTCAAGATCAAGCCGGTGCGCTGGATCGATGAGGTGCTCGACATCGCGCTCGAGCGTCCGCTCTCGCCGCTGCGGGAAAAAGTGGAAAATGCGCAAAATGTTGCATCGGAACCGGCGGCCGACGATGCGGCCGGGTCCACTGCCGTACGTCCTCACTGACGTTCAAATCCATGCCGGCGTATCGCGCCGGCATGCAAATTCCTGACCAGCATGTCAAGCCGTCCTGCACAAAATCGGCGTCGTTCGCGCTAACTCGAAAATCGCTGCAGGGCGCATTGCAATTGGTGTTGCGCCCGGTGAAACGGGCTGGTATAAAGTTCGCGCCGCACTTCGCAAAAGTCTTCGGGCATGCGCGAAAGATGCGGGAAACGAAGCCAGCAGACCAGGCCTTCGAGATCTGCAGGTATGCTTCGGATGATTTCGATTACCTAACGGCGAGCGCTCGCCAATTCCACTCGGGAGAGACATAACATGAACAAGGGTGATTTCGTTTCTGCGGTTGCCGACTCGGCTGAACTGAGCAAGGCCGATGCGGGCCGTGCCGTCGAGGCCGTGATCGAAGTGATCACGAAGGCGCTGAAGAAGGGCGACAGCGTTGCCCTCGTCGGCTTTGGCACGTTCCTCGCGCGCAAGCGCGCGGCGCGCACGGGTCGCAATCCGCGCACCGGCCAGCAGATCAAGATCAAGGCTTCGAAGAATCCGTCCTTCAAAGCTGGTAAAGCTCTGAAAGATGCTCTAAACTAAGCGGCTCGCCTGCCAAGGGTGCTTAGCTCAGCGGTAGAGCGTCGCCCTTACAAGGCGAGGGTCGGGGGTTCGAAACCCTCAGCACCCACCAAACTCGATGCGGGTTACCACTCGTAGCGGTAAGGCAAAAAAAAGAATTGGAGTCCTGCAATGTCATCCGTGCCGGATTCCGACAGTTAGCGCGGAGTGGTAGTTCAGCTGGTTAGAATACCGGCCTGTCACGCCGGGGGTCGCGGGTTCGAGTCCCGTCCACTCCGCCATTACTTACGAAAGGCGCCGCAAGGCGCCTTCGTTTTATCTGGGATTGTATTTGTGCGTTCGTTCATGAACGCGAAGATCAAAAAGCGGCCATTTTTGGCCGCACTTGAGGTACCAGTGCGTTCATCCGTGAACGCGAAGATCAAGAGGCGGCCGTCCTTGGCCGCACTTTTCAAAAAGAGCAGGTTTCCATGTTGCAGACATTGCACGACAGGTTTTCCGGTATCGCGGCCAAGATTCTTCTCGGCATCGTCGTGATCGTGTTCGGCGGATTCTTCGGCATCCAGCAGTACATGAATCCGAAGAGCGAAACCTACGTGGCGAAGGTAGGCGACAAGGAAATCGGCCAGGACCAGTTCCGCGAAGCGTACAACCGCTTCCGCTCGCAGATGCAGCAAGCCTATGGTGCGCAGTTCGATGCGGCGGCGTTCGACACGCCGGAGCGCAAGCGCCAGGTGCTCGACCAGCTGATCAACGAACAACTTCTCGCGGATGCGAACGAGAAGCTCGGCGTCATGGTGCCGATCACTCAGGTGCGCGAAGCGATCCAGAGCATTCCCGCGTTCCAGACCGACGGCAAGTTCGACACAAATCTCTATCGCCTGCGTCTGCAAGCGGCAGGGCGCACCGCGGCGCAGTTCCAGGAGGACGTGATCAAGGACTTGGCCACGCGCCAGCTGCCGGCCGGCTTGTCGCAGACCAGCGTGGTAACGAACGCCGAAATCGACAGCTATCTCAAGCTGCGCGATCAGACGCGCGACTTCAGTTACATCAAACTCGACAAGCCCACGGGCGAAGCAGTGAAGGTCGCCGATGCGGACATCGAAAAGTACTACAAAGAACACGGTGATCAGTTCCTGACGCCGGAGAAGGTTTCGCTCGACTACATCGAACTCGATGCGGCGAAGATGAAATCCGAAGTGACGCCGGACGAAGCGACGCTCAAGCAGCGCTACGAAGATCAGAAGGCGAAGTTCACCGCGCCGGAGCAGCGCCAGGCCTCGCACATTCTCGTTAAGGTCGAAAAGAACGCGAATGCCGACGCGCAAAAAGCTGCGCTGGAGAAAGCGAAGGCGATCGCCGCCGAAATCAAGGCGGCCAAGGATTTCGCCGCCGAAGCAAAAGAGAAATCGGACGACCTCGGTTCGAAGTCGCAAGGCGGTGATCTCGGCTGGCTCGAAAAGGGCCTGACTGACCCCGCGTTCGAGACGGCGCTGTGGGGCATGAAGAAGGGCGATGTTTCCGATCCGGTGCTGTCGCCCGAGGGTTATCACATCATCCAACTGCGCGATGTGCGCGAGGGCAACGTCAAGCCGTTCGAGGAAGTGAAGGCCGAGCTTGCCAAGCAGTACATGGAGACGGAAAACGAGCGCCGCTACAGCGAGCTCGCGGGCAAGCTCGTCGACTCGCTCGGCAATGATCCGTCGCTCGCCAACGCCGCGAAGACGTTTAATCTGCAGGTACAGAAGACGGCGCTGTTTACGCGCGCAGGCGGCGAAGGCATTGCGGCGAATCCGGCCGTGCTCAAGGCGGCGTTCTCGCCGAACGTGCTCGTCGAAGGCAGCACTTCGGATGCGATTACGCTGTCGCCGAACCACATCGCGTTCGTGCACATAGACCAGCACGAAAAGCCGACACCGAAACCGATCGATCAGGTGCGCGAGGAGATCCGCGGCAAACTCGTCGCCGAGCAGGTCGCCAAGCAGGCGAAGGAGCAGGCCGATACGCTGTATGCGCGTTTGCAGAAGGGCGAGACGCTCGATCAGATCGCCGCGGTGGTCAAGGCCAAGGTCGACGCGCAGAAAGATATCGGCCGCAATGCCGCGAATCTCGACGGCAGACTGGTCGCCGAAGTGTTCAAGCTTGCACGCCCAGCCGCGGCGGACAAACCGACAACGGCCGAAGTCGCCCTGGCCAACGACGCTTACGCGCTCGTCGCGCTCACGGCGGTGAAAGATGCCGATCCGTCCAAGCTCGATGCGAAGTCGCGCGAAGCCGCGCGCAATCAGCTGACGCAGGGTTATTCGAACGACGCGGTGCGCGGCTTCCTCGATGCGCTGCGCAAGTCGACCGAGGTCAAGATCGTCGAAGATCGCCTGCAGTAACGCGGGCGATTTCGCACCCCGGTTCCTGTCTTGCCGTTCCTGCTGTCGCGGGAACGGCGGGCAGACCGTTCAGAGGTTGATGTAGACGCGCCGCTTGTCCATCGCGAAGACGATCAGCCACCACAACGCGACGAAGGCGATCGCGTACGCCAGCGAAGCCACGTACGGGCCGGCGAGCGGCGTGATCCAGCCGGCGAACGCCCGGTCGTAGATCGGTTGTTGCCAACCGAAGGCCGGCAGCAGTATCTGCATCAGTTCCGAACCCGCATACGCCGCGATCGCGTTGACGCCGAAGCGCCGGCCGAGCGGTGGCCAGTGTTTGCGGTCGATCGCGACATGAAACGCGAGCAGGGCGAGCATCGACCAGCCCGCGCACCAGAGCGCGAACGACGATGTCCACAGGTTCTTGTTGAACGGCAGCCACTGCGACCATAACGCGGCGAGCAGAACCGCGGCGACGCCGGCAATCAGTAGAAGACGGCGTTGGCCGCTGCGCAGCCAGATCGATGCACAGAGGCCGAACAGGCTTGTCGCCAGCGAAGGCAGCGTGCTGAGCAGGCCTTCGGGATCGTGGCCGCGCCCGGTCGCTGCGTCGATCGAGTACACGGTCGAGCCGAAGATGCGGCTGTCGACACGGCTGACGATATTGTCCCAGGGCTCGATCGTGCCGCCGGCGAGGAGGATCGCCCAGTAGCCGGCGAGCAAAGCGACGATCGTCATCCACCACACGCGTGGCTTGAACCAGATCGCGAATACCGCGGTCGCGGCGAAGCACAGGCCGATACGTTGCAACACGCCCGGAAGGCGCACATGCGCCGAGGGCAATAGCCAGGCCGCGAGCAGATTGATCGCCAGACCGAGCGCGACGATGCGCAGCGCGCGCATCGATGCCGCGCGGAACAGTGCGACAGCATCGGCGCCTTGCTCGGCGCGCGGCACGATGCCAAGCCCGGCCGATACGCCCATTACGAACAGAAAGAACGGAAAGATCAGGTCGGTCGGGGTAAAACCATGCCACTGCGCATGTTCGAGCGGAGCGTAGGCGTGCTCCCAGTCGCCGGCATCGTTGACCAGCAGCATGGCCGCGACCGTGCAGCCGCGCAGTGCGTCGAGGGAAAGCAGGCGGCGCGAAGCGGCGGTCACGGGCGCGGCACCAGCTGCACGGTGTCGATCACGTACAACGGGTTGTGCCCGCCGCTGGCGAACTGCAGACAGAGATCGTGCGTGCCTGTGTGCGCTGTGAGGTCGATATCGAATTTCGCGCCGCGCGGCTGCGCGGCCAGTGCTCCGATCGGCACGATTGCGATTGCATCACCATCGCAATGATCGAGGCGAAGCTGCAACTCGCCCGCAGGATATTTCTCTGGCTTGCGATTGACGACCTGCTTGATGTCGTGCCACAGCTGAAAGTTGTACGGCAGGCTGGCTGCGTCGATCTCGATGCGCGCGATGCCGTCGAGATCGGCCTGCGTCCACACCCAGCACGGTTCGAAGATATCGACCAAATAAGCTTTGTTCGACGCCTCCGCCGCAGCGACATCGGGCAATTTCAACGGCAAACCTTTACCCGGACGGCAGGAGGCGAGTTCGGAGGACGTTCGACGTCGCAGCGCCGACGGATCGAGCTTGCGCACGCGCGCATCGGCGAGGGGGACGCCGCGCTCGAATGTCGTCGCACGAATCTCGCCGCGCGCCGGCGTCGTGAATGGCGCGCGATAAAGCGTCGATTGCGGCGTCGGTACGCTACCGTCGAGCGTGTAGCGAATCTCGCCGAAGGTGGTCGGATTGCTCAGCTCGATTCCGACGTTCCGCGCTTTTGTAGCGTAGGCGCTGCGGATATCCACGGCGAACGAAGTCTGCGAATAACCGAGGCCGATTCGACGATAACGCTCGACCTGGGCGACGAAACGTTCGAGAAAGCCATGCCAATCGTGCGCTGACGCCGGCGACCACAGCACCTCGGCGAGCGCAGCTGCGCGCGGGTAGGCAGCACGCGTCACGCTGTCCGGCGTCGGCAGATATTCGCTCCACAGGTTGGCCTGCGCGCCGAGCACGTGCTTTTCTTCGGCCGCGCTGAGTTCTTTCGGAACCGGATTGAAATCGTAGACTTGTTGCAATGTGATCGGGCTCGGCCGGCCGGCCGGCTCTTCGGCGAGCTGGGTCGGCAGATGATCGAAATACAAATCGGGATCGGGCGAAAGCACAACATCGTGGCCCTGCTTTGCAGCCTCGATCGCGCCTTTGGTGCCGCGCCAAGACATCACCGTTGCGCGCGGCGGCAGGCCGCCTTCAAGAATTTCGTCCCAGCCGATCAGCTTGCGTCCATGCTTGGCGAGGAAGGTCTCGGTGCGTTTGATGAGCCAGCTCTGCAGCTCTGCTTCGTTCTTAATGCCGAGCGCACGCATACGCTGCTGCACGCGCTTCGATGCCTGCCACTGATCCTTTGCTGCCTCATCGCCGCCGATGTGGATGTACTTCGATGGGAACAGCGCCATCGTCTCGGTGAGGACGTTCTGCAGGAAGACGAGGGTGGGGGCTTCCACGTTGTAGAGATATGTGTGCACGCCCCAGTCGTGCGAAACGCCGGGATTCACGCCGGTGACGCCGAGCTGCGGATACGCGGCGATCGCGGACTGCGCGTGGCCCGGCATCTCGATCTCGGGCACGATCGTGACGAAGCGCTGCTGCGCGTAGGCGACGATGTCGCGGATCTGTTCCTGCGTGTAGTAACCGCCGACGCGTTTGTCACTCGCATCCTTGCCGGCAGGCGTGCGCCAGGCGCCGACCTCGGTCAGCTTTGGATATTTCTTGATTTCGATGCGCCAGCCCTGGTCGTCGGTCAGATGCCAGTGCAGCACGTTGTATTTGTGCAGCGCCATCCAGTCGATGAATTGCTTAACGTACTCGGGCGGTTGGAAGTGCCGTGCTGGATCGAGCATCAAACCGCGCCAGCCAAAGCGCGGATGGTCCTCGATGCGCAGGCAGGGAACGCGCACCGGTCCCGACATCTTGCCGTCCGGCGTCAGCAGTTGCCATAGCGTCGTGGCAGCGTTGAAGAAACCGTGCGCGGTATAGGCTTCGATCTCGATGCCTTTTTCGGACACGTTGAGCGCGTAGTGTTCGCTGTAGTCGGAGTCTTCGTCCGGCTTCTCATGGAATACGTCGATGCCGGGGCCTTCGCTGAGTTTCAGGTCGGTCTTGGTCGGATCGAGCTGTTCGATCTTGAGGTGCAGGCCGCGCGTGCGCAGCACGGCCTCGCTCAGCCACCGGGCGACGGCGCCCATTTCGGGCGTCGAAGTCTGCACGCGCAGCACGGTGCCATCGTGCACTTCGAAATAGCCGGGGTTGCGTTGCAGGGAATACGGTGCAGGAATCAGGGAAAGCGGCGCTTCGGCGGCAGGTGCCGTCGGCATGGCGTTCGTTGGTGCGGTGATCGGATTCGTACTGCGGCAGTTGGCAAGGACCAAGGTCGACGCGACGACGATGGCGCAAAGGATCTTGCTGGCGAAACGAGGTGCGTTGGGCATGGGAATGCGTACCGTCGAAGAGGGGTCGATCATACCGTCCCTGGAAACGCACAAAAAAAAGCGGGCCTCGAATGACACAAGGCCCGCAACGGCTGGAGAACGCCTTGAAAAGAGTAGGGCCGCATTGCTCCCTGTCTGCCCCTGCTCCCGGCAACGGGAGCAGGGATGCTTGTCGCAGGGTTAGAACTTCAAGCGCAGGGTGACGTAGTACTGACGGCCGTTCACGTAGAACGCGTACGGCTGATTGCCGTAGGCGGCGCTCTGCGTGTAGTACTTGAGCTTCGGGTTGTTGATGTTCATCGCATCGAGGGTGATCGTCGCCCACGGCGCGACGGCGTAGCCGAACGAGGCGTTCAGCGTGCCCGAACCTTGCTGGTAGAACGTGTCGGTGCGGCTCACACCGGCGTAGAACGTCGAACGATAGGTGTACGACAGGCGGGCGTTGAACAGCGAGTTTTCGAAATAGCCCGACAGGTTGTAGGTGTTGCGCGAGTTGCCCTGCAGTGGGCCGCCGCCGTCGGTGCCGCCGTCCGCGTAGGTGTAATTCGCGGCGACGCCGAAGTTCTCGCCGATCGGCTGGATATAGTTGAACTCAACCCCCTTGACGTGGCCGTCGACGTTGTGCGGCACGCTGACGAGGTAACTGTTGAATATATCGTGGCCGGCGTTTTCGCTCGCCTGCATGTCCTTATAGGTGCGCGTCTCGTTGCCGAAGTTGATGTAGTTCTTCAGGTCCATATTGTACGCACTGACCGACAGCAGGCCGCGCGGCGCGAAGTACCACTCCCAGGCCACGTCGACGTTGGTCGACACGATCGGCTTGAGCTGCGGGTTGCCGCCGCTGCCGGTGTGGGTGAGGTCGTCGAGCGAAACGAAGCCGGCCAGGGCGGAGTAGTCCGGACGCGTCATCGTCTGCGAAGCGGCCACGCGCAGCACCATGTCGTCGCGCATGTCGAACTTGATGTTGCCGCTCGGCAGGAAATTGTCCTTGCTGGTCTTGGCCGTGTTCCAGTAGTAGTCGCCGAATGCGGAACCCGTGATCGGGCCGGTGACGATCTTTTCCTGCGGGCTGGTCGAGCTGTAGCTGATGTCCGAATCGGTGCCGACGTAGCGCAGGCCGAGGTTGCCGCTCCAGCCGTTGCCGACGAAGTTGAATTGCATGTAAGCGGCCTTGTCCGTCTCCTTCACTGAGTAGATGTCGTTGAAGTAGAAGCGGGCGACCGGATCGCGGTTGGCAAACTTGGCGTCGATCGCGGCGAGCTGCGCCGGCGTCCAGTACCAGATATTGCCCGGGAAGCTGCCGCCGACGTTGCTGCCGAAGTCGCCCGGATAGTTGGAGAAGGAGCCGGTCGGATAGCCGGAGGGATCTTGCCAGTTGGTCGCCCAGTTCGGGCCCTGCGCAACGTCGAACAGGTTCTCGCGCGTGTGCTTGGCGTAACGCACGCCGAAGTCGATCGTGGAGAGCGCGCCGCTGTCGACGGCGAACTCGCCGTCGGCCTGCGCCCACTTCTCCTTGTCCTTCACGTCGATACCCTGCTCGCCGAAGATCCAGCCGGCCGACGGCAGAATGCCCGACGGCGAAGAATTGTCGCCGCCCATCGTCCAGTCGATCGGTGACTTGATGCCGTGCATATTCCAGCTCGCACCGGCGCCGGCCTGACCGCCGAGCTCCATCACGTCCTGCGTCGGGCTCTTGCCGCTGCCGTTGGTGATGCCGGCCTGGCCTTTGAAAGTCAGCCTGTCGTTCGCGCGCCAATCGGCGTCGAAGGTCACGTAGTCCGACTTCGAGGACGCGCCGGGACGCGAAATCTGATCGTATACGACGTACGGCGCCGTGCTGCCGGCGACCGGAGCGAAGGTGGCCGACGTCAGCACATTGTTTTTGACCGTGTAGTTGGAGCCGAAGCCCGCGCCGCTGTTGACGAACTGGCTACCCCACATCATGTAGTTGCGGTTGTAGTTGTCGGCCTTCAGTTTGGAGTAAAAGGCGTTGAGGTTGAGCGTGAGGGTGTCGGAGGGCTTGAACTCCAGATCGATCACGCCGCCTTCGCGCTTGCGGGTCTGCGTAAACAGCACCGCGCCGATTTCGTTCGGGTAGTACACGCCGGCGAGATCGGGATGGGCGACGGCAATCGGATCAGTCGCGAAGATCTTGTTGTAGCCGCCAACGACTTCCTGGCCTTCACGCTGCAGCGAGCGCTCTTCATAGAACAACTGGCCGAGAATGCCGAAGCTGTCGTTGACCTTCCAGTTGACCAGGCCACTGAACTGCGGCTTGGTGTTGTCGGGCTGGTCGGAATAGACGCCGCCGATCGACGCCGAGGCAGTCAGATCCTTGCTGTATTCCAGCGGCTTGCGCGTGATGATGTCCACCGAGCCGGCCGCGCCGCCTTCGAGGATCTTCGCCTCGGAAGTTTTGTGCACGACGACTTCGCTGACGATTTCCGACGGCAGCAGGGTGTAGCTGACGCTGCGCCCGACCGTCTGCACCTGGCTGAGTACGAACCAGTCGCCGGTACCGACGGTGTGGCCGTTGATCAGGGTCTGGGTCAGGCTCGGGTTGGTGCCGCGCAGCGAGACGCGGTCGTTTTCATCGAAACCGCCTTCGCTCGCGCTCGACGAGGAGATGTTGACGCCCGGCAGGCGCTCGAGCGTGTCGGCGACGTTCTTCGCCGGCAGCTTGCCGATATCCTCGGCGGTGATGACCTCGACGTGCGAGTCGTAAGCCTGCTTGAGCTGGAGCGATCTGGCTTCAGTGTCGCGGATACCGGTGACGACGACGGTGCCGAGTTCCTCGGCGTTTTTCTTCTTGTTCGCTTCTACATCCGACGGGGACTGCGTCTGCTGCGGATCGGTCGGAACCGGGTCGGCGGCATAGGCAAGTGCGGTAGCGTACAGACTGGCGGCGATGCTCGCCGCGAGCATGGTCTTGGAGTACTTCATGTTGGCCCTCTCAAAATTGTGATGTCAGGAAGACTGGACGTTCGCCGAGTCCCCAGCCTTTTTGCTTTTTTCTTTTGTGTTCTTCTAAGCGTGCGTCCCGCACCCATCACTCCTCCTGTGTTTTTCTAGTTCTCCTTGAACTTATTTCAGCTCTTTTTTTCTTCGTATTCGTGATCGAGAAACCAGTGCGCCGCGCCGGTGACGCCGAGCTGGCCGTGATCGATCAGGTGCACCGGAACGCGTTCGAGAACCTCGCGCAGCGCACCTTTGTCGCGCAGGCGCGCCGCGAACTCACTTTCGCGCAGCAGCGGCAGAATCTGCGGCAGCACGCCGCCGGCGAGGTAGACACCGCCGTACGCGCCGAGCGTCATGATGAAATCGCCGATCAGGCTGCCGAACCAGGCGCAGAAAATGTCCACAGCTTCGACCGCGAGTGCATCGCTGCGCGCGAGTGCGGCCGCGGTGATCCGTGCGGGCGATTCGAATTGCACATGCGCGGCGCGCAGCACACAGAGCGTGCGATAAAGAGTCAGCAGGCCGGGGCCGGAGAAAATCTGCTCGTTGGGCACATGCCGCGAGCCGTGGCCGAGGTGGCGCAGAATTTCCAGTTCGAGTTCGCTGCGCGCGGCGAGTGCCGCATGGCCGCCTTCGGTGGCCAGAATACCGGGGCGCGTCTCGCCCGGAATCAGCACCGCGGCGCCGAGGCCGGTGCCGGGGCCGACGACGAGCCGCGGCTGCGTCGGATCGATGGCTCCGCTGCCCGCAATGAGACTCGACTGCGCCACGCCCTGGAAATGCGCGGCGTAAGCGACGGCCTTGAAATCGTTGACGAGGACGACGCGTTCGAGCTGCAGTTCGCTGCGCAGGCGCGAAATCGACACGCGCCAGGGCAGGTTGGCATTGATCAGATCGTCGCCGCGCAGCAAACCGGCGCAGGCGATGCAGGCGTGCCGCGCGACTGGGCCATCGACGGTCTCGGCGAATTCGCGCAGGATGTCGTGCAGGTTGGCGTAGTCGGCGCAGGCGAACTTGCGATAGTGCAGAACGCTCAGCTTCGCGCCGCGGCCGGCCGGACCGGGAGTGGGTTGGATCAAACCGATGCGCGCATGGGTTCCGCCGACGTCGGCGGCGAGAAAAGGCGCGTTCGCAGTGGACGCGGCACGTGCGTGCAGCATCGGCTGATCGACGATTTGCGGACCTGCGCCTTGCATCGTGTACCGCTTCCCCGCTTCAGGATTGCAACGTTCCGGAACGTGGCCGGAATCCCCCAGCACTGCCGACGTGGTCGAATTTCATCGGTCGCGGCGCAGTTTCCAGTAAGGTGACAACGTTGTCAATATTTCGTGACAAAATTTATTCACGTGGCCGGAAAGTGGCGAAAACGCTTGCTGAAAGCGGTATAAAGGAGTGCGAGTCGATGACAACGGTGGAAAAAACTGGCTTTTCGTGACCTGTATTTCAGTATTCCTGGCGGGAACGAATTAACACCGATGGCGACGAAGATCATTTGCGCCCGCAGCAATCTTGCGTGGCCTGTGTGTGGGATGCGGAGTTCAACTGGCCGCTTCGGCGGCTTTCAGTGACAATAGGCGGGAATTGCAAAGCAGATGACACAAATGAAGACGGATACGACGACGCCCAGGCGCAGCGCCACGATCAAGGACGTCGCCAAGCGCGCGAAAGTGTCGTTGAAAACCGTTTCCCGCGTCGTCAATCACGAACCCTCGGTGCTCGAAGCGACGCGCAAGCGCGTGGAGCGCGCGATTGCTGAACTCAGCTACCAGCCCGATCAATCCGCGCGCAGCCTGCGCAGCGCGAAGTCGTACACGATCGGCATGGTCTACGACAATCCGAACGCCTATTACGTCATCGCGATGCAGAACGGCGTGTTGTCGGTGTGCCGCGAAACGGGGTTCGATCTCAACATCCATCCCTGCGATTCGAATTCGCCCGGTCTCGCCGAAGAACTGCGCGAACTGGTGCAGCGCTCGCGTCTCGCCGGCTTGGTGCTCGCGCCGCCGATGTCCGAGCGCATGGAACTCATTCAATTTCTCGCCTCGAACAAGATCAAGTTCGTGCGCATCCTGTCTGCGGCGGAAGATCCGCTCGACGGATTTCCATGCGTCTTCGTTGATGACCGCGATGCGGCATATGCGGTCACCGAGCATCTGATCCAGCTCGGCCACCAGCGCATCGGCTTTCTCTGGGGCGGCAAGGCGCACCGTTCGAGTCCTGAGCGCTATCAAGGCTACGAGGATGCGCTAAAGCATTACGGCATCGCGCTCGACAAAGCGCTGATCGTCGAAGGCGACTACTCGTTCGACGACGGCTTTCGCGGCGCGCGCAAGCTGCTCGCGCTGAAGAATCCGCCGACCGCGATCTTCGGCTCGAACGACGAGATCGCCGCCGGCGTACTCGCCGCGGCCAAAGCCGCCAACTTGAACGTCCCATACGACCTGTCGATCGCGGGCTTCGAAGACAGCCCGTTCTCGCGCCAATGCTGGCCGGCGCTGACCACGGCCAAACAGGCCACCGGAGACATTGCACGCCGCGCAACCGAGCGCTTGATCGGCGAACTCAAACACGGCCGTCACGCCGAACAAAGCATCGACAATGTCGGCTTCAGCCCGACGCTCGTGATTCGCGGCTCGACCGGACCGGTGCGGCCGGGCGGTTTGCAAAGCAAATAAGTTCAGCGCCGCGAGTGCTGCTCGCGGCAGGCGTATCAGGCAGCTTTGAGTTTCGCCGCGACGTGTGCGAGTTCTTCGATTTTTTTCCAGTCACCCGCCTTGAGCAGGTCGGCCGGGCTCAGCCACGTGCCGCCGACGCAGATGACATTCGGACTCGCAAGAAAATCCGGCGCGGTGTTCTCGCGAATGCCGCCGGTCGGGCAGAACTTGATGCCGGGCAGCGGCGACGCCCAGGCTTTGAGCAGATTGACGCCGCCGGCCGGCACGGCCGGGAAGAATTTCTGGAAGCGGTAGCCGCGCTCGAACAGCTTCATCGCTTCACTGCCGGTCGCGGCGGCGGGCAGCCACGGCAGCATGCTTGCATCCGCGGCGGCGAGCAGCGCGTCGGTCGCGCCCGGCGACACGGCAAAGCGCGCGCCGGCGCGCTCGGAGGCTTTCAGATCGCCAGGCGTCAGTACCGTGCCCGAGCCGACGACGGCGCCTTCGACTTCGCTGGAGATCGCGCGGATCGCATCGATTGCCACCGGCGTGCGCAAGGTGATTTCAATGGCGGGAATGCCGCCGGCGACCAGTGCTTTCGCGAGCGGGACTGCAGCGGCGAGATCCTCGATTACGACGACGGCGACGACAGGCGCAAGGCGCAAGGTTTTTTCGACTTCGGCTTGTTTCTTTTCGATGGGGGTGGTCATGGGAAAGGGTCTTCGATACTGAAATATTGTTTCGTCATTCCCGCGGCTTTCAACAGCCGGACGGCTGGTCAAGCGGGAATGACGGCAGCAGAGAAAGCTAAAACACACTCGCGCCGGCGTCGGAGGGCCCGACGGTATCACGGAAGAGCGAAAACAATTCGCGCCCCAGGCCGACGTGATGCGATGCGAGGTTATGATCCTTGGCAGCCTCGCGCGCGGCGAACGTCGCCGCATTCACTTTGACTTCGAGCGTGCCCGCGTTCGCGTCGAGGCGGACGATGTCGCCGTTGTGGATTTTCGCGATCGCGCCGCCGGCTGCGGCTTCGGGTGTGAGATGGATCGCCGCAGGCACTTTGCCCGACGCGCCCGACATGCGCCCGTCGGTGACGAGCGCAACTTTGTAGCCGCGATCCTGCAGCACGCCGAGCGTCGGCGTCAGCTTGTGCAATTCGGGCATGCCGTTCGCGCGCGGACCTTGGAAGCGCACCACGGCGATGAAATCGCGGTCGAGTTCACCGCGTTCGAAAGCGGCCTTCACGTCGTCCTGCTCTTCAAACACGATCGCGGGCGCTTCGATCACGGCGCGCTCCGGTGCAACGGCAGAAATTTTGATTACCGCGCTACCAAGATTGCCAGTGAGCGCCTTCAGGCCGCCATCGGCGCGAAACGGATTCGACGCGGAACGCAGCACGGTTTCGTCGTAGCTCGCCGCGGCGACCGGCACGTAGGAAAGTTTTTTCTCGGCGTCGAGCAGCGCGTGCTTGCGGTAGCCGTCGAGGCCGGTGCCGTTCACCGTGTGCACGTCGGCATGGACGAGCCCCGCGTCGAGCAGTTGCGCGATGAGGAAGTTCAATCCACCCGCGGCATGGAATTGATTCACGTCGGCCTTGCCGTTTGGATAGACGCGGGCGAGCAAGGGCACGGCGCCGGCGATCGCGTCGAAGTCTTCGAGCGTGACGATGATGCCCGCGGCGCGCGCGATCGCGACGATGTGCAGCAGCAGATTCGTCGAGCCGCCGGTCGCATGCAGGCCGGCGATGCCGTTGACGATCGCGCGTTCGTCGACGATGCGGCCGATCGGCGTGTACTCATGGCCGAGCGCGGTGATCGCGGCGACGCGTTCGACCGCGGCCACCGTGAGCGCTTCGCGCAGCGCGGTGTTCGGCGCGACGAAACTGGCTCCGGGCAGGTGCAGGCCCATCAATTCCATGAGCATCTGGTTCGAGTTCGCCGTGCCGTAGAACGTACAGGTGCCCGGCGCGTGGTACGACGCGGCTTCGGCCTCAAGCAGTTCTTCGCGATTCGCTTTGCCTTCGGCGTAGAGCTGGCGCACTTTGGATTTCTGGTCGTTGGAAATACCGCTCGGCATCGGCCCTGCGGGCACGAAGATCGCGGGCAGATGGCCGAACGTCAGCGCGCCGATCATCAGGCCCGGCACGATCTTGTCGCAGATGCCGAGGTAGAGCGCCGCGTCGAACATGTCATGCGACAGCGCCACGGCGGTCGCAAGCGCGATGACGTCGCGCGAGAACAGACTCATCTCCATGCCCGGCTGGCCTTGCGTCACGCCGTCGCACATTGCCGGCACACCGCCGGCGACCTGCGCGGTCGCGCCAATCGCGCGCGCGGTGCGGCGGATCAGCTCGGGGTAGCGCTCGTACGGCTGATGCGCTGAGAGCATGTCGTTGTAAGCGGTGACGACGCCGATATTCGCGTGCACATTGGCGCGGATAGCGGCCTTGTCGTCCACGCCGCACGCGGCGAAGCCGTGGGCAAGGTTGCCGCAAGACAAACGCTTGCGATGCGGGCCGTGGCCTTTGGCCCGATCGATCTTGTCGAGATAGGCCTCGCGCGTTGCTCGGCTGCGCTCAGCGATCTGTGTGGTGACTTTGGCGATGACGGGATTCAGCGACATGACGATTTCTCAACGTTCAGGGGCACCAATACACCTTGAGCGGCGCGCGTGCGTTGCGCAACACGGCGCTGATCGGATAGGCGCGGTTGCTGGCGGCGACGTAGCGCGCGGTTTCGAGCACTTCGTTTTTTTGCTTGCCTTCGATGTGCAGGTAGATCGCGCGGCTGTCGAGGATCACCGGCAGCGTCAATGTGATGCGCGGCTCGCCGGCGCTGCGTGCGTGCATCGGCAGGACGATAGACTGTGTCTTCGGATCGGTCGCCTCGGCGAGCTTGTCGGCGTCGGGGAAGAACGATGCGGTGTGGCCGTCGTCGCCCATGCCGAGCACGAGCGCGTCGAACGGAAGATCGAGCATGGCGATGCTGGCGGCAATCGTCGCCACACCGTCTTCGATCGTCGCAGCGCCGGCGTGATAGAGCGAAACGAAGCGGGCAGCACCAGCAGGGCCCTGCAATAGGTTTGCACGCACGAAGCCTTCGTTCGAACGCGCGTCGGTCGGCGCCACCCAGCGTTCGTCGACCAGAGTGACGGCGACCTTGGACCAATCCAACGGCTGTTGCGACAGCGCCTGGAGGAAACGTTGCGGCGTCTTGCCGCCGGACACGGCGAGCACGGCGTGTCCGCGTGCCGTGATGCCGCGCGCGAGATCGCTCGCCACCGACGCGGCGAGCGCGTGTGCAAGGTGGGTGCCGTCGTCGAAACGATGATAGTCGAGTGCACTCATGCGTCGTTCGCGTCCGCATCGTGCCAGGTGCGGCCGTCGCGCTCGATCAGCGCAACGGAAGCGCTCGGTCCCCAGGTGCCGGCGGTGTAGGGCTTGGGCGGTTCGGGGCTCGCTTTCCAGGCGGCGAGAATCGGGTCGATCCACGTCCATGCGGCTTCGACTTCGTCGCGGCGCATGAACAACGTGAGGTTGCCGCGCACGACGTCGAGCAGCAGGCGCTCGTAGGCATCCGGCTGCGATACGCCGAAGGCTTCGGCGAAGCTCATGTCGAGCGGCACTTCCTGCAGGCGCAGGCCGCCGGGGCCGGGCGACTTGATCATCAACCATAATTTCACGCCCTCATCGGGCTGCAGGCGCAGCACGAGTCGGTTCGGCGCGATCGGTCCTGCGGACGGCAGGAAAATCGAATGCGGAATCTGCTTGAACTGGATGACGATTTCCGACACGCGTGCCGGCAGACGCTTGCCCGTGCGCAGATAGAACGGCACGCCGGCCCAGCGCCAGTTGTCGACTTCGGCCTTGATCGCGACGAAGGTGTCGGTGTTCGAACTCGGCTTGCCGAGGTCCTCGAGATAACCGGGCACCGCGCCGCCGTTGCTCGCGCCGGCGCGGTACTGGCCGCGCACGGTGTGCAGAATGGCGTTGTTCCGGTCGATCGGCTTGAGCGAGCGCAGCACTTTGAGCTTCTCGTCGCGCACCGCGTCGGCGTCGAGCGAGGCGGGCGCTTCCATTGCGACCATGCAGAGCAGCTGCAGGATATGGTTCTGCACCATGTCGCGCAGCGCACCGGCGTTGTCGTAATAGGCGCCGCGTTTTTCCAGACCGACCGTTTCGGCGACGGTGATTTGTACGTGATCGATGCGACGCGCGTTCCACAGCGGCTCGAACAGCACGTTGCCGAAGCGCAGTGCGAGTAGGTTCTGCACCGTCTCCTTGCCGAGATAGTGGTCGATGCGGAACACATGCTTTTCGTCGAACGCGGTGGCGACGTCGTTGTTGATGACGGTTGCGCTGGCGAGGTCGCTGCCGATCGGTTTCTCGATCACCACGCGCGCGTCGTCGCCGTTGAGGCCGTGCGAACGCAGGCGGTCGCAGATGGCGACGAACAGACTCGGGCTGGTCGAGAGATAGAACACGCGCACGCGGCCCGAACGAGATTTGAGCTCGGCGGCGAACTCGTTCCAGCCCGAATCCTGGGTGGCGTCGAGGCCGAAGTAATGCACGCCGGCGAGGAAGCGGTCGACCGTCGCCGGATCGGCGTTCTTCACATGCTGTGCGATCGCCGCGCGCACGCTGTCGCGGTACGAATCGTCACTGTCCTTGGTACGGGCGACGCCGACGATGCGGCTGTCGGCCGGAATCTGGCCGTCGGCGAAGCGCCGGTACAGCGCGGGCAGCAGCTTGCGCATGGCGAGGTCGCCGGTGCCGCCGAAGATCACGAGATCAAATACGTCGACCACTTTCATTTCTGCCACAGTGTGCTCCGGAAGCCTGTTTTGAATAGGAAATTTGCCGATGCACGCAATGATACCACTTTCATACCACTGATTGCCATAGCCGAGAAAATGGGGCTAAGCCTGCAAAATTCCACGGCAAATGCGATCGAATTGGCCAAAGTGGTATTTCATTGGTATGATGGTGGCATGCAGACGACCCTGTACGGTGAATATCGTAAACTCGATCGCGGTGGTGATGCACAGCGATCGTTGGCCTACCTGCGCCTGCGCCGCGCGATCCAGAACACGATCGAGTCCGGCGCGTTTCCGCCGGGGCAGGCGCTGCCGAGCGAACGCGATCTGGCGAAAAAGCTCGCGCTCTCGCGTGTCACCGTGCGTAAGGCGATCGGTGGTCTCGTCGAAGACGGGCTGCTCACACAGCGCCACGGTGCCGGCACGTTCGTCGCCGAGCGCATCGTCAAATCGTTCTCACGCCTGACCGGGTTCACCGACGACCTGCGCGCGCGCGGACTCAAGCCGCGGGTGAAATTCCTCGAACGCGGCGTCGGTGAAGTCACGCCGGAAGAGGCGATGGCGCTCAACCTGTCGCCCGGTGCCGACGTGATCCGTCTGCGCCGCCTGCGTTTTGCCGACGACAAGCCGCTCGCGGTCGAATCGACCGTCGTGCCGGCGGCGATCATCGCCGACCCGAATGCGATCAAGCTGTCGCTCTACGATGCGCTGGAAAAAATCGGCTGCCGGCCGACGCGTGCATTGCAGCGCCTGCGCGCCGTGGCGCTCGACGCGGACGATGCCGCGTTGCTCGACTGCGAAGCCGGCGGTCCCGCGCTGGCGATCGAACGCCGCGCATTTCTCGACGACGGCCGCGTGGTCGAATTCACCACCTCACTGTATCGCGGCGACGCATACGATTTCGTCGCTGAACTGCACGGCGAATAAATTCCGATGTGCTTCATCGCGAAATTCCCGCTACTATCGCGCACCCAAATGACAACGATGTCACGCCCATGCTGAAGCCGAACGAGACGAAAATGTTCCACGAGGCCCGCGAGAGCGCCGATGCGATCGCGCGTCAGCTCGTCGCCAACGATGGCATCGTGGCCGACCTGGTCGGCAAGTTGAAAGCGGCGCCGCCGCGCTTCATCGTGACCTGCGCGCGCGGCAGCTCCGATCACGCGGCGACGTTCGGCAAATACGTATTCGAGACGCAGGTGGGCCTGATGACGGCGTCGGCATCGCCCTCGATCAGTTCGATCTATCACTCGCAGCAGAAGCTCGACGGTTCGTTGTTTATTGCTATCTCGCAATCGGGCGGCAGCCCGGACCTCGTGCGTGCCGCGAGCGGTGCGAAAGAGTCGGGCGCGCACGTCGTCGCGCTCGTCAACGTCGAGGATTCGCCGCTGGCCAAGGTGGCCGATACGGTCGTGCCGCTGCGCGCGGGTCCGGAATTGAGCGTCGCCGCGACGAAGAGCTATCTCTGCGCGCTGTCGGCGCTCGTGCATATCGCCGCGCGTTGGAAAGGCGACGAGGCGCTGTACGCCGCACTGCAAGCCACGCCGGACGCGATGCGCGCGACGTGGGCGATGGACTGGTCCTCGCTCGTCGACGGGCTTGTCGATGCGAACAGTCTGTTCGTCGTCGGCCGCGGCCTCGGCCTTGGCGCCGCGCAAGAAGCCGCGCTCAAACTCAAGGAAACCTGCGGTCTGCATGCGGAGGCATTCAGTTCGGCCGAAGTGAAGCACGGGCCGATGGCGCTGGTTGGGCGCAACTTTCCCGTGCTGTTCCTGACCCAGCAGGACGAGTCGTTCGCCGGCACGCGCGATGTCGCCGACGAATTCGCCGCGCGCGGCGCGAAAGTGTGGGTGACCTCGCCCGACCCAGCGCAGTCGCATCGACTGCCGGTCGCCGCCGCGCCGAATCCGGTGTGCGCGCCGCTGATCGCGGTGCAGGGTTTCTACAAGGCGACCAATGCGCTATCGATCGCGCGCGGGCACAATCCCGATGTGCCGCCGCATTTGAACAAGGTGACGAGGACCGTGTGATGACGACGACCGCGCTCATTCCTGCTGAGGTGCTGACCGAGCAAGGCTTTCGTAAGGGGCTCGCGGTGCTCGTCGAGAATGGACGCATTGTCGATGTCGTTGCCGACGGTGCTGCGCGTGCGCACGCTGCGCAGGTGCGTGAGCTGCACGGCACGAAGTTGGTCCCCGGCTTTATCGACACACAAGTCAACGGCGGCGGTGGCGTGTTGTTCAACGACGAACCGACGGTGGACGCGGTACGTCGCATCGCGCAGGCGCACCGCCGTTTCGGCACGACGGGCATGCTGCCGACCCTGATCAGCGACGATGCCGATGTCATGCAGCGTGCGATCGCCGCCGTCGACGCGGCGATCGAACAACGCGTGCCGGGCGTGCTCGGCATTCACCTCGAAGGCCCGTACCTCGCGCCGGCGCGCAAGGGCGTGCACGACGCGAGCAAGTTCCGCGTGCCCGGCGCGGATGAAATCGCGATGGCCACATCGCTGCGCAACGGCAAAACCTTGCTGACGCTGGCGCCGGATCGCGTGCCCGCCGAGGTGATCCGCGAATTCATCGCGCGCGGCGCGATCGTGGCTGCTGGTCACACGGCAGCGACCTATGAAGAAATGCGCGCCGCGCTCGATCTCGGCGTGCGCGGATTCACCCATCTCTACAACGCGATGACGCCGCTCAACGGCCGCGAGCCCGGCGTCGTCGGCGCGGCGCTCGACGATGCGGCGAGCTGGTGCGGTGTGATCGTCGACGGCCACCATGTGCATCCAGCCTCGCTGCGCGTCGCGCTCGATGCGAAGCCGCGCGGCAAGATCGTCCTCGTCACCGATGCGATGCCCCCGGTCGGCTCCGACAACCCCTCGTTCCGCATCAACGGCGAAATCGCCACGGCGCGTGACGGTCTTCTCACCGTGCCTGACGGCACCTTGGCCGGCTCCGTTCTCGATATGGCGCAGGCCGTCCGCAATGCGGTGGCGTGGCTAGATGTGCCGTTGGACGAGGCGGTGCGCATGGCGTCGACCTATCCCGCGGAATTCATCGGCCTCGGCGCGACGCACGGGCGGATCGCACCCGGCTATGCGGCGGACCTGGTCGCGCTCGACGCGCAATCTCAGATCACGGCAACCTGGATCGGCGGCGAGATAGAGGATTACGCCTAGCCGCGGTCATTCCGGCGAAAGCCGGAATCCATTTTGATCTTGTTCTTCAACGTTAAAGCAAAATGGATTCCGGCTTTCGCCGGAATGACGAGCTAATTGACGGCGAGGGTTAATCGACGGGGAACGGCCCTTCCGCGAACACTTCCTCGTGATATCCCTTCGAACCGATCGCCAGCGCAAGCTGGCTGCGGAAGTCTTCGTTCGCGCGCAGACGGTCGAGCACGTAGCCGAAGTCGTAGCGCGGCCGCCAGCCGAGCTCGCGGCGCGCGAGGTCGTTGACATAGACGCGGTCGATCGAATCAAACATGCGCCAACCGCGGCGGGCGTATTCCTCGACGCACGCCGGGAACAGCCGGCGCAGAACCGAAGGGGCATCGCCGCGCAGGGGCGGTAGGTCGTCGCGGGAAAACGGCGTCGTCGCGCTGATGATGTAGCGCCCGAAGCCGATCGCCGGCGCCTTATCGATGGCGAGAAGATGCGCGTCGACAATGTCCGCGATGTCGACGCGGCGATAAAGAAATTCGTTGGCCTTGATGTTCGCGTCGACGAAATTCTCGCGCACATGCCTGCTGTCGTCTTCCTCGGGAAAGAAGCGCGAGGTGCGCAGGACGAGGCAGGGCAGGCCAAATTTGCGTCGGAACAACTGGCACAGATTTTCCGCGGCGACTTTGGTCACGCCGTAGATGTTCTTCGGGATCGGTGCGACATCCTCGGTGATCCATGCCGCCGGCGCGCCCGCGGGCGGGGTCAGCGCATCGCCGAACGCGCTGGTCGTGCTGGTGAAGATGAACGACTGGGTCTTCGCCGCCACCGCCTCTTCGAGCAGGTTGAGCGTGCCGCTGATGTTCGTGTCGACAAAATCCTGGCGCGCATGGGTCGCCACGTGCGGCTTGTGCAGCGTCGCGGCGTGCAGCACCGTGTCGACGCCGCGCATGCAGTGATGCACGAAATCGCGGTCGGCGACCGAGCCGACTTCGTCGGTGTACGCCGAGGGTAGGATATCGATGCCGACGACGTCGTGTTCGGTATCGCGCAGGCGGCGCATCAACGCTTCGCCGAGATGACCGCTGCTGCCGGTGACGAGGATTTTCATGGTCTTGTTTCGAACAGAGCGGCCTAGCCGCGGTTACGTATCGTCGCGATGATCCTGATACCACGCAGCGGCGCCGATCAGGCCGAGCTGGCCGTGTTCGATGAGCCAGATCGGCACGTGCTTGATCACATCGCCGAGTGCGCCCTTATTGTGATAGCGCGCGACGAAATTGCTGGTCGGCAGGAACGAGCGGATGCGCGAGGGAATGCCGCCGGCGAGGAACACGGCACGCGCGTTGTAGGCGAGCACGAGGTCGCCAATCAGGCTGCCAAGCAAGCCGCAGAACACGCTGAGTGCGGTGACCGCTTGCGGATTGGCATGGGCGAGCGCGGCGGCGGTGACTTCCGCCGGCGTCTTCAACATCGCATGCACGCCGTGCAGCGTGCAGATGCATTCGTAGATATTGAGCAGGCCCGGGCCGGAGACAGCGCGCTCGCGATCGACGTGCGACCAGCGCTTGAACAGTTCGCGCAGAATGTCGATTTCGAGTTCGTTGCCCGGGGCGAGCGCCGCATGTCCGGCTTCGCTGGTGATGACGACGGGACGCGGCTTGTGCGGAATGCGCACGGCCTGGCCGAAGCCCGTGCCAGGGCCGACGACGAGCGTGGTCACCTTGGACGGATCGACCGGCTGGCCGCTGAGCAGTTCCGCTGCGGCGAGATCGATGTGCGGCGCGGCGTGGGCCAGTGCTTCGAAGTCGTTGATCAGCGCGAGGTCCTTCAGGCGCGCGGCCTGGCGCGTCTGCGACAGCGACACGTGCCATGGCAGATTCGGGTTGATCAGGTTGTCGCCGACCTGCAGGCCGGCAATCGCGATCGCCGCGCTGACGGTGGAGGCATCGCCGTGCGTTTCGATGAAGGTGCGCAGGATCGTGGCGAGATCGGGATACTCCGCGCAGATGTATTCTGAATAGTGGAGGATCGACACCGCGCCCGCTGCGGTGAAGCGGACCAGGGCAAGGCGCGCATGGGTACCGCCGACGTCGGCAGCGATAAAGGGGGCGTCGGAAGCGGCGGGCGTTGAAGTCAAAGGGAATTCCTGGAGCGAGTGACGATGAGGAGCGCCCGGCGCGCGGGACGTGCGAGTGTGTGCAGGGCCCGCAGGCTTGTCAATCCGTGTTTGAAACGGGAAATTTCGGGGTCGAGCGGGCCGTAAAAACCGGGCCGATCGGGCCTGGATCGCGCCCACGTTACTGAATATGTTTATTTTCTTTGGTTTTAGGCTAGAATAGGCGGTTCTCAGAGCTGTTGTCCGCCATGCGGGCGCGCCGCGGATGCCGTGGCCGGCCAGAGAACACAACGTACCCGATAAATTCTCCGAGAAATAAACATGGTCAAGATTCGTCTTTCCCGCGGCGGCGCCAAAGGCCGTCCGTTCTACCACATCATCGTCGCCGACGAGCGCAAGGCGCGCGACGGTCGCAACATCGAGCGCGTGGGCTTCTTCAATCCGGTCGCGGCCGGTAAGGAAACCCGTCTGCAGCTCGACGTTGAGCGCGTCAACAGCTGGATCGCCAAGGGCGCCCAGCCGAGCGAGAAGGTGCGCACGCTGCTCAAGGAAGCCGGCAAGCAGGCGAAGGCCGCGGCTTGATCGCAGCGTAGGCCGCGACGATGGCCGCGCATGACGACAAGAAGTTGGTCCTCGGCAAGATCGTTGGTCTGTTCGGCGTCGAAGGCTGGGTCAAGCTCGAGTCGTACAGCGAACCGCGCACGCAGATCTTCAAGTATTCGCCCTGGTTCGTCGGCAATGCCGACGCCGGCGTCGAATACGAAAAGGTGAAGGGCAGGGTGCAGGGCAAGGGCATTGTGGCCCGTCTGCCCGGCGTAGACAGCCGCGATGCCGCGGCGGCCTTGATCGGTGCCGAGATCCGCGTACTGCGTTCGGCACTGCCGAAGCCGAAGCGGGGCGAGTACTACTGGGTCGATCTGGAAGGACTCGACGTGTTCAATCTCGAAAGCGTCGCGTTCGGCAAAGTCAGCCATTTGTTCTCGACCGGAGCGAACGATGTTCTTGTCGTCCGCGACGGCGATCGCGAGCGGATGGTGCCGTTTGTTATCGATGACTTCGTGAAAGAGGTCGATATCGACGGCGGCAAGATCGTTGTCGATTGGGATGCAGAGTTCTGATCCATGCGCATCGACGTGATCACGCTGTTCCCGGAGTTCGTCGACGCAGCGGCCAAGATCGGCGTGGTCGGACGGGCGCAGGATCGCGGTTTGCTCAGTGTGCATGGCTGGAATCCGCGCGACTACGCGACCGATGCATATCGGCGCGTGGACGAACGGCCTTTCGGCGGCGGCCCCGGCATGGTGATGCTGATCGACCCGTTGCGCGATGCACTTCGTGCGGCGCGTGCGGCAGACGCGAAGCCGGCCAGAACGATTTACCTGAGTCCGCAGGGAACGCGGCTCACGCAGGACAAGGTGCGCGCGTTGGCGCAGGAAGATCGGTTGATCCTTCTGTGCGGACGCTACGAAGCGGTGGACGAGCGCCTGATCGAGCACGAGGTCGACGAGGAAATTTCGATCGGCGACTACGTGCTGTCGGGCGGCGAGCTGGCCGCAGCCGTGTTGATCGACGCGATCGGCCGGCTGCAGGACGGCGCGCTCAACGACGCCGCCTCGGCACAGCAGGATTCGTTTTCGGACGGCCTGCTCGATTGCCCGCACTACACGCGGCCCGAGGTTCACGAGCTCGGCGCGGTGCCTGCGGTACTGCTTTCGGGCGATCATGCGGCGATCGCGAAATGGCGGCGAAAACAGGCACTTGGACGTACCTGGCGGCGCCGGCCCGATCTTTTGGCCCGAGCCGTGCTTAAGCCGGAAGAAAATTTATTTTTACTTGATTTTCAAAAAGATACGAAAAAGTAGTGAAGTGGGTCGTCAGAGCGGCCCAAAACTGGAGATATACTTGCCATCATTCGTGATGGCGAGGATCAAGAAGCGACCATCCTTGGTCGCACTTTTCAAAAAAGCCTTCCTTTCCATCTTAATCGAGCTAGTGGTGTCATGAACCTCCTCCAACAATTCGAAGCTTCCCAGATCACTCGCAAACTGCCGGAATTCAGCCCGGGCGACACGGTGGTCGTCAACGTCAAGGTCAAAGAAGGCAACCGCGAGCGCGTGCAGGCCTACGAAGGCGTGGTCATCGCGAAGAAGAACGCGGGCCTCAATTCGGCCTTCACGGTGCGCAAGATTTCGCACGGTTTCGGCGTCGAGCGCGTGTTCCAGTCGCACAGCCCGACGATCGACTCCGTCAGCGTCAAGCGTCGCGGCAAAGTGCGTGGTGCCAAGCTCTATTACCTGCGTGGTCTCGAAGGCAAGGCGGCGCGCATCCAGGAAGATCTGTCCAAGAGCGGCGCCAAAGAAGAGTAATTCCTTTCTCCGGCGGCAACGTCGGATTACCACCTTGGAGCATTGAGTCGCGTCTGTGCTCCTCGTCCAAAGCGGCCGTCAGCAATGGCGGCCGCTTTGTCTTTTTTGCGCGCACGAATGTCTCGTGGCGTCGGTATGACGAATGTCGCCGTCTTTATAAGCTCCGGTAATTTTGCAAAATTTTTACCTTCGAGCTATTTTGTTGCGGCGCAATAGATCGTACTAAGCCCACTCGCCGCGGGGAGGCAGCTGGATTCTTTTTTCGTTCCTGATTGCGTACGTATTGTCGTAGCAAATAGGAGCAAGAAATGTTTTCGTCCCTGCCATCGCGTCGCGCACTCGCCGCGGCCGTTGTTTCTGGTTTGATCGGCGCCCAGGCGGCGCACGCCCAGCTGGCCGCGCCCGATGCGGCAACGCCCCAACAGAATCTCGACACTGTCATCGTCACCGGCACGCGTGCGCTCAACCGCACGGTTGCCGAGTCGCTGTCGCCGATCGACATCATCACGCCCGAAGCGCTGGCGGCCACCGGCACGAGCGAACTCGCCACGGCGCTGTCGCGCGTCGTGCCTTCGCTCAATTTCCCGCGCCCCGCGCTGACCGACGGCACCGACGCCGTGCGCCCTGCGCAGTTGCGCGGGCTCTCGCCCGACCAGGTGCTTGTGCTCGTCAATGGCAAACGCTGGCATTCCTCGGCGCTGGTCAACGTCAACGGTAGCGAAGGCCGCGGCTCCGCGCCGGTCGATCTCAACGCGATTCCGATCTCGGCGATCGAGCGCGTCGAAGTGCTGCGCGACGGCGCCTCGGCGCAGTACGGTTCCGATGCGATCGCGGGCGTGGTCAACATCGTGCTGAAGAGCGGCGCCGATCATGGCAGCGCCACGTTGCAGACCGGTCAGTACAGCGCCGGCGACGGCGCTCAGGTGCTCGCCAGCGGCGATACCGGTTTCAAGCTCGGCGACGCCGGCTGGGTGCATCTGGCTGCGCAGTACAACAGCAACGACGCGACCGATCGTGCGCGGCCATATCTCGGCACGGTCACCTCGACCTCGGTTCCGGCTGGGCAGGTTGTGCAGCGCCTCGGCGATCCGAGCCTCGATCAGGGGCAGGTGGCGCTGAACGCGGAGTACAAGTTCACCCCGGAAGCCGTGCTCTACGGTTTCTTCGACGCGAGCAACCGCAACTCCACCTCGAACGGTTTCTTCCGCGCGGCCGGAGCGTCGAACAACATCCGCTCCATCTATCCGGACGGCTATCTGCCGTTGGAGAAATTCCACACGCAGGATCGCCAGGGTGTGATCGGCCTGCGCGGCACGGTCGCCGACGGCTGGCACTACGACCTCAGCGCCGACTACGGCTACAACCGTCTCGCGGCGGACGTCGCGCACAGCCTCAACACGAGTATCGGGCCGACCAGCCAGGCGTATTTCTTCGACGGCATCCTGCAGAACGAGCAGGGCGCGTTGAACGCGGACGTGAGCAAGGACGTGATCGTCGGCTTCCTGCCGAATCCGGTGACGGTCGCGTTCGGCGCCGAGTATCGCCACGAGAAGTACTCGATCACCGCAGGTGAGCCGGCGTCGTACTACGGCACGGGCGCGCAGGTTTTCCCCGGATTCACGCCGGGCGATGCCGGTTCGCACAGCCGCCATAGTTACGCGGCCTACCTCGATCTCGAAACGAACGTGACCGACAAGCTGTCCACCGGCCTGGCCGCACGCTACGAAGACTACAGCGACTTCGGCAATGCCTGGTCGGGCAAGCTCTCGCTGCGCTATCAGTTCACCGACGCGGTGGCGCTGCGTGCGACGGCATCGAACGGCTTCCGCGCACCGTCGCTCGCTCAAGAGTATTTCTCGGCGACGGCGACCAACCTCGTATCGACGCCGACGGGCAACCAGTTGCAGCAGGTGCGCACCTTCCCAGTGTCCGATCCAGCTGCGATCGCGCTCGGCGCGGAGCCGCTCAAGGCGGAGAAATCGCGCAACTATGGCGTCGGCCTCGTGCTGCAGCCGACCGAGGCGTTGTCGGCGACGATCGATGCGTATCAGATCGCTGTCGATCACCGCATCATTCTCTCCGGGAACCTGACCGGTACGAACGTATCGAATTATCTGCAGGCGAACGGTTATCCGGGCGTGCAGGGCGGCCGCTATTTCACGAACGCGGTCAACACACGCACGCGCGGCGTCGACGCGGTGGTCAATTACAAGCTCGACCTGAATTCGGCGGGCACCCTCAATCTGAATGTCGCGGCGAACTACAACAAGACCGACGTTCTCTACATCCAGCCGAACCCGCCGATCCTGCAGCAGAACGGCCTCGTGCTCGCGCGCGTGACGCGCGACGAGATCGGCCGTATCACTACGGGTTCGCCGAAGGACAAGTTCGTGTTCGGCGCCGACTGGAGCATCAGCTCGTTCAGCTTTCACGGCGACGTGACGCGCTACGGCGACATCACCGTGCTCAATGCGAGCAATCCCGCGCTCGATCAGACCTTCGGCGCGAAGTGGCTGCTCAACGTCTCGGGCACTTATCACCTTGACCGTTGGGATTTCACCCTCGGCGCAGACAACGTGACCAACACCTATCCGGACGAGCTGATCTACGCCAACTCGCAGAGCGGCCAGCTGCCGTATTCGAACTACACGCCGTTCGGCTTCAACGGTGCCTTCGTTTACGGCAAGGCGACGTTCCGCTGGTAATGCCTGACGATGATGCGGCGGCGTGCAATGCGCCGCCGCATCCGCAGAGCCGCGGTCAGACGAAGCGGCTGAACAGCCAGTACAGTCCGCCGGACAGCAGGATCGCTGCCGGCAGGGTCAGCACCCACGCCATCGCGAGATTGCGTAGCGTCCCCAATTGCAGCCCCGACTTGTTGGCCGCCATCGCGCCGGCGACGCCCGAAGACAGCACATGCGTTGTCGACACCGGCAGACCGTACATGTCGGCCGCGGCGATCGTGCTCATTGCAACGAGCTCGGCGCTCGCGCCCTGGGCGTAGGTGAGATGTGTCTTGCCGATCTTCTCGCCGATCGTCACGACGATGCGCTTCCAGCCGATCATCGTGCCGAGGCCGAGAGCAATGGCCACGGCAACTTTCACCCAAAGCGGGATGAACTTGGTCGCATCGTCGATCTGTTTCTTGAACGCGGCGAGGTTCTTCTTCGTGTCGACGTCGAAGATCGCCGAGTGAGTGTCCTTGTCGAGGAAACGCATCGCTTCCGAGGTGAGGTACATGTCGTTGCGCACGTTGGCTACCGATTCGGCCGGCAGCCGGGCGAAGGTGCCGCTCGCTTTGATCTGGCTGGCGATGTCGCCCGTGATCGCGCCGAGCGCCGGCACGACCTGATCGTTCCAGGCGCGCGTGCGCACGTACTCAGACAGAGCCTTGCGTGAATCTGCCGGCGCCGGACCCACCGCGTACTTCGCGAGCGAGGTCTGCGTCGTCGTTGCCATCGCCACGAACGGCGTCATTTGTTCCACCGGCATGGCGCGGTTGAGTGCGTAGGCCATCGGCACCGTGCCGATCAAGATCAGCATGATCAGGCCCATGCCTTTCTGGCCGTCGTTCGAGCCGTGTGCGAACGAGACGCCCGTGCAGGTGAGCACGAGCAGGCCGCGGATCCACCACGGCGGTGGCGTGTTGCCCTTTGGCTCCTGATACAGCTCGCGGTTCTTCACGAAGGCTTTGAGCACGAGCAGCAGCAACGCGGCGCAGATGAAGCCGACGAGCGGGGAAACGAGCAGTGACCAGCCGATCTTCGTCGCCTGCGCCCAGTCGACGCCGCTGGTGCCGTCGCGCCCGTGCATCAGCGCGTTGGCGATGCCGACGCCGATGATCGAGCCAATCAGTGTGTGTGACGACGAGGCAGGCAGGCCGAGATACCACGTGCCGAGATTCCACAGGATCGCCGCGATTAACAGCGCGAACACCATCGCGAAGCCCGCACCCGAACCGACCTGAAGAATCAACTCAACTGGCAGCAGCGAGATCACCCCGAACGCGACTGCGCCCGAGGAGAACAGCACACCGAGGAAATTGAACATTCCAGACCAGACCACGGCGACATTGGCCGGCAGCGAATGCGTATAGATCACGGTCGCCACGGCGTTCGCGGTGTCATGGAAGCCGTTGACGAATTCGAAGCCGAGCGCGATCAGCAGGGCGATGCCGAGCAGGACGAACGGCAGCCACGTTGTGGTGCGTATGCCGGTGCCGCCGATGTCATTGACCAGACTCCAGGCGGTGTAGCCCAGGCCGAGGATTAGCAGGGCGAGGAACAGCGCGGTGGTCACGAAGCCTGGTTTGTGATCCAGTGTCGGACGCGGTGAAGCAGGGGGGATAAAATCGGCGGCAACGGTGCTCATGGGGCAGGTCCTCAGGCCGGGACGCCCATCATGTTTTGCTATTGTTCCCGATTGATGACAGGCCGCTTGAAAAGCGCGGCCACCGACCCTATTCGTCCCGCAACTCTTTGATAAGGAAGCTCAATCCGTGACATCCGCTGCTGAAACCCACAAGTTCGAAGCCGAAGTCGCTCAGGTCCTGCACCTGGTGACGCATTCGCTCTACTCGCACAAGGAAATCTTCCTGCGCGAGCTGATCTCAAATGCGTCCGACGCCTGCGACAAGCTGCGTTTCGAGGCGCTGGGCAAGCCGGAACTGCTCGCCGGCGACAGCGAGCTGCGCATCGACATCCGTGTCGACAAGGACGCACGCACGCTGACCATCCGCGACAATGGTATCGGCATGACGCGCGATGAGGTCATCGCCAACATCGGCACGATTGCCAGCTCTGGCACGCGCAAGTATCTCGAAGCGCTGTCGGCCGAGAAGAAGGCTGATGCCAATTTGATCGGCCAGTTCGGCGTGGGCTTCTATTCGGCCTTCGTCGTCGCCGACAAGGTGACGCTGACGACGCGCAAGGCTGGCGCGGAAAGTTCGGAAGGCGTGCGTTGGGAATCGTCGGGCACCGGCGAGTACACGCTGGAAACCCTGGATGTCGGCCCTCGCGGCACGTCGGTGACGTTGCATCTGAAGGCCGACGAGGATGAATTCCTGCAGAGCTGGCAACTGCGGACGCTGATCGCGCGCTACTCGGATCACATCGGCTTCCCGATCCGCATGCCTGTCGAGAAGGACGACAAGCCGAGCGACGAGTGGGAGGTCGTCAATCAGGCGTCCGCGCTATGGACGCGGCCGAAGTCCGAGCTCACGGACGAGGACTATCAGAATTTCTACAAACACATCGCGCACGACTTCAACGATGCGCTCGCGTGGACGCACAATCGCGTCGAGGGCAATCAGAACTTCACCTCGCTGCTCTACATACCGGCGAAATCGCCGTTCGATTTCTTCGGCGGCGGCCGCGAGGACCGCAAGGGGCTGAAGCTCTACGTCAAACGCGTCTTCATCATGGACGCGGCCGAGCAATTGCTGCCGGCCTACCTGCGTTTCGTGCGTGGCGTAGTCGATTCGGACGATCTGCCGCTCAACGTCAGCCGCGAGATCCTGCAGCAGAACCGCAATCTTGAGAAGCTCAAGGCAGCGTGCACGAAGCGCGTGCTCGATCTGCTCGATAAATTGGCGAAGGACGAGCCCGAAAAATTCGCCACGTTCTGGAAGGAATTCGGCGGCGTCTTCAAGGAAGGCGTGGCCGAAGACTTCGCCAACAAGGAACGCATCGCCAAGCTGCTGCGCTTCGCCTCGACACAGGGTGACGGCGCAGCGCAGACCGTCTCGCTCGACGATTACATCGGTCGCATGAAGGCCGATCAGGACGAAATTTATTATCTCACCGCCGACGGCTACGCCGCGGCCAAAGGCAGCCCGCAGCTCGAAGCGCTAAAGGCGCAAGGCATCGAAGTGCTGCTGATGTACGAGCGCATCGACGAATGGATGTCGAGCTACCTGACCGAATATGCCGGCAAGAAGCTGCGCAACGTCGCCAAGGGCGATCTCGATCTGAGCAAGTTCGGCGGTACGAATGAAGAACAGCGCAAAGAAGCGGAGAAAGCCGCCGAAGGTGTGCTCAAGAAGTTGAAGGACTTGCTCGGCGAGCGTGTGCGCGATGTGCGCGTGTCGTCGCGTCTGACCGATTCGCCATCCTGTCTCGTGCTCGACGAACACGATATGGGCATGGCGATGCAGCGCCTGCTCAAGCAAGCCGGTCACGATGTGCCCGAGGCCAAGCCCGTGCTCGAGATCAATCCAATGCACGTGTTGGTCAAACGCCTCGAGGGCGAGAGCGACGACGCGCGCGCGGCCGACCTCGGTCTGCTCTTACTCGAACAGGCGCAGATCCTCGAAGGCGCGCAGCTCGACGACCCGGCAGCTTACGTGCGTCGCGTCAACAGCTTGTTGGTGAATGGTGGCTGAGCATTCATCCGGCCGAAGGAATTTCGTCAGGCCGCCGCAAGAAAATATATGACAGTATCGTGACGGCCGTATCGACGGCTGTCCGATACCGCGCTCGCGGGGGACATTCCACAGTGAGGTGAAGATGTCCCGTTATTCTGTGCGTGCCGCCGCTGCCGTGCTTCTTCTTTCATCCGCCGTCGGCGTGACCTCGGCGGCGGTTCCGGCGGTCGAGACGCTTGTTTTCATCCGCCACGGCGAGAAGCCAGCGAACGTAGATAACGGTCAGCTGACTTGCCAGGGCCAGAACCGCGCCGTCGCTTTGCCCAATGTCCTCATTTCGAAATACGGAACGCCAGGTTACGTGTTCGCGATCGCACCCAAGGAAAAGCAGGACGACAACGGCGTCGACTATTGGTACCTGCGCGCACTGGCGACGATTGAGCCGACCGCCGTTGCGGCTGGCGTGACCGTCGATCTCAAATTCGGCAAGAGCGATGTCGACGACGTCGAGTTGGAGCTGGCCAAGTCGAAGTACCAGAATGCCACGGTCTTCCTCGCGTGGGAGCACAACGAACTCGTCACGCTTGCCTCCAATATCGTCAAGGACAACGGCGGCGCTTCGGGCATCGTGCCCGCGTGGCCTAGTGAAGACTACGACAGCATCTATGTCGTGGTCGTGACGCGCAACGGCGAGCAGACTTCGGCAACGTTCGCCCATGACAACGAAGGGCTCGGTAATAATCTTCCGTCGACTTGCTCGCCGGCGCAGCGCACCATCTTGCCGCGTCCGCCCGTCGGCTAGTCTATGCGCGGGACGCGAGTTTAGCTTGCGTCGTGAAAGATCACGCCTAGCGTATATCGTTGGCCGCGGCGCATGCGGCTGACGCCGTGGCGTAAGTTGACGCGATAGACGCCGCGCGCGCCCTGCACCGGGCGGTGATGCACGGCGAAGATCACGCCGTCGCCCTGGCGCAGCGGCACGACTTCCGGACGCGACTGCATGCGCGGTCGCTGTTCGGTCAGGACGAATTCGCCGCCGTCGAAATCGCGTTGCGGTTCGGAGAGCAGGATCGCGACCTGCAGCGGAAAGACGTGTGCACCGTACAGATCCTGATGCAGGCAGTTGTAGTCGTCGGCGCCGTACTGCAACAGCAGTGGCGTCGGTCGAATCTGTCCTGCGGCATGGCAGCGTGCGAGATAGTCTGCGTGCGCTAGCGGATACTGCGTGGTGATCTCCATTGCCGCATTCCAACGATTCGCGATCGGCGCGAGGTGCGGATAGAACGTACTGCGCAGCGTCGCGACTGTTTCCGGAAGCGGGTAGCGGAAATAGCGGTATTCGCCGCGCCCGTAGCCGTGGCGTCCCATCACGACGCGGCTGCGGAAACGCGAGTCGTCGGCGTACAGTGCGGCGAGTTCAGCGCATCGTTCCGGCTCGATCAGTCTCTCCACCAGCGCATTCCCGCGCGCATCGAGATCGTGCTCGATACGCGGCCAGTCCAGGTGGTCGATGCGGGTGTCCAGGGAGACGTTGGCGCCGACCGAAGGCAGCGCCGTCATGCGTGCGCCTCGCGCTCGAGCAACGCGCGCTTGCGTTCGACGCCCCAGCGATAACCCGACAGCGCACCGTCGTTGCGCACGACGCGATGGCAGGGAATCGCCACGGCGATCTTGTTCGATGCGCAAGCTTGCGCAACCGCACGCACGGCCTTCGGCGCGCCGATGCGCTCGGCGATCTCGCTGTAGCTCGCGGTCGAGCCGGCGGGAATCTTGCGCAGCGCTTCCCAGACGCGCTGCTGGAACGCCGTGCCGCGCACGTCGAGCGGCAGATCGAGTCCCTGTTGCGGCGCTTCGACGAAGCCGACGACGCGGGCGACGAGCTTGGCGAACTGCGCATCGTCGCCGATCAATTGCGCGTTCGGGAATTGATCCTGCAGATCGCGCGCGAGCCGATCCGGATCGTCGCCGAGCAGAATCGCACACACCCCCTTTGCGCTGCTCGCAACCAAGATGTCGCCGAGCGAACATTCGCCGATCGCGAAGCGGATTTCGGCGTTGGTGCCGCCGCGGCGCCAGTCGCTCGGCGTCATCCCGAGCAGGGCGTTCGACTGTTCGTAGAAGCGCGCGTTCGAGTTGTAGCCCGCATCGAAGATCGCATCGGTGACTCGCGTGCCGCGGCTGAGCTTATCACGCACGCGTTGCGCACGATGCGCGGTGGCGTAGGCCTTCGGCGTCACCCCGGTGACGGCTTTGAACACGCGATGAAAATGATACGGACTCATGCCGGCTTGGTCAGCGAGGGTGTCCAGGCTCGGCACCTCGTCGGCATCTTCGATCCAGCGGCAGATCGCCGTGATCGTCGTCGCGTGCTGCTCGGCCAGTGCAGGCTGGTCCGGTTTGCAGCGCTTGCACGGGCGATAGCCGGCTTTCTCCGCGTCGGCGCGCGTGGCGTGGAAGGCGATGTTCTCCGGCCGCGGCAGGCGCGCGCCGCAAGACGGGCGGCAGTACACGCCCGTGGTCTTGACTGCGTAATAGAAGGTGCCGTCGGCGGTCGCGTCTTTCGACACGACGGCGGCCCAGCGCGGGTCGGCTTCAACGTTGGCGAAGGCGGTGGTTTTCAGCATAGCGTTCATCTGCGTTCCTTGGGGTTTCCGTGGGGATGGACGCAGCTTAGAGACGCGCATGATCGCAAGCACTCCGGGTCTTGCTTTTGAATTTGGTGTTGGGGACGTCCCTAATCAACCGCGCCGGCGACATTGGTTTCGACCCGGTGCGGCCGCCGCCGTTCGAGCACGGGATGGACGAGCACGGCGCCGATGATGATCGCCACGCCGAGATAGAACGAAACATCGAGATCGCGCTGCTCGCCGAACAGCGGAATCGCGAGCAGGATCGCATAGACCGGCTCGAGGTTCACCGCCAGTTCCACCGCAAATGCGGACAGATGCCGCAAAGCCACCAGCGACAGCGTGAACGGCACGAGCGTGCAGGCGATCGATAGCACGAGCAGGAAGAACGTGTCGTGCAGATTCGGCAGGTCGAAGACGCTGCCTTCGTGCGGAATGATCGAGGCGATCAGCCACAGAATAATCGCGCCGGTGCCCAGTTCTATTGCTGTAACCGTAAATGGATCGGCATGATCAACCAGACGCTTGTTCAGCGCGCCGAACAGCGCGCAGAAGAACGCCGAGACCACGCCGACAAGCACGCCCAGGCGCATTTCGTCGGGAATACCGCCGACGACGAGGGCGACGCCGGGGACGACGCCGACGCCGATCCATAGTTCATGCCAGCGGAATTTCCGCCGCGCCACCCACGGTTCGATCACGGCGAGGAACACCGGCGCGATCGCGATGCAGGTCGCAGCGACCGAGGCGTTCGCGAGTTTCACCGAGGCATAGAACCCGAGCCAATGCATCGCCACGAAGAAGCCGACCAGGGCATAGCCCAGGAGCAGGCGCGGCGAGATCGCGCGCAATCCGCGCCACACCTTCGGTGCGAGCAGCAGCGCGAGCGCGACGATCAGCATGCGCCAGCGCACGAGCGAAAGCGCCGGCAGCGAAATCAGCTTGCCGAGAATGGCGGTGAATCCCCACAGCAACACACAGAAATGAATCTGAAATTGCGCAATGCGCAAAGTGCGTCGCGAATCGGGGGCTGCGGTGAGGGCGGACATGGGAACTTAACTTTCAAAGCGCTACTATCGCTGCGTATGCGCATGAAGTCTATTGTGAAAATTCGCGTTCCTGCCGTTCTTGTCTTGTCCGCGCTGATGCTCGGCGGTTGTGCCTGGTTTCGGCGCGCGCCCGAGAAGACCGAGCCGGGAATGCCTCCGCCGCAGTCCGTGGTCGAGCCTGGCCATTACTTCGTGACGCCGGGTCACGGCGCCGAACTCGTGGCCGAATTGCGCGCGGTGCCGGCGCCGCAAAGCCCCGAGATCGCCGACGGCACCGGTATCCGCTCGGATGAGCGCAAGCTGGTCGCGAAAAGTTTCGTGCGCATCGGTACCGGCTGCTATCCGACCGGCGACGCCGAAGCGCGCGACTGGGTGCAGCGTATGGGCGTGCGTGTCGGCGCCGAGAAGGCGCTGGTCTATGTCCTGCCTGCGGACGACAAGGCCGGGGCGAAGCTCGCGGCGGAAATGACCGCGGCCTGCACGCCGGAAAAAGACCCCGTTCCCGCAACGCTCGTCGCCACCTACTACGTGCGCTACAAGCTCCCGTTCGGCGCGCAGTTTCGCAACCTGACGGCCGACGAGATGCAAAAGCTCGCTGTCGGCGGCGGTGTGCAGATCGGTTCGGTGATCGGCGGCACGCCCGCGTCCGAGGCGAACCTGCGCACCGGCGATTTCGTGCTCAAGTTTAACGGCGGCGTGGTGCGCGACCGCGCGGAGTTCCAGAATCTTCTGCGCGCCAATATGGGCAAGCGTGTGACGTTGACGATCAGCCGCGACGGCGTGCAGGTCGATCGTATGGTGCGCCTCGGCGTGCTCGCGACCGAGTCGCACGACGCGAAGAAATGATTTCTTGACGAAGGGGAAGGCGATGGGGAGCAAGTTCTGCAGACGAGTTGTCGTGTGCGCGGTGGCGTTGGCTTGCGCAATGACGGGCGCGGCATTCGCCGCGGACAATGCGGCGAAAAAGCCGCCGACGATGGCCGACGTCATCAAGAATTCCAAGCCGTCGGACTGGCATGCACTCGATCCGGCGAACACGCTGTATCTCGATTTCAAATCCGGCCGCGTCGTCATCGAACTCGCGCCGGACTTTGCCCCGAATCACGTCGCCAACATCAAGGCCCTCGTGCGCGAAGGCTATTTCGACGGACTAACGATCCTGCGCGTGCAGGACAATTACGTCGTGCAATGGGGCGATCCCTACGCCGACGCGCGCAGCGGCGAGCCGAACCAGCCGCGCCAGATCAAGACTGCCAAGCGCACGCTGAAAGCGGAATTCTCAACGCAGCTGAATGACAAGCTGCCGTTCGTGCGCCTGCCCGATGCCGACGGTTATGCGGCACAAACGGGTTTCTCCGGCGATTTCCCAAGCGCGCGCGATCCGAAACTCGGCCAGGCGTGGCTGACGCATTGCTACGGCACGGTCGGCGTCGGTCGCGACCTTGATGCGGACTCCGGCGGCGGCACCGAACTCTACGCCGTGATCGGCCCGGCGCGCTGGCTCGAACGCAATATCACCGCCGTCGGCCGCGTCGTGCAGGGCATGGAGCTGCTGTCGAGCCTGCCGCGCGGCACGGCGACGATGGGTTTCTACGACAAGCCCGAACAGCGCGTGAAGATCGAGCGCGCGCGCCTGGCCGCCGATGTCCCGGCCGCCGAGCGGACGAATCTCGAACTCATGCGCACCGACACGCCGGCATTCACCACGCTGATCGAATCGCGGCGCAACCGCATCGACGATTTCTACAAAGTGCCGCTGGGTCACGTCGACGTGTGTAGCGTGCCGATTCCGGTGCGTGCGGCGCACACGCCCTGAAACCCTGCTCGTCATTCCCGCGCGCTTCTGGCGGGAATCCAGCGACTTTGCTCTTGCTTGGGCCGCGGGGAAAGCGAAAGGCACTGGATTCCCGCCAGAAGCATGCGGGAATGACAAGAATTGACCGCCGGGAATTTCGTAAAACTCGCCGTCAGCGATATTTCTCCGGCACCTCGGCGATCTGCCCGCACGCTTTGCACGTGCGGGCATCGAGCGAGCGGTAGTAGCGTTCAAACACGGGCGGGAAGTCCCGCTCGATGCTGTGCAGATGGAAATATTCCTCGTACAGCTTGTGGTTGCAGTTCGCGCAGAACCAGAGCAGCCCGTCTTTTTCGTGCGCCAGCCGCTTGCGTTCGATGACGAGGCCGACGCCGCCGGCCATGCGCTGCGGCGAATGCGGCACGCGCGGCGGCAGATAGAACATCTCGCCGGCGCGGATTGAGATATCGCGCGCCTGGCCGTCGTCCTGCACCTTCAGCATCATCTCGCCTTCGATCTGGTAGAAGAACTCGGGGCCTTCGTCCCAGTGGTAGTCGGTGCGCGCGTTCGGCCCGCCGACGATCATGACGATGAAATCGCCGTCAACGATACATTTGTTGCCAACCGGCGGCTTCAGCTCGTCGCGGTGGGCGGCGATCCATTTCTGCAGGTCGATGGGCGGAGTGAGCATGGCGTGGGTGATCCGGTTAGGGTGTTCAAATAGGCGCAGAGGAAATTTGGCCTGGATTGTCCCATACTGGTCTCGAAACCGGCTCGAAAGCGGCGGGCGAAGAATCCAAGATGGCGGCACCTCGAAACCACCAGGAGTCTAGCATGAGCAAAATCGACACCGCCGTACTCAGCATCGACGTGCAGCAGTCTTTCCCCGCGCGCGACTATTGGCGCGATGAAGACGTGCCGGCGTTCCGCGCGAACATCGTCAAGTTGATCGAAGGTGCGGCGGCCAAGGGTTGGCCTGTCGTGCGCATCCTGCACGAAGACGGCGAAGGTCCGTTCTCGCGTGAAAGCGGTTTGGTGAAGCCGATGGAATGGATGCCAAAAACGCATGCGGTCGAATTCGTCAAACACGTGCACAACGCGTTCACCGACACCGGGCTCGACCATTGGCTGCGCACGCGCGGCATTCGGCGCGTCATCGTGGCCGGAATCCGCACCGAGCAGTGCTGTGAAACAACGACGCGCGTGGCGTCGGATCTCGGCTACGAGGTCGATTTCGTCGGCGATGCCACGCTGACGTTCCCGATGACCGATCCACGCAGCAGCAAAACGTTCAGCGCGAAAGACATCCGCGAACGCACCGAACTCGTGCTGCGCGATCGCTTCGCGCGCATCGCGAGCGTGGAGGAAGCGCTTGCGCACGAATGAAGTCCCGCGGGCGACGCCGATCGACGTCTGGTTCGTCCTGCCGCCGGACTTGGTGCTGCTCGACTTCGCCGGACCCGCCGAGGCATTTCGCATCGCCGCGGCGCGCGGCGGCGGGTTCCGCGTGCGCGTCGCCGCGGCCGAGCCCGCCGCCACCACGTCGATCGGCGTGACCTTGGGCGGCGTCGAGCCGCTTCCCGATTTTTTGAACTCGGACGATCTGCTGATCGTCTGCGGTTCCACCAACGACGAAGCATCGCTGGCCTCGAAGCCCGGACGCGCGTTGGTGCACTGGCTGCGCGAGGTCGGCCGCATGCCGCGGCGCTTTGCCTGCGTCTGTGCGGGGGCGCTGTTCGCGGGACGTGCAGGTCTGCTCGACGGCCGGCGCTGCACATCGCATCACGTCGAACTCGACGCACTGCGCCGCGAGGCGCCGAAAGCGCTGGTGCTCGACAGCCGCGTCTTCGTCGAGGATCGCGGCTGCTACACGAGCGCCGGCATCACCGCGGGCATCGATCTGGCGCTGCATCTGATCGCCGAGCTGGCCAATCCACAGCTTTCGGTCGAGGTCGCGCGACATATGGTCGTGTATCTGCGTCGCGCGCCGGACGATGCCGCGCTGTCGCCGTGGCTCGACGGGCGCAATCATATGGATGCCGGCATTCATCGCGCACAGGATGCGCTCGCGCGCGCCGCGCACGAGGATTGGCCGCTGCCGCGCCTCGCCGCGCGCGCGCATGTGAGCGTGCGCACGCTGACGCGGCATTTCCGCGAGGCGACCGGGATGTCCGTGCGCGACTACCATGCGAGTCTGCGCTTCGCGCTGGCCAAGCAGGCGCTCGCGACCGGCCTCAGCGTCGAATCAGCGGCGACGATGGCCGGGCTCGGCACAGCGCGCCAGCTGCGTCGCCTATGGTTGGAGCAAACCGGCACGACGCCGCGCGGCTGATCACTTCTTCGCGTCAGACCCCGCCTTCGCGATCGTGATTGATTGCGACGCGACCGTGCGGCCGCGTCCATCGGTGGCGGTGAGGTGGTAGGTGCCGGGATATAGATACAAACGGCTCTGCGCCGAGCCGTGATTTTCGAGCACGCGCTGCGACATCGGCGCGTTCGGGTCGATCACGTTGAGCACGGCGCGATCGGCAGGAACCGCATCTTCCCCCTCATCGGTGTAATGCGCTTCGATCATGCACGGAAACTGGTTGCGGCAGAGATCGCTGCTGACCGAGTAGGACTGGCGTGCGCCGCCGAGGCTGGGCCAAGTCGGCCGGCCTTCCGCCACCGCTTCCGGCGGGAAGAAAACGCTGATGTCGTAGAGACCGGGCTTGAGCGTCCACGGCTTGTTGTTGCCGTCGACGTAGACGAAGGGTTCGGCGGGATGCGAGGCCTGCATCACGGGGCCGTAGTAAGGATGATCCTGGTTCGTGCGCACGTGCTGGATCAGCATCGTCTGATCCACCGTCAGTGGATCGATGTCGCTGATCTTGCGAAAGAACTTGCCCATGCTCGATCCGCCGAGATAAACGCCGGACTTCTGGATATGGCCGAACCCTGCATTGACGACGAGACGCGCATTCGGATCGCGCTTGAATACCTGGTCGTAGAGCGACTGCGCACCGGCACGCTCGCGCGCGTCGCCCAGGCCGGCGTCTTCGGCGTCGTAGGCGACGACCGTGTAGCCGAGCTTCAGCGCTGCACGCACCATTTCGCCGTAGATGGGCTCTTGGGTGTAGAAACCGACCTTCGCCGTCGGATAGCCGAGTTTGCGCAGTCCTTCGACTTCCTTCGTGTACAGGGTTTCAGCGGCGAAGTGAGTGAATCCCTGCGCACGCAGGCGCGCGAGCAGTTCGACGGTCAGCGTGCGCGTGATCGGCGCGCTGTGCGCTTCGTTGAAGAACACTGCCTTGCGATCTTTGGCGAGTTCGAGGATCACCTCATCGGCGGCACGCGTATGCCAAGCGCCATTGAGCGGCGAGGGCGCGTCATCGGGCTGTGGCGGCTGCGCGATCGAGAACGAACGCGTGGCGCCGTCGTAGTCGCCGATCCAGGTCTGGAACCAGGAGAGATACTGGCCGAAGATCAGGCGGAACGCGCGATCGTCGTTGCCATCGTACGCGGTCTGCATCACCGCGTACTGTGCGAGCAGACCGGGCTGCTTCTGCGCGCGGCGCATGATCTCCTCGGACTTGTCCGCGGCCGCGAGCTGCAGGCGCTTCCACTCGGCCGGGGTCATTTCGTGTTCGGTCGGGGATTCCTGACCGCGGCGCAGAATGCCGCGGCGGCCCGCTTCGCTGACGGGGTCGCCCTGCGCCGCCGCCAGCAGCGGCACGGCAAACAGCAGGCACAGCAGCGGAATACGCAATGTCATCAATGATCCCCTAGGCAGTACGCAGCAGGTTCTCGTGCAGCCGCGCCACGGCGCGATGATACTGATCCGAAAGTTGCGAATGGTGCGCGATTTCCATACCGAGATCGTTGATCAGCCCGTTCTCGAGGCTGTAGACCCAACCGTGCACGGTCAGGTTCTGGCCGCGTTCCCACGCATCCATCGCGACGGTGGTCTGGGTAAGGTTGACCACCTGCTCGATCACGTTGAGTTCGCACAGGCGCGCATGGCGCAGCGTGGCGACGTCGATCTTTTCGAGTGCAGCCAGATGCTTCTGCGCGACGTCGCCGACGTGGCGCAGCCAGTTGTCGACGAGGCCGTGGCGCGCACCGTCGAGCACGGCTTTGACGCCGCCGCAGCCGTAGTGGCCGACGACCATGATGTGCTCGACCTTTAGCACGTCGACGGCGAACTGCACGGTCGACAGGCAGTTGAGATCGGTGTGCACGACGACGTTGGCGACATTGCGCTGGACAAACACCTCGCCGGGCGCCATGTCGATGATCTGATTCGCCGGCACGCGCGAATCGGAACAGCCGATCCACAAGTACTTCGGCGCTTGCTGGTCGGCGAGCCGGCGGAAATAGTCCGGGTCGCGCTGACGCAGGTCGAGCGACCAGGTGCGGTTGCGTTCGAGCAGATGGGCGAGGCTGGATGTTTTGTTTCCGGTCATGCGCACAAGCTTATCAGGAGTCGCGCACGGGGCGATCGTCAATCGACGTGCAGGTTGCGGCGCTGGAAAGCGCTGCCCGACGCATCGACCATGGAGAGGCGGTAGTCGCCCGGTGAAAGGAACAGCAAAGCCTGTGCGCCGTCGTGTTCGACGAGAACGCGATCGGCGGGAACGGCCTTGTCGCTCTCGCCTTTATAGCGCGCTTCGATCAGGCAGGGGAGATGTGCGGGGCTCAAGTTGATGTCGATCGCCACCGGCGTGCGCGCGCCGTTGAGCGTCAGCCAGTCGGGGCGGCCGATGAGAAGCCGCGCCGGCGGGGGCAGCACCACGCTGACGTCGTAGAACCCGGGCTCCAGGCTCCAAGGCGCACCGTCGCGGCGCGCGAGAAAAATGGTCGGTTGTGCGATGGCGAAGCGTTGCAGCAATTCGCCGTAGTCGCGATATTCGCGCGCAGGGTCGATCGGCCGCAGCAAGGTCTGGTCGACGGTAAGCGGATCGAAACCGGTCTTGCGCTTGAGACGCAGCGCCATCGGTTCCGCGTCGAGATAGCCCGCGCGCTCGTGGGCGTGCGCGTAGCCTGCGTGTACGAGCAACCGCGCCTGAGGGGCGCCGCGGAATACGCGCTCGACGATATGCTGTGCCTGATCCTCCTCGCGCGGCTCCGCATCCGCCTCCGGGCGCGAAGATTCGTAAGGCACGACCACATAGCCGAGGCGAAGCGCACGGCGCACGATTTCGCCGTAGAGCGGCTCGCGCAGGTAGGTGCCGCTCGTTCGGGTGGGATAACCGCGCGCGGCAAGTTCGCGATCGCGCTCGTCGAGGCCCTCGACAGCAAGATGCGTGTAGCCGAGCTCGCGTAGCTTGGGCAGGAGTTCCAAGGTGACTATGCGCGTCTGCGCGACGTGATGTGCCTCGTTCACCACGACGATGCGGCGAGTGCGTGCCAGCTCGGCAATGCCATCGACCGCATTTGCGCTGCGATAGTGGTCGCGGTCGGGAAGTGGCGCTGGAGCGCCGCGCAGCCCGGGCGCACCAAACGGAAATCGATGCACCGCGCTTTCGTAGTCACCAAGTTCGGACTCGTTCGCGGCGAGCACTTGGGCAATCAGATTGCGCAGGCCGCCTTCGCTTCGTTCGAGCTGTTTGCGGTAGAACTCGTGTACCGCGAGAGGCGAGCCCAGTGCAGTGGCCTCGCGCTGCAGCGCGTTGAGCTGGGCAAACGTTCCTGGACCGACGTGCTCGGAGGCCGCAGGTTGTTCTCCGGCCTTTTCCGCCGTCTGTCGTGAGGGATTTTGCGTGCAGGCGGCAAATGCTGCGGCAATCAGAACAAGTCCAATTGCCGAAACACGGCCGGCCATCACAACGACAGCGTGCGCCCGCCGTCGACCGGGACGTTGATGCCGTTCACATAGGACGCGGCAGGCGAGGCGAGGAAAGCGATCACATTGGCGATTTCCGCCGCATCGGCGAAGCGCCCGAGCGGCACGCTGGCGAGCATCGTCTTGGCGATTTCCTCGGCGGTTTTTCCTGTCGTCTTGATGCGGTTGTCGAGAATCTCATCAAGTCGCTGCGTCTTCGTGTAGCCGGGCAGCACGTTGTTGACCGTGATGCCGTACGGACCGAGTTCCGCGGCCAGCGTCTTCGCCCAGCTCGCGACGGCGCCGCGAATGGTGTTGGAGACGCCGAGGTTGCGGATCGGTTCCTTCACCGACGTCGAGATGACGTTGACGATGCGGCCGTAGCCCGAGGCGCGCATGCCGGGCAGCACCGTCTGCACCAGGACTTGGTTGGCGATCAGATGTTGGTGGAACGCATCGGTATACTCTTCCACGCTGGCGTTCTGCGCCAGGCCGTTCGGTGGCCCGCCGGTGTTGTTGACTAGGATTTGCACCGGCTTCGGCGCATTGATCGTGGCTTCGACTTTCGCGCGCAGCGTGGCGTGGTCGCGCATGTCGGCGGCGATGTATGCGTGTTCTTGCGTCGCGTGAACGACGGGTAGCGCGTTCAGCGCGGCTTCGAGCGACTCGCGCGAGCGCGAAAGCAGAGTCACGTCGGCGCCGAGCTTCGCCAGCTCGATTCCAGCGGCGCGGCCGATGCCCTGCGATCCACCGCAGACCAGCGCGTGCTTGCCGGAAAGATCGAGATCCATCAGGCGTAGCCTCGGGCCAGTTTCTCCGTCATCAGCGGCAGAAGCTCTTCGTCATTTTCCGCTTGCGGCGGCTCGACCGAGTCGAGCTCGAAGCCGAGCGTGGTCGCGTCGTCATCGTCGAGGCCTTCGAACAAGCGGAATTCGGCATCGAGCAGCGCCATGCGCGCGGCGTCCTCGTCGTCGTAGCGCAGTGTCTCGCCTTCGGCGTTGAACACCTCGGCGACGCCGGACTGGAGCACGCGCAGGCGCGCCCACACGAGCATGTCGCCGAGCGAGGCGACCCACCATTGTTCCTCGTAGTTCTCTTGTTCTTCTTCGGTGCTCATCGCGGTTTTCGGTTGCCTAGTCGTCGCAATGAGTTTACACGCTGAATTGCGGGGGTGCGATTTATCGCGCCCCCGCGTGGCTGGTGGGTCGTCGGAATTGCTTAGTGCGTCGCCATCGCTTCGCCGGAAGGGTTCCCCGCGCGGATGAAGACCGCGCCGAGCGCGGCGGCGAGCACAGCAAAGATCGCGCCGACGAAAAAGGCCGCGTGGTAGCCGCTATTGATCGCGACCAATTTGTCCGCATGGGCCGCGAGCGCCTGGTTGGTTTGCGCGGCCGCGAGGCTGGCGAGCACGGCGAGGCCGAGCGCGCCGCCCATCATGAAGCTCGTGTTGACCAGGCCGGAGGCGACGCCCGATTCGCTCGGGCTCACATCGCTCATCGCCGCGAGCAGCACCGGGTTGAACGCCATGCCGGCGCCGAGGCCGAGCAGCAGCATGCCGGGCAGCACATCCACCACGAAGTTGCCATCGACCGGCGCACGTGCGAACAGCGCCAGGCCGAATGCGGCGAGCAGCAGTCCGACCGCGATCGGCAGCTTGATGCCGAAGCGCAGCACGACTTTGGCCGACAGGCCGAGGGAGAACGCGGCCATAATCAGATTCGCCGGCAGGAAGGCGAGGCCGACCTGGAGCGGATCGTAGCCGAGCACCTGCTGCAAGTAGAGCGCGGAGAGAAAGAACCAGGCGAACATCGCTGCGGCCCAGAGCACGCCGATCACGTTCGCGGTCGACACGTTGCGCAGGCGGAACATCGACAGCGGCATCAGCGGATGGGCGACGCGCGATTCGATCGCGAGGAAGGCGGCGAGCAGCACCACGGCCGCGCCGAGCAGGCCGAGCGTCTGCACCGAACCCCAGCCCGCGCTGTTGCCGTTGATGACGGCGTAGACCGCGAGCAGCATGCCGACGGTGACGGTGATCGCGCCGGAAACGTCCAGGCGCGGATCGGCCCGCTCGTTGTGGGTGTCCGGCAGCAGTTTGAGCGAGAAGGCGATCACCGCCGCGCCGACCGGCAGGTTGACGAGAAAGATCCAATGCCAGTTGAGCGCGTGCGTGAGCAGGCCGCCGAGCATCGTGCCGATGCTGCCACCAGCAGAGGCGACGAAGCTGTACACGCCCATCGCCTTGGCGCGTTCGACTGGCTCGGGGAACAGATCCATGATCAAGGACAGTGCGACGGCGGCGATCACAGCGCCGGCGATGCCCTGCGCGGCGCGCGCGGCGATCAGCACTTCCTGTGATTGGGCAAGGCCGCAGATCAGCGAGGTGAAGGCGAATCCGGCGATGCCGATCAGAAACCATTTGCGGTGCCCGTACAGGTCGCCGAGGCGGCCGCCGAGGAGCAGGAAGCCGCCGAACGTCAGCATGTAAGCGTTGATCAACCAGGCGAGCGAAGTGTCGTCGAAGTGCAGGTCGTTCTTGATCGAGGGCAGAGCGACGGTGACGATGGTGGTGTCGAGCACGTCCATCAGCACACCGAGGCAGAGCACGGTCAGCGCGAGCCAGCGATGATTGTCGGATTGGGCCGCGTTGGCCGAAGCAGTCGAGTCGGTCATGATCGGGTTTCTCGTGAGGTTTCGTCTTCACGACGAATGGGCAGTGCGGAAATCGACACGCGCAATAGGGTGGATTATCGCCTCGCTTCCGGCGGGGTTGTCAAAATCGCCGAAACATTTCCTGTTACCCTCGATGATGCATGTCGATTTCCGTCGTCGTGGATCGTCGTGTTCGTGAAACCCCGCCTTCCACTCACGAGGAAATCCATGAACAAGCGTCTTGTCTTTTCGTTTTCGCTGTTTGCTCTCGCCTGCGCGGCGAATGCAGCGCCGGTCACGTACGAAATCGATCCGGCCCACACGTATCCGAGCTTCGAGGCCGACCATATGGGCGGTCTGTCCGTGTGGCGCGGCAAGTTCGACAAAACGTCGGGCAAGGTGGTGCTCGACAAGGCCACGCAGACCGGCACGGTCGAGGTCACCGTCGACACGGCCAGTGTCGACTACGGCCTCGACAAGCTGAACGAGAAGGCCAAGAGCGAGGAATTGTTCGACGTCGTCAAGTATCCGCAGGCGACCTACAAGGGCAAGCTCGCCGGCTTCAAGAACGGCGCGCCCACCGAAGTCGTCGGTGAATTCACCCTGCACGGCGTGACCAAACCGCTCACGCTCAAGATCGCTTCGTTCAAGTGCATGCCGCACCCGATGAAGAAGGCGCAGGAGTTGTGCGGTGCGGATGCCTATGCCACGTTCAATCGCGCCGACTTCGGCATGGACGCGGGCAAGAAATACGGCTTCAAGATGGAAGTGAATCTGCGTATCCAGGTCGAGGCGGTGCAGGCGGAATAAGGCACGCTTGCGCCACCCGTCGGGTATTGATCGAAACAGAATTGTGATTTACCATTTGGTTAATTAACCTTTTGGTTTAGTCATGCCGATCGATCATCTCAGCACCACGTTCTCCGCATTGGCCGATCCGACGCGGCGTGCGATCCTCGCCCGGCTCGCGCTCGGCGAGACTACGGTGAACGAACTCGCCGCGCCGTTCGCGATGACATTGCCCGCCGTCACCAAGCATCTGAAGGTGCTCGAACGCGCGGGACTGATTACGCGCGGACGCGAAGCGCAATGGCGGCCGTGCCGGCTCGCCGCGCGGCCGTTGCGCGAGGTTTCCGAATGGGTCGAGCACTATCGCCGCTACTGGGAGCAGCGTTTCGATCGGCTCGATCGCTATCTCGACGAACTACAACAGGAGAAATCGCATGTCAGCAAAACTGCAAAGCCAACTGGCCGTCGCCAGCGAGGAACTGGTGCTTGATATCGTGCGTGTGTTCAACGCGCCGCGCAGCCTCGTCTACGCCGCCTGGACCGATCCCGTGCACGCCACGAAATGGGCGCCGCACGGCATGAAGATCATTTACGCACAGGCGGAGTTGCGCCCCGGCGGGAAAATCCGCGTCGGCATGCGCAGCGAGAACGGCGACGAACATTGGGAGAGCGGTGTCTACCGCGAGGTCGTCGAGAACGAACGACTCGTATTCACCCACGCCTGGGAAGATGCCCAAGGCAGGCGCGGTCCGGAAACCGTGGTTCGCGTCGAATTCGAAGACGCGGGCGCCGGCAAGACGCGCATGATCTTCCGCCAGACCGGCTTCACCTCGATCGCGAGCCGCGACGGCCACCGTTTGGGCTGGAACGAGTCGTTCGACGATCTCGCTGCCTATTTCGCCGCTCTCTGACTCGTTCAGTGAGACGATAGAGCCCTACACAGCGAAGCATGTCGGACTGCCAAGCAGACGCGGACCGTTTCCGGCCCGCGCCTGATCCGAGAACGCGATCGATTTACTTCAGCGCGATCGGCTTCGCGAATGGCTTCACGCCGAGCGCTTCGTAGATCTCGCTCGGAGAGTAGGCTTTGTCACCCTTGACCACGAGGGCGATCTGACGGATGTCGGAAATGTTCTTGGTCGGATCGCCGTCGACAAGAATCATGTCGGCGCGCTTGCCCTGCATGATCACGCCGCGGTCGTCGAGCACGCGCGAGTACTTGGCGCCGTTGTAGGTCGCGATCTGCAGCACCTGCGACGGCGTGAGGCCGGCCTGCACATAGAGTTCGAGCTCACGCTGCAGGGTGAAGCCGGGCAGGGCATCGGTGCCGGCGACGATCGGAATACCGGCCTTGTACATGCGACCGACGAATTCGATCATCTTCGCGTAGGACTTTTCGTGCACCTGCCAGGTCGCGTCGTCCGGAATCTTCATCGAGCCCTGATACAAACCGCGGCGCACGTCAGGCGGCATGTTGTCGGCGACCGCGGCGTAGGCCTGCGACAGATCGCCGTCCTTCTGACGGATGAAGTCGAACGTGGTCAGGGTCGGATCGATCACGGTCTTGTGCTGGACGAGTTCGGCGATGAAGTCCTGCACCGGCTTGGAATCGAAATCGAGTCCCGCGACCTTGTCGGCCGGGAGCTGAAAACGTTCGAGCGTGCGCGTGTCGGTCTTGTCGGTGACGAGGAAGTTGAGCAGCACCTGATTGATGTGCTGGATTTCATCGTAGCCCTGTTCGACCGCCTCATGCGCGCGCAGGAAGACCGGGATGTGCCCGCTGACACGCAGGCCCTTGCTGTGTGCATAGGCCGTCGTCTCCGGCAGGATCGCCTTCGGGAACGAGTTGTAGATCTTGATCTGCGGGTAGTGATGCTCGGCGTACCAATCGATCGCGTGCTTGGCTTCGTCGAGATTCTTGATCACGAACCCGTTGCGTGCCGACATCTGGCTTTCGCCTTCGATGAAGCCGGCCGGGACAATGCGCGGCGCGAACAAGCTGCCGTCTTGCTCTTCGGAGATGTACTGCTGCAGCGTGGCGTTGTCGTTCGCCATGTCGCGGATCGAGGTCACGCCCGCGGCGAGATGCAGGCCGCCGTCCCAGGCGGTGTAGTGCGCATGCATGTCGAACAGGCCGGGCAGAAGCACGCGACCGGCCGCGTCGATCGTGCGGTCGGCATGGCGTTTCTCACTGCCGGATGGGCCGATCGCGATGATGCGGCCGTCCTCCAGGAGCAAGTCGCTCGGTGTGCCGAGGGTCGCTTTCTCGCTGTCGAAGATGCGCGCGTTATGGATCAGCGTCGTGCCGGCGATCGGATGCGCGAGGCGTTTCTGCATCGCGAGCAACAAGTTCTTTTCGGCCGTCTTCTGTTGCTTCTCGAGTTCTGCGGTGTTGCCGTCCCAGCCCTCTTCGACGAGTTGGAAGAAACCGGGAATGATGAAAGCGAACAGTTTGGGCGATTCGCCGGTCGTCGCCCAGGCGAAAGTCGGGGTGAAGCCGATGCCGGTCAACGCAACGAGCTGCACTTTGCGTTTCTCGCCGCCCTTGGTTACTTCGCTGTCGACGAGCTTCTGCCACGAGAGCGTGCCGCCCGGAATCAGCGGTAGCTTGCCGTCGCTGCGCTTGGCCAGCGCGGCGAACGCGGCGGAGAACACCGCGGGCGTGCCGCCGAGCGGCGTGTACATTGCGGTGCCGTAGACGGTCTGTTCACCCTTGTCGGTGGTCGACTTCCACTGCACCTGATCGCCCTTGCGCTCGAACGTCTCGTTGATCGCCGCGCCGAACGTCGACTGGCCTTCGACGTGGTAGGCGACGAAGCCACCGTCTTTCGCCACCGTGAACTGTTCTTTGAGTTCGGGGCCGCGGCCGTTGTCCTTGAACAGGAAATCGACCTTCGTCACGTTGTCGTTCGTGGTCTGGTACATGTGACCGGCCTTGGTCTTGCCGCCGTTGACGAGCGCGGTGTACTTCGTGGTTTCGTCGGCCAGCGCGGCGTTGGCGACGAGCAGCGACAAGGCGAGAGGGGCGAGCGCGAACATGCGTTTCATGGCGTTCCTCATTGGATGGGCGCGGCTGGAGATGCAGCGAGCGTGGAATATGGAGAGTACAACGCGCTGCGCGCATGTGGCGAAGGTCACGTCGTTTGCTGCTGTGCCAACCGTTCGTACAAATCGATGGTTTTGCGCATGAGCACGGGCGCGCTCCAGGCGCCGGCGTCTTCGCGGCCGGCGGCGGACAACTGCGCGCGCGCCGCGGACGAGCGCAGCAGGGCGGCAACGTGGCCGGCGAACTCGGCGACGTTCTCGCCGCTGATTCTCGCGCTGCGCACGTCGCGCAGCACGGTCGCGGTGCCCATCACCGCGGTGGATACGATCGGCACGCCGAGCGCCATGGCTTCGATCAACACGAGGCCCTGGGTTTCGGTCGGCGAGGCGAAGACGAACACATCGCCGGCGCGGTAGCAATCGAGCAGCGTCGTGCGACGGTCGAGATTGCCGGGAAAGCGCAGGTGTTTTTCCAAGCCGAGCGCACGCCCTTTCGCGCGTAGTGCTTCGGCGTCGGGCCCTTCGCCGGCGATGACGAAGGCGAGATCCGGAAACTCATCGAGCAATGCGCGCGCGACCTCGAGCAGGAAGCCGATGTTCTTCTCCGCCGCCAGCCGGCTGACGGTGACCAGCGTCGGTTGATCCGCACGGATGCCCTGCGCTTGGCGAAAACGCGCGCCGTCGCCACCGGTGAATTCGTCGAGGTCGATACCGGTCGGAATGATCGTCGTCGGTGTGGTGATGCCGTACTGGTTGAGCACGCCTTCCATTTGCTGCGTCGGCACGATCAGATGATCGACCTCGCGGCACAGTCGGCGCGAAATGCTGCGCGCGATAAAGCGCAACGGCCCGGCCGGCAGCCAGGGAAAGTAGTGCTTGGCGTAGGGCTCGAAGTAGGTGTGGTAGGTCTCGACGAGCGGGCGCCGGGTGAACTTGCGCAGCATCACGCCGAGCTGATGGGCGCGGAACGGCGTGTGCACATGAATGACGTCCCAGCGGCGCTGCGCGAGTTCCACCGCCGCATTGCGCAGCGCGGAACGGCGGATCAGGCGGTCCTCGGGATCGAAGAAGATGCCGCGGGCGCGCAGCCTGAGCGTTTCGAATTCGCCGTTCTCGTCCGCCTCGCCGTAGGCCGGCGCGACGATGGTGACCCTGTGCCCGAGCCGCTGCAGCTCGCGCGCGAACGTGCGGATCGAGGTCGACACGCCGTTCACGCGCGGAAAGTAGACGTCGGACAGCATCAGGATATTCATGAAGGGCTTTTACGACGCTTTTTTGACGAAGCCAAGACAGCGGCGCGGGGCGGAAGCCGCATCGACTGTAAGAACCGACAGGGTAGCCGGTACGGGCCTGCGCGGAAATGTCAGTGGGGAAGGCGATTCGTCGTACCTCCCGTTGTCCGGTTCCGGATGAACGATTTCCTCTCGTGGAGAACGCGAATGAAACGCATGATGTTGTTCGCCGCTGTCTCGCTGGTCGCTGGGTGCTGCGACCCACCGCTCGTCGCGACCGTGGACGCGCCCACTCTGCCGCAGCAAGCATCGAATTGGTGCTGGGCGGCGTCTGGGCAGATGACGATGAGATTTCTCGGCCATGACGTGGCGCAATGCACCGAGGCCAACGACGAGTTCGGCCAAACCACCTGCTGCAAGGACAACTCCGACGATTCCCCCGGGAAGTGCAACAGCCGGAACGGTGGCTGGCCCGACTACCCGAAATACAATTTCACCGTCAGCCAGACGCCCGATCAAACCAGCACCAGTGCGCTGACCTGGGCGCAGGTGCAGGGACAGATTTATTGCGCCAGGAAGCCGTTCGCCTTCAGCTGGCACTGGAACGGCGGCGGCGGACACATGATGGTCGCCAAGGGCTACCTCGTCGTCGGCGGTGTGCAGTACGTCGATATCAACGACCCCGAGCCGTACACGAACTTGAGCACGCTCACGGGCGGCACGGAGAAGATTTTGACCTACGCCGACTACGTCAGCGGCAGCGGCTATACGCACTGGCGCGACTACTACAACATCACCTACGCAGGAGGACCGTGACATGAGACGCGCATTCCGAATTTCGTCGTTGCTGTGCGTCTGCTTGCTCGCCGCCTGCTCCGGCCGCTCGCCATTCGGCGACCATGGGGACAATGCGGCGACCCAGCCGGCGCCCAGTGCAACGCCCGACGCCGCCGCGCAAGCGGGACTACATACGCTGCAGGAATTGGTCAGCGAGAAAAACTACAAGGGCTTGGGATTCACTTCTCTGGAAGAGCGGAAGCGCGCGGCGCTCGATGCTCCGATGCGTACCTATGTCATCGGCCTCGACGCGCTCAAACGCGCCAATGCCGAGGCCGACCCCGGAACCTTGTTGCAGGACGCCGGCAAGACGCTGTATCCGATCAAAGTGGACAACGCGGTGGTCAGCTCACTCTCGGTGACGCAGCGGCCGGACGGCTGGCGCGCGAGCGAATTCGGCAACGCCGCCATCGCGCGGACCCTGACCGGCTTCCGCAAAAATCCGGACGACGCCGTGGTGGAAGTTCCCGCGCTGCTGTTGCGCTTCGTTGCGCGCAAGAGCGACAGCGATTGGGTTCTGATTCCCATTCGTGACGACGCGCGATTCGAATGGCATGCGGGTGAAGAAGTGAATGCACGCCGGGTGGTGCAAGTGTTGCAGCGCTATCTCGACGGCTATCAGGAAAAGGGCCCGATTTGAGTTTGCGAGGCAACGTTCTCGCGAAGAAGTAACGAGACGAACCGGGCGGACGTGCGATAGCGTGGAACGCTACCTCGCGCCCGCCTTCGCCAATCTCGCGCGCAGAAAATCGGCGAACACGCGCAGCTTGGGCGGCACCTGGAAGCGGCTCGGGTAGTAGAGATAAAAGCCGTCGTAGGGCGGCAGCCATTTGTCGAGCACGCTGACGACGCGGCCGCGATCGAGGTGTTCGCGGGCCTGATGCTGCATGACATGGGCGAGACCCACACCGTCGAGCACGGCCTGCATCATCAAGCCGCTGTCGTTGCACACGAGATTGCCATCGACATCGGTCTCGAACCAGCGCCCGCGCTGCGGGCCGGACGGATGCGCGAATTCCCAACGATACGGCGGCCCGTTGTGGGTGAAGCGGAAACGGATGCAGTTGTGCTGCGGCAGGTCGCGCGGATGCTTGGGCGTGCCGTTCGCTTGCAAATACGCTGGCGAGGCGACGACCAGCGAGCGCTGTGGCCCGCCGAGCGGCAGCGCGACCATGTCCTGCTGGATCATTTCCGAAAGGCGGATGCCGGCGTCGAGCCCGTCCGCGATCACATCGGTCAACGCACTTTCCATGCGGATGTCGACGCGGATGTCGGGATAGGCGCGCAGGAAGTCGGCGAGATACGGCTCGATCAGCGCCGTGATCGCCACCGGCGGCACGGTGATGCGCAGCGTGCCGGCGGGGCGGCCGCTCAGCTTCTGCATCTGCTCGATCGCGTTATCGATCTCGCCGAGCGCGGGCGCAACACGCGCGAGCAGATCGCGGCCGGCCTCGGTCAAGCCGACGCTGCGTGTGGTTCGCTGCAGCAGACGCACGCCGAGGCGTGTTTCCAGCGCACGCATGGTCTGGCTCAGCGCCGAGGGGCTGACTTCGAGTTCTTCCGCGGCGCGGGTGAAGCTGCCGTGGGCCGCGATCGTGCGAAACGCGCGCAAGGCGGGAGAAGGGTCGATTCGCATTATTGAGCTCGGCTAAAAGCAGCATGCATAGAATCGGCCTTTTTCTGCACAATGGCAAACGCGCATACTGCGTCTCCCCTCCCTTTTGGAAAGGTCTCCTAATGCTTCAAGCCAAAGGTTATGCCGCGCACGATGCGCATTCTGCCCTCGTGCCGTTCACGTTCGAGCGCCGTCAGCCCGGTCCGCACGATGTGCAGATCGAGATCCTCTACAGCGGCATCTGCCATTCCGATTTGCACCAAGCGCGCAACGACTGGCACAACTCGTTGTATCCGATGGTGCCGGGACACGAGATTATTGGCCGCGTCACTGCGGTGGGTGCGCAGGTGAAGAAGTTCAAGGCAGGCGATTTCGCCGGCGTCGGCTGCATGGTCGATTCCTGCCGCCAGTGTTCGGCATGTGCGGACGGCGTCGAGCAATATTGCGAGAACGTGCCGACGTGGACCTACAACTCCAAGCTGCGCAACAGCGAGGAACTCGCGTTCGGTGGCTATTCCGATTTGATCGTCGTCGATGAACACTTCGCGGTGAAAATTCCGCCTTCGCTCGATCTCAAGGGCGCGGCGCCGTTGCTTTGCGCCGGCATCACGACGTGGTCGCCGCTGCGTCATTGGAATGTCGGCGCGAAGCAAAAAGACGGCACGCCGCAAAAAGTTGGCGTGATCGGATTGGGCGGCCTCGGCCACATGGGCATAAAGTTCGCCAAGGCGCTCGGCGCGCACGTGGTGATGATCACGACGTCGCCGGAGAAGGCCAAGGATGCCGTGCGCCTCGGCGCCGACGAGGTGCTGCTGTCGACCGACAAGGCGGCGATGAAGAAGCACGCGGGAAGTTTTCATTTCCTGCTCAACACGATTCCGAACGGGCATGACCTGAACCCGTACGCGGCCTTGCTCAAGCGCGACGGCCACATGGTCCTCGTCGGCGCGCTGATGGAGCTGACGCCGCCGTTGATGGGCGGCAGCCTCGTCGCCGGACGCAAGAGCGTCGCCGGATCCGCGATCGGCGGCATGGCGGAGACGCAGGAGATGATCGACTTCTGCGCCGAACACGGCATCGTCAGCGACATCGAGCTAATCGACATTCAGTCGGTCAACGATGCTTACGAGCGTCTGCTCAAGAACGATGTGAAGTACCGCTTCGTGATCGATATGAATTCGCTCAAGAAGGCGGTGTAAACGAAAGGTTTGTTCGGAGAAAAATATGGGAAAGCGTCTGCAAGATCGTATCGCGCTGGTCACAGGCGCTTCCTCCGGCATCGGCGAGGCGACGGCGATTGCTCTGGCTGAGGCCGGGGTCAAAGTTGCGATCGCCGCGCGCCGCCGCGACCGGCTCGATGCGTTGGCCAAACGATTGGCCGCGCTCGGCGCCGAGCCGCTGGTGCTCGAAGCCGATCTGCTCGACGAGCATGTCGCGCAGCACATCGTCGCCGATACGGAAAAGTATTTCGGTCGGCTCGATATCCTCGTCAACAATGCCGGCGTGATGTATCTGGAACCCGTGGCCGAAGCCGATCTCGGCCGCTGGCGGCGCATGCTCGAATTGAATGTGTTGAGCCTGATCGCGTCGACGCAAGCCGCGCTTGCCGGCATGCGTGCGCGCAAAGACGGGCATATCGTCAATATCTCGTCGACCGCCGGCCGCGTCGCCAATCCGAATGCCGCGGCCTATGCGGCCACCAAATTCGGCGTCGTCGCGTTTTCCGAAGCACTGCGCCGCGAGGTGTACACCGACAACATCCGCGTGAGCGTGATCGAACCCGGCGCGGTCGCGACCGAACTGCGCGAGCACATCGGCCATGCCCAGACACAGAAGGCGCTCAACGCCTGGGCCAACAACATGCGCCAGCTGCAAGCGGAGGACGTCGCCGATACGATCCTGTTCTGCGTGACGCGCCCGCCGCATGTATCCATCAACGAAGTACTGATGCGGCCCACCGACCAAGAGCGTTGACGCGCTGCGGTCCGCATCCCTCACCACCGTCAGGAGACGAAAATGAAACAACGTCGATTGGGCCGGAACGGCCCGCAGGTTTCCGCGCTCGGCCTCGGCTGCATGGGCATGAGCGATTTCTATGGTGCGCACGACGACGCGCAGTCGATCGCAACGATTCATCGCGCTCTCGATCTCGGCCTCAATTTCCTCGATACGGCCGACGCCTACGGTCCGCACACGAATGAAGTGCTGGTCGGCAAGGCGATTGCCGGGCGCCGCAACGAGGTGTTCCTCGCCACCAAATTCGGCATCATGCGCGATCCCGCGGATCCGACCGCGCGCGGCTTCAACGGCAGCCCCGAATACGTGCGCAAGAGCTGCGACGGCAGCCTGCAGCGCCTCGGCGTCGATCACATCGATCTGTATTATCTGCATCGCGTCGACAAGAGCGTGCCGATCGAGGAAACGGTCGGCGCGATGGCCGATCTAGTCAAAGCGGGCAAGGTGCGTTATCTCGGTTTGTCCGAAGCGTCGACGGCGACGGTCGAGCGCGCGTACAAGGTGCATCCGATCACCGCGCTGCAGTCGGAATATTCGCTGTGGACGCGCGACCCGGAAGAGCAGGGCACGCTCGAGGTCACCGAGCGGCTCGGTATCGGCTTCGTGCCGTACAGCCCGCTCGGCCGCGGCTTTCTCACCGGTGCGATCAAGAGTCCGGACGATTTCGACGCGGACGATTACCGCCGCAGCAGTCCGCGCTTCCAGGGCGAGAATTTCGCCAAGAATCTCGCCCTCGTCGCAAAGGTGGAAAGCCTCGCGAAGGACAAGCACTGCACCGCGGCGCAGCTCGCGCTGGCCTGGGTGCTGACGCGTGGCGAGCACGTGGTGCCGATTCCCGGCACGCGACGCATCGCGGCGTTGGAAGAGAATATCGGAGCCGTCAACGTGACGCTGAGCGCGGCGGAACTCGCCGAGATCGAAGCGATCTTCCCGCCGCACGCGGCGACCGGCGCGCGCTACACGCCGGCGATGATGAGTGCGCTCAACGGTTGATGCGGTAACCCGTCAGGGGAAATTCGCGGGGCTGTCACGCGGGAGGCGAAGCCGATAAAGTGCGGCTTCGCCTCATTATGGAGCCCGCATGTCGATCGTCGTCGAAACGCCCCGCCTGGTTTTGCGCCGCCTCGAAGAAAGCGACGCGGAATTCGTCCTCACCCTGGTCAACGATCCGGCCTGGCTGGAGTTCATTGGCGACAAGGGCGTGCGCACGCTCGACGACGCGCGTGCTTACCTGCGCAACGGGCCAATGGCCATGTACGCGCAGCACGGCCACGGTCTATACCGCGTCGAGACCAAGGCGAGCGGCGAGGCGATCGGCATGTGCGGCCTGATCAAGCGCGACACGCTGCCCGATGTCGATCTCGGTTATGCCTTCCTGCCGCAGGCGCGCGGCGGCGGCTATGCCTACGAGGCCGCCTCGGCGACGATGACCTACGCGCGCGAGACGCTCAATCTGCAACGCATCGTCGCGATCGTTTCGCCCGGAAATGAGCGCTCGATCGCGCTGCTCGAGAAACTCGGTTTCCGCTTCGAAAAATCGCTGCGCCTGCCGCCGAAGGAGGAGCAGGAAACCCTGCTCTACGCGGTGGAATAATTCGTCTCAGTGCCCGCCGCCACCCCCGCCGGCTGCCTTCGCGCCGAACGGCGGTCGTGCAAACCAGATGACGATAATCAGCGAGACAAAGACGAAGCCGAGCAGGTGGAATAGCTCGTTGAACGAAATCTGGTAGGACTGCGAATCGAGCATGCGCTCGAGCAAGCGATAAGCCACCGGATCGTTGCCGCTGCCGAGGTTGGCGACAGCTTGCTGCGTATTGCTGTCGTACGGCGTCAGATGCTCGGCGAGTTGGGCGTGATGCACGATCGCGCGATGTTGCCACATGAAATTCGTGATTGAGGCGGAGAAGCTCGCGCCGAGCGTACGCACAAACGTGGCCAGGCCCGTGCCCGAGGCAATCTCGTTTGGCTGCAGGTCGGACAACATGATCTGCGTGATCGGCATGAAGAATACGGCGACGCCGAGGCCTTGCACGAACTGCGTCATCGCCACGTGATAAAAGTCGATCTCGAGATAGAAGCTCGAGCGGAAGAAGCTCGTCATGCCCATGACGAAGAAGGCCAGCGACGCGACCATGCGTAAGTCGAAACGGTTGACGTAGCGGCCGACGAACGGTGTCAGCAGAATCGGCAGGATACCGATTGGCGCCGCGGCGAAGCCGGCCCAGGTGGCGGTGTAGCCGAGATAACGCTGCAGCCACTGCGGTACGAGCACGTTGATCGAGAAGAACGCGGCGTAGCCGAGCGTCATCGCCACCGTGCCGGCGACGAAGTTGCGGTGACGGAACAGACGCAGGTGAACGATCGGGTCCTTGTCGGTCAATTCCCAGATCAGGAAGACCGCGAGCGAGATCGCGGAGACGATCGAGGTGATGATGATGAAGTTCGATTCGAACCAATCTTCGTCGTTGCCCTTGTCGAGCACGATCTGCAGCGCGCCGACGCCGACAATCAACGTGATCAGGCCGACGTAATCCATCTTCGGCCGCACCGTCTGTTCGGCGCGATGGCGCATCTGCGTGTAGACGATCAACACGGCGAAAATGCCGACCGGCACGTTGACGAAGAAGATCCACGGCCAGGAATAGCTGTCGGTGATCCAGCCGCCGAGAATCGGGCCGCAGATCGGCGCGACGATGGTGACCATGACGAGCAGGGCCAGCGCTTGGCTGCGCTTCTCGGGCGGATAGATCGACAGCAGCAGGCTCTGCGTGACCGGATACATCGGCCCCGCCACCGCGCCCTGCAGCGCGCGGAATGCAATCAGCGCGGTCATGCTCGGCGCGATGCCGCAGAGGAAGGACGCGAGGCAGAACAGCAGCGTCGCCGCGACGAACAGCTTCACTTCGCCGTAGCGGCGCGTGAGCCAGCCGGTCAGCGGCAGCGCGATGGCGTTGCTGACCGCGAACGAGGTGATCACCCACGTCGCCTGGTCGGCACTCGCGCCGAGGTTGCCGGCGATGGTGGGCAGCGACACGTTCGCGATCGTCGTGTCGAGCACCTGCATGAAGGTCGCAAGCGACAGGCCGAGCGTGGTCAGGCCCGGGTTCGCCGGACGGAATGGCATGGGATTCGGAGTGGCCATCTTGGAATGAGTTGGGTTAGACGCGGACTGCGCGGATGGGCACAGATCCGCCGATGCTATCGCTCAGGCGGAACGTGCCATCCGTGGCCAAAATTCCGTGTTCTTATTTCGTCGCCACGTCGCTGCGGGACCGCGCGGCATTTTCGTGAATGATGCGATCGATGTCCGCCTGTGCGCCCTGCATCTGGTCCTGATAGACGTCGGTCGTGAATGCCGGCTCCTTCGGCGGTTGCTGCGCGAGCGAGAGGCCGTTCTGGTTGTGCAGATCCACATCAACCGCCATCGACAGGCCGATGCGCAGCGGGTTCTTGTCGAGTTCCTTGCCGTCGAGTTCGATGCGCACGGGGATGCGCTGCACGATCTTGATCCAGTTGCCGGTGGCGTTCTGCGCGGGCAGCAGCGAGAACGCACTGCCGGTGCCGACGCCGAGGCTCTGTACCTTGCCGTGGAATTCGACGCCGCCACCGTAGAGATCGGACTTCAGCGTCACCGGCTGGCCGATGCGCATGTGCGCGAGCTGCGTTTCCTTGAAGTTCGCATCGACCCACACTTGATGCAGCGGCACCACAGCCATCAGCGGCGAACCCGGCTGCAGGCGCTGGCCGACCTGCACGGTGCGCTTGGCCACGTAGCCGTCGACCGGTGCGTAGATCTTCGAGCGCGCGTCGTTGAGATAGGCGGTGCGCAGCGCGGCGGACGCGGCGAGCACGTCGGGATGCTTGGCGATCACGGTTTCGTCGACGAGCGCGCTTGTCGTGCTCAACTGCTGCTGAGTCGAAGCGAGCTGACTCTCGGCGGCGGCGAGGGCATCGCGCGCGTGGGCCAGTTCTTCCGCCGAGATCGCGCCGGTGGCAACGAGGCCTTGGCGGCGCGTGTAGTCGGCGCGTGCGCGGTCAAGCGAAACCTTCTGCGCGGCGACGACGGCCTGACCGCTTTCGACGTTGCTGTACAAACCGCGCACCTGGCGCACGGTGCGCGCGAGCTGCGCTTCGGCCTGCTGTAACGCGATGCGCGCATCGCTGCCGTCGATCTCGACGAGCACGTCGCCCTTATGCACGAGGTTGCCGTCGTCGGCGTTGATCTTGACGACGGTGCCGACGACCTGCGGCGTGATCTGCACGACGTTGCCGTTGACGTAGGCGTCGTCGGTACCTTCGTACCAGCGTCCGATGGTGAAGTACCAGACGGCAACGCCGATCGCACTGAGAACGACGATGAGAAGGACTAAGCGTAGAAGAAGTTTGCGTCTGCCGTTGGTCGGCGCAGCAGCTTGGGGAGTAGGGTTCGGGGTGCTCATGGATTGAGTCTCAATGAAATGTTTTTGGAATGAGTTCGATCAATTACTGTGCCGTGCTCGCGATCGGTGGCACGTCGCCGCCCGCGTCGAAGCCGCCGCCGAGCGCCTGCACGAGACGCACCGCAGTGTCGACCTGCTGCGCGTCGAGTGCGGCGGCGCGTTGTTCCGCGGCGAGCAGTTGCTGCTGCACGGTCAGCGTGTCGAGATAACTGCCGATGCCGGCCTTGTAGCGTTGCTGGCTCAAGTCCCAGGCGGAACGTGCGGCGTCGACGGCGTGGTGCTGCGCGGTGATCTGCGTCTGCAGCGAGGCGAGATTGGCGAGCTTGTCGGCGACGTCGTTGATCGCGCCGACCAGGGTCGAGTTGTAGTGCGCCACGGCGAGGTCATAGCCTGCGTCGGCACTGTTCAGATCGGCGCGGCGGCGGCCGCCGTCGAAGATTGGCAGGCTGATCGCCGGCTGCACCATGTAGAAGCGGGCCGGTAGCGAGAACAGATTGTCCGCGGACGACGAGGTGAGGCCGGCGAACGCAGACAGGCTGACGTTCGGCAGGAACTCGGTCTTCACCGCGGCGATGTTTTTCGTCGCCGCTTCCACGCGCCAGCGCGCGGCGACGAGGTCGGCGCGGCGGCCGATCAAATCGGCGGTGAGATTCGGCGGCAGCGCGAGCGCGGCGGGTTTGAGCACCTGCGGGCGCGCGATGTCGAGACCGCGATCCGGCCCCTTGCCGAGCAGCACGGCGAGCGCGATGCGCGCGGCGTCGATCGCCTCGTCGGCGACGGCCACCTGCTGCTGAGCGCTCGCAACCTCGGCTTCGGCCTGCTTGATCTGCGTCTGATTGTCGATGCCGGCGGCGACGCGCTGCTTGACCAGTGTGTACGACGCGTTCGCGCGTTTCAACTGTGCATCGGCGACGTCCTTTTCAGAGAACGCGTAGCCGAGTTGCACGTAGGCGCGTGCGACATTGACTGACAGTGTGAGGCGTGCGGCATGCGCGTCGATGTCCGTCGCACGCGCTTGGCCGAGCGCGGCCTCCCAGGCAGCGCGCTTGCCGCCCCAGATGTCCAGACCCCAGTTGAAGCTGGCGTAGACCGCCGGAAAGGTTTGGAACGAGCCGCCGATCGGTTTCGGCACTGCGGTGGTCGGCAGGCGCACGCCGGCCACGCTCGCATCGGCGTTTACCGTCGGCAGGCGCTTGGCGTTCTGCGCGTCGACCTGGCTTTGCGCGTCCTTCGCGCGGGCGTCGGCGCTGGCGAGGTCGGGGTTGTCCTTGAGCGCCTCGGTGATCAGCGCGTCGAGCTGCGTGTCGCCGAGCGTCGTCCACCAGTCCGCTGCCGGCCAAGCGGCCGGCGTCGTCTTGATCTTGGCGAAGCTGCGCTCGCTGTGTAGCGCGGCGGCGTCAGTCGCCACGCCGTCGGTATGCAGGCCGTCCATGCTGGCGCATCCGGCCAGGGCGATTGCGGCAGCAAGAAGCAGGGGAGAGAGGGAGAGGGAACGCATGAAACTTCCTTTTCGCAAATTCTTTATGGGATGTTGTCGAGCGAATCGCGTACGCGGCGCAGCAATTCGAACAGCGCCGCGCGGTCGGCCGCGTTGAAGTCACGCAGAGCCAGTTCCTGCGCGCGTTCGATGTATTTGCTGATCGCGCGCCAGAGCTCCTGGCCGGACTCGGTGAGCTCAATCGTCAGAGCACGGCGATCTTCCGCATGCGGCTTGCGCTGCACGTAACCCTTGTCTTCAAGACGGTCGATCAGCCGAGTCATCGCGCCGGCGTTGTGGTCGAGAAAACGGGCGAGGTCACCGGGCATCTGCGGCCCGTTCTTGGCGATGACCTTCACTACGAGGTACTGGCTGTAGTTGATGCCGATCTCGTTCGCTTCGAGTTGATGTTCGATCTGACGCAGCAGGCCGTCACGAATCTGCCGGATCAGCATGGGCAGGCTGGAGTCGTCGCGCATATCGCAAAGGGAGAGAGGTTTTTGCATGGCGCAATAATATTGCCGAGACAATGATTGTCAAGGCAATTACATACTATTAAGTTTATTTAATTCCGTGTCTCTGCGTCCATACAGCGATCCATAGGGTCTGAAAAACGAAAAACCCCCGGTGGGCCGGGGGTTTACGTTGTAGTTCTAAACTTCGCCGCAGGTTATTTTTTCTTCTTCGTCGCCTTTTTAGCGGCTTTCTTCGCCGGTTTCTTGGCCGCGGCCTTCGGTGCCGGCTTGGCCGGTTTGGCCGGCGTGACTGCGTCGGCGAGGCGGGCGACCTGGCGTTGCACGGTTTGTTTTGCGGCGAGCTGCGCTTCCTCGATGTCCTTGACGAGGTCGCCGAAGTCGTCGCGTGCGCGCCGGACTTTGTTGTTCAGCGCTTCGGCGAAACCGGCCTTCTTCGCCGCCGGATTGAGATTGATGACTTGACGCTGGAGTTCGTCGACGCGCTTGAGCAACTCGTCCAGATCTTTGCGGCCCGGCACGCCGAGTTTGCCGAGCGCGCGCGAGACGCGCGATTCGAACACCTGCTCGAGACGGTCCCAGGTTTCCTGCGTGCGCTCGCGCACCTGGCTCACACCCGATTCGACCGCGCCGCGCACTTCGTCGACCTTGCCGGTCGCGATCTTGCGCGTGGCCGCTTCCAGGCTCAGCCCTTCCTTGACCAGGTTTTCGAACAGCTTGGTGCCGTCTTCGCGCGCCTTGGTCAGTGCGCCGAGGCCGGCGAGCCAAATCTGCTGCGCGGATTCCATGATCGACTTGTTCGACTCTGCCGAGCTGTGCTGCTCCGCCGGCTTGGTCTTGGACTTGAGTTTCGGTTTGCCAGCCATCGTTTCCCTCCCGGTTTCCATTCAAGGACGCGGATGCGTCATCGTGCTGCCAATCTAGGTACAGAGCCTAGAATAATCACACTATCAATATTGGGATTGGGTGTGCAGGTTCTCAGGCCAATCCCTTGTCGAGATGGCTCTCGATTTCTTTCTCGATCATCGGCTTGAGCGCGCCGAGCAGAAACCCCAGTTGTGCGGTGACGTGAACTTCTTTCGCGGTGACGCGGATCGCGCCGCTGACACCCGGGCGTTCGAAATGCAGGGTGTCGCCATCCCATTTGTTGTGGATGTCGAACTTCTTGCCGATCGCGTCCGCCGTCTTCTTCACCGCCGCTTTCGCTTCCTTGAGCGAGTGATGATGTTTGCGGCGGATGTCGATGCTGGGCATGGGGTTTTTCCTTGTCCGTTCAGGGCCGATTCCCGACCCCATATGCTACATTGTGTACAAACTAGCGGGACACACTCTAGAGCATGCGAATTTCCTTTCCGAACAAGGAGCAGGATGACACCTTGGTCGGCGCCGGCGAGACCCGCATCGGCGCGGCGGCAGACAATAACATCATTGTCGGCGGTGCCGGCGTCGCGCCGCACCATCTGCGTCTGAAGCTCAGCGAACGCGGCATCGAACTCGCCGTACTCGATCCGCAGGCGCGCACGCATGTGAACACGCGCCCGGTGCGCGAACGAGCGTTGCTGCGCCTCGGCGATATGGTCAGCCTCGGCAGCGTGCAGTTCGTACTCAAGCCGGACAGCGACGACGATATCCGCGCCGACATTCCGGTGCCGGCCGCGCCTGCTTCGCCTCCCGATGCGGCACGTACTTATCCGCCGCGCGTGCTGCTGCGCGGTCTGTCGGGCATGTACTTCGGCAAGATCGTACCGGTGCGCGGCAAGCTCGTCGTCGGCAGCGGCGGCCAGGCTGACCTCAATCTCGATGAGGCGGGTATGGCGGCGCGGCATGCGGCTGTCGAATTCGCCGACGAAACCATCGTCCTGCGCGAGCTCGACGCGGCGGCCACCTTCGTCAACGGCGTCGAAACGCACAATGCGATCCTGCACGCGGGCGATCAGCTTTGCTTCGGCCGCGACCGTTTTCTCGTCGAGGCGCCCGGCCTGCCGCAGCGTTCCATCAGCGGCGCCGCGCTGTCGGCGCACGGGCAGCCGTTCGATATCACTCAGACAATGAAAACCCTGTCCCCGTCCGCCGCCGGTGCATCTGCCGACGACGCGGCGCAGGAAACCAGTAACGGCAACGGCAAGAACGACATCTGGTGGCTCATCGCCGCCGCTGCGTTGATCGCTGGCGGCATGGCCTTGCTGTTCCTCGGCATCATTTGAACAGAGCCGGGCCGCGTCGGGAGGCAGCGCAATCCATGACGCTTTATCCCGCCCTCATCGTTTGCGAACATTGCGACTCGGTCTATCGCAGGCACGATCTCGGCGTCGATGAAATCGCGCGCTGCGGGCGCTGCCGCGCCGTGCTCTACCGCGCGAGCCGGCTCGACATCGATCATCTGCTCGCGCTGACGCTGGCCGCGGCGATTGTCTTCGTCATCGCCAATGTCTCGCCGGTGATCCGCATCGCCGTCAGCGGCATGCACAACGAAGCGAATCTGCTGCAGGCGATTTCGGCGCTGTCACAGGGTTCGGCGCTGCTCGTCGGCTTGGTCGCCGGGGCGACGCTGTTCGGTGTGCCGTTGCTGCAAATCGTGCTGCTCGGCTGGGTGCTGTTGTTCGCGCGCGTGGGCCGGCGCGCGCCGGGTTTCGGCGTGGCAATGCGCGTGCTGCACTGGATCCGGCCGTGGAGCATGACCGAAGTGTTTCTGCTCGGTGTGCTCGTTGCCATCGTCAAGCTTTCGGGCATGCTCAACGTCATCGCCGGTCCGGGCACGTATGCGACTGTGGTGCTCACCGTGCTGATCACTGTCCTCGCCAAGCGCGATGTGCGCACGTTGTGGGAGCGGCTCTCCGACAAGACGGAAGTGGAGTGGGCCGAATGAGCGCCGTGGCGCCGCGCGCGGACGAACTGGGCCTCGTCGGCTGTCACACCTGTGGCGCGACCTGTTCCGCGGACGCCTCGCATTGTCCGCGCTGCGATTCGCGGCTGCATCCGCGCAAGCCGGATTCGCTCGCGCGCACCTGGGCCTTCCTGATCGCCGCACTGATCCTCTACATTCCGTCGAACACCTTGCCCGTAATATACACAAGCATGCTCGGCCGCGGCGAGGCGAGCACGATCCTGCATGGCGTGGTCGAATTCTGGAAATCGGGGTCGTGGGACATCGCGCTGCTGATCTTCATCGCCAGCGTGGCCGTGCCCTCGATCAAGTTCCTTGTGCTCGGCACGCTGCTGGTGACGGTGCAGCGGCGCAGCGGCTGGGCACGGCTGCAGCGCGCGCGCTTGTACCGCTTCATTGAACTGATAGGCTACTGGTCGATGCTTGATGTCGTCGTCGTCGCGCTCGTCTGCGCGCTGGTGCAGTTCCATTTGCTCGGCACGGCCGAACCGCGGCTCGGCATTGTGTTTTTCGGCCTCGTCGTCGTGCTGACGATGTGCGCCGCGATGAGTTTCGATCCGCGTCTGATTTGGGACGGTGAGAAAGGTAACCCGGAATGAGTGAGCAGGACGGTTCCGAGAAAGCGGCTGCGCCGCCCCCTGTGCCGCGCGTGCCCGTGGAGCGGCGTCGGCAGTGGAATACGAGCCTGATCTGGCTCGTGCCGATCGTCGCCGCGTTGATCGGCATCGGCATGGTGATTCACAACTGGGCCTCCGAAGGACCGCAGATCGAGATCTCCTTCATCACTGCCGAGGGTTTGGAGGCGGGCAAGACCCAAGTCAAATACAAAGACGTCGTCATCGGCCTCGTCGACTCGATCGGTCTGGCGAAGGACCGCACTCACATCATCGCGCACGTGAAGCTCGACAAGGACGCGTCGAGTTTCGCCACGTCGGATTCGCGTTTCTGGGTGGTGCGTCCACGCTTCGGCGCGACGGGCGTGTCCGGCATCAGCACGCTGCTTTCCGGCGCGTACATCGGTGCCGATGTCGGCGTATCGCATGAACTGCACAAGGAATTCGTCGGGCTGGAACGGCCACCCGCCGTGATCCACGGTTCGCCGGGCAAGCGCTTCACATTACGCGCAGCCGACATCGGTTCGCTCGACATCGGCTCGCCCGTCTATTACCGCCGCATCCAAGTCGGCCGCGTCGTGTCCTACGAACTCGACAAGGACGGCAAGCTGATGATGGTCGATGTCTTCGTCGAAGCTCCCTACGACCGCTACGTCACTGTGTCCTCGCGCTTCTGGAACGCGAGTGGCGTGGACCTGAATCTCGATGCGAGCGGGCTGAAGCTCAACACGCAGTCGCTCGCGACTGTGATCGCCGGCGGCGTCGCGTTCCAGACGCCGCCGGGGCCACGCGACATGACTGCGGCGGCGGAAGGCGCGGAGTTCACCCTGTACGACGACATGCAGACCGCGTTCGCGCCGCCCGATGGAGAGCCGGACTATCTGCAGATGCGCTTCGAGCAATCGCTGCGCGGATTGAGCGTGGGCTCGCAGGTCGATTTCCGCGGCATCATCGTTGGCCGGGTGGTTTCGATCAATCTCGACTACGACATGGACAAGCAGAATTTCCTGCAGATCGTTGGCGTGGTGATCTACCCCAACCGTTTCGGCCGCGCGGCGGAGAAGTTCGCGCAGCTGGGGCAAAACATCAACGATACCAATACCCGGCTGGCGAATTTCATCAAGCCGCAGATCGCGCGCGGCCTGCGCGCGCAGGCGCGCATCGGTAACCTGTTGACCGGGCAGTTGTACATCGCGCTCGACTTCGTGCCGAACGCGCCCAAGGTCGAGTTCGACGCGAGCGTGCGGCCGGTGGAATTGCCGACCGTGCCGGGCAGTTTCGACCGCCTGCAGGAGCAGATGACCAGCGTGGTCGAGAAGCTCGACAGGATTCCGTTCGAATCGATCGGCAAGAATCTCGACAGCACGATCGCCCAGCTCGACAAAACCTTGCGCCAGGTGAACGAATCTACGCTGCCGCAATTCAACGCCACGCTCACGGGTGCGCAGGGCACGCTTGGCAGCGCGCAGCGCGCGGTCGACGCCGATTCGCCGCTGCAGCAGAACCTGGCGCAGACGCTGGCGGAAATTCAGCGCGCGGCGCGTTCGGTGCGCGTGTTGACCGATTATCTTGGCGTGCATCCGGAAACGATATTGCGCGGCAAGCCGGCCGATCCGGCGCCGCGCGAGGCGCAGGAAAAAGAATCGAAAGGAAAGCAACCATGACGAGCGAATTCATTTCTCGTCATTCCGGGTCCGCCAAAGGCGGAGCCCGGAATCCAGTTCTTGCTTTGTTGCATCGGTCGTCGACTGAAGATCAAGAACGGGATTACAAACTGCATCCGCAGTTTGCCCTTCGGGCCATTCGCTGCGCGAATGTTCGCTCCGGCATCCTGCCTGCGCAGTCCCGCCTTCGCGGGAATGACGGGGTTGGGAGTTTCCGACGCGCTTCTTTTCTCTGTTGGCTGGGTGCTGCGCTGGTCGGATGCAGCGCATCCATGCCGACCCACTACCACACGCTGCTCGGCGCTGCTGCGGAGACGGCGACTTCGTCAGCGCCAGCATCGTTTCTGATCGACGTGCAGCCGGTCGGCATTCCCGCGCAGGTCGATCGGCCGCAACTGGTCGTGCGCGACGGCGGCGGCATGATTCCGCTCGAACAGGAACGCTGGATCGCGCCACTCGCCGATGAGGCGCGCACGGCGCTGTCGACCGACCTTTCGCGCGAGCTGGCGGCAACCGATGTCGCTGGTCAGCCGCGTCCCGAAGGTGCGAAGGTGGTGACCGTCAAGGTCGACCTGCGCCGCTTCGACTCGGTGGCCGGTGCGTACGCCGCGGTCGATGCCGTGTGGAGCCTGAGCACGAATGAGGCGAACGCCAAGGCGCTGGTGTGTGCGAGCGAGGCGCGCGAAACCGTGGGCCCGGGCTACGATGAACTCGTGCAAGGGCATCGCCGCGCGCTGAGCGCGATCGCTAGTCGGATTGCGTCTGCGGCGCGTGGGTACGCGGCGGCGGGGAAGGGCGTCTGTCCGCCGAACTGAGCTTCTTCCAAGGCAGTCGCCACAGCATGAGTAGCGCGAATACCGCGACGTAGGCGAGCGGTTCGCGCTTGTCGGCTTTCACCAGCCAGAGAAAATGCAGCACGCCGAGCAGCGCGGTCGCGTAGACGAGCTTGTGTAACTGCCCCCAGCGCCGGCCGAGGCGACGCATCATTTTCTGCGTCGAGGTGACGGCGAGCGGAATCAACAGCAGCCATGCGGCGAAGCCGACAGTGATATAGGGTTTCTTCGCAATCTGCTCGAAGATGTCCGCCCAGTAGCCGCCGAGATCGACGAACAGATAGATCGATAGATGCACAGTCGCGTAGAAGAACGCGAACAAGCCGAGCATGCGCCGGTAGCGCACCGCCTTGTTCCAGCCGCTGACGCGGCGCAGCGGCGTAATCGCCAGTGTCGCCAGCAGCAGGCGCAGCGCCCACAGCCCGGTGCGATGCTCGAGCTGGGCGACCGGATCGGTGCCGAGTTCATTCTGCAGCGTGTCCCACACGAGCCAGGCGAGCGGGGTGAGGCAAAGCAGAAAAACCAGCGGCTTGCTCGCGGCGATGCGGTCCTTGAATAGCGTCATGGTCAGAAATATTTACGCAAATCCATGTCGGTATACAGGCTCGCCACCTGGTCGGCGTAGCCGTTGAATGGCTGCGTCTCGATGCGGTTGCCGAATAGGTTGAAGCCGTCGCCGGCGATGCGCCGTTCGGTGCGCTGACTCCAACGCGGATGGTCAACTGCGGGATTGACGTTCGAATAGAAACCGTACTCGCGCGGTGCGGAGATATTCCACGTCGTGCGCGGCATGTTCTCGACGAAGGCGATTTTGACGATCGACTTGATCCCCTTGAAGCCGTACTTCCACGGCACGATCAAGCGCAGCGGCGCGCCGTTCTGATTCGGCAGCTCGCGTCCGTACAGGCCGGTCGCGAGGAAGGCGAGCGGATGCATCGCTTCGTCGATGCGCAGGCCCTCGATGTACGGCCAGTCGAGCACGCCCGAACGCATTCCCGGCATTTCGGACGGACGGTTAACCGTAGTGAAGGCAACGTACTTCGCCTGCGCGGTCGGTTTGAAGCGCTTGAGCAGGTCGGCCAATGGAATGCCGTCCCACGGGATCACCATCGACCAGCCTTCGACGCAGCGGTGGCGGTAGACGCGTTCCTCGAGCGGATGCGGCTTGAGGATGTCCTCGAGAGTGAATTTGCCGGTGACTTCGGCATGGCCGGCGATTTCCACGCTCCACGGCGCAGGTTTGAACCGGGCCGAAGTGCGAGCTGGGTCGCTCTTGTCGGTGCCGAATTCGTAGTAGTTGTTGTAATGCGTCGCGTCTTTGTAGCTCGTCGATGGGTCGGGCAGGACGTATTCGCCTTTTTTCGCGATCGTGAGCGGCTTGTCGGCGGCGGCCGAATCGTCAGGCGTGGCGGCGACCGCGGCGCTCGGGGCGTCCTCGGAGCTGCAGCCCGCGATCAGCCCGGCCGCGCCGAGGCCAAGCATCTTGAGGACGGTGCGGCGGTTTTGATAAATCGACTCGGGCGTGATTTCGCTGCCATGGACGTCGGGATGATTGCCAATTCGCATAAGGGTTCCTCTGTGCCGACGGTTCTTGGGCCGCGCCGGCCGATTCTGGGTTTCGAAGAATTCGACCGTTTCGGACGGAATTCCTTACACCGATGGTCTGCGCCGGTTCACGTTTGCGCACCTCCGGCACCCACTCGCGCATTCTCGGCATCGATGACGCGCTCAGATAGAATGCCGCGTCCTCGCTCCCCGCCGAATCCATGTCCGTCGCGCAAACCGACAAACTCGTCCCCGTGCTCACGATCGACGGTCCCTCGGGCTCGGGCAAGGGCACGATCAGTGCGCGCGTGGCCGACGCGCTGGGCTGGCACCTGCTCGATTCGGGCGCGCTCTACCGCGCGGTGGGCTTTGCCGCGAGCCTGGCCGGGCTGGATCTGTCCGATACCGAGGCCGTCACCCGCTGTGCCGAGACGACGAAGATTTCGTTCCGCGACCCCAAGGACGGCGGCGAAACGCGCGTCTTCGTCAACAGCCTCGACGCGACGGCCGACATCCGTACCGAAACCTGCGGCGCGGCGGCGTCGGCGATCGCGGCGATTCCCTCGGTGCGCACGGCTCTTTTCGAGAAACAGCGCAATTTCCGCAAATCCCCGGGCCTGGTGGCCGACGGGCGTGATATGGGCACGGTGATCTTCCCCGACGCGGGGCACAAGGTCTTCCTGACCGCGAGCGCCGAGGAACGCGCGAAAAGGCGCTATAAACAGTTGAAGGAAAAGGGTTTGAGCGTTACACTAGCAACCCTTTTGCGCGAAATCGAAGCTCGCGACGTGCGCGATGCAGAGCGCGCAGTGGCACCGCTGAAGCCGGCGACGGACGCGGTCCTGATCGATTCGACCGGTATGTCGATCGACGCGGTCGTCGCGAAGGTGCTGGAATTGGTCCGCTCTTAGGAAAAAGAATTAGAGCATTTTGGCCGCGGATTACACGGATTACACGGATGCACACGGATTAAAAGCTTAGGCTTTATCTGTGTCCATCCGTGTAATCCGTGGCTAAAGAGCTTTTTGGCCCCTGTCGTTTATGGCGGGGAATCGCAACGGTGCCGAGGCCTCGTGCCGACGTGCCACAACAGGTGGATCGCGCTGAATAGCCAACCCCAGGCGATCTGTTTTTCAACTAGAGAATCAACATGACTGAGAGTTTTGCCGAACTGTTTGAACAGAGCCAGACCCTGGCCAAATTGAAGCCTGGAACCATTGTTTCCGGCATCGTGGTAGAAATCCGCAACGACGTTGTCGTCGTCAACGCGGGACTGAAATCCGAAGGCATTGTGCCGATCGAGCAGTTCTACAACGAGCAGGGCGAGCTGGAAGTGCAGCTGGGTGACGAGGTGAAGGTTGCCCTCGACGCCATCGAAGACGGCTTCGGCGAAACCCGCCTGTCGCGCGAAAAGGCCAAGCGTTCCATGGTATGGGACGAGTTGGAAGAAGCGCAGAAGGCGAATGCCACCGTGACCGGCCGCGTGTCGGGCAAGGTCAAGGGCGGCTTCACCGTGGATATCAAGGATGTGCGCGCGTTCCTGCCGGGTTCGCTCGTCGACGTGCGTCCGGTCCGCGATCCGGTCTTCATCGAAGGCAAGGATCTGGAATTCAAGATCATCAAGCTCGACCGCAAGCGCAACAACGTGGTCGTGTCGCGTCGCGCGGTCGTCGAGAGCGAGCATTCCGAGGAGCGCGAGCAGATGCTCGAGCGCCTGCAGGAGAACGCGGTCGTCAAGGGCGTCGTCAAGAACCTCACCGACTACGGTGCGTTCGTCGACCTCGGCGGCATCGACGGCCTGCTGCACATCACCGACATGGCGTGGAAGCGCGTGCGTCATCCGAGCGAAGTCGTCAACGTCGGCGACGAACTCGAAGTGCGCGTGCTGCGTTTCGACCGCGAGCGCAACCGCGTCTCGCTCGGCCTCAAGCAGCTCGGCGAAGATCCGTGGGTCGCGATCAGCCGTCGTTATCCGACCGGCACGCGCCTCATCGGCAAGGTCTCGAACGTCACCGATTACGGTTGCTTCGTCGAGCTCGAGCCGGGCGTCGAAGGCCTCGTGCACGTTTCGGAAATGGACTGGACCAACAAGAACGTCAACCCGGCCAAGCTGGTCCAGGTCGGCGACGAGGTCGAGGTCATGGTGCTCGACGTGGACGAAGAGCGTCGCCGCATCTCGCTCGGCATGAAGCAGACCCAGTCGAACCCGTGGGAAGCGTTCGCCGCGATCCACAAGAAGGGCGACAAGGTGTCCGGTCAGATCAAGTCGATCACCGACTTCGGCATCTTCATCGGCCTGGACGGCGGTATCGACGGTCTCGTGCACCTGTCCGACATCTCCTGGCAGGCGACGGGCGAAGACCTCGTGCGTCAGTTCAAGAAGGGCGACACGGTCGAAGCGGTCGTACTCGCGGTCGATCCGGAGCGTGAGCGCATCTCGCTCGGCATCAAGCAGCTCGAGCAGGATCCGTTCGGCCAGTTCATGGCGGCGCATCCGCGCGGCAGCATCGTCACCGGCACGGTGAAGGAAGTCGACGCCAAGGGCGCCACGATTGAACTCACCGAAGGCGTCGAAGGCTACCTGCGTGCGAACGACATCGCCAAGGAACGCATCGAAGACGCCACGCAGCATCTCAAGGTCGGCGACACGGTCGAAGCCAAGTACATCGGCATGGATCGCAAGGGCCGTCTGCTGCAGCTGTCGATCCGCGCGAAGGACGATGAGGAACTGCAGTCGGCGCTGGAGGAATACCAGTCCGCCGCCGGCGGCACGACCAAGCTCGGCGCGTTGCTCAAGGAGCAGCTCAGCCAGAAGAGCTGATCGATCAGCCTGTCCGGCGCGCAGCGCGTGCCGGACAGGCTACTTTCAAGGTATAAAAGAGTTCTCCGCGGCAACGCGGACAGGGGGCGATAGGCGCGGAAAACAGGATGTTGCTTCATCCGCGCCCATCCGGGTTTCAATCCGCGCGTTGCGCGGGAAAAATTTGGGATTCACGTCCAATGACCAAGTCGGAGCTGATCGAAGCTTTGGCCTCGCGGCAAAGTCATCTTGCTTTCAACGATGTCGAACTGGCGGTGAAGAATGTGCTCGAACAGGCAAGCCAAGCGCTTGCTCACGGCGAGCGCATCGAGATCCGCGGTTTCGGCAGTTTCTCTCTGCATTTTCGTCCGCCGCGCATGGGGCGCAACCCGAAGACGGGTGCACCTGTGGCGCTGCCGGGCAAGCACGTGCCGCATTTCAAGCCGGGCAAAGAACTTCGTGAACGCGTGAATGCGATAGCGGGCGACGGCGCGCGCTAAGCGTTGCCGATCTGCGATAATTGCAGACGTCGCGGCTCTTCGACTTCTGCATGCGTTTGCTATCGATTCTGCTCGTACTCGTTTTCGCTGCCGGTGGCGCGATTTTTGGCGCGCTCAACAGCGAAAGCGTCGTTTACGATTTTTATTTCGCCACGTTCACCGTGCCGAAAGGCGCGATGCTGATTGCCGCTGCGTTGCTTGGCTGGCTGCTGGGTGGTGCCCTCGTCTATGTCGGGCTCGTGCTGCGCTTGCGCCGCCGCCTGCGCGCGCAGGCGCGCGAGGCGAGTCGCGCTGACGCCGTCACGAACCTGCCGGTACCGCAGCCGCCTCTCGACGCCGAACGCTGATGCAAACCGCTCATTTTCTCGCCCTGATCTGCGCCGCGCTGCTGCCGGTGGCGGCTGCCTCGGGTTGGTATCTCGGCAAGCGCAGCAGCGAACGCCGCCGTCATGCGCGCGTGTCCGAACTGTCGTCGAGCTACTTCCGCGGCCTCAACTACCTGCTCAACGAGCAGCCCGACAAGGCGATCGAGGTGTTCCTCCAACTCGCCGAATTCAACCGCGACACGGTTGAAACGCATCTTGCGCTGGGCAACCTGTTCCGCCGTCGCGGCGAGGTCGATCGCGCGATCCGCGTACACCAGCATCTGATTGCGCGACCGAATCTGTCGGAAGAAGAAAAAACCATCGCCTTGCTCGAGCTTGGCGAGGACTACATGCGTGCCGGTCTGCTCGATCGCGCCGAGACGCTGTTCACCGACCTCGTCGCAATGGACGCGCAGGCACCGTCCGCGCTCCGCCATCTGATCGGCATCTACCAGCACGAGAAGGACTGGGAGAAGGCGATCGAGCATGCACGGCGCATGGAAAAGATCACCGGCGAATCGCAGGGCGCGACGATCGCCCAGTTCTATTGCGAACTCGCCGAACAATCGCGCGCCGCGAAGCAGTTCGAGGATGCCCATCGCTGGCTCGATCAGGCGCTGCACAGCCAGCCGGAAAGCGTGCGCGCGCAGATCGTGCTCGGCCATCTCGAGCTGCAAGTAGGCAATCTCGTGCCGGCCGTGGCCGCGTTCGAGCGCGTCGCCACACTCGACGTCGATTTTGTGCCGGAAATCCTGCCGCAGCTGCTCGACTGCTACGCGCGCCTCGGCCAGATGCAGCGTGCGGAGAAATTCCTCCTCGACAACATCGATCGCTCGCACGGCGTCGCGCCCGTGATCGCGCTGGCGAAATTGTTTGCCTCGACGCGCGGCGAAACGATCGCGATCGAATTCCTTACGCGCCAACTGCGCCAGCGCCCTTCGGTTCGCGGTCTGATGACTCTGATCGTCACCGATCTGCATCGCTCGGAAGGGCCGGCACGCGACAGCCTGCTCGTGCTGCAGGATCTCACCCGCCGCCTGCTCGAAGGCCAGGCCGCGTATCGCTGCACGCGCTGCGGCTTCGGCGCCAAATCGCATCACTGGCAGTGCCCGAGCTGCAAGACCTGGGGCTCGGTGCGTCCGCTGCACGGCGTAGCGGGCGAGTAAACGCATGACGACTCGCGCGAAGCGATGACGACGGCGTTAGACCTGCTCTGGGTCGTCTGCGCGCCGCTGTCCGCGCTGGTCACATGGCTTTCGATTCGCTACGCGCAGCGCAACTCGCTGCTTGATCTGCCCGGACAACGGCGTTCGCATTCGCTGCCGACGCCGCGCGGCGGCGGCATTGGCATCGTTGTCGCGGTGCTCGGCGGATTGGTCGTCGCCGCCCTCAGCAATCATCTGCGCAATCTCTGCGAATCCACCGCGGCGGCGGTGGTTCTCGTCGCGGCGATCGGCTGGATCGACGACCATCGCGGATTGAGCGCGCGTCTGCGCGTACTCGTGCATCTGGCCGCGGTCGTCTTGCTTTACCTGCCGTTGTTCGGATTCGCGTGGTTCCTGGCGCAATTCCACGGCGCGAACGCGGACGCGGCGCCGCCGCTGCACTACGCCATCCTGCTCCCCGGTGCGATTGTCTTCGTGCTGGCGAACGTCTGGTTCGTCAACCTGCACAACTTCATGGACGGGATCAACGGCCTTCTCGCCTGCCAGGCCATTTTCGTCTTTCTCGCGCTCGCCAGTTTGGTCTCCGGCGACAGCAGGATGTTGCTGTTGCTTTGTGCCGCGGCGGTCGCGGGCTTTTTGCCGTTCAATTTTCCGCGCGCGCGGGTCTTCATGGGCGATGTCGGCAGCGGCACGCTCGGATTGTTGATCGCGGGCGCGGTGGTGCTGCAAGCCCTTTCGTTTCGCGGCTCGGTATTCAGCGGCCTGATCGCGTGTTCGGTGTTCGTTACGGACGCGACCTGTACCTTGCTTTCGCGCATGCTGCGCGGTCGGCGCTGGTATAGTGCGCATCGCGAGCATTTATATCAGTGGCTCGTGCGCTGCGGTTTCTCCCACGCGCGCGTGGTCGCGCTGTACATGGGCTGGAACTTGTTCGTGGTGGTTCCGGTCTTGTACGTGGTCAATCGTAGCGATGCGTCCGCATCGCCGGTTGGCGGATTCGCCGGGATGCTTGCGGTGTATGCGCTGGCGCTGCTGCTGTGGGTTTTCGGCAAGCGCAGGTGCCTGTCGCTGGCGAAAGGCGCAAAAAAGCAAGAAGTATAGAAATAGGATTTCCCACTGATGCGTCCGCGCAACCTGATCGCTGCCATCCACCCGCGTCTCGCCGTCGTCCTGCACGACTTGGCGATGGTCTGGCTCGCCTGGATCGCGACCAACTGGCTGCGTTACAGCTTCGAGCCGATGGCGGTACCGACGCTCTGGCTTTCCGTCGAAGCGGTGATCGTCGTCTCCGTGCAGGGCCTGGTGATGTGGTGGACCGGTCTGTACAAGGGCCTCTGGCGTTTCGCCAGCCTGCCGGATTTGTGGAACATTCTGCGCGCCGGCATTCTCGGTGCGCTCGGTATTGCCGTCGTGTTGTTCCTCTACAACCGCCTCGCCACGGTGCCGCGTGCCGTGCTCGTTGTCTATCCGGCAGTGCTCGTGTTGTTCCTTGGCCTACCGCGGCTGGCGTATCGCTATTGGAAGGACAGTCGCCTCGATTTCTCGCGCGGTATTCCGGCGAAGCGCGTGCTCGTCCTCGGCGCGGGGCGCGCAGGCGAGACGCTGATCCGCGAACTCTCGCAAGAACGCCGCTACCGCCCGGTCGGCATCCTCGACGACAACCCGCAGCTGCGTGGCGCCAAGGTGCACGGTGTGCCCGTGCTCGGCACGATCGAGCAACTGCCTGATCTTGCCGGCGAAGTCGCCGCGGAGATGCTGTTGATCGCGATGCCGTCGGCGACCAACGCGCAGATGCGCCGCATTGTCGAGTTGTGCGAGGCGACCGGCGTTGCTTTCCGCACCGTGCCGCGATTGCAGGACGTCGTCGCCGGGCGCATGGCATTCAACGAATTGAAAGAAGTCGCGATCGAAGATCTCCTCGGCCGCGATCCGGTGCAGCTCGACTGGACAGCGATCCGCACCGGGCTGTCCGGCGCGCGCGTACTCGTCACCGGCGGCGGCGGTTCGATCGGCTCGGAATTGTGCCGCCAGGTTGCGCGCCTCGGCGTCGAATCGCTGACCGTGCTCGAACTGTCGGAGTACAACCTCTATCGCATCGAGCAGGAGCTCAAGCAGGAATTTCCCGACCTGATCTTCAATGCCGTGCTTGGCGATTGCGGCGATGCGGTCGTCTGCGATCGCGTGTTTGCGCAGGTGCGGCCGCAGATCGTCTTCCACGCCGCGGCGTTCAAACATGTGCCGTTGCTGCAGATGCAGGTGCGCGAGGCGTTCCGCAACAACGTCCTTGGCACGCAGACGGTGGCGCAGGCGGCGGATCGCTACGGCGTCGGCGGTTTCGTTCTGATTTCGACCGACAAGGCGGTCAATCCGACCAGCGTCATGGGTGCGTGCAAGCGCGCCGCCGAAATCTTCTGTCAGAACCTTGCTGCGCGTTCGAGTACGCGTTTCATCACCGTGCGGTTCGGCAACGTGCTCGATTCCGCCGGCAGCGTTGTGCCACTGTTCCGCGAGCAGATTCGCAGCGGCGGGCCGGTGACCGTGACGCATCCCGAAATCACGCGTTACTTCATGACGATTCCCGAAGCCTGTCAGCTCATTCTGCAGGCGAGCGTGCTCGGGCAGGGCGGCGAGATCTTCGCGCTCGACATGGGCGAGCCGGTCAAGATCAGCTATCTCGCCGAGCAAATGATCCGCCTCGCCAACAAGCTGCCGGGCCGCGACGTTCATATTGTCTACACCGGGCTGCGCCCCGGCGAGAAGCTGTTCGAGGAATTGTTCCATTCGCAGGAAAACTACGTCGACACGAGCCACGCGAAGATCTTCCTCGCCCAGCCGCGCAGCATGTCGTGGGACTTGCTTAACGCGCAACTGGCGCGCGCCGCGCAAGCCGTGCGCGACTACGACGAAGAAACGCTGCGCCGCTGCCTGACGAATCTGCTCCCGGAATTCGCCTGGCGCGAGGAAGGCGAGGCGGAGATCGTGCCGATTGCGCGGGGTGGTATAAGCTAAAGCGTTGCCACGAAGACACGAAGATCACGAAAGAAGCGCTGGAAAAAAGCCAATTCTCTTGCTTTTCTTCGTGATCTTCGCGCCTTCGTGGCGAATCTTTATGATCTCGTTTCTTGTGTTGCAACAGGAGTTGTAATGGCGAAACCGATACGCAAAGTGGTGTTCCCCGTGGCCGGCCTCGGCACGCGTTTTCTTCCGGCGACGAAGACGGTCGCGAAGGAAATGTTGCCCGTGCTCGACCGGCCGCTGATCCAATACGCGGTCGACGAAGCCGTCGACGCGGGCGCGGACACGCTGATCTTCGTGACCAATCGCTACAAGCACGCGATCGCGGACTATTTCGACAAGGCCTACGAACTCGAAGCCAAGCTCAGTCAATCGGGCAAGAAGGAACTGCTTGCACTCGTGCAGGGCACGCTGCCGAGGAACGTGCGCTGCATCTTCGTCACTCAGCCCGAAGCGTTGGGTCTGGGCCATGCCGTGCTATGTGCAAAGCAGGTTGTCGGTGACGAGCCGTTCGGCGTGATCCTCGCCGATGACTTGATCTGGAATGTCGGCAAGGGCTGCCTGCGCCAGATGTCCGAACTGTCGATGCGCGAGAACGGCGCCGGCGTAATCGCGGTCGAGGAAGTACCGCGCGATCGAACCGACAGATACGGCATCGTCGACGCCAGCCCGATCAATGAGCGCGCGGCGAAAATTAATCTCGTCGTCGAGAAGCCCAAGCCCGATGTCGCACCGTCGAATCTCGCCATCGTCGGCCGCTATGTGCTGCCTGCGCGCATCTTTGAGCTGCTTGAAAAGACCGAGCCCGGGGCCGGCGGCGAAGTCCAGCTGACCGATGCGATCGAGGCGTTGCTCAGCGAGCGCTCCGTGCTGGCCTACCGCTTCGAAGGCACGCGTTTTGACTGCGGCAACAAGCTCGGCCTCGTGCAGGCGACGCTACACATGGCGATGCAGGATCCCAAGCTCGCCGCGGCAACCAAGGATTTCATCCGCGCGTCGGGCCTGGCCGGCTGATCGGACCGACGGAAAGCAGTTCCCGGCGAAACGCCGAGTCGCTCGGAAACGCGGCTTCGAAGATCGGCTGCAATGGCTTCTCGAGCGCCGCAGCCTCTTCGCCGCGGCCGATGGCGCGTAGGCCGCGGGCGTAGAGCATGCCGTAGCGCGCGGCTTGCGGATTGTCTGCGCCGAGCTTGTCGCGCACGAGCTGAAAGGCGCGCTCGGCGCAGCGCACGGACTCCTCGGCCTCGCCTTGTCTCGCCGCGATCTGCGCACGCAGATCCGCCGCGCGCGCGCGAACCGAATAGTTGCCTTTGGCGTCGGGCGCTTCGACACGGTCCAATAAGACTGAGGCGGCGGCGTCATCGCCGTGCAGGAAATGCCAGCGCGCCAACGCCAGCTGCGGGTAGGGCAGATCGACGCTGTCTGGGCTGGATTTCGTGTAAGTGGCGACCGCGGCATCGAGCAGGGACTTGGCTTCCTCGCTCGCGTCTCCGGTCTCCACGATCAGCGAGGCGAGCGTGTCGCCTGCGCGTGTCGTGCGCAGATCGTTCGCACCCATTCTCTCCCGACGCAGGTCGTAAACCAGACGCATCGCATCGATTGCGGTCGGATAACGCCCGATGCTGCTGTTGAGATTGCTGACTTGAAAGAGGACGCTGATGTACTCGGTGCTCTTCGTGCCATGCACCTTGGCGGACGTGGCCAACGAGCTGTTCAGCGGCGCCATGGCGTCCGCGTAGCGGCCCATGCCGATCAGCATGCGTGCGAGTTCGCGCTGATCGTTGGCGACGGAACTGCTTTCGGTCGAATAGACTTCGGTGTCGACGGCAATCGCTTCCTTGATCGCTTCGATCGCCGGTTCGGGTTTGCCGCCGCGGTCGAGCGCCTGGGCGTAGCTGTTGAGCAGCCCGGCATAACCTGCCGTATGGGTGCGGCCTTGCTTGCGGTCCATGTCGAGCCTGCGCTCGAAATATTTCCACGCTTGCGCATAGTCGCCGCGGTTCTTCGCGAACATGCCAAGGTTGAAGATCGCGGGGCCGAGCCGCGCCGTCGGCGTATCGAGTTTTTCGATGATGGCCAGAGTCGCCTTGCCGGTTTCCATCGCCTCGTCGAAGCGGCCGGCCTTGTCGAGGGCGAGCGACAGCACCATCATCGAATTGGCGATTTCCTCCGAATTCGGCGCGAACATTTTCTGCCGCAGTTGTAGCGACTCGCGCGCCGTGCGCAGGGCATCCTCGGCCGGAAAATCGCCGTTGGTCAGGGTGTTGGTGAGCTCTTCGAGGTCGCGCGCGGCTTCGGCGGGCTGCTGCACTTCGGGGCTGAGATTGATATCGGCGGCTTCGCGCAGCAGCGGCGCTGCCTTGTCGGTGAGATTCATATGCCGGTACGCGTTGCCCATCGCTTCGAGCAGGCGTGCGCGCGTTGCCGGATCATCCGCGAGCTCCTTGCGGATGCGCTGCGCGCCGGTGTCCAGCACTTCGCGTGCGGTCAGGTCATGGCGCGCCGCATCGTTGCGGCCCGTGTCCGAGGCGGCGAATACCGAGACGAGGAAGTCTGCTGTGCGCTCCGCGATCGCCGCCTGCCGGCGCGCTTCCTTTTCCGCGGCCACCGTGCGCCAAGTGAAGCCGGCGGCGAGGGCGAGCACGAGCGCGCCGACCGCGAATGCCGGCCAGTGCCGGCGCGTGAAGCGTGCGCCGACATAGGCGAAGGTCGGCTTGCGCGCGAGCACCGGGCGATGGGCTGCGATGCGCTCGACGTCTTCGGCGAGCGCCAACGCCGAGGCATAGCGCCGCGCCGGGTCGAACGCGCAGGCGCGCGCGACGATCGCATCGATGTCGCCGCCCAGGCGGCGGCGCCAGGGGAGTTGTTCCGCCGCGATCGAGCTCGGTGCGGGCAGCGTCGTCGTCGATGCGTGCGCCCCGTCGTCGCGACGCGGCGGCGCTTGATCGCTGACGAGTTCGTAGAGCAGGGCGCCGAGCGCGTACACGTCGGACTGCAACGTCGGCGCTTCGCCGCGCGCCTGTTCCGGGCTGGCGTAGCGCGGAGTGAGGAACTGGCGTCCGGCGGCGCTTGCGTTCTCCTCGCTGCGGTCGAGCGCTTGCGCGATGCCGAAGTCGAGCAGCACCGGCACGCCGTCTTCGCGCACGAGCACGTTCGACGGCTTGAGGTCGCAATGCACGATCAGGCGCTGGTGAGCGAACTGCAACGTGCGGCAGATCGACACGAAGATGCGCAGGCGCTTATCCAGGCCCGGCTTCGTCTCGGCGCACCACTGGTCGAGCGAGCGGCCTTCGACATATTCCATGACGAGATACGGGGCGCCGCTCGGCGTGGCGCCGCCGTCGAGCAGGCGCGCAATCTGCGGATGCTGCAGGCCGGCGAGCAACTGCCGTTCACGCGCGAAGCGGGCCGCTGCGTCGACATCGCCGAGACCGCGGATCAGCTTGACCGCGGTCTGCTGGCTGAAATGCCCGTCGGCACGCTCGGCGAGATAAACCGCGCCCATGCCGCCGTGGCCGATCTCGCGCACGAGGCGCCAGGCGCCGAGGAGGTCGCCGGCGTGCAATTCGGTGGCGCCGAACTGCGCGATCATCGCGCTCACGCCCGCGCGCGAGCGGGTGCGTGTCGCCGCGTCGGCGTCGAGCAGTGCGAGCACTTCGGCGATCAGTGCTGGATCGGCGCCGGACGCAGCCAATGCGTCGCGCCGCTGCGGCGCCGGCAGGTCGCAGACGAGGTCGAAGAGGCGACGCAGTTCGCTCATTCAGTAAGCGCGCGGTTGACGAAGGCCCGGGCAAAGCGCAAGTCGCGGTCGATCGTCGGTATCGACACGTCGAGCGTCTGCGCGATTTCCGCGCGTTCCATGCCGGCAAAGGCAGCAAGTTCCATCGCGGCGGCGGCGCGCGGCTCCAGCGCTTCGAGCTGGTGCAGGGCCTCGTCGAGCACGACCACGTCCATCGCGCCGAGGTCGTCGGCCACCTCGGCTGCGCTGCCGAGCGTGATCGTCGCCTGTTCCCCGGGCCGCCGTCCGGCGAGGATCGCGCGCGCGCGGTCGACCAGGATGGAGCGCATGTACAGCGCGCTGACGGCGAGGAAATGGGTACGGTTGGCGAACGCCTTGCCGGCGCTGAGCAGGCGCGCCATCGCCTCGTGCACGAGGTCGGTCGGATCGAGAGTGGCTGAGTCCGCCTCGCCGCGCAGGCGTTGCACGGCGATCTGCCGCAGCAGGTCATACAGTTCGGGCATGACCGGCTCCAGCGCGGCGAGATCGCCGCCGCGCCAGGCGGCAAGGCGCACGGTGATGTCGGTTGTCAAGACGCTGGCTTCCATTTCCCTAGTGATGGTGATCATGCGGCAAGCGGGCACGCTTTGCAAAATCTCCCGTCCCGGGGCGCCGCGTCGTGTCGAATCGTCCGAACCTCAGTCCCAAAAAAATTTTCACCCGCGTGATAGGCGGCACCTCGGTTTTGCGCTTGTTTAAATATGAATGCGGGATTCCCGCTTCAGTATCCGCTTTGGTCACGGCGCGCGTAATGAACAGGGGGCGCGCGCTGGGTCCTTTCGCGGTTCTCGGCGCGGGGGCTGCGTTGATCGGCACGGTGGCTTAGGGGACGCCGTGCTGGTCGATGCAGAGTCGCCGAGTCCACCAGCGGCGTGGCGACGCTAGTCGTCGCCACGCTCGCCCACGCGCATGCGATCACGGACGTCCTCCGTGGTCTCTTGCGTGCATGCGCGCAGCTCGGCGGATGCACAGTCGCCGGGGTCTTGCCGTATGCTTCGCCGACTTCCTTGCAGGCAGCCGCGAAGCCATGGATCTAAGTTACATCCTGAATCACCTCGGCGAAGACCGCGAAGCGCACCGCGGCGCAGTCTCACCGCCGATCTACCAGACTTCGATCTTCGCGTTTCCCAACGTGAACGCCTTCCGTGAAGGTTTTCGCGACGAATTCCGCCGTACGACGTACACGCGCGGCAACAATCCGACCGTCGAGGTGCTGCGCAAGAAAGTCGCGGCTCTGGAAGGTGCCGAGGATTGCCTGATGTTTTCCAGCGGCGCCGGCGCGATCTCCGCCGCGGTGATCGCCAGTGTCGACGCCGGCGACCATGTCATCTGCGTCGCGCGGCCTTATTCGTGGACGCGCGCGGTGCTGCGCGACCTGCTTGGCCGCTTCAACGTGACCACCAGCTTCATCGACGGCACGGAGACGGCGAATTTCGCCCAGGCGATCACGCCGCAGACTCGGTTGATCGTGCTCGAAAGTCCGAATTCGATGACCTATGAGCAGCAGGATCTCGCCGCCGTCGCGAAACTCGCGCAAGCGCACGGCATCCGCACGCTCTGTGATAACAGCTACGCGACGCCGCTCAACCAATCACCGATCGCCCTCGGCATCGACATGGTGGCGCATTCGGCTACCAAGTATTTGAACGGCCACAGCGACGTCGTCGCCGGCGCGCTGTGTGCGAGCGAGGCGATTATCCGCGAGGTGTTCAAGAAGACCTACATGGTTTGCGGCGCGGTGATGTCGCCGCACGATGCCTGGCTCATGATCCGCGGCATGCGTACGCTGTCGGTGCGCATGGAACGCATCGCGCGCACGACGCGCGAGGTGCTGGCGTTCCTACAGGCGCACGAGAAAGTGGAAAAAGTATACTACCCGCACGATGCGGCGAATCCGCAGTTCGGTCTCACCCAGGCGCAGATGCGCGGCGCGAGCGGCCTGCTGACGATCGCATTGCGGACGAAGGATGTGGCTGGGGTCGAGCGCTTCTGCAACGCGCTGAAGCGGTTCCTGATGACGGTGTCGTGGGGCGGCTACGAGTCGCTGCAGTTCCCGGTCTGTGCGGTCTATCCGGCGGATGCGCCGCTCGTTCCGCCGGCGGGCGGGGCGGGGCTCAATGTCGTGCGTCTGTCCGTCGGTCTGGAAGAGCCCGAGGTGCTGATTGCGGATCTGCGGCAGGCGCTGGCGCTCGTGTGACTCCGGCCGGCTGTGGAACGCAGATTTCCAAAGTCTGACCTTGCCCACTGCGTCCCGTGACCGATGTGAAATCGTCCACACTTGGATGCCGAGGCAATTCGCTGTTCGCCACGGTGTCGCCGAAATAACCTAATTCATTCTGTTTCGGTCATTTTCCGCCATGCATTTGCCATTCCGTGAGGGGATGCTACGCCTGCGGTGAAGTACACGTAGAATGACTTGGGGTTGAGCTGTTTCAGGACTGATTTGCGTCTTGTCTGGGACGCGGCGCACTGCGCGCGGAATCAAGCAAAGGAAGAGGGACTATGGGGCTGCTGAATTTCATCTGGAATTTGCCGTTGATGTTGCTGCGCCTCGTCGGCGCCGTGCTGTCGTTTTTCTTCGGCCGGCTCGGCTGGGACGCGCCACCGTGGATGCGCACGGTCGGCACGGGCTGGAACCGGCTCGGCGGCGCCGTGCAGGCGCGGCCGGCGCGGTCGGCAGGAATTCTCATCGCGCTGCTCGTGCTCGGATTCGGCGGCTTGTTCGGCTATCGCGCCTGGCGCGACCGCCCGAAGCCGGTGGTCGAAGCGCCCGCCACCTTCAGTGTGCAGGCGCCGTTGTTGACCGGTTACGACGATGATGCGCGCAAGCTGATCGTGCATCCGCTGCACGTGGTCTTCACCCGCTCGGTCGCGCCGCTGGCGCTGGTCGGCAAGTCGCCGACGGCGGGCATCGCGATGCAGCCAGAACTGGCCGGCACGTGGACTTGGCTGAACGACCGCGAGTTGAATTTCCTGCCGAAGGACGACTGGCCGATCGGGCAGAAATACGCCGTCAATTTCGATCCAAAGCTCGCCTTTGCCGAGCACGTCAAAGTGGACAAGGATCGTTTCGATTTCGCCAGCGCGCCGTTCAAGGCGAGCATCGTGCAGGGCGAGTTCTATCAGGATCCCCAGGACGCGACGGCGAAGAAGGCCGTGATCCACGCGCGCTTCACCCATCCGGTCGATCCGGCGAGCTTCGAGAAGGCCGTCGGTCTCAAGCTTACCGGTCCGAAAATGTCGTTGGCGCCAAAGAAATTCACCGTCACTTACGACGATCGCAAAGTCAACGCGTTCGTCCACTCCGAGCCGCTGTCGATTCCCACCGACGACGAAGCGCTCACCTACACGATCGCCGAAGGCGTGCGCGCCGCGCGCGGCGGCCCCGCGACCGACCAATCGCTCGACGGCAAGGTATCGGTGCCCGGGCTGTACAGCCTGCGCATCGAAAGCATCGAAGCGACCCTAGTCGACAATGCGAAGTACGAGCCGGAGCAGGTGCTCGTGGTCGACGCGTCGCAAAGCGTGAATGAAGCGGATACGCAGAAGGCGTTCTCCGCCTGGCTGCTGCCGCACAACGATCGCGACAATTCGTGGTATTGGAGCCTGTCCGACATCAGCGAAGCCGTGCTCCAGCGCTCGCAGAAGCTCGGCCTCGAAGCGATTCCGACCGAGCGCGATTACGAGAATCTGCACAGTTTCAAGTACAAGGCCGATCCGGGTCGGTATATCTATGTAAGAGTCAACAAAGGGCTCAAATCCTTCGGCGGCTACGTGCTTGGCAAGGACGTGGTGCAGATCATCGCCGTGCCCGAGTATCCGAAGATGCTGCGTTTCGCCGCCGACGGTGCGCTGCTGTCGTTGTCGGGCGACAAGCGCATCGGCGTCGTCGCGCGCAACGTGCCCGGTATGCAGGTAGAAATCGCACGCGTGCTGCCGGACCAGTTGCAACACCTGGTCAGCTTCAATCAGGGCACCTACAACAAGCCGCAGATGTATTCGCTTAGCGCCGACCAGATCACCGAGCGCTTCGTCAACAAGGTGCCGTTCGAGGAGGGCGCCGATCCGGCCAAGGCACGCTTCGAGGGCGTCGACCTCGGCAAGTATTTCGGTAGCGGCGCGAACGCGAAGCACGGTGTGTTCCTGCTCAAGTTGGCCGAGCTGCAACCCGAGCCGCCGAAGCAGGAAGTGGATCCGAATGCGGACGAACCCGAGCAGAACGAGGAAGAGGGCCAGGCGAACGAGGGCGAGGGCAGCTACGCGAACACGGACAATGCCGATGTGCCCGGCGACGCACGCCTGATCGTCGTCACTGACCTCGGCATGATCGCGAAGCGATCGCTCGACGGCAGCTATGACGTCTACGTGCAGTCAATCCGCAATGGCGCGCCGGTCGAAGGCGCAAACGTGGATGTGGCCGGCAAGAACGGCCAGACGCTGGTCTCACACGCCACCGACGCGGCCGGCCACGTGCATTTCGATCCACTCGACGCGATGAAGCGCGAGAAGACGCCGACGTTGTTCGTCGTGCGCAAGGCGGACGATCTTTCCTTCCTGCCGATCGGCGAGCGCGACCGTTCGCTCGACTTCTCACGCTTCGACATCGGCGGCGAGCGCAACGCGAAGAATGCGGGCCGTCTGTCGGCCTACCTGTTTTCCGATCGCGGCATCTATCGACCTGGCGATACGTTCCACGTCGGCGTGATCGTGCGCGCGGCGGACTGGACCAAGCCGCTCGACGGCATTCCGCTGATCGCCGAGATCACCGACGCGCGCGGCACCGTCGTCGAGACGCGCAAGCTGCGCGTCGACACCGCGGGCTTCCTCGGCGTCGATTACACGACGCAGGAAAGCTCGCCGACCGGCACCTGGAACGTCAATGTCTACATCAGCAAGGACGGCCGAGCTGACGCGCAGATCGGTTCGGTCGGTGTGCAGATCAAGGAGTTCCTGCCCGACCGCATGAAGGCCGAGGCGCGGCTGTCGGCGAATTCGCCGGACGGTTGGGTGAAGCCGGACGGGTTGAAGGCGCTGTTCTCGCTGCAGAACTTGTTCGGTACGCCGGCGCAGAATCGCCGCGTCGAGGCGACGCTGACGCTGACACCGTCGATTCCGAGCTTCCGCCCGTATCCCGATTACCGCTTCTTCGATCCGCAACGGGCGAAGGAAGGCTATTCCGACCCGCTCGGCGAGCGCACGACGGACGACAAGGGCGAGGCCGAATTCCCGCTCGACCTGTCCAAGTATGCGAACGCGACGTACCAGCTGCGCTTCTTCGCCAAAGGTTACGAGGCCGAGGGCGGGCGCAATGTCGCCGCGCAGGTGAGTCAGCTGGTGTCCTCGCTCGATTATCTGATCGGCGCGAAGATTGACGGCGATCTCGGCTTCGTCCAGCGCGATGCCAAGCGCAGCGTCAACTTGATCGCGATCGATTCGAACGCGAAGAAGATCGCCGTCGGCAGCTTGAAGGCCGTGATCATCGAGCGCCGCTACGTGTCGATCCTGACCAAGCAGGATTCCGGCGTGTACAAGTACGAATCGAAGGCCAAGGACGTCACTGTGTCCGAGGTTCCGCTGTCGATCGCCGCCGCGGGCAATGATTTCGCGCTGCCGACCGACAAACCCGGCAGCTTCGCCCTCGTCGTGCGCAATGGCGATGGCGAGGAACTCAACCGCGTCGAATACAGCGTGGCCGGCGAGGCGAATCTGACGCGCTCGCTCGAGCGCAATGCCGAACTGCAGCTCGCGCTGAACAAGCACGATTACGCACCGGGTGAGGAAATCGAGATCGCCGTGCGTGCGCCGTACGCGGGCAACGGGTTGATCACGATCGAGCGCGACAAGGTCTACGCGCACACCTGGTTCAAGGCGGCGACTTCGGGTTCGGTGCAGAAGATCACCGTGCCGAAGGACTTCGAAGGCAACGGCTACGTCAACGTGCAGTTCGTGCGCGACCCGTCGTCGGACGAAATCTTCATGAGTCCGCTCAGCTACGGCGTCGTGCCGTTCTCGGTCAATCGCGACGCGCGTCGCGACGTGACGCAGATCGACGTGCCGAGCCTGATCAAGCCGGGCGACACGCTGCGTATGAAGGTCAACGTGGCGCAGTCGTCGCGCATCGCGGTGTTCGCGGTCGACGAAGGAATCCTGCAGGTGGCGCGCTACAAGCTCGGCGATCCGCTCGATTTCTTCTTCCGCAAACGCATGCTCGACGTGAAGACGAGCCAGATTCTCGATCTGATTCTGCCGGAGTTCTCCAAGTTGATCGCCATGGCGGCGCCGGGTGGTGACGCCGACGAGCTTCTCGCGCGTCACTTGAATCCGTTCAAGAAGAAGCGCAAGGAGCCGGTGGCATGGTGGAGCGGCATCGTCGACATCAAGGATAGCCGCGAATTCACCTGGACCGTGCCCGACGATTTCAACGGCAAGCTGCGCGTGATGGCGGTGGCCGTGCGCGCCGACAAGATCGGTATTGTGCAGAACACCTCGACCGTGCGCGGTGACTTTGTGCTGTCGCCGAATGTGCCGAACATGGTCGCGCCTGGCGACGAGTTCGAGGTCAGCGTCGGCGTTGCCAACAACCTGACCGGCCTCGGCGGTAAAGAAGTACCGATCAAGCTTGCATTCGCGCCGTCGGCCGGCCTCGAGGTGGTCGGTGCGGCCGAACAGACGGTGACGCTCGGCGAAATGAAGGAAGGCGTCGTCGTCTACAAGCTGCGTGCGAAGGACGCGCTCGGTCCAGCGAAGCTCGACTTCAAGGCGACTTACAACGATAAGTTCGCGAAGATCGGCACGGAGGTATCGGTGCGGCCGGCCTCGGCCTATCGCAACGATCTCGTCGTCGGCGATCTCGACAAGGGTTCCGCCGAAGTAAAGGACTTGCGCCAGGTGTTCGACGCGTTCGCCAAGCGCAACATTTCCGCTTCGTATACGCCGCTCGTGCTCGCGCAGGGTTTGTCCGCGTATCTCGCCGACTTCCCGCACCGCTGCACCGAGCAGTTGATCAGCCAGGGTGTGCCCTCACTGGTGTTCGCCGCGCATCCCGAATATGGCAGCCTCAACCTCGACGCGAACGGCAAGCCGGTGAAACCGGCGAGCGATCCGCTGCAAGGCTTGTTCGCGGTGATGCATTCGCGCCAGAACAACGAAGGTGGGTTCGGCCTGTGGACCTCGACGCCGCAGTCGCATCGCTTCGCCTCGGTTTACGCGATGCAGTTCCTCATCGAAGCGAAGGAGCGCGGCCAGCGCTTGCCGGGCGACATGCTTGACTCGGGCGATCGCTATCTGATGCAGCTCGCTGCAGACGAAAGCGACGGCTCGCTCGACGGCCTGCGCGAGCGTGCATTCGCCGTGTACCTGCTCACGCGCCAGGGCACGGTGACGACGAACTATCTCGCCGCCGTGCAGAAACGCCTTGATGACCGCTACACGAAGATTTGGCGCGAAGATCTCGCCGCGGGCTATATCGCCGCCTCGCTCAAGCTGCTTAAGCAGGATCGCGAAGCCGATGCGCTGATCGCCGGTCCGCAGGCCGTGCTCACGCGCTCGACGATTGAGAACGCCTACCGCTTCCAGTCGTACTCGTACTACGGCCCGCTCGTGCGTGACGCGGGCATGCTGTATCTGATCGCCAAACACTTCCCCGAGCGCGCGAAAGCGTTGCCGCCCGCGGCGGTTGCGAACCTGCTGCGGCCGGTGCAGCGCGGCTGGTACAACACGCTGTCGTCGGCGCAGACCATCCTTGCGCTCGATGCCTACGGCGCCCAAGCCGGTGCCGACAAGCTCGCGCTCAACGCGCTGCTCAAAGACGGCACGGTGAAGCCGCTGACTCAGCAGCCCGGTGCACTCGTGCGCGCCGCGTTCGATGCTGCCGCAACGGGCTTGCGTGTCGATAACGGCGCCGATCTGCATGCTTGGTACGCGGTGACGGTCGCCGGCTATGACCGCGCGCCGCCGCAGACCGAACTGAAGCAGGGCCTCGAAATCATCCGCGAATACACCGACACCGATGGCAAGGCGATCACCTCCGCGACACTGGGCCAGGAAATCGATGTGCACCTGAAGATCCGCGCGACCGAAGTCGACACGATCGGCAACGTCGCCATCGTCGATCTGCTGCCGGGCGGTTTCGAAGTCGTGCAAAACCCGCCGCCCGCGCCGACCGAGGACACGAATACCGATGCCGGCAATGCGAATTCGGATAGCGCTGCGGCACAACAGCCCGCATGGCGTTCGCCGATCGGCGTGACCGGTTCTAATTGGGCTTTGGAGTACGCCGACATACGCGAAGACCGCGTCGTCCTCTACGGCACGGCATCGCGCTCGGTCAACGAATTCGTCTACCGCATCCGCGCGACGAACGCCGGCACGTTCCTCGTTCCGCCCGCGTATGGCGAATCGATGTACGACCGCACCGTGCAGGCGAGGTCGCTCGGCACCAAGATCGAGGTGACGAAGAAATGAGAAACCCGTAGCTTGGGGTGAACGAAGTGAACCCCAACGACCGCGGTGCGCCATGGCATGCGCTGGGCATCGCTGCGCTCAGCCCAGCCTACGTTGTTCTTCGTTTCGTCGTGCGTTGGCAAAACTGGCTCATGGCCGCGCTGTTTCTGGTCTTGGCACTGATCGGCATCCGTCTCTGCCCGCATCCGCCATTGTCGCAAATCGCGTCGAGTTCCACCGCCGTGTACGACGACCGCGGCCGCCTGCTGCGCCTGACGTTGGCGAGCGACGATCGCTATCGGCAGTGGGTGCCGCTCGCGCAGATGCCGCCGGCGCTCGTACAGGGCGTGATGCTGCACGAGGACGCCTGGTTCCGCTGGCATCCGGGATTCAATCCCATCAGTCTCGCACGCGGTGCGTGGGTGACCTATGTGCGCGGCGGCAATCGCCAGGGTGGGTCGACGCTGACGATGCAGCTTGCGCGGCTCGTCTATCGGCTCAACACGCGCACGCCGGGCGGCAAGCTGCGCCAGGTGCTGCGCGCGGTCGAATTGGAACTGTGCTATTCGAAGGACGCGATCCTCGAGGCCTATCTCAACTACGCGCCGTACGGACGAAACATCGAAGGCGCCGGCGCGGCGAGTCTGATTTATTTTGAGAAACCGGTGGCCGACCTGACGCTGCCGGAGGCGCTGACGTTGGCGGTGATTCCGCAGGATCCGAGCAGACGTGGAACTGCGTTCGAGCTACAACAGCGTCATCCCGGCGAAAGCCGGGATCCATTGTCTTCGCTTGTTGAAGAACAGAAGAGCAAGGAACTGGATTCCGGCTTTCGCCGGAATGACGAGCAAAAAGCATCAGAGCAGAACGTAATCAATAAGCGCCTGGCGGAGGCACGCGCCAGGTTGTTCGTACGCTGGCTCGTCAAACATCCGGAAGACAAATCTGCTGCGCCGCTCATGCAGTTGCCGCTGCGCCTGCGCTCGCCCTCGAACCTGCCGTTTCTCGCGCCGCATTTCGTCGAGGAGACGTTGGCGGACGCGCGGCTGACCGGCACGACTGCGCCGGTATTGAAGACGACGCTCGATCTCGATCTGCAGCGCGTGCTCGAGCGGCAGGTGACGAATCACGTCGAGCACAACGCCGACCGCGGCGTACGCAATGCCGTTGCCTTGTTGATCGACACGCGCGATCTCGGCATCAAAGCATTGGTCGGTTCGGCGGATTATTTCGACAACACGATTTCGGGCCAGGTCGACGGCGTGCTCGCCAAGCGCTCGCCCGGTTCGGCGCTGAAGCCTTTCATCTACGGCCTCGGTTTCGATCAGGGCGTGCTGCATCCGCAGACTGTGCTGCGCGATGTGCCGACCGCGTTCGGTCCGTTCGCGCCGGAGAATTTCGACGGGCGATTTCTCGGGCCGGTGACGGCGACCGAGGCGCTCGTGCGCAGCCGCAACATTCCCGCGGTGTACGTCGCCTCGAAGTTGAAGAATCCCGATTTCTATCAGTTCCTCAAGGACGCCGGCATCAGCCGCATGGCAAACGAGGACTTTTACGGGCTCGCCCTCGTGCTCGGCGGCGGCGAGGTGACGATGGAGGAGCTCGCCCGGCTCTACGCGATGCTCGCCAATCGCGGCAGCTTGCAGCCGCTGCGTCACCGCGCGGACGAACCACGCGTCGACGGCGCGCGCGTGCTCAGTGAAGAAGCGAGCTTCATGGTGCTCGATATGCTGCGCCAGAACCCGCGTCCCGACGACACGCTGATCTCGCAGCCCGGGGGACTGCCGGTGTACTGGAAGACGGGCACATCGTGGGGCTTCCGCGACGCATGGACCGCGGGCATCGTTGGACCGTACGTGCTCGTTGTCTGGGTCGGCAATTTCGACGGCAGCGGCAATCCGGCTTTCGTCGGCGTGGAGACGGCGGCGCCGCTGTTCTTCCACATCGTCGACGCGCTGCGCGCGCGCGATGCGCAGATGCGCGAACCGCCGCACGCAATGCCGAGGAATCTGAAACGCGTGGAGATCTGCCTCGCCAGCGGCGATCTGCCGAACGCGTGGTGCCCGCAGCGTGGCATGACTTGGTTTATTCCGGGCAGATCGCCGATTCGCGTCAGCACCGTGCATCGGCCTGTCGTCGTCGACACGCAAACGGGGCAGGCGGCCTGCCCGCCGTACGATCCGGCCACGACGCGCACGGAGGTGTTCGAATTCTGGCCGTCCGATCTGGCGAAAGTTTTCCGTCAGGCCGGCGTGCCGCGCCGCGCACCGCCGGCGATTCCCGACTGTACGGCTGCGGCGGACGACGGCCAGGCGCCGCAGATCACCTCGCCCGTGCGCGGCGCCACGTACACGCGACGCGCCAGTCGCGACGGCGAGGAACGCATCGCTTTCAATGCCACGGTGGATGCAAATGCGCGCGAGCTCTATTGGTTCGTCGACGAGGATTTCATCGGTACGGCGAAGCCGGGCGAGCCGCTGTTCTGGCAACCGGCGGCGCCCGGCGAGTACACTTTGCGGGCGGTCGACGATCGCGGGCGTACCGATTCACGGCGCTTGCGCGTCGACGTCGTTCAGTAATCGAGCCGCAAGGTCGTCATTCCGGCGAAAGCCGGAATCCATTTTGATCTTGTTTTTTTGCGAACAGCATCAAAAGAAGAAACTGGATTCCGGCTTTCGCCGGAATGACGAGAAAAAAGCGTTCAAGCTATTCGTCACTGAAGGAGATAGTCATGACCACACTGGAAAAAGTTGTCTATACCGCACACGCTACCGCCACCGGCGGACGCGATGGCCGCGGCCGTTCGTCCGACGGACGCATCGATGTCGTCCTCAAGCCGCCGAAGGAAATGGGCGGAACGGGCGAGGGCGTCAATCCCGAGCAATTGTTCGCGGTCGGCTACGCCGCGTGCTTCATCGGCGCGGTGAAATTCGTCGCCGGACAAGAAAAGGTGCAGGTGCCGGCCGACACGACGATCGAAAGCGCAGTCAGCATCGGTCCGATTCCGAAAGGATTCGGCATCGCGGTGGAGTTGAAGATCTCGATGCCCGGCGTCGACCGTGCGGTCGCGCAGCATCTGGTCGAGCGCGCGCACAACGAAGTTTGCCCGTACTCGAACGCGACGCGCGGCAACATCGACGTGAAGATCACCCTCGTCTGATCCTGCTCGGGCCGCGTCGTCGACGCGGCCCGAATTCCGCCAACCCAGCGGGAGGCGCGACATGGAATACGAATACGATCATCTGATCGTGGGTGCGGGTATGACGGCGGACGCGGCAGCGAAGGCGATACACGAAGCCGACGCAGCTGCGCGCATCGGTATCGTCGGCGACGAGAAACAGGCGCCGTACGAACGGCCGCCGTTGTCCAAAGCGTTGTGGAAGGACGACAAGCCGGTCGAGTCGATCGATCTTGGCACGGCAAAGACCGGCGCGGTGCTGCATCTCCGACGCAATATCGTTGCGCTCGATCGCGCGACGCACCGAGCGACCGACGATCAGGGCAGCATCTATCGATATCGAAAGCTTCTGCTCGCTACCGGTGCCGCGCCGCGGCGTTTGCCGTTCGTCGGCGAGCGCGTGATCGATTTTCGTACGCTCGATGACTATCTCACATTGCGGCGTTACGCAGTGCCCGGCGCACAAATCGCCGTGGTTGGCGCGGGGTTTATCGGCAGCGAGATCGCCGCATCTCTGGCAAGCAAGGGATGCAAGGTGACGATGCTGTTTCCTGGCGCGGGGATCGGTGCCGGACGCTATCCGCGCAGTCTGTCGAATTTTCTCGGCGGTTACTATCGTGAACGCGGCGTGACATTGCGCGCGGGCGTGCGCGTGATCGATGGTCGAAGCGCCGAGGACCGCGTCGATGTGACCTTGTCCGACGGCACGACCGTGCAATTCGACGCCGTCGTCGCCGGTTTGGGCGTCACGCCGAATACTGAGCTTGCCGCCGCTGCCGGACTTGCGGTCGACAATGGCATCGTCGTCGATGCACAGCTGCGCACGAACGATCCTGACATCTTTGCCGCCGGCGACGTCGCGAATTTTCCGTGCGCGCCGCTCGGCATGCGCTTGCGCGTCGAGCACGAGAACGCCGCGATCAGCATGGGTCATCACGCCGGCCGGAACATGGCCGGCGCCGACGAGGCGTACACGACGCTGCCGTTTTTCTACTCCGACTTGTTCGATCTCGGTTATGAAGCCGTTGGCCTGCTCGACGATCGTTTCGAGATCGTCGAGCAATGGACGCAGCCGTATCGCGAAGGCGTGGTCTACTATCTCGACGGCGGCCGTGTGCGCGGCGTGCTGTTGTGGAACGTCTGGGGACAGGTCGATCCGGCGCGTGAACTGATCGCAGCACCGGGCCCATTCGACGTTGAGAACGTGCGCGGTCGGCTGCCGCGAGCGATCTAGGTCGCGGCAGCTCAGCGGTCTATCCAAAAACCGTTTATTTCTTCGCGGCCGGTTTGTTGCGCGGATCGTCGGCCGGATTCACGTAGGTCATGTCGAACGGCCCGGTGGCGGAAATCTGGATGATCGCTCCGGTCTTGGTCGTCGCAAAATGATTGTGTTTCGCCGGTGCAACGACGAGTGAACCGGGGACGAGCGGATGCAATTGGGCGCGGTCGAATTTGTCTCCGAGACCGAACGCTGCCGAGCCGCTGACCAAGCTGACCACCTCGTCGTTCGAATGCCAGTGCGCCGGCACGATGTAGCCCTGTGGCATTTTCAAGCGGACGACGAACATTCCCGATTTGCCCGGATCGCCGTACAGCACGGCCATCTTCGCGCCGGGCGGCATCGCCGGTGGGGCATCGCCCCATTGGATGTCGGCGGGGTTGAACATGACGTGCGCGGGCTCGTCCGCAGCCGCGGTTCGACAGATCGCCGCAATCGATAGGCCCGATGCAATGGCAATCAACAAGACACGTTTCATAATCCACCTCCTCGTGTTGGAAGATGGAGAGGGTGATCCGGATCATACTCCGGCGCGGGAGGGGTGGCGTAATCTGCCCGGCCGGCGCGGCCGTATCAGTTCAACCGGCTGAAAAACCGGTCGCCGCGCGGCTTGTACCAACGGTCTGCGTCGAGCGAATAGGCCACGCGGTGCGCGCGGCCGACGATCGTTTCGCGCGGCACGAAGCCGAAGTAGCGTGAATCCTCGCTGTTGTCGCGGCTGTCGCCCATCATGAAATACTGGCCGGTAGGAACCGTGACCGGACCGAACGAGCGCATCGCACTGCGCCGCGGTAGCACCATGATCGAATGCGTGGCGTCGCCGAGGGCTTCGCTGAAGTATTCGCGTTGCTCGCCGCGCGTGGCGATGGGCAGTTCGTTGTCCGCTGCCGGTTCCTGCGTCGATGCATAGTCGAGCGGCGTGCCGTTGATGTACAGGCGCTCGCCGCGCATCGTGATCGTGTCGCCCGGCAGGCCGACGACGCGCTTGACCAAAGTCATGCTGTCCTTCGGCGAGGGAAAGATCACGATATCGCCGCGCTGCGGATCGCCGCCGTGGGTGAGCCGCACATTGGTGAAAGGCACGCGCAGGCCATACGCGGCTTTGTCGACGAGGATGCGGTCGCCTTCGACGATGGTCGGATTCATCGAGCCCGTCGGCACAACCATCCAATCCGCCACGGCCGATCGGAACACGAGCATCAGGCCGAAGAACAGCAGCAAGGACTTGTTCGCGGCGATTTCGATGAGCAGGCGGCGGGGCAGTTTCATACTAGGTTTCCGGCGGGATTGCGTCGACAGACTCCGAGCTGTGGCGATAGTTCCAGCTGTCTAAGGAATCATTCCAGATTCAACTTGCTGTAGAGCCATGCTTTGGCTTTGACCCAGTCGCGCCGCACAGTGCGGCTGGTCACGTCCAGCGCCTGCGCGGTTTCTTCTTCGTCGTAGCCGGCGAAGAAGCGGCATTCGACGACCTGAGCCAGGCGCTCGTCGAGCTCTCCAAGTTTGTCGAGTGCGTCGTCGATCTGCAGCACCAATTCGTCGGGCGTGTCGCTCGCAGCATCGATATCGTCTAGAGGCAGCGTGGCGATACCGCCACCGCGTTTGTCGCGCAGCCTGGCGCGCGCGGCGTCGACCAGTACCTGGCGCATGGCCTGTGCAGCCGCGCGCATGAAGTGTTGACGGTTGGCCCACGTGCCGCTGCCGCGCAGTTTTAGATAGGCCTCGTGGATCAACGCCGTCGTTTGCAACGTCGCCGGCGAGGAGGCTCGCCGCCGCTCTGCGCGTGCGATGCGCCGAAGATCGGTATACAGCAATTCGACGAGAGAGTCGGAGTCGTTACGATCGGTTTGCCCTGTGCTCATGTCCGGATAATTCGCCACTAAGGTTCCGGCATGTTCCGACTGCCGGAACCGCCGCGCGGTTCTCGCGAACCGACTCCCCTGTACGTTACGCATAGCACTTACCGGTTCCTCTCGTCCGCATGGGCAGAGAAGTTCCGTGTCCGCATTTCCTCCGCTGCGTCGTAATCCGTAACCCAGAGAGGCGGCGGAACGCGTGGCATCAAGAAGCGGCTGTCCAGGCGAGGCGCGCCCGGGCAGACGAATAGTACCCCACGACGCAGTCCGCACGTCAATTCGCTTTTTGACAAGAAGCAAATTTATGCGGACACCTTTTCCGGCCGATGCAAATTCTTTTGCGAGCAGTCCTTACTCTCCGTCGGCAGCCATACGATCACAGTAAACTACTGCGGCGGCCGTGCGATCAGTGCATCGTGGAGAAAATGACATGACTTCAGTCGAGCAAGCGTCATGGCAACGCATCAACGAGCTGTGGGATGCGTTGTTGAATCTGCCGGACGGGGAGCGCGACAACCGTCTCGAACAATTCGATTGTGACGAGGCCACGCGTTCCGAATTGCGCAAGCTGCTCACAGCGACGCGCAAGAGTACGGCGTTTCTCGAGCACGCGCCCGCGCCGCGTGTGCATGCCATCGCCGCCGAAGCACTCCCGGCGGGCAGCGTGATCGACAAGTATCGCATCGATGCGCTGCTCGCGCGCGGCGGCATGGGCGAGGTGTACCGTGCGCAGCGCGCGGACGGACATTTCGAAAAGCCGGTGGCGTTCAAGCTCGCGCATCGCGAGATGGCGTTCGACGGGCGGCGTTTCCACAACGAGCGCCAGATTCTCGCCAACCTGGAACATCCCGGCATCGCGCGGTTGATCGACGGCGGCCTGACCGACGGAGGTTTGCCGTACATGGTCATGGAGTTGGTCGAGGGCGAAGACATCTTAAGTTACTGCCGCCGGCATGAACTCGGGTTGGAGCAACGCCTGGCCCTCTTCGGCCAGGTATGCGCGGCGGTGGGCTTCGCGCACCGGCATCTGGTGGTGCATCGAGACCTCAAGCCGAGCAACATCTTGGTCGCCGCGGACGGGCGCGTGAAGCTGCTCGATTTCGGCATCGCCAAACTGCTCGGCGCGGATCCGGCGGCGGAAGGGCAGCCGACACTTTCGCTGATGACGCCGGACTATGCGGCGCCCGAGCAACTGGAAGGCAAGGCGCCCACCACCGCCACCGACGTGTACGCACTCGGTGTGTTGCTGTTCCACATGCTGTCGGGCCGCGCACCATGGAATTTGCGCGAACTGCCGCTGCCGGCAGCGTTGCAGCGTTTGCTGCATACCGCGCCGAAACCGCTCAGCGAAGCGGCGCAGGACAATCCGGGCGCGCCGGTTCCAGCGAAGCTGCTGCGTGGTGACCTTGACGCCGTCGTCGCCAAGGCGCTGCGGCCCGAGCCCGAATCGCGCTACGCCTCGGCTGCAGAGTTGTGGCACGACGTGCAAGCGCATCTCACGCATCAGCCCGTGCTCGCGCGCGGCGACGCGCGTGGCTATCAAGTACGTCGCTTTCTGCGTCGCAACCGGTTGTGGGCCGGCGCCGCGGCAGCCGTGTTCGCGGCCTTGCTCGCCGGACTTGCGGGAACGCTGTGGCAGGCACACGAAGCGCGCGCCAAGGCGCAGCAAGCGGAATTGGAGCGTGATCGCGCTGTAGCCGAAGCCGCACGCGTGCAAAGCGTCGTCGATTATTTGGACCTGATGTTCGGCAGCGCCGTTGCGCAGGCCGGGGGCCGCTCGATCAACGCCAAAGAAATGCTCGACGCCAGCGCCGAGCAATTGGCCAAGCGCTTCGCCGACAAGCCGGCCGAGAAAGCGCGCGTGCTGCAGGTGCTGGGCGATCTGTATCTGACCCTGCATGATTTCGAGGGGGCCGCGCCGTTGCTTTCGCGCTTTCTCGAGTCGCCAGACTCGGGCGCCGATCCGGAGGCGAGGGCACGCATTCAGTTCGACCTCGCGTCGGTGGAATTGAATCGCGGCAACATCGACAAGGCGAAACAGTTGCTGGAACAGGCGCAGAATTTCTGGAACGCGGCCCCGGAGCGCTATCGCGGTCAGTTGATCCACAGCCGTTCTCTGCAGGCGCAGGTGCAGGCCGCTCACGGCGACGTTACCGGCGCTATCCGCCTTCTGCGCGATGCGTTGAACGAATCGGTCGCGTACAACGGCGAGAATTCTGAAGACACGATGACCCTCGCCGGCGATCTCGGCACGTACTTGATGCAGAGCAGTCAGTTCGAGGAAGCCGACCGGATGATGACGCGGGCCTGGAACGCGCTGCAGGCGGCCGGCCGCGACAAGACCGAGGAAGGTATAACCATACTCAACAACATCGCGGTGAACGCGATCTATCGCAACGATCTGCCGCGGGCGGAGAAGATGCTGCGTCTGGTGATCGATCTGCGCAAACAATCGTTCGGCCCGTCGGCCGCGCTGGCGATGCACGAAAGCAACCTCGGCAAGGTTCTCGTGCGCAGCGGCCGGCCGCTGGAGGCGGTTCCACTGCTGCATGAAGCGCGCACGATGTCGCAGCATTTCACCGGCGATCACAGCGGCGACACGCTACTTGCCTATCAAAACGAAGCGGAAGCGCAACTGGCGCTGAAAGACGCCAAGGCTGCCGAGCCGTTGGTGCAGTCCTCACTCGATGGATGCGAGGCGCAGTATGGAAAGCGCAGCCCGATATGCGCAAACCGATTGATTCTGCAAGCACGCGTGCGCCTGCTGCAGAGCAAGAAAGCCGATGCGAAAACGCTTGCGGAAAGAGCCGAGCGCGACCTCATCGACGCCGGCGACGGCGGCAAACGTTTCCTGCCGTTGCTGGAGAAACTCAAAGCTGAAATCGCAGCGGCAGGAGGCTGATCTTCATCCTCACCGATCGGCCGCGTGCATCGTGGGCGGCGTCGCGGCGCGCGCCGCCGAATCGCGTGCTCCACGAACGAGCCCGCGGAATTTGTCGGAGATCGATTCGAGCCGGGCGACCCACGACGCATCCGGGCTCTGACCGGCGGTGAGCTTGTCGTACATCTGGATCAGCGCGGCGGTGGCGAACGGGTCGATGATCGCCGCTTTCAAACTCCATGCGACGACGATGGCCAGCACGAACGCCCACATTCCTGCGTGCACGTGGAACAGGCCGACGAGCGCAGCCACCGGTGCGGCGACAAGCAGGAATATCAGCAAGGTCAGACCCCAGATGACGAAGGTCAGGAACGCGGCATTCTTGAGCACGCCTTTGTAATTCTGCGCGTAGAGCACCACGCTGTCGCAGGCGATTGCCCAGGCATTGTCCGCATCTTTGCGCAGGATTTGCGCGAGGATCACCTGACCGAGATGACTCAAGGAAGTGGCGATGATCTTGTCGATCAGTTTGACGAGGGAATCGAGGCCGGGAATCGGCAGCCACGAGGCGATGCTCACGGTGACCCCGTTGAACGCGCTCAGCGCGCCACGCACGGACTGGTTGAGACCGAACAGCAGCGATGAGCTGGCGAAATGCTGTTTGACCGCATCGCGCCCGAAGGCGATCTGCCCTTGATTGCTCGGCAAGGGCTTGCCGTCGATCAGGCGCACCAGTACGGCGACATGGGCCGCCTTGACCAGGTACAGAAGATATTCGCGTGCCCAGTACAGGATGCCGCAGGCCACGACGAAGCCGATGAGACCGCCGAGGCCGGCTCCCGTATCGCCGTTGCCGCCGATCTTGCCGAACAACAGGCCGATGCCGGCGCCTACACCGACCGCGAGCGCGTACGCAAACGCGATGCCGACGTAGACCATCACACGCAGCAGGACGAACGGCAGGGTTCGTGCTAACAAGCCGAGAGTGCGGCCGGTTTTGAAATCGAGCATCGGAAAGTCCTCAGGTACGGAAACGACATTCGCTGCAATACGACATGCCGCGCCCGCAGCGGACACACAGTGTCAATGTCCGCAAATTCCTCGTCGCGTCGTATTCGTTTGCGGCTTGTCTGCGCATGGTTCGCTTCTTGGCCGTCGCTGAAACCAAGGCAGGCCGAATTCGTACTGGAGACCGATATGGGATTGCGCTTCTTGAAACTTGCCGTCGTCTATCTTTTTGCCGGCGCGCTGCTTGGCCTGATCATGGGCATGAAGGAAAACTTTGCGATGGTGCCGGTCCACGCGCACATGCTTTTGCTCGGTTGGGCCTCGCTTGCGCTTGCTGGCCTCATCTACCACTTCTATCCGGCGGCCTCGCTCACGCGGCTCGCTAAGTGGCACTTCTGGCTTCACAACCTGGCGCTGCCGGCGTTCCTGGTCGGCCTGGGTACGCTCGTCACCGGCCACGCGGCGGTGTTGCCCGTGGTCGCGGTGTCCTCCGCCTGCATTGTGGTGTCGCTGGCGCTGTTCGCGAGCAACGTCCTCATTCATCTCAACGCGAAATCCGCAGCACGTCTCTAGCGTCTTGTCGGCTTCCGCGACAGCGGCGGGCATGTCCGGATTTTTCCCGCAACAACGTATTGGCTGGTGGCGACGGCAAAGAGCCGCCATCCGGCATGTCCGTTCGCCGCACGAATGCTCAGTTCTCGAGGACAGGCAAAAATCATGAGTTTGTTTCGCACCCGATCGATCGATGTCGATGCCGACACCGGACTTAAGCGCTGCTTGAACGCGTTCGACCTGACGATGCTCGGCATCGGCTGCATCATCGGCACGGGCATCTTCGTCCTCACCGGTGTGGCGGCAGCCGAACACGCGGGTCCGGCCATCGTGTTCTCGTTCATCCTGTCCGGCCTGGCCTGTGCGTTTGCGGCGCTTTCCTACGCGGAGCTCGCGGGCGCTATCGGTGGCGCCGGCAGCGCGTACGGCTACGCCTATGCGGGCATCGGCGAGCTCGTCGCCTGGATCATCGGCTGGGACCTGATCCTCGAATATGCGCTGACCACCTCCACGGTCGCGATCGGCTGGTCCGGCTATTTCGGCAAGGTGCTGGAGCTGATCGGCGTGCACTTGCCGCAGGCGCTGACTAACGCGCCGCTCGACGGCGGCATCGCGAACGTTCCGGCGATGGTGATCGTCCTGCTGCTATCGGTGCTGCTGTCGATCGGCGTCAGCGAGTCGGCGCGTTTCAACAGCGTGATGGTGTTGATCAAGCTGGTGACGATCGCGGTGTTCATCGCCGTCGCGCTGCCGCACGTCAATCCAGCCAACTGGACGCCGCTCGTGCCGCCGCAGAGTGTCGACTCTGCCGGGCAATCGCATTTCGGTTACAGCGGAATCCTCACCGGCGCTTCGCTGATTTTCTTCGCCTACATCGGCTTCGATGCTGTTTCCACCGCTGCCGAGGAAACGGTGAACCCACAGCGCAATCTGCCGATCGGCATTCTCGGCTCGCTGTTGATCTGCACGGTGTTGTACATCGTCGTCTCCGGCATCCTCACCGGTGTGGTGCATTACGACCACATCGATGTCAAAGCACCGATCGCCGATGCGTTGAAGCAGCTCGGCATCGGTTGGGCCGAAGCGCTGGTATCGATCGGCGCGCTGGCCGGGCTCACGACCGTCATGCTCGTGCTGTTCTTCGGACTCACGCGCGTGGTGTTGGCGATGTCGCGCGACGGTCTGCTGCCGAGGTCGATGGCCAGGGTGAATGCGAAGACGCAGACACCGGTACCGTTGATCCTGGGTTCCGGCGTGTTTATCGCGCTGATCGCCGGCTTATTTCCAATCGGCAAGGTGGCCGAGCTGGTCAATCTGGGCACCCTGGCCGCGTTCTTCTTGGTGTGCGCGAGCGTGATCGTGCTGCGCCGGACGCGGCCCGACTTGAAGCGCCCGTTCCGCACGCCGGCAGTGCCGCTGGTGCCACTGCTCGGCATGCTGTTCTGCAGTTTCCTGATGCTGGGGCTGCCCACCGCGACGTGGCAGGCATTCTTCATCTGGTGTGCGATCGGCCTGACGATCTATTTCTTCTATTCGCGCAGTCGCAGCGAGCTGGCGCAGCAAACCTGAAGGGGCGGGCCTCGCTCGCCGGTGCGCGGGGCCTGATCGAACGGACATCGGCAGTGGCGACACGAATCAACCCCAGTGAGGTAGATATGCGTTTTAGAGAATGGTTTTTGATGGCAATGATGTTGTTCGTCGGCGTTGCGACGGCGGCTGATGCGATTCCCGATTGCGACGGCTGCCGGGATCATCCGCTGATCGCGCGTTATCCCGGCTCAGCCTTAGCCGGCTACGACCAGCGCGCGTTTGATCAGGCAACGTTTCTTCAAGGTCCGGTCGGCAGCAGCGACGATAGCGAGGTGCCGCCCAGGCTGCTCAAAGTCGAAGGCAAGCGCACTCAGTTGTTCTACTGGGAACCGGAAGGGCGCAGCGGGCTGGAGGTGTTCGCGAACTATCGCGATGCGCTGACGAAAGCGGGGATGATCACGCTGTGGACCTGTTCGGGCAATGACGAATGCGGCCGCCTGTTCGCCAATCGCGCGCCGGATCTGATGCATCTGGATCTCAACAACACCACCGCCGCGCGGCAAGGCGTTTCCGACGCGGAAGAGCCGCGTTATCTGCTCGCCAAACTGGCGCGTGCGGATGGTGACATTCACGTGGCGGTGTTCGTCGCCGACCTGTCGTTCCACACCCCGCCGCGCGCGGGCGCCTATGTCGTGGTGGCGCAGAGCAAACCGATGGACAAAGGCATGCTCTCGGTCGATGCGAATGCACTCGATCAAAGCCTCATGAGCACGGGCAAGGCGGTGATCTACGGCATCTACTTCGATTTCGACAAAGCCGATATCAAACCCGACTCGAAGCCTCAGCTCGATCAGATCGGCCAGTTGTTGAGCGATCATCCCGACATCAAGTTGACGGTCACCGGACACACCGACAACCAGGGTAGCAGCGACTACAACCTGGCTCTATCGCGCCGGCGTGCCGACGCGATCGTGGCCGCGTTGGTCCGCGACTACGGAATTTCTGCGGACCGGCTGAGTGCGCAGGGCATGGGCGCTTCGGCACCGATCGCCGGCAACGACACGGAAGAGGGGCGGGCGAAGAATCGACGCGTGGAGTTGACCAAGCAATAAGTGCTCCGGCGATGCCCCGGCGTGAACGGGTAATGGGAGAGAGGCGTGGAACAACCCGAGGCGATGCGCCGATCGATCGATGCGACGAACTTTGAATACTGGCAGGACGTCGTCTGCGAGACGATTCTCGAAGGGGATTGTTGCAATCTTTCCGATCACCCGTTTCGCGCCGAGATTTCGACGCTGCGCCCCGGCGATGTCTGGTTGTCCCGCGTGCAAGGTACCGGGCAGAGGTTCACGCGTTCGACGCGCCATATCCGGCGCGCGCGGAACGACTATTTCGTCCTGCTGCTGCAACTGCAGGGCACCACGTTCCACCGCCAGGATGGACGCGAGGTGGTCCTGCGTCCCGGCGATATCGCTTGCAACGATACCAGCCGTCCGTTCGATCTCCAGTTGAGCGATCGCTTCGACCAGATGATCGTGCACGTGCCGCGCGCGCTCGCCGCCGCGGCGCTCGGGCCTACGCAACCGTTCACCTCGCGCATATTCGCGCCGCAATCGCCGATCGCCTCGCTGCTGTCGCCGTTTCTTTGCTGGCTGCCGCAGGCGATCGGTCAAATGCCTGCGCCCGCCGCTCAGCAGCTGATGCATATCTGCGGATCGCTCGTGCTGACCTCGCTCGCCGAGTCGTCGGGCATGGTGATCGATGACCGCCACTGGTCGGGCAAGGCGCTGCGACACAGAGCCCAGGTATACATCGCCGCGCACGCGCACGAGCACACATTGAACGCGGAAGCTGTCGCGCGGGCCGTCGGTGTCTCGTTGCGCCGGCTGCAGGAGCTGTTCCGCGACCAGGGCACGACGCCGAGCGATTACCTATGGGCTTGCCGCCTGCGCTTGGCCCAACGCGACCTCGCCGATCCGCTGTTGGCGGCGATGAGCATCTGCGACATCGCCATGCGCGCGGGCTTTCAAAGTCTCGCCCACTTCAGCCGGCGCTTTCGCCAAACGGCCGGACTCTCTCCGAGCGAGTTCCGCAGTTCCATGCTGCGCAAATAGACAAATTTCGCCGCGCGCACAGGCAAGACCCGCGCAGCGCCACCGCCTATTCTGCTTCCCTGGCCGGCAGCGACGCCGTGCGTCTGGGAGCTTATGTTCGTGTCCGAAGAAATATCGACTTTCTCGCATGTCGACGCCGCCGCGAACGCCGACTCGCTCGTGGAATTTTTGGATCGGACGGCGGCTGCGCATTTCGCCGAAATCAACCGGCATTCGTTCGATCTGCTCCGTCTGCGCGAGAACTCGTCCGTCCTCGATGTGGGCTGTGGTACCGGTGATGACGTTCGCGCGATACGCGGAAGATTGAAAGCGGGCGGCTCCGCCACGGGTATCGATTTGAGCCAGCACATGATCGAGGAAGCGCGGCTGCGTGATCGGCGATCCGCTTTCGCTTCGCAGTTTTTCGTCGGCGACGTCCGCGATCTGAAGTTCGCGGATGGTTCTTTCGACGCTTGTCGCATCTCCCGCGTGTTGCTCCATCTCGATGATCCCGAAGCGGCGTTGCGCGAAGTGATCAGGGTCACCCGCCCGGGCGGATGCATCGTCGCGATCGAGCCGGATTTCGGCACGTTGGCGCTCGCACATCCAGATCGTGAGACGACGCGCGCCGTGTCGAACGCTTTCTGCGATTCCTTCGCCCACGGCACCGCGGGCCGGTGGCTGAGTGTGTGGCTGCGCAGGCTCGGCATGCGCGAGATTCGCTGCGAGCCGCACGTGGTCGCGATCGACGCGGCATTTCTTCGCAACGGTTTCCAGATCGAGCAGGCGGCCAAGCGCGCATCCGAGCTGAACCTCGCGAGCGTCGAACGCTGCAGCGATTTCCTTCGCGTACTCGACGACACGGCGGCGAAGGACGAATTTTTCTGCTCCGCCACCGTTGTCGTAGCAAGCGCGACGCGACCTTAGAACCGCGCAGCAAACCCACACCCATCTTCAATGAGAAAACCGACCATGGCCCAAGTGCGCCTACCTGCTATCGACACGCGCCGCGGCGCCTCTCATGGGCGACTGCTGTTCGCAGCCAGTCTCGGCACGATGTTCGAGTGGTACGACTTCTTCCTCTACGCTTCCTTGGCCGCAGTCATCGCCAAGCAGTTCTTCTCCTCGGTCGACGAGACGACGGGATTCATTCTCGCTCTGCTGGCGTTCTCTGCGGGCACGGCCATTCGCCCGCTCGGTGCCCTCGTGTTCGGTAGGATCGGCGACCGAACCGGACGCAAGCGCAGCTTTCTCATCACCATCACGCTGATGGGTGTGGCGACGGCGGCGGTGGGGCTGCTGCCTGGCTACGCCGAGATCGGCATCGCGGCGCCATGCCTCCTGGTGGGGCTGCGAATGCTGCAAGGGCTGGCGCTCGGCGGCGAATACGGTGGCGCTGCCACGTATGTCGCGGAGCACGCGCCGCTAGATGAACGCGGTGCGTATACGAGCTGGATCCAGGTGACGACGACCGTCGGCTTCGTTCTCAGTCTCGCGATCGTCTTCCTCTGCCGAGCCGCGCTGGGAGCACAGTTCGACACGTGGGGGTGGCGCATTCCCTTCCTGATCTCGCTGCTGCTGCTCGGGATTTCTCTGTACGTTCGAATGAGGTTGGCGGAATCACCCGCGTTTCAGCGGATGGCCGCGGCGGGAGCTACATCGCGGGCGCCGCTCCGGGAATCGTTCGTGCGTTGGAAGAATCTGCGCCGTTTATTGCCGGCGCTCGCAGCCACCGCGGGCCAAGCTGTTGTCGCCTATTGCGGGCAGTTCTATGTCTTGTTTTTCCTCACCCAGACGCTCAAAGTCGATCCGCAGTCGGCCACGGGCTTGGTCGTTGCTGCGCTTGTTGTTGCGACGCCATTCTTCGTCATTTTCGGCAGGCTTTCCGATCGCGTCGGTCGCAAAAGGCTTGTCCTCGCCGGCTGCCTGCTCGCCGCACTGACGTATTTCCCGATCTTCCAAGCGATCGCGCACTACGCCAATCCCGCCATGGAGAACGCCGCGGTGCGCGCGCCGGTAAGCGTCGTTGCCGATACGGCAGAGTGCAGTTTCCAGTTCGATCCGCTCGGCAAGAACAAGTACTTGCACTCCTGCGACGTCGCCAAAACGGCGCTCGCCAGAGCCGGCATCCCGTATCGGACCGTCGAAGGCGAATACGGGCAAGTCGCCGTAGTGCGCGTGGACAGAGCAGGTCAGCCCGCGCTCGTCGTCCCCGCATTCGAAGGCGAGGGCAGGACCGGCGCCGAGCTCAAGCAAGCATTGGAACGTTTCTCCAAACAACTGGGCGGTGTCTTGGAGGAAGCCGGATATCCGACGGCGGCCGATCCAGCGAAGATCAACTATCCGATGGTATTCGTTCTGCTCGTCGTTCTCGCGCTGTATGCAACCATGACCTACGGGCCGATGGCGGCCTGGCTGGTCGAGCTATTTCCAGCCCGCATTCGCTACACCTCGCTGTCCGCGGCGTACCACTTCAGCAATGGATGGATCGGCGGATTTCTGCCGCCGATCCTGTTCGCTCTCGTCGCGATGAGCGGCGACATCTACTACGGCCTTTGGTACCCGGTGATCGTAGCGGCCGTTTCTATTGTCCTCGTCGCACTGTTTCTTCCGGATACCCAAGGACACGAGATCCGCGAAGTCAATTCAGAGACTTGACCGTACCGCAGTCCGCGGGCAGCCAGCGCGAGGTCACAGCGCGGTCCGGATTAGACTGCTTCGAACACGCCCGCCGCTCCCATGCCTGTGCCGATACACATCGTCACCATGCCGTATTTGAGCTTGCGCCGCTTGAGGCCGTGGAGCAGGGTGGCGACGCGAACCGCGCCGGTGGCGCCGAGCGGATGGCCGAGGGCGATCGCGCCGCCGAGCGGGTTGATTTTGTCGGGGTTGAGGCCGAGGTCCTTGGTCACTGCGAGCGCCTGTGCGGCGAAGGCTTCGTTGAGTTCGATCCAGTCGAGATCGTCCTGCTTGATGCCGGCCTGCTTGAGCACTTTTGGAATGGCGGCCTTCGGGCCGATGCCCATGATTTCGGGTGGCACGCCGGCGACGGAGAAGCCGACGAATTTGGCCAGCGGAGTAAGGCCGTAATCCTTGATCGCCTGCTCGCTGGCGAGCAGCACCGCGCCGGCGCCGTCGGACATCTGCGAGGAATTGCCCGCGGTCACCGTGCCGTTGGCGCGGAATACCGTTTTGAGTTTCGCCAGCACGTCGACCGTCGTGCCCGCGCGCGGGCCTTCGTCGTTCTTGATCGTGCGCGTATCGTCGATCGTGCTTCGCGTGGCGAGGTTCGGGTAATGATCGGCGAGTGCGTACGGCGCAATCTCGTCGTTGAATTCACCCGCGGCCTGTGCGGCGAGCGCTTTGGCGTGGCTGGCGGCAGCGAACGTGTCCTGTTCTTCGCGCGTGACCTTCCACTGCTCGGCGACTTTCTCGGCGGTGATGCCCATGCCGTAGGCGATGCCGATATGCTCGTTCGAGAAGATGCCGGGATTGAACACGGGGTGGTAGCCCATCATCGGCACCATGCTCATCGACTCGGTGCCGCCGGCCAGCATCAGGTCGGCTTCGCCGAGGCGAATGCGGTCGGCGGCCATCGCCACGGCCTGCAGGCCGGACGAACAGAAGCGGTTGACGGTGACCGCGGAAACGATGTTCGGCAACCCGGCGAGCAGCACGGCGATGCGCGCCACGTTCATGCCTTGCTCGGCTTCGGGCATCGCGCAGCCGATGATGGCGTCGTCGATGCGCGATTTGTCGATCTGCGGGAATTTGCTCAGCGTCGCGTTGATTGCGAAGGCGAGCATGTCGTCCGGACGTGTGTTGCGGAACACGCCGCGCGGAGCCTTGCCGACCGGAGTGCGTTGGGCGGCGACGATATAAGCGTCTTGGATTTGTTTGGTCATGAGAGTTCTCCGTGAGTCGTCGCGATCAGTTGCGCAGCGGTTTGCCGGTCTTCAGCGTATGCACGATACGCTCTTGTGTCTTCGGCATCTGCGCGAGTGCGACGAAATGCTTGCGTTCGAGGTCGAGCAGCCATTGCTCGTCGACCTGCGAGCCGCGTTCGATCTGGCCGCCGCACAAGGTGTCGGCGATGCGGCTGGCGACTTCCATGTCGTGTTCGGAAATGAAGCGGCCCTCGAGCATATTGACGAGCGAGGCCTTGAACGTCGCGGTGCTGACGTCGCCCGCGACGGTGATCTGGCGGTCGTAGAGTGGCGGGCGCCAGCCCGATTCGTACAACGCGCGCGCTTCGTTCTTGGCGACGTAGAGCAGTTCGTCGGCGTTGAAGACGACGATGTCGCTTTGACGTAGCAGACCGAGTTCCTTGGCTTCGAGTGCGGAACCGGAGACTTTCGCCATTGCCACCGTCTGGAACACGTTCTTCAACTGCGTGAACACGTCGCCTTCGATCGCGCGCGCCGATGCGCGCAGCGCGAGCTCTTTCAAACCACCGCCGGCCGGCAGCAGGCCGACACCGGCTTCGACGAGACCGATGTAACTTTCGAGCGCGGCCACGGTGCGCGCGCAGTGCATCTGGAATTCGCAGCCGCCGCCGAGCGCGAGACCGCGCACCGCCGCGACTACGGGCACGAGCGAATGCTTGATGCGCATGCTCGTCTGCTGGAAGCGGTTCACGAACGCTTCGAACTCATCGACCTTGCCCGATTGCAGCAGGGCGACCGCACCGGCGAGATCGGCACCCGCGCTGAACGGTTCGGAATCCTGCCAAATCACGAGACCTTTGAAATTCTTCTCCGCCTCGTCGATCGCGCGATTGATCGCCTCGACCACACCCGCGCTGAGCGTGTGCATCTTGGTCTTGAAAGAGATTACGGCGATGTCGTCGTTGCCGAGCGTCCACAGGCGCGCGTCGTCGGTCTCGAACACGGTCGTGCCGCGATCGACTTTCGTGCCGATCGTCGTTTGCGGGAACAACTGGCGCGCGTAGACCGGTTCGGTCGAACGCGGCAGGGACTTGTCCTGTGCTGCGCTGTAGGAACTGCCGTCCGCGTTGTGCACGCCGGTGCGCTTCGGATCGAGCGCCCACGCCGGCAGCGGAGCCCGGCTCATGGTCTTGCCAGCGGCGATGTCTTCATTGATCCACTGCGCGACCTGCGCCCAGCCCGCAGCCTGCCAGGTTTCGAGAGGGCCGAGTTGCCAGCCGTAACCCCAGCGCATGGCGAAGTCGATATCGCGCGCGCTGTCGGCGATCTCGGCGAGGTGATAGGCGGAGTAATGAAATAGATCGCGATGGATGCTCCAAAGGAACTGCGCCTGCGGATCGCTCGACGCGCGCAGCTTGGCGAACTTCTCCGCGGGATTCTTGAGTTTCAAAATCGCGGCGACCTCGTCGCTGACTTTGCCAGTCTGCGGCACGTAGTCCGCTTTGGCGGGATCGAGCACGAGAATGTCTTTACCGACTTTGCGAAAGAAACCGGCGCCGCTCTTCTGGCCGAGCGCACCTTTGGCCACGAGCGCGGCGAGCACCGGCGGCGTCTTGAAGTATTCGCGCCAGGGATCGTTCGGCAGCGTGCCGTCCATCGTGCCGATGACATGACCCATCGTGTCGAGGCCGACCACATCCGCGGTGCGGTACGTGGCGCTCTTCGGATGGCCGATCGCGGGGCCGGTCAGCGCGTCGACGACGTCGTAGCTGAGCTTGAACGCGTCGGTGTGATGGATCGTCGAGAGAATCGAAAACACGCCGATGCGGTTGCCGATGAAATTCGGCGTGTCCTTGGCGTAGACGACGCCTTTGCCGAGCGTGGTGGTCAAAAAGGTTTCCAGTCCGCTCAGGACCGCGGGCGCGGTCTTGGCGCAGGGAATCAGCTCGGCCAGGTGCATGTAGCGGGGTGGATTGAAGAAGTGCACGCCGCAGAAACGCTCATGCAAGTGTGCGCTAAGAACATCTGCTAAGCTATTGATACTCAGCCCGGAAGTGTTGCTGGCAAGCACCGTGTTTTCACCGACATAGGGGGCGATCTTGGCGTACAGGTCGCGCTTCCAGTCGAGCTTCTCGGCGATCGCTTCGATGATCAGATCGCAGCCGCGCAGCAGCTCCAGATGCTGGTCGTAGTTCGCCGGCACGATCGCACCCGCGCGCGTCTTGTCGGCGAGCGGCGATGGTGAAAGTTTCTTCAAATTGTCGATGGCTTTGAGCACGACGCCATTCGGATCGCCGTCTTTCGCGGCGAGATCGAACAGCACCGTGTCGACATCGGCGTTGATCAGGTGCGCAGCGATCTGCGCGCCCATGACGCCGGCGCCGAGCACGGCGGCTTTGCGGATGCGGAGCGGGGAGTGGCTCATAAATCCTCGGGGGGTGGGGTAGGGGATTGCGGGGTATCGAGGGCGCCGCGTTGGCACGCGAGCGGTGTGATCTAGTGAAAACTCATTTCGCGCGTAGGCCGGCGGCGGCGAATTGGATGAGGTGGCCGGCGGTGAGATCGCGGTGCTGCTCCGCGCTCGCGCCTCGGCGCTTGATCGTGCCGAAGTCGGCCATCGCGAACGTCAGCGCGCCGGTGATGATGTCCATGCGCCAATACAGTTCCTGCTTGTCGAGATGCGGCAGGAGTGTGCTGAGCGCGGTGGTGAATTCGCGCAGCACGTGGCCGTAGTTGTCGTGCAGGAAGGTGCGCAGGCGCTCGTTCTGCTCGGCGTAGGTGCGCGCCAGGATGCGCACGAACGCGGTGCCGCCTTTTTCATGAGTGGAGACGGCGAGGGCGGGGCGGATCCATGCGCCAAGCACGTCCTCAAGTTGCACAGGCGACTTCGCTACGGCTGTGGCCAGCGCGTGCGCGCGATCTGCGTTGAGTTTGTCGAGGCGCAGACGCAGCACTTCGTTGATCAAGTTTTCCTTCGAGCCGAAGTGATAGTTGACCGCGGCGAGATTGACCTGCGCGGCTGAGGTGACCTGGCGCAGCGAGGCGCCGGCGAAGCCGTGGCTCGCGAACAATTCTTCGGCGGCATCGAGAATGCGCTGCTTGGTGGAAAAGAGTTCCGTATTCATCGCGCGTCGCCTCCCGCGTCTGTGCCTGTGTCGGTGCGTCGTTGCGGCGAGTTCGCCGTCGGACGTCAAACGTTTGTTTGAATTTTAGGCACTCGCTTCGCGAGGGTCAATCGGGGCAAAAAAAAGAGAGCGTTCGGGGCCGGATTGAGACGTACTTCGCATTCCCTGAAACTATGCGACATACCGCCAAGGCACTTAAATTATTCAGCGCAATCCTATAGAATCCGAAGGTCTTTTTTCGGCAGCACGCTAAGGCTTGCCGTGTAGCCGGCTCGACGGTGGGGATGACCGTGAGCCGCCGCATATCGACCTTCACCCACAATATTGGAGTCATCAGCAATGGCGCTGGAGCGCACCCTTTCCATTATCAAACCCGATGCGGTCGCCAAGAACGTGATCGGCGAAATTTATACCCGCTTTGAGAAGGCCGGTTTGAAGATCATCGCTGCGAAGTACAAGCAGCTCTCTCGCGCCGAAGCCGAAGGCTTCTATGCGGTGCACAAAGAACGTCCGTTCTTCAAGGCGCTGGTCGACTTCATGATCTCGGGCCCGGTGATGATCCAGGCGCTCGAAGGCGAAGGTGCGATTCTCAAGAACCGCGATCTGATGGGCGCGACCGATCCGAAGAAGGCAGCACCGGGCACGATCCGCGCAGACTTCGCGCAATCGATCGACGCGAACGCAGTGCACGGTTCGGATGCGCCGGAAACGGCGGCGGTGGAAATCGCTTATTTTTTCGCGGGCACTGAAATCGCCTCGCGGTAAGTAGTGCGTTCATCCTTGAACGCGAAAGTCAAAAAGCGGCCATCCATAGCCGCACTTTTCAACAGAAACATTGTTCTAACTAGCTAGCCGTGGAATCACTCAAAGCCAATCTGTTCGACTACGACCGCCAAGGTCTGCGCGACCTGTTCGCCCAGCTCGGCGAAAAGCCGTATCGCGCAGAGCAGGTGATGAAGTGGATCTATCATCGTCATGTCACTGAGTTCGCGCAGATGACCGACGTCGGCAAGGCGTTGCGCGACAAGCTTGAGGCGGCGTGCGAAATCGCGCCGCCGAAAGTGCTGTTCGAAAAGCAAGCCGCTGATGCCACGTATAAGTGGCTGCTTGGCATGGATGGCGGCAACGCGATCGAAGCGGTGTTTATTCCGGAAGCGACGCGCGGCACGCTGTGTGTGTCCTCGCAAGTCGGCTGCGGATTGAACTGCCAGTTCTGCTCGACCGCGACGCAGGGCTTCAACCGCAACCTCGCCACGAGCGAAATTATCGGTCAGGCGTGGACGGCAGCGAAGCATCTCGGCAACGTGCCGCACCAGCAGCGCAAGCTCACCAACGTCGTCATGATGGGCATGGGCGAGCCGCTGCTCAATTTCGACAACGTCGTACGTGCGATGAGCATCATGCGCGACGACCTCGGCCTCGGTCTCGCCAACAAGCGCGTGACGCTGTCGACCGCCGGCCTCGTGCCGATGATCGACAAGCTCGGCGAAGTCGCCGACGTGTCGCTCGCAGTGTCGCTGCACGCGCCGAACGACGAGCTGCGCACCGAGCTCGTACCGCTCAACAAGAAGTACCCGATTGCCGAACTGCTCGCCGCCTGCCAGCGCTATGCCGCGCGCCGGCCGCGCACGACGATCACGTTCGAGTACACCATGCTCAAGGACGTCAACGACAAGCCCGAGTACGCACGTCAGTTGGTCAAGCTGATGCGCAAGGTGCCGAGCAAGGTCAACCTGATTCCGTTCAACACGTTCACCGGCACGCGCTTCGAGCGCTCGGACGAATCGACGATCCGCAACTTCCAAAAGATTCTGCTCGACAACGACGTGCTCACGATGGTCCGGCGCACGCGCGGCGACGACATCGACGCCGCCTGCGGTCAGCTCAAAGGGCAGGTGCTCGATCGCACGCGGCGCAACGCCGAATTCCAGCGCCGACTTGCGGACGGAGCGCGCCATGCGGCGTAGCCCGGTGCGAGTGCGCGACGTACTCGGCTGGATCACCACGGCCGGCATGGCTTGCGCACTCCTCGCCTGTGGACGCGGTGCAGACAACATCCGCCCGTACGTCGCCGAACAACAGCATTCGAACCTCAAAGCGCAGGAAACGGCAGCGGATCGCGCGCGGCCCTTCATTCAGCTCGGACAGAAGTACATGGAGCTGGGCAAGCTCGAACTGGCCCAGGACAACCTGCGCAAGGCGCTGAACTACGATCCGAAGAGCATCGACGCGCACACGCTGCTCGCCACGCTCTACGACCGCGTCGGAGATCATCCGCAGGCGTTGCAGAACTACCGCGAGGCCGCCGTGCTGGCGCCCAAGGCCGGCGGTGTGAACAACAATTACGGCATGTACCTGTGCAAGCTCGGCCAATACCCCGAGGCGCGCAAGTACTTTGAAATCGCCTTCGCCGACGGCTTCTACTCGGCCAAGGCTGCCGCCTATACGAACGCGGGCACCTGCGAGCTGCTCGCCAATGGCTCCCTCGACCGCGCCGAATCGGACTTCCGCGGTGCCCTCGCGCTCGAACCGAACAACCCGCAGGCCCTGTTCCAGCTGGCGAACGTGCTCTATCAGAAAAACGACTTCTTCAAGGCCCGGGCGTTCGTCCAGCGCTACGACGCGCTCGGCCAGCCCAACCCGGACGCTCTCCTGCTGGCCCGGAATATCGAAATCAAGCTTGGTCATGCCGACGCGGCGCGTGATTATGCGCAGCGTTTGCGGGACCAGTTCCCAGATTCCGAGCAGGCTCGCACTCTACAATCGCCGCCGTCTTCGTAATGTCATGAGTCAAGGTAAGAGTTCATCGCAAAGCGCACCCAAGGCCGAGAAGCTTCGCGACCAAGCCGATCCGGGTGCCGTGTCCGAATCACTGGGGGATCAACAGATGGCTTTCTTCGAGACTACGCCCGCGCCCGTTGCGGACGTCAAGGATGCTGTGGCTCCAATGGACGAAGCCGTAAGCGAGATCGTTTTACCTGAAATACATGACACCGCCGCCGTGCCCGAGCAGGCCGCGATGTTCTCCGAATCGCTCGCGCAGCGGCTCGTCGCGGCACGCGACGCCCACGGTTGGAGCCTGGATCAGGTCGCCCGCAAGCTGCACCTGCCGATGCATGTCGTGCAGTGGATCGAAACCGAGCAATACGACCGCGTGGGGCAGGGTGTCTACCTGCGCGGCTATCTGAACAGCTATGCACGCTTGGTCGGCGTGCCTACCGACGCGGTTGACGCCGTGCTGCGTGCCAACGCGCCGCCGCCGCCCGAACTCGTTTCCACCGGCCGGATCTCGCATTCGCGCTATCTCGTCGAGCGCTATTCCGGCTCGGCGCTTTATCTCGTCTTGACCGGCGTGATCTTCGTACCGCTGGTGATGTTCGCGATGAATATGGGCGGCAACGTCGGCTCGCGCTTGACCCCGCTCGACGCGCCGGCGCCCGCGGTGGCGACCAGCGATGCGACCGATTCGACCGCCGCCGCGCCGGCCTCATCGACGACTTCCACGCAGACCGCTACGGTGGATAACCCGCAAACCGCCGCGCAGCCGACTTCGCCGACGAATACGGCCCCGGCACACACCGATGCACCGCTGATGGCCTCGTTCACGATGGTGCCGACCCTGCCTGCGGCCGATTCTGCCGCCAAGCAGAGTGCCGCCGCAGCGGCGATTGGCGAGCAACTTCGTCTCAGTCTGGCCGAAGCGAGCTGGGTCGAGATCGTCGACGCCGACGGCAAACGTCTGGAGTATTCGACGCTGCCCGCCGGCACGGTGAAGGAATATTCCTCCGACAAGTCGCTGACGATTCTGATCGGCAACACCGGCGGCGCCAAGGTCGAGATCGACGGCAAAGCCCAGGACATCGCACCCTACAATCGCGGCAACGTCGCGCGCTTCAAGATCGCGGCCAACGGCCACACGATTGGATCTGCCGCTGCCGAGCCGCATAGCGGCTGAGCGTCCGTCCGTTCCCCCACCGCCCCCTGAACGGCGCCGTTTGCTCAGGCGCATCGGCGGGCGGTTCCTGATACCCTACGCGTTCTCGCGCGCGTCGGCCTTTCGCGGCAGGCGCGGCGCTTACGGCAACTCTTGCAAAAGGTACTCCGCAGCATGGCTTTCGATGTCTTGGACGAACACGAACAGGGCGAACTCGTCCGTAAATGGGTACGTGAGAATTGGCTGTCCATCGTGATCGGCATCGGTCTGGGCCTGATCCTGTTGTTCGGCTGGCAGCAGTGGCGTACGCACCGCGCCGGACGCAACATGGACGCGGCCGTGCAGTACGACGCGCTCAGCAACGACATGACGAAGAAGGACTACGACGCGGCCAAGGCGATCGCGGCCAAGCTCAAGTCCGACTATGCCAACACGCCCTACGCGGTGTTCGCCGCGATGCGCGAAGCCGACATCGCCACGCAGAAGGGCGATGCGGAAACCGCCTACGCTTCGCTCGACTGGGCTTGGCAGCACGCCAGCATCGATGCGCTGAAGGCCGTGGTCGGCGTCGATCTCGTCCGCGTGCAGCTCGCGCGCGGCAAAGCGCAGGAAGCGCTCGGCCTGCTCGACAAGCTGCCCAAGGGCGGCTTCGATGCGGCGACGGCGGAACTGCGCGGCGACGCGCTGGCCGCCCTCGGTCGCAAGGACGATGCGCGCACGGCTTACACCGACGCGATCGGCAAGCTCGATCCGGGCGCGCCGAACCGCAGTTTCCTTGAAATGAAACTGTCCGACCTCGGCGTCGCCGCGAAAGCGGAAGCGCCGGCCAAGACCGACGCGGAGAAGAAGAACTCATGAGCGCGATCTTCAACGCATCGCGCCTGCGCGGCGCAAGCCTCGTCCTGCTCGCCGTCGCGATGACCGGTTGCGGCACGATCAAGGGCTGGTTCAACGACACCAAGAAAGAAAATATCGAGCCGCCGACGCCGCTCGCGGAAAACTTCGCGCCGAGCATCTCGGTGCAGAAGGTGTGGGGCGAGCGCATCGGCAAGGGCGCGGAAAAAACCGGCGCGCGTATGCGCCCGGCTTATGCCGACGGCAAGCTCTACGCGGCGAGCACGACCGGCGTCGTCGAAGCTTATGACGCCGCCACCGGCAAGACGCTCTGGAGCAAGCACCTCGGCAACCGCCGCGGTTTCCTGATCCATCGCGGCCCCAACTCAGTACGCTGGGCCGGCGGCCCGACCGTGGACGGCGACCTGCTCGTCGTCGGCACGCTCGAAGGCGCCGTGCAGGCGTTCAACACCGGCGATGGCGCTGAGCGCTGGACCGCGCAGCTGACCTCCGAAGTGATTTCGCCGCCGGTGATTGGTGGCGGCATGGTCTACGTGCGCACGAACGACGGACACATCGTCGGCCTCGATCGCGGCGACGGCTCGCGCAAGTGGACCTACGATCGTTCCGCCGTGCCGCTGCTGAGCCTGCGCGGCAACAGTCCGCTGGCATTCGTCGACGGCGTTGTCTATTCGGGCGAGGACAACGGCAAGGTCATCGCGTTGCGCGCCACCGACGGTGCGCAGCTATGGGAGCAAGTGCTCTCGCCGGGCGAAGGCCGCACCGAGATTGACCGCCTGCAGGACGTCGACGGCCAGATCGTCGTCGCCGACAACACCGTTTACGCCACCGGCTACAAAGGCCAGACCGCGGCGCTGATCGCACAGACCGGCCGCCCGCTGTGGACGCACGAGCTGGCCGGCTACAACGGCGTCGCCCTGTCGGCGAGCCAGATCTATCTGACCGATCCCGATGCGAATGTCTACGCGCTCGATCTGCGCAACGGCAGCTCGCAATGGAAGCAGGACGCGCTCAAGTACCGCTGGCTCGGCGAACCCGCCGTGCAGGGCGACGCGGTCGTCGTCGGCGACCTCGAGGGCTGGGTGCACTGGTTGTCGATCAACGACGGCAAGCTGCTCGCGCGCGAGCGCATTTCCAAGGCGCCGATCCAGTCCGCGCCGGTCGTGGTCGGCGACATGGTCTACGTCGAAACGATCTACGGCGACATCGCCGCCTACCGCGTCGGCGGCAGCAGCAACAAGTAGCGCGCAACCGAGATGCCCGCTTTAGCCTCCCCCTTCAAGGGGGATGTTGGTGGGGGAGGGTGCTCGATGTGCACGCCGATGAGGGGAATCAAACCATCCCTACCCAAACCCTCCCCTTGAAGGGGAGGGCTTAAAAGCGCCGTCGCAGTCGTCGGCGCCGCACAATTCAGCGATACTCTTAAGTATGCTTCCCGTCGTCGCCCTGGTCGGCCGGCCCAATGTCGGCAAATCCACCCTGTTCAACGTGCTCACGCGCACGCGTGACGCGCTCGTACACGATCTGCCGGGGCTGACGCGCGACCGCCACTACGGCGTCTGCCGCCTCGGCGAGCGCGAATTCGTCGTTGTCGACACGGGCGGATTGTCTGGAGAGAAGGAAGGCATCGACGCGCTGACCGCGCATCAGGCCGAGCTCGCGATCGAGGAGGCCGATGCGGTCGCGCTTGTCGTCGATGCGCGCGACGGCGTGCTGCCGCAGGATCGCAACATCCTCTCGCATCTGCGCCGACAGAACAAACCGCTGCTTCTCATCATCAACAAGGTCGACGGCGTCGACGAAAGCAACGTGCGCAGCGAATTCGCCTCGTTTGGTTTCGCTGAGCCGGTGCTGACCTCGTCCGCGCACAGCCGTGGCCTCACCGAACTGCTTGCTCAGGTGGAAGCCCATTTGCCGGCCATCGATCCTGACGCGCTCGGCGCGGCCGATGTGGTCGACGAAGGCATTCGCGTCGCGATCGTCGGACGACCGAACGTCGGCAAATCCACGCTAGTGAACCGCCTGCTCGGCGAGGACCGCGTCGTCGTCTCCGATATCGCCGGCACCACGCGCGATTCGATCCGCGTGCCGCTCGAACGCGACGGCAAACGCTACACGCTGATCGACACGGCCGGCGTGCGCCGCCGCGCACGCGTCGAAGAGGCGGTCGAGAAATTCTCGGTCATCAAGACGCTGCAGTCGATCGCCGCGGCGCATGTCGCGGTGTTGATGCTCGACGCGAAGGAAGGCGTCTCCGAGCAGGACGCGACGCTGATCGGCCACGTCATCGACGAAGGCCGCGCACTGATCATCGCGGTGAACAAATGGGACGGACTGTCGACCTACGAGCGCGAGCAATGCCGCAGTTCGCTCGAACGCCGCCTCGATTTCGTGCCGTTCGTGAAGCCCGTTTTCATCTCCGGTCTGCACGGCTCGGGAATGGCCGAGTTGATGCGCGCGATCGTGCGCGCGTACAAATCCTCGACGCGCGAATTCGGCTCGTCTGAATTGACCAAGGCGCTCGAGCAGGCCTACGAAGGCTACCAGCCGCCGCTCGTGCGCGGCCATGCGCCGAAGTTGCGCTTTGCGCATCCGGGCGGCACCAATCCGCCGACGATCGTGATCCACGGCAGCCGCACGCGGCACATCGCCGACGGCTATCAGCGCTACCTCGAGAATTTTTTCCGCAAGCGCTTCAAACTCGAAGGCACGCCGATCCGCATCGTCTTCAAGGAAAGCGTCAATCCGTTCGCCGGCCGCAAGAACGTGCTGACCGAAACGCAGGTGAAGAAGCGGCAGCGCATGATCCGCAATGCGAAGCGCCGCTGATCCGGAGTTTACGGCAGCGATATTGGCCGGCGGCGAGGGTCGCAGGGTCGGTGGCAGCGACAAGGGGCTGCTGATTCTGCACGGCAAGCCGCTGATCGAGCGCGTCGCCGGCGCGCTGCGCCCCCAGGTCGGCGCGATCCTGATCTGCGCCAATCGACACGCCGACGAATACGCGCGTTTCGGCAGCGTCATCGCCGACGCGGTGTCGGGATTCCACGGACCATTGGCCGGCATCGCCAGCGCCCTGGCCCAGTCGCCATCCACTTGGTTGCTGACCGTGCCAGTCGATGCGCCGGATCCACCGCGCGACCTCGCGCAACGCCTGCACGCCGCCGCAATTGCTGCGCGCGCGGATGCCGCTGTCGCGCACGACGGAGCGTACCGCCAGCCGCTGTTCGCGCTCTATCGCCGTCATCTTGCACCGCGCGCCGCGGCTGCGTTGGCGGATGATCTGCCTGTGTATCGCTGGCAGGACATGATCGGCGCGGTCGAGGTGGATTTCTCCGCGCAAGCGCCATCCTTCGCGAATCTCAATACACTTGACGAAATCCGCGACTGGGAACGGAACCATGCAAGCTGAGGCGCCCGCGTTTCCGATCGGCCTGAGTCTGGCCGACGCGCAAGCGCGCATCCGCGAGATTGCAGCGAGTCATGCCTTGGCGGCCGAGTCGGTCGCGCTCGAATCCGCGCTCGGTCGCGTGTTGGCCGAAGAGGTCGTTGCGCCGTTCAATGTGCCTGGTTTCGTCAATTCGGCGATGGATGGCTATGCGCTGCGCGGCGTCGATCTCGATGCGAACGCGGAAACAAATTTGCGTCTGATCGGCGCGATCCTGGCCGGCGGCGCCGAAGCACCGCGCATCGAGCCGGGCACATGCGTGCGTATCACCACCGGTGCGGCCCTGCCGGTCGGAGGCGATACGGTCGTGATGAAAGAGAACACACGCATCGACGGCGACACGATCGTCATCGAACCGGGTACGCCGACAGGCGCCAATGTGCGTCCGGCGGGCGAGGATTATCGAGCCGGCGACCGCGCGTTGACCGCGGGTACCGTGCTCACGCCCGCGCAACTCGGTGTGCTCGCTTCGTTCGGCCGAGTAAAGGTCGATGTCGTACGCAAGCCGCGCGCGGTGCTGTTGACCACCGGCGACGAACTCGTGTCGCCGGGCGACGTGCTTGGTTTCGGTCAGATCCACGACTCCAATCGCTACAGCCTCGGTGCGCTGCTCGAAGAACACGGCGTCGATGTGCTTCGGCACGAACGCTTGCGCGACGATCCTACTGCGCTGAGCGATGCACTTCGCCGTGCAGGCGGCGAGGCCGACATCGTCGTCACGAGCGGCGGCGTCTCGGCGGGCGAGGCGGATTATCTGCCGCGCCTGCTTGCCGAGATCGGCCAGGTGCATTTGTGGAAAGTGCGGATCAAGCCGGGCATGCCGTTCCTGTTCGGCGGCGTCGGCCGGGCGCTGGTGTTTTCGCTGCCTGGCAATCCGGTGTCGGGCGTCGCCACATTTCTCGCCTTCGCCCGGCCGGCGCTCGATGTAATGACGCGGCGCCGCGCACGTGGCGCGGTGTTGCGCGCGCGTCTCACCCAGGCGGTGCACAAGACGCATACGCGCACCGAATTCCTTCGCTCCGCGCTCGCCTGCGATGACTCTGGCACATTGCACGCAACGCCGCTGCGCAAGCAAGGTTCGGGACAATTGCGCGGCGTCGCCGAGGCCGATGCGCTGATCGTGCTGCCGGAAGCGGCGCAGGAATATGCGATCGGCACCGTGGTCGAAGTGCTGCCGCTGCCGGGCTGGGCTTGAACCGGATCGCGTAGAGGCGCATATCCCGATCATGACCGACGGCATCGACGAAATTTCTCCGAGCGAAGCGCTGTCGCGACAGACTCGCGGCGCGCTGCTGATCGACGTGCGTGAGGACGACGAGCGCGCCGGCGGCACGCCGGCCGGGGCCCTCGGCGTGCCGCTCGCGGAGGTCGCGGCGCGCATTGCGGGCATCGAAGCCCGACACGAGCGCGACATCCTGACCATCTGCGCGAGCGGCAAGCGTTCGCTGCGCGCCGCGCAGGCATTGCGCGATCTCGGCTACACCCATCTCGCCTCGGTAAGCGGCGGTTTTCTGCGTTGGAACGCGGAAGGGCTGCCGCTCGCCGACGGTGGCCTCGGCGCCGACGCGCTCGAACGCTACTCGCGCCATCTGCTGCTGCCCGAGGTCGGGGTGGCTGGGCAGCGCCGATTGACGCAGGCGCGCATTGCGCTGATCGGTGCGGGCGGCCTCGGCTCGCCGGCGGCGTTCTATCTTGCGGCCGCGGGCGTCGGCAATTTGACCTTGATCGACGACGACGTGGTCGACAAATCGAATCTGCAGCGCCAGATTCTGCACACCGACGCACGCGTCGGCATGGCGAAAACCGAATCCGCGTCGATCGCGCTGCGCGCGCTCAACCCGTCGGTCGAATTGCGCACGAACAAAACGCGTCTGCTCGCCGAGAACGTCGAAGAACTGATTCGCGATCACGACGTCGTGATCGATGGCGCCGACAATTTCCCGACACGTTATCTGCTCAGCGCCGCGTGCCGGCAGCTGAAAATCCCGCTGGTCTACGGCGCGGTGCATCGCTTTACCGGCCAGGTCAGCGTCTTCGATTCGCGTGACGCGGCCTCGCCGTGTTATCGCTGCCTGTTTCCCGAACCGCCCGCGGCGGAAGATGCGCCGAACTGCGCCGAAGCCGGCGTGCTCGGCGTGCTGCCGGGCATGATCGGTTTGCTGCAGGCGACGGAGGCGATCAAGCTCGTGCTCGGCATCGGCGCGCCGCTCACCGGCCGCTTGCTGTGCTACGACGCGCTCGCCGCGGCGTTCCGCGAACTGCGCCTGCCCCGCGATCCGCAGTGCCCGGGTTGCGGCGAGCACGCAGTCTTCCGCGGTTACGAAGACGTCGCGCAGATCTGCGCGTCCGCTTGAAAACAGCTTCTGAGAATCCGATTCAGCCGGCGCTGCGCCGCGCGGCCGGAGCGGTGACCGAATAAACCGCCGCATCGAGCGCGCGGCCGTGCACAGTCAATCGCCCGCTCGCCAATCCTTCGAAGCGCGAACCGGTTTTTTCGGCTACGCGCCGGCTCGGGCGATTCGCCGCTCCGCAGACGATTTCGATGCGCGTCAGCTTGAGATACTCGAACGCGTAGCCGACCACCAGGCGCGCGGCCTGCGTGCCGACGCCGCGGCCCTGGTACGATTGGCGAATCCAGTAGCCGAGGTTGGCCGTGTAATGGTCCTGGTCGACCTTGCTGAGGCCGACGCCGCCGAGATAGTCGCCGCTGGTCGCGTCGACGACGGCGAACGCGAACATTTCTGCCTTATCCCAACTCGCGGTTGTGTGCGCGATCCACGCGTCCGCATCGGCGGGGCCGTAGCTGTTGCTGCACCAATCCAGCCAGGCGCCGACGGTGGCGAGCGATTCCTGCACAGCTTCGACAATGCCGGCCGCGTCGTCCGGGTGATACTTGCGGATGCAAATGCCGTTCGTCTCGCGCTCGGTCGGCAAGAACTGTGTATCGATGTCCAACATTTCAGTGCGCCTCGCGTTGGGCGCGTTCAAAAGCGGTGATTTGCTCTGGAGTCGCGGGTTTCTGGTGCTTGGCCTTCCACTGGTCGAATGGTTCACCGTAAATGCGCTCGCGCGCCGCGTCCTTGCTCAGTTCGATACCGCGCTCAGCGGCCGCCTCGCGGTACCAGTCGGCGAGGCAGTTGCGGCAAAAGCCGGCGAGCGTCATCAGCTCGATGTTCTGCACGTCGGGGCGCTTGTCGATGAGGTGTTGAAGTAATCGCCGGAATGCGGCGGCCTCCAGTTCGGTATCTTTGGACGTTGACACGGCGTTCTCCTGCTACACCCGCCATGTTAGCGCGATTTGAGCCGCGCCCGGGCAACCGCGATAATGTATCTCTTTGAACCGGATCACAAACGCATGAGTGCGAAGATACTCGACGGCAAACGCATCGCCGACCGCCTGCTCGACGACCTGCGCGCCGAGGTCGGACAGCGCCGCGAACTGGGGCTTAGCACTCCGGGGATCGCAGTCGTCCTGGTCGGCGATGACCCCGCCTCGAGCGTCTACGTGCGCAACAAGCGCCGCGCCTGCAAGCATGCCGGCTTTCATTCGCGCGACTTCGACCTGCCGTCGACGACGGCGCAGTCCGAACTCGTCCGCCTGATCGACGAATTGAACATCGACCCGCAGGTGCACGGCATCCTCGTGCAGCTGCCGCTGCCGGCGCATATTGACGCGCATGTGATCGTCAACCGCATTGATCCGCGCAAGGACGTCGATGGCTTTCATCCGGAAAACATCGGACGGCTGACCTTGCGCCAGCGCGGTTTGCGTCCGTGCACGTCGAAGGGCGTGATGACCTTGCTGGCGAACACCGACCGGCCCGTGCGCGGGCAGAACGCGGTGGTTGTCGGCGTATCGAATCACGTCGGCCGCCCGCTGGCGCTCGAACTGCTGCTCGCCGGCTGCACGACGACGACCTGCCATAAGTTCACGCGCGATCTGCCGGCGGTGATCGCCTCGGCCGACATCGTCGCCGTCGCGGTCGGGCGGCCGGGCCTGGTGAAAGGCGAGTGGATCCGGCCCGGCGCGGTCGTGATCGACGTGGGCATCAACCGCCTCGCCGACGGCAGTCTGGTCGGCGACGTCGAGTTCGCCGCCGCGGCCGAGCGCGCGTCGTGGATCACGCCGGTGCCTGGCGGCGTCGGGCCGATGACCGTGGCCACGCTGATGCAGAACACACTGGAAGCGGCACAGGCCGCCGACTTCGGCAACTGAATCGCGCCTGACGCAGCGGCCTCGCACGAGCTGCGGGCAAGGCGGGTGCGTTAAAATCCGCCCTCGAACCGATTTCCCCGCATGACCATGTCCTACCCGTTTTCGCGCCTTCGTTTTGCGTTGCTGTTGTGTGCCTGTCTGGCCACGGCCTGTGGAGGTGTCGTGCGCCGCGCGACGTCGCAATTCAGCGAATCGTTGACCACCGCCGTGCTCGATCAGGACGATCCCGAGATCGTTCGCGACGGATTGCCGTCTTATTTGCTGCTGATCGACGGCCGCATTTCGAGCAGTCCCGACGATGCCGAAACCTTGCTCGCCGGGGCGAAGCTTTACGGCGCGTACGCCGGCGCCTTCGTCGACGACAATGAGCGTGCCCAGCGCTTGGCCGGTCGCGCCTACGGCTACGCACGCCGCGCGCTGTGCGTGCGCGAGAAAGTGCTGTGCGATTCGCTCGACACGCCTTACGAACAATTCGACGGCGCGTTGAAACAGGTGGATGCAAAGGACATCGCTACGTTGTACGGCTTCGCCGCCGCCTGGGCCGGCCGCATCCAGGTCAACACCGGTGACTGGAACGCGATCGCCGATCTGCCGAAGCTGCAGGCGCTGCTTGCGCGCTGCTACGAAATCGATCCGCATTACGACGCGGGTGGCGCGGCACTTTATCTCGGTGTCGTCAATTCGATCCGGCCGGCCTCGCTCGGCGGCAAGCCCGACGAGGGCAAGATGTGGTTCGACAAGGCGCTTGAATTGTCCGGCGGCAAGAACCAGATGGTGCGTGTGCTCTATGCGCAGTTCTACGCCCGTCTCGTATTCGATCAGACGCTGCACGACAAGCTGCTCAATGAGGTGCTTGCCGCCGATCCGGTCGCGCCGCGGTTGACGCTGATCAATACGCTGGCGAAGAAGAAGGCGAAGGCGCTGCTGGTGTCTGGCAAGGACTATTTTTAGCTCGTCATTCCGGCGAAAGCCGGAATCCATTGTCTTTGATTTCTCGGCTCGCTCAAGAGCGAAAGTCAATGGATCCCGGCTTTTGCCGGGATGACGAGCAAGAGCAACAAGCTCAAAATTTTTGGAGAAGTACACAAATGAAAAAAATACTCTTGGCGTCGATTCTTGTGCTGGCCGGCGTTACCGCAAACGCCGCACCGATCAAGATCGCCACGGTCGCGCCCGACGGCACGGCCTGGATGAAGGAAATGCGCGCCGCCGCCGAGGCGGTGAAAACCAAGACCTCTGATCGCGTCGAGATCAAGTTCTATCCGGGCGGCGTAATGGGCGACGACGCCACCGTGCTGCGCAAGATCAAGATCGGCCAGTTGCAGGGCGCGGCGTTCACCGGTGGCGAGGCGGCGATGATCACGCCCGACGCCAACGTCTACAGCCAGCCGTTCCAGTTCCGCAACGAGGAAGAAGTCGACAAGGTCCGCGCCAAGGTCGACCCGTTGCTCAAGGCCAGTTTCGAGAAGGCCGGTTTCGTCGTTCCAGGCGCAGCGGGCGGTGGCTTCGCCTACCTGTTCAGCGTCAACGAAATCCACGACAGGGACAGCCTGAAGGCGTCGAAAGTGTGGGTGCCACAGGGCGACCACGTTGCCGAAATCGCGTTCAAGACCGCGGGCGTCACGCCGATTCCACTGCCGATTGCCGACGTCTACACGAGCCTGCAGACCGGCCTGATCGATGCTGCCGCGAGCACGACGGCGGGCGCGATCGCGTTCCAGTGGCACACCAAGGTCAAGCACATGCTCGACTTGCCGCTGATGTACGTGGTGGGTTTTCTCGCGGTCGACAAGAAGGCTTACGACGCACTCAGTGCAGACGATAAGAAGGTTCTCGACGACGAGATCGGCGCCGCGTTCTCGCGCATCGAGAAGGGCGCGCGTGCGGACAACGCACAGGCGCGCACCGCGCTGCAGGGCCATGGCGTCGCGATCACGCCGCAGAACGCGGACGAGCGCAAAACCTGGGATGCGATCGGCATGGACGCGCGCAAGAATCTGACCGGCGCCGGTGGCATTTCACCCGATCTCGCCGCTGCGGTGAACAAAGCGCTCGACGAAGCGCGCAAGTGACGAGCTGGGTGCGCTGGCTGCATCGCATCGAGAACGGTGTCCTCACCGTTCTCGTGCTGATCCTCGTGGCGCTCGCCGGCACGCAGATCTTTATGCGCAACGCGTTCGGCGGCGGGTTTTCTTGGGCCGATCCGTTCTTGCGCACGCTGGTCGTATGGACGGCAATGCTCGGCGCGCTCGCCGCAGTGCGCGATGACAAGCACATCGCCGTCGACGTGTTGCAGCGTTTCCTGCCGCCACACGCTCAACGTGCGGCGCGCATAGTGACGCTGCTATTCGCCGCGGCGATCTGCGCGATGCTGGCTTGGTATGGCGCAACGCTGGTCGGCATCGATTGGGACGGCGGCGCGAAATCCGATTTCGGCCTGCCGAACTGGTTGCTTGAAAGCATTCTTCCGATCGGTTTCTGCCTCATGGCACTGCGCTTCGTGCTGCGCGCGTTCGCCGCCCCGACGCAGGTGCACGGAATCACGCCCGAACTGTTGCATGATCCCGGCCCGGCGACAGGCACGAGTCCCGCGTCTCCTCAAAGCAATCGACAGGGGAGCGATACACGATGATCTGGCTGATCGTGGGTGCGCTGCTGGTGCTCGCCGCGCTCGGCGCGCCGCTGTTCGCCTTGATCGCGGCGATTGCGTTGCTCGGCTTCTCCGCGTCGGGGCAGCCGGGAACGGCGGTCGCGATCGAGTTCTATCGCCTCGCCGACATGCCGGCGCTGATTGCGATTCCACTGTTCACGCTGGCCGGTTACCTGCTCGCCGAAAGCCACGCGCCGCGCCGGCTCGTGCGCCTTTCCAATGCCCTGGTCGGCTGGCTGCCGGGCGGTCTGGCCATTGTCTCGATTTGCGCGTGCGCATTTTTCACCGCCTTCACCGGCGCCACCGGCGTCACCCTCGTCGCGCTCGGCGCCGTACTCTATCCGGCGCTGCGTCAAGCGCAGTATGACGAGCGTTTTTCGCTCGGCCTGTTGACCGCATCCGGCAGCCTCGGGCTGCTGCTCGTGCCTTCGATGCCATTGATTCTCTATGGCGTCGTCGCGCAGCAGTTTCCTCAGGCGTCGTCGGTCACGATCGACGGGCTGTTCAAGGCCGGCCTGCTGCCGACGTTGTTGATGATCGTCGTCCTTTCGCTCTACAGCGCGTGGCAAGCGCGTGATCTGCCGCGCCCGTCGAAGCCACCGAAGGGTGAATTGTGGGCTGCGGTCAAGGACGCAGGCTGGGAATTGCCGCTGCCCGTGCTCGTGCTCGCGGGCGTGTTCTCGGGCCGGCTCGCGCCGTCGGAAGCGGCCGCGGCGACAGCGCTGTATGTGCTCATCGTCACCGTGCTGATCCGGCGCGAGATCAAGCTCGCCGAACTGCCGCGTGTGATCCGTGAGGCGATGCTGCTCGTCGGCGCGATTCTCATCGTGCTCGGCTTCTCGCTTGCGCTGACCAACTGGCTGATCGATGCCGACGTGCCCGAGCAACTGTTCGCCTGGCTGCAAGCAGGCATCACGAGCAAGCTCGGCTTCCTGCTTGTGCTGAATGCGTTCCTGCTCGTGTTCGGCATGCTGCTGGAAGGATTTCCGGCAATCATCATCCTCGTGCCGCTGGTGCTGCCGATCGCGATCCACTACGGCGTCAACCCGACGCATCTGGGCATCATCTTCCTCGCCAACCTGCAGATCGGCATCTTCCTGCCGCCGGCGGGGATGAACATATTCATTGCCGCGGCGCGCTTCAATCGGCAGGCGACGACGATCATTCGCGCTTGTTTGCCGTTCTACGCGCTGCTGATGCTATGCGTGCTGATCGTGACTTACTGGCCTGAGCTATCGCTTGCGTTGCTGCGTTGATTGTCCGACAGCTTACTTATTGATCTGGTCGGATTGCGATGAGGGCTTCGGCGCCATCGCATTGATCATCAGATCGAGGAAATTTTCTTCCGCGGTGCCGCGCTGGATGCGATCGAGTGCGATGCCGTCCATGATCTGTTTCCAATTGTCGGGCTTGGGGCCGAGCCATTTCGACTGATCGCCGGCGAGCACGATGTCGGCCTGCTTGTCGTCGAAATAGATGTCGATCTGATTGCGCCGATCGCCGCGCGCGTGGGCGACGTATTGCGCGGGCTGTGGCGGTAGGCTCAGAAACGTGCCTTGATCAATCTTGCGGCAGGCGCGATCGCTGAGCATTTCGTCGATCGACGGGACGATATCAACCTGCTGGAATTTGCCGGCGACAGGGCCTTTCGCGATCGGCAGCTGCGTGGCGACGACAAAGGGCGTGCGCGCGAGCGCGTTGTCGCCGAAACGGCTGAGCTCCTGCGCCGACAGCGGCGTCATACTGCGATGATCGCCGGAAATCATCAGCACGCCGTTGCGGAAGAAATCGCGTTTGGTGAGTTCGTCGTAGAGCATGCCGATCTGCTTGTCGGCGTAGCTGAAGGCGCCCGCTTCATCGAGACTCTCGTTCTCTGGATTGACGAACGGTGGGTGCGTCGACACGGTGAGAACGAAAGCGAGCCACGGCGCCGACGAATCCGTCGGCCGCGCATCGAGCCATTGCAGGAAGCGCTGATACAACGCCTTGTCCTCGGCGGCGTTGAAATGGCGACGTTTCCAGCCGTTGTAGAACGGCTGCTCGGCGCCTTCCCACGAGTCGAAGTGCAATCCTTTCAGCCATTTCGCCTTGTCGAGAAAACCGAGATCGCCCGTGGTGAAGAAATGGGCCGTATAGCCGTGCGAATGGACGATGTCGGGCAGTGCGTCCTCCGGGCTTTCGAAGCCGGCGAAGGCTTCGGCGCTTTGATAGCGGCCCAGCGTCGGAATCGGCGGCTTGCCGTTGATCATCGCGATCAGCCCGCTGTCGGTGGTGAAACCGTTGGCGATAAAGTCGGGGAAGTACGTGTTGTCGCGCGCGATGGCGTCGAGATGCGGGGTGTAGTCGTTGCCGCCGCCGAACAACTTGCTGTGGTACATCGACAGCGATTCGACCGCGATCACGATAATGTTCGGGCGCAGACTACGGCCTGCCTCGCACACCGGTGCCGGCGGCACATATTCCCTGCGCAATTCATCGGCGTAGGCGGTGCTGTAGTGGCGATCGACGCTGTCAGCCAGATTCGCGGCGATGAAATTCTGCAGCAGCGGATAGTTGATGTATTTCATCGTCATCGGGCTCCATTGCCCAATGAGGAAACACGCGGCCGCCGCGATGAAAGAAACGAGGGCGAGGCGCGGCCTGCGCGGGCGCGGAAGCAAGGCCAGCACGAGGACGACGAATCCCAAAATCACGCCGACAGCAATCAGCTTGCCGGTGCCCGACGCGAGCAGGACGTTGCCGAAGCGGCCGATCGCGTCGATCTCCTTGCCGAACTTGACGATATCGAGCCAATACAGATGCTGCACCAACGTCTTGAGCAGGACCGCGTCGAGCGCGTACGCGAGCAGCAGCACCGCGCTGAGCAACAGCCACGGCAGCTGCAGCCAGTAGCGCGCCGTCAGCAGCGACAACCCGGTGAAGGCGAGCAGCAGGGCGAGGATGGTGGCGTCCTGCTGGATCGCGGTCGCCCCCATGCACCAGGGGCAATCGGTCAGGCCGGTCGTGATGCCGACGAGAGCGAGCGCGCGCAGACCGAACAGGATCAGCAGGAAAACGATAAGCAGTGCTGCGCCGGCCAGGCCTTTGCGTCGCGAATCTTTGGCGGTCGCCGAACGGAAGGTAGAATATTTGGGCATCTGAACCGGCGCTGGCGGAAGGGTCGGCACGGTATCGCATATGAAAAAACAGAATGCGGCACCGCGATAAAATCCGTATAATAGCGGGTTTACCGGCTTGGGCCTCCCTCACACCCATGCGCATTCTTACCGAAGCTCTTACCTTCGACGACGTCTCGCTCGTTCCTGCTTACTCGAACGTACTGCCGCGCGACGTTTCTCTCGCCACGCGCCTCACCCGCAACATCCAGCTCAATATCCCGATCCTCTCGGCGGCGATGGACACCGTGACCGAAGCTCGGCTTGCGATCACGATGGCACAGTGCGGCGGCATCGGCATCATCCACAAGAACATGTCGATCGAACAACAGGTCGCCGAAGTGCGCCTGGTCAAGAAGTTCGAGGCCGGCGTGATTCGCGATCCGATCACGGTGACGCCGACGACGTCGATCCGCGAAGTGCTCAAACTCGTTCGCGCGCACAACATTTCCGGCGTGCCGGTGGTCGACGGCGACAAGCTCGTCGGCATCGTCACCAGCCGCGACCTGCGTTTCGAGAAGGAGCTCGACGATCCGGTCAAGAACATCATGACCAAGCAGGACAAGCTGGTCACGGTGAAGGAAGGCGCGGGCGAAGACGAAGTGCTGCGCCTGCTGCACAAGCACCGCATCGAGAAGGTGCTCGTGGTCAACGGCGACTTTCAGTTGCGCGGCCTGATCACGGTCAAGGATATCCAGAAGGCGCACGACAACCCGAACGCGGCCAAGGATCAGCATGAACGCCTGCGTGTCGGCGCGGCGGTCGGCACGGGCGGCGATACCGAGGAGCGCGTCGGCGCGCTCGTCGATGCGGGTGTCGATGTCCTCATCGTCGACACTGCGCACGGCCACTCGCAGGGCGTGCTCGATCGCGTGCATTGGGTGAAGAAAAATTTCCCGCAGATGCAGGTGATCGGCGGCAACATCGTCACCGGCGATGCGGCCAAGGCGCTGGTCGACGCGGGCGCGGACGCGGTCAAGGTCGGTGTCGGCCCCGGTTCGATCTGCACGACGCGCGTCGTCGCCGGCGTCGGCGTGCCGCAGATTTCGGCGGTCGCGATGGTCGCCGAAGCGATCAAGGACAGCGGCGCCTGCTTGATCGCCGACGGCGGCATCCGCTACTCCGGCGACATCGCCAAGGCGCTGACGGCCGGTGCGAACTGCGTGATGATCGGCGGCATGTTTGCCGGCACCGAGGAAGCGCCCGGAGAAGTCGAGCTTTATCAAGGACGTAGCTACAAGTCTTACCGTGGAATGGGATCCCTCGGCGCGATGCAGAAAGGCTCGAAGGATCGCTATTTCCAGGACGAGGCCGATCCGGACAAACTCGTGCCCGAAGGCATCGAAGGCCGCGTGCCGTATCGCGGGTCGTTGCGTTCGATCATCCATCAGCTCAGCGGCGGCCTGCGCTCGGCGATGGGCTATGTCGGCTGCGCAACGATCGACGAGCTGCGTTCCAAACCGCAGTTCGTGCGCATCACCAGCGCGGGCATTCGCGAGTCGCATGTGCACGACGTGGCGATCACCAAAGAAGCACCGAACTATCGGCTCGACTGAGGTCGAGCCCGGGAGCCGGTGGCCGGAAGCCGGTAACCGACGAGCCTCATTTCCGGCTCCGGTTACCTTCTTGCGGCTCCCCTGATGGCAAACATCCACACCGACAAAATCCTCATCCTCGATTTCGGCGCGCAGTACACGCAGTTGATCGCGCGGCGTGTGCGCGAGATCGGTGTCTACTGCGAGATTTGGGCCTGGGACCACGATCCCGCCGAGATCGCGAAATTCGGCGCCAAAGGCATCATTCTTTCCGGCGGTCCGGAGTCGACCACGCTAGCTGACGCGCCAAAAGCGCCGCCGCAGGTGTTCGATGCGGAGTTGCCGCTCCTCGGCATTTGCTACGGCATGCAAACGCTGGCGGCACAGCTCGGCGGCGCGACCGAGGCGGCTGACGCACGCGAATTCGGCCACGCGCAGGTCGATGTAATCGCGAAGGACGCATTGCTCAGCGGCCTCAGCGACCACGCCGGCCAGTCCAAGCTCGACGTCTGGATGAGTCACGGCGACCACGTCGCCAAAGCGCCGCCGGGATTCACGGTCACCGCGGTGACCGATCGCATCCCGGTCGCGGCGATGGCGAACGAAGACAAGCGCTGGTACGGCGTGCAGTTCCATCCTGAGGTTACGCATACGAAGCAAGGTATGGCGCTTCTGCGCCGCTTCGTCGTCGACATTTGTGGCTGCGCGACGCTTTGGACTGCCGCGAACATCATCGAAGACCAGATCGCACGCGTGCGTGCGCAGGTCGGCAGCGACGAGGTCATTCTCGGCCTGTCGGGCGGCGTCGATTCCTCGGTCGTTGCCGCGCTGCTGCACCGCGCGATCGGCAAGCAGCTCACCTGTGTCTTTGTGGACACCGGCCTGCTGCGCTGGCAGGAAGGCGATCAGGTGATGGCGACATTCGCCGAGCATCTTGGCGTCAAGGTGATCCGTGTCAACGCGGCTGACCGTTACTTCGCCAAGCTCGCCGGCGTCAGCGATCCGGAGGCCAAGCGCAAAGTCATCGGCAATCTCTTCGTCGAGATTTTCGACGAGGAATCGCACAAGCTGAGCAATGCGAAGTGGCTGGCGCAGGGCACGATCTATCCCGACGTGATCGAATCCGCGGGCAGCAAGACCGGCAAGGCGCACGTCATCAAGAGCCACCACAACGTCGGCGGCCTGCCTGAGAACATGAAGCTCGGCCTCATCGAGCCGCTGCGCGAGCTGTTCAAGGACGAAGTGCGCCGCCTGGGTGTCGAACTCGGACTGCCGCGCGAGATGGTCTATCGCCACCCGTTCCCGGGCCCGGGCCTCGGTGTGCGTGTGCTCGGCGAAGTGAAACCCGAATTCGTCGAACTGCTGCAGCGTGCGGATGCGATCTTCATCGAGGAACTGCGCCGCGCCGATCTCTACGACAAAGTCAGCCAGGCTTTCGCCGTGTTCCTGCCGGTCAAATCGGTCGGCGTGGTTGGCGACGCGCGCGCCTACGAATGGGTGGTTTCGCTGCGCGCGGTGGAGACGATCGACTTCATGACCGCGCATTGGGCGCACCTGCCGTACGATTTTCTCGGCAAAGTTTCCAATAGAATTATCAATGAATTACGTGGCATTTCTCGCGTAGTTTACGACATCAGCGGCAAGCCGCCGGCGACGATCGAATGGGAGTGAAGCCATGAAAGCGGTCGGCTATTTTCAGTCTCTTCCGATCGACCATGCCGAGTCGCTGATCGATCTGACCGTCGCCGAACCGGTGCCCGGCGATTTCGATCTGCTCGTCGAGGTCAAGGCCGTGTCGGTCAATCCGGTCGACGCCAAAGTGCGCATGCGCGCTGCGTCGACCGACGGCCAGCCGCGCATTCTCGGTTGGGACGCGACGGGCGTTGTGCGCGCCGTCGGTGCGAAGGTGAGCCGGTTCCAACCGGGCGACAAGGTTTGGTACGCGGGCGATGTGACCCGCGCCGGCAGCAACAGCGAGCTGCATCTGGTCGACGAGCGCATCGTCGGGCCGATGCCGGCGAGCCTCGGCTATGCCGAAGCCGCCGCGCTGCCGTTGACGGCGATCACGGCCTGGGAACTGTTGTTCGACCGACTGAAAGTGCTGACCGCCGATCCGACGCGCGACAACACGCTGTTGGTGATCGGCGCCGGCGGCGGCGTCGGCTCGATCCTGATCCAGCTCGCGCGCCAACTCACCGGTTGGACCGTGATCGGCACGGCCTCGCGCCCGCAGACGCAGACGTGGGTGCGCGAACTCGGTGCGCATCATGTGATCGATCATTCCAAGCCGCTGGCGGAAGGTTTGAAGGCGGCGGGAATCGCGCAGGTCAGCGCGGCGATCAGCATCACGCACACAGACGAGTATCTGTCGCAGATCGTCGATTTGCTCGAAGCGGAAGGCCAGTTCGCGCTGATTGACGACCCGAAATCGCTCGACGTGCTCGCGTTCAAACGCAAGTCGTTGTCGGTGCATTGGGAGTCGATGTTCACGCGCTCGACGTTCCGCACGCCGCGGCTGGCGCGGCAAGGCGAGATCCTGCGCCGTGTCGCGCAGTTGGTCGATCGCGGCATCGTCCGGTCGACGGTGGCGGAACGTTTCGGCACGATCAGCGCAGCCAACCTCAAGCGTGCGCATGCGCTGCTCGAGAGCGGCGCCTCGCGCGGCAAGATTGTGCTCGAAGGGTTTTGATCAGGCTTGGCCCATCTTCCGCCGGGAGATGGGTTGGGGTGAGGGTTCGATATTCCGGCACCCTCGATCCGTACTGGAACCCTCATCCGCCCTTCGGGCACCTTCTCCCGGCGGGAGAAGGGGGGCAAGAACAACGAATCAGTTCGAACTCAGGTGCCGCGCGGCGGCGATGAAGGTGTCCACGTCGTCCGCTTTCGTCGCGAACGAAGTGACCAGTCGAACCACACCTGGCTCCCAACGATCGCCATAGAAATGGAAGCCCTGCGCATGTAAGCCGTCGTTGACGGCCTTGGGCAGCTTGCAGAACAGGATGTTCGCATCGCCGTCGTCGTGCACGACGATGCCAGGCAAGCCGCGCAGTCCGGCGGCGAGGCGTTGCGCCATCGTATTCGCCTGGTGCGCGTTGCGCAGCCACAGATCGTCGGCGAGATAGGCGTCCATTTGCGCCGCGATCAGACGCATCTTCGACAGCAGGTGGCCGCCGCGCTTGCGGCGGTAGGCCAGTTCCTGGGTCAGCGCGCGGTCGAACACAACGATCGCTTCGGCGCCGAGCGCGCCATTCTTCGTCGCGCCGAACGAAAGCAGGTCGACGCCGGCTTTCCAGGTCATTTCCGCAGGCGTGCAGCTGAGGGCAACGAGCGCATTGGCGAAACGCGCGCCGTCCATATGCAGGCGTAACTTGCGCTCGCGGCAGACGGCGCCGACGGCGTGCAATTCGTCGAGGGAATACACGCTGCCTAGTTCGGTTACCTGCGAGATGCTGACGCAAGTCGGCTGCGTGCAATGCACGTCGCCCATTTTTGCGAGCGAATGCGTGCGCAGCACGGCTGGATCGAGCTTCGCCGCGGCACCGCCGAGCGTGAGCAACTTGCCGCCGCTGTAGAACTCGGGTGCGCCGCATTCGTCGTTGTTGATGTGGCTTTCCTCGTGGCAAAGCACACCGCCCCAAGGCGGGGTCACTGCGGCGAGCGAGAGAGCGTTGGCGGCGGAACCCGTCGCCACGAGCAGCACGTCGAGATCGGTCTCGAAGATGTCGCGCAGTCGGCGCTCGACGCGCTGCGAGTATTCGTCCGCGCCGTAGGACGGTTGCGCACCCGCGTTGGCGGCGGCCAGTGCGGAAAGGATCTCGGGTGAGGCGCCGACGACGTTGTCGCTGGCGAAGTTCTTGTTGGAGGCAGGCATCGACGAATTCCGGCGGAACAGGGCGCCGCAGTATCGGCGATTCCTGCGGCGGCGAACAATGGGCAGTCGGCGGGCGCGCACGGCTGCTAAAATCGCGCCATGTCCCTCGACACGTCATTCTCGCCGCCATCGACGTTCGATGCAGCCGACGCCGCCTTCATGCGCCGCGCGCTCGAGTTGGCCGCGCACGCGCGCGACGCGCACGAGGAGGTGCCGGTCGGCGCCGTGCTCGTGCGCGACGGCGTCGTGATCGGCGAAGGCTGGAACCGCAGCATCAGCGGCAACGATGCGACCGCGCATGCCGAGATCGTCGCGCTGCGCGACGCGGGCGCGCGCGAGGGCAATTATCGTTTGCCGGGGTCGACGCTGTACGTGACCCTGGAACCTTGCGTCATGTGTGCCGGCGCCATCGTGCACGCGCGCGTCGAACGCGTGATCTACGCGGCGACGGATCCCAAAACCGGCGCCGCAGGCAGTGTTTTCGATACCTTGATTTCGCCGTTGCACAACCATCGCGTCGCCGTTTCCGGCGGCTTGCTCGGCGAGGAGGCCGGGGCGATGCTGCGCGCGTTCTTCCGCGAACGCCGCGGTTGACCTGCACTCTCGGATTGGGAAAATTCAACAACGCTTGCGCTAATCTCGGCCCTTAAACCAGCACGGAGGAGGGGAATCATGCACGGCACAAAACGTCATCCCAAGCTCGCCAAGGCACTCGCGCCTGACATGAAGAAGCGCAAGTCCCATTTGCCGGAGTGGGTGATCGGTAAGGCGATGATGGAAAAGGCGATGAAGTCGATCGTCGGGCGCGTGCATCTGGAGCGCGCTTACGATATTCCCTACCTCGCCGGTTACAGCCTCGACGGCCACATCATCTTCATCGATCGGCACATGCCGAAAAGTTTCATCTACCGCAGCCGGCGCGTGTACACGGATCGGTTCCTGGTCGTGCACGAAGCGGTCGAGAAGTCGCTGATCCAACTGCTCGGCATGCACTATCTCACCTCGCACCAGATCGCGCTGCATGCCGAACAGGCCGCCGTGCGCGCCGAAGGTGTTAAGTGGGACGCCTACAACGCCTTCATGGAGGAATACATCAAGGTGATCGGCGACGAGCAGTTGAGCCGTGTGCCGGACAATCTCGATCTGACGCCGTACGTCGATTTTCACGACGCCGCCGAACTCAAGCAGATGCGCGCCAACACCGTGGCCGGCCCGAGTTACCAGCCCAAGCACAAGGTGCATATCGCAGGCCTGTAGTCAGGATGGGTTGTGCGCTAAGCCGAATCGCGTTTCGACGCCATGAAAATCGCGAACAGTGCGCAGCCAACGGCGACGACGATCGGCAGGCCCCAGACGCGGCTCAGTTCCATGCCGAAGCCGGCGCTCGCCGGACCGACTAATGCCCCCACGCCCCAGGCAAGGCCCATCATTGCGTAGATGCCGACGAGTTCGGCGCCGCGGAAGCGCTCGCCGACGATGGCGAGCATGACGGTGTAGATGCCGACGAAGACACCGCCCCACACGAACACGATCGCGTAGGCGAGCCATGCATTCGCGAGCACGAACGGCCACGTGAGCGCGCCGAGCGCGGAGACAATGGCGAGCAACATCACCAAGCGCGGACGACTCATGCGATCGGCGAGCATGCCGATCGGGAGTTGCAATGCGATCGCGCCGACCATGAGCGCGGTGACTAGGCGCATCGCTTCCGCTTCGCTCCAACCCTGGCTGCCGGCGTAAAGCGCGATGAAAGATAGCCCGGCGGTTTCCACGCCGGCATTGAGCACGGTCGTCGCCATCGCCACAGGTGCGAGGCGCAAATATTGCCAAGGGTGTGAGGTGGCGGGTTCCATTTTCGCCGGCGCCGCAGTCCAGGGGCTTGCGACCGGCAGGATCGCCGCGAGCGCGATCACCGCGCCGATCAGATAGGCCGACGGCCCGGTGCCGACGACGGAAAGGATCGCCGGCCCGCCGGCATAGCCGAGCGACAGTGCGGCCATGTAGATCGCCATGGTGCGTCCGCGCGAACTTTCCTCGGCGAGATCATTCGTCCAGGTTTCCGAGAGTACGCCGAGCACTTCAGCGCCGACGCCGAGCGCGAGCCGCATCGGAAACCACAACCAGATCAGCGAGACGAACGGAAACAACGCGAGCATCGCCGCACTGAGCAGCAGCGCGGCGACGATTAGCCCGCGCTGGCCGAAGCGCACGGCGTAGCGCGGCAGCAGCGGCGCGATCAGCAGCACGCCGATCGCATGCATCGCCGCATTCGCGCCGATCAGCGATTCGCCGGCGCCGCGCGCGGCGAGATTGGCCGCGATCAGCGGCGCGGTGAGGCCGTAGGTGAGGCCGAAGATCGCCGCCGTCGCGACCACCGCTGCGGTCGAAACGACGCGCTGACGTGCGGACAAGCGGGTTTGCGGCGGAGAAACGGCGGAAGATTTGGCAGACATGCGCAATCAGTCGGACGACTTGCCCAGATGCGCCGGCGCGACGTAATCCGAGGTCGGCGCGCGCCGGCGCCGGTAGCGGCGCAGCGCGGCCATGGCGAGGGAATGCCACGCCACCGGCGGCGGATGCACGATGCCGTGCAGGCTACGCGCATAGTCGAGGGCGAGGCCGGGCGTCCACGCCATGGTATCGGCGCGTCGATAGAGCTGACTGGCGACCCAGATCTCCGGACTCAGCAGCACGCGCGCGAATGCGAGCCAGCCGCCGCCGCGCTGGCCGATCGCACCTTCGAGCGCGGTCTCGAGCGCATGCACGACCGTGCTTGAACAGTTGCGGTTGGTCAGGTTGTACGTCGTGTCCGCGGCGTAGGCGGACCAGTACGCGTGCAGGCGGCCGAGATTGTACTCGGCGAAGCGCACCTTCTCGGTGGAGTCGCACCAGCCTGCGGCTTCCTCGGCGTAGCTCGGCTGGAACCGGCCCGGCACATTGTTTTCCGTGGTGGCGCGCAAGGTGCGATTGAATTGGTCGGGCGAGCGCTCGATCTCGACGGCGGGATAGTGGCTGATGTAGAGGTCGGGCGGCACTTCCATCGCCGCATGGCCGGTGGAGATCACGCCCTTGCCGTCGATCGCGGCGATGTAGCGATCGATGATCGGACGGCGCTCGGCGTTCTCGGCCGAACCGATCGGCGTCCACACATGCACGATCAACTCGCGCGGCTGCACGCCGCTGGCGCCCGCGCTCCAGATCACCGGCTGGGCTTCGCTGTCGCCGCCGCGGCCGGTGAACAGCGACACCGAGGCGTGTGCAGGCAATCGGCGCAGAATCCAGGCGAGGCGCAGGAGACTCCATCCGGTCAACGCCAGTCCCAGCCCGATGCAGTACGGCAAGGTGCCGCGATAGTGCGTCGGCCACGGCTCGAACATGAACACGGCGAACAACAGTTCGATCACGCCGACCGCGATCGCCATACGCCAGCCGTTGAAACGCACGACATAGGCCGCAGAAACGCGCAGCAGGCCGCCGACAGTGAACAAGGCGCCGAACAGCATCGCGAGCACGAACTCGCCGTCGGGATACGGATCGATGACGAGCAGGGCGATGACGATGAACAGCACGCCTTTGGTGAAGCGCAGCCAGTTGTTGCGGCCTTTGTCGATGCCGCTGAATGTCGCGATCAGCGAGGCGACGCCTTCGATCAGCAGAAGCACGCCGAACAGGCGGATCGGAAAATACAGCACGCCGTCGAAAGCGTCGATGAAGATCGCGATGCCGGCGATCAACCAGAATGCGCCCAGGAGTGCGAGCCAACGCCAGCGTTGGCGAACAAAATCGGTGCCGAACAGCAACAAAGCCAGACGAATCAAAGCGCTCCCCACGCTGAAAGGACCCACGATCCGAGTATATCCGCTCGCTGTCGGCAAATTGCACGAAGCCGGCGATGCGTCGGATTCGACAATCCAAAAATTTGCTATCTTCACGCCTTCGTTGCCGGGGAGATCGCGCAATGCGCTCGATGTTGGCGTGGGTGACGGTAGCGGCGCTGCTGTGCTGCGCCGTGCGGGTCGATGCGGGCGAGATCGAATGCCGCAGTTCGGGCTATCGCTACAACTATTGCCGTGCTGATACCGGCAACCGGGTCGAGCTGATTCGACGCAACTCCGGCTCCGCCTGCGACTTCGGCCGCAGCTGGGGTTACGACAACCGCGGCATCTGGGTCGACAACGGCTGTGCCGCAACGTTCCGCTACGGCCGCAGTGGCGGCGGCAGCGATGCGGGCAAGATCGTTGCTGGCGTGGCTGCGGTCGCCATCCTCGGCGCCATCCTGAGTTCGCACAACGACCAGCGCAACGACCGCGACGACGGTCATCGCGACGACGGCGGCTATGCGCGCGTGCCCGATTGGGCAATTGGCCGCTTCACTGGTGAGGACCGCGACAACGGCGTGCGCGTCGACATGAGTGTCGACCGCGACGGCCGCATCCGCGGTTGGTACGGGCGTGACGATATCGACGGCCAGATCGAAGGAAACCGCGCCTGGCTCGGCAACCGCGGTTACGACCTCGTGCCGATGCGCGACGGATTCCGCCTCGTCGACGACGGTCGCGGCGCGATCGATCTGTATCGCAACTGAGGGCCGCCAAGATGAAGACCGTATTCGGACTGATCCTCGTTTTGGCCGCGACGTTCGGTTTCGCGCAGACACCCGCGCCCACGGCGGCACCGAAGAAGGCGGCCGTGACCGCGAAGCCGGCCGCGGCGAAGTCATCGCTTCCGTTGACCGGCGAGCCGACGCTGGCCAAGGTCGACGCGAGTGGCGTGCTGCGTGTCGGCGTCGCAATCAACGCGCCGTGGGTGATGCACGACGAGCGTGGCGAACCGACGGGCTATTCGGTCGACATCGCGCATCGCCTTGCCGAAGCGATGGGTTGGAAATTGCAGATCGTCGAAACCTCGTGGCCGCGGCTGATGTTCGGCCTGCGCACCGATCAGTACGACGTGATCATCTCGGGTCTGTCGATCACGCCGCAGCGGGCACGCTACGTGCAGTTCACTGATCCGGTCGGCGAATTCGATGTCGACGCGGTGGTCAATCGCGGCAAGGTTGGCAAGGGCGGCGTCGCCGAACTGCGCAAGCTCGCTCATGCGAAGGTCGCCGCGCACAAGGGCGAGCTCACCGTCGAGTTCGCACGCGGTGCGCTGCCGAATGCGGAAGTTGTCGAAGTCGAGGACGAGGATGCCGCCATCGCCGACGTGCGCAACGGCAAGCTCGACGCCTATGTCGCCGAAGCGCCGCTGCCGCATCTGCTGGAAACGATCTACCCCGACAAACTGCGCGCGCTGAGCGGCGAGCCGCTGGCACGCACCGCGCACGGTTTTGCCGTACGCAAAGGGGATGTCGGCCTGCTGCGCGTACTCAACGCCTGGATCGTTTACGAGAAAGCTTCGGGCTGGCTCAAGTCGCGCAGCGACTACTGGTTCGAGGAAACCGGTTGGGCTGCGGATCTGTAATGCAGCTGGAGTGACGCAGAATTTGCGGTAGCCCGGGGATGCCGATGGCCTTTCTTGTTTCGTCCAAGGTGGACTGAGAAGTCTGTCGATGTAAGATGTATACGAACACTCCGGTCATCTAGCAGCCGTGTAGAGGAATTTCTCAGCTCATGCCATTACGTCGTCACCGCCATCCCCGTTGGATCGCGCTGTTCGCGCTCCTCGGCCTGCTGTTTCAGCAGGTCGCGATGGCGGCGTACGCGTGCCCGATCGGAACGCGCGATGCGATGACGATGGCGGCGTCTTCCGATATGCCGGATTGCACAGAGCCGGGGAAAGCCGATCTCGCACGTTGTCAGCAGTATTGCCATCCGCTCACGCAGACGTCCGATCATGGCTCCGCACCCACCGTGCCGCCGGCCTTGTTGCCGCCGACCACGTGGCTGCGCGCGGCCGCGTGGCATCCCGTGCGCTGGCACGACGACGTCGTCCATGGCGTTGTTGCCCGCGCCGCCGCGCCACCGCTGAACATCCAGCACTGCACCTTCCAAATTTAAGTTTGAACTCCCGACGTTGAAGGCGCCGCGCGCTGCGCGGCACGTTGTGTCGTTGTCGGAGTTCATCCATGTTTTCCCTGTCTTCTTTGCACGTGCGCCGCTTGCGCGGAGTCGCGCTGCGCTCGCTTTGCGCGTCCCTGGCTTTGATCCTGCTGCCGTCAGTTGCAGCCCACGCCGGCGAGGCCTTCTTATCCCTGCTCGAGGCCGTCAAACAAGCCGAAACGCAGGCGCCCAATATTGATGCGCGTCAGGCCGCGCTGACCTCGGCCGAGCGCGCCGTGACATCGGCCGGACAGTTGCCCGATCCGCAGCTCATCGTCGGCATCGACAATCTGCCGGTCACGACGAACGATGCGTTCCACCTCAATCGCGACTTCATGACGATGCGCAAGGTCGGCGTGATGCAGACCTTTACCCGCGGCGAGAAACGCGAGTTGCGCACGCAGCGCGCCGAGGCGATGGCCGCGCGCGAAGGCGCGCTGCTGACGACCGAGCGCCTGACCACGCGCGAGGCGGTGGCGCGCGCCTGGGTGATGCGCGCGGCGGCCGAGCGACGCGTGGATCTGCTTCGATCGCTGCGCCCACGCGTCGAAGCGCAGATCGTAGCCGCGACCGCCGCGTTGACCGCCGGACGCGGTTCGGCGGCCGACGGCATCGCCGCGCGCGCCGAGCGGGCGATGCTCGAGGATCGTATCGGCGAAGCCGAACGCGCCGTCGAAGAAACGCGCGCCGATTTCGCGCGCTGGCTGCCCGACGACGGTGACAAGCCGCTGGGCGACGCGCCGGACTTTCGCAGTCTCGGCGCCGACCCCGACACGCTGATTCGCAACGTCGCCCACCATCGCGAATTGCTCGCTTACGACGCTGCGGAAAAAGCCGCGACGACCGAGGTTGCTCTGGCGCGCGCGGAGAAACGGCCGGACTGGTCGCTGGAATTTGCCTACGCGCAACGCGGGCCGCAGTTCTCCAACATGGTCTCGATCGAGGCGCGCATCGATCTGCCGCTGTTCGGCAGCAAGCGGCAGGACCCGAACATCGCCTCGAAACAGGCGCTGATCGATCAGATCGCCGACGAGCGCGAAGCGGCCCGGCGCATGCACACGGCGGAGCTGCAGAAGACACTGGCGACTTGGCGCAGCGCGGTCGAGCGAGTGCATCGCTACGAGAAGGAGCTTCTGCCTCTGGCCGACGATCGCGCCGACGCCACCTTGGCGGCCTACCGTGGCGGCCGCGGCGATTTGCAGGCCTCGTTGACTTCGCTCGACGACGCCATCGAGCGACGTCTGGCCTACACCGATCTGATGAGCACGCTCGGCCAATCGTGGGCCGCGCTGTATTTCGCCTTTCCGAAGGAACTCTAACGCCATGTCACGCCCAATCACGATTCTTACGATGGCGATCGCATTTCTTCTCGGTATCGGTGCGACATTGTTGTGGGTGCGCTACCGCACCGCGGTGCCGGCATCATCGACGGCGGCTTCCACCGAGAAACCGCTGTACTGGTACGACCCGATGGCGCCGGACAAGCACTTCGACGCGCCGGGCAAATCGCCGTTCATGGATATGCAGCTCGTGCCGAAGTACGCGAACAGCGCGAGTGCACCGGGCACCGTCGCGATCGATCCGCGCCTCGCCCAGAGCCTCGGCGTCCGCACGGCGACAGCCGAGCGCGGCACGCTGCAAACCAAGGTCCGTGCGACAGGAGCGGTCGCCTTCGACGAGCGGGCGGTCAGTCTCGTGCAAAGCCGCGTCGCCGGCATCGTCGAACAGTTGCATGTCCGTGCACCGCTGACGCAGGTCTATGCGGGTCAACCTTTGCTGACCGTGCTGGCGCCCGATTGGACGGCCGCCCAGGAGGAATATCTCGCATTACGGCATTCTCAGACCGCCGGTTTGGAGAGCTTGCGCAACGCCGCGCGCCAACGGCTGTTGCTGCTCGGCATGGGCGATGGCCAAATCCGCGCGATCGAGCGCAGCGGCCAAGCGCAAACGCGGATTACCTTGACCGCGCCACGCGCCGGTGTTGTCGGCGAATTGAACGTGCGCGACGGCGCGACGATCGCGCCGGGCATGCCGCTGATGCGCATCAACGGTCTCGACGATATCTGGATCAACGCGGCGATTCCGGAAGCACAAAGCGGCCGCGTGACGGCAGGGGCCGCCGTTGAGGCGCGAGTGCCGGCGTTTCCGGGCGAGATATTCGAAGGAACGATCGAGGCCCTATTGCCCGACGTCGATGCCGCCACGCGCACGCTGACAGCGCGCATTGTGCTCAACAATCCGCAACACAAATTGGTGCCGGGGATGTATGCCAGTCTCGACATCACTCCGACTGCGGCGGGCGCGGAGAGTGTGCTGGTGCCCAGCGAGGCCGTCATTGCGACCGGCCTGCGTAATGTCGTCATCGTCGATGCCGGCCAGGGCCATTTTCGCGCGCGAGAAGTGCGCTTGGGTGACGAGGCGAATGGCAAGACGGCCGTGCTCGACGGCATCCGTGCCGGCGACGAGGTCGTGCTTTCCGGTCAGTTCCTGATCGATTCCGAAGCGAGCTTAAGCGGCACGCTGGCGCGATTGGAAAGCCGTGGCGATGCAACGTCGGACGGAGCGAAGCCATGATCGCACGTCTGATCCGCTGGTCGATTGCAAATCGTTTTCTCGTTTTGCTTGGCGCGCTGTTCCTCGCCGTGTGGGGCGTCTATGTACTGCAACGCACGCCGGTCGATGCGCTGCCGGACTTGTCCGACGTCCAAGTCATCGTGCGCACGACCTGGCCCGGCCAGTCGCCGCAGCTGATCGAGGATCAGGTCACTTATCCGCTGACGACAACGATGTTGTCCGTGCCTGGGGCGAAGACCGTCCGCGGCTATTCGTTCTTCGGCGAAGCGCTGGTCTATGTCCTATTCGAGGACGGCACCGATTTGTACTGGGCGCGTTCGCGCGTGCTCGAGTACCTCAATCAAGTGCAGTCCCGTCTTCCCGCGAAGGCTTCTACCGCTCTGGGTCCGGATGCGACAGGTGTGGGCTGGATTTACGAATACGCGCTCGTCGATCGCAGCGGCCGGCACGACTTGTCCGAGCTGCGCGCGACGCAGGATTGGTTCCTGCGTTACGAACTCAAGAGCGTGCCGGGTGTGGCCGAAGTCGCGACCGTGGGCGGCATGGTGCGCGAGTATCAGATCGTGCTCGATCCGGACAAGCTGCGCGCCTACAACCTGACCCACGCCCAAGTGATCGAGGCCGTGCAAAGAGCCAACGGCGAAGCGGGTGGGGCGGTGCTGGAGCTTGCCGAAGCCGAATACGTTGTGCGCGCGTCCGGCTATCTCAAATCGTTGGAGGACTTGCGTGCCATTCCACTCAAAGTGGGTGCAGGCGGCACGCCGGTGCTGCTGTCCGATGTCGCGCGCATCCAACTCGGCCCAGAAATGCGCCGCGGCATCGCCGAACTCAACGGCGAAGGCGAAGTCGTGGGCGGCGTGATCCTGATGCGCCAGGGCAAGAACGCCCAGGCAACGATCGCGGCGGTCAAGGAAAAGCTCAAGAGCATCGAAAGCAGCCTGCCGGCCGGCGTGGAGCTGATTGAAACCTACGATCGTTCGCAACTGATCGGCCGCGCGATCGACAATCTGCGCGGCAAGTTGATCGAGGAATTTCTTGTCGTCGCGCTCGTCTGTGCGGCTTTCCTGTTCCATCTGCGCTCGGCCTTGGTCGCGATCATCGCCTTGCCGCTGGGTGTGCTTACCGCGCTGATCGCGATGCATCTGCAGGGACTCAACGCGAACATCCTTTCGCTCGGCGGCATCGCGATCGCGATCGGTGCGATGGTCGATGCGGCGATCGTGATGATCGAGAACGCACACAAGCACCTGGAGGCATGGCAGCACGAGCATCCGGACGGCATATTGAGCGTGGACGAACGCTGGCGCCTGATTGCCGATGCCGCTGTCGAAGTCGGTCCCGCGCTGTTCTTCAGTCTGCTCGTGATCACGCTGTCGTTCGTGCCGGTGTTTTCTCTCGAAGCCCAGGAGGGCCGTCTATTCGCGCCACTGGCCTTCACCAAGAGCTACGCGATGGCGGCGGCGGCGGGGCTGTCGGTCACGCTGATTCCGGTACTGATGGGCTACTGGATTCGCGGACGCATTCCCGAAGAACGCGCGAATCCGATCGCACGCGGCTTGATCGCGATCTATCGACCCGCGCTAGATGCCGTGCTCGCGCGGCCGAAGATCACCCTTGCTGCCGCGGTTCTGCTGATGCTGGCGACCGCGTGGCCGATCTCGCAGCTCGGCGGCGAGTTCCTGCCGCCGCTCGACGAAGGCGATGTGCTCTACATGCCGACCGCGCTGCCCGGTTTGTCCGCCGGCAAGGCCGCACAGATTCTGCAGCAGACCGACGCGATGATCCGCACCGTGCCCGAGGTGGCGAGCGTGTTCGGCAAGATCGGCCGCGCCGAAACCGCGACCGATCCGGCGCCGCTGGAAATGATCGAAACCACCGTCCGCTTCAAACCGCAGGATCAATGGCGGCTGGGGATGACCAAAGACAAGCTGATCGAGGAACTCGACCGCGCCGTGCACGTACCGGGTTTGACTAATCTCTGGGTGCCGCCGATCCGCAATCGGCTCGACATGCTCGCGACCGGCATCAAGAGCCCGATCGGCATCAAGGTCAACGGCAATGATCTGACGACGATCGATCGCGTCGCCACGCAAATCGAACATGTCGTCAAAACCGTGCCGGGCGTGACCTCGGCATTGGCCGAGCGGCTCACCGGCGGACGCTACATCGACGTCGATATCGATCGCGCTGCCGCCGCGCGCTACGGACTCAACATCGCCGGTCTGCAGAGCGTCGTCACGTCCGCGATCGGCGGCGAGACGATCGGCGAGACGGTCGAAGGGCGGCGGCGTTTTCCGATCAGCGTGCGCTATCCGCGCGAGCTGCGCGATTCAGTGCAGAAGCTGCGCGACCTGCCGGTAGTGACGCCGACGGGTGCGCAGATTCCGCTCGGTGCAGTGACGAAGATTGGCATCGCCGACGGTCCGCCGATGATCAAGAGCGAGAACGCGCGGTTGTCGGGCTGGATCTACGTCGACGCACGCGGTCGCGATCTCGCCTCGGTCGTGAACGACATGCGTGAGCGCGTCGCGCGCGAGGTGACCTTGCCCGCGGGCGTTTCGGTCGCCTGGTCAGGTCAATTCGAATACTTCGAGCGTGCCGTCGCGCGCCTGCGCCTCGTCGTGCCAGCGACGCTGCTGATTATCTTCGTGCTGCTCTATCTAACCTTTGGTCGCTTTGACGAAGCGCTGTTGATTCTCGCCAGCATTCCGTTCGCACTGATCGGTGGTTTCTGGTTCATGTATCTGCTCGGCCACGCAATGTCGATTGCGACCGCGGTCGGCTTCATCGCACTCGCCGGCGTCGCCGCGGAGTTCGGCGTCGTCATGCTGCTTTATCTCAAGCACGCCTGGGAGCGGCGGCTCGCGGCAGGTGAGCCGGCGACAGAAGAGACGCTGCTCGCCGCGATTCGCGAAGGCGCCGTCCAGCGCGTGCGCCCGAAAGCGATGACCGTCGCCGTCATCCTTGCCGGTCTCGCGCCGATCATGTTCGGCGCCGCGACCGGTTCGGAAATCATGCAACGCATCGCGGCGCCTATGGTCGGTGGGATGATCACCGCACCGTTGCTGTCGATGTTCGTGATTCCGGTGATCTATCGGCAGCTGCGGAGTCCGCCGTTCTCCTCGAGCGTAACCTTCCCCTGAACTGACACATCAATAAAGAGAACTTCCTGGCCGCGATAGCCAGCCCGGATCCGACGAGATGCGCTTCGACTCCCCACTTCCCAACTATTTGTCGGTTCGACGAATCGTAACTCGTGATGAATTCGAAGGTGTAGATGGGAGCACTATGCTAGAGGCACTCTTGGCACTGGCGCTCGCACCCGAACTACTCATAAGCTGACTGCAGTCAGAATCCGGAGCGCTGGTGAATGTAATTGGCTGAGCCACGTTGGGAACGCCGACTCCTCCACTGCCGCCTAAACTGGGTTGCATATGTTCTTTGATACCGCGATCCGCAATAGTATCCGGCGGATATGGGTCAGAGAAATTGAAAATCTGGAAACTTCCTTCACCCTCAGTTACGCCTCGAGTGTAACTCATACCTCTCATGATTTCGTAAAATGAATCCCACGCATAATTTACAAATGTTCCGCCATTTTCGAGATCGGATTGTCGAGGTGAATATCCAAAAGGTGCTGTCCACTGGACTAAATATCCAGGAATTTCAAAATTGAGCCCCTTAGTTTTATCCGTCAAGTCAGTTAAAAAAGCAATTCGCATGAACTCTCTCGGCTGAAGAGTTTGATTTGCGACAATTGCTTGTGCGTTGAGACAAAATTTTATTTGACCTAATGTCAACTGGTTCGCCGTATCAACTGGCGTCCAATTGCCGTTCGTATAGGCCCAATCTGAACTATTTATCAAGCTAGTATAAGTTGGTTCTCCGATATCCATCATACCTATCGCAACACCATCCGTTTCATCGCCCAATCTGCCGCGGTAAGCTACTTGCAGGAATAGATCAGTCGCATTGATTGGAATAGGATCATTGGTGAAGTTGAACTCTAGCAATGCACTGTTGTTGGCACAGCCGGTCTGCGTTGCGCCAGTGTTGATGTTGCCGACATTCGCGCACGCACTGGTCGATCCGCCAGGCCCAGGTAAGTTCCCGGCATTGTCGAGTTGGATCGGCGCGGAAACAGAAATCTCCTGATACGCCGTACGTGTCTGGGCGGTCGTGCATCCGTCGGGGATCGTATTGGTGATCGTCCCGTCCGCATTGAATATGGAAATATACTCTCCCGTCAGATCAGGTTTGTAGCAAGGATTTCGGTGATAGCGCGCGATTGCCACAAGATAGCCGTTGGGCTGCCCGTCGGGACCGGTACCAGCCCCCATCGTTTGGGCAACCGTACTCTTGAAACCTGCGTCGACCAATGTGGGATTGCCGTTACTATCCACCATGGTCGTATTCTTCACTCGCACGCGTATGGTTGTGAAACCGAATGTGGTGACGCCATCTTGTTGTAAGGGAATTCCATCGCCGGAGACGGTGTGTGGAGTGCCTTGATCTATTACCGCGTAGAGTCCATCTGGCGGTGCGGACAATGTGAGCTGTCCGCGGAAGAAGAAGTTGAGCATGCCTGTTGCGTAGCCAACTGCCCGCGGGATAGTCATATTGCCCATCGTGTCCAGCTCCGCTATCCCAATCGCTGTCTGTGGGATCAGTTGTTGCTGAGTACCTCCGCCGAGCACGGCCACAATTTCCTTAAATACACTGTCTGAAACGAGCGGTGGCTGAGTGAATCCTGTGGGTAAAAGGTCAGAATAATTGGTAGCGACGACATCGGGCACCGAGTGGGTATAGTGAGCGCAAGTGACAGATTGAAGACGCGAATCTGCGTCTGCGAGACCTTCACAGGGAGTGATGACTATCCCGTAGCTTGTATCCAACGGATGCGTCGGCAGCGGTTCAGAGGTTGTTTCTGGCAGCGTACCGCCAGTGAAGAAGCCACGGTTGGAATAGTCGGCCAAGCCAGCACGGACGGCTTGCGCACCGCCATCACCGCGCGTGGTGAAGAAACGCACGGGAGTGGAAAACATTGGCACAGGGTAGCTTCCCAACGGCGGAGGAGCGAACGGCGTTTTGATGGCACCAAAAAAACCACGCACATATGAATTGGACTCGTCAGTTACTCCCAGTACTCGATCATTCGTATAGTCCTCAAAGGCTTGCTTTTCGAGACTATTGACGGCTGCGTGGGCATCATTTCGGGCGTGCTGCGGTTGCCCAACATCCTCCAGCAAGTGCACCACATCGCCCAAAGCGCGAACTGTCGTTGCCCAAGAATGTAAACGAACAGTTGCATCCGATTCGCGCTGCGTGGCGCCGTAAACTTGGCCGGATTGTTTTGGAGCCTCCCAAGTGAGGGAATTCCAAAACATGATTCGAGCATCGGCATAACTAAAAAAATTTCCGCGATTTGTGTCCAGCTGCGGGGCCGCGGAAAAGCTATCGATGTAACCTAATGCCCAATTCACTGAGGGTTGATTAGCTAGAAGCCCAGTATTGGAATATGGATCGTAAAAGTGCTTGAGGCTGCGCACGGACGATCCTTGGCCGGACGCCATGAATTCTCTACCGCAATGCGCATCCGACGGTCCGAGAGAAAAGTATCGGACATCGTCTTCTCGGATGGCGCCTCGCACCAACCAGTTGGCAATAGGCAGAAAAATATCGGTCTTGCTCGATATCCCGGGAAGAGAAACGGTGTCACCAAATATCTGAAATGGGACTGGCGTGCGGAGGTTAAGAAACTCCTGCATCTGGCACTGCTCGAAGTCTTCCGGAAACATGACGAGACTGGAAGGTCCTTGAGTATAGTAACTCGGCACTTGGTCAACAGAGAATTGCTGCCAGTAAAGATTGAACGGCCCGGAGTTGTCTAGACGATTCAAGCCAAGCGAGGAGCTCATCGATCCAGTACCAAGCACCGATCTGGAATACGCTTGCTTGGTGATTAAGGCATGAGTTTCTGTGCTATAAGCTCGGCATTCGTTAAGCATGCCGATTGTCAATAGAGCCGAAATCGGCAGAATGAAATTTCGTGATATGCCCATAGTCGTCCATGTAGCAAATTAAGAGTGAGATGCAAGAAGAGCGTTAGAAATCACGGGCGCAAGCACCACCGCTCCATTACATACTGAGCCGATAATCGGCAGAATTTTTGATTCCTTTCGTTTGACTGCTAAATAAACACTTATTAACCCTAAACAAATGCCACCAAGGCTGGCGTAAATCAGCCTGTAAAATACAACACTGCCTATATAGAAGACGTAGCTCTCATTGCTGCTATATATTAAAAACGCTGTTCCAAGAACAGCAATGCAAATCAATATGGAGATGCAGCCTAGAAACGCGGACGCTTTCATATGATCTAGTCCAGAATTGGCATTGAGAAATTACCTCGCCGCATAGCGAAAATCACATTTCAGAGATTCGCCATGCTCCATCCCAACCCAGTGTCATTCTAAGAAGATAGCCACTTCTTGTTAGGTCCGCGTTGTCGCGCACCAATGTCAGGTCAGCGTATCCGGGAGCGATGCGCCCGTTAGCAATCTTGCCGAGCTTGGCGGTGAGGCTGGGAATGTTGCTACCGAAGAAGCTGAATTGCGATTGGTACTGGCTGCGCGCTAGCGATTGATATGCGCCGGCGGCGCCCGTAGCGTCCTGAGCATTCAGTCGATCTTTGAGATAGGCGTAGACGTCGTCGAATGAGAAGCATAGGCAAGAAGTAAAGCGGCCGACAATGCAAGCGGCCAATGACATTAGAAAACGAACCATATCGTATCCTTACAGATCAAGCGCGCGCCGCGGAGCTTACGAATGCCAGAACCAAAGCGACTATGGCGAAATTCACTAGTGTTCCTAGAATCGCTAGCGTTTTTTCCAGCCTAGTCTTTGCTAAAAGTGTAAATACGATTCCCACAAGTAATCCAATACACCACATGATAATCGACGGGAATACGTAGTACTTGCTTACTATTTTTTCGCTAAAAACTGCACCAATGCCAAGGACGGCTAGCAAAAGTGGAATTAGTGATACATAAATTTTGGTGGCTTTCATATTCACATTTCCGATATTCGCCACACGCCGTAATAAAGCGAACCTTGAACAGCAATCAATGTGCGATGCGTGAAACTACTAGAGGCAGAAGCAACACTAAATTTAATATTACTGACATTATCGACAATAATAGCCGCACAATCCCTCTCGACAGGACAGCAGCGACAACTCCTGCCGATGTTCCCATAAGCCAGAAAAATCCTATGAGGTTCGCATATTGTTCAGCGTCCCGGACCAGTAACTCCGCCCCGATTGAAATAATGAGGGAGACACAAAGAAAGGCGAACCAAAATGGTTGGTGTTTTTTTAATTCAACCGTTCGATTATTCATGTGCCTACGGATCAAAAAATGGGATAGCAATCACTGTATGTGAACCAACGGTTCACATTTCCGATATTCGCCATACGCCGTCGCTTCCCTGAGTCACTCGCAACGGATACCCGTTCCTGGTTTGATTGGTGGTATCACGCACCAACGTCAGATCGGCGTATCCGGGAGCGATACGCCCATTGGCAACGTTGCCGAGCTTAGCAGCGACACTCGGCATGTTGCTGCCGAAGGAGTTGAACTGCGATTGATACTGGCTGCGCACTAGTGATTGATATGCGCTGGCAGCGCCTGTAGCGTCTTGAGCATTCAGTCGATCTTTTAGATAGGCGTAGATGTCGCAGAGCATGGAACGCTGCGCGGCAAGGTCCTGGATCAAAATATTCCTAGAAGCGAGATAGACATTACTGTTGCTGTCGATCACTTTTAGCGTGACCGGATAGAGCCCAGGCTGGTAGTACACGTAGTTGGTAGGCAGCGCGGCTACCGTCGGCGCGGTGTAGTCGTAAGTGCCGTCGCCATCAAGATCGATTGCAATTGATTGCACAGACGCACCGTTTGGCAAGGCACCAACCGCGATGTCGAAAATGATCGTGGCGGGCCCTGGGAGGCTCGCTCCAGTTTTGCTGTCGACGGTAAAGGTAATGGGCGAAGAAGAAGAACCGCCTTGCGTTATCGTGGTCGTGGCGGTGGCTGATGCGCCAGTCAACGTCGTAGCGGTCACGTTGATTGTGTTCGATCCGGCGGTCAGGAGAACATTGGGAGCAAGGAACTTTCTATTCACCGTATAAGCCACGACCCCATTTACCGTGATTCCCGTATTGGTAGGACCAACGAAAGTTCCCACTACATCGATCGTGCTCGCTGGCGTGGATGTGCCCGTGTTGGGCGACGTAATCGCTAAGCTCAACGCACCACTTCCGAGGATGTCCTGTTGTATTCCCGGCGTGTAGACGATACCGCTTAGCTGTGTGAGCGGTACGAATCCTGCCGGATCATTCGGCGTGGCCCAGGGATCTAGGCCGCACATCTCTGTCGCTGTCGCTGGATTCACGATATGTCCGCGAGAAGTGCTGGCGCTCGGATAATTCGAGTCTCCACTGTAAACGGCGAGGAGAGTGACTTGGCCGACGACTGGCTCGCCGTTCATTATGCAGCTCGTCGCTGGCAGAGTAATCGTGCAACTGCCATTCTGATCACCAACAGTAATTGTGCCGGTCGGCGCAGGTATCGTATTGCCGGTAACGGAGACCTGAACTGAGTACGGTTGATTCACAATTGACGGTTCGCCGCTCACACTCGTAATAGCCACTGTGGTCGCACGCTGGATCGGGAACCATCCGACCACGTCCGCCACAACATTTGTGGCCCCAGTGCTGTTGTTGTTGATCAAGACGTGGCCGTTCTGCCCCACCTGGGCGATAACCAGACTAGGAATCGTGCTCGACGCCCAGAAATTAATGTCCATCGCTTGCGGCGGTGTATTGTTCGTAGTCGTGCTACTACCCCAAGCGACGAGATAGCCGCTAGCTGCGGGAAGCACCGAAGTGATGTTCAGAGCGACGGCCCCGACTCCCATAGACGGAACATTCCCGCGACCGGCCACAGTTAGATCGAGCGTGCCCCCGCTTGCAATTGCGCCCTGACCACTGCCTTGTCCGTCGTAAGTGGGTCCTCCTGACCGCGTATCGAGCAGGCGAGCCGGAACAAGTGACACAAATGTAGCGGTCGCGGATGAGAAATAACCAACCACATCCACAACGAAATCTGTATTGCCCAAGTTGTTGTAGATCGAAACCTTGCCTCCAGTGCCCGGTGCCACCATCACTAAGTTCGCGATCGTTTGACCGGACACGACGTTGAGATTGGATGCTAATGGTTGGGAAGCCCCTGTTGGCCATACGGTGATAAAGCTGTTACGCGAAGCGGTGACCGCAGTCACGTTCAGCACGACGGCACTAACTCCGATTGCGGGGACACCGCCACGGTTGAGTACCGTCAAATCCAGCTTACCGCCAGACGGAATTGCACCGGTGCCGCTAAATTGCCCATCGACGGTTGAACCGCCGGTTCGCGTATCAAGAAGCCGGGCAGGCGTCAGGGGTGTTAGATCGGAACTCGCTGGGAAATAGCCCGCGACATCGACAATGACATTGGCCGAGCCATGGTTGCAGAACACAAACACGGAGATTCGGCCGTTGTCGCCGATCTTGGCAATCACCTGGTTGGAGATCGAAACACCGGGCGCGAGATTGAGATTCGACGCCGTCGGTTGTGTAGCTCCAGTGGGCCATACCGTCACGAAGCCTACGTTCGTTGGATTCGTCACGGTAATGTTCAGCGCCACTGCTGTGACGCCCGAACTCGGGATAACTCCACGGCCCAGCACGGCCAAATTGACGGTGGTCGAGCCTAAAATGGGTCCGCCGCCCGCGGACACTCCGTCGACGGTCGTACCTCCCGGCCGCGTATCCATCAATCGCACAGGAACCATCGGTACGTACGTGGACTGCGCCAGCACGGCGCCTGATAACGCCATTCCCAAGAGAAAAGCAGACCACCTGACCAGCCATTGCATCCCCATCTCCTTCCATACCCCGGGCTCTCTGCGGCCGGGAATTCGCGACGAGCATCTCTAACGCAGTGATCGCCTCGCGCCTTTCTTTGGCACAAAGACAGAGCGTCGCTGAAATAGCGACAATACACAAAGACCAAAAAGGGAAGTGGAGCGCAGCTGAGCGCTTTGCTTGCGAGATAAATCTGCGCCGTATTGAACCCGACCATCCATTGCCACTACTTCAGTCCTCTGCCAGACAGTGCGTGAAACAGATGAATGCATCGATTGTCTGCGGAGCAACACGGCGTGCTCCATTGTCACGCATGTAGCTCAATCCATTGCTAGACGCGAACAAAATTTGATCTTGTACGCTAGTCAATCTGATGCGATATTAAATTCCCCTAAAGAAAAATCGTTAGCTATAGATAGGACTTTTCTGCGCGATCTTTTCCAATGCTAAATGGCGAACGTTCTCGCACAACCTGTAGAAATTTACAGTTGACGAGGATATCCGAGCACGGTAGTCCGTCCAATAGAACGCCGGTACGTCTCAACCGAGTTCATTGAATTTTTTTTTCGGCAACGATGAGTTCGCCGCGATCAAAAGCTTCGCAAGCGGCTTCATGCCCCTCGATGTAGGTGGTTGGTGCCGCTCGGCTTCGGGACTCTTAAGCGCGCCGCGCAGGTCGGTTTCACCAGCAGATACATGCCACGCTCGTCGGCGAGTTTGTAGGCTCCATCCTTGCGACCCTTGGCGTTGTGGATGGCAGAAGGTGTCAGCATGACGCCCCCGAATTTGACGGTAACAGGCTTGGTGATAGCGTCTGTTAACGTCAACGTTACCGCCAAAATTGCGGTAATTTAAGGGAAGGCGCGGGCGCTAGCGTGGCGAGCAAGCAAGAAAAAACCGCGCCAGAGCGCGGTTTCAAGGGTGTTCCGGGATATCCCGGTAAGTTGAATTGGCGTCCCCAGGGGGATTCGAACCCCCGTTACCGCCGTGAAAGGGCGATGTCCTGGGCCTCTAGACGATGGGGACGCCGAGAAAACCGTGGGTTTGCACGCAAACCCGATTTCGAAGATCAAGTGGTGGAGCTAATCGGGATCGAACCGATGACCTCCACAATGCCATTGTGGCGCTCTCCCAGCTGAGCTATAGCCCCACTTGATTCGCCCGCGGAAAGGCCAGGGATTCCGCGAGACCGGGCGGATTGAAGGTCCGCCCGGCTACCCCTTTTCGGCTACGCCGATTCAGGGAGCCGCAAATTATAGCGGTAAATTTGTTTTGAGCAAAGCCCGGCTGCGTGGTTCGACGAATCGCTTGTCCTGCGGCTTTCGATCGGGTCGGCGCGATCAGGCTGCACCCCTGATCCGTCGTCTATTTCAGCAGTCGCCGATACTGCGCCATGTGCCGCAACGCTTCGCGTTTCCTGCCGGCGTGATCGTGCAGCAAGGACAGGTTGTAGTGCGCGTCGGCCATCTGAGGATCGCGGCGCAGCGCGGCGTTGTAGGCGCTGATCGCGTCGGCGCGGCGTCCGCGGTCTTCGAGCAATACCGCGAGGTTGAACCAGAGCAGGGCATCGTCACCCCGCAGCTTGATCGCTTCGCGATAGACGCGCTGTGCTTGTGCCAGGCGGCCGCGCTCGTGCAGCAGGCGCCCGAGATTGAGCGCTGCCTCGATGCGATCCGGTTCGGCCTCGATTGCGCGCTCGTAGGCCTCGATCGCCGCATCGACGTTCTCGCTTTCGAGTTGCAGCGCACGCTCGAACCAATCTTCGTCGCCACGCTGCGGCGGTTGTCGCTCGATCACGGCGAGCTTACCCGCCTCGGGTTGACCGTCGAATGCGAGCAGATACTGGCCCGAACCCGCCTGCCAGCGGGCCTTGCCTTCGCGTACGACGACGCGGTCGGCTTCGGCGGCGATGCGCAGGCCGGAAAGCGGCATCGATTCCGGTAACTGCTTGCGTAGTTGGCGCAACGATTTGGCGATGCGGCGGTTGGAGATTTTTGCCGCGGACAGCGCCTGCGCGGTGCGCAAAAGAATCAAATCCTGGAACGAAAAGCGCAGCGTTCCTCGCGCGCCACGCGCTGGTGTGACGTATCCGGCGTCGATCAGTACGCGAATGGTGCTGCGTGTGATGCCCAGCAACTTTTCGACATCGCCGACACCGTATTCGTTTGCGATTTCCTTGATGGACATGAATTCACATCTCGCACCGGCGAAGGTCGGTGCGTGTCGCGCGAAGGGTGCGGGAAGCGACTTGCATACTGCTGTGCGCCCGCTCGGAAGCGATCGAAGCCAGACTCATTTCCCCCGAGGGGGCAACTACTTCTTCGCGCTTTTGCGTGAGGCGGGCGCGGCTGGCTCGGCACGTTCTGCGCGCTTGGCCGGCTTGCGCGCCTTGCTCTCGTCCGCTTCCTTGTGCGTACCGCCTTTCTTTTCCAGGCTCGCGCGCAGTGCTTCCATCAGATCGATAACCTGGGCGCCGCCTTCGGGGGCGTCAGCAACGGTGATTTCCTGACCGTCGACCTTCTTCTGGATCGCCGCTTCGATGCGCACGCGTACGTCGTCGGTGTAGTCGGCTGGGTTGAAGCGGTCGCTGGACTGTTGCTCGATCAGTTGCTTGGCCAGTTTCAGTTCGCCGTCGCGCACGTCGGTCGCCGGAACGTCGATATCCTTGATCGAACGCACCTCGTCCGAGTAGAGCAGCTGCTGCATGACGAGGCCGTCTTCGACCGGACGTACCATGACGATGTATTGTTTGCCGCGCGTCGCCCAGCGGCCGAGCGCACAGCGCTTGGACTCACGCAGTGCCTTCGCGAACAGCGCATATGGCTTGGCTCCGCCCTTGTCAGGCGCGAGGTAATAGGCTTTGTCGAAGTAGACCGGATCAACCGCAGCGATCGGCACGAATTCGCTGATATCGGCCGCGTGCGTGCCGACTTCCTCGAGCGCCTTCATTTCCTCTGCGCTGAACATCACATACTGATCCTTGGCGAATTCATAGCCCTTGACCATGTCTTCGCGTGCAACAGGCACGTCTTCTTTTGCGCAGAAATATTGCTGGCGCAGGCGCGAGCCGCATTCCTTGTGCAATAGATTGAACGAGATCGTGCGCGCAGCTTCAGTCGCCGAGTACAACTTGACTGGAATGGCCACGAGACCGAAGGAGATGGTCAGACTACCTATCGAACGAGCGCCCATGATGTGCCTCCGAGGTTCAACTCTTCGTCTGTTTTTTTAGCCAGCGCCGCCTGCAGATTCTGTTTATCTTTTAAGGCGTTGCGCCAACGATCTGCGGTTTTCTTGAGCTTTTCTACCACATTCGTCAGGCGAAAGTCGAGCGGATGGGCTTTGGCGAGCTCATCCCAGGTCAGCGGCATCGACACCGGCGCGCCGGGCACGCCGCGCGGCGAATAGGCGCTGTTGAGGGTTTTGCCGCGCACGTTCATGTTGTAGTCCATGAAAATCTTGCCGGTGCGTTTGGGGATGCTCCATTCCATCGTAATAACCTTCGGATGGGCGCGCATCAAGTGTCGACCCACCATTTCGGACACCGTGCGCGCGGCGTCGAAGTCAAGTGTGCGCTTGATCGGCACGAACACGTGCAGCCCAGTCTTGCCCGACGTCTTCACGATCGCCTCGAGCGACATGCTTGCGAGCAGCTCGCGCAGCCAGAACGCAACCTCCTTGCCTTTTTCGAACGCGACCAGGTTCAGTTCGGGTTCGTCGCCCGGCTTCTCCTTGCCCGAGTAAATGTACGGGTCGATATCGAAGACGACGTAGTCGGGATAGTTGAGGATCGACGCTTCGAGCGATTGCAGCGACGATCCATAGTCCGTGCCCGCCCTGGGTGCATCGGTACCGGGCTTGGCGCGCGAATGCCAGACGTGGAACTCGAGCGTGCCCGACTGGGCAAGCCAGAGCAGGGTGGGCAAGTTGTTGCAGAGCAGGTAATCGTGGTGCTCGTCCTTGCTGCTCGAGAACACGGTAATCGTCTCGACGAAGTCCGGTTTCTCCTGCTCCCAATGTTTCTGGAAAAAACGCTGTTTGGCGATGCCGTCGGGCATGCGGATCATCGTCAGCGGGCGGTCGGCGAGATGCGGCAGCATGTACGCTGCGACCTGAGCGAGATAGCGCAGCAGGTCGCGCTTCGTGATCGCCGGTTGTTGCAACGCCGGATCGGCGGGCCAATACACCTTGTCGAGATGAGTCAGGCGGATGCGATCACGGCCGACTGCGAGTTCGAATGCGTTCCTTTTGTTCTCGAGCTGGGCGAGCAGGGCGTCGGCTGCGCTGCCTTCATCGCTGGCGTGTTTTGATTTCTTCGCGGCGCTCGGTTCGACGCGTCGAATCTTTTTCGCGTCGAGATCATCGCGCAGACGCAGGAAGATCGGCGCGCGCAACGATGCGTCCTCGGTCCAGCGCTGGAATTCCACTTCGACAGCGAGCTCCGGATCGACCCAGGTCACGGGACCGTTGACCTCGGGCGTCTCGCTGAACGGGCAGGTCTTGCGCCGCAACGGTTCGAGCTTCTGAAGTAGCAGCGCCAGCGACTTGTCGTCGAAGCCCGAGCCGACGTGCGAGGCATAGCGCAGTTCCTTGGCCTGCCAATAGCCGAGCAGCAGCGCGCCGAGTGCGGCGCGCGCGCCTTTGCCACGCGTGTAGCCGCCGACGACGAAATCCGCGGTCTGCGTCGGCTTGACTTTGATCCATAGCGGTGAACGTTCGCCCGATTTATACGGGCTGTCTTTGCGCTTGCCAATCACGCCCTCGAGGCCGCTCGCGAGTGCGGCTTCGAACAGTTCCTCGCCATCGTCGGCGGCATGCACGAGCTGCACGAGCGGTGAAGGCAGGAGGCATTGTTCAAGATAGCGGCGGCGTTCGCGTTGCGCAGATTTGCGCAAGTCGACGCCGGCAAAGTAGAGAAGATCGAATGCATAGAAGATCACCACGGTCGAACGATCGGCCGCGGCGATTTCGCGCTCGGTCTTCAGCAGCGTGCGGTTCTGCAGCACACTGAAGGAAGGCTTGCCTGCGGCATCGAATGCGACAATCTCGCCGTCGAGGATCAATCCGTCGACTTGTTGCTCCCTGAGTTCCGCGACGAGACGTGGAAACGTGGCCGCGTAATCCAGGCCGTTGCGCGACTGCAGCCGCACGCCGCCGCGACCGACAAAGGCGAGCACGCGATAACCATCGAGCTTCGGCTCCCAGCTCCAACGTGCGTCATTGAATGCGGCGGAGCCGATTTCGGCCTGCATCGGCTGCAGCTTGTCCGGCATCGCCGTGAGCTTGCCCTGCGGCACCAGGCGTTCGGCCGGCATGCGCTGCACGGGAAGGAATTTGAGTTGAGCGACCGAAGCCCCGGACAGGGTCGAGCGATCGTGCAGCGCGGCCTCGCCGCTGGTCGCAAAACGATCCTGATGTTTGATCAGAAGCCAGAGCTTCGTTTCCTTCGTGCGTACGAGCGCGAAGGAACCTTTCAGCTTCGATCCGCGCAGGAGAAAACTCAGCTTGCCGTTTTCCAGGCCCGCGCGCACGCGGCGCTCGGCCTCGGCGCGATCATGGAAAAACGTTTCGCCGCGGCGGCCACGTGCGTCCTCGTCGGGTGAGTAGACGCCGCAATCCCAGACGATCACTTCGCCCGCGCCGTACTGTTTTGGCGGGATCACGCCTTCGAACGAGGCGTAGTCGAACGGGTGGTCTTCGACCAGTACGGCCAGGCGTTTTTCGCTGCGGTCAAGCGAGGGCCCCTTCGGCACCGCCCATGACTTGAGCACGCCGTCGCATTCCAGGCGCAGATCGTAGTGCAGCTGCCGTGCCGAATGCTGCTGTACGACGAACAACAGCGGCCCGCTGCGCTCGACCACCGCTGGCGCCGGTTCGGGGGTGGTTTCGAAGGCCCGTTTGGCGGAATATTCGCTGAGTTTCGTTTTGGCCATTGTGTGGAGATGAGAAATGGCGACGAAGGTCTGGGTCGGTGCGAGCGGCTATTCGTACAAGGAATGGTGCGGCAATTTCTACCCGGAAAAAATGAAACCCGAGGCGATGCTGGCCTGGTACGCCGAGCACCTTGTCACGGTCGAGATTAACAACACTTTCTACCAGATGCCCAAAGTTTCGGTGCTGGAGAACTGGGCGAACGCGACACCCGAGCATTTTCGCTTCACGATCAAGGCCTCGAAGCGCATCACCCATGACGCTAAGCTCAAAACCGATGAGGCCAAGGATTCGGTCGAATACCTCTACAAGAATCTGGTCGCGCTCGGCGCGAAGCGCGGTGCGGTGCTGTTTCAGTTGCCGCCGTACCTGAAAAAGGACGTGCCGCGCCTCGTCGATTTCCTGGGTGTGCTGCCAAAGGACCATCGTGCGGCGTTCGAATTCCGCTCGTCGAGCTGGTTCTGCGAAGAAGTCTACGCGGCACTGCACGGCGCCGGTGCGGCTCTGGTGTTGTCCGAGCGCGAGGACAACGAGCCTCCACCCCTGGTCGAAACCGCGTCCTGGGGTTATCTGCGGCTGCGTCTCGAGGAATATTCCGATGACGATCTCAAGCGCTGGGCCGATCGTCTGCTTGCGACCGGTTGGAACCAAGTCTTCGTCTATTTCATGCACGAGCCGACCGCGCCGCCGTATTCGCTCAAATTGCAGGAGTATGCGCAGCGATGACAGAGATCGAGACGCGTCCATTGACGATTGCGGTCGATGCTGACATTCGCGTATCGGCCTTGTTTCAGGTGCCGGCCGGCGCACGTGCGTGCTATGTGCTCGCGCACGGCGCCGGTGCGGGCATGACGCATCCGTTCATGGCTGCGCTTGCCGGTGAGCTTTCGTTACGCGGTATCGCGACCCTGCGTTATCAGTTTCCTTATATGGAGAAGGGCGGCGGGCGCCCCGATCCGCCGAAGTTGGCGCATGCGACCGTGCGTGCGGCGGTCGCCGCTGCCACAAACCTCGTGCCGGAACTTACGCTGATTGCCGGCGGCAAGTCGTTCGGCGCGCGCATGACCTCGCAGGCGCAGGCCCTGGATCCGTTGCCGCATATCGCTGGTCTTGCTTTCGTCGGCTTTCCGCTGCATCCGCCGAAGAAGCTCTCGAACGAGCGCGCTGAGCACCTGTTCGGCATCAGCGTGCCGATGCTGTTCCTGCAAGGCACGCGCGATGAACTCTGCGATCGCGGCTTGATGACCGAGGCGGTCGACAGGCTCGATGCGCCAGCTGAGCTAAGATGGTTCGACGATGCCGACCACGCATTTCATGTGCGTAAATCCAGCGGAAGCAGCGACGCGCTGGTACTCGCCGGATTGGCACAGGCGATTGCGGACTTTGCCGTGCGACTCCATCGAGGCTGAGCGCGCTGCTCATAGTTGCCGCGGGAACCGCCGGAATGCTAGTTCCGAGGAGTGGTGTTCGTGCAGTCTGGACGCCAGCGAGCCATGCCGGAACGGCACGCTCGCCTGCATGAACCCGTCGAGCTAAGCCTTGCTCTTGGCCAGATGCAGCCAGGTGTCGACCACGGTGTCGGGGTTGAGCGACACCGATTCGATGCCTTCGTCGAGCAGCCACTGGGCGAGATCGGGGTGATCGCTCGGGCCTTGGCCGCAGATGCCGACGTATTTGCCTTTCTTCTTCGCGGTCGAGATTGCCATCGACAGCAGCTTCTTCACCGCCGGATTGCGCTCGTCGAAAAGGTTGGCGACGATCGAGGAATCGCGATCGAGGCCGAGCGTCAGCTGAGTCAGGTCGTTGGAGCCGATCGAGAACCCGTCGAAAATGTCGAGGAATTCATCGGCGAGCAGGGCGTTCGACGGCACCTCGCACATCATGATGATCTTCAATCCGTTCTCGCCTTGCTTGAGGCCGTTTTCTGCAAGCACCTCGATCACCTTGCGACCTTCCTCGAGCGTGCGCACGAACGGGATCATCACCCACGCGTTCACGAGACCCATTTCCTCGCGCACCTTCTTCATCGCGCGGCATTCGAGCGCAAACGAGGGCTTGAAGCTCGGATCGATGTAGCGGCTCGCGCCGCGAAAACCGATCATCGGGTTCTCTTCATGCGGCTCGTAGCGTTTGCCGCCGATCAGATTGGCGTATTCGTTCGACTTGAAATCCGACAGGCGCACGATGACCGGATTCGGCGCGAACGCCGCAGTGATCGTCGCAATGCCTTCGGCGAGGCGATCGACGTAGAACTGCACCGGGTCGCCGTAGCCGGCGGTGCGCTCGTCGATCTTGCGCTTGGTCTCGGCGTCCTGCGAGGCGTATTCGAGCAGCGCTTTCGGATGGATGCCGATGTGGCTGGCGATGATCATTTCCAGGCGCGCGAGGCCAACGCCGGCGTTCGGCAGCATGGCGAAGTCGAACGCGCGCTCGGGATTGGCCACGTTCATCATGATCTTGAGCGGAGCAGGTGGCATCTGCGCAAGATCGGCGGTGACCTTCTCGAATTTGAGCAGGCCGCTGTAGATCGTGCCGGTGTCGCCTTCGGCGCAGGATACGGTCACTTCGGCGCCGTCGGGAATCTTGTCGAGGCCGTCACCCGTGCCGACGACTGCCGGCACGCCGAGCTCGCGCGCGATGATCGCCGCGTGGCACGTTCTGCCGCCACGGTTGGTGACGATGGCCGCGGCGCGCTTCATCACCGGTTCCCAGTCGGGATCGGTCATGTCGGCAACGAGCACATCGCCGGCCTCGACGCGAGCCATGTCCTTGAGCGAGCGGATCACGCGTGCCTTGCCCGAGCCGATTTTCTGCCCGATCGCGCGGCCTTCGGCGAGCACGGGGCCGCGCTCGTGCAGCTGGTAGCGCTCGATCTGCGTTGCACGCGCGCGCGACTTCACCGTCTCCGGACGCGCCTGCACAATGTATACTTTTCCAGTATTGCCATCCTTCGCCCACTCCACGTCCATCGGCCGGCCGTAGTGCTGCTCGATGATGAGGGACTGACGCGCGAGTTCGTGCACGTCTTCGTCGCTGATTGAGAACGCGACGCGGTCGTTGTGCGGCACTTCCTCGATGCGCACGCGCTCGCCAGGCTTGGTCGAATAGACCATGCGCTGCTGTTTGGCGCCGATCTGGCGGCGCAGGATCGCCGGCTTGCCTTGCCTGAGCGTGGGCTTGTAGACGTAGAACTCGTCCGGATTGACCGCACCCTGCACGACCATTTCGCCAAGGCCGTAGCTTGCGGTGACGAACACCACGTCGCGGAAACCCGATTCGGTGTCGAGCGTGAACAGCACGCCCGAGGAGCCGACGTCGGAGCGCACCATGAGCTGCACGCCGGCGGAAAGGAACACGTCCTCGTGCGCGTAACCGTGATGCACGCGATAGGCGATCGCGCGGTCGTTGTAGAGCGAGGCGAACACTTCCTTGATCTTGTGCACGACGTCGTCGGCGCCGGAGACGTTGAGGAAGGTTTCCTGCTGGCCGGCGAACGACGCGTCGGGCAGGTCTTCGGCCGTCGCGGACGAGCGCACGGCGACGGCGGTGTTCTCCGCGCCGGCGTCTTTGCACAGCTTGACGTAGGCGGCGCGCACGGCCGCGTCGAATTCGGGGATCAGCGGCGTGTCGATCACCCACTGGCGAATCTCGCCGCCCGCCTTCGTCAATGCGTCGACATCATCGACATCGAGCGTGGCGAGGCGATCTTGGATGCGCTTGGCCAAACCACTTTGCGCGATGAATTGCTTGAACGCATCCGCGGTCGTCGCGAACCCGCCCGGCACCGATACGCCGAGCTTGGCGAGGTTGCCGATCATCTCGCCGAGGGAGGCATTCTTGCCGCCCACCTTGCCGAGATCAGTAAGACGCAGTTGATCGAGCCACAGAACCAGGTCGCTCAAGATGTTCTCCGGAAAAAGCGCGCGCGGTGCACGAAGAACGTAATTTTCGCCGGTTTGTGCGCTGCAAAACAAGTTTGCGGGCCCGTGTGCGGCATCGCGTACACTGCACGTTCATTCGACTGCGAGTGCTGCGATGGCAAGAAGCGTCTTCTATGTTTCCGATGGTACCGGTATCACCGCCGAAACGATCGGTCATTCCGTGCTGACGCAGTTCGACGGCGTCGAATTCAGCACCCATCGCATCCCTTTCATCGACTCCGAAGAAAAGGCACTGGCTGCGGCGGCGCGTATCCGCAACACGTATGCCTCGAGCGGGATTCGCCCGATCTTGGTGAATTCGGTCGTCGATCCGGCGATCAGCGAGCTGCTCGCTTCGAGCGGTGCGCTCGTGCTCGACATTTTCGCGCCATTCATCGCACCGCTCGAGAGCGAACTCGGCATGAAGCGCTCGCGCAGCGTCGGCCGCGCGCACGGCATGACCAACTTCGACGAGTACGAAGCGCGCATCAACGCGACCAACTACGCGCTGACGCACGACGACGGCATCGACGTGAACTACGCCGACGCCGACCTGATCCTCGTCGGCGTCTCGCGCGTCGGCAAGACGCCGACCTGCCTATACATGGCGCTGCACTACGGCGTAAAGGCGGCCAACTACCCGTTGACGCCGGACGATCTCGAGCGCCTGGAAATTCCGCCGCGCTTGAAGCCGTACAAGCCGCGCCTGTTCGGTCTCGACATCGACCCTGTGCGCCTGTCGCAGGTGCGCGAGGCGCGCAAACCCGGCAGCCGCTACGCGAAGATCGAGCAATGCCGCTACGAGCTAGCGCTCGCCGACAAACTGTTCAAGCGCGAAAACATTCCGGTGCAGAACACGACGCATACATCGATCGAGGAAATTGCGAGCAAGATCCTCGCCTGGCTCGGCATCGAGAAGCATTTGTTCTGAGCGCGCCGCGCGACGACGGCTGATCATCCAATCTGAGGGGAATCGGGTTTCAGCATGAATAGACGAGCATTGATCACCGGCATCACCGGGCAGGATGCGGCCTATCTCTCGCAACTGCTGCTCGGCAAGGGCTACGAGGTATACGGTTTGCTGGCGCAGCACGGTCTGGACGCGCAATGGCGACTGCACGAGCTCGGCATCGAAGACGAAATCCGTTTCATCGACGGCGATCTCACCGATCTGTCTTCGCTGATCCGCGCGGTGGAAATCTCGCAGGCGGGCGAAATCTACAACCTCGGTGCGCAAAGTTTCGTCGGCGCGAGTTGGCAGAGGCCGGTGCTGACCGCGCAGGTCAATGCGGTCGGCGTCGTCAACTTGCTCGAGGCGATGCGCATCGCCAATCCGCAAGCCCGGTTCTATCAAGCGTCGACCAGCGAGATGTTCGGCCTGGCCCAGGCCGAAAAGCAGGATGAGAAGACCCCGTTCTACCCGCGCAGCCCCTATGGGTTCTCCAAGCTGATGGCGCATTGGGCGACGGTGAACTATCGCGAGAGCCACGGGTTGCATGCGTCGAGCGGTATCCTGTTCAACCACGAATCGCCGTTGCGCGGCATCGAATTCGTTACGCGCAAAGTCACCCATGCGGCGGCGAACATCAAGCTCGGGCGGCAGAAAGAACTGCGCCTCGGCAACATCGACGCGAAGCGCGACTGGGGCTTCGCCGGCGACTACGTCGAAGCGATGTGGCAGATGCTGCAGCAGGAGCAAGCTGACGATTACGTCGTGGCCACCGGCGTATCGACGACGGTGCGGGATATGTGCCGGATCGCTTTCTCACATGTCGGCCTGAACCCCGAAGCTCACGTCAAGATCGATCCGAACCTGTTCCGGCCGGCTGAAGTCGATGGCTTGATGGGTAATCCGGCGAAGGCGAAGGCCAAACTCGGCTGGCATCCGAAGACATCGATCGAACAGTTGATCGTGATGATGGTCGACGCGGATCTTCGACGTCTGCAGCAGGCGGGTTGATATCGCTTTTGGATTTCCGCCGCGCTGTCGCGTTGCGCGAACAGGGATCACCACATTACTCGCGCGAAGCCTGCCGCACAAGTCTGGCGGGGCGGGGCAGGGGTGCCTATGATGCGTGCATGTCTGCCGTACTCGAAAAACCATCCGCCGTACTGCCGAGCAGGTTTGCCTACCTGATGGGTTTGTATGCAGAGAACTATCATCGGCTCGTGCGCGTGTTCGCGCCGCAGACGCTTGCGGTTGGCAGTTACGTCTCCTCGGTCGACGATGGGCTCGACGTGCAGCTCGACGTGCTCGAACGCCACGCCTACACGCTCGAACTCAAACTGACCTATCGCCTGCGCGACGCTGGCGATGAAGCGCCAGCGGCGGCCTGGCTGCGCATGTACAGCGACGCGCATGTCGCCGAAGTCTCGCATTACCACGCCGGCAAGCATATGTGGCACGCGCTCGGTTCGTTTCCCGCGACCAAGACTTTGTTCGCGCATCGCATGCGCATGGCGAGCTTTCTCAACCGCTGGCTCGAGTACCTTGCCGAGCAAGGTCATTCATGCGGCACGCTCGTGCCTTTGACGGACGCCGCAGAAACGCGACAATAGGCGTCCGTGCAACCCCTCCGTTCGCACTGAGCGTAGCCGCGTAGCGGCAGAGTCGAAGTGTTTAGGCTTCGACTCCGCGCCTCCGGCGCTACGCTCAGCCCGAACGGGCAGAAGTGAACCGCCTATCATGCCCAAACTAACCGAACGTTCGATCTGGCGCGCTCTAGCCGCGCACTGGCGCGCACGCGATGTGCATCTGCGCAACTTGTTCACTGCGGATCCGACGCGTGGAGAGAAATACACGCTCGAAGCCGCAGGCTGGTATCTCGATTATTCCAAGCAGCGGGTCGACGATGAAACTCTACGCCTGCTGCTGCAGCTCGCGGAGGATAGCGGCATCGCCGCGCGCCGCGACGCGATGTGGCGCGGCGAGAAGATCAACACGACCGAAAAACGCGCGGTACTCCACATCGCCCTGCGCGCCACGAAAGAGCAGAACATCGACGTCGACGGACAGAATGTCGTGCCCGGTGTCCACGAGGTGCTCGATCGTATGGCCGCCTTCGCCACGCGCGTCCGCGACGGCGAATGGGTCGGGCACACGGGCAAGCGCATTCGCCATATCGTCAACATCGGCATCGGTGGGTCTGATCTCGGGCCGGTGATGGCGTACGAGGCCCTTCGCGCGTACACGCAGCGCAATCTCGATTGCCGCTTCGTGTCCAACGTCGACGGTGCCGATTTCTACGAAGCCACGCGCGACCTCGATCCCAAGGAAACGCTGTTCATCGTCGCCTCGAAGACGTTCACCACGCAGGAAACGATGGCCAACGCACGCGCCGCGCGCGCGTGGGCGCTCGATAAACTGAAGGACGAAGCCGCGGTGAGCAAGCATTTCGTCGCCGTGTCGACGAACGCTGAGGAGGTGGCCAAGTTCGGCATCGACACGGCGAACATGTTCGGCTTCTGGGATTGGGTCGGCGGCCGCTACTCGATGGACTCGGCGATCGGCCTGTCGACGATGCTCGCGATCGGCCCGGAGCAGTTCCGCCAGATGCTCGACGGCTTCCACGAGATGGACGAACACTTCCGCACCGCGCCGTTCGCGCAGAACATGCCGGTGTTGATGGCTTTGATCGGCCTGTGGAACACGAATTTCCTTGGCGCGGCGACGCAGGCCGTGCTGCCGTACGCGAACTATCTCAAACGCTTCCCGGCCTACCTGCAGCAGCTGACGATGGAGAGCAACGGCAAGTCGGTGACGCTGGCCGGCGAGCGCGTTGAACACGACACGTCAGCCGTCTGGTGGGGCGAGCCGGGCACCAACGGTCAGCACTCGTTCTACCAGCTCATCCACCAGGGCACGCGGCTGATCCCGTGCGATTTCGTCGGCTTCTGCGAGCCGCTCAGCACATTGCGTGATCAGCACGACCTGCTCATGGCCAACCTGTTCGCGCAGAGCGAGGCGCTTGCGTTCGGCAAGACCGCCGAGCAGGTGCGCGCCGAGGGCACACCCGATTGGCTGGTTCCGCACCGCGTTTTCGAAGGCAACCGACCGAGCAATACACTGCTCGCGCAAAAACTGACGCCGCACAGCCTCGGCGCGCTGATCGCGCTGTACGAACACATCACCTTCGTCCAAGGCGCGATCTGGGACATCGATTCGTTTGACCAGTGGGGCGTCGAGCTCGGCAAGCAGCTGGCGCAGAATATCGGCAAGGAGATCGCCGCGGCGGACGATACGGGCCTGGCGCACGACTCCTCGACCAATACGCTGATCCGCCGTTACCGGGCCACTCGGGCGTAATTTCAGGGGGATTTAAAACGTGATATGCGTCACAGCATGCGCGTGAATTGTGCGCTGGTATGCGCATTGGCGCGTCACTAGAATGCGCCATCGGTTCATCCATCAATGCAGGGAGAGTGCAATGAGAAAGTACGTTGTGGGGGTAGCATTGGCGCTGACAAGCCTCGCAGGAGCGGGCAGCGCCTTTGCGGCAGGGGACCAGCGCCCGGCGGTGGGCGTGGCGGAATTCAAGAACGAATCCGCCGCCGGCTGGTGGCGCGGCGGCGTGGGTTGGGAGCTTTCGGGCATGCTGTCGAACGAGTTGTCCTCGAGCGGCGATTTCCGCGTCGTCGAGCGCAACAAGCTGCAGAACGTGCTCGAGGAGCAGAATCTCGCCGCGTCGGGCCGCATCGCACCCGGTACGGGCGCGAAGATCGGCAAAGTGACCGGGGCGCAGTATCTGGTTATGGGCACGGTGACCGCGTATGAAGAGAACACCTCCGACACCGGCGGCGGCCTGAGCTTCCGCGGCATCGGCCTCGGCGGCAAGTCGAGCGAAGCCTATCTGGCCGTGGACATACGTGTGGTCGACACGACTACGGGCGACATCGCGTATTCGCGCACGGTCGAAGGCCGCAGCAAGGGCGGTGGCATTTCCGTCGGCGTGTTCCGCGGCGGCTTCGGCGGTTCGCTCGCGCACGAGGAAAAGACACCGGCCGGCAAAGCGATTCGCGCGGCGCTGGTCGAGATCACCGACTATCTCGACTGCGTGATGGTCAAGCGCGACGGCTGCGAAGCCGAGTATCGCGGCAAGGAGCAGAAACGCCGCGACAGCAACAAGAAAGCCCTGAAGCTGGATTAGTCCGACAAGAAGAAGGCCAGGGAAGGCCGGTTCCAGTTTCGCGATCGGTGCGATCGAAAATAAAAAAGCGGCCATGCGGCCGCTTTTTTTGTGGCAGCCGTTATCGACGCGGCCGTTTGTTGGGGCGCCCCTCGGGATGCAGGCGATTGCCGATATCGTCGCGCGGCGGTGCATCGTCCGGCCGGAACGGATGCGGTTGCCCGTGCGTCGTTGTGTAGTTGCCTTGGCCGCCGCTGCGCTGTGGACGATTGTCGCGCCGCGGCTTGAAGCGATTACCCGGCTGGGCGCCGCCTTCGTTTTGCGCGAACGGGTGGCGATTCTGGTGAATACCGCCACCGGCATCGCGCTGACCGCGACCCGCGTTTTGGCCTTGTCCTTGCCCGCCGCCCGGTCGCGGCCGGTTGCCGCTGCGTTGCGGACGCTCGTCGCCGGCGTACCAGGTGCGTGTGGGCGGCTGATAGACGCCGACTTGCGGTGGTGCCGCGCCACGGCCCTTGCCGCGACGAGGCTGATTCTGGCGTGCGCCGGGCTGCCCCGGTCCCGCATTCGGGCCGCCGCGCTTCTTCTTGTGCTTGTTGTTCGGGCGCTTGGAGCCGGGGCGGAACGGGCCGTCGTCGCGGATGCGGTCGAATGCGCGTAGCTCGCGCGCCTCGTCGGCGTGGGCGCCGCTCCAGGCCTGCTGCGAATGCGGTGCCGGACGATATTCGTTGGACGGCTTCGCGCGGCGCTGATTGATCACCGGCTGCAGCGTGAGCGACGATTCTGGGTCGCCGGCGCCGACCAGCACGCGCAGTGCTTTCACGGTTTCCGGATCGAGCACTTCACTCTGTCCGCGCAGCAGTCCGCGCGGCAGTTCGACATTGCCGTAGCGGATGCGCTTGAGGCGGCTGACCATCAGGCCCTGCGATTCCCACATGCGGCGGACTTCGCGATTGCGGCCCTCACGCAGAGTGACGCGGAACCAGGAGTGGCTGTCGCCGCGGCTGATCACGGCGAGCTCGTCGAAACGCGCGACGCCGTCTTCGAGCTCGACGCCGGCCTTGAGTTTTTCCAGTGTCTCTTCGGGCACTTCGCCGTGGACGCGGCAAATGTATTCGCGCTCGATTTCCGTCGACGGGTGCATCAGCGCGTGTGCAAGTGCGCCGTCGGTGGTCAGCAGCAGCAAACCGGTCGTGTTGATGTCGAGACGGCCGACCGAGATCCAGCGCGCGCCTTTGATCTGCGGCAATTGTTCGAAGATCGTTGGCCGGCCCTCGGGGTCCTCGCGCGTAGCGACGACGCCTTCGGGCTTGTTGTAGATCAGAACTTGCGCGCGTTCGGCGGAGTCGTTGACGACGACGAAGATCTTGCTGTCGATCTCGACGCGGTCACCCGCGCGGACGCTCGAGCCGATTTCGGCGACTTTGGTATTGACGCGGATCTCGCCGTTCTGGATGCGTTGTTCGAGGGTGCGCCGCGATCCGAGTCCGGCGTTGGCGAGCACTTTGTGCAGGCGGTCTTCGAAAACCGGCGCGCCGTCGGGCGCATCGGCGGAAGGGCGTTTGAGGCTAAGTACGCTGCGCGTCGTGGGCGCGTTCATGGAGTGTGCTCCGAGGGGGCAGGCGCCGTGTCGGCGTCGTTGGTGATGGTGTCGCCTTCGTCGGCGGGACCTTGTTCTTGGATAGATTCGACAGATTCCACAGGCTCGCTGGATTTCGTCGTGTCGTGCTGCGGCGGCGCCGCTTCGATTTCGTGGTGGGTTTCGCCGCTGGCTGTGGCGTCCTGCGACGCTTCCGGCGCTGCCGGTGTCTCTTCCGCCGCGGTTTCCATCTCGCCGCCGTCGTCGGCGTTCGCCGCTTCATCGATCGCCACGGGCGCCAGGCCCAGCTGCGGATCGAAATCCTGCAAATCGCGGATCTCGGCGAGCGGCGGCAATTCGTCGAGCGATTTCAGGTTGAAGTAGTCAAGGAAGGTGCGTGTCGTGCCGAACAATTCGGGCTTGCCGGGCACGTCGCGATGGCCGACCGTGCGGATCCATTCGCGCTCTTCGAGGGTCTTGATGATATTGCTCGATACAGCGACGCCGCGGATGTTCTCGATTTCGCCGCGCGTGATCGGCTGGCGATAGGCGATCAGCGCGAGTGTTTCCAACTGCGCGCGCGAGTAGCGCGTCTGCCGCTCGGTCCACAGGCGCGAGACCCAGGCGTTCACCTCGGCGCGAACCTGGTAGCGGAAGCCGGAAGCGACTTCCTTGAGTTCGATGCCGCGGCCTTCGCTGTCGCGTGCGAGCTCGTCGAGCGCGCGGGCGAGATCCTCATGGCTCGGCTGTTCGTTCTCGCCGAACAGTTGCAGCAGATGCGGCAGCGAGAGCGGCGTCGACGACGCGAGCAGGGCGGCTTCTACGATGCGTTTGAGTTGTTCGAATTCCATCGGTTTTATCAGCATCAACAATCAATTGGCCGTGGCGAGCGATTTCAGGTAGATCGGCGCCAGCGGCTCGCTCTGCATGATCTCGATCAGATGTTCTTTGGCCAGCTCGAGCATGGCGAGGAAGGTGACGACGATGCCGATGCGACCTTCCTCGCGATTGAACAGCGTATCGAACGAGTGGAAGCTGCCGTCGCCGAGCAAGGTGAGCACGTCGCTCATGCGATTGCGCACCGACAGCGCCTCGCGCCGGATCTCGTGGTGGCCCTTGAGCTCGGCGCGGGTAAGCACATCCCTGAGCGCGAGCAGCAGCTCGCGCATGTCCACCGGCGGCGGCACGCGCACCACGCTCTTGTCGGTCACATGCGCATGGACGACGGCAAAATCCCGGTCCGCACGAGGCATCGTTTCGATGTCCTCGGCGGCCTTCTTGAACCGCTCGTATTCCTGCAGGCGGCGCACGAGATCGGCACGTGGGTCGTCCTCGAGGCCTTCCTCGGCCGGCGGCCGCGGCAGCAACAGGCGCGATTTAATCTCGGCGAGGATCGCGGCCATCACCAGGTATTCGGCCGCGAGTTCGAGCCGAAGGTCCTTCATCAGCTCGATGTAGTCGATGTACTGGCGCGTGATCTCGGCGATCGGAATATCGAGGATGTCGAGATTCTGCCGGCGGATCAGGTAGAGCAGCAGGTCGAGCGGTCCTTCGAACGCTTCGAGAATGACTTCGAGTGCGTCCGGTGGGATGTACAGATCCTGCGGCATCTGCAGCACCGGCTCGCCGCGCACGATGGCGAGCGGCATCTCCTGCTGCAGCGGAATCTGGGCGAACGCGCCCGCGTGGCCGGCGTCGTCCGTCGGGGCGGCACTCTGCGTGCTCATAGGGCAGATTCGATCATGCGAGGTTGCCGCTTATTCGAGCGGCTCCGAAAAACAAAGCGTCATGCATACGCCAAAGTATAAAATTACAAAAGTGCACAACAGCGCACCGCTGCGGCATCGCTAGGAACTGCGGCATGGCGGATACGTGGATAACGTCCCGTTCGCAGCGGCCGATTCGCATCGGGCCTGCGCGGAAGGCGATTCCCTGGAGAACTTGCGCTAGCGGGTCTTGTTCGGCGCCGCTGTCCGCGACGCGCTTGGGCTGGCCAGCGCTTTCCGTACAGATTACGAGGAATGACCGCGCCTGTCCAGCGTTCGGGCCGCTCATTCAGGGAGGGACATTGCGTTATCATTCAATGTTTTCGGGCAACGAGACGACGCCATGTGGTACGCGATCATCGGACAGGACAATGCCGACAGCCTGCAGAAACGGCTCGGCGTGAGGCCGGCGCACCTGCAGCGCCTGCAGGAACTGCAGAATGCGGGGCGCTTGCTGCTCGCCGGTCCGTTTCCGGCGATCGACAGCGAGGATCCGGGTCCGGCCGGATTCAGCGGCAGCCTGATCGTCGCGGAATTCAGCGATCTTGCGACCGCCAAGGCCTGGGCCGATGCGGATCCGTACGTCGCCGCCGGCGTCTACCGCCAGGTCGACGTGCGGCCGTTCCGCAAGACCCTGCCGTGAGCACCGCCGCCGCGCGCAACCCGGCGCGGATCGCGCGCATGCGCGAGCTCCTCACCGCCGAGCTCGCTCCCGCCGAGCTCGATATCGTCGACGAAAGCCACAAGCACGCCGGCCACGAAGGCGCGCGCGACGGACGCGGGCATTTCCGCGTGCGCATCGTCGCCGCGGCCTTTGCCGGCCAGTCGCCGGTCAAGCGCCATCAGCGCGTCTACGCTGCGCTCGGCGAGATGATGCGCACCGACATTCACGCACTGGCGCTGGAAACCCGGGCGCCGGACGAACTCTGACCGACCCTTTTCGATTTCAAGGATTTGCCATGCGCAAGACTCTGCCGTTCGCCGCCTGTTTCCTGCTCGCCGCCTGCTCGGGAGGCGGGGCCGGCGACTCGCGCATCGTCCAACTGCCGCCGAACCTGCCGGTCGCGGAAACCATCAATGGCACGCCGGTGCCGCAGGAGCTCGTCGATGCGTTCGTGCGCGTCAAGGCGCCGAAGGCGGACATGAGCAACCCCGAACAGCGCGCGGAAATCCTGCGCGTGCTGTCGGACTACGTGCTGCTCGCCGAACAGGCGCAGCGCGACAAGATGGCCGCCGATCCGAAGTTCGCCGCCAACGTCGAGGTGGCGCGCCTGGGGGCGCTGGCCAACGAGGCGATGATTCGGCTGCAGCAGCAGACGCCGATTTCCGACGAGGCGCTCAAGGCCGAGTACGACGCCAAAGTGGCGCGCAAGGGCAAGTTCGAGTACGACTTTGGCAACCTGCTGTTCGCGAGCGACAAGGAAGACGACGCGCTCAAAGCAGCCGGGGAATTGGTCGCGGGCAAGCCGTTTGCGCAGGTTTACGACGAATGGAAAGGCAGTGCCGCGCAATCCAAGGTGTTCTCGCATATCCCCGCGGGTCAGCTGCCGGAGCCGCTCGCACAGGCGATCGCGCAGATGAAAGTGGGCGACTTCTCGCGGGCCCCGGTCAAGACCCAGTTTGGCTGGCACGTCTTCCATCTCGATGCCCAGAATCCGATCGTGCCTCCGGAATTCGACAAGGTCAAAGATGAAATCCGCAGCGGCCTGCAGAAGAAGATCGGCGAGGAGCGCCTGGCCAAGCTCAAGCAGCAGGCGAAGATCGAATATCCCGCGGGCAGTGCTCCGGCGCCGGCCGCGGCGAAGCCCACTCCGGCAGTCGCACCCGCGACAGCGCCGGCAGCAGAGAAGAAAGGCTAAGCCGGCGCGCTACATCGTCAGCAGCGCTTCCGTCTTTGCCGCGCAGACGAAATCGTTGCGCGACAAGCCGCCGACGTCGTGCGTCGAGAAGCGCACGAGCACGCGCCCCCAGCCGAGTTCGAGATCGGGATGATGGTTCTCGCGCTCGGCGATGTAGCCGAGCGCATTGACGAAGGCGAGGGCGCGGACGAAATCGGGGAAGCGGAATTCCTTGCGTATCTCCGCCTCGTCCGCGCCGAAGCTCCAGCCCGGCAGCACACCGAGCCACGTCTGCGCTTGCGCATGCGGCACGGCATTTTCACGCCCCTTGAGCGGAACGCATTTTTCGGCGGCGAGGGCGGCGAGCGAGTTTTCCGCGTTGGACATGGCGATGGCGACATGAAATGGAAGGTCGCCATTGCACCATCAACGCCGACGGTTTGCCACCGGCACGCACACGTCGGTGGCCCCGGCCGGTTTTCGCATTGCGCTCAAATGAGGACTATAATGGTCCTCATTCCGGTTTCGCATGCATAGACGCGGACAATGATCCAGATCTCCGACAGCGCCAAAAACTACTTCCGCCACCTGCTCGCGCAGCAGGACATCGATGGGCTCGGCATCCGCATGAAAGCGGTAAACGTCGGCACGCCCAAGGCCGACTGCGTACTCGAGTATTGTGAAACGAGCGAACTGGCCGGCAACGAGGCGCGGATCGATTGTGACGGCTTCAGCGTGTTCATCGACGCGATGAGCGTGGACTGGCTCGCCCAAGCCGAAGTCGACTATCAGGTCAACACGACCGGCGGCCAGTTGACGATTCGCGCGCCGCACATCAAGGGCAGCGTGCCCGGCGCCGACGCGCCGCTGGGCGACCGTGTGCAGTACGTGCTCGATGCCGAGATCAACCCGCAAATCGCTGCGCACGGTGGACGTGTGCGTCTCGTCGAGGCCGATGCAGACGGTGTCGTGCTGTTGCAGTTCGGCGGCGGCTGCCACGGCTGCGGCATGGCCGACGTGACTTTGAAGCAGGGCATCGAGAAAACCCTGCGCAATCATTTCCCGGAAATCACCGCAGTGCGCGATGCGACGGATCACGCGAGCGGGAGCAATCCGTATTTCAGCAACAAGAGTGGCGCGAGCGCGGTGGGATAGTTTTTCCTTCTCCCGCCGGGAGAAGGTGCCCCGAAGGGGCGGATGAGGGTTCGGTTTTGATGCGACGTCGTGAGACGCTCGAACCCTCACCCTAGCCCCTCTCCCGGAGAGAGCGGGGCCTTTAGTTTCAGTCGCCCTGCTCGTGCTTGGACAGATCGTCGAGCTTGCCGGGCATCGCGGCGAAATAGCGCGCGAGCGCGTCGATTTCCGCTTCGCTCAACGGCGCGGCCATGCCGGCCATGATCGGGTTCTTGCGGTCGCCGGACTTGTACTCGTGCAGCGCGCGCGCGATGTAGTCGTGATACTGGCCGGCGAGACGCGGATACTGGCTTTGCGCCGGCGTGTCCGAGTTGCCGTCGGCGCCGTGGCAGGCGGCGCAGGTTGCCGCTTTTTCCTTGACCTTTTCCGGCGGGATCGATTCCGCGTGCGCAAGATTCATGGCCAGACCGCAGACGACGAGAAGAGCAGAGGCAAATTTCATGATGTGTCTTGTCCTGAGTCCGTTCACTTGGCGATACCGGAAAGATAAGCGGCGATGTTCTTGATGTCCTCGTCGGACAGGCTCTCGCCCTGCGCGCGCATGGTCGGATGGCTGCGCTGGCCGGTCTTGTACTCGGTCAGGGCGGCGACGAGGTAGTCGTAGTTCTGCCCGGCAATGCGCGGCACGTGATAGTTCGGGTACGCGTTCATGTAGCCGGTCACACCATGGCAGCCGCCGCAGGTGTACACGAGCGCCTTGCCGGCCTTTACATCTCCTTTCGAGGCGGCGTCGGCGGCGAAGGTGGACGTGGCGGACGTCGCGGCGAGTATCGTCAGGGCACAGGCAAGCAGCGGTCTGGTCATGAGTTTGGGGCTGGCGGGAAGTGATGAAAAAAATTTTGCAAAGTATATCAGCGCGTCCGCGTCGGTAACTAGAGTCTGAATGGAGCGCCGCGCTTTTCGCCTCCACGCCGCGTCGAATCCAAACTCGACATCGGTGAATTTCGAAACGCATGACTCACGAGAGACACGAATCGACGACGCATTGGCCGCAGACCCAACCGAGCCTGAATGCCTTCGTCGCAGAACACGATTCACGCGTCATGCATTACTACTGGCGCTTACATATGCAACTTTTTGCCGGGAAACTGCATCCATAGTTGGTTAGGGAAATCGAGCATCCGCGCGCAGCGCTCTCCTCGCCGAATTGGATCGCGAGGAGAAGGGTCGGTTTCGATTCCCATATCGCATCGGTGATTTGTGTATGACATTCCTCAACAGGCATCGGTCCGCAGGTCGAACGACGGCGGCTACCGTGACTTCTGGGGGATTGTTTAATATTTAGTGATGTAGTTAAGTATTACACCATATCGACCTTGCCCCCACGTCCCTTGTCCCGCACTCGTCCTATCCTTATGAAAATCAAGAAAAATACTCTTCGCGTGACGGCGCTCTGCGCCGCGGTCGGCGTGCTTTCCCTGTCACTCAGCGGTTGCGGCGGCAGCAATGCCGCTCAGGCTAAGGATGCCAAGGATTCGAAGCCCGATGTCGTCAATGCCGTGCCGGTCGAGACCGCCAAGGCAGCGCGCGGGCAGATCGCGGCGAGCTACAACGGCACCGCGACGCTCACCGCCGATCACGAGGCGCAGGTTTCCGCGAAGACGACCGGCGTGCTGATCAAACTGTTCGTCGAAGAAGGCCAGGCGGTGAAAGCGGGGCAGGTGCTGGCGCAACTCGAGCAGGATACCGCGCGCGCCAAGCTCGCCCAGTCCGAAGCGCAGATGCGCAAGGCGGATGCGAGCTTCGCCTACAACGAAAAGGCGATTCAGAAGCAGCTGATTCCGCAGCGCGATTACGATCAGACCAAATTCGACATGCAGAACCTGCGCGCCGCGTATGAGGAAGCGCGCCTGAATCTTCAGTTCACGACGATTACGGCTCCGGTCGACGGCGTGATCGCCGAACGCTCGGTCAAGCTCGGCAATCTGATCCAGGTCAATCAGAATCTGTTCCGCATTGTCGGCATGGATCCGCTGCAGGCCGTGCTCAACGTGCCCGAGCGCCAGCTCGGCATTCTCAAGGCCGGCCAGACCGTCGCGCTCGAAGCGGACGCGCTGCCGGGGCAGAAATTCACCGGCAACATCCTGCGCATCGCGCCCGTGGTCGACTCGGCCAGCGGCACGTTCCGCGTGACCTGCGAATTCCACGATAAGACCGCCACGCTCAAGCCGGGCATGTTCGGCCGTATCGGCATCGTCTACGACCAGCGCGCCGACGCGTTGACCGTGCCGCGCTCCGCACTCGTCGAAGAAGACGGCGAGACTGCCGTGTTCGTCGTCGAGAAAGGCGTCGAGAAACCCGCTGACGATGCGAAGAAGGACGGCGCGAAGAAAGACGATGCGAAGAAGCCGGACGCTAAAGTCGCCGACGCAGGCAAGGGCGAGACCAAGCCGGCGGTGCCGGGCCTCGTCGCGCATCGCAAGCTCGTCAAGGTCGGCTACAGCGACGGCGACAAGGTCGAGATCCGCTCCGGCATCGACGAAGGCACGCAGGTGATCACGGTCGGCCGCAATGCCGTGCGCGACGGCACGGCGGTGCAGGTGCTCAACGCGGACAACAAAGACAAGGACAAGCAGCTCGCGCAGAAGACGCCCGAGGAAAAGAAAGGCTGAGAATGGCGACGATCGATTCCGGCGGTAAGCGCCCTCCCGAATCGGGAAGGCGAACCTCCCGCGGTGCGGGTAGGCGGGGGATAGGGAATTGCGGCGCAACGCTCGACGATAAATCGATCGGGCATTTTTCCAAGAGGGGCTTTCCGCTGTGAATATCGTCGAACTCGCGACGCGCCGGCGCGTCACCGTGGGCATGGTCACCTTGACCTTCGTCCTGTTCGGGCTGATCGCGTTGGCCGGGCTCAAGGTCAATCTGCTGCCCGACCTGACTTATCCCACGTTGACCGTGCGCACCGAATACGAAGGTGCGGCGCCGCTCGAAATGGAGAACTTGATCTCGCAGCCGGTCGAAGAAGCGATCGGCGTGGTCAAGAATCTGCGCAAGATCCACTCGGTATCGCGCACCGGCCAGTCCGACGTGATCCTCGAGTTCGCCTGGGGCACGAACATGGACCAGGCCGGTCTCGACGTGCGCGACAAGCTCGACACTCTGCAACTGCCGCTCGATGCGAAGAAGCCGGTGCTGTTGCGCTTCAACCCGTCCACCGACCCGATCATGCGCCTGTCGTTGTCGATCGGCGGTGACGATAAAGCCAAGAAGGCCGACATCAACGAAGCGCAGTTGAAGCAACTGCGCCGCTTCGCCGACGACGAGTTGAAGAAGCGCCTGGAGCCCACCACCGGCGTTGCCGCGGTCAAGGTCGGCGGCGGTCTGGAAGATCAGGTCGATGTCGATATCGACCAGCAGAAGCTGCGTCAGCTCAATCTGAATATCGTCGACGTCACCAAGCGTTTGACCGACGAAAACGTCAACGTCTCCGGCGGCCGCATCGAGAACGGTTCGCAGCGCTATCTCGTGCGCACGGTCAATCAGTTCGTCAATCTCGACGAGATGCGCAACCTGCTTATCAAGGTCGACAACGGTGTGCCCGTGCGGCTGAAGGACATCGCCGAAGTGCGCCAGGGCTTCAAGGAGCGCGAAGGCATCGTGCGCGTCGACGGTCACGAGGCGATCGAGCTGGCGGTCTACAAGGAAGGCGACGCCAACACGGTCAGCGTCGCGGCGGCGGTGAAGAAGCAGTTGGTCAAGCTCAAAGACATCCTGCCGCCGAACGCCAAGCTCGACACGATCGATGATCAGTCGATCTTCATCCAGAGTTCGCTCGACGACGTGCGCAACGACGCGGTCATCGGTGGCGTGCTCGCGATTCTGATCATCTTCTTCTTCCTCGCCGATTCGTGGAGCACGTTCATCATCTCGTTGAGCCTGCCGATCTCGTTGATCACCACGTTCTTCTTCATGGGTCAGGCGAACGTGAGCCTCAACGTCATGTCGCTCGGCGGCCTGGCGCTGGCGACCGGCATGGTCGTCGACGATTCGATCGTCGTCCTCGAAAACATCGCGCGCTTGCGCGAGCACGGTGCGACCATTCTTGAAGCCTCGGTGCGGGGCGCGAAAGAAGTGTCGATGGCGGTGATCGCCTCGACGCTGACCACCGTCGCCGTGTTCTTCCCCTTGGTCTTCGTGCAGGGCGTCGGCGGACAGCTGTTCCGCGATCAGGCGCTGACCGTGACCTTCGCGATGCTGATCTCGCTGATCGTCGCGATGACGCTGATTCCGATGCTGGCCTCGCTCAAAGGCCGCGCGCCGCTGGCGTACAAGGAAGAGCCGCCGTCGCCGGGCTGGCAGCCGACGGGCCGCGTCGGCCGCTCGATCAAGGCCGTCGTCGCGCCGATTTCGAAGCTGTTTCTGCAGTGGTTGCCGCGCCTCATCGCGCTGATCGGATTCGCTGTGTTCGGCGTGATCGGCAAGGCGGTGGGCAAGGCGCTGCGTCTGGTCGGCCGGTTCGTGATGATGCCGTACAACATGGCGGCGCATGCTTATCACAGCTTTCTGCCGAAGGCGCTCGCGCATCCGTTCCTCGTGCTCGGCTTTGCCGCGGCGGCGTTCGTCGGCAGCGTGCTGCTGATCCCGACGCTGGGCATGGACCTGATTCCGCAGCTCGCGCAGGGCCGCTTCGAGATGACGGTCAAGCTGCCGCCGGGCACCGCGCTGATTGACACCGACGCGCTGGTGAAGGAACTGGAGACCGCGAACGCGAAGGATCCGAACATCGATTTGATCTACGGCGTCAGCGGCACGGGCACGCGCCTGGACGCAACGCCGACCGAATCGGGCGAGAACATCGCACGCCTGCTGGTCGTGCTGAAGCCCGGCGCGGGCGAAAAGGGCGAGCGCGCCGCGACCGACGCGCTGCGCGCGAGCATGAGGACGCACGCGGGCGCCGAGGTGAAGTTCTCGCGGCCGCAGCTGTTCAGCTTCGCCACGCCGCTCGAAATCGAATTGCGCGGCTACGATCTGGTCTCGCTCGAGAAGGCCGGCAAGAAACTCACCAGCCTGATGAATGCGTCCGACCGTTTCGCCGACGTGAAGTCGACCGTCGAAGGCGGCTATCCGGAGATCCAGATCCGCTTCGACCAGGATCGCGCCGCCGCGCTCGGCCTGACCACGAAGCAGATCGCCGATCAGGTCGTGAACAAGGTCAAGGGTTCGGTGGCGACGCGCTACAGCTTCCGCGACCGCAAGATCGACGTGCTCGTGCGTGCGCAGGAAAACCAGCGCGGCTCGGTCGACGACATCCGCAACCTGATCGTCGGCTATGCGCAGACAGGAGCCGCGAACACCAGTTCGTCGAACAGTTCGAGCAGCGGCAGCAATGGCAGCAGCAGCGGCTCGTCGAGCGCATCGACCGGTTCGTCCGGCGGCAGTAGCGGCACGAGCTCGACGTCGTCTTCGAACAGTTCGGGCAACACGTCGACCACGGGCGCGCCGATCCGCTTGTCCGCTGTCGCCGACGTGGTGTCGACGATTGGCCCGAGCGAGATCCATCGCATCAGCCAGGAGCGCGTCGCGATCGTCTCGGCCAACCTGCACTACGGCGATCTCGGCACCGCGGTCGCGGAAGTGCGCAAGCTGATCCAGGACAATCCGCTCGCCGCGGGCGTGACCACGCACATCGGCGGGCAGAGCGAGGAGCTCGATGCGTCGACGAACTCGCTGATCTTCGCTCTCATACTCGCGATCTTCCTCGTCTACCTCGTGATGGCTTCGCAGTTCGAATCGCTGCTGCATCCGTTCGTCATCATGTTCTCGATTCCGCTCGCGCTGGTCGGCGCCGTGCTCGCGCTCAAGCTCACCGCCACGCCGCTCAGCGTTGTCGTGTTCATCGGCTTGATCATGCTCGCCGGTATCGTGGTGAAGAACGCGATCGTGTTGATCGACCGCGTCAACCAGCTGCGCGAGGAAGGTGTCAGCAAGCTCGCGGCGATCGCGCAGGCAGCCGAATCGCGTCTGCGCCCGATCACGATGACGACGCTGTGTACGCTGATCGGCTTCCTGCCGCTGGCGATCGGCCTGGGCGACGGCTCCGAGGTGCGCGCACCGATGGCGATCACCGTGATCGGCGGTCTTGCCATCTCGACACTGCTGACCCTCGTCGTCATTCCTGTCGTCTACAACCTGCTCGACCGCCGCAGCGATGCGGTCTATCGCGAACGCGGCGAGCGCAAGGCCAAGGCTGTGCTCGACGACGCGTCGATCGCACCACACGGGGCGACGCTGTGATCGCAGCGCCGCAACATCGTTTGTCGAAAGGGGAGTGAGCGTATGACACTCGCCGAATTGAGCTTGAAGCGCCCGGTCACGGCGATCATGCTGTTCGTGTCGATGACCGTGATCGGCCTGATTGCCGCGTTCCGCCTGCCGCTGGAATCGATGCCGGATATCCAGTTCCCGTTCATGGTGGTCGACCTGCCGTACCAGGGGTCGACGCCGAGCGAGGTCGAGCGCACGGTGACGCGGCCGGTCGAAGAGGCGCTATCGACGTTGACCGGCATCCAGCGCATGGATTCACTCACGCGCGCGGACGGCGTGCAGATCCAGATGCAATTCAAATGGGGCCAGGACACCGCAGTGAAGGCGGTTGAAGCGCGCGGCAAGATCGACGCGATCCGCGCCGACCTGCCAAGCGATCTGCTGCGTTACAACGTGTTCAAGTTCGCCTCGAACGACCGGCCGGTACTGCAGCTGCGCATCTCGTCCGATCGCGATCTGACCAATGCCTACGAACTGCTCGACCGCGTGCTCAAGCGCCCGCTCGAGCGCTTGCCCGGTGTGGCGCGCGTGCAGATCGAAGGCGTTGCGCAGCGCGAAGTGCGCATCGAAATCGACGCTGACCGCCTGACCGCCGCCGGCGTCGGCCTCAACGATCTCTATCAGCGTCTGAACACGGCGAATTTTTCTGCCTCGGGCGGCTTGGTCAAGGATGGTGCCATGCGCTATCACGTGCAACCGGTCGGTGAATGGCGCAGCGTCGAGGAAATCCGCGGGTTGGCGATCAACGACAAGGGCCTGAAGCTGTCCGATGTCGCTGATGTCGAGGTGATGCCTTCGCGCCTGACCTATGCGCGTCATCTCGACATGCGTCCGGCTGTGGCCGTGGAAATCTCCAAGGAGCGCAGCGCGAACCTGGTCGACGTCGGCCGCCGCGTCATGGACGAAGTCGAGCGCATCCGCCAGCAGCCGGAAATGCGCGGCATCCAGATCTACGCGCTTGGCAACCAGGCGAAGAATGTCACTGAGAGCCTGAAACAGCTCAGCCAGGCCGGGCTCGAAGGCACCTTGCTGTCGATCCTCGTTTTGTTCTTCTTCCTGCGCGACTGGCCGTCGACGCTGATGGTGTCGCTGGCGATTCCGATCTGCTTTGTCATCACCATGGGTTGCATGCAGTTCTTCGGCATGACTCTGAACATCCTGTCGATGATGGGCCTGCTGCTCGCCGTCGGTATGCTCGTCGACAACGCCGTTGTCGTGGTCGAAAGCATCTACCACTACCGAGAAAAACATCCCGACCAGCCCTGGTACTGCGCAGTGCAAGGCACTCAGGTCGTCGGCATCGCTATCGCCGCGGGCACACTCGCCAGCGTGATCGTGTTCCTGCCGATGGTGTTCGGCGAGAAGGACGACATCAGCGTGTTCCTGACCCAGGTCGCGGTGACGATGGCGATTGCCCATCTCGCGTCGTGGCTCGTGGCGGTCAGCCTCGTGCCGATGCTCTCGGCCAAGCTGCCGCCGCCGAAGTTCATCGGCCGCAAGACGCTGGTCACGCGCATGCAGAGTGCGTACGGCGATTTCGTCGCACGCACGCTGCGGCACCGCCGCTGGACGATGCTCGGGCTGTTCGGCTTGCTATTGATCAGTATCGTGCTGCCGGCCTCGCACACGAAGATGGACATGTTCCCGGTCGGCGACCGCGACCAGCTCTTTCTCGGCTACCGGCTCAACGCGCTGTATCCGCTGGCGGAGCTCAAGCGCTCGGTCGATACCGTCGAAAAATACCTCGACGAGCATCGCGCGGAATTCCACGTCAAGAACATCTACAGCCGTTACAGCGAGGATGGCAACGACACCTTCACCACGATCCTGTTCAAGGAAGAGGAGCGCGATAAGGTTGATACCAAGGCGATCATGGAGAAGATCCGCAAGGAAGGACCGAAGGTGCCGATCGGCGACATCGTGTTTGACTTCAACGGCAACGGTGGCAACGACAACAGCATCCAGGTCAGCCTCAACGGCGATTCGGGCCAGGTACTGCGCGAGCTGTCGACGACGGTGATCCCGATCCTCAAGTCGCTGCCGACCCTGCGCGACGTGCGCGCCGATCAGGACAACGGTAACCGCGAACTCGCCATCCGCGTCGATCGCGAGAAGGCCAAGTCCTATGGTTTCTCGGCCAACGACGTGGCGCAATATATTTCAGTGGCGCTGCGCGGCGGCCAGCTCAAGGACTACCACAGCGGCCAGGATCAATTGCAGGTGTGGATGCGTTTCCGCGGCGCCGACGCACGCGATCTCGACAGCCTGTCCGACTACAAGCTGCGCCGTTCCGACGGCACCCAGATTCCGCTGATGTCGATGGTGCAGGTGTCGACGAACAACGCCTCGTCGGTGATCGAACGCAGCAACCGGCAGACGTCGTTCTCGATCAAAGCGAATCTCGCCGACGGCAAGACTGGCAACGATGCGCGCGCCGACATCGAGAAGGTCATGAACAAGGTGCAGTTGCCTCCGGGATATCGCTGGAGCTTCGGTCAGAATTTCGACCGCGACGACAACGCGATGGGCAAGATGCTGCTCAACCTCGTGCTCGCGCTCGTTCTGGTCTATGTGGTCATGTGCGCGATGTTCGAATCGCTGATTTATCCGGCGGCGATTCTGACGACGTTTATTTTCTCGATCTTCGGCGTGTTCTGGCTGTTCTGGATCACCGGCACGACGTTCTCGATCATGGCCTTCATCGGTGTGCTGATCCTGATGGGCGTCGTCGTCAACAACGGCATCGTCATGATCGTGCACATCAACCAGCTGCGGCACGAAGGCATGGACCGCGCCGACGCGCTGATTCAAGGCGCGAAAGACCGCCTGCGGCCGATTCTGATGACGATGGGCACGGCGATTCTCGGCATGGTGCCGTTGTGCATCAGCCGCACCGGCATCGGCGGCGACGGCCCGCCGTACTATCCAATGGCGCGAGCGATCGCAGGCGGGTTAATCTTCTCCACGATTGTGAGCCTGCTCGTGCTGCCGGTGATCTATTCGCTGCTCGACGACGCGAGCCTGTGGGCCAAGCGCGTGCTGCGCGATGCGCGTGCACGGCGCCTGTCGGGCGTGCGTGCGGGCACCGCGGCATCGTAGACGTTTCAATTCGCGTGTGTGGTTTGCCTTTCGCAAGGGACTATCGGGGCACGAGGCACTGTTGCCCCATCGTTTGATGGAAGGGGAATGACGGAATGACGCTGGCTGAGCTGAGCCTGAAACGACCCGTGACGGTCATCATGCTGTTCGTGTCGATGATGGTGGTCGGCCTGATCGCGGCGGTCCGCCTGCCGCTGGAGGCGATGCCGGACATCCAGTTTCCTTTCATGTTCATCGACATCCCGTACCCGGGATCGACGCCGAGCGAAGTCGAGCGCACGATCACGCGGCCGGTCGAGGACGCGCTGTCGACGCTGACCGGCATCAAGAACATGAATTCGACATCGAACGCGGAGGGCGCGCAGATCTTCCTCGAATTCAAATGGGGTCAGGACGCGACGATCAAGGCGGTCGAGGCGCGCGGCAAGATCGATGCGATCCGCGCCGATCTGCCCAGCGACCTCAAGCGCTACAACGTGCAGAAATTCGCCTCCGCGGACCAACCCGTGCTCGGCATGCTGATCTCGTCCGAGCGCAACCTGATCAATTCGTACGAGTTGCTCGATCACAAACTCAAGCGCCCGCTCGAACGCCTGCCTGGCGTCGCGCGCGTACAGTTGCAGGGCGTGTCCCAGCGCGAGGTGCAGATCGAAATCTCGTCGGATCGTTTGACCGCGGCCGGCGTCGGTCTTAACGAACTCTATCAGCGCCTTTCGACGGCGAATTTCGCCACTTCCGCCGGCCTGGTGAAGGACGGCGATCTGCGCTATCACGTGCAGCCCATCGGCGAGTGGAGCAGTCTCGACGATATCCGCTCGGTGGCGATCAACGAACGCGGCCTGCGCCTCGCCGACATTGCCGACATCTCGCTCAAGCCCTCGCGCGCCGACTACGATCTGCGTCTCGACATGCGTCCCGCAGTGATCCTGCGCGTGTACAAGGAGCGTCAAGCCAATCTCGTCGACGTCGGCCGCAACGTCTGGGCCGAGATCGAGCGCATCCGCCAGTCCGGCCAGATCGACGATCTCCAGCTTGTCGCCTTCGACGACCAGGCCGCCGGCGTGACCGAAAGTTTGACCCAGCTCAGCAAGGCCGGTCTCGAAGGCACGTTGTTGTCGGTGATCGTGCTGTTCTTCTTCCTGCGCGACTGGCCGTCGACATTGATGGTGTCGCTCGCAATTCCGATTTGCTTCATCATCACCCTCGGCTGTATGCAAATGTTCGGCATCACGCTGAACATCCTGTCGATGATGGGTCTGCTGCTCGCCGTCGGCATGCTCGTCGACAACGCGGTCGTCGTGGTCGAGAGTATTTACCAGTACCGCGAGAAGTATCCGGACAAACCGTGGTACTGCGCGGTTCAGGGCACGCAGATCGTCGGCATCGCGATTGCCGCGGGCACGCTCGCGAGCATCATCGTGTTCCTGCCGATGGTGCTGCGCGAGAAGACTGGCATCAGCATCTATCTGACTCAGGTCGCCATCGCGATGGCGATCGCGCATCTGGCCTCGTGGCTGGTGGCGGTGAGCCTCGTGCCGATGCTGTCGGCGAAGCTGCCGCCGCCGAAATTCATCGGCCGCAAGACGGTGATCACGAGCGCGCAACAGAGCTACGGAACCTTCATCGCAGCGACGCTTGCGCACCGGCGCTGGACCATGTTGGGTCTGCTCGGATTGATGCTCTTGAGCTACATTCCGATGACGCACACCAAGGTCGACATGCAGGGCGGTGGCGGGTCGAAGTGGGTGTTCATGCACATGAATCTCAACGCGCTGTATCGCCTTCCGGAGATGCGCGACAGCTACTCCAAGATAGAACACTGGCTCAACGAGCACCGCAAGGAGCTGCACGTCAAGAGCATCTACGTTTTCTACAACGAGCAGGGCGACAACGAAATGGCCGCCTTCCTCGACAACGAGGCCAACAAGGAAGTGACCGCGGAGGCGATCCGCAAAGGATTGCCGAAGCTGCCGATCGGCGAGGTGACGATCGGCTTCGGCGGCGGCCAGGGTGGCGGCGGGCAGCCAAGCGTCGGCATCAATATTACCGGTGATTCGGGCGCGGTGCTGCGCGAGCTCGGCATGGCCGTGGTTCCCATCTTGCGCAGCCTGCCGAGCCTGCGCGACGTGCGCGCAGATCAAGGGCGGAACAATGAGGAACTCGCCGTGCACGTCGACAACGAGAAGGCCAAGGCGATGGGCTTCTCCGCCAGCGATATCGCGCAGTACATCGGCATTGCTTTGCGCGGCTTTCAGCTCAAGGATTATCACGGCGGCGAAGGGCAGATACCTGTGTGGCTGCGCTTTGCCGGCAGCAGTGCGCAGAGTCTCGACGATCTTTCCGACTACAAGCTGCGCCGCGCCGATGGCACGCAGGTGCCGCTGATGTCGATGATCGATGTCACCCCGCGCAACGCAGCCGCGGCGGTCGATCGTCACAATCGGCAAACGACGTTCAACATCGTCGCCAACTTTGCCGAAGGCAAGACGCCCGAGGACGCGCGCAACGAAATTCAGGCGGCGATGGGCAAGATGCAACTGCCGTCGGGCTATCGCTGGAGTTTCGGCGACAATTTCGATCGCGAGGACGAAGCCGGCAATACGATGCTGTTCAACACGCTGATCGCGCTCGTGCTCGTTTACGTGGTGATGTGTGCGATGTTCGAATCGCTGATCTATCCGGCGGCGATCCTGACCACGTTTATTTTTTCGATCTTCGGCGTGTTCTGGCTGTTCTGGGTGACCGGCACGACGTTCTCGCTGATGGCCTCGATCGGCGTGCTGATTCTCATGGGTGTCGTCGTCAACAACGGCATCGTCATGATCGTGCACATCAACCAGCTGCGCCACGAAGGCCTGGACCGGCGCACGGCACTCGTGCAAGGCGCGAAAGACCGTCTACGTCCGATTCTGATGACGATGGGTACGGCCATCCTCGGCATGCTGCCGCTGTGCCTCGGCGATGCCTCGATCGGCGGCGACGGACCGCCGTACTATCCGATGGCGCGGGCGATTGCGGGCGGCCTGATCTTCTCGACGATCGTCAGTCTGCTTGTGCTGCCGACTATCTACTCGCTGCTCGACGATGCCAGCCTCTGGGTCAAGCGCGTCATGCGTGATGCGCGCGCCAGACGCTGGCGCGCTGCGACCTAGCACTGACGCTTTTTTCACCAGACGCGACGCGTCGTCGGTTTCCTCCAGTCAATCGCTTCGCTTCCGCCATTGGGCTGAGGCGCGAGATTGCTTGGATTTAGGGAAATTTAACAGTCGAATCATACTGTGCAATCCGCAGGGGGAAACTGGCTTCGAAGGTGGAAAGAGGAGGGGAGGGTATTGCGCCTTTCGCTGCCGCTTTTTATCCGCTGAAGCATTTCGGACTCGCCATTCATTCCAGGAGGCAGGTTATGCATTCGAGCACGTCCCGCGCGCGCACTCTCGTCCTACCCGCGATGATTTTGCTTTGTATCGGCTTTTCCACCCGAACTGAAAGCGTAGCAGCACACGAAGCGGTCTACCCCGGGCAGGTTGTCATCAACTCGCCGACGGTGACCAAAGAGTTTGCCGAATGGCGCGAAAGCATGACCCAGAAGCGAGAGGCAGTCGCGTCGCAAGAAGGGTGCTTCAAAGCGACCTATCCGGACCAGGAATGGGAAGCGGTTTCCTGCTCTCTGGCGCCCGACTATCCCATTGGCCGTGCGGGAGGATTCCCCAGTCATCTCGGCGCGCATCCCGGACCCGTCGCGGGCACTCAGCCCGAGGAAGATACCGCCGACGCTGTGGCCACTGGGAAGGGAACCGGAACCCAAACGGTGGGCAACGGCACGGCTTGGGCAGCAAAAGTGACCGGCGCCTATTTGACTTCTTCGGAAGGATCTTTCCCCAGCGTGACCGGCGTTACCAGCGAAAACGACGGGGGAACCGCCAATCTTTATGGGCTGCAGCTCAACTCGTACTTTTTCCCCAGCTCTTCCACGGCCTGCCAAGGCGCGCGGCTCCCGTCCGGCACCAGTTGCTATCAATGGGAACAATTTCTCTACACACCGGAGTATACGAACAGCACGCAATACTATGTGTATATCCAGTATTGGCTGTTCGCCGTGGACAGCAGCGGCAATTTCAAGAGCGTGAGGAGATGCCCGTCAGGTTGGGCTAATTACAGCGGTCAATGCTATAAGAACAGCAGCTCCGTGACCGTTCCCGCTGCCGTGCAGGTGATTTCGAACCTCCAGAATTTGAAACTGAAGGGCAGCATTGCCAGCGGCAACGATACGGTTACGCTGACCAACGGCACCACGCTTTATTCCGTCACCGCCAGCGATGGCGTGACCAATCTGGCCAGCGGTTGGAATTATTCCGAGTTCAACCTTTTCGGAGCCGGCGGCGGATCGGCGGCCACGTTCAATAGCGGCTCCTCCATCACCGTGAAAATCAGCATGAACAACGGCAGCACGGCTGCACCGACATGCGTCAACTACGGCACGACGGGTGAGACCAACAATTTGACGTTGGGCGCGTGCAGCGGTACGGGAGGAACCTCGCCGTACATCCAGTTCACCGAGTCGAACTGATCAAGTGCCCATGACCCGGCCAGTCGCACGACTGGCCGCAGGTCAAATGTTCGGCCTGTAGGTTTTCCGGACTGCAGGCCGTTCTTCTATGTTGCGACATTCTCGATCAAGGCAGGGTTTCGATCGCGGCGGCGGCCGCGAGCGCGAAACGATTCTCGAGCTCGACGGACTGCGGTGCCTGTGCCAGCCAGGCCTTGAATAGGCGGGTGAGTTCGGATTCTGGCGTCGCCGCGGCGCGATCGCGCATGCGCGAGGCGAGGCGTTGCACCTGGAAATTCATTCGGCGCTGACGATCGTCGGCGGCGCTTTCTAGACCCGCGAAGAATTCGAGCTCGACGAGCAGGTTGCGTGCCGATTCCTCGTCGCGTTCGCCGCTCGTGTCGAGCGTCGACGTGCGTGCGAACCGAGCATCGAGCGCCGCGGCAAACGGTACGGGCGCCGGGGACTCCGCCCACGACGCGGCAACTGCTTCGGCGGTTTGCATTCCGCTTTCGACCGCGCGCAGCAGTGTGTATTTTTCCAGGGCCTGCGTGAAACTCGACAGGCGCTTGCGGCGTGACGCATGCTTCAGCCCGGACTCGATCGCCTCGCGCGCCTTGCGATAGCGCTGTTCGAGCGCGCGGTCGACGCTATCCAGCGCCTGCCAGCGTGCATCAATGTCGCGTAGTTTCGCTTTCGCTTCCTGCGCGTTGTCGTCGCCTGCCTGCGTTTCGATTTCCGCCAGCAGAGCTTCCGCCTGCGTGCGCGCGGCCGTGGTCTGTTCGTCGCGCTGTTTGCGTGCGGCATCGAGCTGGCCGAAGGCGGCGTCGAGTGCGCCGCGGAATTCCTTCCATTGACGCTGGTCGCTGCCGCGGCGGCCGTTACCGAGCGCGGTCCATTGTTGCTGCAGCTCGCGTGCTTCGCGGGCGATCGCACGGCCGTCGCTCTGCTGCTGCAGAGCCTTGGCGCGACCGATCAGCCGCAGCTTCTCGGCCGCAACGTCGTCGCTGTGGGTATCGAGCCGCGCCGCAAGCGCGGCGATGGCCGCCTTGATCTGCCGGGCCAGTTCGGTGCGCGTGCGCGGATCGACGCCGTCGAGCGAGCGCAGAGCATCACCGAGCTTCTGTCGCAGCTGACCCGCGGCTTTCCAGTCGCCGATCTCGGCGGGCAGCGACGCAGCCTCGTGCAGCAATTTCTCGATTTCGCCCGCGTGCGATTTGCGCACTTCGTCGCGCTTGTCGAAATAGGCCTTAGCGGGCTTGAGCGCGCGATGGCAGATGGCATGGAACCGGCGCGCGAATCCGGATTCCGCACCGGTGCCGGGTCCTTCGGCGGCGTCGAGCCGCTGCCATTCCTCGCGCGCGTCGCGTACGCGCTGAGCGAGCGCGTCAGGATGCAGCCCTGACTGCGCGAGCTGTTCGATATCCTCGCAGATCATCTCGCGCCGGCGGCGGTTGGCCCAAGTCTGCTGTTGCTTAAGTTCGGAATAATGCGCGTGCAATGGCGCGAGCTTGGCGTCGAGTGCCGGCGGCAGCGGCGCAGCCGCTGCACTCAGCTCGAGCAGGCGGACATGCAGTGCATGCGCGTTCGACACCGTGCCGGCTTCGAGCACGGACGCGTAGCGCGGCAGGATCTCTTCGATGGTGTGCACGAGGACTCGGCGACGTTCGCGCTCGCGCTGTGCTTCGGCAGCGGCATTCGCCAGCGCAGCATCGAACCGCGCTTTCGAGGCAAGCAGCTCAATGTTCGTGGACACGGGTTCCGCAGCGCTTGTCTCGGGTTCCGATGTCTGTTCGACAATCGCGGCTTCGCGAACAGGCGGATTTTCCACGTTGATCTTCGTTTGCCGTACGAGTGCGTCGGCGCCGCAGAAACGGGCGAGCAGCTCGGTGGGAACGGCGTTGCCGAGCGCGTTCCAGTCTTGCATGATCGCTTGGTAAACCGCCTCATCGCGCGCCGGGGCGCGCACCAGCGCTTCCATGCGTTCGCAGAGCATGCGCGCCTTCTGCGCGACAGCCACAGCATCGCCGCTGCGAATACGTTGCGCTTCGACGAGTTCGCGTGCGCGGCGACTGACAGCCTTGTCGGTCTTGCGTGCGCGCTCGGCGACGCGCTCCAGCGCCGCGGCGTCGGTGATGCGGTCGAGCAGGGCGAGGCGGATCGCCGCGTCCGGATCGGTGACCGCACGTTCGGCCAGCAGGGCGGGGCGGGTCACCTGCGCCAGTGCCGCGGTACGCAGGCCGCGATCGGCGGCTTGGGTGGCGACTTTTTCGATTTCCTCCGCGCTGAGCGTGTCGAGTTCGGCGACGCGCCGGGGCAGCGGCGGCACGCGCACGTCGTTCGAGCAGAGCAGACCGAGGTAAGCATCGCGTGCGACGCGGCGCAGTGTCGGGTCGGCGTCGCCAGTCGAACGTTCGCGCCAGGCTTCGTAGTCGTTGAGGCGCTTGAGCGCGGCCAGACGCACGCCGGCATCGGCATCACTGCGCACCAGCTCGGGTAGCACGGCGATCAGCTCCGCCTCATTGCCCGTGGCGACGGTCGCGCGGCGCACCTGTGCGTTCTTGTCCTGCCACTTGGGTTTGAACAGCATGCGCGCGAGATTCATAACAGTTTGCTCAAGATGCGGATGCCGGCGAGGTATTCGCCGATCATCATGCCGAAATTGCTCAGAAGGAAAACGAGCAGGGTTCGTGAAACGCGGTTCTTCCACCAGCCGCGCCAGTCGATGACGTCGTCGCGCAGGGATTCGAAATCGGCGACGCGCGGGCGCCGCAGCGACATCTCTACCGCCGCGCTGACCGCACCGACCGGTACGAACGGGCGGAACGGCTTGAGCGGGCCGACCACGAACGCGGTCAGCGCGCTGAGGATGTGACCGCCGCCGAGCAGCGCACCGAGTGCGGCGAGGCCGCCGGTGAACAACACCCAGACTTTGATTGCTTCGACGCCGAAATGCGTGCCGCGCGTGAACGCGTACGCGATCGCGCCGATGATGATCGCGAGCACGCCGAAGCCGATCCATTTCGGCCAGGGCGACGCGGGCGGCGTCGTGTTGAGCGCTTGGGTGAGCTGAGCGGGATCGTCCTTCTGCGTTTCGATCTCGCGGGTCATGCCGGCCAAATGCCCCGCACCGATCACGGTGAGCACGCGTTTCACCGGCTTGCCGTGCTGTTGCGCCTGGGCGCTTTCCTGGCGCAGGCGGGCGGACATGAAGCTGTCGCGCTCGGCGATCAGGCTGCGGAACAGCGGCTCGGATTGCTCGGCGAATTCGCTGAACGCGCTTTGCAGCATGTCGCCCTGCTTGAGCTTCTCGATATCGGCTTCGGCCACTTCGCCGCGCTCGAACAAACTGGCGACGAGGCCACCGAGAATGCCGAAACGCTCGACGAAACCAACGCTGCGATACGCGCGCTTGAGCGTCGCGCTGACCTCGCGATCGATCAGCCAGATCGGCTTGTTCTTGGCTTCAGCGAGTTCGGCGGCGGTTTTCATCTCCGCGCCGGGCTCGATGTCGAACTGTTCTGCGAGACGCCGCTGATACGCCGACAGCGCGAGATTCGCCGCGACCATGCCGGCCTTGCCCTGGCGGATGATCTGCAGCAGATCGAGATTGCGCCAGGCTTCACGGTCGCGCAGCGCGCGATAGCGCGTATCGCACAGCTCGACGGCGATCGCATCGAAATCTTCCGACTCGATCAACTCGCGCACCGCCGCGACCGAGGCGCGCGACACATGCGCCGTGCCGAGCAGAGTGTATTCGACGCCGTCGCGGGTGATGCGGGCGAGGGGTTGTTCGGTCAATGAATTGGGTGAATCACTCATGGGGTCTTCTTTGCTCGTCATTCCGGCGGAAGCCGGAATCCATTTTCTTTTCTTTGGGAAAGATCACGATGGATTCCGGCTTTCGCCGGAATGACGAAAGAGGAAAGGGCGCATCATCAGTCGCGGTAGCGTTTCAGCAAGTCACCGTACGCGTCGATGCGCCGATCACGCAAGAACGGCCAGATGCGCCGCACGTTCTCGCTGCGCGCCATATCGATGTCGACGATGAGGAGTTCGCGCTTATCCGTCGCCGCCTGTGCGAGGAATTCGCCCTGCGGCCCGGCAACGAAGCTCGAGCCCCAGAACTGGATGCCTCGCGCTTGATCAGGAGCAGCTTCAAACCCGGTCCGGTTACACGCAAGCAGCGGCAGGCCGTTGGCGACCGCGTGGCCGCGCTGCACGGTGATCCAGGCGTCGCGCTGGCGCGATTTCTCGGCGTCGTCGTCGCCCGGATCCCAGCCGATCGCGGTCGGATAAAGCAGCAGGTCGGCGCCGGCCAGCGCCATCAGGCGAGCGCCCTCCGGATACCACTGATCCCAGCACACGAGCAGGCCGAGCTTGCCGACCGAGGTCTGGATCGGTTCGAAGCCGAGATCGCCCGGGGTGAAGTAAAACTTCTCGTAGAACGCCGGATCGTCCGGAATGTGCATTTTGCGGTATTTTCCACAAATATCTTTTGCAGCATCGAAGACGACGGCGGTGTTGTGGTAGAGGCCGGCCGCGCGGCGCTCGAACAGCGAGGCGACGACGACGAGCTTGAGCTCGGCGGCGAGCGCACCGAGGCGCTCTGTGCTCGGGCCGGGAATCGGTTCGGCACGGTCGAATTCGGCGACGCTCTCGTGCTGGCAGAAGTACGGCCCGTTGTGCAGCTCCTGCAGCAGCACGAGTTTCGCGCCGGCCTTCGCGGCGTCGCGCAGGCCCGTTTCGATCGCGTCGAGATTCGCTTCGCGGCTGCCGCGATCGGTCTCCTGCAGCAATGCGACGCGCAGTGTCTTGCTCACTTCAATACTCCTTGCGGCAACTGCATGGTCATGCAGTGCAGGCTGCCGTTTTGCCAGATCAACGGGCGGCAGGGAATGGGAATGATCTCGCGGCCGGGATGCGCAGCGCCGATGATACGCGCGGCTTCCGTGTCCGCTTCGTCGTCGTACGCCGGTACCAGCACCGCTCCGTTGACGATCAGGTAGTTGGCATACGAGGCGGCGAGGCGGCGGCCGTCGTCGAGAATCGGTTTGGCCCACGGTAGCGGAAACAGCCGGTATGGCCTGTCGTCGGATGTGCGCAGTCCAGCGAGCTCGTCGCGCATGCGCGCGAGTTCGCCGTAGTGTGTGTCGTTGGCGTCGTCGCAGGCCTGGAACACGATCGCATCGTTCGGTGCGATGCGAGCGAGCGTATCGATGTGCGCGTCGGTGTCGTCGCCCTGAAGATAGCCGTGTTCGAGCCATAGCACGCGCTGTGCGGCGAGCTTGTCGCGCAGCAGCTGCGACATTTCCTCGCGGCTCTGTTCGGGATGGCGCTGATGCAGGCAGCGCCACGTAGTGAGAATCGTGCCGGCGCCGTCGGATTCGATCGCGCCGCCTTCGAGCGCCCAATCCACGCGCACGTGCTCGGCCGGTGCGAACACGTCACGGATGATCAGGTTGCCGATCAGGGCGTCGTCGCGGTTCGCGCCGAACTTGCCGCCCCAGCCGGTGAAGCGGAAGTCGGTGAGGCGGAACCTGCGACTATCGGCCAGTGTGATCGGTCCGGAGTCGCGCAGCCAGGTGTCGTCGTATTCGAGAACGACGAAACGCACGTTCTCGACGCGTGTGCCGGCGTTGCGCAGTGCATGCTCCGCGCGTGCGCGCACAGCGGCGTCGGCGACGCAAAGCACGACGCGTTCGTAACGGGAGATCGCCGCGATCAGCGCGGCGCAGGTGGCTTCGACTTGTTCGAGGCGCGGCGCCCAGTCGGTGTCCGCATGAGGCCAGGCGAGCAGCACGCCGTCCTGCGGCTCCCACTCCGCAGGCAGGCGGAAAGCGGAGGACGTCATCGGTTCTGCGGCGTGCCTTTCGGGCCGATCTCGTCGGGCGTGGCGCGGTTGACCACGGCGTCGATCACGCGATCGCGCTCGAAGTAGACGGTGTAGTCGGAGTAGACCCAACGGTTGATCGTCGGATGCCAACGCGAATCGCCACCAGCAGGGTTGAGCTTGCTCATCGGCGCGCCGTATTGGCGTTCCACTTGCGCCATCGACAGTCCGCGCGCGGGCACGGAGTGGGCGCGCTCCTGTTTCACGCGATCAATCAGAAGGGTATCAGCGTGCGCGCCGCCGATCGTGCCGAGGGCGAACAGGGCGGAGGCGAGAGCAAGAGAAGAACGGTGCAGCGACATGACGCATTCTCCAAACGGGTTGATCCTGCAATCGATGGTGCCAAGCCGAGATGACCGTTGCAAGATCGCCGTGGCGGGAAGCTTCTCGGCGTGCTTACCGGCCCGAAAAATGCGAAGGCCGCCTCAAAGGCGGCCTTCGCATTGACGATCGGCTGGCGTTCCGCCGAGCGACCGGCTTAGCGCTGGCGCGCCTTGAAACGCGGGTTGCTCTTGCAGATCACGAACACTTTGCCGCGGCGACGCACGATTTTGCAGTCGCGATGACGCTGCTTGGCGGATTTGAGAGAAGACAGGACTTTCATTGGAATTTCCGTATGTATCAGGGCTATGCAATGAGATGCAGCCGCCTATTCTAACTCATCCTGATCTCGTTCGTACAGCCCTATTTTAATGCCGCTCCGGCGACGAGGGAGCCAGGACCCAGTCGGCCGCTCGGATCGATCCCTGATCTACCCGAGCCGAGGCGCATCGGCTGCCCTGCAGGGAGACGATCCGTATTGCGCCAACGCTCTCGGATTTGAGCGTGGTTTCCCCTTTCGGTAGGACGGAGACGACGTGTCTTTCAAGCTGGAAGGTTTGTCCGACGGCGGGTGAAGAACTCGAATAAAAACAGACATATGCAAGGTCGTTTTGCAGGTCGCGGACACGGCCGACAATGTCATTTTTTGCCACTGCCTGGGATGGCGCCAGAAATGCGGCAGCGAAAGTGATGGCGGTAGTGGACAAGGCTTTATGTAGCTGATTCATGAACATAGAGGCGTTGATTGGAAGACCGCAATCGTAACGGCGGGTGCATAAAGAGCGGATAGAGAAATTGGGCTAACGCATAAAAAACGAATAAAGATCGATCGGCGAACATCGGTTTGGCCCTGCATCAGTCCGCCTGATGGCTGGCTTGAGCGAGCAGCGAGGTGCCGATCAGAACGGGTCGAGCCGAGCTTCATTGAAGAGCGATTTCACTTCGCGATTTCTTAAGGGCTCTCTATTAGAAAATGACGCTGTCCGGCACGCGTGCAGGACAGATACGTGCGGGTCCCGTCGATGGCATACTTCCCGCCCTTTCCGGATTCGAGCGGGGCGTGTCCCTTCGAATATGCTCGCCCAGGCGCTGCACGATGCGTGCGTACAGGAGATAGCTGCGGCCGATGCGGCATTGGCCGCGGCCGCGCGCAACCCGCATCGCCGTGTGCATCAGGCGCGCAAGGCGTTGCGCCGTGCACGCGTCCTGCTCGCTCTGATTGCGCGCGCTGATCCGGCGTTTGCGGCGGTGGATGCGAAGCTCAGGCGTGCGGCTCGTTCCCTGTCCCGGCTGCGCGATGCCGCGGTTGCCGTCGAAACCTTCACTTGGCTGATGAAACGCAAAGCGCTGCGCGGAACCGTCGATGCGTCAGTACCTCTGCGCGATGATCTGGTTCGCTGCCGCGATCTCTTGCTCGCCGAGCATCGACGAGACGATCCCGGCTTTGTCAATCTGCGCAGATATCTTCAACGCGCGCGCGACGCGGCGAGCGCGCTGTCGTGGTCGCATGCGGATCCGCGTGCGGTTGCCCGAGGTCTGGCGCGCTCTCGCCGCCGGATCGCGAAAATCGACGAGCATGCGCGGCGTTCGAACGAGGAGCACGTGCGCCATCGCTGGCGCCGCCGTCTGCGCCGCTACAGCGATCAGCACGCGTTGATCGCCGAGATATTGGGGCCGAACGGGGGCTGCGATGGCGCCGATGCCGGTGAACTCCTCCGGCGTCTGTCGCGCAAAGGGTTGCTCGACGCTGCCGCCGACAAACGTCTGGCAGCGACAGCGCATGCGCTGGGGCTCGAGCACGACGCACGCCTCTTGCGGCAGATCGTGCGCAAAACTCATGTGCTCGACGAGGGCATCCGCACGCAACTTCTCTCCGCCCTCGACCATCGTCTGCACAAGCTGCACAAACGTTGCGAACGGTAAACGCCTGCCGTCGCCGCGGAATCAAGGATCTTCGCCGCCAACCCTTGAGGCCGTGATTCACACCGCCCCCAGCGATATCAGCCCAGGGCTTTGAAGACGATGAGCGCCATTCCCGCGGCCCAGCACATGCCGACGAAGATCGCGCCCGCCCAACCGCGCGCGAAACCCCCATGGTTCCGCAGCAACCAGTTGAGTAAGGCGACGACGATCATCGGCACGGCGAGCACGATGCCAAGGATCAGGTAGATCTGATCGGAAAGATTCATGGGCCACCTCCCACGTCCACCGCTCCGATGCCGCTTAGACCGCGGTCGTTCGAGGATGGTTCAGATGAGGTGAGACCTCCGGCAGGCGATCGGCGGCGGTCCCGGCGAGCGAATTTCGGGGCGGCGATTTTGGTGTCCAATCCCCACAACAACCCGATGTAGCGCTAATATGAGTTTGGGTGGGGAGTCTGGTTTCCGCAACACTGCGCGTGATGCGCAAAAGGCGGCAGCATGATGTGCACCGACATTCATCCGAGCGGCATCCGGTCGTTTCCCTGCGTATTGCTGCAGGGCGGGCCTATCGTTGGGTCGGCGGCGAATATCGCGTGTGCCGACGGTGCTCAATTTCTGGCGGCAATCGAGCATTCCCCCGCACAGAGGCAAGTTCAAGCGTACGATCCGCAGACGGTGAACGGGGTATTCGAAGAGCCATGGCCGGGACGAGTGCGCGGCGCAGCTACGGCTGCGCCGGCCCGGTAGTTTTCAGGTCGAAAGGGAGAAAAGAGCAATCGCTCTCATCCAAAGCCGGACCCGGACTAGGAAGAGCAACGTCTAGAAATTGATATCGATCAACCAGACCGCTAGCTCGGCAACGACAATCTTTCACGGGAAAAGGGGAGTGGAGCCGTGAGCGACGTACTTCGAGTTGTGTGTCCTCGATGCATCACCATGAACACCGTTCCGGTCGTGCGCATCCGCGAGGCCGTGACGTGCAGCCGGTGCCGCGAATCGCTGTTCGTCGGGGAGCCGATATCCTTGGATGCCAGGAATTTCGAACCGCATGCATCACAGAGCGACATTCCCCTGCTGATCGATTTCTGGGCGCCGTGGAGCGGACCCTGCCGTGCGATGGAGCTCGAATACAAACGCGCCGCGCGGAACCTGGAGCCCCGAATCCGGTTGGGAAAAATCAACACCGATACCGAACCCGAGTTCGCCGCGCGTTTTGCAATCGACAGCATTCCCGCTCTGGTCCTGTTGCGCGAGGGGCATGAAGTCACCCGTCACTTCGGTGCTCTGATGGCGTCGGATATCCGCCGCTGGGTCGAGGGTTGGCTGGAGCCGAAAGCGCGGCCCGGATGATCGGGAATACAAATCCGATCATTCATCGAATTTAGATGAACCATTTATTTTAAATCTATGATTTAAATAAATTAATTTGTCATTTCGTCTTCAGCGCGGGCTGCAGCACCGGCCAGACGTTATCCAGCACGCGCGGCTCGCCCTCGGCCTTGGGATGCAGCCCGTCGTCCTGCATCCACTCCGCATTCAGCGCCACGCCGTCGAGCAGGAACGGTACGAGTGGCGCATTGAATTCCGCGGCCAAGTCCCGATACAAAGCTCGCAGGCCGTCGCGATACTGCGGCCCGTAGTTGATCGGCAATTCGATACCCAGAAGCACGCTGCGTGCGCCGCTGTCACGGATGTCCATAAGGATGCGGCGAAGGTTGGCGCGGATCTCGGCGAGCGGCAGGCCGCGCAGTCCGTCGTTGGCGCCGAGTTCGATGAGCACGAGCGAGGGCTTGTTCTCGACGAGCAGCGAAGGCAAACGCGCGAGGCCGCCCGAGGTGGTTTCGCCGCTGATGCTGGCGTTGACGACGCGCTGTCGCATGGCGTTCGCGGAGAGGCGTTGTTCGAGCAGATGCACCCAGCCCGCTTCGGGCGGGATGCGATGCGCGGACGAGAGCGAATCGCCGAGGACGAGGATGGTCGCCGGTGTCGAGGCGGTCTGCGTGGGTGCCGCCTGCACGGCGGTCGCTACGAGGGCCAAGAGTGAAATCAAAAAGGCTTTGAGCATGAGTGAAGAAAGTGGGGTTGCCATCCGCGCGGACAAGATCGGCAAATCGGTGGAGGGGCCCGACGGCCGCCTTACGATACTCGATGGCGTCAGCTTTGCGCTCGCCGAAGGCGAAAGCGCTGCGATTGTCGGTGCCTCGGGGTCGGGCAAAACCACGCTGCTCGGAATCCTGGCCGGGCTGGATCGTGCGACCGCCGGCTCGGTCGTCCTCGCCGGCCAGCAACTCGACGAACTTGATGAAGAGGCACGCGCACGTCTGCGGCGGCGGCGTGTCGGTTTTGTGTTTCAGAATTTCCATCTGCTGCCCGCGCTCAACGCGGAAGAGAACGTCATGCTGCCGCTGGAACTCGAAGGCCGCAGCGACGCGCGTGTGCAGGCCGGCGAGGCGCTGGCGCGAGTCGGGCTCGAAGCGCGGCGGCATCACTACCCGGCGCAGTTGTCCGGCGGCGAGCAGCAGCGTGTCGCGCTCGCGCGCGCCTTCGTGCACGCGCCGGACATCCTTTTCGCCGACGAGCCGACCGGCAATCTCGACCAGCGCACGGGCGCGGCGATCAGCGATCTCTTGTTCGCGCTCAATCGCGAGCACCGCACGACGCTGGTGCTGGTCACGCACGATGCAACGCTGGCCGCACGCTGCGCGCGTCGCTTCGTGCTGAGCCAGGGTCGCATCGCGGATACGGAAACCGCATGAAGCCAATGGCCTTCGCCGCGCGCAGCCTGCGCCGGGAATTTCTGCATGCGGAGCTGGCGACGCTGGCGTTCGCGCTCGTGCTTGCAGTTGCCGCGTTGACGGCGGTGGCGACGCTCGCCAGCCGCGTCGAGCGCGCACTGCTCGCCTCGGCGGCCGAATTGATCGGCGGTGATCTGGCCGTCGCCGCAAGTCGCCCGCTGCCCGAGACATTTGTAGTCGAGGCGGGCAAGCGCGGACTCGCCTCCACGCATGTGGCCGATTTTCCGAGCGTGGCGTTCGTCGGCGAGAAGAGCCGCCTGGTCGATATCCGCGCCGCCGACGCTGCGTTCCCGCTGCGCGGCACGCTGGTGTTGCGCGACGAAAAGGGCGCGGAACGCAGTGTGCATGGACCGCCCGCCGGCGAAGTCTACGCGGAACCCGCGGTGCTGACCGCACTCGACGTGGGCGTCGGACGAAGTATCCAAATCGGCGGGCGCGATCTTCGCGTCGCCGGCGAGATCGTGCGTGCGCCGGACAGCGCCAATTTGTTCCGCCTCGCGCCGCGCGTGGTGATGAATCTCGGCGACGCGGAAGCGATCGGCCTGCTCGCTGCCGGCAGCCGCGCGCGCCATCGGTTGCTGCTCGCCGGCGGCGAGGCGGCCATCGCCGATTTCGCCGCCGCGATCAAGGCGCAGTTGCCCGCCGGCGGCGAGATCACGACCGTGCAGGACGCGCAGCAGAATCTCTCCGGCGCCTTCGAGCGTGCGGGCACTTTCTTGCGTCTGGCGGCGTTGCTCGCCGCGCTGCTGTCCGGCGTGGCGATTGCGCTCGCCGCGCAGCGCTTCGCCCGACGCAAGCGCGAGGAAGTGGCGCTGTTGCGCTGTCTCGGCGCGCGCCGCGGCGAGATTCTGGCGGCACTGTTGTTCGAACTGCTTTGCCTGGCGCTGCCGACGGGGGTGTTGGGTGTCGTCGTGGGACTGGGGTTGCAACAGATCGTGTTCGCCCTGGCGGGCAGCCTGTTGCCCGACATTCCGCCGCCCGTGCCGTGGCAACCGGCGCTGGCTGCGCTCGCGATCGGCGGCGCGGTGCTGTTCGGTTTCGCGCTACCGCCGCTGCTGCGTCTGCGTGAAGTGGAACCCATGCGCGTCTTTCGTCGCGACGACAGCGCACGCGCCGGCCGTTTCGATGCGCTGTACCTGCTGCCGATTGCCGTGGCGGGAGGTTTGATCGCGCTCGGCGCCGGTAGCGCGGAACTCGCCGTGACGCTGGGTCTGGGTTTTGCCGGCGTGGCCGCAACGGCCTGGCTGCTCGGCCTGATCCTGCTGCGCATCGTGCGCCGCGGCGGCAAACGGTTGCCGGCGGCGCTGCGCTTCGGCCTCGCCAATCTCGCGCGCCGGCGTACGCTGAGTCTGCTGCAAGCCGGTGCGCTATCGCTGAGCATGACCGCGTTCGCGCTGCTCGCCGTCGTGGGCCCGTCGCTGCTGTCGAGCTGGCGCGCCGAATTGCCGCCGGATACGCCGAACTGGTTTCTCATCAATCTGCAATCCGATCAGCTCGCGAATGTGCGGCAGCGTCTGACCGCGCTCGGCGCGGAAAACCTGGACGTGCTGCCGCTCGCAGTCGGCAAACTCGTTGCGATCAATGGCGTTGTGCCCAAGGCGGAGGACTACACCGATCGTCGCGCGGCGAATTGGATCAACGGCGAGACGCGTCTTTCCTGGAGTGCGGAGTTGCCGCCGGCGAACAAATTGCTGCAAGGCAATTGGTTCGGTGCCGGCACGACCGACAAGCCGCAACTGTCGGTCGACAAGATGTGGGTGGACATGTTTCATCTGAAGCTCGGCGACACGCTGACGCTTCGCGTCGGCGAGCGCGACATCACCGGCGTGGTGACTAGCATTCGCGGTGTGCGCTGGGATTCGTTCCGCGCCAACTTCTTCCTGATGGTCGATCCCAAGACCGGCGAGCAGCTCGCGCACAGCTACATCGCGAGTCTTCATCTGCCCGCCTCGTCGTCGCTGGCGTCGATGTCGCGCGAGTTCACCAACCTGTCGATGATCGATCTGAATCAGATTCTCGATCGCGTGCGCGACATCGTCGATCGAGTCAGCCGTGCGGTGATATGGGTGCTGGGTTTCAGCCTCGTTGCGGGTTTGCTCGTATTATTTGCCGCGTTAGCCGCGACGTCCGATGAGCGCCGCTTCGAGTCGGCGTTGCTGCGCACGCTCGGCGCGCATTCGGCGCAGCTCAGTGCGGCGGTTCTCGGTGAATTCTCCGCGTTGGGCTTGATCGCGGGCGTCATTTCCGCGCTGGGTTCGGCGGCGATCGGTATCGCGCTGGCACGCAATCTGTTTCATTTCGGCACGTATCTGCCGCCCTTCGCGACGCTGTGCTTGGTGGTGTTCCTCGCCGCGTTGGGAACGGCTTGTGCGGGCTGGCTCGGCACGCGCCGTATCGCGAGTTCGTCGCCGGTCGTGGTCCTGCGGCGCGGCGGCTAGGCGTCCGCCGAATTGCCTTGCGTCGCGCGGTCTAGCGTTACGTGGGCTGATTTTCCAGATACGTGCGCCGCACTACCGCAGCCGTCTTGTGTTGCCCATCGTGGCTCCAGCCGGGCGGCATCACGAGATAAAGCAGCTTGTTATGCAGCCCAGGCGCGTTACGCATATCGCGCCACAAAGCAACGAACTCGCCGAAATAGACGTCGAGAAAATTCCCCGGCTTGATCTCGCGCGTGATGCCGTATTCGATCGCGATATCGTCGCGCTGCGGTTGATAAGTGCCGAATGCGCGATCCCAGACATTGAGCAGGTTGCAGAAATTCGTATCCATGTAGATCGGATTGCGCGCATGGTGAACGCGATGATGCGCGGGCGTAAGCAACAGCTTGCCGAACCCGCCCCAGCGCACATCACGCACGACTCCTTCGCCGATATGGATGAAGGCGCCCCAGGTGCCGTCGATAAACATGATGGCGAACAACAGCGTGGGTTCGAGGCCGGCGAGCATGCATACGCTCGTGCGCACCACGTCCGCATACGGCGCTTCGAGAAAGAAGTGCGCATTGCTCACCATCAGGTTCATCGAACGAGGCGCGTGGTGAGTCGAATGCAGGCACCACAGCAGCCGCACCTTGTGCGCGAAGAAATGATAAAGAAAGTGGGAGAACTCCCAGATGAGATAGCCGTAGATCAAGCCGTACCAGGTGAAACCCACTTGGAACGGCGCCAACGGTTGGAACCACCCGATACAGAACGCGACCGCGCCGATCGAGATGAAACGTGAAATCACCCGATTGAACACGTAGATCGACAGGGTAAGCGGATATCCCTCGCGGCGGAAATGGCCGCCAAAGAGCGCCCGCAGTACCTCGACGACGAGCAGCAGCGGCACGAGCGGTGCGACGACGGAGGTGAATCCTTGCCAGCTGGCCAGCGTCGCATAGTTGCCCGAGCGGATCAGATCGATCAATCCGCCGACACCGAAAAAGCCCAAAGCCTCATCGCGCAAGAGATGCCAAAGTTCCATCGGAACCTCGTTTGTCTGGGGCAGAGGATTATGCCGCTTGCGTTGATGTCTACCAAATATGCGCTCGAGCTTTCGGGTCGAGATACAGGGTGTCGCCCGGCATCACGCGGAATGCGGCGTACCATTCGTCCATGTTGCGCACCACGCCGTTGACGCGAAGATCGGACGGGCTGTGCGGATCGGCGGCGAGATCTGCGCGCAACTGCGCCTCGCGAATGTTCTCGCGATAGGTCTGTGCCCAGGAGAGAAAGAAGCGCTGCTCGCCGCTGAAACCGTCCAGAACAGGCGGGCGCTTTGCGCGCAGCGAAATGCGATACGCCTCGAACGCGATGCTGAGACCGCCGTTGTCGCCGATGTTTTCACCGAGCGTCGTCTGCCCGTTGACGTGAGTTCCAGGAAGCGGTTCGTAGCGCGAATACTGTTCCGCCAGACGCGCGGTCAAAGCTTTGAAGCGCGCGGTGTCGGGGTCGCTCCACCAATTGCGCTGCGCGCCGCGGCCGTCGGTCTTGGCGCCCTGATCGTCGAAGGCGTGCCCCATCTCGTGCCCGATGACGCCGCCGATGCCGCCGTAGTTAACGGCGGGATCAGCGTCCGGGTCGAAGTAGGGCGGCTGCAGGATCGCCGCGGGGAATACGATCTCGTTGAAGAAGGAGTTGTAGTACGCGTTCACTGTCTGCGGCGTCATCCCCCATTCGTCGCGATCCGTCGGCAGGCCGAGCCGCACAATGCGGCGACGCCAGTCCCAGAGCAGCGTGCGCTTGCGGTTGCCGAGCGGATCGCCGGCGCGCACCTCCAGGGTGGAATAATCGCGCCAAACGTCGGGATACCCCACCTTCACCCGCAGCATCGCGAGTTTGTGCAATGCCTCGGCCTTAGTCTGCGGCGACATCCAGGTCAGCGCGCCGATTCGCTGGCGAAACGCCGCGCGCAGGTTTTCGACAAGCGCAGCAATTTGCACCTTCGCCGCCGGCGTGAAGTGCCGTTGCACGTAGAGTTGGCCCGCGGCCTCGCCGAGTGTGGCACTTAGTGCACTGGTCGCGCGCTTCCAACGCTCGCGCTGCTGCGGCTGCCCCGACAGCGTACGTCCGTTGAAACCGAACGCCAGATCATCGAACGCGGCGGGCAACACGTCGGCCATGCCGTTGAGATAGCGGAACGTCATATAGGCACGCCATGTCTCGACCGGCGTCGCGGCGAATAGCCGCGTCAAACTCTGGACTGCTTCGTCCTCTTTGACGACGAAGAAGTCCTGTTTGGGAATCTCCATCGCCGCGAGTGCGTCGTCCCATGGATAATCGGGCGCGAAAGCCTTCAGTTCTGCTTGCGATTTGGGGTGATAGGTGAGATCGCGATCGGCGCGCTTTTCGCGTGACCAATGGAGTTTGGCAATGGCGGTCTCGAGTGCCAGCACGGCATCCGCGGCGCGACCGGGTTCGGGATAACGGCCGAGCGCCAGCATCGCTTCCGCATAGGCGCGGAATTTGCCGCGTATCTCGGCAAATTTGGCGTCGTCCTTCAGATAGTAGTCGCGGTCGGGCAAGGTCAGACCGGACTGGACGATGTTGACCGCGTAGCGATCGGGATTTCCCGCATCCGGCCAGGGGCTGATCGACAGCGGGCCGCCGACGCGGAGGTCTGGCCGTCCCATGAGCCGTGCCACGTCCGTATGCGAGCGTGCCGCGGCGATGGTCGAGAGATCGGTCAGCGCCGGCGTCAATCCGGCCGATTCGATCGCCGCGGTGTCCAGATAGGTATCGTAGGTGTCGGCAATCTTCTGCTCGATCGATCCGGGCGCATGCCTGCGACGGACGACGTCGTCGACGATCGCTTTGACATCGGCTTCTGCGCCAGCGCGTAGCGCAAAGAAGGGACCCCACGATGCGCGGTCGGGCGGGATTGGCGTCTCGCGCATCCATGTGCCGCTCGCATAGCGCACGAAGTCGTTGCCCGGCTTGATCGAACGATCCATCCCGGCCAGATCGAAGCCCCAGGACGCGATGTGCGGAGCGGCGATGGCCGGCAGGGTCAAAAGGCAGGTGAGCACGGAAAGCCACGGTCTGACACAGAGCTTCACTGGGAACGTCCGATCCGGCAGGGAGATGAAACAGGGATGCTCGTGCGGTGACGTTTCGTTTAAGTCGGAATGCCGCGGCTTGGAGATGCGGGGCAGGCCGCCCCGGTCGTCGTGACTTTGCTTCCGCGATTCCCGTAGCATGCGCTGCATGACTCAACGCATCCTGGAACCCGGTCAGATCGAAACGCTGGCGCAGCGTTCGATACCACGCATCCGCATTCCCGATCGCGCGCACGTGTTCGCGCGCCGGGCGGCGCGGTTGCGTTCGCTGGCGGAGGCATCGCCCATCGGCGACTACCTGCGTCTGTTCGCGGTTGTGGCCGAAGCGCAGCAGTCGGCGCTGGCGGATTTTGCCGCGAGCCTGCCAACCGAAGCGCAGATCGAAACGGCACAGACACACGGTATGCCGCCGATTTCCGCAACGAGTTGGCCGCGTTCGCCGCAATGGCAGGCGACGTTGCGCACGATTTGCGATGCGGTCGCGCAACAGCCGCGTTTGCCGGAGGCGGTCGCGCAGCTCGTCGCGCGCATCCGCGACGCCGCGAGCGATGAGCTCGAAGCGCAGGCTGACATCGTACTCGGTGCCCGCGACGGCGAGGTCGATACCGCCGCCGCACCGTTCCTGATGGCCGCGCTGCAGGTGCACTGGGTTGCACTGTCGAGCCGTTTCGCCGCGAACGACGTGAAGCCGCTCGACGTGGCCGGATTGTGTCCGCTCTGCGGCAGCCTGCCGGTCGCGAGCCTCGTCTATGCGCAGACGCCATACCAAGGCTATCGCTATCTGCACTGTGCCTTGTGCGCCTGCGAATGGCATATGGTGCGCGTGCAGTGCAGCCAGTGCGGCGCGGTCGGCAAGGACATCGCCTACCACTCACTCGCCAGCGCGTTGGCCGCCGATGACACCACGCCCGATGGCGCCGCGGTGCGTGCGGAAACCTGCGATCACTGCCATAGCTACCGCAAGATTCTTTATCAGGAAAAAGATCCCGCGGTCGATCCGCTCGCCGACGATCTCGCGAGCATCGCGCTCGACGTGCTGCTTGCCGAACAAGGCTATGCGCGCGCGAGCGGCAACCCGCTGTTGTGGCAGCCTGAGCAGCGCTGAATTGCATGGATTCCGAATCCACCCGCGCGCGCGCCAGCGATCTGCCTTCGCTCGAACGCCTGCTCAGCACATCGTCGATCGCGCCGCTGATCGAGCGTTACGGTCGCAGCCAGGTGCTCACTGCGTTGCGCGGCGAACTCGATCGGCTGCGTAGCCGTGCACTTTCCGACGAACTCCAGCGCGATTCGCTCGATGCGGATGCGATTGCGGGTGCCGTCGAACAGCACCTCATTGCCGCGGGGCAGTTGCGATTGCGTCCGGTGTTCAATCTGACCGGCACCGTGCTGCACACGAATCTCGGGCGCGCGCCGTTGCCCGACGAATCGGTGCAAGCGGTTGTACGCGCCCTGACGGCGCCGGTGAATCTCGAATTCGATCTCGCCACCGGCGGACGTGGCGATCGCGACGATATCGTCGAGCAGCTCATCTGCGAGTTGACGGGCGCCGAAGCGGCGACGGTGGTCAACAACAACGCCGCGGCGGTATTGCTTTTGCTCAACGCCTTGGCGAGCCGGCACGAGGTGATTGTGTCGCGCGGCGAACTTGTCGAAATCGGCGGCGCCTTCCGTATTCCCGACGTGATGCGCAGCGCCGGCGCGAAGCTCGTCGAAGTCGGCACGACCAATCGCACACACGCGCACGACTATGCCGATGCGATCGGCACGCGCAGCGCGCTCGTGATGAAGGTACATACGAGCAATTACGCGATTACCGGATTCACGGCGAGCGTCGACACCGCCGAGCTCGCCGCAATCGCGCACGCCCGCGGACTGCTATTTGCGGTCGATCTCGGCAGCGGCAGCCTGCTCGACTTCGCTTCGTTCGGACTGCCGCCGGAGCCCATCGTGCGCGACGTGATCAAGGCGGGCGCCGACCTCGTCGCGTTCAGCGGCGACAAGCTGCTCGGCGGACCGCAGGCCGGTATTCTCGTTGGCCGCGCCGATCTCATCGCAAGGTTGAAGAAGAATCCGATGAAGCGCGCGCTGCGCGTCGGCAAGCTCACGCTGGCCGCGCTCGAAGCCGTGCTAGCACTCTATCGCGCGCCCGAATTCCTCGCCGAGAAATTGCCGACGTTGCGCTTACTGACGCGACCGGCTGCAATGATCGAAGCGCAGGCGTCGCGTCTGCTGCCGACCGTGCAGGCGGCGCTGGGTGAGCGCTACGACGTCGCAGTCGCGTCGATGCAAAGCCAGATCGGCAGCGGTGCGCTGCCGCTTGAACGGCTGCCGAGTTTCGGTTTCGCGATTCATGCGCGCAAAGCACCACGCGGCAGTCTCGATCGGCTCGACGCAGCGCTGCGCGGCTTGCCGCGTCCGATCCTTGGCCGTATCGCCGACAAGACGCTGTGGCTCGACCTGCGTTGCCTGGAAGCCGCTGACGAAACCGAATTCGTCGCCCAGTGGAGCCGGTTCGACGCATGATCATCGGCACCGCCGGACATATCGATCACGGCAAGACCACGCTGGTGCGCGCGCTGACCGGCGTCGATACCGATCGGCTCAAAGAGGAAAAAGCGCGCGGCATTTCGATCGAGTTGGGCTATGCCTACGTTCCCGTCGAAGGTGCCTCCGGCGAAGCCGACGACGTGCTCGGATTCGTCGATGTGCCGGGCCATGAACGCTTCGTGCACACGATGGTCGCCGGCGCGGGCGGCGTCGATTTCGCGTTGCTGGTGATCGCGGCGGACGATGGAGTAATGCCGCAGACGCGCGAGCATCTTGCGATTCTCGACCTGCTCGGCGTCGCGCGGGGCGCAGTCGCGCTGACCAAGATCGATCGCGTCGAGACGTCGCGCGTGCGCGAGGTCGAGGCGCAGATTGCAGCCTTGCTCGCATCGAGTGCGTTGCGTGGCGCGCCGATATTTCCGCTCGATGCCACGGCGGACGCGGATGCCGGCGTCGCCGCGTTGCGCGCGCATCTGCATGTCGTTGCACGAAACTTTGCGCGACGTGGCGGCGAAGGATGGTTCCGTGTCGCCATTGATCGGGTGTTCACGTTGGCCGGCCACGGCACCGTCGTCACCGGCACGGTGCACGCGGGGCGCGTGCACATAGGCGACACGCTCGCGCTAATGCCGAAGGGCAAGTCCGCACGTGTGCGCAACATCCATGCGCAGAACCGCGCGGCCGAAGAGGGCCGGGCCGGCCAGCGCTGCGCGATCAATCTCGCGGGTATCGACAAGAGCGCGATTGTGCGCGGCGACTGGCTTGCCGATGCGCGCGCGTTTGCGCCGACGACGCATATTGACGTGCGTCTGCAACTGCTTTCCGACGCGCCGTCGTTGCGCAACGGCGCGCCGCTGCATATCCATTTCGGCACCGCACACCAGGTCGCGCAGGTTGTTTTGCTGGATGCCGAGCGGCTCGGCGCGGGCGGCTCGGCGCGCGCTCAACTCGTGTTCGACGCCCCCGTCTGCGCAACCCCGGGCGATCGCCTGATCCTGCGCGATGCGCAGGCGGCGCACACGCTGGGCGGCGGCGTGGTGCTTGACCCGTACGCGCCGGAGCGCAAGCGGCGCAGCGCCGCCAGGCTCGCCTGGCTCGACGCGATCGAGCGGATGCTGGCGGGCGAGGGCATAGCGCCTTTGCTCGATCACGCACCCTACGGCATCGCGATCGACGATCTTGCGCGCCTGTGCGGGCGTGCGGCCGAACATCTGCTGCTGCCCGACTCGGCACGGCGGATCGACACCGCGAACGGCACAGTTATCCTGTCTGCCGAACACTGGCAGGCGGTGCGCGACCGCGCACTCGCGATACTGCAAGTCTTCCATGTATCGGAGCCCGACGAGCCCGGCATCGACAGCGCGCGCTTGCGCCGTATGGTCGCACCGACACTCACCGACGTGCTCTGGCGCGCGCTCATCGACGAACTCGTGCACGAGCGCAAGCTGGCGCGCAGCGGCGCGTGGCTGCATCACCCCGAACATCGCGTCGTCCTAAGCGAAAAGGAATCCACGCTGCTGCGAACGCTGATGCCGCTGATCGTTGCCGGGCGTTTCGATCCGCCATGGGTGCGCGAACTTTCGACGACGGTGAATGCGGCTGAGGAGGCCGTGCGTTCGACATTGCGCAAGGCGGCGGCGCACGGCGAGCTGTATCAGGTCGTGCACGACTTGTTCTACGCGCGCGAAAATGTCGATGAACTTACGTCGACGCTGAGCAGGCTCGTACAGCGGAATGGCGCGGTCGAAGCGGGGCAGTTCCGCGATGCGACCGGCCTCGGGCGAAAGCGCGCCGTGCAGATCTTGGAGTTCTTCGATCGCATTGGCTACACTCGCCGCGTGCGCAATACGCACGTGTTACGCGCCGACAGCGGCTGGCCGGGCAGTGCCTGAGCTGCGCGGGCGATGGGACCCAATTCGGAAGGCATGCGCATCCGGTGGTGCGGCCGGGCTTCAAACCCGGTAGGGGGCGTCGATCGCTCCCTGGTAGGTTCGACTCCTGCTACCTTCCGCCACCCCCCTATATACAAACCGGCGTTCCCGCGCAGCGGGAACGCCGACCTTTTATCTTTGCTCTTATTCGCTTCGCTTTCGTTCTAAACCTCACTCGAACGAATCGAATACCTAAACCTCCCCGAATCCAAACTATCGAGCCGCGCGCCGTTCGTCTCCCCCTGCGGATACATCAAAAACGGAATCGGCTTTTTCTCCGATCCGGGCAACGCAACATCGTGCCCCATGTTGTAAGCAATCCAGTTCATCTCCCATGACCCGAACAACCGCTTGCGCGCGGCCTGTACTTTCGGATTCTCCATCGGCATCCCGCCTTCTTCTTCGAGAATCACCTTGCGCACATCGGCGGGATCGACCGGAATCCAGCCAAGACCCTGCGCGTAAAACTCAGCGCGACAATGCTGCGCCTTGCTGATGTCGCCAACCTTGCCGAGACAGTTGTAGCCGAGCTTCGAGGTGGTCACACGTACGCCATACGCGTCGCGCGCCGGGATACCGATCGAACGCGCCAACGCGACATACAGTGCATTGATGTCGGCACATCTGCCGCCCATTGTTCCATTGGCCAACATGGCATTGATGTCGCCGACGCCGCAGCCGCGTACTTGCGCATCGCGGTAGGTGTTATCGACCACCCACTCATACAGTGCGTGCGCCTTGTCGAGATCGCCGCGCCGGCCCTGGACGATACGTTCTGCGGTGACTTTCACGAGGCCGTCGGTAGGCAGGAGCGCCGTCGGTCGCAGATAGGTCTTGAGGTCGGCATTGCGGCCAGCGTAGTCATGCGAATCCAGCTCGGCATTTCGGTCGCGTGTCGCGACGCGGCTGCTCAGCTCGACATGCCCCACCGACTGCGCGTCGGGCCAGCTCACGTGCAGCATTTCCACGCCGTAGCCGGGCAGGGCCACGAGCCGGGCGCTCTGCGCACCGGGCGCGTCGAAGCCGATCGAGATACGTCGCTGCCAATCGCCGGCCTGCGCCAGCGGCACCGGCAACCAGAGTTGCGTCGGGCCTTCCGCACCGGCGAGATCAACCGAGGTGACGACGTCGAATGTCCGCCAACCTGCGGCGTTGCCTGCTTCGTCGGCGAAGGCCAACGGAGTGCGCAGGGAAAGGGCCGCGAGTGCGGCGGACGACGAGGATCGAACGAGAAAATCGCGGCGCTTCATAACGGCTGCCCTCCGCAAAAGGGTAGGATGAGTATCCTCCAAGTGCGGCAGGATTTCGACCATGACCGAAGATGCAATCTCGGCCCCCGTGCCCCGCCTAACGTCGCTTTCGCACGGCGGTGGCTGCGGCTGCAAGATTGCGCCGGGTGTGCTCGCCGAGTTGTTGCGCGGCACACCGGCCGCGGCCGGTTTCGCCGATCTGATCGTCGGCCGCGAGACATCCGACGACGCGGCGGTCTATCGCATCAACGCCACGCAGGCGATTGTCGCGACCACCGATTTCTTCATGCCGATCGTCGACGATCCGTTCGATTTCGGCCGCATCGCCGCGACGAATGCGTTGTCGGACATCTACGCGATGGGCGCGCGGCCGTTGTTCGCGCTGGCGATCGTCGGTATGCCGATCAACGTGCTGCCGCGCACTACGATTGCCGAGATCCTGCGCGGCGGCGAATCCGTGTGCGCCGCGGCCGGCATTCCGATCGCCGGCGGGCACAGCATCGATTCCGTCGAGCCCATCTACGGCCTCGCGGCGATCGGCGTCGTTGATCCGGACCAGGTCAAGCGCAATAGCGGCGCGCGCGCGGGCGACGTGCTCGTGCTGGGCAAGCCGCTCGGTGTGGGCATCTACTCGGCCGCGCTCAAGAAAGGCCAGCTCGACGACGGCGGCTATCGCGCGCTGGTCGACACGGCGACGCAGCTCAATCGGCCGGGTATCGAGCTTGCCCAACTCGACGGCGTGCACGCGCTGACCGATGTGACGGGCTTTGGCCTCCTGGGGCATCTGCTCGAAATCTGCCGCGGCAGCGGTCTGGGCGCCGTCGTCGATGCCGACAAGGTTCCGCTGTTTGCACAGGCGACGGCGTTCGCCGAGGCGGGTGTCGTGACCGGCGCTTCGGCGCGCAACTGGCAGTCGTACGGTGGTGATGTCGAGCTGTCACCGGCGCTCGCGCCGGTGTACCAGTCTCTGCTTACCGATCCGCAGACCAGCGGCGGCTTGCTGGTGGCGTGTTCGGCGGACGTGGTGACCGACGTCATCGATCTTTTCGCCGCCGCCGGCTTTGCACAGGCCGCGCCAATAGGGTCGATGACATCCGGGAATCCGGGCATTCGTGTCGTCTAGGCGGATCGCGCGTACTGCTCGCGCGATCCGAATGCATTTTGCGCTGCCAGCCGGGCGAGTCTTGTACTAAGATGGCCACAGATCGTCCGTGGCCGTGGTTCGCGGCGAACGAAGGAGAGAACGTCATGTCTCAGATGAGTCGGCGTCAGTTTCTGAAAGTCACCGGGACCACCCTGGTGGGTTCGAGTCTGGCGCTCATGGGCTTTTCCCCGGGTCTGGCGCTCGCGGAGGTGCGTGAGTACAAACTCACGCGCGCGACCGAGACGCGCAACACCTGCCCTTATTGTTCCGTCGCCTGCGGCATTCTGATGTACAGCCTCGGCGATCGCGCGAAGAATGCGGTATCGAACATCTTCCACATCGAAGGCGATCCGGACCATCCGGTCAATCGCGGCACGCTGTGTCCAAAGGGCGCGGGCCTTGTCGATTTCATCCACAGCGAGAGCCGGCTGAAGGTTCCCGAATACCGTGCGCCGGGCTCGGACAAGTGGCAGCGCATTTCGTGGAGCGACGCGCTCGATCGCATCGCCAAGCTGATGAAGGCCGACCGCGATGCGAACTTCGTGGCGAAGAACGCGGACGGCTTGACCGTCAACCGCTGGCTGACGACCGGCATGCTCGCCGCCTCGGCCTCGAGCAACGAAGTCGGTTATCTCACCCACAAGGTGGCACGCTCCTTAGGCTTACTGGCATTCGATAACCAAGCACGTGTCTGACACGGCCCGACGGTGGCAGGTCTTGCCCCGACGTTTGGCCGTGGAGCGATGACGAATCACTGGGTCGACATTAAAAATGCCGATCTGGTTCTCATCATGGGCGGCAACGCCGCCGAAGCGCATCCGTGCGGGTTCAAATGGGTCACGGAGGCGAAGGCGCACAACAAGGCGAAGCTGATCGTCATCGATCCGCGCTTCACGCGCTCGGCGTCCGTCGCCGACGTCTACGCGCCGATCCGCACTGGCACCGACATCGTCTTCCTCGGCGGGTTGATCAACTATCTGCTGACGAACGACAGGATTCAGCGCGAGTACGTGGTCAACTACACTGACTTGTCCTTTATCGTTAAGGACGAGTTCGCGTTCACCGAGGGCATCTACTCCGGCTACAACGCGGACAAGCGCAGCTACGACAAATCGAGCTGGGACTACGCGCGTGGCGACGACGGTTTCGTCAAGACCGATCCGACATTGGCCGATCCGCGCTGCGTCTACAACCTGCTCAAGCAGCACTACGCGCGCTACACGCCGGAGATGGTCGAGCGCGTCTGCGGCACGCCGAAAGACAAGGTGCTGCACATCTGGGACATGATCGCCTCGACCGCCACCCCCGACCGCGCGATGACGATCATGTACGCGCTCGGCTGGACACAGCACTCGATCGGCTCGCAGATGATCCGCACCGGCGCGATGGTGCAGCTGCTGCTCGGCAACATCGGCGTCTCCGGCGGCGGCATGAACGCGCTGCGCGGGCATTCGAACATCCAGGGTCTGACCGACCTCGGCCTGATGTCGAACCTGCTGCCCGGCTACATGACGCTGCCGGGCGAGAAGGAACAGGACTTTGAAGCCTATATCGGTGCGCGCGCGCAGAAGCCGCTGCGGCCGAACCAGCTCAGCTACTGGCAGAACTACCGCAAATTCCATGTCAGCTTCATGAAGTCGTGGTGGGGCGACGCGGCGACGGCGGAGAACAACTGGGCGTTCGATTACCTGCCCAAGCTCGACAAGCAGTACGACATGCTGCAGGCCTACGAGCTGATGAACCAGGGCAAGATGAACGGCTATATTTGCCAGGGCTTCAATCCGCTGGCGGCGGCGCCGAACAAGGCCAAGTTGAGTGCGAGCTTCTCGAAGTTGAAGTACTTGGTCATCATGGATCCGCTCGCGACCGAGACGAGCGAGTTCTGGAAGAACTACGGCGCGCTCAACGACGTCGACTCGTCGAAGATCCAGACCGAAGTGTTCCGCTTGCCGACGACCTGCTTCGCCGAGGAGAACGGCTCGCTGACCAATTCCTCGCGCTGGCTGCAGTGGCACTGGAAGGGCGCCGAACCGCCCGGCGAGGCGCGCAGCGACCTGGAGATCATGGCGGGGCTGTTCCTGCGCATGCGCGACATGTATCGCAAGGACGGCGGCGCCTTCGCCGATCCGATCGTCAACCTGACCTGGAAGTACGCGCGGCCGGACAGCCCGGATCCCGAGGAGCTCGCCCGCGAATATTCCGGCAATGCGCTGAAGGACCTTGCCGATCCGAAAGACGCGACCAAGATCACACGCAAGGCCGGCGAGCAACTGGCCGGTTTCGCGGAACTGCGCGACGACGGCAGCACCACGAGCGGCTGCTGGATTTTCTGCGGCGCTTGGGGCCCGACCGGCAATCTGATGGCGCGGCGCGACAACGCCGACCCGACCGGCATCGGCCAGACGATCAACTGGGCCTGGGCATGGCCGGCGAACCGGCGCGTGCTGTACAACCGCGCGTCCTGCGATCCGCACGGCAAGCCGTTCAATCCGAAGCGCAAGCTGATTGCATGGAATGGGACGACGTGGGGCGGGGCGGATATCCCGGACTTCAAGGTCGACGAGAATCCGGAAAACGGCATGGGGCCGTTCATCATGAATCCGGAGGGCGTCGCGCGTTTCTTCGCCCGCGCGGGCATGGCCGAGGGGCCGTTCCCCGAGCACTACGAGCCGTTTGAGTCACCGCTGGCGACGAATCCGCTCAACCCGAATCAGCCGCAGGCGATGAACAACCCGGCGGCACGCGTGTTCGCCCAGGATCGCGAAGCATTCGGCAAGGCCGACAAGTTCCCGCACGTGGCGACCACGTATCGTTTGACCGAGCATTTCCACTACTGGACCAAGCACGTGCGTCTCAATGCGATCGTGCAGCCGGAGCAGTTCGTCGAGATCGGCGCGGCGCTGGCCGACGAACTCGGCATCGGCAACGGCAGTCGCGTGCGCGTCAGCTCCAATCGCGGCCATATCGAGGCGGTCGCGATGGTGACCAAGCGCATCAAGCCGCTGACGATCGAAGGCAAGACCGTGCATACGGTCGGCGTGCCGATTCATTGGGGCTTCCTCGGCGTGGCCAAGCCGGGCTACCTCGCCAATACGTTGACCCCGTTCGTCGGCGATGCGAACACGAATACGCCGGAGTTCAAGTCGTTCCTGGTCAAGGTCGAGAAGGCATAGGAGAACCACGATGGCACTGCAATCGCTGGACATCATCCGCCGCTCGGCAACGACCCTGCCCGAGCCGCAGGCGCGCGGCGCGCACGCGGGCCAGGTCGCCAAGCTGATCGACGTGTCCAAATGCATCGGCTGCAAAGCCTGCCAGGTCGCGTGCATGGAATGGAACGACCTGCGCGACGAGATCGGTACCTGCACCGGGCACTACGACAATCCGCACGACTTGAGCGACCAGTCGTGGACGCTGATGCGTTTCGCCGAGTACGAAAACCCGAAAGGCGATCTCGAATGGCTGATCCGCAAGGACGGCTGCATGCATTGCGCCGATCCGGGCTGCCTCAAGGCCTGCCCGTCGCCGGGCGCGATTGTGCAGTACGCGAACGGCATCGTCGACTTCCACGAGGAGAATTGCATCGGTTGCGGCTACTGCGTGACCGGTTGTCCGTTCAACGTTCCGCGGATTTCGAAGAAGGATCACAAGGCGTACAAGTGCACGCTGTGTTCGGATCGCGTCTCGGTCGGTCTCGAGCCGGCGTGCGTGAAGACCTGTCCGACCGGCGCGATCACCTTCGGCAGCAAGGAAGACATGCAGCAGCATGCCGCCGAGCGCATCGAAGATTTGAAGTCGCGTGGTTTCGACCAGGCCGGCTTGTATGATCCCGCTGGCGTCGGTGGCACCCACGTGATGTATGTGCTGCAGCATGCCGATCAGCCGCAGTTGTATAGCGGCCTACCCGAGAATCCGAAGATCAGCGCGATGGTCGGATTGTGGAAAGGCATCAGCAAGCCGCTCGGTCTGCTCGCTATCATCGCGACTGCGGCGGCCGGATTCTTCCATTACATCGGCATCGGTCCGAACGAGACCGACGAGCAGGACGAAGAAGCCGCGCGGCGCGAGCTGGAGAAGACGCCATGAGCACCGAACGCAAACGCGATGAAATTGTTCGCTACGAGCCGGCGACGCGGATCAATCACTGGATCGTCGCGATCAGCTTCGTTCTGCTCGCCCTGTCCGGCCTGGCACTGTTCCATCCGGCGCTGTTCTGGCTGACGAATCTGTTCGGTGGCGGCCCGTGGACGCGCATCCTGCATCCGTTCATCGGCCTCGTGATGGTCATCGCGTTCGTGTTTCTCGGCGCGAAGCTTTGGCACGAGAACGTCATGCAGCCGCGCGATTGGCAATGGCTGCGCCAGATCAAGGACGTGGTCAACAATCGCGAGGACGCGCTTCCCGAGGTCGGCAAATACAACGCCGGACAGAAGTTGCTTTTCTATACGATTGTACTTTGTCTCATCGGGCTGCTGCTGTCGGGCATCGTGATCTGGCGAGCCTATTTCGCGTTCTATTTCCCGATCGAAGTGATCCGCTTCGCTTCGCTTCTGCATGCGTTCTGCGCGTTCGTGTTGATTTGCGCCATCATCGTTCACATCTACGCGGCGATCTGGGTCAAGGGGTCGGTGAAAGCGATGACGCGCGGTACAGTCAGCTACGGCTGGGCTTACAAGCACCATCGATCCTGGTTCCGCGATGTGACCAAGCCGTCGCAGAAATAAGCGGGCCGCATTGTCGGTTCGCTCGTTGGCGGAGGTTGCATTGCGTCTCTGAGCGCGCGATGCTCACTGCCGGCCGCCAGCAAGGAGCAATTTGTGCCATCTGTTCAAAGCCAGCCGGTTTCTACCGGGCTTACGCGCGCCGCGATGTTTCTCGTGGTGCTGATCAACGACGGCGATGAGAATCGCGACGCGGTGCGGGCCTTCTGCAACGACTTGTCCTCGTTCGTGCGGGCCGTGGGTTTTCGCGATCGCAGTGCGCAGCTGTCGTGCGTCATGGGATTCGGTTCGAATGCGTGGGACCGTCTCTTCGGCGCGCGCCGGCCCAAGGACCTGCATCCATTCCGCGAAATTCGCGGCGTGCATCACGCGGTTTCGACGCCGGGCGATATCCTTTTCCACATCCGTGCCTCGCGCATGGACATGTGCTTCGAATTGGCGACACAGATCATGGACCGGCTTGGCAGCGCGGCGTCCATTGCCGACGAGGTGCACGGCTTCAAATATTTCGACGATCGCGATCTCTTGGGTTTCGTCGACGGAACGGAAAATCCCGAGGGGGACGATGCGGCGGCGGCCACGATCATCGGCGACGAAGACGCGGCGTTCGCCGGCGGCAGCTACGTAATCGTGCAGAAGTATCTGCATGATCTGAAGAAATGGAATGCCGTTCCCGTCGAAATGCAGGAGAAGATGATCGGCAGGGCGAAGCTGTCCGACATCGAACAGCCGGACGAGGAGAAAGCGCCTTACGCGCACAACGTGCTGACCTCCATCGTCGACGAGGACGGCAACTCGCAGGAAATTCTGCGCGACAACATGCCGTTTGGCGATATCCAGAAAGGCGAGTTCGGCACCTATTTCATCGGCTACTCGCGGTCGCCATCGACGACTGAGAAGATGCTGCAAAACATGTTCGTCGGCCTGCCGCCGGGCAACTACGATCGCTTACTGGATTTCAGCCGCGCGGTCACCGGCACTTTGTTTTTCGTCCCTTCCGCAACGTTCCTCGACGACGTCGGGGCAGGGGATGCCAGTCCCAACTCAGTACCTGCTGCAAGCAACGAAAGCGAGGTCGCGCCCGCGTCGCCACCGCGATCGACTGATCACTCGCTCGGTATCGGTTCTCTGAAACGAGAGGATAGTCATGAATAATCTGCATCGCGAACTGGCCCCGATTTCCAGCGGGGCATGGACCCAGATCGAAGAAGAAGCCGCGCGCACCTTGAAGCGCTATCTGGCGGCGCGGCGCGTCGTCGACGTAAACGGCCCGGGCGGTTCCGAGCTGTCGGCTATCGGTACCGGCCACCAGCGGCCGATCAAGACGTTGACCAACGGCGTCGTGGCGGCGCAGCGCGAGGTCAAGCCGCTCGTGCAGCTGCGCGCCGCGTTCGAGCTCACGCGCGAGGCGATCGACGCGGTGGAGCGCGGATCGCAGGACTCGGATTGGTCACCGTTGAAAGAGGCGGCGCGCAAGATTGCGTTCGCCGAGGACCGCGCCGTGTTCGAGGGCTATGCAGACGCAGGCATTCAAGGCGTGCGCCAGGTCACCAGCAACCGCGTGGTAGGTCTGCCCAAAGATGTGAGTTCCTATCCCGATGCGATCGCGCAAGCCGTCAACCAATTGCGTCTGGCCGGTGTAAACGGCCCGTACGCGCTGCTGCTCGGCGCGGAGCCGTTCACGGCCATCAACGCGGCAAGCGACGACGGCTATCCCGTGCTCAAACACATTCAGCAGCTCGTCGACAAGGAAATCATCTGGAGTCCGGCGATCGAAGGCGGGGTGGTGCTTACCACGCGCGGCGGCGACTTCGATCTGTATCTCGGTCAGGATATTTCCATCGGCTACCTCACCCACTCCGGATCTGCGGTTGAACTCTATCTGCAGGAGACGTTCACTTTCGTCGTCCAAACGGCGGAGGCCGCCGTCATGTTTGCTCCGCCAAAGAAATAGAAGCGATTTTTCTGCGGCTAGGTCTCGCTGGAATGAAGTCGAAGGAAAGCCTTCGAAGCACGGCGCGCGCGCAGCGCGATTTCCCGCGGCGGGGGCCGCTCGGCGACGCCGAGCAGCAAGCCGATCATCAAGTCCCCCCAAAGTAGTCCATAGAACTGCTCGACAAGATCGACCGCGCGGCCTTCGAGCAATCCGAATTCCTGCGCCTGAGTCATGATCTTGCGCAGAGCGGTGCGGGTGGCCTCGCGCCCCAGGGCGTCGAGCGTGCGCGCGACCTCGGGCGCCTGAGTCGTTTCGGCGATCGCCAATCGAAAGACCGCGATGACGGTGGGATCGCTGACTTCGCGGATCAGTTGTGCGCCGAAGGATGACAGAATCTCCGCGAGAGTTTCGCGATCGCGCGGTACCGGCAGATCGGCCGCCAGTTGGAGTCGCCGGGCCCGGCCGCCGATACAGGCGATCAACATTTCCTGTTTGTTGCCAACCAGCGCATAAAGCTCTCGCTTCGAAACGCGCGCGCGCGTGGCGATCTCGATGGTGCTGGCCGCCGCATAGCCGTTTTCCATGAACGCGGTAAAGGCGGCCTCGAGGATTCTCTCGCGTACGGCGGCCTCGTCGGCGTCTGCTTGAGGCCGTTTTGACTTCGATGACGTTGTCATTTTTCTCTCGCTTGACATCGGTACTTATCAGTACCATACTTTGCGGTACCAGATAGTACCATGCAATCCGTATGGGAGTCGTGAACATGTCACCCGCCGTCATCTTCAACATCCATCTCGTCCTTGGCTACGTTGCGTGGCTGCTCTGCTTCGGTGCGTATTTTTGGCCGAAGCTCAAGACGATGGATCAAATCGAGGCCCAGCGCGCCATTGCCACGCTGCATAGCTTCCGCTTCTTCGGACTGGTCTTCATCATCCCGGGCGTCGTCGGTCCGAATCTGCCTGCGGGCTTTGCCGAGTTCGCGGCTTATGGCGACTTCGCTACCGGGCTGCTGGCCATTCTGGCCCTCATCGCGATCCGGATGCGCTTCTTCTTCTGGCCCCTCATCGTCGCTTACAACGTCGTGGGCGCGGCAGACATCCTGATCGACTACTACCACGGCGTCACGCTCGACCTTCCCGCCTTGTCGGGGCAGTTGGGCGCCACCTACGCCATCGCGATCATCTATGTGCCCCTGCTCATGATCACGCATGTCGCCGCGTTGTACTTGCTGGTGCGTGATCCGTCGCAAAAGGCTAGGGCCGTAGCATCCTGATGGGTCAGCGATGTTCTCGATAACACCCGGTGGAGTGCCGCAGCCCCGGCCAGCCGCTAGAAAATCTTAACGTTAAATCCCGAATCCTCCGTGCTTCGACCTGGGGAGTCGAATTGATCGCGACGTTTGTGGTGGTGCTTCCAGCAAAGTCCATTCGACGGCATGACTGATCGAACGGGGCATCCCAGAAAACGCTAGCGATCTAATTTTGCGCGCACTAGTGTTTCTTCAACTTTCGGGAGACGTCATGAAACAACTTGAACTCGCCAAGCAGCGTCGTCGTATCGGCGTTGGCTTCGGTTTGTCGTTGGTGGCCGTCACATCGCTATTTTGCGGCGCAGGGCTGGCCGGAGCCAACGGCGTTGCGCATCAGGCCCTGAGTATTCCCTCGCAGCACGTGCCGCAGGCAGTGGCCAGCGGTTCCGCGCACTATGTCGATTTGCTGGACGGGCAGCAATCGCTGAAGCTGTCTCTCAGTCTGCCGGAACGCAACTCGGCCGAGCTCGATCAGTTCTTGCGCGATATTCAGGACCCGCATAGCCCGTCATATCACCACTATCTCAGCGTCGAAGAGTACACCGCGCACTTTGGCCCGACGCAGCAGGACTACGATCAGGTCGTTGCCTGGGCGCAAGCCAACGGCTTGAGAGTCACCGGGACCGCGTCGAATCGCCGCCTCGTCAACGTGGAAGGCTCGGTCGACGCGATCAATCGCGGCTTCAATGTGCAATTGGCCAAATTTCAGCACCCCAGCGAGGACCGCGTTTTCTTCGCTCCGAACCGCGAGCCCGCGGCGCTGGGTTTGAATGCGCAGCTCCTGCACGTTACTGGACTGGACAACTACTCGTTGCCGCAAACGCGTCTGAAGAAACCGGATCTGCCAGTGACGCGTGCCACGGGATCGGGGCCGAGCGGGCAGTTCTTGCCGAGCGATATGCGCGCCGCCTACTACGGCAGCGGCAGCCTCACGGGCGCGGGGCAGTCGATCGGCATCTTCTCGTTCGCGGGCTACAACCTGAGCGATGTCACGTTGTTCTATCAGAAAACCGGCATGACGTCTTCGGTGCCGATCAACAACGTGTTGGTCAACGGGTTCGCCGGCACGTGCAACGGCTGCGACGATGGCGAACAGGTGCTCGATATCGTCAACTCCATTGGCATGGCGCCGGGCATCGACCAGATCCTGTTCTACGAAGGATCGAGCGCCACGGCCATCCTCAACAAGATGGTAACGGACAACACGGCAAAAGTTCTCAGCTGCTCGTGGTACGGCGGCGACTTCAACAACACCACCGACGATCCGATCTACCGGCAGATGGCGGCGCAAGGGCAGACGTTCGTCAATGCGAGCGGCGACTTGGGCGCGTACAACAACCGCACGTGGGGAGCGCCGTCGGCGGATCCAAACGTGCTCGAAGTGGGCGGAACGGATTTGACGACCAACGGCGGCGGCGGTTCGTGGGCCTCGGAAACTTCATGGGTCGACAGCGGCGGCGGTTTCTACAGCGGCGCCGGTGAAAGCACGCCGAGCTATCAACTGCTCGCCGGGGTGCTTAATTCCTCCAACAAAGGATCGACGACCTATCGGAATGACCCCGACGTGTCGGCCGAAGCGAACTTCGACAACCCGACGGTCAGCAAGGGTCAGTTCCTCACCGGCTACGGCGGCACGAGTTTCGCCGCGCCGCGCTGGGCCGGCTTCCTCGCATTGGTGAACCAGCAGTCAGTGGCGCATGGCCACGGCCCGGTCGGATTCGTCAATCCAGCGCTGTACAACATCGGCGTGAGCACGAACTACGTGACGAGCTTCCACGACATTACCGTGGGCAGCAATCCGTCGGGCAAAGGCAAGAGCGTCAGCTACAACGCCGTCGCCGGCTTCGACTTGGTCACGGGCTGGGGCAGTCCGCAAGCGGCGCTGATCAATGTGCTGGCGCCGTGAATTCGAAACCGCGCAATCACGTTTCAATGTGATTCGAAGCGCTTAGCTTCGTCATGACAGAGGGCCGCAGACTGCGGCCCTCTTTTTCACGCACAAAATTTGCAAATCGCTGCATGCAAAAAGCCGGGGTAGAAAACGTTTCCATCGAGATGTTCCCCCGTGCCAGCCCAGTGGGAATGCACTTATCCTAATGCGCTATCGCATTATTACATTGCATGTAAAAATGGGAACTGCATCGTCGCTTTAGATGAAATTAACGTTGCGGATGTTCTTTAGACACACGTTTCTCGCAGGGGCAGAGGCGTGAAGTCGGCGGACGGAGCGGTGCCGTAAAACGGGCCGGGGATCAGGTAGCCATTTCGTCGCTGTGCAATTCGATCGCAACGACAGCGTGTGCCGGGGGGCTCGCGTGAGGGGGATTTTGCGTTCGTGAGGAAGCACGTGCCGGGTTCTCAAGGAGCCAACAGAAATATGTGAAAGAAGTGTTGAAGGAACCACTGCTCTTTTCTTAATTTTCTGGAGACCCGAAATGAGGATAGTCAAACCCGTGGACGGGCATCGCAACGCATCGCGTTCGCTCAAGTCCGGTATCGCACTCTCGCTGCTCGCTGCCGCCATGACGGTCGGAAGCGGAAACGCCGCCCACGCCAGCAATGCCGGTCTGCTCGCCAGGGCACCGTCGATTCAGGCGCAACATCTTCCGGCGGTCGTGGTCAGCGGTCAGGCCCTGATGACGAACCCGGTCGCCGCCTCGCAGCGACTGAAACTCGGCATCGCCTTGCCCACGCGCAACCAGGCCGAGCTGGATCTGCTACTGCACGATCTGCAGGATCCGCAGAGCTCGCGGTTCCACCAATACCTGACCCCTGAGGAATACACCGAGCGCTTCGGCCCGACCCAAGCCGATTACGATATGGTCGTCGCTTGGGCGCAGACGAACGGTTTCGAGGTTACTGGCACCGCACCCAACCGCCGTCTAATCAGCATCGAGGGCGACGTGAATACCGTCAATCGCGCGTTCAACGTGACGATGACGGAATATCAGCATCCGAGCGAAGACCGTACGTTCTTCTCCGCGGACCGCGAACCGTCCGCGAGCGGCCTCGATCTTCCGCTATTGCAGGTGACCGGCCTGAACAACTACATCACGCCGCATCCGCATCTGCACAAGGGCAAGAATCCCGTCGCGAATGCGACCGGTTCGGGTCCGTCGGGCGAATTCCTGCCGAGCGACATGCGCGCGGCTTACTACGGCTCCGGCTCGTTGACCGGCTCGGGTCAATCGATCGGCATCCTCTCGTTCGACGGCTACAAGACCAGCGACGTGCAGTTGTACTACTCGAGCACCGGCATGTCTTCGAGTGTGCCGATCAACAACGTACTCGTGAACGGCTATAGCGGTGCCTGCGTGTCGTTCAATTCGAACGGCACGATCAACACCAGCGTCTGCGACGACGGCGAGCAGATCCTCGACATCGTCAACGCGATCGGCATGGCGCCGGGCATTTCGCAGATCCTGTTCTACGAAGTCGATCCGTCCGATGCGTCGGGCGACACCAAGATGCTCAACCAGATGGCCACCGACAACTCGGCCAAAGTGCTGAGCTGCTCGTGGGGCTGGGGTGTCAACCAGGCGACCGACGATTCGATCTTCCAGCAGATGGCCACGCAGGGACAGACCTTCCTCAGCGCGTCCGGCGATTCGGGCGCGTGGGGCGTCGGCACCAGCAAGACGGTCAACGCGGACTATCCTTCGCAGTCGCCGTATATTCTCCAGGTCGGCGGCACCGACTTGACGACGAGCAGCGCCGGCGGCGCGTGGTCGTCGGAAACGGCGTGGTCGAACAGCGGCGGCGGTTGGGATTCGAGTGCGCCGATTCCGAGCTGGCAGCAGATTTCGGGCGTGATCAATTCGTCGAATAAAGGTTCGACGAGCTATCGCAACGCTCCGGACGTCGCGATGGAAGCGAACTTCGACAATCCGACGGTGAGCAACGGCCAGTTCCTCACCGGCTACGGCGGCACCAGCTTCGCCGCGCCGCGTTGGGCTGGCTTCGTTGCGCTGATCAATCAGCAGTCGGTTGCGAACGGTAAAGGCACGGTTGGTTTCTTCAACTCCGCGCTTTACAACCTCGGTGTCGGCACGAGCTATTCGAGCAACTTCCACGACATCACCAGCGGCAGCAACCCGGCGATCAATTCGAGCGGTACGACCATATCGGGCGGCCCGTCGTTCAACGCCGTCACCGGCTATGACCTCGTCACCGGCTGGGGCAGTCCGAAAGCGGCGTTCATCACGACACTGGCGGGTTCGAGCAGCGGTACGGCGGACTTCAGTCTGTCCGATTCGCCGACGAGCCTGACCCTGAACCAGGGCGGCAGCGGCACCGACACGATCACGGTGACCGGCGTGAATGGTTTCAGCGGCAGCGTCGCCTTGTCCGCCTCGGGTCTGCCGAGCGGCGTGACCGCCTCGTTCAGTCCGTCGAGCACGACCAGCACGAGCACGCTGACACTCACCGCCAGCAGCACGGCGACGACGGGCACGGCGTCGGTGACGATCACCGGCACTTCCGGTTCACTGAGCCACACGGCGACGTTGAGCCTGACGGTCAATTCGTCCGGCGGTGGCGGTTCGACGCAATTGCTCGGCAACACGGGGTTCGAGAGCGGCGCGGCGTCGCCGTGGACGATGTCCTCGGGCGCGCTGTGCAGCAACAGCACCTGCAACGGTGAAACCGCGTACGCGGGCACTTGGTTCGCCTGGCTCGACGGTTACGGCTCGACGCACACCGACACGGTGTCGCAGCAGGTGGCGATCACCGCCGGCAAGACCACGGCGACGCTGCAGTACTACCTGCACATCGACACGGCCGAGACGACGACCTCGACGGCGTACGACAAGCTGACCGTCGGTGTGTACAACACCTCGGGCACGCTGCTGAAGACGCTGGCCACGTATTCGAATCTCAACAAGAATACGGGCTACGCCGTGCACACGAATGATCTGTCCGCATACATCGGCCAGACCGTGGTGATCAAGTTCACCGGTGCGGAAGATTCGTCGCTGCAGACCTCGTTCGTGCTCGACGACATCACGCTGACGGTGCAGTAAGCCTGCGCAACACAGCGAAGCAACACAGAAGGGCCGCGCATGCGGCCCTTCTTCTATCCCGATCGGGCAGGGCGTTCATTCGCAGTGAATGAAGGTCGGTGAAAAAGAAGGCCTTGATATGGCGCGGTGCAGCATGGCGGTTTGCCGCTAGGCTGATACATTCCACGCTACGACCGACCGGATGTAACTGGCGATGAGATCCACTTTTCCTGCCCACGGGCCTTTTTTCGACCTCAATTTTGGTAGCGCTAACATTTCTGCGGAGACGCGCGTATGAGTCTCGTGGTCGGAATCGACATCGGCACGCAAAGCACCAAACTTGTCGCTTACGACCCCGCGGCCCGTCAGGTCGTCGCGACGCACGGCCATGCTTTGGAGTTGATCGCGCACGAAGACGGCACGCGTGAGCAGCGTGCCGAATGGTGGGTCGAGGCAATCCGCGCCTGTTTTGAGAAACTCGAGCCGGCGCAGCGTGCACGTATCGTCGCGATCGGAGTATCGGGCCAGCAGCACGGCTTCGTGCCAATGGACGAAACCGGCCGCGTGCTCGCACCGGCCAAGCTCTGGTGCGACACGAGCACGCAAGCCGAGTGCGACGAGATCATGGGGGCAGTGGGGGGTACGCAACGCTGCGTCGAGCTGGCGGGCAATCCGATTCTCGCCGGCTACACCGCGTCGAAGTTGCCGTGGACGCGTAAACACCGGCCTGAAGTGTATTCACGCTTGGCCTCGATTCTGCTTCCGCACGACTACGTGAACTTCTGGTTGACCGGCGAACGTTGGATGGAATGCGGCGACGCCTCCGGCACCGGCTGGCTCGACGTGCGCGCGCGGCGATGGTCGGCGCCGATGCTCGCCGCGACTGACGCGCAGCGCGATCTCACGTCGTTGTTGCCGCCGCTGGTCGAGGCTGATACGAGTTTCGTCATCTCGCCGGCGATCGCCGAAGAACTGGCTTTGCCGCGCAACGTGCGGGTCAGCGCCGGCGGCGGCGACAACATGATGGCGGCGATCGGCACCGGCAATGTCGCACCCGGCGTGTTGAGCATGAGCCTCGGCACCTCGGGTACCTTGTTTGCCTATGCCGACCGTGCCGTGGTCGATGACGGCGCAGGGTGGGCGGCGTTTTGTTCCTCGACCGGCGGCTGGCTGCCGTTGATCTGCACGATGAACTGCACCGTCGCCACCGAGACCGTGGCACGCCTGTTCGGCTTCAGCGCGCGCGAAGGCGATACGGTGATGGCAGACACGCGCCCCGGCGCCGATGGCCTCGTCATGCTGCCGTTCTTCAACGGCGAACGCACGCCGGATCTGCCGCACGCACGCGGCGCGCTGCATGGCATGAATCTCGACAACTTCACCCGCGCCAACACCTATCGCGCCGCAATGGAAGGCGCGACCTATGCGCTGCGCAACGGCTTCGACGCGTTGCAGGCGGCCGGCATGCGCTTCGATACGATCCGCCTCACCGGCGGCGGCAGTCAGAGTGCGGCGTGGAGGCAGATGGTCGCGGACGTATTCGAATTGCCGGTCGACGTGCCCGAGCATAGCGAGGGCGCCGCGTTCGGCGCCGCGCTGCAGGCGCTGTGGGCCTACGATCACGCCGACGGCAGCGATGCCGACATCGCCACGCTGGCGCGCGAGCACGTGCGCTGCACGCCCGCGTTGTCGACTCGTCCCAATGCTGCCGACGCGGCGGCTTACCGCGCCCCTTACCGCCAATTCGTGCGGCATCTCGAATCGGCAAAACAATTCCATGCAAACCACCCATGAGTGATGGCCTAATGAACACACCTTTGATCGGCAAACGCGAATTCTTCCCCGGCATCGGCCGCATCCCGTTCGAGGGCCTGGGCTCCGACAATCCCCTCGCGTTCAAGCACTACGACGCGAACAAGACGATCGGCAACAAGACCATGGCCGAGCATCTGCGCTTCGCCGTTTGCTACTGGCACAGTTTCGTCAACGCCGGTCACGATCCCTTTGGTCCGGGCACACGCCACTATCCTTGGGATGCGCCTGAGACGGCGGGCGATTCGCCTCTTGCGCGCGCCGAATCGAAACTCGATGCGGCGTTCGAGTTCTTCACCAAGCTCGGTGTGCCGTACTACTGCTTTCACGACATCGACATGGCGCCGGATGCCGATGACATTGCCACCTACGAGAAGAATCTTAGGCATTTGGTCGCTCTGGCCAAGGAACGTCAGAAGGCCAGCGGAGTGAAGCTGCTCTGGGGTACGGCGAACCTGTTCTCGCACCCGCGCTATATGAACGGTGCCGCGACGAATCCCGACTTCGACGTCGTCGCCCGCGCGGCCGTGCAGGTCAAGAATGCGCTCGACGCGACAGTCGAACTCGGCGGCGAGAACTACGTATTTTGGGGCGGCCGTGAAGGCTACGCCTCGCTGCACAACACCCAGATGAAGCGCGAGCTCGATCACTTCGCCCGATTCCTGACGATGGCGCGCGACTACGGCCGCAGCATCGGTTTCAAGGGCGTCTATCTGATCGAGCCCAAGCCGATGGAGCCGATGAAGCATCAATATGACTTTGACTCGGCGACCGTGGCGGGCTTCTTGCTCAAGCACGGCCTCGACAAAGACTTCAAGCTCAACATTGAAGCCAACCACGCCACGCTGTCCGGACACACCTTCGAGCACGATCTGCAGGTTGCCTCCGATCACGGCCTGCTTGGCAGCATCGATGCGAACCGCGGCAACGCGCAGAATGGTTGGGACACTGATCAGTTTCCGACCGATCTCTACGACACGGTCGGCGCGATGCTTGTCGTGCTGCGCCAGGGCGGGCTGCAGCCGGGTGGATTCAATTTCGATGCGAAGGTACGCCGCGAATCCACCGATACGGAAGACTTGTTCCTCGCCCACATCGGCGGCATGGATGCGTTCGCGCGCGGCCTCGAAGTGGCGCACGCGCTGCTCACCGAGTCGCCGTGGGAAAATTGGCGCAAGCAACGGTATGCCAGCTTCGATGTCGGCGCGGGCAAGGATTTCGAAAATGGCAAACTCACGTTTGCGGATCTGCACGCGTTGGCGTCGAAGCGCGGCGAGCCGAACAAGATCAGCGGCAAGCAGGAACGCTACGAGAACCTGCTCAATCAATTCCTACTTCGTTGAGTCCATGTCATGAACAGCATCTCGCTCGACAACGCCGCGGTGGCGGGCAATACGGAAAACACGCGACTCATTATCCTGATCAGCTGCGTCGCCACGATCGGCGGCTTCCTGTTCGGCTTCGATAGCGGCGTCATCAACGGCACGGTCGACGGTCTGAAGCAGACTTTCCAATCGACGTCGGCCGAGATTGGTTTCGAGGTCGCCTCGATGCTGCTCGGCTGCGCGATCGGCGCGTTCTTCGCCGGCCGGCTCGCCGATCGCTGGGGCCGGCGCACGGTGCTGATCATTTCCGCCGTGCTGTTCTTGTTCTCGGCGCTGGGGGCGGGCTTCGCGACGACGTCGACGTTCTTCGTCGCCGCGCGCGTGCTCGGCGGTTTCGCGGTCGGTGCGGCAAGTGTGATGTCTCCTGCCTACATCGCCGAGGTCGCCTCCGCGCGTTATCGCGGGCGCCTCGCGACGGTGCAGCAGATCGCGATCATCAGCGGCCTGTTTTGCGCATTTCTCAGCAACTATCTTCTGGCGAAGGCGGCAGGGAGTTCGACTGGCGCATTGTGGCTGGGGCAGGCCGCGTGGCGCTGGATGTTCTGGATGCAGGCGATTCCGTCGCTGTTGTTTTTCTTGTTCCTGCTGCCGATCCCCGAAAGCCCGCGCTTTCTCGTCGTGAAAAAGCGTACCGCGGATGCTCTGGCCGTGCTGACGCGCCTGTACGGCGCTCGTGATGCGAAAAACAAACTCTCTGAGATCGACGCTTCGCTTTCGGAAGATCATCACCGTCCGCAGTTGTCCGACCTGATCAACAAGACGACCGGCAAGATCCGGCCTATCGTTTGGGTAGGCATCGGTCTGGCCACGTTTCAGCAACTGGTGGGCATCAACGTCGTGTTCTATTACGGCGCGGTGCTGTGGCAGGCCGTCGGCTTTTCTGAGAACGATGCGCTGCTCATCAACGTGATGTCGGGCGCGTTGAGCATCGGCGCGTGCCTGATCACCGTATTCCTGATTGACCGCATCGGCCGCAAACCGCTCTTGTTGGTGGGTTCGATCGGCATGGCGGTGGCACTCGCGCTGGTCACCGTGGCGTTCGCCACCGCAGGGCTCGATGCGAACGGCAAACTCATGCTGTCGGGATCGACTGGCATGCTCGCGCTCGTCGCCGCGAACGTCTACGTGATTTTCTTCAACGTGTCGTGGGGCCCGGTGATGTGGGTGATGCTCGGCGAGATGTTCCCGAATCAGATCCGCGGTTCCGGCCTTGCCATCGCGGGCGCGGCACAGTGGACGTCGAACTTCGCCATCACGGTCACTTTTCCGATTCTGCTCACCGGCATCGGCCTTGCCGGCGCGTACGGCATCTACACGGTGGCTGCGGCGATCTCGGTGTTCTTCGTGCTGCGCTACGTGCACGAGACGCGCGGCAAGGAACTCGAGCAGATGGAAGGTTAGGGCAGGGGCATACTCGGCCAGGGTGTACTGAACTGTCGTGAAGAAAGGCAGGGCATGGCGCTGCGAAATCAGGCAGGAGTTTTGCGGCCGGAAGCCGGCCGCGCAACCGAGTCGCGCTTGATCAGCTGATGCGCGACGACGTGATCGACCACCACGTGGCCGTCGCTTTCTTTGCCACGGATGCTGCGCAGCAGGATGTCGATAGCGGAATCGGCCATCGACGCGACCGGCTGGCGGATCGTCGTCAACTCGGGCCATACGGTGGTTGCCGCCGAGGTGTCGTCGAAACCGACCACGGAAAGATCGCGCGGCACATCGAGGCCGCGCCGGTGTGCGACCGAGACGACAGCGGCAGCCATATCGTCGTTACTGGCGAAGATTGCCGTCGGTGGCCGGCGTAACGCGAGCAGTTTCTCGGCGGCCTTGAGCCCCGAGCGATAAGTGAAGTAGCCCTGTCGCGCAAGTGTTGGATCGAACCGAATACGGGCTTCGAGCAGCGCGGCCTGGAACCCCTCGAAGCGGCGCTTGCTTGCCGTCTGGTTCGGGTGTCCCTTGATGTAGCCGATACGGGTGTGGCCGGCGGCGATCAGATGCTCGGTGATCTCCTTGCTAGCACGGAAATCATCAACGCGCACATGCGAGATGTCGCGACTGCCGTGGCCCGACGCGATGGCAACCACCGGAACGCCGGCGTCGGCAAATTCCGCCAACACTGCCTCGGATTCGCACAGCGGCGCCGGCAGGATGGCGCCAACGACACTTGTCGCAAGCGCGCGAGCGGCTTTGCGCTGGGCTTCGGCGTCAAAGCCGTCCCAGGTGTCGACGACAAGTTGCGCCGCGGTGCGTGCTGCGCCATGCAGCGCGCCGACCAGAAGCTCGCGCAGATAGGCCGCGCTGGGGTTGGTGTAGATCAGCGCGATACGCGTGCCGCGGGCCGCCGCCAATGAACTCGCCGCAAGGTTAGGCGTGTAACCGAGTTTGCGCACCGCCTGCAACACACGCTCGCGTGTGGTCTCACGCACCTTGCCCTGGCCGCTGACGACACGAGACACGGTCATCGGCGACACCTTGGCGTGCGCAGCGACCGCATCGATGGTGACCGCGCGTCCTTTTCGACGGGTCAATTTTTTGGCCTTGTTCTTCAATGTTCATTCCTTTGGGTTGTACCCCGGGAATCCGATAGGGGAACAGTTTCCATGTTAGCGATAACAGGCGCTCCCTGCGATCAATTGGGCGACCGACGGCAGGGGTAGGGGGACAAGAGGCCCGCTGCGATATTTTCTAGACCGTGCTGGTTGGAGCAACACGGGCAGGTCAGGAGCCCGGCGCGATCCAGCCGACGACATCGACCACAACGTCGGTCGATCCCTTCGAATTGAACAGCGATACGTTGCCACCGTTGCCCACCGCCACGACGACAAGGTTGGGGCGGGTCTGGCCCGGCACAAAGTTGAGATTGGAGGCGGTTGGGAGTAGGTAGCCGGCTGGCCACACGGTCATGAAACCCGTGCCGGTCGGGGTCACTGCGGTGACGTTGAGCACGACCGCCGCGACGCCGCTCGGCGGCACGCCGCCGCGATTGCTGACGGTGAGGTCGAGCGTGCTGCCGGCGCTGAGTGCGCCGCCGCCGGCGAATTGTCCGTCGGACGTCTTCGCGCCTGTGCGCGTGTCGAGGAGGCGCGCCGGCACGAGCGCCGTGATTGCCGCGCCGCTCGGCATCCATGCGGCAACGTCGGCGATCAGTTGTGTGCTGCCCGCCGAGTTGTACAGCGAGACATAGCCCGCACCGCTGACCTTCGCGAGAACGAGGTTGGCCACTGTCTGCCCGGGCGCGAAGTTGAGATTGGATGCGAGAGGGCGCGATTGGTCGCTAGGCCATGCGGTGATGTAACCGAACGCAGTCGGGCCGGTGGCGGTGACGTTCATGATGACCGCGGCCGCATTAGCCGGCACGCCGCCGCGCCCAGCGACGAGGAGATCCAATTGCTGACCGGGGCCAATGGCGCCGCCGCCGGCGAACTGTCCATCGATGGTCGGAAAAGCCGTACGCGTATCGAGCATGCGCGCCGGCGTCAGCGCAGTCACCTGTGAGGATGCCGTGAAGTACCAAGCCACGTCGGCAACGAGGTCGGTACTGCCCGCGGAATTGAACAGCGAGACGTTGCCGTTGCTGCCGAGGCCGGCGACGACGAGATTCGGAATCGTTTGTCCGGGTGCGAAGTTGAGATTGGATGCGAGCGGGCGTGTTTGGCCGCTGGGCCAGGCAGTGATGTAGCCGACTTTCGTCGGATTTGTCGCAGTGAGATTCAGTATCGCGGCAACCGCGCCGCTGCCGGGAACGTTGCCGCGCCCGGCAACGGTGAGATCGAGCGTGCTGCCGCCGGCGAGTGCACCGATTCCCGCGAATTTCTGGTCTATGGTTGTGGAGCCCACGCGCGTGTCGAGAATGCGCGCCGGAAACGTCGGCAACGTTGGCGCGCCGTCGCCGAAGCCGTTGCGCACGCATTCGGCGGAAGGGCTGCTGTTGTCGTAGGCGACCAGCGTGCCGAGCGGCATCACGTCGAAATTACTCAGAGCCACACCGAACAGCGAATGCGAGTCGATGTTGATGTCGGAGTCGGTCCACTTGTGCGTCGCGAACAGACCGTCGTCGGCGGTCAGCGGAACGTTGCCGCCGTCGGAGAGAAACATGCCGTATTTCTTCAACGTGCGCAGGATGACTTGGGCAGCGGGATTGAAGCCCGCAATGTTGAAGTTCGACTTGAGGCGCAAACGCGCACCGTACGGAATCGCGTTGGCGGATGACGAACTCGGCGCGCCGTTGTGGCTGGCTGGATGCACGTAGTAGCCGCGGCGCATGCGGCTGTTTGGCATGACGAAGCGGATTGCGTGGCCGAGATCGCCGTTGCTCACCTGCATCGCTGCATACACTTCGTCGGGGCCGAAAATCAGCGGCGCCATCGGGAAACCCGCCGCGTCCGCGCTCGTGCAGCCGTCGCCGCGGCCATTCGGCGGATAAACGAGGTCGAGGCGCCACTTCACCAGGCACAGGGAATGAAGTCCGCTCGAATCGACCGTGGTTTGGTAGGACTCGTACAGCGTGCTGCCGTCAACGACGAACAAGTGGCAGTCGTTGCTCAGGTCGCAGGTGTAGTTGGTCGAGCCCTCGATCGCGCCGATTGCGGGCAGCGGTACGCTCAGTCCAGTGTCACAGTCGGGCGTGTAGTAGCCGCTTTCCTTCACCAGCGGCGTGAGCGTGGTCGATTGCCCGGCGGTGTAGAGCACGTGCATCGAGAAGTCGATCTGGAAGCTCGTGCTGCCGGTGCCCCAGCCGACGCTGGCAGCGGTCATGGTCGTGGAGTTTGGGTCCGCAGCCAGCGAGGAAATGTCCTGATTCCAGATCGCGCCGGGCGGAAATCGCGGAAACGATGGCGTCTGGGCCACAGCGAACGTCGCACACGCAACCGCTGCGAGTACGCAGAGCAATCCGGCCAAACGACGCATGCAAGCATCTCCTGGAATAGTCGACGATGTAGGAGTTTATGCCGTGCTTGCACTGGCATTCGTGAAGCTGGTTCCAATCCTCTCCAAGTGCCTCCTGGCAATGGTCACATGGCGTCACCATGCGGGTGAGAGGCCGTATGCGGTCTATCTCTTGATTCGGTGGCGTGACTGTCCGGACTTTCACGTGTCATCGCTGCGCTCAACTCCGTACCGCGGTACGATTGCCCGCCTGCTGAACTGCTTTTCAGGGGGCCTCGTGAAGCTCGTTATTCAGATCGTCGCCGGCATTTTGTTGGCCGGTCTTATCTCGTCGGTTTGTTGGTTTTTGTACGCTCGTTGGGCTTTGTATGAGGCGCAGCGGGAAATTTCCGCGGTGGTAACTCAGCAGCAAGAGGAGTTGGCGCGACGTGCCTCTGCGCAGAGTGTCCAAGCGCAGGCTCAGCAGGACCAACGGGAACGTTCGCTTCGTTTAAAAGTTGGCGAAGCTTGTCTGGGTGCCGTTGCCGGCCAGGCCGGTACCGTCGTCATTCGCAGCGTCGTTAACGGTGTACCGCAGGCAGTCCAACTGCTGGAGTACGGTCGGCCCGTTAAATGTGTCGGAGATCATCGCCTCGAATAGGTCGCGGCGAAGCTTCCACAACGTCATAAGATGGACCGGGGCGAACTTCACGCCGCCCGGCCCGTAGAGTTTGCCGTCGCTTTTGATTTTCCAACCGGACCCGTGGCCGGTCAGTTCGTATTTGCCGTCGACCAGTTGGTCGTAGACGCGGTTAAAGCAATGGTTGACTGGTGCCGACGCGTCAGGCCGGCACAAGCATTCGACTTGTTTGATTAACGCTAACAAATTTGGCCGTGCTACGCACAACGGCGCGTTCCCGAATGACGACGCGCTGATCAAGCTGCTCTATCTCGTGCTGCCCAACGTCAGCAAGAAACTTACGACACAAATCCGCCGCTGGAAAGCTGCGCTCAATCGCTTTCCCATCGAGTTTGAGGACAGACTTTCCCAGATGTAAATAGAAAATCACGTTTACACACCATCCGCACACACTAACGCTAGGGTCCCGGTGGCAACCACCCGCAGACATCGATGACGATATCGATCGATCCGTTCGACCCATTGAACAAGGACACCTTGCCGTCGCTGCCGAGCGCGACGACGACGAGGTTGGGAATGGTCTGGCCCGGCACGAAATTCAGGTTCGACGCGAGGGGGCGAGCCGTGGCGGACGGCCACACGGTCAAATAGCCTGCTGCGCCCGGCGTGACTGCGGTCACGTTCAGCACAACTGCGCCTGCGCCACTGGCAGGAATGCCGCCGCGACCCGCGATCGCGATATCCAGCGTGGTGTTCGCCGTCAATACGCCGATCGCGGCGAAGCGTGAATCGACAGTGGTCGATCTCGCGCGCGTATCGACGAGCCGCGCAGGCGTGAGTGGTTTCAGGGCGGCGCCTTGCGGAAACCAGCCGGTTAGATCGGCGATCAGGTGGGTGCTACCGGTTGAGCCGTTGAAGAGCGAAACTTTGCCATTCGCGCTGACCGCGGAGATAACGAGATTCGGAATGGTCTGTCCCGCGACGAAGTTCAGGCTCGACGCAAGCGGCCGCGCTTGATCGCTCGGCCACGCTGTGATGAAACCCGTTGCGGAAGGCTGCGTGGCGGTGACATTGATGACGACCGCCCCGACGCCGCTAGCAGGCAGGCCGTTGCGACCCGCGACGGCGAGATCGAGCCGTCCGTTCGGAGCCAGCGCACCACCAGCCTCGAACTGCCCGTCGATCGTCGTGGAGCCGGGACGCGTATCGAGCAGGCGCGCGGGATCGACCGCGTTGAGCTGCGAGGATGCGGTGAAATACCACGCGACGTCGCCGACCAGATCGACGTTTCCGGGCGAGGCGTTGCGCAGCGACACGCGACCGTTGCTGCCGGGTTGCGCCAACACGAGGTTCGGAATCGTCTGCCCGCGCGCGAAATTGAGGTTTGATGCGAGCGGCTGCGTATCGCCGGACGGCCAGACCACGACGTAGCCGGCCGCCGTGGGATTCGTCACGGTGACGTTGAGCATCGCAGCGACGACGCCCGAGACCGGGACGCCCGCGCGCCCGGCGACGGTCAGGTCGACCAAGCCCATCGAGGCGAGCGGTCCGGTGCCTGCGAACAGTCCATCTTTTGTGTACGCGCCGGATCGCGTGTCGAGGATGCGCGCAGGGAACAGCGGCGCAACGAGGATCGCGGCGGGATCGAATTCGTAGGCACCGATGTCGTAGGCCGATCCCACCGGACGTGCTTCGACGACATCAAAATCGTCAGTAACGAGCGGCGCGGCGCCAGACGATCCCGCATCGATCGCCGCACTGTTCGATTGCAGGTGGAAGTCGGCGGCAGCCGTGTTGACGAACTGCGGGTTTCCGCTGACCGGATGGGAGTCGAACGCAACGCTGCCGGCGCCGCCGTTCCAGAGATTGTTGGAGAGCGTGCCGATTCCGACGTCCATGCCCACACTGCCGCCCGTGTAGTTCCTTCCCGCGGTGGGCACTACGATGTTGTTTTCCAGATCGAGAGCATCGCTCGGGAAGCCCCAGTCGTTGGTGATGCTGCCGTAGATGTCGTTGCCGCTCGTCACGGCATTGTAGAACGTGTTGTTGTAGATCTTCGCGCCGTGCAGCGTGTTGGTGTTGAAGCGCAGGCTCGCATAGGCTGTGTTGTAGACGATGTTGTTCCAGATATTGATGTTGTTCTGCGCACCATCGGCGATGTTGATGCCATGCTTCGAGATGTCGTGGACGCTGTTGTGGTGGAAGCTGACGTTGTTGCCGAAATCGCTCCCGTTGCCGCCGTTGACGTACAGTTGCATGCCGTTGCCACCGGTGACGTGATCGATCGTGTTGTAGGCGATCTCGTAGGAGCCGTCACCGTCGATGTAGATGCCATGGTTTTGCTGCAATACGCCGCCGGCAATGTTGTGAATATGGTTGCCGACCCAGTAGGAATTCGTGCCGTTGCCGTTGATGCCGGCGGCGAACGCATTGTTCGTCGCCGTTGCGGCGGTGAGCTCGTTGTTGACGATGCGCCAGTGATCGCCGCCGATCTGAACGGCGATGACGCCGGCATTGCCGCCCGATTCGATATGCAGATCGGCGATCGTGATCCACAAGCCGCCGAGGTAGCCGCTCGTCGTGTCGACGCCCGAGATAGCGCCTTTGTGTGTCGTGTTGCCAACGACATCGATGAAGACGTCTTCGGTCGGATAGGCCATCAGCGTGAACGGGCCGGTGCCGGCGGTGCCACTCGGTGCGCTCGCACTCTTGTTGATGAACTTCGCGAAGTAGGTATCGTTGCCGAGATCGGTCCAGGCGGTGCCCGTGCCGCGCAACACCATGATGTCGCCTGGCTGCATCGCTCCATAAGCGGCCTTGCTCGTGTCCGCGACCTGCACGTGACGATATGGATGGGCGATGTCGCCCGGTACCGCGGTGACGTCGTTGCCATGCACGTTGTCAACAAAAAGCATGCGTCCAGGATTGACGGTGAATGTCTGATCGGTATTCGAACCGACGCCGTCGACCAGCACCTGCACCGGCAGCGCGACCCCGGGGGTGGGGTGGTTGAGCGCGCCGATCTGCACCGTGATCTGTTGCAGGTCGGCGCGCCCCTTGGCAACGCCGAGATAGCGGTAGTTGTCGACCTCGACGCCGCCAATCGTGACCTTCACGAGCGTGCCGAGGCCGATCGGACCGAAATTCTTGCCGAACACCGAAAGGTAAGCGCCACGATCGTTCTCGCCACCGGAATTCGGCCCGGATGCGATATCGGTATAGAGAACGACAGGCGCCCTCACTGGCGTGGTCAGCGCCGACACCGGGGCCAGGAATGACCCGAACGATACCAACCCGAGAACGACGAGCCTTAAAAGCGTCATGGGTGGCCGTTTCATCCATTGCGTTGACCCTGCCGATCTTAGCGATAGACCGCAGTCGCGACGAGGGACGAGCTCACGTTTTGATCAATGTCGCCGCAGACGGAAGGCGCGTCAAACATCGGCCAAGTCATGCGCTCGCTGGCCGGCACGCATCAACGAGGCGGAATTGCGTCCAGTCGGCTGGGCACCGTCTTTGCAGATTCCTTTAGCTACTTTGCCCGCCGCGCCAAGCTCGAAAAATGGACGGTCTGGGAGGTGCAGTGCAACTGTTGCGCTGTTCGCCCAGGAGGTGACGCGAGGAGGCAAAATTCGCCTAGCAGAAAGTCGGCCGGCCAAAGGTAAATGGCAGCGGCCAAAGTGACAGCGTAAGCGCGCATGACAACCTTAGCGATCTAATGCCTACGTAAGCGAGCACCGACATTGAGACGGTTGGCCGTCTCGGCACTACCTTTCTTAACGTGAATGTATATTATGTAAAATGCAAATCAATATCGGCATTCATGCACCACCTTCGGTGTCGTTGCCCTTTAACCATGCCGTTTGTCGTAGCTGGTTACCCTGTCGTATTTTCAATTTTAGGCCTGGCTCAGCGACGGACGCGGTAGCGGAGGTGTGTGGCCTCCGGCGTGTCGATGACCCGAACGATCTCCAGCTCGATGCGCGACGGCAATACCTCGAACAGCCGACGGCCACCACCGAACAGCACCGGGATCTGGTGAACTTGCAACTCGTCGAGCACACCGGCCTCGAGCGCCCGTTGCGCCGTGTACGCGCCCAGCATCAGCACGTCGCGTTTCCCTGCGGCGGACTTCGCCTGCGCCATCGCGCTCTCGATCCCATCGGTCACGTACGTGACCAACGGATAGTTCGCGACGGACGGACCGGGCGGCCGGTGGCCGGGCACGAAGATCCGGACACCGTGATTATCACCGCCCCAGTGATCGACCTGCTCCACGGTACGTCGACCTGCCAGTATTGCGCCGGGAGCGTTCCATTCGTCCCATAGCTCCCCGGTCGGCCCCGATGGCCGGGAGAAGTCCCCGTACCACTCGTGCAGCCGCATGAACTCGTCGCCGCCGGGGTTGCCCACTTCGTCGTTCGGACCTGCGATATACCCGTCGAGTGACATCGACATGTAGAGCACTGATGCAGACACTTCGACCTCCTATGAATTGACTGTTTCCACCGTCCACCTAACTTGCTTTAACAGGTTTTTCTAGTTAATCAGATTGGCTCTTTGTAGGATCCACGGCTTACAAGGCGTTGGCGGACCGTCGTGCACATTTCTGTCACAAATTTATCCCGAACGGCATGGGTTCGATCTGCATGCTGTCATTCGCTAGTGTCCGCTTCTGGTCGATAGTTGCCCTTCCCCGCCCGCAATCGTGGCTCCAGCGCCTGCGCGCCAAAAAAAACTGTCATTGTCCGCGACTTTGCTTGCTAATGCTGTCACTTAGCTGTCTGTCCAAATCTCCGGATTTACACAGCCCATTGATTCACAGGCATTCTCTATGTGCGACAAGGTTTGCGCGCGCCGACAAGGGGACCGGTGAGAATCAAGTGCATCGAGTGCTGCTGCCGGCCTGATCCGTCAACACCGTCAATCCCTGCCACAGTCGAGTCTACGACCAGCTCGTCGACGGCAAGTACGAACTAACCGGCCAGTGGTCCGGCTGGAAAATCACATGAAGACTCAAATGCACGACTAGATCAATTCGCGACGTTTGCAGTCAATCACAAACGTTTCAGTCCTCTTCATGTCAGGCGAAGCCTTCAGCTCCGCAATCGTATTTCTGTAAGACGACACTTGTTGGCCGTCAAGAATTGACAGTTGCGCCTGATTGGTGCGGAAGATGTAGATCAATTGAACGAAGTGGGCTTCGCGCTCTACCCGTTGGCACAAGTAGCGCGTGAATTCGGGAATTCGAGACTCTATGGTTTCGCCAGGAGCGCTGACGAACGGCACGTACGAGGATTCCTCTGCCCGTGTTTGTTCCTGCAAGAAGTGTACACATTCATGTATCACAGGGTCCGTGCGCCCCGAATTTCTGTAGGCGAGCGGCACTTCAATCTTGAAGTCGTCATAAGCGATGCTCTTGAAGCCAGCGATCTCGTATGTGCAGTTCGGATTTGATCGCGGCGATGACACCGAGTTTGTAAACGTGATTCGAAATCTGCGCGGACCGTTTTCGGCACTGTTTATGTAGAGATCGTCGTAGTTGTGTGATGTGCAATATGTGTCCCGAATGCCTACCTTGTATTCCAGCATCAGCTCCCGGGCGATTTCCACGTAGTCCCAATCGTTCACATATCAACCTTGCACCGGGTGCCATGACGTCGCGATCAGAATTTTCAGCGCCCGTGTGTTGGCAGCTCGTGAGAATGTGTCGTATGCGTCCAGTATGCGATCGAACGGGAACCGATGGGTGACCAGCCGCGAAAGATCGATCTTTTTTGCTTGCACGGTCTTAAGCAGCATTAGCGTCGTCACCGTATCAACAAGACGCGTGGTAGCGTCGGTGCTTGCGGTGATCTGCGGCACTGGACGTTCCTCGAACGACTTCTCCCCCACTCCCTGATATACAAGAACCTTCACTACTTTCCTTATGGCGTGCGACTGAACTTCTCATAGCCAGCATAGACCGTGAGCGCTCTGAGTTATGTTCGGCACCGTACGGTGAATTAACACTTGAAGGCGCATGTATGCGGGATGTGATGCCAAACGGCGGCGGCCCCTGCGTCAACTGTTACCTGATAATCGGATGGCGATACGCTCACGTAACAACAGCAGGAGTAGTATCAATCGTCAGTAGAAGGACGCCACACGCCACGTAAGCGGGCGTATCCAACTCACTCTTGAATCTCGCGCCCCGCTTCTCATTCCGGGGCCTCAGCCTACTAGGCTGCCTGCAAGCTCAGACAAGGTCACGTTGATGAACGCTACTCTTCGAGAACTCGCAGAGAGTCTCGATATTTCGTCGAAAACGAGGCACAAATCGCCAATACGCCTTTCAGCAGCGAAGTCCGCCCTCGCGCGGAAGATCCGTATCGAGACGGAGAAGGAAAATCTCGTGGAAGCAAACTTTCACCTTTTCGACTACGGAAATGCCAATTGAAGAGCGCGTATTTTGTGTTCCGGCTCTTTGGGCATCGTAGCTACCGCATCGCGCGAGACCAATTGGCTCGTGCGAGTTTCTAGGGCGCCTCGAATTCACTTGACGCTCAATTTCAGCTAGGAGAACTCCATGACAATGCTTACCCAATTCAATCCATTCAAATCGCTTGCGCGAGCAAATCCTGCTGGGGATTTTGACGATTTCTTCCGCAGCTTCGGGCTGCGCCCAGCTTGGTCGAATCTCGATGGTGTGCGCGATATCCGCCTGGATATCAGCGAAGATGATAAGGAATATCGCGTCAAGGCAGAAATCCCTGGCGTTGAGAAGAAGGACATTGATCTCTCGATTGACGGCAACCAGATCGCGATTAGCGCCGAAATCAGACGCGAGTCCGCGAAGAAAGAAGGCGAAATGGATATTTGCAGCGAACGCTACTATGGCAAGGTGCATCGCTCATTCTCGACACCAACGGACGTCGACAGCACAAAAGCCGAAGCGAATTACGACAACGGTGTGCTCACAGTGAAGCTACCGAAGAAGCCGAACAGCCATTCTCGCAAGGTTGCAATCAGCTAAATCGCTCGCAAAGAGCCGGTGCGTCGCAGTAATGGCGCACCCATTCATTTCAAAATCATGAAAGTGTAACGATCCCTCGATTAGGCGATGCAGTCGAATCGAGGAGTCGCCATTTGCAGCTCGCTTCTTGGTTGCGTCTGCGTTGTTATGCTGATTGGAGGTCGGGGCTTGATCATTGCTTGTTTTGTCACCTCGCGATCGTTTTCCGCAAGCACTACGCGGCGGAAGGAGTGAAGATCGCAGGGCTGTTCGGCGATGCTGCCCTGGAGGCACGCGAGAAGTTTGTCGAACTGGGCGTCAAGTCGTCTAAGGTTGTTCGGAGCTAGAGATATGAGCAAGCCAAAAACTCGCATGCGCCGATCAGTCGGCGCTACCGCGACTTCTGTCGCAGACAACGGTCTGCAGCGAGCCCTCTCCCCCGCCGCGGCGAGCTGGGCGGCATGTGGAGGTCACCTGCAGGAAGAAACGGCCCATTTTGCCGGCTCACGCCTTGACTGCTATCTGGAAGCGGCAGATCTCTTCGCCCGCTGCCGAACCTCGGAGGAAGTGGTTGACGCCCAGGCGCGATTTATTGGCGGCCTGCTCTCCGGCTTCGTCGACCAGGGCGCGATGGTCATAGGGCCGGTCGCTAGCCGTAAGCATCGCAGCATTTGATCTCCCTCAATCCTCTTCGACACGCAGTCTGCCAAGATTTTACAAGTCCGAATAACGGGTGCAGACACGTGAAATCCGATAGTCAGCTACAGAACGATGTAGTCGAAGAACTCAAGAGGGACCCATCCGTAGATGCTAGCGCCATTGAAGTTGAGGTAAAGAACGGCGTCGTAGCACTTAGCGGCCATGTAGCTAACTACTTGCACAAGTGGTATGCAGAACGTGCCGTTCAGCGAGTCGACGGAACAAAACAAATCATCGAGGAAATTGATGTAGCACTACCTGAATCGAGTAGATGTGAAGATGCAGATCTCACGGCGGCGGTGAGCCAAGCCTTGGATTGGAGTGCGGCGATACCGAAGAACCGCATCAAAATCTCGGTGTTGAATGGTTGGGTTACGATGTCCGGCGAGGTCGACCGGGTCTATCAGCGCTGTACTGCCATTGCTGCGGTACGGCATTTAGCCGGAGTCGCCGGCATCAACGATGACATCGCGGTCAGACCGCACAATCAAGCGAGCGATGTCGAGACTAAAATCGAAGCGGCACTTCAGAGCCATGCTCACGAAGAATCCGAGGCCACAGGTGTCTCCGTGGAAGACGGTAGCGTTGCGCTAAGCGGTACGTTGGATTCCTGGGCAGATCGCGACGTAGCGAAACTGGCTGCGTGCACCAACCTGACACATCGAATTAGTCGGAATCCAACGTAGGGTCCGGGTCCGCCCGGAACGTATGTCGTCGGTACGTCGCGGTACAGACCCGTACAGGTTCATTCGGCATGCAGCACACCCTCTGAGCCGCTATTTCCTTATTCGTCGCCGCTCGCCAATGGGTTGTAATTGCCGTGTCTCTGGCTCTTCCAGACGAGCAGCCCATGTATCAATAGGTCGCTTTCGTCGATCTCATAGTGGGCAGGGCCGATATCCGCCCAATCGTAGGCAACCTCGATGCAATTCGAACCAGGATCGACGACCCGAACATTGGTGGCGAATTTGATCCGCCGCATGACTAACTGTACGCGGACAGCAAGATCGCCACGTGCTGTTCCGACCTCGAGAAACCAACTCTTGCATCGCATGGCAAGTTGCCTCTTGTGGAAATTGACATGGCTGAGTTCCTAAGTTGAAGAAAAGTCGGATGGGAAATCTGAGACGAAAACTTGCGAATCGTCCCGCCATCTGGCTTTTTTGCAAGATACACATCCGAGCCTCTCTACACAGTATGCCAACGTACATAGCGTGAAAGCATCGAGCGATGCCTGTCAATTACCACGCGCCACGTAAGAAAGAAATTTCATGCTCAAAGCACGATCAATGCCATGCGCGCCCCGCGCTTCGCGTACTGCCGGAGCGCGGTAGAGTCGAGCAAGGTTGCGGATGGCGCAGAACGCCTTCGTTTGAAACATGTGAAGGCAACGTGCAGTCGTCAGCCAGAACGAGAAGTTATTTGCTTTCGCAGACATCGCCACTCCGCTGAAACTTGATCTAAATCAGTTCCATCACAGCAGCGCATTGCTAGGTTTGTTGCGTCCGGTGAACAAGATGCTGGTGTGCGGATTGCTTGCGCTGGGCGAAGCCGCAGAAGTTCTTGCGCAGCTAGTCGAGCTAGTTCGTGAGTATCCGAAGCGGGGATAGTGAAAAACATCGGCCCATCTTCATGATCGTCCATCCATTACATCTCGGCAAAAGCCAGTTTGTTGGAGAATCGCTATGAGTCGTTACCGCATAAAGACGGTGGACGCCTCGTTCGACCGAGAATTTCCCTGGGTTGTGTTTGATTCCGAAACCGGAATGGTGGCGCGAATCAACGGTACATGGTTGGAATTTCTCAGCGAGTTTGAAGCGGAGCGGTTGGCCATCGAACTCAATCAGGTTGAGGGCGCGCAATAGGCCCAGCTCTGTTGGCGTTTCAAATTGAGCCACTGTGGGCATCTGTGGGCTCTGATGCGTTGCGGCAAATTTTGACTTCGATCAAACGCCCCGCATGTGCGTCGGCCTAACCTCACTTTACCTTTGTTCCTCCCCCTCTCTCATGCCCACCCAACTCGATCTTCCCGTCGCGTTCGATACGAAGCGCCTCGACCAGAAATTTCACGCCGCGCTCGCGCGTGCAACCGCGTCGCTTTCGCCCGCTTCGTGTTTGCTCGCCTTTTTCGATTGGGCAATGCATCTGGCCGTCTCGCCCGGCAAGCAGGTTGAGTTGTTGCGCCTAGCGCGTGAAGAAACGGTCGAATGGAACTGCTATCTGCGCGACACCTGCAACGCCAGATGCGCGGAGCACCACGCCTGCGTCGAACCTGCAGAGCACGATCGCCGCTTCGATGCGCCGGAGTGGCAGACGTGGCCCTTCGCTGCGTGGCAGCAGGCGTTCCTGCTGACTGAGAAATGGTGGGCGCAGGCCACGCGCGACGTGCACGGTGTGTCCACACATCACGCCAATGTCGTCAACTTCGCCGCACGGCAATGGCTCGACATGTTCTCGCCCGGCAATTTTCTTGCGACCAATCCGCTCGTGCTGCAGCAGACTGTTCGCCAAGGCGGCACCAATCTCGTGCGCGGCACGCTCAACGCATTTGAAGACGCGCAACGGTTGCTCGCGAACCATCCCCCGCAGGGCGCAGAACAGTTCGTGCCCGGCCACAACGTGGCCGTCACGCCGGGCAAGGTCGTGCTGCGCAACCGCCTTATCGAGTTGATCCAGTACTCGCCGACGACCGCGAAGGTGCGCCCCGAGCCGATCCTGATCGTGCCGGCATGGATCATGAAGTACTACATCCTCGACCTGTCGCCGAACAATTCCCTGATCAAGTACCTCGTCGATCAGGGCTACACCGTGTTCTGCATCTCGTGGAAGAACCCTGGCACGGCCGAACGCGATCTCAGCATGCAGGACTATCTCGACCTCGGTCTCATGGCCGCGTTCGATGCAGTATCCGCGATCGTGCCGAAGCGAAAAATCCACGCCGCCGGTTACTGTCTCGGCGGCACACTGCTGTCGATCGCCGCCGCGGCGATGGCACGCGGGGGCGACCAGCGCCTCGCTTCCATGACCCTGTTCGCCGCGCAGACCGATTTCAGCGAACCCGGTGAACTCGCTCTGTTCGTCGACGAGAGCCAGGTCAGCTATCTCGAAGACCAGATGGCGGAAACCGGATATCTTTCCGCGAGCCAAATGGCCGGCGCATTCCAGATGTTGCGCTCGTATGACCTGCTCTGGTCAAAGCTCGTCGGCACCTACCTCATGGGCGAGCGCGAGCCGATGACCGACCTCATGGCCTGGAATGCCGATACCACCCGCATGCCGGCGCGCATGCACTCCGAATATCTGCGCCGGCTGTTCCTCGACAACGACCTCGCCGCGGGCCGCTATCCCGTCGGCGGCAAGCCGGTGGCGTTGAGCGACATTCGGCTGCCCGTGTTCTGCGTCGGCACGGTCACCGACCACGTGGCGCCCTGGCGGTCGGTGTACAAGCTTCACTATGAGACTGTCACCGAAATCACTTTCGTATTGACCACGGGCGGTCACAACGCCGGCATCGTCAGCGAACCCGGCCATCCGCACCGCAGTTATCAGGTGCTGACTCGCACCGCTGACGATACGTACGAGTCACCCGAGGAATGGCAGACGCAGGCCCAGCACAAGGATGGCTCCTGGTGGCCCGAATGGGGTGCCTGGCTCGGTGCGCGATCGGGCGCGCCTGTCGCCGTACCGCGAATCGGAACGAAGGGCTACGCCGTTGTCGGCGACGCGCCTGGCAACTACGTGCTGGAGAAATGAGATGAGCGCTGCGGGCATCATCGACCTTGCCGGCAAGCGCGGCCTGGTTGTCGGCATCGCCAACGAGCACAGCCTCGCCTGGGGCTGTGCTCAGCACTATCGCGCCGCGGGTGCGGAGCTGGCCGTCACCTGGCTCAACGAGCACGCGCGGCCCTACGTCGAACCGCTGGCGAAACAAATCGAGGCTTCGATCATGCTGCCACTGGACGTCGAACAGGACGGCCAGCTCGAAGCCGTATTCGCCGCCATCGAAGAAAAATGGGGGCAGCTCGATTTCCTGCTGCATTCTATCGCCTTCGCTCCGAAGGCCGACTTGCAAGGCCGCGTCGTCGATTGCTCGCGCGCCGGCTTCGCGCGCGCCATGGACATCTCATGCCATTCGCTGCTGCGCATGTCGCGGCTCGCCGAACCGCTGATGCGCGCAGGCGGCAGCATCGTGACGCTGAGCTATCTCGGCGCGGAAGAAGTGATCGCGAATTACGGCCTCATGGGTCCGGTCAAGGCCGCACTCGAATCGGCCGTGCGCTATCTCGCGGCTGAATTGGGTCCGGCAGGCATCCGCGTCAACGCAGTGTCGCCGGGACCGATACAGACTCGAGCGGCATCGGGCATCGCTCACTTCGACGCACTGCTCGCGGATGCGGTGAAGCGCGCACCGCTGCGCCGCCTCGTCGATCACGCCGACGTCGGCGCACTCTGCACCTTCCTCGCCGGCGAGGCCGCGAGAGCGATCACCGGCGACATCTTGCTCATCGATGCCGGACTGCACATCTTAAATTGACGGAAGACATTCGCAATGGACCTGAGAAACTGGAAACCCGTGTTGCGCATCGCCGCCGTCGCTATCGTCGTTGCCGTGTTGGGCGCGGCGACTTGGATCTATCTGCGTCCGCGCGGCCCAGGCGCGGGCTTCGTCAGCGGTAATGGCCGCATCGAGGCGATCGAAATCGACGTGGCGACGAAGATCGCCGGCCGCCTGCGCGAGGTGCTGGTCGAGGAAGGCGATTTCGTCAGCATCGGCCAGCCGCTCGCACGCATGGACACCAACGTGCTCCGCGCGCAGCGCGACGAGGCCGCTGCCCAGTTTGCCCAGGCGCAGGCTGCGGTTCGAACCGCGGAGTATCAAGTCACCCAGCGTCGCAGCGAGCACGCGTCGGCCCAGGCGACGGTCACCGCGCACGCGGCCGCGCGCGACGCCGCGCGCAAGCGCTATGCCCGCACGCAAACGCTTGCGGACAAGGGTTCGGTCTCGCAACAGGCGCTCGACGATGCGCGCGCCGATATCGACGGGCAGCAGGCCACCGTCGCAGCGGCGCAGGCCCAGGTCGCGGCGGCGAAGGCCGCCATCGAAACCTCGCTGTCGCAGGTGACGAGCGCGCACTCGGCCGCCGACGCCGCCCTCGCGACGATCGCGCGCATCGACGCCGACATCGCCGACTCGACCCTCGTCTCGCCGCGCGACGGCCGCGTGCAGTACCGCGTCGCCCAGCCCGGCGAGGTGCTCGGTGCAGGCGGCAACGTGCTCAATCTCGTCGATCTCGGCGACGTCTACATGACCTTTTTTCTGCCGGAAACCGCCGCTGGTAAGGTTGCGCTGGGCACGGAAGTTCACCTCATACTCGACGCGGTGCCGCAATACGTGATCCCGGCGAAGGTGTCGTTTGTCGCTGCAGTCGCTCAGTTCACGCCGAAGACCGTCGAGACCGCGAGCGAGCGGCAGAAGCTGATGTTCCGGGTCAAGGCGCAGATCGACCGCGCGCTGCTGCGCAAGTACCTCACCCAGGTCAAGACCGGCGTGCCGGGCGTCGCCTGGATCAAGCTCGATCCGGCCGCGGCGTGGCCGCCGTCGCTCGCGGTCAAGGTGCCGGAGTAGTTCATGCTGCCTCCCCTCGCGCCGGTCGCCAGTTTGCGCGGCGTGCGTCTGCGCTACGCAAAGACGTTCGCGCTCGACGGCGTCGACCTGGACATCCCCGCCGGTTGCATGGTGGGCCTGCTCGGTCCCGACGGTGTCGGCAAATCGAGCCTGCTGTCCCTGCTCGCCGGCGCACGCGCCCTGCAGGAGGGAACCCTCACTGCGCTCGGCGGCGACATGGCGAGCCGTCGACATCGCGACACGGTCTGCCCGCGCATTGCCTACATGCCGCAGGGCCTCGGCAAAAATCTCTACCCGACTCTGTCGGTCGAAGAGAACCTGCAATTCTTCGCGCGCCTGTTTGGCCACGACCCGGCCGAGCGCCGGCGCCGCATCGACGAACTCACGCGCAGCACCGGCCTGTATCCGTTCCTAGCACGTCCCGCCGGCCAGCTCTCGGGCGGCATGAAACAGAAGCTCGGTCTCTGCTGCGCGCTGATCCACGATCCGGATCTGCTCGTACTCGACGAACCGACCACCGGCGTCGATCCGCTCGCCCGCGCCCAGTTCTGGGATCTGATCGCGCGCATCCGCAGCAACCGGCCCGGCATGAGCGTCGTCGTCGCGACCGCTTACATGGACGAGGCGCAGCGCTTCGACTGGCTCGTTGCGATGGACGCGGGCAAGGTCCTCGCGACCGGCAGTCCCGCCGAGATACTCGCGCACACCGGAACGCCGTCGCTCGAAGCGGCTTTCATCCGATTGCTGCCAGAGGAAAAGCGGCGCGGCTATAAGGCCGTGGAGATTCCACCGCTCGCGCCCGATGCTGACGGCGACGCCGCGATCGAAGCGCGCGGCTTGACGATGCGCTTCGGCGATTTCGTCGCCGTCGATCACGTCGACCTGCGCATCCGCCGCGGCGAGATCTTCGGCTTCCTCGGTTCTAACGGCTGCGGCAAAACGACGACGATGAAGATGCTTACCGGCCTGCTCCCGGCGAGCGACGGCGAGGCCTCGCTACTGGGCAAAGCCGTCGATCCGCGTGATCTCGATACGCGCCGCCGCGTCGGTTACATGTCGCAGGCCTTCTCGCTCTACGGCGAACTGACCGTGCGCCAGAACCTGGTGCTGCACGCGCGCCTGTTCCACTTACCCGAAGCGGAAATCCCCGCGCGCGTCGACGAAATGCTGAAGCGCTTCGCCCTGGAGGACGTAAAGGACAACCTGCCCGAAGCGATTCCGCTCGGCATGCGCCAGCGCCTCTCGCTCGCGGTGGCGATGGTGCACAAGCCGGTGCTGCTGATCCTCGACGAACCGACGTCCGGCGTCGACCCGATCGCGCGCGATAATTTCTGGCGCCTGCTGGTCGAACTATCGCGGCGCGATCGCGTGACGATCTTCATCTCCACGCACTTCATGAACGAAGCCGAGCGCTGCGACCGCATCTCGTTGATGCATGCAGGCAAGGTGCTGGCCAGCGACGCGCCCGCCGCGCTCGTCGCCAAGCGCGGCGCAAAGACACTCGAAGACGCGTTCATCGGCTATCTCGTCGAAGCCGGCGGTGGCGTGCCGCAGGCCGGAGAAAATGATGTCACTCTGGCTGCCGTCACCGCGGCCGCCGCACCGGTGCGCCGACGCGGCTTCAGCCTGCGCCGCATGCTCAGCTATCTGTGGCGCGAGTCGCTTGAACTGCGTCGCGATCCGGTACGCGGCACGCTCGCCCTCGGCGGCTCGTTGCTCCTGATGTTCGTGATCGGCTACGGCATCAGCCTCGATGTCGAGAACCTGCGTTACGCCGTACTCGACCGCGACCAGACCACGCTGAGCCAGAACTATGCGCTGAACCTGTCCGGCTCGCGCTATTTCATCGAACACGCGCCGATAGTGGACTATGCCGACCTCGACCGGCGCATGCGCAGCGGCGAGTTGTCGCTTGCACTGGAAATTCCGTCCGGCTTTGCGCGCGACGTCATGCACGGACGCAAAGTGCAGATCGCCGCGTGGATAGACGGAGCGATGCCGACGCGCGCCGAGACCGTGCAAGGCTACGCGCAGGGCATGCACCAGCTCTGGCTCGCACAACAGGCGCGCGAACGCTTGGGCGAATCGATCTCTAGCGCGGTCGGCGTCGAGACACGCTTCCGCTACAACCCCGACGTGAAAAGCCTGCCGGCGATGGTGCCGGCCGTGATTCCGACGCTCTTGCTGATGCTGCCGGCCATGCTGACCGCGCTGGCCATCGTGCGCGAAAAGGAACTCGGCTCGATCATCAATCTCTACGTCACGCCGACCACGCGCAGCGAATTCCTGATCGGCAAGCAGTTGCCCTACGTCGGCCTTGCGATGTTGAATTTCCTATTGATGAGCCTCGCCGCGGTGACCGTGTTCGGCGTGCCGATCACCGGCAGTTATCCGACCCTGTTGCTGGCTGCGTTGATCTTCAGCATCGCCTCCACCGGCATGGGTCTCGTTGCTTCGGCGGTGACGCGCAGCCAGATCGCAGCGATGTTTTTTACCATGATCGGCACGCTGATTCCGGCCAATCAGTTCGCCGGTCTGATCGATCCGGTGTCTTCGCTCGAAGGCGCCGGCCGCGTGATCGGCGAGATCTACCCGGCAAGCTACATGTTCACGATCAGCCGCGGCGTGTTCAGCAAAGCGCTCGGCCTGCGCGACCTGTATGGCTCGTTCTGGCCGTTGCTCGCCTCGGTGCCGGTGATCATGGGCGGCGCCATCGCGCTGCTGAGAAAGCAGGACAAGTGACATGAGGCGCATCGCCAACATCTATCGCCTCGGCGTCAAGGAGCTGTGGAGCCTGTTGCGCGACCGCACCATGCTCGTGCTGATCGCATTCACCTCGACCGTTTCCGTCTACACCGCGGCAACGGCGATGCCCGACACGCTGCACAATGCACCGATCGCCATTGTCGACGAAGATGGCTCGGCGCTGTCGCAGCGCATCGTTTCAGCATTCTATCCGCCCCAGTTCACGCCGCCAAAGGCGATTGCCCTGAAGGACATGGACGCCGGCATGGATGCGGGTTTGTATACTTTTGCACTCGACATCCCGCCCGACTTCCAGCGCGACGTCCTCGCCGGACGCAGCGCGACGATCCAGCTCAACGTCGACGCGACGCGCATGAGCCAGGCGTTCACCGGCAGCGGCTACGTGCAGCAGATCGTCATGGGCGAGATCAACGAATTCGTGCAGCGCTATCGCGCAAACTCGGTGCCACTAGTTGATCTTGCGCTGCGCGCCCGCTTCAACCCAACCCTGGAGAAATCCTGGTTCGGCAGCCTGATGGAGATCATCAACAATGTCACCATGCTCTCGATCATCCTGACCGGCGCAGCACTGATCCGCGAACGTGAGCACGGCACGGTCGAGCATCTTCTGGTCATGCCGGTGACACCGACCGAGATCATGCTGGCCAAGGTTTGGGCGATGGGCGCGGTCGTGCTGCTTGCCGCGGCACTGTCGTTGACCTTCGTCGTGCGCGGACTGCTGCACGTGACGGTGGAAGGCTCGGTGGCGTTGTTCCTTGCCGGCGCGGCGCTGCACCTGTTCGCGACGACCTCGATGGGCATCTTTATGGCGACGCTTGCGCGCAGCATGCCGCAGTTCGGCCTGCTCGTGATTCTGACCCTGATACCACTGGAAATGCTGTCGGGAGGCATGACGCCTCGCGAGAGCATGCCGAAGATCGTGCAGGACATCATGCTCATCGCGCCGACCACGCATTTTGTCGAACTCGGTCAGGCAATACTCTACCGGGGTGCCGGCCTGGACGTCGTCTGGAAACCGTTCCTTGCGCTGCTGGCGATCGGCAGCGTGCTGTTCTTCCTCTCCCTGAAACGATTTCGCAAAACCATCGGCCAGATGGCCTGATCCGCATCGAGAAACACGCCATGAACGACCTCGCAACCTCTCCGCCCTCCACCGACGATCGCCGCACGATCCGCAACCGCACCTTCGATGAAATCGCTCTCGGCGACGAAGCGACGCTCCAGCGCACACTGACCGCGGTCGATATCCAACTGTTCGCCGCGCTGTCAGGAGACGTCAATCCGCAGCACATGGACCCAACGTTCGCTGCCTCCACCCGCTTTCACGGTGTGATCGCTCACGGCATGTGGGGCGCAAGCCTCATCTCTGCTGTTCTCGGCACACGCCTGCCGGGCCCGGGCACGATCTACCTCGGCCAGACGTTGACGTTCCTCGCTCCCGTGCGCATCGGCGACACGCTTACCGTGCGCGTCAAGGTCCGCGAACGCGATGCGGCTAAGCGGCATCTCGTGCTCGCCTGTTCTTGCGTGAATCAGGTCGGCGTCACCGTGATCGACGGCGAAGCGCGCGTGATCGCGCCGACGGAGCGCATCGAACGCCCGCGCGCGACGCTGCCGGAAGTGCGTCTGGTCGATGGCGCCAGCAAGACCTTGTTGGACTACGTCCGGCCGCTCGGCGCAATCCGCGTCGCCGTCGTGCATCCATGCGACGAGGCCAGCCTCGCCGCGGTGCTCGACGCGCGCCAGGCCGGCCTGATCGATCCGCTGATCGTCGCGCCGCGCGCGAAGGTCGAGGCGGTCGGACGCAAGGCCGGGCTCGACCTTTCCGACATCGACATCGAAGATGTGCCGCACAGCCATGCCGCCGCCGCGCGCGCGGTCGAACTTGCCGGCGCCTGCAAAGTAGAGGCGCTGATGAAAGGCAGCCTGCATACGGACGAACTCATGTCCGCCCTCGTCGCTCATGAGTCGCCGCTGCGCACGGCACGACGCGTTTCCCACTGCTACCTGATGCACACGCCGGCCTATCCACGCCCGTTCATCATCACCGACGCGGCGATCAATATTGCGCCGACGCTGGAGGAGAAAGCCGACATCGTACGCAACGCCGTGGAACTGGCGCAGGCGATCGGCGTAGCGACACCGCGTGTCGCGATCCTCGCCGCGGTCGAGACGGTCAATCCGCGCATGCCGGCGACGCTCGACGCCGCCGCGCTGTGCAAGATGGCCGATCGCGGGCAGATCGAGGGCGCCATACTCGACGGTCCGCTCGCGTTCGACAACGCGATCTCCGCCGCGGCCGCGCATATAAAAGGTATCGAATCGAAAGTGGCCGGCGTCGCCGATGTTCTCGTCGTGCCCGATCTGGAAAGCGGCAACATGCTCGCCAAACAGCTCGAATATCTCGGCGGCGCGTCGAGCGCGGGTATCGTGATGGGTGCACGCGTGCCGGTGATCCTGACCAGCCGCTCGGACTCCAACGAAACAAGGATCAACTCCTGCGCGGTCGCCGTGCTCGTCGCCCACCGCCATCGCGGAATCACCCCATGAACGGCCGAATTTCGTCTGGAATACCGGAGTTAACCAGCATGTCGCTATGAAAGTCTCTGACGGAGGAAAGCCCGCCCATCGCGCTGCCCTTCCGTAATATTCGGGGTCTCCAACGCCCACTTCAGATCGAAGAGCGCCCTTCCCAATCTGCGATAACGTTCCCGAATCGCAATCAGCTATGGCCGTTATCGGCCTATTGTGTTGAAAAACTCGCCGCTGCTAGGTGGCAAGTGGTTCAGCGCGGCCGGCGACGGCAAGCTGGCGAGCATCTCTCGCGACGATCTGGCGCGCGCAGCCGCGATCGTACTTGCCGGCCCCTACGCGGACAAGGCGACCATGGATTCAGTCGAAGTCAACGCATTCTAATTCGCTTCGCGAGCGCGTGCCTCGGCGTTTGACGCCTCGAGCGATGCAACGAGATCGGCAAATCGCTCACCTTGCACAACGACATGAGAGCGCAAGAGGCTGGTCACTGCATTCCCGTCGCCGCCGAGAATCGCCTTAACGATCGCCTCGTGTTCGTCGAACGAATTGGCCATGCGCGAGCGAACGCGTAATTGCAGTCGACGATAGGGGCGCAACCGTCGGTGCAACGCCCGGGCCTGCTCTATCAGAAACTGATTGTGGCTCGCGTCATAAATCGCGAAATGAAACACTTCGTTGAGTCGATAGTAGGTCGCTGGATCGTTGGCGTCCCGTGCCGCCCTGCATGCCTCATGCGCAGAAAGAATCGCCTTTTGCTCCGCATCGGTTGCGCGCCGTGCTGCGAGTCGCCCGCACATAGCTTCGAGTTCCGCCATGACATCGAACATTTCGCAGAGACGGTTCGGCGGGATTTCCGCCACCACCCAACCTTTGCGTGGCCGCTTCTCGATGAAGCCGCTCGCGCCGAGCTGAATCAATGCCTCTCGCGTGGGTGTACGCGAGACGTTGTAGGCCGCTGCTAAATCCACCTCATCCAGGCGCAGGCCTGGCGCATAGCGGCCGGTAACAATGCCCTCTTCAATCTGCTCGCGCAGTTGCTCAGAGAGACGACCCGCGCTCGATGGCCCGCTTTCCATGCCGCAAAACCTCAACAATGACCTCTGAATAAAATACACCTTGACAACGAATACGCAATCAGTTCTTATGTATACATAAATGGCAATAAAAAATACATAACAGTCGAAGCAGTACATCGCGGACCTAGAAGCCGCGCCTTCGGCTAGACCTCATAAGCGGTAAGCGACGTGTCGCAGGAGGGAGGGCGTTATGGTTATTTTCGGTACTGCTTTGCTGGCAGCCTGCTATCTCACCGGCATCTGGGCCGGCGAAGCCATCGCAGCGTTGATAGGCGTCAAGGCCAACGTCGGTGGTGTCGGCATTGCGATGATCTTTCTGATCGCCGCACAACATTTTCTGAAAAAGAAAGGTCTGTTCCCTCCCGAGACCGAGAGGGGCGTTACCTTCTGGGCGATGATGTATATCCCCGTCGTCGTCGCCATGGCGGCGACCCAAAACGTTCTCGTGGCAATCAGAGGCGGTCCGATCGCACTGATCAGCGCCGCCGGCTCCTTTCTTCTTTGCTTTGCCGTCGTCGGCGCAATCAACCGTCTCATCCAGCGTGCCCACCCGACCAAGACCGAGGACGAATCGGCCTTGGGCTCCGATGTCTTGCAGACCAAGTGAGGGGTTAAGCCATGCTTCAAATGCTCGAGAAAACCATCGTCGACAATCCCTTGGTCACGGCGTTCGCCTTCATCGGCATTGTGATCTGGATTTCCAATCAGGCTTCGCGCTACCTCACGCGCGGACGCATCGCTGGTTCCGCCATCGCTGTCCTCGCCGGACTCGCGCTTGCCTATTGGGGCGGAGCCATCACCGGCAAGGCCAAGGGGCTCGCCGACATCGCGCAGTTCAGCGGCCTCGCCTTGATGGGAGGCGCGATGATGCGTGATTTCACCATCGTCGCGACCGCAAGCGAAGTACATGTCGACGAGGCAAAAAAGGCGGGATGGCTCGGTGTGCTGGCGCTGTTATTGGGTACCCTTCTGCCGTTTATCGTGGGGGTTTCGGTTGCGCGTGCATTCGGTTACACCGACCCGGTCACCCTCACCACGATTGGCGCCGGCGCCGTAACCTATATCGTCGGCCCGATCACGGGAGCGGCGATCGGTGCGACCTCGGACATCATTGCTCTGAGCATCGCCACCGGTGTCGTGAAGGCGATCTTCGTGATGATCTTCACGCCAGTCTTTGCCCGCTTCATGCTGCTCAAGACACCGCAATCAGCCATGGTCTTCGGCGGCCTCGCTGGAACGGTCAGCGGTGTCAGTGCCGGCCTCGCTGCCACCGATCGCAAACTCGTCCCCTATGGCGCTCTTGTCGCGACTTTCCATACCGGTGTCGGTTGCCTGCTGGGTCCGTCTGTTCTCTATCTGGCTGTCAAAGCCATCTCGTGGTGAGCGAAAGGCTCGCCTCACTGGAGCGTCACGTCATGCGCGATTGGAATACCGAGGCAAAGAACCGGGAAGCCCGTGTGACACGTGCCTCCCCTCTTGCCAACGGCAAGATCGTGGCCGCGAGCGATGCAACCACGCTGCTCGAGGCCGTTATCGAATGCGGTGATCGCGTCTGTCTCGAAGGCAACAACCAAAAGCAAGCCGATTTTCTCGGCAAGGTACTTTCCGGACTTGATCCCGCTCGGATCAATAATCTGCATATGGTGCAATCGGTGCTTGCCCTGCCGGAACATCTGGATGTGTTCGAAAACGGCGTTGCCGCGAAGCTCGATTTCTCGTTTTCGGGGCCGCAAGGTGCGCGGCTCGCGCGCCTGGTCGGCGACGGCCGGATCGCGATCGGAGCAATTCACACCTATCTGGAATTGTTCAGCCGCTACTTCGTCGATTTGACGCCGCGCGTCAGCCTCATCTGTGCGCAGGCGGCCGACCGTAATGGCAATCTCTACACCGGGCCCAATACAGAAGATACGCCGGTCATCGTCGAGGCGACCGCCTTCAAGCGCGGCATCGTCATCGCCCAGGTCAATGAGATTGTCGACACGCTGCCGCGCGTCGACATTCCCTCGGATTGGGTGGATTTCGTCATTCAAAGCCCAAAGCCCCACTACATCGAACCGCTGTTCACCCGCGACCCGGCTCAGATTTCGGAAATTCAAGTGTTGATGGCGATGATGGCCATCAAAGGCATCTATGCCGAATACGAGGTCAACCGGCTCAATCACGGCATTGGCTTCGACACGGCGGCGATTGAATTGCTCCTGCCGACGTATGCCGAGCAGCTCGGTCTCAAGGGCAAGATTTGCCGTCATTGGGCATTGAACCCGCACCCTGCCCTCATTCCGGCGATCGAGGCAGGATTTGTTCATTCCATTCACTCCTTCGGCTCGGAGCTCGGCATGGAAGCCTACATTCGTGCGCGACCGGACATCTTCTTCACCGGCCCCGACGGCTCGCTGCGCTCCAACCGCGCCCTTTGCCAAGCCGCCGGCCACTATGCGTGCGATCTGTTCATCGGTTCGACCTTGCAGATCGATCTTGCTGGCAACAGCTCCACCGCTACCCTCGGCCGGATTGCGGGTTTCGGCGGTGCGCCGAACATGGGCGCGGATGCGCGTGGCCGGCGCCATGCGAGTCCGACTTGGTTGAAAGCCGGCCGCGAGGCGCGCGCCGGCCGCAATCTCATTCCACGTGGGCAGAAGCTCGTCGTGCAGATGGTCGAAACGTATCGTGAGCACATGCAGCCGGCTTTCGTCGAGAAACTCGACGCCTGGGAACTCGCCGAAAGCGCTGGAATGGACTTGCCGCCGGTCATGATCTACGGCGAAGACGTAAGTCACATCCTCACCGAGGAAGGCATAGCCAATCTATTGCTGTGTCGCACCGATGCGGAACGCGAACAGGCAATCCGCGGAGTGGCCGGCTACACACCCGTCGGTCTCGCCCGCGACAAGCGCATGGTGGAAAACCTGCGCGATCGCAGTGTCATCCGTCGTCCCGAGGATCTTGGTATCGACAAGCGCATGGCGACGCGCGATCTGCTCGCCGCGCGCTCGGTCAAAGATCTCGTGCGGGCTTCCGGCGGCCTCTACGACCCGCCGAAGCGCTTTCGTAATTGGTAGCTGGAGAGAAGTATGGAAACACTGAACTTCACCTATAGCGGCGGCCGTTCGGCTGTGCACAGCGCGGCGCTTGTCGGTGTCGTCGGTTCGGGCAATCTCGAGGTGCTCGTCGAGCCTTATCCGCAAGCCGGGACTTGCACCGTCGAAATCATCACGGCGGCTGTCGGCTTTGGTGACATCTGGCGAGCAGTGATAGACGACTTCTTCGCCCGACATCCGCTCGCCAATGTGCGCATTTCGATCAACGACGTCGGGGCAACTCCTGCGGTGGTGTCGTTGCGACTGGATCAGGCCGTCGAAACCTATCTCGGAGACGGTCGATGACCAGCTACTACGAAGCGACTGCCCGCGAGCGCGTCGCCGGTCTGCTGGACCCCGGTTCGTTTCATGAAATCCTGCCGCCGCAGGAGCGCGTCGTGAGTCCACATCTGGTCGAACTCGATACGCCTGCGGCTTTCGACGACGGCGTCATCGTCGGTGAGGGGCTGTTGAATGGCCGCCGCGTTTACGTTGCGGCCCAAGAAGGTGGCTTCATGGGCGGCGCTGTCGGCGAGGTGCATGGCGCGAAATTGGTTGGCCTGCTGGAACGCGCTTTCGATCAGCGCCCCGACGGCGTTCTGCTCCTCGTCGAATCCGGCGGCGTGCGCTTGCATGAGGCCAATGCCGGCCTGATCGGCGTCTCGGAAATCATGCGGGCTGTACTTGCGCTACGCGGCGCTGGTGTCCCGGTGATTGTGCTTGATGGCGGACAGTTCGGCTGCTTTGGCGGCATGGGCATCGTTGCGCGCCTGTGCGACGCGATCATCATAAGCGAACAAGGACGTCTTGGTCTTTCCGGCCCCGAGGTCATCGAGACGACTTGCGGCGTCGAAGAATTCGACTCGCGCGATCGCGCATTAGTTTGGCGTACGGTCGGCGGCAAGCACCGCTATCTGCTACGCGAAGCCTCCGACATCGTCGCCGATGACATCGCGGCATTTCGCAACGCCGCCGTCGCCGCGCTCGAACTGCGGCCCGACCTGACGCTTGCCGCGCTGGAAGCCGAACATGCCGCGCTCGGCACGCGCATGGATCGCTTCGGCGCATGCCGCGACGCCGTTGATATCTGGCGAGAACTCGGTTTTCCGGAATCGCAGAACCTGCCGCTGCTGGAAGCCGATTCCTTTCGTGCTCTGGCGCACGACAAAAGGGCTTGAAGATGGACACGCGCGCTCTGCTCGATCGGCTTTTTCCACAAGACCACGATATCGCCTTCGACGATAATTTTTTCTCAGGCACCGGCAGGAATGCCGAGACCACTGTCGCGGTCATCGGCACCGTCGATGCCGCACCGATCGGAATCGAACTCGCCCTGCGCATGGCGGGTGAAGTGCTGCGTGTCGTGCGTGACCATCCTGGTCGTCCGATCCTTCTTCTGGTCGACACGCAAGGCCAGCGTCTGAGCCGTCGTGACGAATTGCTCGGCATCAACGGCTACATGGCGCACCTTGCCAAATGTATCGCGTTGGCTCGCAATGAGGGCCACCCCATTCTCGGCCTTGTGTATTCGCAAGCGGTCAGCGGCGGCTTTCTGGCAAGCAGCCTGTTGGCGGACCGCTGCTTCGCGCTCGCCGACGCGGAAGTGCGCGTTATGAATCTGCCTGCCATGGCACGCGTCACCAAAATACCTCTGGAGCGTCTGACGGAACTTAGCCGGACATCGCCCGTATTTGCGCCCGGCGTGGAAAACTACTGGCGTATGGGAGCGATCGAATCGATCTGGACCGACGACCTCGCCACACAGCTCGGCGCCGCCCTCATCGAGCCTATTCGCGGAGACGAGCGGCGCGCGCTAGCGGCTGCACGCGGTGGACGCAAGCTCGCATTGCCGGTGTCCGAGAGGGTTCGCAATGCGCGCACTTGATCGTCCACAACGCCACGACAGAGCATGGCTCAAGGCCGACTGGCGCGAATTTTTGCTCTCTTCGCTGGCCCCGCTCGATGAAGCGATCGTTCGCGATTGGATTGTCTGTGGTCGCCCCCTGGTGGTCGCGCGCAGCCTTGCCGACGACCCCACCGGGAGCATTCGCCTCGGTCTTGCTCTGCCTGGGAAGCGTCGTCTCTGCATGGTCGTTGAACAGAAAGCGATCGCTCGGCTTGCTCCGCCAATGCTGCTTGAGGAAACGATAAGCACAGCGCCTCTTCGTTGGCGCAAGCCATTGGGTGAGCTCATTTCTGAGTTCGCCCTACTCGGTTTGTCTCTCCGCGTATTCGGCTCCTTAACCTGGCATTGTTTTGCAGCTGCCGGCAGCGAAGAGCGTGACACGGGTTATCTGACATCGACGTCAGACATCGACTTGTTGGCGGCACCGCGGAGCATGAACGAATGCGCAACTGCCTGTCGTGTCCTCGCCGAATTTGAAGTCGATCACCCCGCCCTGCGGCTTGATGGCGAATTCAGCTTCCCCGATGCAAGCGCGGTGTCTTGGCAAGAGTTCGCATCTCACCCCCCGCACGTCCTTGTCAAACGGATGCATGAGGTTGTGGTTCTACCATTCTCCAGCCTTGAAGGGCTGTTCGTGCGAATGGCCGCATGACCTATATTTCACGCTCGCAAACGGCGTTGCGCTATGGCTCGTATATCGGTCGAAAAGCAATCGCCGCACTCCATGCCGAACTGGTGCTCTATCCCAAGCCGGGGCTCGTGAGTCCTTTGGACAGCGGCGCCCATCGCGACATGAATGCGGCAACCTTCATGCGCAGCCTTTTCGCGCTGCGCCAATATTTCCAGGCGATTGCCGAAGCCGGCGCGCGCGATGAACCCTTCCTCGTCCTACAACGTCTCGGCATCGCGGCTGAGACTCGCATGCTCGCGGCGACCAATGGCATCAATACGCATCGCGGCGCGATTTTCTGCATCGGCTTGCTCGCGGCTGCCGCCGGTCTGCGGCTTGCCAATGGACTCGACCTCTCACCGGCGCATCTTGCTCAGACCATTGCCAACCGTTGGGCCGATGGCATTGGCGCAACGTGCCGATCCCGTTTGACGAGTCACGGAAGTCTTGCGGTTGCCAAATACTGCGTACGCGGTGCACGCGAAGAAGCGCTTGAAGGGTTTCCCACGCTGATGTCTGTCGCCGTGCCCACCCTTACCAAGGCGATTGGCACAGTCAGCTCTATCAAGCATGCACAAGTTCAAACTCTGTTTGCGATCATGGCCGAACTCGACGACACCAATCTTCTACATCGCGGAGGTAGTGAGGGGTTGGATTTCGTACGCGATCAAGCCAAGGTTTTTCTCGCAAAAGGTGGCGTCCTGAGCGCGGGCTGGGAGTCACGCGCTATCGGCATGCATCAACAGTTCGTTACTCGTCATCTGTCACCCGGAGGCAGCGCGGACATGCTGGCCGCCGCGATCTTCGTCAGAAGTTTGCAAACTTGAGACGACCGGCATGACGCTTGGCATACTCTGCCCGGGCCAGGGCGATCAGTATCCGGGCATGTTCGATCTCCTGCGCAACGAACCCGCCGCACGCCCCGCGCTCGATGCTCTTGCGGACATTCTCGACTGTGACCCGCAGGGGTTGCCGCCGGATGTTCTACACGTTAACGCCGTAGCCCAACCCGTGGTATGCGCTGTCGAAATGGCCATGTTCGCGGTACTGCGCGATCGGATCGATGCACCGTCCATCTTCGCCGGCTACAGCGTTGGCGAATTGGCCGCCTACGGTTGCGCGGGCGCCATCGAATTCGCGGATGTCCTGACTCTCGCTCGAACACGCGCGACGTTGATGGACACAGCCTGCACGCAGCCGAACGGCATGATGGCCGTACGCGGGTTGGCGCAGGAAACCATTGCCGATTTCTGTTCGCGAGTCGATTGTTTTATTGCTATCGTGAATGGCCAGGATCGCTTCATCGTGGGCGGACTCGTCGAGTCTTTGTATGAATTCGAACGTATAGCAATCACGGCAGGTGCCAAGATCACCCCTCTGAAAATCGCTGTCGCCTCACACACCCCGTTGATGGCGGCGGCGAGTGCTCGGTTCAGAACGATTTTGGCGGAATGCGTATGGAAGACACCGTCGGCGCCAATTCTCGCCGGCATTTCGGGGGCGGCCATTAGACAGCGCTCGTCGGCGATCGATGCTCTCAGCAATCAGATCGATCACAGGTTGAATTGGCAAGCCTGCCTCGTCGCGCTGATCGAACACGGCTGCACTGCATTGCTTGAGCTCGGACCTGGAAGCAGCCTTTCGCGCATGGCGCAGGAATGCTTCCCTCATATTTCAACGCGCTCATGCAGCGATTTTACTAGCATTGATGGTATCGCCGATTGGGTTAGCCGAGCGAGCCGCGAAGAGGATGGCCGCAGATAAAACCAAGGTGGTCCATGTTCTTGCATGTTTGATCATTGGGGCCACCTAAATATTGAGGAATCAGGTTGTGTCGGAGCGAATGGGCTGTGCGACTACGAACCCAATTTTTTGAATTGCGCACGCTGTCTTAGGCGCCACCTTCAGGGAAAACGTCGGGCCACTTCGATGAGAGGGTCCGCGTTTTTTTGGTGTCTCCTCCCCGATACGGCTCGAAGAGCCGCAGGCAAGCTGAGAATTGATTTGGGTCAAAGCCCGTGGACGGCCAATGACTATGCTCACAGGCGTGCGATATCTCATCCGCACGAATGATCGAAGGCCACAGCCATGTTCAAACATATTCTCGTTCCCACTGACGGCTCAAAGCTGTCGGAAAGAGCCTTAAAACAGGCCGTTCGCCTGGCTAAACAGCTCGGCGCGCGGGTGACCGCGTTTCACGTGATGCCGAAGTTCCAACCTTCGACTTATCAGATGGAACTGCTGCAGATGACCGTCGGCGAATACGACCAGGCTCGTCTGGAACACGCATCTCAATTTCTCCGCTTTGCAGAGCGCGCTGCCGCGGCGGCGGACGTCGACTGTGAAGGAAGACACGTCGTCAGCGATCACCCATACAAAGAGATCGTGAAGGCCGCACAAAAGTACGGCTGCGATCTGATACTCATGGCCTCACATGGTCGGCGCGGCATCGAGGGATTTTTGCTCGGCAGCGAAACGCAGAAAGTACTGACGCATAGCCACGTGCCCGTTCTGGTTTATCGCTGAGCGTCCGGCGGCATCACCGACATCATGAATCTGATTGTGGAGAACCAAAGCAGCTCCCCGTTCGTCTCGCCCGCTGCTGTGGAAGCCTGGGACACCTGGTTCCGCTGGCGCGAAAACGGAACGCTCCGCGACGACACCGTCGACGCCACTTGGCGGCGCGTGGCGTCGGCGCTTGCATCGGTCGAGCCGGTAGATCAACGCGCCGCCTTCGAACTCCGTCTGCTCGACGCTTTCGCCAGTTGGCGCCTCCTGCTCGACGAGCGCCTGCTCGCGACCGCCGGCACGGGTAGAGAATGCTGGCCCGATAACGATCTTGCCGCCGTATTGAATATCGTCGGCTTCGTGCGCAACGCCGCCGCACCCGATGCGAAGATTGACCTTGGCGCATTGAAAGACTGCGCCATGCTCGCCACGCACGCACTGGACAACGCACTCCTGCTCGGCGATCGCAGCGGACAGAAAGTGAAAACGCTGCGCATCGGCATCATCGGATTCGCCGAAGCGCTCGCGCTGCTCCGTTCGGACTATGGCAGCGTGGAGGCGCCAAGGTACGCGAAATCGATCGCGCAGTCGCTCGCCGAAGGCTGCCTGCGGACGACCGTCACGCTGGCTGAAGCACGCGGAGCGACCGTGCACTGCTGCAACGCCGCGTGGATCGAAAAGGCGCGCCTGCGCGGCATGCCTGCCGACTTGATCGAGCGCGCCCGACTGCACGGTCTGCGTCATGCCAGTCTGACCTCGATCAGTTCGCAGCCTCGGCTGGCGAAATTCGCCAACGATACGAGCGATGCGGTTCTGCCCATGACGGCCGGTGACGCGCTTCTCGCTTATCGCGGATCATGGCCGAGTGTGCCCGCGGCGACCGCGGTTCCCGCGCAGTTGGAAATTCGTGGGGCGATGCAGTTGTGGATCGACGAACCGATCTCCTGCCCCGTCCGCATACTCGGCAAACCGGCGCTCGCCAACCATCTGGACTGGTACGCGCGCGCGGCGGCGTTCGGGCTCGGCGCGCTTTCCTGGACCCTGTGATTTCCCCACAACGCAATATCCGAGCGATACTCTGACTTCGTGCACAGCACGAATGAGAACGCCCGAGGCATCGATGCCGTCCCTGCGAACGGCTCGATGTTATAGCGATATTGATAGGTCGTTGCCGACATCGACGGCGCAGCACACCACGCCGCCAATGAACATGGCCGCTGCGATTACAGCGTCAGCGAATGCAGCACTTGCGTGGCGTCGTTCGGATCGGCCTGGCGTTCGAACCCGAGGAACTCGGCCAACTCGCGCATGCCTTCGTTATCACGCGTGTCGATCGAGTACATGCGCCGATAACCGCGCTGACGCGCGATTTCAATCAGATGGCGCATCAACATCGTGGCGAGTCCCTTGCCCTGCCACTCGTCGGCAACGGCGACGGCGCATTCGCAACTCCGGTCGTCCTGGTCGGCGCTGAAACGGGCGACACCAATCTCGCGCTTGTGCGCGCCGTCGGCGACGAGCGCAATGAACGCCGCCTCATGTGCGGGATCCGGGTGTGTCAGCCGATCGAGCAACGCGGCGCCCGGCGCGGCGATCTCCCCGAGAAAGCGGTAACGGCGAGATTGCGGCGAGAGACGTTCGATGAATTCACGCTCAATGCCGATATCGGCAGCCGAGATGGGGCGGATCAACACCGTCGTGCCGTCGCGCAGCTTTTCCTTCCATTCCGGCTCGGCCGCCTTGGTGCTCGCGGCTGAGTTCGACGAACGTGATTGAGTGGCAATCATGGTAAACCTCCGGTCGGTGTATTGGGCTCGTGGCAGGGATTCCGCATGGACGACCCTCTCGATATCGCCGCACCCGCTTCAATCCCGTCTGACTCGAACTGTGTCTTGGATGGCTGACGTCCATGTTGACCGGGATCAAATCTTCGGCGCGACGCCGCCAAGCGATTCACCCGTCGAGTTCTTGACCGAAGTCAAGGTCGTCGATGATCCGCACGCCTAATCTTGACACCAATGGAAGCGGCTCTTCGCATCGGGTTGCTGAAAGCGAGTGCCGCATTGAACGCGCAATTTCACTCGTCAACTGCGAGAACACATCATGTCGCATCCGTCTTATTGGAACCCACTCAGGACCCTGCTTCACACTCGGCCCAATGTCGATGTCGAAGCGTACTTTCGCGGCTACGAACCGCGCGTCGTCTGGGCCGGCCGCGAAGACAATGCATTGGACATCCGGCTGGACCTGAGCGAGGACGAGAATTCCTATCACGTCAAGGCCGATATCCCCGGCGTCGACAGGAATGACATCGACCTGCGCATCGACGGCAACACGATCCGCATCGCTGCCGAGATCAAACGCGAGTCTGCGCCCCAGCAAGGCGAAAAGGACATCTACAGCGAGCGGTTCTGCGGAAAGGTCAGCCGCACGTTTTCGGTGCCGGATCGCGTCGACGAGGCGAAAGTAATGGCCCGCTACGAGAACGGCGTACTGACGCTCACCCTGCCGAAGAAATCGGAAAGACAAACTCGCAGGATCGCGATCGATTGACCTGCAATACCTCTGCGCGGCCCTCATACGCGGCGCCACTCAACTTTCTGCGGAGAATCTCGATGAACAAGCCCAATTTCGACACCAATCCTCGCGACACCGTTTTTCCCTCGATGCCGGGCTGGAACGCATTCAGTGCGGTCTCCGGTCCATTCGGCGGATGGGTCAGTTATGTCGGCCGCCTGCAAAACGAAGTCCTGACCTTTGCCCAGACGCGATTCCGCCGCGAGGTCGACGCGATGGAGCGCTTCGCCCGCTGCCGCAAGCCGGAGGAATTCGTCGAGGCCCAGGCAACGTTCCTCGCCCAGACCTACTCCGATTACGCGACGGAAAACCTCAAGATCGCGGGAATGCTCGGTGACGCGGCGCAATGGACGCGCGAAAAAATCGCCGAAGCGGGTCCACGCTCGACTTGATCATGTTGCGGACGTCTCGAGCAAATCGTCCGTGAATATCGCGCGGTTCCGACCAAAGTCGGAACTGCGGCATCGAGAGGTGGCCCATGAATCTTTCCGATCAAACTTACCTGACTCTCGGCATCGTCCTCGGCCTGCCGATGGTGATCGTCGCCCTGCTCAATTGGGTTCTGCGTAATCATGGTGGGTTCGCCCGCGGCTGGGCGGGGGCGATTTTCGTTGGCATCTGCTGGGCCGCAGGCATGACCATCATCGTCTTCAAAGCCATCGGCTGACAGTCGCGGCATTACCCGCGCTCATTGAATTTCCGCCACGTTCGCGCAGGGATTACATGTGCGAACGTGGCAGCTTTCGAAAAATCGTACGTTCAATGGCGCATGAACAGCGGTATCGTCGCCTGTTCGAGCACATGCCGGGTAGCGCCGCCGAAGAACCATTCGCTGAAACGGGTTCTGCCGTAGGCGCCCAAGACCAGCAGGTCCGCATGCACTTCGCCGGCGATGGCAAGCAGCGCTTCGCCAGCCTTGTCGTCGCTGACATCGAGCAAACGCTTCTCGACCTTGACTCCATGCTGGGCTAGGTACGCCTCAACGTCGGCCGGCGGAATCTGCGTAAAGGTGATGAACGGATCGACCGTCTCGCCGTGGATCAACACGACGCGTTCGGCGCGCTTGAGCAGCGGCAGCGCCGCATGCACGGCGCGCACCGATTCTGGTCTACCGTTCCACGCAACCGCAATCGTCTGAAACTTGGCTGCGAGAGAACGGTCCTCCGGCACTACGATACAAGGCGCTCCGCACGTCAATAGAATTTCTCCGACCTGCGCAACCGCTCCCCACTCGCTTTCGCCACGCAGACCGAGCACGAGCAGGTCATGCCAGTTGCACGTCTCTGCCACGGCTTGGCGCATACGCGCCTCGATGATCAGCCAGTCATTCGATTGGATTCCCAGTCCGGTAGCCCACGCACGAAATTTGTCCCGCTGCACTCGTGCAGCGGCAATCTGTTCGCCGGTGAACTTCTGGATCTCGGCAACGAGTTCCACCGCAGCATAAGAGGGAACAATCGTAACCGGCTCCTGCACATACAGCACATTCAGTGCCGCGCCGAACTGCTTCGCCACCTCGGCCGCATAATGCATGCTCGGCGTGAAGGTGGAGTAGTTGCTCGCATAAACCAGAATATCGCGCATAACCTTCTCCGTTTTTGGTTCACGGGGGCATCTTGTATTGACGGCCGATAGTCGATGTTGATGCCCGTCAAAAGTGGCCGACTCAGATCGAATCCAATGTTTTCCTCGTAACCTCCGCCGGATTGCCGATGCCATCGATGGCATCGATTTCGGCGTCGCTGAGCAGCTCGGTAAGATCGATGTGCAACAGGCGCGACGCTTCGCACACTGCGTGAGCCCAGCTGCAACCGTTTGCGAACAGCATTCCCTGCATGTCGAGCGTACCGCCGCGGCCGCGATAGCCGAGTGCAGTCACCGCGCCACCCGCGAGCATCGGTTGCAGCAGTCCGAGCAGGGGTTCAGGCCGTGTATGGCAAAGCAGCACGTGCGCGCCGGTCGCCGCATACAGGCCGCGTCCGCAATGATCCCAACTGGAATGCATTTCCTCCGCCGCCGTGCGGCCGCGACGGAAGCGGGTCGGCTCCATCAGGCAGACGACGCGATGTGGTACATCGCGCTGGCGCAGGCGTTTGGAGGCCTTGAGGGCTTCTTGCAACTGACAAGCACCGATCGCGGTGATTGCCAGCTCTGCTTCGTCGAGGCGATGGCCGGCATGCCTCACCCGGATCGCACCCTCGGCAACGAGTTCGCGCGCATCGCGCGCGTCGAACACGGACGGCATCTCGGATTTCGCCGCTATCACGGTAAAAATCTGCCCGTGCGTGCGATAGACCTCGCGCATCACCGCCGCCGCGCTGTTGTAGTCGGCCGGGAACATGACGCGCGCAATGTCGGACGGCTCGCAGAGCATCGCCTCGGCCATGCTCGTGTCCTGGTGCGACAGTTCGTTCTTGCCGTTCTCCCACGTATGCGAGGTCAGCACGATGGGCACCGACAGCCAACGCGCGGGATGGCCCACTGCCTTCGCATGCGAAGCAAAAATAATCTCCTGGCGCAGCGCCGACTGCATCTTCACCGCAAACGCCTCGTAGGTCACCGCGATGTTGATACCGCCTTTGTTACCGAGCGCGGCACAGACAACCGCCTCCTCATTGAGCGCGGTGATGACGCCGCCGTCGACCGCTTCCTGGTCGGCCAGCTCTACGTCGGTCACGCGATGCTTGAGCAGTTCGAGCGTGCGCACCATATGGTTTGACCGGCTTTCGTCAGGATTGCCGAAGCGTGCGCGCAGATGCGGTGCCGCCTTGACCGCGGCGACGAAACTGTCATCGATCGCCTGCATTGCTGACGCGGCGGGCGCCTCGTACCCCGTCTCGCGCCACGCGGGGAGTATCTCGACCTGCGCGACGTCCCGATGCGCGATGGGATTGTCACGCTCGCGCACACGGCCACGATGTCCGCCGAAGCAAGCGATGGACGCCTGCAACTCGGCGGGCGGCACCCAAAGGCGCTGCGCCGACGCGTTGAAATGCGCGACGGCCGTTAGCGACGAATACGGGTTCTCGCCCAACGGTGTACCGTGTGCCGCGTTCGTACCTTCGCCATAGAACCCCGCGCCCTTCGGCGCAACGGCAATGCCGTACGGCAACGGCGCGGGATAGCGCAGCGTGCCCGCGTGCGCGCGATCGATACAATGCTGCAGGCGCTCTTCCATCGCCCAGATCGCCCAGACGAACGCCGCGGGGTCGCGACCGTCGAATACGATCGGATCGTAACCGTTGATCTTCAGATGCTGCGACAGCCAGGTCGGCCCGCCTTCCTGCGAGGCCATCGTGCGCTGGTCGATGCGGCGGCCATTGGAGATCAGAATCGGAGTCACCATGCCGCAATCTTGTGCGCGCCACCAACGCGGTGCCCAGTCCCCGCCACGTTGCTCCTCGAATGCGCCGTCGGACAGAAAGGCGGTCAATCGTTCCCCAGGAAGCGGCATGTGCGCATACAGCAATTCCGCGAAGCCGAGGAAACCGCCTTCGAGAATCGCCCCCGCCGTGTGCGCGTTGACATGGCTGCCGAGCGGCGATTCCGGTGAGCCGTCCGGCGCCAGCCGGTAGCTGTAGAAATCCTGGACCATGCGCGAGAGCTGCGCATCCGACACGCCATAACGTTCGGCATGCGCCGGTGTCATGTTGTCGACGAGAACGTTGAGGGAATCGATCGCCGACACGCAGTGTCCCTGCCCCATCAGCCAACCGCGCGTGAAGCCGGTTAGCGCATTGAGTGCAAGATAGCCCGCGTAAGCCGGCACCATGTTGAGCGAGCCGCCCATGTGGCCCTGAGGGTTCGACTTGAAATCTTCGGCCTGCAGCGGCCGGCCGTCGAGATAGACGTGCTTCGCATAGGTCATGTGCGCGACGAGCCACATCGCCGCGTTTGTCACGCGATCGAGTGCCCTCAGCACTTTGAAGAACGGCACACCATCGCCGGCAATGTGGCGCGCAGTCAGCGCCTGATACATGTCGTACACGCGCAGTTGCGTTTCGGCCTGATGCCGGATTGCGCCGTAGCCTTCGGCCCAGGCCGCAAAATCGGGATTCCTGCCGCGCAACACCTGCGCGTCGTCTTCGACGGAAAACAGTTCTATGCTGCGCATGGCCAGCCTCGCGCGCTCGCTTGTGAACGCTTCGAAGCAGCCTACTGCCGACGGTCAAGGGCGCCTTTGACGTGCATCAATAACGCGGCTCTTGCTCCGGCCAGCTTGCGACAGCTGCGACTTGATCTCAGTCAAAGGCTACGCGACCTTTCGCGCTACCCTTCAGTTCCAAGTTCCGCCTGCAGAAAATCGAACCCGATTTCACGGTGGACAATCGCTTTGGATGCTCGCCATGAAGGACGCCACATTTTCACCGTCGAATGACAGCGCGCAAAGCTTCCGCATTGGGAACGGCACGCTGATCGATTGCGCCCGTTCGCTTGGCCCGATCCGGGTCGGCGTCGTGCATCCGTGCGACGAGCCCAGTCTGACTGCGATGCTCGACGCGAAACGGGCCGGACTCATCGATCCGGTCATCATTGCACCGCGTACGAAGATCGAGACCGTCGCGCAGAGCGCCGGAATCGTCCTGCATGACGTGCCGATCGAGGACGCGCCGCACAGCCACGCCGCCGCCGCTGCCGCAGCACGTCTCGCCGCCTCCGGCCGCGTCGAGGCGCTGATGAAAGGCAGCCTGCACACCGACGAGCTGATGAGCGCCGTGCTGGATCGCGATGCCGGCCTGCGCACGAACCGTCGCGTCTCGCATTGCTACCTGATGCAAACGCAGGCATATCCGCGCCCCTTCATCATCACCGACGCGGCAATCAATATCGCACCGACGCTCGAGGAGAAAGCCGACATCGTGCGCAACGCGATCGAGCTTGCGCAAACGATAGGCGTAGCGATCCCGCACGTGGCGATATTGGCTGCGGTCGAAACGATCAATCCGCGCATGCAGGCCACGCTCGACGCGGCCGCCTTGTGCAAGATGGCCCAGCGCGGTCAGATCACGGGTGCGATCCTGGACGGTCCGCTCGGGTTCGACAACGCGATCTCGGCCGATGCGGCGCGTATCAAGGGCATCGACTCGCCGGTCGCCGGTCGCGTGGATGTGCTCGTCGTTCCTGATTTGGAAAGCGGTAATATGTTGGCTAAACAGATGGAATACCTCGGCCAGGCCGCGAGCGCCGGGATCGTCATGGGTGCGCGCGTGCCGGTAATTCTGACGAGCCGGTCCGATTCTCCGCACACGCGTATTGCGTCCTGCGCATTGGCGGTGCTCGTCGCGCACCATCGTCGTGCGGCCAAGCCATGAACGGCTCGGTACTCGTCCTCAATTGCGGATCGTCGAGCATCAAGTTCGCCTTGTTCGACGCGATCGAGCCCCTGTCGCGGCAGGCGTCGTGGAAAGGCAAGGTCGAAGGCATCGGCAGCGACAGCCCGACCTACGCCGAGAGCGGAACTGCGACACGTGGAATCGCGCTCGATGCTCAGCAGCCGTACCACGCTGCGTTAGCGTTGATCCGGGAACATGTTCGAGCGAGGCTTGGCGACACACCGCTCGCCGCGGTGGCGCATCGCGTCGTCCATGGTGGCAGCAAATATTTCGCGCCGGTACGGGTCGATGCGAACGTGCTGGCCGACCTGAGAAGCTACATTCCGCTCGCACCGCTGCATCAACCGTTCGCGCTCGAGGCGATCGACGAGTTCTTGCGCTCGCATCCGGATCTGCCGCAGGTTGCCTGCTTCGACACCGCGTTCCATGCCACGCTGCCTGACATCGAAAAATTATTGCCGCTGCCTTACGACGCCTGGCAGCGCGGTTTGCGCCGCTACGGCTTCCACGGCCTCTCTTACGAATATCTTTCGATCACACTGGCCGAGCGGCACGGCGAACGCGCGCGCGGCCGCACAATCTGCGCGCACCTTGGCAGCGGCGCCAGTCTGTGCGGCATGCGCAGCTTGCAAAGCGCTGCGACGACAATGGGCTTTTCCGCGCTCGATGGTTTGATGATGGGCACACGTTGCGGTGCGCTCGATCCGGGAGCGCTGCTTTATCTGATGGAAATCGAAAAGCTCGGCGTCGACGAAGTGGCGGACCTGCTCTATCACCGCTCGGGACTGCTGGGCGTTTCTGGTGTTTCTTCCGATCCGACGGTGCTTCTGCCGAAGGAAGATTCCAACGAACGCGTGCATCTCGCGCTTGCGCTGTATGTACGCCGCATCGTCCGCGAAGTTGGCGCCATCGCGGCCGTGCTCGGCGGTCTGGACATGCTCGTCTTCACCGCAGGCATCGGCGAACACAACGCAGTACTGCGCGAGCGCATCTGCGGCGCGCTCGATTGGCTCGGTATCGAACTGGATCCGGAGCGCAATGCCGAAAATGCAGCGACGATCTCCGCTTCGGGCAGCCGTGCTCTAGTGGCGGTCGAGCCGACGAATGAAGAGTGGGTGGCGGCAAAGCACTGTGTCGGAACACTTTCCAATCGGAAATACGCGTTATCCACGCCAAGCTGAGGCGCGGCCGCCGCGACCTCGCCTCGCATTCAATCGGCGTGATCAGCGCACGATCAGCACCGGCACCGCGCATTCGACGAGCACGCGGGTCGTCACCGAGCCGAGAAACAGGTTTCCGGCGGCGGAACGTCCGTGCGAGCCCATCACGATAAGATCGAAGCCACCCTTCTCCGCATACTCGGCGATCTTCTTCGCGACGGGGCCGGTCACCAGTGTTTCTCTGAACGGCAGGTTCGCGCGCTTCAACCGGGGGCGCAGCCCTTTGAGGATGAGATCGGCGTTTTCGCGATGCAGGCGCGCCACCGTCTCCTCGCCGAGAGCCGCCGTAACACGATCCAGCATCGGCATATCGACATAAATGACGCTCAAATCCAAAGAACGCGCCTGCTTGCGCAGTGTCGTCGCAACGAACTTTGCCGCGCGCATCGAGCATTCGCTGCCGTCATAACTGAGCAGGACCTTCATTGCATTTCTCCTTGTTCGCTGAATTTCGATGATGCAACTTTGATCGAGTCGGGGGCGCAGCGCTTGATCTGGATCAAGGTTCAGTGGTTGCCCCGGAATAGGATGGCCCGGGATTGGGTCGATTGCAGTCGACTGAAATTTCATTTATATTCGTTAACGCTAATATTCAGATATACGTATATATGAATCACGTCTCCACCGCCGCATTTGGCGGCATTCTGATTGGAATATCCGCCGTCCTGCTGTTCGCCACATTGGGCCGCATCGCAGGCGTCAGCGGCATTGCTGGGCGCCTGATTGCCGGTAGCGAGCCGGGCGACCGCGCCTGGCGAGTGGCATTCATCGCCGGTCTTATTTTGGCGCCCCTGCTCGCAGCCGCTGTTGGCGGCAGCAATGGCATTGGCAGACCGGATACCGGCCTGCTTCAGCTCGCGCTTGCTGGCTTACTTGTGGGGTTTGGCACGCGCATCGGTGGCGGCTGCACGAGTGGGCATGGCGTCTGCGGCGTTGCGCGACTGTCGGGCCGCTCCATCGCGGCAACGCTCGTATTCATGGCTTTCGGCATCGCCACTGTGTTCGCCGTTCGGCATTTTGGCTGGGGCGGCTGATCATGCGCAGCGCCCTTGCTTTGCTTGCCGGTCTGTTGTTCGGCCTGGGTCTGATCCTCGGCGGCATGACTCAGCCCGCGGTTGTGCTCGGGTTTCTCGATGTCGCCGGTGTATGGAACCCCCAATTACTGTTCGTGATGGCAGGCGCGGTGGCGACAACGGCCATTGGCTACCGCCTGTTGCGCCGGTGGCATCAGCCGCTGCTCGAAAAGACCTTTCATGTGCCGCCGGCACGTCCAGTCGACCTGCGCCTCCTCGGCGGCGCTGCGGTGTTCGGCATCGGCTGGGGACTTGCTGGGTATTGCCCCGGCCCGGCGCTCGTCTCGCTCGCCGGCCTGTGGCCGCCGACCTGGCTGTTCGTCGCTACGATGATGCTGGGCTGGTGGCTCGGTGCACGCCTGTTTGCGCCGAGTCAATGATGAACTTCGTTATCCTCTGAGGAGATCCTCTTGAACCATCCCGAGGTGAAATCGTTCTTCGATGCCGCCACCTACACCTTCAGCCACGTCGTTTGGGATCCGGCGACACGCACGGCCGCGGTGATTGACAGCGTGCTCGACTACGAAGCCGCGTCTGGCCGCACGCGCCACGATTCCGCAGACGCGATCGTCGCGTTCGCACGCGACACGGGTTTGCGTGTGGACTGGATCATCGATACCCACGTGCACGCCGATCATCTTTCCGCGGCGCCCTATCTGCAGAGCAAACTTGGTGGCCGGATCGGCATCGGCGAGCACGTCCGCGTCGTGCAGGAAACCTTCGGCACGCTGTTCAACGCGGATAGCGAATTCGCACGCGACGGCAGCCAGTTCGACCACCTGTTCCGCGACGGCGAACACTACCGGATCGGCGATATCGAAGCGACGGCCCTGCACACGCCGGGACACACGCCCGCCTGCATGACGCACGTGATCGGCGATGCGGCGTTTGTCGGCGATACGTTATTCATGCCGGACTACGGCACCGCGCGCTGCGACTTCCCGGGCGGCGATGCGCACATGCTATATCGCTCGATCCGGCGCATCTTCGACCTGCCCGGCACCACTCGTCTGTTTCTCTGTCACGACTATAAGGCGCCTGGACGCGACGTCTACGCCTGCGAAACCACGGTTGATGCAGAACGGCGCGGCAATGTTCATGTGCGCGACGGGATCGACGAAGAATCTTTCGTGCAGATGCGCACCGCGCGCGACGCCAAGCTGGCGATGCCCACCTTGATCCTGCCGTCCGTGCAGATCAATATGCGCGCCGGGCGCTTGCCGCCTGCCGAGGACAACGGCGTCCGCTATTTGAAGATCCCGCTTGACGCGTTGTAAGCGCCCCGAATCGTACCAACCCATGGCACGCGCAAACCCGAAAACGAAAAAAACTCCGTTGGCCGCGGCATCACTCGTAGCCATGCAGCGGAACGCGGATGAGGCGGTCGCCGTGCTCAAGAGTCTGGCGAGCCGTAATCGTCTGTTGCTGCTCTGCCATCTTGTCGGCGGCGAACGCTCCGTGGGCGAGTTGGCGAAGGATCTCGGCCTCGCCCAGAGCGTGGTGTCGCAGCACCTTTCCCTGCTTCGCCGCGACGGCGTTGTCGTCGGTCGGCGCGATGCGCAATCGATTCTCTATCGCATTGCCGACCCGCGCGTGAGCGGGCTCATGACGACGATATTCGCGCTGTTCTGTCGCGATTGACGACGTTGCAGATTCCGATTTGCCCGATCTAAGCGATTCGATCACCCCCAATCGCTGAAACGGTGGCCAGCCGCACGGTTTTCCGAGATCGCGACATTTTGATCTCGATCAAATGAAACCCGCCGAGCCCAAGACACACTTTCGCCCGCAGAAACTTGGCGGAGCGGGCATGGAAACTTTGCAGACGTACAACGACAAGGTCGTGCGGCAGTTCACTGTCGTAACGATCCTCTGGGGCATTGTCGGCATGGCGGTCGGGGCGTTCATCGCCGCGCAACTCGCTTGGCCGGCATTGAACTTCGATATTCCGTATCTCACCTACAGCCGGCTGCGGCCGCTGCATACGAACGCAGTGATCTTTGCCTTTGGCGGTTGCGCGCTGATGGCAACCGCGTTCTACGTCGTGCAGCGTACCTGCCAGGTGCGCCTGTTCTCAGACAAGCTCGCGGCATTCGTATTCTGGGGCTGGCAACTCGTCATCGTCTCGGCAGCCATCACGCTGCCGCTAGGCATTACGCAAGGCAAGGAATACGCCGAGCTCGAATGGCCGATCGACCTGCTCATCGCGGTCGTCTGGGTGGCGTTCGGCATCGTCTTCTTCGGCACGATCGTCAAACGGCGCGTCAAGCACATCTACGTCGCGAACTGGTTCTACGGCGCCTTCATCATCACCGTGGCGGTGCTGCACATCGTCAACAACCTCGCGATCCCGGTGTCGCTGTGGAAGTCGTATCCGATCTACTCGGGCGCGGTCGACGCGATGGTGCAATGGTGGTACGGCCACAACGCGGTCGGCTTTTTCCTCACCGCAGGCTTCCTCGGCATGATGTACTACTACGTGCCGAAGCAGGCGCAGCGGCCGGTCTATTCGTACCGCCTCTCGGTCGTGCACTTCTGGGCGTTGATCTCGGTCTACATGTGGGCCGGCCCGCATCATCTGCAGTACACCGCCCTGCCTGACTGGGCGCAATCGCTCGGCATGGTGTTCTCGCTGATCCTGCTCGCGCCGTCGTGGGGCGGCATGATCAACGGCATGATGACGCTGTCGGGCGCATGGCACAAACTGCGCACCGATCCGATCCTGAAGTTCATGATCGTGGCGCTGTCGTTTTACGGCATGTCGACCTTCGAAGGGCCGATGATGTCGATCAAGACGGTCAACTCGCTCTCGCACTACACCGACTGGACGATCGGCCACGTGCACGCAGGCGCACTCGGCTGGGTCGCGTTCATCAGCATCGGCTCGATCTACTGCATGGTCCCGCGCCTGTTCGGCGTGCCGGCCATGTATTCGACGCGCGCGATCGACTTGCATTTCTGGATCGCGACGATCGGTGTCGTCGTCTACATCGCCTCGATGTGGATCGCCGGCGTGATGCAGGGCTTGATGTGGCGTGCGACGAACCCCGACGGCACGCTGACCTACACCTTCGTCGAGTCGCTCGCGCAGACCTATCCGTACTACGTCACTCGCCTGGTCGGTGGCCTGCTCGTTCTGAGCGGCATGTTCATCATGGCCTGGAACGTGGCCAAGACCTGGGCGATGGCGCGGCAGCCCGTCGCGGCCATCCCAATCCCTACCGCCGTCGCCGCCTGAGGACCTACTCCGATGAATCACGCAATCCTCGAAAAGAATATCGGCCTGATGGCGGTGCTGGTTGCGGTCGTCATCGCGATCGGCGGCCTCGTCGAAATCGTGCCGCTGATGTTTCAGGCGCAGGTGATCGAGCCGGCGCCCGGCCTGAAGCCGTATCCGCCGCTCGAACTCGCCGGCCGCGACGTCTACGTTCGCGAAGGCTGCTACAACTGCCATTCGCAGATGATCCGCACGCTCGCCTCCGAGGTGCAGCGCTACGGCCACTACTCCGTCGCGGGCGAATCGGTCTACGACCGCCCGTTCCAATGGGGTAGCAAGCGCACGGGACCCGACCTCGCTCGCGTCGGCGGCCGCTACAGCGACGACTGGCATCGCGTGCATCTGACCAACCCGCGCGACGTCGTGCCCGAATCGAACATGCCTGGCTTTCCTTGGCTGACGCAGACAAAGATTTCGGCCGACGAGATCACCGCACATATGCGCGGCCTCGCCCGCCTCGGCGATCCGTACACGCAGGCGGACTTCGACGGCGCTGCTGCCGCGGTCAACGGCAAGACGGAAATGGACGCACTGATTGCCTATTTGCAGGGACTCGGAAAATTCGGACCAAAGGAGACGCAGCCATGATGACCGGCATCCTCACCGCCATCCTCCTCGTGATGTATCTCGGCATCGTCGTCTGGGCGTACAGCGGCCGTCGCCGTTCCGATTTCGCCGCCGCGGCGCAGTTGCCGCTGGCTGACGGCGCCATCGACAACAACCCGGAGCCGCGCGCATGAGTGCCTTCTGGAACTGGTACATCATCCTCTTCGTCGTCGCCAACGTCGTCGGCATCGTCTGGTTGCTGCTCGCCACCGCGCGTGGCAAGCGCGGCGCCATCGAGGAGGCCACGACCGGTCACGTTTGGGATGAGGATCTACAGGAACTCAACAATCCGCTGCCGCTGTGGTGGCTTGGCCTGTTCCTCATCTCGGTCGTGTTCACCGCGTGCTATCTCGCGTTCTATCCTGGACTGGGTTCGACTGCCGGCGCACTCGGCTGGACCTCGAACAAGGAAGTCGCCGCCGATCTGGCCGAGAACAACCGCAAGCTGGAAACGGTATTCGCACGCTTCCGCAATCAACCTATCGAGCACCTCGAGCATGACCAGCAGGCGCTGACGCTGGGCCATAACGTCTTCGTCAACAACTGCGCGGCCTGCCACGGCTCGGACGCGCGCGGCGCGAAGGGCTATCCGAACCTCACTGATAGCGACTGGCTCTACGGTGGCGCGTCCGACACGGTCATGACCACGATCGCCAAGGGCCGCAACGGCATCATGCCGCCATGGGGCCCGGCCTTGGGCGACCAAGGCGTCGAGGAAGTGGCGAACTACGTGTTGACGCTGTCCGGGCAAAATGCGGACGCGGCGCTTGCGGCGGCTGGCAAGGCACGTTTCGCAACGCTGTGCGTCGCCTGTCATGGCACCGAGGGCAAAGGCAATCAGATGCTCGGCGCGCCGAACCTGACCGACAACATCTGGCTCTACGGCGGCACGCTCGACGACATCAAGGCGACGATCAAAAACGGCCGCAACGGACGCATGCCGGCATGGGAGAGCACGCTCGGCCCGGATCGCATACGCCTTGCCGCAGCATGGCTGCTGGCTCAGACGCCGCACGTCGAAACGACGGCGGCCGTTGAATCTGCCGCGACGGTGACGCCTACCGCCCCGGCAGCCGCGGGCGAGGTCAAGCAGCCATGAACCGCATCGCGTCGCCCCGTTCAGACCGCGAGACGACCGATCGCCTCGCCCTTGCGGGTGCGATCGCGTGGCCGTCGTTCTTTGCCGCGAGCGTGGCAACGATGGTGTTCTTCGCCCTGATCGATCCCAACGAGTTGTTCGACATCGCATGGCCGCATATTCGTCTGCCGCGCGAAGTGGGTTACACGCTTGGCTTCTTCGTGTTCTGGGCGGCAACGCTGGGAGCGAGCAGCTTCACCGCTCTGCTGCTGCGTCGTCCGAAGAATTCGCAGGCATGAAGCCGTTGCCCAAACTCGTGCTGGTCGACGACTCGCTGTATGCCGCGCAGGCAAAAGTATACCCGCGCGAAATTGAAGGCCGTTTCGCCCGCCTGCGTACGATCGCGGTATTCGCCCTGCTCGGCGTGTTCTATTTGTTTCCATGGCTGCGCTGGGACGGCCGCCAGGCGGTGCTGTTCGACTTGCCGGCGCGCAAGTTCTATATCTTCGGCCTGACCTTCTGGCCGCAGGATTTTTTCTGGCTCGCCTGGCTGCTGATCATCGCCGGCGTCAGCCTGTTCTTTGTCACGGCGTTGGCCGGACGCCTGTGGTGCGGCTATGCCTGCCCACAAACCGTGTGGACCGAAGTGTTCCTGTGGATCGAGCGCGCCTGCGAAGGCCGGCGCAATCAACGCATCAAACTCGATGCCGCGCCCTGGAACAGGGAGAAGCTGCTGCGCAAAGGGGCCAAGCAGCTACTTTGGATCGGTCTCGCCGCATGGACCGGCTTTACTTTCGTCGGCTTCTTCACGCCGATCACCGATCTCGCGCGCGAGACCGTCCACTTTACGTTGAGCGGTTGGGAAACGTTCTGGATCGTCTTCTACGGCTTCGCCACCTACGGCAACGCCGGCTTCCTGCGCGAGCAGGTGTGCAAGTACATGTGCCCCTACGCGCGCTTCCAGAGCGCAATGTTCGATAAAGATACGTTGATCGTTTCCTACGACGCAGCGCGCGGTGAACCCCGCGGCGCGCGCAAGCGCAATGCGGACCCGAAGGCGCTCGGGCTCGGCGACTGTGTGGACTGCGATGCCTGCGTGCAGGTCTGTCCGACCGGCATCGACATCCGCGACGGTCTGCAGATCGAATGCATCGCTTGCGCCTCGTGCATCGACGCCTGTGATCAGGTGATGGACAAGATGGGCTATGCGCGTGGCCTCGTCGGCTACACGACCGAGAATCTGCGCGCCGGCAAGCCGTTGCACGTCTTGCGCTTGCGTACGCTGCTCTACGCCGGCCTGCTCGCCTTTCTGCTCGGCACGTTCGTCTGGGGTGTCGCGCATCGCGCACCATTGATCGTCGAGGTGCTGCGTGACCGCAATGCGCTCTATCGTCGCAGCGCCGACGGTGCAATCGAGAACAGCTACACCGTCAAGCTCGTCAACAAGACCCAAGCCGCGCAGAAGGTGCGCCTTGCGGTCGCGGACGATCCACGTGTGACGATCGCCGACCGTCGCGACATCGCCCTGCCGCCCGGCGAGGTGACGAGCGTCCCGTTGACCCTGCGCGCCGTGCATCCCGAATTCACCGGCATGGTCCGCATCAAACTTGCCGCACGCGACGACACGACCGGTGTCGCGGCGACGCAGACCGCGCAGTTCTACGTTCCGGAGAAGCCATGAGCACCGAACTGTATAGAGGCAAAGATCATCGGAATTCCCGCATGCGGGGGAACGATGTGAATCGGTGGTATGTTGTCCCGGAAGTCTGGTTGATTCTCGTGTTGATCGGCAGCGCGATGGCCGGATCGCTCGCCCTCGTTGCAACCGCGCTGCGCCATCGCGACGAACTCGTCGTCGCGCATCGCCCGATCGCCAGTCCGCTGCCGCCTTCGCATGCGCAGCGGCCGGCGGATCAGGCAACGCCCTGATCCGGGCGGCTACGACGTGTCCCGCACGTGTTTCCATTGCGGCGAGACGATCGCCAAAGACGTCGCGCTGAGCGCGTGCGTCAACGGCGGCGAGCAGCCCGTGTGCTGTATCGGCTGCCAGGCCGCCGCCGAATGGATCGGCACGCTCGGCCTCGGCGACTACTACCGTCTGCGCAACACGACCGCGGAACGCGCCGTCGAAGCAGCGGACTATTCGGCATGGGACCGGCCGCAGCTGCAGCGCCTGTATGTCCGCAACGCTGCCGACGGCAGCGCGGAGGTGTGCGTACTCGTCGAAGGTCTGCGCTGCGCCGCCTGCTCTTGGCTGATCGACCGCGCGCTGCGCGACTTGCCCGGCGTCCGCACCGTCGAGGTGAATCCCGGTGCGCGTCGCGTGCGCATCGTTTGGGCGCGCAGCGACATCGCCCTGAGCGAGATCCTGCATCGCCTTGCGCAGTTGGGCTACGTGCCGCATCCGCGCAATGCACAAGCACTCGACGCGCTGGATCAGCGCGAAGCGCGCGCGGCGCTGAAGCGACTGGTTGTCGCCGGGCTCGGGATGATGCAGGCGATGATGTACGCGGTGACGCTGTACGCCGGCGCCTTCGAAGGCATCGATCCGGCAACACGGGATTTTTTTCGCTGGATCGGCCTTCTCGTCACTACACCCGTCGTGGTCTATGCCGCGCAACCATTTTTCATCGGCGCGTGGCGTGAGCTGCGTACGCGCGCGCTCGGTATGGACACGACCATCGCGCTCGCCATTGCGCTGATCTATCTCGCCAGTCTCTACGAAACCGTGGTCGGCGGCGCGCAGGTCTATTTCGATTCGGCGAGCATGTTCGTTTTCCTCTTGCTCGGCGGGCGTTATCTGGAAATGCGTGCACGCCGGCGCGCCGCCGACGTGGTTGATGCCCTCGCCCGCCTGCAGCCCGTGCTCGCGCAGCGCCGCCGTGCCGATGGCGCATTGGAAACCATCGGCGTGCACGAACTCGAAGCGGGCGATATCGTCATCGTCGCCGAAGGTGCGGCAATGCCCGCCGACGGCATGCTGCTCGGTATGGCCTGCGAAGTCGACGAATCCCTGCTCACCGGAGAGTCGGTACCACGTGCGCGCTATCGTGGCGAAGCATTGATCGCGGGCAGCGTCGTGCGCTCCGGGCCCGTGGAAATGCGGGTCGCCCACATTGGCGCCGACACCGTGTTGTCGTCGATCGTGCGGCTGATCGAACGCGCGCAGATCCAACGCCCGCACGCCGCCGTGCTGGGTGACCGCTTTGCTGCGCGCTTTGTCGCCGGCGTGCTTGTGTTGACCGCACTTACCGCCGCAGCCTGGTTGTACGTCGACCCGTCGCGGGCGTTCGCCGCCTCGCTTGCGGTGCTTGTGGTCGCCTGTCCGTGCGCATTCGCGCTGTCGGTGCCAGTCGCTTATCTGCGCGCGGCCTCGGCGCTTGCCCGTATCGGCGTGCTGATGCCCAAAGCCGAGGCGCTGGAGAAGCTCACACGCATCGACCGAGTTGTTTTTGACAAAACGGGCACGCTGACGCGCGACCGCCTTGAACTGGTCGGTGTGGAGATCGCCGGGAAACGTTCCGTGAACGAATGCCTGCGGATCGCCGCCGCACTCGAATACGGCAATGCGCATCCGTTCGCGGCGGCGATTCGCGAAGCCGTGCCCGGCGAGCGTTCGATCCTGAAGGCCGAGGCACTGCGAACGTTCGCCGGCGCCGGCATCGAAGGCCGCATCGCGGGGCACCGCTACCGCATCGGCCGCGCCGACTTCGCGCTGGCACTCTCCGGCGGGACGACCGACGACGACAACGTCATCGTGCTCGCCGATGAGCACGGTGCGCTCGCGCACCTGCGCGTGCGCGAGACCTTGCGCGAAGAGGCGGCGACCGCGATCGTCGCCTTACGCGCACAAGGGCTCGCTGTCGCCATGCTGAGCGGCGACAGCGATGCGCGCGCACTCGCCATCGCCGTGCGTCTGAACATCACCGACTTCCGCTCGCGCGCGAAACCCGAAGCCAAGCTGCGCGCGCTCGAACAATGGCGCAGGCTGGGCAGCGTCGTGGCGATGGTCGGCGACGGCGTCAACGACGCCCCCGTGCTGGCTGGTGCGGACGTTGCGATCGCGCTCGGCGGCGGTACGCAGCTGGCGCAGTCGAGCGCCGATCTCGTGCTCGCCTCCGATCGCCTCGACGCTATTCCGGCGGCTCGCGAACTTGCGCTGACGACGCTGCGCGTGCTCAGGCAGAACTTGTACTGGGCGGTTGCCTACAACTTCGCCAGTATTCCACTCGCCGCGTTCGGACTCGTGCCGCCGTGGCTCGCCGCGATCGGGATGTCGGTCAGCTCGCTGTTCGTCGTGCTCAACTCCCTGCGCATCGCGCCACCGCATATTTCCACGGAGCAAGTGTCGGCGACGGCGACGGTCGCCGCCGAGGCTGTCCCCGCATGAACATCATCCTCGTGCTGATTCCGCTCAGCCTGATCTTGCTCGCCGCGGGCATCTGGGCATTCTTCTGGGGCGTCAACCACGCGCAGTTCGACGATCTCGACACACCGGCGCTCATCCCGCTCGCCGACGATCCGCCGCCGATCGCCGCGCGAAACGAGGACGATGCAGCGCCGTGACTTCGCCGTTTACCCTCGTCGGCGCCTTCGCTTTCGGCTTGCTCGCGAGCGGCCACTGCCTGCTCATGTGCGGCGGCATCGCCGGCGCGCTCGGCACAGTGACCGCGCGCCGCAAGGACGGCGGCACGCCGTGGTCGCTCCTCGCCGGCTATCAGCTCGGCCGCGTCACGAGCTACGCCGTCGCCGGTATTCTCATTGGTGGTATCGGCGCCGGCATCGTGCAGTTCGTCGACCAGGAATACGTACGTATCGCGCTACGTTGGCTCACCGCGCTCGTCTTCGCGGCGCTGGCGGTCAACCTGCTGCGCAGCGGCCGCGGCCTCGACTTCGCACTCGGCCACTCGATCTGGGCGCGGCTCGCGCCGGCCGCGCGGCGCTTTCTGCCGGTGCGCACGTGGCCGCGCGCCTTCGCACTCGGCGCGCTGTGGGGCTGGATGCCGTGCGGCCTCGTCTATTCGGTGCTGATTGTCGCGGCGCTCGGTGCCAGTCCGCTGCACAGCGCGGCAATCATGTTCGCCTTCGGCCTCGGCACGGTACCGGCCGTGCTCGCGGGCGCGCTTGGCGCGCACGGCGCGATGCGTTGGCTGGGTCGGCCGCGGCTGCGCACCGGAGTCGCCGCGCTGTTCTTCGCCTTCGCCGTCCTCACCGCGAGCGGCCCCTGGCTCGCCGCGCACGGCATGGTCGCCGCGACACGCTGGCTACCGTTCGACTGCACGACGCGATGAGCGCAAAACCGCTGCGAATTTGACCTGGATCAGTGCCTGCGGGCCGCGCAATCCGCACGATTCGCGCATGATCACATCCACACCCTACGCCGCTCCGCAGTTCGACGCCGAACTCATCGCCCGCCACGACATCGCCGGGCCGCGCTACACCTCGTATCCGACCGCGCCGCAGTTCCACGTCGGCTTCGACGAATCCTCGTTCCGTGCCGTCGCGCGCGCCTCGAATGAAGATCCGATTCCGCGCCGGCTCTCGCTGTACGTGCACGTGCCGTTCTGCGCGAGCCCGTGTTTCTACTGCGGCTGCACGCGCGTCATCACGCGCGATCGCGGCAAGGCCGATATCTATCTCGATCATCTGTATCGCGAGATCGAACTCGTCGCACCGCTGTTCGATCGTGATCGTTCGCTCGTGCAACTGCACTTCGGCGGCGGCACGCCGAATTTCCTCAACGACGCGCAGATGAGCGAGCTGCTCGAATCGCTCGCGCGACATTTTTCCTTCAGCCACGACGCCGACCGCGAATTCGGCATCGAGCTCGATCCGCGCTGGTGCGGACCGGACTACGTGCGCATGCTCGCCGCGCACGGCTTCAACCGCGTTTCCGTCGGTATCCAGGATTTCGACCGCACGGTGCAGGCCGCGATCAATCGCATCCAGTCCGTCGAAGAAACGCGCGCGGTGCTCGACGCGGCACGCGCCAGCGGCTTCCGTTCGACCAGCGTCGACCTGATCTACGGCCTGCCGAAGCAGACCGTCGCAAATTTCCGCCGCACGCTCGAACAGGTGATCGACCTGGCACCGGACCGTGTCGCGACCTACGCCTACGCGCACCTGCCCGATCGCTTCAAGGCGCAGCGCCGGATCCGCGCTGTCGACCTACCTAGCGCTGCGCAGCGTCTCGAGCTGCTCGGCCTCACGGTCGAGATGCTGACCGCTGCCGGCTATCGCTACATCGGCATGGATCACTTCGCGCTGCCTGGCGACGACCTCGCGCGCGCGCAGGACGCCGGCACGCTGCAACGCAATTTCCAGGGTTATTCCACACACGGCGACTGCGACCTGATCGGCCTCGGCGTCAGCGCGATCTCCCACGTCGGCGCCACGTTCAGCCAGAACGAGCGCGAGCTGCGCGACTACTACGCCGCACTCGAGGAAGGCCGCTTGCCGATCGTGCGCGGCATCGAACTCGACGAGGACGACATCGTGCGCGCGGACGCGATTCAGCAGCTGATGTGCCACGGCGTCCTCGATGTCGTCGCGTTCGAAGTACGCCATGGCTTCGATTTCGCCACGTACTTCGCTACGGAACTCTTGCGCCTGCACGAGCTAGCGCGCGACGGGCTCATCGAAATCGCACCCACGCGTCTCACCGTCACGCCGCGCGGCCGTTTCCTGCTGCGCAACATCGCGATGTGCTTCGACGCGCATCTTCAGCGTGCCGACACGAGTCCGGTACGTTATTCGAGAGCGCTGTGAGCCGACGCTCTTCGCTGGAGCGAAATGCGCAATAAACCGAATCGACAGCGACTGGCAAAGCCGGATATCGAATGTGGTTTTGATCTGGATCAGAGCGTGCCGCGACGGCGTTGCCTAAGCTTGGCATTGTCCTAAAAACCAGGGGTTTGCCATGAAGCGTTCGTTCGTCCTGTTTACGGTCGCGGCTTCGCTGGCTCTCGGCGCGTCCGGCTGCAGCCGCAGTGGCGCCAACTCCGCCGATGCGCCGGCAACGACCAGCGCCGCCGGCTCGCAACACGGCGATTTCGGCCCACCCCAAGGTGAACCGATCCATGCGGCGCTGACCAGCCCGCCGCAGGTGCCGCCGCCTACGCACCGCGACAAGCCGGCGAAGGTGATCATCGACCTCGAAGTGATCGAAAAGGAGATGCCCATCTCCGAAGGCGTGACCTACACGTTCTGGACCTTCGGCGGCACCGTGCCGGGCAGCTTCATCCGCGTGCGCCAGGGCGACACGGTCGAGTTGCATCTGAAGAACAATCCGAACAACAAGATGCCGCACAACATCGACCTGCACGGCGTCACCGGGCCCGGTGGCGGCGCCGCGTCGACGTTCACCGCGCCGGGCCACGAATCGCAATTCACCTTCAAGGCGCTCAACCAGGGCATTTACGTCTATCACTGCGCGACCGCGCCGGTCGGCATGCATGTGGCCAATGGCATGTACGGCCTGATCCTGGTCGAACCGCCCGAGGGCCTGCCCGCGGTCGACCACGAGTACTACGTCATGCAGGGTGATTTCTACACGACCGGCAAATACCGCGAGAAAGGTTTGCAGCCGTTCGACATGGAAAGGGCGATCGACGAGAAGCCGACCTATGTTCTCTTCAATGGCAGCGAAGGCGCGTTGACCGGCGACAAGGCGCTGACGGCGAAAACCAACGAGACGGTGCGCCTGTTCGTTGGCAACGGCGGCCCGAACCTCGTTTCCAGTTTCCACGTGATCGGCGAGATTTTCGACCGCGTGCAACAGGAAGGCGGCACGCATCCGCAGGAGAACGTGCAGACCACGCTGATTCCGGCCGGCGGTGCGGCAATCGTGCAGTTCCATACCGAAGTACCCGGCAGCTACGTGCTCGTCGACCACTCGATCTTCCGCGCGTTCAACAAGGGCGCGCTGGCGATCCTCAAGGTCGACGGTGCGGAGAACAAGGCGATCTACTCGGGCAAGGAAGTCGATTCGGTCTATCTCGGCGACCGTTCCAATCCGAATCTCGCCGCGGTCACGCAAGCGACCAGCGCTGCGACCAAGGGCAAGCTCACGCTCGAAGACCAGATCAAGGCCGGCCAGCAATTGTTCACCGGCACCTGCTCGGTCTGCCATCAAGCCAACGGCGAGGGTCTGCCCGGCGTGTTTCCGCCGCTGGCGAAGTCGAGCCTGATCGCCGAAGATCCGAAACGCACGGTGCAGATCCTGCTGCACGGGCTCAACGGCAAGATCGTCGTCAACGGCAAGGAATACAACTCGGTGATGCCGCCGATGAACCAGCTTAACGACGACGAGATGGCCAACATCCTTACCTATGTGCTCAACAGCTGGGGCAATGCGGGCGGCCGCATCACCACGGAAGAAGTGGCCAAGGCGCGCACGACGCCAGCATCGCCCGCGCCCGCGGGTGAGCATTGAATGATGCGATCGTCCTATCGACATTGCGCAAGACGATCGTCATGAAATCGCTGCTCTCTATGGCTTTCGCCGCCGCCGCGTGCGCCGCTCCCGCGGATGCGGCCGAGTACGCAAGCCTGCCCGGCGGCGTGTTTGCGAGCGTGTTGCCGGCGGATGCGAACAGTGCCGACGTCAAAGTCGCAGCATTTCGATTGCGCCGTGAACCGGTGACGAACGCGGAGTTTCTCGCCTTCGTCAGAGCGCATGCGGATTGGCGCCGCGACCGTACCGCCAGTGTATTCGCCGAGCCTCGCTATCTCGCGCATTGGGCCGCAGCCGACGCACTCGGCGCGGACGCGAAACCCGATCAGCCGGTCACCCAGGTGAGCTGGTTCGCCGCGCAAGCGTTCTGCGCGAGCGAAGGCGCGCGCCTGCCGAGCTGGAGCGAATGGGAATTCGCCGCCGCGGCCGATACGACGCGTACTGACGCGCGCAGCGATCCGGCGTGGCGCGCGGCGATTCTCAACTGGTACGCGAAGCCATCGACGCAGCCGCTGGCCAACACCGGCGGCATCGCCAACCTTTACGGGGTGCGCAACCTGCATGGCCTGGTCTGGGAATGGGTCGACGACTTCAACGCTCTCCTCGTCGCCAGCGACAGCCGCGACCAAAATGATCCCGATCGCCTGCGCTTCTGCGGCGCCGGAGCGCTCAACCTGCGCGATCGCGACAACTACGCAGTGCTGATGCGCATTGCCATGCTCAGCTCGCTCAAGGCTGCGAATACGACGACCAACCTCGGATTTCGCTGCGCCAAGGACGGGGCCGGAGAGGGCCGATGAAAATCCTCGCCAACTTGCGTATCGCGATCGCAGCACTCGCATTTCTGATCACCACCCACGTCGCAGCCACGGAACCGCGAGCGGCAGCCGACGCCTTGTCCGGCGATTCGATCTACCGCCTCGACCTTGCTCTCGTCGATCAGGATGGGCGCGGCCTCGTGTTGCGCGAGTGGCGTGGTGGGCCCGTGCTGATCGCGATGTTCTACACCTCATGCCCGTATATGTGCCCGCTGATCGTCGAATCGATCAAGCGCACCGAGCACGCGCTCGACGACAATGCCCGCGCGCGGTTGCACGTCGTATTGGTCACCTTCGACAGCGCGCGTGACACGCCGCTGGTGTTGAAGACCGCGGCCGAAAAACGACACATCGACCTTACGCGCTGGACACTGGCGCGCGCTGAGCCAGCCGGCGTGCGCCGTCTCGCCGCGGTACTCGATGTGCAATACCGCGCACTACCAGACGGCGGTTTCAACCATTCGGGAGTCATGACTCTGCTCGACGCAGACGGCGGCATCGTCGCACGCACGGACAAACTCGGCGAGGTCGATCCGGAATTCCTCGCCGCCGTGCAAAAGGCAACGGCCACCGCGCATTGAGATCGCTGCGGCGGGATGTCGCAGGCGGGTGCGTTTTTGATCTGCCACAAAAAGTGCCGGGCGTGCGCGACTCAAACTGGGTCATCTCAACCAGAAAGGAAACGCTATGAAGCTGCTCGTCTCCGCGATCGCCCTCGCTCTCGTCACAACCGCCCCGCTCGTCCATGCGCAGGATCCGGATTGGATCGTCAAAGTCGGTCTGCACACCGTCGATCCGAAATCGGATAACGGCACGCTGGCCGGCGGCACATTGAAGAGCGACGTTGGTTCCGACGTGAAGCCGACGATCACGGCCGAATACCTGCTGGCGCCCGAATGGGGCATCGAAGTGCTCGCCTCGCTGCCGTGGAAACACGATGTCAAGCTCAATGGCGTCCTGGCGGCGACGACCAAGCAGTTGCCGCCGACGGTCAGCGTGCAATACCACTTCAATCCGACCGGCAAGGTTTCGCCGTTCGTCGGCTTCGGCCTCAACTACACGCTGTTCTTCAGCGAGCACACGACTGGCCCGCTGGCCGGCACCAAGTTGAGTCTCGACGACAGCCTGGGCGTGGCCGCGCACGGCGGCATCGACTTCCGCATCGACGAACGCTGGCTGGTCACCCTCGACGCGCGCTGGATCAAGATCGATACCGACGCGAAGGTCAACGGCACCAAGGTCGGCACGGTGCACATCGATCCGTTTGCCTACGGCATCGCCGTCGGTTACCGGTTCTGAGCGGAGAGACGACGATGGACGCATACGAGCAGGCGAACGAGCATCCGACGATCACCACAGACGTGGTCATTGTCGGCGCGGGCCCGGTAGGGTTGTTTCAGGTGTTCGAACTCGGCCTGCTCGGTCTGCAGGCGCACGTCGTCGACAGCATGGCGCAGCTCGGCGGCCAATGCATCGAGTTGTATCCCGACAAGCCTATCTACGACATTCCTGCGATTCCTGTGTGCACCTCGAAGGAACTGGTCGACCGGCTGCTCGAACAGATCAAGCCGTTCGCCCCGCAGTTCCATCTCGGCGAAGAGGTCACCGAGATGGAGCGCCTGCCGTCGGGCCGCTTCCACGTGCGCACTAGCGCCGGTACGCAGTTCGACGCCGGCGCCGTGATCATTGCCGCGGGTGTCGGCGCATTCCGCCCACGCCGGCTGCGCGTGCCGGGCGCGGAACAACTCGAAGGCGATGCCCTGCACTACAAGGTGACCGACCCGAGCCTGTTCGCCGACAAGGACATCGTCATCGCCGGCGCCGGCGACTCGGCATTGGACTGGGCGCTCGAACTGCACGACAAGGTTCGCAGTCTGGTGCTTGTGCATCGCTCGCAATCGTTCCGCGCTGCGCCGAGCAAGGTGCGACAGATGGAACGTCTGTGTGAAGAAATGAAGATGCAATTCCTCGAAGGGGACATCACCGGGTTGGAGCTCGACGGCAATGCGCTCGCGGCGATCCTCGTGCGTTCGGCGAGCGGCATGACCAACCGCGTGGACACGCAGCACCTGCTCGTGTTCTGGGGGCTGCACCCGAACCTCGGCCCGATTGCCACCTGGGGGCTGAATCTGGACAAGAACCAGATCGAGACGGGCACCGAGACGTTTGCTACGAATGTGCCCGGCGTGTTCGCGGTCGGCGATATCAACATCTATCCCGGCAAGAAGAAGCTGATTCTGAGCGGCTTCCACGAGGCCGCGCTGGCCGCGTTCGGTGTGCGCGAATATCTGTCGCCCGGCGAAAAAGTCCACCTGCAGTACACCACAACCAGCCCGATCATGCACAAGCGACTCGGCGTCCGCGGCGCGTTGGCTGCGTAAGCGCACGGCGCAACGTCACAGATCGGAGCGAATTGCATCGGCGCAGACGGGGGTTTGATAGAATCGCACCGTTGCCATCAGCGCGGGCTTTCATGGTTTCGACGGCGCCCTCTTCCTCATCGCCTTTGCCGCATCTCCTCGTCGTCGATGACGAGAGCGAGATCGCCGAATCGATCGTGCGCTACTTCGGCAAGTACGGCTTCCGTGTGAGCACGGCCTGCGACGGCGCAGCGATGCGCGAGATCGTGCAGCGCGAATCGGTCGACGTGATTCTGCTCGACCTCGGCCTGCCGCGCGAGGACGGTTTCGAGCTGACGCGCTGGCTGCGTGAGCGCTGGCGCGGGGCGATCATCATCGTCACCGGCCGCGGCGAATCGGTGGACCGCGTGGTCGGACTCGAGCTCGGCGCCGACGACTATGTGACCAAACCCTTCGATCTGCGCGAACTCCTGGCCCGCGTGCGTAGCGTGTTGCGCCGAACTACGCCCGCTCCTGCGCCATTGACCGCGTCCTCCGGCTACACGTTCTCCGGTTTCCGCCTCGATCCCGATCGCCGCAGCCTCACCGACGCGAACGGGGCCGACGTGTCGCTGACCTCGGGTGAATTCGACCTGCTTTGCGTGCTTATCCGACACCCGAATCGCGTGCTTACGCGCGACGCGATCATGGACGAAATGCATGGGCGCGCCAGTGGACCCTTTGATCGCGCGATCGACGTGCAAATCGGCCGCCTGCGGCGCAAAATCGAGGCAGACTCGTCCAATCCGCAGCTGATCAAATCGGTACGCAACGCGGGTTATCTTTTCGCGGCACGAGTGGATCGCATGTAGACGAGCTCAACGGAGAGCCGCCGATGTACCGCGAATTGTTCGACATATCGCCCGACGCGATGATCGCCGTGGATGGCACCAGCCGCATCGTGCGCGTCAACGCGCAAGCCGAGCGTCTGTTTGGCTACACCGAAGCGCAGCTGCTCGGCAGCGGAATCGACGTCCTGATCCCCGCGCGCGCACGCAACAAGCACCAGGCGCACGTGGCGCACTACATCGGGAGCCCGCGCGTGCGCGCGATGGGTACCGGACAGGAACTCGTCGGAATGCGCCACGACGGCAGCGAATTTCCGGTGGAGATTGCGCTCAGCCCGATATCGACCGCCGAGGGCCGCGTCGTCGTCGCTGCCATCCGCGATATTTCCGAAACGCAGCGAGCACGTCAGGCACTAGCTCGTGCGCGTTACGACAGAGTGATGGCGCAGATCGGACAGCTCTTTCTTACCTCGCCCAATCTCGACGATGCGATTGCGCGCATTCCGGCGCTCCTCGTGGAAGCACTCGGCGTCGAAGCCGCCGCGATCGTGTTCAAATTGCCGTTGCGCGAACGTTTGCAGGTACGCGCCTCGTTCGGCCTCGATGCGGAAAATCTTTCCCTCCTGATTGATCTGCTGAGCACCCGTCGCCTCGATAGCGTGGCTGCGACAGATCAGGCGAACGACACCGCGCATGGTGGCATGCTGCGCGAAGCGGGATTCGCCTCGAGCGTCGTAATTCCACTGCCGGGCCCGAGCGCACCGGCGTCCGCGCTGCTGGCGCTGTCGCGCGAATCGCGTCATTTCGATCATGATGCGCTGCACTTCCTGCATACCATCGCCACCACGCTGGCCGCGACCCTGCAGCGCATCCGCACCGAGGAGCAGCTCTCACATGCACAGCGGCTCGAGGCCGTCGGCCAGTTGACCGGGGGCATCGCGCACGATTTCAATAATTTGCTCACCGTAGTTTCGGCGAACCTGCAAATTCTCGAAGACGATCTGGTCGCTCAGCCCGAACAGCTCGAGACGATCGCCATTGCCTTGCGTGCCGTCGACCGCGGGGCCGAACTGACGCGCAAACTGCTCGCTTTCGCCCGGCGCCAGCAGCTGTCCCCGCACGCCTGCGATCCGAAGGATCTGCTCGAAGACGTCGGCGTCCTGTTGCGCCGCGCGTTGGGCGAGGCGATCGACCTGCAGGTGAGCTGTCCCGCAGATATGCCGCGCGTTTTCGTCGATCCGGGCCAACTCGACTCCGCCCTGGTCAACCTCGCCATCAATGCGCGCGACGCCATGCCGCGCGGCGGCCGCCTGCATATCGGCGCACGCGTTCACGAGGTCGAAACCGGTGATGCGACCGGTGACGCTAAGCCGGGGCAATACGTCGTCGTCGCCGTCCGCGACACCGGTTTCGGCATGACTCCCGATGTGCTCGCACGCGCGCTCGAGCCGTTCTTCACCACCAAGGGGCAAGGCAAGGGTTCGGGTTTGGGCCTGTCGATGGTCTACGGCTTCGTTACTCAGTCGGGTGGCCACCTCAACATCGACAGCCGGCTCGGCTACGGCACCTGCGTGGAGTTGTATTTGCCGGTGATCGCGGGGGAAGCCGAGGCGCTCGACAGACAAGCCGCAGCACCGGCAAGAGTGCGCGGCCATGAAACTATTCTCGTCGTCGAGGATGACGCCGACGTGCGCCGCGCCGCCCTCGCCGTTCTGCGCTCGCTTGGCTATACCACCTTGCCGTGCGTCGATGCGGACGAGGCGCTGCGAACGCTCCCGCAGCACCCTGAAGTTGCATTGGTATTTTCTGACGTGATGCTCGGTTCCGGCATGAGCGGTGTCGAGCTCGCCGAAGAGATTCGGGTACGCTGGCCGACGCTGCCGATCCTGCTCACCTCGGGCGACGAGCGTTCCGCCGAGAGCGGCGAGGCCTTTGATCTGCTGCGCAAGCCCTATCGCCGCGAAGAGTTGTCGGTGGCAATCCGCCGCAAACTCGATTCAAACTGACGGCTTCGAGCGTTAGGCCGCCTTCTCCTCGCAATGGATGACGCCGTCCAGCGCCGCCACGTCGAGGATACGGATCTCGCGCCATTGCACGTCGATGCAGCCTTGGCTGGCCAGCCGCGTCAGCGCCCGCGTGACTGTTTCGTGTTTGAGCGCAAGAAAACTGCCAATGTCGGCGCGCCCCATGCGCAGAACGAAATGGCGCGGACTGAAGCCGAGCGCTTCGTGACGCGAAGCCAGGTCCAGAAGAAACGCAGCGACGCGTTGTTCCGCACTGAGCGAGCCGAGGGCGAGCTTCCAGGAGCGGTCGCTGCGGATCTCGGCGGCCAGCGCCCAGGTCAGACGTTCCTGCAATTCCGGCATCTGCGCGCAGGCGCGGAGTATCGCCGGATACGGCAATTCCCACACCCCACTCGTTTCGAGCGCCATCACATCGCATTCATGGGTGGCCGCACCGATCGACTCGATACCGACAAGGTCGCCGCGCATGCGAAACCCGGTAACTTGCTCGCGGCCATCCTCAGTGACCAGACAGGTCTTGAGAAAACCAACGTTGACCAGGTACAGCGCGTTGAACGCCTGCCCGGCGCGATAGAGATACTGCCCTGCGGCGAGCTTGCGCTGCACGATCGGCACGTAAGCGCGCAGCGCGTCGATGTCGATCGACGCGTGGACGGCATTCGCCGCGGACGGCGCCTTGTGCAACATCATCTTGGGGACGATCGAAATCGCGGCAACAGAATTCATGGCGGGGCTCCGGTATCAGGCGGCTCGATGAAACAGTTGCTAGGAAGATAGAGCTGCGCTGAAACCGGCCGGTGTCTCGGTTTCGACAATATGTAACGGTTTGTAACAGCGGGAGTGCCGAAGACGAAAGGAGTAAAGCAGCATTTCGATGCAAAGTGGTTTTGAAATCCGCTGAAACCCTGTTTTCTCGCCTTAGCCGACGTCGAGTGCGCCACTGGCTGCGAGCCATCCGGCACAATTGTTCTAAGCACCATCGCTCCGTCGTAACGGCGAGGGGTGCCAAGTGGTTTAAGAATGGGGGACAATTTTTCATTGGCGAATCAAACCCCTCCCCTTTTCGACCTGATTCCATGATCGACAGACGTTGCTTCCTGCGCGGCTTGGCCGCCGTCGCCACATTCAGCGCATCGGCATGTGTAAGGCAATCGGCACGCGTACCGGGCTCAACAGATTGGAATGTGCCGGTTGAGTTGCAACGCGAAATGTACGCCCACGCGCTTTCGCTGGCTAAGCGCAACATTCGTGGCGGCGAGAACGAGCCGGTCTTCAAGCGTCCCTATGTTGATGCTGCATTCAACGGCGATATCTTTCTCTGGGATACCTGTTTCATTGCCTGCTACGCGAAATTTCACATGGACGAGCTGCCGATCGCCAACGCGCTCGACAATTTCTACGCCTTGCAGGATACGGACGGCTACATCTGCCGCCAATACACGCGCAGTGGCCAACCGATGTGGCCCAAGTCGCATCCCGTCAGCATCAATCCACCGCTGCTGGCCTTCGCCGAACTCGAGCTGTACGGCCACACGCAGGATATCGCACGGCTCGCGCAGGTATATCCGGCGTTGAAACGCAATTTCGAATACCTTGTGTGCGCATGGCAGCAGGACGACGATCTGTTTTGCAACGATGCCTTTGGCTCAGGCATGGACAATATCCCCCGCTATCCCGGCGGCTGGCAGGACGACGGCAAGGGAATCAGGCAGGCAAATCTGCATCCTGAGTTGTATGTCTACGACGGTCTGTCGCCGTTGTGGAACATCCAAGGTCGCGCTGTCGACATGTCGGCTCAAATGGCTTTGTTGGCAAATCACCTTATCGAAATTGCGCAGCTGACCCATCACACCGCCGACGTCGCCGGCTACCGGAAATTTCATGCGAAAACCAAAGCGGCCATCAATGCCTTGTGCTGGAACGAAGCAGACGGCTTCTACTATGACCTGGGTTACGGCAAGCAGATCCGGCGCAAGCACGTCGGCATGTTCTGGACCCTGCTCGCCGACATCGTACCGGACGAGCGATTGCAGCCGATGCTGCGCCACCTGACCGACCCCAGGCAATTCTGGCGCGCCTTTCCCGTGGCCAGTTTTCCTGCCGATGAAACCGGGTTTTCACCCGAAGGCGGGTATTGGCTAGGCAGCGTCTGGACTCCGACCAACTACATGATCATCAAAGGACTGCAACGCTGCGGGCAATCGCTTTTAGCGACCGAACTGGCGCGGCACTATTATTGGTGTGTCGCACAAGTATACAAAGATACTCGTACGTTCTGGGAAAACTACGCCCCGGATGCTCTGCGCCAGGGTAGTCAGGCGAAAGCAGACTTCTGCGGTTGGACGGCGATCGCCCCAATCACTTTGCGCAACGAATTCATCGAGCACAAAAGCGTCCATGCGTGACTGGCCCGACTTGGCCTTGTGGTGTACCGCAAACTGTTAGCCATGGCGGCACTGCTGCGATTCGATACGACAATCTGGTGTGCTGACCAGAACCAAGTCCAACACGGAAAGATGACCGGCGCTCCAACGGCAAATTATCTGCGAGCACGACAAGACCCAAACTGAATATGCGAGTTCGCGTCGTCGCCAGGCGGCCCGTCCTTGTTCGCACTGCCGCTGCCTTAAATCACAGGGAATGGCGTGTGCGGATGTTTCGATGGTTACCCTTCCTACCCGTGATAACGCTTCCGAATCGTCCGGGTTATGTCGGGTAGGCACAGGTAACGTCAGATGCAGAATTAAGCCGCTGGATTGTCTAGCTCACACGCGTAAGTAAGATGCCACAGTGTCGGCAAGGAGCCTAAGCTGATGATCAAGCACGCCGCTGCAATCACCCTAGCTCCACCCAAGAGAATGTTTGGGATGAGAGCGATCAGAGATTGAGCGTGTAGAGCCAAGTCTCGGTGAGCTGTTGCTTGCCCGAGCGCAGGTACACGCGCAGTTCAACCGGCGCGCCGGGGCCCGCAGCCACGTCGAAATACACTCGCCAGTGGCCGAGGACACCGTCGGGGATCGCCTCGACTTCGTGGTAAATGATTTGGCCGCGCGAAATCCAAATCGAATCCTCGGGTGGCGTTGCCGGGGCGAAACGGGTGAGCGTCGCACCGAGGAATTCGATAACGAATCTCGTCGCGAACTCTCCGCCTGACTTCCCGCCTCGCCCCAAGCGGGTAGAAATGCAGCGGGCAACCGCTGGGGCGGGCTCTTCGGACGCCCAGAGCATACGGTAGCGCAAACGGTAACTCGCGCCGGCACGGGCCGGCTCTTGAGGCACCCACATGGCCACGATGTTGTCGTTGCTCTCCACTTCGGTCGGAATCTCGATGAGCTGTACGGCGCCCAGACCCCAGTGGTCGATCGGCTCGACCCATACGCTGGGCCTGCGCTCGTAGTGCACGCCGTCGAGATAGTGGTCGAAATTGCGGTCGCGTTGCAGCAGCCCGTAACCCTTTGGGTTCCTATCGAGGAACACCGAGGCTGTGGTGTGCGGCGGATTGATCAGCGGCCGCCAAATGCGCTCGCCTCCCCCGTTCCACAGAGCCAGTCCATCGGAATCGTGCACCTCGGGGCGCCAGTCGATCGCCTCGGCCTTGGTCGTCTCCGAGTACCAATACATGGAAGTGAGTGGCGCCAGGCCGAGACGATCGACGTCCTTGCGCAGGAAGAGCGCGGCCTCGACCTCCATGTGCACGCTGCGTTCATACCGCAGCCGAAAACGGTACGCCCCTGCGATGCTCGGCCCTTCGAGCAGCGCGCAAACCGTCAACTCGCCGTCATCGCGCGTCGGGGCCTCGAAGTAGAAGCGCGTGAATACGGGAAATTCCTCGTCGCGACCGGCCACTGCTGTGTTCACCGCGACTCCGCGGGCCGAGACGCCGTACTGGGACAACTCGCCGATCGCGCGAAAGTACGATGCACCCAGAAATGCGACCCAATCGCGGTCCTGCCAGTCCGCAGCGCCCGTGGCGGCCAGACGATTATCATGGACGTGGAACCCTGCGAAGCCCACGTCGGCGGGCAGCTCACGCGCAGGGCTGTCCGCTGGCATGTCGAATGCCGCCCGATCGAAGACGATCTCACGCGCCTGCCCGTCCTGCGCGAGGAACATGCGCACCGGCACGCGGAAGAAGCGCGCGACGTGAAAGAACTCGATCGGGTATGAGCCAGGCCCATGCAAAAAAAGCGCTTTGTCGTTCTTGTACCGGATCAGCCAGTGCGCCTCGTAATCGATGCGCTGCAGAATGTTTGCCGGCGGCGTGGGCGGCGGTACGTAGTCTGCCGCGGCCAACTTCCGAGCGGTTTCCACGAGTCCCTGATACGAGTAAGGCTGTGCCTCGCGCGCCTGCAGCGCCCCCAAAGCATCGACGGGCGGTGTCGGTGCCGCGGTGCCTGTCTTCGCTTGCGTGCGCGCAGCGATACCGCGTGTTTTGACAGAAGCTAATGCGGCCGCAATCGCGAGAAGGATCTTCCTACGCTGGATCATGGGGGATATCGCCAAATGGTGTGCGAGCCACCGAAAAACAGGGCGCACTGGGTTGGAATGGGCATCTCGAGCGTCCACCCAATCGAGGAATAAGCGACGGTCGAACGATACCGTTGTTGCGCTCCACCTGCGAACTGTGACTTCTTACCGCTTTGTTTAATGACCTTCAGGCTAGGTAACGTGCCTTCGATCACCTTTTTTTGACTTGAGCCAATTCGGTTAATCCGAATGCATTGAAACTGTAGCAGCGTTGGGGTAAAAATGACGGCCCCGAAACGATGTAATCGTTTCCACGCGGACGCCTTCGCATGAATGCCGCCTCCTTCTTTGATGAGATTGGATGGGACCGGATCGAAGCCCAAGTCCCCCCCGGCAGGCCCGCCGACTCTTCTTTATCCGCATTACGAATCCCTCATTGAACCTCCCTCAATGAGGAGTGCTACCCGTTGAAGTTGATGATTCATCAATGACTAGGATGCAAATGATCGAGGACGATGGGGCATCGGCAATCGCACGGTTGCGCAAGACCGCCTGCTTGATCGCCGCTCGCGAAAAGCAAATGGCACGACTTCAGGAGGAATTCCGGAAGCTGTTGATTCAAAGCGCGGAAATCGCGGTGGACGGCCACGACCTTCCCGACATCGTGGAGACGATCGACGAGCCGCTGGAGAAAATGCAATTCGTCGATCGGACCGGCAACGTTTGGTACAAGTGGGCGGCGCTCGCCGCCGCGGTGGCGGTGTTGGCTCTGATATTCGTCCCCTTCCCGCTATTTGTCTCCGCATTGGGAAAAGTTCTCCCATCGCGCAGCATCGCCATAGACGCCCCGTCGCGTGGCGCAGAGTCCCTGATACTGCTGGCCTTCGATGAAAGCCAGGCGATTGGCGTGAAGCCTGGAATGCCGGCGACCGTGCGCTTCGAGTCGTTGCCGGACCACGCTTTTCGCGGCACGGTGGAAAGCGTGGGCGGCTTGTCTGCCAACGAGCTTCAGGACGCTTCACAGGCGGCACAGCCGCAGGATACCGGCCATGTCGCGCCGTTCAACTTGGGCGTCGTATATGTCGGAATCCGGCTCGATGAGCGTCCTCCTGAAAATGTTTACGGCACGGACGCGAACACGCAAATCTGTTATGGGCGATTCCAACTCGGCAAATGGATAATGCGGACGCTGGCGGGATGATGAAAACCGATCAAGCCCATCCCTGGTATCTCCGGCCGTCCTTCTTTCTCGGCATGATGGTGGCGAGCGCCGCAATCTTCACCGGCGTATTCGGCTATTACTCGTGGCGTGCCACTACCGGCGGCTACGCGCAGGTGCTGCTCTGGCTCTGCCTCCTGCCCCTACTCTTCAACAATGCCTGGATGTTATGGCATTCGGTGTATTACTTCTTTCTGAAAGACGGCATCGTCTTCGCGGAAAAACCGCTGGTCAGGATTCCGAAGACGGCGATTGTCTATTTCGTCCGCAAGGAGTCGACCGGTCTTTTCGAACGCCTGGAATACTCGTACCGAAATAATTTCCTGCCCAACGTTCATCTGTGGATCGTGAGCGGCGAGGCGCCGGAACGTTACATAAATTACGAGCGCGACGTGCTCCGGCGACTGCGCGAGATCTTCGGCGAGCGGCGCGTCCACTGGCTGCATAGCGACGATCCCGCCTTGAAGAAACGCGAGATGATGGAGCTGTGGTTGGAGAAGTACGAAGGCGAATACAAGTACTTCTTCGCCTGCGACGCCGACACCATGGCTCCGAAGAACACCGTGCTGCGGCTACTGCGAAAGGCGGAGCATCCGGACAACCGCGACATTGGCTGCTTCCAAGCCAACACGCAGGTGGGCAGTGCCTGCACCTACTTTGCGGACAACAACCGCAACGCCGTGGCCATACTGATGGAGCTGTACCTGAAGGTCAGGCAGGTCGTGTTCGGGGAAGTGCTCTCCTTCGGCCACAACTACTTGGGCCTCTGTTCGGTGATGAAGGGTCTCGACATCCCTGCGGACGTGTTGAGCCACGACATTTGGGACACCGTCTACCTTCGTCGGCGCGGGTATCGCACCGTATTCTGCCAAGACGTCATCGCCTACGAAGAAAGTCCCTCGAACTACGTGGAAGAGCGGCGCCGCAACATCCGCTGGATGAAGGGCGATCTCGAAACTATCTTTCTCTTGTTCGAACCAGGTATACCTCTCAGGACGCGGTTTCTGGTCTACCTGAATCTGCACGGCTATATCTCGTGCGTTGCGTTGTTCTCGCTGTTCAACATCATCACCTTCACCAACGTGGGTGGCTACTCCCCCGGCAGTCTCGCCTTGATGACCCAGCTCTTGTTGGGCTATGGGGTACTCGTAATTATTTTGACGCACCGTCTCGTCGTCGCGCGCTGCTGGAACGACGTGAAGGAGATTTATAAAGAAGTCGTCGTCACGACGCTGGTGGCCGGAAACAATATTCTCTACGTCATGGTGGATTTGGTTCTGGTGATGACCAACCGCCAGGGTTGGAACCTGTGGGACGCCATGCTCAAGAATCCCAGGCAGGGCGTGTCGTGGTGGCAGGCGGCCGGCGCGCTCTGGCCGGGCACGGTCGTTGGATTGTCCTGGATTGCGTGGCTGATGGCGCATGGGGAGATCTCAAAGCTGATCTGGAGCAGCCCGATCGTACTTGCCTTCGCACTGTCGATTCCCACGACCTACTTCACCTCCCAACAAATGCCGCACCGGCGCGCGGGAAGCACATTTTCCGTGAACTGGCAGCACCAGCAATGAACCACGAGGCGCCGACGATCGCGGTTCTGCTGTGCGCGGGACTGGGTACTCGCCTCAAGGATCTCACCGATGGGCCAAAAGCGATGGTCGACATCTGCGGTTATCCGTTGCTGCACTACCAACTCCGGCAGCTTAAACGCTGCGGGATCCGTGACGCTTGGATCAATCTTCACCACCGCTCAGAGGCGATAGTGAAACACTTCGGCGACGGCCGCGATTGGGGAGTTCGCATTCGCTACTGGCCCGAACGTCAGCTGCGCGGAACGGCGGGCGCGCTATCGCCGATGCGACGGGAGCTTAAGTCGACCTTCCTGGTCGTCTACGGCGACGTACTCCATCGACTCGATTATCGCCGCTTCTTGGCGGCGCACCGCGGGCGAAAAGTCACGGCTACGCTGGGTGTTTACCGCGTGCCCGATCCTTGGAACTGCGGCGTGATCGACATCGGCCGCGACGGGAAGATTCAGGGATTCGTCGAAAAGCCGCAGACGCGGACCGGCGCATCGCCTTGGGTGAACAGCGGCGTCTACGCTCTCGAGCCCGAGATGTTGCAGTGGGTTCCGTCGCGCCGCCCGGCGGATTTCGGCCGCGACATTTTTCCGCAGATGCTGAGCGCGGGAGAATCGTTGAGCACTTACCGTGTCCGCTCGGCGATGATCGACGTGGGGATTGCCGAGAAATATCGCACGGCGCAGATGCTCGCTGCGCAAGGCGCGTGGCACCCATGATCATCTCCAAGGCACCCGTTCGCGTCAGCTTCGGCGGAGGGGGAACCGACCTGCCCGCCTACTTCCGAGAACACGGTGGTGCCGTGCTCAACACCACCATCGCCAAGTACAACTACGCGGTGTTGTCCGATTCCGACCGGCCGTCGATCGATATCCATTCCGCCGACTATCAACTCAATTATTGCTACGACGCCCGCGACGTCGCGGGGACCGTCGACGTGCTGGATATTCCCAAAACGGTTCTTCAGCGCTACGACGTGCCCAACGGGCTTTCCCTGTCCCTCAAGTCGGATGTTCCCACCGGCTCCGGATTGGGGCTTTCCGGGGCCGTCACGGTGAACATGATCAATGTGCTCCGCGAGTTCCGCAATCAACCGCGCTCGCGCGAGGAGATCGCCCGGGAAGCCACGCTGGTCGAAGTCGATTTGCTCGGTCGCCCCGTGGGGCTGCAGGATCAATACGCCAGCGCGTTCGGCGGACTCAACTTCATGGAGTTCAGCGCCGACGGCACGAAAGTCATTCCGATGTCGCTCGCGGACGCGACGCTGCGCGAGCTCGAACAGAGTTGCATGCTCTTTTTTCTGAACCGCCAGCGAAACTCCGCGACCATCCTTGGCGAAGTGCAACAGGCCGTGCACACCCCCGGCAGCACGGCGGTGGAGATGCTGCACCGGCAGAAGCAAACGGCGTACGAGATGCGGGACGCTCTCCAATCCGGGGAGCTGCGAACATTCGCCGAATTGCTCGACGTCAGCTGGCGCTGGAAACGGAGCGTCGCGGCGGGCATCTCCAACCCCGACATCGAACGGTACTACGCGGCTGCCCGCGCGGCCGGAGCGCTCGGCGGAAAGGTCTGCGGCGCAGGCGGCGGCGGTTTCCTTCTTCTCTACGCAGAGCCCGATGCTCAGCCCGACGTACGCAGTTCGCTCGCCGAACTCGGACTGCACCACGAACTGAAATTCGAGTTCGACCATTGGGGGGTGCAAACCCTCATGAACCACGACGCCCAGCCGACCGCGTCGATCCGGCCGGAGGGTTACCTGCTCGGGCTCGAGACCGTCATGCGTCAGCTCGACACCGTCGCGATCGATCGGATCGCAGCGGCGATCTACGCGGCGCATCATCAACACAAAAAAATATTCTTCATGGGAAACGGCGGGAGCGCAGCGACCGCCTCGCACGCCGCCTGCGATATCGCCAAAACCGCGATGGTTGCGAACCGGCGGCCGATCCGCACGACGTGTCTGTCGGACAACATGGCCTTGTTGAGCGCGTGGTCGAACGACGTCTCCTTCGAAGATGCGTTCTGCGGGCAGTTGCAGAATTCCCTGGATCCGGGCGACGTGGTCATCGGAATCACGGGAAGCGGCAACTCCCGGAACGTAGTGAAGGCGTTGGAATACGCCAAAACGCACGGCGCATCGACGATCGCATTGGTCGGGTTCGACGGCGGAGAAGCGAAGAAGGTCGTCGACCTGGCGCTGCATGTCCCCAGTGGAAACTATCAGTTCATCGAGGACCTTCATATGGTCGTCGTGCACCTGATCACGTTGGTATTGAAAAGCAAACTGCAAGCAGACGGAGGCACAAATGAACAGCCATGAAACGATGCAGTGGTCAAACGGCACGTCCGAAGCGGCAATTCGATTTGCCGCCGCTTCCGCGTGGCAAACGTGGGCGCGACCGACGCTGCCTGACGAGGAGGCGCACCGAGTCGCCGGCTTGATTCGCGGTGAGGCCGTACGCGGGCTCGCCGGGACATCGCCGGCGGACGCAGGATATCCGGCGGATTACGTGGACGCCTTTTCGGAGGTGTGCGCGCGCTGGAGCCGACTGAAACAAAGAGAGAAGTTCACCGACGGAGCGGCCTTGCTGGCCTGGCGTGGTGCGCCCCTTCCGAGTGAATCCACCACGGACGCTTGGACCGAACAAGCGCTCAATAGGCTCGGGGCCGGCGCTGGCTGCAAGCTGACCAGCATTTCCTTTCAGCGCGGCCTGGCGCAAGGTTGCGTTATCAAACCCGATACGGCGGACACGTGGCAATTGTGGCTCGATCCCGACGCTATAGGGCATGACGCCTGGTTGGGACTGAGGGTCGCCAGCGAATTGCAGATGCACCCCTGCGAATCATGGATGGGCGCCCTGCCCACTCTGCTGGCGGCGCTCGCCAAACAGGCCTGGGAATTTCAATCGTTCATGGGACTGTCGCCGCCGATGCGTCGGCAAATCGTAGAGCAGTTGACGTCGTCATCGCCGCTGAGTCGGTTGTACGCACGCTGCGAAGAAAGCTCCTGGTGGGAAGCGTTGACGTTGCTCTGCGAAATCGCGAGCCAACCCGGCGCGGGCCCGTTCGCGCAATCCGTTGCGGCGGATCTGAATGCGTGGAAGGAAGAAGGGATCGTTCCGGAAGAGGCGGTGCTCGGTTTGGTGTTGTATTGCCAGTACGGATTGAAAGACGCACTCGACGAGTACACCCAGAGAAAATGGATCTACCACCCGCAGCAGGTCACTGCGACGCTGGAGGGAAGACTGGAGGACGTCGTCCCCGTCACCGTGGACGTCGTGCCCACGCTGGAATGCCCGCAGGATTGTTGCGGCTGCAGTAATTCCGATTGGCGCAAAAATCGCGAGGGCCCGGGCTGGCTGAACAAGTCTCGGGAGGAGCGGATGATGTCCGAACCCGTGATGAAAGCCATGCTCGAACGGATCGCGGCCGCCGGCACCAAGGCGGTGGTGTTTACCGGCGGCGGCGAACCGATGATGAACCGCAACACGGCGATCGGTGCGCAGTATGCGCGAAAGCTCGGGTTGGAAGTCGGGCTTTACACGGACGGTATCGTGATGAGCAAGGAAGCGATCGACATGTTGATCGATTCCCGCGTCACCTTCATCCGCTACAGCATAAACGCGGCCAGTCCCGCGGCCCATGCGTTGGTTGGCGGCTACCGCCCGAACGATTCCAAATTCCGCCGCGTGACCGAGGGCCTTCGGCACTTGGCGATGCGCAACCGCGAGGCGGGAAACCACACGACCGTCGGCGTGTCGTTCATCGCGAGCGATCTCAACGTGGAGGAACTCGGAAAGTTGGGACGTTGGCTTCGCGAGCTCGAAGACGACCCGGAGACTCGGGGCGGCATCGACTACCTCACGATCCGGCCCATCCTCGCGCACCGATCGTTTCGCAACGGCGAGCAGGTCAAATCAGAGGTGTTTGAGGAAGCCCATCGCCGGATCGAGGAAGAAGTCCGGCCTGCGCTGCAGGGCACCGGAATCAAAGTGCTCGAGATCGTCAGCCGGTTCTCGAGCTCGCAGGACAAAGAGAGACCGTACAAAAAGTGCACGTCGACGCCGTGGTTCGGCGCGTCGGGCCCGGATGGATCGCTCTACCTGTGTGCCGAGTCCTACTATGGGAACAAACTCATTCAACTGGGTAATCTCGCCCAGAACTCCGTGTCGGAGATTTTCCACAGCGAACAGGCAAATAACGTGATCGAGAACATCGATTTCAAGAACTGCCCTCCGGTGTGCAAGATGCATGAACTGAACAAGTATTTTGAACTGCTATTTCGGATGAGCGAGACGCAGCGGGCGTGGGTCAAGGACTGGTTGTTGACTCTGGGCCAAACCACGGAGCCGCCGCCGCACGTCAACTTTATTTAAAGGGATGTGACCGTGGCGGAAGAGCAACTGCACATCCCCGGCGCCAAGACCTGCATTCCACCGGAGGATATCGACGCGATCCTGGTGCACTACCGGGAGATACTCCAGACCGGACAACTCGCATGGGGCAAGCATAACGATCGCTTCGAAGAAGAATTCGCGGCCGCGATAGGGGTGCGTTACGGCGTCTCTGCCAACAGCGGTGCCAGCGCCCTGGAACTCGCTTTGCGGGCGCTCGACGTGCGCGGCCGCGAGGTGATCGTACCCACCAATACCAACTATGCCTCGGCGGGTGCGGTCGCGCTCGCCGGAGGCACGCCGGTGTTCTGCGATACGGATGCGGGCACGCTGTCGCCGCGGCTGGATCACATCCGCGAGCGCGTTACATCGAAGACGTTGGGGATCATGATCGTGCATCTGGGCGGAATCATCACGCCGGAGCTGCCTGCGATCTCCGACTGGGCCCGGCGCGAGGGGTACTTTCTCTTAGAAGATGCATCGCACGCCCATTCCAGCACGCTGAACGGTCGCCCGGCGGGTACGTTCTCGGACGTGGCCGCATTCTCCATGTTCGCCACAAAAGTGATTACGATGGGCGAAGGCGGTCTGATCACGACCGATTCCGAGCAGATCCGCGACCTGTGCAAATCGCTGCGCAACCAGGGAAAGAATCCCGGCAACAACGATGTGCATCACCGCATGGGCAGCACCTACCGCATCACCGAATTCCAGGCGATCCTGGGCATTTACCAACTCCGCCGCAATCTGGAATTCCGCGAGCACCGGCGCCGGATCGCCCAGCGCTACGACGAGGCGCTGGCGTCGATGCCACACATCAGCGCGTTCCCTGTCCCCGCGGGAGCGGAGAGTTCTTACTACAAATACATCGCCTGGCTCGAGCCGGAGATCGATCGCGACCGATTGTGGGCGCGTCTGCGCGATCGCTACGACATCCATCTCACCGCCTTGATTTACCGGGTGCCCTGCCACAAACAGCCGGTGTTCCGCGAGATGGTGCGGCCGGGACCTGGCTTTCCAGAGGCCGAACGCTTCTGCGACAACCATCTCTGCTTGCCGATGTCCGCGGCGATGACGAGTCGCGAGCAGGACTACGTGATCGAGGCGCTGGGCGAGTTACTTGCCAATGACTCCGGAATCTTGCACTGAAGGAGAACGCTTCTGATCCTGATAACTGACGACCGCGCACTCGACTACCGCGTAACCAAGGCCGTGGTCCGCAAAGCATGCCCCGCCATGACCGCTTCCGAGCTGGCAACATTCCGCGTTCCGGGGCAGATGAACAACCTCATTCTGGATCACATCTTCCGCCGGCATTCCCGACGCGGCGACCGAGTGCTGGACCCCATGTGCAGCGTAGGCACCACGCTGCACTGGGGTGCGAAGCATGGGCGCAAGGTCGACGGCTTGGAGTTGATTCCGAATCTGGTCGCCATCGGTCGACTCCGTCTCGAGCAGCTCCTGCCTGGCAATCGCAACTGGCGTCTGGAGAACGCCAACGCATTCACCGCAGTGCTTCCGACGGCTCATTATGATCTGGCTGTTTTCTCGCCGCCTCAGATCCGAATCAACCGCGGACCCTACCCTGCCGGCAAGGATCAGGTGGGAAATTTCACCTATGCCACTCGCGCCCAGTACTGGCGGAAGATTCGCGTGCTAATTGCACGCCTCGGCGCCGCGCTGCGGCCTGATGCGCGATTCACGACGCTGAACGTGAACATGCGCCACGACGACGGTTCGTTGTACCTCTTCCCGCACGATATGCACCAAGCGATGGAAGACGGCGGATGGCGTCTCATCGAAGAAGTGATAGTGCAGCGCCAACATCACTTTAACGTCGACCGCATTCAGTACGAGTATTTGCGGACTTACCAGCGATAACAGCCCTTCTCAGAAATAGGCATATAGGGAGGTCGAAACACGTGATACGCGCGCTCGGCATCAAACTATTTTTTGCACTTATTGTTTTTCTCGCGGCAGACAGCGCCGCGTTTGCGAGGACCACGCTTACCGCCAGCTACGCGGCGCTGTCCAAAGAGCAGCGAGCGTCACTCGACGAACTCGAGCAGCGCACGTTCGAGTATTTCCGCGACACGGCGAACGTCGCCAACGGGCAAATGCCTGATCACTTTCCCATCGTCGGCCCGAACGACAATTTTTCTTCCGTCGCCGCGATCGGTTTCGGGCTGACCGCGTACGCCATCGGCGTCGAGCGCGGCTGGATGAAGCGCGACGAAGCGGTCACACGCACACTTGCGGCTTTGAAGTTTTTTCACGACGCGCCGCAAGGCGATCAGCCCGACGCGAGCGGCTACCGCGGTTTTTTCTACCACTTTCTCGACATGAATACCGGCAGGCGCTTTAAGAGCGCGCCGAACATCGAACTTTCGTCGGTCGATACGAGCTGGCTGATGTACGGGATGCTGTTTGCGCAGTCGTACTACGACAAGAACAACAAGGAAGAGAAGGAGATCCGCCAGCTCGCCGACGATATTTTCCGCCGCGTCGACTGGAAGTGGTTCACCGACGGCAATCCGCTGATCCAAGCCGGCTGGACACCGGAACACAGCTTCGACTACAACTACTATCGCGGCTACAGCGAAGCGTTCGGCTTGTATATCCTGGCACTCGCCTCGCCCACGCCCGCCTTCGCGGTCGGTCAGGAAACCCGCAGACGCTGGACGGAATTTCTCGAACGCAGCTGGGGCGAATTTCAAGGCCAGACCTTTCTCAACGGCGGCCCGATGTTCTGGCATCAATATACGCACTCCTGGATCGATTTTCGCGGCATCCAGGACGAATACATGCGTGGCAAGGGTATCGATTACTTCATCAACGCCCAGCGCGCGGCGCTGGCGCAACGCGAGTACGCGATCCACAATCCGCTGCAGTGGAAAGACTACAGCGCCGATATTTGGGGCTTGACCGCGTGCAACGGACCTAGAGGCAACCAGAAGCCTGGCGAACCCGACCGTTATGCGAAAGACCCCAAGCCGTTCTACGGCTACATCGCACGTGGTGCGGGTTTGCGTTACGCGATCGACGACGGCACGATCGCGCCGACCGCGGCGGTTGCCTCGATCGCCTTCACGCCGGAAGTCGTACTGCCGCTGATCGACGCGATGAAAAGCCGATACGGTGCGGATGTATACACTCAATACGGCTTCGTCGATGCATTCAATCCGAGCTTCACGTTCACCGACCGTACGCCGCGTACAGGCAAGGTCGTACCCGAGAAAGGGTGGTTCGACAACACTTACATCGGCATCGACCAAGGCCCGATCGTGCTGATGCTCGAAAACTACCGCAGCGAGTTCGTCTGGAAGACCATGCGTAAAAACCCCCATATCCGCGCGGGTTTGAAGAACGCGGGCTTCACCGGCGGCTGGCTCGACGACGCCAAACCTTCGCGAACTGAAAAATGAGGAGCGTGCCGACTTTACGCGCTACTTAGAACATTTTTTGTTCATCCGCTTACACAGCCTGACCTCCCCGCCAGCGGCTTCGGGTGAGGGTGGCGTATCGGAAGAACGCTTCTTTCTTCGGCTGCACCACCCTCACCCGCCCCTTCGGGGCACCTTCTCCCGCCAGCGGGAGAAGGGATTTTCCGACGACGATTTGGCTTTTAATACGCGATGGTCCAATCAAGATCGATAAGAATCACGCTGCTCTTCATCTTGATTGCTGGCGGCGCCCTCGCCTTCATCGCCATCCCGCTATGGCAACTGATCATTCAGGGTGATCTACACCAGGAAGTCGGGCTGGCCGCGTTCCGGCAAGGCGGTATTGAAGCGCTGATTCTTTCCCTGGCTTTCGCTGCAGCACTGCAGCTGAATGACCGCAAGTGGCGGTTGTTGATTTGCCTCGGACTGACGGCGCTGTATTTGCGCCGTCATGCGGTCGATGCTGCCGTCGTCGTCGATTTACTCTACGTGGAATTCATTCTCGCGCTGGGGGCATTTACCACAAAGCTTTGCGGGACGACGCCTTCCTTCAACGTCGTCGGCTATCTGCGCAATTTTGTGCTTGGCTTTTTGGTGTGGAGCACCTGCGCATGGATCGCTTCAGCCCTGGGTTGGGGAAGCTTGCGAGATCTGCGTGTCCTAACCCTAATACTTCTCATCCCCGCTCTCCACGCACGCGCGTCGCCATGGTGCCTATTCGTCGAAGCGCGCGTGGATGCGATGCCTGCCAAAGCGAGATTTTGCGCAGGACTTGTGATCGCCTGGTTTCTCATTTTGTCCGCGCACAGCGCGACGGTGTTCAGCTACGACAATGCGTGGTACGGGTTTCGCGGCGAGCGAGTGCTCGTCGGCGAAGGATCTGTATTCGTGTCACAGGGACTCGTCGCCAGCGTTCACTACTTCCCCAAAGTATATGAACTATTCCTGCTTCCATTGAGCGGCCTTGGCAGCAGCAGCGTGCTCGCCGGCATAACCATTTTCGTCCTCGGCTTTTTGGCGGCAACCGTGCACGAGTTGATGCGTCTGCTCGGGGTAGCCGATGTCCGCGTACGGCTGCTCTGTGTTGCCGCCGTCATCAGCGTACCGGCGGTGGCCAATACGGCTCTAGACGTAAAAGGCGATCTCTTCTCTGCGTTTCTGCTGGTGCTGGCCTGGCTTCACGCATCCCTCTTTCTCGCGACTCGTAACCGCGACTATCTGTTTTGGACGCTTGCACTGTTGTGCTTATCGGCGCAAGCGAAACTGACTGCGCTGCCCTTCATCGGCGTGTTTTTGCCTGCCATCTGCATCGTCGCCATATTCCGTCGTGTCGGGATCGGCGCATCCGGCTCGTCACCCGTGGCCATCGTTACTCTGGCACTGGCCGCTCTCGTGAGCGCGTTGGCCACTGCGCGGACCTGGCTGCTCACAGGCGTACCCACCATCGGCCCGGATCCGTTGTTCAACTTGTGGCTTAAGCTGGGCTTTGAGTTGACTTTCCCAGCGGGGACCATGCACTGGACGGCTCCCAAAGACTGGAGCGACACGGGTCCATTACTTGTCGATATTTTGTTTCGTCCGCAGTTGACCGGACATTGGGGCACCTGGACCGGAAATGTGTGGCTATGGATGGCGGCAGCGGCATTGGCACATATTGCATTCTACGTTCGTACGCCGAGTCATCAGCTCGCACTCCCGCCACAACAAATTTCCAAGGACTACTACACATTTCACTTACCCGGCCTAAGCCTTGCGCTGGCCGGCTTCGCAATCATGTTGTGCTGGGGTTTTAATCATCCCGGAGCCAATGTTCGCGCAGGCAACGGGAATTATTTCATCGCCGGTATCACCGCTACCATCCTGCTGACCTTCTCCGCTGCCTGGCTTCGGCTGCATAGCTACAGGCTTTTGCACACAACCTTCGTCGTCGCATTGACCGCCTTTTGTCTAAGCCAAGCGGCCTGCAGCTTTCTTACCGCCGATTGGACGCCGGGCACGCGGGCATTCGATCTGGATTTCACGCGCAGCCCGCGTCAGCTTTCGCATAGCTCAAAAATGATTTTCAAGAATCAAGGCCTATCCGCGATAGCCCGGCACCTCGAGAGCTTGCACTACAACGCGCGGGTGGTGGGTTGCACTAGTTATTACAACGCCCTGGGTTACCGTCTGCCAGCAAGATTCGAAGACATTGCGCAAATCGCCTGGGCATATCCGGAATACGCCGACACACCGGCGCATTTTTTTGATTTTCTCGTAAAAGACCGTATCGAGTATCTCGTTGTCCCCATCGCGCAAGAAACCAGAGCCGATTGCGAAGTCGCAGACGCACTGTTCGCCTTCGTCGCAAAATTGGATGGCAATGCACATATACCCATCCTGCGTGATGAGAGTTATGCACTCTATGATATTCGCGAATTGATCGGTGCTCCTTGAACTGGCCGGCCTGACTGGATTGGTCTGGGGCGAAAGTTAGTTCAAGCAGCAACGCGAAAGATGCATGAAATGGCTCTGGGCAGGATGGTCTCCAGTAAAGTCCCAACTCCAGACGTGGCGCGAGGACTCCGGGCCGCACGCAACTGCCGTCGATCAGCCAGAGTCGGCCTCGTCTGGCCGAGGTGGTAGGAAAATGCCAATGCGATTTCTACTGCTAGTAAACCTTTTATCACGGCTCTGCATCGAATCTGATCACCAACGTACGGTCGAACCCGATGTATTCAGTTGCCAACTGCAAACTCCGAAGTGAATATCGTTTCATTTTCCACTCGATTGCGGCCCTTCTCGCCTTAAGCTTGTCAGCAACTGCTTCAGCGGCGGGAACGAATTCGCCGAGCACGGCGGCGGATTCAGCGGGGATCAACAGCACTGCGTTGAATACGCTCTACGACGAACTTTCGAAGGATGCGCATCCGGACCTCAAAGGCATCGTCATCCTACGTAATGCTCACCTGGTCAGCGAGCGCTACTTCAACGGCGACGACGCCGGTACTTTGCATGACATACGTTCGGCTACGAAGAGCATCACGTCCACGCTGATGGGGCTTGCGCTGGAGCGCGGCTATGTGCGCAGCGTCGACGACGCTATCGTGGACTACTTGCCGAATTTGCCGAGGGATGGAAAAGAAAAGATCAAGATTCGCGATTTGTTGACCATGCGTTCCGGGCTCGATGCTGACGACACCGATCCGAGCACGCCCGGTAACGAATCCACTTTGGATCAATCCTCGGATTGGATCAAGACAACTTACTCCGTACCCGTGAAGCGGCCGCCAGGTGAGGCTTATGTCTACTGTTCGATCAATGCGTTTCTCGTCGGTGCGATCATTGAGAACGCGACAAAAATGTCGCTCGACGAATTTGCGCGGAAGAACCTATTTGAGCCCCTCGGCATTGCCAAATACGAGTGGCGGCACGTCCCGGTCAATCGCACGACGGGGCAAGGCAACTTGCGGATTACTACTCGCGATGCCGCGGCAATCGGCGAACTGTTTCTGCAAAACGGCAAGTACGGTCATCGCCAAATTGTCAGTCGGGCATGGGTCGAACGAAGTCTAGCCAAAGAGGTGCCCATTTCTGCTGTTGATCGCTATGCGGATTTTTATGGATATATGTGGTACACGAAAACCGAACAGGTCGGTGATCGTTCCGTGCTCGCGCACTTCGCATCCGGCAATGGCGGGAACAAGATTTATATCGTGCCGTCATTGAACATCGTGCTCGCGATTACGTCGAGCGCTTACAACCAAGGCTATGGTCAGAAGCGGTCGCGGGAAATCCTATTGAAGGTCCTGTCATTTACAAACCCATGATTCGAACAGGTTCTCCGATTCCTGACTGGATTGGTCCAGAACGAAAGTTAGTTTAAGCGGCAACCGTCGCCGTGCTGCCGTCGATGGGCACGCCGTTCTTCACCATCATGCCGGCAATCTCCTTGAGCAGCTTCGCTGCGACGAGCGCGGTCACGTTGCCGAAATCGCAACGAGGGTTGTACTCAACGATATCAGCGCCGACGATCGGCAGCTGCAAGCCCTGGATCAGGCCGATCACCTGACGCGGCGACAGGCCGCCGAGTGGCGGTGCGACACGCCGGGCGGAAACTCATAGCCTCGCACGACGACAACAAAGTTCTCGAGCCGCATAAAGAACGAGACTTCCGCTTCGCTGGAGCGTTGAGCCGGAGCAAACGACTCGGCTATCTTGAGCCCGACAATGCTCAATAGAGAATTCGATCGCAATTTGCGATTTGCTCGGAGGCGGTCGCGGAAGAACCACGCTAGACTTCAGCGCCGACAAGCTTAATTTCCCCATGCGCTCACGCCTTCGCGACACTTCGATTCGCTCAGGTTTTCTTCGCGACGCACGCATGATCCTTGCACGATTCGCAGCTGTCGCGGCGCTGCTTTGCACGGCGGGCGTAGCTGGCGCGGCGTCGCTCACCGTCTACGACGGCGCGCTTGAGAACGGCTTCACCGACTACCATAGCTGGGCTTCGACATACAGTTTCGCGAATAACGCCGTCGTGCGCGGCAGCGAAACGCATGCGATCGCCTTCACGCCGAGCAACTGGGACGGCATTCGCGTGCTGGCGGCGAATGGCGGTGTGCGCTATCCGATCAACGGCTACGGCAGCCTCACCTTCTGGATCAATGGCGGCAGCGGCAGCGGACAGAAGATCAACCTCACGCTCGAACTTCTCGATCCGGCAGCGAATCCGCCGCAGACTGCGAGCTACGGCTCGCTCGACGTCGGCAGCCATGCCAACGGCGGTATCGCCGCGAACACCTGGAAACAGGTGACGATCGACTTCGATGCGTTGGGTCTTACCTACGGCAGCGTCAATGCGCTGGTGTTCCAGGATAGTTCCGGAGGCACGCAGCCGCCGGTGTACCTCACCGATATCGTGTTCAACGCGAGAACGAAAGCGATCGCGACCGGCGCGACAGTAAATGTCAGCGTGGACACTCATCATGTCGGCAATCTTCTCAGCCCGATGATCTTCGGCGTCGCTTACGGCGACAGCACCCGCAACAGCCAGATCGGCTACAGCGTGCGCCGCTGGGGCGGTAATTCGACCACCCGTTACAACTGGCAGGTCGATGTCCACAATACGGCCAACGACTATTTCTTCGAGAATATCCCCAACGGGCGCGACCGCAGCCATGTGCCGCCACTGGACAGCTCCGCGGACCAATTCATCGGCGATACTCTGGCCGGCGGCAGCCGGCCGCTAATGACGATCCCAACGATAGGCTGGACGCCGCGCGCGGACAGCGCACTCGATCATCCGTACACGGTTGGCTTCTCGGTCGCCAAGTACGGGGCCCAGCAGCAGACCGACTCGTGGGACCCGAACGCAGGCAACGGCTACCACACGAACGGTTCCGCGATCACTGGCAACGATCCCACAGACAGCTCGACGTCGGTCAGCCCTGCGTTCCAACAGCAGTGGATCGCGCACATGCAATCCGCGTTCGGCAGCGCGGGAACCGGCGGTGTCCGCTACTTCACGCTCGACAACGAAGTGATGCTGTGGAATTCGACACACCGCGACGTGCATCCGAACGCGCCGACCGAAGACGAGATCTGGACCAAGGCGCTGAGCTACGGCACGGCGATCAAGCAGCAGGAACCCAACGCGCGCGTGACAGGACCGGTGACCTGGGGCTACTGCGACCTGTTCTGGTCCGCGGCCGACAACTGCGGCCAATCAAACGTCGATCGCAACGCGCACGGGGGCCTGCCGTTCATCGCCTGGTACCTGCAGCAGAACTGCGCGAACGGCCGCCCCGTCGACTATCTCGACCTGCACTACTACCCGCAGAGCAGCAATGTCGCGCTGAGCGATGACGACTCGCCCGCGACCGCCGCGCTGCGCCTGCGCTCGCTCAAGGAACTCTACGACTCGAGCTGGGTATCGGAATCGTGGATCGGCACGCTCGGCAAATCGGCGCCTGATCATCTCACCATACCGAACCTGTTGCCGCGCGTGCATGCCTGGATCAACCAGTACTGCCCGAACACGCGTCTCGCGATCACCGAATACAACTGGGGCAACGACGACACCACCACCGGCGCGGTGGCGCAGGCCGAAGCGCTGGCGATCTTCGCCCGCGAAGGCCTCGACATGGCGACCCGCTGGGTGGCACCCGCACCGAACACGATCGCCGAGAACGCTTACTCGATCTTCCTCAACTACGACGGCAACGGCAGCCGGATCGGGGGCTACAGCATCTCGGCGTCCAGCTCCAATATCGATCAGGTCGGTGCTTATGCGTTCGACATTCCCGGCCAGCGCACGATGGTGTTGCTGACGAATAAGGACGTCGCCTTCCACGACGCAGCGCTCTCCTTCAGCGCCGCGCGCAGCGGCACTTGGCAGCGCTACGTCTTCAGTGGATCGAACCCGCTAGCGCCGATCGGCACTGCGACCGCGATCAACGGCACGACCCTGACCGTGAGCGCATTGCCACCCATGTCGGTGACGCTCGTCGTCCTACAGAATTCCGCCGTCGACTACGTGCCATTGTCACCCGCGCGCCTGCTCGACACACGCACGGGTTCTGCGACCATCGACGACATCGGCGCCGGCACCGGCGCGCTCGCACCCGGCGAAACACGCGTCCTGCAAGTGGGCGATCGCGGCGGCGTGCCCCGCTCCGCCGTCACCGCAGTGGCACTCAATGTCACTGCAGTCAGTCCTTCGAGTGCCGGCTATCTCACGGTGTGGTCGGGGACAGGAGTGACACCGCTCGCATCGAACCTCAACCTCAATCCGGGCTATACCATTCCGAATCTGGTCATTTCCCAGGTCGACGCCGGCGGACATGTCTCTATCTACAACGGTGGCATTGCCGCGACGCACGTGGTGGTCGACGTTCAAGGCTATCTGCCCAGCGGGAATTCCTATGTGCCGACGACACCGGCGCGACTGCTCGACACGCGCGACGATGCGCCGTTGTCGGAAAAGACCGTCGACGGCATCGACCAGGGCGTCGGCGCCCTTCCCGGCAACGGCGAATTCGATCTTCAGGTCGGAGGACGCGCAGGCATCCCGGCAACGATCGGTGCCGCGATACTCAACGTCACCGCAGTTGTGCCGGTCGGCGCGGGTTATCTGACAGCTTGGCCATACGGCACGACGCAGCCGCTGGCGTCGAATCTGAATCTCAATCCGCGCCTGACCATTCCGAATCTGGTCATTGCCGGCGTCGGCGGCAAAGCGGGCAATGGCACCGTATCGCTCTACAACGGCGGCACGTCGGCGACCCATCTGATCGCCGACGCACAAGGGTATTTCCCGACGACTTCAAGCTATGTGGCACTCGTGCCCCAACGCCTGCTCGATACGCGTCCGGGCCAAACCTCCTGCGACGGTACCGCGCAATACAGTGGCGCGGGTGCCATTGCGCGCGGCGCTCATCTCGACCTCACCGTGTCCGGCCGCTGCGGCGGCGCGATCCCGCCGACCGGCGTCGGCGCCGTGGTGCTGAACGTCACTTCGGTCCAACCGGCGAGCCCGGGTTATCTGACCGTGTGGCCAACCGGCGCCGCGCAACCGCTGGCGTCGAATCTGAACCTCAATCCCGGCACGACGATTCCCAATCTCGTGATCGCGAAGGTGGGCACGCTGGGTCAGGTTTCGATCTACAACGGCAGCTCGGCACCGACCGACGTCGTTGTCGATGTGCAAGGGTGGTTCCCGAGCACCCCGTAGCAAATGCCTCAGCGCGCTTCGTTGATATCTCGATGCAGGTGGCCTCGAAGCAATCCATCGGGACTTTTTTGAAGCGCGCGTCAGCAAATTCCACAGGGACGGCATCCAATAGCATCAACGGCAATACGCGCAGCGCAGCATTCGCGGCTGGCGATCAACCTATCTCGAGTTTTTCGCGGATAACCATGAAGAAATTCACATTTGCACGCTCAATCATCAAACAGAAGAGTTATCTCGCAAGCAATCATCGCTCCTATCGTTTTCCATTGGTATTGACGGGCCTGATGCTTTCGCCTTTGGCCGGAGCGGCGAACTACAGCGCAACGCTCACCGGTGTCGCAGCGGCAGATTCGGCCAATGGATACCTCGTCACGGCACCCTCAGGAAGTCCGCTCGACTATGCTTTCGGTAACAACGATTCCATCACCGTCTGGCAAACACAGGCCGCCGATGCCTACGGGCTTCTTACCTCCAATGCAACGGCGCCGATGGTGCTCGATACTCCCAACTCCGCTGGAACGCTCGCTATAAGCGCGACGCGCGGTACGGCAACTCACGGTGCCATCAATGGTGGATTCGGCTATGCGATGGGGCTGAATGTGACGTCCGGAAAAACCGTGACGGTTAATGGCGCGGTTTCGATTCATTCGGAAACGGACGACCCTGTTGCTGGCTCCGGCAGCGAATCCAGAGGCATCAACGTCAGCGAGGGAACGCTTTCACTCAACGGCAACGTCCAAATCGATGCGTACTCGAAAGGCTATTCGCGCGGATTGTACGTCTACCAGGGCAATCTCAATTTCAACGGGTCGACCACGATTCTGACGCAGGCGCCGGGAACGGACAACGACGGCATCTACAACTCCGGCGGCGGGCGAAGCGTCATTCGCTTGAACGGCAATGTCAAAGTGTCCGCGCTGTCCATCTGGCCCAGCGACAACGCTCATGCCGTCTACAACGATAATCAGAACAGTCAGTTGTATGTCGGCGGCACGCTCGATCTGACGGCCGTCTCGCAAGGATCGACGGTGTTCGGCATCCGCAATCAAGGCAAGATGATCGTAAGCCAGGACGCTACGATCCAGGCCCAGGGCCCGCGGTCGGCATTCGGTGCCGCCAACACATACAACAATGCGTACTTGGAGTTCGACGGAAAGGCGGCCATTTCGGTTACGAACACCACGGGCTACACACCGTTCGGCCTGCCTACCGCGATAAGCATCAACTACTCATCAGGAAACAGTTACATCCGCTTCAAAAAATCGGTCCACGCGAACGTCACGGCGGCAACCACGGCATTGGGAATCGACAATGTCAGCCAGGTGTACGCCGACTCCGCTACCGATACGATGGCCTTGACCGTCGGCACGACCTGCACTTCCTGCGACGTCTACGGAATCCGCAATACCGGTGGAATCGTCGGAGTCGCCGGAGGCGCCGCGATCATGACGTCCCCCGGCAGCACAGGCACGGCCTACGCCTTGTGGAATGTTCCGACGTCGACCAACAACGCCGCGATCACCATCAACAGTTCGGGAACTCTACCCGTGCGATTGAACGGCAGAATCGTCACGGGCGCTATGGCCGGTTCCAATTCCAGTGAACTCCTGGGTACCACGACACTCACTCTGTCCACGGCCGACTCCTATCTGAAAGGCGCGATTACGGGCGTTCAAGCCGATGCCAACACTTATTCCGTCGGCAAAACGATTTTGTCACTGACGAATGGGGCGAGATGGGTATTCGACCCCGCTTTCAGTCAGAACGATCTGGGAACGGGAAGCCTCACTCTGTCCCACGACGGCACGTTCGACTTGAGCACCACAGCCACGGCAACAGCCAGCATCACGAGCAGCTCCGCTGCAGGCGCATCGTTGACCGTAGGGGATGGGACCGCTACCGGGGGCGCAGTCCTCAACGTAGCCAGCGACATTGCTGGGCTGAATGGCGCGGCGACGGCAGGACGGCTGACTTGGGGATCCGGGCTGACGTCCGTGGCGGTCACCAGTCCCTTGCAAATAGCGGTGGCTTCGGATCCATTGTTGACCAGCGGCACGATCGCGGACAGCGCCACCTGGACAACCTATCCATCCACCGTACCGCTGATTGTTCTTGATGGTTCCACGACGAGCGACAGCGGCTGGCAATTCCCTCAGCCTGACGGAGTGATTCGGACTATGAGCGTTCCGCTCAATGGCGCAACGAGGCAAATTCAGTATCAACCCGACCTCACCGTTTCGAGCAACGGTAGACAGATTCTCCTGACGGGGCTCAAGATTCGTGTCCTCGCGCAAAATACTTCTGCAGATTACGTACCGCTGTCGCCAGCGCGCCTGCTGGACACGCGCACTGACTCTACGACGATCGGCGGAGCGGGCGCGGGCACCGGCGCGCTTGGTCCGGGCGAGACCCGCGTTCTTCAGGTCGGCGGTCGCGGCGGCGTGCCCTCCTCCGCCGTCACCGCGGCGGCGCTCAATGTCACCGCCGTCAATCCATCGGGCGCCGGTTATCTCACGGTCTGGTCCGGCACCGGCGTCGCGCCGCTGGCATCGAATCTCAATCTCAATCCAGGCCGCACCATTCCCAATCTCGTCATCTCGCAGCTCGACTCCAGCGGCCGGGTGTCCATTTACAACGGCAGCAGCTTGGCGACGCAGGTCGTGGTCGACGTGCAGGGTTATCTTCCCAGCGGTACCTCCTACGTGCCCATGACGCCGGCGCGCCTGCTCGACACACGGAACGATGCCCCGTTTTCGCAGACAACAGTCGACGGCATCAATCAGGGAATCGGCGCCCTTCCCGTCAACGGCGAATTCGATCTGGAGATAGGAGGACGTGCCGGCATTCCTACGATAATCGGCGCGGCAGTCCTCAACGTCACCGCCGTCACTCCTCCCAGCACGGGCTACATCACAGCATGGCCTTTTGGAACATCGCGCCCGTTGGCTTCCAACCTGAATCTCAATCCCTCCCTAACCATTCCCAATCTGGTCATCGCCGGCGTCGGCAACCGAACAGGCAACAGTGCGGTTTCGCTTTACAACGGCAGCGGTAAAGCAACCCATCTGATCGCGGACTTGCAAGGATATTTTCCTGCAACATCGAGTTACACGGCCTTAGTTCCCAAGCGCTTGCTGGACACGCGCTCAGGCCAAGTCTCGTGCGATGGTTTGAAGCAATACAGTGGAGGGGGTGCCATCGGTTCGGGTGCTCGGCTCGATCTGACGGTGACCGGCCGTTGCAGCGAAGCTATTCCCTCGACCGGCGTTGGAGCTGTCGTGTTGAATGTCACCGCGGTCCTGCCTACAAGCGCAGGATATGTGACTGTGTGGCCGACGGGGGTGGCACAGCCTCTGGCATCCGACCTCAATCTCAACCCCGGCACGACGATCCCCAACACGGTGATCGCAAAGGTTGGCGCGCAAGGGCAGATTTCGATCTACAACGGCGGATCAGCACCTGTGAACATCGTGGTTGACGCGGAGGGCTGGTTCCCGGATACCCCTTAAAACTTATGTGCGTGCGCAAGCATTTCTGTGGAAGCACGTTGCACATGGAATGAAACTAGCTTTGCCGGCTAGCGTGGTGCTTATCGATCAGTGGCTGCTTGGGATCGATAACTGCGCTTCCCTATCCGCGATAGGCCTCGCTAATCGCTCTGCTCAGTTTGAGTAGAGACCCCTATGTGCGCTGGCGTACCGATTCATGCCCGACCTGCAGGTAGGCTCCGGCGTGCACTTTCAACCCATATGTGCCGATCGTCGCGTAGTGGACGCAGTTCGCCTATTCCAAGGGTAGACCATGTTGCGTTACGCAATACCTCTTTTGGTCATCGCGTCGATCGTTGGTGTACTGGGCGTCACTGGCATCACCGGTGCGTTGATCGGCATTGCAAAGGTTCTACTTTTTTTATTCATCGTTTTGATTGTGACGTCGTTGGCATATAGCCGACGACGCAACTACCAGAACGAGCCCGTTGGTCAACGCGAGGGAATGAATATGAAAAATTTACTGGCACCGATCTTTCGATTATTTAAGCGCGATCCGCAACCGTTCGTCCCGATCAAGTCACTCACTTTGCCGATCGAGGCTCAACGGGCACTGCCGGTGCAAGGGCAAGCATTTTCTTTCATACAGCAAGTGCACCCGGCGATCGACAGCACGGAAGATAACAGTCAGTTGCCGTCATAAAGGCATCATGAAACGTGTTCGCAATCATCTAGTCGCCCGCACCTGCAAACGCCGACCGACAAATCCGGCGGCGAAACCCAGCGAAATGAGCAAAGCTCCACCGAAGAAGACATCAATAATCGATCACACAGGCGCCGCGAGAATCGAGAAGAAAATGACTCGTCCCGGCAATTCGGAATATTCGCGATTGCAGTATCCAAGCGTGTGCGCCAAGTATCTCGCTGCATTTCCATCGCGCGGCTCAGGAAAGAATTGAAATCACGATCGTCATCGCGATCGTTGCGCTCCACCAGAACCAGGCGACTTACGGATGCGCGAACTTGGTAGGCCGTATGATGAAACTGCGATCGCATATCTCGGAGCCTTGCGAAGCGGTCGTGCTAAGCGTCTTGCGCGATCAAGATCAACTATTCGACCTAAACAACCTGGAGAGAGCGCAATGGGCGACCCAATTGCAAACGGCAAGAGCCTCGCTTCCACCCTCACCAAGCGAGAGGAAATCGCAGCGCGTGTGCTCGCTGGATTGTGCTCAACGACGCCCTCTCCCGTTCGCGCGGCCGATTTGGTGAAATGGACCGCTGCAGCGACGGAGCTCGCCGACGCACTTCTCGTCCACCTTGCGGAGACGAACCCAGCAAAATGATTAGACTCGTCGGCCCTGAAGGCGACCACCTTCGTCTTCGGTGGTCCGAACGGCCCCTTGCAAGCGGCAAGGGGTTCGGCGTCGTTCTACGTTTTCGCAGTTGACAATCGTTCAGTGTCGACAGCAGCCCTCCGCTGCCCTCGGCAAACCTGCTAATCGCGTCCAGCTAGCCCGATAACTGAAGTGGAGAAGTTCGAATTTCTTCTCTAATTATGTCGTGCATCTATTCTCGGTGTGCTTGGCATGCGCCGCGCCAATAGCGCAGTCGCAATTCCTCCGACGATCAGACAAACATACAGAGTTGCCGCTCGCCAGATCAGCAATGCTGTCGCGAGGCTCACATTCGGCACCCACATTCCAAGCGTGGAGCTCAGCCCGATTTCGGCTGCTCCTCCACCGGCCGGAATGCCCGTCCATACGGCCGCTTGCAGTACCAGCGCTTGCAGTAAAAAGGTCAGTGCGAATGAAACGTGATGTCCGAGGATCAGCAGCGTGAGCCAGAGTATTCCATAACGCGTCAATTGCTGAAGGAAAGTCAGAGTAACGATACCGAACAAGAACGCAGGGCCTGCTTCCAGAATTAGATGTATGTCAGTGCGCAGCTTGGCAAGAAGACCAGCCACCATCAGCTGTATCGAGCGCACTTTCGGCCAACGGCGGCTCAGGGCGTTGGATTCGAGCAGCCCTTTCGCCAGAGCGCGCCGTGCGAGCCACGCCCCCGTGGCGAGAATTGCGATCAGCGCACTTGTGGTGAGCGCGAGTGTACTCAAATGATTCAGCGCGGCAGAATGGATCAATGCCAGACCGGCGATCGGAAGCGCCAGAATGAAAAAGAGCACGTCTAGTCCCTGGTCCACTGCGGTGATGCTCGCAGCACTTCTCGTCGAGGTTCCGGCGCGGTGTAAGTAGTACAAGCTGGCGGCATAACCGCCGATACCGGCAGGTGTCGCAATGAAGGCAAAATCCGTGGCCAGGGAAATTTCCAACAGATGCACGAAGCCGGGCGATGAACCCAAACGACGCAGGAGTAGACGCAATTTGAGTGCTCGAGATATCCAACTAACCACGAGCAGTGCAAAAATTGCAACGTATCCATGAACTGGAAAGTGAAGCGTAGCCGCTAGCGCATCTCGGCCGCCTAGCATGATCGGGATGGCAATCGTCGCGCCCAAGGCGACAGCGATGAGCAGATATCCAGTGCGTTGTGCACTAGATGCCCAGATACTTTGACCGACGTCAGCTCTTTGCGGAAGCACGTGCGCCCGTTCGATCGGGATCGGATCCGCGCATTGGTTTCGAGGTATATCGCGTGCCTAACAAGATGTCCCAGAGCGGCGTGGTCACGCCGAAATTAGCATCGGGGTGATGGTGATGGATATGATGCGCTGCCGCCCAGCGTCGGGGCAGCGAATGCCGAAAGCGGACATTGTGAATGACGGCATGGCTGAGCCCGTAAGCGGCATATCCGGCTGCCAGTCCGCCCGACAGGAGCAACGCAAAACTGGTAGGCAAAACCAGAGCTAGCAGAGCAGCCACCACCAGCATGCCGAGCGGAGGCAGAAAAAAGGGCAAAGCGTCAAACGCCAACGGCGTCTGGTGGTGCTTCCGATGGCTCTGCTCCAGGACCCGCACCGGTCCGTGGAAAAGCCAGCGGTGAAAGCAGTACTCGATAAGGCTAAACACGACCAATCCAAAGACGACGGCCAGAAGGCCTACGGTCGAATGAAGGTCACGGCGGCCAATACCTGCAGAGAGCAGGCCGAAACCGACTGCAATGTCGGCAACGAGGCCGATCCGACTGTTCGCGCGGGTAGTGGAGATCCGCTGCAGAACTTGTAGCGCCGATCGGTCTCGCCTCTCGCGCGAATTAGTTAGGTTCATAACCATTGCATACGCGACCGCGGCGACGAGTGGATTCCGGCGCGACCGCACCTACGCGGGGAACACGGCTAAAACACGTTCTACGCGAGCTAAGAGCACACATCCGATTTTCCTCGATACAGCAAAAACGGCAGCGGGCGTTCTACACAGCGACTGCCATGCTACGCGTGAATTCAGTGCACGGCCAGCATCTGCATGTTGACGTCGCCGAGACCGTGGATCACCCCAGCTCGCTGGTGACCATCGAGGGGGCGCCAGGTTCAGAATCGGAAGCAATGCGTCAGCGCAGTGCGGAACTCAACCGGACGATGAGCCTGGCCGCGATGCAGATATTGGGTCACCGCGAGCACGGCTAGCTGAGTCGTCACGAGCGAGAACAAGAGCATCGCACCGAACCGTGCGTGAGTGATTTCGTTGAACATGAAATCCAGCAAGGGCCCGATCATCACTTTCGGCCATGGCATGGCAAGATGGAGCCCGGCTGGACCAAGGCGGGGTACCTCGGAGCGCACCAGCCGGGCGCGAACAATTGCTTCCACGTCAAGCTGCCGCTGCTTGCTTCTTGACGCTGCTTCCTTGCCGCGCGTCGATGACCATGCGCTGAAGTTGGGGCGATCGTCTGTACGATGACGAACATAGCGGTCGGTGTCGTATGCGCGTCCGCTATGGCGTCGCCAGGTCTGTAATCCATTCAATGTTCGCTGTCGAACAGAGTTCGGTACGTTCCTGGTGTACTGTGGCGTTGGTCGTTCTTGGCGAATGTCACAGTCGACCAGGGTGAGCAGTCACCCTCGCATCGATCGTTTCAGAAAGGCCATTCATCCACATTGCTGCCTATTCGCAAAGGATACTTCCATGAACATGACATTGAGCCTCGCCCCATTGGTCTCGTTGATCGCCGGCATTTTGATTTTGGTGATGCCGCGGTTGCTGAATTTCATCGTGGCAATCTACCTGATCGTGATCGGACTGATTGGACTGTTCGGTGGCCATCTTCATTTGTAACGGACAGCGCTTGTACGGATCGATCCATGTGCAGCCACACCTTTTCGCCAAAATTGCGAAAAGTGGGCTGAATTGCACATCAGACTTCAAGGAGAAACGACATGACATTGGGCACAATACTGTTAATCATTCTGGTGCTGATGCTGGTTGGTGCCATCCCGAGTTGGCCGCATAGCAGAGGCTGGGGTTATGGGCCGAGCGGCGGTTTGGGCGTCCTCTTGCTCATCGTGGTCGTACTGCTGGTCCTCGGTAAGCTGTAGAAGCGCCTCGAGTGCATCTCCACAACGCGCATTGCAAGCCGCAGAGTTCGCCTGCCCGACCGTGCCAGCGCCACGTGCGACCAGCGCAGCACTTGAGAAACGTCACGCACTTGATCGTCGCGATCGTGTTCGCGGTCATGTTGGCTGCGTGCTCTTCGCTGCGCCCAGACTTCGTCAAACAAGCCTCCACTGCATTGCCCCCAGCAACGGATACGCCGTCGGCACGTTACATCGCGGCCGAATTGCACGGGCATCCGGACCAATCCGGATTCCGTCTACTCACCAAGAGCACCAATGCGCTGATGAGCCGCGTCGCGCTGGCGGATCATGCCCGGCATTCAATCGACCTGCAGTACTACATTTTTCAGAACGACGCGACCGGAAGATTGTTGGCGCAGCATCTTCTGGCAGCGGCGGATCGCGGCGTGCGCGTGCGCATCCTTCTCGACGATATCAAGCTGCGCGACGAGGACCGCATGCTCGATGCACTCGATGCGCACGAAAATATCGAGGTGCGCCTGTTCAATCCTTTCCACACACGCGATCCATCCACGCTGTCGAAGATCGCCCAGTTCCTGCTCGAAGGACGGCGGCTCAATCGGCGCATGCACAACAAGTCGTTCATCGCCGACAACATCGCGGCCATCATCGGCGGACGCAATATCGGCGACGACTATTTCGACGCCAGCTACGACAGCAACTTTCGTGATCTCGATCTGGTGGCGATCGGTCCGGTCGTGGGCGAGGCCTCGCGGATCTTCGACGACTATTGGAATTGCGAGGCCGCCTATCCAGTCACCGCGTTCCGCAATGTGCGCGACACCCAGGCCGATCTTGCCCGGCTGCGCGTCGCCCTGGCTCGCGATGCGCGCGTGTTTGCGCAATCCGACTATGCCGAAGCGGTGCTCGAAGAGTTGCCCGAGGGCGCTACGGCGGACCGCTTCGGCGATTGGTTCTGGGGACCGGCGGTCGTCGTCGCCGACCAGCCGGAGAAAATCGACGTGGATGGCGATGCGCCCGAGCTGCGCATAGGTCCGCAGCTGAAAGCGATGATTGAGTCAGCGCACAGCGAAGTACTATTGGTTTCGCCCTACTTCGTACCTGGCAAAGACGGTACGCGCTTTCTTTCCGGCTTGGCGCAACGCGGCGTAAGCACGCAAGTGCTCACCAACTCGCTTGCGTCGACCGATGAACCGGCGGCACACTCCGGCTACGTGCACTATCGGCTTTCGCTGCTTGCAGGCGGCGTGCAACTCTATGAATTGCTGCCCGCGCCGGGAGCGGCACAACCGGCGACGGCAGGCGGAGCCTCGTCCGGCGTCAGCCTGCATGCCAAAGCCGTGATAGTGGACCGCGCGCACGTGTTCATCGGCTCGCTCAACATGGACCAGCGCTCCAAGCTGCTCAATACCGAGATGGGCGTGATCATCGATTCGCCGCCGCTCGCACTAGCGGTGAAACAATTCTTCGACTCTGCGATCCTGCCTGAAAATGCGTTTCAAGTCGTACTGCAGAAATCGCCCGAGTCTGGCGCCATCCGAATGACGTGGCTGTGGCACGAAGGGGGAAAGACAATGAGCAATCAAAGCGACCCGGGCGCCTCCGAGATGCGGCGTCTGGAGGTGTGGGTCATGAGGTTGCTGCCTATCGAAGGTCTGCTGTAGTGCCGCGGACGCTCGCCACGGCCGCGCGGGGCGCACTCATGTGTACGGCTCTATGTATACTTTTGCTTACTGAATTGCTACCCGCACCTGTCTTCAGCCAGCCGGCGATAAACCAGCAGGAGATCGAACAGCACAAGATCCAATACCTGATCGGCACAATCGCCGATCTGAAAGACGCGAGGTTTATTCGCAACGGCAGCGAATACGACGCACAGCAGGCCGCTGACCATCTGCGTTTGAAGCTTCGTTATGCCGGCGATCGCGTCAAAACCGCCGAAGATTTCATCGTCTATTGCGCGACCGGCTCATCGATGAGCGGCGACAAATACCGGATCAAATTTGCCGACGGCCGACTGGTCGACTCCGCGACGTTCCTGCGCGACAAACTCGCCGCGTATCTCGCGCCGCAGAGCGCTCCACATCCCTTCTAGCGCAACGATTCGGCCTCTTCGGAGCCACTCGCCTGTGCGTGATTACAATGTTCGCTGGCGTACATACGCGCTGGCGTTTTCCCTTTATATTGCCTACGCTAGAGAGGATTACCCATGGTAGCTCCGGTCACGGCGCACACATCGCAGACGAGGTCGAGATCGCGCATGCCCGATCCCAGTGACCCACGCCAGAATTACCTTCTGCGCGCCCTACCCGCGCAAGAATCCGCGCGGCTGTTTCCACGCCTGGAACTGGTGCCTATGCCGCTGGGGCACGTGCTCTACGAATCCGGCAGCCAGTTGCGGCATGTGTATTTTCCAACGACCTCAATCGTTTCGTTGCTATATGTCATGGCGGATGGGGCATCGGCGGAAATTGCGGTGGTGGGTAACGAGGGCATGGTCGGCGTCGCGCTGTTCATGGGCGGCGAGACCACGCCCAGCCGCGCCGTGGTGCAGAGCGCGGGGCACGCGTACCGGCTCAAAGGCCAGTTCCTGAAAGATGAATTTACGCGCGCAGCAGCATTGCAGCATTTGCTGCTGCGCTACACCCAGGCGCTGCTGACGCAGATGGCGCAGACTGCCGTGTGCAATCGCCATCATTCGGTCGATCAGCAGTTGTGCCGCTGGTTGTTGCTAAGCCTGGATCGATTGCCCTCGAACAAGCTTTCCATGACCCAGGAATTGATCGCCAACATGCTCGGTGTACGCCGCGAGGGCGTGACCGAGGCTGCCGGTAAATTGCAGGCGGCCGGTCTGATCCGCTACAGCCGCGGCCACATCACGGTGCTGAACCGACCGCGTCTGGAAGACCAATGCTGCGAGTGCTACCAGGTTGTCAAGAAGGAGTTCGATCGTCTTCTGCCGGACACGATCGCGACATGAGCCTGCGTCGCCTGACCGGCTGTCGGGCTCCAGACCTTTGCAGGAATACACCATGCAACGCGTGAAATCCCCCGCCACTTACAATCGTCTGCTGGCTGCGCTGCCTGCCAAGGATCAGCGTCGGATCCTCGCAAATTGCGATCTGGTTGAACTCGCCTCGCACGAAGTTCTGTACGAAGCCGGCACACGCCTGCGCAATGCCTATTTCCCGACAGGCGCCTTTATCTCGCTGGTGACGCCGCTCGATGCTTGCGCGGGGTTGGAGGTTGCGCTGGTCGGCAACGAAGGCATGGCGGGTGTCGCCCTGCTGCTGGGCGTGCCCGTGTCGCCATTGAATCACTTGGTGCAAGGCGCGGGCGGCGCGCTGCGCATCAGTGCGGCGGCGTTCCGAAGCGAACTGGAACATTGCCCGGCGCTGCGGCGCAGACTTCAACGCTATGCCTACGTCAAGATGCACCAGTTCGCGCAAACCGCGGCGTGCACACGCTTCCACATGGTCGAAGCGCGGCTGGCACGCTGGCTGCTGATGACCCATGATCGGGCGCACTCCAACACGTTCTACGCCACGCACGAGTTTCTTGCCTACATGCTGGGGGTACGGCGTGTCGGCATTACCAAGGCCGCCACATCACTGCACGAGCAATCGCTGATCCGCTACAGTCGCGGCGATATCACGATCCTCGACCGCCGCGGCCTGGAATCCAGCTCCTGCGGATGCTATCTCGCAGCCAACGAACTCTACGATCGCATCCTCGGCTGAGCGCTGGATCGACAAAGAAAGCAAAACTAGCTCAACACGAGAAATCCATCTCAGTGCTGTTGGTCCTTGTCTTTGTCTTTGCCACGCTCGTTGTCTTTGCCGCCTTCACGTTCAGGCATCGATCTTGCGGGCTTTTCCTTGCGCTGCGAGTTCGACTCCGCCGACTTCTGTGCGACGATCGCGTTCTGCTGGGCCGTGGCCCTCGATTCGCCCGTGTTGCGTTCCACTGGTCTTCCGTGGCCGGTGACTCTTTCCTGCGGGCGAAAGTCGTTTGCGACGGGGTGCTGCGGCAACGGCGTATGCTCGGGCTTGCCTTGATAGGAAGGTGGCGCGGCGGCTACCGCCGGTCGCCTCGATTCGTCGGATACACGGGATGCGGGCGTATATGGAGCGCGCGAATCGCTCGGTGCAACTCGATGCGAATTTCCGTATGTTGCATCACGCGAGTTTCGATACTGGCTATCTCGCATGTCAGGATATCGCGGTTGCACGCGACTCCAGTGCTCGCGATTGCCATACCACGGGCGGCTGCGATAGTGCTGGTCCCAATATGAGCCGAACGCAAAACTGACGATGGGGATGCCGATCTGCAATCCATACTCGGGGATCAACACGCGTTGGCCTTGGTACTCTTCCTGCAGGAAATTTCCGGCCACCCAGCCGCGTTCCTCTGCCGTAGCGACGTCGCACCACGACCAACCGTCAACGCAGCCCTCGATTGCGACCGGCGTGCCCGCGCTCAACATAGCGACGCGCGGATAGCTCGAGTCCGGTCCGGCGCGCAAGTTCACGTTGCCCGTCACATAACCGTCCGCGGCGAAAGCTGCGGGAATTGCGATGAGGGAAAAGCCCAGTGCTGCGATGGGAAATATGAGTTTCATCTGCGTGTCCTCTGGAAAGCGGATACAGGTGTGCGTTTGTGGCGCGAGCCGCGACTACGAGAGCGCAAAGACATGTTGACCGCGCTCAACGGGACTGCCGCGCATTGTTGTGCGTAGGCGTAGGTGTCGGCGCGCGGCTCGGACGCCATTTGACGAGTCGATCGCCGGACCGATTGGATGAATCTTTGTAGGGTGAACGGGAGCCCGCTTCGCTGCCGTCGGTATGTTTACCAATATTCGGCTTCCGCTCCGCGGGGCCGATACGAGCTGGGTGATTCGATGCGTGTAGGTTGGGTTGCATGACGTGCTCTCCTGTTCGGTCGAAAGAATCTCGTCGCTGCGACTGATCGGATTAAAGACGACTATGAGAAGGCCGCGAAAAGCGCCGCTGAATATTTGTCGACCATCCCTGATACTGCGCCTACCCCATGCTGTGGTCTGTACGCTGGCGCACATGCGTATGCATAGCTGCTGAAGTCCAATTATCTTGTGCCTGCCACCGCACGAAGGTGGTCTGCGCATGCGCGCAGGACGTCCGCGCAACAACAGCGCGGCACATACCGTCGCAATCTCGAGCTATATCAGTGCAGGAAGATGGAGACGCAATCGAACATCCGCTACTCGGCGTCAGTACGGAATCGGATTGCCACGCCGCAAGTGTCGCGCCACCGAACCGGAATTGTTGCCGACAATGGCAACTGCGTTGCACAGTTGCTGACGCGTGACGCCAAAATTGCGGCACCAACGATCCAGGCAATCAACCTGGCGGACGTCTATCCCTAACGGGAGACGACGAGTATCAGAAGATGTTTTAGCCAATTTCATTTTATGTCCTTGCGTCAGTTAGCCGGGCGCGCACTCGGAGTTCTGAATTGCTAGCGGAAGCGCATTTTTTCTTGCACATACGTCAATTTTCGCTCGACTGCTGGAGTGCAAGATGACGCACGCTCGTCCGAGCTATCTTAGGTGCGGCTCACTCGCTACCGGAGATTTAGAAAGTGCGCTCAACGCGCAGCGCATGTCAATTGAAGAAAAACTTCCGAGTCCGATCCTGCAGAAAAGCTGAAAAAGTCCGTCATGGACTTTTTCAGCATGCATCGGCGCCACGTATGGCGCTTCCCCCTGCTTCGCAAATCCATCCCTCACGGAATCGATTCACGTACGGTCCGTCCATGGACGTGTAACTTGTCCACTTAGCCGTACAGCTTAGGACTTGTTGTTCGGCGAAGCGATTTTTGGATCCGGAGTGTCCGGTTTGTCGAGCACCTTTTCATTTTGTTCATTAGAATTGCCGGGTGCGACAGGAGCGGTATGGCTTTTTTCCTCGCCGCTGGGATTCGGCTTGTTCGATTCGTTGTTGTTATTCATGAAAATGATCTCCGTCGTGTTAGCCATCCCTGGAAGGAGTGAATCCCTGCAGATGTGGGGCGTAAGTCGGAGAGCGCAGACTTGAGCGACCCGCTTGAGTTTGTCGAGAAAATGCCTGTCGGCACTGTCACGTTGTGAGTCAAGTCCGAGACTTGCTCGGACTTGACTGCGTCGAATCAGCAATGCGCGTGTTGCGCGTACCTGCGATTCGCAAGCGACCCAAATCTGGATCGCGCTATCAGAGCATGTTCAGCGCCCTGTTGAGTCGACACTACGCAGGCTCGGCGATCACGTCTGTTCGCCAACGTACACAGCGGGATATTAGTTCCGGCGACTGAGCGTGAACTCGCCAACGTCGATACCAAGATCGACGCCTTCACCGGCACCGGCGAGCGCCAGGGATACCGAACCCTTAGTTAGCACCTGTGCCGTGCCGGACTTGACGACTCCGGCGTGAGCCTCTGCTTGGGCGTACGAACCCAATACGTCGGACATACGATGCACATCGCTGAAACGTCCGGTTCCGTTATCGACATGCGACTTGCCCACCGTCAGGCCCGCGCCCCGGGCAGCAATGTTGACGCGCATCGACTTGCCGTCTTCGCAGGTGACGGTGCCGCTTCCCTCGGAGTGTTTGTAGATCGCCGACCAAGTTGACAGCGAAAATTTCAGCTTGCAGTCGAGGTCGGCGGAATTGTCCGCACGCACATGACCGGGATAAACAGCGAGGATGCCTAGCGCAATCAGTGCGCTCGCGATGCTGGTAGTGCGTTTCATGATGCTTCTCCTGAATCCTGCAGATGGCGGAGAAAACGCTTTCCAGCGGGTTCTCGTCCGACCGACGCTGGGCATTCCTGCGGGTGCCAGCGAACATTGAATGTGTCGCGTCCATGCGAGTGGTCGTTAGCGTGCAGCATGATCCTCGGCGACATCGGTGTATGTACGCCATCGCACACAGACCACACATTCATCACCTTGTGTGCGATGGCGTACCGAATTGCAGCCTCATTGCGCATAGGGTCAGGGCCGCTCAGGACGATTCTCAGGTCCAACGTACCCATCACAAAGGAGCAATGAAATGAACGAGGACATCATCAAAGGTAGGTGGTCGCAACTCAGCGGCAAACTCAGGGAGAAATGGAGCAAGCTCACGGATGATGATGTAAGCCAACGCGAAGGCCATCGTGACTATCTGATCGGCCGACTGCAGGAGCGTTATGGCATAGCCAAGGAAAAGGCCGATGTGCAGGTCAAGGAGTTCGAGCGCTCGCTACGCAACTGAGTCGAAAGGCGATACGTTGCGCAGCAATCGATCGTTCTACGAACGGTCGATTGGGGCAACTGACCACAGCGCACGAGAATCACGGCACAGAAGCAACTCCCCAAGGATGGCCCATTCCCCAGGAGATTCCATTATGAATTCGAACAATCATAACGATCGCAACAAATCCCATTCTCGCCCCGGTCAAAAATTCGGGAGCAGCAAAGATGCATCCCATAGCAGCAACGCGAACAAGGTAGTCGCGCCGGCAAATCAACGAAAGCAAGAAACGCCAAAGACAACGAAGCCGGCCGAGAATCCAGAGAACTAAGCGCAGGTCGGTGGAGCCCGGTCAAGCTCCGGGCTCTCCTTCCTTTCGGAGATGTCTCGATCACCACCGCAGATTTTTATGACCACGCGAATCCCAACCCCAACAGATAGTCAATCTTATCGACTGGCCGAGGACGCGTTCACGTCCGAAGGCGGTCGTATGGTAAGAGAACCCGACTTGGACGCGATGCGGGCCGATGCTACCGCGGATGAGCGTGCGCGTTTGATGTCAGAGTTCTCGATCCACTACGATGGGCGCCACTACATTTTTGAAGTTTTTCGCTACGATCAGTTTGCCGATGCGGTCAGCTATGCACAGCTCATGCGGGGGCGATCGCGACGACAATTTGAGCCGCATCAGTCGGGTCACGACAAGATCATCGAATCGCCTGACGGGCTCGACAGGAAACTCATGAAGGGGCTGCATATTTCGTTCAGCGCAGGCGTGTATGAATTTCGGGGCTATCGTTACGATCGTCTCGTCGATGCGGTGAACTACGCACGACTAGTCACCAGCAGCGGCCGGCGGCCGTAGCGACAATGCGTCCCCGAACGTTCGGTCAGAGCCGGAGCCCTTAGCGGCTTCGATTTCAATTTTTCACAAACCAATCTCTGAACGCAAATAGCAGCGCCAAAAATAGGCATGTGGCGATGCTTGCACTCTCCGAGAAGAAAGACACACCAAATGCGGCCAAGTAAAGAGGAGGGCCGTATCGATCCTGTTGAGTTATCTGTTTCGCCTCAGCCGTTGCTCCGCGTGTCGCGAGGAGTCTTTTGTCCCTTGTTGCATGCCGCCACAGTAACTTGAAAGAGACGGAAATCGCCAGCGTCGTTCCCGTATACAGGCTGGCCGCGACTTTTGCGTCGGGATGGAGCAAGTACTCTGCCAGCAGCGCCGTTGGGAAGGGCAAAAGGGTGACAAAGAAAAGCAGCAGCCCGTTCCAATACAGAAAGGCATGATCGGTTCGTTCAATTAAGGTGAACATCCAGTGGTGCTTTACCCAAATCACCAGGATCGAAACAAAGCTCGTGATAAAAGCGAGATAGCTTGGCCATAGCGCCACAAGCATGTAGGCCAGCCCGCGCTCCTCGACCGCGGTATGCGCGGGTACGTGGATTTCCAGAACGAGCAGGGTGATGGCAATGGCGAAAACGCCATCGCTAAACGCTTCGATACGCGCCGTGCCTTCGTCTTTCTGCGATTTCATGCGGCGCTGGGCAGTCTTTCCACCGCAGCCGGACTGCTTCTGGCAAGTGCCAGGGTGAGTGCAGGGTTCAGGCTATCGACCATCGAGGTCGGTATCAAGATCGTGGCGCCGCGTTCCTTCGTGGTCTCGTAGATGATGTTCATCGCACGCAGCTGCAATGCAGCGGGATGATCGGCGTACAGTCGCGCTGCTTCCACGAACTTTCCAGCGATTTCCGCTTCAGCGGCACCAAGAATCACGCGCGCCTGCTTCTCTCGCTCAGCTTGCGCTTGGCGAGACATGGCATCCTGCAACGCCTCGGGAATGGCAACGTCACGAATCTCGACCGAAGTGACAGAGACGCCCCACTCGATGGTTTTTCGGGCAATCTCGTCGCGCAGTTGCCCGTCGGCTGCCTTGCGATCCGACAACAGCGTGGCGAGCATCGATGAACCGATCATTTCGCGCAGCGAGGTTTGCGCCACGCGATCGATCGCTTCGCGGTAGTGAGTGATTTCGAGCGCCGCTTTTTGCGCATCGTGGACGTGCCAGAAGATGATCGCATCCACATTGACCGGAACTGTGTCCTTGGTCAGCGCCTGCTCGGCGTTGAAAGCGGTCGTTTGAATGCGCTCGTCGATAATGGCAACGATATTGTCGATGACCGGAAAGATCACAAAAAGGCCCGGCCCTTTGACGCTGTGAAGCTTTCCTGCACGAAGAATGACAAATTTTTCCCACGTATTGGCCATCTTGAGCGCGAGCCATATTACGACGGCTATCGCCAGGAAAATTGCACCCAAATAGAGATTCACGAAATTGCCCAAGGCGACGCCTAGGGCAGCAAAGAAGAAGGCAAGAACAGCTGTGATCGGATTCATGGCAACGATCTCCTGGCGAACAGTACGCGATGACCTGAGGCAGCGCCACCAACACGGGTATCATTCGCCAATAGTGATGCACCATCTGTTCGCCAGCGCACACACGAGGATTAGCGTTATTTGCGCTACTCCTCGCGATTGTTCAAGCCCCCACTTCACCGCTTCTTCGCAATTCAGAGCTCCCCGCAGGGAATGACCAACTGTACCCTCCGTTCCGGTTCGGAACAAAGGGTAATGTGCTGCCACCGATTGAAGAGCAGATGCTGCCGCGAGACGAGTACAGCTACGGAATGCGTTGAAGCATCACAAACGTGGGACGAAACGTGAGCTTCAGTGCATGGACGGCGGCCGCAAGCATACGAACGGCCGCAAGTTGCCTTGCTCGTGGCGGCCGTCTTCCGCAAGTAACGTCATGAGTTGCCCGCATCGAGCACATCCGCGCTCGCGCAAAGAATGTTTTGAGAGAAATGGTTTCGGTAGCCCATTAGTTGGGGTTGCGTTGCCGTGACCGACATGTATACACTGTATACATGATTCGATTGACCACTGCGGAAAAGATTCTCAAAGCCGCGCACAAGGTGTTTGAGCGCGAGGGCGCTGATGCCGTGACCATGCGTCGGGTAGCCGATGCCGTAGGCATAACGCCAATGGCAATTTATCGCCATTTTCCCAATCGGGATGCGCTTCTGAAGAAGCTCTCCGACGACAGCTTCAATAGCGTCGCGCACGAATGGGAATCGCGGTCTCGGAATCCAAATGTGCTAAAGCGGCTGCTGGCGTTGCTGGAGCCCTACCTGGACTACGCGCTGACGCATCCGCACCTGTTCGATCACGCCTTCTCCGTGCTTCGCGACGATGCCAGGCGCTACCCGGAAGATTTCCACGCGCGCCGATCACCCACCTTCAATGTCGCACTCGACGCGGTGATCGAAGGCATGGCCAAGGGCGTGCTGAAACAGGATGACCCGCACGACGTCACGATGAGTTTATGGGCGCACCAGCACGGCCTGATCGCGCTCTATCGTGCTGGACGTTTCAGCTATGACGAGGCGCAGTTTCGCGCCTTCTGCATACAATCATTGAGGAGATTGCTCGATGGCATCAAAGCGTGACGATTTCGTGCTGCCAGCCTGGTTGGCAGCAACCGCCCTGTCCGCCACATGCTGGTGGTTCGGAAGCGGCCTGGACCCGCAATGGTGGCTCACGTGGCTCTCGCCATTGCCGGTGCTGTGGCTGGCGCCCCGGGTCCGCGCACACTGGGCTGCATTGGCGGCCTTGGTGGCGTATACCGCCGGCGGATTCAACATCCTGGCGTACCTGCACACGTACATCGGCCTGCCTCTGTCCGTGACCCTGTATGCCATCTGTCTGTCCGGCGCGATGCTGGCGTTATGCGTATTGCTGTTCCGACGATTACTGATGCGTGGGCATGCGCTGGCGGCCGCACTGGCGGTACCGACAACATGGGTTGCTGCTGAGTACATCAACAATCTGCTCTCTCCGCATGCCACATTCTTCAATGTCAGCTACACACAGATGGACGTGCTGGCGATTGTCCAGCTGGCCGCCGTTACCGGGATCTGGGGGATTGGCTTCCTTGTGCTCTTGTTGCCAGCTGCTGTCGCCCTGCAGGCAGTGCCGCAGGCCACAAGACGTGACCGAGTTGCAGCGATGACGCTTACGGCGCTTCTGACCATCGGCGCCGTCGCATATGGTGGTTGGCGACTTCAAGCCCCGCCGACGGGAACAATGCACGCCGGCCTGGTATCGCTCCAAAAACCGACCGCCGCGGCGCTGAGCGAGCCCGATGGACAGATACTGGCGACGCGCTACCTGGATGCATTCGAACGCCTCGCGAAGGCCGGTGCTCGAATCCTGTTGATTCCCGAGACATCGTTCACCACTGTCGAGGCAACCATTCCCGCGCTCGCTGAGTTGGCGACGCAGCGTGATCTGATCGTAGGAGCCGGCGTCGATTTCAAGGGCGACCCGCATGCGGATCGCAATACGCTAATGGTGTTCCAGCCTGGTGCCGCGTCACCCGCTATGTACAACAAACGTCATCTGCTCATCGGCCTGGAGCAGTTCACGCCGGGCGACAGCTACACCATGCTTGAAGGCACACCGCGCATCGGGCTGGCGATCTGCAAGGACATGGATTTTCACGACATCGGAAACGCTTACGCGGCGCGGCGCGCGCAACTGCTGTTGGTGCCTGCTTCCGATTTCATTGTCGATGGCTGGCTGCACAGTCGCATGGCGATCATGCGCGGCGTGGAAAGCGGTTTTGCCGTTGCGCGTGCCGCCCATGCCGGCCGGCTTACTCTGAGCGATGACCGCGGCCGTGTTGTGGCGGAAGCCTCCAGCGAACGAAGCGACGCCGAGTTGGTGGGCGACCTGCCACTACGCGAAACGCACACCCTATACGCGAGCTGGGGCGACTGGTTCGCGTGGCTCGACCTAGCCGCTCTAGCCGCATGGCTGCTGCTGGCCTTCCTACCACGCAATGCGCGAAACGTAGTAACGGTCGATCAGCCCCGAAATATTGGCAATGTACCGTCCTAGACTATTTTGCCTAGCGACCATTGTCCGCTTCGGATCGCATCCAGACGGCCGAGTTCGGCCGGGAGCGGTCACATGTTTGTGCTGGAAGCATACCCACGACTTGATACAGTACGACGATTGATCCGCACGAACGTGAACTGAGCCACATATGGGTAAATTACTTTCCGGTGCTATGTCGGGGCCACGGAGTTTTCGGTCATCAAAAGAACTTCGCGTATGGATGGCGAAGGAGCACGCCCGAGCCGGCGGTCTGCTTCTGCGAATTTACAAGAAAGACTCTGGTGTTCCATCGGTCACGTATGCCGAGGCGCTTGACCAAGCGCTATGTTTCGGTTGGATAGATGGGCAAAAACTGCCGTTTGATGCAAACTCCTGGGTGCAAAAATTCACCCCGCGCAGGGCGAAAAGCGGTTGGTCCAAAATAAATGTTGCGCATGTGGATCGGCTTATCCACGAGGGCCAAATGACGGCTGCTGGTCTCAAGGAGGTAGAAGCGGCCAAAGCCGACGGGCGCTGGGCCATTGCGTACGATTCTTCGGCTAACGCAACGGTGCCTCCGGAGTTCGTCGAGGAGCTTGCACGTAACGCCAAGGCAAAGCAGTTCTACGCAACGCTCAACAAGACCAATCTGTATTCGATTGCCTACCGGCTGCAAACAGCAAAGCGCGCAGAGACAAAGATCAAGCGCATAAAGCTGATTATCGATATGCTCGCGCGCGGTGAGAAATTTCACTGACTGCCCAGACCCGTGCTTCGAAGCACGGCAATTCGCCACTTCCGCGTCCATGACCGCCTCTCCTAAGCGGCTCTCGCTCGGTGTGGCCACCGACAGGCCGCTTGGGGTCGATAACTACCCTTCCCTACCCGCGATAACCCCCTAATCGGACTCGGCTGCGTCCGCCCCTCGCATAAAGCGGCGGTGCATCCGTGAAGCGAAACCACTGCCATCGGTCACGCCACCTACGGCGGCGACCGCCAACAATATGGCTGAGGTTCGCAGGATGAGACTCGATGTTCAAGATCTGACTGATCTGCGAGCAGCCCCGACTTTGGCTGCTGATGTCTTCCTGCCGGAGTTGCGCGGTGTATTGGACAACTCGCGTTCTTGCACCACGTGTCCAGGCTCCTCAAGGCTAAGCGGATCGATACCGCTTCCGTACTTGCGTGAAGATGAAGAAGAAATTGGCATTGGGCGCTTCCGCTTGCTCATCGTCTTCTCCTAGCAAAGCGAAATTTGGCAGCTATTTCACCGCTCTTATCGCAAGCCCGTACGGAACGATCGTGCTGGAGAATTGATTGCGATAATCAAGCTAACAAGCGGTTAGACAATCGTCTCTCTCGAATAACGTCACCCCGACCCAACGTCGGGGTGACGGAATACTGCACTCATTTCAATGGTGATTACCGATCATCGTCATCGTGGTGAGGATGCTTGAAGTGATGCACGACCCAATCGTGGCGCTCGTAGGGACGCTCGGTATCGAGCTCCACCGTAACGCCTCCGGCACGGACATAGGCTTCATCTTCAGGCGGCAACACTGTGCCGGAGCGCCAGCTGCCGTTGGACTGCCAGTAGTAGGTCCGCGTTTCCGGTGCGAAGTAGATATCGTGATCGGCGTAGTACATATACCGATGTTTGGTGACCGTGGTGGTGGTAGTGGTCACGCCGTTATCGGTCGTGCGTTCCGTCGTGGTAGTGGTTTGGCGATCGGTAGGCGGCGGCGGCGTTTGCGCGAGCGCGGTCAGGCCGATGCAGAGCCCGATTGCCAACGCCGAAGTCTTCAGAACGTTTCGATAGACGCTCATAGCGTTCTCCTCGTAAGGTTCGCTGCCATGGCAAACAAGGCAGCAAACGGGACTTCGCCGGGGCGAGAAATGTTGACAGCGTATTGGCGCCGTCAGCCTCGACGGCAGTACCTGCAATGTGGCGTGTGCCCCAAATAGGTGAGGCACGGGATACGCAGTAACTGCGGTCCCACCGTAGTCGGCAGCCGATGAACATTGCAGGAATAGTGGGAGGCCGCGTTCATTTAAGTAGATGCAATGCATGAATACTTCTGCAACAGGCATCCTGGTGAGGAATCAGCAGCCGCTGAACGGCACGCTCAGTTGCAGACAATGATCGTAATCCGATTACTCGGCCGCCGACCGGAACGTGCAACGTTATTTTTATACACCGACAAGATGCCGGGATGGATGTAGGCTTTTTTTGCAGATCGTTGGAGTGTTGCCCAATCGTTGCGCGACGTATTCGATTGCCTGCTTCGATGGCGCAGCGCGCCAACGGTCGACGGTGTTGCGTCTTCCGACTGGCTTTACCGTGTATAAAGAAAAGTTACGGATAGGCCCACAGAGTTCGCGGTGTAAAATTTGCTCATGACATACACCGTTGTACTACTTGGTTCCAGCAGCATTGCAGGCAAGGGACAAGCGTTCGATCTCATCAGCGAGTTGGCAAAACGTCCTGCGAATGCCGGATTTCGCTTCCTCAATTTCGGCGTCGGCGGCGATCTCGCTTACAACGCATTGCAGCGGGTACCGAGCGTCGTGGCCGAACGCCCCGATAGCGTTGTACTCATGATCGGCGGGAACGATATTTTGGCGTCGGTGTTTCACAACGTGTGGCGCATTTTCCGCAAGACCAAGCACCTTCCAAGACGTCCGTCGCCAGAGTGGTTTAGTGAAAACCTGCGCGCCATCGTGCAAAACTTGAAGTCGAACTCCGCCCAGAAGATCGCGATCGTTTCACTGCCACAAGTAGGCGAAGATCCCTCCTCTTCGGATGCTGCTCAGCGCCAACTCAATGCGCTGTACGAGGAGTACGCTAGCATCATCAAACAGATCGCGACCGAAGAACGCGCGGTCTATGTCCCATTTTATGAAACGTTTCATAAGGCGATCGAAGCTTCTCCCGGGCGCGCCTTCACATCATTCCGCTTCCTCCCGTTCTATCGCGATACGCTGCGTTTTTTCATACTTCAACAAACCAGCGAGAAGATAGGGGAAGCGAACGGATGGAAATTTCACGTGGACGGCATTCATCTCAATCGACGAGGGGGCCTCATGCTGGCGGACCTTCTCCAAGAATTTCTTAGCTCGACATCGCGCTAACTCTGTGTTTGTCTCTGCCTCCGGCATGGCGAAGGGCTGCAGACAGACCACGCGGATACCCTGAGGCACGAGCTCAACCGACAGGTATCGGGTAAGCGCCTCCTTGGCAGCCTGTGATGGACCATAACCTCCGTTTGGCGTGCCTATTCTTGCGGGAGGCGCAATGGGCTCTGATCCGGATCACCCGGCCGGCCTCATCCTGCCCCCGTCACCGCTGCCGAATCCGGCGCCGTCGTCGGTTCCTCGGCCGGTGCAGCAAGCTTGGCGCGACCAGTGATGAGGCTGATCACGTGATAGGCAGAGAGCACCGCGCCCTCTTGCCATCCAGGCAGATAGGAGACTTGGTCGCCGCTGACGACGAAACGCCGATCCGCCCGCAGCAGGCGCTTGTATGCAGCAATATGCTGCGCGTCGTCGCGTTTCCACTCGGCCCAGCCGCCGCCGATGTACGGCACGGATTGCCAGGCGATCGACAGGCCGGTCGTCGTGGGCACGAAGCTGCGGAATTCGGGATGCAGTCGTTCGCCGCCCTGCAGAGCCACTTCCAATCGGCGATCCAACGGCAACTTGCCGAAGTCGGTCGCAACCGGTTTGGCCGGTGAGTCGTAGTTGTATGCACCAGTGAGAATCGCCGGCCCTTTGGCGAAGTAGTCCGAAGACGGATACCACATCTGCGTGATCGAATGATCGATCCAACTGATGCCGCCGAAGATCTGCGGACCGTTGGCTCCGTCGGCGCTCTTCAACACTTCCCAAAAACGCGAACTGGCCTGCCAGCCGACTTTGCAGGTCGGCGCGAATTCGACAGCACCCACAGCCTTGAGGAAATCCGGCTCGAACGTTTCCTTCGCTAGCAATTTGCCGAGGTGCGGCAACGGGATCGTGCTGACGCAGTAATCACCCTTGATGCTGCTGCCATCACGGAACCCGACCATGATGCCGTCGTTGCCGTTGGTGATGCGCACGGCAGGCGTGCCGCGCCGGATATTGGGTTCGCCGACTTCGCGCACGAGCGCATCGACGATACGGCGCATGCCGCCGACCGGATGGAATAGCGTCGCCTGCCAGAGATAGTCCTCCGGCTGGTAGAAGCGATGCTTCCAGAATTCCGATTTCAGCAATGCGTCGAGTTTCAACGTCGACGGCTGGACGCCTGGGTCGACCACTCCGGGATCGCGGACGTAGCCGCTGCGTGTCGAGCCGTTGTACTTGTAAGGCGGATCGGACTTCGCGCTGATGTCGCCGAAGGTGCTGAGCAGGCTGAGCAACCTCTCGCGGTCGACAGGCGAAAGCTGATCGTCTAGGCACTTGGTGTTGACCGCCTTCGCGAGCAGCTCGGCGATGTAGCCGCGCGTGTCGTTGGCGACGCGACGATTGGCGATCGACTGCTTTTCGAACGCGGCGTCGGTCTGAAAACGATTTGCGCGCGTCTCCATGATGTAGGGTTCCAGCGCAACACCGAGTTACTGGCACAGCTCCAGAAGCGCGACGTGGTGATACGGTATGCGGCCGCAGCCCGCTTCGAAGTACTGCTTGTCGGGGTCGCCCGAGAACTTGCACGCCTGCTCGGGCAGACCTTCCTGGTATATGACGTTGCGCCGCTCCTTAGCGTTAGTGCTGACGGTGAAGTTGCGCCCGCCATAACGATCCAACGCCTCAAATACCGCGACGGCGTAGCCCAACTGTTTCAGACGCCATGCCGCGACCAGCCCGGCGATACCGGCGCCGAGCACGATCACGCGTTTGCCCTCGCCTGGGTTGCCGCTCAGGTCCGGCGGACCCGCATAGGCCTCCGGCACTGCCAGCAGCCCCATGGCCACCATGGTTTCGTACACGGCCGCTGCGCCGCCGGCGATGCCGACCATCTCGAGAAATTTGCGCCGCGTGGTGGAGGTATGTTCGTCGCTCATACGTAGCTCCTCGATGCGCGTTGCACTCAGTGATGGCCGCTGGTCACACCGCCGGCACCGTCCGGCAGGCGAATGCTGACGTTCTGCATCATGCCCTGGTCTTCGTGATCGAGGATGTGGCAATGCAGGACGAACTCACCGATGTAACGCTCGTAGCGCGTGCGTATGTAGATGCGATAGACGCCTTTGGGGTATGGCACCCTGGGATTCAGGCTCTTCACCCACAGCGTGTCTTTCCACACGCCTTTCAGGCCGGCGTACTGTGGGTCCACGCCCTTGCCGTCGGGATTGTCGACTGCGTCGGGAAGACTCACGTCTTTGCCGTCGGGGTCGAGGATCTTATCGATCTGGAACGGATTGACGTGGATGTGGTACGGATGCGAGGCCAAGTGCGACTGTAGCTCCCACTCCTGCGCGCTGCCGAGCTTGAGCACGCGGTCGATGCGTTTCGGATCGTACGGTTCGACATCGTTTTGGTCCGTGCCGACCTCGAACGTCGCTTTCGGCTTGCTCGTATCGATGAAGAACACGAGGCGCTGCATCTCGCTGCCCTTCACCTCTTCGTCGGTGATGTCGGGATGCGGTACGAATTTGCTGAAAGTCAACCCGTTGCGCAGGTCGGCGACGATCTGCGGCTGCACCGATTCCGGCATGTTCGCCTGCGCGGATTTCACCAGCGTATCGACAACGAAGCGATCGATGTCAGGCACCTTATCCCCCGCCGCCACATCGACGAAGCCGATGACCTGACGACCCGTCGCGGCTTGTGTCACGTTGCCGGCCGCCGGCGCGGCCGCGTTGATCACGCAATAGCGCCCGGGCGCGGGAAACGCGACGAGCAGATCTTCGCGATACGCCGGTTGCAGTGTCGTCAGGTTGCGTTTCTGCGCGTGCTGCATCGTCAGGCCGTCGGAGGCGACGACGAAATGCGGCACGACCGGGCCTGAGCAAACTTGGTCGGCGAACTTTTGCTGGTCCTCCGGCTTGATCTTGAGTTGGGCGAGCGACTTCAGATCGCCGCTCATGCGGCGCAACTGAAACGTGATCGTGTCGCGCACACCGGCGTGAATCAGGCGCCAGCGCTCGAGTGCGCCGCTGCGCGCGGCGAATGTCGGCAGCACGACGCCATTGATGCTGGTGTAACGACCAGAGTCAGTCCACGACGAGGACGTGAGCTGATCGTAGGATTCAATCACGCCGGTCTCGCCCGGATTGCATCTCCAGTCGATCTTTCCGTCCTTGTATTTGAGTTTGCCGTCCGGGCCGACGCAGGCATACTGGATCTGTTGCATCACCAGGATGCGCTCAGCGAGCGGATCGCCGGCAGGCGTGCGCAGCAAGGTGTCGATGTCGCCCTGATGACCAATCTCAGGCTTGCGATTGCCGCGCACGATCAGCGCGCCGCCCATGCCGCTCGATACCTGCAACGCCGTCGAGCCATGACGGTGCGTGTGATACCAGAACGTGCCCGAGGGATGATCGGCAGGGATGTTGTATTCGTATTGAAAGCTCACGCCGGGATTGATCGACAGCAGCACGTTGTCGCTGTTGCCGGTCGGCGACACCCACAGGCCGTGCGAATGCAGGTTGGTGCTGTTGAAGCAATGCGGCGTGTTCACCGGCAGGCGGCCGTTGGTGCAATCGGGATCGGCAGGCAGCTTATTGTGCAGCGAGATGCGCACCGTTTCGCCCGGTGTGACCTCGATCGTCGGCGCAACGAACGGCGCGTTCGGGTCGACGCCAAGGCCGGTATAGCTGCGCAGGTGCACCTTGTCCCACAGACCCGAGGCGGGATCGAAAAGCTTGTTATCGGTATAGGCGATGTCGAGGTCGAGCGCGACCTCGCGCGTCGGCTCGCCGCGCGGCAGCGCGGTTGCTGCGAGGCGAACATCGGAGCGCAGCAGCACGGGCGGATTGTGCAGTTCCCTAGCGGCGGTCGCATCAGGCGCGTCGGCGGCTATGGCCGCGGACAACGCGAAACCGACGAAGCAAGTCGCGATAAACAGTTTGATGGCCGACAGCAGAATCGTCTGCGACCTCGAAATCGTCGTACTCATTGCATTTCTCCAGGAATGTCTGAACAGACGAGACGCACGTGTAGGCGCCAGCGCGCAATCGAAAAATAAATGTGTATCCGCAAGGCTCTAACGAAACCCGCTCTTCTTGCCCGGCGCACACAGTTGCGGAATCGAGAAATCGCAGAAAGCCATGTCGAATTCCTTTCAGCGAAAAACGGAGCGACAGCGGCCCTCGGGCTGCGAATAGCCCGATGAATTTTTCCCGAAGAAGCCCCCTTACTGCCAATGCAAAAAAATTATTTGCGCTCGGCGATGCCGCACTCAATTACCAAAGACGCTTTGCTTGTAGCACAGCTATGCGCGGCGAATCTAAATCAAACACAGCTTGCAATCTGCGAAATTCATCAAGCTTACTGTCATAGTCCTCCATTGAACTTGCATGGTGTCTGTGTGCGAGATCGACTCTGCGACGACACCCAATACCGCGCGAAGAAAACTCTGATATTTTTTTGCGCCTCGTTTTGCTGATCGTAGTCAAGCACTCGGTCACTCGCAGGTCGTCAGATGGTCTCCATCGCATCGGCAGAGTCTGTGCGTCGTTGCGTTTGGCTGAAGACCATGCCCGCCAGCAGGCTATCGAGTCGGCATGCTCTTAGATGGATGCGCTCAACGATGGAAGTCGGCTCGGCGAAGTCACGTGGCCAGTGCGCTCGATGGTGGGCATGCCATTGCCGTTGCAAGTTGGAGATCAAAGCAGCTAACTCTCTGCCCAGTGCGCCATACGTTTGTAGACTCACGCGCAGCTCTTTCGCAGCTTTGGCATCGACCTGCATCGAGGGTTCGAGTAGCTTCCAGGCCTCGGCGGGCAGCTCATGCCATTGCGTTGGATTGAGGCCGGTATGGTCTGTGCCGTCGAGGAATGCCAATGGTATGTCGAAGGCCACCTTGGTCGCGTCAGAGGAGAATTCGCTTAGCAATCGGCCCAATTGGTAGTCGCGCTCTGCCCCGTCCAGCAACGCGTGGCCGGCGAGCGCAACATCGTTGCGAGCCAGCTCAAACTTTTGCAGACAGGTATGGAGTGCGGCCATCGCAACCTTGTCTGGCGCCACTACGGTTGATTTCGCCTGTTCGAGCAATGTCAGCAGTGCCTGATCGATGGCGGCAAGTTCCGATGCGGGCAAGTCGGCGGGCCGATCCAGACGCAACTGGAACAATAGTGCATTCGCTGCCTGCATCCATTCCACGCTGGCGGTCGAAGTTGGGACAACGGGCTGGCCAGGCCCGCAAAAGATCAGCAAGGCTGCGCGATGATAAAAGGCGCTCCAGAACGTCTGATGTGTGGCGTCGGAGCGCATCACGCCGCTATCCAGCACAGCGCGCAGCAACCACGATATTTCGCCGCGTATTGCATGGGCCAGCGCAGGTTTGCGATCCGCCAATGCGCGCGTCCAACGCGCATCGGCATCGGTCAGCAGCGCCAGTAGCGGTACGCGCAGACGGATCAGTGTTGCCGCATCCGGGCGAGAAAGCTCGGCGGACACCATCGGTCGTCCTTGTATATCTGCGGCAAAGCGCAGGCCGGCAAACAAGGCTTCCAGATGGCCGTCGGCGTGTTCGATCAACTGCGCGCCGCGCAGCGCGCGGGTAAAAATGTGACTCTCCGAGGATACGCCGCCGCGCAAACGCAAGCGTGGAAGGCTGCCATCGGCCGGCGTTGCATCCAAGGTCAACGCCAGCAGGCAAGAGCCGGCTTGCGCGGTCCATGACAGTTCGCGTTGCACGTGGAGCCGCGCGGCGAATAGATCGCCCTCGCTGGGGCGGACGCCCGTCAGCTCGCTGATATCACTGTCATGCGCTGCGGCATGTTCCGTGTGGCGAATAGCGGGAGGGATGTTCGATGCTGATGCGGGCTTGACCATGTCGTCGTGCCATAAGACATGATCGCCGAAGCGTTGCAGCATGGCGCCCTGAAACACCAGTTGCCAGGCCATGGCGCGCTGGGGTTCCATATAAGGGCTGTGGGGATTGAACTCGATGCCGATGGGCACGCTATCTTGGTTGACCGGCCATCCAGCAGGCAGTCCTCGGGCTTGGCGCAGCAGCGGTGCGAGCAGGCTTTCGCCGGCCGGCAGGTCGGATGCATTCCAGGTATCGCCGTCAAAAACATGGTTCGCCGCGCTGACGACGTGTCCAGTGCCAGCGATCCAGTCGTCACTCAAGTAATTGACCAGCCCTTGCAAAGCCGGACCCGCGTCGTCTTGCCCGATCCACGGTAACCATAGCCGCCGCAATAAGTCGTAACGCTGCGGCTGACAAGCCAGCACCTGGAAGTACCTGTCGCCCATGCGCAAACAGGAAATGAAGTGGCTGCCGTAGTCGTACAGATAGTCGATGTAACGCCCTGCCTCGCGGCAACCTATGTGCGCATGCTCGACATCGATAGTGGCAGTCGGTTGCTTTGCCAGACGTAGCCGACCGATGGCGTGACGCCCTTCCCGGGTCCAATAATCATCCGCGTGAATGGGACGCCCTACGCCACCTTCGTTCAAAGGATGGCGCAACTCCGCATCGATGCGGGTCATCTGCAGCAGGATCAGGCCGCCCGTGTCCAATTGCGCGGGGGTAAGCGCCAGCAGACTGGCCAGTGTGTCGATGGTTTGCGCGCGCTGCCCGGCGCCCAGCATCAGGCTGCTTGCGCACAGGTCGAGCTGGCCGAGCATGGCGCGCATCGGTCGCACTCGGTAATCGAACAAGGTATCGATCAGCGAGGCTACACTGGGGTGAAAACTCAATTGCAGCCCGCCCCACACGCCCGTCGGGAGCGATGCAGGTGCGTCGACTGCGTACAACGCTTTGTTGGGTGCTGGCGCGTACGGCAGCACCGCTCCCCTGCCACCCGGCCATCCTGGCGCGAGGCCCAGCAGCAGATTGGCACTGTCGCCGAGTTGCGGCACGGGCACCATCAGTTGGGCACGAATGTGCCGGCGATCAGCAGATCGGCCGGCACCTGCACTTGGCTCATGCGAATCAGCTGATCCGGGAACAGCAGATTCTTCAGCGCGAAATACGTCACCGGGGAAAACGATACGCCGGCCATGGCATTGCGGATGTTGTTGTTGAGGATGTCCTGCAGGCGCGATTTCATCTCGCCTTCGGCGCCACCACTGACGGTCACTGAGGGCGTGCCAGGAATGATGCGGATGGACTGCCCCGCCCCGCTTCCGGACAGCGACACGGCATAGCGCGCCGACACGGTGATATCCACCGGCGCGTTGCCCTGGGTGTGAATCTGTTGCGACAGCGCGAAGCCTTCCGTCGCGGTGCCGGTGTAATCGCCGCCCAGGTACACGCTGTAGGTCACCTCGTGCCGGTTGCAACAATCGCCGTAGCTGAAGCTGCCCTGGAAATGCATCTGCGGGCTGATGGTGGCGTACCACGCGTTGTAGCCGGCTTTGGGTCCCAGCGGATACAGCGAGAAGCTGCCGCCGTGGCTGTTGAAGCCGCGGCACAGCACGTCCTGATACAGCACGCGAGAACTGATCATCAACGTGCAGGTCAGACCGTCGGCGGTGGGAATCGGCTCGTTGACATTGATCGCGTTGCTCGACGGCGTGCTGCCATTGGTGGTGATCATCAACTGCACCACCGTGTTGCCCGCATTGGTGGTGAGCACGTTGAGGCGGAACGAGGTCGGCGTGAGCCCAGGCGCGCCGGCAAGGTTTTGGAAATCCACCGAAGCCAACACGTAGCGAATCTGATGCGTGGCGAACCAGTTCTTGAGCTGGTTGATCAGCACCGTGTTGTCCACGCCAACAACGTTGAGCGCATTGAGCGTGAATGCGCCTTGCGCGAAGTTCAGCAACAGCGAATGCGCATTGCCCACGATGCCCTGCACCTGCTGCAGGCCGACCGTGCCCGACAGGTAGGGATGCTTGGACATGTCCACCGGCTGTGGGGCAGCCCAGTCCACGCGCGGATCGTCGGGTGAAAGCTGGGCCTTGGACGGATCGAAATTCTGCGGCACCGACATCGTGCCCAGGCGGGTCGCGCCGCCCAGGATGTCCTGGCGCACCGTCACTTCGTTGCGTCCACTCGTGAATTGGAACAGCGGCGGGCCGAGGTCGGCCTTGAACTGCGTGACGTTGGTGAACCAGCCCTGCTGGCCCGGCGCGGGCAATACACCCTCGCACCACACCACCGCGATGGACAGCTTGCCGGCGCTGCCCGTCTGCTGATTCCATTGAGCCATGAAGAAGGCATTGACCGAACTTTCCAGCAGATTCAGCACGGCATCCCAGCCCTGCAGCACCTCCTTGTTCTGATACATCTGTTGCAGCAGATTGCTCAATGTCGCAGGGTTGGACATGGTCGGATCCTAAAGTGGCGAAGGCGACAGCAGCGGCTCAGGCCGCCTTGTCCGGCTGCAGATCGCCGACCATCACCAGGTCGCCGGGAATCTGCACTGCGTCGATCACCGCCTCATCACCGGGATGGCGGATGGTATGCGTGGCAAATGTGGCTAGCGGTTGCAGCGAGGTGGCGTCGAGGTCGCTGCGGATTTCCTGGCTGAGGATCTGATCCAAATAGGGCTTGAAGGTTTTCTCCGCCACGCCCGGCGCGGTCACCGTCGCAGTAGTGCCGGCGAAGGCCACCGTCTGCTGCCCGGGTTTTCCCGCGCATTGCACCGGATAATTCTGTTGAACGCCGAACTCCAGATTCACCGTAGCGCCGGGGTCGGCAAAGGCCGATACGAGTAGACCCTGCCTGGGCGAGCCGGTGAAATTCAGACCCAGTTGCGCCTGCTGAGCGACCGGCGGCATGGCGTCGCCCCAGTCGACCGTGCCCTGAAAAAGCATGCGGTTCTTGGTCTGCAGAAACCACGCGCGCTGTTCGCCCTGCGGCGACGCGGCGGTGAGCTGCACATGCTTGGACCGCGCGTTGAATCCCGGCACGACCAAGTCCTGGTACACCTTCTGACTGCTGAACAGCAGCGACCAGTCCAGGCCGTCGATAACGGGCACGGGCTCGCCGAGGTCCACGCCGGTGTCCTGTGGTGCCGGCGTGTCGCCCAACGCGAAATACATTTGCAAAAGTTGCTGCCCGGATACCGTGCGCACCGTGCGCAACACCACGGCGTGCGGCTGCAGCGCGCGGCAATTCGCCTGCGTGCCGCCGTCCACCGTCGCGAGCAGCAGGCGGCCATCCGTGCCGCCCAGAGTGTTCAAGACCTCGCGCGCGAGATCGCCACCATCGCCGGCCGCCGCTGGCAGTTGATGCGCGACGGCCGTGGCGACGGCCACGTCCAACACCAGTTCGAATATCGGCGGCGCGCTGGCGGATCCCGATGGCACACGCACGATGCGCAGCGGCAGTTGGACGGAGAGTTTCGCCTCGGGCCGTGTCGGCACGTCGACCGAGTTGGGTGTATCCCAGGCCACGCTCGCGTCATTGGCCAGCACGCGCAACGCGCGGGCCACACGCACTGGGCCACCCAACGCGCCGGAGCGTCCCTGCACGCGTTGCACCGGAAAATCCACGACCAATGTAGGTTGTCCCGCAAGCAGTGCGATCTGCGGCGCGCCGAGTTCGATCTGCATCTGACCGATGCGCCGCTGCGCGGCACCTTGCGTTTCGCCCGGCGCGGCGTGATAAGCGCTGACCAGGGTAACCTGGCGCGTACCGTTGGTCGCGGCTGGCCATTGCCGTTGCAGGGGTTTGGCCAGGTGGCTCGCGCTGAGGTTCAGCACGGCGTCCCAGCCGTTGAGCACCGAACCCTTCGCATGCATCTCATCAAACAACTGCGCTTTGGTGGCAGCATTCGTGGCATTCATCGCTTGTTCTCCATTCCTTAGGATGAGCTCAGCCGACCGTGCCGGCGAAGCCCGGAGGCAGCAGGATCACGGTGGCGGGGGTATGGTCGGGATCGGGTTGGTCGACCACCACGAACAGCGGCGGCGAGACCGTGCCGGCCTCAATATCGATGGTGTACGTCACCATGCCGCCGACCGCCGGATTGATCGGCCCGTACTGGAACTGGAACTGCTTGGGCAGCCCGTTCTGCGTGGCGCTGCCGGTGCCCTGCCCGTTCTGGAACGGCGTGGTGCCGAACACGCCCTTGGCGCCGGTCGCTGCGCTGATGGTCACGTTGTACGACGTGGTCGGTTTGCGCACGCTCGGCAGGAAGCTGCCCACCACCAGCAAGTCGCCCGGCACGCGCGCTTCGCGCATCGTGATCAACTGCTCGGCTGGGAACAGCAAGTTTTCCAGCGCGAACACCGAGATCGGCTTGAAGCTGATCTTCGCCATGTACTGCTTGAGCGTGGCTGGCACCGAATCGCCCAGGCTGTTGAGCAAGGCGATCTTCAGATCGTTGTCGTTGCACTCGCACGGACCGGTCGGCTTGAGATCGGACGACTTGTCGAAGCTCACGGTGGGTTCGATGTTGGCGAACTGCACCACCTGCGCAGCACCGCTGCCGACTACTTGCAGTGGATAGGCACCCGTCATGGTGACGTAGGCGGTGGCGCTGGAGTCCTGCCAATTGCCCCAGTAGCCCGGGCTGCAGCCGCCGCGCGGCACGCACACCGGCGGGTTGTAGCGCTGGTACTGGAAGTTGACGTTGGTGCCGCCGGTGGGAGGGCTGGCGGTGCCGTTGGTGTAGTTCATCACGACGCCCGCAGCGGGCGAGCGCTCGAACTTCAACCCGGTCAGATCCCAGTTCAGCGCATTGCCGCTGGACGACATGCGGAAGTTGGTCTTGGTGCCGCGGATCGTGTACGGGTTGCTGAATGCGACCGTGCCGGTGGCGCTGCCTTGCTTGACCCGGGCGCTCCACGACTTGAAATCCACACCGGGATCGACCGCTTCCACCTGCAGGTTGGTGCCGCCCTGGTTGAAGCTGCTGACAAAGATATGGTCGAACATCAGCTTGGTGCTGATCATCAGGCTGACCGAGAAGTCGCTCACGCCCGGGATGGGATTGCTCGGGTCGTAGGCGATCGGCTCGTTCAACGTGATGGTGTGGGCATGCTGCACATCGCCGGTGGTGGCGATCAGAATCTGCAGAATGTTGTTGCCCGCGTTGGTGGTGGCAGCGTTGAGCACGAACTTGGATGGCTGCAGCGCGACATCGTTGTTGAGGTTGCTGTAGTTGATCGTCTGCACCTGATAGCGGATGTCGTTCGTCGCGTAGTAGTTGGCCAACGCGTTGGAGATCTGAATCGCGTGATGATTGGGATCCCAGTTCGGCGGATCGACCTCGAACTGGTTGAGGGTGAACGCACCGGCCGGGAAATCCAGGATCACCGTATGCGTTTCGCTCGACGAGCCCTGCCCCGGCGGCGGCGTGACGATGCCGGAGATCTTGGCCAGCGCCACACTGCCGTTGACGTACGGCTTCTTCGACACGTCCACCTGGTTGGGATTGCCCCACTCGATATCCGGATAGATAGTGTGTGTGCCGCTACCCGCGTCGGTGAGCACAATCGGCGTGCCGCCGGCAGTGGCGGCGAGCGCCAGGGTGGTTTTGCCGCCGCTCTGCGCCCAGCCGACGATCCAGTAGTCGGTGCTGGCCTTGAGCGGCGCCGGCAAAGTACCGGTGGACTTCACCATCACCTGCATGTTGCTCTCGAACACGCCCTGCACCGACAGTGTCAGCGTGCCGCTGCCCGCCGCGCCAGTGAAGTTCACGGCCTGGTCGACCAGGTGGCAGGCATTGGGATCGAAGCCGGTCTCGGTCACCGCCAGCGTGCCCAGCACAATGCTGCCGCCGAGGATGTTTTGGATCACCGTCACGCTGTCGTTGCCGGGCACGAACTGCAGCAATGGGTTGCTGAGCTTGATGCTCATCTTGGTGACGTTGGTGAACCAAACGCCGCGGAACTGCTGCACGTTCTCGCAGTAGTACGCGTTCACCTGCATCAGGTTGTCGGTGCCGCCGGGATTGATTCTCTGGATGTACTGCTGGAATTGCTGATACAGAAAAGCGTTGACCGGCCCGGACAGCACGTTGAACACGGCGTCCCATTTCTGCAGGACGGCCTGGTTCTGATACATCTGCGCTTCGAGGTTGGCCAGGGTCGGTGCGCTGCCGGGGGTGGGATCGCCCACCATCGCGGCCAGCGACGCGGGCAGCTTGGACATGAGGCGCAGCCGGCGCAGCAGGGCCGGATCGTCGTAGTGCGCGGTGATGTAGAAGTCGACCTCGATACTGACGAACAGACTGTCGAACACGATGTCCTGATTGTTGGCGACATTCGCCGGCAGGCTGATTTCCCACACCGAGAACGGCGTCAGATGCGTGGTCTGCTTGGCGAACGTGCCGGTGTTGGTGCCGAACTCCGGTTCGCCGGTGGCCAGCTTGTATACGTAAGGGCCGAACGCCCGGCGCGAGGTGGTGAACGTATACGCGTCACGCTGGTAGTCGCGATCCTGGAACGGCTGTGCCTGGCAAGCGAAGTGGATTTCGCTGTTGCCGCTGCGCGTGCTCTTGACGCCGACGATGCGCGGCACCACGCGGTCGATGCGCACCATATCGTAGTTATAGAACTCGGTGCGGCACAGCGCGACCGGGAACTGAAATACGTTGCCGCCAGAGAGACGCGAGGCCAGCACGTTGTCGATGCGGATGGTGATCGGCTTGGTCACCGGCTGCGGCGGCGGGTTGAGCTGCTGTAGCGCAGAGAGGATCGCGGAATCCTGCTGGGCGATCACCGCCTGCAGATTGATCAGACTGAACGAAGTGATCGGCGTGGGCTGGCCGAAGTACTCGTACTGGATCGCACCGTCCTGCAGCCCCAGCGTCTGCGCCAGCACCGACAGCACCTGCTTGAGCTGATATTGCAACTGGCCGGTGAGGCCGATGAGGTCGATGCTGTTGATATCCGGCGGTCGCGTCGAATCATTCAGATGCAGCATGTTGGTGAGCGAATCCAGCCGCCCCTGTTGTTCGCCATTGATGGTCTTCAGGCGGTTCTGATTGATGATCTGCATGGCGATCTGGCTGGCGCGCGTCTGCGCCATCAGCAGAGCCGTGCCGATGGTGACCAGGGTGTTGACCGCGGCGATCATGTCGGCCTTGTCTTGATTGAGCTTGCCGCTGTCGGGCACATTGGCCAGCGCGGCGCGCACGTTCTCGGCCAGTGCTTGCAGGTCGACTTGGCTTGGCAGGTTCAGCGTTCCGGCGGCACTGGCCGCGGCGATGTCGTTGGACAACGTGTTTAGGTTGTCGATGTTGCCGACCGCCTTCTGCACGGCGGAAAGGCTCTTGAGCACCTTCATCACTGCCTGCAGCTTGTCGTAGACATCCTTGATCGCCTTCAGCGCCTTGAGCACGCCGCCTGCAGCCTCGCCGGGGATGGCCGCCATGCTGAGCCCCAGCGCGAACAGCCCCTCAATTCCCGATACCACGCACTGCGCCACCAGGTCATTGGCATAGTCCGCATAGTCTTGCTGGAAGCGCTGGATAATGCCGGGATCCTTCGCGCTGACGTTGCTGATCACGATCTGCTGGGCGTCCAGCTTCTTGCCGAGCGCGATAATGTCCTTGGCGTTCTGCTCCTGCTCGCGGGTCAGCTGAGCCAGCACCGAGTCGTAGTAGCCGTTCATCGCGCCGCGACCGGTGGCCAGTACCTTGAAGTATGAGGTGAGCACGCCGCCGATCTGCTTGACGTTGTCGTTCAAGTTCGCGATCGAATCCATGATCTTGAAGCTGTTGACGGTGTCAGTGATCTGGATTTGATACTGCGAGATCTGCGCGGTGAGGGTCTGCGCTTGGCCGACCATGTCGCCGACGAACTTGTTATACGAGTCGTAAGTGACATAGGGAACGTACACCACGTCGGTGTCGAGCTTGGCCACGTTGTTGGCGATGTACAGCGCACGCGCGCGCGCCTCGGCCAGGTTGTAGTCCTTGGTGTCGGACGGAATCTGCGCAGCCAGCCAATCCAGGTAGCTCACCTGCAGCTTGCGCACCACGTCGGCATTGGGTCCGCGCGCGTGCAGCATCGATTCGGCGGCGACCAGAGAGAACTGGATGCTCTGGGTCAGCGCCGGCAGCGTGGAGGCGTCGATGCCGCTCTCCAATACGCCGGCGATGGCGACCTTGAAGCGACGGGTGGTCGGATCGGCCTGGGCATCGGTGGCGAACAGGATGCCGTCGAGCGCCACTTTGCGCTGCAGTTGGTCGGCACTCTGAGACTCGAATACCATCGCGCCGTACATGTGATCACACACCACGGTGAGATTGGCGAGTGCCGCCGCACTCATGCTTAGCGTGGGCGTCTGTGACGCCTGGCTCATATCGATGATCTGTGCGATCAGTGTTACCTCGTCGCTGGGCAAGGCCAGCTTGCCGTCGCCCGGTGCGGCGGTGGTGTGTAGCACCTGCGAGAACGAGGTGAACGACTGCATCTTGAAATTCTGGGCGACGATACCGCCGCCGAGCAGGTTGACCTGCGAGAGGTCGACGCGCTCCTGGTAGATGTCGACCGTGGGGGTGATGATGCTGCTGGCGAACGAGGCTACCGACTCGGGGAAGATCTGCGCCCAGTCGTAGTCGACCTCACGTGCCTGCGGAATGCGCACCGCATCGCCGTACTTCTGCAACAAGCCGCCCTTGACCAGGCGATCCCAGGGACCTGCGACCAGCGGCTCGTCGATCAGATCGGCCAGCGGCGTCAGCGTGAGCACGACCGGCACCTGCAACACCAGCGGCAGCATCAGCTTGTAGTTGATTGCGGCGGCGAACACGCTGGCCGTGCCCGTCGGCACGTAGCCATTGGCCCAATCGCCCTTGGCGATCGCGGCTTTCAAAAGCGGATCGCCGCTGAGGCAACCCAGCGCACCATACTCCGCCACGAAGCCGCGACCTTGCGCGGCTGCCGAGGTGAGATAAGCCCAGGCCGTGGCGGTCTGGCCTGTCACTGCCAGGCTGCCGTCGGGCTGCACGGTGGCATCTGACTTGAACGCGCCCTGGACCACCTTGTAGTGGGAGGCGTCATAGGCGAACACTTGGAACAGCACGTCGCCGACGACGAACTGGCTGATGAAGTGACTGCCCAGTTGATACATCGCGGCCAGGTACTTCTCGGCATCGGCCTTGCCGATGCGGGAGTCGTACAACACGGAGCCCTGGTCCGGCGCCTTCGCCGGTGGCAACGCATCGATGATCGCCAGCGCGGCATCGGTCAGATAATCCGTACGATGCAGCGATGACGGCGACGCGCTGAACGGGTGTGTCCAGCTGGCGTTGTAGCGGCTCATGGTGACCAACATGTAACCGCGCGGCTTGGTGAAATCGATGCCGAACAACGCACTCACGGCGGCCAGCGCGTTGGTCGCGTCTGCATCATCGAGCGCCAGCGGGCCGGGCGGCACGCTGATGCCCGACGGATCGCCGCTCATCGGGTCCACACGATAGGCATAGAGTCGATTGAGCAGGCTTTCCGGCGACTCGTGGATGGTGATCGTCGGCGTGTTGCTCCAGTCGGGATAAGGCTCCACCACTGGTTGCGCAGCGACCGGCTTGAGCGCTGCTAGCGGCGGCGTGAAGAACGGTGCTGAACCTGCGGCGTGCGCCCATGTCGGGGCGTAACCAAACAGCAGATTTGCAGTCTGTCCCAGTTGCAAGAGCGTATCCATGCCACCTCCGGTTGGTAACTTTTGTTTGAGAAGAAACGGCGTTGATTTCAGTTTCACTTGGCAAGCCGACACCGTCCCGGCTGCAAGCAGCCGGGCAACCTATCCGTACCCATCAGACGACAAACTTGACCGAGACTATGCAATACACTCGCTTCGCGCCCAGTGCCTGCCTGGACATCTCGTGTCGTATCGCTAAGTGCTTTCCCCTGTAGTGCGTGCTGTCGAAATCTATGCGACTCCCATTGCCAGCCGGCACCGCTGGCATTCAATATAGTCAACAATTGTCGCCACCTGATGACTGCCTATCATGAGCGATATCCAGCAGGACGCATTGACTGACCGTTTACTGCATTTGATGGCGGACTATCTCGATGTGCCGGTAGAAACGCTGACGCCAGAGACCACGATCGAGTCGTTGCACATCGATTCCTTGGATTTTGTCGAGATGGTGTTTCTTATCGAAGAGCAAGTGGGTGTTCCGCTCGATGGCGCATTGAACGACTTGCGTCAGCAACTGGTCTGCGTGGGTGATGTGATCACTTTCACGAGAGAACAGGTGGAGAATGTAAAAGCAGCAGCAATTGCGGAAATACCTGTGCCCCATCGACCGCGCTCGCCATGACTACGGTTGCAACCGTGGGTTCCGTCCAATTCCGGACGAACTAGTCGGGCGGTGGCGCTTTCTGACTCGTTGCACAACCGTGAAGGAGCAAGATCGCGGCAACAGCGATTGCTCGCGTGAGCTTGAAAGGAAGAAATTCGAAGCGTTGCCGCACGTTGCCGCTGTACATGAGCCCACCTTCTCATGGCTACGACGAACTGCAAATTGCTAAATTTTTTTCGTCAAAGCTGGACAATTCCGAACCTGTCCCGCAACGCTACACAAGTATCACGAATTGCGCCGCGCGACACCTGTAGGAAATACCAGATTGTGTGGAACGGATTCACCTTTGTCGGCGAAAAAATCTTTCAGTTGCCGACCCTGCCTGCGATCAGGTTCGCCAATCGCTCGGGTTACGGCAGGTGTCAGCGCAGAGATTGTGAACAGCGTGCACACTCAGTCGTCCGCCAGTTCGTGCGGCAGTTCACCCAAATTCCGGCCCGCGCTTCCAAAGTTCGCTCAAGGGCTTGCGCGTGGGGCCGCACACAAAGATATCGGGGTGTTCCCCGCTTTCCTCATTGATCACGCCCAAGGTGTTGGCTGTGTGGCCAGCAAGGCGGCAATCGTTGAAAAGCTCATCGGCGCGCTCACGCGAACTTCCCAACACGATAAATGTAGCAGGTGATGGCTGTGGATAGCCGCGCAGCCATCCGGAGTTGACGGCGGTGATGGGCGTGGGAAGATGATAGCGCTGGCCCAGCAGAGCAATGGCGCCGTACTCGCCATAGTTGCCCACGACAATGCCGAGGTTGGCTTGCTGTTCGGCAGGCAAGGCGTCACGAATAGCGGCCACTCGCGCGACGATTTCGTCCCAGCCGATTTCTTCGCGTAGGTCGCCGTTCTTTCGGAGTGCAAAGTCTCGCAATGGACCGTTTGATGCGATGGGTACGATGCGCAGCGTCGCATAGATACCGATCGCGAAGACACCCGCAAATGCCAGTGAGGCAATTCCAACACGCCATGCGGGATTCAGGGTGCGCAACCATCGCTCGCTCACAACGGAACCCATGGCCAGAAGCATCGGGTAAGCGCCGCAGAGGTAGTAGACGCGTCCCTGCGCAAACAGGAACAGCAGCAACGGCACCACATACATCCAAGCAAGCATGCGATAGCGCCGGTCATTGAAGTAGGCAAATAAACCCGCCAGCCAGACAGGCGCGGCGAACAGATTGGCATTCAACAAGAACTGATCGCGCAGGAAGCCGTCCGCACGCCCCAGACGTACGTCGCGCGCATGGATGGCTTGCAGGAAATGATAGGAAACGAAGTCGTGTTGGACGAGCCAGATCAGGTTGGGGGCAAATATAAGTAGCGTGATCACGCCACCGGCCCAGAACCAGCCACTCGTAACATATCGCCGCGCGTCGGTGAGTAGCACCCCCACCAGCACGCCAGCGAGTTCGAACGCGATCGAATACTTGGTCTGCAGACCGAGGCCGGCAAGTATGCCAATCGCCACCCACCAGCGCGGCTCATCGTCGCGCAGCAGACGAATCACGCACCAGGCGATGAGCACCCACCACAGCAGGTCGAATGAGGAATACTGGAATTCCGTCGCCTCGAACATCGGCAATGGCGATAGCGCTACCGCGATCGCCGCAAAGATCTGCGCGAGGCGCCCGCCTCCCAGATCGCGAGCCATCAGGCCGCTGGCGAGAATCACTAGGACTTGCGCGAGCACCGAAAACAGTCGCAGGCCTACGAGCGATAGACCAAACACCTTGAGGCCCAGATACTCGAGTGCCGCGGTGAGGGGCGGATAAGGCACAAAGCCCCAATCCAGATGTTGCGCATCGCTCAGGAATTGCCATTCATCCCGGTGGAATCCGTATTGACCGTTGGTCAGCATGTGAGCTGCGCCGAAGAACACGGCGATAACGAGCACCGGCATCACACTTTCCCGGTAGCCTGGCATAGCGGTCGGAACTGAAACACCGGTGGCAGTCATGGATACATCCTTGAAACGGATCGTTGTTCGCCCAAGACCCATCCGTCTCGCGGGACGATGAGTATTCATGGCGAACGAGTGTAGCCGCCCCGCGGCGATGCGCGTGGTCTATGTGATGAGCGGGACTTGAGAAGGGCGAAGCGGGCACGGCGTGGCATCGTTCGCCGTAATTTTTCACTGCGCAACGGCCACCGTTGCCATGGCGCAGGAAATCGACCCTACGCCACCATGTGCCGGAACAACGGGAGCGCTTACCGCTTCGGCATCGACTCGTAGGCGGTGATCTCCACCAAAACGATATCGTTTGATCGCATGGGGACGGACAATGCCGCTCTGCCTTGTGCATCGACGATGAACGTATGCACGTCGGCTTTATCCGAGGTCGCGGCCTCCAACTGCTGCTGTTGATCGGTTGATAGCGATTTCGGGGAGCCCATGCGCAGGTAGGCGGAGTACGCATCGTTGGCATCGTAGCCAGTCCGATAGATCGCAGCGCGATACCTGCCCGGTCGCATGTGCTGCAGATCGAAATCTACAGACCGCGCCGGTCGCGACGGAAAAACCTTGGTATAGAAAGGACGATTGCTTTGGTTCTGTTGAGGTTGCACGAAATCCCACACCAGGGCTTTGAGCACGTTGTCATTCCACGTCACATAACTTTGCGCATCCGTGGTTTTAAATTCGGACGCGCCGAGTCGGTTCAAGTATTTGTATGCGAAGTAGACTGGCTTGCGGATACCTTGCGGGTTCATCAAGCCAAAACCGCCCTGAAACGGCGCGGTGGGCGGACCGGGCTCCTCGAACAGATCGCTGAAGGTCCAGTAACTCATGCCTTGCGTCATGCCTTCGCAAACTTTGAGCTTGCTGAGAACATAGGCGGCACTCACATACGAATCGTGCACGGCATCACGCGGCGTGTAGCTGGTGCTCCATTCGGTGAAATAGAGCGGCAAGCCTGGCCTCGAGGAACCCTCGATCTGCCCGCGCACGCGGCGGACGTCACCTACGATCGCATCCGGCAAGGGCGAGAGCTTGGTATCGCTTTCGCCATGTTCGTCGAGAAAACCTCCATCGACGCCGTAGGTGTGCGTGCTGACGAAATCGAGCGGCACACCGGCATGCACTGCGTGTTCAATCAACTCCGGCACCCATGCGGCGCCGGCGGTGGCGGGACCGCCCACTTTTAATTGCGCATCGATACGATGGATCGTGCGTGCGGTGAGGTCGAAAAGTTCGAAGTAGGCTTTTTGATCGCCGCTCTCCCAGAAGCCACCGAGGTTGGGTTCGTTCCATACTTCGAAGTACCAGTTGCGGATTTCCTGCGGCCCGTAGCGCTGCTGCAAATGGCGCACGAAGGCGTCGACCAGCGCGCTCCACTTCGAAAGGACCGGATGGGATGTATTGCCCTTCCAGTAGAAGATGCGCTGGTCCGAGGTTTTCATCGCTTCGGGCGTAAAACCCAGCTCTACGAATGGACGGATGCCGATCGCCAGCAATCGGTCGTAGAGACGGTCGATCTTGCTCCAGTCGTATACCGGCCTGCCGTCGACTTCGCGGTAGGTGCCGAGAGCGTCATGGAAGATGGCGTGGAAGCGGATGTAGCGGAAACCGAGTTCCTTTCGCACCGTCTCGAGTTGGGCAAGACTGTCATCGCGAATGAGCGTGCCGGGGTAGTCGGAACCGACGGAGAAGTTGTACGACCGATCGAGCGGCACCGACTCCCCTGCCACGTCGATAGCGATATGACGTCCCTCCTGCCTGCCTTCGACCGTAGGCACCCAGCAACTCAGCATGCATATAACACCGGTTGCGGCCCAGGCTCTGCGGTACCGCTGCGCTATGGTTCTATGCATAAACTTTGCTTTCTCACCTCAAAGTCAATCAAGAGGCGAAGTCCAACAAATTCGGGGCACTGATTTCCAGAGAGGGGCTTTTATGATTTTTATCGGACTTGGTCGCCATCACAAGCGATAATGCAGTTGCGGATATGGCTGACCGCCTATTCGCGTAGAAATATTCCTAATATCACGGAACCGAAACACCCAATATGTCGCCTCATCGGATTGCCCTGCTATTCAACGCGAACAAGGTCTACGACCGGCAAATCATCGCGGGCATCGGTGACTATCTGAAGTCGACGCGCATGGTTTGGGATCTTTTCATGGAGGAAGACTTCCGCTCTCGCACGGTCGGCATTCAGAATTGGCGAGGCGACGGCATCATTGCAGACTACGACGATCCGACCGTGGCCGAGGCGCTTTCCGGCCTGCCCATTCCCATCGTCGCCGTCGGCGGTTCTTATGCGAACGAAAGCCAGTATCCGGCCAAAGTGCCGTACATCGCCACCGACAACGTCGAACTTGTGCGCTTGGCCTACAATCACCTGATTGAGCAGGGCCTGCAGCATTTTGCCTTCTACGGTCTGCCGCCTTTGCCCGGCAACCGCTGGGCGCAGGAACGCGAAGTGGCCTTTTGCAGCATGGTCGAACACGACGGGTTGCAAGGCATCGTCTATCGCGGTTCCCAAACCAGCGCCGGCGGCTGGGGCCTGGCGCAAGAAGAAATGGTGTCCTGGGTTCGCTCGCTGCCCAAGCCCATCGGCATCATCACCGTCACCGACGCGCGTGCTCGACAACTCCTGCAGGCCTGTGTCGTCGCCGACACCCCCGTGCCCGAACAGATAGCCGTCGTCGGCATCGACAACGATCCGATCGCGCAACTGCTGGGCCGCATTCCGCTGTCGTCGGTGATCCAGGGAACTGAGGAAATGGGGCGGCGCGCGGCGCAGATTCTTCATCAGATGCTGCATGGCGGCGATCACTCCCATGCGCGAATTATCGTTCCCCCGGCTGGCTTGTCGGTACAGACTTCCAGTCTGCATCAACCGTTGAAGAGCCCGCACGTGATGCGGGCACGTCACTATATCCGCCAGTATGCACACCTAGGCATCAAGACCGAGCAAGTTGCTCAATACGTAGGCATCTCCCGCTCGTTGCTGGAAGAGCTCTTCAAACGCGAGCTGAAGAAGACCGTGCACGACACCATACTCGAACATAAGCTCGAGATGGCTCGCGGCATGCTCAGTGACACGTCAATGCCGCTTGCCGAAATCGCGGTCCGTTGCGGCTTCACCACGCTGCAGTATATGTACGCGGTATTTCGGCGCGTATACGATTGCACTCCGCGCGAATTCGTCAAGTCAGCGCGCGGTTGATATCAAGCGCGCGATAGCGGCATCGCGCAAAGTCAGCATTCCGCTGGCTTGGACAAGTCTCGTCGCGTCGTCATCGTTCTGCTGAGTCGTACGTGATTGCTCCCGACCGCACATTACAGTCAGGGCTTGCCCGACGACCCATCGGACGTTCCAGCAATCTGCAGCAGCCCTGACGCGGTCTTCGCGAGTGCCTTGTCCCCGCCCGACACGCCCAACCGCTTCGCCGCGTCGTTCCAGAGCAGAGTCGTCGTAGTGCCTTTGCCCTTCTCGTAGGCATACGATGCGCCGTCGTCGTCGTAGAGTGAGAAGCTTGCGTCCTTGCCCGGATAGATCTTGATTGCGGCGATCGCTTGTTTCGTCGCCGTCGACGGAATCGGAGCGCCGAGCGGTACGATCGATCCGGCCCGGACGAACACCGGGATGCGATCAATCGGCGCGGCCACCTTGACCCACTGGCCACCCTGATAGCGTTGGTCGGTCCAGTACTCGTACCAGTCGCTGCCCTTCGGCAGATAGACGTCCTTGCTTGTCTGGCCCTGCTCGGTGACCGGTGCGACGAGAAAGGCGGGACCGAACAGGTACTCCGTGCCGAGATCGGCAACCGCAGGATCGTCCGGGAAGTCCATCCACAACGCACGCATGAACGGCATGCCGGTGTCGTAGGTGTGCTTGGCGCAGCTGTAGAGATACGGCAGTAACTGATAACGCAGTTTGTCGTATTTCGCCATGATCGCTTCGGCCTCGCGACCGAAGGCGTAGATTTCGGTGTGCTTGCGGTCGCCGTGCAGGCGCAGGGTCGGCAGGAAGGTGCCGTATTGAAACCAACGCGTCAGCAATTCCGGATAGTCGTGATATTTGCCGACCACGTCGCGCGCATCGTTCGGATCGACGAGCGGCGGTTTGCGCGCGCTGCTCGTTGCCGGCAGGGGCTGCCAGCCGCCGATGTCGTTGCCCCAATAGGCGATGCCCGACGCCGTCATGTTGAGTCCGGTCGGAATCTGTCGCTGCAAAGCCTCCCAGGTCGGCTGGATGTCCGATGACCAGAACAATGCGCCGGTACGCTGCGAGCCGAGATAGGCCGCGCGGCTGAGGATCAGCACGCGCTGATTGGGTTTCCACGTGCGCATGCCCTGGGCGACGCCTTCGACATGCAGCAGCGGGTAGACGTTATGGTAGCGATCGCCTGAGCCGATCGAGTAGAACAGACCATCCGGCACGAGATCGGGCTCGGTTTCATCGAGCCACGGGTAGTCGAAACCGCGGCTCAGGATATTGTCGCGTGCGTGCTCCCAGAACCAACGACGCGCCTCGGGATGTGTCGCGTCGAGCAGCGCGCCGGCGCGGTCGGAACGGAATGGCAGACCATCGACGGATCGGCCGTTTTTGTCCTTGAGCAGGTAGCCTTTACGGTCGAGCTCGTCGAAGTAGCGGCTGCTCTTCTCGAAGCGCGGCCATATCGAGATAATCGAGCGCAAGCCGAGACCGCGCAACTCGCGGTTCATGCCGTCCGGATCGGGAAACTCGGCCGGGTTGATATCGAGTTGGCCCATTCGCGTCCAGTAGAACCAATCGAGCACCACGACGTCGAGTGGATAGCCCTTCTGCCGGTAGGTGTTGGCGACGCCGAGGATTTCGGCCTGGCTGGCGTAGCGTGCCTTCGATTGAATCAGGCCGAAAGCGGCCTTGGGCGGAATCGGGGTTTTGCCGGTGAGGCGCGCGTAACCGGCGTAGATTTCCGCCGGCGTACCGACGATGACGAAGAACGACACGCGCTCGCCGACTTCGGAAACCCAATGCGTTGCACCGTTGATCGCGACCGCCACGCGCGTTTGCGCTGGATTGTCCCAGACGATGCCATAACCCTTCGACGAAACCAGAAACGGGATACAAACGGTCTCGCCACCCGGGGCGTCGTACCAATGCTTGCAATCGATTGCGCGACCGCGCAGATCGAGCGCGCCGAGCGATTCCTGATTCTGGCCGAGACCATAGAAATGCTCATCGGCGGATGCGGCGAACGTGGCGCCGACGGCCCAGGTCGCCTCCCCGGCCACCTCGTGTGGATTCATCTCCCAGCCGCGCAGATCGAGGATCGTTTCGCCTTTCGCGTTCGCGACTTGCAGCCCGACCGGCGCAAGCATCGGCGCAAAGTATTTTTCCATCTGACCGACGACGTGCGGCGGCGGTGCCGGGTTGACATGCAAGGCGAGCGCGTCGGACACGAAGCGGTCGCCCGGGGTATCGCTGGTCTGCCTGAATCCCGCGTGCTCCGGCTGACCGTTGATGCCGTAGCCCGGCGCGGCCAGCGCGAGCGCCTTGTCGGCCGCAATCGTGACGTGAACGAGGTTCGCGCCATAGGCCTCGACACGCACCCACGCCCCGTTGCGGTCGAGCACGGCGAGCGGCGGCGATGCGGCCACGGCACCGTCGACGAGACCGATCATACCGATGCCGGCAACAAGAATGGTTCGCAGCCATTGCAGCTTCATGTCGAACTCCGTGAATCGTACTCAAGCATACGGCTCTCGTTTGCGCACTGGCATCGTAAAATTTCCCGCGCACGAATTTTTTTGACCATGACGAGTAGCGCGAATGAAGCCAATGTGTTGCGCATGAAATCCCTCAATAAGTGGCAAGCTGCACCTTGAGAATCTGCGGCAGAGTGCTGAAATTGAGTCCCCAATCCGTCTGATCGCCGTTCCACAGCCGCTTGAACATCCAGCGGCCAGCGTCGTAGTGCCCCTCTTCGATGCGATCGAGCAGAAAGCGTGCGTCCTTGCGCGACTTGCCGGCGATGAAGTCGACGCGCACGTTGCGGCCAGTAACGAGATATTCGTTCGCGCCGAGTTGCGCGATCAGCACACCGCCGTCGAGCGCCGCATTGCCCTTGGCCGGCGCGGTGCCGAAGGGATCGCGGCCGTAGCTCAAGCGGACCTGCCAATCGCCGAGGTCGAGCGTCTGCTCGTGCGTGTCCTGCAGCTCGGCGGCGCCCCACAGTTTGCCCGCATAGGCGGCCTGCGCGATCTCGCCGCTCATCGGCGCGAGCAGACGATAGTTCGCGGCGAACGGTTCCAGTGACTTCGCATCGATCGCACGCGCACCCAACGGATAGTTCGAATAACCGGTGTAGTCGATGCCGAACGGCGAGAAGCCGATCGCGTGGCGGCCGAGCGCGGCGAATAGATAGCGCGCATAGGCCGCCTCGCTGCTTGTCTCAGCGACGAAGAGCGGATTGTCGGCACGCGCATAACGTTCAAGCACCGCGGTGTACTTCGCGTACTCGGGCATGTAGATGTCGGGTGCGAGCACGTCGAGCGCGGGTGCGGCGACCTTCCATACGTCGAGCACGTTTTCGGTCGGACCGCCGCTCGAATAGCTGCCGGGCTTGCCCGGCGCAAACGGATCGCGCAGAGCGCAGTTCGCATACATCGGCAGCGGGTACACGGCCTTGCCTGCGGCGGCGACCTCGCCGACGAAATGCGCGACCGACCACGCCTGGAAAAATTCGTCGGCGTCGCTGCCGAACACCGTCCGCCACGTTCCCGCCGGCTTGCCGGTCGCGCGCAGCAATTCCTTCGGCACCGGTCCAGCGAACAACGCATCGGCCGCGGGCGAGTGATCGCGGTCGGTGCCGTAGGTGCCGGTTTCGTTCTCGACCTGGACGAGGATCACCGTGTGCCGCTCGCCGTCAATCTGGCGCAGATGCTTCATCAACTGCACGAACGCCTTGCGGTCGGCGGCCAGCGTCGCCGCGGCGTGCGGCGACAACGAGTTCAATACCTTGCCGTCACGCGTGCGCATGCGCGGGAAGCGTGCATCGTCCAGCTTGACCCAACCTGGAGCATAGCTCGGCCCGTTGTTCTTCCAGGTCGCGAACCAAAGCAGGACCAGACGCACCTCGTGCTCACGCGCCTGGGCGACGAGCGTATCGAGAAAACCGAAATCGAACTGCCCTTCTTTCGGCTCGATCTGTTCCCAGGCGATCGGCACGGCCACGGTGTTCGCGTGTATATCGGCGATCGCCGGCCACACTTCGGGCAGCATGTCGGGCCACGCGCTCGAATTGTTCACCTGCGCGCCGAGGATCAGGTACGGCTTGCCGTCGACGAGTAAGGCATGGCGTCTGTCGCTGCTGACGATACGCGGCAGCTCGGCGGCCGCTGCCGTGGCGGACACCGCGGCAGCGAACAACAGTGCGACGAGCAAGCGTTTCAGGTTCATGAGTCTCATTGCTTGGGCTCGCTGCGGAACGGCGCTGCCGGCAGACCGGCGCGGTCGATCAGATCGGCGTCGATCGGGTTGTCGCTCCAGGCGTAGCGCACCGCCACTGGGTGAACGATGGTTGGGCTGGAGACCACAACTCCGTCGCCGTCGATAGCCGCTTCGGCGGCTCGGTAGCGCAGGTCCGCGCCGGCGATCTCGAAGCCACTCACGCGCGCGCCGCCACCGCGCACCGACAGACCTTGCGGCGCGTCGAACGTCAACCGCGCACGCGCGCCGTCGATACGCATCGCCCGGAACACCGGTCCACCCGCGGCGGCGACGGACTCGCCGAAGACGACGCGGCGTGCCGCTTGGGCCAGGCGATATCCGACATCCTGCTTGTCGGTCGGATGGATATCGTCGGGATTGCCGATGTCGATGCTCACCGCCTGCCCCGTGTGCGGCAAAGCAAGAGTGGCCGACTGCGATTCGCGCAACTCCGCCCACGGGCTCGATGCCGGCGTGTCTTCGCCGGTGCGGAAGTTGGCCAGTTGCACCCAGAGGAACGGCAGCTCGGGCTGCTCCCATGCCGCACGCCATGCGCGGATCAAGGCGGCGAACTGCTCCCGATAAGCGAGTGCCTGTCCCGGCAGTGCGTTAGCCTCGCCCTGATACCAGAGCACACCGCGCAGTGCGTAGCCGAGCAGCGGATGGATCATCTTGTTGTACAGCAGCGTCGGCACTTCGTTCTGTCGGTAGTCGGGCACGAGGCTCACCGCTGCCGGACGGAAACGCCATGGCTCGGCAAACGGCCTGCGCGCACCGCCGTCCGGCTGCACGTAGACCTGCGCCGCGTCGCCGTGGACGCCACCGCCACCACCGAGATCCTCGACCCGAATCGCAACCGTGTTGACCCCCTCATGTAGCGCCCCTGGCGGCACCCGGTAGGCGCGCACGCCATTCCATTGCAGCACGGTCTCTCCAACCTTCGCCCCGTTGACCCAGGTGCGGTCAGAGTCGTCGATCATGCCCAGACCCAGCGTCACGCCGCGTGCCGCTTCCTCCGCGTTCAAACGGAAATGCGTGCGGTACCAAGCGATGCCGTCCATGCCGTAGTAGCCCTGATCTTCCCAGTAGCGCGGCACGTTGATCGGCACCCAATCACGTTCATCGAGCGTCTCGGCCGCCCAAGCCGGATGGCCTGCACGGTCGAGTACGTCGGCGCTCATCGAGCGCCATTGCGCAAGCCGGTGCCGCGTGACAGCGAGGCGCGAGGCTTCCTCTTTCTCTTGTCGGCGCACTGCGTCGGCGATCGACTGCACATCCGCGTTCGCAGTGCGCAGATCCATCCAGGCCTCGATGCGGCTGCCGCCCCAGGTGCTGTTGATCAGGCCCTGCGGCACGCCGGTGCGCGCCTTGATCGAGCGCGCGAAAAACCAGCAGACGGCGGAGAAATCGCCGACGGTCCGCGGCGTCGCGGCCACCCAGGTGCCACCGGCGAGGTCATCGGCCGGTGCGAGCGCCCAGGATTTCGGAATCTTGAAATGACGGATCGCCGGATCGTTGCCACGCGCGACTTCCTCCGCGGCGTTCTGCGCCTGGCTTACCGTGAACTCCATGTTGGATTGGCCCGAACACAGCCACACGTCGCCGACGAGCACGTCGCGGACCTTGCGTACGCTGCGGCCGTCGCCGGCCTCGAGCGTCCACGGCCCGCCGGGCGCGTGCGGTGGTAGCGTCGCGCGCCAGCGGCCCTGCGCATCCGCGCGCGCTTCGCCGTCGGCACCGTCGAAGCGCACGTGCACCCGCGCGCCGGGCGTCGCGCGACCCCAGACCGGGATGACGCGATCCCGCTGCAACACGGCGCCGTCGCTAAACGGCAGCGACAATTGCAGCCCGGTGTCGGCGTGAGCGGCGGGCGCCGCCATCACGATCGCGGCGAAGCCGCGCGCTGCGAGACGAAAACACTGTCGTGCGAACTCCATGTTTATGGTTTCTCCCCACATCGCGTCGTAGTTGTGGAATTGGGCGTTGCCACACACGGCTGCTGCGCCGGATCGCCGTAGACGATGCCGCGACCCGCCGCGCCGAAATAGAGCCGGCCGAAAACGCGCGGGTCGCCAACAAGATGGTCGATGCGGCCGTAGCGATGCGCGGCATCGTCGATGCGCTGCCAGCTCGCGCCTTCGTCGGTTGATCGGAAAATGCCCTGCGCGCCGTTGTGGCGACCGGCGACGAACAAGGTCGGCGCAGTTTTGCCGGGCGCGGCCTTGCCGAAGCCGAGAGCATCGACGCCAGTGATCGACGCAATGGTCGCGATGATGCGGCCATCGGCATCGCCGCGAATCAGCGCACGATCGCGGGCCGCGATCCAGAGGATGCCGGCATTCCCGGGCGAGGCATACAGGCGCAAATGATCGCCTCCGCGCGCGGCATCGCCGAATGTGCGCCCGATTGGCGCGAAGTGCGCGCCGCCATCGCGGCTGACGTAGAGTTTTCCGCTGCGCGCGTCGCTGGCGTAGAAGCGCGACGCGTCGACGCGATCGGCGAGCACGTGCTCTCCGCCTTCAAGACCGTCGGCAACCGCCCAGTGCCGGCCGAAATCGCGCGTCAGGAAAACCCGCTTCGACTCCACCGGCGCCCACACCACGGCCTCGGCATCCGCGGCGATCGCGATGCTGCCTGCGCCCTCGCCTTCGTCGGGCTCGCGGATGAAAGCTTGCCACGAGCGGCCGCCGTCCTTCGAAAATGCGGCACGCACCACGCTGCCGGCTGGCTTTCTCGTCCGGCCGGCGCGCACGATAAGCTCGGGTTTGCGCGCGGCGAAGTCGATGCTCTCACCGTTGCTGTAGCGCTGCGGTATGTCGAAGTGCGGCGGCGCGGTGTCGAGATCGTCGTGGCGGAAACCATCAAGATCGCCAAGCGCGCTCAACAACGGTGCGCCCTGCGGTGGACTGATCAGATCGAGTGCGACGGTTTCCTCGAGGCCGCGGTCCTCGAAGCGCCAGCTCACCGCGCCGCCTTGATCGAAGCCAAGCATGTTCGCCGATGCCCAGATGCCGTAGCCGGTGACGAACAGCACACGGTCGGAATCGAACGGATCGATCGCGATCGAAGCGATCCAGTGCGGCCGGTGCGCGGTGACCCACGGAGCGCCGCTGTTGTCGAAACGCGATCGCGCAAACACCGGCTGCCAGTGCGCGCCGCCGTCGCGGCTGCGGAACAGATCGTCGCCCACGCTGTAGCGCGCAAAGGTCGCAGCGATCACGACCTGCGGATTGCGCGGGTCGACCGCGACCGCACCCCAGCCGAAATCGCCGCGCGGCAGCGGCGTGATCTCGGTCCAACGTTGCGCGGCCGGCTCGTACTTCCACACCGCGCCGTCGTGCATGGCGTCGGGGCCAGGTTCGTCGCCGTAGCTCAGATAAAAGCTGCCGTCGGCGGCGCGCGCCATATGGTTTGGGCGCAGGCCGGTCGGCTGGCCTGGCACCTCGGTCCAAGTGCGGCCCGCGTCGGTCGAACGAAACAGGCTCGTTGCGCGCGTCGACACACCCGCGTACAAGGTCCGCGTCGGCTTGCCGGCCTCGCCACTCGCCGGATCGAAAACGACGAAGACGATACCGATCGCCTGGCGACGCCAGGCATTCGCCGCGCTTGCGCCGGCCGAGGTGGCTGCGCCGGGAAAGCCCTCAACCTTGCCCCAGCTCACGCCGCGATCTTCGCTGCGCCACAACCCGGCGCCGCGCGAGCCGAAGAACAGCACGCGGCCGTCGTGCGGATCAATCGCAAGGCGTTCACCGTTGCCGCGTCCGAGTTCGTTGCCGCCGAGCTTGAACGGCAAGTCGCTACGCGCGAAGGTGCGGCCGCGATCGTCCGAGCGCAGGATCGCGCCGTTCGGTGCGAAGTCGGCCGTGTAGGTGCCCGCGGCGAGATAAACGCGGTTCGCATCGGACGGATCGACCGCGAGGCTGTCGATGCCGAGCAGGTTGACGTCCTTCGCCTCGATCCAATCCGTCAATGCCGTCCATTGCCGGCCGGCGGAATCCCAGCGATACGCACCGCCGATATCGGTGCGCGCATAGAGCAGGCCTTTTTCGGACGGATGAAACACCAGTCCAGGGACGAAACCACCGCCACCAATGACGACGCTGCGCCAGCGATAGGCCGTTTGATCGCCGGTCGCCGCGCTTGCCCTCAACATTTCTGCCAACAGCAAGGCACCCAACGCCAGATGCCTTGCCCATGCCGAAGCCTTCATCGTCCGCGCAATCCCTGCGCGATCAGAACGACGCACGCAGAGTCAGCGCGTAGCGGCGATCGTTCACATACCAGGAGGTGGTGTGTTTGCCGGCGCCATTCTGATACATGATCGTGCGCTGTTCGGCGTTGTTGAGATTGTTCATCTCCAGGCCGAGCTTGATGTTGTCGTTGAACGCGTAGAAGACCGAACCATCCAGCTGGCCGTAGGCGTCGCTGAATACCGGCAGCTTCCACGGAATGTTGTTGTCGGTCCCGTTGTAGCCGTTCGGGCCGACCGACAGCAGATACTTGCTACGCCAGTTGTAGGCCAGCCGGACCTGCCACGGGCCCTGTTCGTAGAACGCAGCGACGTTGAGTGCATTCTTCGACAGTCCATCCGCCGGCAGGCTGCCGTATTTGGAACCGTCGGTATCCAGCGGCACCGTAGTGCTGGCGTCCGGCACGTGGGTCTTGCTCTTGATGTAGGTGTAGTTCGCCGACATGCCGAAGCCCTTGATCGGCAGGAAATCGAAGAACTGGTTCCAGCCGATTTCCATGCCATCGATCGTCGCCGTGCCGACGTTCACCGGACGAGTGACCAGATACTGGTAGTTATTGCCGTCGACACCCGGATATGTCACGAACTGCGACTCGTTGCGGAAGTAGTCGCTGATCCCCTTGTGGAAGAAGTTGACCCAGGCCATGCCGCCGCGATCCGGGTCGAAGTACCACTCCAGCGACAGATCGAACTGGTTGGCCTTCATCGGCGTCAGGTACGGATTGCTGTTGGACGTGCTGGTCAGCGTCAGCTTGTCGATCGGCAGGGTGGTGGTGCCGGGCGGCGGCGTGTAGCCGGACAACACGGCGGCATTGAGAATCTGATAGGCCTGCATCTGGCTGAAGTCCGGTCGTGCAATCGCCTTGGAAAAGGCAAAACGCGTCACCACGTTCGGCGCGAACTCCCATTTCAAGTTCAAGCTGGGCAGGATGTCGGTGTATTCGTTGCGGGCGTTGATCGGCGTGGACTGGCCCGTGCCAAGAAACGGCGCCAAGGCCTCGTTGGGATACACTAGGAAGCCTTCGGAGCTATTCCTGGTCTGCACCGCACGCATGCCGATGTTGCCACTCAGGTTGGCATCGTCCGCTCCGAATTCGAGCATGGCGTACGCCGCATCGGTCTTTTCGTGCTGAAGATTGGTGTGCGGAGCATCGAGCAGCGTGGCCTTGTACGGATTGTTGTAGCAGCAGAGGTAGTACGGACTGGCTGCGTTGTGGATGTTCGCGTAGCTGTTCGGGTAGCCCAGCGCGGTCGACAGCACCGGCGCATAGAACACACCCGGTATGCCGCCGGCGCCCCGGTAGAAGTTGTTGAACGTATCCAGATGGGTCAGGCTGGAGTTGACCGTGCTGTTCAGGTCGAGCCCGGGCAATGCGCCGCTGGGTAGCGCCCACCCTTGCATCCAGGTCTGGAACACGGGGGTCCAGTTGTAGCCGGTGTCGATGTTGTTGGCATAGCGGTTGGTCAGGCGCACGCCCGCCTTCAGCGCATGCACGAACCCGCTGTCGAGGCTTTGCTTGATGTCGGCGCGCCAGGCCAGTTCCCTGGCGTAGTTGTCGTTCTGGTGATCCATGGTGAACCCCCAGTAATAGTTGGCGGGGTTCCCGGTGAAGTTGGAATCGACGCCGATGCGCGGCGGGTTAGCGCCGTTCAGGCTGACGTCGATGTAGGGCACGTTGGTGCCCAGGGCGACGGTCGAATCCAGACTGGTGACGGTCGCCTTGACGAACTGCAATTCGCTGGTGACTTCCGTGCTCGGGCCTACCCGCCACTTCATCCCAGTGGAGAAGTCCGTGGTCTTGGAGTGGCTATCCGATGCACGGATGTCGGTGCCCATCGGCATGCCGCCGTCCTGCGTGAGGCGGCCGGACTGGAACACGCCGCCATTGATCTTGCTCGGCTGGCTGGCATCCACCACCACCTTCGTTGGGTCGTTGCTGACGAAGATCGCATCCTCATTCCAGACCTCGTGGTACTTGCTCTGGAACGCGGTGGCGTAAAAGTCGAGATTTTCGCTCGGGCGCCACTGGTAGGCCAGGTAGTAACCATCGCGCTTGCGGTCGTACAGCAAGGTGCGCCAGTCGGCGCCGCGTGGCACCCAGTCGCCGGCGGCGTCCTTGAAGAACGGACGCACGAACAGGCCGTCGGTACGCGTGGCCAGGCGGGAATCGGCGACGTCGACGAGGAAACCCATTTCGCCAATGCTGGTGTCCCAGCGATTGCTGTAGAGCGCGGACACGGACGGCTTGTACTTCTTGACGAAGTCGCCATAGTTCTCGCTGACCGAGGCGGCGATCTTTTGTTCCTTGAAGTCGAAGGGCATGAAGGTGCGCAGGTTGACTGTGCCACCCAGGCCGCCCTCGATCATGTCGGCCTTCTGGTTCTTGAACACGTCGATGCCGGACATCAATTCCGACGGCACGTCCTGGAAGCTGAGGGCGCGTCCGCCGTTGGCGGAGAAACTGTCGCGGCCATTCAATTCGGAACGCACCTGCGTAAGTCCGCGCACCTGCACGCCGTTGCCTTCGGCGGAGAAGTGTTCCGGATCGCCGACGGAGAGGAAATGGTCGATGGTGACACCGGGAATGCGCGACAAGGTTTCGGTGACGCTGCGATCCGGCAGCGCGCCGATGTCCGTTGCGCTTACCGAATCGACAAAGGTGTCGGCATAGCGCTTGGTGTCCTGCGCCTTCTCGACAGACGCGCGGATGCCGGTGACGGTAATGGCTTCGAGGCTTTCCGTCGTCTTGCCGTCGTCTGCCGTCGTCTTCTTGGGCCTGCCGTCTTTGTCCTTGGCAACGCTGTCGTTGGCCGAATCCGGCACGGTTTGCGCAATCAGGGGTGTTGAAGACAACATCAAACACATGCCGATTGCAGCTGACAAACGAGCCACTTTGAACCGGCGGGCGGTGGACGGCCGCGTGCCGGCAAATAGATTACTCATTATTGAAGCCCCTCCCAGGTTATCAACGGCGTCAGCACAACTCCGTTCTTTTTTCTATGCGTATGTGCTGCTCGGGCTTGGACATTTTTGCTGCAAGTCCGAGCTTCGGCACACTTTTTTTCTGTCGTGCTTGACGGTGACAGATGCTGAGTTGTCCAGCGCTGTCAGACAATTATGAAAATGCCACGCGGGACTAACGTTTCTTCATATGCACTTGCGGCATTGAGCACGAAACCCGTATGCGAAAAACACGGCGCCGCCCGCCAACGGCACGACGGCGGTGAAGGCAGCCACGTCGACAGGCGATGCAGCTAATCCCTGGGTGCCAACGGCCAAGAAGTGGACTGCGCATGTCCAACGGCACACGCCAACGCTACGTGACCCGCATATTCTGTGATCCAACTCGTACCACCACACGGAATCAGCTTCGATGACCGATCGCGTTCGTGAATTCTCGCCGCAAACCTATGCACGCATCGCCGGAGTGCTCTATCTGATCAACATCGTCGCCGGTCTACTCGGAGAAATGTTTGTCCGAAATGCAATGATCGTCTCTGGTGATGCGGCTGCCACCGCCGCGAACATCGCACAGTCTCCATTGCTATGGCGCATCGGCATCGCCGGCGATCTGATCATGCAGGTGACGGACGTTCCGCTGATGATGATCTTCTACGTATTGCTCAAGCCGGTGAACAGGAACCTGGCTTTGACGGCAATGCTGTTCACGCTGGTGCAGACCGCATCTTTGGTAGCAAATAAGCTCAACTTGATGATGCCACTGCTCCTGACGGCCGACGTGGAATACCTGAAAGCGTTTACGCCCGAGCAGCTGCATGCGCTCGCCTACGTGGCCATCAAAGCGCACGGGCACGGGTTCGGCATCGGGTTGATATTTTTTGGATTCGAATGCCTGATTACGGGCTACCTGATTTTCAGATCGAACTATCTGCCCAAAATTCTAGGCGTTGCAATGCAGGTCGCTGGCGTGTGTTATCTGTTTAATAGCTTTGCGCTGATCCTAGCTCCGGCCGTGGCGGATGCGCTGTTCCCGGTGATCTTGCTGCCATGTTTATTCGCCGAGCTGTCGTTCTGCCTATGGCTCTTAGTAAAAGGCATTGACGTGTCCAAATGGGAATCGCCGAATGCATGAGGTAACCGCCGCCTGCCGACTGAAATCAGTGGCGTGCTACTTCGTTTCGCGAAATCATGAATATCGCCGACCGTTGCAAATGAAGTCACGGGTTCCTCCAATTTGCGTGGATCGTTAGCCGCATTCACATAAACGGTGTCCGTCGGACCAAACTCCGTAATGTCCGCATTGCCTATTTAGCGAGGAAATCCACCATCAATGCCGTCGTGGCTTTGGGATTCTCATCCATGATCCAATGACCAGAGCCGGGAACGATGCCCATCGTGACATTCGTCGCCACGACACGCAGGACGTCCGCCTCGGCGGTGCCGAATGATTTTTCTCCACCCAGGGCAAGCACCGGCATCGTCAGCTTGCCCTTTTCGGCGAGAAGCGCTTTGTTGTCGACGGCATCTTGATTGAACGCACCAAATTGCTCGAAGGCGTCGTGCATGGCATGCGGTCGCGCGTAGAGCAAAGCGTAGTGTTGGCGCGTTGCTTCATCGATCTTTTTGGGATCGGCGGACAGCTCGTTGTAGAAGCGGTCGAGATAGATGCGCTCACGGCCGGCAACCAGCCTTTCTTCGTCCGGCCCGCGGAAGTTGAAGTGCCAGAGCAGCGGGCTTTGTTTGATCTCCTCCCAATTGCCGATGCCCGGCAGCGGCGCATCGATCACAACCCATTTGGTGATTCGGGCTGGGTATTGCACTGCCAACGCATATCCCACCATGTTGCCGATATCATGCGTGACCAAGTCGGCTTTCTGGATGTTCAGAGCATCCATGACGCCGGCAATATCCACGGCTTGGTCTTTTTTGGTGTAGCCAGTATCCGGATGTGCCGAGAGGCCCATGCCACGCAGATCGGGAACGAAGACCGTATGATTTTTGACTAGTACGGCCGCCGCCGGTGCCCACATGTCGCCCGTGTCGCCAAACCCATGCAACATGACGACCGCGGGGCCTTGACCGCCAATTCGCACGTGCAAAATCGTGCCGTTGGTCTTGATGTCTTGAGTATGGAAACCCGACGGTAAAGGCTCCAACGCGAAGGCTGTGGCCGTGGACAGAAATACAACAAGCAGAGCAAAGAAATAGCGCAGCATCGAACCCTCCCGACCCAAAGACAGGAAGAACCATAACGCAGCGGCGGCGTTCGGGCTAGACTACGATTGCAGCAACAAGCGTCCTAGAAATAGCTGTGCTCCGAAAAGTCATATCAGGAGAACGCGGGCAAGTCCGAGCAGTCCGCCGCCCAGTACGACCACGACAACGTTGAGACGCCATTTCCAGAACGTGAGCAAGGCGAATGCAGCCAGGCCCAACACGATCGTCAGCACATCGACCACGCCGTGCGGCATGAAGGCTGCCTGCGCAAGCGGAATCGAAATCGAGAACATCAGCCCGACCACGCCGCAGGTGACGCCTTTAAGGAATTGCTTTACGCCAGGCTGGGAAGTCAGCCAATCCATCCAGCGCGCGGCGCCGAGCACGCAGACGAACGACGGCAGAAACAGCCAGAACGTCGCCGCAGTGGCACCTGCCCACGGCGCGTCGACTCCGGCGCCGGCAAGATAGCCAACGAACGTGCCAATCGAGATCAACGGTCCCGGCGTCGTTTCGCCGAGTGCCAATGCGTCGATCATCTGCGCATCGGAAATCCATGCATGATCGAGTACGGCACCCTGACGGATATACGGCAACACCGCATAGGCGCCGCCGAACGAGAACAGTCCAATTTTTAGGAAAAACCAGGAAATGTCCGCGAGACGTGCACTCGCGTCGGCGGCCTCGCTGCGCGTCGGCAACAGCCATAAGGCGATCGCGGCGGCGCTGCCGAACAACGCGGCGCGATGCATCCACAAGACATAGGCGATGCCGCAACCGAGCAGTACGCCAATGAACGGCAGCCGCGCCAGATAGAACGCAGCGAAGGCCGCCAGCGCGAACGTCACCGAAACTGCATCTTTGAGAGTGGCTCGCGCAATGCGCACCAGCGCGGCGAGTAGCAAAGCCAACGCCACGGGTCGAAAGCCCCACAATACGCCGAGCACTTCCGACGTCTTGCCGAAGTGGACGTAGGCCCAGGCGAGCGCAGTGAGGGTCACATAGCCCGGTAAGATAAACAGCAATCCAGCGATCAATCCCGCGAGATAGCCGCGCCGCTTGTATCCCAAATAAATTGCCAGCTGCAGCGCTTCCGGTCCGGGCAGGATGTGGCAGAAATTCAGCGCGCGCAGGAATTCCTCTTCCGTCAACCAGCGGCGCCGTTCCACCACATCCAGATGCATCAAGCCGATCTGCCCGACTGGACCGCCGAAGGCGAGCCAGCCGAGTTTCAGAAAATAGCTAAAGACCTCTCCAAGGCTCGACTTGTCGGCACTCGGGTTCGCCGGGGCTTCGCTCACGGATGCTGCGTCGCCAAGGCGGCCTTGAGTCCGCCCGCCAAGGCCTCCGCACGCCCCACACCCCAGAAGTGCAGGAACAACACTCGCGGTGATTCGCCGGTCATATGCTGATGAATCGCGACAATGTTGATATCAGCTGCACGCAACGCCTTCAGCACCGGCTGCAGTTCGGATTCGAGCATCGCAAAGTCGCCGTCGACGACGGCTTGATCGCTATTGCCGGCAAACGCGGCCCAAGTGTTGACGCCCATCGTGTTGCCCATCTCACTGCCGTGCATTTGCGTCGTGCGGCCAAAGACGGCTTTGTAGACGCCGGCTTTGTAGTCGCCTTTCGTGCCGAGTACAGCGTCAAGTTTTGCCGCGTCGAGCGTGCTGTTGGCCGGATCGATGTCCGCACGCGGCACCACGCCCTTGCCGCCACTTGTCTCCTTGATCTTGGCGAAGACCTTGCCGACCGCCGCGGCGAGCATTGCTTCGTCGCCCATGCCGCCGATGTGCATAAACATGACTTTGGGATTGTCCCAGAAGAAATGATTGTGCAGCGCAGTTACTTCGAGACCGCTGTCGAGTGCCGCACTCATCACGGGGTTGACTTGGTCTTCCAACAGAACGGTGTCACCCATCACGACCGTGTGATTTCCCACTTTCTTGAAGGCCGCCCAAGAAGTCAGGCCCATCGGCGGCGTCAGTTTTACTCCAGCGGTCGTCACGGAAAGATCGCTGCGCGGGACCGATACCTTGAAGACCCCTTCTTTCTCGTTGAGCGCTCCCTTGGCGCCGGTGAGCTGTTCGATCTTGGACGCGTCAAAAGCTGTGGAGGGAGCAGCATTGACGGCTCCGACGAGCAAGCACAGCAGGAAAACAGAAGCAATTCGAGTCATGGGTCACCTTGATGTCGCAGTTGAATGTTGAAGCCGGTTACCGCATCGGCCTTCTAAGCCGATAGCGGTTCCGCCAGACACAGTGCGTCCGGATTCAGGTGTCCGTTTCCGACCGATCTGACCCGCACCGGGTGCACGGTGCATCGTACGCCACGAGCCCGCGCAGCAGCATTAAACAAGGCGCATAACGACAGCTTGCCCCGCCGTCCTTGGGAATTCCGTCGTCAGTGGTTGCTCTCCGGCATCAAAGACGAATGATGACTGGTGATCAGCCATTGCCTTCCGTCCCAAGCGTAAGTGTATGTATACCGCGCTGCGACGGTGGTGCCGGTTTTTCGGAAGTAGAAAGTATACAACCCGGAGTCGAATGCGGAATTGCAACCAATTTCAATGAAACTGAAGTTGATTGTCCCGTTGGGTTGATCCTCGAGGAAATGCTCGAAGTAGTCTTCTTTCTCCGCCGCAGTAATACGCGGTTTGTTCGAGAGCGTCGGAAGCAAAATGGATCGTTCCGCGTAGTTGGCAACGACAAGATGAGGGTTGCCGGTTTGGAGTGATCGATTCCATCGCTCGAACAGCGCGGCGATTTCCTGATCCGTTGTGGGGCGACACTTCTCAGAATACTTGGCTGTCGAAGTGATTTTTTGTGGAGCGATGCTGCATGCGGTCAGCAGCATCAAACCAGCAAGTCCGAGCGCTAGACGATACGTCGTTTTCATAATGCTTGTCCTCCCCTAAGGAACATGCGTGATGGATTCGCGCAGCAAATGAATCCAACTCCGATCATAGGCCCAAGATTCTGCGGAGTCTGGATGCCCTATCACAGATCGACCGGTGTCAAGTCCAGTGCCTGATGCCGATGCATGCCGGCGTCCGCGCCTCATGGGCTCAATTAGTTTTCTGCCCTGAGCCATCCATCCAAGATGTCGATCCGGACGAAGTGCTCGCCAACTTCATAGACTGAGTTGCGTTTCCACCAGTAGATGACGCGGCCAAAGTAGACATCTGTCATCAGCTTCGATGGTAGCTGGAAGGAACCCCTGTCTTAGTCGTGTAACGGCGCGGAAGCATTAGTACAACGACGCTTGACGCGTCCTGCTGAATCCTGATACTAGCGCCCTGGGGAAACCAGGTCGTCCTGGTTACAAAATCTGGGGCAAGCAATCATGTCGGAACGGGGCCTGTTGCGCGCGTGTCGGGGCGTGCTCTTGTTGAGCGCATTGATGTGGGGAACTGCACTAGCGGATCAGTCGGGGCAGCGACTGCCCACCTCTCCGGGCGCGCACGAGAGCGCGTCGTCGATCCAGGACCGCCAGGCGAACAGCACACGCATCGCGCACCCTGATCACGAACTCGAGTATCCCGACAAGTCCGCCGCGCCGCAGAATCCAAACGCGCTGGCCGTGGCGCAGTATCCGAATGTCAGCACGGCGCGCGTGGCGCAGGCGATGAATATCCACACCACGGCCGGGGCGTTCGACGGCGCCACGCTGACCGATACCGGCGCGTTTCCGCCGGACAGCATGGGCGCGATTGGCCCGACGCAGTTCGTGACCTTCGTCAACGGGCGTATCCGCTCGTTCACCAAGACCGGCACGGCCGATGGCGTGCTGAATGCGGATCCCGACGTGTTCTTCGCCTCGGTGATGACGCCCGTCGCCGGTTCCGTCGTGTCCACCTTTACCTCCGATCCGCAGGTGCGTTACGACCGCTTCTCGGCGCGCTGGTTTCTAACCATCATCGATGTGCCGTGCACGAACGCGACCTGCACGACCACGGCTGCCAACCGCGTGCTGATGGCCGTCAGCGACGCCGCCAGCAATGGCACACTGAGTGGCTCGACGGTGTGGACGTTCTTCCAGTTCCAGGCCGATCCGGGCACCAACTTCTGCGACTACCCTTCCCTCGGCATCGACGTCAACGCGCTATACATCGGCTGCAACATGTTCACCGGCGCCGGTGCTTTCATCGGCACGAACGGCTACGTGGTGCAGAAAGCCTCGATCCTCGGCGCCGGTCCGCCGCTGGTGACGATGTTCGCGAATCTCGCCGCCGGCGCCGGCGCCGGGCCGGAGTCGCCGCGCGGCGTGGACAACTACGATGCGACCGCGACCGAAGGCTATTTCGTCGGTCCCGACAATGCGACGTTCAGCACCATCATGTTCCGCCGTGTCAGCAATCCGGGCTCGGCGACACCGACGATTTCGGCGAACATCGCGGTGACTGTGCCGACCACCACGACGCCGAATCTAGTCACGCACGCCGGCAATACCGGCGGCAACAACGGCCGTCTCGATTCGCTCGACGACCGCTTCTTCGAGGCGATGATCCGCAACGGCCGCCTGTGGTCGTCGCATAACTTCCGCGTCAGCTCGGCCGGCGTGGCGAACACCGCCGCGCAAGCGCGAAATGCCGTGCGCTGGTACGAGTTCCAGAATCTCACCACCACGCCGACGCTGGTGCAGTCGGGCACCGTATTCGACAACGCCGCGACGCTCGCCGCGGCGCGCCAATACTGGATTCCGAGCATGATCGTCACTGGCCAAGGTCATTCGATCCTCGGCATGTCGATGGCTGGCACGCCGGTCGGCGCGACGCCGGTGTACGTCGGGCGTCTCGCCGGCGACACGCTTGGCACGATGGTCGGCCCGCCGACCGTGGCCGCCGTCACCTACGGAACGACCACGGCGAACTACAACCCGCCCTCGGATCCGGGCGGCAGCGGCGGACGGCGTTGGGGCGACTACTCGTTCACCAGTCTCGATCCACTCGACGACATGACGGTGTGGACAATCCAGGAATACAACCAAGCTCTGAACAGCTATGCGGTGCGTGCTGGACGACTCGCCGCCCCGCCGCCGGCCACACCGACGTGCTCGGGCTCGCCGATCACATTCGCCGGGCCGAGCGGCAATGTGGTGATCAATGCGACGTCCAGCAGCGGTTCGGGCTTCTACGATCCAGGCGCCAATTTGCCAGCGCCGGCGCTGGCGTTCGCGCATTTGAATGCAACGGTCACGAATGCCACCGTCAACAGCGTTACTTACAACTCGCCGACCCAGGTCACGCTCAACATCACTGCGCTTGCCACCGGACTGCAGAACGTCACGCTGACCAATCCGGACGGCCAGACCGTCACCGCGACTGGCTGCATCAACGTGCAAGCTGCGCTGGCCGCGGACCTGGCGATCACCAAGACAGACAGTGTGTCCACGGCCGTGCCGGGGGGCAGCGTCACGTACACGATCACCGTGTCGAACCCAAGCGCGACGCCAGCCAGCGGTGCCACGGTGGCCGACACGTTCCCCGCCGTCGAGACCTGCACCTGGACCTGCGTGGGCGCGGGCGGCGGCACCTGCACCGCTTCTGGCGCCGGCAACATCAACGACAGCGTGAACCTGCCCGCCGGCGCCAGCGTCACGTACACGCCGACGTGCGCGATTTCGGCTGCTGCGACCGGCACATTGAGCAACACCGCAACGGTGACGATCGCCGGCGATCCAAATGCGGCGAACAATTCTGCGACCGATACCGACACGCTCACGCCGCAATCCGACCTGGCAGTAACCAACATCGATGGGGTGACGACCGCCACGCCCGGTGGTTCGGTTACGTACACGATCACGGCATCGAACGCCGGACCGAGCAACGCACCCGGCGCCACGCTGGCCGACACATTCCCCGCCTCCGAAACCTGCACATGGACTTGTGTAGGCGCGGGCGGTGGCACATGCACTGCCTCCGGTGCCGGCAACATCAACGATACGGTGAATCTGCCAAGTGGCGGCAGCATTACTTACACGGCGAGCTGCGCGATTTCCGCTGCAGCAACGGGCACGCTGAGCAATACCGCCACCGTTGCGGCACCGGCTGGCGTGACCGATCCAACGCCAGGCAACAATTCCGCCACGGACAACGACACACTCGCACCTTCCGCCGATCTCGCGATCACGAAGACCGACGGTGTGACCACGGCCACACCGGGCGGCAGCGTGATTTACACGATCACAGCATCGAACGCGGGCCCGAGCAACGCGCCGGGTTCCACGGTGGCAGACACGTTCCCGGCAGCCGAGACCTGCACGTGGACCTGTGTGGGCGCCAGTGGCGGCACGTGCACGGCGAGCGGCAACGGCAACATCAACGACACAGCGAGCCTGCCTGCAAGTGGCAGCATCACATACACCGCAAGCTGCAGCATCTCGGCGTCGGCAAGCGGCTCGTTGACCAACACCGCGACTGTGGCGGCGCCGGCGGGTGTCACTGACCCGACGCCGGGCAATAACTCAGCGACGGATACCGATGTACTCGGTGCATCGGCCGATCTGTCGATCATCAACACCGACAGCGTGACCACGGCTACGCCGGGCGGCAGCGTGACATACACGATCACAGCGTCGAACGCGGGCCCGAGCAACGCGCCGGGTTCCACGGTGGCGGACACGTTCCCGGCCTCGCTGACCTGTAGCTGGACCTGCGCGGGCGCCGGTGGCGGCACGTGCACGGCGAGCGGCAACGGCAACATCAACGACACAGCGAGCCTGCCTGCAGGTGGCAGCATCACATACACCGCAAGCTGCAGCATCTCGGCGTCGGCAAGCGGCTCGTTGACCAACACCGCGACTGTGGCGGCGCCGGCGGGTGTCACTGACCCGACGCCGGGCAATAACTCAGCGACGGATACCGATGTACTCGGTGCATCGGCCGATCTGTCGATCATCAACACCGACAGTGTGACCACGGCTACGCCGGGCGGCAGCGTGACATACACGATCACGGCATCGAACGCGGGCCCGAGCAATGCGCCAGGTTCCACAGTGGCAGACACGTTCCCGGCCTCACTGACCTGCAGTTGGACCTGCGCGGGCGCCGGTGGCGGCACGTGCACGGCGAGCGGCAACGGCAACATCAACGACACCGCCAGCCTGCCGGCAGGTGGCAGCATCACATACACCGCGAGCTGCAGTATCTCGGCGTCGGCAAGCGGCTCGTTGACCAACACCGCGACTGTCGCGACGCCGGCGGGCGTCACTGATCCGACGCCGGGCAATAACTCAGCGACGGATACCGATGTACTCGGTGCATCGGCCGATCTGTCGATCATCAACACCGACAGTGTGACCACGGCTACGCCGGGCGGCAGCGTGACATACACGATCACGGCATCGAACGCGGGACCGAGCAACGCGCCGGGTTCCACGGTGGCGGACACGTTCCCCGCCTCACTGACCTGCAGCTGGACCTGTGCGGGCACCAGCGGCGGCACGTGCACGGCGAGCGGCAACGGCAACATCAACGACACGGCCAGCCTGCCGGCAGGTGGCAGCATCACATACACCGCGAGCTGCAGTATCTCGGCGGCAGCAAGCGGTTCGTTGACCAACACCGCGACTGTCGCGACGCCGGCGGGGGTCACTGATCCGACGCCGGGCAACAATTCGGCGACCGACAGCGACACGCTCACCGCACAGGCTGATCTTGCGATCACCAAGACGCATACCGGAAACTTCGCCCAGGGACAGACAGGCGCAACCTATACGCTTACGGTCAGCAACGTAGGCGGCTCGCCCACCAGTGGCATGGTCACGGTGACGGATACGTTGCCCGCAGGATTGACCGCTACCGCGATTGGCGGCACGGGCTGGAGTTGCGTCTTGGGTACGCTGACATGCACGCGTTCGGATGCGCTCGCCGCGGGCAGCAGTTATCCGGCAATCACGTTGACGGTGAACGTCGCGAATAACGCAGCGGCATCGTTGACCAACACGGCGACTGTGTCCGGCGGTGGCGAGACCAACACAAGCAATGACACCGCGAGCGATGCAACCACGATCGCGACGACGACCTACACGGTCGGCGGCAATGTCAGCGGCGCGACATCGCCTGCCGCGCTCACCTTGAGTGACAGCACACATGGCACCTCGCAGTCGCTGTCGTCGAGTGGTGCGTTCACGTTCCCGACGCCGCTTCCAAACGGCTCGAACTGGAACGTTGCGGTTACGACGCCACCGTCGGGTCAAACCTGCGTTGTCGCCAACGGCACCGGCACCAATCTTTCGGCGAACGTGACGAACGTGCAGGTGACCTGTGCGACCGTGTTGGTGACCATTGCGCCTGCCGCCCTGGCGGACGGTACGTTCAACCTCTCCTACAGCCAGCAATTCAGCGCGAGCAGCAGCGACAGCGTGAACCATGCGCCATACACGTTTACGCTGACATCAGGCAGCTTGCCACCGGGTTTGACCCTGAGCGCGAGCGGCCTGTTGTCGGGCACGCCGACGGTCGTCGGGAGTTTCTCGTTCACCGTGCAAGCTGCGGGATCTGGCGGCGCGTCCGGCACGCAGGCGTACACACTCATCGTGGACAAGAAGACAACGACCGTCACCCTCTCGGCGACACCCAATCCGACGAACCCAGGCGTCCCAGTGAATCTAGTCGCAACCGTGGCAGGCGATCCACCGACGGGCACGGTAAGTTTCAGCGACAACGGCGTAGCGTTGCCTTGCTCGCCGGTGACACTAATCGCTGGCACAACGAGTTCAACAGCTACCTGTACGGCTACCTTTACGACGGCCGGTGCGCACTCGATCACTGCGAGCTACAGCGGCGATGCGAGTTTCGCGCAGGCCGCTTCATCCGTCCTCGCGCTGATGGTGAATGTAAATGTGCCCGCCGTAGCCGCACCGATATTGGATCGTTGGGCGATGCTGATGCTCTGCGCACTGATCGGCATGGCCGTGTTCGTGCGGCTCCGCAGGACTTAGATAGTCATCTCAAAGCTGTCGCTTGCGAGTGGCAGCTTGGGATCGATGGCTGCCGTTCCGCAGCCGCGATAGGCTCTCAAAATCGTTTGCTCACGAGCTGGCGGAAGGCGCGCTTCGTGCTCGCAGGAGCTCTTCCGTCGCGAGCATCTACCGGGAAAATCAAGGCAAAGTGACGATCGCGGCAAGTCCGCCGCCATGCCGGTTGGAAAGTTGAAGGCTACCGCCGATCGCGCGTGTCAATTGCGTGGCGATGGCGAGGCCTAAACCTGCCCCGCCGGTGTCGCGATTGCGCGAACCTTCCACTCGATAGAACGGTTGCAGGACCTGTTCCAACTGGTCTTCGGCAATACCCGGTCCGCGATCGCACACGGCAATGCAGAGCACGCCTTCCTGGTTGCGCCGGGCACTGACTTCCGCGGAGCCGCCGTATTTGATGGCGTTGTCGATCAAGTTGCCGAGCACGCGTCGCAGCGCCTGCCTGCGAACCATGGTCGCGCCGCCGACGGATTCGGTCAACGTAACGTCTTTGCCGATGTCTTGATAATCGAATACGAGGCTTTCCAGGAAGGCCTTCACATCCATTCGCACGGGTGTCTCTGCGCCGCCGTGCGCACTGCGTGCGTAAGCGACACCTTCGCGCACCAGATGCTCCATCTCGTGCAGGTCGCGGAGAATCTTTTGCCGCTCTTCGCCCTCTTCCAAGGATTCCGCGCGCAGACGCATGCGTGTAATAGGCGTCTGCAAGTCATGTGAGATCGAAGCAAGAATGTGCAAGCGCTCCTTGAGGTGGCGGGTAATACGTTCCTGCATCATGTTGAAGGCGATGGCGGCTTGGACTACTTCGACGGGACCTTCTTCGCTCATACGCGGCCCGTCCGCAGTCGGCATCATCGCTTCCGAGGCCCGCGCAAGTTGTGCCAGGGGACGCACTATTAGTCGCACCGCCAGCCAGGTACACAGGAGCAGCAGGAGCAATTGCAAGGCCAGCACGATCGGCAGCCATTGCGCGATCGGCGGCACGCCTCGCGGCGTGACCTCCAGGGTGAGCGGTGAGCCGTCGTGCAGGGTTAAGTGCACTTGGTAGCGCTCCGGAGCCGTCGAGATCGTATCAGCCCGCACATGATAGTCCGGGCCGACCTCTACCTCGATGCGGCGCATAACCTCGCGCGAACGCTCGGTTGCCAGCGGCGTACCCGGCTGGCCCGGCCCAAGCAGGAAACGATAGTTGTCGCGCTGCAGGCGACCCAGCCAGTCGGCGCGCTCGGCTGCGGGCAGGCGATCCAGAACGGCAACCGAAGTGCCAACTTCGTGCTCGACCGTATTGAGCATGGTCGTCGTGGCGCTTTCGTAGCGCTCATAGAACATCAGCGCAAAAGAGAGCCCCTGGGCCAGCATCAGGCCGACGAAGATGATCAAGTAAACGCGCGAAGCCATGCTGCGCGGAAGCCAGCGCCTCGGCACGAAGAAGGCTTTGCGGCTCACGCGACATCCCCGGGCACGCTAATCGGCATGCTGAATACATAACCTTCGCTGCGCACGGTCTTGATGTACGACTGATCCTTGGCATTGTCTTCAAGGCGAGTGCGCAAGCGGCTTACCAAAAGATCGATGGAACGATCGAAAAACTCCGCATCCCTGCCCTGCGTCAAGTTGAGCAGTTGGTCCCGCGAAAGCACGCGTTGCGGATGATCCAGAAATACGCGCAGCAATCGAAATTCCGCGCCGCTCAGCGGCACGATGGTGCCGCTCTCGTCGAGCAGATGGCGCGCGGCGGTATCCAGGCGCCAACGTCCGAACGACACCGTGTCGATGGTTTCAGTGATGCGCAGGTTCGGCGGCAACATGCGTGTGCGGCGAATTACCGCCTTGATGCGTGCGAGCAGTTCGCGCGGCGAGAACGGCTTCACCACGTAATCGTCCGCGCCCATCTCCAGGCCGATGATGCGATCGGTTTCGTCGTCGCGAGCGGTCAGCAGCAATATCGGCAGCGCGCGATGTTTGCCGCTGCGCAGGGTGCGGCAAAGCACCAAGCCGTCGTCGCCGGGCATCATGATGTCCAGCACGACGAGGTCAAACGCCGACGTATCCAGTTGCGCGAACATGTCACGACCATCAACAGCCGCGCTGGCGCGCAGGCCGTTCTTTCGAAGGTAGTCCACGACACCCGTGCGGATGTCGCGGTCGTCATCGACGACGAGGATGTTGTCGATGTGGTCCATGTTCATGAGTCTCCAAAGTTGTGCTGTCGCTATGTGTCCTACGATTTGTCCAGCAACTGCCGAACGCGCTGTTCGATGCCGTCGTAGTTCCCTTCGCCGACATAGTGATAAACGATACGACCGTTCTGATCGATGAGGTAGACCGCCGGCCAGTAGCGATTTCCGTAGGCATTCCAGATGCGATAGCTATTATCCACCGCCACCGGCCAGGTGATCTGATATTTGCCGATCGCGTCACGAAGCGAGACAAGGTCGCGCTCCTCATCGTACTCGGGCGTGTGCACGCCGACGATCACGAGTCCCTTCGAGGCATACTTCTCGTAAAGCGCCTTGGTGTGCGGCAGCACGTGGATGCAATTGATGCATTCTCGTGTCCAAAATTCCACGAGCACCACCTTGCCATGGAGGCTGTCCATGGTCAGTGGAGGCGAATTGAGCCAGTGATCGGCGTCAATAAACTCGGGCGCCGCGGTGCCCGTCGCGGGCTCCTCGGCGCTGGCCGCAGTCCGAGCATTGGGCCAGAAAACAAACAGGGCCGCACTCAGGGCGGCTAAGGCGGCGGCAATTCGAAGAGATGTCATGAGTGGTCTGCCCGTTGTGGTGGAGTGGCAGCGCCAACACGCCGCCATGGCACGCATTGGACATCCCTGACTTATCTCGAACATGTCCGCCTCGACGGCTTTTTGTATCTGTTTGTACAAACGGGTCCGCGCGGCGAGTTTTGTATCGAAACGTATCAGGGCCTGTCCGTTACACATTTCGATGCCTTTTGACGCTTGTGCGGACACAACCGAGATACGTCGCCGCGGTTTCCTATGCACACCGGCCAAGGCCTCACCACGAGGCGGCCATTTACCCCTTAAGGAAACCGGTCATGTCCATTCTTTACACAGCCAAGACCTTCACCACCGGCGGCCGCGACGGCCAATCGTGCAGCGACGACAATCGCCTCGACATCAAATTGTCGGTCCCCGGTTCCAACGGCGCCGGCACCAATCCGGAGCAGCTATTCGCCGCAGGTTGGTCCGCCTGCTTCATCGGCGCGATGGGACGCGCAGCCCAGGAGAAAGGCATCAAGTTGCCGGCGGACACGTCGGTCGCCGCCGAAGTCGATCTGGGTTCCGATGTCGAGGAAGGCTTCTTCCTCCAGGCGCGCCTCAATGTAAGCCTGCCAGGAATCGAACTGGCCCTCGCTCAGTCTCTCGTCGACCGTGCCCATCAGATCTGCCCGTATTCGAAGGCGACCCGCGGAAATATCAATGCTGTCGTCTCGGCGCTGTAAATCGCGGCTCAACCATCATCCATACATTCGAGGAGATCATCATGAAGTTCACGCACGCGCTGCTCGCCGGCGCATTTGTCCTAAGTCTTGCTTCGGCTTCGCATGCCGAGGACCAGCCGGCTCGGCCGTCGACGTCACAGACTGCATCGCCTGCCCCTTGGGGAGTGCTGAAGCACGTTCACGCCGGCGTGCTGGACGTCGCCTATGCGGAGATGGGGCCAGCCAATGGTCCGGTGGTGATCCTTCTCCATGGATGGCCTTATGACATCCACAGTTACGCAGAAGTCGCGCCAGCTTTGGCAGCGAAAGGCTATCGGGTGCTCGTTCCGTATGCGCGTGGATACGGCGAGACGCGCTTCCTGTCGAATAGCGCCCTGCGAAGCGGTGAACCCGCCGCACTGGCCGAGGACGTTATCGACTTCATGGATGCACTCCACATCCAGCAAGCGGAACTCGCTGGCTTTGATTGGGGGGCACGCTCGGCGGACATCGTCGCAGCGCTGTGGCCGGAGCGTGTGAAAGCGCTGGTAACCGTGAGCGGCTACCTGATCGGCAGCCAGGAATCCGGCGCAATGCCACTGCCGCCCAAGGCCGAGTTGCAATGGTGGTATCAGTATTATTTCGCCACCGAACGTGGTCGCATCGGCTACGACAAATATCGCCACGACTTCGCCAAATTGATCTGGCAGCTGGCCTCACCGAAGTGGAGCTTCGACGACGCCACCTTCGAACGCAGTGCCGCCGCACTGAACAACCCGGATCAAGTCGCCATCGCGATCCACAACTATCGCTGGCGGTTGGACCTGGCCAAGGGCGAAACGAAATACGAGGCTATGGAGAAGCAACTGGCCCAATTCCCGGCCATCAAGGTGCCGACAATCGCTCTGGAAGGTGACGCCAATGGCGCGCCCCATCCGCAGCCGGAGGCATATGCCAGCAAGTTCACCGGCAAGTATCAGTTCCGGCTGATTTCCGGTGGCATCGGCCACAACCTGCCGCAGGAAGCACCGCAGGCGTTCACTCAGGCCGTGATCGATGCCGACCACCTTTGAACAGAGCGAACGGTGACCTCATGAAACGAAATCTTCTCGCGGTTCTAGTCGCAGGCACATCCGCCGCACTCGCGGCGGCCGCTGTCGCCATGGACGGATCGAGTGGCGGCAAGGCCGCTCCGATTTACGGCGTCACTCTGCCCGAGGGATATCGGCAATGGGAATTGATCGCGCCCGCCCAGGAAGCCGCGCCATTGAACGAGCTTCGCGCCGTGTTGGGCAACCCCACCGCGGTCAAGGCCTATCGCGACGGAAAGCAGCCGTTCCCGAATGGAACCGTGTTGGTCAAGCTTGCCTGGAAGCACGTGTCCTCGCCCGAATTCGAATCTGCTTCCATCCCGGGTGCGGCGACGACGGTGCAGGTCATGGTCAAGGATTCGAAAAAATTCGCCGCAACTGGCGGATGGGGGTTCGGCCGTTTCATCGATGGCGAGCCCGCCGACGAGGCGCAGCACCGTACCTGTTTTGCTTGCCACCAAGCCCGAGTGAAGGACCACGATTTCGTCTTTACCCGCTTTGCACCCTAGGTCGGATCTCACATTACCGCTCCGATCACAAAACCCAAGGAGATACAAAATGAAGAAAATATTCGCAGGTTTGTTGTTCGCCATCGCCACGCTGGCGGGCGCCGATGCATTCGCGCAGGAACCATCGCACAAACCCGTCATCGTGCTGGTGCACGGGGCTTTCGCCGACGCGTCGAGTTGGAACGGGGTCGTCAAGATCCTGCAGAAAGATGGCTATTTCGTCGTTGCCGCGGCAAATCCGCTGCGTGGCGTGAAGAGCGATGGCAAATACATCGCCAGCCTCGTCGCCGATCTGAAAGCACCGGTCGTGCTGGTTGGGCATTCTTATGGAGGCAACGTCATCACCGAGGCGGCTAACAGTCGCCCGAACGTTAAAGCTTTGGTCTACGTAAGCGCGTTCGCACCCGACTCGGGCGAGACCGTCGCCGAGTTGGCGGGCAGGTTTCCCGGTGGCACGCTGGGCCAAGCGCTTGCCCCGCCGGTCGAACTCGCGGACGGCAGCAAGGATCTCTACATCCTCCAGAACAAATTCCATGCGCAGTTCGCGGCCGATGTCCCTCAAGCTCAGGCAGCGCTGATGGCGGCAACACAGCGCCCGATAGCGGAGGCAGCACTCAACGAGAAATCGGGCGGCACCGCCTGGAAGACCATCCCGTCCTGGTTCATCTATGGCGATGCGGACAAGAACATTCCGCCACCAGCGATGGCGTTCATGGCCAAGCGAGCGCTCGCAAGGGACACTGTGGTCGTCAAAGAGGCCTCGCATGTAGTGATGGTGTCTCACGCCGACGCTGTAGCGAGGCTGATCGAGAGGGCGGCGTCTGCCAAATAGTCGCCAGCCACCCGTAGATTGTCGGCAATGGCGAGCCCTCCTTAACCTCGCTATCCAATCGCCTGCCCGCTCCCGGGCAGGCATTGAAAGCACTTTCGACGCCATATGTCGGCCCAAGCGCGGGCGTCGATTCGTCGATGTACCTAGGGTCACGCTTAAGCGCGGATTATGCGCTTGGCAAGAAGTGGGACACCTTTGCTCGTGACAGTTGGAATTGTGTGTGTCGTCGGCCGTCGCACTGAACCCGCAAGCTATCGCTGCAGGCAATCCACGAAACTTGTGTTGAAGGCACCGCATAGCCGTCACGCCGGGTTTTGTGTGTGCATGGCAACCCAAATCGGTAACGCTCGTCACGACATCCGGGAGGCTGGTTGGTAGACTTCGCGAAGGGGATTCCATGAGCGCCGTAGAACACACTCAAAGCACGCCGAATTCTGACCTGACCCGCCTGTTGCGCGAATGGCGAAACGGTGACGGTCAGGTCTTTTCGGCGCTGATCGAACAGGCCTATCCGGCTCTGAAGCGCATTGCCGTGCGCCGCGTCGGCAGCCAGGACGGCTCGGCCACGCTCTCTCCGACCGAGTTGGTGCATGAGACTGCCTTGGGAATGATGCAGTCGCCGATGGATTTCGCCAATCGCGCGCACTTCTTCGCCACGATGTCGCTGGCGATGCGCTCGATCCTGGTCGATCACGCGCGTGCCCGCGCCGCCGACAAGCGTGGAGGCGACGGCGTGCAGATCAGTCTTTCTCGAGTCGATATCGTCGACGAAGGAGGGTTGGCGATCGACCTGCTTGCACTCGAGCAAGCGCTGAAGCAGCTCGAGGCGCTCGATCCGCGTTGCGGCCAGATCATGCATCTGACCTATTTCGGAGGTCTACGGCAGGAAGAAATCGCCCACGTCTTAAATGTCTCGATTCCGACCGTGAAGCGCGATCTGCGCTTTGCACGCTCGTGGCTGCTGAAAGCGATCGGCGATGGATCTTGATCGTTATGCGCGATTGCGTAGCCTGTACGAGGCCGTGGTGGACACCGAACCCGCAGCACGCGCGGAAGCGCTGGCGCGACACGGCGCGGACGCGGAACTCGTCGACGAAGTACTCGCCTTGTGCGCCGCCGATGATCGCGACCGCGCCGGCGCGCTGACCCGCGCGCGCGACGGCATGCTCGAGAGCGCCGCGCCGCAGCCGGTCGTCGGCGAGCTGTTCGGCGCCTGGCGCATCGTCGAAGAAATCGGCCACGGCGGCATGGGCCGCGTCTATCGCGTCGCTCGCAGCGACGGCAGCTACGAGCAGACCGCCGCGCTGAAGTTCATCAAAGGACTGGCCGGCGAGAGGGCGATCGCGAACTTCACCCGCGAGCGGCAGTTGCTGGCGGACCTCAACCATCCCAACATCGCGCGCCTGCTCGACGGCGGCGGCGGCGCACAGGGGTATCCCTACCTGGTGATGGAGTACGTCGTCGGCCGACCGATCGACGAGTACTGCCGCGAGAATCGACTCGGCCGCGACGCGATCCTCGATCTGTTTATCGCCGCCTGCGCAGCGGTGAGCCACGCGCATCGGCAACTGGTCGTGCATTGCGACCTCAAGCCGTCGAATATCCTGGTCACCGAGCAAGGCCAGCCGATACTGCTCGACTTCGGTATCGCGCAGCTCGGCGAACGCATTGCCGACGATGCGGGCGCGGCAGCCGGGGCCAACTCGCCCGGTTATACGCCGGGCTATGCCAGTCCCGAGCAGCGCCGCGGCGATCGCATCGGCGTCGCCAGCGACATCTACAGCCTCGGCGTAGTGTTGCGCGGCATGCTCGAGGCAGCGAACGCCGCGGTCGGGCCGGAGCTTGACGCCGTCCTCTCGATGGCGACACGGGAAGATCCGGCGACCCGCTACGCTTCGGTCGACGCGTTGTGCGAGGATCTGGTGCGCCTGTGTGCACACCGCCCGGTGCACGCACTGCCCGCGACCGCGGCGTATCGAACCTCGCGCTTCGTGCGGCGCAATTGGGCAGCGCTGTCGATCGCGGCCGGCATTGTGCTGCTGTCGGCGTTGTTCACATGGAAGGTGATCGTCGAGAGCCGCCGCGCACAAGCGGCGGAGCGGACCGCCTTGGCCGATCGCGACCGCGCGCGCAGGGCCGAGAGCGAAGCGCGCGCATCGGAAACTGCGGCGCGCGAGACCAGCCAGTTTCTGACTTCGGTATTCGAAGGAGCCAATCCCGACGCCGGCAGTGGCAACGTCTCCACTGCCACCTTGCTGGATCAGGCGTTGCTGCGCGTCGAGCGCGATCTGCGCAATCAGCCGGCGGCACAGGCGCTGATGTCGGCGGCACTGGCCAAGGTGCTGTTCGTGATCGGCCAACAGGAGCGCGCACGCGCGCTGTACGACAGGGCCATCGCCCTGGAACGCACTCAGGGTCGGCCGTTGGTGTTGGCCCAGATGCTGATCGACGACGCGGATATGTCGATGAGATATACAGACCGCGTAAGACTGTTCGACTACGTGCGCGAAGCGCTGCACTTGCTCGAGCAAAACGCGGCGCCGGACTCCGCGGCGCGGGTGAAACTCACCCTCGCCGCCGCCAGGGTGCTCGGAGTCGATGACGCCGATGAAGGCGCCAAGCTGTTCGAGCAGGCTGTTCCGCTGATGCGCAAGCTCGATCCCGACAGCGTGGAATTGTCCAGCGTTTTAGGCCACTACGGCTGGCTCGAACGAAATCGCGGCGACTACACGCATGCCGTTGCATTGCTTCGGGAGTCTGTGGAACTGCGCGCGCGTGTGGAAGGTGAAGGCAACGACGGATACACGGAGGGCCTCGAGGTCCTCGCCAATACTCTCACGTTGGCACGCCGCTTTGATGAAGCTGAGCCGTTGTTCCTGCACGCGCAGGAGCTGCACCGCCAAAACGGCGACATGGATGGCCGGGCCGGCGCCTGGTCGCTGGACCAGTACGCAACGATGCTCTATGAAGCCGGGCGTTCGCGCGAGGCTCTGCCCCTTTACGACAAGATTTTCTCCATCGCCGCACGCAAGGTGTCGAAGGACGACGACTCCCTCTTGGTGTGGCGCCAAACCTTCGCCAAAAATGCCGCTGCCGCGGGCGACATCGAGCGCGCGAAGACGGCGATCGCCGAGTCCGTCGCCGACGCGCGACGGCTGAGAGTGGCGGGCTACCTGCTCGCGCGCACTCTGAGGAGGCAGGGTTACATACTCAGTGCCCTGGGCTGCGCTGCCGAAACCGGCGGTGCACTGGATGAGGCCGAGTCGATCTACGCCGAGAGGCATAAACCCGACGATGCCGATCTGAATGAGACAAAGATCGAAAAGGCGCTCTGGCTCGCTTCCTGCGCACGCGTTGACGAGGCGAGCGCCCTGCTGGAGGCGGTTGCGCCGTACCGGGCCACACTCAAACCGGTGCCGTCCTGGCAACAGGCGCAAGCGCAGGCGCTGGTGCGCCTGCTGCGCGACGGAGACGCCGGCGCACTCGCCGGCATGGAAAATGTCGAAACCGCGGCCGCCAAAGTCTACGCGCCGGGCGATGCACGCATCGCGCTGGCCAAATTGCCGCGCGCTGAATGGCTGCACGCCCACGGCCGCAACGACGAAGCGGCGACACTCGCTGCCGCCATCCTCGCCGGAACCGAAGGCAAACTGGTACCGGACTCGCCATTGCTCGCGCGCATCCGCGCCTTGCGCGAGAGGCGTTGAGACGGTAACTCCCCATTGCGCCGGGCATGGGTTCCGGCAACGGTCGAGATGCGGTTCGCGCGGCCCCCGGCCCCCTGTTGGCGCCGATCGGGCAAACACGATGATCCCTGACGCCCCCGAATTACGAATACGGGGAAGCATTCCGATTGCATCACGATCAGGGGAAAATCATGGCGTACCATTTTGCCGCCGCGCGGTCTCGTCGAGCGCTGACTTCGCTGTTGCGGATCGATACCTCTGATTTCGGGTGCATGCAGGCGCGCGCGCATGTTCCGTTTTCCCTTTTTCGTCATGCGATCCGCATCGGCCTGTTCGCCGCGTTCTTATTCGTGCCGATCGCGCAGGCGTTCGCCGCGTTTGCATCCTGCGATACCCCATCTGCCGATTGCGAAATCCTCACGAACCGCACATATACGGATCCCAACACCTACGATTACACCAATAAGAACTCGCTCGATCTGATGACCGCGGGGAACACGTCGCCCACGATCACGCAGCTCGGCGGCACCGTCATCACCAAGCAGCTCGCGTTGTGGAACAGCGTCAACTACAACATGAGCGGCGGCACGACGAATATTTCCGGCGACATCATCGTGACCATCTACAGCCTGGGTGCGGTCACTTCGTACGTCAACCAGTCCGGCGGCACGATGAACGCGAGTGGCAACCTGCGGTTTGCCCTTTACAACGGCAATACCGGCGTCTACACACTCTCCGGTGGCAATATCAATGTCGGCGGCAACGTCAATCTGGTCGGCAGCGGAACGACTAACGCCAAGGCCTATCTCTATCTCAACGGCGGCACGCTGACCGCGAACGAAATCGATCGCGACGGCGACAGCGTCGGCCAGCAGACGGTGGCGGAACTTCATTTCAACGGCGGCACGCTGCGCGCCGGAAGTGCGGACAATCCCAACTGGATCAATCTCAACAACGGCTGGGACAGACGCTTCAACAACACGGTTCTCGCGATCGACGCAGGCGGCGCGATCTTCGACACGAACGGGCACAACATGGGCATCCAGCAGCCGCTGCCCGTGGCATTCGACACGGGTAGCCAGATATCGCCGTCCATCACTGGCGGCGGCGTGACCAAGCGCGGCGCCGGTACGCTGACCTTGAGCGCCGGCAACGCCTACACAGGCAACACCACGGTCGAAGCCGGCACGCTGACATTGGCCAACGTGAATGCGGTGGTGAACAGCACGGTTGTGCTCAACGGAGGCCCTCTTTCGTTCAGCACTATCACCAATGCGACGCTGGGCGGCCTCGCCGGCTCGCAAAACTTCGCGCTGCAAAACACCGCTGCTGGCGCCGTCGCGCTGGCCGTGGGCAACAATGGCGCGAGCACGACGTATTCCGGCGCGATGACCGGCACGGGCGCGCTGATCAAGTTCGGCGGTGGCACGCTGACGCTTGGTGGAACAAATACCTACAGCGGCACGACCAGCGTAAACGCGGGCACTCTGCGCGTGAACGGGACGGTCAGCGGTGCGCTCGCCGTTGCCACAAACGCGACACTCGGTGGCAGCGGCCGCATCAATGGCACGGCGCAGATCCAAAGCGGCGGCCACCTTGCACCCGGCAATTCACCAGGCACGCTGATGTTCACGAATGGTTTGATCTTGAACGGCGGCGCGATACTCGATCTCGAACTCGGCACGACGAGCGATCTCGTGCGCGCCAGCGGCGGAACGTTCAGCGCCGCGAGCGGCGTCACGATCAACGTCACCGACAGTGGCGGCTTCGGCACCGGCAGCTACACCTTGATCGACTTCACCGGCGCGAGTGCGAGCGGCATCAGCGCCACGAATTTCACGCTCGGCACCACGCCGACGAGCACGTTGCGGTACAGCTTGAGCGTGCAAGGCACGAAGCTGATGCTGACCGCGGCGCTGCCGCCGCCAGTCGTCACCAGCGCGAGCGGTCCGGCCGACGGCCTCTACGGCATCGGAAAGCCGCTCGACTTCACCGTACACTTCGACAAAGCGGTGACGGCGACGGGCACGCCGCGCGTCGTCCTGAACGTGCCCACGTGGGGCACGCAGTACGCGAATTACGTTTCCGGCAGCGGCACGGCGGATCTCGTTTTCCGCTATACCGTGCCGGTCAACACACCCGACAACACCAGCGGCGTTACCGTCGCCGACAACATCGATCTGAACGGCGGCATGCTGCGCGATGCGAGCGGCACCGACGCGGTGCTGCAATTGAACGGCAAGCCATCGCTGAGCAATGTGATCCTCGACGGTACCGCACCGAAAGTCTCGTCGATCATGCTCGTCGGCACGCCGCCGGCGACAAGCTTGACGATCTCGTACACGGTGACGTTCTCGGAAAGCGTCACCGGCGTCGACGCCGCCGACTTCAATGTTCAGACCGTCGATGGCACGGCGACCGGCCAGGTCGGCACGGTCACCGGCAGCGGCAGCACCTACACCGTCGCCGTGACGCGCATAGGCGGCGTCGGTCATCTGGTTCTCACGCTGAAGGCCAGCGGCACGGGCATCGCGGACGCCGCAGCCAATGCGATCTCCGGCGGGTACAGCCTCGGCGACCCATTCCAGGCGAACGTGCAACGTACCTGTTACGTCAGCAAGACGGCGACCGGAGCGAACGACGGCACGAGTTGGGCGGATGCGTATATCAACCTGCAATCGGGCGTACGCGACGCCGGCTGTATCGAAATCTGGACGGCCAAGGGCGTATACAAACCCGGCAGCGCGACCACCGACAGCTTCCAGCCTCGGCCGGGCCAGAAGATCTACGGCGGTTTCGCCGGCATCGAAGCATCGCTGACCGAACGCACGGCGAACGTGATCGCCGCCAACCCGACCGTCATGTCCGGCGACATCGACAACAACGACGCCACCGACGCCAACGGTGTGGTTCTCGACGCGGCGCAGATCGCAGGCAGCAACAGTGCCAACGTGGTGATGATGAACAAGGCAGGGGCGGCCGGCTACGGCGTCGATACCGTGATCGACGGCTTCATCATTACGGCAGGCGATGCCGGCAACGGCGGCAACGGTGGCGGTCTGAGCTGTGCTGCGTCGCTGGTGCAGCCGAGTTGCAACTTTACCCTCAACAATCTGGTCTTCAGCGGCAATCGCGCCGGCGGCGGCGGCGCGCTGAGCTTGACCAGCAGCAGCGGTACTGCCAATGCCGTGGTTTCGAAAGTCCTGTTCCGTGGCAATCGCGCAATCGGCCTCGGTGCGTCTGGCGGTGCGATCATCCTCTCGGCCCCTACCGCTGCAGGCCGCACGAGTCCGGCATTCTCCAATGTCGTCTTCAGCGGCAATTACTCATTGAACTGGGGCGGCGCGGTCGACCTCAACGTCAACCTCGGCACGGTCACTCCGACGTTCGACAACGCCACGTTCTCCGGCAACATCAGCACTGTGCAGCGCGGCGGTGCGATCGCGAGCCAGGCGTTCGGCGGCGGCACCGCCCGCCCGACGCTGCGCAACACGATCCTGTGGGACGGCACCGATCCCGAGATCGTCCTCGACGGCAGCGGCGCGGCGGTTCTCGACTACGGCATCGTACAGGGCGGCTGTCCGAGTGGAAGCACCTGCACGAACATGATGGCGGGCGATCCGATGCTCGGCGCACTCGGCAACTACGGCGGCGCCGTCCCTACCCTCCCGCTCAGCGCCGGCAGCGCGGCGATCGACTCCGGAACCTGCGCACTGACCGACGACATGCGCGGCGTTTCGCGCCCGCAAGGCGCGGGCTGCGACGTCGGCGCGTTCGAGTGGCGTCTGTCGATGTTGACGGTGACCGTCAGCGGCAGCGGCAGTGTGTCGGCGGGCGCGACGCCCGTACCGATGAGCGGCGGCATCGCCAATTGCTCGAACACCTGCACGACCACCTATGACGGCGAGGCACCGCCGACCGTCACGCTGACCGCAACGCCGAACGCACAGCAGAGTTTCTCGACCTGGAGCGGCGATTGCAGCGGCAGCAATCCCGTCGTCACCGTCGCAATGACGTCGGCGAAAAACTGTACGGCGACATTTGTGCCGAACACCGCGCTGACGACACTGGCACTGACCGCGGGTTCCAACCCCAGCGTCTACGATACGGCTCTGAGCTTCACTGCAACGGTAACAGCGATGCCGCCCGCGACGCAGGCGCCGACCGACGGGGGCATCGTCCTCTTCTACGACGGTGGCATATTGCTCGCCACGCGACGGCTTGCCGGTGGCACGGCGACATTCGCGACCGGCTCGATGAATGCCGGGTCACACACCCTCACCGCGCTTTACGGCGGCGATGCGAACTACGCGTCCGCGGCACAAACGCCGTCCGCGTCGCTGAACCAAGTCGTGACGCCGGCACCGACGACGCTGACCTGGGCGACGCCGGCTGCGATCGTTTACGGCACGCCGCTAAGCTCGACGCAGCTCAACGCGACAGCGGCAGACAGCGCCGGTCCGGTTGCAGGCACCTTCATCTACACTCCGCTCGCCGGCAGCGTGCTCGCCGCGGGCAGCGGACAGACGCTGTCGGTAACATTCACGCCGATCGACACGACGAACTACATCGGTGCGACGGCCAGCGTGCAGATCGATGTGACGCGCGCGCCACTGAGCGTGACCGGCACGAGCGTGCAGAACAAGGCTTACGACGGCACCACGACGGCGACGCTGAGCGGCGGCATGCTGGTCGGCGTCGCCCCCGCAGACGCAGGTATCCTGACGCTGATCCAGGCGGGCAGCTTCGCTCAGAGCGACGTCGGCACCGGCATTGCGGTGACGGCGAACGATTCGATCGCCGGCAGCGCAGCCGTCAATTACACACTGAGCCAGCCGACCGGCCTGAGTGCAAACATCACGCCTGCGACCCTGACCTACAAGGCGACGCCGGCGACGATCTCCTACGGCACGACGCCGAGCAGCCTGACCGGCACGGTGATGGGCTTCATTACCGGTGAGTCGCAGGCCACGGCCACAACCGGCACGCTCAGCTTCACCACCACGGCGACTGCATCCAGCGTCGTCGGTACCTACCCGATCGACGGCGCGGGTCTGACCGCAAACCACGGCAACTACACCTTTGCGCAAGATGCGGGCAATGCCACGGCGCTGACGATCGCGTCAGCCTCGTCAACGACGACGCTGTCCGTGCCGATCACGGCGGTGTACGGTCAGAGCGTGACCTTCACCGCCTCGGTGTCGCTGCCGGCCGGCGAGGCCACGCCGACCGGCACGGTAACGTTCACCGAGAACGGCAATCCTTTGCCCGGCGCCTGTGCGAGTGCGGTGCTCGTGGCAAGCGGTGTCGCCAGCTGCACGACTTCGGCGCTTGCCGTGGCCGCACATCAGGTACTGGCGACGTTCGTCCCGTCGGACGGCAACACGACTGGCTCTTCGGGCAACGCGAACATCAGCGTGAGCACGGCGGGCACGACGACCATTATCACGAACGCGCAGCCGTGGACGCTGACGCTCGGCGCATCGACGACGGTGAATGTCACCGTGGGCGCCAACGCCCCGGGCTCGGGCACGCCGACGGGTTCGGTCACGGTCAGCGACGGCACCGGTCAATGCACGATCGCCGCCCTGACCAGCGGTATAGGAACCTGCACGCTGACCCCGAGCAGCGCAGGCAGCAAGACAATCACCGCCACTTACACGCCCGATGCCGCGTCGAGCACGAACTTCACCGGCAGCAGCGCGACCGCACCGCTGACCGTGAATCCTGCCCAACCGGGCAGCACGCTGATCAGTTCGGCCAACCCCAGCGTCTTCGGCCAATCGGTGACCCTGACCGGCACGGTGACACCGGCCGCGGGCGGCGTCACGCCGACAGGAAAAGTGCATTTCTTCATCGACGGCACGACCGAGATCTGCGCGAACGCGCCGCTGAGCGCGGCCGGCGCGGCCAATGCGGTCGTCGCGACCTGTTCGATTCCGCAAGTCGATCTCACCGTTGGCGACCATCCGGTGCAGTTCCAGTACGAAGGCGACACCAACAACAATCCGTCCAGCGCGACCTTGCTCGATACCTCGAACAGCACGATCCCGCAGACGGTGACGGTCGCGCCGACCACGACGACCATCACTGCGCCCGCATCGATCGTGCTTGGCAGTCCGATAACGATCAACGTGAGCGTGAGCGCCAGCGCCCCAGGTGCCGGCATCCCCTCGGGCGATGTCGCGCTGACCCTGGGCAGTCTGAACTGCAATGTGACGCTCGACGCGACCGGCGCCGGCAGCTGTACATTCACGCCGCCAGCGCCAGCAGGCAGCAGAACGATCACGGCCAGCTACGCCGGCACGACCAACTTCGCCGCCAGCTCGGCGACGGCGGCGCTGCAAGTCGCTTCGGCGGCAACGACGACGACGTTGTCCGTGACGAGCCCGATCACGCTCGGCAATCCAGTGACGGTGAATGCGGCCGTTACCGTGAACGCACCCGGTGTCGGAATCTTGACGGGCACCATCGCGATCGGCGACGGCGATTCAGCTCCGGGCGATCGCTGCACGATCACTTTGCCGGCGATGAGCTGCACGCTGACGCCGAGTGCCGCCGGCACCAAGACGCTCACCGCCGTCTACACTCCGGACGCTGCGGCGAGCGCGAATTTCACCGGCAGCAGTGCGACGGCGAGCCTCGTCGTCAACCCGGCCCAGTCGGGCACGAATCTGATCAGTTCGGCGAATCCCAGCGTCTTCGGCCAGAGCGTCACGTTTACCGCCACAGTGACTCCGGCTGCGGGCGGCGTAATTTCGACCGGCAGCGTAACGTTCAACGATGGCGAAACTTCGCTGTGTACTGCAGTGGCACTCGTCGCCGGCACGAGCAATGCCGCGGCTACCTGCACGACGTCCACACTCAGCGTTGCCAATCACACGATCACGGCGCGCTACTCGGGCGACACGAACAATCAGCCCTCGACAGCGACCTTGAACCAGGTAGTCAACAAGGCCAATCAGACGCTGACCTTCCCGGCACAGACGATGTCGAGCCGGGCCTTCACGGCGAATGCCGCGTTCGCGATCGCGCCACTGGCGACCAGCGCCGAGCCGAACTCGGGACAGCCTATTGTCTACACCTCGGCGACGGCTGCCGTGTGCTCCGTCGCCGGAACAACGGTCACGATGCTCGCCACGGGCGCCTGCACAATCGCGGCGAACCAGGCCGGCGACGGCAACTACAACGCCGCTACCGAAGTCAGCCAGAGCATCGTGATCGGTAGCGCGGCGAGTACGATCACGCTCGTCGCGAGCACGACGACACCGACCGTCGATGGCCTCGTCACGCTGACCGCGACGGTCGCCGGGCAGGCGCCCTCAGGCACGGTCACCATCAAGGACGGCAGCACTGTGCTGTGCGACCGGATAGCGTTGACCACGAGCGGTAACACGGCCACGGCGACGTGCGACACAAGTTTCGCAACGGCGGGCAACCGCATCCTCACCGCTGCATATTCCGGCGATGCCAACAATGCGGCGCAGAACGCCGCTCCATTGACGATCAACGTCAGCCTGAAATGCGCGGCGATGAGCCTGACGGCGTCGCCGAACAGCATCTCGATCGGTCAAACCCTGACCGTCACGGCGACGGTATTCAGTTGCTCTGTGCCTACCGGGACGGGTGGCGCAGTGCTAGATGACAAGGCGTCGAGCATCGATGCTGATGTCCCGGCGGCCGCCGCGCCCACGGGCACGGTGACGTTTTACGACGATACCGCCGCGCTGAGCCAGGTTGCGCTCGGTGCTAACGGCATCGGAACGTTGCCGCTGTCGACGCTCAGCGCCGGTACGCACACCCTGCGTGCGTTGTATTCCGGCGATCGTGCTTTTGCGGCAGCGCAGGCGCAAACGGATGTCGCGGTCGCTCCGCTTGCAGTGCCGCCGGTCCCAGCGCCGGCGCTGCAATCGTGGACGCTGTGGCTACTTGCCGCGATTCTCAGCCTGGCTACCGCAATGTCAGGCAAGCGGTGCTGTTCCCGTTTACGCTAGGGCCTTCCATAGACAATTTCGCCAGATTTTATGCAGAAGAGAAGCCGGTGTCGTCGGCCGTCGCACTGAGCCCGCAAGCCATCGCTGCAGACGATCCACGAAACTTGTGTTGAAGGCACCGCCTAACGGTCACACCGGGTTTTGCGTGTGCGTGGCAACGCAAATCGGCAACGTTCGTCACGACATCCAGGAGGCTGGTTGGTAGACTTCGCGACAGGGATTCCATGAGCGCCGTAGAACACACTCAAAGCACGCCGAATTCTGATCTGACCCGCCTGTTGCGCGAACCTCGACCAACGGGTTCCGAATGTATGCGCGCACGATCTCATCGTTTAATCAAACCGTCGAACCGTAGTATTCACTCGCCCAGAATTTTTCCGCGGCGCACCGATAGGCCCGTGTTCGCTGTCCGCGAAACTCCGATCTTCGTCTGAATGACCACTTCGTCGAATCAAACTCTTCAGAAATCCTTCCATGATGCGATTGTCCTCGGCGCCGGTGCAGCCGGCATGTTCTGCGCGGCGAAGATCGCGCAGAGCGGCAAGCGCGTCGCCGTGCTCGATCACGCCGTAACCCTGGGCGAGAAAATCCGCATCTCCGGCGGCGGTCGCTGCAACTTCACCAATCGCGATGCGAAGCCGGAAAATTTCATTTCGGAAAATCCCGGCTATTGCCGCTCCGCTCTCGCCCGCTATACGCCGCAGGATTTCATCAAGCAGATCGAAAGCCATGGCATCCACTGGCACGAGAAGCACAAGGGGCAGTTGTTTTGCGACGGCTCCGCCCAGCAAATCGTGCGCATGCTGCATGACGAATGCGCCGCCGGCGGCGTGGAAATTCTCAACCCGGTCAAGCTCCATCATCTGCGGCGCAGCGACTTCGGCAAGGCACGTTATACGTTGGATACTAGCTATGGTCCGTTGCATTGCACCGATCTCGTCGTTGCCACCGGCGGCCTGTCGATCCCGAAAATCGGTGCCAGCGATCTGGGTTATCGCATCGCCAGGCAATTCGACATCCCCGTCGTGCCGACCCGCCCGGCCCTGGTGCCGCTGACCTTCGAGCCGGACGTCTGGGCGCCTTTCGCGAAATTGGCCGGCGTGGCGCTGCAGGTCGTCGTGCGTTTGCCGCGCGGCGAAGGCGGCAAAGGCAACGCGCCAGAGTTCACCGAGGACTTGCTCTTCACCCATCGCGGCCTGTCCGGTCCGGGCATTCTGCAAATATCGAGTTACTGGCAACCGGGAAAAACCATTGCGATCGAGCTTGCCAATGGTGCACCGCTGGATGCCGCGCTGATCGAACGCAAAACGCAGGACAAGCGCGCCTTGCACAACGTGCTTGCAGACTATCTGCCGCAGCGCCTTGCCGACCATTTCGGTGCGCAAGTCGGCGACTTGCATGCGGGCAAGAAATTGCCCGACCTGCCGGACAGCGTGCTGCGCAAGCTCGGCCAGAGCCTCAATGACTGGCGCATCGAGCCGAACGGCAGTGAAGGCTATCGCAAGGCGGAAGTCACGCGAGGCGGAGTCGATACGCGCGCGCTGTCCTCGAAAACAATGGAGGCCACCGCGGTTGCCGGCTTGTATTTCATCGGCGAAGTGGTCGACGTCACCGGATGGCTGGGCGGCTACAACTTCCAGTGGGCCTGGGCGAGCGCGGTTGCCGCAGCGAAGGCGATCGGCGAGAGCGGCGTTTGATTGCAACAGCAAGCCGGTTGGGTCAGGAGCCTGCGCGAGTACGATCGGCGCTGATGCTCAGCGCCACCGCCTCGGCCGCCCTGATGCCGTCAACGCCTGCCGAAAGAATGCCGCCTGCATAGCCGGCGCCTTCACCGGCCGGATACAGCCCGCGGGTATTGAGGCTTTGCAGGCCCTCGTCACGCTTGATACGGATCGGCGAGGATGTACGTGTTTCCACTCCGGTCAGCACGGCGTCGTGCATATCGAAACCGCGCAGCTGCCTGCCGAACGCCGGCAGCGCCTCGCGAATTGCCGCGACCGCGTAGTCGGGCAATACGCTGTCCAAGCTGCCCAAGCTCACACCCGGCTGGAATGAGGGCTGCACCTGGCCAAGCTCGCTGGAGGCGCGCCCGGCAATGAAGTCGCCGACCAATTGTGCGGGTGCGTTGTAGTTCTCGCCGCCCAACGCGTAGGCGTGGCTTTCCAGAGCTCGTTGCAATGCGATCCCGGCGAGCGGGCTGCCGCTGGCGTCGAACGCCGCGAAATCGGCGGGCTCGATGCCGACCACGATCGCCGCGTTGGCATTGCGTTCATTGCGTGAGTATTGGCTCATGCCGTTGGTGACCACCCGCCCCGGCTCCGAGGTAGCCGCCACCACGGTGCCACCGGGACACATGCAGAAGCTGTAGACCGAACGACCACGGCCGGCATGATTGCCCTTGCAGTGATGCACCAACTTGTAATCCGCGGCGCCGAGGATCGGATGGCCGGCCTGCGGACCGAAGCGAGCCTGATCGATCAGCGACTGCGGATGCTCGATGCGAAATCCGATCGAGAACGGTTTCGCCTCGACGAATACGCCGCGCCGATGCAGCATGTCGAAGGTATCGCGCGCGCTGTGACCGAGCGCGAGCACGACGTGGTCGGCGCGGATCTCGCTGCCGTCGGCGAGGATCACCCCGCGCAGCTGACGCCGGCCGTCGGCATCAGTGTCGATGCGGATATCGTCGACGCGTTGGCCGAAACGGATTTCGCCGCCGAGCGTCTCGATCTCCTTGCGCATGTTCTCGACCATGCTGACCAAGCGAAACGTACCGATATGCGGCTTGGCGACATACAGGATTTCTTCGGGCGCGCCGGCCTTGGCAAACTCGAACAATACCTTGCGCCCGTGATGCTGCGGGTCGCGAATCTGGCTGTACAACTTGCCGTCCGAGAACGTGCCGGCCCCGCCCTCGCCGAACTGCACATTGGACTCCGGGTGCAGAGTGCGCTTGCGCCACAGGTCCCAGGTGTCGCGCGTGCGTTCGCGCACCGCTTTGCCGCGCTCGAGCACGATCGGCCGAAACCCCATCTGCGCCAGCACGAGGGCCGCGAACAATCCACATGGACCAAAGCCGATCACCAGCGGCCGCAACGGCAGTTGCGCCGGCGCCTGGGCGACCAGGCGATAGCGGGTATCGGGCGCCACGCCGACATGCGCATCGTCTTTGCAGCGCGCAAGGACCGCGGTCTCGTCGCGCAGGGTCACATCGAGCGCGTAGATAAGCATGATCGCGCCGCGCTTGCGCGCGTCATAGCTGCGCTTGGCGATCTGCAGCGACAGCAGCTCCGTGTCTGCGATCGCCAGTTTGTCCAGCACTGCTTGGCGCAGCGCAGGCTCGGTATGTTCCAACGGCAGTTTAATATCGGTCAATCGCAGCATCGATCGGCATCCTTCGCGCCGCCCCGTTGCCGGTGCGGCAGGGCTCGAGTTAGGAGCCAGAGCTGAGGATTATCGCGGATTCGCGGCGCTCTGCGAACGCCGGTCACGGAAAAGTACGCTTCTTCCCGCCCGATCGCCGGCAAAACAAAACGCTTCGCCCGAATGAAGACTTGAACAAGGCTATCGCAACCCGCGCGGCAAGCGAGCGTCTCTCCGACGCTCGCGATCGACGATCAACGCAGTTGTTTTGAGAGCCGGCCATATTCGACCAGCTCTCAAAAACACTTTTCTGCTCTCGTTCTACTTGTGGCTTGTTTTATTCCTCGTCACTACAGCCGCGGAGATAGCCAAGAGCAGCATCAGTGCAAGCATCCAGCGGGAGTCGATCGGCGCCGGAACCGTTGGCGTTGGCGGCGTCGACGGCGTGTAGCTGGCCGTTCCCGACGACGACTGTGCACACGCGGCGATGTTGCCAGCATTGTTTTGCGCATCCCAGCAAGCCTGTGCGACGTTGGTCACCGGCGTGGTCGTGAATTTCGCCGAGAATACGATAACGACGCGGTTGGGCGCTGTCGCAGGATTCGTAGAGCCGAGGTCAGAGACCAGCGCCGCATCCGCGACGATCCGATTATTCGCCGCATCGTAGAAGCAACTGCTCACTGTCGAGGCGCCAAACAACTGGCAAGTCACCGAGCCGCTGACGTAGGTCGTTCCGCCCGGCAGAGGATCGCGCACCTGCACGTTCTGCACGCCGGCGTTCTGGTTGTTGTCGATCACGATCGTCCACAGCAGAGTCTGTGTATCGGTCGCATTCACCGATTTGGTGATGAACGGCGGATCGACCAGCGTCGGCGGCGTGATCGTGATGTGCACCGTCGCGGTACTGCACAGAGCCTGGTTCGGCGCGGGTTCGCAGACTTGATAGGTGAACGAGTCCGTACCGCTGTATCCCGAAGCCGGCGTGTAGGTGTAGCTGCCGTCCGCATTGAACGTCACGCTGCCGTGGCTCGGATCGGTGAGTTTCGCGAACGTCGAGCCCGGTGGATAGACGTCGTTGGTCGAAACGTTGTCGCTCTTCGGCGAGTCCTGCGAGGTGGTCAGCGTATCGTCGTTCGCCTTCGGTCCGACCACGACGGTCACGGTCGTCGACCCGCAGCGCGGCGGCGCTTCGTTGTCGCAGACGGTGTAGTTGAAGGTATCGACGCCGGTGTAACCCGTGGTCGGCGTATACGTGCAGTTGCCCGTCGTGTCGCAGCTCACGCTGCCGTGCGCAGGCTGGGTCGGCACGACGCTGGCCGGATTGATCGTCGAGCCCGTGGCGACATCGTTCGTCGTGACCGGAATCGTCACTGGCGTGTTGAACGGCGTGGTGGCGTTGTCGGGCATCGGCGTGATCTGGCCGGGATTGAGCACGGTCGGCGCGGTGTTGTTGGCCGGTACCGGATCGGGCGTGTCACTACCAGCCGTGGTCGTCAGTGTGATTTGGCCGGCGACGGTCGGCGTGAACGTGGTCGTGCAGTTGATCGTGCTGCCGGTAACGAACGGTGTCGCTGACGGCGCACCGCAGACGATCGACACGTTCGTCGCGCTCGGCGGCACGCCGGTGACTGCGCAGGTTGGATTGAGCGCGGCATCGGGACCGTTGTTCGTGCACACCGTCTGTACCGTGACGGGGGTGCCGATCGTCGCCGGCACCGTGGCCGGCGCGCTGGCCTGCATGTCCGCCTGCGCGACCGGGGTGGCGACGCAATGTGGATCGTTGGCCGTGCAAGTGCTCGGCGGATTCGAACACGCACCACCGACCCCGGCCGTGCAGCCGGCAGGCGGAGTCGTCGTGTTGTCGGTGATCAGGTTCGCCACGCCGCTCGTTGCGGCCGGCAGTGTCGCGGCAACTTTCACGCTGAACGTCATCGTCGCCGTACCGGGCGTCGGCCCGCTTTGCGCGGGAACGGTGTCGAGGGTGACGACGCACAATTTCGCGCCGACGTCGTTCTGCGCACAACCTGTAACGGTCGGCGTCGCCGTGCCGGCAGCGGTGCCGGCAAAGCTCGTGTTCGCCGGCAACTCTTCGTAGAACGCGTAGGCAGTCGCGGCCGTGCCGCCAATGTTCGTCGCGGCCAGCGTGTAGACGATCGTATCGCCGGGCTGCACCGATGTGCCCGCAGCGGGACTCGTCTGCGTCTTCGCCACGGTGACCGCGGCCGGCGTCACCGGATTGAGGGTGACACTGCTCGGATTATTTGCCGGAATCGGATCGCTCGTGTCGCTGCCCGCCACGGTCGAGATCGTGATCGGCGCGGTGCTGTTGGGTACGGTGAACGTCGTCGTGCAGGTGATCGTGCTGCCGGTAACGAACGGGTTCGCCGACGGCGCGCCGCAGACGGTACTCGCGCCGGCCTGCGCGCCGCTGACCTGGCAGGTCGGATTGACGGCGGGCGACGGCCCGTTGTTCGTGCACACCGATGTCACCACCGAGGTGCTGCCCTCGGTCGGCGTGCTGCCACCGGAGGTAATCGTGGTCGTCGACTGCATGTCCGCCTGCGCGACCGGGGTGGCGACGCAATGCGGATCGTTGGCTGTGCAAGTGCTCGGCGGATTCGAACACGCACCACCGACGCCGGCCGTGCAACCGGCAGGCGGAGTCGTCGTATTGTCAGTGATCAGGTTCGCCACGCTGGTCGTTGCGGCCGGCAGCGTCGCGGCGACTTTCACGCTGAACGTCACCGTCGCCGTACCCGGCGTCGGTCCGCTTTGCGCAGGAACGGTATCGAGGGTGACGACGCACAATTTCGCGCCGACGTCGTTCTGTGCGCAACCCGTGACGGTCGGCGTCGCCGTGCCGGCAGTGACTGTGTCAAAGCTCGTGTTCGCTGGCAACTCTTCATAGAACGCATAAGCGGTCGCGGCCGTGCCGCCGGTGTTTGTCGCGGTCAGCGTGTAGACGATCGTGTCGCCGGGCTGCACCGATGTGCCCGCCGCGGGACTCGTCTGCGTCTTCGCCACGGTGACCGCGGCAGGCGTCACCGGATTGAGGGTGACACTGCTCGGATTATTTGCCGGAATCGGATCGGTCGTGTCGCTGCCCGCCACCGTCGAGACCGTGATCGGCGCGGTGCTGTTGGGCACGGTGAATGTCGTCGTGCAGGTGATCGTGCTGCCGGTAACGAACGGGTTCGCCGACGGCGCACCGCAGACGGTGCTCGCGCCGGCCGGCGCGCCGCTGACCTGGCAGGTCGGATTGACGGCGGGCGACGGTCCGTTGTTCTTGCATACCGATGTCACCACCGAAGTGCTGCCCTCGGTCGGCGTGCTGCCGCCGGAGGTGATCGTGGTCGTCGACTGCATGTCCGCGCCGGCGACGATGGTTACGGTGCCGCTTGCCGGCTGCGAGTTGGTGTACGGCGTGACGCTGAGCCCTCCCGCAGCGACGGTGTTCGTGACTGCGCCCGGGGTGGCGTTGGCTAAAGTGGTGACGAGCACGTAGACGACGCATTGGCCGGGCGTCGTCGGACCGGTCGATGCGGGGACGGTCAGTCCGCTCAGCACGAACGACGTGCTGCCGACTGCGCCGGTGCCGATCGCGCCGCCGCACAGCGCCGGATCGCCGGCCTGCGCCGGGCCGAGCGTCGTGCTTGCGAGCGCGAGTCCCAATCCGCTCATGTCATCGGCCAGGCTTCCGCCGGTCAGGGTCGCGGTGCTTGCACTGTTGGTGATCAAGAAGCGCACATAGTCGGTGCCGCCGAGCGGCAGGGTCGGATTGACGAACGTCTTCTGCAGGCCGAGACCTGCGGCGACCGTCAGCGAGGCCTTGGCATCCTGCGGATTGGTGATCCCGCTGGTCGACGTCGCAGTGTTCTTCGGAATTTGATTAAGCGGCGCGCCGACGACGCTCGAGGTGACGTCGAACCCGATCGTGCACGGCGTCTGCGTCGCTCCGTTCGTGATCAACGAGATGTTTGTGAAAGTGATCGTCGTGCCTGCGATCGCAAAGGCGGGTGCCGGTTGGCCCGGCTGTTGGCAACCAGAGTCGAAGCTCACGTTCGGTGCCGGCGCGAAGGCGACATTGGCCGGCAGCGCATCACTGAAGCTCACGCCGTTCGCCTGCGTCACCGGCAATACACCGGCCTGCGGCACGCTCAATACGACACTGGTGGTCGAAGTACCGCCGGCCTGAATCTGATTCGGCGTGAACGCCTTGCTGATATTGAGCGTCGTCGTCGCGAAGGTGACGTTGTTCTGGCCGGTATACGAAATCGGCGCGTTGCCGGTCAATGCGCCGGCATAGGTCGAGTTGCCCGGCGTGAACGTGCCGAGCGCACCGCCCTCGTCGATCACGTCGTAGCCGATGGTGCAAGTCGCATTGATCGAGGCAAAGGCGACAGTGAATTTCTCTCCGCTCGGATCGATCGTGATGTTCGATGCCGACGCGCCGGCCGGGCAGCCGCTGAAGGTGAAATTCGGATTGGTCGCGAGCTTTACCTTGCCTGTGGTCAGATTGAACACCGCACTGACGTTGGTATCTGGCGTGCCGGACGGATCGTTGATCGTTGCCGTCACGGTCAGCGCCTGGTTCTTCAAGCCGCTCTTCGAGGCGACGTAATTCGTCACCGACAACGTCGGCTGCTCGGTGATCGTCGCCGAAACGTCTCCGGCCGGCGATACCGGACCGCTGGTGCCGGTGAACGAGACGTTGCTCGCCAGCAGCGTATTGGTGTCGGTTCGACTGACCGAGGTCGGATTGGGGAATTGCACGTAGAACGAAACCACGCAGGTAGCACCCGCGGCGATCGCGAGATTGGAGCCGTTGACGACCGTGTTCGGGCCGCCCGTGCCCGAGGCGAAGCTCACCGACGGGGATCCACCGCAATTGGTGAAGGTCGGTGTATGCGCGGCGTCGGTCACCGCGACCATCGCTACCGGCGTCTGCGGCAGGATGTCGCTGAACGTGCCGCTGTTGAATGCACCGCTGACCAGGCTGCCAAAACTCAACGTGATCTTGACCGGCGTATTGACGCCGGCCGAGGTCGGGCTCGCCGTCTTCGCCGTCGACACGCCGCCGCCGGGGCCGACCACGGTCAAGGTCGCGTTTGCCGCTGCGGCCGAACCGTTGACTTCGTTGCTGGTGAAACTGTTCGTCGGGATCGTGTTGGTCAGCCGGCCGAGCGGCTGCGCGGCGGGAATATTGACGACGACGACGATCGTGCAGGTGCTGTTCGTCGCGATCGTGCCGCCGGCGAAGGAGATCGTACCGGTGCCGATTCCGGTTACGCCTGCGGCGCCGCAATTCGCGCCGATCGAGGTGACACTGGCCAACGTCAGGCTGGCCGGGAGCACGTCGGTGAAGGCGGCGTTGGTCAGCGGTTTGTCGGTCAGCACGTTCTGTACGTTGATCGTCAGCGTCGACGTACCGCCCTGCTTCGCTGCGGTCGGATTGAATGACTTGGTGATGTTCGGTTTGCCGTCGACAAACTTCGCCTGGGCGGAAACGCCGGTCGCGTTGGTCGCGCCCTGGTCATCGGCGATCGTGCCGGCAGCCAGAGTGAAATTGACCGTCTGCGCCGCCGCCGTTGTCACGTCGACGGTCACCGTGCAGGTGCTGTTGGCGGGAATCGTCAGGCCGGAAAAGTTTGCCGTCCCTGAGGTGCCGGTGCCAGGCAGGGTCGCCGAACCGCCGCAGGTCGTGGTGGCGTTGGACAGCGAAAACGGCGAGGCCGCATTCGCGGCAAGCGGAAACGCGACATTGGTCAGCGGCACGCCCGCCGGATTGGTGATCTTGTAGGTCACCGTACTCGTGCTGCCGGTCTGCACCGTGCCCGGATTGGTCGCCGTGGCGGTGATGTTGGCGCTTTGCACGACCAGCGTCTGGGTGACATCGTTGGTCGGCGAACCGGCACTGGTCACAACGTCGGCGGCTGAGATCGTATTGAAGCCATTGCCGATCGCCGAGCCGACGACGGTGAACGTGATCGTGCACTGTCCCGGTGTCGACGGGTTCGGCGCCTGCGGAATGACGCCGTTGTTCATCGAAAGAACCTGCCCAGCGATGCTCGGCGTGCCGCCGCAGGTCGTCGTGGGCGCCGGTGACGCGAGCAATTGAGCGTGCCCGGTCATCGTGCTGATATCGTCCTTGAATGCGGTGATGTTTGCCGCCGTCGTGGTCGATATGTTCTGCAAGGTGACGGTCACGGTCGAGTTTGCGCCGAGTGCGACCGAACTGGGCGTAAAGCTCTTGTTGACCTGAATCTGCTGTGCCGATGCGAGGTTCGGCCAAGCGATATTGACGAGGAAGGACAGGCCGACGGCAGCGATGCGCAAGGCACAATTACGCGTACGACGCTGCAAAAAAAGTCCGGCGAATCCTGTTTTCGTCTGGCGCCCCATGGCGTCCCCCTGAAGGTTGCTTGATTTAACGGGTGGGTTTGCGCAAGCCGGCCGCGATGGCACGCTGGCTCAACTGCGAAGTGTTTCTCGTGCAGCCTCGATTCTTCTGTGATCTATGCCGCACTTTGCATAAGATAAGCTTTGCAAAGAGTGAATTCACTCACCAAGTCTTGCAATTTCTCACCAATTATTCGGCGCGGCGGCATGGTACGGCGTTCACCAAGACTCGTGCCTTTGTTGATCACATCACCGGGGCGCTCCGCGAACCGGGCCGGTCGCGACGGTTTTCAGCGTCTGCGCTGATCTGGTGAATGGCGCGCGTTAGACCCACTCTATTGCTCTGTTGTTACCTTCTGGCGACTCTACGCCGGCAGAGGTGTCAGGGGCGTCGACGCGTGAGTCACGCCTGCCAATCCCATACCACGATTTCCCATCTTTCATCGATCGAAGGATCGTCGTGCTCCAGCAGGGTCTTGAAGCCGACACGTTGATGGGCGCGTAGCGAGCGGACGTTTCTGTGGGAAATCTCGGTAATCGTGAGATCAAAATCCCTGGAATACACCTCTCGCAGCTTTTGATACATCCCGTCGAATACGCGACGACCGCGGAAATCGGCGGCGACGCAAACTTGCCCCATGACAAACCAGCGCGGGTTGTCAGCCAGTCGCCCGCCGCGCCAATGGAGTTGCTCCAGCCTTTCGAACATGGATTCGAGTTCCGGCACCTGCGAGCGGAACTGCCGCGGCATCATGAGACAGTAGCCGCAAATGTCTTCGCCGTTCTTTGCGATTATCGACGGGTATTCTCGATTCATCGCCAGCAATACATTGAAGTCATGGCGCACCGAGGTGAAGCCTTGGTTGACTGCGGTCTCGGCATCGACGACAGAGCGATGATTGGCGCCCTGGAGCTCATGGATTTGGCGAACATCACGCTCGCCGGCGACTGTCGTGAATGAAATACCCATACTCAATTCGGCAGTGATTGTTCTGCGGCGTCAATCCCGGTCAATCTTCAACCTGAGACCTCAATGCCAGTGTTCTCGTATCCTGGAACGTCGGCAAGTCTATGGTAGGCCGATAGTCCGCGCGAAATTCAACCGCCGGCGCTGCAAGTCGATAACCAATGGGCGTTCACGACAACGGACGTATCCAGCGCGCGACCGGCCGCAACCGTGTGCTCCGACGTCGACGCATGGAAGTGCGTGTCTGTGTCGAACACGAGCTCGCCGCTGCCGTGCATGTCTACATTCGTACCGGAACATGCCCAGCTTGCGTTCACGGATTTACCCGTGTCGTTGAATTGATCGAGGTGGCAGGCCTTATTGCTCTTCATCCGGTCGATCGTCTGATAGAAACGATTCTTGCTGAGATCGGCTTCCGTAAGGCAATGCTTGATCGTCACCGTGTGCGGTTCTCCCCCGCCCCGCTTGACCGTGGTTTCTTCTTCCCAAAGCCCGGGCTTGATCGGCAGCGATGCACTGAGTGCATGCAGCGGTGCCAGAGCACAAAGCCAGATCGCCAGCCGGCCACTGTTTGCCATCGACTTCATTCTCTCTCCTGTTGCGCGTGTGGTGTCGGCGATATTTACGAGATAAGAGGTGCAAACCGGACAGGCAGCACGCGTGTCCGTGAAACACGTCTGGCGACGACGATGATGATCTGTGTGGCCAAGTCGCGTGTCACGCACTGAGGTCACCACGCTTTCTCGATGAGTCGAGGCAAGTCTGTCTCGAACCCGCAAAGGAAAATTCCATCGACCGAAGTGCATTCGCTTGTCCGGATTGGTCACGGTGCGGCGTACATATGCACCAACCGATGACTGCCATCTTGATCGACGGTCGAAAAAGTTCTCGAGGGCAACTTTTTCAGATATGCGCGCACTGCCTGGGGCAGCTGAGACCCCGCGGGCTTTTTTTGGATTGTTGCAGAGGAAAAATATGAAACGTTATTCGAGCCTGTGGTTCGCGATCGTTCTGCTGTTCACCGCTGTATGCGCCTTCGGGCAATCGGCGGATGCGGGCTTTGATCCCAATGCAGACAACACCGTGAACAGCGTGGTCGTGCAATCGGATGGAAAAGTAGTGGTCGGCGGCGTCTTCAGCCAGATCGGCGTTGAGCCGCGCTATGGCATAGCGCGGCTCAACGCCGACGGCAGTCTCGATGCTGGCTTCAATCCCGGCACCGATAGCTATGTGACGACCCTGGCAATACAAGCGGACGGTAAAGTCCTGGTCGGAGGTTTTTTCACTCAGATTGGCGGGCAGACGCGCAACCGGCTCGCGCGACTCAACGTCGATGGCAGTCTTGATGCCAATTTCAATCCTGATTTCGATAACGACGTGTTTAGCGTGGCCGTGCAAGCGGATGGCAAGATAGTCGTTGGGGGCTACTTCACCAAGGTTGGCGGGCAGGCTCACAATCGCATAGCGCGGCTCAATGCCGACGGCAGCTCCGATGCCAGCTTCCAAACCAGCGTCAGCGACCTGGTGAACACTGTCTGCGTGCAGGCCGACGGCAAAATATGGGTCGGGGGCGCTTTCAGCCAAGTCAACGGGCAGACTCACGCTCGTCTCGTGCGACTCAATAGAGACGGCAGTCTCGATGTCAGCTTTAACTCGAATGCCGACAACGATGTGTACAGCTTTGCCGTACAGCCTGATGGGAAAACGATCGTCGGCGGAGGTTTCGCCCAGATCGATGGGAAGGCGCACATCGGTATCGCGCGATTCAACGCGGACGGTAGCCTCGATGCCGCCTTCAATCCCGATGTCAACGATGCCGTGTCCAGTTTGGCTGTCCAGCCGGATGGCAAGGTGTTGGTGGGCGGCGCTCGAAATCAGAGCAATCTACAACTTCGCAATCCGATAGCACGACTCAATACCGACGGCAGCCTTGATGCCAGCTTCAATCCCAGCGTGAACAGCAGCGTCGGCAGTTTGGCGATGCAGGCGGATGGCAAATTGCTGATCGCAGGCATCTTCACTCAGATTGATGGACAGACTCGCAACCGCGTAGCGCGGCTCAACGTCGATGGTAGTCTCGATAACGGCTTTGATCCCAATGCAAACGATGGTGTTTACAGCGTCGCCGTGCAACCCGACGGAAAGGTGCTGGTCGTAGGTGCCTTCTCGCAAATCGGAGGACAGACTCACAACGATATTGCGCGGCTCAATGCCGACGGCAACCTCGACGCCAGCTTCAATCCAAGCGCTGACGCTTCAGTGGAAAGCATGGCAGTGCAACCGGACGGAAAAGTACTGATTGGCGGCTGGTTCACGCAGATCGACGGGCAGCCGCGCAGCCATATCGGGCGGCTCAATGCCGACGGCAGTCTCGATGCGGGCTTCAACCCCAATGCGAACGGCTTCGTGGGTAGTCTGGTCGCGCTGCCAAACGGCAAGGTACTGGTCGGCGGCGTATTTACCCAGATCGGTGGACAGGCGCGCAGCGGTGTCGTGCTGCTCAACGCCGATGGCAGCCTTGACGCCGGTTTCGATCCGACTGTCACAGGTAGCGTGAGCAACGTTGCAGTGCAGGCGGACGGAAAAGTGCTGATCAGCGGCGACTTCACGCAGATCAACGGACAGCCGAGCAATCGTCTTGCTCGCCTCGGCGTCGACGGCGGTCTCGACGCCAGTTTTAGCGCCAACGTCAGCGATGTCGTGTACAGCCTGGCAATACAGGCGGACGGCAAGGTGCTGATTGGCGGCGGGTTTACCCAGGTCGATGGGCAAGCGCAAAAATATATCGCTCGAGTCAATGCCGACGGCAGTCTCGATTCCGGATTTCATCCGGATGTGGATAATCCTGTAAACAGCGTGGTAGTTGAGGCGAACGGCAAAATGCTGATCGGCGGCATTTTCATAAAGATCAATGGACAGACGAACCAAAATATCGCCCGACTCAACGCGGACGGCAGCATCGACGCAAGTTTCAACCCCAATCCAAACGATGCGGTGCTCAGTCTATCCTTGCAGTCCGACGGCAAAGTGCTGGTCGGCGGCAATTTCACTCAAATCGGCGGGCAGACGCGCAACCACATTGCACGTCTGTCAGTGCCCGATGCGGCGTTGCAATCGCTCGCCGTCGGCGCCGATCGCGCCAGTGTGCAATGGCTGCGCAGCGGCGGCGGCCCGGAATATCCCTTTGTCTGGTTCGAGCAATCCAGCGATGGCAGCCACTGGACTGCGCTCGGCCAGGCTACACGCATAGCAGGCGGCTGGTCGCTCGATGGATTGACTCTGCCGCGCAATACGAACCTCTGGTTACGCGGTCGCGGCGAGCCGAGCGACGGAGTTTCGACTTCGCTGATCGAATCGGTGACACAGACCTATCTAGCGGCATACTCGGTCAGCGTGTCGATAGCCGGCGGACTGGGGACGATCACGCCTGCAACGCAAACCGTCGACCCCGGTCAAAGCGCCCGCATCACCGTTGCGCCGCAGCCGGGTTGGATCACTGCCAGCGTGCATGGCGACACGTGCACACCTTCGGCCAACGGCGATGGCACATGGACTGCGGCAAACATCACGGACAACTGCGCGGTGCAAGCGACGTTCATCCAGAACTCGACGGCGACGATCACGCTGACCAGCAGCGCCAATCCAAGTATTTTCGGCACTTGGGTGACCTTCACCGCAAAGGTGGCATCGGCAAGCAGCAATCCAACTCCGACCGGCAAGGTGGACTTCGTCGATGGCGGTGTTGCACTCACTGGTTGCAAAGGCGTCTCGCTCAATAGCGGCGTCGCCACCTGCGCGGCGTTTTCGCTGAGCGTGGGCAGCCACAATTTGCAAGCAAACTTCAACGCGGACGACAACACAACTGCATCCAGCAATACTTTAGTGCAAATCGTGAGCGCGGCGACCACAAGCATGACGTTCAATGTTTCGCCCAACCCCGCCCGCGTAGGCCAGGTTGTGACATTGATTGCGATGGTAGACGCCAATGTTGCATCGGCAGGCACGGATACCCGCTCCGCGGCGACAAGTCCTGGCGCGTTCGCGTCCCCAGGCTCCACAGTTCCAAACAACTCGAATTACGCGCTGAACGCTCCGTGCTTCGAAACAATGGCAACCTGTGCACCGGCCGGCACGGTGACGTTTTTCGATGGCAAGACCCAGATCGGTTCGGGTACGGTCGACCAATACGGCATGGTGACGCTGAATCTATCTTCTCTCAGCGCGGGCACACATGCCCTTTCCGCGATCTACTCCGGCAGCGGTTATACGCAATCAACCGCACAGGTGACGCTTTTCGTAAACAGTGTCGCATCATCCACGCCCGTTGCGGCGCCCACCTTGTCCTGGTGGATGCTGGTTCTGTTCGGAACCGGGCTCGCCTATGTGGGCGCGATGCGCACACGGTTGTAAAACCTGATGTGAAGATCTTGACCCAGATTAAGAGTTCTAATATTGAGAACTAGATAGTCTGGGCCAGGATATAGCGTCAGCGGGATCTTCGAACCTGGAAAACAGTCACGTACACGATCGTCATTACGAACGGCGGCAGCGGTGCTCAGGCGGATAATCCCAGCGATGAATTCGTCGACATGCTGCCAATCCCATCGCGTTACTCGCGCTGACGCCGATGCTCGCGGTTGTTGCGATGGCGATGACGTGGTAGTGAATCGCTGTGCTCTTGAGCTCGAAGCTTGCAAGCAGCGATCGAATGGAGCTCGGCTACGGCGCCTTTCGATCGTAGTAGGTTGAGTCATCGACGATGTGCCCGTCTTTGACCGCGTAGACCGAGATGATCCGCACGCTTATCGGCTTGTCTTGCGCACCCTTCAAATGACCCGTCAGAACGAATTGAGCATAGACGTGGCCTGACGAGCTCTCGAGAGTTTCAAGGTTGTCTTTGGCATCGGGAATGGCGTCGAACAACCTGCGATAGGTGTCAGCGATCTGCTTGTTGCCCGCCAAGTTGGGGTAGTCCGGACTGTGCAGGGTCGCGCCAGTCGCATAGATTTTTTCGATGGCGTCGGCATCGTGTTTGTTGAACGCTTCAAATTTCAGCCGAACCGAATCCATGACCTTGATGTCGCCGCCCGAGCCGGCCGCTACCGCCGTGTTGGCGATGCCGGAAGCCAGGCAGAAAAGAAAAATCGTTGCTGCTGCTTTCATCTTAAGACTCTCCATGCAAATCGCAAAAATGGCGACGGCTCGAATTCGATCCGGAGTAGGATGACGCGGGATTTGACGAACGGCCGCCGAGCCAACGTCGACATTACCTGCGAGATGCGCGTCAATGATTGGAAAAACCCGACACCGTGAGTTAAAGCCGCTGCTCCAACCTATTCCGGCGCTTCGCAAGGAATTCGGGCAGGGCTGCGGGATTCTGCGACATTCGCCGCCACCGGGTATCTATCATCACAAGCGTTATGCACCACCGGCCGAGCTTGCCGACTGGGTGGAGCATTTCTGGCTAGAAGAGTGGCAGTTCGAATCGGACGTGCCGCAAACGAGGGAGGTTCTTCCGCATCCCAATGTTCATCTGGTCTTCGCTCCGAACCGCTCCCGCATCTACGGCGTGCAGTTGAGTCGCTTCGTTCGGCAGCTAAAAGGCAAAGACTGCATTTTTGGTATCAAGTTTCACGCCGGAGCGTTTTTTCCTTTTTTGCGCAAGCCCATATCCGAGATCGCGAACACGTCCATTTTGGCCGACGAGGTCTTCGCCGCTGCCGCTGCCGCCGAGAAAGAAATACTGATGCGCTGTCAGGACGGGAGCATGGTGCAAGCGGCGACGAACTTTCTAATGGCGCATCTTCCATCAAGAGATCCACGCGTAGACATCGCGCGGCACGCAGTTGAGCAGATTGCGAGGGACCACAGCGTGACGCGTGTCGAGCATCTCGTCACCCGGTGTGGCATCGGGGAGAGGACGCTGCAAAGGCTATTCGACCGATATGTCGGTGCCAGCCCGCGCTGGGTAATCAAGCGCTATCGAATATATGAAGCGCTCGAAAGCATGACTACGGGAATACGATCGGAATGGGCGGATCTGGCGCAGAATTTGGGGTATTTCGACCAAGCGCATTTCATCAATGACTTCAAGAAGCTCGTGGGCTGTTCCCCAACCGAATACGCTGCGCCGTCAATCTGAAGAGCGGGCGTTCGCAATATGCGTCAACGCTTACTTTGCCTCAGCCGATTTTCAACATGACAACAACCTGCACTCGGCACTTCTGAAGTAAGCACAACGGCCGCTTTGGATGGAAAGTTCCGCATCACTGTATGTTCTGCATGGGCACGGATTTCATGAAGCGGCGCGTGTTCGGGCCGCTCGGCATGAATCACACGGGCGTCGGTCGCATAGGTTTCGACAATCACGCGACCGGCTACGCGCGAAGCAACAACGGCAAGGTCAACGAAGCTCAGCCGGACATCCCTGCGTTCGGCGTGCCGTCCGGCGGGCTCGAAACGAGCCTGAATGATCTGTTGATACTCGAAGCGTCGCTGCGCATGCGCACGCCGCTGAAGCTGCCCGCGCTGACGCAGATGATCACTCCGGCGAAAGGATTTGACGTTACACCGGGCTGGTTCGCACGTCACGCCGCGGGCGTGACCCCCATTTCTAAGAATGGTTCGGCCGGCGGCTTCAGCAGCTTCTTCTCATTCGTGCCCGAGCGCAGCGACGCGATCATCATGCTGCGCAACTGGCAAGGCAAGGGCGCTGGCATTCTAGGCCCGTCAAATTCGATTTTGGAAGCCTGCTGCGGGATTCCGAAGCACGGCGGCAGTGAGGCGGATGAGTAGCATTGCTACAACGCTCGACTCTGATGGCTACGTTTGTTGCAGCGAGTCAGTCATTGATAACTGCAAAGCTGCTATCGGCGAGTATCCTCGAAGCAAATATAGGAGTCTCAGCCACATTCTCAATCGGGACACCCACCTATCGTTTCGATCGGCAACGCTTCGCGAACCCGTTGGGCCGCCACATCCAGAAGGGCCTACGCCAGGTCGGGGGCGTTGACGACGCGTGATAGCGTCGCCGCACCGGGCGAGCGCCGCCCGTTTCACACCTTTGCTGTCCGTTCGAGCAGCGGCTCACTGTTGGAATCTGTGCTCTCACACCAGCATTGACTGCTGGGCGAAAATACCCGCCATCGCGCCCTGCGATGATGCCTGGGTGACCGAAGGCAAGAAGGGCGTCGTGAGGTCGCCGGCGGCGTAGATGCCGGGCATGCTGGTTTGGCGGCGCTCGTCGACCTTGAGGACGATGCCGGTAGGCGTATCGGCCGTTGCGAGGCCCAGTGATGCATGTAGGCTTGCGGACGGCTTGTTGCGCGGATGGGCGAACAGGACGTCGACCGGGATATTGCGACGGGTATCGAGATTGACAGTAGTGATATGGCCCTTGTGATGGGCGATCTCGACGATCCGGCCATCGACGAGAGGTATGTTGCGGCGCGCCAGATCGGCCTGGATATCGGGCGGAATGTCGTGACCATCGGCGAAGACAGTCAACTTATCGGTCCAATCGCGGAACAGCTTGATGGACTGATGGGACTGCGGGCTGGACCAGACGACGCCCCAATGCTGGCCGGCGACTTCAAAGCCGTCGCAATAGGGGCAAGGCACGATGGACGTGCCCCAGCTTTCGGCAAAGCCTGGAACATCAGGCATCTGGTCGGCGAGGCCATAGCTCAGGATCAGGCGGCGCGCCCTAGGGCTTTCGCCATCGCCAGTGAGGACAGTGAAATCGTCGATGGCGCCGGAGATGCTGTCGGCCCGGGCATTGAGCAGCCTGATCGTGGGATAGCGCGCCAGCTGCTGCCGCGCCTCTGCCAGGATTTCCAGCGGCGGCTTGTGATCGTGGCCGAGCAGGCCATGCGAGTGGCCGGCGAAGCGGTTGCGCGGCAGACCGGTATCGAGAACGGTGACCTTGCGGCGGGCACGGCCGAGCTGCAGGGCGCCGGCGAGACCGGCAAAGCTGCCGCCGATGATGATGACGTCATCCATGTGATGGGCTCCGTATGTGGATGAGGGGTGGGTTGGGACCGGCTTGCACACTTCAGATACTACATGGTATCGTAATTCAAGATTTAAGATACTGTAAAGGACTGTAATTGTCGTGACCGAAAGAACCCAGGTCCGGCGCGGCCGGCCCGCCAATCAGGCGCTTGGCCAGGCGATCGTCGACGCCGCTTGCGAACTCTTTGTGGAGTTGGGTTTTCAAGCGACGACATTGGACAAGGTCGCCCAACGGGCGAAGATATCCAAGCTCAGCATCTATCGGCACTTCGAGAACAAGGAGGCGCTGTTCAGCGCGGCCATCGGGGCCGGCTGCCATCAGTTTTTTGCACCACAGACCCTTCTTGAAGGCGTCGACGGTTCGGTCGAAGATCAGCTGACGACGGTGGGATCATTACTGCTTCGCACGTTGTTGAGATCAGACGTCCGCAGTGTCGAAGCCATGGTCATGGCCGACAAGACGAATCAAAAGTCGTTAAGCAAGCTCCATTACGAAGCCGGCCCCGCCCATGTCATCGCCCAAATCGAGGCCCTGTTGCGTCAGTTGCACGCGAAGGCGGTTCTGAACGTGCCCGATCCTCTCCGGTCGGCCCGCTTGTTTGCCGCGCTTTTCAAAGGATCCGATCTTCTGATCATCGCGCGCTTCGATGAGGCGAGAGCAGAGGACGACGACGAAATCGAATCCTATTGCCGGTCGGCCGTCGCCATGTTCATCGCCGCGCACGGTGGCAACGACTTTGCGCGGATAAGCATTTGATTGCGTCGGGCAGCTTGCCCGGGACCGTTGTCCAGGCGCTTCATCATATCTTGGGCCGGCGCGCGCGGCCGAGCTTACACAGATCGCAGCACCTCATCATTCTCCCAAGATAAAAAGACGCTCGCATCTACCGCGGTCGAGAGAGCCGCGCTCACCTCGAGCGCGGACAACCTGGATGAGAAGCAACTAAATTCCTATTCAAATGGCCTGTGATTGTTGGCAGTCATTCGCGAGTGTCCGGTCTGGTCGATAAATGCCCTTCCCTACGCACGATAAGGTTCGCTAATCGCTCGGGTTACGGCAGATATCGGCTGTGCATTGGCTTCCCATCAAAAAGAGCACCTGGAGCGGCGTATGACGGCGCCGATGCTGCTTGCATTGGGCGCCAATATGTAATATTATGGCCGTCATATGAAGAAAGCAGCCGCCAGATCTAAAGAAGCCACCCATGACCGCATCGTCGACGCCGCCGCGCGTGCCATCCGTCGCAGCGGGTATAACGGCACGGGCGTCGCCGACATCATGAAGGATGCCGGCCTGACACATGGCGGCTTCTACGCTCATTTCTCATCGCGCGAGGCGATGCTCGCCGAAGCTGCCGACCGCGCCGGCGGCGAAAGCGTCGCCATGATGGAGCGCGTCGCCGCGATCTCGCCCCCCCAGCAGGTACTGCAGGTGATGATGGAAGCGTATCTCTCCGACGCACACCTCGAGGAGATTGAGACCGGCTGCGCTGTGGCCGCGCTCGGCTCAGAAATGCCGCGCCAGGCGCCTGAGGTAAGACGCGCCGCCACACGCCGTATCAAAGAGATGATCGACCTCGTCGCCCGTCAATCGCCCGACTGGGGGCAACCAAGCGCGCACGAGCGTGCCCTTTTCCTTGTTTCGGCGATGGTCGGCACGCTGGTGCTGGCGCGCGCCGTGGACGATCCAAAGCTTTCCGATGCGCTGCGCGATGCAACACTGAAATGCCTCACCCCGTAGCGGTGGCTGATGTCACCGAGCACGGGCCTAACTTTGATCATAAATATGATGATCATCATAAATAATCACTTCAACTAAAGGCACTCCCATGAATTCACCCAAACGCGTTGCGCTCGTTACGGGCGCCTCATCAGGTATCGGCGAAGCCACCGCAAAACGGCTCGCCGCAGCGGGTTATAAGGTCTACGGCACGAGCAGACGCGGCGCACAGCCGGGCCAACACAATTTCCAAATGCTGCCGCTCGACGTGACTCGCGATGAGTCGGTCGAAGCCGTCGTGGCCGAGCTCATGCGCTTGGAGGGTCGCATCGACCTGCTCGTTAACAACGCCGGCTTCGGCGTTGCGCCTGCGGGTGCGGAAGAAAGTTCGATTGAACAGGCCAAGGCGATCTTCGAGACCAATTTCTTCGGGCTCGTCCGCATGACCCGCGCCGTCGTGCCGCATATGCGGCGCCAAGGCAGCGGCCGCATCATCAACATCGGCTCGGTGCTGGGTTTTCTGCCGATGCCTTACGGAGCGCTCTACTCTGCGACCAAGCATGCGATTGAAGGTTATTCGGAATCGCTCGATCACGAGTTGCGCACGCGAGGTATCCGCGTCAGCGTCATCGAGCCCGCGTATACGAAGACGCAGTTTGACGCGAACTTTCTGGCTCCAGATTCGATGCTGGACGAGTATAGCGAAGTTCGCGCGCTGCTGGACAAGGTGCTCAAGAAGGTGATGGCAACGGCCGACGAGCCGGCCGTGGTGGCCGATATCGTGCTGGAAGCGGCCATGGCCGAGCGGCCAAAACTCCGCTACGCGGCGGGGCCACTTGCGAACCGCCTCCGACTGCTGCGCAGATTTGCGCCGACGGGTTTAGTGGATGGCGGCATCCGCAAGGACCTGCGGCTCGACACGTTGCCGGCGTTGGCGTCTGGCATCCCGGCTGGAGGGAAGAAGCGCGAGTCGTCCATTCCGGCAACCGGGAGGCGAGCATGAAAGCGCTCACCTTCAAACGCTATGGCAAGGCGCCCCAGATCGAGTTCGCCGACGTTTCCCGCCCGGCGCTGAAGGCCGACGAAATACTGGTTCAAGTCCACGCCGCGGGCCTGAACCCCATCGACAACATGATTCCGAAGGGCACCTTCAAACCCATCCTGCGGTTCCAATTGCCGGCTACGTTGGGCAGCGACCTGGCCGGTGTAGTGACTGAGGTCGGCAGCCGCGTGACACGCTTCAAACCAGGCGATGCCGTCTTCGCCAGCATCTTCGACCTTGGCACGGGCTCGATCGCCGAATTCGCAGTGGTACCGGAGAGCGCTGCCGCGCTCAAGCCGACCAATCTGGACTTCGTGCAGGCAGCCTCGATCCCGATGGTCGGGCTTACTTCATGGCAAGCGCTGAAGGAGCGCGCCAATCTTCTCGCCGGTCAGAAGGTATTCATTCCTGCAGGGTCCGGCGGTATTGGCACGTTCGCAATCCAGCTGGCAAAGCACCTTGGTGCCAAGGTGGGAACCACCACCAGCCAGGGCAACGTCGAACTGGTGCGCAGCCTTGGCGCAGATGAAGTGGTCGACTACAAGAAGGAAGAATTCGAGAACGTGCTGCACGGCTACGATGCGGTGCTCGGCACCGTCAGGGGCGATGCGCTTGAGAAATCCATCGGCATCCTCAAGCCGGGAAGCACGATTGTTTCTCTGATCGGACCGCTGGACGCGGCGTTCGCTCATGCCCGACGATTGAACTTCGTTCTGGCGTTCATATTCGGGCTGATGAGCCGCAAGATCATGCGCCTTGCGAGAAAGCGGAAAGTCGCCTACTCATTTCTCTTCGTTCGTCCAGATGGCAATCAACTCGCGCAAATCGGTGAACTCCTCAAGGCCGGGCACATTCAGCCAGTGATCGACAAGGTGTTTCCGTTCGAGCAAGCCAAGGAGGCGCTTGCATATCTCGCCCAGGGACGTTCCAGGGGCAAGGTTGTCGTCAAGGTGAGATAACTCTGTATGGGTTTTCGTTGTCATCCCATCCGCAGATGCGCAAGCCGAAGACGTAGTGACTTTTCGCACATGAATGAAAGCCGTCGATAGCTCAGTCTCGATCAGCACAAGCGTAGCGTCATTCGATCGTCAAACCTCAGTCGGCAAATTCAAGCCTCCTTCATAGTTTGGAGCATGGAATCGCGCAGTGATGACGAAAGGTAGAATTCTCAGAACTGTATTGTGGGCCCTGGCGATCGTTGCCTTGTTCGCCGGGATGGCCGGATGCTTCGCACTCTGCCTGCGTCAAAAATTCAGTCCCAATCCGCCGCCCAGCGATTTTCCCAAGCCCGGCAATGCGCTCGAGGCGCAGCAGCAGGACATTGAACAATTTTCGCGCCTGCTGGGCATGGACCGGTCATTTTCGCCCGCAGCGCGTGCGGAAGCTGATCGCCAGATCGCCGAACTGAAGTCCGAACACCTGCCGCTCGACAAGGAAAGATTCCGTGTTGCGCTGATGCGCATCACGGCGCTTGCCGACAACGGTCACACCGGGGTCTACGTCGACAAAAGCGGCCAGAACTTCATGCCTCTGCGCGTCATGCTGTTTGCTGATGGGCTTTATGTCCTGCGGGCAAAATCGGCGTATGCGGATCTTCTGGGGGCGCGTGTCGAGAGTATCGAAGGCAAGCCGGTGCGCGACGTGATCGCCGTGCTCGAACAATTGCATGGGGGGGCTGAGGCTTGGCGCCGCAACAACGCGGCAACCTACGTCCAATCGCCCGAGATTCTTTACGGCGCTGCGATCGGTTCGCGCCCCGATCAGACAAATTGGACGTTCCGTTTGCCGGATGGCAACGAGGTGACGCGCACGCTGCCAGGTGAAAACGCCGACGAGAGCGAGCCGCGTGCGCAGATGACACGTTGGCTGTCGCCGCAAAAGATGAAAGGCGAATCTTCGGATTGGCGCGCGTTGATTTCCGATGACGCCGACTTGCCATTGTCGCTGCGCGACTTCAATAGCAGGCTCCGCCGGGCATGGGTCGATCACGGTTGTACACTTTTCATACAGCTCAAGGTGATTGCGGATGCGGACAATCAGCCTATCGGCGACTTCCTCAGCGCCACGACGGACGAGATGCGCGCGCATCCACCCTGCAACATTGTTCTCGATATGCGATTCAATAGCGGAGGCGACTATACGAAGGTCGCTCGCTTTGCCTCGCACTTGCCCGATTTCGTACCGCCCCGTGGGCGAATCTATCTGCTGACGGGCGCGCAAACCTTTTCCGCCGCGATTACGGCCACGGCCTTCGTGAAGCAGGCGGCGGGACCTCGCGCAATCATTCTCGGCGAACCCGTCGGGGATCGGCTTACCTTTTACGGCGAAGGCAATTCGGGGTGTCTTCCACATGACGATCTTTGCCTGCATTACGCAACCGGAATGCACGACTATGCCCATCGCTGTAACGACTGGGACAGATGTTTCTGGCTGAATTGGCTCTTTCCGGTGCAAGTCGAGTCGCTGGCTCCCGACGAGACAATCGAGATGACCTTCACCGACTACAAGATGCGGCGCGATCCTGTGTTGGATCGGGCTATCGCGCTGGCGGCCGACTAGCCCCTGCGAACTACCGTTGATCCAGGGGTGCGCGTTTGACATGTGGCAAGTTCGCCTTGGATGTACGACGATCAACCCGCACGAACCTGAGCTGAGCCACAAATGGGCAAATTACCTTCCCGTGCTAGCTCAAGGAAGTAGAAGCAGCCAAAGCCGACGGGCGCCGGGCCACTGCGTTCGATTCTTCGGCTAACGCAACGGTGCCTACGAAGTTCGTCGAGGAGCTCGCACGTAACGCCAAGGCAAAGCAGTTCTACGCAACGCTCAATAAGACCAATCTGTATTCGATTGCCTACCGGCTGCAAACAGCAAAGCGCTCAGAGACAAAGATCACTCGGTGTGGTCACCGACAAGCCGTTTGGGGTCGATAACTGTCAGTTCGATATCGATGCATGCTGACAAGTTTTTTAGTGAGTTTAGGGCCATCGATGACGAAGCGCTGCCATTCCTTGCGATCTGACTCAGCTGGGTTTTGCTCTGTCAATCTTCGGCGAGAAGTACGAAACTCGCGCGACCGAGTCACGCACACAACCAGCGCCTGAGCTGTGCGTATACTTCCTTGCGGTCGAGCAAATCCATGTGATTCATGCCGTAGCCGACCCATTGCCGCGTTTTTGAAAATGTCAGGTTTTCGCTCGCGTCGGCGTGCCGTCCGAGCGCGCTGTCGAGCGGCACAAGTCCGTCGCCAAGCAGTTGTTTGATTGATGCACCGCGCTTCTCTGCGATCGATGCAGCGATGGCGTAGCACTTCACCTGCGGCGGCAAGGGGACAACGCGATTTCGCCGCGAACGTGCGAAACGGTCTTTGCCTTCCCAGTCCTTGTCGATCAAGCTGCCGCGGCGCAAATCGGTAATGCCGGCGCTGCGAATTTTCCCGAGTCGCGCAAACGCTGTCGTGTAGGGACTCGCGTCGAGAATCAGATTTACCCAGTTACCGCCGCGTTCGAGCGGGGCGCCATGGTGTGGGGTACCGAGAAACACCATATGGCGCAGATGCCGCAGCCAATCGTGACACGCTTGCTCGCCGTAGTAGCAGGCGCTGCGCGCCACGAGACCACCCATGCTATGAGCGATGACTACCAACTCGTCGATCGGCACTGGCCACGCGTGCAGCAGCGCCTCGATCTGTTCAGCGAGTGCCCGTCCGTTCAAGGAAATATGCAGGCCGCTGTTGTAGCGCAGATACACGGGAGTGAAACCCCCATCCGCGCTCAGGGCCGCCGCATGATCGTGCCCGTTGCGTTGCCATTGCATGTCGTTCATACACAGGCCGTGCACCATCAAAAGCACGTTCCTCGTCGCTCCCCCGAGTCCTTCGCGCGTCAGGTCCAGCGGCTTCCCGGCACGCCGCAACTGCATTGAAATCGCGAGTGGATTCGCGCCGGCGGCCAAGTGATCACCCAGCACGCCATTTAACGCCGACAGTACGGCTTCGCGTTCGTTCGACGAATCGCCATCGTCGAGCAACGGTGCGAGCTGACCGAGCAGTTGATCGATGCCACCGCCAACCAATCGCGTGACGCCACGAATCGACTGGTACACGAACCCTGTGATTCCTCGAGTCGGCCGTTGCGTGGATTTGCCTAGAACACCGGGCATGCGCAGGATGTTGTGATGCGTGATTTCGACAAGGCTCGTCAAGCCGAGTGTTGCGTCGACGATCAGACGGCCAAACCCGCGCACATCGGAAACGCGCATATGTTGTCCTTTTCCAGTGGTGACTTTTGCGCATTCCAAGGAACTAAGCGCTTCCCGGCATGTCCTCAGTGGCGGCCGCGCGCTGAACACAGCGTACAGCATTCAGAACAGTCGGGAATCAAAGCATCGGGTTGTAAGCAAACTGCAGCGACAATGGTCACCGGAGCAGATTCTGGTTGGCTCAAACGCGCCTATCCAAACGACACGAGTTATCAGGTGTCACACGAGACGATCTATCGCACGGTTTACATCCAGTCCCGCGGTGCTCTGAAGAAAGAGCTTCTTGCGTGCTTGCATCGTACTCGTGCCATGCGTCGCTCCCGTCACCATACGCAGAAGACCGACGACCACGGTCGGATCATTGGAACGATATCCATCAGCGAGCGTCCAGCCGTAGTAGAGGACCGGGCCGTACCGAGGATACCGAAACAGTCGTCAACGCGCTGATCAGGAATGCGCGGTGCTTGCCGAAGGAGTTATATCGATCGTTGACTTGGGACCGAGGGAAGGAAATGGCGGCACACCGTCGCTTCACATTGGCAACGGACATCCAGGTCTACTTCTGCGATCCGCGATATCGCCAATCTGTTGCTTCGATCGGTTGAATCCGCAGTCGACAGCTGCCCTTCGCGGCCCCCAATCATGGCTCCCAACCGATCTCACGCCAGCGCGCTAACTCTGTCGCAAACTTTCATTTGCACGCATACCCTGTCGCAAGGATTCTGCCTGCGCTTTGGCTTTGAGCTTGACCTGCGCCTACGTCGGCACCATTGTGAAGCCGGCGCCGTTCGATCCGGCGATCGGCTGGCGATCCCCGTTGCCGCCCTGCCCGCCGGCGAGCGTGTAGGAGATATCCTCCAGTACTTCCGGAATGAAGAAGTACGACGTGTGAATCAACTTCGGCGACCAGCCCTGCTCGTAGATGTTGGTATTTGCCTGGTTGACGACCTCGGAGCAATCCACGCCGACCACGCCGGCAAGCAACGTGGTGCCGTACGTCGGCCCATAGATCCCTAGCTCCTTGTAGCCGTCATAGCCAGGCTGCTCCGCAAACGGCAGCACGTCATCATGGCGAGAGTAGTAGACCGTGACTTGTTTCGCGGCGGCGACGATGTCGGCAGAATACGTGGGGGACTGGGAACTGTTGAAGCTCTTGAAGTTCAGCATCGCAGCGGCGCAGATGATCTCGTTGAACAGCGGCGATGACTGCGCGAATGCGCCGGCGCCGCAATACATCAAATAGTTGCCCATCGAATGACAGATCGCCGTCAGTGACACGCCTTGCACGCCGGTCGTCGCGACGATCGATTGCAACACCGGATAGAGCAGCGGGAAGGATTCGCTGCCGGTCGCGCGCGCATTGGCCTTGGCGTTCTGGAACGCCTGTTGCTGCGGGCCTCCGTGGCCCATCGTGCCGCCTGCATCATCGTCCGACGGCCAGTCGAACCCGATCTGCACACCGCTGTAGCCGGCGCCCGACGGCGTGTTCTGGAGATTGTTGAAGTACTCCGGGAAATCCTTCACCGCCCCGTCGTAGGTCACGCCGTAGCCGTGGAAGAAGATGTTGCAGGCCGCCGTCGCGCCGGAGCCATTGGCGCGTAGATCTTGCTGCACCGCGTCGAGCCACGCGCTTTGTGACACGACCGTAAACGCGGTTGGCGATGCGGCTGGCGCCTGGAGGAACGTGAGCGCACCGCCCAGTGCCACGGTTGTTCCGAACGTCCCGGTGGACGAGTAGTACGTCCGGTTTGAGATCATGTAGTAGTTCTGCGGATACGTCGCCATCGTGCCTCCTTGTTTTTGCTGCCAACACTAGAGTCTTGGGGATAGAAAAAAATGGAGCCTCGGCGTCAGGTCAATCGGCAATGGCTACGGCAAATCCACAGTTCCGCCGCGCCCGGCTATGCACCAACGGGACAAGAGTGTTGGCATGCTCCTCGACGTGTGACAACTGTCAGTTCTGACAGTTGTTTTTGCGCCGCTACTAAGTTAGCGGAAAGAGCCGATACCTTTCAGATGCTCAATTCGGCCGACAAAACTCAAACAGTCATAGCTGCGATGATGCTCAATATGCTGTTTTGAGCCGGGGAGCTTAAGCGTTTGTACGCCGCGAATGGCTTCGAGTAAGAAAGTGCTTTGGCGAGCGCTATACGCCAAAGAGACAGCATGAAGGGATGAATGTAAAGCGAGGCCGCAACGTCCTTGACCGACACGCCAGACAACTGACTCAAGCGCACCGCTGTTGCCTTGAATTCCTTGCTGTACCGATACGTCGTTCTGGGACCGGGTGATGCCATCGTAGGACTCCTGAATAGTTAGTTCAGGGTGTCCACTAAACCGTAGGAACTATCTGGTCCGCTTGAGCGAATAGTTAGGCCGGTTTGATTATTGCCGCAACGTGAAAGACGAACCAATAGGCAGCGAGCGCAAATGTAGCCATTGGAAATACACGAGCGATTGAGTGCGCGGTAGAAGACATCGTGGCCTGTTCGCGTTGGAGTACCTGTGCTTTGCGAATTTGATAGAGCGCAGCGCCAGGCGCCAGCAGGAGAGCGAGGCCAGCAGCAAATAAGATGGGATGGTTGGCAACTAGAACCCACTCGTAGTAGCCGCCATGATTTGGGACGGCGGCCTCCCAGCCAGTCGGCAGCGCTTTACCATGTAAGTCAAGACTCTTTACAGGTTTGGCGACGAGGAATGAGACGGAAACAAAAAAACCACTCACCGGCAGCGGAGCCAATAGACCTTCAAGGATGTATAGAAGTGGGAACTTCAAGTTCTGAAGCATGCAAGGCCTAACTTGTTTTAACAAGATTTTTGTAGTTAACCGGACAACTAGACAAAAATCTAGATAACGCAAGTTTCCCTGAACATCAATACCTTAAAAATTGCATCTCAGTCTGTTACGAGACTGTTGTGTCGCAGTCGTATGTTGCTCGTCCAACGTCATGCGCACCCGGCAACGCCACCGCCGCCGTTGCGAGCTACGCGCCTGCTTGATCAGGTGCGTGAGAGGCTTCGCTACCATCACTACAGCCTCAATACGGAACGGCTCTACCGTCATGTGGAACAAGACGTATATTGCCGTCCACGTTGGAGGGACCACTCCGTCGCCAGTTGGAGTATACCCAGATCGGCAACTAGGTCGGCCCGGTGTGGAGACGCCTCTTGCCGTACACCACAAATATCCCCGCGCGAGTGAAGCTGGGCCTGGCTCTGGGTATTCCCGGCCGATCACGAATCGGTCGATCCGCGAAGCGGTGCGCGTCGTCGACATCACCTATATGGAGGAACGCTGGGAATTGGGCGCTAGGTGTCAGAAGCCCCTTGGACAATTTGCCTACCATGCTTGCAGAGGCCAGATAGCGCCATTTGCCTAAGTCCGCATTGGGTCGCTATGCGACAGCTGCTGTGCTCACGTAGACTGGTAGTTCTCGCGGCGGCAGCTGCTTAGTTAAGCATTAGACAGCATATGCGTGTCCTCTTAGCAGGCCTAGTCGTCTTCGCAGCAATGCTTGGCACAGTGGCTATCATTGGCGCAAGCTACGGCAATGGTCCATGGCCTTGGTGGGCGAAGTTCGCCCCCGCGAGCGCAATGTTCGTGGCGATTGGGATCGCCATGTACATTTTCAATCCCAAGTGGTCGCGGCCAAGCTTCAGCCGGCAGAGCAAGGCAGAGAGAATCGCCAAACTGGAGGCTGAGGGGCTAGTTGAACGACGGAAGTTCCGAGCTGCGCGCGCTTTCGGCGTACAAGAATTCGAGGACGAGGGGCTTCACTACTATCTCGAACTAGCCGGTGGCGGCGTTCTGTTCCTCAGCGGGCAGTACCTCTATGACTACGAGCCGATCTCGAATGACCCAGAAGTCAATCAGCCACGGCTTTTTCCTTGCGAGGAGTTCGAAGTGCTCCGCCACAAGGAGGCGGGTTACGTCGTGGGGATTCAGTGCAACGGCTTAGTGCTGGAGCCTGAGGTCATAGCGCCTTCCTTCGGTAAATCCGTTTGGGGGAAAGGCATTCCAGAGGATGGGCAGATCATTCTCGACAAGAGCTACGACGATCTTAAGGCAGAACGAATTGCCGTCTAACTGTGTGCAAGCTTTCAATCCCCGATAGCTGACCTTCCCTAGCGACAGCTTCGGGTCGCTTCCAGACGACTGACTTCCGCCAAGAGCGGACATATGCCAGTGCCAAGCGCGGTAAGCAGCGTGATCGTCCGCGATGTCCGCAACCTGCGTCCGCGGACACTCCGCGGTAGGCGTTCGTGCATAGAACCCATACGACATCAGACGAATCGCACTTGATATGCTACTTGCTGCCAACGATCGTTACTGTCCCCTTGAGAGGCTGCCTGTGTTTCGCTCTTTCATCCTTGCCACGTTGTTGCTTGCTTTCGTGCCGGCTCCTGTTTTTGCCAACTCTCTCGATTCGGATCAGATCAAACGAATAGATGCAGACGTCGCAGCAATACTCGATCGCGCCAAGGTTCCCAGTGCGGTAGTTGCCATCGTCCGGAACGATCGTGTCGTATTTCGCAGGGCCTATGGATTTCGCGATAGCGAGCGCCGGCTTGCTGCCGACGTCGGTTCGCTTTATGAAATCGGCTCGATCACCAAACAGTTCACCGCGGCCGCAATCCTGCAGCTGCGGGACGGCGGCAAGCTCGCCCTGGACGACAAGTTAGCGAAATATTTGCCGGATGCGCCGCACGCCGATGAAGTGACGTTGCGACAATTACTTTCGCACACGAGCGGGTTGCCGGAGTATCTCGATGGACCTGATATCGAGCAAGAGGCGACTCGGCCAGCCACGTCTGCGCAATTGATGGCACGCATCGCGGGGAAGCCGCTTGCGTTCACCCCCGGCAGCAAGATGACCTACAACAACACCGGCTACATACTTCTGGGTCGCGTTATCGAGGTCGTTTCGCATCAGAGCTACCACGATTACGTCCGCACGCATCTGCTTAACCGCGCCAAAATGAAACGAACGTTCACTGTTGCCGATGAATCACGGCTAGGCAACATGGCGGTTGGTTACCGAATCAAGCAGGGAGCCCTTCAGCGCGCGCCAACGATTCACGATAGTTTCGGCTGGTCGGCGGGAAATCTGGTGTCAACGGTGGACGATCTGGTGAATTGGAGCTATGCGCTCGCACAAGGGAAAATCGTCAGCAAAAAAAGCTATGAGGAAATGACGACGCCGGCGCACCTTTCGGAAGGGACGAGTGATTATGGCCTCGGGCTGTTTGTCGATTCTGTTCGAGACCAGCCGCGCATCGGCCATACCGGCGGCTCGTTCGGCTTCATGACGGCGAATGAGTTCTTCCCAAAACAGAACGTGCGCATTATCGCCTTCACCAACGTCAGCACCGATCCCGAGCCGGGGGAAATCATCACGAATGCGATTTTCGATGATCTCTTCCCCGAGCTCGCTGCCGCAGCGCGAACGGCCGCATCCGGCGAAAATCAGGAAATCTCCAATCAGGCCAAAGCGCTCTTCAACGAGCTTCAGCAAGGCGGCGGGGAATATTCCATGCTAGCGGGAAAGCTGGCCGCGAAGATGAAAAATGGGCTAGCAGGACGTCTCGCTGACCGGTTTTCCCCGTTTGGATCGCCCACGCGCTTCATTTACAGAGGCGCGCGCTCGGAAAGCAATCTTCACTGGCACGACTATCTGATCGAATTCGGACCCGGTAGCCTGCTCAAGTTCTCCATCGGCCTCGACGAAGCAGCGAAGATCGCTTCTATTTCCTACGGGTAAGGCACCTACGGCCGCGTCCGCAAGGCTACTGGGCGTTTGCTTCGGGTCGTTTTCGGACGGTGAAGATCTTTCCGCATCAATAAACGGCCCCGGATGATCGTTCTCAGCGTCGAGCTACGTCTGTGGAGAATGAGGTGCTTGCGTCCCTAACCAGAGAGGAGGTGCGCGATGGAACTGACACACAAGAAATTGGTCGCTGGAATCGTGATGGCGCTGGCGGGCATAGCTGGCCGCAGCGCCTGCGCACAAGATGTTTCTCCCGGAGAAAGTCCCGGGTTACAACAACTCGCGGTTGCCTACTACGCCAACAAGTACCGAACGGAACCGGAAGAGGCTCTGCGCAGGATCACGATTCAGGATCGAGCGGCCGGTATCGAGAATGACCTCGTACGACTGCTCGACAACCACTACGCAGGAATCTGGTATGACCACGCCGATCGCGGCCGTTTGAAGATCGGCATGACTCGCGGCGCGGAGACGCATGCAGACGAGGTTCGCAGCCTGGTGGAGCACTACGGATTGAGCGCGGAAACGGATCTCGTTCCGGTGCAATTCGGCGTGTCAGATTTGGAGAAAAAACAGCATGCCGTCCGCGATGAAATTGGCGAACTGATTAGATCGGCACACGCGCTCACGAGTTACAACACGCGTTTGAACAAGGTCGTAGTGACGGCGATCGCGGCGTTACCTCCAAACGAGGAAGCGCGTCTGAAGCCTCTGAGCACGATACCCTGGGTATATCTCCGCCGCGTTGAAGTGCCAACTCTGGCGAGCGTGCCCGTCTCCTGCAACGTCACCTATTGCAATCCCCCGCTACGCGGCGGACGTGAGATGCACAGCAGTAATGGGTTCCGTTGCACCATCGCATTCATCGCGCGTGACCGGTTTATCTTCCAACAATATTGGGCGATAACGGCAGGGCATTGCATTTTCGCTTCAGGTGACACGAAATGGAATGCCAGGGATGAATCGGGCAACGAGAGTCTGTTTGGCAATACCGCCTTTTACACTTTTGCCGGAGGGCCTGGAGCCGATGCGGGCATCGTGAGCATCGACCTGTGGCGCTCTTGGGCTACGCCCCTGCCAATCCCGGCGGTGGTCGTGAAGGGATCGGCACAGACGGCCTACGACCCGAATTACGCAATTCGCGCGACCGCCTTCAGTTCACTCGGACAAATCCTGTGCAGAACGGGCAGAACCACCGGTACGGAATGTGGCGAGGTTTCCAATCTTGGCGCGGACGAGACGGAGTCTTACAACGGTGTGAATTACCAGTTGCGTAATATGGGTGAACTTGACGTCTGCGGTGCGGCCGACGGCGACAGCGGCGGCCCGCTGTACAAAAACAGTCGCGCTTTCGGGTTATTGTCTGCAAGCATCAACGCCGGACCGACGTATTGCTTCACGACCTACCAAGGCATCCATGGGGCCGAAAACCTAATGGGGGTTAGCGTTCTGTTATCGCCATGAGATCGTAGCGACCTTGAAGCTGCCGTTCGCCGGTGTGCGCATCGGGTTAGTTCTACCCTTCCCTACGGGCCATAAGTCTCCCGAATCACCCCGCCCATTTGTCGGCGACAAACGGCCGATGGCGGATGAATCCATCAGGCCAAGATCCCCACGTCGGGTCAACATTCACGCATCCTTGTCCACTTTCGATCGGATTTGTCGTTCCTAGCGCGGCAAAGCAACAGATGCATACCCTTCGTATGCGTCGGGGATTGCCTTTGCCAATCAACTACACGCTAGAGGCCCGACATGAACGGATGGCTGCGTTGCGTTCACTGCATACTCCCGCCGAAGCGGCTCGACGGCAAAGCAGCGACAAGATGGATTTTGTTGTGGCTTATATCTATTTGTGCGACCTCACACGCGAATATGATAACTGTCGACGATGCCCGCTCCGGCAGCTTTGCCGGCGCCTGCACCCTGCAGGATGCTGTCGCAGCGGCCAATACCAATGCGGCGGTGAACGGTTGCGCGGCCGGCGCTGCGGGGCTGGATACGATCGTGTTCGCGGCAGGCATTACTTCCGTCTCTCTCGCCTCGGCAATGAGCAGCGCCAACCCAAGCTGCACGTTCGGCCTCGCCGTCAGCGAGGATCTTGCCATCGACGGCGGCGCGATTGCCGGCAGCGGCATTCCCAAAGTAAGTATCCAACGCAGTTCTGCACCGAGCACGCCGAATTTCGGCATCATCGGCGCGTCCCTTTACAACTGCGGGACGGCGCCCACCGTGAAGGTCAAGCTCACCCTGTCCGGGCTGACAATCTTCAACGGCAACAATGCAGGCGGTAGCGGCGGCGGGGTGGCCGCGGACATCCTCACCGTTCACGACAGCGTGATCGGCGGCAATATCGCAACCAATGGCGGCGGCATCTACGCCTTCACATCGCTGGCGATGACAAGCTCGTCGGTGACCAACAATTCGGCCAGTAGCGGCGGCGGTATCACCGGCGATGTGCCGATGACAATCAGCAGCTCAACCATCAGCCGCAATACCGCAAACAATGGTGGCGGCATTTATGCTCAAGACGGCGCGGTCACGATCGACAACTCAACGATTAGCTACAACACAGGAAGCGGTATCGATACAGGCTCGATTGCCGCTTACTTCGTCACGATTTCCGCCAACACCGACGCGGGAATCCGACTGGAGGTGGCCACGCTCAACAACTCCATCGCCGAATTCGACGATAGTGTCATCGTTGGCAACGGCTCGCCTCCAACGACGAACGATCTACAAACATCGGCTTCGCGCCCCATCACCGGTACGTACAACTATATCGGCACTTTGAGTACGGTTGGCCTAAACGACTTGGATGCCGGCGTGCGCATTGCTTCTTGTGCCAGCCTCAATCTCGGGGGGCTGGCGAATAACGGCGGGGGCACGCAGACACAGGCCCTGCTCCCTGGATCGTGCTTGATCGATGCAGGCGGAATCACCAGCCCTAGCGCCCAGTTGTTCGCCAACGATCAACGCGGCAATGGTTATCCGCGATTCGTCAATACGCATGCCGATATCGGCGCATTCGAATATCAGGGTGGCCCTGCGGCGGTCAGCGGGGTTTGCGGCGGCGATAACGGGCAGACGCTGCTGACGGCGCCGGTCAATCTATGTAGCGCAGGCAGCGCAGGTGCCGTTGCCGGCAATGGACATCCTTGGTCATGGACCTGCAATGGCAGCAACGGCGGCGGCAACGCGAGCTGCACAGCGACGATCAAGACCTGGACGGTCGGCGCCGCCGTGTCGGGCAGCGGCGGCAGCGTCTTGCCACAGACTCAGACTGTCGATAACGGCGCAGCCGCCAGCGTCACAATCGCTGCCGCAACCGCTTACAGGCTGGGCGGGGCGAGCGGCTGCGGCGGGTCCTTGAGCGGAAATGTATACACTACGTCACCGATTACTGGCGACTGCGCGATTGCTGTCAACTTCGTTGCTGATCCTGTCTCGGCGGCGCCCGTCGGCGCTCCCGCGCTGTCGACCTGGGCGTTGTGGCTGCTCATCATCGGTACGGCGGTCTCGGCAATCTTGGCGTCAGTGCGCAGAGCAAGCTCAGAGTCGTAGGTTCCAAAGGCCCCGCCTCACATTTTTGTTGATCGAGGAAAGGTACGTCATCATGTTTGCTAGCGAATCGGCTTTACCCTCTCCGGAGGACAGGAAGAACTACTGCGTGAAAAAGACTTTTGCCACGATCGCATTGGGGCTTTGCCTTGCATTGGGCTCATCCTGTTTTGCCGCCGAGATCAGCCCCGAGGCACGGCGTACTATCGCGACCATCGATGCGTTGAACGTCGAGCAGCACTGGCCGGCTGGACAGCACGTGCACTGGGAAAGCGGCGAGCCGGACGGTAAACCGGAGAAGACTCCGGGCAAGCATACGCATTGCAGCGCATTCGTCGCCGCGGCGGCGAAGAAGCTGGGGATATATATCTTGCGTCCTCCGGAGCACGCGCAAATCCTGCTCGCAAATGCCCAATACGATTGGCTTCAAAACGAGGGCGCACAGAACGGCTGGCGGCCCCTACGTGATGCGCTCAACGCGCAGGCGTATGCGAATCACGGCTACTTGGTTGTGGCTGTGTACAAGAATCATCGCGACGACAAGCCCGGCCACATCGCCATAGTGCGGCCCTCCGAAAAGAGTGCAGCGGCGATACTCAGCGAGGGGCCGGAGATTACCCAAGCTGGCGGTACTAACTATCGCGATACGACATTGCGCCGCGGCTTTGCCGGGCATCCGGCGGCCTGGGAAAAGGGGGAAGTGCGCTTCTATGCGCATGCGGTCGATTCGAGTGTCGCACGCTGATCGGTATGACCAATCGCCGCAACCTGCCTATAAGTGCTTGAGCAAATCCACGGCAGCACGCGTGTCGCTGTCCTTGTCGCCGTTGCGTTCGCGCAGCGCGGCAATCAGCAGCGGCAGATCGCTGCGCATAGCATCGGTACGCCCCATCGCACGGCGGCATTGATTGAGCATCAGCCACGGATAGATGCGTCCGCTAGTATCGGCACGAAGTCGGTCGCTCATGATCTGTAACTGCGCAAGCGCTGACTCGGCCCCACCGTTGCCGTCGTCATCGAGACAATTCAACAGCGCGAGACCCGCACTCGCTCGTGCGACGGGAATTTCTTCTTCACGCAAGCCGTCGGCGGCCGCTATGGCATGCTGCAAGTTGTCGCGAGCGGCTGCGCGGCGATCCAGCCGCAATAGACTTAGGCCGACATTGAGATAGGTGATCGCCGCGTTGTAGCTGTGCTCACCGAACAAGGTCCGGCTCGGCTCGACCAGGGATTCGAACACGCCGAGCGCGTCCGCGGTGCGGCCCTCGGCAAGATAAAAGCGGCCGAGCAGATTTTTCGCATCGAGCGTGTTGTGATGTGCCGAGCCGAGCATTGCTTGCATGCGCGAAGCGATTTGCGCGATGGCATCTTCCGATGCACGGTGATGCCAGCTCATCTCGTTGTCGAGCAGATCTAATTGCGCACGCAATGTCTTCGCGTGATCTTGGCCGTACAATTGCGCGAAGCGCAGTACCGCTTCATGCGATAGCGATTCGGCCGCGGAAAAGTCGTTCAATTCGGAGAGATTCTGCCCTCGCACCATCAGCAGGGTCGCATATCCGTCCGGGTCATATTCGACCAGGCTGCGTTGATCGTCCTGTGCCGCGCGCAAGTGCTGTTCTGAAAGCTGCGGCTGGGAAACATTGTTCGCATCTATGCCCGCAGCGTAGTGCAACAGCCCGCGTGCGAGCGGCGACAAAGCCGGCGTTTGCAACAGCGCTTGCGCGGTGTCCAATTCGTCCGCTGAGTACCGTTCGTTGCCCCATTCCCAATCGTTGTAGGCAATCCTGGCGCTGATCGAGGCGACCTTCACCTCATCACGTTCGGAGCGCGCAAGATCGCGTGACTTCGCGTACAACTGATGCGCGCGTTCGTACAGTCCCAGACTCTGTGTCGATTGCGCTATGCTGAGAAACAATTGCTGTTGCACATCCACACCCAGTTCCGCGTGATCAGCCACGGAACGCGCGCCCGCCTCCAGCAGGTCGCCGGCAGGGGTCTGTGGTTTCAGGCTCACGCGCGGATCGGCATTGCGGAATAAGGTTTCGAGGAATCCTGCCACCGCTTCCGCGCGTTCGCGCTGGATGCGCTCGTTCCGCGCCGTGACCATCGCAGCGACGCTTGCCGTAAGCAGTCCGATCAGCAGCACCGTCACGACAATCGATGCCACTGCGTGGCGGCGCAAGAACTTGTTGATCTTATAGAACCATGACTCGCCCGCAGCACGCACAGGCCGTCCGCGCAAATAACGCAAGAGATCATCGGCCAACGCCCCTACGCTCTCATAGCGCAACCTGACATCGGCATTCAGCGCCTGTTGCACGATCCGGTCGAGATCACCGTGCAACGCACGGCGCAGTGCCTTCGGTGTCGACTGACGCGCTGCCGCGATCGTCGCAGTCGAAGCTACGCTCTCTCGGCCAAAGCTGCCGGTCAGGCGCGGCACCTGCTCACTCGCAGCAGGCTGCGCACGGCGTCCGCACAGCAACTCGTGCAGCACCAATCCAAGCTGATACACGTCGGTTGCCGTAGTAATCGGCCCGCCGCTGCGCTGCTCGGGCGCTGCGTACTCAGGTGTGAACAATTTCAACTGCGATTGAGTCTGCGCGTCGGCGGCATCGCCCAACAGTTTGGCAATGCCGAAATCAAGCAGTTTCACCTGACCCTCGCTGTCGATCAGGATATTCGACGGCTTCAGGTCCCGATGCACGATGAGGTTGCGGTGCGCGTACTGAACGGCGGCGCATACCGACAGAAACAATTCGATCCGTGCGGCTAGCGAAAGGCGATGCCTATCGCACCAAGCGATGATCGGCACGCCATCGACGAATTCCATGGCAAACCAAGCCTGACCCGATTCGGTGGCCCCGCCGTCGATCAGCACGGTGATATTCGGATGTTTCAACTGAGCCAGAATCTCGCGCTCACGGCGGAAGCGGCTCAGGATCTCGTCTGTATCCATCCCGCGCTTGATCACCTTGAGGGCGACGCGGTGCCCGCTTACGCCGCCGATACGTTCAGCGCAATACACGATGCCCATACCGCCGCGACCCAGTTCACTGATCAGTCGATAGGGGCCGATGGAGGTGTCTGGACCGCTTGCGAGGTCCGTCCGGATCAGCGCCAGCCGCGGCGCGTCCAGAAAATGCTCCGGAACCGATCCTTCATCGATCAACAGGCGTTTGAGCCATGGCCGAACAGCATCGTGTTCGGCCGGCAGACGATCCAGCCAGCCGGCGCGTTCGCTTTCCGGCAAATCGAGTGCCGCGTCGAGCAAACGCGAAAATACGGGCCACAAATCAGCGGGACAAGAAGGCAGGTTCATACTCCATCGCAAGCAATGCAACTGAATTTCAACAACGACAAAATTCGGTTGAAGGCGGACAGCGACGCAAGGCGGAGCGGTGGGATGAATCTAGCCTGCGAGCATATCGCGCAAGAGCAGACGTGCTTTTTCCCAGTCGCGCCGCACGGTACGCGAAGATAGTCCAAGCACCTCGCCGATCTCGGTATCGGTAAGACCGCCGAAATAGCGCATCTCCACTATTTGGGTCATACGCGGCTCTAACTTTTCGAGTTCGCGCAGCGCTTCGTCGACCTTCAGCGGCTCACCACGAACCGCATCATCGAGTGCTACGACATCGATGTCGACGTGAATAGCGCCGCTACCCCGCTTTTGCCGCTGCTGCTCCTTGGCGATGTCCACAATCACCGAGCGCATAACTTTCGATGCGTAGGAAAAGAACTGGTAACGATTGCCGACCTTGAGATGCTTTGTCGCTGACAGCTTGAGCCACGATTCGTGCACCAGTGCCGTGGTGTCGATCAGTCGCACCGAGCCGATTTCACGAATGCGCAGATGCGCCAACGCTTTCAATTCGTCGTATGCCACCGGCCACAACGCGTCGATAGCCACTCCCTCAGGACCATTGGCATCTTGGATGAGCGTGGTTATCTCTGACATTCGCATACCCGGACAAGAGGGCGTCGAGGCCGTTCCTACCGCCTATATAGCACGAGCGCACCGCCCGTCGGAACGTCAGCGCGGGCTCAGTCCAGGCCGCCCTGGCACAGATACTTGATGTGCATGTATTCCTCGAGGCCGTAACGCGAGCCCTCGCGGCCATAACCCGATGCCTTGATGCCGCCGAACGGAGCGGCCTCGGAAGCGACCGCGCCCTCGTTGATGCCGATCAGGCCCGACTCGAGCGCCGACGCGAGCCGCGCAATGCGGCGCACATCACGCGTGTAGAAATACGCGGCCAGTCCGTACGGCGTGCCGTTGGCCTCGGCCACTACCGCCGCTTCGTCGTTGAAATGGGACACGGGCACGACTGGGCCGAAAGTTTCCTCACAGGAACAGTCCATCGTCGCGGTCACACCGATCAGCACGGTCGGTTGGAAATAGTTCGGCCCGAGTGCGGACAATGGTTCACCGCCGGTGACGACATGCGCGCCTTTGGACAATGCATCGCGCACATGGCGCTTCACCTTCTCTACCGCGCGCGCGTTGATCAACGGCCCGATTTGCGAAGCAGGATCGCTCGCCGGACCAACCTTGAGCGTGGCTACGCGCTTGACCAGGCGCTGCACGAAGTCGTCGTGCACCGCATCGTGCACGTAGACGCGGTTCGGGCACACGCAAGTCTGCCCGCCATTGCGGAACTTCGATGCCATCAACCCGTCCACCGCAGCGTCGAGATCGGCGTCTTCGAAGACAATGAACGGCGCGTTGCCGCCGAGCTCCAACGACAGCTTTTTCAATGTGTCGGCACTGGCGCGCGCGAAATGCCGGCCGACCGGCGTGGAGCCGGTGAAGGTGAGCTTGCGCACGCGCGCATCGGCCAGCCAGACGTCGACGACCTCGGGGGCATGCGCGCGCGAGGCAGTGACGAGGTTGAGCACGCCTGCCGGCACGCCGGCTTCTTCGGCAAGCTTGGCCAGCGCGAGCGCGGTCAGCGGTGTGTCCTCGGCTGGCTTGGCAACCACGGTGCAGCCGGCGGCCAGCGCCGGTGCGATCTTGCGCGCGATCATCGCCGCGGGAAAATTCCACGGCGAGATCGCGGCGATCACGCCGACCGGTTCCTTCACCGCGAACATCTGCCGTCCGCGCACCGGCGGCGCAATCACGTCGCCGTAGCTGCGCACCGCTTCGGCGGCGAACCATTCGACGTAGCTCGCGGCGTAGGCGATCTCGCCGATCGCTTCAGCGAGCGGCTTGCCCTGCTCGCGCGAGATCAGCCTGCCGAGGTCTTCCTTGTGTTCGAACAGCAGCGCATTCCAGCGCGCGAGGATGCGCGAGCGATCGCGCGCAGGCACGGCGCGCCAGGCAGGGAATGCCGCGTGGGCGGATTCGAGCGCAGCGCGTGCGTCATCCGCACCGCCGTCGGGCACGCTGGCGAAAGCCGTAGCCAGCGCCGGATCGTCAATGTCGTAGCGCGCGCCGCTGGCCGCCTCGCACCAGCGGCCGCCGATAAAGTGAGTGGAGCGCAACAGATCGTCGCGTTGCAAAGTCAGGGACATGGCATATACCTTGCGAAAAATTTCATTCGTTCGTCATTCCCGCGGTTTTCAACAGCCGGATGGCTGGTCAAGCGGGAATCCATTTTGATCTTGCTTTGATTCGAAAAGCATTAAAAGAAGAAACTGGATTCCCGCTTTCGCGGGAACGACGGCTATTTTCAGACGAGTCGCGCAATCACCTCGCCCACCTCGCTCGTCATCGCCTTCCCGCCGAGATCGGCCGTGCGCGGGCCGTCGCGCAGCACCTGTTCGATCGCGGCGAGGATCGCGTCATGTGCAGCGCGCCCTGCGCCCTGCCCCTTGTCGAGAAAGTCAAGCATCAGCGCGCCCGACCAGATCATCGCGATCGGATTGGCAATGCCTTTGCCGGCGATGTCCGGCGCCGAGCCGTGCACGGGCTCGAACAGCGATGGAAACGTGCGATCGGGGTTGAGATTGGCCGACGGCGCGAGGCCGATCGTGCCTGTCGTCGCCGGACCGAGGTCGGAAAGTATGTCGCCAAACAGATTCGACGCGACGACGACATCAAAGCGCCCGGGCTGCAACACGAAACGCGCGGAAAGAATATCGATGTGCTGCTTGTCCACCGTCACCTGCGGATAGCCGGCGCCGATCGCGTCGGCGCGCCCATCCCACCACGGCATGCTGATCGCGATGCCGTTGCTCTTCGTCGCCACGGTGAGATGTTTGCGCGGACGCGAGTTGGCCAGCTCGAACGCATAGCGCAGCACACGGTCGGCGCCGAAGCGCGAATACACCGATTCCTGGATCACGATCTCGCGCTCGGTGCCGGCGTACATGATGCCGCCGAGCGAGGTGTATTCGCCTTCGGTGTTTTCACGTACCACGTAGTAGTCGATGTCGCCCGGCTTGCGCCCGGCGAGCGGGCACGGCACGCCCTCGAACAGGCGCACCGGCCGCAAATTGATGTACTGGTCGAACTCGCGGCGAAACTTGAGCAGCGAGCCCCACAGCGACACATGGTCGGGCACCGTCGCCGGCCAGCCGACGGCGCCGAAATACAGCGCATCCATGCCTTGCAATTGCGCTTTCCAGTCGTCGGGCATCATCTGCCCGTGCTGCGCGAAATAGTCGCAATGCGCCCAGTCGAAATGAACGAAATCCAGTTCGATGCCGAAGCGCCTCGCCGCGGCTTCGAGCACGCGCAGTCCTTCGGGCATGACTTCCTTGCCGATGCCGTCCCCGGGTAGGAACGCAATGCGATATTTGTTCATGATGTGGAAACTCCTGTTGCCGCGGGCCTCGCGGCCAGCACTTCGTCGAGCCAGCCGACGCGCAACTCGGGCACCGAGCTCGCCAGCTCTTCGTAGTAGGGATGATGAGGGCCGCGCGCGTAGTCCTCGCGCGCGATCTGCGCGAGCTTGCGCCCGTGACGCATGATCACTATGGCGTCGCACACCGCACGCACACTGTGCATGTCGTGGCTGATGAAGAGATATGACGACTTGACCTCGCGCCGCAGTTCGCAAATCAGATCGAGGATGGCCGCGGCGACGACCGGATCGAGCGCAGAAGTCACTTCGTCGCAGAGGATGAGGTCGGGTTGCGCGGCGAGCGCCCGCGCCAGGTTCACGCGCTGCTTCTGTCCGCCGGACAAGTCGACGCAGTTGCGCTCGGCGATCGTGGTCGGCAGTTTGACCAAGTCGAGCAATTCGGCAACGCGACGACGACAAGCGCTCGCGTCCATGTCATGGAAGAACGCGAGCGGTCGCTCGAGAATCTTCGCCACCGTGTGCGCAGGATTGAGCGCAGTGTCGGCGTGTTGGAACACGATCTGCACACGGCGCAGCGTCTCGCGATCACGCTGCGCCAGCGTCGAGGGCAATGGAAGTCCGCCAAAACGGATCGTGCCGGCTGTGGGCGCGATCAGCCCGGCGATGCAGCGCGCCAGTGTTGATTTACCGGATCCGGATTCGCCGATCACACCAACGGCCTGCCCTGGGTATAACTGGAGCTCGACGTCTTCGAGCACGGGGTGTTCGCACTTGCCACCGCGCACGCGGCCATAGCCAGCCGACAGCACGCTAACTTCGAGCAGCGGCGTGGCGGAGGGCTGCGCCGATATGTCCGGAATACGCTCGCCGATGCGCGAGGCGGCGAGCAGACTGCGTGTGTAGTCGTCTGCGGGCGACGCAAGAATCTGCACCGTGCCGGCGCATTCGCGCATACGGCCCTGACGCAGCACGAGAATGCGGTCCGCCATCTGCGCGACGACCGCGAGATCGTGACTGACGTAGATCGCGCTGACTCCGCGCTCGCGCACGACGCGGCGGAACGCGGCGAGCACTTCGACCTGAGTCGTAACATCGAGCGCCGTAGTCGGTTCGTCGAAGATCACCACGTCCGGATCGGCGATCAGCGCCATTGCCGCCATCAGCCTCTGCAACTGGCCGCCGGAAACTTCGTGCGGATAACGCTGGCCGATCGTCTCGGGATTCGGCAGCGCCAGTTCGCGGAACAACTCGACGGCTTTGCGTTCGGCCGCGTCACGCTCGAGAACACCGTGCAGCAGCGCGGGTTCGACTACCTGATCGAGAAGCCGCCGTGAGGGATTGAACGAGGCCGCCGCGCTCTGCGCGATATAGGCGATCTTGCGGCCGCGCAGCGCGCGCTTGCCCGATTCGGGCAGCGCCAGCACATCGACCGCGCCCACCTGCACGCGGCCACTTGCAATACGGCAGCCGCGGCGCGCGTAACCCATCAGCGCAAGCGCGATGGTGGTCTTGCCCGAACCGGATTCGCCGATCAGCGCTAACACTTGCCCCGGCTCGACCGTGAAGCTGACGTCGTGCACGAGAGTGACCTCGCCTGCGGCGATGCGCAAATTCTCCACTTCGATGCGCGCGCCCATCAGTGCACCGCCTTGCGCGCATCGCGCCCGGGCAACGCATCGACGATCAGGTTGACTGCCATCGTAAGCGTGGCGATCGCCAACGCCGGCGCGACGACGGCGAGGCCGCCCTCCCACAATGCGCCGAGATTTTCGCGCACCAGTGTGCCCCAATCCGCTGCGGGTGGCTGCACGCCCAGGCCGAGGAAGCTCAGGCTGGCAAGCAGTAGCACGACGTAGACGAAACGCAGGCCGAGATCAACGAGCATCGGCGCTGCAATGTTTGGCAGCACCTCGTGCACCATGAGATACCAGCGCGATTCGCCGCGCGTGCGTGCGACCACCACGTAGTCGAGCGCGGCAACGTTGACGGCGAGCGCACGCGCGATGCGGTACGCGCCGGGCACGTAAATGATGGCCGCGGTCATCACCAGCAGCGGCACCGATGTGCCAAAGGCGGCGACCATGATCAGTGCGAACAGTTTGCTCGGAATCGAGATCAGCGTGTCCATGCCGCGGCTGAGCACGGCATCGAGCCAGCCACCGCTGACCGCGGCGAGCAGAGCGAAAACGCTGCCGATGGCGCTGGCGACCACCGCGGCGACCAAGGCCACCACGACAGTGTAGCGCGCGCCGAGGAGCACGCGCGCCAGCATGTCGCGGCCGAGATAGTCCGCACCGAGCCAGTGTCCGGTTTGCGCCGGCGCAAAGACCGGTAATCCACCGATGTCTTGCGCACCGGCCGATATCCACCACGGCGCCGCCAGTGCGATCAGCAGCCAGATCAGAATGACGAGGAGCCCGAGGGTGCCGGGCAGGCCGAGGCCGAACACGCCGGCGCGGCGGCGTGCAGGCGCAGCAGAAACGGACTGGACGGGAGCCGGTGCGTTCATCGAGCGTGCCGCAACCGCGGATTGGCCAGGATGCCGATCATGTCGGCGATCAGCACGAGCAACAGGTAACCGGCGCAGAAAATCATCGTGCAGGTCTGCACCAGCGGCATGTCGCGCTGACTGACGCCGTCGACCATCAGCTTGGCGACGCCGGGATAGTGGAAGATCGTCTCGACGATGATCACGCCGCCGAGCAGATACGAGGTGCTCAGAGCAACGGCATTGGCGATCGGCCCAATCGCATTCGGCATCGCCTCGCGCAGCACGAGGCGCATCGGCGGCACGCCCTTCAGCCGCGCCATTTCGATATACGGTGCATCGAGCTGGTCGGCGAGCGCAGCGCGCGTCATGCGCATCATCTGCGCGACGGTGACGCAGCACAGGGTCAACACTGGCATCACGAATACGCGCGCGGCAGCGGACAGTGAATCGATATCGCTGGCGTAGGACAGCGCCGGCAGCCAGCCAAGCTTGACCGAGAGCAGCAGCACGGCAAGCGTGGCGATGAGGAATTCCGGCACCGAGACGAGCACGACGGCGCCGTTGTTGAGCAGACGGTCGAGCCAGCCGCCGCGAAATACCGCGGCCAGTGTGCCGAGCAGCAGTGCGAGCGGCACCGCGATCAATGCGGTCACCGCGGCGAGCAGCAGCGAGTTCGGTAAACGGTTGCCGATCAACTCCATCACCGGCGCATCGCTGACCAGCGAACGACCGGGATTGCCGGTGATGAGACCACCGAGCCAATGCAGATAGCGCAGCGGCAGCGGCTGGTCGAGGCCCATCTGCGCGCGCAACGCAGCGAGAGTTTCCGGTGTCGCGTCGCGGCCGAGCAGTTCCTGTGCCGCATCGCCCGGCAGCACCGCAGTGATCAAAAACACGACCACCGAGACCAGCAGCAGCGAGACGAACGCCAGTGCGAGTCGCTGCAACAGCAGCCGCAGCAGCGGACTCATGCGTCCCACCACACGTGTTCGGCGAACTCGTAGCCCATCAGGCCGCCGACCGGGATCGTCGACAACCCTTTCAGGCGCGCGTTGTGCGCATCGAGCGAGGACAGGAACAGCGGTATTGCCACGCCGCACTTCTCGTGGATCATCACCTGCATATCGGCGTACATGGTCTTGCGTCGCGCCTCGTCCACTTCGGCGCGCGCCTGCATGAGCAACTGGTCGAATTGCGCATCTTTCCAGTGCACGTCGTTGAACGTCGAATCGGACTTGAAGAACTCAGTCAGCACCGCGTCGGCATTCGGCCGCGCGTTGACGTTGCCCCAGCCGACTGCGCTCTTGCCCCAATGGTTCGACCAGTAGCCGTCGGGCGGCATGCGCTGCAATTGCAGGTTCATGCCGATCCGATTGGCGCTCTGCTGCAAGGCCAGAGTCATCTCGACACTGAGATTCGCCGCGGGCGAAGCGACGACCGGAATTGGTGTGTTGCCGAGCCCGCTGCGCTCGAAGTGATAACGCGCTTTGTCGAGATCGAGTTCGCGCTGCGGCAGGCCGGCGAACCAGAAGCGGTTGGATGGATGGATCGGCTGATCGTTGGCGACGATAGCATTGCCGAGCGCCACCGACTCGGCGATACGCGCACGGTCGAACAGCAGCTTGATCGCCATCGTGAAGTCAGCGTTATTGCCAGGCGTCACGTCCTGACGCATGGCGAGATTGCTGTACTGACCGGACGACTGGCGGAATACGGCGAATCCCGGCGTGCTTTCGACGCGACGCACCGAACGCGGGTCGATCGAAGCGACAAGATCGAGGTCGCCTGAGAGCAGCGCGTTGACGCGCGCGCCTTCATCGCCGAGGCCGGCGAATTCAATTTCGTTCACGTACGGGCGGCCTTCGCGCCAGTAGTCCGGGTTGCGCACCACGACCGAACGCAGACCGCGTTTGAATTCCTTCAGCTTGAACGGACCGGTGCCGATGCCGTGGTTGAAGTCGCGCGTGCCGGCGGGAACGATGGCAAACCAGAACGTCGCCAATGTGACCGGCAAATCGGCGTTGGCCTGGTGCAGGAGTACTTCCACCTCGTCGGATGCGGAAGCGCGCACGCTCTCGATCTGGTCGGCGAACACCTTCGCCCGGGATACCGTGGCCGGGTCCTTGTGCCGCATCAGCGAGAACACGACATCGTTCGCGTGCAGCGAGCGACCGTCGTGAAAGGTCACGCCACGGCGCAGCTTGAATATCCAACGTCGAGCGTCGTCAGTGTCGAAACGTTCGGCGAGCGCGGGCTGCGGAGTCAGGCTGGCGTCGAACCGCGTTAGGCAGCTGTAAAGCATGCGTGAACGCGCGTAGTCGGTCTGGTTGGACAGCCTTGCCGGATCAAGCGTATCGGCGATCGACGTCGTGGCGCTGGCCACGCGCACGCGGCCGCCGTAGCGCGGTTGCGCCGTCGAAGTCTGCGCAAGCGCGGCGAGGTGACGCGACGACGCCAGCATCATACCGGCACCGGCGAACATCTTCAGCACGTCGCGGCGCGTCGCGCTCATGGAGTTTTCAGAGACCGACGAGTGCAGCCAAGCCACCGGCGTCGGCGATCTCCGTGTAGCCGTACTCGGGATTGCCGGGACCGTGGCCGCGGTTGATCCAGGCCTTGTCGCGGATGCCAATGTCGAATGCCGTCATCAAGTCGTAGCGCAGGCTGGAAGAGACATGGAGCAAATCCTCCGGATGGCAGCCGAGCGCGTCGATCATATATTCGAACGGACGCATGCGCGGCTTGTAGGCCTGCGCCTGTTCGGCGGTGTAAACGCGATGGAACGGCACACCGAGCAGCTTGACGTTCTTGAGGATGTCCTTGTCGTCGGCGTTGGAGAGGATCACGAGCGGAATCTTGTCGGCGATCTTCGCCAGACCAGCAGTGACGTCCGCATGCGGGCCCCAGGTCGGCACGGCGTCGCAGATGCGTTGCGCTTCGGCATCGACGTACTGCAAGTTCCATTTGCGCGCGAGGCGGCGCAATGCATTCTTCAGCACGTCGCCGAGCGGCTGCCATGGGCCGAGCACCTCATCGAGGCGGTACGCAGTGAAGTCGGCGAGAAACTGCGGCATGTTTTCGGCCTTGACGCGGTCGGCGAAGATCTCGCGCGCCATGTCGTTCGGCCTGTAGTTGATCAGCGTGCCGTAGCAGTCGAAGGAGATGTACTTGGGCCGGAAGGTCATCGCAGAGCCTGTCGCAAGTTGGGATAAGAAAATATCGAGCGGACCCGCATCGCATCGGGTCTGCAGGGATTGAAGCATGCGCTCGGCGCGGCGTCATTGCGTTGTCTGCGCTGGCCGGGTAGAAAACTGCGGTTTGGCCCCCTTCGCTCAGCAGATTCTATGCGCGTGCCGGCGCGATTGTTGGGGGCGCCCCCGCACCGATCACGCCGGCCGGTAGATGGCATAGACCTTCTTCACGTATTCCCGGCTTTCCCAGCTGCAGTGCGCGCCCTGTTCGACGAGAAAGATGTCGCCCTTCGCGAAAGTGCCTTCGCGGCTGGCGCCATCCACGAAGGTCACGCGGCCTTCGAGAAGGTACATAAGCTCGAAATGACGGTACGGCATCGACCGGCGGTGGTATGGCGTCGAATCCCAGGTTCCGCAGACGAATTCGCCGTCGGGCGAACGGTAGTCGTTGTAGCTGCGGCAACTCGGCGTCGGGCCTACCAACAACTCGGCGAGCGGCGCGCCAGAAGGTGTCAGAGCCGGGTTGTCCTTGATCGGAATCAAGGCCGCCTTGTCGTCCGGTCCCGCGTCGCGGCGCAGGAAGATCAAGGTAACGGGTTCGCTGGCGGACCAAGCGATACCGACACCGCGGGTCAGCACGATGCTGGCGTTGGGCTCAAGCGATATTGCCTGCCCGTCCGTCTCCAGCGCCACCCTGCCCTTGTGCACGATCAGAAATTCATCCGCCGGCATGGATGCGACCTTGCCCGAACCCGGCGGCAACAGCAGAACGCCCGCGGTGATCGGTCCTTGCGCCAAAGGAAGAAGGCCGCGATTGGCAAGGAAAAGATCTTCATCCCCTTCTATCGGAGCGGGAATCATTGCCGCTTCACGGTCGGCAAAGGCGCGAAGATCGACGAAGGATCGCACCGGGGGCTTTGACGTTGCGGCGCTGAGCGGGTCGAACATGATTGTCTGTTTCTCTTTTCTGAAACGGGGTAAACGGCAATGAAGCCGCCCTTTTATCGGGAGGACGTTGATGAAACGATGCGCGGATCGATCGCAGCGAGTGACACGACGCTTCCTCAACCGTAGCCGACGATGGCCTTGGTCTCGAGAAACTCGCTGAGGCCGTGCTCGCCGTATTCGCGTCCGTTGCCGGAGCGCTTGTAGCCGCCGAACGGCGCCTGCGGATCCCAGGCGGGATGGTTGATGTGGACCTGCCCGGTGCGTATGCGCAACGCCACGGCGCGCGCTTGCTCGATATCCGCGCCCTGCACGTGTCCGCCTAGGCCGTAGAGCGTGTCGTTCGCGATCTCGACCGCCTCGTCCACGCTGTCGTACGGCAGGATGCACAGCACAGGACCGAAAATTTCTTCCTGTGCAATGCGCATCGACGTGGTCGCTTCCGAGAAAATCGTCTGCCTTGCAAAGAAACCTTGCGTCAGGCCGGCAGGCCGCCCCGGACCACCGCACAAAAGCTTCGCGCCCTCGCCGATGCCGACCTCGATCATCGTCTGCACGCGCTCGAACTGCGCGCGGTTGGCGAGCGGCCCGAGCATCGTCTTCTCCTCACGCGGATCGCCGACGACGATGGCGCGCGCCGTTTCCGCCGCGATCCGCTCCACCTCATCCAGATGTGCCCTCGGTACGAGCATGCGCGTCGGCGCGCTGCACGACTGGCCGACGTTGCGGAACGCCGTCATCACGCCAAGCGGAACGACGCGGGCGAAGTCGGCATCGGGCAACAGCACGTTGGCCGACTTGCCGCCGAGTTCCTGGGTCACGCGCTTGACCGTCGGCGCGGCGGCCTGCGCGACGAGCACGCCGGCACGGTTCGAGCCGGTGATCGAAATCATGTCGACATCCGGATGCGATGCCATCGCCTCGCCGACGTCGGGGCCGGTGCCGTTGATCAGGTTGAATACGCCGGCCGGCAAACCGGCATCGTGCAGCACCTCGGCGAAGAACAAGGCGCTGAGCGGCGACAACTCGCTCGGCTTGAGCACGATCGTGCAGCCCGCGGCAAGCGCCGGCGCCACCTTGGCGGTGATCTGGTAGAGCGGCCAGTTCCACGGCGTGATCAGCGCGCACACGCCGATCGGTTCGCGCACGATGGCTGTCGTGCCCCTCTTGGTGAGGAAGGGATAGTCCGCCAGCAGATCGCGCGCGACGCGCACATGCTCTACGGCGAGCGGCACCTGCGCGCTGCGTGCGTAGCTGATCGCCGCCCCCATTTCGCGCGAGATCGCCTGCGCGAAAATTTCCGCGCGTTCCAGCATGAGCGTGCGAATGCGGTCGAGGAAAACAGCGCGCTGTTCGACCGGAAGCGCCGAGAAAGCCGGAAACGCGGCGCGAGCCGCGGCGACGGCGTGATCGACATCGCTCGCGCTGCCTGCGGCGATTTCGCTGATTACCGTCTCGCTCGCCGGATCGACGATCGGCAGCATGGCGCCGTCCACGGACATCCATTCGCCGTTGATGTAGGCGCTGCGCCGAATCTGCCGATCCGCGAGAAGCTGGTCGAGCCTGTTTGTCGTCATGGTGCGCAATGCAAAATCAGAAATACTTCACCCAGCCGATCGTCGTGCGGCGCTTGAAATCGCCGAACCACTTCGTCGGGAAGTACAGAACGAACCACAGAGCGATCGTGACGAGCCATACTGCCCAGAACTGGTCGGGCCCGACGCCGAAACGCTGCACGCCGGTCGGACCCGTTTGGTTCGCGCCGAAGATCGCGAGCAGAAGCTTGTAGCCAAAGATCAGCACCGCGAGATGCGCGAGGTAATAGAACATCGGCGCGCCACCGAACGTCGACAGGATGCGCGTGAAGGTGTTGTTCGCCGTATCCAGCGCCGCGAGTGCGAAGAAGCCGCCGCAGAGTGTCATCAACAGGAAGTCGAGCGATGGCGGGTATTTGGTGTAGTTAAGAAAATCCATTAGCGTCTGGATCGGCGCCGCCTGATGCGTCCACGGCGCGTTTTCGCCGTAAATGTTGAAGCCGCGCAGAATCAGCAGCGCGAGCCAGCAACCGATGCCAAACATCACGAGCAGTTCGCGCCGACGCGCGCCGTTGAAATCGCGCGCAAAGATCGGCCCGGCACACCAGCCGAGCAGGATTACGCCGACCCACGGCAGCGCCGGATAGGTCACGCGCACCTGCGGCATCGTGTCGAACAGAACGCCGCGATGCAGGAATAGCGTCCACAGCGCATACAGCGGATGTTCGCGCGGCAGATCAATGCCGGCGAGCGCGTTGTGTCCGCAGACGATGACGAGGCCGGCCACGACCAGCCACTTGCGCGGCAGGCTCGATGCGAACGCCAGCACAACCATCGAGAAACCGATCGCCCACAGCACCTGCAGCCAGATCACTTTGGGCAATTCACCGACCCAGAGAAAACTCATCACGGTGATTTCGAGGAAGATCAGCAGCGCGCCGCGCTTGAGCAGGAAGTCGCGCGCCGAGCGCGGCGCCGATCCCGGCGGGTTGGCGTAGAGCCAAGCGCCCAAGCCGGTCAGGAACACGAATATCGGTGCGCAGAAATGCGCGGCCAACCGCGTGAAGAACAAGCTCGGCGGTGTGTCGGCGATGTTCATCGGGTCGGTGACCTGATGATGCAGATACAGCGTCTCGCGCACGTGATCCATCATCATGACGCACATAACCAAGCCGCGCAGCGCGTCGATGGAATAAATGCGCTTGCTGTGCACCGCGGCTGCGGATGTGGAACCGATACCGGAAAGAGATTGGACGCTGCTCGACATGTTGGACCCTGTGCGAACGGTAACCAAGGATGGAAAAAACCGGCGGCCCCTACAAAATACTAGCGCGGCCGCCGGGTCCCATCCATGCAGCAAGTCAAAGCGACAAGCGCGCCGTCAACGTGACCTTGCGTTCGGTGCCGGGGAACACCCAGTACTGGCTGTAGGAACTGACGTAGTAAGTCTTGTTGAACAGGTTTTGCACGTTGAACGAGAAGCTGAGTTTTTTGTTGAACTGCCAGGAGCCGAGCAGCGAGGCGACGGTGTAGGACGGCAGCGTGAATAGATCACTCTGCACGAACGGCGCCACTTCACCCTCGCGGCTGCCGGTGTACTGGAAGCCGCCGCCGAAGGTCGCGGCGCGGCCGGCGAGTTGGAATTCCTTGATCAGCAGCACGCTCGCCGCGTTTTTCGGCACGTCGGCCAATTGCTTGCCGATCATGCTGACGCCGGTCAGCGCGGAGTTGTCCTTCGTCACCTTGGCATCGGTATAGGCATAGGATGCCGAAACGCGCAGGCCGGGAATGATCTGTCCGTTGATGTCCAGTTCCACGCCCTTGCTCTCAACCTCGCCGGCGGCGCGGTTGTAGTTGCTTGGATCGAGCGGATCCGGAGTGAGCACGTTGTTCTTCTTCAGCTTGTACAACGCCAGTGTCGTGGTCAGGCGATTGTCGAAGCTGTCGAGCTTGGCGCCGATTTCGTAGGACTTGCCTTTCTCCGGAGAAAACGCATGTTGGACGCCGCTGGCGTCCGGACGGCTGGCGCCGCTGTTCGGACGGAAGCTGGTCGCCGTCGTCGCGTACAGCGCCAGTTCGGGAATCGGTTCGTAGACGAGGCCGACGCGTGGACTGGTCGCGTCCAGAGTCTGGCCAATCTGATTCCGGGAGAGATAATTGTTTACCGTTTGCTCGTAGTGATCGCGGCGAACGCCGACGAGCGCCTTCCATTTCTCGCCCAGATCGATTTGATCCTGCGCGTAATACGACCAGGAGTCCTGAGTCTCGAAGGTATTGATCGACGTAGACCCTTTAGGCTTGAGTGCGCCATAGACCGGGTCCAGCAGATTGATGCCGTAGATGCCGCCCGCCGGGTTAGCGGTGGTCTGAAAGCGCCAGTTGTTGAACTTGTAGCCGTCGACGCCGAACAACAAATTATGTGTGAAGCTGCCGGTCATCACCTTGCCCAGCACTTCGAAACGGCCGCTGCGATCCAGCGCCTCATAGTCCCGATCGATCAAACGCCGCCGCAGCGTCTGGCCGTCACTGAGCAATGCCGAGTACGGCCGGACCTCGGTGCCGACGCCCACCATCGAACTCTCGCGGTAGGTCACGCCGGACTGCACCGACCAGTTCTCGTTGAAATAGTGGGTGAAGAAAACCTGATGCCCCGCCGACTTGGTCTCGGTGTTGCCGTCGTTGGGTTCGCCATAGAAATTGCTGGTCGGCACCACGTTCAGCTTGCCGTTGACGGCGACCACGCCGCGGTCGAACGGCTGCCTCTGGTTCACCACTTCGACTTCATACGAGAGCGTGGTGTCGGGATTGATCATCCACAGGAACGACGGCGTGATCAGCGTGCGCTGATAGTGGATGTTGTCGCGGAAGCTGTCACCTTCCGAATAAGCCGCGTTGAGGCGATAGGCGAATGTCTGCGTGATCGGACCGGTCAAATCGACCGCGGTGCGATAGCTGTCGAAGCTGCCGCCTTGCAGTTCTACGCTGCCTTCCGGCTGGAACAGCGGCTTCTTGGTCGTGATGTTGACGATGCCGCCGGGTTCACCGCGGCCGTACAACGCGGACGACGGGCCCTTGAGAATTTCGACCGACTGCGTGTCGGCGTTGTCGCGCAGGCCGTTGTAGCCTCGGCTCGCGTTGAAGCCGTTGACCATGAAGTCCGAGCCGAAGTTCGGATCGCCGGTGAAGCCGCGCATCGCATAGCTGTCCCACATGCCGCCGAAATTGCTCTGCCGCGATGTGCTGCTGGACAGATCGAGCGCCGTGGCGAGACTGGTTGAGCCCGCATCCTTCAAAAGGTCGGCGCCGATGATTTGAATGTTCTGCGGAGTATCGTGAATCAGGGCTTCCGTCTTGGTCGCACCGGTCACGCTGAGGTTGCGATACGGGCGCTTCTGGTCGCGCACCTCGACGGTTCCCATCTCTTGCGTCTTGTCCTTGGCGTCGGAGGGAGCTCCAACCGCGGCATCGGCCGGCGCGTCGGATGCAGTGGGTTCGGCCGCTTCCGTGGCGAGGGCAAGCTGGATGCAAAAAGCCAGACAGGTGGGAATCAAAACGCGAGAAGCGGAGCGACGGAGCATAGACGGTTCCTGCAACGGTTGGGTTGGCATCGGGAAGAGCTTGCAACGCACGATTACATGACTGCCGGAACGGTTATCCCCTGCTCCGAATGTCTTGTGCGAGACATATTGCCGTCATCGGAACGACATTAGCCGCCGTTCCATGCTTCCCCGCCAGTTCATTTCTGCTGTGATTTGCGCGGCGCCGGTAGATCACGCTGTCGCATGTTGACCTCGATCGGACCTGTTGGCGACTTCCGATGCATAGCCAAAATGGGCGGATCTCAACGGCCTGCAAATCGAGTTTCTGCGCCATTACCGCCATGCGCACGGGCAAGCGCGGCAGCGGCGCAGACATTTCATCGGAGCGGCCTGCGAAAAACAGAATGATGTGCGGAAAATCGACGCGGATGTGCAGGTGGATTTTCTTTTCCCTGATAACGCGGCCGCCGCCAATTCTCGATTATCGCGCTTGCTACACTCGTGCGATGATTCCGCCAACCGCCGTTGAAGCCGCCATGCTCAAATCCCGCCTGCTCGCCGCCGCTTCCGCACTCGCCCTTTCCGCCGCCGCGTTCGGCCACGGCAAGAAAGACGCCGTCGATTACCGTCAAAGCCTAATGACGCTGATCGGCTGGGATTTCGGCCAGCTCAGCGACATGGTCAAGGAAAAGAAGCCGTTCGACGCGATGGAATTTTCGATGCGCGCTAACCGCATCGCCGCTATGAGCGATCAGCTCGGCGAAGGTTTCCCGAAGGATTCGATGCGCCAGGAAAGCTACGCCAAGCCCGAAATCTGGACGGACTGGGACGACTTCCAGTCCAAGGTCAAGGATTTCACCACGCAGGCCAAGCTGTTCGCAGATATTGCCAAAGCGAACGATGCCGCAAAGAACAAAGAGCAGTTCAAGAAAGTCGCGGCGACCTGCAAGGCTTGCCACGACAAATACACCCGGGATTGACTGCGCCTAGTCGCCGAACCGGCTCAACACGACGACGACACCCACTGCGAGCGCAAACCAGACCAGCGCACGCCAGCCGCTGACGAAAGGCGGCAGCTCGGGCGCGTCGCTCTGTTTGCGCCCTGTGATCATCGCGCCGATCAAGTTGTCGCGTTTGAACACCCAATGCAGCAGCACCGCGACGACATGCAACCCGATCAGCCCGAGCAGCACGGTTTCGCCGAGATGATGCAGCTTCGTCGCGAACCTGACCGTCGCTGCCGACACCGAACCGACGAACGGCCCTTCCTCGTCGATGTCGTCGGTCGTGAACAGACCGCTGACTGCCTGCACGAGCACGCACGCGAGCATCGCAACCACCGACCAGCCACCCAGCGGATTGTGGCCGAGCCGCTCTTGCGGCTTAGCCGCCATCGCCGCGACGTAGCGCGCGACGGCCGCCAGGCCGCGCACGAAGTCGGCGAAGCGGCTGGTCTGCGATCCGGTGAAGCCCCAGACGATGCGGAACCCGATCAGCGCGATCGTCGCCCAGCCGAAGCGGGTGTGCCATTGCATCGAAAGAAAGCCGAACTCGGCCGTGGCGAATTGCAACGCAATCAGTGCGACGAGTGCCCAGTGGAATAGGCGTGTCGGCAAATCCCAAACGCGTGTCGAAGAACGCTCGTCCCGCATATCGTATTCCTCGCCGCTCAAGATACGGCCGATGTTGCCGATGGATTCTGTTTCATCAGTGCTTCGGCTCGAATAGATCTTCGTAGAAGCCCCAGGTTTTTACTTTCACCGTCAGCGGGGTTTCACCTTGATTGCGGAAATACCAGCCGTGAGTGCCTTCGAACGGCGCGGTCAATGCGCCCCGATCCTCAGTCAAGCCCTTCTCTTTCCAATACTGGGTGAAGTCGCCGCTGGTGTCGCCTTTCTTCTCGCCGTGCATGTCGGCCTTGACCGGCGCGCTGGCCGTCCAGGTGTAAATGAAGTGATCGCCCGTCTTCATGTGGGCTTTGATTTCCAGCCCCTCATGCGGCGCAATCGTGATTTCTTTTTCGTCGCTGCGGAACGGCGTGGTCTTGACGATGGATTCCTTAGTCTGCGCCGGCACTGCGTAGGCCGCAGCGTCCGCCGGCGGTTTCGTCTTGGACGTGTCATCGGCAACGTCCTCGCCTTTGGCCATCTGGGTCAGTCCTATGCGCTTGCCAAATCCGGTGAGATCGATGCCCCGCTCCGCCGGCAGAACGAACAACACGAGAATGACGACCGCGGCGGCGAACGCGATCGCCGATACCTTGATGAGGGCGGGCGCCGACACCTGATAAGGAGTAACGGATGCAATGCTGCTCATGAGGGTGTGACCTGTAACAGACCGGACAATTGATAGCCGATGAGAACGAAACCCGCGCACATCAGCGCACCGTTTGCGAACACGGCGCTGCGGCCAAACGATGCCGTCTGCCGCCAGAACGTCATCGCGATGAGAATCATGGACAGCGCCAGGAACTGGCCGATTTCAACGCCGACGTTGAAGCTGATCAGATTGCCAAGAAGTCCTTCGCGCGAGAAAGCCAGCTCCTGAATCTTGGTCGCCAGACCGAAGCCGTGGAAGAAGCCGAAGATCAGGACTGCCGCCCGCGGATTGGGCTCGAATCCGAGCAGACGTTCGAAACCGCCCAGATTGTCGAAGCCCTTGTAGACGACCGACAAGCCGATGATGGCGTCGACAATGTATGGACTGGCGTGGATGTTGAGCAGCACGCCGAGAAGCAGGGTGATCGAGTGCCCCACGGCAAACAGGGTCACGTAGCGCACGACGTCTTTCAGCCGGTAGAGGAAGAAGATCACCCCGAACAAAAACAGCAGATGATCGTACCCGGTCACCATGTGCTTGGCGCCCAGATATGCATAGGGCAGCGCGTGCACCCCCGATACGGACTGGATGTAGAGCTTGTCCTTGTCGGATACGCCGTGCGCGAACGCCTCCGGCGCAGCCAGGGCGAGCCCCACCATCGCGGCGACCGCGGCGGAAATCCAGGCCGCACGCGACCAATTCCGCCTCGACGGCGGACATAGAGTGCTCATATGTACCCTCGGGAAGCTGTTTACTTGAGCGTATAAGTCGTGAACGTCTTGCTGCCGTTCTTGTACTTCACCACCACGCCGACGCTTGCCCCCTTGGGCAATGTGGTCTGCGCAACGAAGCCTTTGTTCGAGCCTGCGCTCATGGGCACTTCGGTCTCCTTGCCGCCTGCGGTGATCACGAGGCTCGCGCTCGCGTCCGCGGGTGCGACGGCATCGTCGTCCTCGCTGACGTACAACTCGACCGAAGACGGTTTGACGACGAGCTCGAAAACCGTCTCGCCCGACATCTGCACGATGCCACCGTGCTGGGGTTTCATGTTGCCGTGGGCGAAGCTCGCCGCGGGAATCAGAGCAAGCATCACGATCAACGCCAGAACGAGTCTATGCATGGGGGTCTCCCGCTTCCTGTTCGATTATTCGGGTTTGTGCGGCAGTGCGAACGATAGCGTCGCGCGATATTCGATCTTGTCGTATTTCGCCTTGTCGTCGGTCGGGCCGACATAGATCGCAGCTAGTACATTCGGACCCTGATTGCGGATGTTCACCGTCACCGTGCCGTCGGCAGCGGTGACTTGCGGTGTCTGGTCGGGATCGTTGACGTAGTCGTGCATGATCTGCACGCCGGCCTGCGGCTTGCCGTTGAACAACGCCTTGAACTTACCCGGTTTGCCCATCTGGTCCGGGATCGAGCCGATCGGCACCAGCTGTAAGGTCTGTCCGGCCAGCACGGGCACCGTCGCCGTCAGCGAATTCAGGTACACGCCGAATTTGTAGTTGTGCTCGACCATCACGGCATCCGGCATTTCCACACGCGTCTTCTTGTAGAACTCGCCGTCCTTGGCGCGCGCCCAGACGCCGTAATCCATCACTGCGGTGACCGCCGTCAGAGGCACCTCACTGTCGACCGTCACGATCGGGCCGTTGGCCTTGAACGAGACCGGAACTTCTTTCCATGCGGCGTCGTAACCTTTCGAAGCATTGATCAGCGGCAGGCGCTTCACCGCATCCAGATCATCAGCACCAACGCCGTAGATCAAGGCCAGCTGCTTGGAGCGCTGGGCAAACCAGATCGCGTGCGCCGAAGCATCGACCGACGCGAGCAGAACACATCCCGCCGCGATGGCGTTGAATGCGGACATGAGCAACTTCGAAGCTTTCATACGTCGACTCTCTGCATGGATTGAACGTATTGGAACGCTAACATGGACTTTCCGCCGAAATAGGACGAAAGGCGCGCCGCGCGCAGGCGTTAATACGGAATTGCACCGGCGTTTCAGCACAAAATCCAAAGCGCGCGTTCAAACATGATCGCGTGCGGCCAAGTATCAGAACTCCGACACCTTGCCCCATTGCGCCTGCCCGAAGCGCGACAGTCGATACTGCGACACGTCCGTGATCGGCTCGCGCCCGAGCATCAGATCGGCCACCAAATGACCGGCGCCTGGACCGATGCCGAAGCCGTGTCCGGAAAAACCGGCAGCAAGGAACAAACCCTGCAGGCCGATGTCGCCGTCGATCACCGGAACGCCGTCAGGCGTCGAATCGACATAGCTCGCCCACTCGGCCTGCACCGGCGCCTCGCGCAATCCCGGCAGCAGGTTGCGTGCACGGCGCAGGGTCAAGTCCAGAGCCTTGCGCGACGGCCGCGGATCGAGGATGCGCACCGCTTCCATCGGCGTCGGTCGATCCATCGCCCAGCGCTTGCGCGTCTCGAAGCCAGCTTGCCAGGCCTGTAAGCCGCCGAGAGAAAGCAATCGCCAGCGTTTGGCGAACATCGGCACGAAGTGCTTCGCGCCGTAGATCGCACCCGGCGTGGGGTCGAGTTGGGCGAAACGGGAAATTGCCAGGGTGTAACCGCCATCAGCCCTGCGCGTCACCGACGCGGCAGACGTGTGCAGCGCCGCGGGAAGGCCGCGCGCGCCCGGCGCCACGGACAAAATGGAGCCGCGTACCGAAGCCTGCGGAAACGCGATGCCCATCTGGTACAGGAAACTCGCCGACCAAGCTCCGCACGATAGAACGACCTGGCGCGTGCGGATCACACCGCGCTCGGTGATGACGCCGCACACGGCTCCCGCCTGCCGCTCGATACCTCGCGCGGCACAATTCTGAATGACCATGCCGCCGTGCTTGAGTACGCCTCTGGCTATCGTCGGAGCCGCGCGCGAGGGATCGGCGGTTCCGTCCGTCGGCGACCACACGCCGCCTTTCCACGCCTTGTCCGTTGCCGCGCCGCGTTCGGTCGCCTCCGCAGCGCTCAGCATGTGGGTGACGATTCCCTCGCCGCGAGCGAACTTGCCCCACGCCGCCCAGGCGTCGATCTCCTGGTCGTCGTCGGACAGGTACAGAAGGCCGCAGCGCGAGAACCCCATATCTTCGCCAATATCCGCAGTCATCTCCTCCCAGAGCGCAAGGCTCTTGGTGGAAAGCGGCAATTCGCGCGCGTCGCGATTCTGCTGGCGGCACCAGCCCCAGTTGCGACTGGACTGTTCGGCACCGATCAGCCCCTTTTCGAGCAACACGACGTGCCTACCGGCGCGCGCCAGCCAGTACGCTGCGCTCACTCCCACGATGCCGGCGCCGATCACGACGCAGTCGGCACTCGCAGGCAAGATATCGGGCGTTTCTATCCTCAGCAGAGGTGCGGGCATACATTCTCCAATTCTTAATAACCCCGTTCGCGCGCGACCAGCCCCGGAATCGGCTGGCCTTCGCGCACTGCACGAATCACGGCCAGCGCATGCATCGCACCCTCGCGCGCATCCGTCTGCGCCGCGACGTGCGGTGTGATGACGATGCGCGGATCGCTCCAGAACGGATGTTCCGCAGGCAGCGGCTCCGGCTCGGTCACATCGAGGATCGCCGAGGCCAGTTGTCCGTTGTCGAGCGCACGCGCAAGCGCGGTCATGTCGAGATGGCCGCCGCGCCCGGCGTGAACCAGGCGTGCGCCGCGCGGAAGTTTGCCGAACAGCTCGTCGCCGAGGATGCCGCGCGTGCGTTCGGTGAGCGGCAGCAGGCAGACGAGGATGTCGACGCGCCCAAGGAAGGCATCGAGATCATTCGCGGCAAACATTTCGATGCCGTCGACCGTCGCGCCAGACATACTCCATCCGCGCACGCGAAAACCGAGAGCAAGAAGGCTGGTCGCGGCCAGCCGTCCGATTCGCCCCATGCCGAGGATGCCGACCGTACGCTTGCTCGTCGCCGCGACATTGCCTGCCTTCCACATGCCTCGACGGGCCTGGGCGATATACATCGGCATGTCCCGATGCGCCATCAGCGTCGCCATCACAACCCAGTCCCGCATCATGGCCTCGAGGCCGGGGGCGATCGTGCGCGACAAGGAGATGCGCTCGGGCAACGCGGGTAGATGATCGACGCCGGCGCCGACCGAGATGAGGGTCTTGAGCCGGGGATAGACCGACAAGTCTTTCGGCGGATACCAACAGGCGATGTGCTCGATCGCGGTCGGATCGAGCACCGCCTGCTCGCCGACGACGATATCCTCGCCGGCTTCGGCGAAGACCTGCGGCCAGATCTTGCCGCGTTCCGGCGTCGAGAGGAGAAGTAGCGTCATCGTTCGATCTTCGGCGGTTTTCCAAATGACGGTGTCGCTTCAATGCGCCGGACCGCGGCGTCGGACGCGCTCAATGCAGATCGCATGGGCATGCCGGCCTTACGAAAACCGGTCCTTGGCCCGGTAGTACGCACCGACCAAAGGCAAGAACCACGGCGGCCCGAAATGGCCGGGGATCGCCGGCCATGCGCGGCCGCCCCAGGGATTCGGCACAGCCTCACCGGAGATAAGCCGCGCCATGACCTGGCCCATGTGCACCGACATCTGCGTACCGTGGCCGCTGTAGCCGGTGCTGTACCACACGCCATTGCGCTCGCCGGCCTGCGGCAGGCGGTCGCGCGTCATGTCGACGACGCCGCCCCAGCAGTAGTCGATTTCGACATCGGCAAGCTGCGGGAAAATGCCGAGCATGCCTTCGCGCAGAATCGGTGCGCTGCGCGCGTCCGACGTCGGCGAGGACACGCCGAAATGCGCGCGGCCGCCGAGGATCAAGCGATCGTCGTCGGTGAGGCGGAAGTAATGATGGATGTTGGCGACCGTGGTGCACGTGCGCCGCCGCGCGATCAGACTTTGCGCGCGCTCGCGCTCGAGTGGCGCGGTCGCGATGATGAAACTTCCGACCGGCACCATGCGCCGGCGCAACCAACCGAATTCGCGGTAGCTGCCATGGCGCCCGGCACCATTGGCGAGCAGCACCTGGCCGGCGCGCAGCGGGCCGCGCGTCGTGTGCAGCGTCGAAGGCTTGCCGCTGCCGCCATGTTCGATGCGCTCGACGGTGGATTGCAGAAAAATCTTGCCGCCGTGTCGCTCGACCGCCGCACCGAGGCCGTTGGCGAAGCGCCCCATATGCATCTGCGCGCTGCGCTTGTAGACGAGTCCGCCGGCGAAACGTTCGCTGGCGATTTCCTCGCCGCGCACGCGCGCGCGATCGAGCAGTTCGATGTCGGTGTCCACGCCGTCGTTGCGCAGGCGTTCGGCGCTGCGCGCGAGCGCGTCATAGTGCGCGGGTTTGGTCGCGAGTTTGAGCTTGCCGTTGCGCGCGAACCCGCAATCGATCTCCTCTTCGCGCACGATGCGCTCGACCGTGTCGACCGCGGCGTCGTAGGCGCGGTACCACGCGCGTGCCTGCTCAATGCCCACCTTGTCGGCAAGCTCGCCGTAGTCGTGCGCAAGACCGTTGTTGACATGACCGCCATTACGCCCCGATGCCTCGAAGGCAACGCGATCGCCGGCCTCGAGTACCGCGACCTGCGCCCCACGCGCTGCCAGCGCCAGCGCGGCCGACAATCCGGTGAAGCCCGCGCCGACGACGGCGACATCGACGGCCGCCGGCCATTCGCCGATCTGCGGCGCGTAGCGCGGTACAGTGTCCGTCCAGTACGACTGCAGCTTCATCGCCCCACCTTCGCAGCATCCCGATTCGTGATTCGAAATAAATTGGAACACACGTCCCGATGGACGACATCCGTGATTGACCGCATCGACGATGTGCGCGTGCCTTTTTGCTCGCCTCCGCAGCAGACCATGCCGCGGGCGCTTTTGTCCGAGACGCCGGGCCGCATCAAAAACTTCATCCGCATACTACGCGGCGGCGGTCGGGATTTGCTTCGTTTACTCCCTGTCGATGGCGCAGCAAATTCCGCCCCACCCCCTGTTCGCAGCGGAAGCTGCTGCTTTTTGGTGCAATCACTACGGCGACAAGATTGCGCTGGAGATTGGAGCGTATATTTGCGCCAGAAGCGAACCCGCACCATCAGTCCGACTTGTTTCCGCAATGAGCACAATACGCAAAACCTCCATCCCGACAGAACAAGGCGTCGCGTACCGGCCCATGAAGTCCGGTGATCTCGACGCCGCCTGGGATCTGTCGATGGACCAGCATTGGCCGCATCGTCCAGGCGACTGGACATTCGCGTTCTCTCTTGGCGAAGGCATCGTCGCCGAAGCGGACGGCCAGCTCGTCGGCACCGCGATGCGCTGGCTATGGGGTAAGACGCACGCCACCGTAGGCTTGGTCATCGTCTCTGAAGTCATGCGCGGACGGCGCATCGGCAGTGAACTGATGCACCGCATCCTCGAGGGTCTGGAAGGCCGCAGCGTCTCGCTGCACGCCACCGAAGTCGGGCGTGGCCTGTATGAGCGCCTCGGCTTTGTGCGTACCGGCGAGATCCGTCAGCATCAGGGCATCGCCGCAAACGCGCCACTGGTCGCGCTCGACGAAGGCTGGCGCCTGCGCCCGTTCGACCGTAGCGACGAGGCGGCCGTCATCGACCTCGACGCGCGTGCGCGCGGCTGGTCGCGCAGCAAAATGCTGGGGCGGTGGATCGACAGCGCCGAGCGCGTGATGGTCCTCGATCACAGCGGCGCGCTCGATGGCTATGCCATCCTGCGCCGCTTCGGCCGTGGCGTGGTCGTCGGGCCCGTCATTGCCACGAACGATATCGGCGCGCGTGCGCTGATCGCCCATCTCGTCAGCCTCGCCGCAGGACGCTTCGTGCGCATCGATCTTGATTTCGACTCGGGTTTGACCACCTGGCTCGAAGAACTGCAACTGCATCGCGTCGGCACGGTGACCGCGATGACGCGCGGCGATCTCGCCGCCGCGGAGGGCCCGCGCCTGTTCGCACTGGCGACGCAGGCGCTGGGCTGAGCCGGAAACCGTTCGCACGACAGTGCGACGTTGCACTTTCAACGCATCTTCTTCCGGCATAGACGCAACAACGGCATGCGCCGGCGCGAACGACCGCCGCGACGGCATCTAACGCGGCGGGCTCACGCCTAGACTGATTTCCCCTTCGCTATCCGATTCGGCGCCATGCCATCTTTTTCCTCCGTCGCATCCGCTGCGGCAGAATCCGCCCAATCCCCGAACTCCTCCTCTTCGAGCCTGTCTTCGCTGCGCGAGCAAGACCGCGAGCATCTGATCCACCCGGTCTCGGCCTGGCGCGCACACGAGCGTCGCGGCGTGACGATCCTCGAATCCGGCCACGGCTGCACGCTGCGCGACGCCGACGGCAACGAGCTGCTCGACGTGTTCGCCGGCCTGTGGTGTGTCAACGTCGGCTACGGGCAACAGAGCGTCGTTGATGCCGCGGTCAAGCAGTTGAACAAGCTGCCCTATGCGACGGGTTATTTTTCCTTCGGCAGCGAGCCGGCGATCCGGCTCGCCGAAAAGCTGGTGGAGATCAGCCCCGCCTCGCTGCGTCACGTCTATTTCAGCGGCGGTGGTTCGGATGCGGTGGACGCCGCGGTGCGCCTGATCGTGCAGTACTGGAACAGCGTCGGTCGCCCGCAGAAGAAGCACTTCATCACCCTCGAACGCGGCTATCACGGCTCGTCGTCGACCGGCGCGGGCCTGACCGCACTGCCCGCATTCCACCGCGGCTTCGATCTGCCACTGCCGACGCAGCACTATCTGCCCTCGCCGAATCCATACCGCAGCGCGAACGGCGATCGGCAGGCGGTTATTGCCGCCTCGGTCGCCGCGCTGCGCGCGAAGGTCGCCGAATTGGGCGCCGACAACGTCGCCGCGTTCTTCTGCGAACCGATCCAGGGCTCGGGCGGCGTCATCATTCCACCGAAGGGCTGGCTCAAGGCGATGCAGGAGGCGGCGCGTGAACTAGATATCCTGTTCATCGTCGACGAAGTCATCACCGGCTTCGGCCGCACCGGCCCGATGTTCGCCTGCGACGCCGAAGGCGTGGAACCAGACTTGATGACGTTGGCCAAGGGCCTGACCTCGGGTTACATCCCGATGGGCGCTACGCTGTTGTCGGAAAAGGTCTACGCTGGCATCGCCGACAACACGCCCGCGGGCGCGGTCGTCGGCCACGGCGCCACCTACTCCGGGCATCCGGTCGCCGCCGCCGTGGCGCTTGAAGTCATCCGGCTGTACGAAGACGGCCTGCTGGAACACGGCCAAGCAGTGGCGACGCATTTCGGTGCCGCGCTCGACGATCTTGCCGATCATCCGCTCGTCGGCGACGTGCGCCGTCGCGGCCTGCTCGCCGCGATCGAGCTGGTCAGCGACAAGGCGGCCAAACGCGGCTTCGACCCGAAACTCGGCCTTGCCGATAAGATCACCGCGATCGCCTATGCGAACAAACTGGTGTTCCGCTCGTTCTCCGATCAAATTCTCGGCTTCGCGCCGGCGCTGTGCATCACCGAGGCGGAGTGCCAGCTCTTCGGCCAGCGCCTGCGCAAGACCCTTGACGAGGTGCTGGCCCTGCCTGAAGTGCGCTCCGCGCTGACCGGATGAGGCGGCGGCGCAGAAGACATTGACCGGTTGCGTCCGCTTCCACAGAATCCAGAAGGTCCATCCATCCAGGCAATCACCGTGGTCACTCCCTTCAAACTCGACCGCATCGACCTGCGCATCCTTGCCCATCTGCAGAAGAACGGCCGGATCACCAATGTCGAACTCTCCAACGCCGTGTGCTTGTCGCCAAGCCCGTGTCTCGTGCGGGTCAAACGGCTCGAACAGGCCGGCTACATCACCAGTTATTCGGCGCAGATCGACCTGGCCAAGCTCGGCGACGTCCTGACCGTCTTTACCGAAGTCACCCTGTCTGATCATCACGCCGAGGATTTCAGCCGTTTCGAGAAATCGATCCGCCAGGTCGACGAGATCATCGAATGTCATCTGGTCAGCGGCGGCTACGACTATCTGCTCAAGTTCGTCGCGCGCGGAGTCAACCACTACCAGTCGCTGATGGAAGGGCTGCTCGAACGCAACATCGGCATCGAAAAGTATTTCAGCTACATCGTCATCAAAACGCCCTTCATCAAGAACCACCTGCCGATCGAACAGTTGTTCAGCCAGCATCTGTAATTGGAAACGCTTCTTTTCAACAACACCTCGCCATCCATCGTGACCACCACCCTTGCCGCCATCGCCGATCTTCTTCCCGACCTGCAAACGTTGCGGCGCGATCTGCATGCGCATCCCGAACTTGGGTTCGCCGAACACCGCACGTCGGCAATAGTCGCCGACACGATGCGGGATCTGGGCTTGGAGCTCGCGACCGGTATCGGCGGCACCGGCGTCGTGGCGACGCTGCGCAATGGCAACGGCAAGGGCCGCATCGGACTGCGCGCGGACATGGATGCACTGCCTATCGCCGAGACCAGCGGACTTGCGTACGCCAGCAAACACCGCGGCGTCCATCACGGCTGCGGCCACGACGGTCACACCGCATCGCTGATCGGCGCTGCGCGTCATTTAGTGCGTACGCGCAACTTTAATGGCGTCGTGCACTTCATCTTCCAGCCTGCGGAAGAAGGCCAAGGCGGTGCTGCAGCGATGATTCAGGACGGCCTGTTCGACCGCTTCGCTTGTGATGAAGTCTACGCCCTTCACAACTGGCCCTCGTTGCCGCTGGGCTCTGCGCAAACTCGGCCGGGGCCGATCATGGCGGCGGCGGACCGTTTCGAGATCGTCCTCCACGGTCGCGGCGGACACGCCGCGCTTCCTCATCAGACACCGGATGCGATCCTTGCCGCCAGTCATTTGGTGCTGCAACTCAATACCATCGTCGCGCGCGATATCGATCCGACCGAATCGGCGGTACTGTCGGTGACGAAAATCGAAGGCGGCCATGCGCACAATGTGCTGCCTGCCAAAGTCACCGTCGTCGGCACCGTGCGCAGTTTCAATCCGCTGGTGCAAGACCGCATCGAGGCGCGTTTGCGCGAGGTCGTTGCAGGCGTGGCATCCTCCACCGGCACGCGCATGACCATCGACTATCTGCGCTACTACCCCGCCACCATCAACAGTTCCAACGAAGCAGCCGTCGCTCTGGCCGCCGCCAAAGCGGTAGGGCTGGATGCCGTGCAAGCACCCGCGCCCGCGTTCACTTCCGAGGACTTCGCTTTCATGCTGCAGGCGCGGCCAGGCGCGTATCTGTGGCTTGGTCAGGGCCGCGCCGATCCGGGAGCGGACGGTGAGCGCCCGCTTCATCATCCCAGCTACGATTTCAATGACGCTGCACTGCCGTATGGCATTGCCTGGTTTGTAGCGCTCGTGGAACGGCAACTTCGCAACTCCAATTCTTCCGTGCCTGGAGGCATAAATCCATGAACATCAAGAAACTCGTTTTCGCGGCCGCGCTCGCATTGCTTCCGATCTTTGCGCAAGCTCATACGCACCTGGAAAATTCGATGCCAAAAGCGGACAGCAGTGGCGCCGCGCCTGAACACATCATGCTCGAATTCAACGAAGCGACGCAGCTCACCGCGCTCACTTTGCAAAAGGAAGGCGCCGGCGATGCGCAAAAGGTCGGACCACTGCCCGACAAACCCGAGAAGATGATTCACCTGACAGCGCCGAAGCTTCAACCGGGCGCCTATGTTCTGACCTGGCGCGCTCTGGGCGACGACAAGCATGTCATGTCGGGGACCGTGCGCTTCACCGTCGTCCAGTAAAGAAACGCGCATGTCGCCGGACCTGTTGTCGGTCATCATCAGATCCGCCGGCTTCGTGCTGTTGTTTCAGGCGGCGGGAGCGGCCCTGTTCATCGCCTTGTTCACGTCTCGGCTCGCGGCAAGCGTCGGCATCATCCGTCGCCTTGCTATCGGCAGTGCGTGGGCGGGTGTTGTTCTCGCCGGCGTGCACCTTTGGCTCGATGCGGCACGCATGTCCGGTGAATTCGCCGGCATGCTCGACCCTTCCATGCTGCGATTGGCGCTGAATTCCTCAAGCGCGGCAGCTCAGGCGATGCAGATGGCCGGGCTGCTCGTGATCGCTTCCGGCAGCGTGAGCGCGCGTTACAGCAAAGTCTTCGGCGTTCTCGGTGCATTGTTCGCTGTTTCAGGATTCATTCTGACCGGCCATACGAGTGTGCATCCCTGGCGCGTGGTACTTGCTCCGCTGCTCGTGCTGCATTTGCTGATCGTCGCATTCTGGTTCGGCTCGCTATTGCCGTTGTGGATCGTTTCCAAGGGCGAGCCGATTGCCCTGGCGGCAACGGTGTTGGATAAGTTCTCCAGACTCGCGACCTGGCTCGTTCCGTTGATCGCGCTGGCTGGGCTGATCATGGCAGGCATCATCGCCCGAGGCGTACCGCCACTGGCCGAGCCATACGGTGCACTCCTCCTCACAAAGCTCGTCGCGTTCGTCGCGCTCATGGGCTTCGCGGCGCTGAACAAATGGCGACTGGTGCCGGCCATGGAGGTTGCTCCGGCGCAATCCTTGCCAGCGCTGCGACGTTCAATGCTGGCGGAGTTTTGCCTGATTGTCGGCGTGCTTGCCGTAACGGCGACAATGACCACGTTCTACTCGCCTGAAGCACAAGCGATGCCGTAGCTGTCGTTCGAAAAATTTCTATCGCAGCATCGTGCGGAGATTTGCAAGCACTCGCCGCGCCAACTACTATCGCCTCATGACTTTGATCGCCCACCAGAACTCAACCGTTCGCGCGCAAATTTTTTGCGCGCTGCGACGACTGATGGCGTTTTTCATCGTCACCACGATAGCGCTCGGCGGCATCGTCATCGCACAGGCGCAGGAATACGAGCAATCTCACGTGAAGGGCAGCGCCCTGCACGTGGAGCCGTCGGTGCAGGCTGTCCCCTCCCCGACCGCGCAAGAACTCGACGAGGTTAGCCGGCATGGCCACCACCATACCGGCAATCCTCTCGAGGACTTGGAGACCTTGGGCCACTCCCACATCGGTTGCCAGTGCGCCAGCTCAACGGCAGAGATATTTGTCCTCGTTGCCGTCCCTAATATCTCTCTTGTCGTAGCGCGCAAAGCGCAGCGCGAACACGACAGCCCGCCGAACCACCCCTTCCGACCCCCGATCGTCTGATCGACAAAGCTGGCCGCGCCTGACGCGGCTTTTCGTGCTGCACGCCGGTGGCGTGCGGCGGCTTGTCCGTCGATCGGAGGATTCTTCCGTGCTTCGTTATTCTTTTATGGCGCTGGCCTTTGCGGCCATGGCGCCTGTCGTGGCTGTGGCCGAGACGCCACAGCCCAGCGATGCTGCCGTGCCGGCAACATCGTCTTCGCTCACGCTCACCGATGCGGTGGGTCGTGTACTCCGCAACAACCCAGCGCTGCAGGCCGCCGTGTACTCGCTTCGCGCACAGGAGGCGCGACGCGACCAGGCCGCACTCAAGCCGGCCTGGCACGCGACGCTCGAAGCCGAGAATTTTCTCGGCACGGGCAGCTTGCGCAACGGCCGCGGGCTCGAAACGACGTTGCGTCTGGGCACCGTCATCGAGCGCGGCGACAAGCGCACGCGCCGCATCGATCAAGCCGACAGCGAGCGCGCTTTGCTCGTCGCCGACCAGGACCTGGCTCGCCTCGACCTGCTCGCCGAGGTTGCGCGCCGCTTCATTCACGTCGTTTCCGATCAGCAAAGCATCGTGCTGACCGAGCGTGCGACTGCGCTCGCCCGGCGCAGCGTCGAACTGGTCGAGCAACGCGTGCGCGCGGCAAAGGCCGGCGACGCCGAACTCGGCAAAACACGTGTCACGCTCGCCCGTGCGGAAATCGCCGCCGAACACGCAGAGCACGAACTCAAAAGCTCGCGCATCGCGCTGGCAGCGACCTGGAACGCGCGCGAGGCGGGCTTCGACCGCGCAGACGCCGCGTTCTACACGCTGCCCGAACCGGAATCGTTCGACGCGCTGATCGCCGGCCTCGAGCGCAATCCGAACCTCGCCCGCTTTGCCTCCGCACAGCGCCTCGAAGACGCCCGCATCGCCGTGGCTCGCGCCAATCGCACTGCCGACATCAGTTTCAACGCGGGCATCCGCCGCGTCGAAGCGCAGAGCGACCAGGCTTTCGTGCTCAGCGTGACCGTGCCGTTCGGTTCCGCCTCGCGGGCCGCGCCATTCGAACGCGAGGCGGAACAGCGCCGCGAAGCCGTCGACGCCGAAGCGAGTGGCGTGCGCACCGACCTTTACCGCACTTTGTACGCGGTCTATCAGGAGCTGCTGCACGCACGCACCCAGGCCGACGCCTTGCGTACGCGCGTGATTCCCGAATCCGAACGCGCGCTCAAACTCACCGAGCAGGGATTCGCCGTCGGCCGCTATTCCTATCTCGAACTCGTCGACTCGCAGCAGCAACTGCTGACCGTGCAGCGCGAAGCCGTCGATGCCGCGCGCGAATACCACTTGCTCTACGTCGAACTCGAACGCCTGGTCGGCCGCAGCGTCGGCACCGCCGCTATGGAGAAAAATTCGTGAACTGTCTGCTTTCTTTTCTGCGCCTGTCGGCGCTTCTCGTTCTCACCGCGTTGGCGTCGCACACACCGCTTTCCCATGCTGCCGAAAGCGAGGCGGCGAAAGAAGAATTCGAACGTGGCCCGCATCGCGGCCGCCTGCTGCGTGATGGCGATTTTTCGCTCGAAGTGACCATTTTCGAAACCGGCGTACCGCCGCAGTTCCGCCTCTATGCCTACGCGAAGGACAAACCGCTCGCCGGCAAAGACGTGCAGGCTTCGATCGAAGTCGCGCGCCTCGGCGGGATCGTCGACCGCTTCGCGTTCGCGCCGCAAGCCGATTTCCTGCAAGCCAACGTGACGGTGCACGAGCCGCATTCGTTCGACGTCAAAGTCAGCGCGACGGCGAATGGAAAATCGCATCAATGGAGCTACGCTTCCTACGAAGGCCGCACCACGATTCCGGTGGCGACCGCCGAGGCGGCCGGCATCAAGACCGCCGTCGCGGGACCCGCAACGATCCGCGATCGCGTGCGTCTGCTTGGCGTGGTCGCGGTCGACGAGAACCGTCTCGCCAAAGTGCGTGCGCGTTTTCCTGGTCCGGTGCGCGAAGTGCGCGCCGGACTCGGCGATGCGGTCACGGCAGGCCAAGTGCTCGCGATCGTCGAAAGCAACGAAAGCCTCAAGTCCTATGCGGTCACTGCGCCGATCGGCGGTGTCGTCACCGCGCGCGCAACCAACGTCGGTGATGTCGCCGGCGAGTCGGCGTTGTTCGAGATCGCCGACCTTTCGAACGTATGGATCGATCTGCACGCGTTCGGTGCCGGCGCGGCCAAGCTCAAGCCCGGGCAGCCCGTCACTGTGCGCTCGACATTCGACGATGCGATGGCCGACGCCACACTCGATCGCCTGCTGCCGATCGCCGCAGTCGACAGCCAGAGCGTGGTCGCGCGTGTGCGCGTGCCGAATCCCACTGGCGCCTGGCGGCCCGGGCTCGCAGTCAGCGCGGACGTGACCGTGGCGACGCACGAAGTGCCGCTCGCGATCGATGCGGCCGGCCTGCAACGGTTCCGCGACTTCACCGTCGTGTTCGCCCAGGCCGGCGAGACCTACGAGGTGCGCATGCTCGAACTCGGTGCGCGCGACGAGAAGATGGTCGAAGTAAAGGAAGGACTGATGCCCGGTGCACGTTACGTGACCGAGCAGAGCTTCCTGATCAAGGCCGACATCGAAAAGTCGGGCGCAAGCCACGACCACTGAGAGGCCGCGACCATGCTTGAATCCACTATCCGCTTCGCGATCCGCCATCGCTGGCTCATGCTGCTCGTCGCGCTCGGCCTCGCTGCGCTTGGCGCGTGGAACTACACACGCTTGCCGATCGACGCCACGCCCGACATCACCAACGTGCAGGTGCAGATCAACACCGAAGGCCCTGGGTATTCGCCGCTCGAGGCCGAGCAACGATTGACATATCCGGTCGAAACCGCGTTGTTCGGTTTGCCCAATCTAGACTACACACGCTCGATCTCGCGTTACGGATTGTCGCAAGTCACCGTCGCGTTCAAGGACGGCACCGATCTCTACTTCGCGCGCCAACTCGTCGCCGAGCGACTGCAGCAAGTGAAGAGCCAGCTCCCGACCGGCGTCGAGCCGCAGATGGGGCCGATCGCCACCGGTCTCGGCGAGATCTTCATGTACACAGTCGAATCCGAACCCGGCGCGAAACGTCCCGATGGCCGACCCTGGGACGAAACGGATATGCGCACCCTGCAGGACTGGGTCGTGCGCCCGCAGATGCGCCACATCGACGGCGTCACCGAGGTCAACACGATCGGCGGCTACGTGCGTCAATTCCACATCACGCCCGATCCGGCCAAGCTCGCCGCCTACGGCCTCACCTTGCGCGATATGCTCGACGCGGTCGCGCGCAACAACGCCAACGTCGGCGCGGGCTACATCGAGCGCTCAGGCGAGCAATATCTCGTGCGCGTGCCCGGCCAGGTCGGCGATATCGCGGGCCTGCGCGACATCCTCATCGCGCATCGCGACGGCCTGCCGGTACGTGTGGGCGACCTCGCCGAAGTCGTCGAAGGCCACGAGCTGCGCTCAGGCGCGGCGACCGAGAACGGCCGCGAGGTCGTGCTCGGCACGGTGTTCATGCTGGTCGGCGAAAACAGCCGCGCGGTCTCGCGCCGCGCCGCGGACAAACTCGCCGAAGCCAACCGCAGCCTGCCCGCAGGCGTGCAGGCGCGCACGCTGTACGATCGCACCACGCTCGTCGACCGCACGATAGCCACCGTGCAGAAGAACTTGCTCGAAGGCGCCCTGCTCGTCATCGCCGTGCTGTTCCTCTTGCTCGGCAACGCGCGCGCCGCGCTGATCACCGCAGCAGTGATTCCGCTTGCGATGCTGATGACGATCACCGGCATGGTGCAGAACCGCGTCTCCGGCAACTTGATGAGCCTGGGCGCGCTCGACTTCGGCCTGATCGTCGACGGCGCCGTGATCATCGTCGAGAACTGCCTGCGTCGCTTCGGCGAAGCGCAGCACCGGCTCGGCCGCCTGCTCACGCGCGAGGAACGCTTCGAGACTGTGGCGACGGCGACCACCGAAGTGATCACGCCGAGCCTGTTCGGTGTCTTCATCATCACCGCGGTGTATCTGCCGATCTTTTCGCTCACCGGCGTCGAGGGCAAGATGTTCCATCCGATGGCGGTCACCGTCGTGTTCGCGCTGCTTGCGGCGATGCTGCTGTCATTGACCCTCGTGCCCGCCGCCGTCGCGTTGTTCGTCAGCGGGCGCGTTGCGGAAAAGGAGAACGGCATCGTCACCGGCATTAAGCGCTTGTATGCGCCAGCTCTCGAACGCGTGTTGGCCGCGCGCGTCGTCGTCGTCACCGCGGCGGCAGCATTCGTCGTCGCCTGCGGATTGCTGGCAACGCGCCTGGGCACGGAGTTCATTCCCAATCTCGACGAAGGCGATATCGCGCTGCATGCGCTGCGCATCCCGGGCACGAGCCTGACCCAGGCGGTCGGCATGCAGACGGCATTGGAGGCACGCATCAAACAGTTCCCCGAAGTCGACAAAGTCGTGGCCAAGATTGGCACGGCCGAGATCGCGACCGATCCGATGCCGCCCTCGGTCGCGGACACCTTCATCCTGATGAAGGATCGCGCCGACTGGCCCAACCCGCGCAAGCCGAAAACGCAGCTCGTCGCCGAGCTGGAAGCCGCCGTCAAGACGATTCCGGGCAACAACTACGAGTTCACCCAACCGATCCAGATGCGCATGAACGAGTTGATCGCCGGCGTACGCGCCGACGTCGCGGTCAAAGTCTACGGCGACGACCTCGACCAGTTACTCGAACTCGGCAAGCAAGTCGAGGCAGCGACCAAGAAGGTGCCCGGCGCCGCCGACGTCAAGCTCGAACAGGCGACCGGCTTGCCGGTGCTCTCGGTGCTGCCCGACCGCGCGGCGCTCGCGCGCTACGGCCTCGCGATGGCGGATCTGCAGCAGACCGTTTCGATCGCGCTCGGCGGCGAGGTGGCCGGTCAAGTGTTCGAGGGCGATCGTCGCTTCGACATCGTCGTGCGCCTGCCGGAGGCTTTGCGCACGAATCTCGACGGCCTGGCCGCGCTGCCGGTGCCGCTGCCGCGCGAGGCGCGCAGCGATGATGCTCACGGCGATGCGACGCGCATCGCCGCGCGCTCGGCAGCGTATATCCCGCTCGGCGAGGTCGCCAGGATCGAAGTCGCTCTCGGCCCGAACCAGATCAGCCGCGAGAACGGCAAGCGGCGCGTCGTCGTGACCGCGAATGTGCGCGGTCGCGATCTCGGCTCATTCGTCACCGAATTGCGTGCACGCGTCGGCGACCAGGTCGGTCTGCCGGAAGGCTATTGGCTCGAGTACGGCGGCACGTTCGAGCAGCTCATTTCGGCGAGCCAGCGTTTGCAGATCGTCGTGCCGGTGGTACTCGCGCTGATCCTCGGCCTGCTGTTCATGGCCTTCAACTCGGCGCGCGACGCGGCGATCGTGTTCAGCGGCGTGCCGCTCGCGCTGACCGGCGGCGTGCTTGCGCTGTGGCTGCGCGGCATCCCGTTCTCGATCTCCGCCGCGGTCGGATTCATCGCCTTGTCCGGCGTCGCCGTGCTCAACGGCGTCGTGCTGATCAGCTTCGTGCGCAGCCTGCGTGCGGCCGGCGACCGGCTCGAGGACGCGATCCGAGATGGCGCGCTGATCCGCCTACGCCCGGTGCTGATGACGGCCTTGGTTGCGTCGCTGGGCTTCGTGCCGATGGCGCTCAACGTCGGCACCGGCGCGGAAGTGCAACGCCCGCTCGCGACCGTGGTGATCGGCGGCATCGTCTCCTCGACCTTGCTAACCTTGCTCGTGCTGCCGGCGCTGTATCGTCTGCTGCACCGCGACGACGAAGGGCCGAACGGTGTCGACAATGCCGCTGTGTCGTCGTAGAAGTCACTGATGTGGGAGAACCGGATGGATGTGTCTCGAGGAGTGCTGTACGCAATCGCCGCTGCCGTCTTGTTCGGCGCCAGCACGCCGTTCGCCAAGGGGCTGTTGGGCAGTGTCGATCCGGTCCTGCTCGCCGGCCTGCTGTACGCGGGATCGGGAATCGGCCTCGGCACATGGCTGTTGTTGCGCAGGTTGGCCGGGGCTCGATCGGCGGAAGCTGCTTTGCAGAATCGCGACCTGCCCTGGCTCGCCGGTGCCGTGGCGTTCGGCGGCGTGCTCGGGCCGATGCTGTTGATGCTCGGCCTGCGCAACACGCCTGCGTCGTCGGCATCGTTGCTGCTCAATCTCGAAAGCGTGTTGACGGCGCTGCTGGCATGGACCGTGTTCCGCGAGAACGTCGATCGCCGGGTGTTCCTCGGCATGGTCGCGATCGTGGCCGGCGGCGTGGTGCTGTCGTGGCAGCAGCAAACCGCGGCGGGAGTGCCGTGGGGTGCGCTCGCCATCGCCAGCGCCTGCTTGTGCTGGGCGATCGACAACAACCTGACGCGAGTCGTTTCGAGCGGCGACCCGATCCACATCGCGGCGATCAAGGGCGGCGCGGCCGGCGCGGTGAACATCGGCATCGCCTTGAGTCTTGGCAGTCATTTTCCGCCAGCGAGCGCAACCCTCGCGGCCGGCGCGATCGGCCTGGCGGGATACGGCGTCAGCCTGGCCTGTTTCGTGCTCGCTTTGCGCCATCTCGGTACGGCGCGCACCGGCGCGTATTTCTCGACGGCGCCGTTCGTCGGCGCCGCTTTATCGCTGCTGTTGTTCGCCGAACGACCCGGCGTAGCGTTCTGGATTGCCGGCGGCCTGATGGCGATCGGCATCTGGCTGCATTTGAGCGAGCGTCACGAACACACACACGAACACGACGCGCTCGAGCATGAGCATCGTCACCGTCATGACGAGCATCACCAACATGGGCACGACTTCCCGTGGGCCGGCGAGGAGCCGCACAGCCATGCGCATAAACACGGCGTGGTCGTGCACTCGCATCCGCACTTCCCTGACATCCATCATCGGCACGGTCATTGATCGGGCGGCCAAGGTGCCGGAAGCTGTCTAGGTCCTCGGTACCATGATCCTCAGCGCTGTCTTGCCACCTACGCGCTAAAGTGAAGGTGCTTATCGCCTAACTCCCTTGACGATCGGACCATCGAGCCGCCGCGATGTCGGCACTGCGCTTGATCCGCCAGCAACGCAGCAAGGTGCGCAGATAGGCCGGCGCAAATTGCAGCACGCGCGCCTTGGACACGCCGGCTCCGCGCTGGCGATAGTGGAACGGGATTTCCCGCACGCGCAGTCCGCTGAAATAGGCCAGAGCCACCAGTTCCGGCAGGATGTCGAAATACTCGCCGTGCGGCGTGAGCGTCGCCAGAGCCGCGCGGCGATAGACGCGAAAGCCGCTGGACAAATCTCGCACCGGCAATCCCAAGGCGGTGCCAAACAGACGGTTGAGCAGCAGGCTGAGGAGGCGCCGATCCCAGCGCATGTCGGCGCGACCGCCGTCGATGTAGCGCGATGCCACGACCACATCCGCATCCTCGGCGGCGGCAAGCAACGCATCCACCACTTCTGCACGGTGCGACATGTCCGCATCCAGCGTCACGATGTGGTGACCACGGCAGGCCGCGAGGCCTTCATGCAGAGCGCTGGCATAGCCGCCGCCCATCTGGGCGATGACGCGGGCATTGTGGCGACGTGCGACGGCGGCGGTGCCGTCGGGCGAATCCGCGTCGATCACCACCACTTCGTAAGTGCGATCGCCCTGCCCCATCATGCGAGCCAGTTCCGGCAGCAGTATGGCCAGCGATGCCGCTTCGTTGCGGGTGAGGATAAGCACCGAGACAGCCGGTGTAGTTGTATCCATCTCTACTCCTCCACCCTGCCGGAAGCGGCAACACGCCAGAGATCGTGACCCGCGCCGTCGGATCGCCATTTCTCGAGCCTCGCGCCTCGGTCGGCCGCGCTCTTGCGCACGGCGTCGAACAGGCTTTGCGATGGCGCGATGAGCACCGCGCGCGGCCACTCCTCGTCGGCAAGCAATGTCGCTGCTGTCGGGCCGAGCCGCAGGCTCGTTTCCGGGTGCAGATAGCGGGCGAACTCGAGCAGGTTCAGTGGCGTCATATCGGTGACTACGACCGCGCCGGGGATCGCATCAATTGCTGTCGCGGTTTCCCGCAGAGTCAGGAGGCGCGGCACGTCCGTATCCCACCAGCCGCGCGCGGACTGCGTGTGCCACGCGGTCGCTCCGCCGAGGGCGAGGAGCAGCACCAGGAGGAGATGGCGGAATCGTCGCCAGGAGTCCAATTGCATCATCCAGTACGCGACCGCGAGCTGGAGAGCCGCCCACGCGGGGATGAGATAGCGTGGCACCGTTGAGCGCCGTCCGCCGAGTGCGACGTCCAACGCCGCGAAGGCGAGCCACGGGACCAGCGCGAGGAGAAGCAAGTAGCGACGCGTGGACCGATCGGGATGCCGAGCGATCGAGACCAGCGCGGCAGCGGCGATCGCAACGGCGACGCCGGCGAGAAAAATCGATGCGACCGAGCTCGCCGGCAGCGAGAGATCGGGCGGAAAAATTCCGCCTTCGCCGCGCGGTCGAAAAAAAAGACTTGTGATCACGCTAAGCCATCCACGCGCCAGACCTACGACGCCGATCGGCTCGTTCGACCACGACGTGAGCTGTTGGATCTTCGGGTATGCCGACCAGCAGACGAACGCCCAAGGAAACCACGCGATCACCGCGGCTGCCGTAGCCAGCCAGCCCGCGCGCGTCCCTCGCGAACGAAGCAACGGCTCGCGGTCCGGTACGCAGGTGGTGGCAAGAGCGAGAAGACCCGGCACCGCAAGAAGAGCGATCGGATGAGTCCAGAGGGCGGCGGTCAAACACAGCGCGTAGAGAAGCCACGCCGGCCGATCCTGTCTGCGCCTCGCCCGATCCGCCGCGAGCGCACTCGCGAGAAGAAATACGACGCAGAGAGCGTAAGGGCGGGCCTCTTGTGCGAAGCGGAGCTCCAGCGGAGAAATCGCGGCGAGCGCGACCACCACCAACGCGGTTTCCCGGTCGAACAGCCGCCAGGCGAGCAGGCCGAGGAGGAGCAAAGATACCGTGCTCGCGACGGCGGAGAGCGCGCGGACGCGGGCGGGATCATCCGTGCCCGCGACCACCGCCCCTGCGACGGCGAAGTAGAGCGCGCCACTCTGCGGCTCATCGGCGGCCACCGCCCGTACGACGTCCGCGATCGATCCGCGCGACGGCTGCGAAGCTCTCGCGCTCTCGGAGCGAGCGCCGCCTTGGTACTCCTCGACCAGTTCGCCAGCGCGCACGATGCGGCCGTCGTACAGCCGACCGAGCTGCGCCTCCGTCTTGCCGCTCAGGTGCAGAAACGTGGCGACTTCGTCGTACCAGACCGGCCTGCGTCCGAGTCCTTCGAAGCGAAGCCACACTCCTGCCAGAACGGTCGCAAGGAGGAGGATGCGCAAGACTGGCCAGGACATTACGACGACACGCTTTCGGATGCTTCATGAGGTGTATCGCAACGTCCGTACAGAACGGGCGCTGGCGCACCGAGTGCATGTGCAACGACTCCCGCATGTAAAGCCGCGCGCAAGCATTGCCTGCGCCATCCGGTGGCGGAGACAATCTGCATCGCTGCGAACGCCAGGCTCGCTGCACATTTCGACACCGCCACGATGGCGATGCGCAAGCGCCCGCCTCCGCGCATGCGCAACACGCGCGCGTGCGCATGGCCGGAGGCGAAGTTGCGCCACAGCAGGGCACCGAAGCCGCTGCGCGCCGGGTCGACCGGTTCGCATACGACAGCATGTTCGCAAAAGGTCAGGCGCGCACCGCGGTCGTGCAGCATCGCGAAGAACAGCGTGTCCTCGCCGCCGGTCCGGCCGAGTGATTCGTCGAAGCGCATAGCGCCGACGGACGCGCGGCGCACCAGCACGTTCGCGCTCGGCCCGGTGTCGTAACCGTGAGGACGCCGCGCCGGCTGCTTCGAGAGAAAATCGCCGCGAACCAGCCAGTCCGGCGCGGTTGCCGGATAAAGCGCCCGTACCGGCCCGAACACCACATCGCCGGCGTCGCGCGCGGCGTACAAGGTCGCGAGCCAACGGGGTTCGGCGATTTCATCGTCGTCGAGAAAGGCGATCCACTCAGCGGCCGACGCCTGCAGCAAGGCATTGCGCGCGATCGCGATATTGGAGTGCGGCGCATGCAGCACCTGCAGTTCGAACGGCAGCGCGGCGAGGTCTGCGGCGATCCACGCCGCCACCGTCTGCTGCGCGTGGTTGTCGGCGATGCGCACGCAAAACGGGGGCGCATCGACCTGTACCACGAGCGACAGCAGGCAACGGCGCAAGCCTTCGCGGCGCGTGAACGCGCAGACGCAGACATCGATCCGGGGCGGCTCCAGATTCATCGATCCAGTCTAGCCTGAACGCCGTACAGCTTGTGCACATCCGGCGCGATGGCCATGCTAGGCGCCATGTTGCAGACTCTGAAGCGCTTCTGGTTCGCTCGTCGCGACGCGCGCGATGCGCGTGCGTTCGTGCACGAATTCGTAGGTCCCGCCGTGCTCACGCACAACCCGCGCCATACCGTCTACGTACGCGCCTACTACCGCTACTGCGTAGCCCTGTTCCGCAGCGCGCTACAACGACGACCGCAGGCGGTGCACCTCGTGTTCGGCGATTATCTCCCGGGGGACTGCGCTCTGCCGCTGCGCCGCATCGCGTTCCAGATCGAACACACGCTGGTGAAGCCGGGTGGCGGGGACAGCGATGACGCGCCCGTTTCGGCGACACCCTTGCCGCAGGGCGAAGGTCGCTATCTCGCGCGCCTGCTGCATCGCCCGGCCTTGGCCGCGGCCGATCTGGTGCTCGACTACAGCCACGCCAACGTTCTACACCTGCGCAACACCGGCGGCTTCGACGACGTGCTCGCGCACACTGTGGTCGTCACGCCGCTGCTGCACGAACACTGCTTCACGCGAGACGGCCGCGACCGGTCGTCGCTGACTCTGTTCAGCGATGCCGGTGAAGGCCGCCGCGGCCGTTTCCTCGCCGCAGCACGTGCGCGGGGCCTGCCAATCCGCAACCTCAAGCGCTGCTTCGACAGCGACGCGCTGCAGGCGCAATACCGGCGCACGCGCGTGCTTGTGAACGTGCGTCGCAGCGACCACCACGACACCATCGAGGAACTGCGCATCCTACCTGCGCTGCAGAGCGGCGTGATCGTGGTCAGCGAAGACGGCCCGCTGCGTCACACCCTGCCCTACGCGCGCTTCATCGTCTGGGCGCACTACGACACCCTGGTCGAACAAGTCGCCGACGTGCTGCGCGACTACGACACCTGGCACATGCGTCTGTTCGGCGATCCCGAACTGCCACAGGTTCTCACCGCGATGGCCGCCGCCAATCGCGACGCCGTCGACGCCGCGCTGACGCGCTGGGCCTAAGCTGGATCAATACTGAAAACTTGATTCCATCGTTGGAATTTGCGAGCAGAAGCACGCCCGCACGCCCCAATTCGCGCAGGAAATGCAACACATCTGCTCCGCCCTGCCACTTGAACCGCGCTCACACGAACACATCCCATGATGCCGAGCCGATGATTACGCTCGGAACCTTCGCATCCAAGAGAGTCAAACGTATGCCGAGCTTAGAAACACTGGAGCGCTTCGTTGCCCGCGTCGAAGAGAACGCGCACGCGGAAGCGGTGGAAGAGTTCTACACGGAGAACGCTTCGATGCGCGAAAACCAGGCGGAACCGCGCATGGGCCGCGAGCTGCACATCGCCAATGAGCACAAGATCTTTGCGCGAGCGAAGTCCGTGCAATCCCAATGCGTTCGCCCCGTCTTCGCAAGCGGCGATAACGTCGTTATCCGCTGGATCTTCGAATTCGAGTGGTTGGACGGCACATTCACGCGCATGGAAGAGCTTGCCTATCAGCGATGGGAAGGCGAGCGCATCGCCGAGGAGCAGTTCTTCTACGATCCCGCGCAGCGTGTACCGCAGAAACGATAGGCGACGACGTGTAGGAAATAGTCCACCGTCATCCGCGCTTCCCTTCAGTTTCCGGTCTTGAGCACACGATCGCGTGCGGCGCGGAACTCGTCATCGGCGTACCAGTTCGGCCAAGTCGTTCCATTGGCCAGCTGCTCTCCGATGCCGAAGTAGAGAGCGATATCCTGCAAAGCGCCGCACCAGTTCCAATGGATATCGTAAGCGTCGGACGGCTGATGGTAGTGATGCTCGGAGTAGCTCGCGAGCTTCGCTTTCCCCCAACCGGGCGGTTGACCGACAACGTCGATTCCATTTCCCAGGACCACGGCCGGCACACCCGCGCGCGAGAAACTCAGGGTGTCCGAGCGGTAGCGATTGCCCTCCTCCGGCGACGAATCAGGCGTCACCGCACGGCCCTGCGAAGCGGCGGCTCGACGAACGACGTCGGCGAGTTCCGTCCGATCGGCGACCAGCGAAATGTCTCGAGTGCATCCGAGCATGAAGCTCAGCGGATCGATGTCGATCTCCGCCACTGTTTTAGCGAGCGGATAAGCCGGGTGCGTCGCGTAGTACTCTGAGCCGAGAAGGCCATACTCTTCTCCGGTCGTCGCCATGAAGAGAATCGATCGATCGGTCTTCGTCAAACGCTTATAGGCACGCGCCAGCTCGAGGAGCCCGGCGACGCCGGTCGCGTTGTCGATGGCGCCGTTGCAGATGTCATCGCCGCTTTGATCGGGCGGACAATGGCCGAGATGATCCCAGTGCGCGGTATAGATGAGGTACTCGTCGGCGCGGCGTTTCCCGGGAAGAACTCCCAAAATGTTTTTCGAGACTCCGTGCGACATCTTCACTTTGAAGGCGAAGTTCGCGGCGATACTTAAAGAACGCGCCTTGAATCCGGGCAAAGCCGCCGCCTTCTCCAATTCGTCGAGCTTCTGCCCGGACGATTCGACCAAACGTTCGGCCGCCGAGTGTGTCATCCACGCCTCGACGTCGAGCAGTCTAGTGCTGTCGTCTTGCCTGTCGAGAGAAACTCTCGCGCCGCCCAAGCTGGAAGTCAGTACCGAAAAGGGATATCCCGCCGCAGCGTCGCTATGGATGATGATCGCGGCCGCCGCGCCCTGGCGAGCCGCCTCTTCATATTTGTACATCCAGCGTCCGTAGTACGTCATGGCGGCGCCGCCGAACGGTCCTTTGCCCAAAGGATTTTGCCAATCCGGATCGTTGATCAGAATCAGCACCGTTTTGCCGCGCACGTCGATGCCGGCGTAGTCGTTCCATTTGCGCTCAGGCGCATTGACGCCGTAGCCGACAAAGACCACTTGCGAATTTTTCAGGTCGACCTCGGACGTGCCGCGGCGCGTGTTGAGGGTGACTTCCTGTTGGTAGGAGAAATCACGCTTCCCCGAAGGGCTCGCGATTTCAAACCGCGGAGCCGGGCTCTTCTGCGTTTCCGTTTGCACGAGCGGCACGGGTTGGGTATAGCTTCCGTTGAAGCCAGGCTCCAGGCCGGCGTTCTTCATGGCCTCGGTCACGTAGGCCACGGTCTTGTCTTCTCCAGCGCTCAACGGGCCGCGTCCCTCGAATGCGTCGCTGCTCAGCACCTGAGCGTCGCGTTTGAGGTTTTCCAAGGAGAAGGCAGGAGTCGCCGAAACGGAGGGCTTCGCCACCAAAAACATCATCCCGCCTGCGGCCGCCAGCAAGATCGTCTTCCAAGGAAATGCTACAGGGGCAGTAAGCGTCGCTGGGTGCATAACAGTGGCTCGATTTTTACTATACAGTATGTATATCAAAGTAACTGACCAGGTGCCGCAATGCAATCCTATCGAACCACGTTGCCGCCATGACTTACCCAATGAAGACACTCGCAGAAGCCGTGTCGCACGCTGCGGACCTTAGCCAGTTGATAGGCGTTGTCGTTTCTGCGCAACCGAAGCGGGAAAGCCACTACGGGTGAGCAGCCGCTAAGCCAGGCGGTCGCCCTCCCACGGCGGCGCATGCTCGAACGCGGCGACGAGCGCGTCAATCAGCGTGCGCACAGCACGACTGACGTAGCGCGTTTGAGGATAAACCGCGTAGATCGTGTCGGCGGTGGGCGGCGACTCGGGCAGCAGCTCGATCAGCTTGCCGTCACGCAGTGCTTCGGCGGCGATAAACGTCGGCAGCGCGGCGATGCCCAGGCCAGCAATCGCCGCGTCGCGCATGCTCTCACCGTTGTTGAGGTGGACGCGACCGCGAACCACGATCTGCCTCGGCGGCTCGCCTTCCTTCTGTGGTACGAACTGCCAATACGGCGCGACCGAGGCGCTGCCGTAGCAAATACAGTCATGCTGCTGGATGTCCTCAATCGCCTCAGGCACGCCATTGCGTCGCGCATAATCCGGGCTACTGACAAGTACGCGCCTGCTCGGTGCGATGCGCCGCGCCATCAGCGAAGAATCGTACAAGCGGCCGATACGCACGCCGAGATCGTAGCCGCCGGAAAGGATGTCGACATAGCGGTCGTCGAGATCCAAGGTCAGATCGAGTGCAGGATGTTCTTGCATGAAGGCGTACAGCACCGGGCCCAGATACGCGGTACCGAATGTCATCGGCGCGGCGATGCGCAGGCTGCCGACGATCTGGCCCGATTCCTCACCGGACACGTCGTCGACAGCCTGTTGCATGCGCGCGAGCACATCGCGCATGTGTTCATAGAAGCGCTGGCCCGCGTCGGTGAGCGCGACACCGCGCGGCGAGCGGTGCAGCAGCTTCACGCGCAGCTCGCTCTCGAGCCTGGCAACGCGCGCACTAAGCTGCGATTTCGACACATTGAGCCGGCTCGCGGCGGCGTTGATGCCGCCGTTTTCGACCACTTGGATATAAGCGCGGATGTCGCTGAAGTCGTAGTCCATGGCCTATTGAATCACGAAAGCTCGGGTGTTCGGCAATCGCGAACACCGAGTTCGCGATTGCCTGGCTAGGCGCTCCACGCCACCCGGCCTAAAGTGCGTCCCAACAAATCATCTGGAACACGCCATGCACATCACCCGACTTTCGCAAGACCGCGGCCTCGCCGACTTCGGTTGGTTGAAGAGCCGTCACACATTTTCGTTCGGCGACTATTTCGATCCCGAACACATGGGCTTCGGCCCGCTGCGCGTCATCAACGAGGACCGCGTCGAACCGGGCAAAGGTTTTGGCGCGCATCCGCATCGCGACATGGAAATTCTTTCCTGGGTGCTCGACGGAACGCTCGAACACAAAGACAGCATGGGCACCGGCGCGCAGATCCAGCCCGGCGAGCTGCAGCGCATGACCGCCGGCACCGGCGTCGTGCATTCGGAGTTCAACGCCTCGCAGACCGATCCCGTGCATTTCCTGCAGATCTGGATCATTCCGGAAGAGCGCGGTCTCCAGCCCGGCTACGAACAGCATCGCTTCGCGTCGGCCGATCTCGCCAATCAGTGGCGCCTGATCGCCTCGCGCAACCCGCGTGACGGCGCGCTGAAGGTCCATCAAGACGTCGATCTCTACGCAACGCGTCTCGCCGCCGAGCACGAGCTGACCTTTGTGCCGGTGAAGGGACGCAAGCTCTGGCTGCAGGTTGCGCGCGGGTCGGTCGTGGTTGACGGCGAAACGCTGGAGACCGGCGACGCCGCCGCGTGGACCGACTCGGAGAAGCTCGTCGTGCTCGCCCACGAGGACGCCGAATTGCTGCTCTTCGATATGTCGCCGTAATCCACTCTTTTCCAACCAACCAGGAAAACCTCATGCCCACCGCGACCGCAAAACCCGGCAAGACCCTGCTCAACGGCAGCGATCACACGCTGATCCTGATCGATTTCCAGTCGCAGATGGCTTTCGCCACGCATTCCATCGACATCGCCACGCTGCGCAACAACGCGGCGCTGATTTCGAAAGCGGCAAAGGAGTTCAAGGTGCCGACCATCGTCACCACGGTCGCCGAAAAAAGTTTTTCCGGCCCGACCTTCCCTGAGATCGCGACTGTGTTCGCCGACCAGAAATTCCTCGACCGCACTTCGATGAATACCTGGGAAGACGAAAACGTGATCAGGGAAGTCAACCGCATCGGCAAAGGCCGCTTGGTCCTGGCCGGTTTGTGGACCGGTGTGTGCATCGTCGGCCCGGCCCTGTCGGCGCTCGACCAGGGCTTCGAGGTCTATGTGATCACCGACGCCTGCGGCGACGTCAGCGACGAAGCGCACGAGCGCGCAGTCCAACGCATGATCCAAGCCGGTGTGCGCCCGATGACGTCCGTGCAGTATCTGCTCGAGCTGCAACGCGACTGGGCACGCACTGCCACCTATGACGAAACCATCACGACGGCGATGGCTCACGGCGGCGCTTACGGCGTCGGCATCACTTATGCGAAGACGATGTTCAACGCCAAAGAAGGTCACTGAATCGCAAAAGAATTCGCGTCATGCTTGGCGGCGGCGCGTCGCGGAAATCCGGTACGCCGTCACTTTCCATCCCCATCATCAACACCGAGGAACATTTATGAGCACGATCACCACCAAAGACGGCACCGAAATTTTCTACAAAGACTGGGGCAAGGGACAGCCCGTCGTCTTCTCCCATGGCTGGCCGTTGTCGGGCGACGCATGGGACGTGCAGATGCTTTATCTCTCCAGCCGCGGCTACCGCACGATCGCGCATGACCGCCGCGGCCACGGTCGTTCGGCGCAGCCGTGGAACGGCAACGATATGGACACCTACGCGGACGATCTGGCCGAGCTGATCGAAAAGCTCGACCTGAAGAACATCGTCCTCATCGGCCATTCGACCGGCGGCGGTGAAGTCGCCCACTACATCGGCCGCCACGGCACTTCGCGTGTGGCGAAGGCCGTGCTCGTCGGCGCTGTGCCGCCGCAGATGGTGAAGACTGCCGCGAATCCCGGCGGCCTGCCGCTCGAGGTGTTCGACGGCATCCGCGCCGGCGTGGTCGCCGATCGTTCGCAGTTCTACAAGGATCTCGCCGCCGGCCCGTTCTACGGTTTCAACCGTGCCGGCGCGAAGAAGTCCCAGGGTCTGATCGACGGGTTCTGGCTGCAGGGCATGGCGGGCGGCCTCAAGGGTCAGTACGACTGCATCAAGCAGTTTTCCGAAGTCGACTACACCGATGACCTGAAGAAGATCGACGTGCCGACGCTCGTCGTCCACGGCGACGACGACCAGGTGGTGCCGATCGACAATGCGGGCAAGCTTTCGGCCAAGATCGTCAAGAACGCGACGCTCAAGGTCTATGCCGGCGCGCCGCACGGTCTGGCGAGCACGCACGCCGATCAGCTCAATGCCGATTTGCTCGCCTTCATCGAAGGCAAGCTCTGAGGGCACGCGCGATGAAGATCTACCTGATCTCGCTCGCCGCCGGCGTCCTGGTCGGTGTGATCTACGGACTGCTCAATGTGCGATCGCCGGCCCCGCCGGTGATCGCCTTGGTCGGACTCGCAGGGATTCTGCTTGGCGAGCAAATCGTTCCGCTTGCCAAGCAATGGCTGGCGCGCGAGCCGGTGAGCGCCGAAGTGATTTCTTCGCACCTGCGTTCGCATGCGTTCGCGAAGCTGCCGACTCAGGCGCCGGATTGCGGCATGTCGGCGCAGAAGCACGAACGCAGCGACATCGGATAGTTGATTCCACCCCGCGAGAATCCTCATGACGCAACCCGCCGACCTCATTCTGCACAACGCCAAGATCGCCACGGTCGATCGCGCCAAGCCTCAGGCACAAGCGCTTGCCGTTGCCGGCGGCAAGTTCATCGCCGTCGGCGACGATGCCGAAATCATGGTATTAGCCGGCGCGCAAACAAAGATCATCGACGCACGCGGCCGCACCGTGATTCCGGGCCTGATCGACTCGCACGTGCACGTGATCCGCGGCGGGCTCAACTACAATCTGGAGTTGCGCTGGGACGGCGTGCCTTCGCTCGCCGACGCGATGCGCCTGCTGCGCGAGCAGGTCGCGCGCACGCCGGCGCCGCAATGGGTGCGCGTGGTCGGCGGCTTTACCGAACATCAGTTCGCCGAGAAGCGTCTGCCGACGCTCGACGAGTTGAATGCCGTCGCGCCCGACGCGCCGGTTTTCATCCTGCATCTCTACGATCGCGCTCTGCTCAACGCCGCTGCGCTGCGCGCGACGGGCTACACGCGCGACACGCCGAATCCGCCCGGCGGCGAAATCGTCAAGGACGCGAATGGCGAGCCGAGCGGCCTGCTGCTGGCCAAGCCGAATGCGATGCTGCTCTACTCCGCGCTCGCCAAGGGACCGAAGCTGCCCTTCGAATACCAGATCAATTCGACGCGTCATTTCATGCGCGAGCTGAATCGCCTCGGCGTGACCAGCGTGATCGACGCCGGCGGCGGCTTCCAGAACTATCCCGACGACTACAAGGTGATCGAGGATCTGCATGCGCGCAACGAGCTGACTCTGCGCATCGCCTACAACCTGTTCACGCAGAAGCCCAAGGAGGAAATCGCCGACTTCACGCGCTGGACGGCGAGCAACCGCTACCAACAGGGCGACGATTTCTACAAGCTCAACGGCGCCGGCGAGATGCTCGTGTTTTCGGCCGCCGATTTCGAAGATTTCCGCCGGCCGCGGCCAGAGCTCCCGGCCGGCATGGAAAACGAACTCGAAGCCGTGGTGCGCGTGCTCGCTTCGAAGCGCTGGCCGTGGCGCCTGCATGCAACTTACGACGAGTCGATCGGCCGCGCGCTGGACGTGTTCGAAAAAGTGCATCGCAATATTCCGCTCGACGGCGTGCACTGGTTCTTCGATCACGCCGAAACCGTCAGCGAGCGCAATCTCGAACGCATCGCCAAACTCGGCGGCGGCATCGCCGTGCAGCATCGCATGGCCTACCAGGGTGAATATTTCGCCGAGCGCTACGGCGCGAAGGCGGCAGAACACACGCCGCCGTTCAAGCGCATGCTCGAACTCGGCATCAAGGTCGGTGCCGGCACCGATGCGACGCGCGTGGCGAGCTACGATCCGTGGACGGCGTTGTACTGGCTGACCACGGGCAAGACTATCGGCGGTACGAGTCTCTACCCCGCGCGCAATCGCCTCGACCGCTTCGAAGCACTTGATCTGTACACGCGCGCGAACACCTGGTTCTCGAACGAGGAAGGTTTGAAAGGCCAGATCAAGGCCGCTCAGCTTGCCGATTTCGTCGTGCTCTCCGATGACTATTTCAGTGTGCCTGAAGAAAACATCCGCCAGATCGTCTCGCTGCTGACCGTCGTCGACGGCAGGATCGTCTATGCCGACGGCGAGTTCAAACCGCTCGACCCGCCGATCCCCGCGCCGATGCCCGACTGGTCGCCGGCCAACTTCGGCAGCCGCTATTGGAAATCCGATGCGGCACGCGCGGCGATGCGAGCTGCGCCTCCGGCGCATGCCTGCGGCGTGCACACGCATGCGCACGCGCCATCGACCGATCTCGCCGATCCGCGCAGCTTCTGGGGCGCGCTCGGCTGCTCATGCTGGGCATTCTGATATGCAGACGAACGCTAACCACGACAACACTCCCGCCTGGGTTGCGACCATCCTCGGCGCGCCTGCGACTTGGTGGATCGCGCGCATCGCGCTGACGCTGCCCTACTGGTGGAGCGGCATCGACAAGGCCTTGCACCCGCAGGCGGCGGTCGCCGAAATCGCTGCCCTGGGCATGCCGACGCCGCTGCTGGCGTATGCCGCGACGCTGATCGTCCAGCTCGGCGGCTCGCTCGCCATCATCAGCAACCGATATGCGTGGCTCGGCGCCGGCGCCCTTGCCGTCTTCACCCTCGTTGTCACCGCGTTGGCGCACGCGTTCTGGAATCTGCAAGGCGCGGCACGCTTCGCCGAAATGAACACGTTTCTCGAACATATCGCGCTGATCGCCGGTTTCGTCTTCGCCGCGATGTACGCACATACACATTCGCACTCGACCACTCTGCCCGCAACCCGAGATTGAGGAACCCCCATGTATCGATCGATGAAACCCCGCTTGCGCCGGGCAATTCTTACCGCGACATTCGCTCTGCTCCAAACCGCCACGGTATCGGCCAAAGAAACTCCCGCGGCACAGGGTGTTGCTGTCGGCGCGCAGTACGACACGACGCATGTCTACATCGACACGAAGGACTACGATGCCTTCGTCAACAGTTTTGTCGCCACGTTCGGCGGCAAGCCCTCGCCGCGCATCACGGCCAACGTGATGCCGGTGCCAGCGCAGACGCAAGCGCAGTACGTGTGGACGCCGGTCGGCACGCTCTCGACTTTCGCCTTCGTCACGCCGATCCCCTATCCATTCGGCCAGGAGCGCACCGGTTGGCTCGTCGCCGACATGGACAAGGCCCTTGCCGCGGCGCGCGCGGCCGGTGCTGAGGTGATCGTCGACAAGTTCCGCGATCCGATCGGATTCGACGCCGTGATCCAATGGACCGGCGGCGTGAAGATGCAGCTCTATTGGCACGACAAGGCGCCCGACTACGCGCCGCTCGACACCGTGCCCGACAATCGCGTCTACGTCTCGCGCGACACGGCCGACGGATTCGTCCGCGACTTCCTCAAGTTCGCACACGGCAAGGTCGTCGCTGACGACAAAAAGGCGGATGCCGGCGAAATCGGGCGGCCGCAGGAAACCTATCGACGCATCCGCATCGAATCGGGATTCGGCAAGATGCAGGTGCTCGTCACCGACGGCCATCTGCCCTATCCGTTCGGGCACGAGATCACCGGCTACGAGGTGAGGAATCTCGACGAGACGCTGGCAAAGGCGCAGACCAACGGCGCCAAGGTGCTGTCGCCGCGTTTCGACGGCACGGATCGCAGCAGCGCGGTGGTCGAATTCCCCGGCGGCTACATCGCCGAAGTGCACGCCGCGAAGCACTGATGCCGAAACGCCTCGCCCTTCTCGCCGCGCTCGCTGCCGTCGGCGACGCGGCGGCGGACACCGCACAACGTCCGACAGTCGGCTTCTACCGTTGGCAGGAGGACTGGTCTGCGCTCGCCGACCCGCAAGTGGCGCGCGAGCCGGGCGACGAACTCAAGTACATTCCGTTTTCCGACGACGACCCGAAGCGCTATCTCTCGCTCGGCCTCACTTTGCGCGAGCGCTATGAAAGCAACGATGCACCCTCGTTCGGCGTTGGCGGAACGAGAAGCCGCAGCTATCTGCTGCATCGCCTGGAGCTGCACGCCGACGCGCACCTGACCGATGCGACGCGCATTTTCATCCAGGTGGAAAATGCGCTCGCGCCAGGACTGAAGCAGCCGGGGCCGGCGGATACGAACAAGCTCGATCTGCGCTTGGCTTTTCTGGACACGAATGGCGAGATCGGCGACGGTCTGTGGAAACTCCGCATCGGCCGCCAGGAGATGGCTTTCGATCTGCAGCGCTTCGTTTCGGTGCGCGACGGCCCCAACGTGCGCCAGGCTTACGATGCGATTTGGGGCGCGTACGAGATCCCGGAGTGGCGCTTCACCGGCTTTGTCAGCCAGCCCGTGCAATATCGCAACGAGAGCCCGTTCGACGACACCAGCGACCGTCATCTGCGCTACGGCGGCCTGCGCGCGCAGCGGAAGTTGTTCGGCAACGACGAGCTTGCACTGACCTATTCGATGTTCCGTGAAGACGACGCACGCTTCCCCTCGGCCTCGGGCGACGAGCGCCGGCGCAACTGGGACCTGCATTACACCGGCAGTGCTCACGGTTTCGATTGGGACCTCGAAGGGATGCGCCAGTACGGCAGTATCGGCAGCAAGACGATCCGCGCCTGGGCTTTGGGCTCGCTGGCCGGGTATACTTTTTCGCAAACACGCTGGACGCCGCGCGTCGGCCTGCAGATTGACGCTGCTTCCGGCGACCGCAATTCCGCAGACAACCGACTCGGCACCTTCAACCCGCTGTTCCCGAACGGCTACTACGTGACTCTTGCAGGCTACACCGGCTACACGAACTTCATCCACGTCAAACCTTCGCTGACGCTGTTCCCAGCGCCGAAACTCAAGATCCTCACCGCGCTCGGCATGCTCTGGCGACAGACGACGCGAGACGCCATCTACATGCAGCCTGACCGGCCGCTGCCCGGCTCGGTCGGCGAACCCGGCAAACGCAGCGCCACCTATGTGCAGTTCCGCGCCGACTGGACGCTGACGCGCAGTTTCGCGCTCGCGCTCGAAGCCGACCACTACGATGTCGCCGAATCGATCCGCCACGTCGGCGGCCATGATTCGAACTACCTCGGCGCGGAAATGCGCTGGGGCTGGTGAAGCTGCCATACCATGTTGAAAACCTCGGAGCCGTTATGAACGCCACTGCCCCCGTCGAACCCCGCAGCGCCATGCACTCGGACTCGTCTTCGTCCGATCTCTCTGCGAGCACGCTGCTCGCGTTCGCCGCGGGCTTCGTTGACACCTCCGCGTTCATCGCACTGTTTGGCCTGTTCACCGCACACGTGACCGGCAACTTCGTTTTGATCGGTGCGAGCCTGGCCAGCCATCGACCGGGCCTGCTCGGCAAGCTGCTCGCCTTTCCGGTGTTCCTCGCCGCCGTCGCGGCGACGCGAGCATTCGAATTGCACTGCGTACGGCGGCAGCGCGACGCACAAGTACCGCTGCTCATCGTCGAAATGCTCTTCCTCGCCCTGTGCCTCGCCACTGGCGTTTATGCAACGCCACTCGTCGATCCCGACGCGCCGCTGACGATTCTTCCCGGCATGCTCGGCGTGATTGCTATGGCGATCCAGAACGCCGCCTCGCGTACCACCTTCGCCGGCCACGGCCCAACGACCGTGATGACCGGCAACGTCACCCAGGTTGTTATCGACCTGACCGATCTTGCCCTCGGCGACGTGGCTAGTCCGGCGCGTACGCGGCTGCGCAAGATGGTCCCGCCGGTGCTGGGCTTTCTCGCTGGCGCGGTCGCGGGCGCCTTCGGCATCGTCTATCTCGGTTTCTGGTGCCTACTGCTGCCGCTGGCCGCGCTCGCGCTCGTCGCTTGGCGAAAAAGCCGTGCATCGTTCGCTACGGACAGCACATCGGTTTGATGAAGGCGGCGATCGAATCTGCCAGGTCACGCCATCGTCACGCATAAGCCGGCGAAAAATTTCACATCGACCGGTTCTAATCGCCCTCCTGGTTCGTCTTGACACTGTGGGCCCAGCCCCACGTTCACTCAGCTTCCGCAAAGGAGAACACTGATGTGTCAGACTAAACCAACACCAACGCGTCGCGCCTTCTTGGCTACCGGCCTTGGTGCCGGCCTCGCGCTCGCGGCGCAGGCGGTTCCGTCCTACGGCGAGAGCCGGGGTTCGAAAACGGAAACGACTATTCGCCTCGGCGGCGACGTCACAACCCTGATCAACGTTTTCATCGTTGAGCCGGAAAACCAGCAAAAACTAATTCAAGTTTTGAAAGAAGGCACCGAGTCCTTCTTTAGCAAGCAGCCTGGATTCATTTCGTCCAGCGTTCTCACGAGCAAGGACGGCCATCGCGCGATCAACTATTCGCAATGGCGAAGCATCAACGACATCGAAAGCTTCCGCGGCAATCCGTACTTTGCGCCTTATATCCAGCGCATTGCAGCACTCGCGAAGTCCGAATCGATCCTGTGCGATGTGGTCGACATCCATCTCGCTTGAATTTCAACGTGGTCCTTAATCCAATCGCACCCAATCCATGGCTTCGAGCACATAGGGGGCGAACAAGAAATCCCGGATCTTGATGATCCGGCTTTCTGACCAATCGATCAGGACAAAATGCGCCGGTCTTTCCATCGGACCGGTGCTGTCGAAGACCAGCATCGCCGGCTGTCCTTCAACCGCACCGAGGGCGAACCGCCATTTCGTCACTTCCGCATAGCGCGTGAAATAGACGCCAATCTTGTCGCGCCCTTCCAACTGGATTCGGTTCACCAGATCGAGCTTCACGTCATCGGCGAGCATCGCGCGGATGGCATCGAAATCACCGCTGCGAAACAGATGGACATAGGCGCTGATCTTGCGCCGGTCCGAATCGGACATCAGCGGCAGCCGGGTGTCTTCGGGCAGCTGCGCGAGTCGCTTCAGCGCCGCACGCCCGCGCTGAAGTGCCGATTTGGCGGCTATCGGAGAGCACTCCGCGATGCTGGCGATCTCGTCGACCGAATGACCCAGAACATCTTTCAGGATCACCGCGCAACGCTGAAGTTCGGGCAGCCGCAGAAACGTCTGAAAGCTGACTGCAACGACGTCGTCCTCGGGCATGAGCGCCGCTTCGTCAACGTCTTCAGCGAACGGAACGATCGTGTTCCGGGATTTGTCGCGCAGGAAATCGAGGCTCGCGTTGTGGGCGATGCGGAACAGCCAGCCTTCGAGATTGTCCACGCCGGCGCCTTGGGCTCGCGCGTGAAGGGCCTTGACGAGGGCATCCTGCAATACATCCTCGCCATTGACCGCCGATCCCGTCATGCGCGCGCAGTAGCGATGAAGGCGTGGCCGCAACGCTTTCAGACGATCCTCGAATTCGTCCGTGTTCATCTATCGAGACCTACGTTGTTCCGCGCTCTGTTCCACCAAGGATAGGTTATACGATCGCGAGAAGCAGGTTCGGAACCTGCATAAGCGACCCCACCTACCAATTTCCCTTCGTCCGCAGAGACGAGCCAAGGGGATGAGCTCAAACTTCACGGTTGTCGAAAAGGAACATTTGAACGCCCGAGTCATCCGGCGCAAAAAGTCGACGATCCGCCCCAGCCGCTTGTCCCTCCGCGCTCGCAAACGCCGTTTCGATCGCCGCAAGGTCGTCGAAATGCAGCGTTCCGATTCGATGCACGTTGGCGGTCCCTACCGGCGTTGCGATAGGGCCGTGGCTGACCTCGTATTTCCTGAGGCCCGGAATCTTCTTGGCGAGAGGCACGTGGATTTGGAAGTAATGTCGGTCAAATGCCTCGACGTCCTTCGGTGTCCGGTAAATCACTACCATTCGGGCCATTGCGGTTCTCCCTGTTGCTTGTGCGACGCGAACTTATCAGCGCCTAAACCCTCACCGAGTTTCGCTCAACACCGCCGCGCCGACGATCGAGTCCAAACTCGCCAACTCAGCGATCTTCGGGAAATAAGCTTTCATGCGCGGATCGCCCCGCATCGCCTCGACGGCTGCGGGGCTCTCCCACTCGGAGTAAATGACGACACCGGCGCCGTCCTTCGCCGCGACCAGCCGGGTCGTCTTCCAGCCGGGCAATGTGCGGATCACCGTGTTGGTGCTCTGCTTCAAGAGCGCGATCAGCGCATTCTGCTTGCCGGGTTCGACCTTCAGCAGATTGATCAAAATAACAGACTCGTCGGACATGGCATATCTCCTTCTGTTGCGGACACACCAAGGACGATTCGAAGCGAGGAAACGGATCGCTGCGTAGAAGATTTTTTGGAAACCATCTCGACCGCAGCGCAAGGCGGCCGGCCATATCGGCCGGCTCGCCGGCCCGCTCAGGCAAGCCCGGCTTTATCGAGACCGAAGATCTTGTCGCGTGCTCCGGGCGTGGTGCGAAAAGCCACGTTGGCGCGATTCCAGGCGTTGATCGCCATCACACGAAACGTGAGCGTCGAGAGTTCCTTCTCGTCGAACTGCTCGCGCACTTCGGCATAGAGTTCGTCGGAAATGCCGGCCGGCGCAATCTGGGTCAGTGCTTCGGTCCAGGCCAGCGCAGCGCGCTCCTTGGAACTGAACAGCGGCGACTCGCGCCAGATCGCCACGTGGTACAGGCGCAGCTCGCGCTCGCCATGCATCTTGGCCTCCTTCACGTGCATATCAAGGCAGAATGCGCAGCCGTTCATCTGCGAAGCGCGGATGTCTACCAAATAGGACAGATGTTGTTCGATAAGACCGCCCTTGGCGATAGCCATGCTGAAATCTTGAAGCTTCTTGACCAGCTCGGGTGATTGCTCGGCATAGTTCAGGCGGGATGGGCTGTGGATGTCATTCATGATGGTTCTCTTATCTGGATGATGAGGATGTTGGGTTGATGCATCGTTTGTGATCACACCCTCAAGACGATCCAGCCTCGCGGCTTGTGACATCGCCGCAGAAAAATTTTTATCGCGTTCGCCGAACTCGCCTGCGTTCTCTTCAGCCGGCGGCGCTCGTGCGGCCCAGGGCGGCGAGGACACCTTGCAGCTTGTCGGGATTGCGCTGGATGTAGAGCGCTCCGATGCGGCCCGGCTCGGTCGCCGAGGGTGCCAGCGCAACGGTCTGCACCAGCTGACCAGTCGCATCATCGAAGACCAAACAACCCGGCAGGCCATTGATACGCGCCGGCTCCAGGCGCCAGGCGAGACTGGTCGGCAGCTTGGCGTAGCCGATGAATATCTTGGCGACGAGTGCACCGCCATGCAGCGGGCGCGGCATCGCACTGACCTTGCCGCCGCCGTCGGCCAACATCACGGCGTCTTCGGTCAGCACCTTGGCCAGCGCCTCCACGTCGAAATTGCGCACCGCCTCGCTGAAGGCACCGAACAGGCGGTCGCGTTCTTCGTCTTCCACTTCGCGGCGTGCGTAGTCGGCTTTGACGTGGTTGCGTGCGCGGCTGGCCAACTGGCGACAGGCCGTCGGGCTGCGGTTCAAGCGCTGTCCGATTTCGTCGAAGTCCAGGTCGAATACGTCGTGCAGCAGAAAGGCCACGCGCTCCAGCGGCGACAACCTCTCCAGAGCGAGCATGAAAGCCACCGACACGTCTTGCGCGAACTCGGTCCGCACCTCCGGACATGACGACCAGTCGACCTCTTCGTTCACCAGCGGCTCGGGCAGCCAGACCCCGACATACTGCTCACGCTTCTCCGCGGCCGAGCCGAGTTTGTCCAGACACAGATTGGTCGCCAGACGCGACAGATAGGCACCCACATGATGAACGGTGCTTTCGTCCACCTCGGCCCAGCGCAGCCAGACCTCTTGCACGATGTCTTCGGCCTCGGTGCGCGAACCGAGCATGCGGTAGGCCAGCGCGCGCAGGCTGCGTGCATGTTCGCGATCGTAGCGCAGGGCGCGTTCGGCGAGCGTCGTCATGAGGGTTGATTTTGTTCCGGAGCACGAAGTGGATCACATGCCTACTGTAGACGGAACACTTCGGCCATTTGTGACATGTGCGGGTCCCCGATTGCGAATGCCGATACACCGCCCCTATGGAAGCCATCGGCAAGAACAATTTGATCTATCGAGGTTCTGGTTCCAGACTGCCTTGGCCCATCCAATCTGCTCACACGAGGACTAGCCATGTCGACCGAAGCGAAATGCCCGTTCCACCATACCGCCGGCGGCGGTACGTCCAATCGCGATTGGTGGCCAAATCAACTGAAGTTGAAAATCCTGCAGCAGCATTCCTCCAAGTCCGACCCGATGGAGGAAGACTTCGATTACGTGAAAGAATTCAACAGCCTCGATCTTGCCGCCGTAAAGAAAGATCTGCTGGCACTGATGACGGATTCACAGGACTGGTGGCCCGCCGACTTCGGCCACTACGGCCCGCTGTTCATCCGCATGGCTTGGCACAGCGCCGGCACCTATCGCACCGGCGACGGCCGCGGCGGAGCGGGATCGGGACAACAACGTTTCGCGCCGCTCAACAGCTGGCCTGACAACGTCAGCCTCGACAAAGCTCGCCGCCTGATCTGGCCGATCAAGCAGAAGTACGGCCGAAAAATTTCCTGGGCGGATCTGATTATTCTCACTGGCAACGTCGCGCTGGAGTCGATGGGCTTCAAAACTTTCGGCTTCGGCGGCGGACGCAAGGACGTGTGGGAGCCGGACGAGGATGTCTATTGGGGTTCGGAGACCACCTGGCTGGACGACAAGCGTTACTCCGGCGATCGCGATCTGGAGAATCCGCTCGGTGCCGTGCAAATGGGTTTGATCTACGTCAATCCGGAAGGTCCGAACGGCAATCCCGATCCCATCGCGGCAGCGCGGGACATTCGCGAGACGTTCGCACGCATGGCAATGAACGATGAAGAGACCGTCGCCCTCATCGCCGGCGGCCACAGCTTCGGCAAGACCCACGGCGCCGGCCCGGCTTCGAACGTCGGAGCAGAGCCGGAGGCTGCGGGCCTCGAACAACAAGGGCTCGGTTGGGCGAGCACGTTCGGCACCGGCAAGGGCCGCGATGCGATCACGAGCGGCCTCGAAGTCACCTGGACGACCACGCCGACGAAGTGGAGCTACGACTTTTTCAAGCACTTGTTCGGCTACGAGTGGGAATTGACGAAGAGTCCCGCCGGCGCGCATCAGTGGGTCGCCAAGAACGGCACTGACACGATTCCCGATGCGTTCGATGCGGCGAAGCGTCGCCTGCCGACGATGCTGACCACCGACCTTTCGCTGCGCCTCGATCCGGCTTACGAAAAAATCTCGCGGCGATTCATGGAGCATCCGGACCAGTTCGCCGACGCGTTCGCCCGCGCATGGTTCAAGCTCACCCACCGCGACATGGGACCGCGCGCACGCTATCTCGGCCCGGAAGTGCCGGTCGAAGAACTGATCTGGCAAGACCCGGTCCCCGCGGTCGATCACAAACTGATCGACGCGCAGGACGTCGCTTCCCTCAAACAGAAAATCCTGGCCTCGGGTTTATCCGTCGCGCAACTGGTGTCGACCGCCTGGGCGTCCGCGTCCACCTTCCGCGGTTCGGACAAACGCGGCGGCGCGAACGGCGCGCGCATTCGTCTGGCGCCACAGAAGGACTGGGCAGTCAATCAGCCTGATCCGCTGGCGAAAGTATTGAACGCGCTCGAGACTATCCGCAGCGAATTCAACGCTGCGCAAAAGAACGGCAAGAAAGTCTCGCTCGCCGACCTGATTGTGCTGGCCGGCTGCGCGGGCGTCGAACAGGCGGCGAAGAAGGCCGGTCATACGGTGACGGTGCCGTTCAATCCGGGACGCACGGACGCCTCGCAGGCGCAGACCGACGTGGAATCGTTCGCCGCGCTCGAACCGATCGCGGACGGCTTTCGCAATTATCTCAAGGGCAAATACAGCATCCCGGCCGAGGCGCTACTCGTCGACAAGGCGCAGTTGCTGATGTTGACGGCACCGGAGATGACGGCGCTGATCGGCGGCATGCGCGCTCTCGACACCAACGCCGGGCAGACGAAGCACGGTGTTTTCACCAAGCGCCCGGGAGCGTTGACCAACGATTTCTTCCACAACCTGCTCGACATGGCCACGGAGTGGAAGCCAGCGCCGGACGCAAAGGACGTGTTCGAGGGGCGCGACAGAAAGACCGGCGAACTCAAATGGACCGGCACACGCGTCGATCTGATCTTCGGCTCGAACTCGCAATTGCGTGCTCTGGCCGAGGTCTACGCCAGCGCAGACGCCGAGCAGAAGTTCGTCCACGACTTCGTGGCAGCGTGGGGCAAGGTGATGAATCTGGATCGCTTCGATCTGGCGTGATCTAAGCCAACGAATTCCGCGACTTTTCGGCATGCATGCACCCGCCGGAAAGTCGCGGATGGCGCTTTGGTGAAGCGACGGTCGTTCCAATGCTCTGAAGCGCCCTACTGGAACTGGGCAGACCTCCAATCGGGGTGTGATGCAACGCCATCCATCTCTCCGGCGAGGTTTACGTCCGCCCATTGATCCAGATCAATTCGCCTCGAGCCGGAATGGACACAATGGCGAGGACTGAGGTGCCGATTTGAAACACGAAAATGGCATCCGTGATCCAGGGCCCTAAGGTCCATAAGGAGGCAAACATGTTCAAGCATATTCTGGTTCCTACCGACGGCTCTAAGTTGTCCGAAAACGCGATCAAGCATGCAGTGAGCCTTGCCAGGCAATGCGGGGCGAAGTTGACTGCGCTCAACGTGATGCCGAAATTCCATGTATTGACTTACGACACGGAAATGCTCGAGGCGACGCCGAAGGAATTTGAGCAAACGTCGAAGGAGCAATCCAAGCAATTTCTCGATGTCGCGGAACGCGAGGCTCATACCGCCGGGATCAGCTATGACGCGGTAACGGTAACGAGTGATCACCCATATCAGGAAATCATCAATGCCGCGGAACAGCGCCATTGCGATCTGATCGTAATGGCGTCGCATGGCCGCCGCGGAATCGAAGGTGTGCTTATCGGCAGCGAAACACAAAAAGTGCTGACGCACAGCCACACTCCGGTGTTGGTATATCGATGATTTCGGGTGTGCGGCCCGCCAAAATGTCGTTTTGAACGGGGTACGGATTGGCATTCTCATTCGGAGCAGATGCCCGTTATCTCTCCTGACTTGAGAGCTATCGCCTCGGCACCAGCACAGCGGCGCCGTGCACATGCCCCGAGCGCAAGTCGTCGAGTGCCTTGTTCGCTTGCAGCAGATCGTATGTCTGAATTTGCGTGTGGATCGGAAATCGTTCGATCGCCGTCAGAAATTCGGCACCGTCGGCGCGCGTGAGATTCGCCACGGACCGAACAACGCGTTCGCCCCACAACAACTCGTAGGGAAACGACGGAATATCGCTCATATGGATGCCCGCGCAAACCACGCTGCCGCCTTTGCGCACCGCGCGCAGTGCCGCGGGCACTAGGTTTCCCACTGGGGCGAAAATCAGCGCCGCATCAAGCAGATGCGGGGGCTGGGTGTCGGAGCCCCCGCTCCAGACCGCTCCCAGATCGAGCGCAAAGGTCCGCGTTGCTTCGTCTCCCGGACGAACGAATGCGTACACTCGCCTTCCCTGCGCAACGCAAAGCTGGATCAGAATATGAGCGGCGGCGCCGAAACCATACAGGCCGATGTGCTGCGCATTTGCAGCCATGCGTAGCGCACGAAAGCCGATCAACCCAGCACACAGCAGCGGGGCGGCAGCTTCGCAGGAATACGACGGCGGAATGGGCAGGCAATAGCGCGAGTCGGCAACCGCATAGTCTGCGTAGCCGCCGTCGACTGAATAGCCCGTAAAACGCGCTTTGTCGCAAAGATTTTCCTGACCACCCCGGCAATACGCGCATTCACCGCAAGTCCAGTTGAGCCAGGGAACGCCAACGCGGTCGTCCAGTGCGATGCCCACCACGTCCGCGCCCACCGCGGTGACACGACCCACGATTTCGTGTCCCGGCACAAGCGGCAGCTTATGCGACGGAAGTTCGCCGTCGACGATGTGCAAATCGGTGCGGCACACGCCGCAGGCGGTGACTTCGATTTGCACTTCACAGCGGCCCGGCTGCGGCCGCGGAATTTCGTCGGCGCTGAGCGGCTGGCCGGGCTGTTTCAGAATCAGTGCGCGCATCGTTTGCATGGCAATATCCGACTTGTGGGAACGACCTCAGCGATCGCGCCAGAATCGTTCCATTTCAAGATACGTGAACGAGGCGGACCAGGTGATGAGAACCAATCCGCTCAACGCCTCGGTGCCAGCGAGGAAGCGCAACGGACCTTTGACGGACAAATCCCCGGCGCCAACCGTAGTGAAAGTCATCGCTGACATGTAAATATGATCGAGAAACCCACCGGAGGCGCCCTGTATTTCGCCAAATGCAGGCCAGATCGAAAGCATTGCGTAGACGAAGCCGAATAGCCAAATTTCGGCGACGTGCACGCAGAGCAAACCGAAGATGCCGAACAGAACGCGCCGCCGCCGGTGCTTTTCAAAGCGCGAGAGGTTGCGCGACAGCCAGCCCAGGCATTCGTAGTGCAGCAACACGCACAAACACACGATGGCCCCGGTTGCGAGAACGACAATGACGTCGATGCTCCATAAGGTGTAACTCATACGTCAGCTCCCGCTCTCATGATCGAGTACGTTTCATTGCGCATCGGAAGCCAATGCCCGAGCTATGCGAGGGTTTCACGAAGTCATTTATCTCACGCGGGCCATCGTTCGTCCCATCGTGCGCGCCAATAGACGCTGCACGTCCGTCAGAGAACGCGTATTCAATACGTCGGCCCGCGTCAGCCAGCCGCGTCGTGCGCGACCGATGCCGAAGTCGAGCTGCGCGAAATCATCGGGATGGTGGGCATCGCTCGACACGGCGATAAGCACGCCCTCGTCCTTCGCCATGCGGCAATGCGAGTCATCAAGATCGCAACGCTTCGGGTGCGCATTGAGTTCGAGGAAGCAGCCTCGCTCGCGCGCATGACGGATGATGCGCGGCATGTCCAGCTCGCACGGTGGCCGCTCGCCGACGAGGCGGCCGGTGGGATGGGCGAGAATACTGAAATACGGATTGTCGAGCGCGCGCAGGATGCGATCGGTCTGCTTCGCGCGCGGAAGATGCAACGCGCTATGCACCGCCCCGACGACGAGATCGAGGCGTTCGAGCACCGAGTTCGGCAGATCGAGCGAGCCGTCTTCGAGAATGTCGACCTCGATGCCTTTGAGCACGCGAAAGCCGCGCAGGCCTGTGTTGATCTTGTCGATCGCTTCGCACTGCCGCGCAAGCCTCGTCGTGTCGAGCCCCCGGCCGATGCGCAGGTTCTGCGAGTGATCCGTGATCGCGACGTAGGCCAGTCCTGCGGCACGCGCGGCGGCGACCATCTCGGCCAGGCTGCCGCGGCCATCGGTGGCGTCGGTATGCACGTGCAGGTCACCGCGGAGTTCGCCGTGCGCGATCAATGCCGGCAGTTCGCCGCGCTGTGCGGCCAGAATCTCGCCGCGATTCTCGCGCATCTCGGGCGGGATCTCGGAGAGATCCAACGCAGCGTAGACGGAGACCTCGGCGGCATCGGCCAGATTGGTCTCGCCGCGGAACACGCCATATTCGTTGGCTTTCAGCCCCCGGCTGCGCGCCATGCCGCGCAGTGCGACGGTATGCTCGCGCGAACCGGTGAAATAGACCAGCGCGGCCCCGTACGCCTCGGGCTCGACAGCGCGCAGGTCGACCTGCAAACCGTCCTTCAATTCGACACTCGCGCGGGTGGAGCCTTGAGCCAACACACGCGCGATCTGAGGGTAGGCGGCGAAATGGCGGATCGCCGCCGTGCCCTTATTCGAGGTGACGACAATGTCGAGATCGCCGACCGTTGCCGCAACTCGCCGATAGCTGCCGGCGACCGTGACTTTCGACACCGCCGCGGATTCGCGCAAATATTCGACGAGAGCATCGGCGTCGGGTTTCACGTCGCACCATAGCCGGCGCGAAGATTGGCGCAGATACAAACCGATCGCCTCGCCTATGCGCTTTTCGCTCGTGGCGCCGAAACCCGGCAGCTCGCGCACGCGGCGCGCCTGTACTGCCGCGAGCAATTGTTTCGGCATGCACACCCCGAGCGCCTCGTGCAGCACGCGCAGGCGCTTGGAACCGAGGCCGCCGATGTGAAGCAGCCCCGCCAGTCCGGCGATCTTCTCACGGCGCAACTCGTCGAGCTGCTTGGACCGGCCGCGCTTGATGAGCTCGTCAATCTTGTCTGCGAGATCGGCGCCGATGTCCGGAATCTCGTCGAAGCTGTGACCCTGTGCCTTCCACTCCGATGCCTCGTCCGGCCAGTCGCGCAATCGCTCGGCGGCGTTGCGGTAGGCGCGGATGCGGAACGGATTCGCCCCGGTCAGCTCGAGGAGATCGCCGATTTCATTGAACGCGGCCGCGATATCCCGGTTGTGCAGGGTCTGTTTGGCGGATTCTGTGTTTTGTTTTGCCGATGTTTTCGCCATGACCGGACTCCGCCGTCGCTCGTTTGCCGTGCGCCGAGCCTCGTCTTTTCGCAGAGGGGCTTTGCAACCGCCACTGTGACGCCCGGCGGCCGACAAGGGTTGATGCAAGTCAAATTGTTCTGCTCTCCCATTCGCGATGCGGGAGAAATTGACCTATATCAAGCATGCGCGGCGTGTGCGCGGGATGCTGATGCCGACAATCCAATCCAAGGAATTGACATGGACACCCCACAGTCTACCGCCGACGAAGTTTCCGACTCTTGCACCGAGCACGCCGCCGATATCGAATGCCGCATCGACGCACTTGCGCAGAGAGTGGCGCAAAGCGCGCATGTGTTGGGAACCCAGTGCGATGCGTTGCGTCGCGAATTCGACAAAATCGGCCTTCCGTTGAGAAGCCAGGCGAAGAGCTGGGCAGATACCGCGACGACGCAAGCGCGAGCACATCCGTTTGCTGCGTTCGGCATCGCGTTCGCCGCGGGCGCGGTACTGGCCCAGGCGCTGCGGCGCTGACGGCGATGAGCAACCTGGATTCCAACAAGGATTCGGATGGGCGCACGAGACCGTCGTTCGCCGAGTTGGCAACCGACGCCATCGATCTGGTGCGCGCAGCGCGCGACCTGATCGAAACGGAATGGGCGCTTTCGCGGCAGAGCCTTCGCGGCTTCGTCGCCGGCGCCCTCGTCTTTCCGATTCTGGCCACCGGCTTATGGCTCGCCGCCAATGGCCTGCTGATTGTCGTGTTGAACTCGTCCGGATGCGGCTGGAGCGGTGCATTCGTGATCGATGTCGGCTTCCAATTTGCCGTTCTGCTCGCGCTGCTGCACACACTGCAGCGGCGCTTGCGCGAAATGAGTTTCCCCAACAGCCGTCGTGCGCTCGAGCAAGTGAAGAAGGAATTTTCGTGAATTCCAGTCGCGAGCGCGTGCAGCAAGCGGCAGCCGGTCTCGATACCGCGGCGCGCGAATTCAGCGCGCATCGGAAAGTTGTCGACGCACGCTTGCGCGAGCCTCGCCTGGCGACGGTGATCGGCAGCGGTTTCACTGCCGGTTTCCTTGCCGCTCTCTTTCCTCTGCGCGCATGGCCGAAGTTCGCCGCGAATATCGTTCGCGTCGGCGCGACACTGGTCCGGCTGCCGATGGCGCCCGTGCTGATCGCACTCGCCTCGAAGAAATACCAGCGCAGGATCCAGTCCGAATCGCACGCCCGATCGGAATAGAGCCGGATTTCGGTGACGTGCGCGACGCACTCATCCATCTGTTGCGGCTGGCGTACTTCATGCTCCCCGCCTATTGCGCCAATATGGCGCCGCCGTTCGTACGATTCTGGCGCGGCTGGAACCCGCCGATCAACCGCCGCTGGCTGGGCGACCATAAAACCGTCGTGGGTTTTCTCGTGGGCGTTTGCGCAGGCGTGCTCGCGACCGGGATGCAACGTCTCATTGATGCCCCGATCGCTCTGGTCGATTACCGGCGTTGGCTTGTGCTGGGCTTGCTGTTCGGCAGCGGTGCGATGCTCGGAGATGCGCTCAAGAGTTTTGCGAAGCGGCGTCTACGCATTGCGCCCGGCGAACGCTGGATTCCGTTCGATCAGCTCGATTTCGTGCTTGGCGCCCTGATTCTGGTCGCCCCGCAGGTCAAGCTGGATTGGCCGGACATCGCGCTCATCCTCGCCCTATCCTTCGTCGCCGACGTCGCGGTCAACCGTCTGGCATTTCGCTGCGGAATCAAGAACAGCCCATGGTAGCCGCGCGGCCGCGGCGATCCGTCCGGAAGCGGAGCTGGTCACCGACTGCCACTTTGCGCGCTCGCCAACGTCAGGCTCGGATGCAGCGCCGTGCCGCGAAGCAGCCAACGTTTCGCGATCTCCACGATGACGAGATACGTCACCGTGGCGGCGGCGAGAAAGGCGAAGAACGAGGGCGGCAATGCGCTGAATCCCAAGATCGCCGCCCACGGCGTGAACGGCAGCGCGAGGGCAACGGCGACGACGGCCAGCGTGGTCGCGACCAGCGGGCCGCTCGGCCGACTGCGCAACGGATTGCCGAACGTGCGAATCACGAACAAGACTAGCGTCTGCGTCGCCAGCGATTCGACAAACCATCCGGTATGGAACAGCGCCTCATCGGCATGGAAAAATTTGAGTAACGCGAAGAATGTCAGGAAATCGTAGGCCGAGCTGATCGGCCCGATGAGCAGCATGAAATTGCGGATCAGACGGACGTCCCAGCGCTGTGGTCCGTGCAATTGGGCATCATCGACGCGATCCGTCGGAATCGTGACCTGAGCCAGGTCATAGAGAAAATTGTTCAGCAAAATCTGCATCGGCAGCATGGGCAGGAACGGCAGGAACAACACGCCGGCAGCCATGCTGAACATGTTGCCGAAGTTCGAACTCGTCCCCATCAACAAGTACTTCATTACATTGGCGAACGCACGGCGTCCTTCGATCACGCCCTCGTGCAGTACGTCGAGCCTGCGCTCCCGCAGGAGAATGTCTGCGGCGTCTTTGGCGATGTCGGTCGCATTGACCACCGAAATGCCGATGTCGGCGGCATGGAGTGATGGCGCATCGTTGATACCGTCGCCGAGAAAACCGACGACGTGCCCGCGCCCCTTCAACGCAAGCACGACGCGATGCTTCTGCGCGGGCGACATGCGTGCGAAGATCGTGCTGCGTTCGGCCAGCGCCGCGAGGCCGATGTCGCTCAGGTCGTCGATTTCTTCGCCGAGCACGATGCGGCCGGGGTCGAGCCCAACCTTCTCGCAGACATGGCGTGCAACGCACTCGTTGTCGCCGCTGAGGATCTTCACTGTGATGCCATCGCGCGCCAGCGCTTGCATCGTCTCGGCAACCCCGGCGAGTGGCGGGTCGACGAACGAAAGGAATCCCGCGAACACCAGCCCGGTTTCGTCCCGCGCCGAATAGCTATCGCGAATCTCGACATCACGGAACGCGACCGCCAGCACGCGCATGCCCTGTTCGCCCAAGGCTTGAAACGTCGCCGCGCAGCGTGCGCGCACATCCGTATCCATCGGCATCACCTGCCCTGCCCGCTCGAAACCTGTGCAGCGTTGCAACAGTGATTCGGGCGCCCCTTTGGCGATCAACATCGCCTGCTCGCCTCGCGCGACGACGATCGACAGGCAGCGTCGCTCGAAGTCGAACGGAATTTCGTCGAGTTTTCGCCAGCTATTCATGTCGACTTGACGGAAGCTCAGAATGGCTGCGTCGAGCGGGCTGCGAATGCCGGTTTCGAATGCGCTATTGAGGTAGCCCAGTTCGAACGGCCGATCGGTGGCGGCGCCCGCGGCGTCGATGGCGGAGTGGAGCGACATTTCGCCGGTGGTCAGCGTCCCGGTCTTGTCGCTGAGCAAGACATCCATGGCGCCGAAATTGTCGATCGCCGCGAGATGTTTGACGATGACGTGGCGCCTAGCCATCCGGATCGCTCCGCGCGCCAGCGTGACGGTGGTGATCATCGGCATGAATTCCGGCGTCAGGCCGACCGCGAGAGCGACCGCGAACAGCAGCGATTCGAGGCCCGGCCGGCCGAGCGCGAGGCTGGCCAGCATCACGAACAGTACGAGAAACACCACCGTGCGCATGATGAGGATTGAGAACGCAGCCAAGCCACGTTCGAAGCCAGTCTGCGGGGGGCGTTCCGCCAGCTGGCGGGCGATACCGCCGAACGCCGCCGCGCTTCCGGTAGCGAACACGATCGCGGTCGCCGTGCCGGCGACCACGGATGTGCCGAGAAAGACAATGTGGCCGGCGTCGGCCGGATGGACTGCGACGACGGGCGAATCGACGCACATCTTCTCGGCCGGTACCGATTCGCCGGTCAACGCTGCCTGTTGCACGTGCAGATCGCGCGCGTACAGTAGACGCGCGTCGGCGGGAATCCGGTCGCCGGCAGCCAGTCGGATCAGATCGCCTGGCACCAGTTCGCGGCGCGGCATCTCACGCCACACGTTGCTCCGGCGCACGGTCGCGGTCGGCGCCACGCCTTCACGCAGATGCTCCGCGGCACGCTGCGACCGGAAGCTGAGGACGAAATCGAGCGTCACGCTCAGGAACACCATCGCGACAATGATCGTCGCGCTCACCACCTCGCCGAGAAAGGCCGACACCAGCGAGGACAGCAGCAAAATCAAAATCAACGGATTCAATAACGACGCCGCTACCGATTTCAGCGGGGCAAAACGAGGTCGACCGGTTTCGTTCCTGCCGTACTTCAGCAATCGCGCGTTCGCGTCGGCTTGCCCAAGCCCGTCGGACGACGCGGCGAGGGCCTGCAGAAAATCGTTGATCGGCATCGAAACGAGCACAGCTGGCGATGGCTCGACCGCGCGGCCGGCTCCTGGTCGGGCGGAACGCGTAAGAAGAGATGCGGCAGTCGGCAAATTCATGCCATCGCTCAATGACTTGGTTTGGCGTATTGGATCGCCTTAAACCACGGACGACTTTGATCGCAGTCAATATCGGGACGCTGTTGCGGACTACAGTCGACCCCGAAATTCCCCCGCAGCGAGGCAGGTCATGAAAGCGATCAAGCGCCATCCGCAGAAGTCACGGCAACGCAACGACGCCGACACGCCGCACCGTGAATACTCAACGCCGACCTCTATACCGAGTGCTTCGAGCTGGCTCCGATACGTGAGCGGAGTTCAAGCAGAGACGTCTTACTTCTTTCGAGCCTGTTCCAGCCGTATGGTCGAAACAATGCAGCGCTTTGCAACCTGTCGAAAGTTCGAAGATCTCGTCGACGCCCAGGCAACCCTTGTCGGCGATCTCCTGTCGGACTTTGCCGAAGAAGGAGCGCTGATGGCATCGCTTCTCTGCGAACCTGCCGCACCGACGGCAGAGATGAGTGCGAAGGCCGAAACCGGCTAGCGTCGTTGCGTTCTTTTGATCCAGGTCAATGTGGACGAAAGCAGAAAGCGCAGCCTTGCTTTTGGACGATGCGTCGCTGTCGCTTGCTCCTGGCGAACGTGGGGTGGCCTTCGGCCGCAGTCCATTACTCAACGAGGATATAGCTATGTCGAATCTCACTCATTGGAATCCGTTCAAATCCCTGTCGCGTTTCCATCCGGGCATGGATATCGAGAACTACCTGCGCGGCTTCGGCGCGCCGACGATCTGGACCAACTTTGAAACGGGCGCGCCCGACATTCGTCTCGACATCAACGAAGACGACAAAGCTTATCGCGTGAAAGCCGAGATACCCGGCGTCGACAAGAAAGACATCGATGTTTCGGTGGATGGCAATCAGGTCGCGATCAGCGCCGAAATCAAGCGCGAGTCGAAGAAGAAGGACGGCGAAAAGGAAGTCTGCAGCGAGCGCTACTACGGCCAGGTGTATCGATCGTTCTCTTTGCCCACCGATGTGGACAGCGCCAAAGCTGAGGCTCGCTACGAGAACGGCGTGCTGACGATGACGCTGCCAAAGAAATCAAACGGCGCATCGCAAAAAATCGCTGTCGGTTGAGATCACCCGGTCTGTGCGGAACGACATGCAAACCGAGCGATTTCATTGTCAATTGAGGCGGGTGGATCGTCGTGGCGGCGTCATACCGCACGCCACCCATCGCATTTTCATTTGAGTCAACGCATCGACGCAGCAGAGTGCAGTCCTGCCCACTCGGACGAAATGAAAAGAGAAATACCATGCCCGCTAACGCAAATCCGATCGTAGCTCCCACCGAGGAATTGAGGGTCTGCCGTTTGCGCAATGGCGCACTCGTTCGTCTACGGCCTATCCGCCCCGAGGATGCCGAGCTCGAATGCAATTTCCTTTCCCACCTCTCGCCCGAATATCGCGCCTATCGATTTCTCGGATTAATCAAATCTCCTTCTTACGAGGTCGCAAAGGAACTGACTCACACCGATCCCGAGGAGGTCGTGTTGGTCGCGATGGTCGAGAACCAGGGCCGCAGCCGCGAAGTCGGTGTTGCTCGTTTTCGTCCTCGCGCGGACCGGGAGAGTTGCGACTGCGCGATCACGGTCGATCCGGAATGGCAGCATCTGGGCGTCGGCAGTCTGCTCATGCAGAACCTGATCGATGCCGCCCGGTCGCGCGGCATGCATTGGATGTATGCGGTGGATCCCGCACGCTGCCTCGATATGCACAAGCTCGCGGAGCGATTGGGTTTCCAGCCATGTGTTGATCCGGAAGATCCGGTAGCGACCTCGTTCAAGCTCGATCTGCGTTGAGTCCACGCGCGATTCAGCCTTGGCGAAACCTACGCCGGCATGCGCTCATGCAGCCATTCCTTTCAACACATTATCGGAGACAGGATCATGAAGACCGACAGACAACTACAGCAAGACGTTATCGAAGAGCTCGGCTGGGATCCATCCGTGGACGCCGCCCGCATCGGTGTGGAAGCAAAAGATGGCATCGTCACTCTGACCGGGCATGTCGATTCCTATCCGCAGAGATGGTCGGCCGAACGCGCCGCACTGCGTGTCGCCGGCGTCAAAGGTATCGCGGTAGAAATCGTCGTGGAGCTTCCCGGTTCGCACAAGCGCGACGACGCTGATCTTGCGCTCGCGGCAAGAAGCGCCCTGGCATGGAACGTATCCGTACCCGAGAAGGCGATCAAACTTGCCGTGCGCAACGGCTGGATCACACTGAGCGGCGAAGTGGACTGGGCCTATCAGCGCTGGGCTGCGGTCGCCGCAGTGCGCGACCTCGTCGGCGTGGCCGGCGTGAACGACGAAATCACGATCAAGGCGCATGTGCAGCCGAAGGACGTGAAAAGCAAGATCGAGGCGGCGCTGCAGCGCCTCGCCAATCGTGAAGCGAAGGCGATCAACGTGGATATCGATGCGGCTGGCAGCGTCACGCTCAGCGGCCACGTCGAATCCTGGGCGGAACGGAATGCCGCGCGGCATGCGGCATGGGCGGCCCCGGGCGTGAAGACCGTCGTCGACCGGATTTTCGTCAATGCGCAGTAGAGTCCGTGAACGAAGCCACGAAGCGAGTGCCGCGATCTCTCGTTCCGCACGGCAACAACGCGCCCAGGCATCGAACGTTTGGGTGCTCGTCGCCGACCGGGCCAGGGCGCGCCTGTTCGAGTTGACTTCGGAGAACCGCAAGCTGATGGAAATCGCCTGCTTCGACAATCCCGACGCGCAGATTCACGGGACGGCAAAGGATCGCCTGCCGCGCGCCAACGAAAGCACAAGCAGCGTTCGGCATGCCATCGAGCCGCGCACCACGATGCTCGAAAGGAGCATCGATCGGTTCGCGCGCAGCCTCAGCGACGAACTCGAGAATGAACGCACCCTGCGGCGATACGATCAGCTCATTCTCGTCGCTCCGCCCCGCTTCCGTGGTGCCCTGCATCGGCATTTCGACAAACTGCTGCGAAGCTGCATCTCCGCGGAAATCTCGCTTGACCTCACAACATGGCCAGTCGAGCGCACCTTCGAACATCTGCCGCCGCGTCCCGCAGCGTGTGAGCCGGACGATGCCTGACGGGATGCAAGTGGACGGTTCCGCACCCTCGCCTGCCCCGTCATCGTCAGGACTGACCACGGCGGAAGCGGCTCGGAGATTATCGACATTCGGCGCGAACGAGTTGCCGAAGGCGCCTCGCCGTCATGTCGCGCGCATTCTCTTCGATGTCCTGCGCGAGCCGATGTTCCTTCTGCTCGCGCTGGCCGCCGCTGTTTATCTGGTCGTCGGAGGCATCGGCGAAGGCATGCTGATGGCGGGCTTCGCGGCATTGTCGATTCTGCTCGTCGTGATGCAGGAACGGCGCAGCGAGAACGCACTCGATGCATTGCGCTCGCTGGCCGCGCCCATGGCACGTGTGCTGCGCGACGGCCGGGAACAACGCATCGCGGCGCGCGAGGTAGTCCCCGGCGACTGGCTGCTCGTCGCCGACGGCGAGCGTGTGGCGGCCGATGTGCGCCTGCGCGTGGCCGAAAACCTCACAGCGGACGAATCTCTGCTGACCGGTGAGTCCGTACCTGTAGCCAAGCATGCGGCTGCGGGCCCTTCCTCTATCGGCACCGAGGACGAGGTTGTTCTCTACGCGGGCACACTCGTCGTGTCCGGCCGAGGCGTGGCCGACGTTGTGACGACCGGCGTCGCCACCGAAGCCGGACGAATCGGCGCCTCGCTCGCGTCGATCGACACCGAGCCCACATTGCTGCAGAAATCCTTTGCCCGCCTCGTGCGACTGTTCGCGACATTGGCACTCGGCGCGAGCGGGCTCGTATTCCTGCTTTACGGACTCGGCCGCGGGCAATGGCTGCAAGGCGTCCTATCTGGCATCGCGTTCGCCATGTCGATGCTGCCAGAAGAATTTCCGATGGTGATGGTCGTGTTCGTCGCGTTGGGCGCGCATCGCCTTGCGCGGCTGCATGTGTTGGCCCGACGCACGGCGGTCATCGAGGTGCTAGGTGCCTGCAGCACGCTTTGCCTCGACAAGACCGGCACGCTGACCGAAAACCGTATGCGCGTGTGCGGGTTGGACGTGTCCGGCCGCACGCTCGAAGTGGACGACCACACCGAGCTTGCCGCACCCTTTGCGAAGGTGGTACAGAGCGCGGCCTATGCCTCATCGCGCAGCTCCAACGATCCGATGGATGCTGCCCTGCACCGCCTGATGGCATCGAACGACGGCGACTCCGCGCCGACTGACGCAAAGCTCGAACGCGAGTACGGCTTGACCGCAGAGCGGCCGGCCGTGATTCGCCTCTGGCGCGGGCACGACGGTGCATTGCGCGCGTTCGCCAAGGGAGCGCCCGAAGCGATCGCGGACTTGTGCCGGATTTCCGCCGCCTCTCGGGACGACCTGTTACGCAGCGTCGAGAGCCAAGCGAACCGGGGACGACGCGTCCTTGCGGTAGCGACGGGGACCGTTCTTTCCAACGCCATCCCAGATAATCCGGCTGAACTCGATTTGCACTTTGACGGCCTCGTCGCATTCGCCGACCCGGTGCGGCCGACCGCAGCTGCAGCAATTGCCGAAGCGCGCAATGCCGGCATCACCGTCGTCATGATCACCGGCGACCACCCTGCCACGGCGCTGGCCATCGCGCGTCAGGCAGGCATCGACTGCGATGAGCCACCCATTACAGGCGCGCAAATCGATCGCCTCGGCGAATTTGAACTTAGGCAGATGATCCGCACGGCGCGCATCTTCGCGCGCGTGCGCCCCCATCAGAAGCTTCGTCTCGTGGAGGCATTCAAGGCCAACGGCGAAATCGTCGCGATGACCGGCGACGGCGTCAACGATGCGCCCGCGTTGAAAGCTGCGCACGTCGGCCTGGCCATGGGCAAGCGAGGCACGGATGTCGCGCGCGAAGCGGCCAGCATCGTGCTCATGGAAGACGATTTGCACCATCTGCTCGCCGGCATCGAAATGGGGCGGCGGATCTTCGACAACCTGCGCAAGGCGTCGATCTACATCGTGGCCATTCACATTCCTATCGCCGGTCTCGCTCTGCTGCCCCTGCTGCTGGGCCTGCCGCCTCTTCTGCTGCCCTTGCACGTCGTTTTGATCGAGATGGTGGTCGATCCGATTTGTGCCATCGCCTTCGAGAACGAACCGGTGGAGGCCAACTCGATGCGTCAGCCTCCGCGCAATCCGGCCGATCCGCCTATTGGAACGGCGCAGCTCGGTGTCGCTGTCGTACTCGGCGCGGTACTCCTCACCACGACGCTGGGTATGTTCGCTTTCGGCTTGTCGACAGGCGACAGCGTGGAGGTTTCGCGCACGCTCGCATTCATTGCCATGACGGCGGGCAATCTCGCGTTGGTTCGCGTGGCCGGCACGCGCGGGACGGCATTGTCGGTCTTGTTTGCGCGCGGCTATCGGGCCTATTGGCTGGTCGCCGCCGTAGCGGGCACGGTAACGGCGTCCTGCATCACCGTTCCCGTTCTGCGCCGGCTCTTCCAATTCGGTGTGCCGGCGTGGCCTCAAGTCGTCTGGGCCGCAGCCATCGGCATCGGTGCGGTGCTCATTTTCGACCTGGCGAAAGCATCTCCTGCCGTGCAGAAAATTTGGGGCGCCTCGGCGCCTCGGTCCGCAGCTGACCTGCCACCCGCGGGCGAATTTCAGAAGAAAGCGAGGTAAATCATGCAAAGTCAAAATGCAAAAATCCGAGTTTGGGATCCCTTGGTCCGTATCGGCCACTGGACGCTGGTTGTGGCGTTCTTCACCGCCTATTTCACGGCGGAAGAATTGGAAGATGTCCATGTCTGGGCCGGTTACTGGGTGGGCGGCTACGTCATCGTGCGTATCCTCTGGGGCTTCGTCGGCACCAAGTACGCGCGTTTTACGAATTTCGTGCGCGGGCCGCGTGCCGTCTTCGGCTATCTGGCGTCGTTCTTCGCCAAGCCGCACAGGCGCTATCTTGGCCACAACCCGGCAGGCGGTGTGATGATCGTTGCACTGTTGCTGAGCCTCGCGGCGACTGCGTTCACCGGACTTATGGTTGAAGCAGCGGCAGAGAACGAAGGACCGCTCGTCAGCTGGTTCGGTAATCCAGCTTCGACTGCCGCCGGTTCGCGCGTTACGCACGAAGGCAGCACAGAGCGTGTCGAAGCGAAGAATCCAAGGGCGCACACCTACGAGGAAGCACACGAAGTCTTCGCGAACCTTTCGCTCGGTCTGGTGATACTGCATATTTTGGGTGTGCTCGCCGGCGTGTTCATTCACCGCGAAAATCTGATCGGTGCCATGATCACCGGCGACAAACCCGATCCAGCGAAAGATGCGCGGTCGGTGAATGCGGACGACTTGCACCGATGACGTTGTCCGGTCGTTCCGCGCTGTCTGCCTCGACGCGCGCGGGACGCCGCCCAAGATCAAGGGTCGGCGACGACTCCTGTCTCGATGCGAGGACGATCGAGTTCGCGCAATATCGCGGCGTCCTTGCCGTAAATGTCCGGCTTGAACGCGATGCGGCTGCCGTCGTGTATGTCGACGCTCCAGTAGAGGATGAGTATCGGCACGGGTTGTTCGAGCGCGACGCTTCGGGTTTCGCCCGTCGCGATCGTCGCCTCGATCTTCTCTCGGCTCCAGCCGGGCGCATTTGCGAGCAGACGTTCGACGAGCTCGAGCGGCTGTTCGATGCGGATGCAGCCTGAGCTGAACGCACGGCGTTCCTCGGCGAACAACTCCTTGTGCGGCGTGTCGTGCATGTAGACGCCGTAAGGATTCGCAAAGCGAATCGCGACCCGACCGAGCGAATTGCCCTCCCCGGCATCCTGGCGCAAGACGATGCCGCGCGGATGATCCCAATCCACTGTGGAAGGGTCGCGCTCGTGACCCTCGCCGTCGAACACGCGGATGCGGTTAGCAGCGAGCGCGCCGGGGTTGCGCCGTATCTTCGGCAGCAAGTCCTGGCTGAAAATCGTCGGCGGCACGGTCCAGGTCGGATTAAACGTCACCGTATCGATGCTCGACTTGAAACTCGGCGTGCTGCGGTAAGGCATGCCTACCTGTGCGCGTGTCGACCACACCGGCTGCCCGTCGCGGAAATACGTTGCCTTGAATCCCGCGATGTCGACGACAACGACCTCGCCTCGAACCTGCGGCAGCAGCCAGCGCGCGCGCTCGAGATTGACGCGCACCTGGTCGACGCGTGCACGCACCGGCAGGTTGAGCGCCGCGCGCGTCTGCGCGCCGACGCGGCCGTCGACATCGAGATACTGTTCAGCCTGGAATTCGCGCAACGCCGTTTCGAGCGGAGCGTCGAAACGATCGCTGCCATCATCATTTTCAACCACATAATTTCCCAACGCGAGACGTCGGCGCAGCGATGCCACGCGCGGACCTGCGTCGCCCTGCTTGAGCGTCGGACCCTCCGCAATCGTCGGCCAGCCGCCGGCGGCGTCGATGTCGCGCAATTTCTGCAAAGCGCCGCGCAGGCGAGCGTAGGCGGCATGCTGGGGACGGGCTTGGGCAAAGAGGTCGTCAATGTCGACCGAATCGACCGAAGATGCGATGTCGTGTTGCCAGGCTTCGCGTTCTTCCCTCGTTGGCGCGAAATTGAAATCAGGATCGATCCGGCCCGGTTCGAGCTTGCCCCAGTGAAGATCGTTCATTGCCTGCAGGTAGGCATCGGTGGCAAGCAGATCCAAAGTCATGCGCTCTTCCTCCGTCGCCAAGGCTCGCGCGGGATCGGCTTGCGCCGCCGTTAGGCGACCATAGTGGTAGGCGCGCGGTTCAAGGCCATCGCTGCGCGTACTGCCGACCGCCGTTGCAAGGGCGGTGAGACGCGCCGGACTCTGCCACACTGGCGCGTAACCCCGTTGCGCGTAGAATGCGGCGACGTTTCGAGCCTGTGCCGAAGCGGCCGAAGCTTGTTCAAGGCGCTCGCGCAGACCTTGCGAAAGCGCGTCTTCGACCGCATTCCCATTGGCCGAGAACACAAAGCCGAATGCGGCAAGTCCGCAAAGTACCCGCCTATGCCTTTCGACGCCCGTGTCTCTGTTACTCCATCGCATCGCGAACCTCTTCGGCGTCAGCCTGAATATGGCCTACGATCGCCGCTTGCAGTGCGTTCCATTCTGACATGAATCAAATTGTTATCGCGGCTGCGTTGCTGGGTTTGGCGAGCAGTGCCGCGGCGGCCGACGATGCGCTCATTGCCCGCCTCACCGCCGCTGCTCCGACGGCCGATCCGAATGTTCTCCATTTGGCACTCGATGCGCGCAAATGCGCGATGGAGAATGGCTTGCCCGCCTCCGATCATCTTGCCGTGATCGATTATTCGAAGCCGTCCTCGCAGCGGCGCCTTTGGGTATTCGATCTTGCCACCGGCGCACTCGAATTCTTCGAATGGGTGGCCCACGGGCGCAACTCGGGCGACGGCGTCGCTCACCTGTTTTCCAACCGCGAGGGCAGTCTCGCGTCGAGCCTCGGGCTTTACCGCACCGCCGGCGTGTTCTACGGCAAAGAAGGCATCGCCCTCCAGCTCGACGGTTTGGATCCCGGCTTCAACGATCATGCCCGCGAACGGGCGATCGTCATGCACGGAGCTTGGTACGTCAGCGAGGAACTCGCGCGCACGACGGGCCGCGTCGGCCTGAGCTGGGGTTGCCCCGCAGTGCGGACCGCCGTCGCCAAACCGATCATCGACCGGTTGAAAGGCGGCCAGTATCTCTTCGCTTACTACCCCGACCGTGAGTGGCTACGCGCTTCCACGACACTGCATTGCAGTTCGGCCTCGGCGAATTCGGCGACGCCGTTCGGCGTCACCAAAGCCTCTCCCTGATTGAGCGCGGCGGCGCCGCTGAGTGCCGCTAACGGGCGAACGTCATGATCCAGTTCGTCTCCCAGGTTTTGCCTCCGTCAACCGAGAACGCTTGCTCAAAGCGGGACGAGTTTGGCGTGATATCGGAGAAACCGTTTCGCACCAGGATGCGCCGTCCATTGAGGGTATCCGGACCGTAGAATTCTCCGCGTCCGTCTTTGAACTCACCGATCATCGCCCAGTCCAGCATGCCGCTGCCGCTGTTTGTCCAGTTCAGATTCCATTGATGGGATTCCGGGTTGTACAAGCGAAGTCCGACGCCTTCGATACGGCCTGCCGAGCCTTCTACCTGAAGGTCAATGACGCTGGCACGACCGTTCCAAATCTTGCTGACGACCGAGGTGCCATCGTAGTCGGTCCACGTGGTTGAGCCCGTCAGTGGATGCACAAGACGCCGCACGTGGGTCTTCCACGTACCGAAATTGAAGTCGAAGTCGTGCTGACCATCCCGTTCTGCCGCCCTCATCGGGCTGGCTGCGAAGAGAATCGCCGCGGATAAAACCAAGATTGTCCATGTTCTTGCACGTTTGATCATTGGGGCCACCTAAGTGTTGGGTAATCGGGTTGTATCGCCGCGAATGGGCGATGCGACTGCGAACCCAATTATTTAAATTGCGCTTGATGTCTTAAGGGCCACCTTCCGGGAAAACATCGGGCCACTTCGCCGAAGAGGGTTTGCATTTTAGCGTGCCTTCCCGCCGCTTATTGAAGACGCCAGACACATATGCACTTTAGTTCGGCACGACTCGAGCGGGAGGCAAAAAGAAGGCAACAAAAAAGCCGCTGAAAACCAGCGGCTTTTTTTGTTGCAATATCTGGCGGAGAGAGAGGGATTCGAACCCTCGATAGAGCTTTTGACCCTATACTCCCTTAGCAGGGGAGCCCCTTCGGCCTCTCGGGCATCTCTCCGGGTGTTTTTTTAGGCTATCCGAGTACGGCAACGCCTGTCCCCGCCGCGACGCGGCGGCGGGTCGCATAAGATAGCCAGTTCGGGCGCTCGGGTAAAGAGCGATTAGGAAGTGGGCGGCGTGGAGTTGTCGCCCTGGTCGGAGTGCTCGCGCTTGATCCGCTGGAAGATTTCTTCACGATGAACCGCGACATCCTTCGGTGCGTTGATTCCGATTCGGACCTGATTTCCCTTGACTCCGAGAACCGTCACGCTGACCGACTCTCCTATCATCAATGTTTCGCCAACGCGGCGGGTCAAGATAAGCATATAAATCTCCTTCAGCCAGTTCGTCGTTCCAAACGACTTGTTGCGCATCATCAGTCCTGACGGCGCGCACACGGCAACGGCTCAAACGCTGCAGATGACGGACATCCGCCCCCCAAATAGCGGACCGGTAGAGCCTGCGTAATCTTTCACAAAATCGATTACGGGCGACCCGATTCAGTTATTCGATTGATACTAGCGGACGTGTCCGAGGCATGCAATGAAGCGGATATAGTCGATGTCATCAGTGTGATAAGTATCACACTAATTTGGACCCAATCCACAAGTGTAAAGTTTCCAAGGCCTGGACCAGGGCCGGGATGTCCTCTCCGCCCCCCTGAGCCATGTCCGGACGCCCGCCCCCTTTGCCGCCGATCTGCGCAGCCACGTGGGCGACCACGTCCCCCGCCTTGACCTTGCCCAGGGCCTTGCCGCTGACGCCGGCAACCAGGGAAACCTTGCCCTCATTGGCGCCGGCGAGCAGCACGATGCTGTCGCCCAACTGCTGCTTGAGCTGATCGACGCTGTCGCGCAGCGCCTTCGCGTCGACGCCGGCCAGGCGGGCGGCGACGAGCTTCACCCCGCCGACCTCTTTGGCGTTGCCGGCCAAATCGCCCGCCGCGGCGCTGGCGGCCTTGGCTTTCAGGCCTTCGAGCTCGCGCTCGAGCTTCTTCTGCTTGTCGAACAGGGCTTGCAGCTTGTCGACCAGGCTGCCGCCGCTGGCCGACAGGAGGTGGGCCACCTTATTGAGTTGCGTCTCCTCGTCTTCGACGTACTTGAGCGCGCCGGCGCCCGTCACCGCCTCGATGCGGCGAATACCCGAAGCGACGCCGCCTTCACTCGTGATCTTGAACAGGCCGATATCGCCGGTGCGGCCGACGTGCGTGCCGCCACAGAGTTCGGTCGAGAAATCGCCCATCTTGAGTACACGCACGTCGTCGCCGTACTTCTCGCCGAACAGCGCCATCGCGCCGAACGCGATCGCCTCGTCGTACTTCATATGGCGCACATCGGCCGCGACGTTACGCCGCACCTCGTCGTTGACCAGCGTCTCGATACGCTGCAGATCCGCGCGCGATACCGGCGCGTTGTGCGAGAAGTCGAAACGCAGACGGTCGGGTGCAACCAGCGAACCTTTCTGCGTGACGTGCTCGCCGAGCACTTGGCGCAGCGCCGAATGCAGCAGATGCGTCGCCGAATGATTGAGCACGATCGTCTGGCGCCGCGCGCCATCGACCTCGCCGTGCAGCGCCGCGCCGGTGTGCAGCGGCTTGCCGTTCCAGCGCCCGACGTGGCCATAGAAACTGCCCGCGAGCTTGATCGTGTCGCCAACGGCGAATCTGCCCTCACTCGAAGTCAGCGCGCCGGTATCGCCGACTTGCCCGCCCGACTCGGCGTAGAACGGCGTGCGGTCGAGGATCAGCGTGGCCTCTTCGCCGTCGTTGAGCGTGTCGACCGCCTGGTCGCCGCGCACGATCGCAATCACTTTCAGACCGTCGGCGGTCAAGGTGTCGTAGCCGAGGAATGTCGTCGGCTGCAGCTTCTGCACGAGTTCGGCGGACAGGCTCGCCTTTGATTCAAACTGGCTTGCCGCGCGCGCGCGTTCACGCTGCTTTTCCATCTCGGCTTCGAAGCCGGCCATATCGACCGTCAGCCCGCGTTCGCGCGCGATGTCGGCGGTGAGGTCGACCGGAAATCCGTAAGTGTCGTAGAGGCGGAACGCGTCGGCGCCAGGGATCGTCTTGCTCGCACGCGCGGCGACTTCATCGAATACTTTCATTCCGTGCTCAAGCGTTTCGCTGAAACGTTCTTCCTCGGCCTTGAGCGCCTTGGCGACGATGTCTTTCTTCGCCGCGAGTTCGGGGTACGCCGCGCCCATCTCCGCGACGAGCGTGTCGACCAGCTTGTAGAAGAACGGATCGCGCATGCCGAGCATGTAGCCATGACGCAGCGCGCGGCGAACGATGCGACGCTGAACGTAGCCGCGGCCCTCGTTCGACGGCAGCACGCCATCGACGATGAGAAAACTCGCCGCGCGAATATGGTCGGCGATCACGCGCAGCGACTTGTTTTCCAGATCCTTCGTGCCGGTCAGCTCCGCCGCCTTTTTGATCAGGCTTTGGAACAGGTCGATCTCGTAGTTCGAATGCACGTGCTGGAGCACGGCGGCGAGACGCTCCAAGCCCATGCCGGTGTCGACGCACGGCGCTGGCAGTTTGGTCAGCGTGCCGTCGGCGGCGCGATCGAACTGCATGAAGACGAGGTTCCAGATCTCGATGAAACGATCGCCGTCCTCGTCGGGCGATCCCGGCGGGCCGCCCGCAATCTCCGCGCCGTGGTCGTAGAAGATTTCCGTGCACGGTCCGCACGGGCCGGTGTCGGCCATCTGCCAGAAATTGTCGGAAGCGTACGGCGCGCCCTTGTTGTCGCCGATGCGGATGATGCGCTCGGCCGGGATGCCGATTTCCTTGTTCCACAGATCGTAGGCTTCGTCATCGGTGTGATAAACGGTGACGAGCAGTCGCTCTTTCGGCAATTTGTATACTTCAGTCAGTAGTTCCCACGCCCAGCCGATCGCCTCGCGCTTGAAGTAGTCGCCGAACGACCAGTTGCCGAGCATTTCGAAGAAGGTGTGGTGACGCGCGGTGTAGCCGACCGAGTCGAGGTCGTTGTGCTTGCCGCCGGCGCGCAGGCAGCGCTGCACATCGGCCGCGCGCACGTAGGGCAGCTTCTCGCTGCCGAGGAAGACGTTCTTGAACTGGACCATGCCCGAGTTCGTGAACAGCAGGGTCGGATCGTTGCCGGGCACGAGCGGCGCCGAGGGCACGATGGTGTGACCCTTGGACTGGAAGAAGTCGAGGAAGGACTGGCGGATTTCGGCGCTGGTTTTCATTGATTGAAGAGGCGGTACAGTCGGTTTTCGGAAATAGCCGGGTAATACCCCGCCGTCATTCCGGCGAAAGCCGGAATCCAGCTTTTGGTCTTGCGATCACGCCGAAGGGCATCAAAAGAGAAACTGGATTCCGGCTTTCGCCGGAATGACGAGCAAGAAGATCAGTCGGATTCGTCTGGTAAGTCGGCGAAACCAGCCTCACCCACCACTAGTTTAACAGTTGCGGTGTCGAAGCCGCGACGCAAGAGGAAGGCCGCGCGCTTGTTGCGCTCGGCGACGTCCGCCGGTTTGCGCGCACCGTAGCGGCGACGCAGCTGGCGGCGGATCAGTTCCGTCCAGTCCGGTTCGGCCGCGTCGATCAGCTCGCGAGCGCGGCTCTCGGCAATGCCGTGCTGGCGCAGTTCAGCAATAATCCAGCGCGCGCCGTAGCCGCCTTCGAGGCGCGAGCGCACGAGCATCTCGCCGAAGCGGTCGTCGCTCTGAAAATTCTTCGCCTGCAATTCAGCGAGCGCCCTGGCGCTGTCCTTGTCATCGAGGCCACGCCGTTCGAGCTTGGATTTCAGCTCGCGCGCGGAATGTTCGCGACGCGCAAGCAAGGCCAGCGCCTTGTCGTAGGCACCGCCCTCTCGATTGTCCGGTGAACGGCGCGCCATGGCGACGGGCCTACCCTGCCTCGCGCCGCCGTTACTCCGACGACGCCGCGCGCGACTGGATGCCGCGATAGATCAGGTACGGCTCGGCGTTGCCGTTGATCACGGCTTCGTCGACGACGACCTTGCTGACGTGCTCGAGCGACGGCAACTCGTACATTGTGTCGAGCAACACCGATTCGATAATCGTGCGCAGGCCGCGCGCGCCCGTTTTGCGCTTGAGTGCCTTACGCGCGACGGCGAGCAACGCGTCCGGACGGAACTCGAGCTCCGTGCCTTCGATCTCGAACATGCGCTTGAACTGCTTGACGATCGCGTTTTTCGGCTCAGTGAGGATTTTCACCAGCGCGGCTTCGTCGAGTTCCTCGAGCGTCGCCACGACCGGCAGGCGGCCGACGAATTCGGGAATCAGGCCGAACTTGACCAGATCTTCGGGTTCGACGTCGGCGAGCACCTTGCCGACATTGGTGTGCTTGGCCTTGCTGCGGATCTCGGCGGCAAAACCAATTCCGGTCGATTCCGAACGCTGCTGGATCACCTTTTCGAGGCCGGCGAACGCGCCGCCGCAGATGAACAGGATGTTCTTCGTGTCGACCTGTAGGAATTCCTGCTGCGGATGCTTGCGCCCGCCCTGCGGCGGCACGGAGGCGATCGTGCCTTCGATGAGCTTGAGCAGCGCCTGCTGCACGCCCTCGCCCGACACGTCGCGCGTGATCGACGGGTTCTCGCTCTTACGCGAAATCTTGTCGATTTCGTCGATATAGACGATACCGGTCTGCGCTTTCTCGACGTCGTAGTCGCACTTCTGCAGCAGCTTCTGGATGATGTTCTCGACGTCCTCGCCGACGTAACCGGCTTCGGTCAGCGTCGTCGCGTCCGCGATCGTGAACGGCACGTTGAGCAGGCGCGCCAGCGTTTCCGCAAGCAGCGTCTTGCCCGAGCCCGTCGGGCCGATCAAAAGGATATTCGATTTGGCCAGCTCGACTTCGTCGTTGCGCTGGCGGGCTTCCATACGCTTGTAGTGGTTGTAGACGGCGACCGCGAGCGTCTTCTTCGCGCGCGTCTGGCCGATCACGTACTGCTCGAGGACGTCGAGGATCTCCTTCGGCTTGGGCAGATGGCTGCGCGTGCCGGCGGCCTTCTCCTCGAGTTCCTCGCGGATGATGTCGTTGCAGAGTTCGACGCACTCGTCGCAGATGAAAACACTCGGACCTGCGATAAGTTTGCGGACTTCGTGCTGGCTTTTGCCGCAGAACGAACAATAAAGAATCTTGTTGTTGTCGCCAGAGCGGCTCTGTCGATCGTCACTCATGCCGGGCCCCGGGTTCCTTTACAAAGACATGTCAGTCGGAAGAATAGCATAGGCCGGCCGGATTGCCAGGCAATCCGGCGCAGCCAAACAAATTGGAAAAGCCAGCTGCGAAGCGCGCCAAAACGCGCTCCGGCGGCCCATTTTTACCCCGTCACGGCGACCTCAGGCAGTCTTGATCGACTCGGTCGGGCGGGTTTCGAGGACGGCGTCGATCAGGCCGTAGCCCTTGGCGTCGTCGGCGCTCATGAAACGGTCGCGTTCCATGTCGCGCTCGATCTGCTCGAGCGTCTGGCCGGTGTGCTTGACATAGATGTTGTTCAAGCGGCTACGCAGATACAGGATCTCGCGCGCCTGAATCTCGATATCCGTGGCCTGGCCCTGCGCTCCGCCCGAAGGCTGGTGGATCATGATGCGCGAGTTCGGCAGCGCCAGACGCTTGCCCTTGGCACCGGCCGTCAGCAGCAGCGACGCCGCGCTGCAGGCCTGGCCCACGCACATGGTGCTCACATCGCAACGGATGTACTGCATCGTGTCGTAGATCGCCATGCCGGCGGTGACTACGCCGCCCGGGCTGTTGATGTAGAAGTTGATGTCCTTTTCGGGATTCTCCGACTCCAGGAACAGGAGCTGGGCAACGATGACGTTGGCCATGTAGTCGTCGATCGGCCCGACGCAGAACACGACGCGCTCTTTGAGCAGGCGCGAGTAGATGTCGTAGGCACGCTCGCCGCGCGAGGTCTGTTCGACCACCATCGGCACGAGGTTGAGGCTGCGGGTGGGTTCGACGGTGGCGGTCATGCGATTCTCCGAAACGAATGCGGTAAAAATTCCTTTAACACGGACAAGACCGAATTACCACGAATAGGAGCGAATTCGATCGTGAACCTCGAGAATCCGCTCTTATCCGTTTATCCGCGTCGATCTGCGTTAAACGCTTTTCTGCGGCCTATCAGGCCGGACGCATCGCCTCGCCGAAGCTCAAATGTTGCTCGCTCACCTTCGCGTGATCCGCGATCCAGTCGGCAACCTGATCTTCCATGACGCGGCTCTGCAGTCCGCTCATGAGTTGGGGGTCGCGCTGGTAAAGTTCAACTACGCGCTCCGGCTCTTCGTAGGTCGAGGCGAACGACGCCAGGGTTTCGGCGACGCGGCGGTTATCCAGGCGGATATTATTCGTCCGCGCGATCTCACCGACTAAGACGCCAGCTGCGACGCGACGGCGCGCCATCTCCATGAAGGCCTCCGGACCCGGGGCAATCTGACCCTGCTGGCGCGCCTGCTCCTGTGCCTGCTGCGAGAGCATCTGCGCTTCGCGCTCGATCATGCCCTGCGGCAGGTCGATCTGCGGATACGCGTCCACCAGCTTGCCGACGACTTCATTCTTCAAGCGCGCCGAGAGCATGCCCTTGAGCTCGCGCTCGAGGTTCGCACGCACGTCGCCGCGGAACTTCTCGATGCCGCCGTCCTTGATGCCGAACGCGGAGATGAACGCGTCGTCGACGTCCGGCAGCTTCGATTCCTGGATGCGGATGATCTTCGCTTCGATCTGCGCGTGACGGCCGGCCAGCGTCGGCTCACGGAAATCGGCAGGGAAATCCGCTTCGGCCTTCACCGTGTCACCGGTGGCGTGGCTGGTCAGCGCGTCTTCGATACCGGCGGTCATTGCACCGGAACCCAGGATCGTGCCGACGCGGTCCGCGCCTTCGGCCGGATGGCGGAAGCCGCCGCTCGCATCGGAACCCTGCGCGGAATATTCGAACAGCACCATGTCGCCCGCCTGCGCGCCGCGCTCGACCGGCGCCCATTCGCGGCGCTGCGTGCGCAGCGTTTCTATCATCGCGTCGACATCGGCGTCGGCCACAGCGGCGACGTGCTTGGTGATCTCCAGTTGGGTCACGTCGACCGTACCGACTTCGGGCAGGACTTCGAACTTGGCCGTGTACTCGATTTGTCCATCAGTCGGCTGACCGGTCGTGTCGATCTCCGGCGCCATCGCCGGGCGCAGGTTTTCCTGGCCGACCGCTTCGTTGAACGTGTTGCGGATCAGCTCCGAGATCGCCTCACCGCGAACCTGCGGACCGAAGCGCTGCTCGATCACCTTGGCCGGAATCTTGCCCGGGCGGAAGCCCTTGAGGCGCACGCTGCGCGCGACTTCGGCAAGGCGCGCCTTGACCTGCGATTCGTATTGCTCGGCGGGAACGCGTACGGTGAGCTTGCGCTCGAGTTTGCCCAGGTTTTCGACGGAGACTTGCATATTGGCACCCAAAATTCTGAATTGAAAATTATATCGCGTATCTCGCGAGCCGCTGGGCAAGCGAAGCAGCAAAAAATAAATCGCTTGATCGCTTACGCGATCGATTCTACAGGCACTAAACAACCAAAGATAAAACGAGTGATCGCTTACGCGATCACGGGTTTGCTGTTGGTGCGAATGGAGAGACTCGAACTCTCACGGGTTACCCCGCTGGAACCTAAATCCAGTGCGTCTACCAATTCCGCCACATTCGCCCTGCCTTCATCCTTTGGCGGTCGTTGCACGAAGCGGAATCGCGCAGCCTGCATTCTCGCTGGCGGTCGGTTGCAGAGTAGAAGGCGGCTTGGCGATGCGCAGTTGCAGCGGCGCATATGATCGCCGATTCGCCGCAAGGGGGAAAGTGGTGGGCCGTCTAGGACTCGAACCTAGGACCAAGAGATTAAGAGTCTCCTGCTCTACCAACTGAGCTAACGGCCCCCAATGGGGTGGATGATGGGACTCGAACCCACGACATCCGGAATCACAATCCGGTACTCTAACCAGCTGAGCTACACCCACCACCGAGCCGGCAATTCTAGCGCAATTTGGGGGGCGGTTTACAACACCCCCTCATCATTTTTTGCATTGGCGCGCCCGGCGGGACTCGAACCCACAACCGCCGGCTTAGAAGGCCGGTGCTCTATCCGGTTGAGCTACGGGCGCATCCGGCTAGTTTAACGCATCAATCCCGGCGCTCTGCCGAAACCAGTTCGACAGAGAGTCAAAGGCAGAGATAAAACGAAGAAAGCCGCCGCAGGCGGCAGCTTTCTGAGTGTGTCGGTGGTCGGGGCAGAGGGATTCGAACTCTCGACATCCAGCTCCCAAAGCTGGCGCTCTACCAGGCTGAGCTATGCCCCGATACGCCGCGCAACGATCGGTGCGCGAAGGCGTGCATGGTAAGAGCGCGCTCTCGTCCAGTCAACGAATCCTCGCATTCGACCGCGACGAGACACGGCGAGATCGACGTGCATGGCACTCCCTCGAGCCGTGAGCTAGCATCGACGCCCCTCAATGCGGAGAGAGACGATGAACCTTCAGGGCAAGAAGATTGCGGTCACCGGCGCCGCAGGCAGTCTCGGCGCAGCCGTCGTGCGCGCGGCGCTCGATGCGGGCGCTGCGGTCGCCGCGATCGACCACGCGCCGATCGCTCCCGCGGACACGAAAAATTTTCACGAATTCGGCGGCGTCGATCTTTCGTCGGCGGAAGCGGCGGAAAAAACCTTCGCCTCGATCCGCGAGAAACTCGGCGGGCTCGATGCGCTCGTCAACGTGGCCGGCACGTTCCGCTGGGAGAAGCTCGAGCACGGCCACCTCGCGACGTGGGATCTGCTGTTCAACGTGAACCTGCGCACCGCCGTCGCCGCGAGCATGGCCGCCCTGCCCCTCCTGGTGGAGAGCAAAGCGGGCCGTATCGTCAACATCGGCGCGGCCGGTGCGATCAAGGCCAGCGCGGGCATGGGCGCGTATGCGGCGTCGAAGGCCGGCGTGTTCAAGCTCACCGAGGCGCTCGCCGAGGAGTTGAAGGACCACAACGTCACCGTCAACGCGATCCTGCCAACGACGATCGACACGCCGGCCAACCGCAAGGACATGCCCGACGCGGACCACAGCCGCTGGGTGAAGCCCGAGCAAATCGCCGACGTCATCTTGTTCCTGCTGTCCGACCAGGCACAGGCGGTGACCGGTGCGCTGATCCCTGTCGCCGGCCGCACTTAGGAGCTCGTACTTGCGCTGCTTCCCGCGTCACTCGCGAGAGCGATCGTCAGCAGACTCGCCAAGCGCCCGCGGATCGAGCACGACATGCGCGATGCGCTGCCGCTTCCACGTGTACACGATATGGACCCGTCCATCCTTGCTCTGGATGACGGTGGGATAAGAGAACTCGGCGCCGGGACTGTTCTCCAAGGTCAAAACACGGCGCCAGCGCTCGCCGTCGGAGGACAGTGCCACGGCGAGCACATCCCTGCCCTCCCACCAGTTCGCGCCGTGCAGCGTCGGGTTGTAGACGAGCAGGGCTCTGCCGTCGGCCAGCACCGTCGCGGCGATGCCCGAGTTTGGATTGGGTACGTCGAGCAATGTCAGCGCGGACCAGGTGCGACCGCCGTCGCGTGACCGGGTGGAGAACAGACGGTCTTGCTTGCTGCGCCCGATCGCCTGCAGGTGCCCTTCACTCCACGCAAGCAGGCTGGGTTGAATCGCCTCGATGTTGTCCGAACTAGAAATGGGCGAAGCAATCCGCCAGGTCTGACCTTGATCGGTTGAACGCTCGAAATGGATGCGCCAACGCTCATGTTCTGTGCTCGACGGACTCACGATGACGCCGTCGGCAAGTTCCACCGGCGGGTTCTTCACAGGACCGACAATTCCTTCAGGCAACGGACGAGCGGCGGACCAGTGCTTGCCGCTGTCGGTGGAGAGACGCAGCATCCCCCGCCAATGTTCCGGGTCGGGACCTACTTTGTAGAAGAGCATCAACGGACCGCTGCGCGGTTGGAACAGCACGGGATTCCAAGTGGGCTGACGGGGCGACCCGTCGCTCGATCGTCCGTCGGCGACGTCCTGTGGTGCGCTCCAATGGCCGTTCGCGTGCCGCGCCACCCAGATGTCCACACCGGGATCCCGTTCGTGCTCGCCGCCGAACCACGCTGCCACTAGCCCATCGCGCGTCTCGGCGATCGTCGCCGCATGGCTTTGCGGGGTCGGCGGCGAAGCAGAAATGAATTCGCGCAGAAGAATGGCTTGCCCATGCGTCGGCGCAGCCGCAGAAAGCAGCATGAGCAGCGGAGAACCGCTGCGCATGATTCGACGGCATGTCGCAAAGATCATCGTTTTGTGAAAAAAAACCCGGTCGCGGCAGTGTATCGGAGAGAGGTTGTATTTGGCCGCGACCGGTACCGCACAAAACCTTTAGAGCTTGAAATTGAGATTCAGCGAGAACGTGCGGCCATTCTTGTACATGCCGATCGGTGCGTACCTCACGCCGTTGTACCAGTAGTACGTGGAATCGAGCAGGTTCGTGGCGTTGAAGCTCGCGCCGACCCAGTCGTTGATCTGATACGCGGCAGTGAAGTCCAGCTCCTTGTACGGAGCGGCGAATACCTGCGAATCCAGACGGCCGATCTGAGTGAAGTACGCGGATCGCCAGCTGTAGTTGAGGCGCGCCGACCACGGGCCATGCTCGTAATACGGAATGATGTTGATCGTGTCGCGCGACAGGTACGGCATGTTGTAGCCGTTGGTCGTGCTGGCGTGAGCGTAGGTGTAGTTGCCCTGGATGCCGAAGCCCATGCCCAGATCCTGCTGATACAGCAGCGAGATGCCGCGCACGTTGGCATCCGCCGCGTTCTCCGGCGTCGTAACCTGATACGTCGCATTCTGCCCGGTGGTCACGTTGTACAGCACCTGGTCGGTGGTCTTCGAGATGATGTACGTGCCGATCTTGCGATAGAACACTTCCGTCGACAGCAGGCTACCCTCGGAGAAATACCACTCGGCCGAGAGATCGAAGTTGTTCGACTGGTACGGTTTCAGATCCGGATTGCCGCCGCTCGCGGACAACCGGGTGTCGTCGCGTTGAAAGGCTCCGGCCAGATCCGAGTAGCGTGGCCGCGCGATGACCTGCGAGGCGGAGAAACGCAGCACCTTGTCGCTATCCAGGTCGTAGATCAGATTAAAGCTGGGCAGCGCCTTGCGAAAATGGGAGGTGGTCGAGGTCGGCGAATAGGTAGCGCCGCCGTCGTCGCTGTTCCAGTAGTCGGACACGTCGCGCGTATCCACGTAGCGCACACCGGCGTTGCCGCGCAGGCCGCTGTCGTTCTGGAAATTGAACTGCGTGTACAGGTCCTTGGTCACTTCGTTCACATGGAACGACGAGCCGTAGTCGGTGTGATACGCGCCCTGCGGCAGCGATTTCAGGTAATTGACCACGTCGCCAAGATCGGCGGTGTACCAATTGGTCAGATTGCCGCTGGCGTTCAGGCCGTCGAACAACCCGCTCGGCGTGGAGCCGGGACTGAACTGGCTCAGCGTGATGGTATCCGTAGCGAAAATCGAATTGCCGAACGCCGCCACCGAGTTGTTGTGGTTGAGGTACTTGGCGCCCATCTGCACCTTGTCGATTGGGCCCCATTGCAGATCGCGGCTGGCGTCGAACTGGCCGTACTTCTCGTCATCCTTGCTCTTGGCGTAATAGATACCGCCGGCCTGCTGCCCGGTCTTCAGTGCCCAGTTATCGGCGCTGGCGTTGTCGTAGGCCACGCCGGTCTGCTGGCCGTTGTATTTGAACGAGTAGCCGCCCGACTGCAGCAGATACTTCATCAAATACTCGGGGGACTTGCCGCCGGACGCGCTGGTGTAGCCGAGCTGGCTTTCGAAGGTCCACGCGTCGCCGTGATAGTCGTGCTTAAGGTTGATGCTCTTGGTGTCGACCTTGGTCTTGCGATAGTTCGCGTCCAGTTCGGCGTAAGGTTGGCCGTTGCCCGTGTCCGCCGACACACGCGCCGACGTGATGTAGCCGTTGTTCACGGTGAGCGAAGTGATCTTGTTCAGATCGCCGCAGCCGGGACAGACGTATTCCGACTCGCTGTAGTTGTTGTACTTGCCCTTGATCAGGATGCCGGTGAGGTTGAACTCGTTGCGATCGTCCGGCCGCCATTCCAACGCGGACTCGATGCCGTTGCGTTCGCGCGTCTGCTGGAAATACGAACTGTTGATGCCGACGGGCAGCTTCGCCGTAGAAATGTTAGCGCTACCATTTACGGTTGCAGAACTCGGAATGCCGGCGCCCGTGGTGTATCCGAAAAATTCGATACCCGCGCGCGCGAGGTCTTCCTTGTCGTGAGTGGCGGACACCAGGAAGCCGAACGTGTCGTCGCTGTTCTTCCAGCTCCACAGCCCCGAGGCGCGTGGATTGCCATCGCCCGAGCGGTCGTTGTAGCTGTAGCCAAGCGAGCCGCGCACGGTGTTCGCGGGCAGATCCAGCGGTTGGCGCGTGTGGATGATCACTGTGCCGCCGATGCTGCCTTCGTCGATGCGCGCTTCGGGGGATTTGTACACTTCCATGAGGCCGATGACTTCCGGCGACAGCAAGGTGTAGTTGAACGTGCGCCCGCTGGTGTCGGTCGGATTACCGCCCCAGTCGCCCGAGGCGATCGTCTGACCGTTGAGAAGCACTCGGTTGAGCGCGGGGTCGGTGCCGTTGATGCTGACCTTCTCGCCCTCGCCGAATTGCCGATCGACGGTGATGCCGGGCAAATGCGCGAGCGACTCCGCGGCATTGGTGTCGGGAAACTTGCCGATGTCCACTGCGCTGATCGCGTCGACCACGGCATTCGCGTTGCGCTTCACGTCGAGCGCCCTTTCCAGGCTGCTGCGATAGCCGGTCACCGTGACCGCCTGCATCTCCTGCGTCTCTTGCGCCTTGGCTTTTTGCTCCGAGCTCTCTTTCTTGTCGGCGGTATCGGTCTTTGCGGTGCTTCCTGCGGCGGCGGCAACATCCTGTGCGTGGGTAACCGCCGGTATCTGAAGAGCACAAAGAATGCTTGCGTACAAAATCGATTTTTGAACCTTCATTCCCCATTCCTCACGGTAGGCGTTGGTTTTGCGCCGACCTCTGGCCGGCACATTCAGGTGTTGCCCCTGGTTTCTTCGGCTCCGTCCGCATTACAGGCCGCGATCGGAATTCTTATTCATTAATAAATTTCGATTTCATATATGTTTTAGATCGATCTTAAAAAATTTGCAACATTTTTTTGTTTGCAGGCGACAGAAGGTGTCTAGCGACCGATAGCCTCGGCGCTCTTTGCTCTATCGGCGGCAAGAGGATGAGCCGTGCGGACCGAATGCACGGTTCAATCTCGCGATCCGACCCGCGGGCCCCAAGGTCGTAGAGCGCTACCTAGGCTTGCTGGCGTAGAATTGTCAGGTTTCGTATTGCCTTCCCGCTTTGAATCCAAAAGGAATTCCATGAGTTCGCACATCTCCAACGTCCGCCCAAAACCCGATCAGGTTCTCGTCGACATCGTCGACTACGTGACCAAATACAAGATCAAGTCCGCTCTCGCGTACGAAACCGCGCGCAACTGCCTGATCGATACGCTCGGCTGCGGGCTGGAGGCGCTCGAATATCCGGCTTGCACCAAGCTGCTCGGGCCGATCGTGCCGGGCACGGTGGTGCCGAACGGCGCGAAGGTGCCGGGCACGCAATTCCAGCTCGATCCGGTGCAGGCCGCGTTCAATATCGGCACGATGATCCGCTGGCTCGACTTCAACGACACGTGGTTGGCGGCCGAATGGGGCCACCCGTCCGACAACCTCGGCGGCATCCTCGCCGTGGCCGACTGGATCAGCCGCAACAACGTCGCCAACGGCAAGAAGCCGCTGACGATGAAGGATGTGCTCACCGGCATGATCAAGGCGCACGAGATCCAGGGCTGCATCGCGCTGGAGAACTCGTTCAACAAGGTCGGCCTCGATCACGTCGTGCTGGTGAAGGTCGCGAGTACGGCGGTCGTCGCCGAAATGCTCGGTCTGTCGCGCGAAGAGATCATCAACGCCGTGTCGCTGGCCTGGGTCGACGGCCAGTCGCTGCGCACCTACCGTCACGCGCCGAACACCGGCTCGCGCAAGTCGTGGGCCGCGGGCGATGCGACCAGCCGCGCCGTGCGTCTGGCCCTGATTGCGAAGACCGGCGAGATGGGCTATCCGTCCGTGCTGACGGCCAAGACCTGGGGCTTTTACGACGTGTTGTTCAAAGGAAAATCCTTTGAATTTCAACGTAAGTACGGCAGTTATGTGATGGAAAATGTACTGTTCAAAATCAGCTTCCCGGCCGAGTTCCACAGCCAGACGGCCGTGGAGGCTGCGATGACGCTGCATCAAGAACTGAAGAAGCTCGGCAAGACGGTCGAGGACATCAAAAAGATCACGATCCGCACGCACGAAGCCTGCATCCGCATCATCGACAAGAAGGGCCCGCTCAACAATCCGGCCGACCGCGATCACTGCGTGCAGTACATGGTCGCTGTGCCGCTGATCCATGGCCGCCTGACCGCGGGCGACTACGAGGACAGCATCGCCTCCGATCCGCGCATCGACAAGCTGCGCGACAAGATCGTCTGCGTCGAGGACAAACAATTCACCAAGGATTACCACGATCCGGACAAGCGCTCGATCGCGAACGCGCTGACGGTCGAGTTCAACGACGGCAAGAAGCTCAAGGAAGTTGTCGTCGAATATCCGATCGGCCATAAGCGCCGCCGCAAGGAAGGCATTCCGGTGCTCGTCGAGAAGTTCAAGACGAACCTGGCGCGCCGATTCCCGGTCAAGCAGCAGAAGACGATTCTCGATCTGTCGCTCGATCAGGAGAAGCTCGAGGCGACGTCGGTCAACGAGTATGTCGATTTGTATGTGATTTGATCTTTGCCGTCATTCCGGCGAAAGCCGGAATCCATTGTGCTTTTGCCGAGAAAATGGACCCCGGCTTTCGCCGGGGTGACGAACCCAAGCCCCTCTCCGCCAATCGAGGTTCGCCATGTCCCCTTCCCTCCCTCAAGGCGTCGCCATCCACGCTCCGCTGCATCCGCGCTTCGACGAGATTCTCACCCCCGATGCGCTCGTGTTCGTCGCCAAGCTGCACCGTGCCTTCGAATCGCGCCGTCAGGAACTGCTCAAAGCCCGCATCGCCCGCCAGGCACGCATCGACACCGGCGAGATGCCGGATTTCCTCCCGGAAACGAAACATATCCGCGAAGGCGATTGGAAAATTGCCGCGGTGCCGAAGGCGCTCGAATGCCGCCGCGTCGAGATCACCGGTCCGGTCGAACGCAAGATGATCATCAACGCGTTCAACTCGGGTGCGGATTCGTACATGACCGACTTCGAGGATTCCAACAGCCCGAATTGGTTCAACCAGATCCAGGGGCAGGTGAATCTGTACGACGCAATCCGCGGCACGATCAGCTACACCAACGAAGCCGGCAAGGTCTACAAGCTCAACGACAAGATCGCCACGCTGCAGATCCGCCCGCGCGGTTGGCATCTCGACGAGAAGCACGTGACCGTCGATGGCCAGCGTGTTTCCGGCGGCATCTTCGATTTCGCGCTCGTGTTCTTCCACAACGCGAAAGAACAGATCGCGCGCGGCTTCGGCCCGTTCTACTACCTGCCGAAGATGGAAAGTCATCTCGAAGCGCGGCTGTGGAACGACATCTTCGTCATGGCGCAGAAGGAACTCGGTGTTGCGCAAGGCACGATCAAGGCGACCGTGCTGCTCGAGACGATTCTCGGCACGTTCGAGATGGAAGAGATTCTCTACGAGCTGCGCGAGCATTCTGCCGGCCTCAACGCCGGACGCTGGGACTACATTTTCAGCGCGATCAAAAAATTCAAGAACAAGCCAGGCTTCTGCCTCGCCAACCGCGTGGCGATCAACATGGAAGTGCCGTTCATGCGCGCCTATGCCCTAGCCCTCGTGCAGGCCTGCCACAAACGCGGCGCGCCGGCCATCGGCGGCATGGCCGCGCTGATTCCGATCAAGGGCGATGCGCCGGCGAACGAGAAGGCGCTCGCCGGCGTGCGTCACGACAAGAAGCGCGACGCCAACGACGGCTTCGACGGCGGCTGGATCGCACACCCGGGCCTTGTGCAGATCGCGATGGAGGAATTCACCGCCGTGCTCGGCAACAAGCCGAACCAGTGGGACAAGCAGCGCGACGAGAAATTTGTGGCCGCCGATTTCCTCAACTTCGTGCCCGAGCAGCCGATCACCGAAGTCGGCCTGCGCAACAACATCAACGTCGGCATCCATTATCTCGGCAGTTGGCTCGCCGGCAACGGCTGCGTGCCAATCCATAACTTGATGGAAGACGCGGCGACCGCGGAAATCTCGCGCTCGCAGGTCTGGCAGTGGGTGATCAGCGAGAAAGGCGTGCTCGATGACGGCCGCAAGGTCGATGCCGCGCTCGTGCGTGCGCTGATTCCCGAGGAGCTCGCCAAGGTCAAGGCCACCGTGACGGCGCAGGGCGAGAAGGTCGACACCTACGAGCAGGCGGCGAAGATCTTCGAGGAGATGTCGTTGTCGAAGAACTTCCCCGAGTTCCTTACCTTGCCGCTGTACGAGGAGATGGCATAAGGTTCCGTCATCCCGGCGAAAGCCGGGATCCATTGTGCTTTTGTGGAACGATGAAAATGGATCCCGGCTTTCGCCGGGATGACGAACGCGGAGCCGATTCTTAGGCTTTGTCGTCCGCCGTATCGATAATGCGGTAATTGCCGGACTTCTCCTCCCGTTCGAGTCGGAGAAGTCCGCGCTTCTTGCCCTCTTCGAGCAGAGCGCCGAACGATTTGAAGCCGTAGTAGCTTTCGTTGAATCCGGGCTTGCGGCGTTTCACTGCCTGTTTGACCATCGAGCCCCAGATCGTTTCGTCCTCGCCGCGCTCTTCGATCAGCGCCTCGACCGTTTCGATGACCACGTCGAGCGCCTCCTGCTTCTTTGCCGCTTCGCGATCCTGCGCGGTCGTCGGCGCCGCGACTTTCGCTGCCTTTTCTTCCATCTTTTTTTTCGGCGCTTGACGCTTCTTCTGGACGCGTACGAGATCGTCGTAATAGATGAACTCGTCGCAATTTGCGATCAGCAACTCCGACGTCGAATTCTTCACGCCGACGCCGATCACGAGCTTATTGTTCTCGCGCAGCTTGCTCACCAGCGGCGAGAAATCCGAATCGCCGCTGAGGATGACGAACGTGTCGACGTGCGCCTTCGTGTAGCACAGGTCGAGCGCATCGACGACCATGCGAATATCCGCCGAATTCTTGCCCGACTGGCTGACGTGCGGCACTTCGATCAGTTCAAACGACGCGTAGTGCATCGCCGGGCGGAATTCCTTGTAGCGCTCCCAGTCGCAGTACGCCTTCTTCACCACGATGCTGCCCTTGAGCAGCAGGCGTTCGAGCACCTTGGTGATGTCGAACTGCGCGTACTTGGCTTCGCGTACACCGAGCGCCAGGTTTTCGAAATCGCAAAACAACGCGAGATTGCGCGTTTCGGTCTGCATGGCGTACTCCTGTGATGCCGAATTCGTCGATTCGGTGAACCTCGACACTCTGCCTGCAATCGAGGCCGACTATCAAGCCCGACCGTCGCGACATGCCAACGCCACGCGGCCGGCATACACTGCAAAGCATGGAACCGTCGACGCCCTCGCCTACCTTGCATATTCGCTCCGGCGAGTTACTCGCGCTGCGCCTGTTCGACATTGCCTACGCGGTCGACTTGGCGCGCGCCGCCGAATTGTGGTCTGTACAAGCCGGCCGCGAAAGCCGACGCAGCCGGTTGGTCACGGCTGCACCGAAGGCGCTCGCGTTCGTCGTGCCGCCGCTGCAACTGGACCTGGGTTCGACGTCGATCGATATCGACGGCGTTGCTGTGAGCGCCCGACTCAGCGCGCGTCTTTACGATTTCGGTGTGGTCGCGCTCGCCGCGCGCGTCGGCGTCGCCGAGCTGGACTGGGCGCAATTCGCCGAACGCTTCGACGCCCTCGACCGCGTCATCGGCGCCAAGGCCTCTTCCGCCTTCTGGACCGATCAGCTCGAACGCATACGCAGCGTGGTCTTACCGGCGCTGGAGCGTCCCACGGTCGACGCGGTCGAGGAGGATTACTTGATCGGCATCGTGCACACGCCGGCCGAGCCGTTGAGTGCAGCACAGTTGCGCGAGCGCATCGACATTCCCGCCCTGCTCGCCGGCGAATCGCGACCGCTGTCGGAGGGCGCGCGGCGCGAGCTGATGCAGCGCAGTTATTCGTACTATGCGGATGACCTCGTCGTGCTCGCCTGGGATCGCGCGTTCGTCTACGAGCCGCGCGGCGATTCCGATGTCGCCGACATCATCGAGATGGCGAACGCGCAGCTCGTGGAGTTTCGCTACTACGACGAACTGCTCGACGCCGAATTGCCGCGCATGTACGACCGCGTCGAGGTCGCGCGCCGGACGGCGTCCCTGTTTGCTTCGCGCCGTGTCGCCCAGCTCGCGCATAAGCTGTACACCCTGGTCGCCGAAGTGACCGAACTCACCGAGAAGATCGACAACGCCCTGCAGGTCACCGAGGACGTCTATCTCGCCCGCATCTACAGCGGTGCGCTGGAGTTGTTCCGCGTGCCCAACGTCAGCGCCGCGGTCGATCGCAAGCTCGCGATCATCCGCGACACCTACGCCGCGCTGTACGACGAAGCGTCGAGCCGGCGTGCGGAGATTCTCGAGATCGCCATCGTGCTTCTGATCGTGATCGAGATCGTCCTGGCCGCGCTGCGCCACTGAAACTCGCACGCGTCGCCGCACGCGCGAACTCCGCAGTGTTTTCGATGAATACGTATGCAGCCGCTGGTTGCTGCACCGCGATGCTTCATACGATCCGCGCCACTGTTCGTCCACACCGCAGGATGGAGACGCCGTCCATGAAGTGTCGCAAGCTATTCGCCGCGTTATTGCTGTGCGTCTGTCTGATCGGCCTATCGAGTTCGACGTTTGCCGCGATCAACAGCATGAACCTGGGAGCGAGCTACGACTCCCAGCAAGCCAATATCACTTTCCGCGTCTATTCCTCGCAGGCGACGCGCGTCGCGCTCTATCTCTACGCGAGCGGGTATGGCGCGCAGGAGTCAGCCACTTATCTGCTCAGCTCGAACGGTAGCGGCATCTGGTCGGTCACTGTGCCCGTCTCCGCGATCCAGAACGTCGGCATCACCGGCACGGTCTACTACGGCTATCGTGCTTGGGGGCCGAACTGGCCGTACAGTTCTAGCTGGTCGAAAGGATCGCAGGCGGGATTCATTTCCGACGTTGACAGCAGCGGCAACCGCTTCAATCCGAATAAGCTGCTGCTCGATCCGTACGCGCACGAAGTCAGCCAGGATCCACTCAACACACAAAACCAGAACGGCAATATTTTCGCGACCGGACCGAACACCGATGCCTCGTTCGGCACCGCCTATCGCCGCATCGACAGCGGCCCTTACGCGCCCAAGGGCATCGTGCTCGTGTCGAGCACGCAGAGCACGGGCACCAAGCCGACGCGCGCGCAAAAGGACGACGTGATCTACGAAGTGCACGTACGCGGCTTCACCGAGCAGGACACGAGCATCGCCTCCGCCTATCGCGGCACCTACAAAGGCGCTGGACTGAAGGCGAGCTATCTCGCCAGTCTCGGCGTCACCGCGGTTGAATTCCTGCCGGTGCAAGAAACGCAGAACGACGCGAACGACGTTGTGCCGAACTCCGACGCGAATCAGAACTACTGGGGTTACATGACCGAGAATTACTTTTCGCCGGATCGTCACTACGCCTACAACAAGGCCGCCGGCGGCCCGACCGCCGAATTCCAGGCGATGGTGCAGGCGTTCCACAACGCCGGCATCAAGGTGTATCTCGACGTGGTCTACAACCACACCGCGGAAGGCGGCACCTGGAGCGGCAGCGATCCCAACACGGCGACGGAGTATTCCTTCCGCGGCCTGGACAACCCCACCTACTACGAGCTGACCTCGAGCAACCAGTACTTCTACGACAACACCGGCACCGGCGCGAACTACAACACTTACAACACCGTCGCGCAGAACCTGATCGTCGATTCGCTTGCCTATTGGACGAACACGCTGGGCGTCGACGGCTTCCGCTTCGATCTCGCCTCGGTGCTCGGCAACACCTGCACGAACGGCTGCTACAACTTCAACGCCTCCGACTCGAACGTCGCGATCAACCGCATCCTGCGCGAGTTCAGCGTGCGCCCGCCGACGGGAGGCAACGGGCTCGACCTGTTCGCCGAGCCGTGGGCGATCGGCGGCAACTCTTACCAGCTCGGCGGTTTCCCACAGGGCTGGTCGGAATGGAACGGCAGATATCGCGACCAGCTGCGCCAGGCGCAGAACGATCTCGGCTCCATCGCGGTGTCGATCGGCCAGGAAGCGACCAATTTCAGTGGCTCGTCGGACCTGTTCCAGGGCAGCGGCCGTTCGCCGTGGAATTCGACCAACTTCATCGACGTGCACGACGGCATGACGCTGAAGGACGTGTATTCCTGCAATGGTTCCAACAACAGTCAGGCGTGGCCATACGGGCCGTCCGACGGCGGCACCAGCACCAACTACAGTTGGGACCAGGGTATGTCCGCCGGCACCGGCACCGCCTATGACCAGCGCCGCGCCGCGCGCACCGGCATGGCGTTCGAGATGCTCTCCGCGGGCACGCCGCTGATGCAGGGTGGCGATGAGTATCTGCGCACGCTCCTGTGCAACAACAACGCCTACAACCTCGATTCGACCGCAAACTGGTTGAACTACAGTTGGACCAGCGATCAGTCGAATTTCTACAACTTCGCGCAGCGGCTGATCGCGTTCCGCAAGGCACATCCCGCGCTGCGTCCGCTGACGTGGTACACGAGCAGCCAGGTGATCTGGTGGCAGCCGAGCGGCGCGCAGGCGGACAGCAGCTACTGGAACAACAGCAGTAACCACTCGATCGCTTACACGATCAACGGGCCGTCGCTCGGCGATTCCAATTCGGTCTACGTCGCCTACAACGGCTGGTCGGGCAGCGTGACGTTCACCCTGCCGTCGCCGCCCAGCGGCACCGCCTGGTATCGCGTCACCGACACCTGCGACTGGAACGACGGCGCCAACACGTTCGTCACGCCGGGCAACGAAGCCTATATCGGCGGTGCAGGCACCACCTACGGTCAATGTGGCCAGTCGTTGCTTCTGTTGATCTCGAAATAGCCATCGGGGAAACACCTCAGGCGCCCCCGGCGCCAGTGGCGAAAAGGGGTTGCGGCGAATTCCGCCCAACCTCCCGCCAACATGGTCATGACTTCCGGCAGGGCTTTCGCGACCATTTGATATGATATATCGTCTCAGAAATATGCCTCTTCCGTAGACGCGCTCGCATGAACAAAACGTGGGCCGCTGCACATTCGAAGAGCGAGCAAATCAGGGACGAGCGCACAGGACTATTCGGACCCTTCGACAACTTGCCGCCATTACGCACGTCGCGTGCAATCCTCGCTCTGGCCTGTTTGCTGAGCGCCGGTTGCACAGTGGGTCCCGATTTCAAGAAACCTGCCGCGCCGGGTACGGACGGTTATACCGCCCGCACGCTTACGGCTACCGTCGACACCAAGGATATTTCCGGCGGCGAAGCGCAGCGCTTTGTCAAAGGCAGTGACATCGCCGGCGACTGGTGGACGCTGTTTCATTCCAAGCCGCTCAATGATCTGATCGAGCAATCGCTGGCGAACAATGCCGATCTCAAAGCCGCTCAAGCCGCGTTGTTGGTGGCGCGGGAAAATACGCTGGCCGGACGCGGTGCTTTCTATCCCGCCGTCTCGGCGAGTTTTTCGGCGAGCCGGCAGAAGGATCCCTCCGGGTCGCTCGCACCCGTGCCGAGCAACAACGCTTCTCTGTACAACTTGTTCACTCCGCAGCTCAGCATTTCGTATGCGCCCGATTTGTTTGGACTGAATCGGAGAACATACGAATCATTGCAGGCGCAGGAACAGGCCGTGCGCTTTCAGATGATCGCAGCGCAGATCACGCTGAGCACCAATGTAGTCGCCGCCGTCGTTCAAGAGGCCTCGCTGCAGGCACAGGTCGATGCGACGCGTGAGCTGGTCGAGATCAACATGCGCTGGGTCGAAACGCTGCGTTACCAGCTGGCCAAAGGCTATGCCGGAGGGCTTGACTTGGCAGCGCAGGAAGCGCAGCTCGCGCAGGTCAACGCAACGCTGCCGCCGTTGCTCAAACAATTGACCCAGCAACAGCACCTCGTGGCCGTTCTTGCCGGCCGTTTTCCGAGTCAGGCACCGGCGGAAAAATTCGAACTTGCAAGTTTGCAACTGCCGCAGGAATTGCCCGTCAGCCTTCCTTCCGACCTTGTCGCGCAGCGTCCCGACGTGCTTCAGGCCGAGGCCAACATGCATGCCGCAAGCGCCCAGATCGGCGTGGCGACGGCCAACCGACTACCGAATATCGCCTTGACAGCGAATGCTGGCAGCACGGCGCTGGCGATGAGCCAAGTGTTCAAGTCGGGCACGGGTTTCTGGAATCTGGGTGCGGCGGTGACAGCGCCCATTTTTCAAGGTGGCACGCTGCTGCACCAGGAGCGCGCCGCGAAGGCCGCCTATGTCGAAGCGGCCGAGCAATATCGCAGCACGGTGCTGACCGCGTTTCAGAATGTGGCCGACACCTTGATCGCGCTCGAACAGGACGCCGAGGGGCTCAAGGCAGCAGCGGCCGCCGCCGATGCCGCCAAGATCACACTGAACCTCTCCCAACGGCAATGGAAAGGCGGATACGCCAGTTACCTCTCGCTGCTCAGTGCCGAACAAGCGTACCAACAGGCGCGCATCAGCTTGGTGCAGGCTCAGGCCAGTCGTTACGCCGATACTGCCGCGCTATTTCAGGCGCTGGGCGGTGGCTGGTGGAAGCGCGCCGAACTGAGCCAGAGCCACTAAGTCGGGATAACGATGAGAAATAAAGCGCTTTGCGTCACTCGCCCCGCGCGGTTTTGGATCGCTTCTCCGCGCGAATTCGCGGTTGTGAGCTTGCTGGCAACCACGACGTTCCTCGCGAGCTGCTCACAAACAACAAACCCCAATGCGCCGGCACCGATCGCTGCCGCACGCAACGCAACGTTGACGCCAACACAGCTGAAGAATATCCAGCTCTACACCGTCGAGACAGCCAAATACCACAAAACGATTGAAACCTCGGGAGCCGTCGACTTCGACAACGACCAGGCCACGAGCGTATTGGCGCCGTTCTCGGGCCCCGTGTCGCGACTCGTCGTTTCCCTCGGCGATCACGTCAAGAAAGGCGACGCCTTGGCCGTGGTCGACTCACCCGATTTTGCCTCAGCGATCAGCGCGTACAGTAAATCGCTCGCCACCGCCGCGACCAACCGCCGGCTGGCAGACATCGACAGGGACCTTCTGCAGCACAACGGCATTGCCGAGCGCGAAGCAACGCAGGCGCAAACCGATGCTGCCAATGCCGAAGCGGACCGTGAGGCCGCACGGCTGGCGCTGGTTTCCCTCAACGTCGATCCGCGCATCATCAAGGATATCCAACAAGGCCGGCCCGTCTCGCACGTCGAAAGCATCATTCGATCGCCGATTACCGGCACCGTCGTGGAAAAACTGATCACCCCCGGACAGCTTCTGCAAGCCGGCACCACACCGTGTTTCACCGTTGCCGACCTTTCGCGCGTCTGGGTCACAGCGCAAATTTTTGGATCGAGTCTTGCGTCGGTCAGCCTCGGCGATACCGCGGAAGTGCTCACCGGCACCGACGCGAAGAATCTTTCCGGAACCGTGGACAACATTGCGGCCTTGGTCGACCCGACGACGCGCGCGGTCGGCGTGCGCGTGGTCGTCGACAATCCTGGGGGGGTTCTCAAGAAACAAATGTATGTGCGCGTGCGTATCCGCGCGCGCGAAGAGAGCGCCGGTTTGCTCGTGCCGGTTTCCGCGATCTTGCGCGACGACGAAAACCTGCCCTTTGTATACCTGACCCAAGCCGACGGCAGCTTCGCCCGGCAACACGTGACGTTGGGCTACCGCTCCGAGGACCGATACGACATCACCGAAGGTCTTAAGGTCGGCGACAAAATTGTGGTCGACGGAGGCGTCTTCGTTCAATTCATGCAAGACCAATGAGCGAGTTCGTACCGTCAAATCCGCCTCCGTCGCGGTCGCGAACGGTTTCGATCATGAACATGATCGTCACCGCGTCGCTCGGGCAGCCTCTGCTCGTCATTCTCGTCACGCTGCTGTTTATTGGCGCCGGCGCGCGGTCACTCAGCCGCCTGCCGGTAGATGCCTACCCCGACCTTTCGCCACCCAAGGTCGAAATCATCACTCAATGGCCGGGCCACGCCGCCGAAGAGGTGGAACGGCTGATCACCATACCGGTCGAGCTCGGCATGAACGGCACGCCGCAGACCGTCAATAGCCGCTCGATTTCGCTGTACGGATTGTCCGACGTCATCCTCACGTTTCGCGACGGCACGGACAACGACTATGCCCGGCAGCAAGTATTCAACCGCCTGCCGGATGTGAGCCTTCCCAGCGGCGTAACGTCTTCGCTGTCACCGCTGTCCGCGCCTTCAGGGCTGATCTACCGCTATGTGCTGCAAAGCTCCGACCGCTCGCCAATGGAGCTCAAAACGCTGGAAGAGTGGACCGTCGAGCCGCAATACCGATCCGTTCCCGGCGTGGCCGACGACTCCGGATTCGGCGGCGGCACCATGCAATACCAAGTGCTGCTCGATCCCGTCAAGATCGCTGGCGTAGGCTTGTCGGCGGTGCAAGTGGAAGCCGCGCTGACCGCCAACAACGGCAACGCGGGCGGCGGGTTTTATTCGCAAGGCGGCCAGTTCTATTATGTCCGCGGTATGGGGCGCGTGGTTACGCTGGAGGATATCGGCAACGTCGTGCTTGCGGTGAACAACGGCACGCCGATCTTGGTCAAGGACGTCGGCCGGGTGGTCATCGGCATCGCCCCGCGCCTGGGTGAATTTGGCTACGAAAAACAAGATGACGCCGTTGAGGGCGTCATCCTGCTGCGCACGGGTGAAAAAACCCAAGACGTGCTCAAGCGCGTGGAAGAGAAGACCAAGGAGCTCAACGAGGAAATCCTGCCCAAGGATGTGAAAGTCGTTCCCTTCTACGACCGCACCGATCTGATCGAGCTGACGACCAAGGTCGTCGAAGACAATTTGCTGCGCGGCATGCTGCTGGTTGTCGTGGTTTTGATCTTTTTTCTCTACGATTTTCGCGCGGGATTGATCGTTGCCATCACCATACCGCTGGCGCTGCTGTTCGCATTCATCTGCCTGGATCTGCAGCACGCCTCGGCCAACTTGTTGTCCATCGGCGCGATCGATTTCGGCATCCTGGTCGATGGCGCGGTAGTCATGGTGGAAAATATCTTCCGCCAGATTGCAGAACGCGAAGGAACGCCGTTCAGCATCAAGGAAATCATTCGCGACGCGGCGGCCGAGGTGGACCGCCCCCTGTTCTACTCCGTCGCGGTGATCGTGGTCAGCTTCCTGCCGATCTATGTGCTGTCGGGACCTTCGGGCACGCTGTTCAAGCCGATGGCCGACACGATGGTGTTTGCCCTGGTCGGTTCGCTGATCGTCACGCTCACCCTGCTGCCGGTGTTGTGTGCATGGTTCATGCGCAAAGGTGTGCACGAGCGCCGCAACTCGGCCTTCGAAGCAGTCAAATCCGTGTATGTCAAAGGACTCGATTTTTGCCTTGCGCGGCCGTGGCCGACGACGTTTGCCTCGGCCCTGGTGCTCCTCGCTTCGCTGCTGCTCATTCCGCACATCGGCGCGGAATTCATGCCCCAGCTCGATGAAGGTGCATTGTGGGTCCGCGCAACCATGCCTTACACGATATCGTTTGACGAGTCGGCAAAGGTGGCCCCGAAGATTCGCGATATCTTGCGCGGCTTTCCCGAAGTCACCACGGTCGCCTCCGAACTGGGTCGCCCCGACGACGGCACGGATGCGACCGGGTTCTTCAACGTCGAGTTTTTCGTCGGCCTCAAACCATATCCGCAATGGACCGGCGCCTATCACACCAAGGCCAAGCTGATCGAGGCCGTCAAGGAAAAACTGAAGGCCTTTCCCGGCATCATTTTCAATTTCACCCAGCCGGCCGAGGATGCGGTGGACGAGGCGGAAACGGGTTTGAAAAGCGCCTTGGCGGTGAAGGTGTTCGGCGCCAACCTAGACACTCTCGAGACAAAGGGCAAGGCGATCAAGCAAGTATTGGAGAACGTCCGCGGAATCCACGATGTGACCCTGGTCCGCGAACTCGGCCAGCCGAGTCTGACCATCAACATCGACCGCGCCCGGATCGCCCGTTACGGTCTGAATGTCGCCGACATCAACGGTTTGATCCAGACCGCGATCGGCGGCGACGTCGCCACGCAAATCGTTCAAGGAGAAAAGCAGTTCGATCTCGTCGTGCGCCTCGAGCGCAACTACCGCGACAACCCCGATGAAATCGGAAATATTCCTGTGACGACGTCGGCGGGGCAACAGATTCCGCTCAAAGAATTTGCCGACATCAGGGTCGTGTCCGGTGCCTCGTTTATTTATCGGCAGAACAACTCGCGCTACATCGGCGTGCAGTTCTCGGTGGAAGGACGCGACCTGGCCGGGGCGGTCGAAGATGCGATCGAACAAGTCAACAAGAAAGTCACTCTGCCGCGCAGCTACCGCCTGGACTGGGGCGGCGAATACACCGAATACACCGCCTCGCGCGCACAGCTGAGCGTCATTCTGCCGCTGACGTTGTTCCTGATTTTCTTCCTGCTGTTTACGCTCTACAGCAATTTCAAATTCCCGTTCATCACCGTGCTCGGCGTTCTGCTATCGGCGCCGGTGGGCGGCCTCGTCGCGCTGTGGATCACCGGCACGCCGTTCTCGGTGTCATCCGGCGTCGGTTTTCTGGCGCTGTTCGGCGTCTCGGTGCAGACGGCTGTCGTCTATATCTCGTACGTCAACGAGCTGCGCGGCAACGGCGTCTCGGTCGCCGAGGCGATTCGCGCAGGCGCCATCCTGCGCCTGCGTCCGATCATGATGACCGCGCTGGTGGCGGCGCTAGGGTTGTTGCCCGCGGCACTAGCCACCGGCGTTGGCACGGACACGCAAATGCCGTTTGCCCTGGTGATTGTCAGCGGCCTTTTCACGCGCCTCTTGATCAGCATTTTTCTGATGCCGGTGCTGTATGCGCTGGTGGCACGCAAGGACGATCGGTTGGAGGTGTGATGTCTCCGGCGGAAACGCTCGATCGTTTTCCGCTGCCGTATTGAGGAAGGCGGATGCCGTCCCGGCGATAAACAAAAGCGCCAGCAGGTTGAGGCCTGCTGGCGCTTTTGAAGTTTGAATGGCGCGCCCGGAGAGATTCGAACTCCCGACCACCAAGTTCGTAGCCTGGTACTCTATCCAACTGAGCTACGGGCGCAGCGAGCCGATTATTATCCCGATCAAAGCGCCGTCAGTCAACTACGTCGGATCGATTTTTTCCTACATGATCGTTCCCGTACACGGGTAGGCGGTCGCGGGTCGATCCGCTACCCTGCCACGCATGAGCCAAACCAGCTTTTTCTGGCACGACTACGAAACCTCGGGCACCGACCCGCGCCGCGACCGCGCCGTGCAGTTCGCCGGCCAACGTACCACGCTCGAACTGGAGCCGATCGGCGATCCAATCTCGATCTACTGCCAACCGGCCGTCGACGTCCTGCCACAGCCGGCGGCGTGCCTGGTCACCGGTATCTCGCCACAACAGGCACAGCGCGATGGCCTTATCGAGGCGGAGTTCGTCACGCGCATCCAGGACGAACTTGCCCAGCCCGGCACCTGCGGCGTCGGCTACAACTCGCTGCGTTTCGACGATGAGTTCACGCGCAACCTGCTCTACCGCAATTTCCACGATCCCTACGAACGCGAATGGCGCGACGGCAATTCCCGCTGGGATCTGATCGACCTCGCGCGCATGTGTTACGCCCTGCGCCCGCAGGGAATCCAATGGCCCCAGCGCGACAACGGAATGCCGAGCTTCAAGCTCGAGGACCTCGCCGCCAGCAACGGCCTCAGTCACGAGCACGCGCACGACGCGCTGTCCGACGTGCAGGCGACGATCGGCTTCGCCCGCCTCCTGCGCGTGCGCCAGCCGCGCCTGTGGGAGTTCTACTTCGCCCTGCGCCGCAAACAGCGCGCGTTCGAATTGCTCGACTATGCGCATCGCACGCCGGTATTGCACGTGTCGTCGCGTTATCCTGCCGAGCGTGGCTGCCTGGCAATGATCGTGCCGCTGGCGATGCACCCGACCCAGAACAACGGCGTCATCGTCTACGACCTCGACGTCGATCCCACCCCGTTGCTCGAACTCGATGCGGACGACATCGCCGACCGCGTGTTCACGCCGCGCAGTGACCTGCCCGAGGACGTCGAGCGCATTCCCCTCAAGACCGTGCACGCGAACAAATCGCCCGCGCTGGCCCCGTTGTCGGCATTGAACGGCGTCGACACGGCGCGCATCGGTCTGAATGTCGAACGCTGCAAAAAGCACCTGGAGCAACTGCAGCAGGCGGACGATCTTGCGGAAAAACTCCGCCATGTTTTCTCGACCCCGCGCGAAGAACGCGGCGCGGTCGATCCGGATCTGGCGATCTATTCGGGATTTCCGTCCGACGCGGACAAGCGCCTGTTCCGCGAGGTGCGGCGCACGCCGCCCGAGCAACTCGGCGTACGCAAGTTCGCGTTCGCCGATCCGCGCTACGACGAGATGCTGTTCCGCTATCGCGCGCGCAATTGGCCGGAGACTTTGCGTCCCGAAGAAGCGGATCGTTGGAACGAGCTCCGCCGCACACGACTGACCGTGCAAACCGAAGCGACCGCGCTGACCTTCGCTGACTACTTCGCGCAAATCGCACAGCTGCGCGCGTCACCGACGATACGAACAGATCAGCTCGCGCTGCTCGACCAGCTCGATGCGTGGGGACGCGAGTTGGAGTCGCGCTGACACGTTAAACTTGCCTCCTCGCCAAGGAGCCACCGGATATGGCCGCCACCACCTACTTCACGCCCGCCAGTTTCAAACTGATGCGCGAATTCGCACGCAACAACAATCGCGAATGGTTCACCGCGAACAAGGCACGCTGGGAAGCGGTCGTGCGCGACCCGTTCCTGCATCTGATCGGCGACCTCGCCGCGCCGCTCGCCAAGATCAGTAAGCACTATCGCGCCGATCCGCGGCCGCACAACGGTTCGATGTTCCGCATCTATCGCGATACGCGTTTTTCCGGCGACAAAACGCCGTACAAAACCTGGCTCGGTGCGCGCCTGGCCCACGAACGTTCCAAACAGGTGCCGGCGCCGTCGTTCTATATGCACGTGCAGCCTGGCGACAGTTTCGTCGGCGGCGGCCTGTGGCATCCGGAACCGCCGACGCTCAATCGCGTGCGCGAATTTCTCGTCGACAATCCGGCCGCGTGGAAAAAGGCCGTGCACAACGCGCGGTTCCGCGCGAGCTACACGGTCGGCGGCGACTCGCTGACGCGGCCGCCGCGCGGCTACGATCCGGAGCACGACCTCATCGAAGACATCAAGCGCAAGGATTTCGCCGCCTGGCGGGGCTTCGACGACAAGATCGCCTGTTCCTCGGAACTGCGCGACGTCGTCGTCGACGGCTTCAAGGGCGTGGCGCCGATGATCGATTATCTCTGCGCCGCCCTCGACCTGGAGTTTTGAATGGCCGAACACAAGGAGGCGGCGTTACGCGCGATCGCCATCTACAAATTCGCCAAGGCATTGGCGTTGCTGCTGGTCGCCATGGTGGCTTTCCGTCTCGTCGACACGCCGTCGCTGGAGCATCTCGCAACCTGGGTCGAACAATTACCGATCCGCAGCGGCCACGGCATCGTCATCCGCTGGGTCAACGACTTGCTTGGCCTGACGCCGCGAAAATTCGAGCTGATCGGGATCGGCGCGAGCATTTACGCAACATTGTTCCTGATCGAAGGCTGGGGCCTGTGGCGGCGCAAACGCTGGGCCGAATATCTCACCGTGTTCGCGACCGCATCGCTGATCCCCTTCGAAGCCTGGGAAATCTTCCACCATTTCACCTGGCTCAAGGTGGCCGCGCTTGCTGTCAACGTCGTGATCGTGGTCTATCTCTGGCGTATCGTACGCCGCGGCGGCTGACGTCGTTCACGCCTCGGCGAACGGGAACGCAATCACTTCACGAATATCGTCGGTACCGAGCATCGCCATAAGCAGACGCTCGATGCCGAGCGCGACGCCTGCGCAATCGGGCATACCCTGAACCAGTGCCGCGAGCAGGTTCTCGTCGATCGGCACCTCGGCCAGGCCGCGCTCACGCCGCCGTGCGTTGTCGCGTTCGAAGCGCGCACGCTGCTCGGCCGCATCGGTCAGTTCGTGATATCCGTTGGCGAGTTCCTGCGTACCGACGTAGAGCTCGAAACGTTCGGCCACCGGCGGATCGTCCGCGCGAATCTTTGCCAGCGCACATTGCGTCGCGGGATAATCGCAAATCACAGTGGTGCGATCGATCGGAAACGCCGGCTGGATGCGATGGGTGAGCAATAAATCGAGCCAGTCGTCGCGACTCAATCCTTGTTCATCGATTCGCACCTCGCCCAGCGCGCTGCGCAGTTCACTTTCGGCAGTGGTGAACGGATCGATGCCCAGCGTCGACGAGAACAAATCCCGATAAGTGTATTTCTTCACTTCGGCATGCCGATTGACAAGCGCCAATGCGGCACTCACCAGATCGACCGTTTCATCGATCAGGCGCCGATGGTCCCACCCGACGCGATACCATTCGAGCATCGTGAACTCGGGATTGTGTCGCCGTCCCGCCTCGCCGTTGCGAAACACGCGGCCGAGTTCGTAGTTGTCGCCGACGCCGGCGGCGAGCAGGCGTTTCTGCGCAAACTCCGACGACGTGCGCAACCCGCGTTGCGCAGCGCCCGCATCCGCATGGCCGCTGAAACGTGTGTAAAAACTCTCGATATTCGGGTCTGTGTTTCCCGCTGCCGACAATACCGGCGTCGACACTTCGAGCACGCTACGATCGGCGAAGAATTGGCGAATCAGTGCATGCAAGCGCGCGCGCAGATATAGGGCGGCGTGCTTCGAGTCAGCGTTCATGCTTACGCAGGAATCCGAGCAATTTTGCTTCGTCCCAGACCTCGACACCGAGCTCGTTGGCCTTATCGAGTTTCGAGCCCGCTTCGCTGCCGGCGACGACGAAGCTGGTCTTCTTCGATACGCTGCCAGCCACCTTGGCGCCGAGTGCTTCAAGTTTCTCCTTGGCCTCGTCGCGTGTCAGCGCATTGAGGCTGCCTGTCAGTACGACTGTCTTGCCCTCGAGCGGGCCTGCGGCATCAGCGGCGGTGCTGCCGACTTTCTTCAGCAACGCAGCGAGAGAACGTTTGCAACGCGCGACAAGTTCCTGACCCTGCTGCGACGCCAGGAATGTCAGCAGGCTCTGCGCCGTCTCGACCGGCAAACCCGCCGCGACCAGATCAGCTTCGTTCGCGGAATGCAGTGCGGCGAGCGAGTCGAACTTTTCCGCGAGTTGCGCGGCACGCTTCTCGGTCAATTTGGGAACATCGAACTCGGCCAGCAGACTGCCAAGCTCGAGTTTCGCACGCAGCTTGGACGACGGCGCATGCGCATCGGTGATGACGACGCCGCGCGCGAGCAGATCATCGATGACGCGCTGATTGCCTTCCTGCGCAAAGAATGAATCGATCGCGTGCGCGACCTCGCCGCCGATGTCCGGCACGAGCTTGAGAATCGGCCACGGCAGATGGCGGATCAGTTCGAGTTCACCGAACCAGGTCGCGAGCGCCTTCGCCGTGCTCTCGCCGACGTGAGTGATGCCGAGCGAATAGAGGAATCGCGCCAGCGTCGTCTGTCGGCTGTGGTCGATGGCGTCGACAAGATTCTCCGCCCACTTTGTCGCCACCTTGCCGGCCTTGACCGTCTCCGGCGTCGTGTCGTTACGCTCGTCGGCGCGGCGCTTCATCTCGAGCAGATCGTCCAGTGCGAGCTTGTACAGATCGGCCACCGACTTGACGTAGCCCAGCTCGGTCAGGTCTTCGATGTAACGCTCGCCCAGGCCCTCGATATCCATCGCGCGGCGCGAGGCGAAATGGAAGATCGCCTGCTGCACCTGCGCGGCGCAGCTCAAGCCGCCCGTGCAGCGTGCGACTGCCTCACCCTCCTCGCGCACGATTTCCGAACCGCACACCGGACAGGTCGCCGGCATCGCCCACGGCGGCCGCGACGCGTGATGCTTGTCATCGACGATGCTCACCACTTCGGGAATCACATCGCCCGCCCGCCGCACGATCACCGTGTCGCCGATGCGCACGTCGAGCCGTGCGACCTGATCCGCGTTATGCAGTGTCGCGTTGGTCACGGTCACGCCGCCAACGAATACGGGCTTGAGTCGAGCCGTCGGCGTGGCGGCGCCGGTGCGGCCGATGTTGATGTCGATCGCTTCGATGACAGTGGTCTGTTCCTGCGCCGGAAACTTGTGCGCGATCGCCCAGCGCGGCGTGCGGCCGACGAAACCGAGCTCACGCTGCGTAGCGACATCGTCGATCTTGTAGACGACACCGTCGATATCGAACGGCAGCGCATCGCGCTTCTCGCCGATGCGCTGGTAATAATCCAGGCATCCGCGTTCACCCTGGGCCGTGCCGACGAGCGTGCTGACCGGAAAACCCCAGTCGCGCAACTTGTGCAACATCTGCGAATGCGTGGAGGGCAGCGAGCCGCCCTCGACCACGCCCACCGCGTAGGCGTAGAACGCCAACGGCCGCTTCGCCGTGATGCGCGGATCGAGCTGGCGCAGCGAGCCTGCCGCGGCGTTGCGCGGATTGATCAGCGGCTTGATCTTGCCTTCTGAAGCGCGCGCCTTTTCGTTGTATTTCTCGAACCCGGCGCGCGGCATGTAGACCTCGCCGCGCACTTCGAGCACGGTCGGCCAGCCCTTGCCGTGCAGCCGCAGCGGGATCTGTTTGATCGTACGCAGGTTGGCGGTCACGTCCTCGCCCGCTTCGCCGTCGCCGCGCGTGGCGCCGCGCACGAACAAGCCCTGTTCGTAGCGCAGGCTGATCGCGAGTCCGTCGAACTTGGGCTCGACCGAGAATTTGAGCGGCTTGCCGTCGTCGTCGCCCAGCCGACTACGGATGCGTCGGACGAATTCGTCGATCTCCTCTTTGCTGAACGCATTCGCGAGCGACAGCATCGGTATCTCGTGGCGCACTTCGGCGAACTCGCTCGACGGCGCCGCACCGACGCGTTGCGTCGGCGAATCGGCCGAGACCAACTGCGGATGTGCGACTTCGAGCGCTTCGAGCTCGCGCATCAACTTGTCGTACTCGGCGTCCGTGATCGTCGGCTCGTCGAGCACGTAGTAGCGATAGTTGGCCTCGTTCAAGCGCTCGCGCAGAGCCGCGACGTGGCGGGAAACATCGTTTGAAACGGCGGGAGTCATGGCGGAAGTTTACCAATACCTTGCATGTTGCACCGCGCTTACCGGATGCTTTCCTCATCCAACGGGGAGACAACGATGGCGAAATCCAGCTGGAAGGCGTTTCCGCATCCCGACAAAGCCTACGACTACGCCGGCGACAAGCTCGCCAAGGCCTGGGCCAAGCTGCATGCGGGCGATCAGGAACCGTTCCCCGACGAGAAACACATCGCCAAACTGATCAAGGCCAACCCGAAGCTCGGCAAAGACGCGGCCAAGATCGCCGGCACCCTGCAGGACACGTGGCGCGCGTTCCACCGCGGCGATTTTCACGAAGCCTACGAATCCGGCGTCGCGCTGAAGGCACTCGGCGCCTCGGTCGCAATCAAGGCCGGCGGCATCCATGCGACCTATCTTGTCGACAGCGAGAAGGATAAAACCGAGCGCTTCGAAGCGCTCGCCAACCTGGCCGACGATGCGATCGCCGCGCTGCCCAGCGAAGCCAATTCACACTACCGCCGCGCCTTCGCACTCGGCCGCTACAGCCAGACGATCTCGATCACCAAGGCACTGGCCCAAGGCATCGGCGGCAAGGTCAAAGAGTCGATCGACAAAGCGCTCAAGCTCGCGCCCAAACATGCCGAAGCGCACACGGCGCTCGGTGTCTATCACGCCGAGATCGTAGGCAAGGTCGGCGGCATGCTCGCCAAGCTGACCTACGGCGCCAACGCCGGCGAAGCGGAGAAACAACTCAAGGAAGCACTCAAGCTGACGCCGGATTCGCCGATCGCCTGGGTCGAATACGGCAACGCCCTGCTCCTTCTGTACGGCGACAAGCGCGAAGACGACGTCGCTGAAGCCTACGCCAAAGCGTCGAAGCTAAAGCCAAAGGATGCGATGGAAGCGCTCGATGCGGCGTGGGCGAAAGAGCAGATCGAATAGCGTTGTACTGCCGGGCGCCAAGAGTTCCTGTTTTCTAATTCTATGGGGCAGCAATGCGTGCGCTGATCGCGATATTTCTTCTGTGCGTTTCGCTTGCGGCCACCGCTGCGTCCAATTTTACCTTCAACGAATCACCCGGCCCGTTCGGCGTCGGATTCCATGTCGTCCAACAATACGACTATTCCCGCGCCTACCTCGGCAAGTTCGACACCGTCAGCGGGCGCCCGATAAAGCGTGAGCGGGCTCGGCCCATACAAACCCTGATCTGGTATCCCGCGCAAAAAGGTCACGGGCCGATGCGCTATGCCGACTATCTCGATCTAAGCGGCAGTGAAGACGACTTTACCCGCACGTCCGACGAACAAGCCGCCGCTGTCGCCGAAGGAATGAATTGGCTCGTGCCTGCCAAGATGAGCGCTGAGCAAGTGACTCGGGAGAAGGCCCAGGTGATGTGGGCTGTGAAGGACGCCCTCCCACTCGCGCAACGCTTTCCGGTCGTGATCTACGCTCCGAGTTTCAACGCATCGGCTTTTGAGAACGCTGACTTATGCGAATACCTAGCCAGCCACGGCTATGTCGTGATAGCGAGCCCCTCGTTCGGCGCACATAGCCGCGCCATGACCGACGACCTCGAGGGCGCCGAGGCGCAGGTCGACGACATCGAATTTCTGATCGGCTATGTTCAAAGCCTGCCCTACGCCGATGCCTCCCGCATCGCCGTTGCAGGCTACAGTTGGGGTGGCGTCGCAAATGTCTTCGCCGCCGCGAAGGATGATCGGATCACCGCGCTCGTCGGGCTGGATGGCGGCATCCGCTATGTCGGAAAACTCATTGCGGAAGCGAAATACGTCGTGCCGCAACGGCTCACTGCACCCTACCTATACTTGCGGTCTTCGGCGCCTACGCCTGAGGAAATCGCCGAGCGCAAAATCGACGTTTCCGACGACCTGCCCGCGCGCATGAAGTATTCGGATATCTACGACGTGACCTTCGCTTCCCTAGTCCACTATCACTTCGCTTCGGAGCATTTACGTTTTCTCGACACGGGCGATAAGGCAGTGTTCCCAGGGACGTATTCGCTGGCGGAGATTTCGCGCGCGTACGGGTTGGTCGCACGCTACACGCTGAATTTCCTTGATGCCGAGCTGAAAAACGATATCCAAGCACGAGAATTCGTGGAACGTGTGCCGCGAGGTATTTCTGACAAGCGGGTCCGAGTCGAAGTGCGGCCCAGCACCGGTTCACCGCCGACGCGGGACGCGATGGCAGCCGAACTCGACAAGCGCGGCTTCGCTAGCGCGACCGCGGTTTATGAAGAAATGAAGGCAAAAGACGAGAGATTCACGTTGCCTCCTTTCGACCTGATGACCTGGATAGGCAAGTTAAAAGATCGGCCCAAGGACGCGGTTGAAATCGGCACGCTGTTCGTCAAACTCTATCCTACGATGCCTGGAGCTTACGTTTGGCTGGCCGAAGCTCAGCGCGCTGCGGGCGAGAAGCCAGCGGCGATCGAGAACTACAAAAAAGCTCAGCAACTCGCTCCCGCCAACACCGGCATTGCAAAAGCCCTCGAGAAACTGCAGTCCGGCGGGATGTAGACGTTTTTCGCAAGCGCGTCACTGCGAACGATTTTGCAAACTGGGATTCGCCATGCGAATCCCAGTTTGACGGCGTCACCAGACCTGCACGCGCTGCTTCGGCGTGAGATATAGCGTCTGTCCTTCTTTCACATCAAAGGCCGGATACCAGGCATCGAGATTGCGCACCGTATCCGCGCGATACATCGGCAACGCGTGGCCATCGGTGACGACGGCATTACGCGTCGCCGCCTCGCGCATCTTCGTGCGCCACGCCTGCGCGAAGGCGAGGAAGAAACGCTGGTCGCCACTCAGTTCCTGTAGCTTCGGCGCCGGCTTGCCGCCGAGCGACAGCAGATACGCGTCGTGCGCGGCCGACAAACCGGCGACGTCGGCAATGTTTTCGCTCAACGTCTGCTTGCCGTTCTCGGCGAGATCGGGAAACGGCCGATAGCCGTTGAACTGCTCGACGAGACGCGTGCCGGCTTCCTCGAAATGCTTGGCGTCATCCGGCGTCCACCAGTTGACGAGCAGGCCTTGCGCGTCGAACTGGCTGCCCTGGTCATCGAAGCTGTGGCTGATCTCGTGACCAATCACCGAACCGATCGCACCGAAATTGAATGCCGCGTCCGCCTGCGGATCAAAGAACGGCGGCTGCAGGATCGCCGCGGGAAAATTCAACGCGTTCGCCAACGGCAGGTTCACCGCATTGATCGTCTGCGGCGTCATCACCCACTCGCCGCGATCCGGCGCTTTGCCGAGCTTGGCCAGCGCTTCCTTGTAGTTGAACTCCTCCGCTCGCTGCGCATTGCCGTAAGCATCGCCGCGCACGATCTTGAGCGTGGAATAGTCACGCCATTTGTCGGGATAGCCGACGCCGACCTTGAGCGTGGCGAGCTTGGCAAGCGCCTTTTCCCGGGTCTGCGGCGTCATCCAGGCGAGCTTTTCGATGCGTGCGTGATAAGCCTTGATCAGGTCCTGCACCATCGCCTCGATCTTGGCCTTCGACTCGGGCGGGAAATATTTCTCGACGTAGAGTTTGCCGACGACTTCGCCGAGCGAGCCGTTGGTCGCCGCCACCGCGCGTTTCCAGCGGTCGCGGATCTTCGGCGTGCCGTTGAGCGCGGTGCCGTAGAAGGCGAAGTTCTCGTCGACGAACGCCTTGGGCAGGATGCCCGAATTGCGATCAATCAGGCGCAGTGTGAGGTAGTCCTTCCACGTGTCGACCGATTCACTGCCTACGAGCGCGGAAATGCCCGTGATCGCGCTCGGCTGCCAGACGAAGAAATCGCCCTGCGCGCCCAATCCTGCGGCGTTGAAGTACGCGTTCCAGTCGAGGCCGGGCGCCTTGCCCGCGAAGTCCGCGCGCTTCCAGCGATTGTTTGCCTTGTGCACGTCCTCGGAATCGACGCGCGGCCAATGCGCTTTGGCGATCTTCGTTTCCAGCGCGAAGATGCGTTCGGCCTTGGCGTCGGCATCCGCGATGTTGGCGAGTTTGAGCAAAGCCGCGATGTGAGCGCGATACTTCGTGCGCAGCTCGGCCATCTTCGGCGAGTCGGACACATAGTAGTCGCGATCGGGCATGCCGAGGCCGCCCTGCAGCAGGTACGGGACGTTGTGGCTTGGATCGTCGAGCGCCTGCGTGATCCAAACGCCGAAGATATTGTCGGTGTAGAAATTCGTGGCGTTCAACGCGTCGACGTCGGCGCGCAAGGTCGTGCCGAGATAGGCGCTCAGCGAGGCCTTGTCCTTGACCCCCGCGACGCGATCCAAGTCCGCCCTCAGCGGCGCCAATCCTTTCGCTTCGATGCCTGCCTCATCCATGTAGCTCGCGTAAAAATCGCCGACCTTCTGCGCGTCCGAGCCGTCCGCGGCTTTGGCTGCCGCCGCGGTCTCGATCAGCTCGCGCACGCGTTTGTTGTTGAGTTCGGACAATACGCCCCACGCGCCCCAGCTCGAACGGTCGGCGGGGATTTCGTTTGCCTTGAGCCAGGCGCCGTTGGCGTAGTCGAAGAAGTCGTCGCCGGGCTTCACTGCATGATCAATGCCGGCGAGGTCGACGCCGTTCGCGGCGGTCGTTTTCTTGGCGTAGGGCGAAGCGACGAACAGGGTCGCCATGGCGGCGGCGACCGCCGCGAAAACCCGCGAGCGATGAATATGCATGTCCTTCCCTCTGAGAATAAAAGTCATAACTTAGCCCGGCCCCATGAAATCAACATGGGCAGAAAGTCACCGGAAAACATGAAATTCGCTACCAATGCACCCCGCGCATGATCGAGGCGAAGGCGACCTGTTCACTGGTCGGCTGCTGCTCCAGCTGCGCCCTGCCCTTCATGCCCTGCGCGGCCGCGGAATCGGGGAACATGCGGAACGCGGTGTTCATCAGGATTTCGTACAGTCGCGGCGCGACCGCGTACAGCAACTGGGCGAAGATGCCGGTGCGCGTGGCGATGCGTACGGGGCGCTCGATGATCGCCTCGGCGATCAGGTCGGCCGCCTCGTCGGGCGTCAGCGTCGGCACCGATTCGTACATCTTGGTCGGCGCGATCATCGGCGTCTTCACCAACGGCATGTTGATCGTGGTGAAGTTGATGCCGTTGTCCGAATACTCGGCCTGCGCGCAGCGCGAGAACGCGTCGAGCGCGGCCTTTGAAGCGACGTAAGCCGAGAAACGTGGTGCATTGGTCAGCACGCCGATCGAGGAGATATTGATGACGTGGCCGCGATGCCGCTCGGCCATGCCGGGCAGGAAGCCCATGATCAGGCGAAGTGAACCGAAGTAGTTGAGTTGCATCGTACGCTCGAAATCATGGAAGCGATCGTAGCTCGAAGCGATCGCGCGACGGATCGAACGCCCCGCGTTGTTGACGAGGACGTCGACGCCGCCGTGTTCCTTGACGATCTTCGCGACGAGTTCGTCGGCGGATTTCAGGTCGGAAAGATCGGCGATGTAGGTGTAGCACACGCCGCCCGCCTCCTCGATTTCCTTTTTTGCCTGCGCCAACTCCTCCTCACCGCGCGCGCAGATCAGCAGCTTCGCGCCGGCACCGGCGATCTTGAGCGCCGCCGCCTTGCCGATGCCGGACGATCCGCCGGTGATCAGCACGGTGCGCCCCTTGACCTTGCCGCTCAGCGAATGGTCGACGAACAGGTCGGGATCCAGATGGCGCTCCCAATAATCCCACAGCCGCCACGCGTAGTTTTCCAGCTTCGGCAGCTTGATCTTCGAGCCGCGCAACGCGCGCTCGGTCTCGCGCGAATCGAAGCGCGTCGGATAGTTGATCAATTTCAACGCCTCAGCCGGAATGCCGAGATCGCGCAGCACGACGTTGATAAAGCGTTTCACCGGCGGCAGGCTCGCCAGCCCCTGCTTCACCGCCGCCGGCAGGAACGCGAACATGCGCGCGTCGAGCCGCATCGACATCTGCGGCGCGTGCCCGGCATGCGCGAAGATGTTGAGCACCTGGCCGATACGCAGCGGCGCCGGATCGGTCAGATGGAATACGCCACCGTCGAGCCCGGGCTTGTGCGCGATATGGTCCATCGCGTCGACGACGTAGTCGACCGGCACCATGTTGACGCGTCCGCCTTCGATGCCGAGCACGGGCATCCAGGCCGGCAGCGTCTGGCGCAGCTTTTTCAGGGTGCGGAAGAAATAGTACGGCCCGTCGATCTTGTCGATCTCGCCGGTCTGAGAATGGCCGAGCACGACGGCGGGCCGATAAATGCGATGCGGGCGCTTGTATTCCTTGCGCACGATCGCCTCGGATTCGTGCTTGGTCTTGAAGTAGGGGTTGTCGCCGATGTCTTCGGCCTCGTCGAACATGTCCTCGCGGAACACGCCCGGATACAGCCCCGCGACCGCGATGGAGCTTGCGTGGTGGAAGCAGCCGGCTTTGATCTCGTCGGCGATTTGCACCGCATGACGCGTGCCCTCGACGTTGGCTTTGTACTGGCTTTCGGCGTCCGCAGCGAGATCGTAGATCGCAGCGAGATGGAAGAAATGCTTGATCTTGCCCGCGAGCGCCTTGCGCTGTGCCGGGGCGATGCCGAGCATCGGCTTGGCGATATCACCGTGCACGGCAATGAGGCGCTTGCCGTCATCGCCGAGGCGCTCACGCAGCGCGTCGAACTTGTCCATCGAACCGCGACGTACGAGGCAATAGATCGCGCCCTTGCGCGCGTACAATTTTTCCACGAGATGGCGGCCGATGAATCCCGTTGCGCCGGTCACGAAATACGTCATGGTCTACCCCGTTGTTGTTCCTTCCGCGAGTATTGCAACGACTTGGCGGGATTGCTTGCTGCGTTGCATCGCGATGCCGCTCGAACGCGCGCTCGCGTTGACCCGACAGCGAGCGGGTGCGTAGAATTCCGCGGAATTCATCGGGGAACGATATGGCCGACCTGAAAGCGAAATTCGACAAGGCAAGCGAAGACGTCAAGCAGCTGAAGGAGCGGCCGGACAACGATACCCTGCTCAAGCTCTACGCACTCTACAAGCAGGGCTCCGAAGGCGACGTCTCGGGCCCGAAGCCCGGCTTCTTCGATTTCGTCGGCACGGCCAAATACGAGGCCTGGGCCAAGCTCAAGGGCACCAAGCAGGACGACGCCCAGCAGAAATATGTAGACCTGGTAAAGAAGCTCGGCGGCTGAACCTGCTCTCAAATCTACTGCGCTCGACATTTCGCGCGCGTACGGTGCTCGGAATCCTCATGTATTCCGCACATACACTCCGGTTCCTGCGCTCCGTGCGCGCGCGAAATGTCTTCGCTCGCTACGATTTGAAAGCAGGTTCCCTTTAATAATGGCCCGCGAGACGAAGGATCGCATTCTTGAGGTCAGCCTTGCGATGTTCAACGCGCAGGGCGAGCCGAACGTCACGACGAACCACATCGCTGACGAGCTCGAGATCAGCCCTGGCAATCTCTATTACCATTTCCGCAACAAGGAAAACATCGTCGAGCACATCTTCGCGCGCTTCGAAGCGCGCATGGATCAGGCCCTGCTCGTACCCGACGACCGCCTGCCGAATCTCGAAGACGTGTGGCTGCAGCTGCACCTCGTGTTCGAATGCATGTGGGACTACCGATTCCTCTATCGCGATCTCGTCGACATCCTCTCGCGCAACCGCAAGCTGCGCACCCACTTCGCCCGCATCCTCGCCCGCGCCGGCACCAGCACGCGCGCGGTGCTCGGCGGCCTCGCTCGCGCCGGCATCGTGCGCGCGACGGCGGACGAAATCCACGCAACCGCCGAGAACGTGCTGCTGGTAACGACGTTCTGGCTCAACTTCAACGCCGTGCGCGGCAACAGCGACCTCGGCAAGATCGCGCCGAGCCAGGAAGACCTGACCCACGGCATTTATCAGGTGATGCTGCTGATCGCGCCGTTCCTGCGCGATGCCGAGCGCGTGCATCTCAACACGCTGGCGCAGGCGTATCGACGGTAACGATACGTCCGTTATTCCCGCGCGCTCTTAGCGGGGCTTTCAACAGCCGGATGCTGGTCATCCAATGCCTTTGCTCTTCTGCTCGTCATTCCGGCGGAAGCCGGAATCCAGTGTCTTTGCTTTTGCTTGTTTTGTTTTTAAGAGCAAAGGCTTCCACTCGTCCTTCGGCCGAGCGGCCTACTTTCTTTGCTTGTGCAAAGAAAGTAGGCAAAGAAACACACCCCAGCGCCTTGCGCCGTTCGGGCTCCTGCCCGAACGGTCCGCGTCATCGGCCGGGTTCCGCTGATTGCACATCCTGTGCAACAGCGGAATGCGCGCGATCCCTCGCGCGCACCCTGAGGGCCTTTTCGTCCACTGCCGCCGCAGGACCATGGGGACCCCGGGGAGAGCAGAGCGCGCGCGTCCTGCGCGCAGAAGCCAGAGCAGAAAAGCCTCACGCGCCGTTGCTCTTGATCCTGGGCCCCGTCAGCCGCGGCGAGGGCAGGCCGGAATCGCCCGACAGGGTCGCGCGCAGGGATGCGCGCGAGTTCGCGAATGGGCAGAATGCCCATCGAGCGAACCCCGGCCTGACCTTGCGCACCCGCAGCGCGTAGCGCGGAGGGCGCGGCTCCCGGGGGGTGTTCTCTTTGGTTACTTTCTCTTGCACAAGCAAGAGAAAGTGACCCGCTCGCACGGATGCGAGCGGAAAAACGAAGGGACGCGGTCAGAGCAGAATCAAGAGCCACAGCAAAAGCTGGATTCCAGCTTCCGCTGGAATGACGAGCTAAGAGCAAAGACACTGGATTCCGGCTCTTGCCGGAATGACGGGCTAAGAGCAAAGAAGATTCTCAGAATGCGGGAAGCACCGCCCCCTGATACTTCTTCGCGATAAATTCCTTCACTTCCGGGCTGGTCAGCGCGGCAGCGAGCTTCTTCACCGCCGGCGCATCGCGGTTGTCCGGGCGGCCGACGAGGAAGTTCACATACGGCGATTGGCCGTCCTCGATCGCCAGCGCATCCCTGGTCGGATTGAGCTTGGCGTCGAGCGCGTAGTTCGTGTTGATCACGGCGAGATCGACCTGGTTCAGCACGCGCGGCAGCATCGCGCCTTCGAGTTCCTTGAACTTCAGGTGCTTCGGATTCGTCGCGATGTCGCGCAGACTCGACAGCGGATTGCTCGGGTCCTTGAGCGTGATCAGCCCCGCCTTCTGCAACAGCAGCAGCGCACGGCCGCCGTTGCTTGCTTCGTTGGGAATGGCCACGCTCGGGCCGTCCGGCAATTCGGCCAGCGATTTGATCTTGGACGAGTAGGCACCGAGCGGTTCGATGTGCACGCCGACAATGCGCACGAGGTTCGTGCCCTTGCCCTTGTTGAATTCGTCGAGGTACGGACCCGTTTCGAAATAGCTCACGTCGATGCGCTTCTCCGCCACCTGCACGTTCGGCTGCACGTAGTCGGTGAAGACTTTGATCGAAATGTCGACGCCTTCGGCGGCGAGCTTCGGTTTGACGAATTCGAGGATTTCCGCGTGCGGAACGGCGGTTGCTGCGACGGTGAGTTTTTCCGCGGCGTGAAGCGGCAGCGCGAGGAGCGCCGCCAGAAGCAGCATCAGGCGTTTCATGGTTCGGGAGTGAAAAAGGAAGGTCATTATTGTCCCCGCAATGCGGCTCGCGCGGGATGACCGCGCGGCACATCCATATGCTAACCGCGTCTATGCAAGGTTGCGAACCGTTCAGCGTCGACTCGCGCGCGCGACGAGCCAGTCGCCGATCGACTGCAGCACTTGCACTAAAACCAGCAACAGTACGACGGTCACGATCATCACGTCGGTCTGAAAACGTTGATAGCCGAAGCGCATCGCCAGATCGCCGAGGCCGCCCGCGCCGACCACGCCGGCCATCGCCGTGTAGCCGACCAGCGCCACGCCGGTGACCGTGATCCCCGCGAGAATGCCCGGCCGCGCCTCGGGCAGCAGCACGCCGAGCACGATCTGCCGCGTCGTCGCGCCCATCGCCTGACTCGCTTCGATCACGCCGCGATCGACCCCGCGCAATGCCGTCTCGACGAGGCGCGCAAAGAACGGCGCCGCGCCGGCGACCAGCGGCGGAATCGCACCGGCAACGCCGAGGGAGGTGCCCACGATAAGCAAGGTCAGCGGAATCATCACGATCAGCAGGATGATAAACGGCAGCGAGCGCAGCACATTGACCAGAAACGACAGCGTTATGTTGACGCCGCGCTGCGCGAGCAACTGGCCGCGTCCGGTCAGGAACAGCAGCACGCCAAGCGGCAAGCCGAGGATCACACTGAACAGCAGCGAGCCGCCGAGCATCAGCAGGGTGTCGATGCTCGCCGATCCGATTTCGGTCCAGTCGATATTGGCGAAGAATCCATCCATCAGCGGATCTCCTCGACCTCGGCGCCGGCCTCGCGCAGGCCGCGCAGCGCCGCATCGACATCGCCGCCGCTCAATGCGAGCGTGAGCTGCGCATAGGCCGTGTCCTTGATCCGGTCGATGCGGCCGCCGAGCAGGCCGAAATCCACCTGCGTCTCGCGCGCGATGCGTGCGAGCACCGGCGCATGCACCGACTCGCCGCGCAGCGTGACGCGAACGCGCCGCGCCGACGGCACGCCCGAGCCGCTCGGGTCCACCCTTTCCTCGTGCTCGTATTCCTGCACGAACCGCTGCGTCGTCGCATGCCGCGGATGCAGGAACACGTCAGCCACCTTCCCGGTTTCCACGAGACGACCGGCATCGAGCACCGCCACGCGGTCGCAAATGCGGCGGATCACGTCCATCTCATGCGTGATCAGCACCACGGTGAGGCCGAGTTCGCGGTGAATCTCGCCGATCAGGCGCAGCACCGAGGCCGTCGTTTCCGGATCGAGTGCGCTGGTTGCCTCGTCGCAGAGCAGAATCGAAGGTGCACAGGCCAGCGCACGCGCGATACCCACGCGCTGCTTCTGCCCGCCGGAGAGCTGCGCCGGAGTGTGGTTTGCGTATGCACCAAGATCGACGAGTTCGAGCAACTCGCCGACGCGCTTTGTGATCGCCGCGCGGTCCGCATCGCCGGCGAGACGCAGCGGAAACGCCACGTTCTGCGCAACGGTCTTCGACGCGAGCAGATTGAAATGCTGGAAGATCATGCCGATGCGCCGGCGCTGTTTGCGCAATGCAGCCGAATCGAGCGCGGCGATGTCGACACCGTCGATGAACACGCTGCCGCCGCTCGGCCGTTCGAGGCCGTTGATCAGCCGCAGCAGCGTCGACTTGCCCGCACCCGAGCGGCCGATGATGCCGAACACCTCGCCGGTTTCGATGCGCAGGTCGAGCGGGTGCAGCGCGACGACGTCGTGCCCATCGACGCGATAGGTTTTGTGGATATTCTGGAAGTGGATCAATTGCGGCGGTCCGTTTCGAATGCCGCGACCTTAACCGGCCCGCATTGCCGTCGCAAGAACGAAAACGGCCGCAAGAGGCGGCCGTCTTCCTTGTTTGTATTGGCTTGCGGTTACTTCGCCGCCTTCAACTTGCGACTCAACGCGGTAACTTGGCGCGTCAACTCTTCGATCTCGCGCTTGGTCGGAATGCCGAAGCGATGCAGAACGCGGCCCACGCCGCGCTCGACTGAACCGGCATACGCATCGACGCGCTTCACGACGCGCCGGGTGATCGGCGTGAGCATACCCACGGCGTGCGCCTGCGTGTCCGCGACCGTCTCGCGTGCGAAACGGAGGCCGCGTGCGGCGACGTCCTGGCCTTCCTCGGCGAAACGACCGAACCACTGGCCACCGTGCTTGCGCGTCAGCGAGAACGCGCCGAGCCCGGCGAGCCACACGCGACGCAGTTGTTCCGCCGGCGGATTTGCAAACTCGATCTTGGCGCTCTTGGACTTCTTGCCTGCCATGCCATTGCCTCGTTTGGAAGAGTGAAAACGAAACTAGCCGGCCGAACTAGAACATTCACACTAACGCGGTCACCGCCGAGTCGAATCAGCGCAGTTTGATCTGGTTGCTCTCGTACTTGCGATCGTAAGCGCGCAACTCGTCGCGGATATGCGCAATGCGCTGGCGGCCGAGGACGCTGCGCTCTTCGTCGAGCACGTTGGCGCCGAGCAGCTCGGCCATGCGCTGAGCGGTCGGCAGCAACGCATCCCAACCGTCGAGCGCGGGCACCGGACCCGGCAAGGCCATGAAGAAGGTCATGCCGGGCGTCTGCAGCGTGTCGATTTCACGCATGTCGAAGAAGCCGGGCTTGACCATGTTCGCCATGCTGAAGATCGGCCCGGCTTCGGGCCGGCCGGCGACGAGGCGATGGAAGATGTTTTTGTCGCCGAACACGAGGCCGGCTTTCTCCGCGGCGACGATCAAGCTGGCGCCGTGGATCGTTTCGCCTGGACGCGCGGCAACGTGCAAGGTAACGATGCGCTCAACCGGCTGCGTCGTCGGCCGCACGCCCGGCAGCGGGCCCTTGCGCACGGGCGGCGGCGTGGCCGCTGTGCTGCGCTTTTCGGCGATCGTCGAGCCGAGTTTATCGAGTTCCGCCTGGATGCCGACGTCGAGCTCGCCTTGCGTAGGCAGGGCATCGGGATCGGGCACGTCGCCGAGCGAAGGCTCGAGACGTTCGCCGCCCTCGCCCAGAGAAAGCCTGCGCTTGCCCTGCCCCGGCCGGCGCGGCCGGCCGAAAATATAGATGAGCGCGAGGACGAGGACGCCTGCGATCGCAAGGATGACGCGTATTTCGGTTGAGTCCATCTTCGGCAACTCCGATCGAATTTGGCTCAGGCGGCGCCAGCCAGCTTCGCCGCCTCGGCCAAGTCTACTTGAACCAGGCGCGAGACGCCCGGTTCGCGCATGGTCACGCCGCAGAGCTGTTCGGCGACTTCCATCGTCGATTTGTTGTGGGTGACGAAGAGGAATTGCACGCTCTCGCTCATTTCCTTGACGAGATTGGAGAAGCGGCCGACGTTGGCCTCGTCGAGCGGCGCATCGACCTCGTCGAGCAGGCAGAACGGCGCCGGATTGAGGCGGAAGATCGAGAACACCAGCGCGACGGCGCTCATCGCCTTCTCGCCGCCCGAGAGCAGCGAAATGCTCGTCACGCGCTTGCCCGGCGGCCGCGCCATGATCGCAACGCCCGCGTCGAGCACGTTGTCGCCGGTCAGTTCGAGGTAGGCCTGGCCACCACCGAACAGGCGCGGGAACAGTTCCTGCAGGCCGGTATTGACGCGGTCGAAAGTTTCCTTGAAGCGCTGGCGCGTTTCCGTGTCGATCTTGCGGATCGCGGTCTCGAGCGTCTCCAGTGCGGTATTGAGGTCGGTGAGCTGCGAATCGAGATAAGTTTTGCGCTGCGACTGTTCCTCGTACTCGGAAATCGCGGCGAGGTTGACCGGCTCCAGACGCTTGATCTTCGCCTCGAGCTCGGTGATGTCGCGCTGCCACTCCTCGTGGTCGGCGCCCTGCGGCAGCGATTCGATCAGCGCCGCAAATTCATGGCCGGCGGCGACGATCGCGTCCTGCAGCTGCTGCGCGCGGATCTTCAGACCCTGCTCGGCGAGACGCTTTTCCGACAGCGCTTCGCGCGCTTGCTGCAGCACATGCTCGATGCGATGGCGTTCCTGCTCGTGGCCGCGGAATTCGTGGTCGCGCGTCTCCAGCGCTTTACGTGCTTCGACGAGCTGCTTGTCGATCAACAGGCGCTGGTCGAGATAGATCTGGCGCTCGGATTCCAGATCGGCGAGCGGCGTCTGTCCGGATTCGAGCTGCTGTCCAATCTCCGCCTTGCGCGCTTCGAGCTGAGCGAGCTGGCTGCTCATGCGCTGCAGCGCCTGCTCCAGCGCAGCGACGTTCGTACGCTTGGATTCGATGTCGAGCGCGAGCCGATGAGTCTGCTCGGACGCTTCGCGCGCGTTCATGCGCGCTTCCTCGCGTGCCTCGAGCATGCGCCGGCGCTCACTGTCGAGATGCTGGCGGCGCTGCTCCTGATCGCCCATGCGCGACACGGCGTCTTCGAGACGCGCGCGCGCTTCGCGTGTGGCAGCTTCGTCGGCAGCGAGTTTCGTTTCGAGTTCGGCGATTTCGGTGTCGACGCGCGCGATGCGCGCTTGCGCGGTTTCGAGCTTGCCGCGATGACTCTGCAACTGCCCGGTCAACTCGGCGACGCGGCGATGCGCGACGTAAAGTTCGCGCTGCGCATCGTCGCGGGTGCGCTCGGCATCGGCGCGCTGCGCCTTGATCTCCTCGAAGCGCGCACCGAGCGCGGCGAGGCGCTCCTCGGCCGCCTCGGTCTGTTCCTTCAGCGCATGGATTTCCTTCTCGCGCGCGATCACGCCCGCATGCGCGTCGCCGCGCCGGCGCACGCGCGCGAAACCCGCGCCGAGCCATTCGCCGGCCGGGGTGATGACGGATTCGTGCGGCGCAAGGCTGCCCGCGCGTGCCCGCGCGGCTTCGATCGAATCGGCGGTGTAGATGCTGTCGAGAACATGCAGCACGGCCGCCGGACCGCGAACATGAGCGGCGAGCGTACCCGTGCGCGCTGCGCTGCCCTGCGTCGAGGCGACCAACGCGATATCGGATTTGCTCACCTGCGCGAGTTCGTTCAAGTAATCAAACGGCGCATCGACGAGCACGCCGTCGAACAAGCCCGAAAGCACGGTTTCGACGGCGGTTTCCCAGCCGCCGTCGACGTCGAGCGCCTCGCCGAGGCGTGGCGCCTTGTCCAGACCGAGACGTTCGAGCCATTCGTGCGCCGGCGACTTCTCCTGACCAAGCGCCGCATGCTGCAGCGCTTCGAGCGAGGCGAGACGCCCGCGCATCGACTGCAGTTGTGTACGGCCCTCGTTGAGCCACGCGCTGGCCTGATGCTCTTCGCCGACCAGCTCTTCGTGTTTGGCCTTGCGCTCGTCGAGCATCGCGGTGAAGGTTTCCACCTTCTCCCGGTGCTCGTCGTGATCGGCGGCCAATTGCTCCGCCGTCGCGCTGAGCGTGGCGAAATCGGCCGCCTGTTTTTCCGCGCGCAGCGTGTCCAGGCGACGGCCGGTTTCCATCGATTGGCGATCGAGGTAGTCCAGGCGCGTGCGCTCGACCTCGGCGGCCTGCCCCGAGTCGGCGCTGGCCTTGGAATGCTCGTCCCACTGCGACTGCCATTCGGCGAGCGCGGATTCGGCGGCGTGCTGCGCCTCGGCGGTCTGTTCGGCGGCCTCGCGCAGCGTCGCCAGCTTCGGTTCGCCGTCGAGCAGTGCAGCGCGCAGCGTTTCGATCTGCTCGCGATCGGCGGCGATATGCTCACCAAGTTCGGCGTGCGCAGTTTCGGTTTCGACGCGCGCGCGTTCGAGGCGCTCGCCGAGTTCCTTGTTGTGCTGGATCTGCTGCTCGACGCGCGCGATGTCGCCGCCGACACGGTAAACCTCGGCCTGCACGCTGTTGAGATGATCGGTCGCTCCCTGATGAGTCTCGCGCAGCATTTCGAGCTGCGCTTCGATCTGGCGTTGGTCGGCGACGAATTTCTCGATGCCGGTCTCGGCCTCGCGCAGCGCATCGCTGTGGCCTTCGAGCTCCGTCGCGATCGCGCGATAGTGTAGGCCGCGCAATTCGGATTCCTTCTTCGCCTGCTCGGTTTTCAACTCCTGCCAGCGCGCCGCGGCCTTGGCCTGGCGGTTCAAGTGTTCGAGCTGCTTGTCGACTTCCTCGCGCACGTCGTTCAAGCGCTCGAGGTTCTCGCGCGTCGCCTTGATGCGGCTTTCGGTTTCCTTACGGCGCTCCTTGTACTTGGAGATGCCGGCCGCCTCTTCGAGATGCCCGCGCAGTTCGTCGGGATGCGCGGAGATGATCTCCGAGATCATGCCCTGCTCGATGATCGAATAGCTGCGCGCACCGAGGCCGGTGCCGAGGAACAGGTCGGTGATGTCGCGGCGGCGGCAGCGCGCGCCGTTGAGGTAGTACTGCGATTGACCGTCGCGGCTGGCGACACGCTTGACCGAGATCTCGTTGTAGTTGGCGTATTCGCCGACGACGAGGCCGTCGGAGTTGTCGAAGATCAGCTCCACCTGCGCCGTGCCGACCGGTTTGCGCCCGGTCGAACCGGAGAAGATCACGTCGCTCAGCGCGTCGCCGCGCAGGCGGCTCGCGGCGCTCTCGCCCATGACCCAGCGGATCGCGTCGATGATGTTGGACTTGCCGCAGCCGTTCGGACCGACGACGCCGGTCATGTTCGTGGGCAGGTGTAGAACGGTCGGATCGACGAAGGATTTGAATCCGGAGAGCTTGATCGTAGTCAGTCGCATCGTTTGTTCTTGAAAGTCCTTTTGCCGCGCACGAGGTGTCCGCGTTGTAGTGTGTAAGCGCTTGAGCTAAGGTGCGCGCCCCACGCAAGAATAAGTCGTCATTCCCGCGAAAGCGGGAATCCATTTTGATTTTGCTCCTGAGAGCAAAGACACTGGATTTCCGCTTGCGCGGGAATGACGGCAAGAGAAGTTTTCCGCACTGCAAGTTTCAGGAGTTGAATCCCATGTCCACCAAGCCCAGCAAAGCCCTGGAGACCTTTCCGAACCCGCAGCCGGGCCGCGATTATACCATCCGCATGCGCATCCCCGAGTTCACCTGCCTGTGTCCGAAAACCGGCCAGCCGGACTTCGCCGAGATGCGCCTGGAGTATGTGGCGGACAAAACCTGCGTCGAACTCAAGTCGCTCAAGCTCTACATCTGGAGTTTCCGCGACGAGGGTCATTTCCACGAAGACGTGACCAATCGCATCCTCGACGACCTGGTGAAGGCGACGAAGCCGCGCTTTATGCGCCTGACGGCGGAATTCGGTGTACGCGGCGGCATCTATACGACCGTCGTAGCCGAGCATCGCAAGAAAGGCTGGAAAGCGCCGGAGAAAGTCGAGCTGGCATAAATTCAAAGCTTCCTTCTCCCGCAGGGAGAGGGGCTTATCTAAAGAGCTTCACTGTCGCGGCTTGCCCTTCCGCGATACACCCTTGGGCAGGGCATCGATCACCGCCGCAAGATCCGTCGCCAGCGGCGCCGAAAAGCTGTAACTCTTACCGTCGAGCTCGAACTCGAAGCGCGCCGCGTGCAGGAACAGGCGCTTCAAGCCGAACCCGCGCATGTTCTGATTGAAGCCTTTCTCGCCGTATTTTTCGTCGCCCGCCAGCGGGTGCTCGATATGCTGGGCGTGGACGCGGATCTGATGCGTGCGCCCGGTGAACAGGGTCACCTCCGCCAGGCTCGCGTCGGCGAAGATATCGACGATGTGGAACCGCGTCAGCGACGGCTTGCCGTCATCCGAGACGCGAACCATCCGCTCCCCGCCTTGCAGGAGCGACTTGCGCAGCGGCGCGTTCACGTCAAATCGCGCCTTGTGCGTATGCCCCTTGAGCAAAGCCAGATACTGCTTAGTGGTCTGGTTTTCGCGGATCAACTCCTGAAGCCCGGTCAGGGCCGAGCGCTTTTTCGCGAAGACGAGCACGCCGCTGGTGTCGCGATCCAGACGATGAGCGAGTTCGATCGTTTCCTCCGGACGCGAGGCGCGCAGCAACTCGATCGCGCCGAAGGTGACCCCGCTGCCGCCGTGGCTGGCGATGCCGGAGGGTTTGTCGATGACCAGAAACTCTCGATCCTCGAACACGATCGCCCGTTCGACCTGCTCGATCATCGCCGTCGGCGGCATCGCCCCACCACCCGGCTCGGCCGTGCGTACGGGCGGGATACGCACCTGGTCGCCCCCAGCGACACGCGTGTCGGGCTTGGCGCGCTTGCCGTTCACGCGCACCTGGCCGGTACGCAAAATGCGGTAAATCAGGCTCTTAGGCACTCCTTTGAGCTGACCGGTGAGGAAATTGTCGATGCGCTGGCCGTCGCGATCTTCCGCAACCTGAACGAAACGGACGCCCAAGCCTGTTCCTGTGCCCTCCTCAGCTGCGTTTTCGTGGGCGGAATGTGCTCGATCGGGCCTTGCAAGATTCATTGAAGTTCGCGTCCGAATTGGATTTTTTGCCGTTCATTCGATACAATCGAGACGTATCGCGTGTCCTGGGTCGGCTATGCCGGCCGCAATGACGCACTCGTTCAGCTACGCCTTCTTGCGCAAGATGCGGGCCTCCAGTGGAGCCCTTCTTGACCGCAGGCGGGAATCGTAACCGGTCGAGTCGAGAATTGCCCGAAAGTCTGCAAGACGGTCGGGGGTTTTCGGTGATGCACGAAGGGCTATTGTTAACGCCGGGCGCGATTGAAACCGCGCCGGCATAGAGCGCTCCCGCGGACGCGTACCACAAGCCCGCGGTCGACGCGACGCCGTCGCTGCCATCGTTCTCGAGTTGGCGCGCAGGCGCAGCGACGCGAAAGCGGTAGAGCGCGCAAAGGATGTAAAAATGAAACGCATGTTGATCAACGCAACTCAGCGTGAAGAGTTGCGTGTGGCTATCGTCGATGGCCAGGCGCTCTACGATCTCGATATCGAGATTCCCTCCAAAGAGCAGAAAAAGGCCAATATTTACAAGGGCCGCATCACCCGGGTCGAACCCTCCCTCGAAGCCTGCTTTATCGATTACGGCGCCGAACGCCACGGCTTCCTGCCGATGAAGGAAATCTCGCGCGAGTATTTCCAGCCCGGCGTCGACCACAACCGCGCGGGCATCCGCGACCTGCTCAAGGAAGGCCAGGAAATCCTCGTCCAGGTCGAGAAAGAAGAACGCGGCAACAAGGGCGCCGCCCTGACCACGTTCATCTCGCTCGCCGGCCGCTATCTGGTGCTGATGCCGAACAACCCGCGCGCCGGCGGCGTGTCGCGCCGCATCGAGGGCGACGACCGCGCCAACCTCAAAGAAGAGCTCGACAAGCTCAACCTGCCCGACGAAATGGGTCTGATCATCCGCACCGCCGGCGTCGGCCGCGACGCGGAAGAACTGCAGTGGGACTTGGATTACCTGCAACAGGTGTGGAAGGCGATCTCCGACGCCGCCGTCAGCCGCCCCGCCCCGTTCCTGATTTATCAGGAATCCAAACTCATCATCCGCGCGCTGCGCGACTACCTGCGCAACGACATCGGCGAAATCCTGATCGACAGCCCCGAGCTGTACAACGACGCGCGCGAGTTCGTCCAGCAGGTCATGCCGACCAACCTGCGCAAGCTCAAGCTGTACCAGGAAACGGTGCCGCTGTTCTCGCGCTATCAGATCGAGACGCAGATCGAGAACGCGTTCGACCGCAACGTGCGCCTGCCCTCCGGCGGCTCGATCGTCGTCGACCAGACCGAAGCATTGACCGCGATCGACGTGAACTCGTCGAAGGCGACCAAGGGCTCGGACATCGAGGACACCGCGTTCAACACCAACCTTGAAGCCGCGGTCGAAGTCGCGCGCCAGCTGCGTCTGCGCGACGCCGGCGGCCTCATCGTTATCGACTTCATCGACATGGAAAACCCGCGCCACCAGCGCGACGTCGAAGAAAAACTCAAAGACGCCCTGCGCTACGACCGCGCCCGCGTCCAGGTCGGCCGCATCTCGCGCTTCGGCCTGCTCGAAATGTCGCGCCAGCGCCTGCGCCCCTCGCTCGGCGAGTCGACGCAGACCGTCTGCCCGCGCTGCGAAGGCCACGGCCGCATCCGCAGCGTCGAGTCGCTGTCACTTTCCGTGCTGCGCCTGGTCGAAGAACAGGCGATGAAGGAAAAGACCGGCCAGGTGCTCGTGCAGGTGCCGCCGGCGATCGCCAACTTCCTCCTCAACGAGAAGCGCAAGAGCCTGGTCGAAATCGAACAGCGCCACGATGTGCCGATCATCGTCGTTGCCGACGACAAGCTCGAAACGCCGCATTTCGAAATCCAGCGCATCAAGGGCAGCGAACTCGGTACCGAAGTCAAGCCGAGCTACGAACGCGTCACGCCCATCGTCTCCGCGCCGCCGCCGCAGGTGGCCAAGCCGGGCGACGAGCCGGAAAAGCCCGCCGTGTCGGGCATCGTGCCGGCCAATCCCGCGCCGGTGAAGGACGAAGTCGAAGCGCCGCCCGCGCCGCCGGCGCCGGCGGTGCGCAAGAGCCCCGGTCTTCTCGCCCGCATCGCGAGTTGGTTCGCTTCCGCGCCGGCCCCCGCCGCCGCCGCGCCGGCCGTCGCAGAGCGCAGGCCCAGCAATAGCTCCCAGCGTCCGCGCGACCAACGCGGCAACGACCCGCGCCAGCAGCGCGGCAAGGACGGGCAGCGCGGCCAGCAGAACTCGCAGCAGCGCGGTGGCCGCAATGACGGCCGTCGCGACCCGCAGCAACGCCCGCCGCAGGACCGCCCACGCAACGAGGCGCGCCCGCAGCAGCAAGGCCAGCCGCAGAACCGCCGGCCGGATCGCCCGACCCCGGTGCCACCGTCGCGCAACCCCGCGCCGGTCTCGGCGACGCCCGCAGCAGTAGCAGCGCCGGCGGCGAACGAGCGTGAGCCGCGTCCCACGCCGATTCCGATGGCCCAGCCCGCGGACATCGCCGTGGAGAAACTGATCGTCCCGGTTGCCGCGGAAGCCGTCACCACAACGGCGAATCCGCAAAACACCACGGAAGCCGGCGCCACCCGCGACGGCGAGGCGACGCGCTCGCGTCGTCGTGGTCGTCGCGGCGGTCGCCGCCGTCGTCGCGGTGGTGAGGGCGAGGCCGAGACCGCAACGGCCGCAGCCGTCGCCGGAAGCGATATCATCCTCGACTTCGACGACGAGGACGACGCACCCGCGATCGTCCCGCAGCACACGCCGACAACGCCCGAGTCCGCTCCGCAGACGGTCGCGCGTGAAACAAACACTGTCGCCGCGCCTGCACCCGCACCCGCGTTCGGTATGGTGCAGAACGTGGCCGTGGAATCGCCGCAGGAATCCGCACCGGTTGCTTCTCCGACCCCGGCCGCGCCGGTGGCTCAGCAAGTTCTGCCGATCACTCCGCCTCCCGCGCCGCAGGAAGCGGCCGCACCGGCCGTCGTCGAGCCGCCCGCCGCCGCGGTTGCGTCGCCGGCGCCTGCGGTACCCGCACCGGCCCCGGCGCCGGTCAACAACGAGCTGCCGTTCGCCGCCGCTCCGGAAAGGCCCGCTGCCGTCGTTGCGGCGCCCGTCCCTGCCCCGACACCCGCGCCGGCAGCGCAACCGGTGCAGCAGCGTCTGGATCAGGCGATCATGTCGCCGCCGGTGATGCCACTGCACATGCATATCGAACGCGCGCTGGCGGAACTCCGCGAAACGCCGCAGCCGAAGCCAGCCGTCAAGCCGGCGGAGCCCACGGCGGAAACCAAGCCGACGCCGGAACCACCCGCAGCGGAATAACGTCGCACAGCAAAACGCCCCGCACTGCGGGGCGTTTTCGCATTCTCCATCGCATCGGTCAGGCCGCAGTAGACATCTCCACCGGCATCACTTCACGTGCAATCGCTTTACGCCGTTGCTCGACGCGCCACAGATCGTATGTGGCCTGATGACCCAGCCAAGATTGCGCACTGGCCCCGAAGACGAGTTCTAGACGCATAGCCATTTCTGGCGTGATTGCGCCGCCTCCGTTGACGATTTTGGAAACCGTCTTGCGCGATACTCCAAGGGCCGCAGCAGCATCAGTGACAGAAAGGCTGAGTGGTTCCAGCCAAAGCCCGGAAAGTACCTCACCTGGATGCGGCGGATGCTGATTCAAATGAGGTTCTGACGCGGCTTGTCCATCAGGCCGTAAGCGGCGGCGAGGTGCGCCAGGGTCACGACGTTGTCGATATCGAGCTTCTCGAACAGGCGGTACTTATAGGTCGCCACGGTCTTTTCACTGAGCTTGAGGCGGACGCCGATCTGCTTCGCCGCCATGCCCTGCGCCAACATCATCGCAACCTCCAATTCGCGCGTGGACAACCCGCCGAAGGGCGACGTGCCGTTGCCCAACGCATTGCCCAGCGCCAGCTGCTGCGCCACGTCAGCGCCGAGATAGCGACGCCCGTCGGCGACCTGGCGAATCGCTTTGACGAGTTCGTCGGTCGGGCAGCCCTTGGTGAGATAGCCGCTCGCGCCTGCCTCGAGCAGACGCCGCGGAAACGGCGCGTCGGAGGCCATCGTCAGGATCACGATGCGCGTGGCGAGCTTGCCGCGGCGCACGCGCTCGGTCACCTCGATGCCGCTGACGTTGGGCATGTGCAGGTCGACCAGGGCAAGGTCGGGCTTGAGCTTGCGGATCAATTGCAATCCGGGTTCACCGTCGTCGGCTTCGCCGACCACTTCGATGTCGGGCTGCTTCTCCAGGATCATGCGCAGGCCGGCGCGCACCAGGGCATGATCGTCCACCATCACGACGCGAATCATTCGCTCCCCTCGAAACCAATCGCGGCCACGTTACTGCCGGCGAATCGACTTTACAACGGGGCTGACGCGGATGTCCGGATCGCGTCCTCGATTTGTCCTTTTTCGCTTACCGCTCCGGGGGTTCAGGCGAGCGAAAATCCGCAGGAATTGGCCAGGTCGACAAAGTCCGGAAACGAGGTAGCCACATTGGCGCAATCGAGCACGCGCACTGGACCGTCGGCGACGAGGCCGGCGACGCAGAGGCTCATCGCACAGCGGTGATCGCCGGCGCTGTCGGCTTCCCCGGCATGCAGCGCGCCGCCTTCGATGATCGCGCCGTCCGGTGTTTCCTCGATGCGCGCGCCAAGGGCACGCAGGCCCTTTGCCATCACTGCGATGCGGTCGGATTCCTTCACGCGAAGCTCCGCTGCGCCGGTGATGTGCGTCGTGCCTTTCGCCACCGCGGCGGCGATGAACAACGCCGGGAATTCGTCGATCATGTCCGGCACGAGCTTGACCGGCACGTCGATGCCATGCAGCGGCGCATGGTGCACAACGAGATCGGCGATCGCCTCACCGCCCGCCTCGCGCGCATTCGTTTCGCGGATATCCGCACCCATCAGGCGCAGCGCCTGCAGCAGACCGGTGCGGCGCGGATTCATGCCGACGTCGCGCAAGGTCAGCTCGGCACCCGGAACGATGCTCGCCGCGACAAGGAAGAACGCCGCCGAGGAAAAATCGGCCGGCACGGTCACATCGGTGGCGCGCAGCCGATGTCCGCCGCTCAGCCTGGCGTGGCCTTCGGAAAACTCGATCGGATAGCCGAATGCGCGCAGCATGCGCTCGGTGTAGTCGCGCGTCGGATGCGGCTCATGGACTTGCGTCTCGCCCTGCGCGTAGAGCCCGGCGAGCAGCAACGCCGACTTCACCTGCGCGCTGGCGACCGGCAACGTGTAATCGATGCCTTGCAGTTTGCGACCGCCGGAAACGCGCAGCGGCGGCAGACCGCCGTCGTTCGATTCGATCTTCGCGCCCATTTTCGCGAGCGGATCGATCACGCGGCGCATCGGCCGCTTCGACAGCGAATCGTCGCCGATCAACGTCGTGTCGAACGGCTGTCCCGCGAGCAGCCCGGCTAGCAGGCGCATGCCCGTGCCCGCATTGCCGCAATCGATCGGCGCCGACGGCGCCTTGAGGCCATCGATGCCGACGCCGTGCACGATGCGCTCACTCGCGCTCGGCGTTTCGATGCGCACACCCATCTGCGCGAACGCGCGCGCAGTCGCCCGCGTGTCTTCGCCTTCGAGAAATCCTGTGATACGCGAAACGCCGTCCGCAAGCGAGGCGAACATCACCGAACGGTGCGAAATGGACTTGTCGCCGGGAACGTGAAGGACGCCGGTGAGACTGCGCGCAGGTGAACTCGTCCAGACAAGATTGCTCATCGATACGTTTTCGGGCTGAATAATAACCATGCGACGAAGAGCAGAACCCGCCTTTCGTGCGCCAATGCGAACCGCGAACATTAGCACAGCACACAATACATCGCTGTGCCTCGTCGCATTCCGGGGGCACACGCCGCGGCCATCCTGCCCCTTGCGCTAGGTGGGGAACCCCTTAGATTATCCGGCATTCGGATAGATCCGCTCACTTCAACGGACGGCATGGACGTGCACGCATTCACCCGGGTTTGGCGGCGAAGTTATCTTGGCTTGCTCCTGCTGGCTGCCGGCTGGCGGGCAAGAGTCACCCCGTCACGACGTGCCACTTCGCCAGCTTCTTCGCCGAGCGTCGCGGGCGTATCCATTTTGGTCCCCGAACGAGGCACGCCGGACATTTTGGCAGAGACGTTGACGGCGCTGAGTTCCGCGCTGCGCAACATCGACGAGCCCCATCAGACGGTCATCGTCGTCAACGGTGCAGCAAGCGCCGACTATGCCGATCTGATGGCCAGATTTGACAGTGCCGAGTGGCATTTTACGAACGAGCCGCTGGGCTTCAACGCGGCCGTCGAACTTGGATTGAAGCATATCCACTACGAATGGACGTATCTGCTCAACAGCGATATGTGCCTGGATCCGCACGCTCTGCAAGAGGCATTGATCCATCGGCGTGCCGATGTGTTCGCGATCGCCTCCCAGATTTTCTTCGACGTGAAAGAGCGGCGCCGCGAGGAAACCGGCTGGACGGACTTCGCCGACGATCCCCACGATGTCGAAATATTCGACCGCCTGCCGGACACGGCCGGCGGCGTGCGCGCTGGATTGTATGCCGGAGGCGGTTCGTCACTGTTCCGAACAGACTTGCTGCGTCGCTATAGCCGAGACAGTACGGACTACGCGCCGTTCTACTACGAAGACGCGGAGTGGGGTTTGCGCGCGTGGCGCGATGGCTGGGCGACGCGGTTTTGTCCGCGTTCGCACGCCCAGCATCGGCATCGCGCGACCATCGGCAAATTCTACGCGCCCGACGAGGTGGAACGCATACGCCGGCGCAATCGCCTTCTGTTCGATCTGCGCAATGGCTGGACGCGGCTGTCGACCGGCCAACTGTTGGAGCGTATCCGCCGGCAGGACGCGAAAACGCAGGGAGAACTGCTCGACCTATCTGTCATACACCGCATTTTTCGAGCGCGAGTCAACGCGCTGCGTGCGCATCGCGAAGGCTTCGACCCCCGCGCCGTGCTGGAAAATACCCTGGGAGCGACAAACCTTTCCCGAAAGACCGCAGACCCGACGCGCGATGAAACCAACACCCTGCGCACCGCCCCTCTGCCGCGCATACTCTGGATCGAACTAACCTCGCGTTGCCCCTTCGATTGCGTCTTCTGTTCGCGCAAACTGCTGCGCGGCGCGGGACTGCATCTGGACTTCGGTCTGTACCGCAGACTCATCGACGAATTGATCTCGCCGGACATCATCCGCCTCAACTATTCGGGCGAATCGGCGCACTACCCGCACATCGTCGAAGCGGCGAAGCTTGCCGCGTCCACGGGCGCTCGCGTCGAACTCGTCACGACACTGGCCGCCCTGCCCGAGCACAAACTCGCCGGGTTGGTCCATTCTGGGCTGACTCGCCTGACGGTTTCGCTCCATGCATTGGAAGCGGAGCAGTTCAAGAGCATCTATCGCTTCAGCTCGGTCGAGACGATGCGCCAACGTATCGAGGGCGCCATCGAACTGGCCAAGACCACACCACGCGATCTCGAAATCGATTTCGCCTTCGTGGCGATGAAGCGCAACCTCGAGCAACTCGACGAGGTGGCCGAATACGCCACTCGTCTCGGCGTCAGCCGATTGGCCGTGCATCCGGTCATCCGGCGCGACCCCATCGAAGAAACGTTTGACGAAGAGTTGGCCAACGGCCGCCTGCGCCGCGGTTTCATCTCCGAACTCAATGCGCGGATCGATGCGGTGGGCGCGCGGTATCCGCAACTCGCGATCGAGTCATCGACGCCGGAGCTGGAACATGCCGCACCACTGTCCGCCGAACCGCGCTATTTCCCAGGCGCCATTCCCGCCGACGCGGTCATCCATTCCTGCGATCAGGATCCTTGGGAAACCATTCATATCCTCGCCGACGGCAGCGTCGTCAGCTGCGAACAGCGCGACCGGATCATGCTCGGCAATCTGCATACTGCGAGCTTGACCGAGTTATGGCACGGCGAAAACTATCGCCGCTTCCGCGAGGACTACGTCGCCGCTCGTGATGTGCAATGCAATACCTGCCCGTACAAAAAAGTGCACCTGCCCGCGGACCTTCCGGCGCGATTTCTCGCACCGGACACCGGACGCACATGCCTACTCGACGGATGGCATGCCGACGATGCCGGCGACATCGTCTGGAGCCGCACCACGTCCCAGTTGCAGATGCGGGCCGACGGCCGTGGACAGCTCAAGGTGCTCGGTTATCTCCCCGCCGGAACGAATGGCAAGAACCGAATCGAAGTGCGTGCCGACGGCAGGCAGATCGCGACATTCGTCAATCGCGGAGCATCGCTGCAGGAATTTCGCATCGATACCGAACTTAACGCGAAAGATCGAATTCGGCTCGAATTCATCACTTCGGACGACTACTGTCCGCTCGAACGTGGCGACAGCCGCGACTCCCGCCGTCTCGGCTTTGCCCTGGCCGAAGCGCGGTTCGATACCATCGAATAACCAGATGCTTTACAGCACCGCCACCGGATATGAGCCGAGAACCTTGATCTGCGCCGCGTGCTCTTTCAGCTCGGCCAGCGCGGCCTTCATCGGTTTGTCTTCGATGTGGCCGGCCAAGTCGATAAAGAAAGCGTATTCCCACTTCGCATGGTGCGAAGGGCGCGATTCGATTCGGCTCATGCTGACGCCATGGCGTGCGAACGGGCTCAGCACGTTGAACAGCGCGCCGGGCTGGTCCTTGATCGAGACGAGCACCGAGGTGCGGTCGTGTCCGCTCGACGGGAAGAACTGGCGGCCGAGGACGAGAAAGCGCGTGGTGTTGTCGTCGCGGTCCTGGATCGGGCTCACGACGACTTTCTTCAAGCCATAGACATGCCCGGCCGATTCACCGGCGATCGCCGCCGCGTCGTCCGCGTTGCGCGCGCGCCGCGCCGCCTCGGCATTGCTCGATACCGGAATCTTTTCGGCCTTCGGCAGATTCGCGCGCAGCCACGCCTTGGTCTGCGCAAACGACTGCGGATGCGAATAGATGCGTTCGATGTCTTCAATATGCCCCGAACGCGACAGCAGGAACTGGCGCACGCGCAGTTCGACTTCGCCGCAAATCTTGAGGTTCGAGGTGAGGAACATATCGAGCGTGACCTGGATCGTGCCCTGCCCGGAATTCTCGACCGGCACGACGCCGAAATCGGCGTGGCCCGCTTCGACTTCTTGGAACACTTCCTCGATGCTCGCCAGCGGCAAGCCGTGTGCGGAGCCGCCGAAGTGCTTGCGCATCGCCTGTTCGCTGAAGGTCCCTTCGGGGCCGAGATAGCCGATCTTCAGCGGCTCCTGCTGCGCGAGGCAGGCCGACATGATTTCGCGGAACACGTGCACGAGTACTTCGTCGGCGAGCGGCCCGCTGTTGCGGTCGATCACCATACGCAGCACCTGCGCCTCGCGCTCCGGACGGTAATAGTCGACCGCGGCCTGCAGCGGCCCCTTGGCCTTGCCGACCTGCTGCGCCCAGCCGGCACGCTCGGCGATCAGCTCTTGGATATGCCGGTCGATGCCGTCGATGCGCGCACGCGCCTGGGCAAGATCGAGCGGCAGCGACTTGACCTCGGCAGCTTTGGTCTTCGGCTTTTTCTTGGTAGCCATAAGTATACTTCTGTAAAATTTCTATCGTGGCACGACGCAGACAACTCAGCCGTAGCGCCGCGCAAAATCGTGCAGGAAATCCACCAGCACATGCACCGCCTTTAACGTCACCGCATTGTAAAGCGAGGCACGCATGCCGCCGACGGCCTTGTGGCCCTTGAGCGCGAGCAGACCGGCCTCTTCGGATTCCTTGAGAAAAGCCGCATTCAAGCTTTCGTCGGCCAGCGTGAACGGCACATTCATCCACGAACGCGAGCCGCGCTCAACCGGATTGCGATAGAACCCGCCCGAACCGTCGATGCAGGCATACAGATGATCCGCCTTCGCCCGATTGCGTTCGCCGATCGCGACGAGGCCGCCTTCGCGCAGCAGCCACTTGAACACCAAGCTAGCGAGATACCAGCCGAACGTGTTCGGCGTGTTGAGCATCGAATCGTGCGCCGCGTGCTCGGCGTAGTTGAAAATCTTCGGCAGATCCTTCGGGCAGCGCGCGAGGAGGTCGTCGCGCACGATCATGACGACGAGACCCGAAGCACCGATGTTTTTCTGCGCGCCGGCGTAGATCAGGCCGAATTTGCGCACATCGAGCGGGCGCGACAGGATGTCCGAGGACATGTCGGCGACCAGCGGCACCTTGCCCACCTCGGGCACGTGCTGAAACTCGACGCCGTGGATCGTCTCGTTCGGCGTGTAGTGCACATAGGCGGCGTCTTCGTGCAACGTCCAGGTGTCGCGCGCGGGAATCGCGGTGTGATGATTCGCCTCGCTGTTCGCGGCGATACGCACATCGGCCAGCGACCTCGCTTCGCGCACTGCCTTCTCGCCCCAATGGCCGGTGACGACATAGTCGGCGATCTGATCGCGGCGGGCGAAATTCATCGGGATCTGGGCAAAATGCTGCGTCGCCCCGCCCTGCAGGAACAGCACTTTGTAGTTGTCGGGGATGTCGAGCAGATAGCGCAGATCGCGCTCGGATTCCGCCGCCAGTTCGATGAAGAGCTTGCCGCGATGGCTGATCTCCATCACCGATGCGCGCGCCTGCCCCCATTCGAGCAGTTCGGCCTGCGCCTGGCGCAACACGGCTTCCGGCACCGCGGCGGGGCCGGCGGCGAAATTGTATCCACGACTCATGGGAGCTCCTGGCTGGAACTCCTCATTATGCCGCAGCGCGACAAATAGGCAATCCGATCAAGGCAGGTACGGCGCAATGATTCTGCGCCAGAGATCGTAGCCGGCGCGGTTCATGTGCAGGCGATCCTCGATGAACAGCTCGGCGCGCGGCTGGCCGGAGGCGTCGAGCATCTTGCTCGCCACGTCGATGTAGATCAGATGCGGATGCGCGGCGGCATAGGCGCGGATCTTCGCATTCGCCTCGTTCATCACCGGCAGCAGCTTCGCACGCGACGGGCTCGGCTTGATCGAGAGGAAGGCGATCGGCGTGGTCGGTAGGTCCTTGCGCACGCGCGTGACGAAGGCGACATAGTCGTCGAACACCTGCTGCGCGCTGTGGCCGTCGTTGATGTCGTTGTCACCGGCGTAGAACACGATCATGCTCGGCTTGTACGGCACGATGACGCGGCCAGCATAGTACGTCGAATCGGTGATACGCGAACCGCCGAAACCACGGTTAAGCACGCGTTTGTCGGGGAAGTCGCTGGCAACATCCTTCCAATGCTCGATCGACGAGGAGCCGATGAACAGGATCGCGCCGGGCTTCGGCGGATTCTCCTTGTCCGCGGCTTCGAATTTCTGGATGTCCTTTTCCCAGATCGCGGAGCCGGTCTGCAATTGTGCAGCGGCGAACGGGCTGGCCAGGATCAGACAAAGGACGGTGAGAATCGCGACGAAGCGCGCGCGGGCAAGTTTCATCAGAGTTATACCTTCAATTCAAAATCGTCGGCATCCATCCATGCCGGGAAGCGCTCGCGATGCGCAGCGAGCGCCGCCGGATCGAGCGTGACGGTGACGACCTGCTCCTGCGCGCCGAGTTCGACCAGCGGCGTGCCGACGAAATCGAGGGCCGCACTGTCACCCGAATAAGACAGATCATTGCCATCGACACCGACGCGATTGACGCCGACGACATAGCTCAAATTCTCGATTGCACGCGCGCGCAGTAGCGTGCGCCACGGCTCGCGCCGCGGCGACGGCCAGTTGGCGACGAAGATCAACAAGTCATAGTCAAAGCGCTGCGCCGCCTTGTCGTAGCGGTTGCGCAGCCAGACCGGAAAGCGCAGGTCGTAGCAAACCTGCGGGCAGATGCGCCAGCCGTTCAATTCGACGATCAGGCGCTGGTCGCCGCCTGCGTAGCGCTCGTGTTCCTTGGCCATGCGAAATAGATGGCGCTTGTCGTAGAGCTCGAACGAGCCGTCGGGCCGCATCCAGACGAGGCGATTGACGCAACGCTCGCCGTCGCGCATCACCATGCTGCCGGTAATGACGCAGCCAACCTCCTGCGCGAGCGCCTTGAGCCAGGCGAAGCTCTGGCCCGGCATCGTCTCGGCCTGATGCAGAGTCTCGTTGGTGAAGCCGCTGGTGAACGTTTCCGGCAGAACGATCAGGTCGGTCTGCCCTTTCAGCGCGCGCGCGTAGGCGCCGTAGTACTCGCGGTTCGCCGCGGCGTCGTGCCAGCGCGTCGCGCCTTGGACGAGCGAGACTCTCAGAGCTTGCATAGCCGTTCCGCCGCCGCCGTCAGTGTCTCGTCACTCTTCGCGAAGCAGAAGCGCACGAGGCGCGTGTCGGGCGGTGTCTCGTAGAACGCCGACACCGGAATCGCCGCGACGCCGGCGTTGTGGATCAGCCACTCGGAGAAATTCAGATCGTCCTTGTCGCTGATCGCCGAATAATCGACGACCTGGAAATACGCGCCGCGCACCGGCAGCAGCTTGAACTTCGAGCCGGCGATCAGCTCGCGGAATTGATCGCGCTTGGCCTGATAGAACGCCGGCAGATCGAGATAGTGCTGCGGATCGTTTTCGAGCACCTCGGCGAACGCCCACTGCGCCGGCGTGAACGTGGCGAAGGTCAGGTATTGATGCACTTTGCGGAATTCCGCGCTGAGCGGCTGCGGCGCAATGCAGTAGCCGACCTTCCAGCCCGTGCAGTGATAGGTCTTGCCGAACGAGGAGACGACGAAGCTGCGCGCGGCGAGTTCGGCATGACGCAGTACGCTCTGGTGCAAGGCGCCATCGAACACAATGTGCTCGTAGACCTCGTCGGACAAAACGAAGATGTTCGTGCCGCGCACGATTTCGGCGAGCGCATCGAGATCGGCGGCCGAGAGCACGGCACCGGTCGGGTTATGCGGCGAGTTGATCAGGATCAGACGCGTCTTCGGCGTGACCGCATCCTTGACGCGCTGCCAATCGACCGAGAAATCCGGCAGGCGCAGCGGCACGTGCACGGCACGGCCGCCGGCGAGCTCAATCGCCGGTTCGTAGCTGTCGTAGCAGGGATCGAGCACGATGACCTCGTCGCCCGGATGCACGACCGCGGCGACCGCCGCGAACAGCGCTTCGGTCGCGCCGCTCGTCACCGTAATTTCGGTGTCGGCGTTGACTTTGGCACCGTAGAGCTTTTCCGTCTTCAACGCGATCTGCTGGCGCAATGCCGGCACGCCGGTCATCGGCGCGTACTGGTTCTTGTGCGAGTTCATCGCGTTGGCGAGCGCGTCGCGCAGCGACTGCGGGCCGTCGAAATCCGGAAATCCCTGGCCGAGATTCACCGCTTGGTGCTGCACGGCGAGCTGCGACATCACGGTAAAAATGGTGGTGCCGACTTTGGGCAGTTTGCTTTCGATTTGCATGCTTTTTCTTACCTATTCGGAAGCGCCGCACTTCTCCTTCCCCTTCAAGGGGAAGGCCGGGATAGGGATGGTGTCAGCGTGAGATTGCGTTGAGGTTAACACCATCCCCACCCAACCCTCCCCTTGAAGGGGAGGGCTTTAGTGCATTCACTTTATGAGCTTGATCTCGCGCAGACGCTGCTGCAGATATTCGTGCGAGGTGATCGAGGTGTCGTAGCGGCTCGGGTTGTCAGCCGTGATCGTCTGCGGTAGCGGATCGAGCACGACGTCGGGATTTGGATGCAAGAAAAACGGCACCGAGTAGCGCGGCTGGCGTGCCTTCTCGCCGGGCGGATTGATCACGCGATGCGTCGTCGACGGATATACGTGATTGGTCAGACGCTGCAGCATGTCGCCGATGTTGACGACGATCGTGTCGCCCTGCGTCGTGATCGGCAGCCACTCGCCGTTGCGCTGAAGCAGCTGCAAGCCTTCCGCGCTCGCGCCAACGAGCAGGGTGATGAAATTGATGTCCTCGTGCGCGCCGGCGCGAACGTTCGGGATCTCCTCCTGCGTGATCGGCGGATAGTGGATCGGACGCAGAATAGAATTACCAAAATTGGTCTTGTCGTCGAAGTATCTTTCCGGCAGATCGATATGCAGCGCGAGCGCACGCAGCACGCGCGTGCCGAGCTGATCGAGCGCGGTGTACAGGCCGTAGCCGTACTCGTGGAAACCCGGTACTTCGGTTGGCCACAGATTCGGTGCCATGTAGTCGGCGTACTTCGAGCCCGGCGGCAATTCTCGGCCGACATGCCAGAACTCTTTGAGGTCGAAGTACTTCGAGTCCTTCGCCGTCTCGATGCCGAACGGTGTGTAGCCGCGCGCGCCTCCCGTGCCGGGCACGTGATACTTCATCTTGGTTTCGGTCGGCAGCGCAAAGAACTGCTGGAACACGTCGTACGACTTGTCGATCAATTCCTGCGAAATGCCGTGGCCAGAGATGCCGCAAAAACCGTATTCGCGGTAGGCCGCACCAAGCTCGGCGACGAAAGCCGCGCGGTCGGTGTCGTAGCGACGGATATCGAGGGTGGGAACTTGGTTCGCCATGCTATGTCGTCTCGTTCTGGGTACCCACCGATTTTACGGCGTCGGCCAAGTCCTGCGCCAATCGCTGCACTTCGCCGGCGTCCTCGCCTTCCACGGTGACCCGCACCAGCGGTTCGGTGCCCGACGGCCGCAAAACGACGCGGCCGCGCCCGTGCAGCGTCCGTTGCACTTCGCCCAAGGCGCGCTGCACGTCGGGATGCGCGACCAGCGCAGCGCCGCCTGCGGCGCGCACGTTGAGCATGACCTGGGGAAACCGGGGCAATTCCGCACGGATATCCGCCAGCGTCATGTTCAGGCGCTGCAGCGCGTCGAGCACGAACAGCGCGTTGAGGATGCCGTCGCCGGTGCCGCTGCGGTCCAGATGCAGGACATGTCCCGAAGCCTCGCCGCCGAGCACGCCGCCCTGCTCGCGCAGCATCTGCAGCACGTAGCGGTCGCCGACGTTGGCGCGCAGGAAGGTCGCGCCGAGCTTCTGCAGTGCGAGTTCGACGCCGTAATTCGTCATCAGCGTGCCGACAACCGGACCGCGCAGCTGCCCCTGCGCAATCAAATCCTTCGCGAGCAGATAGACGATATCGTCGCCGTCGATCACCGCGCCCTGCGCGTCGATCATCTGCACGCGGTCGCCGTCGCCGTCGAAGGCGATGCCGATATCGGAGCCGTACTCCGCCACCGCATGCTTGAGCGCGTCGAGATGCGTCGAGCCGCAGCCGTCGTTGATGTTGAAGCCGTCGGGCTGCACGCCGATCGTCGCCACATCGGCGCCGAGATCGGCAAACAACCGCGGCGCGACGTGGTAAGTCGCCCCGTGCGCGCAATCGAGCACGATGCGCTTGCCGTACAGCGACAGGCCCGGCACGCGCGCCGCGCAATAATCGAGATAGCGCGCAGGCGCGTCGTCGACGCGCACCGCCTTGCCGAGCTTCTCCGATGACGCCGTGCGCAGCGGCAGGCGCAGCGCGGCTTCGATGGCGAACTCGACCTCGTCGGACAGTTTCTCACCGGCCGCGTTGAAGAACTTGATGCCGTTGTCGTAATACGGATTGTGCGAGGCGCTGATGACGAGGCCGGCGTCGGCATCGAGCTCGCGCACGAGCCAAGCCACGGCCGGCGTCGGCATCGGCCCGAGCAACTGCACGTTCGCACCGGCGGACACGAGGCCGGCTTCGAGCGCAGACTCGAACATGTAGCCCGAGACGCGCGTGTCCTTGCCGATGACCACGCTCGCGCGGCGTTCGCCCGACGGGTACGCCGCGCCGAGCACGCAGCCCAGCGCGTGCCCCAGACGCAGCATGAATTCCGCAGTGATCGGCTCCTCGCCGACGCGACCGCGAATGCCGTCCGTGCCGAAATACTCTTTTTTCATGCTGCCGCTGAAATCACATCGTGTTGGTCGGTTTTTCCGACCCTTGCAACTCGGCGAGCATGGCTTCGATCTTGACGCGCGCCGACTCGCATTCCGGAGAATCGTTGAACTGCACGCCGATGCCGGCCACGCGGTTACCCTGCGCACCCGGCGGCGTGATCCACACGACTTTGCCGGCAATCGGCATGCGCTCCGCCTCGGCCATCAGCGATAGTAGGATGAAGACGTCATCGCCGATTCCGTAGCGCTTCGCGGTCGGCACGAAGATGCCGCCGCCGCGCACGAAAGGCATATACGCGTTGTACAGCGCGTTCTTGTCCTTGATCGCCAGAGACAAGATGCCTTGCAGCGGCGCGCCGCCTGCGGGACCTGCCACCATCACTCAACTCCCTTGCTGAACATTACGGTTCGGCGCCACTGCCGTCGTCCAGGCCGCGAGCAATTCGAGCATCGCCAGCTCCGGTCGGATCGGCCCGCGCAGAAGGTCGCGCGTACGATTGGCCCGGTCGAACCAGGCCGCAAGCTTGGCCAAATCGACCGCCTGGGTCAAGGCGAGGGGGCCGCCGGCGCTCAGCGCCTCGCCGCCGTGGGCCTGCGCCCGCCCCTGCTGCTGCACGAGCGAGGCGGCAAAGCGCAGGCGCAGATCGGATTCTTCGCGACTCCAGCGCTGCGCCACGTCGAACGCCGCGGAGACGCCGGCATTCAGCTCGCGCAGGTCTTTCGCAACCTCGCCGCGCAGCTTCAGTGCCTCGCCCTGCGCCCAATCGAGGGCGAGGCCCGGGTTACCGTCGCTGGCATGCAGCGCGTCGGCCGCCGGCTTGCCGCTGACGCCGCGGGCGGCCAGCCACTGCAGCGCCGCCTTCGTCTCCGGCACACGGAACTCGATGCGCTGGCAGCGGCTGCGGATCGTCGCCGACAGCCGCGAGGGAGTGTTCGCGACCAGCACGATGATCGTGCCCGGCGTCGGCTCTTCCAGCGTCTTCAGCAGAGCGTTGCTCGCCGCATGGTTCATGGCGTCGGCCGGATCGATCAGCGCGATCTGCGCGCCGCCGAATTGCGCGGTCAAGGTCAGCCGTTCGCTGAGGTTGCGCATCTGGTCGACGGTCAATTCGGTGCGCGGCTTGCCGTCGTCGCGCAGCTCGAAGCTGATGCGCACGAGATCCGGATGGGTGCCCGCGGCGACGAACCGGCAGGCGCGGCACGTGTCGCAGGCGTGTCCGTCCTCGCGCGGCGAATTGCAGAGCAGTGCGCGCGCGAAGGCCTCGGCGAACTCGCGCTTGCCCAACCCCGCGGGACCGGCCAGCAGGATCGCATGCGGCAGCGCCCCGCGGCGGCGGCGCTCGTTGAGATTGTTCCAGGCCTCTAGATTCCAAGGCGCCAATGTCATGGCGCGGCTCCGCCGTTGCGTGTACGCAGAAATTCGCCAACGACCTCGCGCACCTGCGCGAGCACCGCATCGAGCGCCTGGCTCGCGTCGATGATGCGAAAGCGTGCCGGCTGTTCCGCAGCGCGCGCGCGATAGGCGGCGCGCACGCGTTCGAAGAAATCGTGCGTTTCCAGTTCAATGCGGTCGGCCGGCCCGCGCCCGCGTGCGCGTTCGAGGCCGACGCCCACGGGCAGATCGAGCAGCAAGGTCAGGTCGGGCTGCAAATCCGTCGCCGCCCAGCGTTCGAGTTCGGCGATGCGTTCCATCGGTTGCCCGCGGCCGCCACCTTGATACGCGTAGCTCGCATCGGTGAAGCGGTCGCTGAGCACCCAGTGCCCGGCGGCGAGCGCCGGTGCAATCGTCTCGCGCACGTGCTGCGCGCGCGCGGCGAACATGAGTAGCAATTCGGTTTCCGGGGCAATGCCGCCGTGCAGCGTCGGATCGAGCAGCACACTGCGAATGGCCTCGCCCGCCGGCGTGCCGCCGGGTTCGCGCGTGACGACGACTTCGCGTCCGCGCGACGCGAGCAGTTCGCGCAGCGCATTCAGCACCGTGCTTTTGCCCGCGCCCTCACCGCCTTCCAGCGTGATGAATTTCCCTCGCGTCGAGCTCATTGTCTGTGTAGTTGGTATTTGGCCACCGCGCGATTATGCGCTTCGAGCGTCGCCGAAAACTCGTGGCTACCGTTGCCGCGCGCAACGAAGTACAGCGCCTCGGTGTCGGCGGGGTGGATCACCGCGGCGAGCGCCGCCTTGCCGGGCAACGCGATCGGCGTTGGCGGCAGACCAGTGCGCGTGTAGGTGTTGTACGGCGTGTCGGTATCGAGATCGCTGCGGCGGATATTGCCGTTGTAGCTCGCGCCCATGCCGTAGATGACGGTGGGATCGGTCTGCAGCTTCATGCCGAGCTTGAGCCTCGAAAGGAACACGCGCGCGATCTGCGGGCGCTCTTCGACACGCGCGGTTTCCTTCTCGACGATCGAGGCCAAGATCAGCGCTTCGTAGGGCGACTTCAGCGGCGTATCGGCCGCGTGTTCGGCCCAGAGTTTGTCGAGCGTCTTCTTCATTGCTTCGCGCGCGCGGCGCAGGATGTCGGCATCGCTCATGCCTTTCACAAAGCTATAAGTCTCGGGCAGGAACGCGCCTTCGGGCGATATGTCGGTGTCGCCGAACCGGCGCATCAACGCGGCATCGTCGACATTGCTCAGCGTCTGCTGCAGCTCACCGTCCTGTGCGAGTGCGGCACGCAGCTGCGACCAAGTCCAACCCTCGACAATCGTGAACTTGTGCTGGATGACTTCGCCCGCCGCCATCTTCTTCAACAGCAGGCGCGGCGTCATGCCGGCGTCGAGTGCGTACTCGCCCGCGTGGAGTTTGCCGGCGACGCCGAGTTCGCGCGCGAGCAGGCGCCAGAAATACGGATTGCCCGCCTGCAAGCCGCGTTCGTCGAGCAGAGTCACGATCGCGGGCAGGCTTGCACCGATCGGCACATCGATCTGCGTGCCCTGCACGAGCCCCGCGATCGGCGCATCGGCGAAGCGTTGATACTGGGTGTACAGATAACCGCCGACTGCCATCGCGCCGAGCACGAGGATCGCGAAGACATTGAACAGCACACGTTTGAAGCTGAAACGTTGCGATTTGCGGGCCACGCGATTTCCGGAAGTTGGCGCGGCCGTCCCGACCGCATATTCGATAGTAAAGCGCCTATTGTGCCCTACTCGGCTGCGCCGAGGGCGCGCAGCAGTCCACGCGCCTTATGCCGCGTCTCGTCGAGCTCGCGCGCGGCCACGGAGTCGGCGACGATGCCGGCGCCGGCACGAAAGCGCGCATCGCGGCCTTGCAGTTCCATCGTGCGGATCAGGATGTTGAGGTCCATGTCGCCGTCGCGATTGAGATAGCCGAGCGCGCCGGTATACGAGCCGCGCGCGCACTGCTCGAGTTCGGCGATGATCTCCATCGTGCGCACTTTCGGTGCACCGGTGATCGTGCCGCCAGGAAACACCGCGCGAATCGCCTGTGCCGGCGTGATGCCCGTGCGCAGCCGGCCGCGTACGTTGGACACGATGTGGTGGACATGCGCGTAGCTCTCCACCGCCATCAACTCGTCGACGACGACCGACCCCGGCACGCAGATGCGGCCGAGATCGTTGCGCTCGAGATCGATCAGCATCACATGCTCGGCGCGCTCCTTGGCGTGGCCGATCAGTTCAGCGATGCGCGCGGCCTCGTCGTCGCCGGCGCGGCGCGGGCGTGTGCCGGCGATCGGGCGCGTCTGCGCGAGGTCGCCGCGGATTTCGAGCAAGCGTTCCGGCGATGAACTGGCCACCGTCCAATCGTTCCACTGCAGCAGCCCGGCGAACGGTGCCGGATTCGCGCGCCGCAGCTGCGCGTAAATGTCCGCCGGCCTCGGCGCGTCGTCGAAGCGCACTCGCCATTCACGCGACAGGTTGACCTGGAACGTATCGCCGGCATGCAGGTACTCGTGGATACGCGCGACGCCGTCGAGGAATCGTTGCGGATCGTCTTCTTCGATACACGCGTTCGGCAACGTCGTTGCTGGGACGTCGGTTACCTGCGCAAGGTCAGCAAGGAGCGTATCGAGCCAATGCACCTGCTCCGCTTCGGCGACCAGCAGCGTTTTCTGTGCGGATCGATCAACGATCACCGCCGCCGGGCAATGCAGTGCGAGAGCGACAGGCGCGGAGTTCGCCGGCGTGGACGGGAGCCGAAGCCGCGATTCGATTTCAGCGACCAGTTCGTAACTCAGATACAGCAGCCAGCCGCCGCGGAACGGCATCTCGGTTTCGGGCGCAGCGGCGCTTGCCACCGACTGTTTGCGCCAATCCGTATCGAGCGCGCCGAGAAACGACGTACCGCGATCGGCACCGTGCAGATCGCGCACGCGGCCGTCCGCGCCAAGCACCAGGCCCTCCTCGCCCGCAGCGAAGAGAATGTCGAAACGTGCCGCCGGACCGCCCTGCGCCGCGCTTTCGAGCAAGCCGGGATAGCGTCGCGGCGAGTGCGCCGCGAGCGCCAGCAGGTCGCGCGTGCCGGGCAGCTCGCGCCGGACGAAATTCATCGGCGTCGGATCAGACGCGGCGAAATACCAGCGTACCGTTCGTGCCGCCGAAGCCGAACGAGTTCGACACCGCCACGTCGATCTTCACATCGCGCGCCGTGTGCGGCACGAAGTCGAGATCGCAGCCCTCGCCCGGCGCATCGAGATTGATCGTCGGCGGCAGCACGCCGTCGCGCAGTGCGAGGACGGAGAAGATCGCTTCGACGCCGCCAGCCGCGCCGAGCAGATGACCGGTCATCGATTTAGTCGAGCTGACTGGGATCTTTTTCGCCGCATCACCGAAGCAGCCCTTGATCGCATTGACTTCGGCGATGTCACCCACGCCGGTCGAGGTGGCGTGGGCATTGATGTAGCCGACCGCGTCGGGAGCGAGCGCGGCATCCTTGAGCGCGATCGCCATCGACCGGCGCGCGCCGTCGCCGTCATCGGGCGGGCTGGTCATGTGGTACGCGTCGCCGGACATACCGAAACCGACGAGTTCGGCATAGATGCGGGCACCGCGCTTTTTCGCATGCTCGTACTCTTCGAGCACGATCACACCGGCGCCGTCGGACAGCACGAAGCCGTCGCGATCCTTGTCCCACGGCCGGCTGGCGCGGTTCGGCTCGTCGTTGCGTGTCGACATCGCGCGCGCCGAGCAGAAGCCGCCCATCGCCGTGCCGCAGGTCGAATATTCAGCGCCGCCGGCAACCATTGCGTCGGCATCGCCGTACTGGATCATGCGCATGGCCAGGCCGATATTGTGCGCGCCGGTCGTGCATGCCGTGACGCAAGCGATGTTCGGGCCCTTCAGGCCGAGCATGATCGACAGGTTGCCCGAGGCCATGTTGATGATCGAACTCGGCACGAAGAACGGCGAGATCTTGCGCTGGCCGTGTTCGTGGTACGTGATCGCGGTCTTCTCGATCGTCGAAATGCCGCCGATGCCTGCGCCCACGGCAACGCCGATGCGCTCGGCATCGTGCTCATGTGTCGACAGGCCGGCATCGTTCAGCGCCTGCACCGACGCGGCGACGCCGTAGTGGATGAACGGATCCATCTTCTTCACGTCCTTGTGCGGGATGTATGTCTCCGGGCTGAAATCGCGCACTTCGCCGGCGATGCGCGTCGGAAACGTGCTTGCGTCAAAGTGCGTGATCGGCCCGATGCCGCTCACGCCTTCCCGGATGTTCTTCCACGCCGTCGCCACATCGTTGCCGACCGGGCTGACGATACCGAGGCCAGTGATCACTACGCGCCGCTTGCTCATGAGAATTTACCTTTGCGCTCGTCCCTGATCGCGAGAATCGAGAAGCGGCCGTCCATGTCCGCATCGTTCAATTAAAATCCACCTTGGAACAATGCTTTTCAAACGCCCGTTCCGCGGAAGCAGAAATGCAAACTGCGCCTCGCGGGCGCAGTTTGTACCGTCGAATGTCGACGAAATCAGGGTTTGACGTGCGCCTTGATGTAGTCCACCGCCTGCTGCACGGTGGTGATTTTCTCGGCTTCTTCGTCGGGAATCTCGCATTCGAATTCCTCTTCGAGCGCCATGACCAGCTCGACGGTATCGAGCGAATCGGCGCCCAGGTCGTCCACGAAGGACGCGTTCGGCGTCACCTCATCTTCCTTGACTCCCAGCTGTTCGACGACGATCTTCTTGACGCGTTCTTCGATGGTGCTCATGGTGGTACTTACCTCACAAGGTAGGCAGAAAAGTTACGAAATAGGGTTACTGCGAACGGGGCGAATTGTAGGACATACCTGGCATTCGCACCAGCACTGGCCTTCCGGCCTAAGAACCTGCCCTCAAAGCGTAGCGAGCGAAGAGAATTTGCGCGTCGCCGGAGCGCAGGAACCGGAGTATACAGACGAGTATATGAGGATTCCGAGCACCGCCGGCGCGCAAATTATCGAGCGCAGTAGCTTTGAGGGCAGGTTCTAAGGCATATACATGCCGCCGTTGACGTGCAGGGTCTCACCGGTGATATAGGCGGCGGCCGGCGAGGCAAGAAAGGCCACCGCATTGGCGATGTCCGCCGCCGCGCCAAGGCGGCCGAGCGCGATCTGGCCGAGCAGCGCGGTGCGCTGGTCGTCGCTGAGCGCACGCGTCATGTCCGTGTCGATAAAACCGGGCGCGACGACGTTGACCGTGATGCCGCGCGAACCGATCTCACGCGCGAGTGATTTGGAGAACGCAATGATGCCCGCCTTCGCCGCGGCGTAGTTCGCCTGGCCCGGATTGCCGGTGACGCCGACGACCGACGCGATGCTGATGATGCGGCCCTTGCGCGCCTTCATCATGCCGCGCATGACCGCTTTGCTCGTGCGGTAGACCGAAGTCAGGTTCGTGTCGAGGATCACCTGCCAGTCCTCATCCTTCATGCGCATCAGCAACTGGTCGCGCGTGATGCCGGCATTGTTGACGAGGATGCTGACCGCGCCGAATTCCTTGGCGACGTCGTCGATCAGTTTCTCGACCGCGGCACCGTCGGTGACGTCGAGTTTGCGGCCGACACCACCGTGCACGGCCAAGCGTTCGCCGATCGCGGCAGCGCCAACGTCGCTGGTTGCCGTGCCGATGACTTTAGCGCCCTGCGCGGCCAGCGTGTCGGCGATTGCCGCGCCGATGCCGCGGCTGGCGCCGGTAACGAGAGCGACTTCGCCTTGAAGATTTGCGGACATGATCACCTCGAATGTTCGACAGATTCCAAAATGCCGTCATTCCGGCGGAAGCCGGAATCCACTTTGATCTGGCTTTTTATAACGGAAAGCAAAAATGGATTCCGGCTTCCGCCGGAATGACGAGCAAAGAATTTCAGCTTTTCCAGTCGGCAATCGCCTGCTGCAGATCCGCCGGCGCGCCGATTGCGCGGCCGTCGATCGTGCGGTCGATACGCTTGAGCAGGCCGGTGAGCACCTTGCCCGGGCCGCATTCGGCCGCGCGCCTGACCCCGGCTGCGGCGAGCGCGTGTACGCTCTCGGTCCAACGCACCGGCTGATAAAGCTGACGCGCGAGCGCAGCGCGAATGTCGGCGAGTGCGTCGAACGATTTCGCATCGGCATTCTGCACGACCGGAATCTTCGGCAACTGCCAGGTGATTTTGTCGAAGCGTTCGGCGAGCCTGTCCGCCGCCTCGCGCATCAGCGCGCAATGCGAAGGAACGCTGACCGCCAGTTTCACCGCCTTCTTCACGCCGAGTTCGGCCAGGCGCGCGAGTGCGCGGTCGACCGCTTCAGTGTGGCCGGCGATGACAAGCTGTCCGGGCGCGTTGTAGTTCGCCGGCGCCACGACCTGTCCCTGCGCCACTTCGGCGCAGACTTGGGCAATTTGTGCGTCGTCGCCACCGAGCACGGCGGCCATCGCGCCGACACCGGCCGGCACCGCCGCCTGCATCAAGCGGCCGCGTTCGGCAACCAGCGCCGCGGCGTCGGCCAGCGACAGGGCCTCGGCGCAGACCAGCGCGGTGTATTCGCCCAAGCTATGCCCGGCCAGCACTTGCGGCCGCGCGCCGCCGAGCCGCTGCCAGACGCGCCACACGGCGACGCCGGCGGCGAGCAGCGCCGGCTGCGTGTTCTCCGTGCTGTTGAGCGCTTCCTCAGGGCCTTCCTGCGACAGCGCCCAGAGGTCGATGCCGACACTGCCCGAAGCTTCTTTGAACGTCTCTTCGACGATGGAAAACTCGCCAGCAAGGTCCGACAGCATGTTCAGCGACTGCGAGCCCTGGCCCGGAAAAACGAAGGCGAGCTTGGCGGCGGAATTCGAGATCGTCGGATCTACGGAGGCACTGGGTTCGTTCATGATGCCAACAACTGAAGATTGCGATGAATGGGATATCTGCCCGGAGTGCAGAGCGGATTAATAGCGCAACAGCGCCGAACCCCAAGTGAAGCCGCCGCCGAAAGCCTCGAGCAGCAGCAGCTGACCGCGCCGGATCTTGCCCGAGCGCACCGCGAAGTCGAGCGCGAGAGGCACCGAGGCGGCCGAGGTGTTGGCGTGCTTGTCCACGGTGACGATGACGCGATCCATCGGCATGTCGAGCCGCTTTGCGGTCGCTTCGATGATGCGCAGGTTGGCCTGATGCGGGATTAGCCAATCGAGCTGGTGGCGATCGAGATTATTCGCTTCGAGGGTTTCCTCGACGACGCGGTCGAGCGTCTTCACCGCGACCTTGAATACTTCACGGCCCTGCATCAGCACGCGCAAGCCATGGTTTTTCTCGTCGGTGAAGCCCGCGGACACGCCGACCGGGTTCCACAGCAGTTCTTTGTAGCCGCCGTCCGCGTGGATGTGGCTGGACAGGATGCCCGGTTCGTCCGCGGCCTTGAGCACCACGGCGCCGGCGCCGTCGCCGAACAGCACGCAGGTAGCGCGGTCGGACCAATCGAGGAAGCGCGACAGGGTTTCCGCACCGACCACGAGCGCGGTTTTCGCCGTACCGTTGCGGATGAATTGGTTGGCGACGGTCAGCGCGTAAATGAAGCCCGAGCAGGCGGCGTTGACGTCGAAGGCCGCGCAGCCGTTCGCTCCCAGACGGTGCTGGAGCAGGCAGGCGGTGGACGGGAAAACGAGATCCGGCGTGGTCGTGCCGAGCACGATCAGGTCGATCTCTTTGGCATCGACGCCGGCTGCCGCCAAGGCCGCCTGAGCGGCGGCGAAGGCGAGATCGCCCGTGGTTTGACCCTCGGCGGCGATATGACGCTGGCGGATGCCGGTGCGCTCGGCGATCCATTCGTCCGAGGTTTCGACGCGCGCGGCGAGCTCCGCGTTCGTGATGACGCGTTCCGGCAACGCGCTACCGGTGCCCGCAATGCGTGCGTAGGTCATTTAATCTCCCCTGTCGCGCTTAGGCGCGCGACGCGAGCGCACGCGCGCGGCACGGAGTTACCGTGCCGGCGGAACGCTTCGTCGTAGTCATCGATGCCGAGGTATCAATCACGGCTTGGGCAATCACGGCTTGCGAGTCGCCAATGCGGCGAATCAATCTTCTTCGTGCACCGGGGTCTTGCTGTCGATCACCTTGCGGCCACGGTAGTAGCCGTCCTTGGTGACGTTGTGGCGCAGATGGGTCTCGCCCGAGGTCGGGTCGGTACCGAGCTGCTTGGCGGTCAACGCGTTGTGCGCGCGGCGCATGCCGCGGCGGGACGGGGATTTACGGCTTTTGGCAACGGCCATGGTGTTTCTCCAAAAATTATCAAATTACAGCTTTACATTCTTCAGCACGGCGAACGGATTTGGCTTGGCCTCGACTTCCGCCGGGGCATCCTTCCATTCGCGCTGCATCTCCTGGGTTCCCGGCTTCACCGGAAACACCGGCAGGGCCAGGATCAACTCATCCTCGATCACATCGGCCGGACGCAAGCCGGCGGCATCGAGCAACAAAGGCTCGTAGCCGGCTGGCAACGCCGCCTCATCTGCCTCATCGACGATAAAGCCGAGCCGCGCATCGACCTCGACCGGGTACTCGAACCGCTCCAATGTACGCTGACAGATCAGCGGGAACGCGGTTTTCGCCCTGACGTGGACGCCGGACACACCGGCCTGGTCCTTGTCGAAATCGAGTTCGTATTCGACCTCCCCGTCGGTCGCCGCCAAGCCGCTCGCCAGTCGTGTCAACGCGGACAAGGGCAAACGGCCTGCGAACGTGCGCCTCGCACTCACCATGCGCCACGGATCGACCAGCTCGGGCAAGGTGTGATTCACGGGTGCGCGATGGTAGGTTCCGCGGCGCACAAAGTCAATCATTTCGGGGTTTTAACCGCTCCGCGTTCATCCTCCCGCGCACCGGGGTTTCGGGCGAAAATAGGCCCATGACCGCCCTCGCCGATATCGATCTCGTCCTTGCCTCGACCTCTGTCTACCGCCGCGAGCTGCTTGCGCGGCTCGGCACGCCGTTCCGCCAGCAATCGCCGCAGACCGACGAAACCGCGCTGCCGGGCGAGCCGCCGGCGCTGCTTGCCGCCCGCTTGGCCATGGCCAAGGCGCGGGCCGTGGCGGCGGCGAACCCCAATGCCCTCGTGATCGGTTCAGATCAGGTCGCCGACTGCGGCGGCCGTATCCTCGGCAAACCGGGCGATTTCGAGCGCGCGCGCCAGCAACTGCAGGCCAGTAGCGGCGGCCAGGTCGTCTTTCATACCGCCATTTGTCTGGTCGACACGCGCCACACGCCCGCGCGCGAGTTCCACGCCATCGATACGACGACCGTCGTATTCCGCCGCCTCGGCGAGGAGGAGATCGAACGCTATCTTTCCCGTGAGAAGCCGTTCGACTGCGCCGGCAGTTTCAAGTCCGAAGGCTTGGGCATCGCCCTGTTCGAGCGCATCGATTCGCAGGACCCGACCGCATTGATCGGCCTGCCGATGATCGCGCTCTGCCGGCTACTGCGCGAGGCCGGCATCGGCCTTCTTTAGAACGAATCCGCGCAATCCATCGCAAATCGCGTCACGCGGAACTTGCGTTCGCCGGAAATGCCTATACTCCGAACCTATTCCGGGAGTTCACGCCGCATGTCCGTCTCGCTTGCCTCGTCCGCCGCGTCCTCGCCGCTCGATGCCGCCCTTGCCCGCGCGCTGGACGCGGCGATAGCGCAGGTCAACGGCGTCGTCCTCGGCAAAGCCGCGCAGGTGAAGTTGGCGTTTGCCTGTTTTCTCGCCGGCGGACATTTGCTGATCGAGGATCTGCCCGGCGTCGGCAAGACCACGCTCGCACATGCGCTCGCGGCGACGCTGGCACTGTCGTTCCAGCGCATCCAGTTCACTTCCGACCTGCTGCCCTCCGACATCATCGGCGTCGGCATCTACGAGCACGGCGACGGCGCCTTCAAATTCCACCCGGGCCCGCTGTTCGCCCAGCTCGTGCTCGCCGACGAAATCAATCGTGCGACGCCGAAAGCGCAAAGCGCGCTGCTCGAAGCGATGGCCGAGCATCAGGTCACCGCCGACGGCGTGACTCATGCCCTGCCGGAACCGTTCTTCGTCGTCGCCACGCAGAATCCGCTCGACCTGGCCGGCACGTTCGCCCTGCCCGATTCGCAACTCGACCGTTTCATGCTGCGCATCGGCCTCGACTATCCCGACCGCGACGCCGAACGCGCGCTGCTGACGGCGAGCGATCGTCGCGAATTGATCGCGCAGCTCACTCCCTGCCTCGACGCCGTGCAGGTCGCCGCGCTGCGCCGCGCGGTGCCGCATGTGCTCGCGAGCGGTGCCCTGATCGACTACATCCAGGCGCTGCTCACGGCAAGCCGCAGCCATACCGATATCCGCGTGGGCCTGTCGCCGCGCGCCGGACTCGCCCTGCTGCAGGCAGCGCGCGCGCACGCGATCCTCGACGGCCGCGGCTATGGCCTGCCCGAGGACGTGCAAGCCGTCTTCACCGCGGTGGCCGCGCATCGGCTGATTCCCGCCGCCGCGAGCAGCGCCACGCGCGACCAGCTCGCCCGGCGTCTGCTCGAGCAAGTGCCTGTGCGCTGAGGCGGCGCTCTATGCGCGCCGCGCTCACCAACGGTTGGTCGAACCTGCAGAGCGTCGCCGAACGGCGGCTGCCCGCGCTGACACGTTTAAAACGTGCCGAGTCGCTGCCGATTCTGCTGCATCGGCGGCGCATCTACGTCGTGCCCTCCCGCTTCGGGCTGGTCTATTCGCTGATGCTACTGGTGATGTTGATCGGTTCGTTGAACTACGCCAACAACCCCGCGCTGCTGTTGACCTGTCTGCTCGGGGCGGCGGCGTATTTAAGTGTGTTCTCCGGCTTTCGCATGTTGAACCGGCTGGAGCTGAAATCGATCCAGGCGCAGCCGTGCCATGCCGGCGATCCGTTGTGCCTGTCGTTGCTGTTCGGTTCGACGGCGACCGCGCCGAAACGCGGCCTGCGCCTGCGCCTGGAAAAAGCCGGCGCGAACTCCGTCGACGAGGCGGTCGCGTTCGATCTGCCCGCGAACGATTCACAGGCCGTCAACGCAGTTCTGCCGGCGCCGCAACGCGGCTGGCGGTCGATCGGGCGCGTGCGCGTGTGGAGCGAGTATCCGTACGGCTTGTTCCATGTCTGGAGCTGGCTGCATCCCGATCAACGCGCACTGGTCTATCCGCGCATCGAGCCGAAGGCCCCGCCACTGCCGAATGCGAGCGGCGATGCGCAAGCACGCGCCATCCAGCGCAACGAGGACGAATTCAGCACGCTGCGCGAGTACCGCGCGGGCGATCCGCGCCGGCGCATTGCATGGAAGGCCAGTGCGCGGCAAGGCCATCTTCTCGTCAAGGAATTCGAAACGCAGCGCGGGCACGAAGTTGTGCTCGATTGGCATCGCCTCGACGGCCTCGACTTTGAAGCACGCATCTCGCGGCTGGCGGCGTGGGTTGAGCACGCGGAAATCGCAGGCACGCCTTATCGACTTGATCTGCCGCAGACGCGCATCGGTCCGGCCCTCGGCCCCAACCACCGTCATGCCTGCCTGCGGGAATTGGCGTTGATGCCGGGGCACGAAATATGAGTCGCGCTGCCAGCCCTACGCTGACGATGCGGCAATTCGCGTTCGTCACCGCGGCGGTGCTCGCCGCCGTGTTTGCGCACGTGTTGCATCTGCCGATCGCCATCTCCGTGCTCGTCGTCGCCATCGTCGCGGCCAGTTGGGTCCGTCACCGGCAGGGCGGCGGCGAGTTTCCCGGCTGGGTCAAGCTCGCCTTTATCGCGGCGTTCTTGCTCATCCTGATCGTGCAGTACCACACCATCCTGGGTCGGGAACCGGGCAGTGCACTCGCCTGCTCGATGCTGGCGCTGAAGCTGTTGGAAACGCGGGTGCGGCGCGATGGCTTCGCCGCGGTCAGCTTTGCCAGCTTCGCGCTGATGAGTGCGTTGCTGTTCAGTACGAGTCTCGTGTTCACGCTCGCCACTTTCCTCGGCGTCGCGCTGTTGCTAGCCGCGTTGCGCGAACTGCAACCGCAGCCACCGAATGCGACGACCACTTCCGTCGGTCGCATGCGGAGCTATTGGCCGCCGCTGCGCGCCAGCCTCGCCTCGCTCGCGATCGCCGCACCGCTGGCCTTGTGCGGCTTCCTCTTTATTCCGCGCCTTGATTCGCCACTGTGGCGCACGCCAGCCGACGCGGGTGGGCGCACCGGCATCAGCGATACGATGTCGCCCGGGTCGGTGCAAAGCCTGCTGCTCGACGACAGCGCGGCATTCCGTGTCGACTTCGACGGCGCCCCGCCGAACCGCAACCAGCTGTATTGGCGCGGCCCCGTGCTGACCGATTTCGATGGTACGACCTGGACGCGGCGCGACGGCGGCATCTCTGCTGCGGATGCAGGCGCACCGGCGTCGCCCGCCAGCGTGATCAGCTATGAAGTGACTCTCGAGGCGAGCGACAAGCCTTGGCTATTCGTGCTCGATCTGCCGGTGGAGATTCCGCCCGACGCCCAGCGCGGCCGCGACATGAGCCTGATGCGCCGCCGCCTGGTCACCGACCTGCTCCGCTATCACGCTCGCTCGGCACTGAGCTACCGCCTCGATGCGGAGCTGTTGCCCGAGCAGCGCAACGCCGCGCTCGCTCTGCCCGACCATTACAACCCGCGCAGCATCGAACAGGGACGGAAATGGCGCGCCGATCTGGGCACGGACGAGGCTATCGTCGGCGCTGCGCTGGAACTTTTCCACAATGCATTCTTTTATACTTTGTCGCCGCCGTTGCTCGGGCGCGACTCGGTCGACGACTTCCTGTTCAACACCCAGCGCGGTTTTTGCGAGCACTACGCCTCCGCCTTCGTCGTGCTGATGCGCGCCGCCGGCATTCCGGCGCGCGTCGTGACCGGTTATCAGGGCGGCTATTTCAACAAGGTCGGCAACTATCTGGTCGTGCGTCAGTCCGATGCGCATGCCTGGGCGGAGATCTGGCGTGCCGGCCGCGGCTGGATGCGCATCGATCCGACCGCGGCGGTGAGCCCGCAGCGCGTCGAGCTGGGCTCGCAGGCGATCTCATTTGGCGAACGCGCCTGGTACCAAGGCCGCTGGCTGTTCGCGCTGCGCAATCAGTTCGACCTGATCAATCGCAGCTGGAACAATCTCGTCGTGCAGTTCAATGCGCAGCGCCAGCAGAGCCTGTTGCACCCGTTCGGTGTGGACCAAGTCGATCAACCCACTCTCGTCTGGCTGCTGATCGGCACCAGCGGATTGTTGTTGACGCTGGGGATGCTGTGGGCGATGCGCACGTCGCGCCGGCGCGCGGCGCCGCTCGATGCGGCTTACGATGCGTTGTGCCGCAAGCTTTCGCGCGTGGCCAACCCGCGCGGCGACAGCGAAGGGCCCCTGGACTATGCCGCGCGATTGCGCAAACAACACACGCTATCCGAACGCTGCGCGAAGGAGATTCAGCGATTGTTCGCCGACTATGTCGGCCTGCGTTACGCTCGTGCGTTTCCGACGTCGGACGGCATCGCGGAGTTCGCCCGCGGCGTGCGTCGTTTTGCCGTAGAAACGCGCGCCTGAACGAACGCCAATCACTTGCAATTGTTTACATTTATGCAGTCCGCAACCGGCTTAGAATGCGACGCAGAAGCACCGAAAAACGTCTTGGTAACGACGGCAACCGTCCTTTTATTGGCCCCGGCGATCGCACACGATCGCAGCAACGATCAACCACGAGGTGTTTTATGCGTCACCCCTTGAAAACATCGGCTTCGGCTTTCGCGATCGGCGCAACGTCGCTGCTCGCGGGTTGTGCGACCGTTCCTCCGCAGCTTGTCGGCAACGATTTTGTTGCGACCACGCCGCAGCAGGTCGTCGCGTCGAATACGGACGGCCAGCGCGTGCGCTGGGGTGGCGAGATCATCAAGGTCGAGCCGCGCGCGGACCGCACCTGCTTCGAAATCCTCTCGCGCGAACTCTATGACGACGCGCGCCCGAAGCGCCGCGACAAGAGCGACGGCCGCTTCATCGCCTGCAAGCCCGGCTTCTCCGATCCCGCGGAATTCCCCGCCGGACGCGAAGTGACCGTGGTCGGCTCCGTCAACGGCACCGAGCACCACAAGGTGGGCGAATACAACTACACCTTCGCCAAAGTGGATGCGGCCGAAGTCTACCTGTGGCCCAAGCGCGCCGAGTACCCGCCCGGCTACTACGACCCATTCTGGGGTCCGTGCTGGGGCGACCCGTTCTGGGGTCCGGGCCCCGGCTGGGGCGGCTGCGGCCGTTGGGGCTGGGGCGGTTACTGGGGCGCGCCGCCGGTCGTGATCGTGCGGCCGAATCCGCCGCCCACGCCGAAGTCGGGAAGATAAGACTGCAACGAACCGGGCCGCGCATTCGTCTTCGTAGCATGTTCAACTGACGGCGAGGGAACGATATGCGTGGCTCAGCTTTTCTCGGTGTTACTTTTCTTGCAACGACGCTTTGCGCTTGCGTGTCGACCTCGCAGCAACTGCATGGCGATTTCGCCAACGTCGATTGGATTCAAGCCTCGACCGGAAAATTTGACGGCGCGACGGTGCGTTGGGGTGGCGTCGTTACCGGGACGCGAATGATCGATTCCGGCAACTGCGTCGAAGTAGGAGCCTACATGCTCGATCGATGGACGTTCCGGCCGACCGGTTTGAGTCCGGACGCGTACAAGAAAAAGGACTCGATCCGCCCCGCTTACTACCATGGCCTGACGAGATATGCATCGCCGCGGTTCCTGGCTTGCGGCGATTCCATCCTCGACAAATCCACTTACTACCCGGGGGCCGTGGTGACATTTACCGGTTCGATCCAACGGCCGTTCGTGTTCGAGGCAGAATACGATAGCTGTCGGGTCAATCAGCAGGACCGCGCACAAGCCGACTATACGGGCACGATACACGCCGTTGACGATCAGCGCTGCGCCGTCTGGCTGCCAGTCCTGAAAGTCGCCCAAGCGCATGCCTGGATCGAGCCTCCTCGAGACGGTCGTCTGGATTGGGCAAACGAGAGATAGGTTGCGCGGACTTTCACCCGGGCGGCCAATGCATCTGCCGCCCGGCAAGAACATGCAGATGGACGTGATAGACGGTCTGCCCGCCATCCTTGTTGCAATTCAGCACGCAGCGATAACCGCTATCGGCGAATCCTTGTGTCTTGGCCCATGAACTCGCCGCGAGAACGAGTTTGCCGATGAGCGCGGCGTCCGCGGCGGTGAGGTCGTTCAACGTCGCGAACGGCTTCTTTGGAATGAACAGCGCGTGCACCGGCGCCTGCGGGTTGATGTCGCGGAACGCGAGCACGTCGTCGTCCTCGTAGACGATCTCGGCGGGAATTTCGCGGCGGATGATCTTGCCGAACAAGGTGTCGCCCATGCGGTTCTCCGTCAATTTTCGATAAGTTGGCGGCCGCCAAATGCATGCGCCAGCGTGCCGCGGTCGATGAATTCGAGCTCGCCGCCGAGCGGCACGCCATGCGCGAGGCGCGTCGCGCGCACGTTCGCCGCGCGCGCGATCTGGCTCAGCAAATGTGCGGTCGCCTCGCCTTCGACGGTCGGATTCGTCGCGATGATCAGTTCACGCACTTCGTTTTCGGCGAGGCGCGCGGCGAGCAGATCGATGCCGAGTTCCTTCGGTCCCATGCCATCGAGCGGCGACAACCGCCCGAGCAGAACGAAGTAGCGTCCGCGATATCCCGTCGCCTGCTCGACCGCGAGCTGGTCGACCGGTGTTTCGACGACGCAGAGCAGACTCGAATCACGCTGCTGACTCGCGCAGGTGGCGCAGACCGGGTCCTCGCTGAAGGTGCGGCAGCGCGTGCAGTTGCCGATGCGCTGCACTGCGGCGACAAGTTTCTCGGACAGCTTCTTCGCGCCGGCACGGTCGCGCTCGAGCACGTGGAAGGCCATGCGCTGCGCGGTCTTCGCACCGACGCCGGGGAGGCAGCGCAGCGCGTCGATGAGTTCGCTCAAAAGTGGGGACGACATCGTTTTTCGCTTTTGCCCGTCATTCCCGCGAAAGCGGGAATGACGGCTATAAATCAAAACGGCAGCTTGAATCCCGCCGGCAGATTCATCCCGCCCGCGACCGTGCCCATCTTCTCCTGACTTACCGCGGCGACCTTGTTGACCGCGTCGTTGAACGCCGCCGCGACGAGGTCTTCCGCCATTTCCGGATCCTCCGCCATCACCTTGCGGTCGATCGCGACGCGGCGCACTTCGTGGCGGCCATTCATTGTCACGCTGACCATGCCGCCACCGGCCTGGCCGGTCACTTCGAGCTTGGCGATTTCTTCCTGCGCACGCTTCAGGTCTTCCTGCATGCGTTGCGCCTGCTGCATCAGTTGCGCCATCGGTCCGCGCATTTCATCACCTCTGTTACTGCCAAAGCTTGAGTTCAATTCACCGGTTTTACGGATTCGGGAATCAGGCGTGCGTCGAAATCGCGGATCAGTGCCTGCACGATCGGATCGTCATTGAGCGCTCGCTCGGCCGCCTGCTGGCGCTCATCGCGCGCGCGACCGGCGGCTTCGGCGGGCGTTTCCGCCTGCTGCGCCGCGCTGTTCTTCTCGAAGCGCACCTTGAGCGCACGTCCGAGCGCTTGGCCGAGCTTTTCCTCCATCGCGGCCACAAGCGGCGGCACGCTGAAGTGCTCGTGCTCGGGCTTGAGGGCGAGACGCACGACGTGCTGTTCGACCGCGATCAACGTGCAATGCTGCGCGAGTGCGCCGACCGGACCCTTGAGGCCGGCCGTTTCGATCAGGCCGAGCCAGTCGTTGGCGTCGACGGTCGTCGGTGGTTTGGCGGCGATGGCTGCAGGCGCGGCCCGACTCGCATAGGTTGCGGGCTCGGGCTCAGCGACCTTAAGCGTGCTGCGCGGCGGCTCACTCGCGGAAACCGGAGCAGCAACGGCGGGCGGCTTTGCCGGTGCAGGAACCGCGGCGGCCGGCGTCGGCGCGCGTGTTGCAGCGGACGACTGACTGATTTTCGCAGGCGCCGCGGCCACCTGACTACCGCCTTCCGCCGGACGGAAAGCGAGCATGCGCAGCAACGTCATCTCGAATCCCGCACGCGCCGTCGGCGCCAGCGGCAGATCGCGCCGACCGACAATGGCCAGCTGGTAATACAACTGCGTCTCTTCCGGCGACAGCGACGACGCCAGTCCCGCGATGCCCGCATCGTCGCTTTCTTCCGCCGCCGCGTAGTCGCGCACGAGCTGCTTCAACTGCACGCGATGCAGCGCGCCAGAAATTTCGTCGAGCACCTGAGCGAAATCGGGCGAGAATTCGGCGAGGCGATCGACTTCGGCCATCAGCGCCACACCGTCGCCCGCGTGCACATGCTCGATCAGCGCATGCACTTGGCCGCGCTCGATCGTGCCGAGCATCGCCCGCACCTCGTTCGCACGCACCGCGCCGGCGCCGTAGGCGATCGCCTGATCGAGCAACGACAGCCCATCGCGCAACGAGCCGTCAGCGCCGCGCGCGAGCTCGGCCAGCGCGTCCGCTTCGAATACGATTTGCTCGGCATCGAGAATGCGCCGCATCTGCCCGCTGATCTGCTCGGGCAACAGGCGCTTCAGGTTGAACTTCAGACAGCGCGACAGCACCGTCACCGGCAGCTTCTGCGGATCGGTCGTCGCGAGCAGGAACTTCACATGCGGCGGCGGCTCTTCGAGCGTCTTCAACAGCGCGTTGAAGCTGTGGCCGGAGAGCATGTGTACTTCGTCGATCAGATAGACCTTGCAGCGTCCGCGCGTCGGTGCATAGATGACGTTGTCGAGCAGTTCACGCGTGTCGTCGACCTTGGTGCGCGAGGCCGCGTCGATTTCGAGCAGGTCAATGAACCGCCCCGCGTCGATGTCGACACAGGCGGCGCACACGCCGCATGGATTCGACGACTGCCCCTTCTCGCAATTCAGCGACTTGGCGAAGATACGCGCGATCGTCGTCTTGCCGACGCCACGCGTGCCGGTGAACAGAAACGCATGGTGCATGCGGTCCGAGTCGAGCGCATTGCTGAGAGCGCGCACGACATGCTCCTGCCCGACCAGCTCGGAAAACTTCTTGGGCCGCCACTTGCGCGCGAGGACTTGATAGGACATGCGTTAGGAGATGGCGTCTGGGGTCGCGTTCGACAAGCGCCGATTGTCTCAAGTTGCGGCGAGGAGACCAAGCGGTTTCGTCCTTGTGTCACGCACACGCCTACTGTATCCTCGCGCGCCCTGCAAAACGATACAATATCGGCAGGTGCGGAGAGGTGTCCGAGTGGTTGAAGGAGCACGCCTGGAAAGTGTGTAAGCGGCTTATACCCGCTTCGCGGGTTCGAATCCCGCCCTCTCCGCCAGTTTCAAATCGATGACCGGAACACGAGCCGGCATCGCCGCCTATGGCGGTCCCGTTGGTTCTCTCGCGACGATAGTTTGCAAACCCCGCCAGGGCCGGAAGGCAGCAACGGTAGTGAATGATTCGGGTGCCGGGATGCAGCTGGCGGGACTGCCACCCCCTATAAACCTATGCCGGCGAAAGCCGGCATTCGTTTTATCTTTTTAATCTTTGCTCTGGTCCACCGGCGTATTGTCCGGATGCAACCATCCCGACTCGCCGTCGGCATAATGCTCGTTCTTCCAGATCGGCACGCGCTTCTTCACTTCGTCGATAATGTAGCGGCAGGCGTCGAACGCAGCGCCGCGATGCGCTGCGCTGACCCCGACCCAGACGGCCAGATCGCCGATCGTCAACGCGCCGACACGATGCACGCACTGCGCTTCGACGATCGCAAAACGTTGCTGCGCCTCGCCAAGAATGCGCTGACCTTCCGCTTGCGCAAGCGGCGCGTAAGCTTGGTAGTCGAGGCGGATGACCGCACGGCCTTCGTTGTGATCACGCACCCAGCCCTCGAAGCCGATGCTCGCACCGGCATGCGCATTGGCCAGCCCGCGCGACAGGGCGACGACGTCGATCGGCTCGGCACGGATCTCGAATCGCATCCGCTCAGCCTCCCGACACGGGCGGGATGAAGACGACCTCATCGCCGTCGCTCAGGGCACGATCCCAACCTGCGAATTCGCCGTTGACCGCGACGCGCAGCTTGTCCTGCGCCATGGTGAATCCGTGCCGCTGACGCAATTGCGCATACAGCGCCGACACATCGCCCGCCGTCGCCGCGACGACTTCTTCCTCGCGGCCGACGCGATCGCGCAGCGAGGCGAAATACAGCACGCGGTATGTCATCGCGCCACCTTCCCCGCTTTCACGTTGCGTTTGCCGCCCGATTTTTCGACCAGGCGCAGATCGGCGATGACGATCTCGTGCGACAGCGCCTTGCACATGTCGTACACCGTGAGCGCGGCAACACTGGCGCCCGTCAGCGCCTCCATTTCGACACCGGTCTTGTGCGAAATCGCGACGGTGCAGCGGATCTGAAGATCGGTCGGCGTGACGAATTCGGCGGCGATATCGCAGCGCTCGATCGCCAGCGGATGGCAGAATGGAATCAACTCGTGCGTGCGCTTGGCGCCCAGCGTGCCGGCGATGATGGCGGTGTCGATCACCGGGCCCTTTTTCGCGCGCATGCCGCGTTCGCGCAACGCGCTCGCGACGGCCGCCGGAAAACGCACGATAACCTGCGCCGTCGCTGTGCGCGCAGTCACCGCCTTCGCGCCGACATCGACCATGCGCGGGCGGTTGCCGGCGTCCACATGCGTCAGCATTTTGGGTTCATCATCCCGACGCTTATTTCGAGTTGCAGTCATCACCCGCCCACCGCAAACATCTCGACATGCTTCTGTTCGCCGCGCGCGCGCAACTCGGCGCGCTGTTCGCTGTAGCGGTCGGTGCGCTGCGTCCAGCGTGCGCCAATCAACTCGGCCAGCTCGGCATCACTGGCGCCCGCGCGCAGCGGCGCGCGCAAGTCGTGCCCGGTGCGCGCGAACAGGCAGGTGTACAGTTTGCCATCGGCCGACAGACGTGCGCGCGAGCAGTCACCGCAGAACGGCTGCGAGACGGAGCTGATGAAGCCGACCTCGCCCGCGCCATCACTGAAACGGTAGCGCTCGGCGACTTCGCCGCGGTAGTTCGGCTGCAGCGGTTCGAGCGGCCAGCGCGCGCCGATGCGCTCGATCAACTCGGCGCTCGATACCACCGATTCACCGCGCCACTGGTTGACCGTGCCGACATCCATGTATTCGACGAAGCGCACGATGTGCCCCGTGCCGCGGAAGCGCTCGACGAGATCGACGACCTGGCCATCGTTCACGCCACGCATCACCACGCAGTTGAGTTTGATCTTGCTGAAGCCCGCGTGCTCGGCGGCGGCGATGCCGTCGAGCACCTCGGCGACTTCGCCGCGGCCGCCGGACATTTGGCGAAACGTTTCCGCATCGAGCGTATCAAGCGACACGGTCAGCCGATGCAGGCCGGCGTCGCGCAGCGCCTGGGCGAATTTCGGCAGCAGCACGGCGTTGGTCGTCATCGCGATGTCCTCGACGCCGGGAATGCGCGCAAGCTGCTCGACCAGATGCGGCAGGTCGCGGCGCAGCAGCGGCTCGCCGCCGGTGAGGCGCAGCTTGCGCACGCCAAGCGCAACGAAAGCACGCGCCAGGCGTTCGATTTCCTCGAAGCGCAGGCGCTGGTCCTTGCTGAGGAATTCGTAGTCCTGCGCGTACTGGTCCTCCGGCATGCAGTACGGGCAGCGGAAATTGCAGCGATCGATCACGGAAATGCGCATGTCGCGCAGCGGGCGCGCGAGCGCATCCCGCGGCGCGGCAAGGTCTGCCGCCGGGATCAACGCCACCGGAATGTTCCTGCCCATCGTCATGCGTTTGCGTTCAAGCTCTTACCGTAACATCGGGATGCGGCGGCGCCAATGCAAGCCGCTCGCCCGCCCGCGCAATGCGGTAGCCGCGCGCCGCCAGGGCTGCCGCGTCCGCCTCGCTGCCGTAGTGATAGAGCACGAGGCGCGAGCGCAGTGCAGCTGGGTATTCGCGGTCGATATCGTCCACGCCGGTGTGCGAGGGGTTGCCGACCAGGCCACAGTCGTGCGCCACGGTTTCCCCCTGCGCGGCGTACTGGGCCAGCATCTCGGGGATCGGCCGCGTGTCGCCGGTCCAGACGAAACTACCGCGCAGCGCGAGTGCGAACGAGGTCATCGGCAGATGATGCCGCGTCGGGAACACATCGAACCAGATCGCCTCGTGCCAGAAGCCGCGCGAACACGGCACGAGTTGATAGCCGTCCCAGAAGTTCGCGCCGCCTTCGGCGACGACGTCGGGGTAATCGGCGACGCGGCTCTGTAGGTGCGTGATCAACGCCGCATGCGCGTAAATCCGCACGCGTCCGCGCAGTGCCGGATCGAAATAGGCGCGATAGAACAGACGCTCGAGACCGCCAACATGATCCATGTGCGTATGCGTGATGTAGACCGCGCGCGGCAGCGAGCCGTAGACCTTCTCGTAAGTCGTCAGCGTTTCCGGACCGCAGTCGATCAGCAGCAGCGGCGCGCCGTCGCGTTCGAGCACCGCGCCGGACGAACCGAGCTCCACGGCCTGCGCCGCCCCGACGCCGAGAAACCGCAAGGCGAGGTTCATCGTGAAATGTCCTTCGAGGGCGATTCCAGGCCGTTCTCGTAGGCACCCATCAGCGGCTCCCAGATCTCGTGTTCGAACACGGCCTCGCCGGCAGCCGCGGCGCCCACTTTGATCAGCGACCGTTTCAACCGCGCCATGTTCGCCGCTTGCCAGGCCCTCTGCGGCGGGCGCAGTTCGCCGCGATCGAAATCGATCAGCCAGACCTTGTCGGCATCGATCAGCACGTTGTGTGCGTTCAAGTCGGCGTGATAGATGCCGACGGCATGCAATCGGGCGATGGCAGCGCCGACGCGGCGGGCGGTGTCGGTATCGATGCCGCCGTGCTGCACGCGCCAAGTCAGCGTGCTCGCGTCGGGAATGAATTGGGTGATCAGGTCGGCGCGATAGTGCGTGCCCTGGCGGCGATAGCGCGCGGCGATCGGCCGCGATACATCGAAGCCGCGGTCGACGAGGTCGTGCAGCAGGCGGAACTCCGCGAAACTGCGCGTGTGCTCGGCGCCGTTCCACAGATAACGGTCGCCCATCACGCGCGCAACGAGGCCGCCGCGGCGGTAATGGCGCAGCGCCCAATTCCCGTGCGGCGTGTCTGCGAACACGATGCCGCCGCGTCCGCCCGGCGCCGCGGTGGCACGATCCAGCGCGCGCCAGAATTCGGCGTCGAACCAGCGCGGATCGAAGTCGCTGCCTTGCGTGAGCACGGCCGGATCGAACAGAATCGCGCCGTCAGCGGTCTGCTGCTCGCATATCCCGTTTGCACCCGACTCCGTCATGATTGCCTGACTCGCTCCTCGCTGCAGCCCTGCCCCAAGTCTAGCAAGCCTGATGTCCGATATCGCCCCTTCGACGATTCCCGCGCCGCAATCGCTGTGTTTGCTGCGCACATCCGCGCTCGGCGATGTCACGCACGTGGTGCCGCTGATTCGCACGCTGCAGGCGCAGGTGCCCGGCACGCGGCTGACGTGGATCGTCGGCAAACTCGAGCACAAACTCGTCGGCGATTTGCCGGGCGTCGAATTCCTGATCTTCGACAAGAACGCCGGTTGGCAAGCCTTACGCGAACTGCGCAAGCAACTCGCCGGCCACCGCTTCGACGCGCTGCTGCACATGCAGGTCGCATTGCGCGCGAACATCGTCAGCGCGTTCGTGCGCGCGCCGCTGCGCATCGGCTACGACAAAGCGCGCTCGAAGGATCTGCATGGCCTGTTCGTCAACCGGCGCATCGCCGAGCGCCGCGGCGAGCACGTGCTCGATGCGATGGCGAGTTTTCTCGAACCTCTGGGATTGAAGCAAACCGACGTGCGCTGGGACATTCCCATTCCGGATTCGGCCGTGGAATTCGCGACACAACATCTGCCCGAGCAGGTGAAGACGCTGCTCGTCAGCCCGTGCTCAAGTCACACGCTGCGCAACTGGCTACCGGAGCGATACGCCACAGTGATGGATCACGCGGCCGCCGCGCAAGGCTGGCGCGTCGTTCTTTGCGGTGGCCCCGGCACGTTCGAGCGCGAGTTCGGCGACGCCATCCTCGCGAAGTGTCGATCCAAGCCCATCGACCTGATCGGCAAGGACACGCTCAAGCAGTTCCTCGCCCTGTGCCAACGCGCGAACCTCGTGCTGACGCCGGACTCGGGCCCGATGCACATGGCCAACGCCGTCGGCACCAAAGTGCTCGGGCTGCACGCCGCGAGCAATCCGAATCGTTCGGGGCCCTACTCCGATCGCCGCTGGTGCGTCGATCGCTACGACGCGGCCGCGCGCAAATATAAGGGCAAGCCCGCATCGGAGCTGCCCTGGGGAACGAAGATTGAATATCCCGGCGTGACGGAGCTCATCGAAACGGACGCGGTGATCGAACGATTTGAGGCCTTCAATGCCGGCGTGCCCTGAGGCCGCCCCTTCAAGGCGAGGGTTGGGCGAGGATGGGCTCTACGCCCCAGCGCGATAATCCTGGTACGACTTCTCTTCGACCAACTTCGAGCCAAGCTTGAGGTTGATCGCCTTCTTCACCGCCGCGCGCTCGTCGTTACGGAAATAGACCGAACGCGCCAGCTCGATGAATTCGGCGTCGAACGCCTGGGCTTTTTCTTTGAGACGGATATCGTCCTCGATCTTCCACAGCGCCTCGTTGACGGCCTTCAACTGCGCGCGCTCGGACGAGATGTCGGTGGCGGCCGCCGGATGCGCGGCCCAAGTCGCATTTAGAAGGTCCAGTTCAGTGCGCACATTGGCGAGCTTGGCAGCGTCGCGAATGTGTACGGCTTTGATTTCGAGGATGGTGATCTTGTCGATCAGTTCGCCGTAGGAGATGGGGGTGAGGAGTTCGGACATGGGCGTATCGTCGTGGCGAAAAGTGGATTCTAACCGACAGTGCTTCTTTGCTGAGCCTTCGTAAAAGACTCACTGCGGAGTGTGGAAGGTGTGGGATTGTTCGGCCCATCCATAGGCCTCTCCCCTCCGCGCTGTGCGCTCCGGGGCCAGCCTGCGGCTGTCCAAATTTGTTCCAGACAAATTTGTCGAACCCAGTGAGGTCGTCCACACCACCCTCTCCGCCAGAAATGAAAACGGCCCGCGAGGGGCCGTTTTCATTTCTGGCGGAGAGGGTGGGATTCGAACCCACGGTGCGCTATGAACGCACGCCTGATTTCGAGTCAGGTACAATCGACCACTCTGCCACCTCTCCGGTAAAAGGCTTCGTCGATCGAAGGGCGCGCATGATACGGTCCGCGCGATCAACTTACAACCCGTAGACGTCGTCGCGCGGAAAATCAGCTACCGCCAAGCGCACCCATGTATCGACGGTAGTAGCGCAACTCCTCGATCGAATCGCGGATATCCGACAACGCCGTGTGTTTGGATTCCTTCACGAATCCGCGCGCCACTTCCGGCGCCCAGCGTCGCGCCAATTCCTTCACCGTCGACACGTCGAGATTGCGATAGTGGAAAAACCGCTCGAGCCGCGGCATCAGGCGATGCAGGAAACGGCGGTCCTGGCAGATCGAATTGCCGCACATCGGCGACTTGCCCGCTGGCACCCAGCGCGTGAGGAAATCCATCGTCACCGCTTCGGCCCGCGCAATATCGACATCCGACTCGAGCACGCGCTGCCATAAGCCGGATTTGCGATGCTGGTTGCGGTTCCAGTCGTCCATCGCCTCCAGTCGCGTGAGCGGATGGGCAATGGCAATTTCTGCACTTTCTTCCAATATACTCAGTGATTTATCCGTGATTATTGTGGCGATTTCGAGGATAGAATCCTGACCCGTGTCGAGGCCGGTCATCTCCAGATCGATCCAGATTAGGTTGTCGTCGCTGACGATTTCGGATGCCATTCGTAGCACTGACCTTAAAGTGGTGGGAGTGGGATTGTTCGGCTCATCCCTGAGCCTCACCCCTCCGCGCTGTGCGCTCCGGGGCCAGCCTGCGGCTGTCCAAATTTGTTCCAGACAAATTTGTCGAACCGAGTGGGTTCGTCCACCAACCCCATCCATCATAAACGACAAAGGGGCCGCTGGCCCCTTTGTCGTTTATGGCGGAGAGAGTGGGATTCGAACCCACGGTGGACTCACATCCACGGCAGTTTTCAAGACTGCTGCCTTAAACCGCTCGGCCATCTCTCCAGATTCAGCGCGAATTATACGGGATCAAATGCCCGGCACTTGCGTCTCCGCCGCGATCGGCATCTTTTCCGCCAGCCAGTCGATGAGCGCGCGCACGGCCGGCAGCAGTCCGCGGCGCGACGGGAACACGCAGTGCACGATGCCCTCCGGCGGGCTCCACTCGGGCAGCACGACTTCGAGCTCGCCTGCCGCCACCGCGCGCGTGCACACGCTCTCCGGCAGTAGCGCCACGCCGAGCCCGCGTGCCGCCGTGGCGAGCACGAGCGGGAAATCGCCGCACATCACGCGCGGGGAATGGTCGAGCCGGAATGTCGCGCCGTCGCTCTTGCGGAACTCCCACGACTGATTCTCCAACTCAGAGATGCTGATCGTGTCGTACTTGGCCAGATCCTGCGGATGCTCGGGGCGGCCCTTTTCACGCAGATAACCGGGACTGGCGACAAGAAACGAGGAACTGCGTCCGAACGTGCGCAGCACGAGATCGGCGTCGGTATCGAGCTTGAAACGCACGCGGATGGCGATATCAACACCCTCGTTGATCAGGTCGATGCGCCGGTTGGTCGACATCATCAGGATGCGCACCTGCGGATACTTCTCGCAGAACTCGGGCAGAATCGACGTCATCACATTCTGCGTGATCGACACCGGGCAACTGACGCGCACCATGCCGCGCGGCTCTGTGGTCAACTGCGCGACGGCATCCTCGGCCGCCTGCGCTTCGGCAATCACGCTCTGGCAATGGCCGTAGAAACGCTGGCCCGCGTCGGTGACGGCAAATCGCCGCGTCGAGCGTTGCAGCAGGCGTACGCCGAGGCGGTCTTCGAGCTGCGCAATGCGCCGGCTGAGCCGCGATTTGGGGATGTCGAGCGCCCGCCCGGCCGCGGCGAAGCCGCCTTTCTCGACCACGATCGAGAAGTAGTAGAGGTCGTTCAAATCCTGCATCGCTCATCCCCATCGTTCTGAAAACGGAACGCTGTAGCCGTTTTGCACCAGCTTATCACCTTCCATGCGAGGTATTACATTTTTCCTCAGCGCATCACCCGTCCAGTCTCCTGATCGGATCGATGCACCCCTAGTGAATCCGGAGGAAAATCCGATGAACAACGCATTGATCCAATCAATCCAGAAACGCCGCACGCAGTACGCGCTCGGCACCGCCCTGCCGATCTCCGAGCAAGAGACTACGGCGCTGATCCAGACGGCGATCCGCCTCGCGCCGTCCTCGTTCAATTCGCAGAGTTCGCGCGCCGTAATTCTGTTCGGCGAGCAGAGCCGCGAATTGTGGGGCATCGTCGAATCGGAATTGCGCAAGATCGTCCCGGCCGAAGCCTTTACCGCCACCAAAGCCAAGATCGACGGCTTCGCCGCAGGCGCCGGCACAGTGCTGTTCTACGAAGACCAGGACGTGGTCAAAGGCCTGCAGGACAAGTTCGCGCCTTACGCTGACAACTTCCCGGTCTGGTCGGAACAGGCCAGCGGCATGGCCCAATTCGCCGTGTGGACGGCGCTCGCCAACGCCGACATCGGCGCCAGCCTGCAGCACTACAACCCGCTGATCGACGCGGAAGTCGCCGCGCGCTGGAACATTCCTGCTTCGTGGAAGCTGCGCTCGCAGATGCCGTTCGGTTCGAACGAGAAGGCGTTCGGCGAGAAAGCGTTTATGGATGACGAGCAGCGCTTCAAGGTGTTTTCTTCCACAGCCTTGTCGCAAGCCGCGTAACCCCCGCTTTAGCCTCCCCCTTCAAGGGGGAGGTTGGAGGGGGATGGTGTTTGCTGCGGCGTCGTGAAGATCAGAACCATCCCCACCCAACCCTCCCCTTGAAGGGGAGGGCTTAGTTTTTTCCTGCTTTACGCGATTCGTTCTGCGCCGCGCATGTAAGGCCGCAACACGGCGGGTACCGTGATCGAACCGTCGGCGTTCTGGTAGTTCTCCATCACCGCGACCAGCGCGCGGCCTACCGCCACGCCCGAGCCGTTCAGCGTATGCACGAGCTCGGGCTTGCCGGTTTCCGGATTGCGCCAGCGCGCCTGCATGCGGCGCGCCTGGAAATCGCCACAGTTCGAGCACGACGAAATCTCGCGATACGTGTTCTGAGACGGCAGCCAGACTTCGAGGTCGTAGGTCTTCGTCGCCGAAAAACCCATGTCGCCCGTGCACAGCAGCACTTTGCGATACGGCAGTTCCAGTTTTTCCAGCACGACTTCGGCGCAACGCGTCATACGTTCGTGTTCCTCGGCGCTTTGTGCGGGCGCTGCGATCGTCACCAGTTCCACCTTCTCGAACTGATGCTGGCGGATGTAGCCGCGCGTGTCGCGGCCGGCCGATCCCGCCTCCGCGCGGAAGCACTGTGAGTGCGCTGTCATGCGCAGCGGCAACTTCTCGGCATCGACGATCTCGTCGGCGACGATGTTGGTCAACGAAACTTCGGCTGTGGGGATCAGATAGCGCTTCGGCTCGCCTTCCACCACAAACAGGTCTTCGGCAAACTTCGGCAGCTGACCGGTGCCTTGCATCGTTTCCGGCTTGACCAGCAGCGGCACATTGCATTCGAGATAGCCGTGCTCGCCCGCATGCAGATCGAGCATGAACTGCGCGAGCGCGCGATGCAGACGTGCCAGGTCGCCGCGCAGCACGGTGAAGCGCGCACCGGAGAGCTTCGCACCCGCGTCGCCGTCGAGCCAGCCGTGACGCGCGCCGAGATCGACGTGATCTTTCACCGCGAAATCGACCGCGCGCGGCGTGCCCCACTTTTTGATTTCGGCGTTCTCGGTCTCGTCGTTGCCGACCGGCACCGACGCGTCGGGAAGATTCGGAATGCCGAGCGTGATCTTCGCCAGCTCCGCCTGCACCTCGGCGAGTTTGGCCTCGTTCGCCTTGAGCTGATCACCGATGCCGGCGACTTCGGCCATCAGCGCCGTGGTGTCCTCGCCCTTGGCCTTGGCCATGCCGATCGCCTTCGAGCGCGTGTTGCGCTGATTCTGCAACTCCTGCGTATGCACCTGCACCGACTTGCGCGACGCTTCCAACGCTTCGATCTGCGCTTTCGGCAAATCGTAGCCGCGCGTGGCGAGACGTTCGGCGACGGTATCGAGCTGGCCGCGCAGCAAAGCAGGATCGAGCATGGCGTGAATTCGCAAGCAACAAAAAGGGCGCGGATTATCCCGCGCCCTCGATTTTGCCGCAACGCAGCGCTTATTTGCTGCGGCCGAGCCACCAGGCGATGACGACGCCCGCCAGCAGCCAGCCGACACCCTGTTCAATCAGATTGCCGACATTGAAGTCGTCCGGAAAGCGATACCAATTCCACAGCGGCACGATATTGGTCAGCCAGCCGAAGACGCCAAATCCGAGGCTACCGAGCACGCGTGTGCCGAAACCCCAGTTCGTCGCGGCCAGTACGATTGCCACGATCAGCGCGGCGAAATAGCTGCCGATGAACTGCTTGACCAGGTTGCCGCTCATGTCGGTCGGATGGGCGATCGTCGGCCCGACCGCGACAAACACGAAGCGGTTCTGCCCTGCCTTGGTCTCCCACGCATCGACCGTGGCCTTATCGCCCATTTTTTCCGGATCGATGTGCGGCAGCAGATAGATGCCTTGCTGCGGCAATGCCGTTGCCGCAGCCTGCAGCACGGCATCCTCGTTCACCGGCTTGCGCATGCCCATTTCGCCGATCGGCAGCAGCATGTGCGCGACGAATCCCCAAAGGAAAATCACGACGGCGCCGAGCAGCCCCGCAATCACGTAACGCATGTCACCCTCCCCCTGCGAATGGAGTCGTGACGCTACGCCGCACGCCCCGCACCCGCAAGCGGCTTCGCAGCATTCGACAGCGCTCAGCTCTGTACCGCGGGTTCGCCTGCGCCGACCCAAAAGCGCAACAGCAACGCGGCAATGAACGCACAGCCCGAACCGAACGCGAACGCCACCAATGGCGACGCTTCCGACCACAGCCAGCCAAACAGCACCGACGCCGGCAGCAATGCAACGCCGACGACAAGGTTGTACCAGCCGAACGCGGTGCCAGCGAGCGAGCGCGGCACCATATCGGCGACCAGCGCCTTCTCCACGCCCTCGGTCGCCGCGAGAAATACGCCGTAGGCGGCGAACATCGGCCACAGCAACCAGGTCGCTGCAGGCACCAAGCCGAAGGCAAGATAGAGCACGGCGTAGATCGTCCAGCCGCCGACGATCATCTTGCGCCGGTCGAAGCGATCCGAAAGGCCGGACAACGGCGTCGACAGCAGCGCAGCAACCAGCGAAACGAGCGCCCAGATCATCGGCACCTGCGCTTCGCCGAGGCCCAGATCCTTCGCGCGCAGCAGCAGGAACATGTTCGACGAATTGCCGAGCATGAACAGCGCGAGCACGATGAGATAGCGGCGGAAACGCGGTGGGAATTCGCGCAGGTTCCAACTGAAACGCACGGGTGTGGCGGAACGTTCAACCTCGGGTTCCTTGATCGCCAGCGTCAGCAACAGCACGATCACCGCCGGCACGATCGCAGCCAGCAACACATGTCGCAACGGCATGCCGAGCGCAAGCAGCGCCGCCGCGGCGAGCGGGCCGACGACTGCACCCGCGTTGTCCATCGCGCGATGCAGGCCGAACGCCAGGCCGCGCTGGTCGGGCGCGACGCTGTGCACCAGCATCGCGTCGCGCGGCGCGCTGCGCAGCCCCTTGCCGATGCGATCGGCAAAGCGACAGACGAGCACGCCGAACCAGCTCGTTGCGAACGCGATCATCGGCCGCGCGATGCCCGCAATCGCGTAACCCGCCACCACCCAGGATTTCGTCCTGCGACTACGATCGGCGAGCACGCCCGCGGCGAGCTTGAGCAGGCTCGACACCGCTTCCGCAATGCCCTCGATCAGACCCAGCGCCTTCGGCCCGGCCATCAACACGCTGGTCAGGTACAGCGGCACGAGCGGATAAATCATATCGCTCGCCGAATCGTTGACCAGGCTGATCAGGCCAAGCAGCCAGACGGTGCGCGGCAGGCGGCGGATCGCGTCGAGCATATTTTTCCTTCGGTTTGCGCGGTATTCCCGAACGGAATACTTCACGATGAATTCGCTGAAGCAAAAGCACGCGCAGACATTATCATTGCCAGACCGATCGCCACACATTTTCGCGATGCAAAATCCAAACACCCGCCGCCACGCCGAAACGCTCGACGCCACCGATCCGCTGCGCGACCTGCGCGCCAAATTCCTGACACCGCAACACAGCGGCCGCGATCAACTGTATTTCTGCGGCAACTCGCTTGGTCTGCAGCCTGTCGGCGCCCGCGCGCACGTCGAAGAAGTACTGCAAAAATGGGCGGATCAAGCCGTCGAGGGCCACTTCACCGGACAGGCGCAGTGGATGCCTTATCACGAACTCGTGCGCGACCCGCTCGCGCGCGTGGTCGGAGCGGAGCCGCACGAAGTCGTCGCGATGAATTCGCTGACGGCTAACCTGCACCTGCTCATGGTCAGCTTCTACCGACCGACGCGCGAACGACCGGCGATCCTGATGGAAGCCGGTGCATTCCCGTCCGATCGTTACGCGCTCGAATCGCAGGTGCGCTTCCATGGCTTCGATCCCGCGACCGATTTGATCGAACTTGAACCGGACGAAGCCAACGGCACGTTTTCGATGGCCGCGATCGCCAACGCGATCGAGCACCACGGGCCGCGCCTCGCCCTCGTGCTATGGCCCGGCGTGCAGTACCGCACCGGGCAGGCGTTCGATCTCGCCGAAATTGCGCGGCTCGCGCACGCGCAGGGCGCCATCGCTGGCTTCGATCTCGCTCACGCCGTCGGCAACCTGCCGCTGCGCCTGCACGACACGGGCGCCGACTTCGCCGTTTGGTGCCACTACAAATATATGAACTCAGGACCCGGCGCAGTCGCGGGCGCCTTCGTTCACGCACGTCACGCGCGCAGCGACCGGCCGCGCTTCGCCGGCTGGTGGGGTCACGAGAAGGAAACGCGTTTCCGCATGGGTCCGCAGTTCGTGCCGACGGTCGGCGCGGACGGTTGGCAGCTCAGCAACCCGCCGATCCTCGGCCTCGCCCCCTTGCGTGCCTCGCTCGAATTGTTCGACGAAGCCGGCATGCCCGCGCTGCGCGCAAAATCGCTGAAACTGACCGGCTGGCTCGAGACCTTGATCCACCAACATCTCTCCGACGTACTGTCGATCGCGACGCCGTCGGAACCCGAACGCCGCGGTTGCCAGCTTTCGCTGCGCGTGCACGGCGGCCGCACGCGCGGGCGCGAGCTGTTCGACTACCTTTCCGCGCACGGCATCATCGGCGACTGGCGCGAGCCGGACGTGATCCGCATTTCGCCAGTGCCGCTGTACAACCGCTACGCCGACGTCGTCGGTTTCGTCGAAGCCGTGGGAGCGTGGCGCGATGGCCGCTGAGCGCAGCATTACGCTGATCGGCGCCGGCCTCGCAGGCGCCCTGCTCGCGCGCCTGCTCGCGCTGCGCGGCTGGCAGGTCGAAGTCTACGAAAAGCGCGGCGACCCGCGCATCGCCGGCTACCAGGGCGGGCGCTCGATCAACCTCGCGCTAGCCGAACGCGGGCGCTATCCGCTGCGCCTCGCTGATGCCGAAACGCCGGTGATGGCACAAGCCGTAATGATGCGTGGACGCATGGTGCATCCGCTGCACGGTGAGGTGAACCTGCAACGCTACGGCCGCGACGATTCGGAAGTGATCTGGTCAGTGCATCGCGGCGAGCTCAATATCACTTTGCTCAACCTCGCCGAACGGGCCGGCGCGAAGCTGCATTTTGACCGGCGTCTCGACCGGGTCGATTTCGATGGGCAGATTGCGCATTTCGTCGACGATCGCGGCCGGGGCTCGTTTGAAGTCCCGTTCCGCGCGCTGATCGGCAGCGACGGCGCCGGCTCTGCGCTGCGCGGCGCGATGAGCAACGTGCTCGATATCGGCGAGCGCGTCGAATTTCTCGATCACGGCTACAAGGAACTCGAAATCCCGCCCACCGCCGACGGCGGCTTCCGCATGGAGCCGAACGCACTGCACATCTGGCCGCGTGGCAACTACATGTGCATTGCGCTGCCGAATGACGAGAAGACCTTCACCGTCACGCTGTTCATGCCGAACTTGGGCAACCCCGGTTTCGATACGATCCGCACCTCGCAGGAGGCGCGCGCCTTTTTTGAGCGCGATTTTCCCGATGCCGTGCCGCTGATCCCCGAACTGGAACGCGACTGGGCGCGCAATCCAGCGAGCACGCTGGCTACGCTGCATCTAGAACGCTGGCATCTCGACCATCGCGCGCTCGTGATCGGCGACGCCGCACACGCGATGGTGCCGTTCCACGGCCAGGGCATGAACTGCGCGTTCGAGGACTGCGCCGCGCTGGCCGCGCATCTCGACGCGCATGCCGATCTCGGCGACGCCTTCGCCGCATTCGAAGCGGAACGCAAACCGAATGCGCGCGCGATCCAGCAGATGGCGCTGGAAAACTATCTGGAAATGCGCGACCGCGTCGACGATGTCGATTATCGCCTGCAACGTGAGCTCGAACTGAGCTTGCAGCAACGCCATCCCGGCGTCTTCGTGCCGCACTATGCGATGGTCAGCTTTATGCGTGTACCTTATTCCACGGCACTCGACCGCAGCGAGATCCAGCAAGGCATTCTCGTCCGCGCCACGCATGGAAAGGCATCGCTCGATGAGGTCGATTGGACCGCCGTAGATGCGGATGTCGCTGCACACCTGATACCACTGACCGATGTACGCTAACGCTTACGATCCGCCCTCAGCCGTCATTCCCGCGAAAGCGGGAATCCATCTTGATCTTTCCGCGCAAGATCAAAAGCAAAATGGATTCCCGCTTTCGCGGGAATGACGGCAAGAAGCAAGGCAGGAAATCAAAAAATACATGAAGTTCACCACGCTCTCGATCGCGCGCAAGCTGAAGTTCTATCAGCTCATCGTCTACGCGCAGGTGCTCGAGAGCGGTTCGATTCTGCGCGCGGCGCAAGCGCTCAATCTGACCCAGCCGTCGGTAACGAAGGTCATCCACGAACTCGAGTCGTATTTCGGCGCGCCGCTGCTCGTGCGCGGGAATCGCGGCGTGACCGCAACGCCACTCGGCGAGCGCGTGCTGCAGCGCTCGAAGTCGTTCATTGCCGATCTGCGTCTGCTGACCGACGAGGTGAACGCGTTCCTCGAAGGCAGCGCGGGCCATGTCATCGTCGGCACGCTGATCTCCGCCTCGGCGTGGCTGCTGCCGCGCGCGACACAGCTGCTCAAGCAGAAAGCACCAAAGGTATTGCTTTCGCTGCGCGTGGGCCAGATGGATCAACTCTTCCCCGCGCTTGCCGACGGCGAACTCGATCTCGTCGTCAGCCGCGTGCCCGACGACTGGAACATGCGAGATTGGAGCGGGCGCAACGAATCGCCCGCGCTCAAGGTCGAGCCGCTCTATCGCGAGGCACTTTGCGTCGTTGCCGGTGCACGCCATCCGATGCACAAGAAGCGCAGCATCAAATTCGCCGACCTGCACGCGTATCCATGGGTACTGCCGACGCGCGATTCGTTCCTGCGCCGCACCGCCGACGCGCTATTCGTCGAGGCCGGCCTGCCGATTCCTGAAAACATCGTCGAGTCGCTGTCGATCCTGACCAACATCACCTTGATGCAGGACCAGCGCACCATCGCGCTGATGCCGCGCGAGGCAATCCGCAATTTCGCCGACGCCGGCTTGCTCAAGGAGTTCGATCTCGGCGGTCTGCTCCACTTCGGCGACATCGGCTGCTTCTATTCGGCCACGCGCGAGCCGACCCCGGCGTCCTTGATGCTGCGAGAATGTTTGCGCGCGGCGAGCCGCGAGCATGTGCGCGATTTCGACGACTTAAAGCGCCGCTGAAGTCATTCTTTGCCGTCATTCCAGCGAAAGCTGGAATGACAAACTTTAGATTCCAAAGAACGCACGCGCATTGTCCGCACAGATGCGCTGCTTGTCGGCGTCGGCCAGCGTCGCGTGTCCGAGCACGCACGCACCGATGTCCTGCTCACCGAGCGGAAACGGCGCGTCGGAACCGAGCATCACACGGTCGGCACCCATCACATCGACGAGCAATTGCAGCGCGCGCGGATCGAACACGGCGGAGTCGACGTAGAAACGTCGGACATAACTCGACGGTAGCTGCGGGCAATCCTCGCGCACGATATCGCGATGACGCCAGGCGTTGTCGACGCGGCCGAGCAGGAACGCAAAACTGCCGCCGCCGTGCGCGAAACAGAGGCGCAGATTCGACGGCAGTTTCTCGAACGCACCGGAAAGGATCAACGAAAGAATGCCGAGCTGCGTCTCCGCCGGCATCGCGACGAGCCACGGCAGCATCCATTTCTTCATGCGCTCGCGGCCCATCATGTCCCACGGATGCACGAGCACGGGGATATCTTCGTTCGCGCAATGCGTGAGGAACGCGACGAGGTCATCGTTGTCGAGATCGAGAGTGCCGACATGGTTGCCGATCTGCACGCCGATATGTCCGTCGGCCTTGGCGCGGCTGGCTTCGCGGCAGGCCGCGTCGAGATCCTGCAGCGGCACCTGTGCTAGCACCTTGAGCCGCTGCGGCGCAGGCGCGGTCATCTCGATCGCGCGATCGTTCATGCGTTGCGCCCACGGCAGCGCGCGTTCGATCGGTTGTTCGTAGCCGAACATCACCGGCGTCGCGCACATCACCTGCACATCGACACCCTGCTCATCGAGGTAATCGATCCGATGCGAGGAATCCCACAATACGTCGTCGACCGGACGAAAGGCTTTCTCGCCAATCATGATCTGTCCGCTGCGCCCTTCGGTGTGCAGCCATGGCGCGCGATACGGGCATAACTGCGCCGCCTCGCGCCGGTCAATGCGTGGAAAGAAATGCGAGTGGATATCGATCTTCATCGCTACCCCTGTTGTTCAATCGGCGCGTACGCGATGGCTTTGATCTCGATGCGCAGATGCGGATGCGGCAACTGATGCACCGCCACGGTCGTGCGCGCGGGGCCGGTTTCGTCGAAATACTGCGCGTAGACTTCGTTGTAACCGCCGAAATCGTTCATATCGACGAGGAAACTCGAGATCTCGACGACGTTAGCCAGCGTCGCTCCTTCGCTCGCAAGGATGTCGCGGATGTTCTCGATCACCGCGCGTGTCTGCTCACGGATATCGAGCTGAGTTGTACCCATCGCATCGACTTGCGCGCCAGCGATGCTGTTGTCCGCGCGGCGCGAACTCGTGCCTGAGACAAACAGGAAATCGCCGGCGCGCTTGATATGCGGAAAGCGTCCGCGCGGCTTCGCCTTGCCCTGCACCACGGTCGCTCGTTGATCGTTCATGACATGCCCTTAGGGGTTGACGCACACGGTTGTCAGTTCGGAATAGAAATCGAGCGAATGCCGTCCTCCTTCGCGTCCGATGCCCGACAGCCCGACACCGCCGAACGGCGTGCGCAGATCGCGCAGGAACCAGGTGTTGACCCAGACCATACCGACGCGGAAACGCCGCGAGATCACGTGCGCGCGCTTCAGATCGCGCGTCCACAGTGCGGCGCAGAGGCCATAGGCGGAATCGTTCACGCGACGCACAACTTCATCTTCGGAATCGAACGGCGCGATATGACAGACCGGACCGAACACTTCCTCGCGCACGCAGCGCGTGCCATCGGCGAGCCCGGTCCAGATCGTCGGCTGCACATAAGCGCCGCCGTCGCGCGCGTCGCCGAAATGCGGCACACCGCCGCCGGTGACGACAGCGGCGCCTTCGCTGCGCGCGAGGGCGAAGTACTCCAGCACCTTGTCGCGATGCGCGTGCGAGATCAGCGGTCCTAGATTGACGCCGTCCTCGTCCGGATAGCCGATCTTGAGTTTCTCGGCGCCCGCCTTCAGCGCAGCAACGAAGCGCTCGAAGACCGGCCGCTCGACGTAGACGCGCTCCGAGCAGAGGCAGACCTGGCCGGAATTGGTGAAACTCGAACGCAGTACACCGGCAACCGCTTTGTCGAAATCGGCGTCGGCAAAAACCACAGCCGCATTCTTGCCGCCGAGTTCAAACGACACTTCGCGCACGCCCGCAGCCGCGGCGCGCATGATCGCCTCACCGGTGCGCGATTCGCCGGTGAAGGTGATCGCATCGACGTCGGGATGACGCGTCAGAAATTCACCCGCCGAATCGGGGCCGAAGCCGTGCACGAGGTTGAAGGCGCCGGCCGGCAGCCCGGCCTCATGGATGACTTCAGCGAGCAAGGTCGCGCTCGACGGCGTTTCTTCCGACGGCTTGGCGACGATCGAGTTGCCGCAGGCCAACGCCGGCGCGACTTTCCAAGTCAGCAGCAGCAACGGCAGATTCCACGGCGAAATCACCGCGACGACGCCGTGCGGCTTGCGCACGGTGTAGCTGAAGACGTCGCTGCCGTCAGCCGCACGCATTTCATAGAACTCGCTGCCGGCCTGGCGAACCAGCTCGGCGAAGGTACGGAAATTCTGCACGCCACGCGCGACGTCGAGCGTGCGCGCCTGCTGCACCGAACGACCCGTGTCACCGACTTCGGCGGCGACGAACGCCTCGAATCGGCGTTCGATGCCGCTGGCGATGCGCATCAACGCATCGGCGCGCTCGCCCGCGCTCGTGCGACCCCACGCGCCGCTCTGCGCGGCCTTTGCCGCGGCGACCGCGCGATCCACCGTCTCGCGATCAGCTTCGCACACCTCGCCGAGCACGCGGCCGTCGACCGGCGAGACGTTCGCGAAGCGTTTTTCGCTGGCGACGAACTCGCCGTCGATGTAGTGGCGCAGCAGCGGTGAAGAAGACGGCACGAAGGCTTCCGCGAAAGGAATCGTGCTGCCAGTCTAGGCGTCGCTGCTATTCGCGAATAATAGAAATGCGGACGTTGGCTATTCGCAGCAGGAATACTTGCTTTTGCTCGTCATTCCCGCGTGCTTCTGGCGGGAATCCAGCGACTTTGCTTCGCTTTCGAGTCAAAAAAAGACAAGGCACTGGATTCCCGCCAGAAGCACGCGGGAATGACGAGCACGAAGCGATTCAACCGCCGCGCAGCTTGCTCAAAGCCGCGGCGCGCGCTTTGCGTACCACATCGAGCTTTTCGCGAATCTTCGCCTCGAGGCCGCGCTCGGTCGGCTGGTAGAACTCGCGACCGACCAACGCGTCGGGCAGGCATTGCTGATCAAACGCGATACCGCCTTCGACGTCGGGGTCGTATTGATAACCCGAGCCGTAACCCAGCCCTTTCATGAGTTTGGTCGGCGCGTTGCGTAGATGCATCGGCACCTCGAGCGTGCCCGTTTGGGCGATCAGCCCACGCACCTCGCCGAACGCCGCGTAGGCGGCATTGCTCTTCGCCGCGATCGCCAGATACATCGCCACTTCGGCGAGCGCCAGATCGCCTTCGGGCGAACCGAGCCGGTCGTAGGTGTCCCAAGCTTCGAGCGCGAACGTCAACGCGCGCGGATCGGCCAGGCCGACATCTTCGATGGCCATGCGCGTGAGCCGGCGCGCGAGATAAGCCGGATCGACGCCGCCGTCGAGCATGCGCGTGCACCAGTACAGCGCCGCGTCCGCGTCGGACGAACGCACCGATTTGTGCAACGCCGATATCTGGTCGTAGAACTGCTCGCCGCCTTTGTCGAAACGGCGCGTGCGGTCGGCGAGCACCTGGCTCAGCGTCGTGTCGTCGATCACGCCGTCGTGCGCCACGTCGGCGGCGATTTCGAGCAGAGTCAACGCGCGGCGCACATCGCCGTCGGCGGCCTGCGCGATCAGGCCGAGCGAAGCATCGCCGACCTTCAAATTCCATTGGCCGAGTCCGCGCTCCTCGTCGTGCAGCGCGCGCTGGAGTGCCTCGACGATCGCCTCGACCGATACCGCGTCCATCACATGCACGCGGCAGCGCGACAGCAACGCGGAGTTCAACTCGAACGAGGGGTTCTCCGTCGTCGCGCCGACGAACAGGATCACGCCCTTCTCGATGTGCGGCAGGAACGCGTCCTGCTGCGCCTTGTTGAAACGATGCACCTCGTCGACGAACAGCACGCTGCGCTCGCCCTGCGCAAATGCCACCTCGGCTTCCGCCAGCGCGGCGCGCACGTCGGCCAAACCGGACAGCACGGCCGAAATCGCCCGGAAACGCGCGTTCGCATACTTCGCGAGCAGCAGCGCCAGTGTCGTTTTGCCGCAGCCGGGCGGCCCCCACAGCACCATCGAATGCACGTGACCCGCTTCGATCGAGCGGCGCAGCGCTGTGCCGGGGCCAAGCAGGCGCGTCTGGCCGACGATTTCGTCGAGCGTGCGCGGGCGCATGCGCTCAGCGAGCGGTTTTAGTCCTTCGGGTTCCGCGAACAATTGCGCGCTGGTTTCGGGTTTACGGCGTGCCATATATGAATGATACGCGATCGGGTCATCACGCTTTATCTTGATCCAGATCAACCTCGACACGCGCCATGGCGTAAAATCGACGGCCATGTCGATGACCGCCGCGCGCGCCTCCTGGCAAATCTACGAACCTAAGCTGTGGACGGTGCTCCGCAGGGGCTACAGTCTCGACGCATTGCGCCACGACGCCGTCGCAGGACTGACTGTCGCGATCGTTGCTCTACCGCTCGCCATGGCTCTGGCAATTGCCTCGGGCACGACGCCGGAGAAAGGCCTGCACACGGCGATCATCGCGGGCTTCCTGATTTCATTTCTCGGCGGCTCGCGCGTGCAGATCGGCGGGCCGACGGCCGCATTCATCCCGGTCGTGTTCACGGTGATCGAGAAGTTCGGTTACGGCGGATTGATCCTGTGCACCCTGCTCGCCGGCTTCATGCTGATTGCCGCGGGCGTGCTGCGCATCGGGACTTTGCTCAAATACATCCCGAAACCGGTGGTGACGGGTTTCACCGCGGGCATCGCCGTCAGTATTTTCGCCAGCCAGGTCAAAGACCTGTTCGGCCTACGCATGGGCGCGGTGCCGGCGGAATTCTTCCCGCGCTGGCAGGCCTACTTTCAACACCTGTCCGATCTCACCCCGGCTGCGCTGGTGTTGTCAGTTGCCAGCGTGATCGTGATCGTCGGCCTGCGCCGACTGCGGCCGAACTGGCCGGGATTTCTCATCGCCGTTGTGTTGGGCACACTCGTTTGCACGTTGCTTACGCTGCCGGCGGAAACCATCGGCTCGCGCTTCGGCGGCATCCCGGCGGCGCTGCCGCATTTCGCAATTCCGCACATTCCGTTCGAGCGCACGGTCGAGCTGTTCCCGAGTTCGTTCACGATCGCCTTCCTCGCCGGCGTCGAATCGCTGCTCTCGGCGGTCGTCGCCGACGGCATGATCGGCGGTCGTCATCGCTCGAACACCGAACTCGTCGCGCAGGGCGTCGCCAACATCGGCTCCGCCCTGTTCGGCGGTCTGCCCGCGACGGGCGCGATCGCGCGCACGGCAACGAACGTCCGCTCGGGCGGAAGGACGCCGGTCGCCGGCATCTTGCACGCACTGTTCCTACTCGTTTTCATGCTCGTGCTCGCGCCGCTGATGCGCTACGTTCCGCTGGCGACGCTGGCCGCCGTGTTGCTGATCGTCGCCTGGAACATGGCCGAAATCGAAAGCTTCAAGCACCTGATGCGTGGGCCGATCGGCGATCGCATCGTGCTCATTCTCACCTTCGTGCTCACTGCGGTATTCGACCTGACCGTCGCGATCGAGGTTGGCCTCGTGCTCGCGGCATTCTTGTTCATGCATCGCATGAGCGAAGTCGTCGCGATGCAGTCGAACATCTCGCTGGCCGACGAGGATTCCGACGGTCCCGACGGTGCCGAACCGACCCAGCGTGCGCAGTTGCCCGAAGGTGTCGAAGCGTTCCAGATTTCGGGGCCGCTGTTCTTCGCCGTCGCCAACCGCCTCGACGATGTGCTCAATCAATTCCCGGCGCCGCCTCGCCTCTTCATCCTGCGCATGCGGCTGGTGCCGCTGATCGACACGAGCGGCGTCACCGCTCTGCAGCAGTTTCTCGAGCGCTGCGAACGCCACGGAACGCGAGTCATCCTTTCGGGTCTGCGCGAGCAGCCGCTGCAAATCCTCACGCAAATGGGCGTCAAGCCCGATGGTAAACAAGTGCGCTTCTCTCCGGATTTCGCCCGCTCGTTGGAGCTGGCGCATGCGGATTCCGTTACGGCTTGAGCGGATGGGTCTCCGCCGCCGGCGTCGCATCGCCGACGACATCCACGCCTTTCGGCGGCGTGAACTTGAACAGATCAGGCGCGAGCTTCGCGTTGCGCTGCCAGCCGGAAAAACGAATCTGCGTGCTGTTGCCGAACGTGTCCTTGAACGTCATGCTCGTTAGACCCGTCGGATCGAAGCCGAGGTCCGCGTATTCGAACTGCGGTTCTTTGTCCTTCGATTTCAAGCGCAACCAGACCTGACCATCATGCTCGCCCTGCTCGCTCGTGGTGAAGTCGTGATCGAGCTGGGAGAGATCGGTCAGCACGGTCAGCGGGCTGTGTGCTTCCTCAGTACCCTGCGCACGCACAGTCACCTGTTCGAGATCGGGATCGTAGATCCACACCTTTTCGCCGTCGGCGACGATGAGCTGCTTGTACGGCGTCGTCGTGTCCCAACGGAACTGGCGCGGCGCCTTCAGCGAGAGCGTGCCTTGGCTTGTCTTGGTCTTGCCGCTGTTGGCGTCGCTAACCTGCTGCTCGAAACTTCCGGAGACCGACGTCAGGCCTTTGGAAAACGCATCGAGGCGCGCGCGCGCGCTGTCCGCGGCGAACGCGGTGCCGGCAGCGCACAACAGCAACGAAGCGAGAACGGTAACGCGCATGATGGGTGATCCGAAAAGAGGCGTGAAAAGTATCCGCAAACCAAGCTGAACGCCGTAGACACGGCGAGGAGCTCAAAGTTCGGGCGGCGGCGGCGCCAAAACTTCGCGGTTGCCGTTGTGCTGCGGCGCGCTGACGATGCCCTGCTGCTCCATCATCTCGATCAGGCGCGCGGCGCGGTTGTAGCCGATCTTCAGGCGGCGCTGCACACCCGAAATCGAGGCGCGGCGGCTTTCGGTGACGATCGCGACGGCCTTGTCGTAGAGCTCGTCGGTATCGCCGTCCTCACCGTCTTCGGCATCCTCGGGCAGACCCGATTCGCCGATGATCTTGCCGTCACCGAGCGACTGCACGTCGTTGACCACGCCGTCGATGTACTCCGGTTTGCCCTGCGCACGCAGGTGCTGGACGACACGGTGCACCTCTTCGTCGCTGACGAACGCGCCGTGCACGCGTTCCGGCTGCGCGGTGCCCGGCGGCAAGTAGAGCATGTCGCCGTGACCGAGCAGCGCCTCGGCGCCGGACTGGTCGAGAATCGTGCGCGAATCGATCTTGCTCGACACCTGGAACGCAATGCGTGTCGGAATGTTCGCCTTGATCAAACCGGTGATCACGTCGACCGATGGGCGCTGCGTGGCGAGAATCAGATGCACGCCGGCGGCGCGCGCCTTCTGCGCGAGCCGCGCGATGAGTTCTTCGACCTTCTTGCCGACGATCATCATCATGTCGGCGAATTCGTCGATGATGATGACGATGAACGGCAGCGGCTCGAGCGGCTGCGCGACGGCGTTCGGCATCAGATCGGGCTTGGGCACGAACAATGGATCTAGCATCGGCTGACCGGCATCGGCCGCGTCCTTCACCTTCTTGTTGAAACCGGCCAGATTGCGCACGCCGACCATCGACATGAGCTTGTAGCGCCGCTCCATTTCGGCCACGCACCAGCGCAGGCCGTTGGCGGCATCCTTCATGTCGGTGATGACCGGTGTAAGCAGATGCGGAATGCCCTCGTACACCGAGAGTTCGAGCATCTTCGGGTCGACCATCAGCAGACGCACTTCCTTGGCCGTCGCTTTGTACAGCAGACTCAGCACCATCGCATTGACCGCGACCGACTTGCCCGAACCGGTGGTACCGGCGACGAGCAGATGCGGCATCTTGGCGAGGTCCGCCACGACCGGCCGGCCGCCGATGTCCTTGCCGAGCGCGAGCGCGACCGGCGACTTCATCGCGTCGTAACGTTCGGAGCTGAGGATTTCGGAGAGATAGACGATTTCTTTGGCGACGTTCGGTATCTCCAGGCCGATCACCGACTTGCCCGGAATCACATCGACGACGCGCACGCTGATCACCGAGAGGCCACGCGCGATGTCCTTGTCGAGATTGGAAATCTGGCTGCCTTTGATGCCCGGCGCGGGCTGCAGTTCGAAACGTGTGATAACCGGGCCCGGATAGACGCCGACGACCTGTGCGTCGATGCGGAAATCCTTGAGCTTGAACTCGACCTGGCGCGACAGCGCTTCGAGCGTTTCTTCCGAATAACCCTTGACCTGCTGCTTGGGCAGGTCGAGCAGCGACATCGGCGGCAATTCCTGATTGGCGCCGCCGGCGAACAGCGGAATCTGCGCCTCGGCCTCGGCACGCTTGCTGCGTTCGATCGGTGTGGTGTCGCGCGCTTCGATTTTGACCGGCTCGCGCTTGGTTTGCTTGACGATCTCGACCTTGCGCACTTCCTCGCGTTCGACGCGCGCCGCGCGCGCCACGCGCACGTCTTCGACTTTCTTCGCGCTCGAACCGAGCCAGTCGAGCACGCTGAAGATGCCGCGGCCGATCGCGTCCATCAATTTGAACCACGACAATCCGGTCGCCAGCGTGATCGCGATCAGGAACAGGGCCAGCAGAAACAGTGTCGCGCCCGGAAACGAGAAACCGCGCCAGAGTGGGTCGCCGATCGCCATGCCGAGGATGCCTCCGGCCTTGGCCGGCAGGTCGCCGCGCGCGCCGAAATGCAGATAGGCAAGGCCGCAGCCGGCAATAAAGAACGCGACGCCGCCAATCAGGCGCAGGGCGGGTTCGAGCGCTGATTCGGATTCCTCTTCGCGGTCGCGGAACAATGCCCAGCCGACACCGAGCAGCAGCAGCGGGAACGCGTACGCGAGATAGCCGAAGAACCAGAACGTCACGTCGGCGAGATAGGCGCCGACTTTGCCGCCGATGTTGTGCAGCTTGGCGGGATCGGAGGTCGCATGCGACCAGGCCGGGTCCTGCGGGCTGTAACTCGCCAAACAGGCAAGCAGATACACGACCACAGTGAGCAAGGCGATGATCGCGACTTCGCGGACAACACGCTGCACGACCGGGGGTCTGCCGATGCTTGCCGTCTTGTTCGAGGTATTTCTGGATTCGCGCGCCACCGCGTGAGTCTACCTTAAGTTAATCCGTTAACGAATTGTTTTTAGAGCCTATCTCAAAACTCCGTTCGCCCTGAACCCTTCGATAGACTCAGGGCAGGCTACGGCGCGCAGCGCCGTAGTCGAAGGCTCCGAAGGCGTACCAACGCGAGTGTTTCGACTTCGCGGAGTTGCGCTCAGCACGAACGGATTTAAACCAGTTCGGACGAACCGCGAATACAGACTTGATTCGACTCGCGGGGCACCCCATTCTTCGCGATCCAAAGACGCGCTGTTCCGCCCGCCAACGTGACGAGAATTATACATGACGACCCCGAAGCATAGCCGCTTGATCATCCTCGGCTCCGGCCCCGCCGGCTACACCGCCGCGGTCTACGCTGCGCGCGCGAATCTCAAGCCCACACTGATCACCGGCCTTGCCCAGGGCGGCCAGTTGATGACGACGACCGATGTCGACAACTGGCCCGGCGACATCGAAGGCCTGCAGGGACCTGCGCTGATGGAGCGCATGCAGAAGCACGCCGAGCGCTTCGACACCGAGATCGTGTTCGACCATATCCACACGGCTGATTTGAAATCGAAACCGTTCCGCCTCGTCGGCGACAATGGCGAGTACACCTGCGACGCGCTGGTCATCGCCACAGGCGCGACGGCCAAGTACCTGGGCCTGGAGTCCGAAGAGAAGTTCAAAGGCCAGGGTGTGTCCGCCTGCGCGACCTGCGACGGCTTCTTCTACCGCGACCAGGACGTCGCGGTGATCGGCGGCGGCAACACCGCCGTCGAGGAAGCGCTTTACCTGTCCAACATCGCGAAAAAAGTCACCGTCGTGCATCGCCGTGACAAGTTCCGCGGCGAGAAGATCCTGCAGGACAAGCTGTTCGCCAAGCAGCAGGCCGGCAAGGTCGACATCGTCTGGAATCACGCGGTCGACGAAGTGCTCGGCGACGACAAGGGCGTTACCGGCGTGCGTATCAAAGACGTGGCGAACGGCGGCACGCGCGACCTGACCGTGCACGGCATGTTCGTCGCGATCGGCCATGCGCCGAACACCGAAATCTTCGCCGGCCAGCTTGACATGCGGAACGGCTACATCGTGATCAAGACCGGCATCGAAGGCGGCGCGACGGCGACGAGCGTGCCCGGCGTGTTCGCGGCGGGCGACGTCGCCGATCAGGTCTATCGCCAGGCGGTGACTTCGGCGGGATTCGGTTGCATGGCGGCGCTGGATGCGGAGAAGTATCTCGATAAGCTGGGATTGGCGGGCTGATCGCGTACTCTCGTCATTCCGGCGCAAGCCGGAATCCATCTTGATCTTCAACACAAAAATGGATTCCGGCTTGCGCCGGAATGACGGCGCTGAGTGATGTCTTCTTCCCTGCAAGCCCGCTTCCATCCTCGACTCGCCGACATCGACGCGTCGGCTTGGAACGCGCTGCTCGCCGACGACAACCCGTTCCTACGCCACGAATTTCTCGCCGGACTCGAACAAACCGGCTGCCTGCGCGCCGAATACGGCTGGCACGCACACCATCTCGGCCTCTATGAACGCGACGAATTGATCGCCGCGGCGCCGCTGTACCTCAAAGGCAACTCGCACGGCGAATTCGTTTTCGACTGGTCCTGGGCGGCCGCCTACGAACGCGCCGGGCTTGACTACTACCCCAAACTGCTCGGCGCGGTGCCCTACTCGCCCGTCGGCGGCGCACGCCTGCTCATCAGCGCGCGCGCAGACGCGGCTGCGTTGCGCACGGCGCTGGTCACTACGATCGCCGGCGAAGTCCAGCGCCACGGGCTGTCGTCCGCGCACATCAACTTCGTCAGCGAGGGCGATGCCGAAGCGCTTGATCGCCCGGATTGGCTGGCGCGCTTCGACTGGCAATTCCACTGGAAGAACCGACCCGCCGACGCCGGCGGCTGGCGAACCTTCGACGACTTCCTCGCCGCGCTCAACCATAAGAAGCGCAAGAACATCCGCGCCGAACGCGCGCAGGTCGGGCGCGCGGGCGTGGTCTGCGAGGTGCGCCACGGCGACGAGATCGACAGCCGCGAGTGGCGTGCGATTCACGGGCTTTATCTCAACACGTTCGAGGAGCGCGGCAATCATCCGGCCTTGACCGAGGCGTTCTTCCGCCACCTCGGCGCCGCGATGCCGAAGCAAGTCGTCGCCGTGCTGTGCCGGCGCGACGGCGAGATCATTGCCATGGCCCTGATGCTGCGTTCCGTCGATACGCTCTACGGACGCTATTGGGGCAGCACGGTCAACGTGCCGGGCCTGCATTTTGAAGCCTGCTATTACCAGGGCATCGAATATTGCCTGCGCGAGGGTCTGACTACGTTCGAGCCGGGCGCGCAGGGCGAGCACAAGATCGCGCGCGGCTTCCTGCCGACGAAGACGCGTTCGTATCACTACATCGCCGAGCCGCGCTTTCGCGCCGCCGTGCGCGACGCGCTCGCGCACGAGGCTGCGGCGCTGAACGAGTATCGCGTAGAGCTGTTGGCGCATTCCCCTTACGCTCATCTTGAGCACAGCCTGCCTTCGACGCCCTTCCCGCCCATCTCTCCGCTTGAAGGGGAGGGCTAAAGATGATCCGCATTCCGATCCTGCATCCGGGCTCAACCGAGGCGTTTCCGAACGTCGAGGCCGCGTTGGACGAACCGAACGGCCTGCTCGCCGCGGGCGGCGATCTGTCGCCGCGGCGCCTGCTCGAAGCGTATCGGCACGGCATCTTTCCGTGGTACTCGCGCGGCGAGCCGATCCTGTGGTGGTCGCCCGACCCGCGCATGGTCTTTCACACTGATCAATTCCATGTGTCGACCAAGCTGCGTCGCTTTTTACGCGACTGCGACTGGACGATCCGCGCCGACACCGCCTTCGCCGACGTCATGCGCGCCTGCGCTGCGCCGCGGCCGAAGCAGCCGACGACCTGGATCACGCGCGAGATGTTCGAGGCGTACTGCACCCTGCACGCGCTGGGCCACGCGCATTCCATCGAGGTCTATTCCGACGAGGAACTCGTCGGCGGCATCTATGGCGTTGCCGTCGGCCGCATGTTCTTCGGCGAATCGATGTTCAGTGCGCGCACGAACGGCTCGAAAGTCGCGCTGCTTGCGCTCTGCCACACCTTGGCCGAATGGGACTTCCCGTTGCTCGACGCGCAGGTCCGCTCGGAGCACCTCGTTTCCCTCGGTGCGGTCGAAATGTCCCGCGCGGAATTCGCCCACAACGTCGAGCGGCTGGCCGCCCGGCCCGGATTCGTCGGCTCGTGGCAGGATCGTCCATTGACGGCACAGGCAGGCCGCCTGGCGGCCTGAAAACCGCCGTCGCGCGGGCCGGAAATCGGACGATCGCGAGCGAAAGATCGCAAAAATTTCGTGAACGTGGCAAAATCCCGCGCCTTGCGGCACCCATGCCGCTGCCCCCCCAAAAAAAGTTTAGATGGCAAAAGACGACCAAATCGAAATGGACGGCACGGTGCTCGACACCCTGCCCAACACCATGTTCCGCGTGCAGCTCGAGAACGGCCACATCGTGACCGCACATATCTCCGGCCGCATGCGCAAGAATTACATCCGTATCCTGACCGGCGACAAGGTCAAGGTTGAGATGACCCCCTACGATCTGACCAAGGGTCGCATCACCTACCGCATGCGCTAACCGCATCGCGGGCATATTGATTATTTTCGCGCACCTCGCACGAAAATAAAAAAGCCGAGGCGATCGACCGCTTCGGCTTTTTTTCTTGCGCGTTTCTATGACGTTATTCGACCGGCGCAGGTAGTTTCTCGTCCGCTTCCACCTGCACGTCGAGCTTGCCGTCTTTCACGCCGAGGCGGACCTTGCCGCCGTCGGCCAGCTTGCCGAACAGCAACTCGTCGGCCAACGGACGCTTGACGTTCTCCTGGATCACGCGCGCCATCGGGCGGGCGCCCATCTGCTTGTCGAAACCGTGTTCCGCCAACCACTGGCGCGCGTCGACATCGACGGTCAGGGCGACGTGCTTCTCCTGCAACTGCGCTTCGAGCTCGATGAGGAACTTGTCGACCACGCGCAGGATGTGCTCGAAATCGAGCGAGGCGAACTGAATGATCGCGTCGAGACGATTGCGGAACTCCGGCGTGAACGCGCGGCGGATGGTTTCCATCGCATCGGTCGCGTGACTCTGTTCGACGAAGCCGATCGAGCGGCGCGCGGCCTGCGCGGCACCCGCGTTCGTCGTCATCACGAGGATGACGTTGCGGAAATTCGCCTCGCGGCCGTTCGTGTCGGTCAGCTTGCCGTGGTCCATGATCTGCAACAGGATATTGTAGACGTCCGGATGCGCCTTCTCGATCTCGTCGAGCAGCAGCACACAGTGCGGATGCTTGGTGATCTGCTCGGTGAGCAAGCCGCCCTGGTCGAAGCCGACATAGCCCGGAGGCGCGCCGATCAGGCGCGATACCGAGTGCGGCTCCATGTATTCGCTCATGTCGAAACGGATCAGCTCGATGCCGAGCTGCATCGCGAGCTGGCGCGTGACTTCGGTCTTGCCAACGCCGGTGGGGCCGGCGAGCAGGAAGTTACCGATCGGCTTGGTCGCATTGCCCAGACCCGAACGCGCCATTTTGATCGACGCGGCGAGCGCTTCGATCGCCTGATCCTGGCCGAATACGACCATTTTCAGGTTGCGCTCGAGGTTGCGCAGCACGTCGCGGTCGGACGTCGACACCTGCTTGGGCGGAATCCGCGCCATGCGCGCGACGATGAACTCGATCTCGGGCACGTCGACGACGGTCTTGCGCTCGTTCTCCGGCATTAGCCGTTGGCGCGCGCCGGCTTCGTCGATCACGTCGATCGCCTTATCCGGCAGTAAACGGTCACCGATATGTTTGACCGAAAGATCGACCGCGGCCTTCAGCGCCTCGTTCGTGTATTCGATCTTGTGGTGTTCTTCGAAGCGCGACTTGAGGCCCTTGAGGATTTCCACACTCTCGGCCACCGACGGTTCGACGATGTCGATCTTCTGGAAGCGCCGCGCGAGCGCACGATCCTTCTCGAACACGCCGCGGTATTCCTGGAACGTGGTCGAACCGATGCAGCGCAGCTCGCCCGAAGCAAGCACGGGCTTGATCAGGTTCGAGGCGTCCATCGTGCCGCCCGACGCGGAACCCGCGCCGATGATCGTGTGAATCTCGTCGATGAACAGAATCGCGTTCGGCTCTTTCTTGAGCTGGGCGAGCACCGCCTTCAGGCGCTTTTCGAAGTCGCCGCGGTACTTGGTGCCGGCGACGAGCGCACCGAGGTCGAGCGCGTAGATCGTGCACGCCTTGAGCACTTCGGGCACGTCGCCTTCGACGATGCGCTTGGCGAGGCCTTCGGCCAAGGCCGTCTTGCCCACGCCGGCTTCGCCGACGTACAGCGGGTTGTTCTTGCGTCGGCGGCAGAGCACCTGAATGGTGCGTTCGATTTCCTCGGTGCGACCGATCAGCGGATCGATTTTGCCCGCACGCGCCTGTTCGTTGAGATTGCTCGCGAATTCGGTCAGCGGATTGCCGCGCGGCTCTTCGCCGCCCTCGCCTTCCTTGCCGGCTTCCGGCGACGACGGCGCGGCGTCCTGGCCTATCTTCGCCACGCCGTGGGATATGTAGTTGACCACGTCCAGGCGCGTAACTTCCTGCTGGTTGAGGAAGTACACGGCATGCGAATCCTTCTCGCCGAAGATCGCGACAAGCACGTTGGCGCCCGTCACTTCCTTCCGGCCCGAGGACTGCACGTGGTACACCGCCCGCTGCAGCACGCGCTGGAAGCCCAGCGTCGGCTGCGTGTCGCGCTCGTCGCCGCTCGGCAGCACCGGCACGGTCTCGACGATGATCGATTTGAGGTCTTTGCCGAGCTTGACCAGGTCGGCACTGCAGGCGCGCAGCACCGCGGCCGCCGATGGATTCTCGATCAGGGCGAGCAGAAGGTGCTCGACTGTCATGAATTCATGGCGCTGCTCGCGCGCGTCCTTGTAGCACTGGCCGATGGTGAGCTCGAGGTCTTTACTAAACATTGGAAGCCCTTGTTTCCTACCAGCGCACGATATGTGGGAAGACTACGCTTTTTCCAGAGTACAAAGTAATGGGTGTTGATGGGAACGTGAAAATTCGTTCACCTGGGTCACCTTGGTTTCGGCGACTTCGCGGGTGAACACGCCGCAGACGCCGCGTCCGCGCGTGTGTACGTGGAGCATTACCTGCGTCGCGCGCTCGCGGTCCATGTTGAAAAACGTCTCCAGCACCACCACGACGAAGTCCATCGGCGTGAAGTCGTCGTTGAGCAACAGCACCTGATAGAGCGGCGGTCGTGCGATCTCCGGACGCGCCTCTTCCACCAGGGCGCCGTGCTGAGGTTCATGCAGTTTGTCCGGTGTCTGAGCCATCAAAAAAACCTGTTTTTCCTGCGATCCGAGTATAGCGCCGAGCACATCCACGCGCCCGTGTCCGGAGCCTAGATGGCGCCGCGCGGCCGCGTTTCAACAGCCCTGTGTTCATGCGACCTCGGGTAAAATTCAAAATTCCCGATAGTCCTTGTGCACTTGATGTTCGAACGTTCCGCTGCTTCCATCGATGCCGTCTGGCGTCCGCGTGTCACCGTCGCCACGGTCGTGGCTCACGATGACCGCTTCCTCCTCGTCGAAGAAGACATTCGCGGCGAGCGCGTGATCAACCAGCCGGCCGGACATCTGGAGCAGAACGAATCCCTGCTCGACGCCGCATGCCGCGAAACACTGGAGGAAACCGGCTGGATCGTCGAACTGACCGGCTTGATCGGTGTGTATCAATGGAATACCCCCGACGGCAGCGCGGAATACCTGCGCTTTGCCTTCGCCGCGAGCCCGTTGCGCCACGACGCGAAGCGCAGCCTCGACGAGGGCATCGTCCGCACGCTCTGGCTGACGCGCGAGGAGATCGTGGCCACGTCGGCGCGTCATCGCAGCCCGATGGTGCTCGGCAATGTCGATGATTGGCTTGCCGGCAAGCGCTTTCCGCTGGACACCGTGCAATCCTTATTGCCGACGGTCGTCTCATGAGAACGCGGGTCGACCAGCCGTCGACTTCGGCCGCCTCTTCACACGTAACGAATGGTTTCGGCGATGTCTAATCAGATCATGGTCGGCATGTCCGGCGGCGTCGACTCCTCCGTCGCCGCGCTGCTGCTCGCTCGCCAAGGCGCTGACATCGCCGGCCTGTTCATGCAGAACTGGGAGGAAGACGAGCGCTTCGGCGAATGCCAGGCCGACCGTGACCGCGCCGATGCGCTGCGCGTCTGCGGCAAGCTCGACATCGCCTTCCATACACGCAATTTCGCGGCCGAGTATTGGGATCAGGTATTCGAGAATTTCCTCGCCGAGTACCGCGCCGGGCGCACGCCCAACCCCGACGTGCTCTGCAACCGCGAGATCAAGTTCAAGACGTTTCTCGACCACGCGCGCGCCCTCGGCGCGGACAAAATCGCGACCGGGCACTATGCGCGCACCGACAGCGTCGACGGCCGCCATCGCCTCCTGCGCGGGCGCGACACGAACAAGGACCAGAGCTACTTTCTGTACACGCTCGGCCAGGAACAGCTCGCCTCGACCCTGTTCCCGGTCGGCGAGCTGCCCAAGCCCGAAGTTCGCGCGCTCGCGCGCGAGGCCGGGCTGCCGACGCACGACAAGAAGGATTCCACCGGCATCTGTTTCATCGGCGAGCGCGATTTCCGCGAATTCCTCGGCCACTACCTTCCGGCCCAGCGCGGCGAACTGCGCACGCCCGACGAGCGCCGCATCGGCGAGCACGACGGCGTGATGTACTACACCCTAGGCCAGCGCAACGGCCTAGGCATCGGCGGACGGCGCGATGCGGGCAACGAAGCTTGGTATGTCGTCGGCAAGGACGTGACCAAGAACGTGCTATACGTCGCCCAGGGCGGCGAGAACGAATGGCTGCAGTCGCACCGGCTGGTCGCCAGCGACCTCAGTTGGACCACGAGCAGCCCGCCGGCCGCCGAATTCGTCTGCGTTGCGAAGACCCGCTACCGTCAGCCCGACCAGACCTGCCGCGTCCGCGTCGACGGTACGCGCTGCACGGTGGATTTCGACGCCGCGCAGCGCGCGGTCACGCCCGGCCAGTCGGTGGTGTTCTACGCCGGCGAGGAATGCCTCGGCGGGGGCATCATCGAATCGACGGACGCTCCGTTCGGAGGGCTGCGATGAATCCGCTGGCCTCAGCCCGGCGCAGAACTGCCGGGATCCAAGCCGTTTTCGTAGGATAGTTTGTCATGCGGGAAGAACGCGTCATCGCCCTCGCCGGCCTGCTTCAGGCCGTCACCCTCGTCCGCGCCATCGCCACGCGCGGCGGCGCCGATGCGTTCGCGATGCAGCCCAACCTCGCCAGCGTCTTCAAAATCGATGCGGACAGCCCGGCCGACGTGTTCGGTGGCATCGGCAACCTGCGCCAGGGCCTGGAAACGCTCATCGCCCAGCTCGACGACGATCGCCGCGACCTCGCGATTACGCGGCTGGCAATCTCGGTGATGCGGGTAGTAGGCAAACTGTCGGCACGGCGGACCATGCTCGGTGCGCTGCGCAGCGGCATCGAGACGATTGCGCGCCAGACGGTCGGCGTCGAAGCGACCAATTCGCTCGTGACCGCACGCCTCGCCCATCTTTACGTGGACACGATTTCGACGCTGCAGCCTCGCATCGTCGTCGAGGGCAATCCCCAATATCTGCGCCAGGAGGCACAAGTGGCGCAGATCCGCGCCCTCCTGTTGGCGGCGATCCGGGCTGGCGTGCTCTGGCGCCAGCTCGGCGGCTCGCAATGGCGCCTGCTGTTCCGGCGCAAGCAATATTCCATGATGGCGCGCGGCCTGCTGGCCCAATGCACGCTGAGCGGCGTGTAAAAACCGCCCCCTTTTCCAAAGGCCGAAATAGCCTAAAAAGCCCATGGCGTCAGGCAATCCAACCAGGATATTCCTTGCCCATGTTTTATCCGTGATATATGTCTCAGTTTTATACGAAATAATCAATTTAATAATCAATAATTAAAGATAATAAAATGTTAATTCAATAGTAAAATTTGAATAACGTTAAAATAATATGTGATATAAATCACAATTTATGACGACATTCATGGGGCACAAGTCACAATTAAATGAGTATTTTTTGCAAAAATCGATAAAACGACAACTACGTCACATAAAAAAATAAAAATCAACGTTAAAACACCTCTGCAGGGGTGCGGGGGTAGCGATTTCGCATTTTTATATGTGTCTTTGAACACCCATCGCCTGTGCTTTCCATCACAAACCGAAGGAGTGATGTGTATGAAAGTGTCGAGGGTTAATTCATTGCGAGCTGGAATTTTTACGGCAACAGCACTTGCCGCCGCCGTCAATGTTGCTATTGCAGCGCAACAACAGGACGTTCATTCACTACCGCCCAGTATTTCAGCGACCTCGGGGCAAATCGCCGGCGCTCAGAACAAGATCGCCAATGCCATATCGATCGCCAACCGATTCAATGGCGATTTCATTTCCGGCCCGAACGGCACGCCTGATCCCAATCGCGTTCAGTTAATCAACAACTTGCTGAGCGGAGATACCCAGGGCATCGAAGAAGCTGGGGCCGCAACCAGCCTCCAGGCAGCACTGGCTGCCGCCAAAGCGGGAGCCGTGCGTCAGGCCAATACGACGGTTACTGCCACCAGCCATCAGAGCAGCGCACTTACGGCAAGCCCCAATGCGGCGGGCGACGTCCTTGCGCCGGACTTGGTCTATACCCCGATTGTGCCTTGCCGCATCGTCGATACGCGTGTCTCAGGCGCAGGCGGCCCCCTTACCGCAGGGGGAACTCGCACATTTACCGGCGCGGGGAGCGCCGCGCAGGGCGGCGGAGCTTGCGCGGGCTACACCGGCACCATTCCTCCCGCTCTGGCGCTCAACGTGACGATCGATTCCCACGGCATGCCGCCCGCCGGATATGGGTTTCTGTCCATTTACCCGACCGGAAGCAGCTGGCCGTTATCCAGTTGGATCAATTTTACGAGCGGCCAGACGTTAGCCAATGAAGGCATCGCCTCTATTGACCCCGCCAGCGGGAATTTCAACGTCTTCAACCAATTCGCCACGAACCTCGTGGTCGACGTCTACGGCTATTTCCGAGCCCCGGCCAGCAGCGGAGCAACTGGAGCAACTGGAGCGACGGGAGCGACGGGAGCCACCGGTCCGACCGGGCCAACGGGCGCTACCGGAGCCACCGGTGCCACCGGCTTAGCAGGAACCGCTGGCGCCACCGGCACGACCGGCGCAACGGGAGCCACCGGCGCGACGGGTGCCACGGGTACGACCGGCGCAACGGGTGTTGCCGGCCCGGCAGGCATGGTCTTCACGTCCAGCGTGGGCGCCGGAACAGTTACGACCACTATTCTGGGATTGGTCGGCACGGTCGCGGTTCTGCCCGTTTCGGGAGCGGAATTGACCACGCCGCCAAGCATCTCCCTGCTGGGTGGGGCGCTGAATGTGTCGACGAATACCGCCTTGCTTACGCAAGCCCAGACCTGGCCGCAAAGTGGGACGTTCAACACGATGAAAGCCACGTTCATGGAAACGGCCGGTCTCAGCTTGATCGGATCGACCGTGACGCTCACGGCCAGTCTGTACAGCGGTCCGCTCAATAATCTGACGCCGACAGGCCTCTCCTGTTCGGTCACCCTCAGCGGCACGATCGTATTAGGCAATACTCAGACCTGTGCGAGTTCGACCGGCACGGCGACCGTCAATGCCGGTGACAGCGGATTCATCGTCATCAGTGCCTCGGCGACGGGGTTGTCGCTGCTCAACACGGTGGCCTTGGGCGCTTCCGTCGGCATCGCCCCGTAGGTCAGCTTCACTTTGTGAACATGGAGGGCGCGTACTACGCGCCCTCTTTTTTTGCGGCTCTTTTTGTCGAAGAAGGCGAGCCGCAGCAGCCATGGCCCACAAAACCCCGGTCTCCTCAAGCGTCCTTAGGTTTGCTTCCGCATTGCAGCAGACTGAGCGATAATGTTGGGCTCACTTCCCGCCCTCACTCGACACGCCAGGAGCCTCCCATGACCGATTCCTTCGCCACTCGCGACACTCTCGACGTCGGCGGCAAGAAATACACGATCGCGAGCCTTGCCAAGCTCGGTCAGAAGTTCAACATCGCACGCCTGCCCTACTCGATGAAGATCCTCCTCGAGAACCTGCTGCGCCATGAAGACGGCGTCAATGTCACGGCGAAAGAGATCGAAGCGGTCGCGAACTGGGAGCCGAAGAAGGAACCGGACACCGAAATCGCCTTCATGCCCGCGCGCGTGGTCCTGCAGGATTTCACCGGCGTGCCTTGCGTGGTCGACTTGGCTGCGATGCGCGATGCAATCGTCAAGCTTGGCGGCGATGCGAAGAAGATCAACCCGCTGATCCCCTCCGAGCTGGTCATCGACCACTCCGTCCAGGTCGATGTGTTCGGCCAGGCCGATGCGGTGGACCTCAACGTCAAGATCGAATTCGACCGCAACAAGGAGCGCTACTCGTTCCTGCGCTGGGGTCAGACGGCGTTCAACAATTTCAAAGTCGTGCCGCCGCGTACCGGCATCGTGCACCAGGTCAACCTCGAATACCTCGCCCGCGTCGTTGCGACGGCCGACAAAGAAGGCACCACTTGGGCGTTCCCGGACACCGTGTTCGGCACCGACTCGCACACGACGATGATCAACGGCATCGGCGTGCTCGGTTGGGGTGTCGGTGGCATCGAAGCCGAAGCCGCGATGCTCGGCCAGCCCTCCTCGATGCTGATCCCGCAGGTCGTCGGCTTCAAGCTAGTCGGCAGGCTGCCTGAAGGCGCGACGGCCACCGACCTCGTGCTGACCGTCACCCAGATGCTGCGCAAGCACGGTGTCGTCGGCAAGTTCGTCGAGTTCTACGGTGACGGCTTGCAGCATCTGCCGCTCGCCGACCGCGCGACGATCGCGAACATGGCGCCCGAGTATGGCGCGACCTGCGGCATCTTCCCGGTCGACGCCGAGGCGCTGACTTACCTGCGCCTCTCGGGCCGCGACGAAGCACTGATCGGCCTGGTTGAGGCCTACGCCAAGGCCCAGGGTCTCTGGCACGATGCGAACACGCCGCATCCGGAATTTTCTTCGGCGCTCGAGCTCAACCTCGCCGACGTGAAGCCCTCGCTGGCCGGCCCGAAGCGCCCGCAGGACCGCGTGCTGCTGGGCGACGTGTCCAAGAGCTACGCCGAAGCGCTCAAGACCCTGGCCGCAAACCGCCAGCCGAAGAATGGCGCGGAAGCACGTTTCGCCAACGAAGGCGGCGACACGGCCGTCGGTCACGACGCCAGCATCAACGGCCCGGGCCAGCCGGTTACGCGCAACGGCGTCGATTTCAAGCTCAAGGACGGCGCCGTCGTCATCGCGGCCATCACCTCGTGCACGAACACCTCGAATCCGGCGGTCATGCTCGGCGCCGGCTTGCTCGCGCGCAACGCGGTCAAGAAGGGCCTGAAGGCGCAGCCGTGGGTGAAGACCTCGCTCGGGCCGGGTTCGCTCGTCGTCACCGATTATCTGAAGAAGGCCGGCGTGCTCGGCGACCTCGAGAAGCTCGGCTTCTACGTCGTCGGCTATGGCTGCACGACCTGCATCGGTAACTCCGGCCCGCTACCAGCGGAGATCTCCAAGGGCATCGGCGACGGTGACCTCGTCGTCGCCTCGGTGCTGTCGGGCAACCGCAACTTCGAAGGCCGCGTGCATCCCGAAGTGAAGATGAACTACCTCGCCTCGCCGCCGCTGGTGGTCGCCTACGCGCTCGCCGGCACGGTCGACATCGACCTGACCACGCAGCCGCTCGGCCAGGGCAGCGACGGCAAGGATGTCTTCCTCAAGGACATCTGGCCGACCAACAAGGAAATCGGCGACGTCATCGCCCAAACCGTCGGCCCACAGCTGTTCAAACAGAACTACGCCGACGTGTTCAAGGGCGACTCGCGCTGGAATTCGATCGCCGCGCCGATCGGCGAGAACTACGGCTGGGACGAGAGGTCGACCTACATCAAGAATCCGCCGTACTTCGACGGCATGCGCATGCAGATCGGCAAGATTTCCGACATCTCCGGCGCGCGCGTGCTCGGCATCTTCGGCGACTCGATCACGACCGACCACATCTCGCCGGCCGGCGACATCAAGGCCACCTCGCCCGCGGGCCAGTTCCTGCAGGCGCACGGCGTAGTCAAGGCCGACTTCAACTCCTACGGCTCGCGCCGCGGCAACGACGACGTGATGGTGCGCGGCACCTTCGCCAACATCCGCATCAAGAACCTGATGCTCGGCGGCGAGGAAGGCGGCAACACGCTGCACTATCCGGACGGCGAAAAGCTGCCGATCTACGATGCGGCGATGCTGTACAAGAAGGAAAACACCCCGCTCGTCGTCCTCGCCGGCAAGGAATACGGCACCGGCTCTTCGCGCGACTGGGCGGCCAAGGGTACGTTGCTGCTCGGTGTGAAGGCGGTGATTGCGGAAAGCTTCGAGCGCATCCACCGTTCCAACCTCGTCGGCATGGGCGTGCTGCCGTTGCAGTTCGTCGACGGCCAGAACGCGCAGACGATCGGCCTCCGGGGCGATGAAGTGTTCGAAATCGCCGGCCTGCAGGACGGCGCGGCAAAGGAAATCACCGTCGTCGCCAAGGGCGGCGCCGGCGAGAAGAAGTTCAAGGTCAAGGTGCTATTGCTGACGCCGAAGGAAGTCGAGTACTACCGTCACGGCGGCATCCTGCCGTTCGTACTGCGTCAGCTCGCGGCGAGTTCCAAGGCCGCATAAGCCCACGGCCAACCGCATAGGTATTGTCGGCGCGGCAATGCCCCTTGCTAGGCAGCGAACGCCCGGTCACGTCCGGGCGTTCGCGTTTCCGGCAGCGCGAGTTTCGCGGCGCACGAGCGCTGTGCGCCGCCTTCGTGCGCGCGCGCCACGCGCGCACGGATGTCGTCGTAAGACGCCAGGTTCGAACGCATCCACTCCAGCATGCGCGGGCCGAACAGGTTCTCGCTCTTGCGCAGCGTCGGCCGGACGACGCCTGACAAAGCATTGCGTTTCCACGGCTCCAACGCGGCGTCGGCGACGGCGTTGTGCGGCGCCGTCGCGAGCGGCAGCGACGGATCGAAATCGAGAAAGGCACACAGCCGGGCCCACTGCCGATCGAACTGCTCGACCAGATCTTCCAGACAAATCACGTAGTGGCCGGCGGCACCCAACTGCGCGAGCTGCAAATCCATTACCCGGTTCCAGCGCCGCACCCAGTGCCTGACACCGCCGTGAAATGCGTGCGTGGGATGAAGCAGGTCGGCATCGACGACGGAGGCGACGACATCCTCGCCGTTGCGCAACACGTGCACGAAGCGCGCATCGGCGACATGCCGCGCGATCTCGTCGACGTACATCACGTGGTTGGGGGTCTTCTCCACCCACGCCGCGCAGTCCTGTGAACTCGCAACCTCGTCGAGCAGTTGCACGAAGCGGCGGATGCACGGTTCGATCCGCCAGGGCGGCGCCTGCGACAAGCCGAGCAGTTCGGTCTCGAGCCGGTGCAGGCGTTTCGGCCCATGCGAACGGGCGAAGCCGAAGCCGTGGCGCCGATACCATGGATCGCGGCGCGCGTCGGGGTCCTGCCAACGTTGGTCGATACCGCCGAACACGCTTTCGAAAAATGCGGTTTCGGGCAATGTCAGCACGCCCGGATACCGCGCCAGCAACGCCTGTACGATCGTGGTACCGGACCTCGGACACCCCACTACAAAAATGCGCTTCATGTTGCCAGTCACTACCCCGCGTTACCCCGGCACCACGATGCCGCGGCAAAGTGCAAGAAAGTAGGACTTGTCGCAAACGAAGGTAAAGATTGGTTGCCAAACCGCTCCTTCGGCGCGCGCTCGCGGCGTTTGAAATTTCTGGATTACGTTCGCGCCGCCCCAAACTTACGAAAGGCAGATCATTTCCGAGCGAGGGCGCGTTCCGCTGCGTCGCCGCTTGCCGACCTCGCCGCCACATGCTCAAATCGTCTCAAACAAGCGTTTGCGTGGGGTACGCGGCGCGTCAGAAAACTGGAACACAGGAGGGAACAATGACCATGAGCAATGACCGTCCCTGGCTGGCGCACTATCCAGCCGGCGTCCCCGCGGAAATCGACGTGAACAGATATCAGTCGATTCCCGAGGTGCTCGAGGTCTCCTGCGAGAAATACCGCCACAAGCCCGCCTACATGAACATGGGTAAGGCCCTGAGCTACGACGAAGTCGACAAGCTCAGCGCGCAATTCGCTTCCTACCTGATCAACGATCTGAAATTGAAGAAAGGCGACCGCGTCGCGATCATGCTGCCGAACGTGCTGCAGTATCCGATCGCCGCGTTCGGCATCCTTCGCGCGGGGTTGACGGTCGTCAACACCAATCCGCTATACACGGCGCGGGAACTCAAGCACCAGTTGAACGATGCGGGTGTGAGCGCGATCATCGTCCTCGACAACTTCGCCGCCACGCTCGCCGAAGTGCTGCCGCAAGCACCGTCGGTCAGACACGTCGTCACCACGGCGATCGGCGACATGCTCAGTTTCCCGAAATCGCTGATCACCAATCTGGTCGTGCGCCACGTCAAGAAGATGGTGCCGAAATACCGCATCGATCATGAAGTGCGCTTCAACGACGCGCTCACGCTCGGCAGCATGACTCCGCTGCCGAAGATTGACATCGGCCACGAGGACATCGCTTTCCTCCAGTACACCGGCGGCACGACCGGCGTCGCCAAGGGCGCGATGCTGACGCACAAGAACATGGTCGCCAACATGCTGCAGGCGTCGGCCTGGCTCGGCACCAATCTCAAGGAAGGCCAAGAAGTTGTCGTCACCGCGATTCCGCTGTATCACATCTTCGCGCTGACCGCGAACTGCCTGGTTTTCCTGCAAATCGGCGGCGTCAGCCTGCTGATCACCAATCCGCGCGACATGCCCGGCTTCGTCAAGGAATTGTCGAAGGTGAAGTTCAGCGTGATCACCGGCGTCAACACGCTGTTCAACGGCTTGCTTAACACGCCGGGATTCGACCAGCTCGATTTCTCCAACATGCGCCTGACTCTCGGCGGCGGCATGGCCGTGCAGCGCACGGTCGCGGAAAAATGGAAAAAGGTGACAAAGTGTACTCTGGTCGAGGCCTATGGCCTGACCGAGACCTCGCCCGCCGCCTGCATCAACCCGCTCGACCTGCCCGAATACAACGGCGCGATCGGCATGCCGATCTCGTCCACCAACGTATGCATCCAGAACGACGACGGCAAAATTCTCGGCGTCGGCGACGTGGGCGAGCTTTGCGTCGAAGGCCCGCAGGTCATGCGCGGCTATTGGCAGCGTCCGGAGGAAACGGCCAAGGTCATCACCCCAGACGGCTGGCTGCACACCGGCGACATCGCGAAGATGGACGCGAACGGCTACTTCTACATCGTCGACCGCAAGAAGGACATGATCCTCGTTTCCGGATTCAACGTGTATCCGAACGAGATCGAGGATGTCGTCGCCGCCTGCCCCGGCGTGCTCGAATGCGCGGCGATCGGCATCCCCGACGAGAAGTCCGGCGAGGCGGTCAAAGTCGTCATCGTCAAGAAGGACCCCAATCTCACCGCGGAGACGGTCAAGGAATACTGCCGCCACAATCTGACCGGCTACAAGCTGCCGAAGGTGATCGAATTCCGCGACTCGCTGCCGAAGACGAATGTCGGCAAGATTCTGCGCCGCGAACTGCGCGATCCGGCGCCGAAAGCGGCCTAGACCGCGCGGCCGTCACTCGCGAGGAATCAAACGCGCGTCTTCAGGTACGATCCGGCGACACCAACTGCAAGCGCGTCTTGACGCGCTTTGCCGGCAGCAACAGGCGTTCGATTCCAGACGGTTCGATCGGCTGCGAATAGAGGAAGCCCTGTCCCTCCATGCAGCCCGAGCGCAACAGGAACTCATGCTGCGCTTCGGTTTCGATGCCCTCGGCAATCGTGCGCAGCCCCAGGCTCTTGCCGATCGCCAGCATGGCCTGGATGATCGCCACGTCGTTCGCATTGGCCGGAATGCCGGTGACGAAGAGGCGGTCGATCTTGAGCCAGGTGACAGCCGGCAGCTTGAGATAGACCAGCGAGGAATAACCGGTGCCGAAATCATCGATCGCCACGCTGACGCCGAGTTCGTGCAGGCGATGCATGACGCGGTCGGTGTCCTCGCCCAGACGCAGCACCGAACTCTCGGTGATTTCGAGCACAATCCGCGACGGCGATACCCGGTTTTCCATCAACGCCCGACTCAACGCCTCGACGAAGGCCTGATGGCCGAACCAATTCGCCGACACGTTCAGCGCCATGCGGATCGGCGGCATGCCGATGCGGTCCCACTCGGCCAACTGCAGGAGCGCCGACTGCATCACCCACTGATCGATCTGACGCACGACGCCGAGGTCTTCGGCGATCGGCACGAATTCGGACGGTGCGATCATCCCGCGCACGGGATGTCGCCAGCGCAACAGCGCCTCGACTGCGACGATGCGCCCGCTGCGCAGTTCGACGCTCGGCTGATAGAGGATGTACAGCTCGTCGCGCGTCAGTGCCTGGCGCAATTCAGCCGCCAACTGCAGGCGCGAACGCGCCTTCGCGTGCATCAATGGCGTATAGAAACGCACACAATTGCGCTCTTCGGTCTTCGCCGCGTACATCGCCGCGTCCGCATTGGCGACCAGTGTCGCCGCATCGAGCGCGTCGAGTGGATAGCCGGCGATACCGATGCTCGCGCTGATCACGATTTCATGATCGTCGATGCGATAGGGTTCGGACAGCGAAGCGAGCAGGCGATTCGCCAATCCCATCGCGTCCTCGCGCAGGCTCAGGCCGCTCATCAGCACAGTGAACTCGTCGCCGCCGATGCGTCCGGCGACGTCGAGAGGCGAAAGCTGCTTGGCGATGCGCGCGGCTGCCGTCGCCAGGAGGCGATCACCGATGGCATGGCTGTAGCTGTCGTTGACGATCTTGAATGCATCCAGATCGATGAACAACACCGACACGGCTTCGCGCGTTTGCTCCGCAGCGACGATCGCGCGATTGCAATGCTCTTCGAACTGCACGCGATTGATCAGCCCGGTCAGGGCGTCGTGTCGAGCCAGGTATTCGAGTTGCAACCGGTCCGACTTCGACACCGTGATGTCGGCGATGACGGCGACATAGCGCTGCACCCGCCCCTGCGCGTCGCGGATCACACTGATGCTCAGCCGCTCGTCGTACATACTGCCGTCGCGTCTGCGCGCGCGCACTTCGCCGAGCCAGGAGCCGGTCGCGGCGATCTGTTCCCATATCGACGGCGGCAGCAGGCCGCCGTGCGGCAGCACGCGCATGTCGTCGATGCGCCGATTGGTCAATTCTTCCGCGCGGAAGCCAGTCAATATCGTGTGCGCCGCGTTGACCGCGATTACGCGCCGGTGCGCATCGGCGATGATGACACCCTCGGCAACGGAGGCAAACGCCTCGGCGGCGATGCGGCGCTCCTGCTCGAGCGCGAGGCGCTCGGAGATGTCGCGGATGATCGCTTGGCGTACCACGCTGTTCTCGCTCCAGCGCGTGAAACTCCACTGCATTTCGACCGGGCGCGTGGAGCCGTCGACCGAATGCAGTTCGCCCGTCGCGGCGGTCCGCGTCTGCGAGGAACCCTCACCCTCGACCAGATCGGCAAAGCGCTTGCCGACCAGTTCTTTCGAAGTGCGGCCGATCCACTCGGCGGCCGTACGGTTGGCATCGAGAACGAGGCCGTTGTTCTCGTCGACCATGACGATGGCGTCGGGCGCGCTGTCGAACAGGACGCGGTAACGTTCCTCCGTGCCGTGAATCTTCGCCATCGTCCGGCGCGCCATGCGCAGCCAGACCAGCGATGCCAGCGCCGCAACCATAAACACGCAAACGAATAGCAGCCGCGCTGCCCAAATCGTGCCGCGGGCGATGGACATGGAAAACAATTCGGCCCGCGGCTGAATGTAATAATTCAACACCGAGATACGCGCGATCTTTTCCGAGAGGCGATCTTGGTTCCATTCCGGCGAATGCCGCTCGCGCCGCAGCTCCTCGGCGATCGTGCCCAATTCGTCGATCGACGCATCCGTGGATCGCCACGCCTTGAGCGCCTGTTGAATGAACGGCGCGTCGGTCAGATAACGGAACACGAAGATCACGACGGGTATCGCATCACGCATGGCGTTGTCGTGGCTGAGTGCCTCCACGATGGCGTCGTAGTTGTAGTCTTCCTTGAGCGCTTCGTCACGCGCGAATCGGTCGTAACCGAGCAGAGCGAAGTTGCGATCGAAACTCGCTAGCGCCGCGGGATCGCCCTGGACGGCGTACGTCTGGATATCCACAACGATCTGCTTCTGCGCCTTGGACCAGATGCTTTCGCCGTTGAGAAATGCTGCAAGCGCAAGTTGCACTTGCAGCACTCCCCACATGAGACCCAGCAACAGCCCGACAAGCACCAGCAGCCCCCATGCCAGCGGCATGAGTTTGCGGATAAGCGCATGCTCGGATGTTGATTGTTTCCCTTGCATAAACATCATCATACGCCGATCCGCCACCGCCAAGTGTTGCCTACGCCGCAGCTTCGTTTGCGACATCCGCGATGAGATGCGATGCCGTAACGCAACGGTCCGCCAGGATGCGCATGCCGATGTAGCTTCGGCGGATGCACTCGCGCAAATGGGCGACCTGATGGCTGACCGGATTGGTGCCGATCAAGGTACACACAATCTCCAGGGCCTCCCACGGATGCTCGTCGTCGTACGCGGCATGCAGCTTCAGCCAGCGCAGGCTGGGGGCGTCCGGCATGCTATTCCGATAGGTTTCGCTGTCGTATATGAGCTGTGACCACTCGCCCGTCGCGCCTTCGACCGCGTAGTTCGTCGCCGCAATGCCCGCAGCGAGCGTGTCGCGCGAGCTGACTTCCTCGCACCAGTTGGCGAGCGCCATCGCGTCGGCCGGCACCCAGCCGTCCAGCACGCGTTCGCGCGGCACGCCGGCACCGTCGGCCCAGTCCAGCCAATATTCGGCGTGATTCTGTTCGACGCGGATATTGCGCACCAGCCAGCGTCGAGCCATGTTGTCGCCGTCGCTGCGGCCGTAGCGGGTCTTCATCAGGCTCGCCGCCATGTACCCGGGGAAACGTTCGATCACCGGCCAGATGCCGACCATGAAGTTCGCGGTGGACTCGACACTCAACTGAGCCTCACGCATCATTGCGAACAATTCGTGCTGGACCACTTCCTTTTTCGCACCGTCGCACGCCGCGACCATGTCCTGCGCCCACGTCGGATAACTGTTCAACTCGTTGATCGGGCCAGTACGCTCAAAACGGCTATTCATAACTATTCTCCTCGGAATCAGAAAATGGGCAGCCCGGTGGGCGACTCCGAATTTCTCACCGAGCAGTCGTCGACTCCCTGTCGACGCGCAGATTTCGTCCTCACTGACGGTTCAGGGCCGGCAGCGTCTTTCGTGTTCATGCACTCGCGCGTGCGCAGGCATCATACGCCTAGCCGCGGGCATCGGCGCTGGAAAAAGCAAAATGTATACTGTGTCTCAAAAATGCTACAGGTCGCGCGCAACGCGGATGCCGACCTGAGCATTGCGCGCATCGCCGGGCAGGCTCGTACGGAACGCCGAACGCGCCTGATCGGGGGCACTCCCCCAGGACGCGCCGCGCACGACGCGACGCTCGCAACCCGGGTTGACCCAGGCGCGGCTGTCGGCGGGTGCGCGCAGGTAATTATCGTGCCAGCAATCCTCGACCCAGTCGGCCACGTTGCCATCGATGTCGCGCAGGCCGTAGGGGTTTTCCGGGAACTTACCGACCGGGGCCGGGCCCCAGTAGCCGTCGCTGTAGCGCGGGAACGCATTCGTCCAGCGCCGTTGCGAGGGGGATTTGTCACCGTCGCCGGTCAGGTTGGCGACCTTCGACGGCGGGTTGCCGTCGCCCCACCAGTAGCGCGTCGTCGTGCCGGCACGCAGCGCGTACTCATACTCGGCTTCGCTCGGCAGGCGATAGCGTTTGCCGGTGCGCGCCGACAGCCATTGCGCGTAAGCCTTCGCGTCATTCCATGACACGTGGACGACAGGCAGATTGTCCGCGGCCGTAGCGCCGCTGTAATCGTGACGCCAGTTGATGCCGCGGCGTTCGATCGTGCGGCCGGAGTCCTCATCGTAGATCGTCGAGCTTCCGAGCTTTTCCGCGTCGGTCTGATATTTCGCGTCCTCGACGAACGCGCGGAACTCGCCGACGCTGATTTCATCGCGGCTGAGCGCGAACCCGAGCGAAATTTTGACCTCGTGCTGCGGCTCTTCCGTGCTGCGATGACCGGGCTCCTGCGCCGGCGAACCCATCGTGAAGCTGCCGATCGGCACGACGACGAGCGCCGGCGCCTTGCCATTGCGATCGACGAAGGCATCGCCAATGACCTGCCCGGGCTTGTAGCTCGCGTAGAGCCGGGCGTTGCGCAAACGCTCGTTGAACGCATCGATACTGCCCACGTCGGGGCTCAAGCCGAGCGCGCGCTGGGCGAGCAGTTGCGCCAAGTCCGCGTTGCCCGCATCGAGCGCCGAGTTGGCCTGCGCCATCACCGCCGTGGCGCGCTGCTCGCGGATGCCCTGAATCTGGCTGCGCGCATCGAGCAGCTGCTGCGAACCGGGGCGGATAGAGGAGGCACCGCGCAACGCTTCCTCGGCCCCACCATAGTCGTCCTGCGCCGCGGCCGCGAGCGCCCGGTCGAGATAGGTGCGTTCGATCTGCGCCAACCCCTGGTCGGCGAGCTTGTTCTCCGGATCGATCTTGACCACCTGCCGGTATACCGCGAGCGCGTCGTTGCGATTCTTCGTCGCCTCGCTGTCGTCCTTCGTTTCGCGATGCAAGATCTCGGCGGCGCGAGTCAGCAACGGCGTGGTCTGGCGCAGCCTCTTCAGCCGCGACTGCAAGTCGTCGATATGCTCATCGTCGAGCGCTTCGTCGCGCAGCACGGCAATCAGGCGCGCGGATTCATCCTCGTCGCCGCGATCGAGGGCGTCACCGGTTTGCCCCAGAATCGTATCGCGTACCTTCTCCACACCCGCCTTCGCCGGCGCACTGCGGTTGTCGGCATCGAGCACCTGCCGATATAGCGCCAAGGCGCCGTCCTTCGCCCCGACCAGCTTGCCTTTGGCCAACGCGTCGTCGGCCTTCTTCAACAGCGCAGCGATCGCCTTGGGCGGCGGCGGTGGCGGCGGTGCGAGGCTGACCGGCGGCCCCCACGGCTCCACTTCGGAGCCCGCGGACGGCACCGTTTTTCCGCCTTCGGTGGCTTTTTGCGCCTGCGCGGTCAACGTCGGCAGGCCGACATTTCGCTCGGGCGTGGCCGATTCCGGTGAGGACACCGATCCCACCCCGCCCGGAAAGAATCGATACAACAGCGCAAACAGCAACAAGGCAATGCCGGCGGCACCGCCGAGCGCGGTTTGTTTGTTGACGACGTCGCTACCGGGCATTGTGAATTCGGTCGGGAAACTCGGCTGACATTCCTGTCACGGAACCTTAGGCTATGCGTCGGCGTGTCGCAACCCGACGCCTTCGCACCCGGTACACTCCGTTCATCCCTCCGTTCGACTCGAACCCGCAAACAAGGTTTCCCGATGCATCAATGGATCGACAGCGCCGCCGCACTCGACGCATGGACCGCCAAGCATTCCGCTTCCACCGTCGTCGCTCTCGATACCGAGTTCATGCGCACCAACACCTTCGCGCCGATCCTTGCGCTCGTGCAGGTGAAAATCGCCGACGAGGTCGCGCTGCTCGACTCGCCGCGACTCGACGGCCACGTCGCGCTGGCCGCCTGCCTCGCCAATCCGGCCAATCTTTGCGTCATGCATAGCGCGAGCGAGGACCTCGAAGCCCTCGCCGGCATCCTGCCCGGCGGCCCCTCCCGTCTGTTCGACACTCAAATCGCGGCGGCGATGGCCGGCCTCGGCTTCGGCCTCTCGTATCAAAAACTCGTCGCCCATCTGTTCGGCGTGGAATTGCCGAAGTCGGAAACGCGCTCGGACTGGCTGCAGCGCCCCCTCAGCGCCGCGCAACTCGATTACGCCGCGCAAGACGTGATCTGGCTGCCGCAGATCCAGGCGCGCCTGGCCGACGCACTCGAGTCCCTCGGTCGCTCCGAATGGCTGGTCGAAGACTGCCGTCGCATGATCGACCGCGTGCGCCGGGTCGAGCCCGACCCGCAACCGCAGCGCGCCTTCCGCAGCGCGAGCGATTGGCCGCGGCAAAATCAGATTCTGCTGCGCCGCCTGCTGCTTTGGCGCGAGTCGGCGGCACGCCGCTACGACAAGCCGCGCTCCTGGCTGCTCGACGACGCGCACGCACTCAGCCTCGCCGAGCGGCCGCCGGCGGACGGCAACGAATTGTTCGAACGCACCAAGGGCCTGCGTGCCCTGCGCAGCGCGCAGCGCACCGAAGTGCTCGCCCTCGTGCAGGCGCCGCCGGGCGAAGACGATGCCGTCTCGGCGCCAATCCCACCGCCGTTCAACGGCACCGAAAAACGTGCGCTCACCGCGATGAAAGAGGCCGTCGCCGCCGTTGCGCAAAAGTTCGACCTGCCCGAAGGCCTGCTCTGTCCCCGCCGCCACCTGGAAACCCTGGTGACCGACCGCAGCTGGCCAGCGGCGCTCGAAGGCTGGCGCAAACCGCTGCTGTTCGACGTTCTCAACGAAAAACTGCCTTGACTGCTTCGGCGGCCCTAATCTCGGTGCCGCCATCATTTTCGCTTGTCATTCCCGCGTGCTCCTGGCGGGAATCCAGTGCCTTTCGCTTCCGAGTTCTCGCCGAACAAAGAAAAAGTCGCTGGATTCCCGCCAGGAGCACGCGGGAATGACGAGCAAGAGCTTGAAAACGAGGTCGTTTATTTGGCCATCCAGACGGCCAAATGCCGCACCGACTTGACAGCCGGTATACCGATAGGTTCCACTAGGCCCATGCCTTTCGCCATGACGACGACGATTACGACCATTACCACGACATTCGTGGTGCGGTCCGTTGTGTGCGATTGAATTCCCCAAGCAACGGCTCCGCACCTCGACGAGGATGCGGATCGCCCCGCCTCCTCCGGTAGAATGCTTGAGCCCCACCGGAGGTTCCATGAGTACGCTCGCCAGCCCGATCCACTCCGCCACCGACGTTCCGCCGGCGTCACAACGCGTTAATGCGTTGACGAATGTCGCGCACAAGTTCGGCGGCTCGTCGATGGCCGACGCGGCGCGGATCCGCCACGTTGCCGATCTGGTCCGCGCGCGGCCGGAAACCACCCAAGCCGTCGTCGTCTCGGCCATGTCTGGCGTCACCGATACGCTGCTTGCCCTCGTCAACGCCGCCGCGGCCAACCAGCCCTGGCGCGAGAAATTCGAGGCGCTGCGCCAGCGCCATCTCGATACCGCCGCCGGGCTGTTCGGCGGTAGCGCCACCCCCGCGCAGCACTGGCTCACTGCACGCTTCGAGGAACTGGCCAAGGTGCTCGACGCGATCGCCGTGCTGCGCGGCGCCGGCCACGGTGTCGCCGAAGCGATCAGCGGCAACGGCGAGGTCTGGTCCTCGTGGCTGCTGCACGCACTGCTGCGCTCGCTCGGCGAAGACTACGCCTGGTGCGACGCGCGCGAGGTGCTCGTCGTGCGCCACGAGGAACTCGGCGTCGCAGTCCATTGGGAAGCAACCGAAGCCAAGCTCGCGCAGTGGCGCGTAGGTCATCCGCAGTCGCGGCTGATCGTCACGGGCTACGTCGCCTGCGACGAGGACGGCCGCGACACCGTGCTCGGCCGCAACGGCAGCGACTACTCCGGCGCGATTTTCGCCGCGCTGTTTCACAGCCAGGAACTGCACATCTGGACCGACGTCGACGGCGTGCTCAGCGCCGATCCGCGCATCGAGCCAGAAGCAGTGACGTTGTCCGCGATGAGCTACAACGAAGCCTGCGAACTCGCCTATTTCGGCGCGAAAGTCATACATCCGCAAACCATGGCCCCCGCCATCGCGCGGGGTCTGCCGATCCTGATCCGCAACACGTTCAAGCCCACGCTCCCGGGTACGCGCATCGACGCGGTCGGCGACGAGAACGGCCCGGTGAAAGGCCTGACGCTCGCGCATGGCCTCGCCCTGCTCAACGTCGAAGGCACCGGCATGATCGGCGTGCCCGGCACGGCCGAGCGCGTCTTCGCCGCGTTGCGCGCCGCGCGCGTATCGGTCGTGATGATTTCGCAGGGCTCGAGCGAGCATTCAATCTGCTGCGTGGTCAAACTCGTCGAAGCCGACACCGCGCGCGCCGCAATCGAAGGCGCGTTCGCACGTGAACTGCACGCGGGCCAGATCAACGGCGTGCAGGTGGCGCGCGACATCAGCGTGCTCGCCGTCGTCGGCGACCGCATGGCCGGCGTACCCGGCGTCGCCGCGCGCCTGTTCGACGCCCTCGCGCGCTCGCGCGTAAACATCCGCGCGATCGCCCAGGGCGCCTCCGAACGCAATATCTCGGTCGCGATCGCCAACGATCAGGCCACGCTCGCCCTGCGCGCCGCGCACGCGGCATTCTGGCTGTCGCCGCAGACGATCTCCGTCGGCCTCATCGGCCCGGGCAAGGTTGGTGCCGCGCTGCTCGACCAGATCTCCGCCGCCGCGCCGCGCCTGCGCAGCGAAGCCGGTCTCGACCTGCGCCTGCGTGCGATCCTGTCGACCAAGTACCTGCTTGCCGACGAGCGCGATCTCGGCGCCAACTGGCGCGACCGCGATGCCGATTTCGTCAGCAACGACATCGACGGCTTCATGAAACACCTGATCGCCGCACATCTACCGCACACGGTCATCCTTGACTGCTCCGGCAGCAACGACGTCGCCGCGAAATACGCGCAATGGCTCGCTGCGGGCATCCACGTGATCACGCCGAACAAGCAGGCCGGCGCCGGCCCGATCGAGCGCTATCGCGCGATCCGCGCGGCGGCGGCGCAAGGCGGCGGTCGCTTCCGCTATGAAGCGACTGTCGGCGCGGGTTTGCCGGTCGTTCAGACGCTGCGCGACTTGATCGATACCGGCGATGAGCTCACCGCGGTCGCCGGCATCTTCTCCGGTACGCTGGCGTGGCTGTTCAATCGTTACGACGGCAGCATCGCGTTCTCCGAACTGATCCGTGAGGCGCACAAGCTCGGCTACACCGAACCCGATCCGCGCGATGATCTTTCAGGCATCGACGTCGCGCGCAAGCTCGTCATCCTCGCGCGCGAAGCAGGCCGGGAATTGTCGCTGGAAGATGTTTCCGTCGAGAATCTTGTGCCCACATCGCTGCACGGCGCCGGCCGCGACGAATTCATGTCGCGCCTCGCCGAACTCGACGCGCCGATCGCCGCGCGCTTCGCCGCCGCGAAAGCCAAGGACTGCGTGCTGCGTTACGTCGCCCAGCTCGGCAAGGACGGCAACGCCAGCGTCGGCTTGGTCGAACTGCCGCGCTCGCACACCTTCGCCAACCTGCAGCTGACCGACAACGTCGTGCAATTCTCGACCAAGCGCTACAACAGCAATCCAATGGTGATCCAAGGCCCGGGGGCCGGCCCCGAAGTCACCGCCGCAGGCGTCTTCGCCGATCTGCTGCGCGTTGCCGCTTCGCTGGGCGCGCGCGTATGAGTGTGCAGGCGACGGCGTTCTCCCCCGCCAGCATCGGCAATCTCGGCATTGGTTTCGACATTCTCGGGCAAAGTTTCGCCGGCGCCGGCGACCGCGCCACGGTGCGGCGTATACAAAGCGGCAAAGTACACATTTCCGCCATCCGCAACGCGCCGGTCGCGCTGCCACTCGACGCGGAAAAGAACACGGCCGGCGCCGCGTTGATCGCGTTGCGCGAGGCGCTGAAGCTGCCGTACGGCTTCGACATCGAACTCGACAAGGGCATTCCGTTCGGCTCGGGCATGGGCGGCTCGGCCGCGTCCTGCGTCGCCGCACTCGTTGCTGCGAATGCGCTGCTCGATGCGCCGCTCAGTGCGCAACAGTTGTATCCATTCGCACTCGCCGGCGAAGCCGTGGCCAGCGGCGGACGCCACGGCGACAACGTCGGGCCGATGCTGCTCGGCGGCGTGGTTCTCGCCACTCTCGATCATCTGGTCAAGATTCCGGTGCCGGACGCCTGGCACAGCGTGCTTGTTCATCCCGACGCCGTGCTCGAAACACGCCGCGCGCGCGAAGCGCTGAAAGGCGCCTACGCGATCGGTGACTTCGTCGCGCAAAGCGCCAATCTCGCGCTCGTGCTCGCCGGCTGTCAGCGCGGTGATGCGAGCCTCGTCCGTGCCGGCCTGAATGACGTGCTCGTCGAGCCGCGCCGCGCGCCGCTGATCGAAGGCTTCGCGCGGGTCAAACAGGCCGCGCTCGATCACCGCGCGATGGGCGCGAGTATTTCCGGCGCGGGTCCGTCCGTTTTCGCCTGGTTCGAATCGCGTGCCGAAGCCGAAGCCGCGGCGCCGGCGATGCAAGCCGCGTTCGCCGAGGCCAGCATCGCGAGCGAATCCTTTATCTCACCCGTCAACGGCCCCGCCGCACGAGTTCTCGCATGAAATACCTCAGCACCCGCGGGAACGCTCCCGCGCTCGGACTTTCCGCCGCGCTCGCCGCCGGACTGGCGCCCGACGGCGGCCTGTACGTGCCGCAGTCGTTGCCGAAACTCTCTCCATCCGACTTCGATGGCTGCCACGACCTACCGAGTGTCGCCGAATGCTTGCTCGCGCCGTTTTTCGCCGACGACGCGCTGGCGGCCGAGTTGTCCGCGATCTGCAAACAAGCCTTCACGTTCGAAGCGCCGCTGCGCGCACTGGCAACGCCGCACGATCATGTGCTCGAACTGTTCCATGGCCCGACGGCCGCGTTCAAGGATTTCGGCGCGCGCTTCCTCGCCGCGTGCATGCAACGACTGCCGCGCGATGCCGATAAACCGCTGACGATCGTCGTCGCGACCTCGGGCGACACGGGCGCCGCGGTCGGCGCCGCATTCGCCGGGCTGTCCGGATTCAAAGTCGCAATCCTCTATCCCGACGGCCGCGTGTCGCCGCGCCAGGCACACCAGTTGGGTTGTTTCGGCGGCAACGTGCGCGCCTTGTGCGTCGACGGCGCGTTCGACGACTGCCAACGCATGGCCAAGCAGGCTCTCAGCGACACGGCATTGCGCGCCGTCGCCCCGCTCAGCTCCGCCAACAGCATCAGCCTGGGTCGCCTGCTGCCGCAGATGGCCTACTACGCCGACGCTTCGTTGCGGCATTTCCGCGCCAGCGGCGCGCCGCTGAATTTCGTTGTGCCGACCGGCAATCTCGGCAACGCCGTCGCCTGCGTGCTCGCGCGCGCGACCGGCCTGCCGATCGGCCGCATCGCGCTGGCGACCAATGCCAATCGCGTGCTGCCTGACTTTTTCGCCGGCGGCGACTACGCGGCGCAGCCGAGTGTCGCCACGATCGCCAACGCGATGGACGTCGGCGCGCCGAGCAATTTTGAACGCTTGACTTGGCTGTATCCCGACGCCGCGGCCCTGCGCCGCGAGTTCGTATCGATCTCGGTCGACGACGCGACGATCCGCGCGACGATCCGCACGCGCCACACTCGCTACGGCGAGGTCTTCTGTCCGCACACCGCGACCGCCGTGCATCTGCTCGAACAGTTGCGCGCGCAAGGCGTCGACGGTGACTGGGCCGTGGCAGCGACGGCTCACCCGGCCAAATTCGACAGCATCGTCGAGCCGCTGATCGGTGCTGAAGTGCCGGTGCCGCCGAGCCTCGCCGCCTTGCTCGAGCGTCCGGCGCACGCCGATCCGCTCGCGAACGACTACGCCGCGCTGCGGGCCGTGCTGGCCGAAAGTTGATCGGGTGCCGCCCCAGATTCCGTCGGTGCGGAGGCTTGGCGAAGGCCAAACGAGACCGTATAATAGGCGGCTCGGCGCGGTCGCGTACCGCATCGACCCGAATTCGGGGTGGTAGCTCAGCTGGGAGAGCGTCGCGTTCGCAATGCGAAGGTCGGGAGTTCGATCCTCCTCCACTCCACCAACATCAAGCCAAAGGCCCGCTTCGCGGGCCTTTTCCTTTTATCTTTTCTCTTTCAAAACCGCACGCAACGTCGCAGCGAAGGCCTTAGGTTCACTCCTGCGCACGATCACCTTCGGCGTCCCATGCCAATCGGCGGCGCGCTGAATTGCCGTCGCGACATCCGTGAGCAATGACTCGTCGGGTTCAACATCCGGCTCGAGAAAGATCGCCTTGATTTCGAACTCGCCGCTCGCGCGGTGCGCTTTGGCATCAAGCCGTCCGATCAGGCGCCCGCGGTGCAGGATCGGCAGCACGAAGTAGCCGTAGCGGCGTTTGTGGCCCGGTACGTAGCATTCGATCGTGTAGTCGAAACCGAACATCGCGCTGGCCCGCTCACGGTGCCAGACGACGGGGTCAAACGGCGACAGCAACGTCGTATGCTTCGCGCGCAAACCTCCGCGTACCGCGCGCGCGAGCAGCGGGGCGTGATCGCGATGCACGTAACCCGGATTTTCCCAGCCGCGCACGTCGACGCGGATCAGCTCGCCCGATTCGACATACGGATCGAGCGCGGCGTCCTTAAATTTTTTATTGAGGCGGAAATAGTCGTCGATCCAGCGCGCCTGGGTGATGCCGAGCGCGCGCACCGCGCCGAGGAGAAATTCGCGACGGATGTCCGCCTCGCTCACGCGCGCGTCGACGCCGGCGAGCTTGGCCTTGGCGAGCACGCGCTCGGCCAGGTCGTAGACGCGCTGGAAGTTTTCGCGCCGCGCGATCATGAGCCGGCCGAGTACGAAACCGGCTTCGAGCCAGCGCTTCTCGTTCGAGCGATTCCACCAGCCGCCGACGCCTTTGATCTGGCGTTCGAAATCCGACGATTTCACCGATCCGTTCGCGCGGATATGTTCGATCAGCGCCTCGACTTCCGCACGATGCTCGTGCTGCATGCGCGCAGCGCTCTTGTGCGCCCAATGGCCCGCACGCAACGGCGAAGGATGCCGGTGCAGGCCGAAATCGCGCATCGGCGCGAAGCACGCCTCGTGCGCCCAGCACTCGAAGATTTCCACACGTGCAAGCAACTCATCCAGCCAGCGCGTTTCGTAATCGCCGAGCCGGGAAAACAGCACGAGATACGGGCTGCGCGCGACGACGTGGATGGTGTCGATCTGCAGCAGACGCATGCGTTCGATCGCGGCCAGCACCGACGCTCGCTTCGCACGTCCACGCGGCGGCACGAGCAGACCCTGGGTGGCCAAATGCAGGTTTCGTGCCTGCTGCAGGCTCAGCGTCGTCATATTCCGGTTATCTCGCAGTTATGCTGGCGCGAACTCGACTCGCCCATTCCGGTCGAAATTTCCGCCCTATTCATTCGGAGGTACTCATGAAAGTCATTTCACGTATCGCCTTCTTTGCATCGGCTCTGCTCGCAGCCACATCGGCGGCGTACGCGCAGGACGCAGTCCGACACTACACGGGCGCCGACGGCCGCGAACTCATAGTACGGACGGGTATGCCGGCGCCGGACCGTTACGGGCCCAAGCCGACCTTTGCCGAACTCGATCGCAACCACGACGGTTGGATTACCCGCGACGAGGCCGAGGCATTCATCCCGCTCGCCAATGATTTCGACTACTTGGCTCAGCCTGGCACCCGCATTTCGGCGTCCCAGTACGCGCGTTGGGATTATCGCTGATTCGATTTCGCCGGCGTAAAAAAACAAACCCCTTGCCTTCGCGCGAAGGCAAGGGGTTTTTCATTGAGCCCTTCCGTCAGGAAAGACGAGCGTCGATCAGTGGTGGGCGCCGCGGCTCATCGGAACGGTAGTGCGCGAGGAGAAACCGCCTCGCCCACCCCAGCTGCCGCCGCCACGCCACGGACCGTGATAGTAATGATGGCCGCCCCAGTAGCCGCCTCCGTAGAAACCGAGGCTCACCGCCGGCCAGCCGTAACCGTACCAGCCCGGACCATTCCAATACGGGTCGTAATAACCGCCGCCGTAGTAGGCCGGAGCGTAATACGTCGTGCTGTCGTCGTAGTCGACAACGGCATTGCCGTTGTAGGCCGGATCGGCATAGGCCACGCCCGAACGCACGGGATAGTAGACGCATCCGCCCAGCCCGATGCTTCCCGCGACGAGCAGCGCGACTACACCGGTTTTGATTGCTTTGTTCATGGCATCAACTCCGCCTGAGGGATACGCTAGAAATATACACGCGCCGGGCTAAATCAAGTCTGAGCGGCATCCTTCACAAATCTTCACTCAGCTGCCGGCTATCTTCTCCACCCAGGCCGCAAACGAGCTCATGTACCTGGCGAGGAATTCGGCCGTTGCCGGCACGAGTTTGCCGTCGGCCTGAATGAGCTTGTCGATACCGCCGAGGTAGGCTTCCTGCTGCAAGAGGGGAACGTTGAGGAAGACCATCGGTTGACGCAGCTGGTGATTGGCGCCGAAACCGCCGATGTTGCCCGGCGAGCAGCTGACGATCGCTGCCGGCTTGCCGTGCCAAACGCTCTTGCCGTATGGGCGCGAGCCGACGTCGATAGCGTTCTTCAGGCCGCCCGGCACCGAGCGGTTGTATTCCGGGGTGACGAAAAGCAGGCCGTCCACCGGCCGCACTTGATCGCGAAACCGTTGCCAAGCCGGCGGCGGCGTCTCGGTTTCAAGATCCTGGTTGTACAGCGGCAAGTCGCCGATCTCGACGACGGAGAATTTGAGCGACGCCGGCGCGAGTTCGATCAGGTTGTGGGCCACCTTGCGACTGAACGACTCCTTGCGCAGGCTGCCGACGAGGACGGCGATGTTTTTCTGGCTCATGGGGGCTCCTTTCGCTGATCAAAGGTTCAGAAATTGAATCGGGGATGGCTGAGCTGTTCGAGGAAATACCCGATCACCCGCGGCGCCGCCAGTACCGTAAACAGCACACCGTAGGCCGCGCCCCACAAATGCGCGCTGTGGTTGATGTTGTCGCTGCGCTGGCGGTCCATGTAGATCGAATAGACCACGTAGGCGACCGCGTAAAGAATGGCGGGCACCGGCAGGAACCAGACCAGGATCGTCGCCCACGGATTGATCAGGATAAATGCGAACAGCACCGCCGACACGCCGCCCGAGGCGCCAAGACTGCGATATGCGGGGTTGTCCCGATTCGCAATATAGCTCGGCAGTATCGCGACGACGACCGCCCCGGCGTAGAACAGGGCGAAGCCGGCGGGGCCGAGTATGCGCTCGTACAGCCCCTCCATCGCCCGGCCGAAGAAATACAGCGTGATCATGTTGAACAGCAGATGCGCGCCGTCCGCATGAATCAGCGCATGGCTGAGGAAACGATAGTACTGACCGCGCTTGACCGCGGGTGGCCAAAAAATCAGTTTGTCGATCAAATCCCGATTGTTGAAACCGAGGAAGGAAACGATGCAGGTGACGGCGATGAGGATGATCGTGGTCATCGGTATCCTATGGTGATTTGGAAATTCCTGACGGACGCTGCGCTATGCTGAATACGCGAAATCCAATGGTAGAGGAAAAACCGTGCTGACGATCCATTCGACGCATCCGCCGAAGGTGACGGTGTGGAAACCGGATACCGAAACACCCGCCGGCACACCGATATGGCTGGATCTGCTCGATCCGAACGACGCCGAGCGCGCCTACGCGGAAAGCCTGCTCGGCGCCCGTCTGCCGCAGCGCGATCAGATCAGCGCGATCGAATTGTCCAGCCGCCTGCGTTCGGACAATGAAATCCTGCGCCTCAACGTTCCCGCGTTCGTGCGTGCCGAATCGGGCCACGGCGCGATGACGCCGTTGGGCTTCATATTGACGCCGAAGTTGCTCGTCTCGGTGCGTTACGCTGAATCGCTCGCCTTCGCGCACATGAGTAAATTGGCGCTGACTCCCGATGCGCCGGGCAACAGCGCCGATACCTTCATCGGCCTGATCGAAAGCATCGTCAACGTCGCCGCCGACCGCATGGAGGAAACCGCCGGCGAACTGTCGAAACTGTCGCGGGCGGTGTTCTCGGACGAGCGCGGACAACGCGGACTGCTGCGCGGCGCGCTGTTCAAAGTCGGCGCCATGCAACGCCAGATTGTGCAGTTGCGCTCGGCCACGCTCGGAGTGTCGCGTGTGGTTGCTTATCTTTGCGAAAGTTCGCCCGAGTGGATCGACCGGAAGAAACTGGAGCGATTCAAGCCAATCCTGACCGATATCGGCTCGCTCAGCGAATTCGATCAGCAGTTGTCGGATCGCCTGCAATTCCTGCTCGATGCGGTGCTCGGCTTCATCAACAACAACCAGAACGACATCATGAAGGTGCTGACGATCGTCTCGGTCGTGACGATCGGCCCGATGACGTTCGCCGGCATCTGGGGCATGAACTTCAAGTCGATCGCCGAATACGACTGGCCGCACGGCTACGCGATGGCGCTGACTGTGATGGCGATCAGCGTGATCGTGCCGATGGTTATCTTCAAGTGGAAGAAGTGGTTCTGAGCTGGGGGAATTCAACGCCTTTGCCTTCCAGCTCGTCATTCCAGCGGAAGCTGGAATCCAGCTTCTGCTCTAGCCCGTCATTCCGGCGGAGCCAGAATCCAGTGTCTTGCTCTTGATTCTGTTGTAGCCGCGTCCCTTCGTTTTTCCGCTCGCATCCGTGCGAGCGGGTCACTTTTCTTTGCTTGCACAAAGAAAAGTAACCAAAAGAAATGCACCCCGGGAGCCGCGCCCTTCGCGCTACGCGCTGCGGGTGCGCAAGGTCAGGCCGGGGTTCGCTCGATGGGCATCCTGCCCATTCGCGAACTCGCGCGCATCCTTGCGCGCGACCCTACGGGCGATTCCGGCCTGACCTCGCCGCGGCTGACGGGGCCCAGGATCAAGAGCACGGCAAGAGCAAAGGCAAGAGCTGCTTCGCTTCTGCTTTTCGCTTCTGCGCGCAGGACGCGCGCGCTTTGCTCTTCCCGGGGACCCATGGCCTTGCGGCGGCAGCGGGCGATCAGGCCCCGCAGGGGGGCGCGCGAGGGATCGCGCGCATTCCGCTGTTGCACAGGGATGTGCAATCAGCGGAACCCGGCCGCTGACGCGGACCCTTTGGGCAGGACGCCCAATGGGCGCAAGGCGCTGGGGCGTGTTTCTTTGGTTCCTTTCTTTGCACGAGCAAAGAAAGGAACCCGCTCGCCGCAGGCGAGTGGAAGCCTTTGCTCTAAAACAAAACAGCAAGAACTGGATTCCCGCCTTCGCGGGAATGACGAGCGAAATGAGCTCGACGAATCGAGTCCTTACTTGCCGAGATTGTCCGTCTTCTGCACAAACGCCGCCGCGTTATCGTGCAGCGCCTTCAGCGCCGGCAGGTGCGCGTACACCATGTGCCCCGACTCGTAGTAGTGCGTCTCGATGTTGCCGGCGAGGCTCGCCGGGATCGGCAGATGGCGCATCTCATAGTCCGCCGTGTAGTACGGCGTGGCAAGGTCGTAATAGCCCGAGTTGAGCATCACGCGCAGACGCGGATTCTGCTTCATCGCCGCGGCGAGATCGGGCATCACGTTCGGGAAGCCCGGCACGGCGAAATCGCCGCCCGGCTGGCGATGCTCGAACTTCCAGCCGGGAAACGTGCCCTCGGCGAACAAATTGTAGGTCTGGTCCTGGCCGAACTTGAGCTGCTTGCGCACGTAGTCGTTGAACGCGCCGACGTAAGCCGAGGAAATCGCCGCCGACTGCGGATCATAGGCGGCGGACTGGTTGAGCGCGTCCATCGCCGGGCCGGAGAAGCGCGAGTCGAGGCGCCCGGTGGTCAGGCCGCGGTCGATCTGAAGCGAGTGCTCGAACTCGCCGCCGTTGACGCGTAGATCGGCGCGCTCGATGTAATCCACGGGCAGACCGGTATACGTGTGCAATTTTTCCGCGATCGCGTGCTTGCGCGCCGGATCGAGCGCGGTGCCCGCGGCCAGCGCCTGCGCGTATTCGCCCATCGCGAACGCCTCGACTTCGCGCAGCAGCGGCTGCAACTCCGCTGGCTGGTTCGGCAATTTCTTGTGATACCACGCTGTCGCCGCGTAGCTCGGCAGTACGAGCTGATAGGACAGGTCGACACCCGGATTGATCTGCGGGAAATCGATCAGCATCGCCATGTTCAGCACCTGCGAGATCAGGATCACGCCGTTGACGTCGATCGCCTTGTCGTTCTGCAGGATGTTCGCGAGCAGCGCGGAGCGGATCGTGCCGTAGCTCTCGCCGCACAGGTATTTCGGCGAATTCCAGCGCCCATACTTCGACAGAAACTTGCCGATGAACTGCGCGAACGCCTGCGAATCGAGATCGACGCCGAAATATTCCTTCGGCCCTTTCTCTTTATCGGCGAATGTCGAAAACCCGGCGCCCGGCGCATCGATGAAAACCAGATCGCTCACATCGAGCAGGCTGTACTCGTTGTTGACGAGGCCGTACGGCGCGGCCGGCGTGCGCTCGCTGTCGGCAGTGACGACGCGCTTCGGCCCGAACGCGCCCATGTGCAGCCACACAGTCGCCGAACCCGGGCCGCCGTTGTAGATGAACATGATCGGCCGCTTCGAGGCTTCCGCGCCCTTCTTGAAATACGCCGCGTAGAAAATGCTCGCGGTGCCGTCGCCTTTCTTGTCCTCGAGGACCAGCGTGCCGGCCACGGCCTTGTAGTCGATCGCCTTACCGCCGATGGTGACCTCGCCGTCACTTTCGGACTGCTTCGGTGCGAGCTTGGCCGGCTTGGCCGCTTCTTCCTTCCTCGCCTCGGGCTTGGCGTCTTTGCCGGGCTCATCGTCGGCGAAAGCGAAGGTACTCAACGTGAATGCCGCGGCCAGAGCCAGCACGGAGCAGAGATTGCGCATCGGAATGTCCTCAGAAGTCGGATCAAAAATCCCGCCGATTCTGCCGGCTTGGCCAGCAGCCTCATAATCCCAAAAGTCATGGGCGCGGATTCCGCTCACGGAATCGCGATGACTTTCGGCCCTTCTCCGCATCGCCGCACCGCAGTAGCTTGAAGCCTGGCCCGACGAGGACGCGCCATGAAAAAAATTCTGCTGTCCTGCTTGGCGATGCTGCCTGCCGCCTCGCTCAACGCGGCCGAAACCGTGGCCGTGGCGCCGAACGTCGAGCTGATTCCCGGCACCTTCGAGCCTGACCGCCAGCCCGACGGCAACAGCGTGCTGTTCCGCACGCCCGACGGCTGGGTTGTGTTCGATACCGGCCGGCATCCGGAACACACGCAGAAAATCCTCGATCGCGCGCGCGACAGCGGGCTGCCGATCAAGGCAGTGATCAACAGCCATTGGCATCTCGATCATATCGGCGGCAACCCGCGTATCCGCGCCGCCTATCCCGACGTCCGCGTCTACGCCAGCTTGGCGATCGACGGCGCGATGAGCGGGTTCCTCGCGAAGTACCGCGCGCAGCTCGTCGATGCGATCGCCGGCGCAAAGGAAGAAAAAACCGCGCAGTCGTATCGCGATGAGATCGCCATCATCGACAGCGGCCGCGCGCTGTATCCCGACCAGCCCATCGGCAAGACATCAACGCAGCGCATCGCCGGACACGTTTTCGAATTGCATCTGCAAGCACGAGCGGTGACTGCCGGCGACGTCTGGATCTATGACCCGGAGACGCGCACGCTCGCTGCCGGCGATCTCGTCACTCTGCCCGTGCCGCTGCTCGACACCGCCTGCCCGACGCGCTGGAAATCGGCGTTGGACGATCTGGGTCGAGCATCATTCAAGACGCTCATCCCCGGCCATGGCGCGCCGATGCAGCGCGCACAGTTCGACGTCTATCGCCATGCATACGCGAACCTGCTGCGCTGCGCTGCGAGCTCGCAAGCCAAATCCGTGTGCATCGACGGCTGGATCGCAGATGCCGGCTCGCTGACCGCCGAAGGCCAGCGTTCATTCGCGCGCACCCTGCTCGACTATTACGTTGATCATTCTCTGCGTGCCACGAAGGACGCCGCAGAGGCATGCTCGAGCTGATCAGTCCGGTTTTGTCGCCGCGCCGATTCGCGTCGCATGGCTCGCCACGATTTTCCATTCGCCGTTGCGTTTGACCCACGTGTCGGTGAACTGAAAATCGCCTGCGAACGCCTTGCCGGCAGAAATCCCTTTGAGCGAGGTGATGCCGTTGACGACCGCCGTGTCGCCGTAGAAACGAAATTTCTGGCTGTGATTGCGAAATTCGCTGTAGCGCGGATCGCCTTTTTTCGCTTCGGCGACATCGCTGTCACGGCCGGTGACACCGCCGCGCGAATCGGTCAGCGTGTAGTGCTCATCTTCGATGCGCTGGATCGTCGCCGCATCGCTGTTGCGGAACGCATCGCAGAGTGTGGCCTCGACCTGCCGCAGCGCTTTTTCCTCGGCGTTCTCCTGCGCATGCGCGAACGAGTCGAAGGCGATACCGCAAAACAGAGACAGAGCAAACAAGGATGCCGATTTCATTGCCGTTCTCCCATCGAGTTCAACCGATGGGAACAGACGCCGGCACTGCCGACAAGGGCCGTTTGCATTCACCCGAACAGGGCCACGATCGCCAGGGCTCGTGCATCGTGTTTGACGCACGAGAAAGAAACTATTCGCGCAATATCGGCAAAAACTACTGGTATTGCCAGTTGCGCTGCTTGCCGTCGGCCATCCATTCGACCGCCTGAGCGAGGCGGCGCGCGCGTGTTTCCTCGCGCTTCGCCTCGGTGATCCATTCGACGTACTCGCGTTTGCAGCTCGGGCTGAATGCGTCGAACGTCGCCGCAGCCTTCTTGTTCTTCTTCAAGGCGGCGGCGAGGTCGCCCGGCATGGCCGGCGCGGGTTTCGGTGGCTTCCGCGGCGTGGGCGGCGCCGTTGCGCGCTCGTCGCTGAGTTTCATCGCCTGTTTGACGTGGCCGATCAGCACCTTCTTCGAAGGCAGGTCTTTCAGCGAGGCGATGCGTCCGAAGTGCCCCATCGCCTGATTGCGCTTATCTTCGTTGCCGATCAGGCCGCGAGTGCCCCAGAAACCCAGCGCGCAGTGCTGCTTGAACGCGGCGATGCCGCAGAGAATCCTGCCGCGGTAGAGAAACGCGGGCATGCCCCACTTGATCGCTTCTTCGATCTCGGGGCAGCCTTGGTGAATCACCCCGCGCAGATGTTCGAGGATCGGCCGGGCGAAATCTGCCGACTTCGCAATATACGCATCGATTCGAGGATCACGCTCACCCATGACACTCTCCCGCGGAAGCCCGCGGAAATCGTATCAGGCTTCCGGCTGGTGAACATCAGTTATGAATAGCAATAGCCCAGTATTGGAACTGTTACGTTGGTCCGTGCGCATTGACAGCTGGATGCGAGCATCGTTGTGCACCGTCCCACGAATTAGGCTTTCCTACAGCCGCCACTGACCTGACTTGTACATCCCGCTACTCAAAGCGGGGGGACGTCGGTCCTGCCCGCAACTCCGGTGAGCAATCAGTCACTATTCGCTCGAAAATACACTACCGGCACAGCAATCGTTTGTCGCTCAATAAAATGAGAGTGCTTAACGCACTATTTTGCCGCTATCGGGAGATGCATCGGTTATGCGTTGCCCTCTCTTCGGCGGTAAAGCGCTTCTTCGGCATAGTCCAAATCTCCTTGCTCTCAGTTTAAGAACTTTCGATCTGGACCAGGATTTACAAGTCAGGTCATCACAGGGACGGATTCATCCACTGGAGAAGCTCTACCTCGCCGGCCGCCAGAGCCGGCCGGAGTGGCCGGCTCTGGAAGCCCTTCACGAACAGTGCGAACGAGAAGACGCAGCTAAAGTGTAAAAAGGAATTTTGCTGCAACCCAAGCACCGCATTCGCAGGCACGTGAGGTGTGCCATACCGAAATTTGCTACGGCCCCGTACGCAAAACCCTCACGGCACAGCTCTTCACAACTTTGTCGGCCGACCGAACTTCGATGACGATAGCCGAAGACACCAGCCCTTCTTTATTGAATCGCTTGATTGCATTCAACTGCTCATCGTGATCCGACATATCGTACGCAATACCGAACGACGTCAAAGCTGACTGCGCATCAGCCATGTTCTTTTGATCGCAAAGACGTTGCTTGATCTGCCGACTTTCCTTCTGAATTTCCTGTTCGCTAGTTTTTGCACAAGCGGAAGCGGCAAAGAAACTTAAAACCGGCAAAGCAGCTAGTACGTACTTACTGAGCACAGCATTGCTCCGATGACCCCATATTCAGGGGTAGAGGAATTCCCCATCCAGGCGCTGGCGCCGGAGCTACCCCAGGGTCGAGCCCTAGAGATTGCAGCCCCAGGAATGCCGTTGAATTACTGTTTGTGCTTAACGGATTGTAGTTGATGCCTGCGCTGTTAATCGCTCTCATGGCCTTGTCTAGCTGGTTGCTGATGCATGTACAGGGCAAGCTGTTATTGATGTACGTCTTACTACCTGTAAGGGGATTATCTGGAGTTGGCCAGTCGATCGCCCCACTGGTGTGCTTGCCACTTTCTGTCTCGATACGTCCGTATCCGCTATCCCCACCGGGGCGTGTTAGAAAGCCTGAATGAGCGGTTGCACTGAACCCGTTCCCGTCAGAACTGGGTCCCCCGCGGAAATACGTCTGATTCCCTTGGGGGTCAGTTACAACGATATAGCAATGCGAGAAGTTCTTACCGAAAATCGGCCCTCCACTAAGGAGGTTGCAGCGGGCCTCCACTTTGCATAACCCCAAGGGATCGGTGGAGTTAAGCGGACTTCCGCCAACATAACTATAGGTGTTGATATCGCCTGCTAACCCGAGAGGGTCTGACTGAGCATAGCGACCGGCGTCCTTGTCATAGTCACGCCAGCCGTTATGGATCAACCCGGTTTCGGCATCGAAGTACTGGCCGGGATACCTGAGATTAATTGTCACAGTTTGAAGGCTCGGCGGAGCCCCGCCAAAAGCGCTCGAGAAAAAGTCCCACTTCCAAACCAGTGCATCATTCGCTGAGGTGGATCCCGGAAGCACCGCCGCACGTGGCGTGCCCAAATGATCGGTCTCGACATAGTACAGATTGCCGCCCGTCGACATCCCGACCACAAGATCACCGATGCGTAGGTATTCATTGACGGCGGTTCCTGTG